>Ga0247766_1000004_pt1 | contig 874953 bp, 674 predicted proteins | sample UWRJL223509R6_FD_179946 | JGI IMG/M metagenome (GOLD analysis project Ga0247766, IMG submission 179946) | Plant litter microbial communities from Arlington Agricultural Research Station in Wisconsin, United States - UWRJ-L223-509R-6 | ecosystem: Environmental > Terrestrial > Plant litter >... | reverse complement strand
CCGGCCCCGACCCGACCCGACCCCGACCCGACCCGACCCGACCCGACCCGACCCGACCCGGCGCGGCTCGGTCCGGCGCGGCCTAGCCCGGGACGTTGCGTCCAATGTCTAATATTTGGTGCCGTCCCGCCCCGCGCGTACGTGCGCCAGCGGCCCCACGGCCGCGTTCCCTAAGAACGCGGCATCACATTCGTCACCGCGTACGTCATCGCGCGTACACCAGTCTTGATGGTCACTTCCGGCGTGGGCGCAAAGAAGGGCGAATGATTCGCCGGCAACGCCGTGCCTGCCGCCTTCGCGGCCTCGATCACCTTGGGATCATATCCCCCAATACCGAAAAACGCCGACGGCACACCCGCAGCCATGAACTCCGAGTAGTCCTCGCTCGCCGAGCCAGGCTGCGCATGCGCCGGCATCGCCACGAACTTGTCTCCAAACACGGTCTTGAACACCTCCGCCGTGCGCGCAGCCAGCGCATCGTCATTCGCCATCGACCCGGTACCCGACAGCACTTTCACTTCAGGCGCCGGCGCGTTCGCCATAGCCGCCGTCGCCGCGGCCGTGCGCTTCACACCCTCCAGCAGCAACGTGCGAACAGCCGCCGAGTGCGATCGTAAAGTCAGCTTCAGGACCGCCTGATCAGGAATGATGTTCCCCACCGTGCCCGCCTGAAACGCGCCAACCGTGATGACACCAAAAGTACCGGCCTCTTTCTCCCGGCTGACGATCGTCTGCACGTCACTGACAAAATGCGAGGCGATCACGATCGGGTCAATCGTGACACTCGGATTGGAGCCATGTCCGCCCCGACCCTTGAAAGTGATCTCCAGATTGTCGACCGCCGAGCTGCTCGTGCCCGACAGTTTCAACATCACGAGCCCTGCCGGCGCATTGCTGTCATGGAGCGCAAACCCAAAATCCGGCTTCCGAAAGCGCGTAAAGATCCCATCCGCCAGCATCGCCTTCGCGCCGCTCACCGTTTCCTCCGAAGGCTGACCTACAAACATGAGCGTGCCGCTCCACGTATCCTTCAGAGCAACGAGCGCCTGGGCAGCGCCAACCCATGCGGCCATGTGAATGTCATGACCACACGCGTGCATCACAGGAGAAGTCGTGCCTTCCCACGGCGCCGCGGTCACGGTGCTGGCGTAGGGCAGGCCGGTCTTTTCCAGCATGGGAAGCGCGTCGAGCTCGGTGCGCACCATGACCGTCGGACCCGGGCCGTTTTCATAGAGAGCGACGACGCCGGTACCGCCAACTTTCTCCGTCACCTTGAAGCCGAGTCGACGCAACTCCCTGGCCAGCAGCGCGGACGTGCGGAACTCCTGAAACCCCAGCTCCGGATGACTGTGGATGTCCTTATAAATCGCATCCAGCTGCGGATAGGTCTTCGTGATCTGGGCATCCAGGCGTTCCGGCGCGATGGGCAGGGCCCTGGATTCCCCGGCTGCCGTAGATACTCCGCATGTCACTCCATAGATCAGCGTGGCGGTCAGCGCGGCAATCGACGTGCGTGCAAGCGTCATCTTGAAATTACCTGTGGTCTCGAACGGCAACGATGCGGTGAGTATGCGATGACCCCTGCCGCGGCATGGGTGCGCGAATTTGCGTCAGGTGAACCCGGTTCATCCGGTGGGCGGTAATCGGCGGATGACCGCCCACCTGAAGAATTATTTGAGCGGCGAGTAGGCGGTCGCCTGTACGAAGACCGACTCCACTTTGGCGACGATCTTTCCCTGCTCTTCTGAAGCTGCCATGAACTGCTTCACGGCCGGATCGGCCATGAAGGCCTGCCAGTTCCTGCGGGCGGCCTCGCGGCTTTCGTGGGCGATGACGTAAATGAGCGTGTTATCGCTGAGCGGCGCGTCCTGCGGAGTCCAGTAAGCGATGTTCTTCATGCCGTGTTTCTCGAACGCGAGCATTGTGTGATCACGAAAGCGCGCCTGCAGTGCTTCGAGCTTCCCGGGGTGGGTCGTGTAAGTTCTGATCTCAAATATGCGGGTGTCCGCGTGCGCAAGGGTGCTGACACACAGCAGCCCTCCCGCGAGCAGCAAAGCTGAGAGCGCCAGTCGAAAGGATTTGAGCGACACCATGGGGCCTCCGGATGTGTTGTTGGTCTCGTGCGAGCACACATTACCGCAAGCCGTATCAGGCGGTGTCGCGTTCGATTACTTGAACGCCTTGATCACCGCTTCCAGCTGCGTCTTCAGGGATTTGTCGTGCCGGGTTACGGGCGGCACCGCACGCGCGACCCCGAGCAACTGATACACCGCCATCTGCGCCGCGCGCACCGAATACTCCACCGTGAAAACCACGTCGTTCGCGATCTCCACGAATTGACTGACGAACGCCAGATTCCGCGTGCCCGGCGGAACCGGCAGCGGCCGGTCACTCTGCCGGCGAGGCATGAACATGCTGGTGATATAAGGCATACGACACGGAATACAGTTGCCCGTCGCCACCGTCGCAATATCAAACCTCAGATGCCCGCACAGCTCCTGCAGGATCTCGGCGCCGTTACATTCCGTCATGGGCTTGGCAACGAAGTCCCCCACGCGATCGGGAAAGAGCGCGTATCCCCAGAACACCTGCACATCCACCGGCTGGTTCAGAAAGTGCGGCTGGTGCGCAAGCACGATGGACAGCAGCCAGCGCGAATCCTTGAACGTCACGAGCCCGCCCGTGCCGGCCTCATTGCCGCTGAACTCGTGCATCTCCTCGAAGAACGTCGGATTCTGCAGGGTGACGGTGAACGACTCCCAGAAAGACTGCGCCGAACAGGTACAGAAAGTCTCTGGATTGCCGAGTCGGGGACGCGCCTTCGCAAGTTGTTCCCAAAGCGTCCACCCCACGCTCTGCGCCTTCCCCTGAATCGCCGGCGCGCTCGTCATCGAACCGATGCTCGAAGCATCCGTCATGGAGCCGTTCTGGATGAACACGAAATCGCCGTCCGCCACAGCAATGTGCTCGACCTTCCCCTGGCGCACGCTGTGCAGCCCGGTGATGACGAGATCGTCGCCGTCATCGCGATGATCCAGCCTCGTCACTCTGCAATCGGTGCTGAACTGAACGCCCTGGTCACCGAGCCACCGCTGCAGCGGCAGAATCAGCGAGTCGTACTGGTTGTATGGGGTCCGCTTCACGCCCGCGAGCGTCTCGATGCGGGAAAACTCCAGCATGAAGCGATGGAGGTATCGTTTGAGCTCCGTGGCGCTATGCCACGGCTGAAAGGCGAACGTCGTCGCCCACATGTACCAGAACTCGGTTTCAAAAAACGCGGGCGACAGCCAGTCCGTGATGCGCGTGCCGTCGAGTGTCGCTTCGTCCGTCTTGCTGAGTTTCAGCAGCTGCAGACGGTCCTGCATCGAAAAGCCCATCGACGCAACAGGTACTTTCGCGCGCCGACGATCCACGAGCCTCGCCATAGAATGCGAGGGATGCCGCGCATTGAACGCCACCGTCTCTTCAAACACCGACTGCAGTGGGTTGCTGAGGGACGGGATCGATCTGAACAGATCCCACGTGCACTCGTAGTTGTCGGTGGTCAACATGCGCCCGCCGCGCAGAGAGTAGCCTTCCATCGCATTTCCCGCGCCATCCAGGCTGCCTCCCAGAAGCGGTGCCGCCTCGAGGATCGAAATATTTCCACCCGGCATGCCGCCGTCGCGAATCATGAATGCCGCGGCCGCGAGCGAACCGATGCCGCCGCCAATGACCCAGGCTTTCGAAGTCTTGCCCATGTGAAATCGCCGCACGTCGCCTCGTTGACGACACGGAATGTTGCACCGGCCGCGCTGTGCGATCTGTACGCTCACCCGCTTACGGCGCGGTTGCGAGCCACCCGGGCGAGGCGCGATGCTTGCTGCGCACGGCCACCCCCCGATGGCGACTGAAGCGGAACCATGACAGCACCCCATGACATCGTGTTTTTCTTCGACTGCGACAACACACTGCTCGACAACGACGGCGTGCAAAGCGATCTGCGAGCGCATCTCGAAAGTGAGTTCGGCGCGGAAAGTCGCGACCGGTACTGGGCCATCCTCGAAGCGCTGCGCATCGAGCTGGGCTACGTCGACTATCTGGGGGCGCTCCAGCGCTATCGCCTTGGCGCCATGGACGACCCGCGACTGCTGCTGATGTCCGCGTTTCTCGTCGACTATCCGTTTGAGAAGCAGCTGTATCCAGGCGCTCTCGAAGCGCTTGCGCACTGTGGGCGCTGGGGGCCGACAGTCATTCTTTCCGACGGTGATGTGGTGTTTCAGCCGCGAAAACTACAGCGTTCCGGATTGTGGGATGCGGTGGCAGGCCGCGCGCTGATCTACATCCACAAGGAGGAAATGCTCGATGATGTTGCGCGGCGTTACCCCGCCCATCATTACGTCATGGTGGACGACAAGCTGCGTATCCTCACGGCAATGAAATCTCTCTGGGGAAATCGGCTGACTACAGTGTTTCCGCGTCAGGGGCATTACGCCGTCGACCCCAGCGTTCTCTCTGCCTTTCCGGCGGCGGATATCACGGTGGAGCGTATCGGCGATCTCGTCGGCTACGACCTGCCCACATTACGGATGCAAACATGAATGCCACAGCGCTCAATGCCGACGAGCTTCGCAAGACAGACGCGTACTGGCGCGCCGCGAATTATCTCTCCGTCGGCCAGATGTATCTTTTCGATAACCCGTTGCTGAAACGGCCGCTGGTGTTGTCGGACGTCAAACGCATGCTGCTCGGGCACTGGGGCACCACCCCCGGCCAGAACTTCATCTACACGCACCTGAATCGCGTCATCAGGAAGTACGATCTCGACATGATCTACGTGTCCGGCCCCGGGCATGGTGGACCCGCGGTCGTGAGCAACACGTATCTGGAAGGGTCTTACACCGAGATCTACCCGCACATCACTCGCGACGAGGCGGGGCTGCAGAAGCTGTTCCTGCAGTTCTCGTTTCCCGGCGGCATTCCGAGCCATGCGTCGCCGGAAACACCCGGCTCCATCCACGAAGGCGGCGAGCTCGGCTACTCGCTCAGCCATTCCTTCGGCGCCGTGTTTGATAACCCCGATCTCATCGTGGCGTGTGTCGTCGGCGACGGCGAGGCCGAAACCGGCCCGCTCGCGACGGCGTGGCATTCCAACAAGTTTCTCGACCCCGTGACGGATGGCGCGGTGCTGCCCATCCTGCATCTCAACGGATACAAGATTGCCAATCCAGCGGTGCTGGCGCGAATTCCGCGCGACGAGCTGGAGCAGCTGCTGCGGGGTTACGGCTGGACACCTTATTTCGTCTCCGGGCACGAGCCGGAGCCGATGCATCAGGCGATGGCCGGCACACTCGACACGGTCATCGAGCAGATCAGAAAAATTCAGCGGGATGCGCGTGCCCAGGGCAACGCCGAGCGCCCCTGCTGGCCGATGATCGTTCTCGATTCCCCCAAGGGCTGGACGGGCCCGAAGATTGTCGACGGCAAGCAGGTCGAAGGCACGTTCCGCTCCCACCAGGTGCCCTTGTCGGACCCGATCGCGCATCCCGAGCATCTGACTTTGTTGGAGCAGTGGCTGAAAAGTTATCGGCCGGAGGAGCTGTTCGACGCGCAGGGACGGCTGCGAGAGGAACTCGCTGAGCTAGCGCCCAAAGGCACGCGCCGCATGGGCGCCAATCCGCATGCGAACGGCGGCCTGCTGCTGCGTGATCTGGAAATGCCGGATTTCCGGAAATACGCCGTGGATGTGCCCTCGCCAGGAGTGCGCAGTATCGGCGACACGCGCGTGCTCGGCCCGTTCTTGCGCGACGTCGTAAAGCTCAACGATGCGCAGCGTAACTTCAGAATGTTCGGTCCGGACGAGACGGTTTCCAACGGGCTCGAAGCGATGTTCCAGGCTACGCAGCGCCAGTGGGTGGCCCCGGTAGAGCCGACCGACCAGTACCTCGCCCCGAGCGGCCGCGTGATGGAGATGCTGAGCGAGCATCAGTGCGAAGGCTGGCTCGAAGGCTATCTGCTCACCGGCCGGCATGGCGTCTTCAACTGTTATGAGGCGTTCATCCACATCATCGGCTCGATGTTCAACCAGCATGCCAAGTGGCTGAAGGTGACGTCGCACCTGCCGTGGCGGCGGAAGATCGCGTCGCTGAATTATCTGCTGGCCTCGCATGTCTGGCGGCAGGATCACAACGGCTTCACGCATCAGGACCCGGGCTTCATCGATCACGTCGTCAACAAGAAAGCGGAAATCGTCCGCGTGTATCTGCCGCCCGATGCCAACTGCCTGTTGTCCGTGATGGATCACTGCCTGCGCAGTCGTCATTACGTCAACGTTGTAGTCGCCGGCAAACATCCGTCACCGCAATGGTTGACGATGGACGCGGCAATAGAGCATTGCACGGCCGGCGCCGGCATCTGGTCATGGGCAAGCAATGATGGCGGTGGCGAGCCGGACGTGGTGATGGCGTGCTGCGGTGACGTGCCGACGCTCGAGACGCTTGCCGCGGTAAGCCTCATGCGCGAGCATCTGCCCGACCTGAAAATTCGCGTCGTCAATATCGTGGATCTCATGAAACTGCAGCCGCGGCGCGAGCATCCTCACGGGCTCAACGACCCGGAGTTCGACGCGCTCTTCACCCGCGACAAGCCCGTGATTTTTGCCTTCCACGCCTACCCGTGGCTGATTCATCGGCTGACCTATCGCCGCACGAATCATGACAACATCCACGTCCGCGGTTACAAGGAGGAGGGCACCATCACGACCGCGTTCGACATGACGGTGCTCAACGAGCTCGATCGCTTCCATCTCGTCATGGACGCTATCGACCGGCTGCCGCAGACGGGCGAAAAAGGCATGCAGGTCAAGAAAATGCTCGTGGACAAGCTGATCGAGCACAAGCGCTACATCGAGGCAAACGGGCAGGACATGCCCGAGATCCGTGAGTGGACCTGGACTAACAGGAAGGTTTAATGACTACGCAAGTTCATCCACTCGCCGGCAAACACCCGCCGGCGAGCATTCTGGTCGACATCCCGCGTCTGATCACTGCTTATTACAGTGAGCGCCCCGACCCAGCGATCGCCACACAGCGCGTTGCGTTCGGCACCTCCGGGCATCGAGGCTCTTCGTTCGCGGGCAGCTTCAACGAAGCGCACGTTCTGGCGATTACTCAGGCGATCTGCAGTTATCGCCAGCGGGAAAGCATCACCGGCCCGTTGTTTCTGGGCTTCGATACGCATGCGCTGTCAACGCCAGCGTTTGTGAGTGCACTGGAAGTGCTGGCTGCCAACAGCGTCGAGGTGATGATCGCGGACAAGGACGAATACACGCCAACACCCGCGCTGTCACACGCGATTCTCGTCTACAACCGCGGTCGCAAAACCGGGCTTGCTGACGGCATCGTCATCACCCCATCGCACAATCCGCCGGACAGCGGCGGGTTCAAATACAACCCCACCAATGGGGGCCCCGCGGACACGCAGATCACTGGCTGGATCGAAGTCGAAGCCAACCGCCTGCTGGAGGCGAACCTGCAGGGCGTGAAGCGCATCCCGTTCGCGAAAGCGCGCGACGCAGCCACGACGCACCGGCACGATTATCTTAATAATTATGTCAGCGATCTGGGCTCGATCCTCGACATGGCGCTGATCCGGGATTCCAGGATCCGCATGGGCGTCGATCCGCTGGGTGGCGCGGGCGTGCATTACTGGGCCGCGATTGCCGAGCGTTACGGTCTGAATCTCACCGTCGTGAACCCGGACGTGGATGCGACTTTCCGCTTCATGACCGTCGACTGGGATGGCCGTATCCGCATGGATCCCTCATCGCCTTATGCGATGCATGGCCTCATCGGGCTGAAAGATCGCTTCGACGTGGCGTTTGCCTGCGATACGGATCATGACCGCCACGGCATCGTGACGCCGAGCGTGGGTCTCGTGCAGCCCAATCATTATCTTGCGGTGGCCATTCACTATCTGTTTCAGAATCGGCCGCAGTGGCGCAAGGATGCGGCCGTGGGCAAGACAGCCGTGAGCAGTCAGATGATCGATCGCGTCACGGCCAGACTGCAGCGGCGACTCTATGAAGTGCCGGTGGGCTTCAAGTGGTTCGTGGACGGCTTGCTCGATGGCGGTCTTGGCTTCGTGGGTGAAGAGAGCGCGGGCGCCGCGTTCCTGCGCCTGGATGGCACGGTGTGGACCACGGACAAGGACGGCATCGTGCCCGCCCTGTTGTCCGCGGAAATCACCACCCGCACGGGACGCGATCCCGGGGAAATCTATCGCGAGCTCACGCGTGAGTTCGGCGAGCCCCTCTATGAGCGGATCGATGCGCCGGCGACCCCCGCGCAGAAGAAAATCCTGAGCAAGCTCAATCCGTCGCAGATTTACTCGAAGGATCTCGCGGGAGAGAAAATCCAGGCGATTCTGACGCAGGCGCCGGGTAACAACGCGTCGATTGGCGGCTTGAAGGTCGTGACGGAGCAGGGCTGGTTCGCCGCCCGGCCTTCGGGCACGGAAGACGTTTATAAGATCTATGCCGAGAGCTATCGCGGCGCCGAGCATTTGCGGCGAATCCAGCAGGAAGCGCAGACGATCGTGAGTGCCGCCTTCACGGCGACTACTGCATAGAAAAGGTGAGTGACTGGAATTGGAAGAAGACACTGTCGAGCCGCTGGCCATTCCGCATCGCGAGTTATCCCAGGACGCGCTTCGCGGCGTCATCGAGTCTTTCGTCCTGAGGGAAGGCACGGATTACGGCGAGCAGGAATTCACGCTCGAGCAGAAAGTGGATCACGTGCTGCGCCAGCTGGATCGGGGCGAGGCGCACGTGATCTTCGATCCGGAGCTCGAGACCGTCGATATCGTGGTCTCGAAGCGCCCGTTGGGAAGAGCGGCCCGGCGCGCTGACTGAGTTGGCGAGGATTGCCGGCGAGTCGCCGCCGCCGGTAATCCATCCGCCAGAATTCAGGGAGCGGGCTGCGCGGCCGCCGACAGGTGTTTGAACACTTCACCGCCCTTCATCACGAAGCCCACGTTTTGCAGAACGCTGACATCGGCGAGTGGATCATTCGCCACAGCGATGAGATCGCCGAAACGCCCCACCGCAATGGCGCCGACATCGGCTGATCTCCCCAGGGCTTCCGCCGCGGTCACCGTGGCCGCCTGAATCGCCTGCATCGGCGTCATGCCCCACTCGACCATTTTGACGAACTGCTTCGCGTTGTCCCCGTTGGGGTAGACCCCGCCGTCGCTGCCAAACACCATCTTTACGCCGGCTTTGAACGCGGCCTGAAATGTCTGGCGCTGCTTCAGGCCGATCATGCGCTCCTTCTCCAGCGATTCCGGGAACATGCCGTTCTTTTCGCCCTCGGCGAGAATGTAATCGTCGTTGTAGATATCCATCGAGAAGTACGTGCCGTGTTCACGCGCGAGCTTGAATGCTTCGTCGTCCGCAAGGCTCGCGTGCTCCACCGTATCCACACCCGCGCGAATCGCGTCCTTGATGCCGCTTGCGCCGTGAGCGTGTACCGCGACCTTCATTTCCAACATATGGGCTGCGCTCACGAGGGCCTTCATTTCCTCGAGATCGTACTGCTGGCCGCCAACCGTGTCGGTTTTCGAAAACACGCCGCCTGTGCCGCAGAACTTGATGACCTCCGCGCCGTATTTTCGCAGCTTGCGCACGGTCGCCCTGATTTCCTCAGGACCGTTGGCAACCGCGGGAGCGGGCGTCGTAATGGATGGCGGGAATTCAGTCGCATCACAGTGACCGCCCGTCGCGCCGATGGCGTACGTCGCTGGAATGATGCGGGGGCCGGGCACATAGCCGCGCTCGATTCCCTGTTTGAGTGCAACGTCATCGTAGTTGGCGGAGCCCAGATTGCGTACCGTCGTGAACCCGGCCTCGAGCGTGCGTTTTGCGTTCGCCACACCGATGACGGTTGCCACGTTATCCGTCAGCTCGAGGCCGCTGTATCCGCCAAGGCGCGCATCCGACGTGAGATGGACGTGCATGTCGATAAAGCCGGGAACCAAAGTCATGCCCGGGAGATCAACACGACGCGCACCTGACGGTAGCGGTGCGCCAATCGAGGCGATGTGCGTGATGCGTCCGTCTGTAATGGTGATTTGCGGGCGTTGAACCACGCGTCCCGCGACAACATCGATCATGCGGGCCGCTGTCACGACGACCGTGTCAGCCTGTGCAGACGCGCACACACCCAGCAACAGGGACAGGGTTGAGACCAAAGTCAGTTTACGCATCGGGAGACCTCTGCACGGATGGGGTGTCGCGGAAAGCCCATAGTCTGCCATCGTGCGTGAAGCCAAGCACGAAGCATGTATTTGCAAACTTCGACTGTAAGCTGGGGACGAGAGTGCGCTTGTTCCGCGCGTGATAGTCCATTGTTGCTGTTCCCATTGGGTCCCGCGAGACGCAGGTTCAAGAACTGGCGCGCATCACGTGTAAGACTATGCAAAGAATGTTGTCGCAGACACTTGAAGTTAGAGTGCCAGTCATGATTACGCCGCGGATTCAGCAGTTAGTGCGTTGCTGCAGCAACTTCCACCTAGAAAGACCACTGACAGTTTTTGTGGCTGATGCACGACGTCTTGCGACGGATCCTATTCCCGAAACTTCTGTCTAGATCGATATATGCAGGATCCTCAGACCTTCTCCGGGCAGGTGTTCGCATTCGGGCCCTTCCGACTGTTGCCCGTTCAACGTGTGCTCATGGAGGGCGCGCATCCCTTGCGTCTCGGCAGCCGGGCGCTGGAGATTCTGTTTGCCCTCGTGGAGCGGCACGGTGAAGTCATCACCAAGATGGAGCTGCTCTCGCGCGTGTGGCCGAACTCCGTCGTCGAGGAAGCCACACTCAGGGTTCACATCGCCGCGCTCCGCAAGGCGCTGGGCGATGGTCAGGCCGGCGTCCGTTATGTCGAGAATGTGACGGGGCAGGGCTATCGGTTCGTTGCACCCGTGGTGCGCGTCAACGAGTCGCCGCCCTCCGATACTTCAGATAATTCAGCAGCGCTGCCTGCTTACAACGCGCATTTGCCGTTGACGCGCATGGTGGGACGCTCCGAAATCGTTTTCACACTTGCTGACCGATTGTTACAACAACGTTTCGTGACCATTGTCGGGCCTGGCGGTATCGGCAAGACCACCGTGGCGCTGGCGACCGCGGATCACCTGAGCGCTTCGTATCCGCAGGGTGTGTATTTTGTCGATCTCGCCGCGATCACCGATTCCAGGCTGGTGTGCGGCACTGTCGCCGCGGCCTTTGGCCTTGCCATCGTGTCGGACGATCCGTTGCCCAATATTCTCGAATTTCTGCAGCAGCGGCGCATGCTGATCGTGCTGGATAACTGCGAGCACGTCGTGCAGAGCGCCGCGTGTCTGGCGGAGCGCGTGCTGAGAGTGGCACCGGAGGTGCACATTCTGACCACCAGTCGCGAGCCGCTGCGCGCCGAGGGCGAATGGGTGCAACGCCTGGCACCGCTGGATCTGCCGCCGGCGTGCCCGTTGAACAGCGCCGAGGCGCTGGGATTCTCTGCCGTGCAGCTCTTCGATGAGCGGGCGCGGGCAACACTGGATAATTTCGAGCTGACAGATTCCGACGCGGTGATCGTCGCGGAAATCTGTCGCAAGCTCGACGGCCTGCCGCTCGCGATCGAGCTCGCCGCCGCACGCGTGAATCTGTTCGGCATTCGGGAGCTGGCCACGCGGCTGGATGATCGCCTGCAACTGCTTACCAAAGGCCGCCGCACGGCGTTGCCGCGGCAACAGACCTTGCGTGCGACGCTCGACTGGAGCTATGAGCTGCTCTCCAACATCGAGCAGACGATTCTGCAGCGACTGGCTGTGTTCTCCGGCACCTTCGATGCCGAGTCGGCGAGTGAGCTCGCGTCGGATGACCAGCTTACCCCCGCCGAGGTGCTCGATCACGTGACCGAGCTCGTCGCCAAGTCACTCGTCTTCGCGGATGTGACGGGCGATCAGGTCGTCTATCGATTGCTCGATACCACGCGGGCTTATGCGCTGGAGAAGCTCGAAGACACGGGCCGTCAGCGTGAGATCAAACGCCGGCACGCGGAAATCTGCTGCGCGTGGGGAGAAGGGCAGCCGGATTGGGGTACGCCGTTCGCGCACGCCTGGTCGGCAGCGACCACTCGCCGCATCGATGACGTGCGCGCCGCGCTCGACTGGTGTTTTGGCGACGACGGCGATCTTGCGATCGGCGTCCGACTGGCGGCGACCTCGGCGGTGATGTGGTTCCAGCTCAATTTTCTGGACGAGTATCGCGGCCGGGTGGAGAAGGCGCTGGAGGCATTGAAATCGCTGCCGGTGGTGGATGAGTCGGTGGAAATGCAGCTCCACGCTGCATTCGGCGACACGCTGATCTACACGTTCGGGCCGGCGCCGGCAGTCACGATCGCGTTCGAGAAAACTCTGGAGATCGCGGAGCGGCTCGGCACGACGCTGCATCATCGGCGCGCGCTTTGGGGCCTCTGCCTGGAGCGGATCAGCGTCTCCGATTATCAGACCGCCGTGACGTATGCGGAGCGATTCGTGCGCACCGCGAGCGACTCCGATCCGCAGGCGGTCGCGATCGGTGATCGGCTGATGGCGTTGACCCAGCATTTTGCCGGGAATCAGGCACTCGCCCGCCGGCATGCCGAGCGCGTTTTCGGCGCGGACTCGAGGCCGATCTCGCCGATGAACAATCTCGCGTTTCAGTTCGATCATCGTGTCAAGGCGCTGTCGGTGATGGCGCGAATTCTGTGGCTGCAGGGCCTTCCAGATCAGGCGCTGCGTGTCGCCAAGGAGGCGATCGACAGCGCGCTGGCGACGAATCATGTGCTGTCGATCTGTTACGTACTGGCCTCCGTTGGTGCAGTGGCGGTATGGGCCGGCGACCGCGCGCAGGCCGAGCGCATCGTGGCGATGCTGTTCGAACATTCAGGCAAGCATGCGCTCGTCTATTGGCAGTTCTGGGCTCAGTGCCTCGCGCTGGGGCTCTTGCCGCCTGACGTTGCCGAGCGCGATGCCATTCGTATCCAGTTGTTGCAGAGTCCGCTGTGCAGCGCCTTGCATCACGAGTCGCTGGGCACATTCTGCAGCGAGCTTGCGAGTGCGCAGGGCATCGCGCGCGCGGAGAAAGGTGTCGCGGGCTGGAGCACGGCCGAGCTGCTGCGCGTGAAGGCAGAAGTACTGATGAAGCAGAGTGGCGCCCATCTTCCGCAGGCCGAGGCGCTCCTGAAAGAATCCATGGGCATCGCGCGTCAGCAGAGCGCGCTGTCGTGGGAGTTGCGAAGCGCGATGAGTCTCGCGCACCTGTGGTGTGAGCAGGGACGCGCCTCGGAGGGCTACGCACTGCTTGCGCCGATCTATCGCCGCTTCACTGAAGGCTTCGCCACAGACGATCTGCTGCGCGCGAAAAATCAGCTGGAAGAGTTATCGGAGCTTCGCCGCCTCGACGGCCGTCACTGCGCATGAGAGGCGGCGACTCGCGGCTTGCGAAGTGACCTTATCGCCATTCCGGCGAAGCGCGCATGCGCGCCACGCGCCACGGCGGACACATCAGTGTTTCGCAATGGCATTCCAGAACGCGTCGAACCCCGACTCGCTGTATTGCGCGGCCCGCGCCACATCGCGAATCATGAAATCCATTGTCGTTTCAGCGAGCGCGCTCATGATGGCGGACACGAAATCCGCCGGATGGTCGCGCAGCGCGCCGCCGGCAATGCTTTCATCCAGCAGGGCGGTGAGCTCGGAAAAGACGAGGGCGCCCGCGGCGCGGGTGTGCGGTGTAATGCGATCTGACACGCCGAGTTGGGCGAGCACCTTGCGTTTATCAGGATAAGCCACGCCCCAGTCCAGATATTTCTGCCACGCGTGCCTGATTTTCGTCTTCACGCTGCGACTTCGCGGATACGCCGCCATCATAACGTCTTTCAGTTCCGCCCTGAGCGTGAGATACAGCTCGTTGAGCAGCGCGTCTTTACTGAGGAAATAGGTAAACAGCGTGCCTTCCGCCACATTCGCGGTCCGCGCGATTTTGGCGGTGGGCGCGCTCAAACCTTCCCGCGCAACCACTTCCGTAGCGGCACTGAGGATGGCGTTGCGTTTGTCGTCGCTGCGGGGGCGGGCCATCTTTGGCGGCTGGATTAATGAATGAGTGGGCACTCAATCATACCCAGGGACCCGGAGTCAAGCCGCTGCGTTGATCTTGCTCCAGGTGCCGCTTTTCCGCGGCGATCCCCATGACACTCACCGGAGAAAGGACCGTGAAAGTCCCCAACGTCGATCACCCGATCAGCATCGAGCCGAACCTGAGGCGCGTCGTGGTTCGCTTCAACGGCCAGGTCATCGCCGAGACGACTCACGCACTGACGTTGCGCGAGGCGAGTTATGCGCCCGTGCAGTATGTGCCGCGAGGCGATGTCGCCATGAAATTCCTCGAGCGCTCGGACCATTCCACGCATTGTCCTTACAAAGGCGATGCATCTTATTATTCGTTACGGGTTGGCGAGCGCTCGCAGAACAACGCCGTGTGGAGTTATGAAACTCCGTTTCCGGCGGTGTATGTCATCAAGGATTACGTCGCGTTCTATCCAGACAAGGTGGACGCCATTGTCGAATCGCCACGGTAAGGAGAGCGGTGCGCCAAAGGCGTGCGCGTCACTGTTTGCCGACGCCGCGAGGTAGCTTGACCTTCGTCAGCCAGAAATCATTGATGCTGCGGACGAGGCTGTCGAACTCTTCCAGGTGCGCGGGCTTGGTGAGGTAGCAGTTGGCCTGCAGTTGATAGCTGTGGAGAATGTCCGCATCGGAATCTGACGTCGTCAGAATGACCGTCGGAATGAGCTTCAGTTGGACGTCGCCCTTGATGCGCGCGAGCACTTCCCGCCCGTCCATCTTCGGCAGGTTCAGATCGAGCAGGATGAGATCCGGGCGGGGAGCCGCAACATGCGCGCCTTCCCGCCGCAGAAACGCCATCGCCTCCACGCCGTCCGACACCACGCTCAAGCGTACCGCGGAGTTGGTGGCGCGGAATGCTTCCTGAGTCAGCCGGACATCGCCTGCGCTGTCCTCAACCTGCAGCACTTCGAAGCGTACCGCGTCTTCCTTCTTCGGAGCTGTCATGCGATCTCGCTTGCCGCAAGCGGAAATTTGAAAGTAGAGCCTTCACCGGGTTGCGACTCGACGGAAATATGGCCGCCATGACGCTCGACGATCTTCTTGCAGATCGCAAGGCCAATGCCCGTGCCTTCAAATTCCTCTCTCTTATGCAGCCGCTGGAACATGCCGAAGATGCGATCCAGATACTGCGGCTCGATCCCCAGTCCGTTGTCTTGCACTGAGAACAACCATTTGTTGCTGCTGTCGCGTGATGCCCCAACGTGCACGCGGGGGACACCCGGGCGCTGGTACTTGATAGCGTTTCCGAGGAGATTTTGAAACAGCTGAATGAGCTGCATTTCATCGGCGAGCACATTCGGCAGCGCGTCGTGCGTCACGAGCGCGCCGCGCTCTTCGATCGCACCTTGCAGATTCTGCAGCGCCCGTTGCAGGGCATGCTCACTCGACGTGTTCGCCAGTTCCTTCCCCTTGGAGCCGACCCGGGAGAATGTCAGGAGATCCTGAATCAGCCGCTGCATACGGGTAGCGCCGTCCATTGCAAACGCGATGAACTCGTCGGCGTTGCTATCCAGCTGTCCTTTGTAGCGGCGGGCGAGGAGCGCGGTATAACTCGATACCATCCGCAGTGGCTCCTGCAGATCGTGCGAGGCGATGTAGGCAAACTGTTCGAGCTCCTCGTTGGAACGGTGCAGCTCTTCCACATTTTTCAGTAACTGCGCTTCGGCCTGTTTACGCTTGGTGATATCGCGGATGGCGGCAGTGACGAGGATGCCCTCGGGGCTCGCGAGCGGGCTCAGCATCAGCTCGAGCGGAAACATGCTGCGGTCCTTGCGTTGCCCCTGCAGCTCGATGCCTGTGCCGATCTGCTGTGCCAGGGCTTCTTCGGCGGAGCGCAGCCTGTCGGCGATGATTCTTTCGGCGAAGCCCTCTGGAATGATGTTGGTGACCCGCTGGCCCAGCAGCTCATCGCGGCGATAGCCGAACTGCTTCTCCGCCTGAAGATTCAACAACACAATTTCGCTGGCCTGATTGACGACCACCATCGCGTCAGGCGCGGCTTCCAGCAGTCCGCGGTATCGGCTCTCCATCTGCGCAAGGTGCGCATCTGCGCCGCGTCGTACGCTGATATTGCGAATGGCGGCGGTGACCAGTATTCCCTCCGCGCTCTCCAGCGGGCTCAGCATGATCTCGATCGGAAACTCGCTGCCGTCCTTGCGTCGCGCGGTCAGCTCGATGCCTGTGCCGATCTGCTGAGCGAGCGCATCTTCCGCGCTCCGCGTTTCGTCGGTACGCAGGCGTTCCGCGAATCCGTCCGGAATGATGTTGGTGACCGGCTGGCCGAGCAGCTCATCGCGGCGATAGCCGAACTGCTTCTCCGCCTGCAGATTCAGCAGGACGATCTCACCCGCCGTGTTGACGACCACCATCGCGTCCGGGGCCGCCTCCAGCAGGCCGCGATACTTGGCGCCGGATTCCTCGGACTCGGTGACATCACGCGTGATTTCCGAGAAGCCGCGTAGTGTGCCTTCCGGGTCGCGCAGAGTGGTGTAGGTGACGCTCGCCACAAGCTGTGATCCGTCCTTGCGTACGCGCTTGCCTTGCTCTTCGAGCCTGCCCTGAGCGGTCGTCAGCCGCAGTATCTCCGCAGGCCTGCCGTGCCTGACATCTTCAGATGTAAAGAAACGCGAGAAGTGGCTGCCTATGCTTTCCTCAGCGGTGAAGCCGTGAATTCGCTCGGCTCCGGAGTTCCAGGTGACCACGCTGCCCTGCGGGTCCAACATGATGATCGCGTAATCCTGCACTTCGTTCAGCAGGGTTCGATACTGATCTTCGCTGTCGCGTAACGCCTGTTCCGTGACGCCACGCTTTGCGCTGCTGCGCTGGACTCTCCAGGCTGCGACGGCGGCGATGACGAGGCCCAGCACGGCACCAAAAATCAGGCCCATCCGGGTTTGCGTGGAGTGCCACAGGACCGCCGCGTCGCGTCGCTCTAACAGTCTCAGCTCCTCCTCCTGCATCTGGCCGACCAGCCCGTGAAATTGGGTCCTGAGCCGTTCGCCACGTCCCGTACTCACAGTGGCGGCGGCCGTTTGGAGCCCGTCGCGCTGTCGTATTGCCGCGAGCGTATCCATGTACTCGACGCGGGTCGTAATGAGCTTGTCGAGTTCTGCCAGCCGGCTGAGTTGTGTGGGGTTATCCGCGATCAGGAGTCGCAGGTTCGCCGCGAGGCGCCTGACATCGGCCGTGCTGGCCACAAACGCGGCGGTGTAGGTCGGGGCGCTCGTCAGCACGAAGCCGCGATTGCTCCACTCGAGACTCGCCATCGACAGCAGCAGGCTCTCGAGACTCGCCAGAACCTCGTGGGTATGTTGTACACGCTCCTCGTTCTGCGAGGAAAGCCTGAGGTTGCGGTAGGACAGGAGGCCAACGACGATCAGGATCGAGATGGTGATCCCGAAAATTCGCAGCAGCTTGCGATCGAGGTGATGAGTGGCGGTCATACTGCGCACGCCCCCAGGGAGAGTCGCGATTGGGGAATGCCGGTTCTGAGTAATTTAGCAAACTCGTCCGCTGGCACAGGCCGGCTGAAGTAGTAGCCCTGCGCTTCGTCGCACTCATGGGCCTCGAGAAATTCCAGCTCTTCCAGGGTTTCGACGCCCTCCGCGACAACGGTCAGCTTCAGACTTTGCGCCATGCTGATCACGGCGGTCACGATGGCCGCGTCGTCGCCGTCCGTGGCTATCTGCCGTACGAACGACTGATCGATCTTCAGCGCGTCGATCGGAAACTTGCGCAGATAGCTGAGGCTGGAGTAGCCGGTTCCAAAGTCATCCACCGACACCTGCACGCCGCTCTTTCGCAGCGTTTGCAGGATCACCGCCGTCGATTCGACGCGCTTCATCAGCACGCTCTCGGTGAGTTCGAGCTCGAGAGCCGTAGGGTCCATGCCTGTTTCGTGCAGGATTTCAGACATGCCCGCGAGAAAATTCTCGTCGCGAAACTCCATGGCGGACACGTTGACGGCCATGGTGACCGATGGCAGGCCGGCCTTTCTCCAGCTGACGCTTTGCTGGCAGGCCTTGCGCAACACCCAGTTGCCGATGGGCAGAATGAGGCCGCAGTCTTCGGCGATCGGGATGAATTGCGCTGGCGAGAGGGCCCCGCGCGTCGGATGCGTCCAGCGGATGAGGGCTTCCACGCCGGAGATGGCCCCGGTGCTCAGCTTCATTTTGGGCTGGTAATGCAGGGTGAATTCGTCGCGTTCCAGCGCGCGGCGCAGGCTTTCTTCGATGGACTGTCGTTCCACCGCGCGGGCGTTCATCGCCGGCTTGAAGAACTTGTAACTCTGGCGGCCGTTCTCCTTGGCCTGATACATCGCCGTGTCGGCGTTCTTGATGAGGGTTTCCGCATCCATGCCGTCGTCCGGATAAACGCTGACGCCGATGCTCGTCGTGACATGCAGATCGTGCGGCATCACCGAATGCACTTCGGCCACGGCGCGTAGCAGCTTGCTGGCCATGACCGCCGCATCCTCCGGCTGCTGGATTTCCGACAACAGCACGACGAACTCATCGCCGCCCTGGCGGCTCACCGTATCTGAGGTGCGTACGCAGTCCACGAGGCGCGCTCCAATCGACTGCAGCAGCTTGTCACCTACCGGGTGGCCGAGTGAGTCGTTGATATGTTTGAACCCGTCGAGATCCAGAAACAACACCGCGACCTGCTTCATATGACGTCGCGCCATCGTGATCGCCTGGCTGATGCGGTCATTCAACAACATGCGGTTGGGCAGTCCCGTGAGAAAGTCGTGCTCGGCGGAATGCGTGATCTGCAGCGCCATCGCCTGAGCGGCACTCACGTCACGGAACACGATGACGGCGCCCGTTGCCTGGCCCTCGCGGTCGTGAATGGGCGCGACGGAATCCTCGATCGGAATCTCATGTCCATCACGCCGCACGAGCAGGCAGTTCGCAGGCAGCATCACGCCTCGCGTCTGCAGAATGGCAATCTCTGCGGTGTTGGCGAGCGTCTCGCTGCTCTTGCTTTCGAGAATCTTGAATACGTCGGACAGCGGGCGGCCTGCCGCTTCCTGCAGCGTCCACCCTGTCATTTTTTCGGCAACGAGATTGAGAAAGGTGATGTCGCCGGAGATGTTGGTGCACACCACGGCGTCGCCGATGCAGTTGAGCGTCACCTGCGCGCGCTCCTTTTCCCAGAAGAGCGCTTCTTCCATGATCTTGCGTTCGATCGCGTAACGCAGCGATCTCAGCAGGCCGCGCGTCTCGATCTGCCCTTTGATCAGATAATCCTGCGCGCCTTCCTGGAGCGATTGCGCGGCCATGGATTCGTCATCGGTACCCGTCAGCACGACCAGGGGGACGCGCGGAGCTGCCGCATGAGCGCGCCGTAACGCTTCGAGGCCTTCCGCGTCGGGCAGTCCCAGGTCGAGAAGGATGATGTCGACGGAGCGGCCCGCGAGATGCTCCTCTGCTTCCTTCATCGTGTGGACGTGCGTGAGCTCGGTGTTGTGCGCCCCTTGCTCATTGAACATCTCGCGCAACAGGCGCGCGTCCCCGGGATTGTCCTCGACCAGCAGCAGAACCTTGATCGTCTTCTTGCTCATTCGGGTGGTGTCTGCGCGGGAAGCTTGACCTTCTTGAGCCAGAATTCATTGATGCTTTGGACGAGCGTCTCGAACGCCTCCAGTTGCACTGGCTTGCTGAGATAGCTGTTCGCGTGGCGCTGATAGCTCTTGACGATATCGCCCTCCGCCTCTGAGGTTGTGAGGATGATCGTCGGGATCATTTTGAGGGCGTCGTCTTCCTTGATCTTCGCCAGCACCTCATGGCCGTCCATCCTGGGAAGGTTCAGATCGAGGAGGATGAAGTCGGGGCGGGGCGCATTGATGTACTGGCCTTCCCGCAGCAGAAAAGTCATGGCCTCGACGCCATCCGAGACGACGTGCAGGTGAATATCGACCTTGGCGTTCCGGAAGGCTTCCTGCGTCAGGCGTACATCGCCGGGGCTATCTTCGACCAGCAGAATCTCCATCGACATATCAGCTCCGGCTTGGCCAGAGAAGGGTGGCCATGGTTATCCCGATGCTCTCACCCTCCGCCTGTTCTTCCGGGCGGTATGTGCGCTAACTCGCTTAGCGTGTGATGGCCTGTATGAGTTTCAGAACAATGTTTGTTCTGCTGCTTCGCGCAACTGACGGATCGCTGCCGCCGGCGAAGTCGCAATGCACGAGCAGAGCCTGCTGCAAGGAACCTTCTGCATTGCATTCGCCCTGGCGCCGGGGAATGCTGCACAATGCGCGACGAGGGCGCGCATCAGACAACGGAGCGTTGAACGAGCATGTGTATGAAAAAAATAGTCATGGCGGTCGTAGTGGTCTTCACTGTGAATCCGCTGCAAATAGAGGCCGGCGAAGTGCTTCGCGAGCCTTATGGCGTCACGGCCCGGGGCGAGCAGGTCGAGGTCTTCACCCTGCGTAACGATCGGGGCATGAGCGTCAGGGTGCTGACGTACGGAGGCGCTATCACCTCGCTCTCCGTACCGGATCGTCATGGGGCCGTCGACAATGTCGTCGTCTCATTGCCCAATCTGCGCGCCTACGAGACGCGCTCGAACTTCAACACGCTCGTGGGCCGTTTCGCCAATCGAATTTCAGGCGGTGGGTTTACGCTCAACGGCAAGCGGTACGAGATTCCCGGCAATGCGGACGGCATTTCCTTGCACGGTGGGCCCGATAGTCTCGGCTCGAGAGTGTGGTCGGCCGTGCCCTTTCAACAGAAGGATGAGGTGGGAGTCACCCTGAGCTATGTCAGCCCTGATGGCGACAATGGCTTTCCCGGCACGCTCAGCCTGAATGTGAAGTACACACTGACGAATACCAACACGCTGCGCCTTGCCTATCAGGCGACGACGGACAAGCCGACCGTCGTCAATCTGACCAATCATGCTTACTTCAATCTCGCGGGGGGCGGCGGCTCTGTATACGACCATCAGGTGCAGGTCTTTGCCGATCGATATACGGCCATCGATTCGCGCAAGGTGCCCACGGGCGAGCTTGCGCCGGTCAGCGGCTCGCCGCTCGATCTACGCAGGCCAACGCGTGTCGGCAATGTTCAGAGCGCGAGCGACCCCCAGATCGTTTACGGCTCGGGGCTCGATCACAACTTCGTGTTGCAGCCGTCCACTGCGAACGCGCCGGCGCTTGCCGCCAGGGTGAGCGAGCCGACGAGTGGCCGGCTGATGGAAGTGTGGACCACGGAGCCTGGCGTGCAGATCTACACCAGCAGCCATTTCGACAGTTCCTTTACGGATGCACGCGGCCGGCCCGTCGTGAAGGGGGCGGGTCTCGCGCTGGAAACGCAGCACTTTCCCGACAGTCCCAACAGGCCCGAATTTCCCTCGACCGTCGTGAACCCGGGCAAGGCCTTCGAGTCCACGACGGAGTATCGTTTTTCCATCGCGGCAGGTCCGTAAAAAGGTCCCCTATGTCTACGCCTCTTGATTATCGAGTGACTCTGTATGGCGCCGTAGTCGAAACCGCACAGGCGCTGATCGACGGCAAGCTCGGCGCCGTGGAGGCGTCACGCACGTTCGTGGGTTTGGCCGCGGAGCTCGATGCGCTCGAGGATGAAGATTTTCGCTTCTTTGTCGGCGTCGACCAGGAGAGCGATCACTTTCCGCTCGAGCCGGTGCGCGGGCGTTGGAGTGCCGAAGCGCTGGGGCGCGAGGATGCAGCGCGTAACGCTTATGAGAGCACTGTCCGGGAAGAGGCGGTCGCGCGCTGCCTCAACCTCGTCCAGAAATATGCGGCAGTGGAATGATTCAGAAAGTGAGCGTGACGATGATTGTATCGTTGTAAGTGCCGGCAGAGACGTTTTGACCCGCCGGCATCAGGCCGTAAATGGTGTGGGTTTCGTTCATGGCCGTGGAGCTCACTGTCGCGGTCGATGCCGTAGCGTCTCCCCAGACCGTAGTGCGGGTCGCTTCCGTGTACAGGTTATAGAAAAGGCGCTGTACGCCGGCGACCATCGCTCGCGCGGCAAAGGTCCCACCCCCCGGGCTGAGCGAGATAGTGTAGGGCGCGGCGACATCGCAGGTGACTTCCAGATCTCCTGCGCCGTCCAGGTTCTGGGCACTCAGGGGATCGTACGCGCCAAAGTTGACTCCCTGGGCGGCTATGGTGCACACCGCAGCGAACGCGGTGGGCGCAAACAGCAACAGAGCCGCCGTGATCAACGCGTTCCACTGCCACTTGTATCTGTTGCGGTCCATGCGCCGCGAACGTGTCAGCGACATCATGGCTTCATCCCGCTGCACGTATGCGTGCCCAGATTCGGCAGTGGATCGCTCGATTCCGAAAAGGTAATCGCAAACTCGCAGCGCTGCCCGGCCCACGTCACGACGACCTGATTGTTAATGTCGAGATCTGACATATAGATTTCACCTCGCATGCCCACCGGAAACTCAGTGCCTTGCCCGTCGATCATGCCCACGGCACCGGCAGGCACAGGCTCGCCGCTCTCCAGCAGGATGGTGAACACCGCGCCCCGTGAGCGTTTCACCGGAAAAGACAACAGCAGGCCGCTGCGCCGATAAGGCACGGCACTCGCGCTGAGTGAGTCGACCTGGGCATCCATCGGCAGATCACCCTGTTCGACACGGAGCGTGTTCAGCTGATAAGGCCGCAGTCGCGGGATCAGCGCTTTGCCCGCGCTGTTGGTGCGTGCGATCGGTTGATTGTCCTGATACACGTTCACGTTGGCGTAGCCCGGCACTTCAACGATGGCAAAGCTGTTGTCGATGCGACGGCTCAGATGCATATCACCCGCGAGCATCGCGATGCCGCCGCTAGCGCTCGCGCGATAGCCTGTTTCGCCCTGCAGTTTCACGGCGTCGACAACATAAGTTCCAACACGAGTTCGCAAGCTGGCGCTGGCCTCGACTCGGTCCAGATCGCCCACGCCGGCGCCTACACGGTATCCCATGCCCTCGCCGGGCGGCAGGCTGCGCTGCATACGGACGGACGCGAGCGAGCGGCCGTCTGATTTTCTGGCGTTGACGCTGCCAGTTGTGCGATCTCCCATCGGGCGCGTCAGCGTGAGCCCGAAAATATATTCGGCGCGCGGCTTCAGGATGCGCAGCACCGAGGCGCCCAGATAGCCGAAACCGCCGACAGCCACATTGTAGTTGCCGTTGAGCAGCTCGATGTCATCGCCCTCACGGGAATCGCGAGTCGTATAACTCAGGCTGATCGAGCCGAGCTTGCGGACGCCCGCACTGAAGAATGCCTGGGAGATTCTGCGTGGCGCAGGCTCACCGGGCTGCAGCCCAACCTGTGTGAAGCGCCGAGTGGTGAGCTGTATGTTCGCGCCATAACCCAGCCGTTGATTCTGTCCCTGAAATCCCAGGCCAGCGAGGCCTCCCGAGCCACCCGGGCTCGGCGGATAATTCTCTCTGATATCCTCGCGCTGCTGCGGCTCGCTGTGGCTTCCCGCGAGCGACACGGTGAATACACCCGCCGCAGGCCAGAGGAACACGCCGGCCAAGCCTGCTGTCTGCTGACTCTCCAGCAGCTCGCCCCGCACTTCGCCTGTGAAATATTCTGATAATCCCGAGCGATAGGTGCCCTGCGCCAGCCCGCGGCCGTAGGCGTTACTTTCGAAACCAAAGTTGCGGCGTATGGCGCCCACTTCATAAGAATAGGCGCGCAGTCCCGGCACGAGGAGGCTCGACGTGGTGTAGTAAGGTGCCGTGATCACCTGCTGGCGGCCAAGCAGATCGGTGACGACGAGTCGCACTTCTCCCGGCCCGGTGATCACCGGCAGGTCCTGGATGCTGAAAGGCCCTTCGGGCACGTTCCGGCGCAGCCGCAGAACATCGTTTACATACAGATCGACGGAAGAGGGCAGCGCGGTTTCACCCGCGAGTCCTGGCAATGGAAAGGTGACGAATCCCGGTCGCGTCGCAAAGTCTGTTGCCCACTGCAGGCCGCCTAAACGAACCGGATTGCCCCAGCTGCCGCCCCCACCGATCACATCACCTGCACGCACGCTCGACATGGATTGCGGCAGATCGCGTGTCCAGGTCGTCGACAGTCGCACGACCTCCGGACCGTCAATGGTGTCGCGTCTGAGGAAATTGGTCAGACCGACGCCGCCTCCATTGAAAGCGCCGAGCTCGACGAAGGCGTTCGTGATGGTGCGCTCCGGTTCGCGGCTGACGATAACGTCATAGTTCGCAAATCCTCCCGGCGGCGATGGCGTGGGAGCGGGTGGTGGAGTTCGGGCGCCGAGCATGTTGGTGCCGACAAAAAGGCCTGCGGGGACGGTCATCGCGAGCGACTGGGTGGCCTCGTTCAGTTGATAAGTCAGCCCCGTCAGGACATCGAGCGGGTAGAAGGCTTCGCCGCCAAAAAGTTGCGGCTCTGAATCCGGAGCCCGCAGGCGCCATAAGTGGAGATCTTCGCGACGAACCCACAGCCCGCCCCTGGCATCTGCCATCATAAAGGCTGGCTCCGTGATCTTCTGCTGGTTGATCGAGACCGACAGCAGCACGTCGTGCACGTCCGCCTCGGGAGTTCGTGGCGCGGGCGCGGATTCAGATGCGGCACCGCATGCGCATAGCATGGCTATGCAAGCCACTTTGCGAGCGCCCTCGAATACGAGCACCGCCATGCGTGATTCTGAATGCCGCGCGGTCATCGAGTCCGGCTCAGGAAAAAAGAGTGGGCTTAGTTCGGCTCAGTCCGTTCTCCAATAACAACATCAGCCTTCAGGGGTCCGGCGTCGGTCATTGCCGTCGCGCGCAAAGTCGTGCCCAACGGCGGCGAATTCATCTTCAGCGTCCAGTCGCGGCCCTGCGCTGGCAGCAGGTATACGCCAGCCTGCTGACTCCCCAGGGGCTCTGCAGCGCCCGCCTGAGTCAGGGACAAGTGGTGTATCTGAACATGAATATTTCCAGTGTTGGTCAGGGCGACGCGCAGCTCACCCTGCGGCGTGCGATCGGCGCGCCACTGCAGCACCGGAGCGGAGTTTGTCTTAGGTGTGACAAATACGGGAATCGAAATGCGCAGCGCTACCTGCAGGGCAGAGGCGTCCTTTGCAGGTGGAGGCGGTACTTCATTGAGAATGAGCCGATAGCTCAGCTCGCGCAATGGATCGACCGGCTGACGAAGCCCGACACGAACTATCTGGGACGCGCCGGCGGCTACGGTGAAAATAGGGGGTGTGGCGAGAATATCCTGAGTCGGCACGAGGATCTCTTTGCCGTTCTCCTGTGACCAGCTCATGACTTCGAGCTGTACGACACTCGATTGCGTTCCACCATTGCGCAAGGTCAGCGCGCTGGTCGCATGCTTGGCCGAAAGAGCCACACGCACGGGGTTGACGGCGAGTGAGCCGGCAAAGGCCGGCTCACTTGTCAGAAGAAGCATGAGCAGTCCGAGGACTGACTGACTTCCTGCCATGAAGTGACGCATTAGAACGTGATGGTCGCGACAACGGTATCCGCATACGCTGTACCGGCGGCGCCCGCAATGACGTTCTGACCGGCGACGATCTGCCCGTACACAGGAATGATCACCGCTTCGCCCGTACCGACGTGATTCAAACCCGTCGCTCCGGTGTTGCCCCAGGCAGTGGCCAGGGCGGGGTCGCTATAAAGAAAGTATCCGAGACGGCCAGCCGCCGCGGCGCCGCCCGCCATCTGTCTCACTGGGGCCCCTGGCACGTCACCGATGGCTGTAAGTCCCTGTCCCAGCGTGATGTAGCCTGCCGTGTCCAAAGTACACAGTGCAGTAACCGCGCCGTTGATTTCCACGTCGACGACTGAGTTCGGATCGTACACGCCGAAAGCGAGAGGGTCCGCAGTGATGGTGCAGCTGCTAACAACAGAGGCAGAAACTGCGATGCTGTCAGTGTCGATAGCCGCGACTGCGTTGAAACTCAGCGCGCAACCGAAGGCGACCGCGGCGGAAAAAGCGAAGCGGCGCGTACTCAAATTAAAATTCGAAGTCATTTAAAAATCCTTAATTTACTGAATGTCTAGAGAATGAGGTCACTGTACGCGCTAAAAATCAGATCTCCGGACAGGATGCCAATAAGGTGATGTGGCTTCGAAAATAAGATGAGCCGGCGGCAGTTTTGTTGGCGTGCGCCAAAGTTCCTCGGCGCGCCGGCCTTGGGTCGCTAAATATTCTTATACACGCTCGAACGCCGCGCATCCGTTTTCATAGCGAGCCAATTGTGCGAGAGAACAGGCTGTTTTCGCGCAGCAGCTCTTTCCTTCGTTGCGGATGCACACTGCAGGGTGGCGGGCGACGGTGCGTACAGCATTGCGGCTTACCGTTACGTGCGAGCCTTGCTACGCGCCTTACCCGTACCTGACGCGGGCTACCCCTTGCTCCGCCGCGGAGGTCCAGTTAGATTGTCGGTCCAGCGAGAAGCCGCCCCTAGAGCGCGTCGCCGGTCTCACGACTCCTTCGGAGCAACATGCTATTTACGTCCGCTGAATACGCGGTCTTCCTGCCTGTGGTGCTGGGCCTTTACCTGCTTTTCGGGCGGATTTCGCTCCGCGCGCAGAACGGCCTGCTGCTGGTGGCCAGCTACTTCTTCTACGGCTGGTGGGACTGGCGTTTTCTCGGCCTGCTGTTTTTCAGCTCTGCTGTGGATTTCGTCGTGGGTTACGGGCTCGAGGCCGTCAAGGACGAGCGCAAACGCTGGCCGCTGCTCCTGGTCAGTCTCTGCGTCAACCTGGGCGTGCTGGCGTTCTTCAAGTACTACAACTTCTTCGTCAGCTCCCTGGTCGACTCCTTCGCCACGCTCGGCGTCGAGCTGCACGCGCCCACGCTCAACGTCATCCTGCCGGTAGGCCTGAGCTTCTACACCTTCCAGGCGCTCACCTACACCATCGACATCTATCGCCGGCAGATGAAGCCGACGCGGGATCCGATTCTGTTTCTCGCTTATGTTTCGTTCTTTCCGCAGCTCGTTGCCGGCCCCATCGAGCGCGCCAAACATCTGTTGCCGCAGTTCACGAAGCCGCGCCACATTACGCCGGACGGGTTCGCGAACGGCCTGCGCCAGATCACCTGGGGCCTGTTTTGCAAGCTCGTGGTTGCTGACAACTGCGCTGGCGTCGTCAACGCCATATTCTCCACGGCTGGCCCCGTATCCGGCAGCCTCGCGCTTCTCGGAGGATTTTTCTTCGCCTTTCAGATCTATGGCGACTTCTCCGGTTACTCGCACATCGCGCTTGGCACCGCGCGACTGCTGGGCTTCGAGCTGATGCAGAATTTCGCCACGCCGTATTTCTCCCAGAGCATCCCCGAGTTCTGGCGGCGCTGGCACATCTCGCTGTCGAGCTGGTTCCGCGACTACGTGTTCATTCCGTTGGGCGGCAGCCGCGTCAGCAAGCCGCGCCAGATCTACAATATTCTGTTCACGTTCACGCTGAGCGGCCTGTGGCATGGCGCGAACTGGACCTTCATCGCCTGGGGTTTTCTCAACGGCCTGTACTATCTGCCGAAGATTCTGTTCGGCGAGCCGCTGGAGCGCTTCGCGTCGGCCCGCGTGGCGGTTGTTCGTTACGGCACCATGGTGTTGCGCATGGGGATCACGTTCGGGCTCGTCGTGATCGCCTGGATTTTCTTTCGCGCCAATACCATCGGGCAGGCGTTCGATTTCATCGGCAGCATTTTCTCGCCCACGCTGCTGGTGAACCCACTGCCATTCCTGCAGGCCTCCGGCACGGTGCGCGGCGCCGTCTATGCGGTGATGGCGATCGGTGCAATGGTCACGCTCGAATGGTGGCAGCGGGATAAACAATATGCGCTGGAGGTCGATACGAAGCCTGCCACCCTGCGCTGGGCAACTTATGCCTGCGTGATCGGGTTGATTGTCTGGCTGCGATATACGGGCGTCGCGCTCGACTTCATTTACTTCCAGTTCTGACGCCGCGATGAAAGCAACCTTTTCCTGGCGTGGATTGTTCCTGAAGGGCCTCATCGGCACGATCGCCTTTGCGCTGGTGAATGTCTTCGTGTACCGCACGAGTGATTATTTCGCCGAGCTGCGTGCCTACCGGTCCGCGGTGGATCTGCTGCTGGCAAAGCCCGATGTGACTCAGGTGCTCGTGGGCGATTCGCACGTCGCGCGGCTGCGAGCCAATCTGCTTCACGACAGTGTTTACAATCTGGCGACCGGCGGCGACGGGTTGCGCGAGTGTTACGCGAAGCTCCGCTATCTTTTCGAACACGACACGCGGGTGAATACCGTTTACCTGTCGCTCGACTATCACATGTTTGGGGCGGGGCGTCTCAGGTCCGCCAATGGCGCGTTTGCGGACTGGTATCTGCTGCGCTCGTTCTCAGCACACGGATTCGAGAAGGGCTGGCTGAGCGCCCTGATGAATATCGTGCCGCTCTTCAATGACGACTATGCGCAATATATGCGCACGAAGTTCGGAGCGGTTCTCAAGCGCAGTGCAGGCATTCGCATGCCGCCTCCGAAGCCCGTGTGGTTTCTGTTGTCAGAGGAGGAGCGCATCTCCCGCGCGCACAGAACAGGGCTGAGCGATCACGTGCAGCTGGACGAGTTCGACGAGCCTTACCTCTGGATCGAGAGAATCGTCGCCCTGACACGCGCGCACAATGTCAGGTTGATTGGCGTGCGATATCCTGCCCATCCTGCTTACGCTTCCGCGGCGACGCCCGACAGGATGGAGCGCATCCACGACAGGGTGGCGCAGCTCGGTGTTCAGGACGTGCGGGATTTTCGCTCTACGTTCTCCCGCCCGGAATGTTTCACTGATGCGGATCACCTGAGCCCTGCTGGCGCGCTCGTGCTCGCACGGATGCTCGAGGTGCCGGTGCGTACGGGTGTGACGGGCTGGGCGTGGGCGCTGGATGAGCGTCATCCGAAAGCGCCGGTGGAGCCAGCGCGATGTATGGACCAGCTGCCACCCCCTCCGCCGACCAGCTCCGTCAGTCGTTAGATCTACCTTTCCGTTCGACGCCTCGCTCGCCGTGCGGCATTCTATGCCGACACACCGCGAACTGAGGAAGCTACCGTGCCGCGAATCACCCCTATCAATCCCTGGACCTGGCAGGACCGCTTCGGCTATTCCCAGGCATACGAAGTCACGGGCGCCGAGCGTGTGATCTATTGCGCGGGTCAGACGTCTGTCGATGGAGAAGGCAGGCCCCTGCATGCGGGCAACATGGTGTTGCAGTTGATACAGGCGCTCGACAATCTCGAAGTCGTGTTGACGCAAGCCGGGCTCACACTCGGGAACGTCGTGCGGCTCAATTACTACGTTACCGATGTGCAGGCTTACTTTGCGGCTGCCCCGCATGTCGAAGAGAGATTGCGAGACGCGGGTTGCAGGGCTCCGGGCTCGCTGCTGGGTGTTGCCGCCTTGTTCCATCCGGATATCGTGATCGAGCTGGAAGCCACGGCCGTCGGCTGAGCGGTGTGCTCGCGCTTCCGGCGTCTCGGGACCGCGGCAGGGGGTAAGTTAGTGCATTACGATATGACCATTCAGACTAGGAAGTCTGATTTCGCCGTTGCTATGGTAAGCGCGGGTTCGGTCACGAATGTCAGGGATGACTTACAAAAAGCTGTTGGTTTGCAGCGCGCGGCTGCGCACGCTGTCGAGCTTTATCCTGTTTGCATGCTCTGTCATGGGTATCGGAGCGGTAACAGCCGCTGACGAGGCCGATGACGTCGATGTCGAGGAGGTGCTCGTCACGGGCTCGCGCATCCGCGATGTCGATCGTAGCGCATACAGCGTCACGCAAATATCAGCTGAGGCGATCGACAGTCAGGGCTACCGTAACGTCTACGATGCATTGAGCGCCCAAACTCAGAACACGGGTTTTACTCAAGGCGCTGATTTCGGCAACACGTTTACTCCGGCAGCGAACGCGATCAATCTTCGCGGCCTCGGTCCGAATCACAGTCTCGTGTTGATCAACGGCCGGCGCGTTGCGGACTATCCGACGGCGTATGACGGCCAGGTGAATTTCGTCAACCTGGCGAATATCCCGTCGGCGGCCATCGAGCGCATCGAGATTCTGAACAACGGCGCCTCCGCCATTTACGGCTCGGACGCGATCGCGGGTGTCGCCAACGTCATCCTGAAAGACAATCTCGAGGGTCTCGAGCTCGACCTCAAGGCGGGCACTACTGAACGGGGTGGTGGGGATAACTGGCGTCTGCAGGCGGTTGGCGGCAAGAGCTGGAGTCGATGGAGCACGACGTTTGCCGTGGAGATCAGCCACACTGATCCCGTCTGGAGTCGTCAGCGTGACTTCATGTCATCGTCGACATTGGCCGGCGCATCGCCGACTAACGTGTGGTCACGTATGGATCTGGACACCGGCCGGTACATCGACCCGGGCACGGTCTGCAGTGCCTTGAGCGAAAATTTCAGTGACGCCACGGCCGTCTTCAACGCGCGGCAGGGCAGAATCTGCGGCAGCGGACGGGCGGGCCCGTCGTTCTGGACGGTGATGACCGAAAACGACAGTCAGAACGTCTACGGCTCCGCGCGTTATGCGCTTTCCGACACCACGACCTTGTTTGCGAATGTCATCGCCGGCTTCAACCGCACGAAGAACAACACGCGTGGTCCTAACTGGACTTCCGCGGCCGCGAGCGGCGGACTCTTCTTCAATCAGGCGACCGGCCACTACGAAGCATGGTCGAGGCGCATCTCGCCCGAGGAGCTCGGCGGAGCGCAGCACTTCAACCGCACCTGGCAGGATGAAGCGTTCGATGTCGTGTTGGGCGCGCGGGGTGATCTCGGCCTGCGCGACTGGACGTATGAAGCAAGTTACAGCGGCTCGAGTTATCTCAGTCGCAATACGCGTCCACGGATGCTTGCGAGCATCGACAGTTATTTTCTCGGCCCGCAGCTCGGTGTGGATGAGTCAGGCGTGCCGATTTATGCGCCAGACCTTGAAACCTTCAACAGGCCGCTCACGCCCGATGAGACCGCGACGCTGATCGCTCGCACCAGGAGCCGCGACAGCTCCTGGTTGCAAACTGTGGCGCTCACGACGAACGGCACGGTGTTGGATCTGCCGGCCGGGCCGCTCAAGGCGGCGGGCGTATTGGAGTGGGGCACGCAGGGCTTCAAGAACCGCCCCGACAGCACGATCAACGAGGGACTGTACTTCAACACGCCGGAGCAGTTTCCGGTAAGCGGCTCACGGCGTCGTTATGCCGCAGCGGTGGAGCTGCACGTGCCCATTCTGTCTCAGGTGGCCGCAACGCTCGCCGGCCGCTACGACGATTATTCCTTCGCGGGCCGGGGCGATGACAAACTGACTTATAACGCCGGCCTGACGTATCGGCCGTTCGCATCGCTGCTCTTGCGGAGCAACTACGCGACGACTTTCCGTGCGCCGGACATGAACTACATTTATCAGACGCTGGTGCGGGGCTACTTCTCCGCGACGACGGATTATTACCGCTGTCAGCTCGCCGGCCAGCCCCTGTCGGATTGCGAGTATGCCGATGTGTCGCCGGGCTCCAACTTCATCCAGAGCGGCAATCGCGATCTGCGTTTCGAAAATGGCAAATCCTTCGGATATGGCTTTGTCTGGTCGCCGCTGTCGCGCCTCGCGCTTTCCGTGGATTACTGGAATATCCGGATCGACGATCTCGTGACGAACGTGGATGAGGACACGCTCCTACGTATCGAGGCAGACTGCCGTGCGGGCGCGAGGGATGTGAGCTCAGCCCAGTGTGTCGATGCGCTGACGCGTATTCAGCGCAATCCCGCGGACGCATTGCTGAATCCGAACGGGCTCGTGAACATCCTGGTGAATCCCATCAATGCGTCGCTGCGGCGTGTGGGCGGTGTCGACGCGGCGGGCGAGCTGAAATGGTCGCTCGGGACGCATGATTTCGCCTGGGCCGTGCAATTCACGCGAGTGCTCAAACACGAGCGGCAGCAGTTCGCGGGCGACGCCACCGAAGATTATCTGAACGATCTCGGGAACGTGGACTGGCGTGACAAGGTGGTGAGTGACCTGACATGGTCCGTCAGCAAGTGGTCGTCGACGTTGCAGGTCAGCCGGTTCGGCCGCATTCCCAATGCCGCGCAGGACGCGTATCTCACACCAACAACACTCGTCAACGCCAGCACGGCCTATCGGTACAACTCGCACGGTTCTGTATCGTTCATCGTGCAGAATGTATTTGATGAGATCAAGGAAGACACGACGTTCGGCTGGCCGTTCTATGCCGTGGGCAGCTATCTGCCCTACGGACGGCAGGCCTGGCTCGGAATCGATTACCGCTTCTGAAGATCAATCCGCGCCGACGGCTTTGGTGGCTGTCGTGCGCGTAAACGCGTGCAGCATGACTGGCGCGAGTTCACTGATGCGTACGGGGTGCTGCCGGTTCGGTGTCAGGCCTGCGGCGAAGCCGCTCATCCGCAAGGCCTCGAGAATCTCGGGCCGGCCTGCGATGACGTGTACCGGCACGTCCCACGACGCTCCTTCGCCGCTTACATTCGCGGCGGGCTGATGATCGCCGAGCACGATCATCACGAAGTTGTCATCTTTCCGCGCACGCAAGTAGGCGGCGATGGTGTCGAGTGTGTAGCCGATGGTGCTGACGTAGTCCTTGCCCATGTTGGTCCACTCCGGCTGGCGCGCGAGCGACTCCCGTAATGGCTCGGCATCATAGGGTTGAGCTGTGAGCACACGACTCCAGTTCTCCTGCAATGGCGGAGTGGGAGTGAAGGGCATGTGCGTCGTGATGGTCGTCAACATGGCAAACACCGGCGTGCGTGGCCGAGGCTCGATTTCGAGCGCGTCCAGTTTCGCGAACGCAAACTGATCGGGAATTCGCCACCAGCCGAAGGCCGGGCCGCGATAGTCCAGGCGCTCGGCGCCGTAGATATCGTCGAAGCCATAGAAGCCACCCTCGGGCCAGTTCTGTCGCAGACCCGGCATGGCCGCAACAGTGCGATAGCCGGCTTTGGTGAAGACCGACACGAGGGTTTCGCGCTTCTGCGTCATGAGCAACGCGTAGCGAACCGGGTCGCCGACCTCGATGCCCGACATGAAACTCAGATGGGCGAACCATGAGGATCCACCAAACGTGGGCGATCCCGCGAAAGTCGACACGACGCCACGGCCGGTCTCCCGAATTGCGGCATTGAGTCGTTCGCGGCTCGGCGCGAGCGCGCTGAGGAATTCCGCGCGATCGTAAGTTACGCTGCCGTACGACTCGAGAAACACGACGAGCACATCGCTTCCGTCGAGCGCTGAGAGTTTGGACGCCAGCACGGGAGACGCGGGCAAGCTCGTCGAGCCGTGACGGGCGGCATAGGTCTCGAACATCTTGGTCGCCTGCACCGCGTACGTGTTACTCACTGGCGTGGAGAACTTCGGCACTCGAGGCATGCTCTCGTTCAGGCGCTGGACGGCGAACCATGCGATGAGCACCGCGCCTGCTGCGCCAAAGGCAAGCTGCGCACCGCGAGCCTGGAGAGATCGCGCCACGCGCCCGAAAGACCAGCGGGCGGCGAAGTAGAGCAGGGCCAACGCACCTGCGAGGCCGGCGCCGCCAGCAACGATGATCCAGGTGGGCGCCACACGGGTCAGCATGCCGGTGACGGAGGCAACGTGCTGCAGATCCCAATATAAGTTGACCTCGCGCCCGTACAGCGCGGGGGCGGTCACTTCTCCATACCGCCCGATCGCGAAGAGTACAAACAGTGCTGATAAAACCGTCAACACACGGGATGAAACGCGACCCCACATTGCAGTGATGGCTGCGAGCACGACCAGCACCATGGCGAGCTCCACCGAGAGTTCACCACGCCATGTGATGCCGAGGGTGGGCCACACGTTGTGAAAGGTGAGTCCGCAATTCAGTACCGCCAGGGCAACGAGGAGCGTTGCCGATTTCCGCGCGTCGATCACAGTTTTTTGAGCCACACGATGTCGATCAGGAAGGAATATCCCAACAGGGCGAGAGTCACCGCCGCTGCGGCGCTGCTGAACGGCGGCGGAATGAAGGGTGTCAGAGTCACGATGAGCCCCGCCATCTGCAGCGCTGCGATCGTCTTGCGTCTGAAGCTCGGCGGCAAGGGCTGTCGCAGCCATGCGAGGAACATACTTGCTGTCACGAACAGATATCGCAGCAATCCAGCCAGCAGCACCCATGCGCCCGCCTTGTCGAACTGCCACGCAAGCACGGAGAGTATGAGGATGAGCGCTGCATCCGTCTCCATATCGAGTCGCGCACCGAATGCGCTGCTCATGCCGGTGCGACGCGCGACGCGGCCATCGAGGCTGTCGAGCGACGCAGCGATGATGGCTGTCACCAGCACGGCCATCTCGATTCGCGCTGATGAAGCTTCGCCGACGAATCCCGCCAGCAGCGCAATGAGTGCGCCGCGTGCGAGCGTGATCTGATTGGCGATGCCCAGCTTCGGGAACGGATGATGGCTCGGCAACCCGGCAAGCACGACGCCTGCACCCACCACCAACACCGTGAGCGTTTTCCAGGGTGCAAGCGTGCTGAGCGCAAGAAAGGGTGCGCCCAGAAGGGCAATCGCCCCGGCCAGCAGCACAGTCAGTAAGATGTAGGCGAACGCGCGATGGCGCAGACCCCGGACCGCGGGCCGGGCGAGAGAACTCATGACACTCCAGTGGCGGACGCTCGCATGACTCGGACGGAAGAAGCCCTCGCATATTGGGTGATCGGTGCAGGCCGTGGCGAGCTTCGCCGTGAGCCGCTGCCCGCGCCTGCGTCGGGCGAGATCACCGTACAGACGCTCTATAGTGGTGTAAGCCGCGGCACGGAGTCACTCGTCTTCAATGGTCGCGTCCCCGAAAGCGAACATCAGCGCATGCGCGCGCCATTCCAGCGGGGGGATTTTCCGTTTCCCGTGAAGTATGGCTATGCCAACGTCGGCCAGGTTGTCGACGGCTCGCCCGAGCTTGCGGGAAAGACGGTATTTTCCCTGTATCCCCATCAGGATCGTTACAACGTTCCTGTTACAGCGGTGCATGAGATTCCGCCTTCGGTGCCTGCCTCGAGAGCCGTGCTCGCGGCGAATCTCGAGACGGCATTGAATGGCGTGTGGGATGCAGGCGTTCGTCCTGGAGATCGTGTTACGGTGGTGGGCGCAGGCACGGTGGGCTGCCTCGTGGCATGGCTCGTCGCGCGTATTCCGGGCTGTACGGTCGAGTTGGTGGATATCAACGCAGGGCGCTCCGCGATCGCCGCTGCGCTGGGCGCAGCTTTCTCACAGCCCGCGACGGCACGCGTCGGCACGGATATCGTGTTTCATGCGAGTGGTTCCGCGCCTGGGTTGCAGCTCGCCGTGAACGTTGCCGGCTTCGAAGCGACGATCGTCGAGCTCAGCTGGTATGGCGCGGGCACGGTTGTTCTATCGCTTGGGGGCGCTTTTCACTCGCAACGTCTGACATTGAAGTCATCGCAGGTCGGCGCAGTCGCCGACGCGCAGCGCGCGCGTTGGACTTTCCGTCGGCGCATGGAGCTTGCGCTCTCGCTGTTGAGCGACCCCGCGCTCGACGTGCTCATCAACAGCACGAGCCATTTTCAGGATCTGCCGGAAACCATGCGCAGGCTGGCGTCTGCTCCAGGCGACGTCATCATGCATCGGGTAGCTTACGAATCAGTTCGAGGAAGATGAAGAGATGTATACCGTCTGTGTTCGCGACCACATGATGATTGCCCACAGTTTCGTGGGCGAGGTGTTTGGCCCCGCGCAGAAGCTGCACGGGGCGACGTACGTCGTGGATGTCGAGTTTCGTCGCGCGGATCTGGACGAGAACGGTATCGTGCTCGATATCGGCCTCGCGTCGCAGGCGTTGCATGACGTGCTGGCCGCGCTCAACTATCGCAATCTCGATGACGAGCCCGATCTCGGCACCCGCAACACCACGACGGAAGTTCTGGCGCATACGGTGTTTGAAAGAATGGCGACGCGCATCCGCAGCGGCGATCTCGGCCCCTCGGCACTGGCGATCAGGAGCCTGCGAGTGGTGTTGCACGAGTCGCATATCGCATGGGCCGCGTTCGAAGGCGATATCGGGGTGACACGCTGAGCCATGCGGCAGCTGATTTTTCTGATCCCGGGCGATCTGCAGACTCCCACCGGAGGCTATGTCTACGATCGGCGAATCGTCGAAGGTCTGCGCGATCTCGGCTGGCACGTCGATGTGCGGCTGCTGGACGGGAGTTTTCCCGATCCCACCGCCGAGGCGCTCCATCACGCGCGCCACGTGCTGGCGAATATCGCTCATGGTGCGCTCGTGTTGATCGATGGCCTCGCGTTCGGCGCCATGCCGCAGGTCGTCGAGCCTCACGCGGAACGATTGCGCCTGATGGCACTGGTGCATCATCCGCTTGCTCTGGAGACCGGGCTGGCGCCTGCGGTGGCGAGCGCTCTCAGGTTCTCTGAGACTCGCGCTTTGCGGACCACGCGGCAGGTGATCGTGACCAGTCACGCGACCCGACGCGAACTCGATTCTTATGGTGTGCGAGCAGAGCACATCGCAGTGGTCGAGCCGGGAACGGATCCCGCGCCGCTTGCTGCTGCCGATCGTCCGGATGGCGTGTTACGCATGGTGTGTGTTGCCACGATCACGCCGCGCAAAGGCCATGCCTTGCTCATCGAAGCGCTGGCGCGTCTTGAAAAGTATCCATGGCATCTGACCTGCGTCGGGAGCCTCGAGCGCAGCGTGGCGACGGCTGAACAACTCCGTGCGCAGATCACATCGAAAGGTCTGACAGACCGAGTCACGCTCACGGGCGAAGTAGGGCAGGACGAAGTCGGCGCGTTTCTCGCGGCGGCGGATCTTTTCGTGTTTCCCACTTTGTTCGAAGGCTACGGAATGGCAGTGACGGAAGCGCTGGCGCGTGGCCTGCCAGTCGTGAGCACGCGCACGGGCGCCATTGCCGAGGTGGTGCCGCCGGATGCCGGCATTCTCGTTTCTCCTGACAATGCGAGTGAGCTGCACGATGCACTTCAGCGCGTGCTCTCCGAGGCGGCGCTCTTCAGCTCGATGGTCCAAGGCGCGCGTCGGGCGCGCGGCGCTTTGCCCGGCTGGTCAGACTCCTGCGAGAAGATGGCGGATGTTTTTCAACAGGTGATGACCGTTGACAGGATTTAGCGCCGAGTGGCTCGCGCTGCGTGAGCCCGCGGATGCGCGGGCGCGCTCCGCTGCTCTGGCAGCAGACGTCAGCACCTTTTGGGACGGCCGCACGCGCATCGTGGATCTCGGCAGCGGTGCGGGCGCTAATGTCAGATATCTCGCGCCTCATCTTGGCGACAGGCAGCGCTGGCTGCTTGTCGACGCCGATGCCGCGCTGCTTGCTGCCAATCAAAGTCAGCACGCCATCCTGCAGCTCGATCTGGCATCCGCTTTGGATCGCCTGCCGTTGGAAGAAGGGTGCCTCGTCACCGCCTCGGCGCTTCTCGACCTCGTCTCCGAGGACTGGTTGCGTAAGCTGGCTGCGCGCTGTCGCGAAGTGCATGCAGTCGTGCTCTTCGCGCTGACTTACGATGGCCGTGTGGAAATGTTTCCTGCAGATGCGGACGACGCCTGGATTCACGAACAGGTAAACCAACATCAGCTCGGTGACAAAGGCTTCGGGGCGGCGTTGGGGCCGCAGGCCGCCGGCCGTGCGTCGACGCTATTTGCACAAGCAGGCTACGCCGTGCGCTGCCAACCCAGCGACTGGGTGTTAGAGCCTGAAGAATTCTCGCTGCAACAGCAGCTCATGGAAGGTTGGGCGCAGGCCGCGACGGAGCAGCTTCCTGCTGAAGCTGCAAGATGCGCTTCGTGGTTGCAGCGTCGACTGGCGCGCGTGGCACAAGGGCAATCACGAATAGTCGTCGGCCATCAGGATCTGCTGGCCGTGCCGTCACCCTAGAGAATGCGCCGGACCGTTTCACTTGCGACAGCGGGCATGTTGCCCGTGTCTTTACGCAGATCACAGTCGTAAAGAATATCGTTGCCCGTGCAGTACACGCGCGGCTGCAGTCGCAGACAATCCTGCAATCGTCGGTGAGGCCGTACACGAATCGCCGGCCGGCCGTCGCCAATCAGCAGCGGCGCGACGGCGATGTGCAGACGATCGAGCAACCCCGCTTCGAGGAAGGCCGATACCGTGACGCCACCCCCTTCGACCAGAATGCGAAAACAGCCCCGCTCGTGCAGATGCCGGATGAGCTGCGCGAGATCGAGATCATCGCCATGCGCTTCGACCTCGATGATGTCGTCGCCCCGCTCGCGAGCCGCCGCAGGCGCTGTCATGCCCGACGCGCAGGCGCGCACCGTGGGTGCTTCGCCATCATTGAAGATCTTATAGCTCGCGCCGAGACGGCATTCGCGATCGAGCACGACGCGTAGCGGATTGCTGCCCGACACGAGTCGCACGGTGAGGCGCGGGTTATCTGTGCTGACCGTTCGTGCGCCGACAATGACGGCATCGCACAGCGAACGCAGACGATGCAGGTGCAGAATATTTTGCGGACCAGTGACGAATACCGAATCGCCGGAGGGCGTCGCGATGAATCCATCGAGGCTCTGCCCGAGATGCCCGATCGTCATCGGGCGCATTGCATGGCCGCCGCTGATCGGCAGATACAGCTCGAGCAGCTCGCGGCGCGGATCGCCTTCCGCAAGCAGCGAGCGCCAACCTTGCTCTGGAATCCAGACAACTACCGCGGCGCCGTCATCTTCAGCCACCGCGGCCAGTCGGCCACTTTCGGTCAGCGCAAACGCGGTCTGCCGCGTGATATCAAATGTGCTGAACGCCCTGGAGGCCTCGCAGGCAATGGCCCAGCCTTCGAGCGCTGCAGAATCGGCACTGTCCGTCATCGTTTGCTCCACTGCCTGGACGGGCAGTGTAGTGCTATTCGGAGGTTACCGAGTACGCGACGTCGTTGCCGCCTTACCAGGGCTGATCCGTGCCGTCGTTCTGCAGGAAGCGGCCGCTGTCCTTGATCGTCACGCTGTCGATCGTCTTGATCATCTTGCCGATGGCGACTTCCGGTGGCACGAAGCCTGGCAGCTTCAGATCGCCAAAGCTCTCGACCTGCACGCCGCCGGGATGAAACATGACCACGGTGATGTTCTCTTTCGCGAACTCGACCGTGAGCAGACGCATCGCGCTGTTCAATGCCGCTTTGGTAATGCGATACCAGTAATGGTCCGCTGATCGCGGCAGCTGCGACACCGTGCCGGCGGCGGAGCTGATCGTCACGATTTTCTTCTGCTTGCCGAGGCGCACGTTGTCGATGAACGCTTCCACCACGCGCAGCGGGCCCGCCACGTTGGTGTGCACGAACTGATCGAGCTGCGCGTAGTCGAGCGTGCCAAACAGCTGGCCTGCGTTGCCTGCGCGATCGTTGAGTGGCGCGAAGCGGATCAGACCCGCGTTGTTCAGCAGAATATCGATGGGCTGGCCTTTGAGCTTCGTGGCGAGCGCTTTGATCTGCTCGGGGTCGGTGACATCCATGCGCTCGGGTTTGACGTTCGGATGAGCCTTCGCGAGCTTCGCCAGCTCCTCGGGCGTCGAGTCGCGACGATGTGTGGCGATTACCGTCCAGTCGCGCTCGGCATACTGTTTCGCGAATTCGAAGCCGATGCCCTGATTCGCGCCGGTGACGAGCACGGTTTCCGCATGCGAGGGTGCTGTTGCCAGCAGTGCCACGACCGCGACGGCCAGGTACGCGAATACTCCAGATCGTGTTGTCATAGCCGGATTCCTTTGCGCCTCAATACGTTAGTTTTGATGTTAGCGAGCGCGATGCCTCGCGCACGCCGAGACTAACAGCATTGCCAGGAATGTCCGAAATCACGGCGCCGCATCGGCGCCTGGCCAAGCCGCGGGGCGCGGTTCGACACAGCAGCAGTTCGCGCCAATGTTGGTGGCGTAGTGCGGCGCTGAGATTTCAGCGGGGAGAAGGGCGATATCCGCGCGAGAGCGCGAGCGCCTTGCAGGCAGGGAGCGGGGCGATGCTTATAAAATCGGCGCCGGACCCGGCAGTGCCGACGCAGGCACTGCGCGGGGACCGAAATCCCCGCGCAGCGCTGCCTGACTTACTTGGAGCCCGAGCGCCAGCCTGGCGCGTACGAGCTGCGAGCGACTTCCGCATACGGAACCGGGCTCACGATCGCCCGGATTTCCGTCTGGACGTGGGGCTCGACAGTGGCCTTCTTCGAGCCGCCGCCTTCCTCACCCCAGACCAACGTCACTTCGGTGCCCGGCTCGGCGTGCTCCGGATCGAGCATCGCAAGCGTCAGCATCGTGCTTTCGTTGTAGCTGTGGCCGATCCAGGTGGAGAGGCCCGCGTGCTTGCCGTTCCGCAGAACCTTGTCGTAAGGCAACGTGGAGTACACGGCTGAAGGGGAATCGAAGTACTTGGCCTTGTCGCCACGCTGGAACTGCGTGCCGATCGCCGCCGTCACGTCTTCGCTGTTCAGTGCGAGGGTGACTTTCTTGCGTGAGGGCTGCTTGGACAGCTTCTCGAGCGCTTCGCGACCAATGAACTCATGGTCGAACTTGACGAACGGGCCATAGCCGAGGTCGTACGGCGTCAGATAATAATCTGCAATGTTGTTGGAGTAGAAGCTGCCGCCGAGCGAGGCGGTGCCTTCATATCCCTTCGCGGGCAACCACTCGCGATACGCTTTCATCTTCTCGCCCGTATAGATGGCCGGGAGAGGCGATGGGATCCAGCCGGATTCCAGCGTGTTGGAGGAGTACGCGCGCGAACCCACCTGGCGAATGCCGAACTCTTCACCGGCCGCGACGATCGCCGCCTTGACCGCATCGCCTTCCGCCCAGGGTCCGAAGATTTCGAAGCCCGGCTGGCCCGCCATGCCGTGACGCAGGGCGCGCACGTCGTGACCCGCGATCTTGAAGGTGCACATGTTGAAGAATTTAAGATCCGGCACAGGCTTGCCCGTGACCTTCTCCATCACCTTGAGCGCATTGGGACCCTGCACCTGGAAGCGATAGACCTTGCGAACGACCGGGCCCGAACGCGCCGCAGCCCGCTCGTCACGCTCGACCTTCGCGTTGTAGCCACCGGTCTCGCAGTGATACTGCACCCAGTTGTGCAGCGACGGACGACCGACGAGATTGAACAGATTCTTGTCGAGATAGAACAGCACGACGTCGCCGATCACGTAGCCGTCGTAGTTACAGACGACGTACTGCTTGCCTTTGTCGACTTCGAAGTTCTTGAAGCTGTTGATGCCGAGGTCGGACAGCAGCTTGAACGCATCGGGTCCTTCCACATACATGTCGGTCATGTGGTAGGACTGGTTGAAGAGCACGCAGGTCTTCTGCCATGCGCGTTGCTCGTCACGCCAGTTGGTGAACTCGGGGGGCACTCCTGGATACACGTAGGGGCCCGTTTTCGAATTGCGCAGCAACTCGACGGGGTTCACTGTGTCCAGCACATCCTGCAGGCTTTTGGGTTCGCTCATGAAATCCTCAGATCAACAAAGTTAATTTGTAATGGCCGGCGCGATGGGGCGTCAGCCTACTAACATGAACCGGCTTGCCGGCTCATCGCACCAGGGAAAGCCGCTCGGGCACTTCCGCAGACATCAAATGAAACCCCTCGACGTTGATGCTTCCCTTCACGGAGTTGGCGTGCTCCCGCATCAGGGCCTCGGCGCGCGCGCTTTGGCCATGCTCGAGCGCATCCACCACGGCGTGATGCTGCTGATGCGCGTAATGAAGCATGTCGTACATCTGCTCGAGGTTACTCCTATCGAAGGCGAGCGCCTGCGGACTCGCGAACGGCACGCGGTTGGTGCGCTCGAGCGCGTCGTTCAAGACCGGGCTGTTGGCCTGATCGAGAATCAGGCTGTGAAAACGCCCGTTCATCTCCGCGTACAGCGCCTCATCGTTCTCGCCGATGCGGCGCTTGCGAAAAATCTGGTCGCCATCTTCGAGACAATTGCGCAGCTCGCGAATGAACGCACGTGGCGCGCCTTTTTCTGCAATGCGCCGCGCAGCGAGCCCTTCTAATACCGCACGCAGGTCGAGGGCGTCAGTGACATCAGATTCGGTGAAGGCGCGCACGACGTAACCGCGCGTCTCGTGCTCGGTGAGCAGACCTTCCTGAGCCAGCATGGGGAGCGCCTGCCTAACCGGCGTGCGCGACATTCCTAACAAATCCGCGAGCGGGGCCTCGGCAACCCGCTGACCGGGAGCGAGCTTGCCGCGCAGAATCATTTCGCGAACCCGTACTACCGCCTGTGCGAGCTGGGTGCTCATGAATGCCCGTTGCCGATGAAAGTCGCGGCATACTGAAGTTGGGATCCCGATCTGTCAATACGGGATCCCGTTTGAGCGGACCAGGGCTTCGCCGTACGGGTGCTGCGGTCTGCATATATAAGAGCCCTGCGTACCGAGTCGCCAAATCCGCGCTGAAAGAAGCAGCCTCCCGACAGCGGGGCAATATGACCAAACGGGCTCTCCCTTCGGGGCGTGCGATCACCGGCCGGTTCCGTTGACACCTCTGGATCCCGAAGAGCACCATCGCCGGCCCCGGTACTTCACACAAGGTCGGCAGTCATATGAGCCCAATCGCTATCCGCTCGCCGCGCAAATTCTTCATCGGGGGTCAGTGGGTCGCGCCCAGCACCGATCGCCTGCTGCCCATCGTTTCGCCGGTGACCGAACAGGTGCTGGTCGAGTTCGCCGAGGCTGCCAATGCAGACGTCGATCGTGCCGTCGCGGCCGCCCGCAAAGCATTTGATGAAGGCCCGTGGCCCAGGATGTCAGGCAAGGAGCGTGGCGATGCGCTCGTTCGTCTGGCTGCCGCGCTTCGTGCGCGCTTGCCAGAGCTGGCCGACGCGTGGACTTCGCAGGTCGGTGCCCCGATTTCTTTCTCGCGTTATGCGTCTGCTCAGATCCCGGATCTGTTCGAGTACTACGGCAAGCTGATCGCCACCTATCCGCTGATCGATGAGCGTCGTCGCGATAATGGCGGCCTCGTCCGCGTTGTGCGTCACCCCGTCGGCGTTGTTGCGGCCATCACGCCGTGGAATGCTCCGGGCGTGCTGCTCTCTTATAAAGTGGCAGCGGGTCTTGCCGCGGGCTGCGCCATCGTCGCCAAGCCTTCGCCTGAAACTCCCGTCGAGGCGTACATCATCGCGGAGTGCGTCGAAGAGGCAGGTCTGCCGCCCGGCGTGTTCAACGTGGTGCCCGCTGAGCGTGAGGTCGCCAACTATCTCGTCAGCCACCAGGACGTGGACAAGGTCAGCTTCACGGGCAGCGGTGCGGTAGGCAAGCACATTGCGGCCACCTGCGCGAAGCGCCTCGCGCGTGTGAGTCTCGAGTTGGGCGGCAAATCCGCGGCGATCATCCTGGACGACGCCAACATGGACGACGTCCTGAAAAGTCTGGTGCCGTATTCGATGCCGATCACCGGGCAGGTCTGCTTTTCCCTGACGCGCGTTCTGGCGCCGAAAAAACGTCGTGACGATGTTCTGGACGCGTACGTTGGCGCGGTCCGCAAGCTGAATGTCGGCGACCCGATGGATGCCGCGACTCAGATGGGCCCGCTGACGATGAAGCGTCAGCTCGCACGCGTACAAGGTTACATCGCAAAGGGTCTGGAAGAGGGCGCGCGGCTCGTTACGGGCGGCCAGCGGCCCGAAGCGCTGACTCGCGGATTCTTCATCCAGCCGACCGTGTTTGCGGACGTTAAAACCTCCATGACGATCGCCAAGGAAGAGATTTTCGGGCCCGTGGTCTCCGTCATTGCTTACGACGATGTCGAAGAAGCCATTCGTCAGGCTAACGACACTGTGTACGGCTTGCACGGCGCTGTGTACACGCGAGATGCCGAGCGCGGCTTCGATGTGGCGCGTCGTGTGCGATCCGGCAGCATGACGGTCAACGGCATGATCGTCGATTTCAAGATGCCGTTCGGTGGCTTCAAGGAATCGGGCCTGGGCCGCGAGGGCGGACCGGAAGGCCTCGAACCTTATTTTGAGCTGCAGACGGTGTACTTCGCCTGACGAGTTCACGTGCTCGTGCTGCTGTGGGCGTTCGATGAACGCCCACAAAAAGCATTCGGTGTGATTTCGTATTCTTACGCGTTGACGTGTCCCCCGTGATGGCATAACAAGTCACGTGACTGTTGTCAGTATGCAGGGGGCATACATGGATCGGCAGGAGCCCGACAACCGCCCGCATGCCGCGGCGGCCACGGGCATATTCCATACTCGTCGTGCGTTGCTGGGCGCTTCCGCAGCCTTCGCGTTGACCGCTCCTCTTTTGGGAGCCGGCGCGCGTCGCGCTTTGGCACAGGCGCCTCACGCAATCACAACATCCTCTGTCGGCGCCAACATGGTGTTGCTCCAGGGGAGCGGCGGCAATGTTGTCGCGCTTATGGGGTCAGACGACGTGGTACTCGTCGACGGTGGCCTGGCCTCGAGCACGACAGATCTGCTTGCAGCCGTCGCCGCTGCGTCCAGAGCACGCCCCGTTCGCACGCTCTTCAACACGCACTGGCATTGGGATCACACGGGATCCAATGAGACCCTGGCGCAGTCCGGCGCCACGCTGATCGCCCACGAGAACACACGCCTCTGGCTCGGCACCGAGATCGTCTCCCGCTGGGAGAACCGCACGTATCCGGCACGGCCGGTGAGTGCGCTGCCGGGCAAGACCTTCTTCTACGGCGCTCAACAGCTCAGCGCTGCCGGCGCGAAGATCGAATATGGATATCTTCCTCAGGCCCACACCGATGGCGATCTGTATGTTTTCTTTCCCGAGCAGAACGTGTTGGTGGCCGGCGACGTCGTGAGCGGTAGGGGCTATCCGATTTCGGATTACGCCACGGGCGGCTGGCTCGGCGGCATGATCGACAGCCTGAAAATCCTGCTCGAAAAATCAGACGCAAAGACGAAGATCATTCCCGGCACGGGCCCGGTGTTGTCGCGAGCGCAACTGCAGGAGCAGCTCACGATGTCGCAGGCTGTCGTCACCAGCATCAGCAACAGTTACTACAAGGGCGAGACGTGGAGCGAGTTCATCGCGACGCGGCCCACACAGGCTTTCGATGCGCGCTGGGGCAATCCGGATATTTTTCTACGCACGGCTTATGACGGTGCGTGGGGCCACATCACAGAGATTCGCAGGGTGACACGGTAGAACATGGCGATACCTTACTGGCGATTGTCTGTTGGTGCGGGCCTTGCGCTCCTGGCTACGTTGAGCGCAGGCGCCGCGGAAGCGCCCGCGAATCCGCATCAGGCCGCGGTTCGGGAGAACTGGGCCCTGCTCGACAAGTATTGTTTCGAATGCCACAACGCCACGGATTGGGCGGGAGGCATTGCCCTCGACACCTTGCAACCTGAAGCCATCGCCTCCGACGCCGAGGTGTGGGAAAAAGTCATTCGCAAAGTGCGCGGCCAGATGATGCCGCCGCCGGGCAAGCCTCGTCCGGAGGCAGCGGTGCTGAATACGTTTGCGCAATCGATGGAAGATTATCTGGATAGCTCGGCCGCCGCCGCGCCGAATCCTGGCAGCGTGCCGCTGCACCGACTGAATCGCAGCGAGTACGCGAACGCCGTGGAGGAAATACTCGGCCTGCGCATCGATCCGGCAGGGCTCCTGCCACGCGATGACAAGAGCGCGGGCTTCGACAATGTCGCCGACGTGTTGAAAGTCTCACCGTCCTTCCTCGAGCAGTATCTTTCGGCCGCCCGTGAAGTCAGCATTCAAGCCGTGGGTAACCCCTCTGCGCGGCCTCTGAGCAAGATTTATCCGGGGGCGCCTGACGCTGGCCAATATGTGCATATCCGTGGGCTGCCGCTGGGTACTCGCGGCGGCATGCTGATCGAGCACGATTTTCCCGCGGACGGCGAGTATGAATTCACGATCAACGGGCTCGTCGGTGCCGGTTATGTGTGGGGGGTGATGGATCCCAACACGCTCATCATCACCGTGGATGACGTGAAGGTTTTCGCGGGCAAACTGGGCGGCGATGAGGATCTGGCCGCCGTCGATCTTCGCCAGGCCGCCGGTGTTGCGGAGATCAACAACCGCTTCAAGAACATTCGCGCGCATGTCAAAGCAGGACCCCGCCGCATCGGTGTGACTTTCCTCGCCAAGACGACGGCGGAGTCCAATGAAGTGTTGCATTCCTTTGTGCCGGTGGCAGGCATGGGGCGGCATGTGGATGGCAACTCACCCGGCCCGCGTATCGGCGGTGTGCAGATCTATGGCCCCGTGCAGGCCGTTGGTGTGAGCGAGACGCCGAGCCGCGAGAAGGTTTTCATCTGCCGCCCCGCGAGCCCGAAGGATGAAGAGCCGTGCGCGCGCCGCATTCTGAGCAACATCGCGCGTCAGGCGTTTCGCCGTCCCGTGAACGATCAGGATATTGCCGGTGCGCTGAGTTTCTATCAGGCGGGCCGCGCCCAGGGCAGCTTCGATACCGGCATCCAGAAAGGCCTGATGGCGATTCTCGCCAGCCCGAAGTTTCTGTATCGCTCCTACACGCTGCCTGAGAACGCCGCGACCGGCACTGCATTCACCATCAGTGACAGGGAGCTTGCCTCACGGCTCTCGTTCTTTATCTGGAGCCGTCCTCCTGACGAGACGCTGCTGAAAATCGCGGAGCGCGGCCAGCTCAGCAAGCCCCGCGTGTTGGACGAGCAGGTGCGCAGGATGCTCGCGGATCCGCGAGCCCATGCGCTCGTCACCAACTTTGCGTTCCAGTGGCTGAATGTGCATGGGCTGCAGCTCGTCGAGCCGGACACCAACATCTTTCCCGAGTTTTCGGCGGACCTCGTGCCCGCATTCGAACACGAGCTCGAGCTCTTCATCGAGAGTGTCTTCGACGCGGATGGCAGTGTGGTCGAGCTGCTGACTTCCCGGCACACGTTCGTGAACGAGAGACTCGCGCTTCACTACGGCATCAAGGGCGTGCGGGGCGATCGGTTCCAGCGTGTGACGTTGGACCAGTCGTATCGCCAGGGCCTGCTCGGCAAGGGCGCATTCCTGATGGCAACGTCGTATGCCAATCGCACCACTCCGGTTCTGCGTGGTGCTTACATTCTGGAGAAGTTTCTCGGCACGCCGCCGGCCGCGCCGCCTCCAAACGTCGAAGCATTTCCAGAAACGGCGGAGGGCGCGGTGGCGCTCTCTGTGCGCGAACGACTAGAGGCGCATCGCGCGACTCCGTCCTGCCATTCGTGTCACGGCGTGATCGATCCGCTGGGGCTGGCACTGGAGAACTTCGACGCGATCGGCCGCTGGCGTGACAAGGATATCGACGCTGGAACGGCGATCGATGCTTCAGGTCAGCTGGTCGATGGCACGCCCCTCCACGGGCCCGACGATCTTCGTAAAGCGCTGGTGAGCCGTCCCGAACAGTTCGTCGGTACCTTCACCGAGAATCTGATGACGTTCGCCCTGGGCCGAACGGTCAAACATTACGACATGCCTGCTGTGCGCGCTGTGGTGAAGAACGCGGCGCGAGACAACTATCGCTTGTCGTCGATCGTGCTGGGCATCGTCCACAGCGATGCATTTCGCATGCAGCGCGTGCCGGACGCGCAGCCGCTGCCAGCAGCGGAAACCGTGGCCTCACGTGGAACGCATTGAAGAGGGCAGCAGCGATGTTCATTACCAAGAAGTTTCTCGCACGACGCACTTTCCTGCGGGGAGCCGGCGTCAGCATCGCGCTCCCGCTGCTGGATTCCATGATTCCGGCAGCCACGGCGCTGGCGCAGACCGCGGCGGCACCGAAGCCGCGCATGGCGTTCATCTACTTTCCGCACGGCGCGGTGATGGACAAGTGGACGCCGCAGGCCGAAGGCCGCAACTTCGACCTGCCGCCCATCCTGGCGCCGCTGGCACCATTTCAGAAACATCTGACAATCATCAGTGGGCTGGAGAACAAGCCCGCTATCGCAGCGCCTGTGCATGCGGTCACTCCGGGCACATGGCTCAGCTGTGTGCCGCCGCGGATCAGTCACGATCCTTATGGCGGCATCACCATCGATCAGATCGCCGCCCGGCATATCGGCCAGGAGACCTCGCTCCCGTCGCTGGAAGTGGCCACTGAAGAGCAGGGCGGTGAAGGCTCCTGCGATCGAAATTATGGTTGCAGCTACGGCAAGACGATTTCGTTCAGCACCCCCTCGACGCCGCTGCCGATGGAGCACAATCCTCGCAAACTGTTTCAGCAGCTTTTCGGGCAGGGAGATACGCCTGCAGAGCGCGCGGCGATGTTGCGCGAGAACGCGAGCATTCTCGATCTCGTCCGGCGCGACGCCGCGGATCTTCGCGGCAGCCTGGGCCCGCGCGACCGCGCGCTGCTGGCTGATTATCTGGACAACGTGCGCGAGATCGAGCGCCGCGTGGAGACCATCTCACAGCGCGATGTGTCGCAGCTGAAACTTCCGGAAGCACCGGCCGGGATACCGAGCTCGTTCGACGAGCATATCCGCCTGATGCTCGACATGATCGCGCTCGCTTTCCAGGCAAACCTGACGCGCGTCGCGAGTTTCATGATGGCGGCGGAGGTGAGCAATCAACCTTATAACCACATCGGCATCGCGGACGCGTTTCACCCGTTGTCTCACCATCAGAACAACCCGGCGAAGATGGAGCGTCTGTCCAAGGTGCAGATCTATCACAGCCAGGTGTTTGCGAAGTTCGTGCAGAAGCTGGCCGAGCTGCCGGACGGCGAGGGCAGCATGCTCGACAACTCGTTCATCCTCTACGGCAGCAATATGAGCAACAGCAACCTGCACGATCATTTCCCGCTGCCGACGGCCGTGGTGGGTGGCGGTTGTGGCAGGCTCAAGGGAAATCAGCATTTGCGTTACGCCGACAAAACGCCCCTCGCAAATCTGCACTGGACCCTGCTCGAGCGCGCGGGCATTTCCGTCGAAAGCGTAGGCGATTCCACGGGCCGCTTCGCGGAGATCTGACATGCGCGCACTTCGAGTCGCGGCGGTGCTGATGTTGATATGCCAGGCCTCGGTAGCCGCCGCGGAAACGCTGGTGGAGGCGGTGCGTGCAGAGAATCGCGAGGCTGCGCTGTCGCTGCTCAAGCGCCGGGGTGAAGTCAACAAGCCCATGGCAGATGGCACCACTGCCCTGCATTGGGCTGTTCACAACGGCGATGCGGACCTGGTCAAACGATTGATCAAGGCCGGCGCCAACGTGAAGGCCGCGAATGAGTACGGCGCCACGCCCATGTCCGAGGCCGCGGATCTTGCCGATGCCAGAATCATCGAGCTGTTGCTGGCAGCGGGTGCGGATGTGGAATCCGTGAGCGCCGAAGGCCAGACAGCGTTGATGAGCGTGGCGCGCACCAATCACGTCGACGCCGCGAAGGCATTGTTGGCGCGCGGCGCGAATGTGAATGCGCGCGAAGGCTGGCGCGGCCAGACCGCGTTGATGATGGCGGCTGCGCAGAGTCAGCCGGAGATGGTCCGGCTGCTCATCGAGCATGGCGCCGAAGTCGATGCGCGCTCGGCCATTCGTGTGTGGCCGCGAAAAGTGACGGCCGAACCGCGGCCGCAGAATCGCCCGTCGGGCGGCTTCACCGCCTTGCTGCTCGCGGCCCGCGAGGGCTGCGCGCCTTGTGCGGAGAACCTGTTGGCAGGGCGCGCGAGCATCGATCTCGCGGATCCTGACAATATCAGTCCGCTGCTGATGGCGACCTTGAATGGGCGCTTTGATGTCGCTGCGCTGTTGGTCCGCGCGGGTGCGAATCCAGACAAATGGGATACGTGGGGCCGTGCGCCGCTGTATTCGGCCATCGACTACAACACGGTGCCCCGTGGCGGGCGGCCGGATCGTCCATCCGCTGATAAGACCACCGCGCTGGAAGTCGCCGCGCTGCTGTTGAAGGCAGGCGCGAATCCGAACATGCAGCTGAAGCTGTTTCCGCCCTATCGTTCGCTGGGGCAGGATCGCGGCGGTGACTCGATGCTCACCATAGGCACCACGCCGTTGATTCGTGCGGCGAAGGCCGGCGACGTGCCGGCAGTTCAGCTGCTTCTCGCACACGGCGCGTTGCCTGACCTGCCCAACTCACTGGGCATCACGCCGTTGATGGCGGCGGCCGGCGTGGGCTCTACCACCATCGATATTCGTGCCCGCTTCAGGAACGAGCCTGTCTGCATCGAGGCGGCAAAGCTGATTCTTGCCGCGGGCGCTAACGTCAACGCCACGCGTGACAACGGTCAGACCGCAACTCATGGCGCAGCCCTGTGGGGCTGGAATGGTTTCGTGCAGTTCCTCGCCGACCAGGGCGCGAATCTCAGAATGGCGGACCGCGACGGCATTACGCCGCTCGATGTGGCGATGGGCAAGGTGGGAGGCACCGGGCGCTTCGGCATCTCCGCGCCAGAGCCGCATCACGACACGGCCGCGCTGATTACAAAGCTGACCGCAAAGCTGTAAGACTGTTGTTGATGAGGCGATGGCGCAGACGGCCGCGTGCGCCGGGCTTGCAACGGAACAGCGACTCAGGCCTCAGGCGTCGGGGGAGAAGTGCCCCCACAGGCTCTTGAACGCCATCAACACGAAGGCGTTGGGGTCGCCCCACTGCGTGTTGTAGCCGTCCGCGGGCTTCGCGGCTGCCGCTTCGTCCGGCCCCAGTCCCTTCGTAAGCGATTTCACCAGGCGGTCGTAGATCGCCATGTACATGTCGCGCTGGGATTCCAGGTCTTTCCGCGTCAGCAGCGGACCATTCGCAGGAACGATACGCGTGTTGTCATCCGCAAGCTTAATAAGGGTGTTGAGCCCTGCGACCAGGCCGCCGATCCAGCCGCCCGTCTGAAAGTCGATGATCGGCCAGGAGTCCGCCGACACCACTCCACCCGCGACCAGGACATTGGCCTTGCGAAAGAAAACATAAATATCGCCGTCGGTGTGCGCCTGGGGCAGATAGCCGTATTCGACGGTGTCGCCGCCGGAGTTCAGTGTGGCCGACGTGTAGATCGTATTGTTAGGACGGGCCCGCGGCGGCAGCGGACCGTACGCGTCTTCGCGCCACGCTACCGAGATCCGGCGTCCCAGCCAGAGCTTTGTATTCTCATGCGCGATGATCTTCACATCTTCGCTTGCGAGCCGCTGATTGGAGCCCGTCTGCTCAGGATGCCAATGCGTGTTGAAGAGTGTCTGGACACGCTTCTCGCGCAGCTGGCCCCGCACTGTCTTCAGCAGGGCGCTGGAGCGAGCCTCGGCGCCACCGTCGACGAGCAGTATTCCATTCTCCGCGCGTGCGGCAACCACGTTCGCGCCGGCTCCTGAAACCAGGAGGAGATCGTCAGTGAGCGCCGTGGCGACAACAGGGGTAGCGCGTTCACGTGCGAACGCTGTCGTCACGCCGGTGGACGCAATGGAAACACCCACTGCGCCCTGAATCGCGGCGCTGAGAATATCGCGGCGGCTCAGTGTCATCAGTCGGGCACTGCTGCCGTAATGGTGGGAGTCGGAACGCCCGGCCAGGGTGGCAAGTTGGGATGTTCGATCTTGGCGCCGAGGCTTCTGAGCAGCGCCGCCGTCTTTTCATAAGCACGAGGCTTCGGCTCGAGGAAGGCGGGCTGATAACGACCCAGCGCGAAATCCAGCGGCGTGAGCCCTGCCTGAACCGCCTGCACCTCGAGGCGCGCGCCGTCGGCAACTAATATTTCCACCAGCGAAGTCCAGCCGTTGAGCGCAGCGCCGTGCAGCGCCGTTTCGCCAGCGCGGCTCGCGATGTTTACGTCGCCACCCGCTGCTTTCAATATGCGGTACGAGGCCACCGCGTCGCTCTCGGTTTTGAATTTCCCCCGGGTTGCGCCGGTGGGGCGCCCGGCGCCCGCGGCAGCCATCAACGGGGTGATGTTGTCCATGTTAGGAAGGTCCACGAGCGCGTGATGCTTCAAAAGCAGCTCCAACGCAGGCGTGTCTCCCGCTTTCGCAGCGCGCAGGAGAGGTGTTGCTCCGGTCGTCAGGATTCGATCGGCATATCGGTCCATGGGCACATTGCGATACGGCGGCCGCAGCTTCAGTTGCGCGTTCGGGTTGGCACCTGCTTCGAGCAGCATCCTGATGACATCGATGCCGGCGGTCTTGTCACCAGAGGGCAGATCGATGCGTCCCCCGCGTGGCAAGGTGTTCATGTCGACGGCCATGTACAGCGGCGCCTGTCCCCAGAAATCCCATGCATTGACGTCCGCGCCGGCAGTGATGAGATAGCTGGCAAAATCCCAGCGTAGGTTCATGAGCGCCAGCAGGAGGGGCGTCGTGTTGTCAGGATCAGGCAGGTCGATGTCCGCGCCGGCAGCGAGCAGATACCTGGCGCATTCGATACAGCCTTCACGTGCGGCGTACAGCAGCGGCGTGAGACCGCCGCGATTCATATCTTTGGGCCGACCTTCCGCGGTGACTTTTCGTGGCCACTCGCGCACGACGGCGCGAGCATTGACGTCTGCGCGATGCTTGACGAGCAGCTTCACCATCTCCGGCTGGCTTTGCGCGGCGGCCCACATCAACGCGGTCTGGCCAGCCCATTGTTCCTGCGCGTTGACGTTGGCGCCGTGCCGAAGCAGAAGTTTCGCCGCCTCGACATTGCCCGTTCGCGCTACGGCCATGAGCGCGGTCTGTCCTTCTGCGTTGGGTGAATTCGCGTCGGCGCCCGCTTTGAGCAGCAGCGCGAGGATCGTTGCGTCTCCCGCGGTCGCCGCTTCAGACATCGGAGTGGCGCCATAGCGATTCGCAGCCGATACATCGGCGCCTGCGCGAATCAGTTGCTTTACCTCGTCCGCGTCCCCGCGATGCGCGGCCCACAGAAGAGCGGTGCTGCCATCGGCCTCGCGTGCATTTACGTCGGCAGAGAAAGCGCGTGCCGCGGATGTGACTGCAAGAACAGCCGCCACGCAGAGGAGGGGAGCCGCAAGGCGATTTCGCGGGCTGCTCATCGTCAGATCTCCGCGAAGTGTCCCGTGCTGTTGCCGACGGCTTCTACCGGCACACCGGCGCGATCTAGCAGCGTCACGAGCAGATTCGCGAACGGCGTGTCTTGCGGGAATTGCAGATGCTGCCCGCCTTTGATGCGCCCGTAACCGCGACCCAGCACCGCCGCCGGCAGCGGATCGTTGTTGTGCAGGTCGCTGTTACTCATGTTGCTGCCATAAAGGATGATGGAGTGATCGAGCATCGTCCCGTCACCATCCGGCATCGCGGACAGGCGCTTGATGAAGCGCGCAAAGACCTCGCTGTGATACGTCTGGATGCGGCTGAGCCGATCCAGCTTCGCCGGGTCGTTCTGGTGGTGGGACAGGGGGTGGAACGCATCCGGCACACCAATGTTGTTATACGTACGCATGCTGATTTCTTTCGCCATCATGAAGCTGACGATGCGTGTCATGTTGGTCTGGTAGGCAAGCGCCATGAGCTCGAACATGATGTTGAGCTGCTCGTTGAAATCCTCGGGAATGCCGAGAGGCGCGTCTGGCACGTCGGCGCTATTCGCGGCGCTCGCGCTCAGCTTCTGGATGCGGCGCTCGACTTCGCGCACGGAATCCAGATAGTCCTTCATCATCGAGCGGTCCGCCGGGCCGAGCCGTCCCTGCAGCTGCGTGGCGCGGTCCATGACGAAGTCGAGAATGCTGCCCGTCTCCTGCACGATCGACTGGCGCTCCTGCGCCGTATCGCCCTGACCAAACAATTGATAGAACACCTTGCGCGGGTTGTTCTCCATCGGCAGGCCCTGCGTGGGCGTGCGGAATGAGATGGTGCTGCCGAAGCCGCATCCGTCGACGCCGCTGCATGCGCCTACGCCACCTTCGCCCGTGATTTCGAGGGAGGGCAGCGGAGTGTCCTGGCCGATATGGCGGGCGGCGAGCTGGTCGATGGTGATGCCGCGATCCCCCGCGTTACGCTCTTTCGGAGCGACGCAGCTGAGCCAGGTGCCGGCCATGATCCCGTGCGGATCCGAGCTTTCGCCGCCCTTGTTGCGCAAGCCGCTCGCGATCGTCATATGCGCTTTGTAAGGTGCCAGCGGTTTCAGGATCTGAGGAATCTCGAATTCCTTGCCGGCCGCTGTGGGCGTCCAGCGGCTGATGACAGCGCCGTGCGGAAAATAGACGAAGCCCATGCGCGGCATGGGCTTCGCGGCCGTGTTGGCGAGCGCCGTGTGCGCCGGAATCATGGCGTCGAGCAGCGGCAGCGCGATGGCAGCGCCCGCGCCACGGAGAACCGTGCGGCGGGAAATGAATTTCTTCGTGACGAACATAATTACCTACCTGAAGACTGCAGGGCGGCTTGCTTCGTGGGGGGAACGGGCGCTTCAGCAGCGCCGCGTTTCTGGAACGCATCGCTCTGGACGATATTCATGACGAGAGACGAGAAGCGGTAGTCGTCTTTCGCAGCGGCGCGCACGATGGCGCGCACGGTGGGCATGTCGCGATATTCAACCGTGCGCCCGAGTGCATAAGTCAGCAGCTTTTCCGTCAGCGTCTGCACGAACTGATCCGGCTGCGCCGTGAGTGCCCGGCGCACATCATCGGGACCATTGAGCTGAGTGCCGTCGGGGAGCTTTCCTGAGGAATCGATCTGCGTGCGTGTGAAGCGATCGACCTCGCGATATTTGCCCGTCGCGTCGAAGCTCTCGAGCGCGAAACCCAAGGGGTCCATCACGCCGTGACAGGAGTGGCACGACGGGCTCGTGCTGTGCGCGGCCATCATCTCGCGAACGGTCAGTGCCTTCTTGCCGGCCTCGTTGTCTTTCAGAGCCTCGACATTGGGTGGCGGTGGCGCCGGCGGCGTCCCGGTGATGTTCTCGAGAATCCAGGCGCCGCGAAGTACGGGCGCTGTTCGTGTTGGATACGATGTCAGCATCAGCACGCCGCCTTTACCCAGCAACCCGTAGCGCGCCGATTGCGGCAGGGTCACACGGCGGAAGCGATCGCCTTTGACGTTTTGAATGCCGTAGTGGAGCGCCAGCCGTTCGTTGAGGAACGAATGATTGGCCGTCATCAATTCCACGACATTGCGGTCTTCACGGAAGATGCTGTCGATGAAGAGCCGCAGCTCGGTGCGGAAATCCTGTCTGAGATCACCCGCGCCGCTCGCGTAGGGGAACACAGCCCCGTCCGGCTGAATCTCGGCGAGCTTCGCGATGTTCAGCCACTGGAAGGCGAAGTTGGTGGCGAGCGATTCCGAGCGACGGTCCGCGAGCATGCGCCGCACCTGCTGCCGCAGCATCGAGGGATCGCGCAACTGCCCCTGCGAGGCCGCTCGCAGCAGCTCTTCGTCCGGCACGCTGCTCCAGAGGAAGAACGAGAGTCGAGAGGCGAGGCCGAAGTCACCGATCTGCTGATTGGCGACCGTCGTGAGCACAGGCTGCTCGAAGGACTCGCTGCGGTAGAGGAAATCCGGGCTCGCCAGCATTGCCGACAGCGCGCGCCGAATGCCGCCGTCGAAGTCTTCCGCCTGCCTGCCGGCCTCATAGAAACTCAGCAGCGGCCGCATGTCATCAGTGCTGATTTCGCGCCGATAGGCACGCTCCGCCAGCGAACTGAGGATGCGTTCCGCGCAAGCCCGCTCTTCCTCGGGCCGGGTGGGATAACACGTGAAGATCCGCTTCCGGCTCGCGGTTTCGCTGACGCCCGTGGCATTGAACGGCCCGCGGATTTCGAACGAGGAGATTTTCAGCACACGATCCTGGCCACCGCCCGGCACGTACGTGTGCAGCCGGTCTTCCGACTCCGCGAAAGTTCTCTGCACGAAAGCGACGGCCACCTTGTGGCTGCCCGCCTTGCCCTTGAAGCGGATGTTCTTGAGGCGCGTATTGATGGCATCCACCGCAGGGTCCTGCTGCTGGTCGATGGCCTTCATGTCTTCTTCGCCGCCGATCGTCGTTTCGTAGATCTGCTCGCCATCAACGGTGACGACAACGCGATTCTCGAACTCCATGTTGTAGACCCAGAGGGCCTGCGCCATGTTGGCAATGTTGATGACGTATTCGCCATCGGCCGGGAAGAAGTGCTCCACCGCCATGCCGCCGCGCGTGCCGAGAGGCAGGCCCTCGCGATAGAACTGCTGAGTTCCCGCATCCCGCGCGGTGTAGGAAGCGCCGGCGGGTCGGGCGGACTTGTTGCCCACAGCCTGCATGGCGACCGTGCGTGCAGCGGCCAGATACTGATCGAGGAACGAAGGCGAGACCTGAAGCGCGCTCGCGACGTTGTCGAAGCCGTGTTGCGAGTCATCGCGGGGGAGCAGGGCGACGGAGTCGATCGTGAGATTCAGCAGATCGCGAACCGCGTTGGCGTATTCCTTGCGATTGAGCCGATGCAGACCGACGCGGCCGGGATCGGGCGCCTGAGCCGCAGCCTGATCCAGATTGTTCTCCATCCACGACACGAAGGACCGCAGGGTTTCCGTGTCGGGCTGGGGCTTGCCAGGAGGCGGCATCAGACGTCCGCGTAATTTGCGAACCGTCTTCTCGAGGGTTTCAGCGTGCTCGGGGATCTCCGCTTCGAGCATGGTGTCGAAGGCGACACCGCCGGCCCAGTCCGTGGTGTTATGACACTCGCTGCAATACTTCTCGAAGAGACTCCACTGACTGGAGGTGGGGATATTCGATGCTGAGGAAGTCGCAGGCAAAGCCGTACCGCTGTCCGCCGCCTGAAGCATCCCGCTGGCTGACGCGAACGACAGCATTCCGAATAACGCGCTGGCCGCGCGTGCCTGCCACACTCTTCTCACATGCCCCCTCGACTGTTAATTCGTCGATACCGCAAGCATACCTCGTCGCACCCTGAAAACTCGCCTTCTAATGCAACCCTGGCAGTAGATCGCAGCCTCCTGAGTTTGTGAAAAGATAGCCACACCGGCCGCCCCGCAGGGTGTTCGATAGACGCACGTATAAAAGGAGAGCAGCACCATGATGGAACGCTTCTCGGACTGGCTGGCGAGCACCTCCGCAAGCGAGGCATTTGCCAGCGCGACGTGGTTCATACCCATCGTTCAGACCGTGCACATTCTTGCCATCGCCGTGGTGGTGACCACGCTGGTGATGTTCAACTTCAGGCTGCTGAAACTCACACGCGTCGGGCCGCCCCTCGACGAGCTGTCCCGCAGCTTCATGCCGTGGACGTGGCGCGCACTGTGGGTGCTGCTGGCAACGGGACTTCTCATGATCATCACTGAGCCCGCCCGCGAGCTCCTGAGCTTTCCCTTCTGGCTGAAGATGGGGATGGTCGCCCTGCTCGTGATGCTGACTCTCATCGTGCACTCCGCGGTCCGCAGGGATGGCGGCTACTGGGCGGCGACATCGCAGCGACGTGTTACGGGGAGCGCGCTCGCGATCATCAGTCTGCTGCTGTGTATCGGCATCGTCACGGCCGGACGGCTCATTGCTTATGTTTGAGGTGATGACATGTCTCTAAAGGATACGATGACATGGCTCGAGCATCTGCCTTTGTCGGTGAGCATCGCGGAGGCGTCGCTGACTTTTCCGCTGCTCGAGACACTGCACGTGCTGGCGCTCGCGATCGTGGTGGGCTCCATTGCGATGATCGATGTGCGACTGCTCGGCCTCGGGGGCCGCAAGCGTGCCGTGAGTGAACTCATCGCGACCGTCTTGCCATGGACCTGGATGGCTTTTGCCGTTACGGTAGCGGCGGGTCTCCTGATGTTCATCTCACGCGCGACGATGTATTACGAGAATCTGCCGTTTCGTTTCAAGATGGTGTTTCTCGCGCTGGCGGGAATCAACATGCTGACTTTTCATCTCGTCACGGCGCGCGGCATCGCAAGCTGGGATCGGAGTGAGCCCCCATTACCGGCCCGGGTCGCAGGCGCGCTGTCGCTGACGCTCTGGGTTTCCGTTGTTACCGCTGGACGCTGGATAGGTTTTGTCTGATGACACCCGAAGAAACATTGGTTATCGAAAATGCGTGCCGCCGCCTCGTCACTGAATGGGCGCACATCGTAGACGCGCAGCGTTACGGGCAGCTCACAAGTGTATTCACCGACAATGCGGTGTTCGCCCGGCCGTCGGACCCGGATACGCAGCTCGAAGGATTGCGCGCGATTCTCGCGTCGTATGCCGCCCGGCCGGCGACGCGCGTGACGCGGCACCTGTGCACCAATATCCTTATAGATGTTCACTCGGCCACGGAGGCCAGCGGCACCACCTATGTGTTGTTGTACACGGCCGATGTGGCGGCGCCCGAGGTGGCGGGTAAAGGCAGGAAAGGGGCAGGGCAGTTCCTCGGCGCCTTCGCGGACGATTTTGTACGCACTGCAGAGGGCTGGCGCATTGCACGCCGGCTCGGCTCCATGACATTGCACATCACGTCCTGAAGACTCGAAAAATCTGTTCCGTCATTCCGTTGCAAGCCGTTGCAGCACCACATACGATGGCTTGCACGGGATAAGATGATGTTTCCGAACGCCGGCCAGGCTGACCAATAATTACAACAGTCCTGGCCCGCCTCGAGCGCTATGATTTACCGGGAAATCGACGCAGGCCCTGCCTGCCGCAATTCCCGGCCGCAGCAATCTCGGGATTCGCAGCCCTCGTCTTATTTGTCCATTAGCGCAGTGAATAGCGGGGACACATGACAGATCGGACCTATCCTGCGAGTCAGGCTGCCACGTCGATGTCGCTGGCGGCGCGGATCAAGGGTCACATTATGACCGCGTCGCGCGGGCGGAAAGTCGAGCATTTCTACGAGCATTTCCGCAGCGGCATGACCGTGCTGGACGCGGGCGTGTCGTCACATGAGGCGAGCGCCGAGAACTTCTTTCTCAAAACATTCAGGGGCGAGCCCCGGTGCTACACCGGCCTCGGCGTGCAGGATCTGACACGTGTGCAGGCTCAGCACCCGGGCAAGACCTTCGTGACCTATCCGGGTGGGGACTTCCCCTTCGATGACAGGCAGTTCGATTGGGTGTTCAGCAACGCGGTGATCGAGCACGTCGGCGATGACGACGCGCAGCTGAAATTTCTCAACGAGATGCTGCGCGTCGGCAAAAACGTGTTCTTCACCACGCCGAACAAATTTTTCCCCGTGGAAACGCATACCCACGTGCCATTCCTGCATTGGAACGACCGGCTGTTCTATGCGTGGTGCGAAAGAACACAGCGTTATGTGTCGAAGGAAAATCTCTATCTGTTTTCCTTCGGCCGGCTGCGCAACATTGTTAAATCCTCCGATGCCGTAAAAGCCGAATTCCGGAAGAACCGCCTGCTGGGCTGGCCGATGACTTTCACCGTGGTGTGCTCGGCACGGTGAGTGCTTTGGGGCGCTAAGGATACTTCGACATCGAGTACGGCCTGCTCTGTTTCCCGGTAGCCCATGCCTTGTCAGTTGCCTGCTGCATGACGAATCGCAGCTCGCCGCCCGCCAGGATCTCCTCATGCCGGATGAAAACACGTGGCAGCGGCTGGCCATTCAGGCGCACCCCGCCCACATATTTGTGGGTATCAGACAGGCCGTCCGCGACGATGGAGAATGTTTTGCCGTTCGGCAGATGAATGACTGCCCGGTCCACGAACGGTCGCCCGATCACATATTCGCCGGATGCGGGCGTGACCGGATAGAAGCCGAGCGAAGTGAAAATCAGCCAGGCCGACATCTGCCCCAGATCGTCGTTGCCGGCGAGGCCGTCGGGCGTCGGATGATACTGAGTATCGACGATCTGCTTCAGTCGCTCCTGCGTGCGCCACGGCTGCCCGGCGTACGTATATAAGTAAGCAATATGGTGACTCGGCTCGTTACCATGCGCGTATTGGCCGATGAGTCCCGAGATATCCTCGACGTGTGCAAAGCTCGCGGCGTCCACTTTCGCATCGAAGAGCGCATCGAGCTTGCTTACGAACCGCTGATTGCCGCCCATCAGCCGGATCAATCCCGCCGTGTCCTGCGGCGTATACCAGCTGTATTGCCAGGCATTGCCTTCCGTGTAATCCCCGTAGTAACCCGCCGCGGCGGGATCGAAAGGCTCGCGGAATTTGCCATCGCTGTTTCGGGCGCGCACGAAACCTGTCTTGCGATCGAACACGTTGCGCCAGTACCCGGCGCGCTCGCCGAACTTCGCGGCGACCTCCTCGCGGCCCATTGCACGAGCCATGCGTGAGATCGTCCAGTCGTCGTAAGCGTACTCCAGAGTTTTGGAGGCGCCTTCGTGCTCCTTGTCCGCGGGGACCCAGCCGGTCTGCATATATTCGCCCAGGCCGGAATAACGCGGATTCGACGCGCTGGCGATCATCGCCTCGAGCGCATCATCCGCAGAGTAACCGCGAATGCCTTTGAGATAAGCGTCTGCGATGACGGGCACAGCGTGATAGCCAATCATCGTCCACGTTTCCTGGCCATGGAATTGCCATACCGGCAACACGCCATCCGGGCTTGCCTTTCGCGACTCCAGCAGGGAAAGAATGAAATCCCTGTTGTGTGCTTCGGGACGTAACAAAGTCAGAAGCGGATGCGCCGCGCGATAGGTATCCCACAACGAGAAGGTGGAATGGAAAGTAAATCCTGCCGCGCGATGGACCTCGTGATCCGGGCCACGATAGGAGCCATCCACGTCCATGAACAGGCTCGGCGCCATGAATGCGTGATACAGAGACGTGTACAACATCTTGCGTACTGGCGCGGCCGCTTCGATCTCGAGCACCGCTAACGCCTGGCGCCAGGCTGCCGCGGCGGCAGCGCGTTTGGCATCGAAATCCCAACCGGGTGCCTCAGTTTCAAGATTCAGAATGGCGTTCGCTTCGCTGACCGGCGAGATCGCCACCTTCACTAACAATTCAGCGGGCGGTGTGGCGCCGAAATCAAACACCGCGATCAGTCCGCGACCTTGGCGAACCGCGAGGTCGTTCCGGCCGCCCCACGGTGGAAACCGGGGATCGTACTCCGGCTTCGGCTCGCGATTGTGGATCGCATGGCTGACCGGTGCGCGCGAGAAGCGCATCGCGAAATACAGCTGCCGGCCGGGCGCCCAGCCGCGTGTTTCGCGATAGCCCGTGACCGTGCCATCGGCGCGCACCCGAATACGCGACCAGAGCACCTTGCCGGGATAGTCGTAAATACTCGAGCGCAGATCGACCAGCACGTGAGCGGGTTTTCCCGCGGGAAACGTATAGCGGTGCAGTCCGACTCGCGGTGTTGCCGTGAGCTCCGCGCGAATGTCGTAATCCGCGAGCGTTACCGCGTAATAGCCTGGTTCTGCGCGCTCAGTGTCGTGACTGAATCGCGATCGATAGCCAGAGAGCGGCTGCCCGGCATCTCCCGGCTCGAGCCTCACTTCGCCCGACACGGGTGTGACCAGCACATCGCCCAGATCCGAGTGGCCCGAGCCCGAAAAATGCGTATGTGAGAAACCGAGGAGAGTGGAGTCGCCGTACTGGTATCCCGCGGCCCAGGGATAACTTTCCTTGAAGTGACGCGTCTGCGTGTCAGGGCTGAGCTGCACCATGCCGAAGGGCACCACGGCGCCGGGGAAAACATGGCCGGTGCCCTGCGTGCCGATGAAAGCATCGACAGATTGATAGGGGACGTCGCTCTTGTCAGCCGCTCGCAGCGGCGCCGACATGAGGGTTGCAACGAGCGCCAGGCCAAGAACGCGACAGGGCAGGGAGCAACTCGGGATCATGGGGTCAGCATCCTTGGCAGCCGTGAGTACGGCGATGGGACGCTATCTTGCCGGTCGCGGCAAGGAGGGGAGAAGTCCCGGGGCTCAGGCAGCGGGCCTGGCCTTGTCTGGCATCACCGAACTGCGCACGCCCAAACTCAGCAAGCCGGCGGCGGCCATGGTGACGGCCAGCACGATCAGTCCGGTGTGGTATTCGCCCGTGAGATCTTTCAGTTTGCCCAGCAGAACCGGGCCCACATAACCGCTCAGCGTGCCGATCGAGTTGATCAAGGCAATGCCGCCCGCGGCGGCGGTGCCTGTGAGGATCGACGTCGGGAACGTCCAGAACACCGGCATCGCGCCGAGGATTCCCATGGCGCCAAGGGTGTAACAGGCAATCACCACCCAGACATTGTCGGCGTAACTTCCCAGCAGAAATCCGGTAGCGCCTAACATTGCCGGCAGCACGAGATGCCACACGCGCTCGCGAGTGCGATCTGAGTGTCGTCCCCAGAAGAACATCGCCATCGCGCCAAACGCGTACGGCAACATCGTGACCAGGCCCGTCTCCGAGTTGGTGAAATGGCCGACCGACTTGATCATCTGCGGCGCCCAGAAGCCGAAGCCGTACACGCCGAAGTTGAGTCCGAAATAGATGACGGCGAGCAGCCAGACACGGCCGCTCGTGAACGCGTCACGCAGCGATGCGTGTTGGTCCGGACGTTGCTCGCGCGCAATGGCCGCTTCTAGCGTTGCGCATTCTTCCCTGGTCAGCCACTTGGCGTGCGCTGGCGAATCTGCCAGCAGCTTCAGCACGAAGAAGCTCAGGATGACCGCCGGGATGCCTTCGACGATGAACATCGTCTGCCAGCCGGCAAGGCCGAAAAGCGAAGTGTTGAGAAGCACGGTGGAGAGCGGCGCGCCGACGACCGTCGACAGAGGATTCGCGAGCACGAAAAATCCGACGACGGCGCCGCGGTGGCTGTTGGGAAACCAGTACGTGAGGTACAGGATGATGCCGGGGAAAAAACCGGCTTCCGCGACACCTAACAGAAAGCGCAGGATCCAGAAGCTCACCGGCCCCGTGACGAAGGCCATGAGAATGGAGATGACGCCCCACGTCAGCATGATGCGGGCGATCCAGCGGCGGGCGCCGAAGCGCTTCAGCAGCAGGTTGCTCGGAACTTCAAACAGGAAATAACCGAGGAAGAAAATTCCGGCGCCGAGGCCGTAAGCGCTGGCGGAGAGGCCGAGGTCCTGGTTCATCGTCAACGCGGCGAAGCCGACATTGACTCGATCGAGAAAGGCGACGAAGTACAGCAGGCACAGAAACGGAATCAGTCGCCGCGCTGCCTTCCTGATGACAGCGCTCTCGTCCACGTTAGCGGTATCCCGCGTCTACCCAGTAGCTGTGACCCGTGCAGAGGCGCGCGTCATCCGATGCGAGGAACAACACCATCGCGGCAACATCGACCGGATCCACGCGTTCTCGTATGCACTGTTGGTCGAGAATCTTTGCCTCTTCCTCCGGTGTATGCCAGAGCGCCATCTGCCGCGGTGTGCGGATCGCGCCGGGAATCACGCAATTGACGCGAATCTTCGCGCTGCCCAGGTCGCGGGCGAGCGCGCGTGTCAGGCCTTCGATACCGGCCTTCGCGGTTTCATAGATCGCAAGGTCCGGCAGCGCGAGATGCCACGAGACGGAGCCCAGATTAATGATCGAGCCGCGGCCCGCTCTGCGCATGCCGGCCATCACCGCCTGCGCGGCGAAGAAATGATGACGCAGATTCACTGCGATCCGCTGATCCCAGTAGGCGGGCGTCACAGCTTCGATCTTATGCCGATCGTCGTTGGCCGCATTGTTGACGAGCACGTCGATGGCGCCGGACGACGATTCGATCTGAGCAAGCGTGGCTTTCAGCGCATCGAGATCTGTAAGGTCGCAGCGCAGGAACTGCGCGGCACCGTCGAGTTGTTCCACCAGCTCCCGCGAACTCTCTTGCGCGACATCCAGGAAGAACACGCGCGCTTTCTGCCGCACGAAGCCCGTCACGATTTCAGCGCCAATGCCCGAGCCGCCTCCGGTGATAACAGCGGTGCGACCGGCGAGTGAGGGATAAACGGCGTACATGATGGTCGCGCAGCGTAATGATAGCGGTATCACTATTCAAGAGCGCGCGGCGTATTAGCAGGCCTCGAGGGGTATCACCGCGACGTTATGCTCGTAAGACGAAGGGGCTGGATGTGGAGGCTGACTGGGTGTTACCGTTAACAAACGGCATCGCAAGGGGGGCGGCCTGGTGATGAAGCTGAAGTTATCGAATGCACGCGCGGGCGCGGCGCGGTTGTTGTGTTTCGTGAGCCTGCTCTTCTGCGCGCAGAGCGTGCTCGCGGAGGACGGCTACGATCTGTGGCTTCGCTATCACCCGGTAGAGGCGCGATATCAGGAGCAATATCGAAGCTCTGTCACCCAGCTCGTGACGCCCACTGCGGATTCGCCGACACTGCGTGTCGCCGCCAGCGAACTGAAACGCGGTCTGACTGGCCTTCTGAGCGCGCAAACGCCGCTCACCTCGAGTGTGACCCAGCCCGGCGCCCTTATTTTTGGCACAGCGAAATCTTCTCCTCTCGTTGCCAGCCTGCGACTCGATCTGCAGGCCGCCGGGCCCGAGGGTTATGTCATTCGCAGCGTGCCGGTCAACGGCCAGCCCGCGATCGTCATCGCGGCAAATGAAGACGTTGGCGTACTGTATGGCGCGTTTCATTTTCTGAGGTTGATCCAGACGCGGCAGCCCCTGGAGCGCCTGAACATCACAGCGGCGCCTCGCGTGCAGCTGCGAATGCTCAATCATTGGGATAACCTGGATCGCAGCGTGGAGCGCGGTTATGCCGGCGCCTCCATCTGGGACTGGCACAAGCTCCCGGACTATCTCGATCCCCGCTACACGGACTACGCGCGCGCCAACGCATCGCTGGGCGTCAACGCAACCGTGCTTACAAACGTCAATGCGAGCGCGACCGCGCTCACGCCCATGTATCTCGAGAAAGTGGCTGCGCTCGCGGGCGTATTCCGGCCGTATGGCATTCGCGTGTTTCTTACAGCGCGCTTCAGCGCGCCGATCGAGATCGGCGGTCTGAAAACCGCGGACCCGCTCGATGCCGGCGTGAAAGCCTGGTGGCAGGCGAAGTCCGATGAGATTTATCGCCGCATTCCTGACTTTGGCGGCTTTCTCGTCAAGGCAAACTCAGAAGGACAGCCCGGGCCGCAGGATTACGGCCGCACACATGCGGATGGCGCCAACATGCTCGCCGACACAGTTGCTCCGCATGGCGGGCTCGTCATGTGGCGGGCGTTCGTTTACTCCCACGAGGAGCCGGACGATCGTGCGAAGCAGGCTTACACGGAATTCGTGCCGCTCGACGGGAAATTCCGTGACAACGTCATCGTGCAGGTCAAGAACGGCGCGATCGATTTTCAGCCCCGCGAGCCGTTCCATCCGCTGTTCGGCGCGATGCCGAAGACACCGCTGATGATGGAATTTCAGATCACGAAGGAATATCTCGGTTTCGCGACGCATCTTGCCTACCTCGCGCCGATGTATGAAGAAACGCTGCGCGCCGATACGCAGGTGCGCGGCAAAGGGTCCACCGTCGCCAAGGTGATCGACGGGTCGTTGCATGGATACCATCACACCGGCATGGCGGGTGTGGCCAACATTGGCGCCGACCGCAACTGGAGCGGCTCGCATTTCGATCAGGCGAACTGGTACGCGTTTGGCCGCCTCGCGTGGGATCCGGCACTCACTTCACGCGCGATCGCGGAGGAGTGGGTGCGGATGACGTTATCTAACGATCCGGCGCTGGTTTCTCCCGTCGTGAAGATGATGCTGGGCTCGCACGAAGCCGTCGTGAATTACATGACGCCCCTCGGCCTGCATCATCTGATGGGGAACGGTCATCACTATGGACCGGGGCCCTGGGTTGAAGGAGGTCCGCGCGCGGACTGGACTTCTGTTTATTTCCATCGCGCTGACGCACGAGGCATCGGCTTCGATCGCACGCGGACGGGAAGCAACGCAGTCGCTCAGTACGCGCCGCCTGTTGCTGCGGAGTTTGGCGACCTGCGCCGCGTTCCTGAGGAATTCCTCCTCTGGTTTCATCACGTGCCGTGGGATTACCGCACGCGCTCCGGCAAGCCGCTGTGGGATGAACTGGTCAGCCGTTACACACTCGGTGTGAGCACCGTCAGCGAAATGCGCAAGACCTGGGATGGCGTGGCGACCCATGTCGATGCCGAACGGCACGCGCAGGTTGCGACGTTCCTCGCCATCCAGGAGAAGGAAGCGAAGTGGTGGCGTGACGCCAGCATTGCTTACTTTCAGACGTTCTCGAAACGGCCGCTGCCCGAGGGTTTCGCGCCGCCGGAACACACGGTCGAATATTACAAGTCGCTGCAGTTTCCCTACGCGCCGGGGAATTGATGATGCGCGGGACAGCGATCATCTGGGCGCTGCTGTCGATGGGTCACGTCGCGCTCGCTCAGGCGGCGCCATTGCTGCACGACCTGTTTCAGGATCATGCCGTTTTCCAGCGCGGGCAGCCTATCCGCGTATGGGGCAAAGCCGCCGCCAACGAATCTCTGCAAGTTACCTTCGCGGGTGCGAACGTCAGCGCCCGGGCGGATGCTTCGGGAGCCTGGAACGCCACACTGCCGGCAATGAGTGCTGGTGGTCCTCATACCTTGATTGTGACGACGGGCGCTGGCGCGACTCAGCGCGCCGAAGACGTGCTCGTGGGCGATGTCTGGCTGTGCTCTGGCCAGTCCAACATGGTGTTGCAGGTTCATCGCGCGCTCGATTCCCGCGCCGAGATTGCGGGCTCCGCGAACGACTCCATTCGCATGTTGACGGTGGGGCTCGTCAGTAGCGTCACACCGCTCTCTACTTTCTCCACGCCCGTGCAGTGGCAGAAGGCCGCGCCGTCGACCGTTCCTGAGTTTTCCGCCGCGTGTTTTTATTTCGCGCGTGAAATACAGAAGACGGCGCGTGTCCCGATGGGTCTCGTCAATGCTTCCTGGGGCGGCTCGCGCATCGAGGCGTGGATGAGCGGGCAAGCCCTGCGGGATGCCGGCGCGGATCCTGCGACGCTCGAGGTGTTGGGCCGGTACGCGAGCGATCCCACGGATGCCCAGGGTCGCTGGGCAGCGATATGGGAAACGTGGTGGCGAAATCGAACTTCCACGGCCGCTGGCTCAGAGCCGTGGAGCGTGTCCCCAGCAGTGCGAAATCAGAAGTGGCAGGCGGCGCCGAGGGAGCTGGATGTCTGGGAAAAGTGGCAGGTCCCGGCGCTCGCGCAATACAACGGAATGCTGTGGTATCGCGTCAGTGTGAAGCTGACAGCGCGGCAGGCCGCACAGCCGGCAGTGCTGTCTTTGGGCCGCATCGACGAAGTCGATCAGACGTGGGTGAACGGTCGTCCCGTCGGCAACTCGTCCGGAGCAGATATCGAGCGCGCCTACTCGTTGCCGCCGAAGTTGTTGCAGGCAGGCGAGAACGTCATTGTCGTCAACGCGCTCGATACTTATGGATCCGGTGGAATCAACGGGCCTACGGCGGGGCGGGCACTGCGCTTCGCGGACGGCTCCTCTCTGCCCCTCGATGGAACCTGGGAATATCAGATCGCGCCGGCGAACCTGTCGCCTTATCCGCGCGCTCCGTGGGACTCCACGGGGGGCATGACCATTCTTCACAACGCCATGATCGCTCCAATGGGAGCGTATGGATTCCGCGGTGTCCTGTGGTATCAGGGCGAGTCCAACACTGAAGATGCGCCACGCTATCAGACGCTGCTTTCCGGGCTGATGGCGGATTGGCGCCGGCAGTTCGGGGCACAGTTGCCGTTTCTTGTAGTGCAGCTCGCAAACTATGGCCCGCCGTCGGGCGTGCCGAGAGAGAGCGGCTGGGCTGAAGTGCGCGAAGCGCAGCGTCTTGCCGTCGCGAAGGATGCGCACGCGGGCCTCGCTGTCGCCGTGGATATCGGAGATCGCTACGACATCCATCCAGCTAACAAACAGGAGCTGGCTCGGCGTCTGGCTCGCGCGGCCCGTCATGTCGTGTATCAGGAGGCGATCGCGCCATCGGGCCCGGTCGCCGCTTCCGCGCATCGCAGTGCTGACAAAGTTGTCGTGACCTTCGAGGACGTGGAGAAGAATCTCCTTGCCTATAGCGCCAGCCGTCCCGTGGGTTTTGAACTGTGCGGCGCCGGGCGCGGCTCGTGCCGCTTTGTCGATGCGCTGGTGAAGGGCGCGAGCGTTGAGCTCGACGCCTCCGGTATCGCTCCCACACGAGTGCGTTACTGTTGGGCCGATAGCCCGGTTTGTACGCTGTACGACGAGTCCGGCCTGCCGGCCGGCCCATTCGAGTTGGCCCTCAAGAAGGAACACTGAGATGCGCTTCCACACTTATTTCAGGAGCCGGGCCGCGCTTGCGGCGTGTTTGCTTGCGTCGACACCGTTTGCCTCCGCGGAGGAACCGATCTATCGCGATCTCAATCGCACATTCGCGGAGCGGGCCGCGGATCTGGTTTCGAGGATGACGCTGGAGGAGAAGGTCGCGCAGGTCGGCAACGAAACACCGGCGATTCCCCGGCTCGGCGTTCCCGAATACGAATGGTGGAACGAGGCGCTGCACGGTGTGGCGCGTGCTGGGGCTGCGACTGTGTTTCCGCAGGCGATTGGTCTTGCCGCGACTTTTGATACGCAGCTGATGCGCGAAGTGGCAACCGTCATCAGCGATGAGGGACGCGCCAAGCATCACGAGTTCGCACGGCGCGGTTTTCGGGGCCGCTATCAGGGGCTCAACTTCTGGTCCCCTAACATCAATATCTTTCGCGACCCGCGTTGGGGCCGCGGCCAGGAAACCTACGGCGAGGATCCGTATCTGACTTCGCTCATGGGTGTCGAATTCGTCAAGGGCTTGCAGGGTGACGACCCCAGGTACTACAAGGTGGATGCGACGGCGAAGCACTTCGCCGTGCATAGCGGCCCCGAGGCGGATCGTCATCGGTTCGACGTGCATCCGAGCGAGCGCGATTTCTACGAGACTTATCTTCCTGCGTTCCGCGCGCTGGTTCAGGAGGGCAAGGTCGCTTCAGTGATGGGTGCTTACAATCGCGTGTACGGCGCCTCCGCTTCCGCAAGTCCACGGCTGCTGCAGGATATTCTTAGAAAGGACTGGGGCTTCGACGGTTACGTCGTATCCGATTGTGATTCGATTGAAGACATCTTTCTGCATCACAAGATCGTGGATACCGCCGAGAAGGCCGCCGCCCTCGGCATAAAGAACGGTTGCGATCTCGATTGCGGCAAGACGTACGACGCGCTGATTCCGGCAGTACGTCAGGGCCTGGTGACGGAGAAGGACATCGATATCGCCGTCACACGTCTCATGCTGTCGCGCTTCCGGCTTGGAATGTTCGATCCGCCGGAACGCGTGCGCTGGGCGCAGATTCCTTACTCGGTCAATCAGGCGCCCGCCCACGATCAGCTGGCGCGCCGCGCGGCCCAGTCCTCGATCGTGCTGTTGAAGAATGATCGGCTGTTACCGCTCTCGCGCAACGTCGGAACGATCGGTGTGATCGGTCCCACGGCCGACGAAATCATGTCGCTGCTTGGAAATTACTATGGCACGCCGTCCGCTCCGGTCACCGTGTTGCAAGGTATTCGCGAAGCCGCGGGATCGAAAACGAAGGTGCTGTATGCACGCGGGGCGGATCTTGTCGCAGGCCGTGAAGAGCCCCGCGCCGCGCCGCTGATCGAAGCCGCGTATCTGCGGCCGGGACCGGGCTCGCGCGAGCAGGGCCTCAAAGGAGAATATTTCAGGGGACGTCATTTCGCCGGCACGCCGGTGATGACGCGCGTGGATTCGCGTGTGGGCTTCCGCTGGGATCGGAGCGCTCCAACGGATGATCTCGTTGCGCGCGGCGAGATTGCCGCGGCAAATGCATTGTCAGGCGATGACTTCAGCGTGCGTTGGACCGGCCAGTTGCTGCCTCCCGTTTCCGGGCGTTACGAGCTGAGTGTCGGCGCCAATGACGGCTTCCGCCTGTTCGTCGATAACCGGCTCGTCGTCGAGGACTGGGAGCTCAACGCTCGCGTCCAGAGCCGCAGTGCCGTTCTCGATCTCGAAGGCGGCAAGCCCTATGACATCCGGCTCGAATATTTCGAGGACATCCGCGATGCAGAGGTGCGTCTGTCGTGGCGTCGGCCGGGCGCCAAGCCCCCATTTGATGAAGCAATGGATGTGGCGCGCGCCTCGGACGTGATCGTGTTCGTGGGCGGGCTCACGGGTGACGTCGAAGGCGAAGAGATGAAGGTGGATTATCCCGGCTTTGCTGGGGGCGATCGCACCGACCTGCGTTTGCCGTCATCGCAGCAGAAGCTTCTCGAGGCGCTGCAGGCTACGGGCAAGCCTGTGGTGTTGGTGTTGACCACCGGCTCCGCCATCGCCGTGGACTGGGCGCAGGAGAAGCTGCCTGCGATTCTCGTCGCGTGGTATCCGGGTCAGCGGGGCGGCAACGCTGTGGCGGATGTGCTGTTTGGAGAGGTCAACCCTTCGGGACGTCTGCCCGTCACTTTCTATAAGGGCACGGAGAAGTTGCCTGCGTTTGATGACTATGACATGCGCGGGCGGACCTATCGTTACTTCGAGGGCGCGCCCCTGTATCCGTTTGGTCATGGGCTGTCGTACACGAAGTTCAGCTATTCAGACCTCGAGCTGGATCGCGCATCTATCGCCGCCAACGGCACGATGCAGGTTTCCGCGCGGGTGAAGAATGTGGGCACGAGGGCAGGGGACGAAGTGGTGCAGCTTTATCTGCGTCCGGTTGATGCGAAGCGTCCCCGTGCCGTGAAAGAAATGCGCGGCGTGCAGCGGGTGACGCTGCGGCCTGGTGAGGAGAAGCAGCTCTCGTTCACGGTGCGGCCCGATAAAGACCTGACGTACTACGATGTCGGCCTGAAGACTTACGCCGTCGATGCCGGACAATACGAAGTACAGCTGGGCGCGTCGAGCGTGGATATTCGCCTGAGGAAGAATTTCGCCGTGGCCACGAAGGTCGCCGCGAACTGAGTCGAGGGCCGGGCCGGAGCACGCTGCCTGCTCCGGCCCGGCCCGTATGACTCACTGAGAAATCGTCAGCACGGTCGACTTCAGATCCCTCGAGTTTGGCCCGGCGGAGATCGAAAACTCGCCAGGCTCGACGACGTGCTTCATCTCCTCATTCCAGAACGCGAAGGCTTCGCGGGCCAGCGTGAAATTAACCGTGGTCACGGCGCCGGGCTGCAGCGTGACCCGCTGGAATCCCTTCAACTCCTGCACGGGCCGCGTGACCGAGCTGACGAGATCGCGCACATACAACTGAACGACTTCGTCTCCCGCAACGCTGCCGGTGTTGCGCACCTCAACGGATACCTTCACCGAGCCGTCAGCCCGGATCTGAGTTGCCGCGAGCTGAGGGGTTCCGATCTCGAACGTGGTGTAAGAAAGCCCGAAACCGAACGGATACAGCGGCTCCTTCGAGTCGAACAGATAGCCCCGGTGCGCGCTCGGCTTCTGGTTATAGAACATCGGCAGCTGTCCCACCGAACGCGCGATCGTCACGGGCAACTTGCCACCCGGATTCGCATCGCCAAACAGAATATCGGCCAGCGCCGTGCCGCCTTCCTGCCCGGGATACCACGCTTCGAGAATGGCGTTCGCCTTGTCCGCAAGCTCTGGAATCGACAACGGCTGCCCGTTGATGAGGACCACAATGACCGGCTTGCCCAGCGCGAACATCGCCCTGGCGAGCTCACCCTGTTCGCCGATGAGGCTGATACTGGTGCGATCGCCGAGATGATTCCTGGCCCACCCTTCGCGGCTCGTGGCGCTGCTGCCGCCAATGGCTAACACGATTGCATCCGCTCCCCGAGCAAGCTGCACGGCTTCCTGGATGCGTCGGCGATTTTCCTCAGGATTGGCGAGGACGACCTCGTCTTCATACCAGTCGCCCTTGTCGCTGATGCGCACGCCTTCGGACGTGACGACGCGGACACGATCGCCCACCCTGGCCTTGACGCCATCGAGCAGGCTGACAACGCGCCGGGGAATGTTTGAATAACCGCCCAGATCAACCTGAGCCGCGTGGGGACCAATCACCGCAAGCGTCTTCAGCGCACTGGCACGCAACGGCAAGGCGCCGTCGTTCTTCAATAGCACGACGGCCTTTCGCGCCGCTTCTGCTGCCAGCGCCTGCGCTTCGGCGTTATTGGTGATCGCCGCGGCATACTTCGCATCCGCGTAAGGGTTCTCGAACAGCCCCGCCATGAACTTGAGCCGGAGCATGCGTCGCACGGCCTGATCGATCTGCGCCTGCGTGACGCTTCCCGCGGCCAGTGCTTCCGGTAGCTTGTCGAAGGACTCACCGTCAGGAAGATCGAAATCCACGCCCGCGTTCAGGGCGCGGACCGCGGCATTCAGGCTGTTGGTCTCCAGCTTGTGGATCTCGTGCAGTTCCTCGATCGCTCGATAGTCGCTGACCACCGCGCCCTGAAAGCCCATCTCACCGCGCAGCACGTCATTCAGTAACCAGTGATTGGCGTGCGAGGGCAGGCCGTCGATCTCGTTGTATGAGGCCATGACGTTCAGCGCATTCGCACGCCGTATGGCGGCCTCGAATGGCGGGAAAAACACCTCCCGCAGGATGCGCTCCGAGATGTTTGCAGGCCCCACGTTGGTGCCGCTTTCGGGCTGGCCATGGCCTGTCATGTGTTTGAGCGTGGCAAACACCCGGTCTTTGGCGAGTGGCAGCGAAGGTCCCTGGAAACCTGTTACGGCCGCCACGCCCAGCTCGCCGACGAGATAAGGATCTTCGCCGTACGTTTCCTCGATGCGTCCCCAGCGCGGATCACGCGCTACGTCGACGACGGGAGCGAGTACCAACTGCACGCCCCGAGCGCGAATCTCACGTCCGACGACGGTAAACACACGTTGGAGGAGCGCCGGGTCCCAGGTGCTCGCAAGGGCTATGGATTGCGGGAAATGTGTGGCGCCCCGCGCCGCGTAGCCGTGCAATCCTTCCTCATGGAAGAGCACGGGAATGCCAAGGCGTGTGTTCTTGACCGCGTGCCGCTGGATTGCGTTCACCAGCTCGACGGTCTGACGTTCATCCCGGAAAGGAGTCTTGAGGCCACTGCCAACGCCCTGCAGATCGCTGGGGCGTGCAAAGTGCCCGATGCCGGCTGGATATAAAGTGCGGGCTTTTGCCGCATCGAACGCGCCCGCCGCGTTCAGCACTTCGTTCTTTCTGGTCCAGACCGTGGTGATCTGAACGATCTTCTCCTCGAGCGTCATGCGCGAGAGCAGATCTTCGATTCGCGCCTCGAGCGGCGCCCCCGCATCCTTGTAAATGACCTTGTTGTTTGTAGTCGACTGTGCCGAAACCGTGCCTGAAGCTGTGAACGCCAGCACGGCACCGAGCAAATATTTGCTCCATGTCTTCATCCTCACGCCCCCTTCGCGCAGATTGATAGCGCTATCATTAGCGCAGCCGCCCCATGCAGGTCAAATGTGAAGCAGGCACGCCGCGAAACATGTTGTGTGAGAAAACGTGGCTTTCTGTCGCATGCGTCACACATGTTGTGTTGCAACCACCAAAGTGGTAGCGATATCATAAATCCCAATTAGTAGGACGACGTGTTTGCCGAGGGTGCGGCTGTGTAATTGTTTCCCTAAATCAGGAGGGGGTTTTTGTGAGAAGCAGAACGCTGAGTGTCATGGGCCGGGCGAGTGTCCTGGGTTTATGTGTAGCACCGGTCATAGGGCACGCGCAGGAGTCGCCCCCAGCAGCCGCAACTAATAACAGCGCCGGTCCGGTGCTCGAGGAAGTCGTAGTCGCCGGTTACCGGCTGAGCCTCACGGAGGCAACCGAAGCGAAGCGCGAGTCCACCAACTTCACGGACTCGGTTTTTGCCGAAGATATCGGCAAGTTTCCCGACCTGAACATTGCCGAGTCCCTGAACCGTATCCCCGGCGTGCAGCTCACCCGTGAAACCAACGGTGAAGGCTTGAACATCGCCATCCGCGGTCTGGGCACCAATTTCACCAAGGTAACGCTCAACGGCGGCCAGGTCGCTGTGGCCTCGAGCGGTCGCACGGACGCGCAGGGTCAGAATCGTGAGGTCGACCTCGACCTGTTCCCCACCGAGCTTTTCACGCGCCTCGATGTCAACAAGACGCCGGTCGCGAGCATGATCGAAGGCGGTGTCGCGGGTACGGTCAACATGCGCAGCGCTCGCGCGTTCGATAATCCGGGCGCACACGTGACGTACCAGCTGCAGGGCGGCTACGACGAAATCGGCGAGGAATTGAGTCCCCGCGGCGCCCTGATGGGCAGCTGGACCAATGACAAGTTTGGTGTGCTGCTCGGAGTTGCCGGGGTGCGCAACAAGTCGACCACCGAAGGTTTCGAGACGATCGGCTGGACGAATCCGAATCTCTCCGACGCCCAGTGCGGCGTGGCGGCTGTCGATCACGACAACAATCCCGCGACCGCTGCTCAGAACATCTGTCAGTACGGCGTTGGCGGCAACAACTGGAATATTCCGGGCACTGTACCCGCGGGTGTGGGCAATGGCCTCACTCCGGGCACGGTGATCGACCGGGCCTTCCTGGAAGCCAATAATCCGGGTCTGACCGCGCGTCAGATCGGTGATGCGCTGATTCCTCGCCTCGGCCGTCCAGCCTACAGCTCGGGCACGCGTGACCGCGTTTCGGGGCTGTTGTCATTCGAGTACCGCCCGACAGAGAGCCTGAGTTTCTACCTCGACACGTTGTATGCCGACGCGAACCGCGAGTTCGACCGTCTGGACGTCAACTTCATCGGCCGCAGCGGTAATGCCATTCCGCTCAACATGCAGGTCGATTCCAACAACGTCGTGACCAGCGCAACCTTCGCCAACGCGCAGTTCTTCCTCGAGGCGCGGCCGTACGACGAAGAAGTGGATTTCTACAACGTCAACCCGGGTGCGCATTTCGATCTGAACGAGAGCGTTGCGTTCGACGTGCAGGCGAACAAGAGCCGCAGTACATTCTTCCGCGAGGCGCCCACGCTGCTGTTCAACACGCCGCTGGGTCAGGGTGTGACGGTTGAGTACGCCAACGCAGGCGGCGATATCCCTTCGATCACCACCAACTACAACCTGAACGACCCGAACGCGGGTTGGACCTGGGCGGGCGGCCGCCTGAACATCCAGAACGAGAGGCGCGTTACCGAAACAGAAGGTGCGCGGTTCGACGTGCGCTTCGGTGACGACCAGCAGAACGTGAAGGTTGGCATCGCGTATGACGATGTATCACGTGTGATACAAGCCTACGACAACAGCGCCCGTTGGGAAGACGTCGCTTGTCGCGGTGGCCTCGATCCGAACGGCAACAGCCCGACCACGGGGCGTGCGAATTGCGATGGCCTCAATCCGAATGCTGCCATCCCACAGTCCGCGCTGGCTTCTTATCTTCTGCCCGGACCGTACGGCTTTATCACCGTCGATTTCGACCGCTTCTTCGCGGACACGAACTATGACGCTCTGAATGCCAGTGCACCGCGATCCAACTCTGCGGCGACCGCGGCGAGCTCGGGCGCGATCAGTGAGAAGACCTACGGTGCTTACGTCGAAGTCAACGGTGAGTCCGAGTTCATGGGCCACGCGCTGCGCTTCAACGGCGGCGGCCGCTTCGTGAAGACGGATCAGCTCATCACGGGTCCGGTCACGATCGGCACGAACATCGTGGACCAGAGCCTGCCTTCGGATTACGACCAGTTCCTGCCGTCCTTCAACGTGGCGTTGAATGTGACGGACGACATCGTGGCCCGTATGTCAGGGTCACGCACCCTCACGCGCGCCAATCCCAGCGCGATGTTGCCGGCCACGCGCTTCAGCGATCCGGTCGCGTTGCAGGCGAGCCAGGGCAATCCGAACCTCTCGCCGTATCTGTCGACCAACTTCGATCTGGGTGGTGAGTGGTACACGGGCGAAGAGGGTTACATCGGTCTGAGCCTCTTCAACAAGCAGCTCACCGGCTTCACCGTCGAAGGCACGAACACGATTCCGTTCAGCGCGCTCGGAATTCCGTTCGATACCTTGACGCCGCAACAGCAGGACGCCATCAATCAGCGCGGCGGCCCTGCGGTCTCCACGGTAGTGGTGAGCCAGCAGGTGAATGCGAGCGGTACGCTCACCATTCGCGGTTATGAAGTGACCTGGGTGCAGCCGCTGAGCTTCCTGCTCGACGGGTTTGGCTTCTCCACGAACTACACACGCGTCACGCAGAAAGGTGACGGCACGGGTGTTCCGGCGCAGGCAATCGGCATCTCGCCGCATACGGCCAACGGCACGGTGTACTACGAGTTTGGTGCTGCTTCGATCCGCGCGTCTTATGTGTGGAACGATGCTCAGATCAGCTCGGGCGTCAACCAGAACGGCATCCCGCTCGCTCAGTTGTATACGGATGCGCGTGGTCAGCTCGATCTCTCGGCCAGCTACGAGTTCGACTGGCTGCCGACATCGCCGCAGATCACGCTCAACGCGATCAACGTGACGAGCGAGCCGCAGCGTCAGACGTTCCAGTTCGACAATGCAGCGTTTACGTACTACGACCCGGGCTATTCGATCCTGCTCGGTGTGCGCGGCAGGTTCTAACCGGCACGCAACTGAGTCATCGGGCTGATGGCGGCTGTGCGGGAAGTGATCGCTTCCCGCATGGCCGTCCCGATCAGAAGGATGGCGGGGCTTCCAAGCCCCGCGGCGCAGGCTTCCTGCGCCAGGCGATCGAGTGTCGTGAGAAGTTGTCTCTCATTAGATCGGCTGACCCACTGCACGACCGCGGCTGGCGTCGTCCCAGGCAAGTGTCTTAGAAGTCCGGCTGTGAGCGATTCCAGACGGCTCATTCCCATGTAGATGGCGAGCGTGGTGCCGCCAGCGGCCAGCGTCGCCCAGTCAGGTTCTTCTCCATCGCGCGTATGTGCGGTGACGAAGGTGACCCCGTGACAATGATCCCGATGTGTCAGTGAGGCGCCGAGCGCGGCTGCGGCCGCCAGCGCGGAGCTGATGCCATTGAGGATCTGTACCTCCACACCGTGCTTCCTCAGAAACGCAATCTCTTCGCCGGCGCGCCCGAACATCAGAGCTTCTCCGCCCTTGATGCGGGCAACGCAGAGTCCCTGCCTCGCATAGCGACGCATCAGTCTGCAGATGAATGCCTGCGAGGTGGAACGGCAGCCGCCCCGTTTGCCGACGTGAATCACCTTCGCGGCAGGGGCGAGCGTCACGATCTCTGGATTGACGAGGTCATCCAGCAGCAGCACATGGGCTTCCGCCAGCGCCTTTACCGCTTTGACGGTCAGCAGCTCCAGATCCCCCGGCCCCGCCGATAACAACACCACTTTGCCTTTGCTCTGAAACGTGTTCATGACTTGCCTTGCAGCCTCTCTTCAGACTGTCGCTGAACCATACGCAGCAGCTGGGGCGTGCACGATCCGCAGACGCTGCCGCATCCCAGCCGGCTTTTTAATTGAATGAGGTCCGCGCCATCCGCAATCGCGGCCTGAATGGTGGATTCGGCAACCTGCATGCAATTGCAGATCACGGTGTCGCGCGGTCGGGCGAGCGCACCCGCGCTCTGCGAAAACACCGCGAGTCGCGGACCTATCCACGGCGTGCCCGAGAGCGCCTGAGTGAGCAGCGACTCGTTGAGCAAACGTTTGTCCGTCGCGGTGAGCAGCAGTCCGTGAATGTGGCTCGTGGAGGTATCGGGACGCCACGCGACTTTCTTCAGAAGCCCGCGGCGTACGTCGCGATACTCGAGCACATGGGGGCTCGACTGCAGCTCCATCACGGTCACGAGGCGATCGAGCCAGCCGACGGGCGCGGAATCATTCGCGGCGCGCACGGTAATCCACGCTTCATTCGAGGATTGCGCAGCGGCGTTCGGTGTGATGCTCACCGCTGCAAAGGCGCACTCCCGCAGTAGCGGCTGTATGGCAGCCTGCAACTGGAGAACATCTCCGTGGCGCGCGGCGAGAACGTGCCAGCCGAAACTGACTTTCTCCACCCGGACCGCCGCGTGCTTGAGCTCTGGTTGTAACGATTGCGCATCAACCGCCGCGGTGGTCACTTCATTCACGCCGCCGCTTGCCAGGAACTGCGCGTTCCAGTGCATCGCTGCGAAAACCGAACCCGAGCACACATCGTCGGCGATGGAGAGCTGCAGGGTGAATGCGCCTCGCTTGCTGGTGATGCGCACGAGATCGCCGGCGGCGAGTCCGCGGCGCGCGGCGTCGTCCGGATGCATCGTGAGTGTGGCTTCAGGCGTATGCGCAAACGCACTGGGGGCCCGGCCTGTGCGACTCATGCCGTGCCATTGATCGCGCAGGCGTCCGGAGAGGAGGCGCAATGGGTATCGCGACGAGATCGCGTCCGCGACAGGTTTATAAGATGTGTTGTGAAAACGCGCTCGGCCGCTGGCGGTTACGAACACGCCATCGGCATATCTGCGAGCGTTTTCCGCGGAGCGGTCGCTGGCAGGGAAGGGCCACTGCTGCGGACCCTTTGCTTCGAGCCAGGCATAATCGAGACCGCCGATGTCGAGATCGCGTCCCACGGTGAGCTTGCAGTGTTCGGCAAAAATCTCTGCCGGCTGGGTGAACGGAAACAGATCTGTCGAGCCCGTTGATGCAAACCGCACCTGCAGGCGGCGGGCCACTTCGTTGGCGATCCACCAGTCAGGGCGGGCTTCACCAACAGGGTCAACGGCCGCGCGCACACGCGATATGCGGCGCTCGGAGTTGGTCATCGTGCCGTCTTTTTCTCCCCAGCTGGCGGCCGGCAAGAGCACGTCTGCGTAAGGAACGGTATCTGTGCCTGCAAACGCTTCCTGCACGATCACGAGTTCAGCGCGTGTCAGCGCATCACGAACCGCCTCGATGTCGGGCATCGAGTGGACCGGATTCGTGCAGACGATCCAGATCGCCTTGACGCGACCCGAACGCACGGCTGCAAACAGATCAACGGCCGCAAGCCCGCGACGCGGGGAGAGCGAGCCATTGGAGATTCCCCACAGGCGCTCGAGCTCCGCGCGATCCTCCGCGTTCTCGATCTCCCGATGCGCGGCCAACATCGTCGCCAGCCCGCCGACTTCTCTGCCGCCCATTGCGTTGGGCTGCCCTGTCAGCGAGAACGGGCCGGCGCCGGGCCGCCCGATGTGCCCGGTGGCGAGATGCAGATGAATGAGCGCGAGGTTCTTGTCCGTACCCTGAACTGACTGATTCAGGCCCATGCAGTACAACGACAGCGTCGCCGGACTGCGTGCAAACCACTCCGCCGCCTGGATCAGATCGGCGGCTTGAATGCCGCACAACTCGGCAACAAACCGCGGCGTGTATTCGCGCACGAGATTCTTCAGCTCGGCAAAACCCTCGGTATGCGCGGAGATGTAAGGAGGGTCGATGAGGCCTTCCCAGATCAGGTAATGCAGCATGCCGTTGAACAGCGCGACATCGGTGCCTGGCTGGATCGCGAGATGCAGATCAGCCATCGCTGCTGTATCGGTGCGACGGGGATCGATGACGATCCAGCGAATGCCTGGATCCTTTTCTTTCGCCGCCAGCAGCCGTTGAAACAGCACGGGATGCGCGTACGCCATATTGCTGCCGGCAAACAGCACGGTCTGTGCCGCTTCGAGATCGTCGTAACACGTTGGCGGGCCATCCGCGCCGAACGCTTTCTTATATGCGGTCACGGCGCTGGACATGCACAGCCGCGAGTTGGTGTCGACGTTGTTGGTGCCGATGAGGCCTTTCGCCAGCTTGTTGAAGACGTAGTAATCCTCAGTCAGCAGCTGGCCTGAGAGATAAAACGCGACGGAATCGGGGCCATGCTCATTGACGATGGTGGCGAGCTTGTCGGTGACCACATCGAGCGCAACGTCCCAGCTCACTCGCTCTCGCGGTCCGCCACCGTGATCTGCGGTACGCAGCAGGCGCAACTCAGGGTGGAGGGCGCGACCTGTCTCGCTCTGAACGGTCTGCGGCAGCGCTCGTCCCTTCGTACACAGCTTGCCGTAATTGGCGGGATGCTCAGGATCGCCTTCGATGCCGACGATGCGGGCACCTGCTGCCGTCTGCTCTGTTTCGATCAACACGCCGCAGCCGACGCCGCAATAACAACAGATAGAGCGCGTCAGCATGGCGTTCGCGGGGATAACCACACTTCGCCGTTCTGCACTCGAACGGCGAAGCGGTGGACGCAGCCGTTGTCGGGCGCGCGCGCTGTGCCGTCTGCAAGATTGACCGTCCAGCTGTGAAGGGGGCACGTGACGGTGTCGCCCGCCACGATGCCTTGTGACAGCGGGCCGCCCTTATGCGGGCACCGGTCGCGCAACGCGAATACCTGGTCCTGTGCGGTTCGGAATACGGCAATGGAGTCAGCTCCTTCGACAACGAGCACTCTTGCGCCCAATACCGGAATGTCTTCGAGGCGGCAGATCGGGACCCAATGATTTGCCTCGGTCACGATACAACCTCGCTCGCCGGCAGCCGCAGCGGCTGATATTCGGTTTGCCGCGCGCCTGCGATTCTCGCGGCCCAGGGATCCGGCAGCCCTTCGAGCGAATACAGCAGTCGCTCATGCAGGCGGCGGCGATTCTCGGCGTTTTCCACGACCTGCTGTTTGATGTAATCCATTCCAACACGCGCGATGTAATGCACGGTGCGGTCGAGGTAGTAGGCTTCTTCGCGATAGAGTTGCAGGAAGGCGCCCGTGTATTCCTTGACGTCGTCAGACGTCTTCACCTTCACGAGGAACTGGGCGACCTCCGTCTTGATGCCGCCGTTGCCGCCAATATAAATTTCCCAGCCCGATTCGACGGCGATGACACCAACATCCTTGATGCCGGATTCGGCGCAGTTGCGCGGACAGCCGGACACAGCGAGCTTCACCTTGTGTGGGCTCCACATATTGGCGAGCATCGTTTCCAGATCGATGCCCATCTGCGTGCTGTTCTGGGTGCCGAAGCGGCAGAACTCGCTGCCGACGCAGGTTTTCACGGTGCGGATCGATTTGCCGTAAGCGTGCCCCGAACGCATGCCGAGATCCTTCCAGACATTGACGAGGTCTTCCTTCTTGATGCCGAGAAGATCGATGCGCTGGCCGCCTGTGACCTTTACCATCGGCACGGCATATTTATCTGCCACGTCGGCGATGCGCCGCAGTTCGGAAGAATTGGTAACGCCGCCCTTCATCTGCGGAATGACCGAGAAGGTGCCGTCCTTCTGAATATTGGCGTGGGCGCGCTCGTTGATGAAGCGGCTCTGCGGATCGTCCGTCGCTTCGCGCGGCCAGGTCGACAGCAGGTAATAATTGATTGCGGGCCGGCAGGTCGCGCATCCGTTAGGGGTGCGCCACTGGAGAAAATCATATACCGCGCGATGCGTGAGGAGATGCTGCTCCCGAATCGTCTTGCGCACTTCACCATGCGGGTGGCTCGTGCATTCGCATACCGCTTTTGTCTTCGGCGTCTGCTGGAAGTTGGAGCCGAGCGTGTTCATGAGAATTTGCTCGACGAGACCTGTACACGATCCGCAGGAACTCGAAGCCTTGGTGTGCTTCTTCACATCGTCCAGGGTGAAGAGACCGTTCGTGGTGATGGCCTTGACGATCGTGCCTTTGCAGACGCCGTTGCAGCCGCAGACTTCCTCGTGATCCGCCATGCCGGCGGCGCGGCTCTGACCCTGATGGCCGGCATCACCCAGTGACGTTTCTCCAAACATCAGATGATCGCGCAGGTCTTCGATATTGCGACCGTCCTTCAGTAGCTTGAAATACCAGCTGCTGTCGACGGTGTCGCCGTACAGGCACGCGCCGATCAGCTTCTGATCCTTGATCACGAGCTTCTTGTACACGCCGCCCGCCGGGTCCGAGAGCACGATTTCCTCGGCACCCGCGCCGCCCATGAAATTTCCGGCGGAAAAAAGGTCTATGCCGGTGACTTTGAGCTTGGTGGACGCCACTGAGCCGGCATAGATGCCGATGCCGAAGTGGGCGAGGTGGTTGGCGCAGATCTTCGCCTGCTCGAACAGGGGCGCCACGAGTCCATACGCGATGCCGCGGTGACTCGCGCATTCGCCCACCGCGTATACGCGTGGATCAAATGTCTGTAATGCGTCGTTGACGACGATGCCTCGCTGGCAATGCAGGCCGGCTTCTTCCGCGAGCCGCGTGTTAGGGCGAATGCCGGCTGCCATCACCACGAGGTCGGCGGGTTCTTCGCTGCCGTCGTCGAACCTGACTCCGCGGACGTTTCCTTCGGCGTCGCCGAGAACGGCGGTGGTCGAGGTGTTGAGTCGGAACGTGAGTCCACGATCCGTCAGTGACTTCTGCAGAAGTTGTCCCGCAGTGGGATCAAGCTGCCGCTCGAGCAGCCAGCCTGCGAGATGCACCACCGTGACGTCCATCCCACGCTGCTTCAGGCCGTTTGCCGCCTCGAGGCCGAGCAGTCCGCCACCGATGACGACTGCGTGCTTCTTCGCGCGTGCCGTATCGATCATCGTCTGCGTATCCTGAATATCGCGATAGCCGATGACGCCGCGCAGATCTTTTCCCGGGATCGGCAGGATGAACGGCAATGAGCCCGTTGCGAGCAGCAGGCGATCGTAAGGCGCTTCCGTGCCGTCGCTCGCCACGACCTTGCGGCGAATGCGATCGATCTTCGTGACAGCCTTGCCGAGGTGCAGCGTTATGCCGTTTGCGGCATACCACTCCAGAGGATTCAGCACGATGTCGTCGAATTCCTGCTCACCGGCAAGCACGGGCGACAGCAGAATCCGGTTGTAGTTAGGATGCGGCTCCGCCCCGAACACCGTGATGTCGTACATGTCGGGCACGAGCTTGATCAGCTCTTCGAGCGTGCGGATACCGGCCATGCCGTTGCCGACGACTACGAGTCTGGGTCTCATCATGTTGGTTTCTCCTGCGTGCTCAAACGCGCGCCGCGCCGCTCACCGCCAGGTGACTGCGCCAGTGCTGCTTGATTCCAGAGAGGCTTGCCCACGCGAGCAATGACACTGTGGCAAACAGCCAGAGGCCGGGTGCGTAGCTGCCGGATTGCTGCTTCACCACGCCGAGTCCGGCTGCGAGGAAGAATCCGCCAATGCCACCGGCCATGCCGATGAGGCCGGTCATGAGACCAATCTCCGAGCCGAAGCGCTGGGGCACGAGTTGGAACACGGCGCCATTGCCTGCGCCGAGACAGAGCATCGTCATGACAAACAGGGCAACGGTGACGAGCGGTCCGCCCAAACCCGCAGCGGCGCCACCAACGGTGATCGCTGTGAGCAGATAAACCGTCAGCAGCGTGCGCGTTCCACCGATGCGATCTGCGATAACACCGCCGACAGGCCGCATCGCTGAACCCGCGAGCACGCATGCGGCTGTTGCCCAACCGGCCACCTTGGCATCGAAGCCGAACTGGTCGTGAAAGTATCCGGGCAGCGCGCTGGCGAATCCTGAGAATCCGCCGAAGGTGACGGAGTAAAACAACATGAACCACCAAGAGTCGCGGTTGCCGAGCAGCACCCGCGTGTAGTCCCGTAGTCCTTTACGCTGAACGCGAACGGGCGCGTCTTTAGCGAGAGTGACGAACGCGAGTAGCGTAATGATGAGCGGCACGCTCGCGAGTCCCAACACGTTCTGCCAGCCGAATGCAATGGCGAGCACGGGTGCGAGCAGCGCGGCGAAGACGGTGCCTGAATTGCCCGCGCCCGCGATCCCCATCGCGGTGCCCTGATGTTCAGGCGGATACCAGCGCGACGCGAGCGGCAGCGCTATGGAGAACGATCCGCCAGCAACGCCCAGGAACACTCCGAACAACAGCACCTGCGAGAAGCTGTGGAGCCCGGTTTGCCAGGCGACGAGGAGCGCGCAGATGACGACGATCTGAGCCAGCACGCCGGCGCGCTTGGCGCCGATGCGATCCGCGAGCGTGCCCATGAAAAGTCTCAGGATGGCGCCGCAGAGAATCGGTGTCGCCACCATGAGCGCGCGTTGCTGCGTATCGAGATGGAGGTCCTGCGCGATCTGCACCTGCAACGGTCCAAGCAGATACCAGACCATGAAGCTCAGATCGAAATAGAGAAACGCGCACAGCAGCGTGGGCGTGTGGCCGGCTTGCCAGAAGGAGCGTTGCATGCGGACGAGTCTCCCGTGCTGGGCCGCTGCGCGTTCTTTATAAAGTCAGGAAGTCGCGGCGGCCTGGAAAATAAAAACGGCGTCTTCCAGCTCGCGCTGGAGAGACGCCGTTGTCTCGGAGGGAGGCCGGCCGCCATTGACCGCTTCCCGAAAAGTTGTATTGGCTGAGCGCGTCGTTGCGCTGTCAGGAAGGAGGAAGCAACAGCCGTGCCAACTTTGCGACAGGTTCACGGGCAGACGCGAAGTCGCGAGGTTGATCAATCACTTGCGCGGCAATCGGGAGTGTGGAAGCGGCTCCGCCGCAGCACGCTGACGGCGTGTTGGTTGCACGAAACCAGTTCGTTCGCGGCCGGCTTGCACTTCAAGCGCGCAGGGACGGGGCGCGCAACGGAAAGGATTCTGCGTACGCAATGGCGTCGCGTCCGGTCCACGTCATGCCGTCGCAGAGCGTGCTGACACGTCTGTCGTTCGCGGGAATTTCAACACCGACATGAGCGGCCGCCTGGCGATATTGCTCGATGCGATGAACGCCAGCGATGGTGTCTTCGCAGCGCTGCTCGGTCACGTCGGGTGTCAGCAGTCCCCAGCGATGAAACTGACTGGCAAACCAGAGTCCATCGGAGAGATACGGCATATTCACGGCGCCGTTGGCGTGAAAGCGGAGCGGGGGCGCCGCGAGCTCACTGGGTTCAGCAGGCAACAGGCACTGCTCGATGCGCTCAGCAGGCAGGCCTATGACGTCCGCATCTGCCAGCCAGTTCACCGCTTCGCGGCGATGCGCGGGATCATCGAGCCAGCGGCACGCTGCCAGCAGGGCCGCGGTGAGGGCAATGGTCGTCTCAGGTTCCAGCTCTGCGAAATCGCGGCGGCAGGCGAGCACTTTCTCAGGATGATCTGCCCAGATCTCGCCGCTGCGGATGATGCGCTGGCCCGTGCCGAGCGCCTCGCTTTGCAGTCCCCACGGCTCGCCGGAACAGTATCCGTCCAGCTCACCGGCCGCCAGCGCGTCCGCCATTCGGGGCGGCGGCATGACAATGTTCTGAATATCAGACAAGGGCTGCACACCGTGCGACGCCAGCCAATAAGATAGCCACATGGCGTGTGTGCCGGTCGGAAAGGTCTGGGCGAAAACCGGACGGCGGGGCAGGCTGGCAAACGCATTCGCGAGCGATTTTCCCGCGCGGATCTCGCGCGCCAGCGCGCTCGACACCGTGATGCTCTGACCGTTGTGATTGAGTGTGAGCAACACGGCCATGTCAGCCTGCAGGCCGCCGATGCCGAACTGGACTCCATGAACGAGCCCGCTCAAGGCATGGACGGCATCGAGCTCGCCGGAAAGCAGCTTGTCACGAATCGCGGCCCACGAGGCCTGACGCTGCAGCTGGAAGCGCAGCCCCTGTTTGCGATCGAGCCCGAGCCGCGCGGCCGCGATGAGCGGGGCGGAATCGATGAGCGGCATGAAGCCGAGCTGGAGGACGCGTGGTTCGCGGCTGGACATGACAGGAGGCTCCAATAAGCTCAGCCGAGCAGCTCGGCAACGGAAATGATCTGCCGCGCGACATCCGCGAGCTTCATGCTTTGTTTCATCGCCTGGTTGCGCAGGGTGGCGTACGCCTCCGCTTCGCTCAGGCCGCGCTTTTGCATCAACAGGCCTTTGGCGCGATCGATGAGCTTGCGGTCGCCGAGCTGGCGTTCGAAGTCTTCGAGCTTCCGGCGCATCTTCGTCTGTTCTTCGAAGCGGGCGCGGGCGACTTCGATGATTGGCGCGAGTCGCGCGGGCGCGAGGCCGTCCACGATGTACGCGGTCACGCCGGCGCCGACGACGGCGCGGATCAGTTTCTGATCGCCATCGGCTGAGAACATGACGACGGGGCGCGGCGCGGTGCTGCTCATGACTGCGAGCTGCTCCAGCGTATCGCGAGATGGGGAATCCACGTCGATGATCACGACGTCCGGGCGCTGCGTATCCACGGCTTTGAGCAGAGCGCTCGTCGCTGCGACTTCGGCCACGATCTCGTAGCCTGCGGCGACAAGCGCAGCGCGCAGCTCGCCTATGGGCTTCTCGGTATCGTTGACCAGCAGGATACGTAACATCAGATAAAGCCGTTGGAACGGGTCGGCCGCCTTGCGGCCTGAGTGCCAGGCGATGCTACACGGCCGGGCGGTTTTGCGCTGGCGCTGATGCTGGCGATTTCCGTGGCAGCGTTTGGGCTGGGCATGGGCGGTATCCCTATGTCATCGTAAGGCGATCCATTCACCGTCTGGGGTAGCGCGCCATGTCCGACAACAAGCCGATGAAAAAAGCCGGCGATTTCGATCCCGAGGTCCTGCAGCTGTTCGATAAGTATGTCCATGGCGATCTCGACCGGCGCTCGTTCCTGGAGCGTGCCGGCAAGTTTGCGGTGGGCGGGCTCACGGCGGTGGCGTTGCTCGAGTCACTCGCGCCGCGATTTGCGTTCGCCCAGCAGGTGCCGCCCGCGGATGCGCGCATCAAGGCGGAGTATGTGGAGTTCGATTCGCCGCAAGGCTATGGCAAGGGGCGGGGTTATCTCGTGCGGCCGGCGAAGGCCAGGGGAAAATTGCCTGCTGTGTTGGTGGTCCATGAGAACCGCGGCTTGAATCCGCATATCGAGGACATTGCCCGGCGTGTGGCGCTGGAGAATTTTGTTGCCTTTGCGCCTGATGCTCTGTTTCCGCTGGGAGGTTATCCGGGGGATGAAGACAAGGCGCGTGAGGTGTTTCCGAAGCTTGATCAGACGAAGACTGAGGAAGATCTCGTGGCCGCCGCGAAGTTTGCGCAGGGGCAGGGGAGCAAGCTGGGTGTTGTGGGTTTCTGTTATGGCGGGCGGGTTGCCAATGTTCTCGCGACGCGTTTGCCGGAGCTGGCGGCTGCCGTACCGTTTTATGGCATGGCGCCGCCGGAGCTGGATAAGGTTGCCCACATCAAGTCGGCGTTGTTGATTCAGTTTGCGGAGAAGGATGAGCGCGTCAATGCGTCATGGCCGCCTTACGAAGCTGCGTTGAAAGCTGCGGGTGTGAAATACGAGGCGTTCACTTATCCGGGAACCCAACATGGGTTTAACAACGATACAACGCCACGGTACGACGAGGCGGCCGCCAGGCTGGCGTGGAGCCGTACGATCGAGTTCTTCAACAAGACGCTGCGAACGTAGTCGACGGGGTCTGAGAGCGCTCGCGGCTTGCATGAGCCGCGGGCGGGAATTGTGCAATCCCGTCGCCAGCGAATGAATGGTGAGGGGGATTCATGCGCGAGCTTCTGGAGCCCGCCGAATTGCAGCGGCGCATGTAGCTCTATGTGCGCGACGAAGAAGATGCGGAACGTTCAGGCGTGTCATTGCGGCACTGACGGCAAAAGGCCTGCTTTTATCGGATTCGCACGAAGTTATATCCGCTGGGGATGTCGTGACAATCCGCGAGCGAAACATCACACTGCAACCGAATCGAAGTGCGTTGGCAGGTCAGCGGAGATGGCAACATGCGAACCTTTGCCCCGGAGCGGCAGCCGCCATACAAGCCAACATTTTCCGCGCTGACGCGTTCTGATCACGCGTCGTCCGCAGAGGCGGATGCGGGACCAACATCGTCGCGGCCGGGACATCACTTCGGGCAGATTCCCGTCTACGCGCAAGCGGGTGGCCCAGGCCCTCAACAGCAGGCACCTGTCCAGCCCGCCGCTGCCGCCCCCCGAAAATGGCAGGAAGTCTGGAAAGATTTCCGTTTCGCCGGCACTTCCGCGCAAGCCCGCATTCCCGCGCTGACTCTAGAGCTCATCGATGTCGTGGAAGCCCCGGGCCACGACCTCGACATCCTCAATGAAGGCATGCAGTTCGTGAAGTGGCTCGTGGACCACGGCGACGCCGCGAAAGCCGACCGCGTGCTCGACGCGGTCCACAAGAAATTCCTGACCGCGTCCAGCGCCAGGGAGCCGCTGCCCAGCGGCGGTCAGCTCATCGTGGGCGGCACAGTCCTGGGCGACCCCGGCATACTGATCGGCCTCGGTCAGGACGCCGCCCGGGCCGGCAAACATGCCGAAGCGTTCAAGCTCATGGGCGTCGCACACGAAATTCTGACTTTATACGCACTCCGTGCAACCGAGAGCTCCAAGACGATCATCGCGAACAATGACGCGGATCTCGGCCGCAGCAGTCGTTACAGACAGCTCCAAGGCATCTATGACGAGATGCGCGCCATCTACAGTTTCTACTTCGTGCTGGAACGCGAGGCGCTGGCCAAAGGCGACGCAAAGGCAGCGAGCGACGCTCGCGCCAAGGCCGATGAATTGCGCGCGGATCTCATCGCAAACCATTCCCCGAACGGCGACAAGTCGACCCTCGTGGCGGAGACGAGCAGGGTCATGAAGCCTGGCGGCAAACTGGCCTTCACCTTCCACGGCGCCAACTACGCGACGACGGATCTTACCGAGCTTCCCGGTCATTCTTTTTCAGACGAGCTGCGCAAAAGCAAGGAAGCGCAGGAGCCGGACACGCTCGAGAATGTCAGAAACGCGCTGGCTGCCCAGGCCGATCTGCAGGCGGAGATCGCGCGCCAGCCCGAGATCCGCAAGGAATTCGGCAACGATCCCGTGGAGCTCACCGACGCCGCCAAACGCCTGAAGACGTGGCGCATCATGTACGGCGTTTATAAGAAAGCCGGCACGGGCGCGCTCGGCGCATTGATGGGTCTCATCGGGCGTTATCTCAAAGCCTACACGGCTCACACGGGATTCAACGTCAGAGACTTCGGCCAGAACTATCTCGACTCGGCCCTGCCCACCGATCTTACAGGGCGGCTGGTGATGGACTGTGGCGTGTACGCGCTCACAGTGGCATGGGATGTGATGCAGACCGTGAAGTCCGGCGATTCCGGCCTGAAAGTGACGTTCCGGCTGGCCACGATGCTCGACCACGTCATGCTCATCGTGACGGATCAAGCCACGAAGGATTTCTACCTCGTCAACAATAATCAGATCATCCCGGTGAAGCAGCCGCCCGCCGGGGCAACGCCGCCAGCGGTGAATGTGGATGAAGAAGTGATGCGGCAATACTCCATCCTGAGGAATCTGCCGTTCCTGGTTTCGCCGATCAATTATCTCGAGCTCGGCTCGACCGCCACCGCGGAGGGCGCCTTTCACAACGCCGCCTGGTCGCGTTTTCTGGCGGCCACGGCGTATATGGCGAAGGCCGATTACGGCTTCCCGGTGCAGAAGGCGTTTTCGGAAGATCTTGCCATTCTCGACTCCCTGCTCGCGCCACTCACCAGCGACAGCCCCGCGATCGAGAAGTGGCTCAATGCCCGCTGGCCATTCGCATTTGCGCTCATGGGCATGTTTGCGAGGATGCTGAATGTCTTCAAGCGCATGGGCCCGGCCGGCACACCGGCGGCGTCCCGCAACGCCACCAGCTTCCAGTTTCGGCAGGGTGGCATTCATCCGCTGGCGCGCGTTGCGCTCGTGCTGGTGCGCTTCGAGGCGCTGGGCGGTGTGCTGAGCCCCGAGCAGCGACAGTATCTACTGGCCTGTCAGAAAGAGCTGTTCGTCAAGGAGATGGCGGCGCGTGAAGCCGCCGCGAAAGCCGGCCAATTCTAAGCTCTGTCAGGACGCGCGATGGCGGTGGGCCGTGATGACGACTTCGGTTATCCATTCAGCGGCGACCGCGCACTGCGCGGCGATTCGCGGTGCCGGCGGGGTGCCCGAGAAAACAGTCGTCAGGGTGCCGAGCGTCGTCACCGTAGCCAGCGTCGCTGCGACGGCGCGGACCAGGAAAGGGGTTTGCTTGTCATGAATCGCGTGATTCATAGGGAGTGTCTCCGGTAATCAGTGGGCAGGCACAACGCCTGTACCGGAAAGACGCGCAAAGGCCGGTCGTTTCAGCTCATCATTTATGCTCGAGTGGCTGCCCCGTCAGCGTGCGCGCCGACGGGCATCCTGTTATTTCGCGCCGTCGTAAGCCTGTTGCAGCGCTTTGATATCCAGCTTGATCATCCGCATCATGGCGCCCATGACGCGACTGACTTTCTCAGGATCGGGGTCGTGTTGCATCTCACCGAGAACGGTCGGCACGATTTGCCAAGACAGGCCGTATTTGTCCTTTAGCCAGCCGCACTGCTGTGCCTGTCCGCCTTCCAGCAGCCTGTTCCACAGGGCATCGATTTCCGCCTGATTCTCACAGTTCACAAACAGGGAAATGCTTTCGTTGAATTTGAATGTCGGGCCGGCGTTCAGCGCGTAGAAGAGCTGGCCGTCGAGCTCGAATTCAACGGTCATGACGGACCCCGCTCGCATACCGATCATTCCGGCGACGTTTTCCGGATAGCGGGTCGTTCTGCCGATGCGTGAATTCCGGAACAGCGAGGTATAGAACTTCGCGGCTGCCTCGGCTTGATCGTCGAACCAAAGGTGGGTAATGATCTTCTGCATGGCGTTCTCCTCATGGCCTGTGCAACGTCCAGGACGTATGGGCGGGGAGCAATCCGACACCCGCCCCACAATAAATTACGGCAGAACTGTCATGACCCAGCACATCGGCATCGTCGCCTGCTCGGCCGAAGGCGCGGCGCTTTGTTACCGCACGATCTGCGTCGAGGGCGCGGGGCTTCTCGGCCCGCACGCACATCCTGAAGTGTCGATGCATACCTATGCCCTTGCTGAGTACATGAAATATATCTATCGGGGCGACTGGCGGGGCGTGGGCGAGCTGATGCTGGCGTCGGCGGAAAAGCTCGCGCGCAGCGGCGCGGATTTTCTGATCTGCCCTGATAACACCATTCATCAGGCACTGCCGTTCATAGCAGCCCGCTCGCCGCGTCCCTGGCTGCACATCGCTGACGCGGTCGCCACGCAGGCTGTCGAGCGTGGCTTTCGTCGCCTTGCCCTGACCGGCACCCGCTGGCTGGTCGAGAGCGAAGTGTATCCTGAGCAACTTGCCGCGCGAGGTGTCGGCTTCGTTCGCCCAACCGCGGTCGAACGCGAAGACATCAACCGCATCATCATGGATGAGCTCGTTTACGGCGTCTTCAAACCCGACGCGATTGCTTACTTTCAACAGGTCATCGCGCGAATGCAGCAGGATGAGGGCTGCGATGCCGTCGTGCTCGGCTGCACTGAAATTCCTCTGATTATCGAAGACGGCAATTCTCCCCTGCCGACGCTCGATTCCACGCGCCTGCTGGCGAGAGCAGCGCTGCGCCGCGCGGTGCGGGCCACGTCTGCCTGAAACAAACAGTCAGCGCTTGCGGGAGCGCCTGCGCTGCAGACGCATGCGCGTGGACGTCGGCGTCTCCGAATGCAACACCGAGTTGAAATAGCGCACGGCAAAGTCCCGCTCTCGAGTGAGAGGGGAAGCAATGCAGTCCTGCGGAACGATGACTTTGTAGTCGCGAACATGCGCGTCGTTCGCCGTAAACAACACGCACTGGTGAGCGGACACGCCAGTGATGATCAAGGTGTCCGCCTTCATGTGCTGTAACAGAGTATCGAGCGCGGTCGCGTAGAACGCCGAATGTTTCGGTTTGAGTACGATGTAGTCGTTGTCGCCGGGCTCGAGAAGCCGCGCGATTTCAGCCCCGCGACTCTTCTCATTCTGACAATGCCGCAGGTTCTCATCGAAGCGGGAACGCCAGCGGCCGTAATTGTCATTGGCGTAAATGGTCGGAATGCCTGAGTTGCCAGCGCGCTCCTTCAAGCGGGCGATATTCCGGGCAATATGCTTCGCACGGGGCAGCAGCTGCGGGCCCTGCGGAAATTCAAAGTCCGAAATCATGTCGAGGATGATCAGCACCGTCGGCGCCTGGTCCGGCACGAAGCCGTGCAAATCTGAGTTCTTCATCGCGGGTCCCCTGAGGCACGTTTGATGCTACGAAAGGTGCCTATGTCGAAATCGAATGCGTTCTTTTCCATCCACAGCCACGGCTTTGTGCGGGTTGCAGCCTGTACGCCGCGTGTATCCGTGGGCGACCCCGGCTTCAATGCAGAGGAGATTTTGTCGCTCGCGCGGGTGGCGCATTCCCGCTCCGCCGATCTGGTTCTTTTTCCGGAGCTGGGCCTTTCCGCGTACGCCATCGACGATCTGCTGCTGCAGGACGCTTTGCTCGCTCGAGTGGAAGACGAGATTGCGCGTATCGCCGCAGCCTCGCGCACGCTTCGTCCCGTTCTCATTGTTGGTGCCCCCCTGTGGCGTAACGGCCGTCTCTACAATTGCGCGGTCGTCATCAGAAACGGCCGGATCGTGGGAGTCGTTCCCAAATCGTTCCTGCCGAACTATCGCGAGTACTACGAGAAGCGGTGGTTCGCCTCCGGCGTCGGGCTGGAGGGGCTCGACATCACCGTGGCGGGCCAGCTTGCGCCGTTCGGTGTGGATCTCGTCTTCGTCGCCCGGAACACGCCCGACTTCATTTTCCATGTGGAGATCTGCGAGGACTTCTGGGCCCCCACGCCGCCCTCGACGCGGGGCGCACTCGCCGGGGCTCTGATTCTCTGCAACCTCTCCGCGTCCAACATCGTTGTGGGCAAGGCGGACGAGCGGGCCTTGCTCTGCGCTTCGCAGTCCGTGCGTTGCCAGGCCGCCTATGTCTATACAGCCGCCGGCCCGGGCGAAAGCACCACAGACCTGGCATGGGACGGGCAGGCCACCATTCACGAGCTGGGCAGCCAGCTTGCCTGCACCCAGCGCTTTCCCCGTGCCAGCCAGTTGGCCATCGCTGACGTCGATGTCGAGCGCCTTCGCCTGGAGCGCATGAGAACACCAACATTCAACGATGCGGCCGTCGCGAGCGATCATCCTGAGAAAACATTCCGGCGTGTCGTGTTCGATTACGAGCCCATCACAGACGACATCGGGCTGCAGCGGCCGCTGGATCGCTACCCATTCGTTCCCGACGATGATGCCCGGCTGGATAAGGATTGTTATGAGGCCTTCAACATCCAGGTGCAGGGGCTCATCAAGCGGCTGGAGGCGACGGGCATCCGGCACATCCTGATCGGTGTGTCGGGAGGTCTGGATTCCACTCACGCCTTGCTCGTCGCGGTGAAGGCGTTCGATGCGCTGGGCCTGCCTCGCGATCATATCCTTGCGTTTACGATGCCCGGCTTCGGCACCAGTGAGCGCACCCTGACTAACGCGTGGGCGCTGATGCGCGCGTTGCACGTGACGGGCGAGGAGATCGACATCCGGCCGCTGGCCCACAGGATGTTCGAGTCGCTGAACCATCCTTTCGCGCGCGGCGAGCCGGTCTACGATGTGACGTTCGAAAACGTCCAGGCGGGCCTGCGCACCGATTTTCTCTTCAGGGCCGCCAATCAGAGAAATGGACTCGTGTTGGGCACATCTGACCTGTCGGAGCTCGCGCTCGGCTGGTGTACGTACGGTGTGGGGGATCACATGAGTCACTACAGCGTCAACACGTCTGTTGCGAAGACGTTGATACAGCATCTGGTGCGGTGGGTGATCAGCAGCCGTCAACTCGACGACGCGACGTCACAGACACTGCAATCCATCCTCAGCACGGAAATCTCGCCGGAGCTGGTGCCTGCCTCGAGCCCGAAGGACATGCAGAGCACGCAGTCGAAGATCGGGCCTTATGAGCTGCAGGATTTCAATCTCTATCACATCACGCGCTACGGCTTGCGGCCGTCGAAGGTTGCGTTCCTCGCGTGGCATGCCTGGCGGGATGTGAATGCCGGCAAGTGGCCGGCGAATCATCCGCCCACGTCGCGCAGAGCCTATGACCTCTCGGAAATCCGTCACTGGCTGCGCGTGTTTCTGTATCGGTTCTTCGAGATCAGTCAGTTCAAGCGTTCGGCCCTGCCCAACGGGCCGAAGGTGATTTCCGGTGGCAACCTCTCGCCTCGTGGTGACTGGCGCGCGCCGTCGGACGGCAACGCGAAAGTCTGGATCGACGAGCTGGAGCGCAACGTCCCCGGCTAGCGGGGCGCTGGCGGCGACAGAGCGCGAATGCTGCCGATGAGCAGCTTGGAGCGGTCCGCGCACGGCCCTACCAGAATCTCCACTTCACCAGCCTCGAATACCGGCGTGAGACCCACATCCAGGAATCGCAGCGCAGACGCCGACACCGATATTTCGACGGTGCCCGTTGCGCCCGGCTCGAGCGTGATCTTGCCAAACCCCTTCAGCTCCAGCACCGGCCGCGCGACGCTTGCGACCTTGTCATGTGTAAACAAAAACACGGTTTCTTCAGCAGTCCGTCGGCCTTCGTTCGTGACATCGACACTCACCTCGATCGTGTCAGCTTCCGTCACGCGAACTGGCGTCACACGCAGGTTGGAGAGTGTGAAACGGCCGTAGGTCCGCCCATGACCGAATGGGTAGAGCGGTTCGTTCGAGACATCCAGATATTTGCTGGTGAAGGAATCGTTAGGATTCGCGGGCCGGCCGCTCGGCCGGGAGGCGAAAAATAACGGCACCTGTCCCACGGTTCGCGGCCAGCTGATGGGCGTGCGGCCGCCTGGCGAGACGTGTCCTGTTACAACATCTGCGATGGCGTTGCCGGCTTCGCAGCCGAGGAACCACGCCGCGAGCAGGGCGTCTGCCTGGTCAGCCAGCTCCGGAATGATGAGCGGCCGCCCGGAAAATAAGATCACCGTCACGCGAATGCCCAGCGTGCGTGCGCGCGCGAATATCGCCTCTGCCAGCGCGAGCTGTTGGCCGGGCAATTCCGGACGCGCCCGACTCGCCGCTTCGCCACTCATGTTCGCCGCTTCGCCGAGGCATAACAGAATGGCGTCCGCGCCGTTGCAAAGCTCAACCGCCGCTGAAATTCCGCTCAGGTCGGGTCCGTCGATCGAGACGCCCGTCGCATGGGAAATCTCGATCGATGCGGGAAGGGTTTCACGCAATCCCGCAATGACACTGACGTGATTCTCCGCCACCCCCGCGGCCCACCACGGTCCGCGCATCTCAACAGCAGCATCCGCCAGCGGGCCGATCACACACAGGCGCCGCACAGAGTGATGCAGGGGCAACGTGTCGTTCTCATTCTTCAGCATCACGATCGCCCGCGCGCCCACATCGCGCGCGAGCTTTCTGCGCCGGGCCAGCACTTCGGCGCTCTCAGGCCGGGAGCCGCGCTGATACGGATCATCAAACAAACCGAGCCGCTCCTTGAGCGTCAGCACCCGACGCACTGACACGTCGATCTGCTCCATCGTGACGAGTCCGCGCTCCAGCGCGACCGGCAGGCCTTTGCGATAGGCGTCGGCCATCATGTCGATGTCCACGCCCGCATTGAGGGCGAGTGCGGCGGCTGTGGGCAAATCCTCAGCAACGCCGTGACGCAGCAGCTCGCCAATCGCGTTGTAGTCGCTCACGAGCACACCCTCGAAACCCAACTCGCCCCGCAGATAGTCGCGCAGCAGTCCGATATGGGCCGTCATTGGAATGCCCGCGAGATCGGTGAAGGAGGGCATGATCGTCGCCACGCCAGCGGCAACCGCGGCAACAAACGGAGGCAGATGCACTTCGCGCAGCGTTCGCTCGGAGATATCGACAGACGCGTATTCGCGTCCCGCGGTGACCGGCCCATAAGCGCAGAAGTGCTTGGCGCAGGCCGCGAGCGATTCCTCAGATGCCAGATCCGCGCCCTGGAAGCCGCGGACTTTAGCCTCTGCGAGCAGCGCGCCCAGCCAGGGATCTTCGCCCGGGCCTTCGGCCGTACGTCCCCAGCGAATATCACGCGACACATCCAGCATCGGTGCGAAGGTCATGGCGAGACCGTCTGCCGCGGCTTCCCGCGCAGCTTCACGCGCCGTCAGCGCCCACGTTTCCGGATCAAACACAGCCATCTCCGCCAGCGGAATCGGAAACAGCGCGCGATGGCCGTGAATGATGTCGAGCCCGATCAGCAGAGGAATGCCGAGCCGGGATTTCTCCACGGCCAGCCGCTGCATCTCGTGTGTGGGACCCGCCCCGACCATGTTCAGCAGATTGCCGATGGTGCCGTTCGCAATGGAATCCGTGGAATCGCCGGCGATAATGGGGCCCGTTACGGCATAGCCCGAGGCGGTCATCGTGAGTTGCCCCAGCTTCTCGGCCAGGCTCATGTCGGCAATCAGCGTCTCGATCCGGCTCATCAAATGCGGTCCTCGGTGGTGGGCATCACAGGCTGAACGCATGGCGTCGCAGCCCGGATCGCGGCAGTCGCAAGAAAAAACGCTACCATCAACTCAATGATGGAGGATATCCGTGCCCGAAGCTGACAAGGTCACTCATGCTGAAGCGTTGCGAAGCCGGGAACTCCCGGCCATGAATTCCTCGAGCCCGGCGGCCCTGGCCGAGCTTCCCGATGATGAACTGCTCGAAGTCGTGCAACGCCAGACTTTCAGGTTCTTCTGGGAGGGTTCGCATGCCCGCAGCGGGCTCGCGCCCGATCGTCGCAAGACGCATGACGAGCCGGATGACGAACTCGTCGCCATCGGGGGATCGGGCTTCGGCGTCATGTCGATCATCGTCGCGGTGGAGCGGGGCTGGATCTCACGCGAAGCGGCGCTCGAGCGTCTCCATCGCATGGTCGATGCGTTACATCACGCACGCTGTTATCACGGCGTGTTTCCACATTTCATGAACGGGACCACCGGCAGGATCGTGCGTTTCGGCCGCAAGGACGACGGCGGCGACATCGTCGAAACCTCGTTCCTGATGATGGGGCTGATCACCGCGCGCCAGTATTTCTCGCTCGACGTGCCGATCGAGGAATCGCTGCGCGGCCGGATCAATCAGCTGTGGGAAGGCGTTGAATGGGAGTGGCATACGCAGGGCGGTCGCGAGCTTCTCTATTGGCACTGGAGTCCTTACAACGGCTGGGCGATGGATCATGAGATCCGTGGCTGGAATGAGTGCCTGGTGACGTACGTGCTTGCCGCGGGGTCGCCGACTTATTCTGTCGAGCCTAGCGTCTACCATCGGGGCTTTGCCGCGGGTCGCGGTTTTCTCAACGGCCGCACGTACTACGGCATCGAGCTGCCGCTCGGCATGCCTTACGGCGGACCATTGTTCTTCGCGCATTACTCGTTCTGCGGGCTCGACCCGCGCGGACTGCGGGATCGCTACGCGGATTACTGGGATCTGAATGTCCGGCACGTGCGTATCAATCACGCGCACTGTGTGGCGAATCCCAACAATCACAAAGGTTATGGCGAGGCGTGTTGGGGCCTGACCGCCAGTGACGATCCGGACGGTTACGGCGCGCACGCGCCTGATAACGATAACGGCACGATTTCGCCCACCGCTGCACTGGCGAGCCTGCCTTACGCGCCTCGCGAAGTGATGCAGGCGCTGCGATTCTTCCTGACCCGGCATGGCGAGAAGCTCTGGGGGCGCTACGGTTTCGTCGATGCGTTCTGCGAGAAGCGCAACTGGTTCGCCAACACGTTTCTGGCGATCGATCAGGGTCCCATCGTCGTCATGATGGAGAATCACCGCACGGGCCTGTTGTGGAAGCTCTTCATGAGCGCGCCCGAAGTGCAGACGGGCCTGCGGCGCCTGGGGTTCACGAGCCCGTATCTCGACAGGCCGGGCGGTCGTTGATGGAATCCTTCGCGCAGTGGGTCGAGCGGCAGTACAGCTACGCCGCGACCGCGATGCTCAAGAGCGTTTCGCGTGTGGATCTCGTGAAGACGCGTCCGGGGTTTGGTCAGGCCGTGCGGCCCGCGAAAGGCTCGATCATCGCGTCGCCGGTGCTCGCGAGTTACGACCCCGATCCGGATTATTTCTTTCACTGGTATCGCGACTCCGCGGTCGTCATCGACGCGCTCCGGCTGCTGTTCGAAGCCGGCGTTGCTGCGCCGGGCGCGTTGGATCAGCTTGCGGATTTCACGCGCTTCAGTCTTTCTCTGCACAAGCTCGATGGCCGGTCGCTGGTGACGAATGCAGCGTGGCGTTCGAACGTGGTCCCGGGCTTCGTTCAATATGTGCGGGACGAAGCAGATCTGGCATCAGCGCGTGGCGAGACAGTTGTCGCGGATACGCGCGTCAATCCCGACGGTACGCTGGATATTTCCAGGTGGGCGCGGCCCCAGCATGATGGTCCGCCGCTCCGCGCGCTCGCGATGATGCGGTGGGCGCGCAGCGTCAAGCTCGAAGCGGGGCTCGCCGCCGAAATATCAGAACTGATTCACGCGGATCTCGCCTTTACTTACAAACACTGGCGCGAGCCTTCGTTCGACATCTGGGAAGAAGAGCAGGGCGAGCATTACTACACGCTCTCCGTTGCCGCGGCGGCACTCGAAGCCGGCGCGGACTGGCTGCGCGACGATACAAAGGCCCGCGACGAAGCGGCCTCGTATCGCGCGGACGCCGCACTGATCCGCCGGAAGCTCGATGGATTCTGGATGCCGGCGGCTGGCCACTATGCCTCGCGGGTCCTGACTTCCGGAGCGCGCTCGACCAAGGAGCTCGACATCGCGGTGATTCTCGCGGCGATTCACACGGGGAATCATAGCAACGCGCATTCTGTTCACGACCCGCGCATGCACGCGACGCTCGCGCGACTCGAGGAGCTGTTCGTGGAAGCCTATCCGATCAACCGGAACCGATCGGCAGGCCCGGCGATGGGGCGTTATGCGGGCGACGTCTATTATTCAGGCGGGGCTTATTACTTCTCCACGCTCGGCGCGGCCGAATTCTGCTTTCGCGCCGCCGCGGGCAGCGAGGCCGCCGCGGCGTGGATCAAACGGGGGGACGCCTATCTTGCAACCGTGCAAACATTTACACCTGCGAGTGGTGAGCTGTCCGAACAGTTCGACCAGCGCACGGGTGAGCAGACCTCTGCCAAACACCTCGCCTGGAGTTACGCCGGATTTATCTCGTGCGTTGCCGCGCGTCGCGCAGTGGTTGGAAACTGAGTGCGGGTCGTGAGCGCGCCGCGCGGAACAAACGCGCCAGCGGGGTGTTTCAGACAATGCCAAGCACGATGACCGCTGCCTCCAAAGATTCCGTTGCCCTGGCCGCTGACGCCGAAGTGGAGGAGGCCCCGCCGAAGTCGGGTCTCGTCGGCCAGATGCGCATGATGACGCGCGCCATTTTCGCGTCTCCCGTGGGCAAGACGCTGATCGGGCTTATCGTCGGCATCCTGATACTCGTGGTCGTCACGGCGTACGGCCAGATCCGGCTCAACAGCTGGAACAAGCCGTTCTTCGATGCGCTCTCACGGCGCGATCTGCACGACTTCCTGATCCAGCTCGGTGTGTTCTTCGTGATCGCGGGCACGCTGCTCGTGCTCAACGTCGGCCAGCGATGGCTGGTCGAGACCGTGAAATACAAGCTGCGCGAGGGGCTGGTCCACGATCTGCTGAAGAACTGGATGTTGCCGCGCCGGGCGTTCTGGCTTGCGAACTCCGGCGCCATGGGTGTGAACCCCGATCAGCGCATGCACGAGGACGCGCGCAAGCTCTGCGAGCTCTCCGCCGATCTCGGTGTAGGCCTGCTCCAGGCCTCGATCCTGTTTGTGACGTTCGCCGGCATCCTCTGGACATTCTCGGCGGGCTTCATGGTTCGTGTTGGCGGCACAGATTACGAAGTGCCGGGATTCATGTTGTGGGCCGCGATCATCTACGCCGGCGGCGGCTCGCTGCTGAGTTACTGGGTGGGCGGCAGCCTCATCGCACGCAATGAAGAGCGCTACGCGCGCGAGGCTGATCTGCGGTTTTCCCTCGTGCGCATCAACGAACATCTCGACGACATCTCGCTGGCCGCGGGCGAGGCGGACGAGCGTCGGCGTGTCGAGTTGCACCTCGCTAACGTGTTGGCGGCAACACGCCGACTCGTCTCGGGGCTCACGAACCTCACCTGGGTTACCGCCGGATTCGGCTGGATCACGACGGTCGCTCCCATCCTCGTCGCCGCGCCTCTGTATTTCTCGGGCAAGATCTCATTCGGCGGACTCATGATGGCGGCGGCCGCGTTCACGCAGGCGCAATCTTCGTTGCGCTGGTTTGTGGACAACTTCAGCGTCATCGCAGACTGGCGCGCCACCTTGCTGCGCGTCGCGAGTTTCCGGCAGGCGCTGACCATGCCCGATGCGTTACGCAACTTCGACAGCCAGATCACGTATGCCGAGAGCGAGCCCGGCACCATCACGATCGACGGGCTCGAGATCGTTTCCTCCACGGGCCGTGACATGCTCACGGAGCGCAACGTCGTCATCAAGGCTGGCGAGCGCGTCCTCATCCTCAGCGCGCCGGGCGCGGGCAAGGCGCAGCTCTTTCGCGCGCTGGCAGGCCTGTGGCCGTGGGGCTCCGGTACGGTGGCGCGACCGAAGAATGAGCAGATTCTGTATCTGCCGCGCGGCACGCCCTATCTGCCTCGCGGCACCTTGCGTGAAGTGCTCGCGTATCCGGCCAAGGTTCAGGGTTACGACGCGAACGCGTTTGGACATGCGCTCGAGCGGCTCGGCCTCGATCGCCTCGTGCCGCAACTCGACGAGACGCGCCGCTGGGATCGCGAGCTGAGCCAGGACGAACAGCTTGGCCTCGCGTTCGCCCGCATCGTGTTGCAGGCGCCGCCGTGGGTGCTGATCGACGATACCTTCGGCTCGCTCGAGGACGAGGCGCTCGAGCGCGTCATCGATGTCTTCACCCACGAGCTTCAGAGCACCAGTATCATTCACATCGGCAGGGCGGGGCAGGCGCGCGACGTGCTGTTCTCCCGTGTACTGCATCTTGCCAAAGCGCCCGTAACACCAACATCTGGCCCCGCAGTGGCCGCTGCTCCTTCGCCCAGCAAAGACCCGACGCCGCGCCCGTGATCAAAATAATGTTGGCGAAACGCTTTTGGATGGGGGTGGCGCTGCTGCTGTTTCATTCGTGGGCGGCCGCGCAGGATTTCGATTTCCAGCCGCCGGCCAACCCGAACGACGCTGACGCGCCGGCGATCATGCGGGATCTTGCCCAGCGCATTCTTCCTGTTTATCAGGAAGAGGATATCAACCGTTATCTCTCCAACCTGTTTGCCCTGCAGATGGTGGCGGGGGATTACGCGTCCGCAAATGCTTCGCGGCAATCGCTGCGGGAGCGCCAGCAGGAGGCGAAAGTCGAGCGGCCGCTGGGCCGATCCGTGTTGTATGACATCTATGCGCAGGCCAGATCCGTCGAGGCCGTCACGCAGGTGCCGTTCGAGCAGGTCTTCGCGCAGTCGTTTCGGGACGTCATCGCGCGGTTCAGCGATCGCGAGGTGTACGGGCTTGCGGACTGGTTTGGCACGCCGCTTCCGGTGCTTCAGGACGACGCGCAGAAGGCGTTCGACCGTGTGCGGCCGATCGGTCGCATTCCATTGAATGAAGCCATCGATGTCGTCTGGGCGTATTTCGCGTTCGAGGCCTATCGCAGCTTCGCGCCCATGGTCGCGACGCTTGCCGTGGAAGACGATCACCGGCGCTACGCCACCGAAAATAAGATCACGATCAGGACGGCGGATGGCGCCAGCCTCGCCGTGATGTTGGTGCGTCCCACCACAGCGGCTACACCGCTTCCGGCGCTGCTCGAGCTCACCATGTCAGACGGCAACAACTTTGCCCACGAGGCTGCGTCCCATGGGTATGTAGCCGTGGTCGCTTACGTGCGCGGCAGTCACGGCAGCACGGGAAGGTTCGTGCCGTTCCAGCGCGATGGCGATGATGCTCGGGCAGTGATCGAGTGGATTACGAAGCAGCCCTGGAGTGACGGCCGTGTTGGCATGTACGGCTCCGGCTATGCCGGTTTCACGGCGTGGGCCGCGGCAAAGCGCATGCCCGAGGCGTTGAAGGCGATCGCGACCTCCAATGCCATGGCGCCGGGAATCGATTTTCCGATGGCGGGCAGCATCTTTCAGCACGCGGCCTATCGTTGGGCGTATCAGGTTCTGAACCGCAAGGCGGCCGCGGGCAAGTCGGGTGACAAGACCTTCACCGACGACGAGCGTTGGCGTGCTTATCAGCTCGAGTGGTACAAGACCGGCCGCCGCAATCGGCTGTTTCCCACCGAGTTTGGCGAGCACAGCAATCTGTTTCGCCGCTGGATCGGGCATCCGAGTTACGACGCCTTCTGGCAAAGGATCCTGCCGTTCCGGCAGCAGTTTGCCGCGCTGAATATTCCGGTGTTGACGACGACCGGTTACTACGCGAATGGTGAAGCCGGGGCGCTCTACTACTTCACGCAGCATCATCAATACAATCCGCAGGCGAACCACACGTTGCTGATCGGTCCTTATGAGGATGGAATGATGCAGCCCGCGCCGTCTCCTGTGGTGCGTGGCTATCAGCTCGACAAGGCGGCGCTCGTGGATCTGCGGGAGCTGCGCTATCAATGGTTCGATCACGTTCTGAAGGGCGGCGTGAAGCCCGCGCTGCTGCAGGATCGCGTCAACTATCAGGTGGCCGGCACGAATGAATGGCGGCACGCGCCGTCGCTTGCTGAGGTGGAGAAGAATCCGCTGAGATTTTATCTCCGGCCTGCATCGCGAGTCGGAGACGCCAACGTGCTGGCGGAAAGCAGAGGTCCGGGCTCGATTTCGCTGACCGTGGATTTCAGGGATCGCTCGGATAGCGGCCTGCCGCCCGCCGTGCCTGTGGTCAGCAAGGATCTCGACGCTCACAACGCCCAGGTTTTTCTGAGCGAGCCGTTGCAACAGGCGGTCGAGCTCGGCGGTGTGGTTGCGGGTCAGCTCGACTTCAAGGTCAACAAGCTCGACATGGATGTCAGGATGTCACTGTACGAACTGCTGCCGGGTGGCGAGTACGTGAAGCTGTTTGATCCAGCTTATGATTTCCGCGCGAGCTATGCGCAGGACCGTGCCACCCGGCAGTTGCTCAATGCGGCGGGCCGGCAGCAATTGCCGTTCCGGGTGGAGCGCATGATCGGTCGCAAGGTGGAAGCGGGCAGCCGGGTCGTGCTGGTGCTTGGTGTCAACAAGCGCGCGGACCGGCAGATCAATCACGGCTCGGGCGATGATGTGAGCGTCGAGTCGCTCGAGGAAGATGCGGGTGATCCCCTGACAGTGCAGTGGTATGGCGGCAGCTATATCGATCTGCCGGCCCGGAGATAGGCGCCGACCCTATATCAATTGATGCATCGCATCTAATCTGCGGCGCGCCGCGTACGCAAAGTGGCTTTGCGCTTCGGCAAGACCGGGTATACCTTAGCCGGCGTTTCTAATAATCAGAAGAGTGCGCGGCCGCCAGCGCACCATGAAGCGCACAGAGGGCAAGCCTTGTCATTGCATAAGCATCGTTCCCGCGTCGTGACGGAAGGGCTCGCGCGAGCCCCTCATCGCGCTTTTCTCCGCGCCACAGGTCTCGACGACAAGGAGTTGCAGAAGTCTTTCATCGGCATCGTTACGACGGCCGGCGAAAACACACCGTGCTCCATGTCACTGGCGCCACAATCAGATCGCGCGCGTCTCGGTGTGGCCGCGGGCGGCGGAGTCCCCGTCAGCTTCTCGACGATTTCGGTCTCCGATGGAACGTCGATGAATCATGCCGGCATGCGCATGAGTCTGGTCTCCCGCGAGTTGATTGCCGACAGCGTGGAGCTCGTCGTGCGGGGTCATGCGTACGACGGTCTCGTCGGCTTCGCCGGTTGCGACAAGACCTTGCCCGGATTGATGATGGGCATGACGCGCCTCAACGTGCCGTCCGTGTTTCTCTATGGCGGAGCCATGCTGCCGGGGCGTGCTAATGGCAGCGACGCCACCATTCTGGACACCATCGAAGCGGTGGGTCGTGTGCAATCGGGCGCGTGGACTGCCGAGACGCTGAATACTCTCGAGCATCTCTGCTCCCCGACGGTGGGTTCCTGCCCAGGGCAGTTCACTGCCAACACCATGGCGATGGTGGGCGAGGCGCTCGGCCTTTCGCCACTGGGCTCGGCAATGATTCCCGCCGTGTATAGCGAGCGGCTTGCGGTTGCGCGAAGCGCGGGAGAGCTCGTCATGCGCATCCTCGAACGGGGCGGGCCCTTGCCTCGCGATCTCATCACCCGCAAAAGTCTGGAGAACGCGTGTGCTGCCGTGGCGGCGACAGGCGGGTCCACCAACGCAGCGCTGCACATCCCGGCCATTGCGCACGAGGCCGGAATTCGGTTCACGCTGGATGACATCGCGGCAGTGTTCAATCGCACCCCGCTGATTGCAGACCTGCAACCCGGTGGTCGCTTTCTGGCACGCGATCTTCATTACGTTGGCGGAGTGCCCGTGATTCTGCGAGCGCTTCTCGAGGGCGGCGTCCTGCATGGTGACGTGCTGACTATCGAGGGAATCACGCTTGCCAATGCGCTCTCGAAAGTGCCGCCGCCTGATGGCGCCATCGTGCGAAGTTGTGATGCCTCGTTGAGCGCGACCGGCGGTGTTGTCGTGCTCAAAGGCAATCTGGCTCCCGATGGCGCGCTGCTGAAGACGGCTGGCTTGAAGTCCTTGCAGTTCACCGGGCCCGCACGCGTTTTTGAGAATGAGGAGGCGTGCATGCGGGCCGTGGCGGAACGAAGTTATGAATCCGGCGAGGTGCTCGTGATACGCAACGAAGGCCCGAAGGGCGGGCCCGGCATGCGCGAAATGCTGAGCGTTACAGCCGCCATCTATGGACAGGGGATGGGGGAGAAAATCGCGCTGCTGACAGACGGGCGTTTCTCAGGAGCAACGCGGGGCATGTGCGTGGGTTACGCGTGTCCTGAAGCAGCCGTCGGCGGGCCGATCGCCCTGCTGAGAAATGGCGATCTTATTTCCATAGATGGCGCCGCGGCGGGGCTGAGTGTCCATCTGTCAGATGCAGAATTAGCGGGGCGCCGCTCCGCGTGGCAGCCCCTCCGCCGCGGCCGGCTCGCCGGGGCGCTGGAAAAATACGAGAAGCTGGTGGGTCCTGCCAATGAAGGCGCCGTGACGCATACAGGCTCCCTCGAATGGCCCTATGAGGAAAGCAGTCCGGCCACCTGAGCGGAGGTGCAGCGGCAAGCCCCAAGGCGCGTCGCGCGCCTGCTCGCGCGCCCGAAGCGAAGCAGGACATCACTCCTGCACGCTCCGTTTCGCTGCAGCGTCTAGCGCTTCTTCTTCAGCTTTTCCGCCTTGGCGGCCCGCTTTTCCATCAGGTCTTTGGCGGGCTTCTTCTTGGTGTTCTTCTTGCTATCCATTCCTTTGCTCATGTCATCTGCTCCGGTGAGTCGTGAAGGGGATTCTCGGGGACACAGTGTATGGCTACGTTGTGCGGCCCGCTTGAGCATCGCTTTCGCGATGCAGCTTCATCAGCCCCGGCAGATCCTCATCGCCGACGCCGAAGTCGACAGCTCGCTGATACAAGGCATCGATGTCCGCCACGAGTTGTAAGGAAAGCCCCGCCCGCACCGACTCCGCGCGAATGGCACCGGCATCCTTGCGCATCGTGCGCACCGATCCCATTTTGGGGCCAGGATCGCGAGCCGCCGCCATGCGCGCGCCATACAGCTGCAGTGGACGCGAATCCGCGAATCCACCGGCCAATGCCTCCGGCAGTAGCGCCGCGTTGATGCCGAGTTTCTCGCCGAGCGCGACGGCCTCACTGATGGCGAGCATGTTCGCGGTGACGATCAACTGATTACAGAGCTTCGCCGCCTGGCCCGCGCCCACATCGCCCATATGCGTAACCCGAGCTGACAGATGCGCCAGCAGGGGACGCACTTTCTCCACCGCGTCCGCGTTGCCACCAGCGAGGATGACCAGCGTGCCTTTCTCAGCTCCGGGGACGCCGCCCGAGACCGGACAGTCGAGCCACGTGGCGCCCGACTCGGCAGCAACCCGCTCCGCGAGCGCGCGCGTTCTAACAACACCGATCGTCGAGAAGTCGATGACGATGCTGGCGCGACTTAGTGTGCTGCCAACATGATAGGTGCCGAACATGACGTCCTCGACCGCATCCGCGTCTGTAAGGCACAGGCAGACGATGTTGGCGCTTCTGGCGGCCTCAACAGGGTCGCCTGCCAGAATGCCGCCGCGCTCTATCACCTGAGCGGCCTTCGCTGCAGACCGATTCCACACGGACACAGGATATCCCGCTGCGAGCAGTCGGCTTGCCATGGGGCCACCCATCAATCCCAGGCCGATAAACGCAATGTTCGTCTTCTGCATGTGTGCCTCACTCGGATAAGCGTCAATTTCCGATAGTATCGCGTCACCGCCACGCGGGCGCCGGAGAAAAAGTGCGAATGAAGCTTGCAGCCAACATCTCGTTGCTGTTTACGGAGCTCGAGCCGCTGGCGCGTATTCGCGCGGCACGTGAAGCGGGCTTTCAGGGTATCGAGCTGCTGTTTCCTTACGATCTCGATCCGCGTGCGTTGCGACTTGCCGCCGCTGCGGAGGCAATGCCCATCGTGCAGATCAATGCGCCGCCGGGCTCTCAGGCTGGTGTGCCACCCGGCTTTGCCGCCGTGCCCGGACGTGAAGACGAGTTACGCGCGAGCATCGATATTGCGTTCAAGTTTCTGCAGGAGTGCGGCTCCTCGCAGCTTCACGTTCTCGCCGGCGCGCCGCCGACAGATGTTGATGCGTCGCTCGTGCGTGCAACGTATGTGAGAAATCTGCAATGGATTGCGGACGAGGCGGCCGCCAGGGAGGTGCGGATCATGATCGAGCCTCTCAACACGCGCGACATGCCGGGTTACGCGCTCTCCACGCTGGCGCAGGCCGCGGAAGTGCTGGCAGCCGTCGCGCGGCCGAACGTGGGTCTGCAATTCGACCTGTATCACAATCAGATCATGGGCGGCGATCTGACCCTGCGCCTGCGAAAATATGCTCACCTCGTGAGGCATGTGCAGATCGCGAGCGTGCCGGCGCGTAATGAGCCCGATCGCGGTGAAGTTCAGCTCATGCACTTTCTTCGTGAGCTGCAGGCGGTGGGTTACACCGGCTGGGTGAGCGCCGAGTATCGGCCGGCGGCAAGCACTGCCGAGGGTTTGGGCTGGATGGCGCCGGTCAGGGAATGGCTTCGCGCCCCGAATCAATGAGGGGTTTTCGTCGCATCCACAGATTTTTCGACCAGCGGCAGCAACTCGGCCAGTCGCTGCAGAAAGTCGGCGATGGCCTGGTTGCCTAACGTGCGCATCTCCCCTGGCTTCTCGCACACGCTGAGGTCGTACTGAGGAATCGTCAGCATGGTGCGATAAACGCCCGGCAAGGCCACTGCCTTCACGTGCGAGTTGGAGTGCCCCACCACGAGCTGATCGAAGAGCGTGCGCGCTGCCTGCATCTGGGGCGCCGTGAGCTCGCGCTCATGATCCTGAAATCGCCGCGCGACGGTGCTTTCCCACGCGTTGCGCGTACGGGAGAAACTATCCTCCAGCCGCGTGATTTCCGCGCTCAGCGCCGCATCACAGTCTGATTTCGACACGGTCGCCAGGTCGCCGGCATGGGTCAGCGGGGCAAGCAGCAGGAGGGGCAGGAAAACAGCCAGCTTTCGCACAATGCGCCTCGCGGAATATCGGCTGCCAGGAGTTGGCGGACCCATGGTGGCACATTGCAATAGCGGGTTAACAGCCGGCAAACGCTGGGGGCGCCCGCATTTCAGCCGAGCCTTCGCTGTCGTCCGGCTGTCATTCGCCCGGACCGGTCGTCGACCCCAAGACACAGAGGGCCTCTTGCCCCGGCGTGCGGCCACATATCGCCGTTCGCACGCGTTCCAGATATTTCATGACGCTGGGTGGAGCGTCGGTAACTTTGGAGAGCAAATCTCTCGCGTGATTCCAGGCTTCTTCCGCGCCGGCCGCGTCGCCACTGGCCGACCGCGCATCGGCCAACGTTCCATATATAGAGGCATGTCGGCTGGCGGGCGAGGTGTAGACACGATCTGCCATGGCCGCAGCTTCCTTCGCCATGGAAAGCGCCAGCGCGCTTTCTCCTACGCCGATCGACATGCGCGCAACATTCGCGAGCGCGACGACGATCATGGGATGTTCGCTGCCGAACACCTTGCGTCTCACCGCCAGGGATTGTTGGTGCAGCTCGAAGGCCGCTTTCTGATCGCCACGATCTTCCGCCAGCAGGGCGCGATTGTTGAGCAGGATCGCGAGATCCGGATTGCCATTGGGAAACAGCGCTTCGTGAGCGGCCTGCGCCTGACGATACAGCGCATCCGCGCGCTCGTAGTCTTCGAGCCCATGCGCAGTGTGGGCGAGGTTGCTGAGCAGATTGGCGTGATCGAGCGGTACCACTTCGTCGCGCAGTTTCTCGGCGGCGAGTGCCTTCTGCAGCATGCGATCCGCTTCCGGGTAACGCTCCTGGATCAGATACAGATTTCCCAGGTTGCCGAGCACGTCGACGTACAGCGGGTCTGCCTGCAGGCCAGCGGATTCGATTCCCGCAATGGCCTGCTGGAACAGCGCTTCCGCTTCGTCGCCGCGACTCTGCTCCTGCCGCAGGCCCGCCACGCCTTCGAGCGCACGCAGCGTGCGAATATCGTCTGCGCCAAATTCAGTTTTGTTCTCCTCTAACGCGCGGAGCAGCTGGCGCTCTGCCGCTTCGATGCGGTAGCGGCTCAACATGCTGTAGCCGATGCCGAAGCGGATTTCGGCGGTCAGATCGGGGCGGCCGCCGAAGCGCTCGTCGATACGCTCGGCCGCGGCGTCCAGCGCCTGGCTCAATGTCAGCTCGCTGCCGGCATCGAACGGATCTGACATTTGCAGCACGTCGAGCAGAAAGGCGTTGATGAGCCGCATATCCTCGGCTGCGCGCCGCGCGGCACCTGCCTGCCAGAATGCGATGCCCGCGGCGATCAGAATGCCGGTCAGCGCAACAGATGCCGTGAGACTGATCGCGCGATGGCGGCGAACGAATTTTCGCACGCGATACATCGCGGAGTCGGGATGCGCGAGCACCGGCTGTCCATCGAGGAAGCGGCCGAGATCGTCACTCAGCTCCTGCGCTGAGGCGTAGCGCCGCGCGGAATCCTTATGCATCGCCTTCGCCACGATGCGGTCGAGATCAGGCGCGAGCTGCATTTTTCGGTGCCGCCGCTCATCGTCATCCAATTTGGCACGCGCAAGGCCGGCATGGAGCGGAGCCGGCGTAATCTCGCAGACCAGCCGCTCGGCGTCCGCGGGAGTGAGTTGCCGGAGCTCATAAGGCAGCACCCCAGCTAACATTTGATAGAGCACCACGCCAAGGGAATAAACGTCTGAGCTGGTGGTGAGCGGTTGCCGTCTGACTTGCTCAGGGCTCGCATAGGCTGGGGTCATCGCCGTAAGCATGGTGGCGGTGCTATCGTCGCCAGCATCCTCGAGCGTACGCGCGATGCCGAAATCCAGCAGGCGGGGCTCCCCGTCGGCCGCGACGAGAATATTTTCAGGTTTGAGATCCCGATGAACGATCAGATGTCGATGCGCTTCCTGCACCCCGTCGCAGACCTTGCGAAACAGGCGCAGGCGACCCGCGACGTCCACTTTATGGTCGTCGCAATAAGTCAGGAGCGACGCTCCGGCGACGTATTCCATGACGAGATATGGAATGCCGGACGGTGTGCTGCCGCCGTCGAGAATGCGCGCGACATTGCGATGATCGAGCCGTGCGAGCAACGCGCGTTCATTCTCGAAGCGGGCAATCAGACGCCGGCGGAATTCAGGTGCGGCGTGCAGATGCAGCGGGCGAATGAGCTTGATCGCCACCTGCTGGTCGTAGGCTTTATCCGCGCGTCGCGCGAGAAAGACCACCCCCATGCCGCCAGCGTCGAGCTCTCTCAGCAGTTCATAATTTCCGACGCGCTCGCCGACCTGGGGAAAGGCAGGCGCCGGCGGCAGCGGGGCGGCAGTCTCCAGAAACGCGCTGTCGATTTTGAGCTCGGCGTCGACCAGTCGCCGCACGCGCTGATACAGCCATGGCGGCAGGTTCTGCAGATCGAGCCACGCGAAGCGCTCGGATGCGGGCTGATCGAGCGCGTGCTCGAACCAGCGCAGAACCTGGCTTTCCTCCGCTGCATTCATGACATGCTCCCGGGGCGAGACCGCCTGATGTCGTTACACTGATACACGTGACTGCCCCCCTGACAGAATTGCTGCGTGCCTGGCGGAAAGGCGATGCGTCGGCCCGCGACCGGCTGATCGATGCGATCTATCCGGAGCTGCGTGCCGTGGCCAGCCGGCAGCTGGCTGGCGAACGCCGCAACCATACCCTGCAGCCCACGGCGCTGGTGAACGAAGCTTATCTGCGCCTCAACGGTGCGGAGCGGGTCGACTGGCAGGACCGGAATCACTTTGTAAGGATCGCCGCGCGCATCATGCGCGATATTCTGGTGGATCACGCACGGCGTCGTGGCGCCGCCAAGCGGGATGGCGGCGTGCAGGTGACCCTCACCGACCTCGATCTGGCCGACAAGAATGCCACGCTCGACGTCGTGGGCCTGGATACCGTGCTGGCGCAGCTCGAGCAGATCGATCCTGAGAAAGCGCGGGTGGTGGAGCTGCGGTACTTTGGCGGGCTGACCATCAACGAGACGGCGGATTCGCTCGAGCTTTCTCCGGCAACCGTGAAGCGCCACTGGCAGGCGGCGCGCGTCTGGCTCCATGAGGCGCTGTCGGCACTCGGCTGAGGCCGTTCGGGGCAGCGTGACGGGGCGGGTTCGCAATCCGGTCAACATATCTTCTCCTGATGCGTAAACCGCGGCCGAAGCGGCTCACGGCACCGCCGCGCGCGCTTTGAGCCGGTTTGAGCAGCGTTTGCGCATTCAGGGGACGGGCATTCCGCCCGGGAGGTCGCTCGGGATGTGCAGTCTGTTCAAAGTTCTGATCTCGGCCGTACCGTTGGTGATCGTCGCGTGCGCGGGTGGCGATTCTGACGGGGAGATGGGCGTCGGCGAATCCGTGGGAGTGGGCGGCACCGGTGTTTCTGGCGGTCCGGGAGAATGTGTGGACACGCGCGACCCGGACGGGCGGGCCGGCGGCACCGACGGTGCCGGGATCCCATGCGAGCGGGAGCGTCCCACTTACAAGGATCGAAAGCCGGGCTCGAAGCCGCCCACCGTGAACGGCGCCAGCGGCCGTTTCCTCTGAGCTAAGGGGCGCTACGTATCGCGTACGGAAGCTGCCTAGCATCTCTTCGCCGACTGGCCGCTAGCATGCGGCATCGGTTGGTCAGGAAGAGAAGTAAGAATGAAGACGAGAGTGAAGAGAGCGGTCGCGGCAGTTCTGGCGATCGCCGCGATGAGCGCGGGCAGCGTGGCGCACGCGTCGGACTGGTTGTTACGAGTCGGCGGGCACTACGTCGATCCGAAATCTGATAATCACGAGGTGGTGAATGTCGATGCGGGGCAGAGCCTCACTTTCGATATCACTTACGAATATTCGCCCCACTGGCGCTTCGAATTGCTGGCGGCGCTGCCCTTTGAGCATGACATCAATCTGAACGCGGATGGCAGCAAGGTCGCCGAAGTGAAGCAGTTGCCGCCCACGCTGAGCGTGCAATACAACTTTCTTCCCGAGGGCCGCGTGCATCCTTATGTGGGCCTGGGTGTGAATGGCACGGTATTCTTCGATGAGAGCACGAGCGGTGCGCTGGCCGGCACGGATCTGAGTTTGCGCAATTCCTTCGGCGCTGCCGCGCAGCTGGGCGTGGACTTCGACCTGCAGAACAACTGGTTCGTCAGTCTCGATGCGCGCTGGCTCGATATCGATACCAGGGCGCGCCTGTCAGGCACGGACCTCGGTACGGTGCACATCGATCCGCTGACTGTCGGGTTGTCGCTCGGCTACCGCTTCTCGCGCTAACGTTCGGCAATCGCACCATGATGCGTTGATTGTAAGCAGATATCGCGGTCAGGAACGGGCGCAGAGCGAGGCGAGCAGGTACGCTCTGCACCCTACGTTATCTGCTACAACAGGAATCGACCCGATGACACTGACGCTCGCCCATGCCAACGCCATCCTCAGCGGTGCTCTCAAGAAGGGCGCGGAACTCGGCTTGAAACCTGTAACCGTTGCCGTGCTCGACGCCGGCGGTCATCTCATCGCGCTTCAGCGGCAGGATGGCTCTTCCAACATGCGACCTCAGATCGCTATCGGCAAGGCATCCGGTGCGCTCGCGTTGGGCGTGTCGTCGCGCAAGGTGGGCGAGATGGCGATTGAGCGCCCGACGTTCATCGCAACGCTCGCCTCACTCGCTACCGCGGGGATCATCCCGGCTGCGGGTGGCGTACTCGTCACGGGTTCATCAGGATCGATCATCGGCGCTGTCGGCGTCACGGGTGACACATCTGACAATGATGAGTTGTGTGCACTGGCCGGAGTGACCGCGGCCGGCCTCAGCGTGCGGGGCTGACACCAACACGGAGTTTCCCGCTTGCCGGCATGCGTATTCTCCGCAAGTGATGCTGGAATACTCCTAGCTTCTGACCAGCCCCCCTGTGCCATCCTTCCGAGACCGGCGGCATGACGCCAAGGCACACGCGGAGTAAAGATGCCCTTCACGAGAATGGGGCCACATTGGGGACTGGCCCGTATCGTGGTGGTGATAGTCATAGGCACCGCGCTGGCCGCGCTGAGTGTTGTTGCTCTCGCGGCAGAGTCAACCCGACATCAACTGAAGCAGGTGTTGTCGGCAACGCCGGCTCCTGACTACGGACGCGAACTTTTCAGGACATGCGCCGTATGCCATGGCAACCAGGGCTCCGGCACGCCGGACGGCAGCGTTCCCGCCATTGCCGGGCAGCATTTCACTGTTATCGCCAAGCAGCTTATCGACTACCGGCACGCCAGGCGTTGGGATATCCGCATGGAGCACATGGCGGACCAGCATCTGTTGGCAGGCTCGCAGGAAATCGCGGACGTCGCGTCTTACATCAGCGAATTGCCTGCGAAAGTCGCGGTTCAGTTCGGCGACGGCGCCTTGCTTGCGCGCGGAGCAAGCGTGTTTGTCGAATCCTGCCAAAAATGCCATCAGCCGCGCGCGGAGGGTAACGCCGCGCAGTATGTGCCGCGACTGGCAGGCCAGCATTACGATTATCTTCTGCGCCAACTTTACGATGTCGTCGAAGGCCGGCGCCCTAACATGACGGGCACCCATCGTCGTCTGGTGGCGCGCCTCGATCATGACCAACTCGTCGGCGTCGCCGATTATCTCTCACGACTCGCACCGCCCACGCCTGAGTTGCAGACGGCGCGCTGAAGGAGTACGCGTGAGGCTGGCGGCAACTCGCGTGCCGTGTTACCAAGAGCAGGAATGACCGTACGCCATCTGAATTATCTGCTCGCGCCTCGCTCGGTTGCCGTGATCGGCGCCAGCGATCGCCCGTGCAGCGTGGGCGCGATGGTCATGCGCAATCTGCTCGCGGGCGAGTTTCAGGGGCCGGTCTGGCCGGTCAACACGAAGCATGCCGAGATCGCGGGAAGAGAGGCTTTCCGTTCGGTCGACAAGTTGCCGGCTACGCCTGATCTCGCGGTGATCTGCACGCCAGCTGCGACCGTGCCTGCATTGATCGCGGAGTTGGGTGCGCGGGGTACGCGCGCCGCGATCGTGTTATCTGCCGGGCTCGAGGTGGATGCAGCCGACGCTCCCGGTCACACATTGAATGCGCTGATGTTAGATGCAGCGCGGCCTTATGGCCTGCGCATCATGGGCCCGAACTGTCTCGGTCTGCTCGTGCCGCGTCTCGGTCTGAATGCGAGTTTCGCGCATGTGCCGGCGACGCCGGGGAAGCTCGCGTTTGTTTCGCAGTCGGGCGCGTTGACGACGGCGCTCCTGGATTGGGCGCAGTCCGCGCGAATCGGCTTTTCGCACTTTGTTTCCCTCGGCAACTCTGTCGACGTGGACGTCGCGGATCTGCTGAACTACCTCGCGAACGACGTTCACACCGAGGCGATTCTTCTCTATCTCGAATCCATTACGCACGCGCGCAAGTTCATGTCCGCCGCGCGGGCCGCATCACGGCGAATGCCCGTGATTGTAGTGAAGTCAGGAAGGGTTACTGAGGGAGCGCGCGCGGCTGCATCTCATACGGGCGCACTGGTCGGCGCGGACGAGGTGTATGACGTCGCATTTCAGCGCGCCGGCATTCTTCGCGTGGCAACGACCCAGGAATTATTCGACGCGGCCGAAGCGCTCGCGCGGATCAAGCCGCCCGCGGGCGAGCGCCTCGCTATTATCAGCAATGGTGGCGGCCCCGGCGTGATGGCGACGGATGCGTTGATCACGAATGGCGGCCAGCTGGCGGCGCTCGAAAAAGAGACATTCAGAACACTCGACGCCGTCCTGCCTGCCAGCTGGTCTCATCTCAATCCCGTCGATCTCATTGGCGATGCGCCGGTAGGGCGATATGTCTCGGCATTGAATGCCGTGCTGGCCGATGCGCAGACGGACGCCGTGTTGCTGATTCATGCGCCAACCGCGATCGTGCCCGCCAGGGAAATTGCCGAGGCGTGCGCGCCGGTGTTGGCGGCCGCATCCAAGTCGGCTCTGGCGTGTTGGATGGGCGGCCCTACGGCGACGGTCGGTGAACAGGTGTTTGCTGCCGCCAACATCGCGGCGTATTCCACGCCAGAGAGTGCGGTGAAAGCCTTCCTGCATGTAGTTCAACATAGACGCAACCAACAGCGGTTGTTGGAAGTGCCCGCCGCATCAGGCACCGAGCGGCCGCCGGATACCGAGCGGGCGCGAAACGTGATTGGCCGGGCATTACGCGAGAAGCGGCCCATATTGACCGAGATCGAAGCGAAGGAGGTGCTGACGGCCTATGGCATCGCCGTCGTGCCGACCCGCGCCGCGCGTAACGTGGACGAAGCAGAGTCAGCGGCCAACTCGATAGGCTATCCCGTGGCGCTGAAAATTCTCTCGCCCGACATCACGCACAAGTCAGATGTGGGTGGCGTCGCTCTCGATATCGACAATGCGCAGGACCTGCGACGGATAGCGCAGGCGATGCTCACACGCTGTCAGGAGCGTGTTCCCACCGCGAACCTCACGGGCTTCACGGTGCAACGGATGATTGAGCGGAGCCGGGCTCACGAGCTGATCGCGGGCATTACGGTCGATCCGACATTCGGGCCCGTGGCGCTGTTTGGGGAAGGTGGCACGGGGGTCGAAGTCATCGCGGACAAGGCTCTGTCGCTTTTACCGCTCAATCGGGCGCTTGCGCGAGACGTGATCGCTCGCACCCGGATCAGCAGACAGCTCGCGGGATATCGCGACCGGCCCGCCGCCAACATGGTCTCCATCGAGTACACGCTCATCCGACTTTCGCAGCTCGCGGTCGATCTCGCTGAAGTGGCCGAGCTGGATATCAATCCATTGCTGGTGGATGAGCGCGGTGCGGTGGCGCTCGATGCGCGCATTCGCGTGGAGCCTGCGCGCACGTCGGGCCTCGAGCGACTGGTGATCGCGCCTTATCCCGCACAACTCGAGCAGAGCGTGGCCATAGATGGTCGCGTGGTGACATTGCGGCCGATTCGCCCTGAAGATCTCGATCAGCATCGTGAGTTTCTCAGGCACATGGCGCCGGAGGATCTGAAGGCGCGATTCTCGCGCGCGGGCATGTTGCCTGACATCGACATCGCGCATCTCACGCAGATCGACTACGACCGTGAGATGGCCTTCATCGTGGAAGGACTGACTTCGGACGGCATCTCGGAAACGCTGGGCGTGGCGCGCTCGGTGCGTGATCCTGACAACATTACAGCGACGTTCGCTTTACTCGTTCGTTCCGATCTGCAGCATCGCGGCTTCGGCGATATTCTGTTCGATACGCTGGCGCGTTACGCCCGGTCGCGCGGCACGCAGCGCTTTCAGGTGGAGGTGTCGCGTAACAATGCGACCCTGTTGCGCTTTGCGGCCTCGAAGGGAATGCTGATCCAGCCGGTGTCCGCGGAGCGGGTGCGACTGATATTCGAGTTGCAGCCGCTCGCCGCGGAGGTGCCGCCGCCTTCAGGAGGAGGGCATGGCGACAACGGCAAGCCTGCCCGTGCCGAGGGGTCACGCGCCCGCTTCACGCCTGACGTTTGAGCTGATGTCCCACCGCAGTGCGCGCGCTGCTCAGCGCTGCAGCGACCTGCGGAAGTCACCTATGTGAAGTGGTTGCGTGCGGATCGACACTCAAGTCGACATTCGCAAGGAACCTTCCATGTCCAACATGATGATGGCCGCGGTGGTCCGTGAATTCGGCCAGCCGCTGACGCTCGAGATGCGCCCCATACCGACGCCCGGACCCGGCGAAATCCTGGTGAAAGTGGCGGCCAGCGGCGTGTGTCATACCGACCTTCACGCGGCGAGTGGCGATTGGCCGGTGAAGCCGGCGCTGCCCTTTATTCCCGGGCATGAAGCTGCGGGGTTCGTCGTTGCGTTGGGCGCAGGTGTCACTTCTTATCGTGAGGGTGATGCTGTGGGCGTGCCGTGGCTGCACGATGCCTGCGGCTCGTGTGAGCATTGCATCGACGGCTGGGAAACACTCTGCTCGCATCAACATAACACTGGATATAACGTTGATGGGGGTTTTGCCGAATACGTGGTTGCGAAGGCGGCCTTTGCGGGCCGGCTGCCTCCCAGGCTCGCTACTCACGCGCACATGCTGCAGGCCGCGCCGATCTTATGTGCAGGCGTCACGACGTATAAGGGCATCAAGGAAACGGAAGTCCGCCCTGGAGAGTGGATCGCGATCGTCGGCGCGGGCGGGCTCGGGCACATCGGCATTCAGTATGCGAAGGCGATGGGATTGCACGTCGTCGCAATCGACATTGGGTGCGACAAACTGGAGCTGTCCCATTCGCTCGGCGCTGATCTCGTCATCGATGCGATTCAGCCGCGCGCCGTTGCGAATGTGGTCGAAGCGACTGGCGGCGGAGTGCATGGCGTGCTGGTGACGGCAGTGTCGACCTCGGCGTTTGCTCAGTCGCTGCAGATGTTACGCCCCAGAGGAACTGCGGTGTTCGTAGGCCTGCCGCCTGGAGATTTCCCCACACCGATTTTCGATGTCGTGATGAAGCGGCTGACGTTACGCGGCTCGATCGTAGGCACCCGGCAGGATCTGACAGAAGCTCTGGAGTTTGCCGCTGAAGGCAAGGTGCGCGCCCACATCGAGCGCGCGAAGCTCGCAGACATCAACAAGGTGTTCGACCGGTTGAAAGCGAGCCACGTCGAGGGACGAATCGTGCTGGATATGGCGCACGCATAGACAGCGCGTCAGTCGCCTGCGCGGCTCGCCTCAGCCACCCATTCAGGCGGGGGCGCTGTAAACGTGACTGTCTGTTTGTGTAACGGATGTTTGAATGTAATGCGCCACGCATGCAGGCACAGCGGCGGGGCGCTGACATCCAGAGTCTGGCTGTCGCCGAGAACCTTCCCCATCAGGTAGGCCGGGTCGCCGCAGACGGGCAGGCCGAGATGCCAGAGGTGAACGCGGATCTGATTCGTGCGTCCCGTCAGCGGCCGCGCCTCGAGCAGCGTGGTGCCATCAGCGAGCCGCTGCTGAACGCGAAACTCAGTGCGCGACGGCAAGCCCGCCTCTTCATCGACGATTCGCGAACCGAGCTTCCCGGCATCGCCGCTGATCGGCGCGTTGCAGATGAACTCATCCGCCGTGGGATGGCCCTGCACCCGGACCAGATACACCTTCTCCACCTGTCCGCGTGCAAACTGAGGCTGGATTTGTCCAGCGAAGTAGCGGGTGCGGGCGACTACGAGCACGCCTGTTGTGTTGGCGTCCAGTCGATGGGACGGCCGAGGCTTGTGCGGGTAATACACGGCGTCGAGCACGTACTGCAGCGTGTTGCGGAAAAAACGCCCGCCAGCATGCATCGGCAGTGGCGCGGGCTTGTTCAGCACGATGAGCGCTTCATCTTCATGCAGCAGCTCGATCTTCATGTTGACGTCCGGCTCGATGACTGCGGGAAACTTGTGTTGGAACCGCTCACCCGCCCGCACGATCTGGCTCGCAGCGGCAGGGTGACCTTTTGCATCCAGCACCAGTCCCTGCTCGCAGTGCTGCTCCCACACTGCCGCGGGAATATGGCTAACGACGCGACACAAAGCATCTGACAAAGGCCTGCCATCTGACTGCGCAGGCACATTGATCGGCCTGAAGTGATCGTAAGGCTGACTCCCCGGCAGCGTCACGATGAGCTCGCGGATCTGCTCATGGCGGCTCGCGATGTTGAGCGCCATCTGCTCGGCAGGACTCTTGAAACAGTACTGGCACGACTGCCCCGGCACGTAGTGCTCGTGCTGCTGGTCGGCTTCGTTGAGCGGCGTCTGGCAGCGGAAGCATTGGGATGCGTCAGTTTCCTGCAGACTCGGGTCGAGGCCGACGCGCTGATCGAAGACGAAACATTCGCCGTCGTAGTGCGCGCCCCCGCATTCCTCGAAATATTTGAGGATGCCGCCGTCGAGCTGGAAGATTTCCCGGAATCCTTCGCGTTCCATGAAAGGCCCGGCTTTCTCGCAGCGGATGCCGCCCGTGCAGAACATCACGATCGGCTGCTCTTTCAGCTCGGGAGAGAGCCGGGCCACCGCCTGCGGAAAGTCGCGGAAGTGATCGATGCCGATCGGCAGCGCATTCCTGAACGTGCCCAGCTTCACTTCGTAGTCGTTGCGTGTGTCCAGCAGCGTGACGGGCCGCCCTTCATCCAGCCAGCGCTTGAGCTCCTGCGGAGACAACTTGGGAGAGGTGCGCTGCGCCGGATCGATTCCCTCCACACCGAACGCGATGATCTCCCGCTTCAGCCGCACGAGCATGCGCCGAAAAGGTTGATGAGCCGTCTCACTCAACTTGGGCTGCAGATCCTCGAGACCCGGCCAGCTGCGCAACTCGGCCAACAGCCGTTCGACATTGTCCGGCGCCCCGGCGACGAACAGGTTGATGCCTTCGGGGCTGAGCAAAATCGTGCCCTTGAGATTGCCGCCATTGCAGAGTTCCTGCAGCCGCACGCGCTGCCGCTTGAGGTCTGTCAGCGGCAGGAATTTGTAGGCAGCAATATTGAGGATGGGCTTCATCGGCGCCGGGGTCGAAAGCGGGCCGGAAGCATACAGCGCAAGACCTGCGCCGGCCACCGGGGCAAGGCGCAGGGTCGCGGGGCTGCACGGGCAGCCCCTGGCCGGTCAGAACCTTACTCTTGCTCCCACCGTGTAACGCGGGCCGTTCTCGTAGAACCCCACCGGAATGCCGTCATCGGTGCGCTGGTAAATCACTTCATTCGTGATGTTCACGGCGGTCAGATACAGCGAGGCATCGGCGGTGATGTTCCAACTCGCCGTGGCGTCAACCTGGTCGTAAGCCTCCGTGAGAATCTGCGATCCCATGGTCAGCGTGCCGAACGCATCGGAGCGATAGTTGTAGGAGAGCCGGGCACTGAAGCGATCATTCTCGAAGTACGCGGACGCGTTCGCCTGATGCTCCGAGTTCCCCTGCAATTCGAGTTTCGTCTGACCGGGAACAGGCTCGACGTCCGCGTCCGTGAACGTGTAGTTCACGACCGTGCCGAACCCCAACCCCAGAGACTGTTGCCATTGCAGCTCGACGCCCTGGATGTCTGCACCGTCGTCACTGTTGAAGGGTCGCGTGACATCCAGCATCTGGCCGTTGATTTCTTCGCGCGCGGTGCGCTTATAAATAAAGGTGTCCAGACTCTTCCAGAAATACGTGGCCGAGACGAGCGAGGCATCGGCGAAATACCACTCCGCTCCGAGCTCGAACTGGTCGGCCGAGATCGGATCGAGGAAAGGATTGCCGGCGCTCGCGCTGCCCGTGGTCGCGTTGATGGTGATGTTGGCACTCAGGTCCTGAAACGTATTGCGGGCCATGGCGCGTGACGCCGCGCCACGCAGCACCAGCGTGTCCGTCAATCCAAACACCACGTTCAGACTTGGCAGCACATCGGAATAGGTACGCGAGACGGTTCCCAGCGCCCCATTGATGTAGGCGGTGGAATCCTGCTCGGTTCTGACCGCGCGCACGCCAACGTTGCCGCGAAGCCGGCCCCGCTCAAAGTTGCCTTTGACGTACGCCGCGCCGATCTGCTCATTGATCTCATAGAAGGCGAGCTCATCGAACGCGTACTGCAGATCGAGCAAAGGGTTGATGACGCGCTCCGCCAGTCCGCCGTCGAGCCATGCATAGCGCGTCAGTGAGCCTGAGGTAGCGCTCTCGCCGTGAAGCGCGGGTGATAGGCCGGTGGAGACCTGATCCATCGTGATAGCGGCGAGCGCGGCGAAGTTCGGATTGTCAGGACTGACGGTGCCGATCTGGCGGCGATTCTCCACCGTGTCGTCGCGGTACTTGATGCCCGTCTCGAACGACTTGAAGAAGCCATTATGCAGCTCGAGGCGCAGATCGCCTTGCGCGTAGAACTCGGACTCTTCCATCTTGCGCACCCAGTCGCGCAGATTGCCGGGCACGAGCGTGAGTTCGGAGGCGTCGGTCACATCGAGGTCGGGATAAGACACGTCGATGCTCTTCGGCCCGAGGTTGATCGTCTCGCGCGTATTGCCCTGGAACCAGTAGTTCTGATCGCGATCGCTGCCGCCCTCGGCCTCCGTGTAACCCGTCTGCCCATGCAGGCGCCAGCCGTCGCCGCTGTAGGCGGCGTCCAGATCGACGACCTGAGATTTGACGAATGCATCGCGGAATATCGGCTCGATGGACGCGCCGGGCGTGTTGGGATCTTCCAGCGTGCCGCCCACCAGCGCCTTGCGGCCGTCGCTGGTGTTCACGAACACAGGGTTCGTTACGGTGGCGCCCGGCGCAGGTAACTTGTAGCCCCCCGGCATGAAGAGATAGTTCTGATTGTAGTTATCCATATCCATGTCGGAATTGACGTAGTTGAGTGCAATGTCCCAACTTTCGGTGGGGCGAAACTGCAAGGTGCCGTTCGCCGTAATCCGTTTGCGATCCTGCTGAAAAATCGCGGAGCCCCCACCCCACACGGAATAGACATCCTCCGTGACGTTGCCATTCTGATCCGTGATATCGAACAGCGTGTTGTCTGGGAAGGCTTCGAGGCCGTCGCGTCGCATGCGGCGCGCTTGATAGCTGACGGACGCCAGGGCGCCGAATGTGTCCGCACCATTGCGCCAGCTGATCAGTCCTGAGAGCTGCGGATCGAATTTATCCGGCAGCTCGCTGTATTGCGCTTCCGCGGAAGCCTGCAGCGTGAAAGGTGCGAGGTCCATGGGTCTGCGCGTGCGCACGTTCACGAGGCCGCCGATGCTGCCTTCGTCGATGTTTGCTTCCGGGCTCTTGTACACCTCCAGCGCCGAGACGAGCTCGGAGGCGAGGATGTCGTAGTTGAATCCCCGACTTGGATTATCGTTCGCCCACCAATACGCGGACGCCACGCTTTGGCCGTTCATGAGCGTGCGGTTCATGCTGCTGTCGGTGCCGCGCACGAAGATGTCGCGGCCTTCGCCCCAGGTACGATCGACGGATACACCGGGAATACGTTGCAGCGAGTCCGCGACGTTCTTGTCCGGAAACTTGCCGATGTCTTCTGAAGTAATGACGTCGAGCACCGCCGCGGCTTCGCGCTTGGTCGCGAGCGATTCGCGCAGACTGCCGCGGATGCCGCTGACGATGACTTCCTGCAGGGCGCCACCTTCGGTGTTGTTTTCCGCCTGGGCGCGTGTCGCAGCCGGCGCTGCCGTAGCGGATTCCTGCGCGGAGTAGGCGCTCACGGCATACAAAGCGCCCCCGGTGACCGGAGTTGGTGTGATGGCGCGCGTGATCGGCGCACGCGACTTTTTCTTTGCCACGATGGTGACGGTGCGGGCGTCGATGAACGCGAAGTCGAGCCCGGTCGATTCGAGGAGCTGCTTCAATGCTTCTTCGGAACTCACGCCGCCAGGCACCGGTGAGGATTGAACGTCATCCGCGACACGCGAGATGTAAACGACCTGCAGGCCGGTCTGGCGCGAAAACGCGGTGAGCGCCGCTGCAACAGACTGCACCGGGATCGGGTCATTCACCTGCAACAGCGATTGCGCGCTTGCCGGTGAGATCTGGAGGCTCATCATCAGGGCAAACGGCACGACGGCTTTGTATACGAGATGTGATGCGGACATCGCAGGGCTCCTCCTTGAGCGAAGACTTATGTCGGGCGCCGTCGCCCTGTGTGATCTAGATACGACGGAGTTGGTGACAAATCGGGTACGCCCATTTTATCGGGGCGTCACGATCACTTCCTCGCGGGTGCGCGTGACCTGCACGTCGGGCTGCATTTCGAGAAAGCGGATGAACGCTTCCGTGTCGTACGCGCTGAAAATGCCGCTGATTTCGGTTGCCTGCAGCACCTCGTCGTCGATGCGGATGTGAGTCTCGCTGTAACGGTTGAATTCAGCCGCCGCTTTCACGAGCGGATCATGATCGAACACAACCTGACGCTGCAGCCAGGCAACGGTCTTGCGAACCTCCGCGGCACTTCCTGAAACCGCGGTGGAAGTGCGGTCGATGCGCGCCTGTTGGCCGGCCTCGAGCTGCGTCACCGGTGTTGGAGATTCCGCGGCGTCAGTCACCGGCTCGGGCGAACCCCATACTGCGACACGGCCTTCCACCACGGAAATAACAGTCAGCTGCGGCTGTTTGTAAACATCGAACTCCGTGCCCACGGCTTCAACCGTCGCCTCGCCCGCGTGCACGGAGAACGGGCGATGGGCGTCTTTAGCCACTTGAAACAGAGCCTGGCCGCGTAGGAGCTCGACTGCCCTGCGTCGCTCGTCGAAGCGGATCCTGATTTTCGAGCCGGAGTTCAGATGGACGGTGGACCCATCTGGCATGCGCCACGAGCGTTGTTCGGCGTGAGCCGTCGAATAACTGTTCTGGTCGTACAGGCGCCAGACGCTGAATACTCCAATCACGATGACGGTGATGAGAACACTTGCCGCAGCGGCCCATGTGCTGAAGCGGCGCGGCTTCGATGCTGGTGTGGCTGCAGGCCTGAGTGCGTGCACGATGTCTGGTTCGCTGCGCGCGCGCTCGATCAGCACCTCTGTTGGCGTCTGGAATTCGCTCGCGACGGTCTTGAGATCCGCGGTGAAGCCGGTCAGCGCGAGATATTCACGCACATGAGCAGGGGAGGCGCGCAACCAGTCGATGAAGTCTTCGCGGCGCTGGCCGGTGATCTCGTTCGCGCGCGCGGCCAGAAACCATTCCAGCGCCTGCGCCACGATGAGCTCGTTCATGCGGGAGTCCGGGCTCACGGCGTGGGGCCTTCGTAGCGGATGAGCCGCTTGCGACAGAGTGCGAGTCCCTGCATCACATATTTCTTAACGGTGTGTGTGCTCACGCCGAGGTGAGTGGCAATCTCCTGATAAGTCAGTCCATCGCGGTATTGCAGGATGAGTACCGCCTGCAGCTTTGGTGGCAATGAATCGACGAGCGTCGTGATGCGCGCCATACGCGCGTCCTGGTCGACGTCCTCTTCTGGCGTGCGGAAGTCGACCAAGCCGGGATCGGCCGGGAGTTGTGCGGCATCCACCGAATAACGCCACCTTCGATCGAGCACGGATTGTTCGCGAAGGAGATTGACGGCGACCGTATATAGATACGCCTCGGGATTGCGTATCAGCTCCGCGCGATCGGCCCGGAGAAAACGCAGGTACACCTCCTGAGTGAGATCCGATGCGTCCGCGGGACGTCGCACCCTGCGCCGGATGAACGCCGCCAGGCCATGCCCATGCTGGCCAAAAACATGGCTCCAATGTTCGCGCTTTCCCTGCGCCATCCGCTGGCCTTATCTGAACGGGTTGGTGGGCGATCACTATACGAGTGTGGCCGGCCCGAAGCGGGTACGGAAATTGGCGCGGGGAGAATAGGAGATTCGGGTGACGCCCTGTAGGTTCTCGGCGCGACGAGGCAAGGGGTGGCCGGTCTGCGGCGGGGGGCGGTGGCACGCCGTGCACGCCGGCGGTACCGTGGATCGCCAGCACGTTCTACATATCGCGGTATCGATAGCCGACGCCGCGCACGGTCTGTAGCGCCGGCGCTTGGTCGCCGAGCTTCCTGCGCAGGCTGCGAATGACCACGTCCACGAGATTGCTCTCGCCCTGATAGTTGTAACCCCAGACGGACTCGAGCAACTCGTCGCGCGACACGGCTCTTTCGGGTCGCTCATAGAGATAGCGGAAGGCGGCGAATTCCAGTCGTGTCAGGGGCAGGCGGCCGTTCTGGAGAATGAGCTCGTGACTGTCCAGGTCGAGCCGGCCGCGATCCTCGACACCCAGCTCGGCGGACGCCAGCCGCGCGAGCCAGCCGTCCACCGATCTCGAGCCGAAGTCGAGCAGTGCCGTGTGATGTTCGACGCCATCGATGGATATTGAGAAGTCGGGAAGCGGCTGGAAAAACAGGCGTTGCGCCACGGGCGCATAGCTCTCGAGTTCCCGCAGTGTCAGATACACGCGGCGCAGGCGCGGCCGCATCTCAACGTAGGTGCGCTTGATGTCGAGCCAGCAGGCGGCCTGCGCGGCGCACGGCATCTCCCCTTCGTCGCGACTGAGCCAGCGTCGCAGAAATAACACCTGCTCGCCGCTGCCGACCGGTGATTGCGTGAGATGACGTCTCCAGGCTTCGAGCGCGGGATCAGATGACTGCAATAGCGAATCGATCGTCGATGCTTCCACCATGCAGTAGAAAGCGTGGATGTTGCCGTCGAGTCCCCGAGCCACGATGAAGCTTCGCGCGGCGTGTTCCCACCACGCGCGGCAGATGGCGCGACCCTGTGGACCTTCGTGGCGCTCAGCAATGTTGCTGATAGCGTCGGCATCGTCCGGACGCGCGGGCTCCATCGAGAAGCGTTGCTCGTTGCTTGGGAAGAAGGCCTCGCGTGTCAGCGGATTTTCTATGAGATACAGCAGGTCGGCGGTGTATCGCCACAGGCTGGCCAGATCGGCGCTGCCAATCTCGCTGCGTAGTTGCTGCCACGCTGCGCGTTTGAAGGCGCGATGCGCTATCGGATCCCGTGCGCGTAGCGCGGCTGCGATCGTCTCCCGCACGAGGTCGTGCATGTAAAGCCCATCGGGAGCGAGTCGCACGAAGGGCAGCGCGTGCAGGCGAGCGTACGCGTCTTGCGGAGCATGGTCTGGAAGCATCGCGCGCAATAACGACATGGTCGTGCGCCGTGTTACCGAGCTTGCCTCCACCGCCATTCTCGTCAGCGGATCGTGGATGTCAGCGAGATACACGCGCGTGAGTTCCTCCATCACGTGCTCGCTGGCGAGACGCTCGCGTTCGACGCTGTCATCGTGCCAAGCCGCGACAACGGATGCCGCTAGCCGCAACGCCAGTGGGTGACCTCGCGTAAAGCGATGGAGACGTTTGGCGCTCTCTCGATTGATACCAGCGCGTATCAGCAGGTCGAGTGCGACGGGTTCTTCGAGAGGCCCTAACGTCAGTGCATGGAAATGCCCGTCGTACCCCAGGCTCGTGAACCACGCTGCAACAGGTGGATCGCGTCCCGCCAGGAGCAGACCGACGTTGGGCGGCAGGGCTGCGACAAACTGTAGTCGCAGCCATGTGTCGAGCAGGCGGAGAAGTTCGAACGAATCCACCATGAGAATCGTGCGCTGGGCGAGCGACGCGAGGCGCTCCGCGGCCTGCAGAGGCGTTGTGAGCTCTCCGCCGATGCTCGTCTGCAGGCTATGGAGGAAGCCGCGCTCGCTTGGCTCGATTTCACGGCCATCGAGAGTAACCACCACTGCGCCGCTGGCGCGGGCTCGCGCGGCAAACGCTTCCAGCAGCGTCGACTTGCCAACGCCGCTGATGCCGTGGATGGCGACTACCGTCGTCTGATCCAGCAGCAGTTGTGAAAGGAGCGTGAGCTCACGCTCACGCCCAGCGCACTCGGCCGTCATGGAGAGGGGCCGGCGGCGAGTGCCTTCGCGTCCTCCGTGGTGAGCGCGTTGCCGCCGATGCCCCAGCTGCCGCTTTTCACTTCCTCGACGACGACCCACGTGATGGAACGGAAATTCTCACCCTCGATGGAGACCATCGTGTCCGTGAGCTTGCGGATGATGTCCTGCTTCTGGGTGGCCGAGAAAACCCCTTCGAGGACTTTGACGTTGATCAATGGCATACAGAGATACTCCGGGTTGGATTGCATAGTGAACGCAAAACCAAGACTAGAGAACTCTCCAGCGCGCTTCATGAGAGGAAGATGAGAATTCGCGGCAGAGCCGCGCTTTACTCCTCTGCAGGCTGGGAAATCAGCACCGTCCAGCTCAGCAGGCCATTGCCGACGAGGATTTCGATGGGCATTCCGCCTTCCGGCATCCCCACCGCAACCAGGGTTCCAGCCTGCCGGTCATAGCGGAGCCACGAGGGCAGCAACTCGCCATTCACCAGTGTGACCTGCGCATCGTTCGCCGCCAGCCCGCCAACGAGGGCTGAGGGAAGTTGGAAGCGGAAGCCATCGATGTTGTCCGGAATGGTCACAGCCATCATGCCCGGCATCTGGTTGGTCGCGGCGCGCAGCGTCGAGACCACAACCCGAGTGCGTATCCCGGCGCCGCTGCCTCTGCCACCCGCGATGGCAGGCGTGTCTGTAATCGTCCCTGTGCCGAAACTGTCAGGCAGCCCGAGATCGAGCATCACCGGCTGCAATTCTGAGGGAATGCCAACGAGCTCCTGCGGCAGCGTCGGGGGCAGATACCAGACGGAGGCCGCAGTAGCTGTCAGGTTCTCCGAGATATCACCCGTGGTAGTCGCCGTGTCGTTGCCGATGTAGTTGCGCGCATCCGCGCCGGTGAGCCCGATACCGCTTACGTTGACGAGCTTGTCATCCCCTACATCCCGATCAATGAACGTCGCGCTTTCATAGGTGGCGTCTACGACATCGCCGCCCAGGGGGGCCGTCGTCAGCGTCACCTGTGCGAAGTTGGTCCCGTCATAAATCTTGTCCTGGCCGGTTGCGCTCACAGTCAGCGCAATGGGGGTGATATCGGCGGCCCCGGTGGCTGATACGCCAAGCAACTGATAATTGCCACCATCGATGCCGCCGAGCACGACGTCATTGATGGTGACCACTTTGTCGAGGCCTGCGTTCTTGTTGTCGAATGTGGCGGTCGTGTAGGCGACGGTCACGACGTCCGTCCCGATGGGATGGGCTTCGAGGCTCACGGTTGCCGCCGTCGTCGTGTCATATGCTTTGTTCGCGGCACTGATGTCGACCTCGAGGTCTGCGCGGCTCACGGTAGCAAACGCCGAGGTGCTGCTGTTGGCAGTGTAGTTGCCCGCATCGGCGCCAGTGATGGCAATGTCGAAAATGTTGACGTACTTGCCGACTCCCGCGTTCTTGTCCAGGAACTCCTCAGCCGAGCTGACAATCACGCTGTCGCCGGCAATGTGATCGTCTGTCAGAGATACCGTTGCTGAGGTAGTACCGTCGTAGACTTTATCCGTCGCTGTTCCGGACACGACGAGATTGCGAGGTGTGATGCTGCCTGTGAGGTTGGTCGGCTGAATCAGCGTGTAATTATTCGCGTCGGCGCCTGTTAGCACGAAGGTGCCAGTGCCAATAGGCTTGTCGGCGCCAACATCCTTTGTCTGATAGGCGCCGGTGATAGAGCCGACTCCCACACTATCCTGGCCGATGACACCCGACAGGATCGCCGCTTGCGTGTTGAGGTACGCGAACAGCGTGCCGTCGTAAATCTTGTCTACCGCGCCGACGCCTTCGACGTTCAACGTCGCCTGAGTAATATCTGCACTGCTGCCAGCGACGGTACTGATGGAATAGTTGCGCGCGAGTCCGCCATTCGTGCCGTCCTCCAGTGTGATGCCGGTAATCGTGACCGCCTTGTCGACACCTGCATTCTTGTCGAAGAACTCCGTGGTGCCCGTGTAAACGCCGGTCACCGTTTCATCGTCCACGAAGCCCGAGAGGCTATAACTCTGCAGATCGGCGTCGCGTGTGCCGTCATACACTTTGTCGGCGACGGAGGCATTTACCGTCAACAGCTTCGGGTCGATGGTGCCGGTGGAGAACGCCGTCGCATTGATGCTGTAGTTCGACGCAAGTCCCCCGTTCGCGCCGCTGCCCAAAGTGATGCCACTGATGGTCACCGTCTTGCCGATACCGGCGTTGGCGTCGGAGAAGTTCACAGCAGTCGGGAGAGCAGTGACGGTCTCATTGTTAACGAGGCCGTTCAACGTATAGCCGGACAGCGATGCGAGCGTGGTTCCGTCATACGTCCTGGTCGCCACCGCGCCGAGGAATTCAAGCGGTGCCTGATTGATCGTGCTCGTCGTGTTGCTGGTATAGCTCAGCGCGTAGTTGAGCCCCCCGTTGCCATCGTTCACGGTGACGCCACTTGTGGTCACTGTGCGATTGCCCACGCCGGCGTTTGCGTTCGTGAACGTGAATGTGCCGCCGCTCAGGCTGTCCTGAATATTGTTGTTGCTTGCGTTGGTAAAGAGGGTGCCGGACGTCACGGTGGCCGTGCCTGCCGCGACAAGGGCGCCGTCGTAAGTTTTGACTACGTCGCTGGTCGTGACGCCGAGGCTTGCGGCGTTGATCGTGCTCGTCGTGTTATTGACGTAGCTGACATTGTAGTTTCCACCGTTATTGCCGTCGCTGAGCACTACGTCGCTGACGGATACCGAACGGTTTCCAGCCCCTGCATTGGCGTTGGTGAATGCAAACGTGCCGCCACTCAAGGTATCGCTACCGAGCAACGGTGTGCCCGGGCTTGCGACGGCGGTGCCAAGCGCGGCCAGTGTGCCGTCATACGTCTTCGTCACATTGGTGGTTGTCAGGTTGATGTTGGCGCTGCCGACGAGCAGCGAGCCATCCTGGAAGCTGACATCGTAATTGCCGGAGGTGAGGCCCGACGGGGTAATGGTATAGGTGCCGACGTTGCGAGCGCCTTGTGAATCACCGCCGTAGGCAAGCACGCCACCGAGCGAGCTGGCGGATTCTCCATTCGCGAAGCCGCTGTAGCTCACACCAGCGCCGCCGGAGTAATTCAAGCCGTTGTACGTTTTGGAATCATTGTTGGCGGTGATCACCAGTCCGAACCTGGAAATCGTCAGCGCCGTGGCGTTGCCAATGGCTTGTGCGAATGTGTAATTGCTGCCGACGCCGTAGCCGCTTCCGTTGATAGCGTACTGACCCGCGTTGCTGCCTGCGACAGCGGGAGTGGTCCAGCTCGCGGTGCCAGTCAGTATCGAGGAAGTGTCGCTCAGCTTGAAGCCGCTGAGGGTACCGCTGAAGGTCGGATTCACGGCGCCATATGCGCGAGACGCAGCATTGGCGGTGTAAGTCAGTACCGCTGGTGTCACGGTATATGTGACGCCTGTCGGGCTGGCCGTCAGTGCGTAGTTAGATGTCAGGCCGCCGGTATATCTAATGCTGTAAGCGGCGGCATTCATCGTGTTAGCCAGCGCCGCGCTATATGCAGCCGAGCCGCCGGTTATGATGTTGCTGACATTATCTTCACTGTCGAGCAATCCGCCGCTAATCGCGTAGGTGAGGGCGCCCGTGGGTGTATCGCCGTAGACATGCGAGGGGGTGCCGTTGATTGCCGCGCTGACGGTCAGCGTTGCCGCCGCGTCCCGATAAATGAATCCGTTGCCGCCCTCGGTCACGCTCAGCGGCCCATAACTGTTATAGACCGCGCCATAGTGGCGGAAGGAGGAGGTCAAGCCTCCCTTAACAGTGTGTGCGGTCAACACCAGATCGGGTGTGTTGCTGTACACGAGCCAGCGTTTGCCAGAGCCTGCGAGCAGCGCGGATGTGCCCACGTTGTTGATGAAGTTGCCGGCGCCTTCCGTAGAGGCGAAGACATTACCGGTATCCGCCTCGAGACGGCCGGCCCCATTCAACGTGAGATCGCCCGCAGTTCGCAGCTGCATATCGCCAGTTGAGGTGCGCGCGATGCCGGTGACCACGATGCCGCCAGTCGAATCGAACAACTGCATGCCGCTTGCCGCCGTCGAGGCTGCGAGTGACCCGACGGTGTTCGCGGCATTCGTGAGTGTGACCGCGCCGCCCGCATTGGCACTCAGCGCGCCGACATTCAGCAATGCGCCGCTCTGTGTGAGATTGCCTGATCCGCCCGCCGTCAGGCTGGCGGCGCCTCCGCCGGCATTGAGCGCAGTCACCGAGATGTCATTCGCGTCGACGTAACTGATCGCGCCGCCGCTGGAGCCAACACTGATCGTGTTTGCGTCGTTGGCGGTGTTATTCAGCATTACGCTGCCCGTTGCGTTGACTGCAAGCACAGGAGTAGTGATCGCGCCGGTCTGTGCTACGCCGCCAGCCGTGTTCAGCGTGAGGCTGTTTGTAGCGAGAGCAGTGCCGATTGTCGTGAGTGCCGTGGCAGAGTTTGTGACGGCGACCGTCCCTGCACTTAGTACCAGCGTGCCGAAGTTGTTACCGCTGTTGGTCAGATTGATTCCCAGCGACCCCGCGGCAGACGCTTCCGCTGTGAAGCTCGCTACGCCAGCCACCGAGATGGACGTGCCGTTGGACTGATTGATGCCGGTCTGCGCATCGGTGCCCGTAGTGACGACCGGCGGTCTTGCGCTCACCGAGATATTGCCGGCAATGTTATTGGAGGCATTGTTCAGAATCACCGCGTCGCCCGTCACCAGCAGGCTGCCGAAAGATCTGTTGGTACGCTCGCTGATGACGGTAAGGCTACCCGTCTCTGTGCGATTCGCCAGCGTGATCACGCCAGCCTGGCGCACAACCACTGTGTTCGCTGAAGGAAGCGTCGTCGTGCCACCGATGAGATTTCCGGCGCCGCCCAGCACGATGCTGGAAGCCGTGATGCTGAGGTTGCCGCGAACCTGCAAGGAAGTGTTCGGGGCCTGAGAAACGGAGCGGCCCGCCGCGGTCAGCGTGTAGTCGCCGCCTATGTAGGTATTGCCGAGTGTTGTCGCCGTGGCGCCGGAGTTATCGACAAAAACATTGCCGGCATTCACCGTAGTGGTGACGTCCAGCCTGCCGCCAATGGTCAGTGGCGCGGACTGCGTCACGCGGCCCGCCGATGTGAACGACACATTTCCAGTTGTGCTGAGCGCGCCACTCACGTTGATGTCGCTGCTCGAGGCCACTACGAGATTCTTGCTGATACTCGAAGCGCCGATATCGGTGGCTGCGCCCTCCGTGACGTGAACTTCGCCGCCGGTGAGCGAGAGCGTGCCGAAAAGATTGGCGGTGCTGCTGAGTGTAATGTCCTGGGGTCCCGCGTTCAGCATCACCGGGCTGGTGCCCAGATTCCAGGCGGCGCCGCCGAGTTGTGTAATGTTCAGTGTGTTGGTGAGGCTCAGGGCCGACGGTGTACCATTGATCGCGACTGCTCCGAACGCGTTGGTGGAGCTCAGAAGCGAGAGGGCATTGGCGCCGCCATACAGGGTTAACGCTCCCGAAGTGATTCCGCCGCCGCTTTGTGTAATGCCGCCGCCGCCATTCAATGTGAGCGGCGTACTCGACGTATTGAGTGTGCCTGCCAAAGTGAGCGAGCCTGTACCCGCGGCCCTGCCCAATGTAAGACTGGAGAGGGATGCCGTGGGCAGCAAGGCGAGCTCCGCCGCCGTGAGATTGAGGGTTGCGAGGAGGGCGCTCGCGCCACCCGCCGCAACATTCTGAGTTGCAGTGAAAGGCTGCACCAGGAGGCTGCCCGTTCCGGTGACGGCACGCGCAAAGTTGACCTCATCCGCTGTCAGAACCATGTTGACCGCGTTGAAGAACGCGAGGTTGCTGAAGGCGAGCGTTCCAGTCCCGGCGTTCATAGTCAAAGTGTTTCCCGACGCGGGCACCACATCGACCAGATTATTGAACGCGATGCCAACACCACCCAGATCACCTGTGACCGTGATTGTGCCCGTGTTGTAAACCTGCGGACCGGTGATGGTGATCGCTGGCAGTGTGATGGCCGATGTGGCGTTCACCGTGAACCCGGTCAACGTGGTCTGCAGTTGATTGAGCCCGGTCACCGAGCCTGCACCCAGATTCAGGGTAAGGGTCTTGTCACTGCCGACCGCACCGGCGAAGTTCAGAATGCCATTGCTCGTGGTCAATGTGAGATCGTTATCCACCGCGAGTGTGCTGTCGAAGCTGATGTTGCTGCCGCCGCTGCTGATCGTGGAGGTGCCCGCGATCGCGACTGGCGTTATGAAGCGGATCGCATCGTTGGTTGTCGTGAGGTCCACAGCGATGTTGGTGGTGTCCCCGGTCGCGTTGGCCGTCACCGCGTTGAAGGTGGACGCCGCATTGATGAAGCTCACATCGCCGGTGCCTTGCGCAAGCAGACTGAGCGTCCCGGTGATGTTCTGGCTCTGCGTGGCGGTGATGCCGTCGACGTGTATCCAGCCATCGAGGGTCGTGAGCAGATTGAGGCCGCTCGAGCTGCTCATGCGTGAGAGCTCGGCGCCGGAAATCGTCATCTGCGTGCCGGGTGCATCATCGCCACCCAGGGCAATATTGCGGGCGTTACTGGCCGTCACGCTCATCAGCCCGCTGCCGGACGACATCGTGCTGTTGCCTTGCAGGTCCAGATCCGCCGCGCTGACGGTCAGCGTGTTGTTGGAGGCGGTCAGCGAAACACCATTCAGCAGGATGAATGTACCGCTGCCGTCGTCGTCGGAGTCTGCGGTGAAGGCGATGGGCGCATTCAGCGTGCGGCTCTGATTGAGCGTGATGTCGTTGAGTGCCGTATAGACCTGATTCGCGTCGCTTGCGGTGGTGATGCCCGGCAGCGTGAGGTCATATCCGGAAACAGTGATGCCCAGGAGAGGGACTACGCCACCGACCACGCCGCCCAGCACGACATCGCCGAGCCCAGCGTCGAGCGTCAGATAATGCGCGCCGTTGATGGTGCTGGTCGCGCCTGCGAAAGTGATATCACCTCCGGTAGTGAGAATGATGACGTCAGCGCCGAGAGTCGTGGGGCCGGTCGCCGTCAGATTGCTCGCAGTCGTGGAAAGATTTCCGTTGAGCGTAAGGCCGCCGGGCGCGGTGTAGGTCTGCGTGCCTGTCGTGTGGGCGTCCACCATGGAAATGGTGTTGCCATTGCCGTTGATGGAAGCGAGCGGGGTGAGCTCACCCACTGTCTGGAGGAATCTCAGCGCTCCGGTGCCTGCGTTCGCTGTCAGGTTGCGCGCACCCTCGACGGTGCCGCCGAAAGTCAGAGCGACGCCGGAGAAGCTCGTGTCAGCCCCCAAGGTCATATTGTCGTTGTAGGTCTGTGTTCCCGTCGTCGTAACTGTGGCGCTGTTCACGACCACCGTGCCGGCGGCGTTTGTCGTTACGCTTGCGAGTGGATCCACAGAGCCGATCGCGTCTGAGAATGTGGTGACCCCGGAGTCGATCACTGTGAGGGAGAACGCCCCGTCGATCGTGCTTGCGAACAGCACGGCGACGCCTGTCAGGGTGTTGTTAGCGCCCAATCGAACAGAGTCGTTGTAAGTCTGTTCGGCGGTGGTTCTGACGCCAGCTCCATTCAGATTGGTGATTCCGCCAGCATCGGTGACGAGGCGGGTCAACGCTGTCGTAGCGCCCACCGTTGATCCGAAGGTGGTTGTGCCGGTGCCTGCGTTAACCGTCAACGTCTGAGCGCCGTTGACGATGTTGTTGAAATTGACGGCGGCGTCGCTCGTGCTCACGACGATCGGTCCGGTCGCGAGAATCACCGGTCCGTTGAAATCGATCTGCCCCGTCGCCGGGCCGCTGTTGTTGCCAGCCGGGCCGTTTACGTTGATGCCGTCGGCGGCTGTGAAAGTCATGGGTCCCGGAACTGCAAGGCCCGTGGCGGGAAGATCGAGTGTCTGAGCGGTGACGCTGAGGCCGGTGAGATTCGAGGTGAAGCCAATCTGATCCAGGCCGGTAATGACTCCCACGCCATCGGCCAAAGCATTGAGCGTGAGATTCTGTGGGCCGGTGACTGGACCGCCGAAGCTGAGCGTCCCTCCATTGGAGAGCACGCTGACCGCCCCGCTGGTGAGTGTCAGCCCGCCGTCGAAGGCGAGTCCGTCGAAGCCGCTGATGGTGTTGCCACTGACGCCGCCGCTGCTAACCATTCCCGCAAAAGTGGAGGCCGTATCGCCGTTGGCAAACGTTGCATTGGCATTGAAGGCTACGGCGCCGCCTGCCGTGATGCCGGAGCGTGTCTGAACAGTGCTGATGAACGTCGTGGGACCCGTTCCGACTAATGTAAGCGCGGCTCCCGTGCTGTCGCCGACGGATACCAGGCTGCCGACCGCGTCAGTGAAGACGTTGGCTCCCGTGCCGGAGCTCACCGTAAGATCACGCGCACCATCCAGGGTGGAGCCAAAAATCACGTCGGAGTTGGTGCTCGAGATTGTGGAGGCCGCGCCCAGCGTGACCGCGCTGTTGAAAGTGATCGCACCCGCTGCCGTGCTCGTGACATTGCCGCTCAGCGTGATGCTGCTTTCATTGGTGGCGGTGTAAGTCTGTGGACCTGCGATCGTGACGCCTCCCACCGGAATCGTGGGATTGAATGCCGTGACCGTGAGACGGGTGAGATTGGCTCCCATGCGATTGAGGCCGACGAGCGACTGGGTGCCGGAATCCAGAGTCAGACCGTAGGGTCCGGACACCGTCCCTGCTGTCTGAAAGACCAGCGCGGAGTCATTGGAGTCGATCGTGGCATCACCATTCTGCAGCAGTACGCCTGCACTGAAGGTCATGCCGTCGAAGCCGGAGAGATTCATGCCGCCCGCTTTGCCTAGCGTGACAAGGCCGGTGAACACGGAAGCGGCGTTGCCATCGGCGAGGGTGACCGTGTCGTTGAAGATCACTGGTCCGGTTATCGCGAGGCCATTGTTGGCGTCCAATGTGCTGTCGAAGCGAGCGCCGCTGGACGTCAGAGAGAGCGCTGCAGCGGCGTCTTCCGTGTTGCCAAGCGCGCTGACCGCACCGAAAAAGCGGACCGGGCCGGTGCCAGCATTGAGCGTCAGCTGATTGAGGGCGCCGTCGAGCGTCGCGGCGAAATTGATGGGCGAGTTCGCGGATTGGATCGTGAGATCCGCCGCTAGTGTGACCGCGCTGTTGAAGCTGATCGCGCCGGCGGCGGTGCTCACAATTCCTGCGCCCAGTGTCACTCCGGTGCCGCTGACAGTACTCGCCGTATAAGTTTGAGCGCCGGCAATGCTCAGTTGCGGTAGCAGCAGGGCGGTGCCTGTCGTAATGGTCAGCGAGCGGCTGCCGGAATTGATATTGGAAAGTCCCGTCACCGTGCCGAGCGCGGAGGTGAGCGTCACGTCGTTCGCGCCAATCGTGATGCCCGAGGTGCCGCCCACGAGCGCAATCGCAAAGTCGCCGCTGTTGACGAATGTCAGGTCGCCGCCCGAGAACCCTGCGGCGAGATTGCTCACATTGTTTGAAGTGTTGGTGAGCGTGGCAAGGCCGAGGCCGATGAGGCGCAGCGATGGCGCGGTGATGGCGCCGGTTTGCGTAATCCCGGCAGCCGCCGTGACGGTCATCGTGCCTGCGGCGGAAACGGTGGACGTGCCGAACTCAATCGCATTCCGGTCGATGATATCGACGTCGGACGCTGACACGATGCTGACCGTGCCGAAGTCGTGCGCCGGATTGGCATTGAGGATCACCGGGTTGCCGCCGCCGGCCGTCAATGTCGTCGCGCCGGGAATGATCCATGCGCCCGCGTCAGTGATGCCGGCCACATCGCTTTCGGTAACGGTGAGGTTCTGCGCGGTCAGTGTCAGATCGCCCAGCTCGTTGGCAGCCTCGGACAACACGATGTCATGCGTGCCCGCATTCAGGACAAACAAAGTCTCCGCCTGCACCCATGCCGACGCTTGAGTGATGTCCGCATTCTCTGTAATGCGTACGGTGGTAGGGCTGCCTGCGATAGCCAGCGGACCCAGAACGTTAGCTGCGTTCGTCAGCGTGATCAGGCCGTCCGTCGGGTTCAACGTGGTGGCGCCGGTTGTCGCCCATGCGGCCGCCTGAGTGATGTTGTCATTCTCCGTGATGCTGACGATGCCGCCCGTCACCGTGAGAGCGCCGAGAATATTAGATGCATTGGTGACGGTAATGGCCTGCTCATTCAGTGCGGTGAGCGTGACTGGCACACCGTTGAGTGACCATGTGCTTCCCTGCGTGATGGGGTCGTTCTCGGTGATCGACACCGAGTCTGGTACGCCATTGACGGTGGCGATGGTCAGATTGCCCAGCACGTTGTCGAAGGTGGAGAGGTCCAGAATATTGCTGCGCGCATCCAGCGTGACGGGCGTCGTGCCGACGTTCCACAGCGAACCTTGAGTGAGATCGGTGTTATCGGTGATGAGCACGCTGCTCAGCGTGCCGCCGGAGCCGATCACGCTCAGGGGCCCCAGCTGATTCGTCAGATTGTCGAGTACGATCGACTTTCCCGTGGAGTTGGCGACAACGAGATTCGTGGCGCCTGTTGTCACCCAGCCGGTATTACTCGCGCTGTTCCATGACGCGTTGATGCCGTCCGTGATGTTGTCGTTCTCGGTAATTGTGGCATTCGTGGCCTTGATATACAGATCGCCGAGAACGTTGCCTGTGTTGGTCAGGTTGACGTTGCCACCGCCGGCCGTTACGCCGGTCACGTCATAGGCTACGAGCTTGACGACGCCGGTCGCGGTAGCCCACGCGCCGGGGCCGTTTACATCAGAAATGGCGTCGGCGCTCGCGGTATTCCTGGCGGAGAGTGTGACGGTCGAGGTCACACCATTGGTCACCCCGGTCGCGCCGATCACCTGTAACGGACCGAATACATTGTCGGCGTTGTTCAGGTCGATCAGATAGGTACCCGAATCGACCCGGGTGGTGCCGTGAACGCTCCATGCACTGCCCTGTGTCATGCCGGCAGTGCTGTCCGCGGTCTCACGGATGTGCACGGGGCCGGCTGTGAGCGCGCCCGTGTTCAGCTGCCTGATCGTCAGCGCACCCAGATAATTGCCGGCCAGATCGAGCGTGATGGCCTGGTCGTTGGACGTGGTGAGTGTAACGGCGTAACCAACGCCGTTGCCGCCGTTATAGTTGCTCCAGGCAGAGGCTTGTGTGATCGCATCGTTCTCGCGGATGTCGAGAGCAGCCGAGCCCGATATGGCAAGCGGCCCCATGACGTTGCCGATATTGGCGAGCGTGATCCCGGTATTGAAGTTGCCGAAGGTGGTCGTGGAGCCGCTGCTTACAGCGGTGGTGGCGACCTGCGTCAGGCTTCCTCCATTGACCGACGACATCGACAGCGTGCCCGCAATCGACGCGTTACCCAGAATCACGCTGTTGACCGGATTGACGACGACGTTATTCGCCGCGCGCACTTCGACAATATTCAGATAGTTGAAAGCGCGGGTCAGATTGATATCGTTGGCAGAGCCGGCATCGAGCGTCAGCGTTCCTGTGGAGACGGCAAGCGTGCTGCCAAGATCAGTAATGCTGCCAGCGGCCGTTACCGAGTAGTTGCCCGTGACGGCTTGTCCGTATCCGGCGGCATACATGACGAGTGCGTTCGAGTCTCTCACTGTGACGTTGCGACCGCCGCTGCCTGCAACACCGAACTGATTAAAATTATTCGCGGCGTTGTCGAGAACGATGTCGCCAGTGGCTCCGGCGGTAATGATCGTGCCGCCCCCGACCGTGATGGGTCCAGCCTGGGAAATGAGGTTGCCGGGAATCGTCGCGGTGTTGACGACACCCTGCGCGCTGACCCGCAGATTTCCCGAGATTGTCATGCCCGGTAACGACACGGAGGGCGCGTTGTCGAAGCGCAGCGCTACGCTGGCAAGCGATCCTACGGTCGTCAGCCCTGTGAGCACCACCGCAGACGCACTGGTGTTGCGCAGCTGGACGGCACTGAATCCCGTTTCATCGGTGGCGCGCAGGAGGGTGACGCCGCCCGTGAATGTGTTGGCCTCACCCGAGTTGCCGAAGGGATCGCTGGGTCCGAGCAGCAGGTTGATCGGCGTCAGCGCGTTGGCCGTGAATGTGGAAGCGCCATCTACCGTGATCGCCGAGAAGCCCTCGGATTCCGGATTCGTCTGGCTGATGTTGCCCTTCGCCGTGACATTCAGCGCGCCATAGATATGGCTGTCGTAGCCGCTGATGCTCTGGTTGGCGCCGAAATTGAGCGCGTTCTTGTCGACCAGCGTGACGTTGAGGCCGGAGATGACGCGTATGGCGAAGAGGTCGTTGTTTGGATCGTCGAGCGTGATGTTGTTGGTGGGCCCGGCGGTCAATATGGTTTGCGTGGGCACCGTGAGCGGGCCGCTGTCCGTGATGGCGCCCGCCGTCGCAATGGTAAGACTGCTGCCTAACGTTGTGGTGCCGAGGTTGACCGCGTCCGCGGCGGTGATGGATAAAGAGCCTGTTGCGGTCGTCGCTCCGAGGCTCACGAGCCCGCTGCTGGAAGCGACGCTTATGGAAGAGCCCGTGTTGGTCGTTCCGAAAGTCGCGGCGCCCGCCGATGTTGCCGTGATCTGGCCGCCTGCGCTGGTGGTGCCGAAGCTTATCGACCCGCCGGTCGCTGTTGCTGTGATGGCTCCGACGGCGGTGGTGGTGCCGAGGCTCACGGCACCGGCCGACGCGCTGACATTCAGAGTGGTGCCGACGTTGACTGTGCCTAACGTGGTTGCTCCGCCCGTCTGGAGTGTCAGGGACGTAGCCGTGCCAGCGGATGTTACGGTCATCGCGCCAGAATCACGCATCGTGATATGGCCGCCGGTGCGCGTCTCGCCGGTAGTTGGCACACTGAGCGTCACGGCGCCGCCGAAGTGGTTGGCGGCATTTGTCAGATTGATGTATGGGTCGGCGTAGCCGAAGCCGCCAGTGTTGGCTGTGAGCGAGGTCGTGCCGGCGACGATCACCGCGCCGGTGGAGGCGATGGGGCCCACAGCGGTCTCAGAGAGATTTCCTGATAACGTAGTCGCGGCGAACTGCATGGCGTTCGTGTCGTTCAGTGTGACGTTGCGCGCGACCAGGCCGATGAAGTTGAAGTCGGTATGGACGCCGTCGATGGTCACATCGCCCGCACCGACATTGATGCTGGTCGTGCCGCGTACGAGCACGCTGCCCGCCGCTCCGCTGCTGCCAAGAATGTTCGTCAGATTACGGTCTGTGGTCGACGTGATCGTCATATTGTTGGCGATATCGACTTCGCCGATGTCGATGGCGCCAATGTCGGCGCCAGGTGTCGGGCCGCGGTGAGTCACGACGAGATTTGTGGCGACAACATGCCCCAGGGTGATCGAGCCGGAGGCGCCAGCAAAGTCACCGAGGATGATCGTCGTCGTGCCCGCCCCGGAGTTGATCAGGCCATTGTTGGTAAAGGTCGCGGTGCCGACGGTTCGGTTGGCGGCGCCGGCATTCGGATCGTTGGCGGTGAAGCTGATATTGCCGCTGTCGGAGACTACGCTCGCATTTACCGTGATCGTGCGGCCGGCCTGGAAAGTAAGGTTGCCGCCACTGCCGGAAGTATTGTTGGAAGTGATTGCACTGTTGATCGTGAGGTCGTTGTTAGCCTGTAGCGTGACCGCAGTCCCGGTGTTGCTGACAGCGGTAATGGCTGCAGGCGCGATGATGCTGTCGCCCGCGGGATCGGTATTGAACGCCAGCACTCCTGAGGTAAGAACGGCTGTTCCTATCGTGTCGACAGTAATGTTCTTGGGGTCGAGGAGGAGGGCACCAGCATCTACCGTGCCGAGGAAGTCGAGAGTTCCCTTGCTGGAGACTTCGACGGCGCCGCCTTCACCACCGCGTGAGATGATGCTTCCGGCGAAGGCAGTGCGCTCGTCGGACCAGATGACGACGTCGCCCCCGTTGCCGGTGTGGGTCGCGCTTGCATCGATGGTAGCGGCGGTATCTATGATTACGCGCTGCGCGTTGGCGAGGGAAGAATCGGCTCCCTGAAAGCCGCCGCCGACCAACACTTCGCCACCGGCTGTTGCGCCTGAAGTATTAATTGCCGCCGTGTCGAACAGACCGACCCGGGTGGCGGTGAGCGAGACGTCGCCGCCTTTGCCCTCGCTGCTCGCAGCGCGAAGCTCTGTGCTGCCACCAAGAGATAGAGTGGACGGCGCATTGCCTGATGCGGGCGCGCTTTCGCTGCCGCCCTGGATATGGATAGATCCGGCATCCATCGCGCCGGAGACTTCGAGGCGCGCGTTCGCCAGCGCGACATCATTTCCCGCAACGAGCGTGATGCTTCCGCCGCGGTCTGCAGCTCCCGCGTCGCCATCGATGGCCGCTGCGGAAATACTTCCCGATACCGCGATATCCTGCGCGGAAGTCAAACTCACGCTGCCTGCGGGGCTTCCCTCAGCGCCTGCATCAACGTTGATCGCGCCGCTACTGTCTACTCGACTGCCCGCTTCGAGCACAACGCGGCCGCCCATCATCGCAAGACCGGTAGCCTCCAGCGTTCCTGAGTTATTGACGACACCACCTTGCAGGCGATCCAGCGCACGTGCCGACAGAATGATCAGCCCGCCCGGCGCCATCACCGCGCCCTTGTTCTCGATGAGCCCCGCTATGGCAGCAGGCTGCACCGTCAGGTCTACGAGCTGCGTGCCTTCAAAAGTCAGCGTCATCGCATCACCGGACGCCATGGCGACCGTGCCCAGCTGCGCAATCACAACGCCGCTGTTGCGAACTTCAGGTGCAAGCAATGCGATGTATCCACCCAGTGCTGCGCGCAACGTCCCTTCGTTGATGACGCTCCCGGTTGCGCCATCTCGCGTAAGCGCGATGTTGCCCGCCATAAACTCTGCTGTGCCGATCTTGTCAGTCGTCGCTGCAAGACTGCCGACGTCGACCGACGCGCTCTTGCTGAAGTACACCCCTTGTGGATTGGTCAGGAACACCTGGCCCGTGGCCTTGATGCGGCCGTAAATCTGGCTCGCGCTGGTGTCGAGAACGCGGTTGAGTGTCGCGGACTCGCGCCCCGGCTGATTGAAATTCAGCTCGGCATCGCGCCCGACATTGAACGTGCTCCAGTCGATTGCCGCGCGTTGGGTGGTTTGATTGACGTTGAGCACGGCCGCGCCGGGCGTGCTGCCCGCGGCAATCACCGCGGACCCCGCCACGACCCTGGCGCCCGTTGGCAATTCATCAGGCGCAGGCGCAATGTCAGCTGAATACGCCGGCAACGCACACGCCGCGAGCAGCGGCGCCCATAAGAGAGTGGATCGTCCGCTGCGCTTGCCGCGACTCCGTGTCGTTTCGGCGGCGGGGACCCACGAGCTGAGCGCATCGTTCCAGACGAGGCGGAAGATGCGGTTGATGCTGCCGTGCTGGTTCATTGCGTATTGATCTCAGGTGAATTCAGAACGGCAGGCTGGCTTGCAGCCAGAAGCGATTCTTGTCGAGCGAGCCGTCCTGGTCATCGCCGTTCAGAGTGGCCGCGGGGTTGTGACCCACACGACGGGAGAGGGACGCACTGAGGCTCAGGCCGAAGCGAGCCCGCCAGGCGAGTGCCACGCCAACGCCCTTCAGATCGATGGTGTTAGGCGTCGCGGCGCCGGCGATGTTGTTGTCTTCGTTGACGTGCACGGACCCCCAGTCGAAGAAGCCTGTGGCGTGCAGTCGCGCGGGCAAGCGTACGCGCGCTTCCAGATTCACGAGCAGCGCTTCCGAGCCGCCACCCTCGCTCTCGGGATAAGCGCGCACGCCGGTCGAGCCGCCGAGATAGAACTTCTCGGAGGAGTCGAGATTCTTGCTCGCCTTCTGACCGGAGAAACTGCCGTAGAGCGTTACGCGACTCGTCAGGAGCTGCTGTCGGGCGATGGTCACTCGCAGCTTGCCGAAGCCGCCCGCGGCGCGCGTCGTCAGTGCGTCGATGGCTTCATTGGGGGAGCCCTCCAGGTCGAGGTCGCCGTAACTCAGCGCAACACTTGCTGTGTTGACGCCGCCTCCATTAAAGGAGTCGAACAGGTTCCCCTCCAAGCCGAGGGTGACGAGTCGCGATGAGTAGTCGGTCGTCGTCTCTGCGGCGGATTCGTTGTCGAAGCGCTTGTCATCGAGCGCTACGGCGGCGAAGAGATTTTTCAACCGCGAGCGGTACAGCGGATAGGTCGCCTCGACACCGAACGCGGTCGACTTGCCGTGCGGGTCGAGTGCTGAGAATTCAGATGTCACGATGTCATAAGACAGATGCGAAGCGTTGGCGCCGACGCGCCAGCCCGCGTTGCCAAGAGGCAGCGAGTAGGCGAGGCGTCCGTAGCTGCTGCCTTCGCTGACCAACATCACCAGATCCGCGCGGTCAGCGAGCCCGAGGCGGCTGTTGAGACTTGCGTCAGCAATGAGCCGTGCTTCGCCCGTGTATCGCGCGCCCGCGTTGTCTGCGATCAGATCGCCGGAGACGAGCGGGCCGTCTGCGATGGTCAACACGAGATCGGTTTCGGCTTGATTGCGGCCTTCGCTCAAGCGGCCGCGTGCGCTGAGTCCCGGGAGATCGTTGAGAAGCAGCAGGGCGCGTTCCAGTGACTCGGCATTCACCGGTGTGCCGCGCGCCTGCATGCGCTCTACCGTGCTCTTGATTCGAGAGGGAGCAATGCGCCTCGCCTGTCCCTCGAGGCGCACATCGCCGAACAGTGCTTCGACAATCTGAATGGTCACCGTGCCGCCAGTGATGTCCTGCTGCGGCAGATACACGCGCACGACCCAGCCAGACTTTCGATATACGGCTGCCACAGCCAGCGCCGCGTTTTGCAGAGCTGCGAAGTCGAGCGAACGCCCGACATAACTTGCTACAGCGGGCGTGAGCTGTGCGCTGGTCAACAACGTGTTGCCAACAAAGCGGAATGATTTCACCGTGACGGCGGCGCCTCCGAGAGATTCCATGGGTGGGGGCGGAGCGAGCTGCGGTTCCGTCCTGGGAGGGAGCGTGTTGCGTTGCTGTTGCTCGATCTGTCTGCGCAGCGCTCCCGCATCCGGTGGAGTTTGTGCCTCAGCGGTATGTGAGCCGAGCAAGGGGATCAGCGCTATCCACGCCAGGGCAGGGTGTCTGCGCAACGGCGTGCGCCTCACAAGGAGAGTCTCGCAGTTCGCTGCTGCGGCGGCGGCGGAATGATGAATAGGTGTTGCGCTGAACACCTGTTAGGGGCGTGACGCGCGATGGGTTGCAAGGAGGCGAAGGGATGCAGCACTGAATTCTCCTCGATCGAGCCGTGTTGGTCGCGCTCGGTCCGGGCGGCCAATGGCCAGCAACGGTGATGAAGAGTGGATCGCAGCCGTCGCGTAGCTATGACGGCGCCTGCGAGGAGGGGGATGCATGCGGGCCGCATGCCGGTTCTCTCGTCTTATAGCGCTGTTCGGTAGCAGATGAATCTTGTTACGCACCACGAACCGACTGGGGTGAAAGCCATGCGCGTACCGCAAGCGATCAATTCCATCACTTATACTAGTTAAAGCAGTTAGACTTGCCGCTCCAGGGCAGGCAAAAAAATCGGACTCTGCGATGACATCCACTCAGGCCACGGCGGCCGAAGATCGAGATATTGTGACCACCGCGCAGGCGGCGAAGCTTCTGGGCATATCGGTGCGCACCGCGCAGTTGCTGATCGAGGGCGGTGCCTTAACTTCCTGGAAAACGCCTGGTGGCCACCGGCGCGTGCGCCGTGCAGACGTGCTTGCGTTGATGACGAAGACCAACGAAGCACCGGCATTTTCTTCGGCGCTGGTCATCGTGGTTGCGTCCTCCCGCAATCTGCAGAGATACCGCAAAACCCTGGCGGAGATCGGCGAAGCGGCCATCGACAGTTACAGCGACCCGTATGCAGCGTTGTTCGCGGTGGGCTCGCGGCTTCCGGCGGGGGTAGTCATTGATGTCGAGGATGGCGATGCCGAGCGGCTGGCGCTGTTACATAGTCTCGCGGCGAATCCCGCTTTGGGAAATACCCGCATTATTGCCGTGGGCGCCAAGACGGTCCCGGGTGCCGAGACCTTACCTTATGTCATCGTGCCGAAGCTGCGAGCCGATACGGTGCGTACCCTTCTGCGCGACAAGAGTGATCTCACCACGCTCGTGGAGAGCAACCTCTCATTTCCCATTGCGGCAAATGAAAACCAACGTCTGGCCGCGCTCGACCGGTCGGGCCTGCTCGACACGGCGCCTGAGAAATCTTTCGACCGTTTGACCTGGCTTGCCAGCCACGCTGTAGATGCACCCATCGCGCTGCTGACGATGCTGACGCCAACACGTCAGTGGTTCAAATCGCATCATGGTCTCGACATGACGGAGACGCCGCGCAGCTGGGCTTTCTGCAATTACACGATCCTGAAGAAGGAGCTGTTTGCAGTGAAGGATCTGGCGGCGGACAAGCGGTTTGCAAACAATCCGGCGGTGGCGGGCGGGCCCAGGTTCCGCTTTTATGCCGGCGCGCCGGTCGTCGATGACGACGGGTTTACTTTGGGCTCGCTGTGTGTCATCGACTACAAGCCCCGCACGCTGGATAAAACGCAGAGCGAATCTCTGCTGGCACTTGCTTCCCTTGCATCGGACGAAATTCGTCTGCGTGCCACCAACAAGCAGTTGCGCTGGGCTCTGGAAGAGCTCAACCGTCAACGGGCTGTAACCGCTAAGTAACGTAGCGGTGCGCGGGCGCTGCCGCGCCTGTTTCCACGACCGTATTGACACTATTGGCGCAGAAACGCGCCAGCAGAGTGTTTATGGCTGATGCAAAGCTGTCGGGGAATGGAAACAAGTAAGGAAGGGATGCTCATGCGTAATTGGCAATTGTCTCTGCTCGTAACAGCTCTCTGGTCTGGGGCTGCGCTTTCCCAGACCAACACGCCTGCCGCGGCTACGCCTGCCGCGATCAAGCTGCCGGAATTACATGGACCGGCACGCGTACTTCGTGACACGGATGGAATGCGGCATATCTACGCATTCGACGAGCACGATACTTTATTTCTTCAGGGTTGGTTTCATGCGGAGGATCGGCTTTTTCAGATCGATTTCCTGCGGCGTACGGCCAATGGAACGCTGGCGGAGCTCGTAGGCTCCAGCGCATTACCGAGCGACGTGCAGTTGCGGACTATCGGGCTGAGACGCAGCGCCGAACGCTCGCTGCCCGCACTGAGTGCGCAGACACGTGAGGGTCTGCAAGCCTATGTGGCAGGCGTGAATGCGTGGATCGCAAGTCACCCGCTGCCCAATGAATATCGGCTGCTGGGGCTGACGAAGATCGAGCCGTGGACCGCGCTCGATACGGTTGCAATCAGCAAACTGATTGCCTTCCAGCTGTCTTTCGATGATGACATTACGCCCACGCTGCAGTTTCTCGAGTATCAGGAAAAGCTCGGTACTGTGGATCCGCGCCTCGGCAGCGCGGTGTTCTTTCTCGATACATTCCGTTCGGCGCCGTTCTCCAAGGCGGCGACAGTGCCCGATTCCCAGCGCGTAGCGAACTCGGCGGAAGCGGAGCAGACCGACACGCTGCCGGGTTTCAGCACGACCTCGCTGGCTCGACCGCAGGCGTTCGAGCCTGAGTTTGTGGCGCTTCTCAAGCGTTACAAGATCAAGTTTGACGAGGTGCCGCTGCTGAAGAACACGGGTTCGCGTCGCGAGCGCGAGATCGGCAGCAATGAGTGGGCCGTTGCCGGCACACATACCCAGGATGGGCGGCCGTTGATCGCCAACGATCCACATCTGAGTCTGGGGTTGCCGGCGACTTTGTATGATGTGCATATCGTGGCCGCGCAAGGCGGGCTCGATGCGATCGGCAGCTCGTTTGCCGGCGTGCCGTGGGTGGTGTTGGGACAGAACCGCAGCATCACGTGGGGCGAGACGGTGACCGGCTTCGACGTGACGGACTATTATCAGGAACAGATCGTTGCTGATCCGTCCTCGCCGAGCGGGCTTGCGACGGTTTATCAGGGTACGCGCGAGCCCATCGTTGCGTTGCCCGTGACCTTCAAGGTGAATCTGCTGGATGGGGTGCCTGATCATGTCGTGGCAGTGCCGGCGGGTGAAGGTATTCCGCCTGCGGTGCTGATCGTTCCCAGAAGAAACTCAGGTCCGCTGCTCGAGGTAAATCTCCAGGCAGGATCGGGCGTGAGCCTGCAGTACACGGGATTCAGCGCCACCCGCGAGCTGGATTCCATCAGGCTCTTCAACCATGCGCAGAACCAGAGCGAGTTCGTCGATGCGCTGCAGTTTCTCGACTTCGGCTCAGAGAACTTCATTTATGCGGACGTGAAGGGAAACATCGGCTATTTCACGACGGGTGAAGTGCCGCTTCGCGAAGATCTGCAGGCTGGCACGGTGCAGGGTTCGCCGCCATGGTTCATTCGCGATGGGCGTGGCGGCAATGAGTGGTTGCGGCTCACGAAACGGGGCGCCACCGATGGCACGGGATATCAGTATGTACCCGCCAGGGAGTTGCCGCAGGTGGTGAATCCGCGCGCGGGCTTTATCGTCAATGCCAACAACGATCCCTCGGGCCTGACGCTGGATAATGATCCGTTGAATCAGCTGCGCGCGGGTAACAACGGGATTCTCTATCTCGCGTACACCTTCGACATTGGATTGCGGGCAGGGCGCATCACGGAGTTGGTGAAGCAGCGTGTGGCGGCAGGCTCGGTGAGCCGTGACGACATCAAGGCGATGCAGGCGGACGTGGTGCTCTCCGATGCGAAGGTGCTTGCTCCTTACATTACCAAGGCATTCGACCGTGCTCGTGCCAAAGGTGCTCCGTCCAAGCTCGCCGCGCTGGCCGCGGATGTCAGGGTGACCGAGGCGGTGGGACGGCTCGTAAAGTGGAACTTCACGGCGCCGACCGGCGTGCCGTCAGGATATGACGCTGACATTCATGGAGAAGGCAAGGCGCCTGCGGTCAGCAACAGCATCGCGGCGACGATCTACTCCGTCTGGCGGAGTCAGTTGATCGCGCTGGGGTTGGATCGCACGCTGAGTGGCTTTGGTCTCTCCACGCCGCCCTCGGACGCATCCGTCAAGGCCATTGCCAATTTACTCGCGCGCAATGGCATCGGGGAGTCGACGGTCGATTACTTTTCGTGGGCGGGATTGGAAGTCGCTTCGGACCGTCGTGACTACGTGGTGTTGCGGAGTTTGCGGGACGCGTTGGCGTCGCTGGCGAGTCCTGCGTTTGGGCCGGCTTTCAACGGCTCTACGGCCCAGGCGGATTATCAGTGGGGCAAGCTTCATCGCGTGTCGTTCGAGGCCGTGCTCGGTGGTCCGTTCAATATTCCCGGGGCCACACCGGGATTTCCGCCGACCTTTCCGCAGCTCGAAGGGCTTGCGGTGGACGGTGGGTTTGGCACGGTTGACGTGGGCGCTCACGACGTCCGGGCGAACTCGGCGAATGAGTTCATGTTTACTGCAGGCCCGAACCGCCGGTATGTCGGCAGCGCTGGAAGTGCGCCAGGCACGATTTCCGGCGAGACCATCCTGCCGGGCGGTATGAGCGGTGTGTTGGGAGATCGCTTCTACGCCAATCTGCTCGAGCGGTATCTGAGGAATCAGACTTATCCGCTGCGGCAGAACCAGAGTCAGGTGTTGAAGGCGCTGGACAGCGAGCAGCTGTTTGAGACTGCGCGGCGGGCCGCGGGCAGGTGAGGGAGGATGTGACGACGAACCGCGCGCAGCGTGAGCTCGCGCGGTTCGTCGTTTCGATTAGAGCTCCAGGAAGGTTTTGAAACCTCCATAGATCATGCGCTTTCCGTCGAACGGCACATTCTCCATGTCGTGCTTCAGCCGCGGGTCGGCCATGACCTTGGCGTTGATGGCATCACGCTGCTCACGTGACTCGTAGGTGATCCAGGCGAAGACGACCAGCTCGTCGTCCTTGAGCTGAACCGCGCGGGGGAAGGACGTGAGCTCGCCGTAGGGCACGTCGTCCGCGACACATTCCACGTAAGACAGCGCTCCATGGGACTTCCAGACATCCCCTGCGACGCGCGCCAGCTCCTTGTAAGCCTCGAGCTGCTGCTTCGGCACCGCTACGATAAAACCATCTACGTACGGCATATCAGCCTCCTTTGTCGGGTGGTGAAGAGAAGACGTTTGAGATGGGGGGAATCCGACATGGCGGGGAGAATAATGTCAGAGGCGGACGGCGCGCTGGGGGAGCAACGCCTCGCCTGCAATATCAAATGGATGAGCGAGCTTCTCGCGCAGGAGGAGTTCACCACCGACAGCGTGAGATAGGAGATGCCGATAGCGTAGGGTGAATCATCTTGAAGATGGCTCATGGCATCTCAGCGGCCGACGTTAGTCTGTGCGCTACACCACCCTGGTCTTACTTGCATCCCTGGCGTATCAGCGACGCGCTGGTGGCTCGCAATCGGAGAATTCATTGTTATCCCTGACTCTTGACCGAAAACGTTGGTCGGCTCTTTGCGTGCTCTGTCTGGGCGTATTGATGATCGTGCTCGACTCCACGATCGTAAACGTAGCGCTTCCGTCCATCCGGCAGGATCTCGGATTTACTGAAACGTCGCTGGTTTGGGTCGTGAATGCGTACATGCTGACTTTTGGCGGCTTCCTGCTGTTGGGTGCGAGGTTTGGGGATCTGTATGGTCACCGCAAACTCTTTCTCATAGGTACCATGCTGTTTACGATCGCGTCACTCGCGTGTGGTCTGGCGAACACGCAAAGTCTTCTGATTATTGCACGCGCGGTGCAAGGGTTGGGTGGGGCGGTGGTGGTCGCTGTTGCGCTGTCGCTCATCATGAACATGTTTCCAAATGATGCTGAACGGGCAAAGGCCATGGGTGTCTACGGATTTGTCTGCGCGGGGGGTGGCAGTTTAGGGTTGCTCTTCGGAGGAATGCTCACTGACGCATTCGGCTGGCACTGGATCTTTCTCGTCAACCTGCCGATCGGCATAGCCGTATATGCGCTGTGCGTTTCGTTGGTGCCAAACATCCGTCCGAAGAGCACTGCGGTCCAGGTGGATGCCTGGGGAGCGATCACCGTAACGATGTCGTTGGTACTTGCCGTCTACGCAATAGTGAATGGCAATCATCGTGGGTGGGGCTCGATAGAAACGCTCGGGCTGCTCGTGGCGGCGACATTCTTGTTCGTCGTGTTTCTCATCATCGAACGGCGTGTGCCCAGACCGCTGGTGCCGCTCAGTATTTTCAGGCTGCGCAATCTTACGATCGCGAGCGTTGTGGGGATTTTGTGGTCCGCGGGAATGTTTGCTTGGTTCTTTATCTCTGCATTGTACATGCAGCTCATACTCGGCTTTGAGGCGATGCAGGTCGGGCTGGCGTTTCTTCCAAGTAGTCTCATCATGGCGGTGTTCTCTCTGGGACTGTCGGCCAGGCTCGTCGCACGTTTTGGTATCAGGAAGCCGCTTGGTGTTGGTCTGTTGCTCGGCACTGTAGGATTCGCGCTGTTTGCACGTGTTCCTGTTAACGGAAATCTCCTGACGGACATATTTCCCAGCATGATTCTTCTGGGTCTCGGGGCAGGCATGGCGTTGAATCCATTGCTCATTGCCTCGATGAGCGACGTTCGGCCGAGCGAATATGGCCTTGCCTCGGGCATTATCAACACCGCATTCATGATGGGCGGCGCGCTGGGGCTAGCGATTATCGTCAGTGCTTCTGACACCCGCACGAACCATATGCTGGCTTCTGGGGCCACCGCCGACGTCGCTCTCACTGCAGGATATCAACTCGCTTTCTTTGCGGGAGCATTCTGTGCAGCTGCTGCGGGCCTGTGCGGCGTCTTATTTCTTCGTACGCGAACGCTCGACTCGACAAGAATAGCTGCGTCAGGGAATTAAGAATTAAGCGCGAGTCACGGCCGCGCCATAACCCTGGCTTGTCACACGCTCGCACGCATCAATCGTTGCATTCTTCTTAGAAGCGCGCAGCCGCTGGCACGTCGAGCTGATTCTTCGAGGGCTAACGCAGCTCATACGGCGGCGAAGACGAAAGTGTCTTAATAAAATACATTCAGTTGTATCTCGCTGTGGCCGTCGGCATTGCTCGTTGCTGAGTACCCCGCGCGCCGGCTTGCTCGAGCCGATCTCGATAATGGAGCATAACGGAATTTCTAGAAGCGCCCGTCAGCACTGTGGGTAGTGCGATTGTTCGGAACTCTAATAAGAAGGCTTCTAAATGTTTAGATCGGAAGACGACTGCGCGCGTGTCGGTATTGAATCAAAAAAATGCAACACGTCGCTTGCCCTGAGCTCCCTCGCTCTGTATCTCTCACTGATCGCCCCTGCCCAGTCTGCAGTTGCAGATGATCTCGGTCGAAATGTGGACTTGCACATTCCCGCTGCCGCGACGCTCGACCTCGAACCAAGTGAACGCAGGAATAAATCGGATGCTCCTTCGATGTCCGCGACGGAATCTATGGAGTATAAGTATAAGGGAACGCCCGTGGATCTCGGCGGCCGTTCGCAAGCTCGATCGAGTCTCGTCAGCTTGCATCGCGATAACCAAGTTTTGTTCGCTGCGACCAATGCGCCTCTAGAGAGCAACTCCGCGAGTGAAGAACAGTCCGGAAAAAAATCCAACAACACTGGGCGCGAGGCTCCTGAGCTCGAAGTGGTCGTAGTCACCGCGCAGAAGCGCTCCGAGAATCTAATGGAGGTACCGGCCGCCATCAGCGCGATCGGCGGTGCCCGGCTTGAATCTCAGCAGGTGAATTCGCTCTCCGATCTGGCGAATTATGTGCCTGGGTTATCTATGCAGGACGGCGGTGCGCTAGGCAAGAGAACCGTAGTGATACGTGGCCTGAGTACAGGCTACTCGCCTATCACCAGCTCGCCTCTGACGGCGACCTATATAGATGATACGCCAGTGGGTGCAACCACCGGCGCTCGTGCCGCGCAGTTCGGTCTTGATGTAATGCCATACGATCTTGAGCGAATCGAAGTCCTCCGTGGTCCACAGGGCACGCTGTATGGAGCGGGCGCAATGGGTGGAATCATCAAGTACGTGATGCGTAAGCCAGATCTCACGGCATTCGAATCACGCGTTGGTGGAAGTTCTGATTATGTAGATGGCAGTGGCGGTGCGGTGTGGGGCGGTCGCGGTGCGATCAACATCCCGTTGCTGACAGATAAGCTCGGCCTCCGTGTGAGCGGGATGTATCAGGACAGGCCTGGATACATCGACAACATCGGCACGGGCGACAGAAACTCGAACGCACTGACTCAAAGTGCCGTGCGCACTGCCATGTTATGGAGCGCTACAGAGAAATTATCGTTGCAGGCCTCCTTCATGTATCAGGACATCGATCAGGAGGACAACACTGCCGTGACGATCGACGCGGCAACGCACAAGCCATTTTACGGTGACGATATACGATCTACCAATTTCGCGGAATCGTTCGCACAGAAGACTTTATTTGCTGCCCTGGCCATCGAATGGGATCTGGGTCCCCTCAAGTTGACGAGTTCATCAAGCTGGTCCGAACTTAAAAGCAACGTGGTTACCGAGTTGCCGGGATTCGGCCAATATACTCCGGGAGTGCCGGATGCGCTTGCGCGCTCGATAATCACTGACGAAGTGTCGAAGTTTGTTGAGGAAGTCCGTCTTACGTCGTCGGATACGCAACGCATCGAGTGGATGCTCGGCGGTCTTTACACAAGAGAGGAGCCGACAGAACGGTATTCGCTGCCGAGCTCTACTGCTGCCGGGGAGCCGCTGCCGTTTGATCTGTTCAACTATTACAACCCGGAGTCGGTATTCGAGGAGCAGGCAGTATTCGGAAACGCGACCTACAAGCTGACGCGTCGATTCGACGTTAGTGGCGGCTTGCGCTACGCCGAGAACAAGAGCCATGCCTGCACCTACCATGATGGCTTGCTCAACCCGAGGGAGGTGCTCAACCCTGACGGCCCGCTTTGTACTTCGAGGCCCGCGGAAGGGAACACGACGTGGATGGTGAACACGCGATTCCATCCGAACGAGGACACGATGGTCTACGCACGGATAGCTACCGGTTATCGACCCGGTGGCGGGTGTACTGGTTGCGGGTCCGCGGTGTTTGAGACGCCGGATTTCTTTGACTCGGACGAGATAACGAATTATGAAATGGGGCTCAAAGGCCAACTCTATGAGCATCGCCTGAATCTCGAAGTGTCGGTGTTCTACATTGACTGGAACAATATCCAGATCAGCCTGATTTCTCCACGTGGCAGCGGTTATACCGGTAACGGCGGGAAAGCGACGAGCAGTGGTGTCGAGCTGGCGACTGGTTATCAGGCCACTGGCAACCTGCGGATCGATGCAACTCTTGCTTTCACAGATGCTCAACTTGCCGAAGACGCTCCGACCATTGGCGGTCGGGACGGTGACCAGTTGCCCGTATCGCCTCGTTGGACTAGCTCGCTGACAGCGGATTACAACCGTCCGGTGGGAGAGAACACGGCTCTGCTGCTGGGCGCGAGCTATCGCTATCGGGACAAGATCTACAATCAGCTGCCCAGTTCTCCGAATCCGGTACCACTCGGGCCACAGAATATTGTTGATATTAGCGGCGGCCTGGTGAAAGGCCGGACAACGATGCGGTTGTATGGCCGTAATGTCTTCGATAACCGTTCCTATACCGGACTTCTTGATTTATTCACTCCGCAAAGACCGATGGTCGTCCCTGTGCAGCCCAGAACTGTCGGCATCAGCGTGGACTACAGATTCTGAGATGACATCTGAGAATCGTAAATCTCCGGCGGGTGTGCATGCCGCCATCTGAAAACAGTTTCGAGACACACCCTGTCATGAAATGGAAAGATCGACCTCCAGCGGTTCAGTGGAATGTGCGGCCATTTATCAACGGCCGCTATTGTTCCTCGGGGTCGACGGATCGCTTCGATAATATCAATCCGGCGACGGAGAAAAGATTATGCGAAGTGGCGGTGGGAAATGCGGCTGATGTCGATTCAGCGGTTCGCGTAGCGCGAAGGCGTTTCGATGAGGGATGCTGGTCGCGACTGACATCGGGACGCCGTATTGACGTCCTCTTGCGATGGGCCGATCTCATTGTCCAGCACGCAGAGGAGCTTGCGTTGCTGGATACATTGGAAATGGGGAAGCCCATCAAGCTGGCGTTTCATGACGTCTCGGAAGTGGCCGCAGGGTTTTTGCGGGTGACTGCCGGACTGACTGACAAGTTACTAGGCGCCAGCGCACCACTGGCGCCTAGTGCCATTTCGTTCAATTTCTACGAGGCGAGAGGCGTCGTCGGAGCGATCACGCCCTGGAACTTTCCCACGGTAAACATGGTGATCAAGTGCGCGCCCGCACTGGCAGCCGGTAATACCGTTGTACTCAAACCATCAGAACTCGCATCGAGTTCTGCACTGAAGCTGGCGGAGCTTGCTCTAGAGGCCGGTTTGCCCGAAGGGGTGCTCAATGTTGTTCCGGGCCTGGGCGTAACTGTCGGCGCGGCATTGGCCTCACATCACGATGTCGATCTGATCTCCTTCACCGGCTCGACGGTGACCGGTCGTAAGATCATGGAGCTCTGCGGACGTTCTAACGGTAAGCCGCAGTTGCTGGAGTGCGGAGGCAAGTCACCGCACGTGGTGTTCTCTGATGTGAAGGATCTTGACGTTGTTGCGGAAGCAACCGCTCGTGGCGTGGTCTGGAATCAAGGACAGGTATGTAGTGCCCATACGAGGCTCATTGCCCATAAGGAAATCAAGGAAGACCTGTTGCGAAAGATTCTGGAGCGTGTGCGGAGCTATCATCCCGGCGATCCGCTCGAGGAGACGACAACTTTTGGCCCCCTTGCGAGCCCGGCGCAGCGTGATCGGGTGAAGGTCTATATCGAGCTCGGTCTTGAAGCAGGCGCCGAGGCGGTCCTGAGAGGGGCGATACAAGAGGAAGGGGGCTGCTACGTTTCGCCGACAATTTTCGATCGTGTGGATAGCGCGATGTCTATCGTGCAAGAGGAAATCTTTGGCCCTGTGCTGTGCGTACAGAGTTTCGAGACGGAGGCGGAAGCCGCGGTATTGGCTAACGACACCAAATACGGATTGGTCTCCACAGTGTGGACTCGGGATATGGGGCGGAGCAGACGTCTGGCGAATTCTATTAGATCAGGGGCTGTATTTATCCGGACTGCCGGCGAAGAGAGCTCTGATATGGAGGGCGCGCTGAGTCATGCGCCACAGGGTGCTTCGGGTTTCGGCTCGGAGTTTGGTTTGGAAGGTCTTCAGTCCTACTCGACCTTGAAGTTAGTCAGCATGACTGGCGCTTAGCAACATCGGAATTGATGTGAGAGATAAAGATCAGCAATTGGAAGCATACCGCCGTATGCAGCGTATTCGGCAGTTTGAAAAAACGGGCACTGAGCTTTACAAAGCAGGCAAGATTCCCGGCGCGTACCATGCAAGCATTGGTCAGGAAGCGGCGATAGTCGGTGCCTGTATGGCGTTGCGCGACGATGACTACATCACCGGTACTCATCGATCTCATGGCCACCCCATCGGTAAAGGAGCTAAGCTCGACGCACTTATGGCGGAGCTCATGGGTAAGGTCACCGGTATTTGCAAAGGACGCGGCGGTTCGATGCATCTGGCGGACTGCAGCGTCGGAATATTAGGAGAGTCGGCCATAGTGGGTGGAGGCATTCCGCTTGCCGCCGGTGCGGCATTGAGCGCCAAAGTGCGGGGTAGCAAGCAGGTAAGCCTCGCTTTCTTCGGCGATGGCGCAAGTAATCAGGGCACTTTCCACGAGACGCTGAATATGGCCGCGGCCTGGAAGCTGCCAGTAATTTTCTTTTGCGAGAATAATCAGTATGCGATCACGACATCAGTGATAAGCAGTCACGGTCAACCTGATGTAGCCCGACGCGCCATCGGCTATGACATCCCCGGAATCATCGTCGATGGGCAGGACATAGAGGCTGTCTACGAGGTAACACACACAGCTGTGGAGCGTGCTCGACTTGGGTTAGGTCCAACGCTGATCGAAGCCAAGACTTATCGATTTGATGAACACCAGGTGGGCCTCAACATTATCGGGGCTCCCTACCGGCTCGCGACTGAAGTGCAGGAGTTCGTCGAACAACGTGATCCCGTAATTCTATATAAGACTGTGTTGCTGGCCGCTGGTCTTTCCGTTGCCGAGCTCACATCAGTGGAGACCGAAGTAGCGAGAGCGGTAGCTCACTCGGTCGAATTTGCGGAGCAAAGTGAGCTGCCGCAGCCATCTGACGTCTATCAGAACATGTATGTAACGCCAATTCATTATCCTCCAGCGCAACGCACGAGTCGTTCATGAGTAGTGTGGCGGGAGTAGAGATTCAAACGTACCAACGCATCAGCTACATGGATGCGATCGTGCAGGCTCAGATCGAGGAGATGGAGCGTGATACGTCCGTCATACTGATGGGTGAAGACCTGGCAATTTATGGTGATGGGAAGGTACTCAGCACATTCGGCGGCTTGCGTGTCTGGAGCACGCCGATTTCCGAGAACAGCTTCAGCGGGATGGCGGTGGGTGCGGCGATGACGGGTCTGCGTCCGATCGTCGCATTGAGTATCGCGAGCTTTATGTACCTCGCTTCAGATCAGATCATTAATCAGGCCGGCAAGCTCCGATACATGACTGGCGGCCAGATGAAGGTCCCCGCAGTCTTTCGGTGCTCCATGTACTACAACAGTTCGATAGCGGCTCAGCACTCTGACAGACCCTATCCCATGTTCATGAATGCGCCGGGTCTGAAGATTATTGCGCCGACTACTCCCGCTGATATGAAAGGTCTCCTGAAGTCAGCCATTCGGGACGACGATCCCGTCATCGTATTTGAGGACAGCACGCTGTGGACTGTAAAAGACAACGTCTCAACGGATACTGACTTCTTAGTACCGATCGGTAAGGCAGACATCAAGCGCAGCGGAAGCGACGTTACGATCGTCGCCATCTCCGGTTGCATGAAGCCGGCTATGGCCGCGGCCTTGGCACTTCAGCATGAAGGTATCTCTGCGGAAGTGCTGGATCCGCGGACATTGGTGCCACTGGATAAGGACGCCATCATTCGATCGGTTGCGAAGACTGGTCGACTGGTCGTGGTCGATAACGCAAATCGTACCTGCAATGCCGCTGCAGAGATTGCGGCCATGGTGGCGGAAGAAGCGTTTGAGAGTTTGAGGAAACCTATCCAACGATTGAGCACGCCGGATGTGCACATTCCGTTTAGTCCGGTGCTGGAGAAGCCGCTGTATCCAAGCAAGGACGACATCATTGCGGCAGTTAAAAGGATCGTGTGACACGAATGACAAAGAAAGTAATTCTTCCCAAGGGAGGCATGGGGACCACGGAGGGCACGATTGCAAAATGGCTCAAGGCTGAAGGCGATGTTGTCACCGAAGGCGAAGTAATCGTCGAAGTTGAAATGGCGAAAGCCGTTGAAGAAGTGGTCGCCTCTGCCACAGGAGTTCTGACATCGATTCTATTAGCTGAAGGTGAAACGGCGGAAGTGTATACACCGATCGCTCTGATAGAAGAAGCGCGGTGAACGCATGGAGCGGTTGAATAGTAAGGTGGCGCTTATTACGGGTGGTGCTTCCGGCCTGGGGAAGGCCATTGCTCAGCGCCTGGTTTCCGAGGGCGCCCGCGTCGTTATAACCGACATTCAGGCCGAACTTGGCGTCGCAGCGGCTTCTGAGTTGGGTTGCGACTATCTGTCTCAGGATGTTACCGACGAAACCCGGTGGACGGAGCTGATGTGCGAGGTCAAGAGGCGGCACGGGGGCTTGCATGTCCTGGTCAACAACGCCGGAATTCTAGGTTCTATGGCGGCAATCAGCCCCGAAGATACGCCGCTGGCAGAGTGGAGGAAGATTTTTTCCGTGAACGTGGAAGGTGTATTTTTGGGGTGTCGGGCTGCGATACCGATAATTCATGCCGCGGGTGGCGGCTCGATCATCAACATCTCCTCCGTTGCTGGCCTGCTGGCCACTCCTTATGCGACGGCGTACGGGGCGAGTAAGGCTGCAGTACGACAATTGACGAAATCTGTTGCCCAGCATTGCGCGGAGAGGCGACTCAACATCCGCTGTAATTCTGTGCATCCGGGCATCGTGCGAACCCCATTGTGGAATGAGCAGGCCTCGGAGTCCGCGCACCGTCGCGGAGTGGCTGTCGAAGTCCTTCTCGAGGAAGCCGCCGCCGCGGTTCCGTTGGGCGATTTCACGGAGTCTCGGGATATCGCTGCCGCAGTCGCCTTTCTCGCATCTGACGAATCTCGTCACGTCACGGGCGGAAAACTGGTGGTCGATGGTGGCATTGTTCATTGTGACACTTATCAGGTCGGCTCGGCCCGTAGGCAGTGAGTAGCAGGTGGCGTCTTTTTCAGCTGCTGCTGTTGGCTGCGTCAACGTGGGCGGTGACCTACGCACGTTATGCGCTGGGTCCACTACAGGAAGCGATCCGCGTCGATCTCGCGCTGACCGATAACCAAATGGCGTGGCTGCAGGGGCCGGCACTGGCGCTGCCGATGGCGCTTGGGGCAATTCCATTTGGCCTTTACGTTGATCGATTTCCCAGGGCGCCGTTGTTCCTGGCCGGGGCGGGGCTCATTCTGGCGGCTACGGTAGCTAGTGCCTTCGCGCCAAGCTATCCATTTCTTATAGCTGCTCGCTGTGTTGTCGGTCTTGCATTTGCGGCAGTCATCGTCGCAGCCTATTCGGCGGTAGCTGATCTGTACGCGGTAGCCCAGCGCGGCCGCGCCACCATGGTTGTTTGCATGGGTGAGATAACAGCACCGCCGGCAGCATTTGCAGTCGGGGGTGTTTTATTGACTCTGGTTGTCGTCGGGCAGGAAGGGTGGCGCTCGGCGTTGCTTTGGATGTGCACGCCGCTATTGTTTGCTGCGCTCCTTCTCTTGTTGTTGCGAGAACTTCCGCGCACCGATGTGGTAGTTGAGAACGCCCCGTTACGCGTCGCCTGGCGTGGACTGTGGGGCTATCGCGGTGTAGTCGTGCCGTTGATGTTTGCTCGCATCATGGTCTGGATTGCGGACGGAGCGGTGGTTGTATGGGCCATACCGAGCTTCGCGCGCAGTTTCGCCATGCAGCCGGAGCGTGTCAGTGTGATTATGGCGAGTGCGCTACTAGTGTGTGGTGTGCTCGGCCCTGTCCTCGGTGGACCGCTGGCGGATATTTGTCAACGAAGTGGCGGGCCGCGCCGTACCGTGACGGCGTTGTTGGTTCTAGCTGTATTAAGCGTACCTGCAGCGCTCTTCGCCATCATGCCAAATGCCTCTGTAGCGGGCATGGTGCTGACGTTATTTCTGACGTTGGGGGCCACGTTCGGTGTTGCAGCCATGACGCTTGCAACGATCGTAATTCCGGGGGAGTTACGTGGTTTGTATGTTGCCGTCTCAGTTGTTGCGGGCGCCACATTTTCCATTGGGTTAGCCCCAGTAGTCGTTAGTGCACTGTCCGCTGTGCTGGGTGGGCCCGCGAGAATTGGTTTGGCTTTAGCCATTGTCTGTGGTTCCACAACGCTAATCAGTGTCGTTGCTTTGGGTTGGGGCCGGCGGTATTTCCCCAGTGCAGGAGGACGGAGTTCTCCTCCAGCGACCGCATATTTTACGATGGGGCGGGAGGATTGATGCGAGCTTCGATTCGTGACACCGAGATTTTCTTCGACGTCGACGGCGCGGGACTTGTCCCGGACGGCTCCTGCATGCGTGAACGGCCGACTGCTTTTCTCCTGCACGGGGGGCCAGGCGGAGACCATGCGAACTACAAAGCGCGTTATGCAGCTCTCAAGGAGCGAATGCAGCTCGTCTATATTGATCATCGCGGCCAGGGGCGCTCCGCTCGTGGTTCCCCCAGAACGTATACGCTAGATGAGAATGTCGAAGACATGGAGGCACTGCGTCGGTATTTGGGTCTCGGCGCGGTTGTCAGCATCGGCGGCAGTTATGGCGGAATGGTCGCGATGGCGCATGCTGCTCGCTATCCCCAGTCGGTATCACATCTAATTGTGTTCGCCACCGCAGCCCACGCCGGCTACATCGCACGAGCAAAGGAGATTGTCACGGAGCGTGGCACTGCTGAGCAGATCGCCCAGTATGAAGATCTGTTCGCCGGCCGGATCGATACAACAGACAAGATGCGTCACTTCTTTAACGTCATGGGGACGCTTTACGCTCGAAAGTACGATGCCCTACTTGCCGAGCCTGCCCTTGCGCGCACTATTCTGACGCCTGAGGCACAGAACGAGGCCTATCGGCCAGGGGGATTTCTGCGTAGTTTTGATTTGCGCCCAGAACTTGGTGCAATAGTCGCCCCCACGCTGATCATCGGTGGTCGCTATGACTGGATCTGTCCGCCAGAATTTTCCGAAGAGATTCATCGGCTCATTCCCGGCTCGGATCTGCGTATATTTGAGGAGAGCGCGCATTTCATTGGAGGAGATGAGCCGCAGAAGTTTCTCGATGCGGTTGCCGGCTTTCTGGCCTATGCAACACGGACAGTAAGTGAATGACAAGCGGCATCATAGTGGAGAGCGTGTCCTCCGCTCTGATCGAGGAAGCCACTTCGTGGCGCCATCATCTGCATGAGCATCCGGAGCTTGCGTTCGAAGAGCGGCACACCGCCGACTTTGTAGCTTCTCAGCTCGACGCATGGGGTTTGAAAGTCCACCGTGGACTCGCGGGTACAGGGGTAGTAGGTACGTTGACGCGTGGCATGGGTCAGCGAGCGATCGCCATACGCGCGGATATGGATGGGCTATCGATTCAGGAGGAAAGCGGCGCTGCCTATTCATCGCGCAGGCCCGGCATCATGCATGCCTGTGGGCACGACGGGCACGTCGCCATGGCCTTGGCGGCTGCACGGGCTTGCTCAGAGATGCCCGACCTCGATGGAACCGTGCACTTCATATTTCAGCCTGCGGAGGAGAACGAAGCCGGTGGCCGGCGGATGGTGGAGGATGGCCTCTTTCGACTCTTCCCATGTGACGCTGTGTATGGCCTGCATAATTGGCCCGCATTGCCGTTGGGTACATTCGTTGCGCGCGATGGTCCCATGATGGCTGCCTTCGGAATATTCGAAATCGCAATTCACGGTCGCGGATGCCACGGGGCGATGCCGAATGAAGGCGCCGACTGCATTCTCGCTGGGTGTCACTTGGTCACGGCCTTACAAAGCATCGTCAGTCGGAACGTACGCCCTATTGACGCGGCCGTGGTGTCTGTAACTCAAGTGCATGCGGGGAGTACATGGAACGTCATCCCACCCAACTGTATTGTCCGTGGCACCACGCGTTGGTTTGAGGGCGAAGTGGGTGATGTGCTTGAGCGTCGTGTAACGGAGCTCGCCAAAGCGGTCTCGACGGCATTTGGCTGTGAGGCGCATGTTCGCTACGAGAGACGATACCCCGCTACGATAAACAATCCCGCCGCTGCCAGCCTCGTTCGTGCTGTGGGGGTTGCACCCCCAGTCAATCTCCGGCTCGTCGACGCTCAGCCGAGCCTGGGCGCCGAAGATTTTGCGTTCATGTTGTTAGACGTTCCGGGGTGTTACATCTGGCTAGGCGCAGGCGGTGCAGGCGACAATCGCGGCCTGCATTCCCCCTACTATGACTTCAATGATGAGTTGTTGCCCTTTGGGGTGGGGTTATGGACTTCTCTCGTAAGGCATAGCCTGTTTCACACATAGTTACGTGGCATAGATGAGTGCAAGCTGCGCTACCTTGTATGTAGCCGACGGCTTATGCCTTCTCGTCGCATCATTCGGTGCTAACCCACGCAATCAAACCCCAGAGCAGAATGTCATCGGCGCCATAGTCAGTCGGTAGGCAGCATATGCTGAGCTGCGCTCTGCTGATTGGGTAGGCGATAGGTCGATGTCGCTCAAATAACGCTCGGGGTACGGCCGCTCGGTAGCGCGTTGATTCGCGCGAAGTTTGTCAGGTCGCTCCTACAGAAGCGCGCGTCAGCGCGCCGAAGACTAAAAAGGGTGCGACCTGCTCTGGTCGCTCGAAAACTCAGACAGGCCTCGCTCAGCAGGCATCTGTTGCTAGTTGGGGCCTTGACTCAGATCACTGCCTGACCGCAGTGTGGTCGTTCATCGACCGCACGCCCCGGTTGCCCTGACTATGACGCTGGCAGCGTATTCGAGCGTCGTGCTTATCCCTGTAGAACTGCAGAAGCTGCGCGCCTTGTTCGCATTGAATCCTGCGAACAAGCGCGTTGACGTATCTTGGAGGAGAAATAGATGGATCTAAGTAATAAAGAATCGAGGAAAATGATTCTGGCGACAGCAAACGATGGGGCGACCTGGATGCAGCAGCTGTCTCTCGCTGGCTTTGATCGAGAACAGCTAGAACTACTCGTGCAGCGTATGCCGGGTGGTGAAGCTAACGTGGAAGATGCGTACCCACTTTCCCCGCTACAGGAAGGGATGCTCTTTCACCATGTACAGAGCGAGGGTCATGACCGATACATTTTATCCAACTTACTGCAGCTGGATTCACATACGACACTGTTAGCACTGATCGAGGCTCTGCAGAGCGTAATCGCAAGTCATTCCATTCTGCGCACAGCGATCTTTTGGGAGCACGTTCCATGGCCCGTGCAAGTCGTTCTTCGCCATGCGCCTATGGCGGTGAACGAGATTGTGTTGAGTCGCGACGGGAACTCAATCGACCACGCTAAGGAGTGGATGACGCGGCAGCAGACGTGGGATCTGCGGCATGCGCCACTGCTGCGACTGACAGTGGCGGCCAGTACGCAGGGCCTTCAGTGGTATGCATTGTTGCAGGTTCATCATTTGATCTGCGATCACGAATCGTTGAAGGCGCTAATCGCGAAAACCGTGGCCTGTATTGTTGGTGAGGTACAGGGTCCACCGGATATCTCGACATATCGGGACTATGTCGCCTATGCATTGGAACGTGTGCGAACTTCTGACGCCGAGGACTTCTTTCGGAAAAAGCTCGGCGATATAGACGCACCCTCGGCGCCTTTTGGCTTGTTGAATGTGTACGGCGACGGCAGTGACGTTCAGGAAGCGCGCCTTGCACTCGACTCCGGTCTGGAGCGACGGGTGCGTGTTCAAGCACTGCGGGTGGGAGCGAGTCCGGCCCGGCTATTTCACGTTGCTTGGGGTCTGGTGGTTGCATGCACTACCGGGCGGGACGATGTCGTATTTGGAACGGTGCTGTCCGCGGTAGAGCGCGGGAGCGCACGCTCCGGCGGTTCCCTTGGAATGTTCGTCAACACCTTGCCTTTGAGGCTGCGGCTGCGAGATGCGTCCGCTGCAGAGGTGGTGCAACAGGCCCAACAGGAGCTGACAGAACTATTTGGCTATAACCAAACGCCACTCGCCGTTGCGCAGCGTTGCAGCGCAGTGAGTGGTGCAGCACCGCTGTTCAGCACACTTCTGAATTACAGACGCAGCCTACCGAATGCCAGGTCGGAGTGGACCGCCGCAGACGGGATCCGACTGCTCGCGACTGGCGAAGCGTGGACAAATTATCCCGTCACTATGCTGGTCGATGACGTTGGGGACGGGTTTGTGATGACGGCTCAGACAGCGCGACAGATAGATCCGTCGCGGATGGCGGAGTATTTGCACGCGTCAATGCGATCGCTGGTAGACGCACTGGAGCAAGCGCCACATACACCGGCATTAGCATTATCACCTCTATCTGACAGCGAGCGGCACCGGGTTACCGAAGTGTTTAATGCAGCCGAGGTGCTCTCACCACAAACGAAACTCCTCCACGAGTTGTTCGAAGCGCAGGTGATACGCGCGCCCAATGCCGTGGCGGTGGTGTTTGGAGAGGAGTCGCTAACCTATCTGGAGTTGAACATGCGAGCGGGCCAGCTCGCGCTGCATTTGGCGAACGAGGGCGTGGCTGCCGACGAGTTGGTGGGGATTTATATGGAGCGCGGCCTTGAAATGGTCGTTGCAATACTAGGGGTCTTAAAGGCCGGAGGGGCATACCTGCCCCTTGACCCGAATTCCCCGATAGAGCGTCTGGCCTTCATGTTGGAGGATGCGGCGCCTCGCGTGCTCCTGACGCAAGAGCGCTTGATCGTCGGCCTGCCTTCCACATTAGCAAGGGTGATTTGTCTCGATCGTGATTGGAGCGAGATCGCGAAAAGACCTTCGAGCGCGTTCGTTCCCAGGCCAGGGCAATCGCATCAGCTGGCCTACGTTATCTATACCTCTGGCTCGACTGGCCAACCTAAAGGCGTCATGGTCGAACATGGCAACGTGACGCGTCTTTTTTCTTCAACAGCGCCATGGTTCGGTTTCGACGATCAAGACGTGTGGACGCTGTTCCATTCGATCGCGTTCGATTTTTCAGTATGGGAGCTCTGGGGCGCTCTGCTCTATGGGGGAAGAGTCATCATCGTGCCGTACGCGGTCGCACGATCTCCGCTGCAATTCTATCGACTCTTATGCGAAGAGGGTGTGACGGTGTTGAATCAGACACCGACCGCCTTTGCTCAGCTGAATGAGGCCCAGACTCAAGTCGTGACGCAGCCGACCTCGCTGCGACTCGTGATCTTCGGCGGTGAGAAACTCGAGTTGCACCTATTGCGGTCGTGGATTGAGCGCAATGGGGCAGTGAGTCCGCAACTTGTGAACATGTACGGAATAACGGAGACGACGGTGCATGTCACGTATGCGCCGCTGACTGAACAGCTCATCCTGTCTGAGCGCGGCAGTGTTGTCGGCAGGCCTATCCCGGATCTGCGCGTCTATATCCTGGATGAATTTCAACATCCGAGGCCTATCGGCGTGGCGGGAGAAATCTATGTTGGGGGTGCCGGCCTGGCACGGGGATATCTAAAACGGACGGCTCTTACAGCAGAACGCTTTCTTCGCGATCCATTCGTCACGGATCCGGCGGCGCGGATGTATCGGAGCGGCGACCTGGGTAGCTGGCGAGCGGATGGGACTATTGAGTATTTCGGGCGCAACGACAAGCAAGTAAAGATTCGTGGCTTTCGCATTGAGTTAGGTGAGATCGAAACTCAGCTTGCACAGCACGCCGAGGTGCGGGAGGCGGTAGTCCTTGCCCGCGAGGATATTCCCGGCGAGAAGCGCTTGGTGGCGTATGTCGTCTCTGAGAATAAGCACCGGCGTCCCGATGCTGGAGAGCTGCGCACTCACCTGGCTGCCGCATTGCCAGACTATATGGTGCCAAATGCGTTTGTGCTCCTTGAGCAACTGCCGCTGACGATAAACGGCAAGCTGGACTGGCGGAAATTGCCACCGCCAGAGCTGGAGGCGTACGGCAGGCGCGAGTACGAAGCGCCGCAGGGAAAAGTTGAAGAGCTCCTGGCCGACATCTGGAAGGCAATACTTCGGGTCGAAAGCGTGGGTCGAAGTGATAACTTCTTTGAGCTAGGTGGGCATTCCTTATTGGTCATGCAGATGATGGAAAGGCTGCGTCGCGTGAAGCTGTCGGCCGACGTTCGGCAGATTTTTGACAATCCAACATTAAGCAGACTCGCAAGCCTTTTGACCAGCGAGGCAAAGCCGCAGTTCGTTGTGCCGCCTAGCAGGATTCCCGCAGCTTGCGCCTCGATCTCGCCACAGATGCTGCCCCTGATCGACCTCGACGCTTCGCAGATCGAGCGGATTGTGCAGCGGGTGCCCGGAGGAGCCGCAAACATTCAAGACATTTATCCATTGGCACCGCTTCAGGAAGGAATTTTATTCCATCACCTGTTGAGTGATCTTGGAAAAGATATTTATAGCGTGGCAAGAATTCTCTCGGTTGCGTCGAGAGACAAGCTGGAGGAATTGATCGCCGCCTTGCAAGCAGTTATCGATCGCCACGATATCCTGCGGACGGCCATCCTGTGGAAGGAACTACCGCGGCCGGTTCAGGTGGTATATCGCGAGGCGACGCTCAAAGTTGAGGAGATGCGCCTGACGGGAAGGTGTGATCCCATCGCGCAGATCAAGGAGTGGGTAAGTCAGGATGGGCAATGGCTTGATCTGCAAAGCGCTCCATTAATGCAACTGCAGATAGCGCCCGATGCACAAGGTGGGCGTTGGTACGCACAGCTGAAATCACACCACATTGTCGGCGATTACACGTCTCAGGCTACTTTCATGGCTGAGGTGGTTGCTCATCTCGAGGGACGCGCAGATCTGTTGTGTGACTCGCTACCGTATAGAAATCACGTGGCGTTCCTGCTCGAGTATGCAGATAGGCATGACGTCGAGGCTTTTTTCCGCGGAAAGCTCGGGGATATCGATGAGTCGACGGCTCCATTCGGGCTCATCGATGTTCGTGGCGATGGCAGTCAAATCGACAGCGCGCATCAGATGCTTGATCCGGAGTTAGCCCAGGAGGTCAGGATGCACGCACGCCGTCATGGCGTGAGCGTCGCGTCGCTTTTCCATGCTGGCTGGGGGCTCGTGGTTGCAGCTACCAGCGGACGAAGTGATGTTGTGTTCGGCAGTGTACTACTGGGCCGTTTGCAAGGAGAGTCGGGAGCGCAGCAGATATTAGGTATGTTCATCAACACTTTGCCCCTCAGATTACGACTGCGCGATGTGACGGCACAGGATCTGGTTGAGCAGGCACAGCGAGAATTGGTGGAACTTCTTACCTACGAGCAGGCGTCACTTGCGGACGCGCAGCGTTGCAGCGGCGTCAAGGGTTCGGCACCGCTGTTCAGTTCGTTGCTGAATTTTCGGCATAGCGTAGCCAATCCTGACGCCGATCTGAACAGGGTGAGCGGGTTCAGTATGCTCGCTGAAGAAGACCGTACGAACTATCCGGTTACGATGTCCGTCGACGATCTTGGGGTGGGATTCGTTCTGTCGGCGCTGACAGATCGAAGGATCAATCCGCAGCGGATGACGGCTTATTTTCACGAGGCCATGCAATCGCTGGTGGCTGCTCTCAGGACTTCACCGCAGAAACTCGCATTGACCCTGTCGGTATTGCCTCCGAGCGAGCGTCATCGTGTCATTGAGTCGTTCAATGCGACGGAGGTGGCGTATCTGCAGGAGAAGCTGGTCCATGAATTATTCGAAGATCAGGTAGAGCGTACGCCGAGCGCGGTTGCTCTGATCTTCGGCGGCAACTCGCTGACCTATTCCGAGCTCAATGCCAGAGCTAATCAGCTGGCGCGTTTTCTTCGCTCGAAAGGCGTCGGTCCAAAACGGCCGGTAGCCGTTTGCATGGATCGCAGCATTGAAATGGTTGTGGCTTTGTTGGGCATCCTCAAGGCCGGAACGGCTTACCTGCCATTGGATCCAACCCATCCCGTGGATCGATTGCAGTACATGCTGGAAGACGCAGCTCCACTGGTTGTGCTCACTCAGGAGAAGTTACGGCCGATGTTGCCGCGCGTGCAGGTCGAGTTCATAGCATTGGATGCCGAGCAGAACGCCGTCTCTCAGCAGGAGGCGGGTAATCTGTCAGCGTTGGAGACGGGTTTGACGAGGACAAGTTCGGTATACGTGATTTATACCTCTGGCTCGACTGGTCATCCCAAGGGCACCGAAATGCCCCACAGCGCAATGGTGAACCTCATCGAGTGGCATCGGCACGGCTTCGGCGCAAGCGAAGGCAGGCGCGTGTTGCAGTTTGCGGCGCTGAGCTTCGATGTCGCTTTCCAGGAAATCTTCTCGACCCTCTGCACCGGCGGCACCCTGGTGTTGCTGGCGGAGTCGGCTCGCAGAGATATTGCGGCATTGACGCAGCTCATTGGGACACATTCCATCGAGAGGTTGTTCGTCCCGCCACTCATTTTGCAGAGTCTGGCCGAGCACGTGTCCGCGCTGGATTCCACTCCGGAACATCTGATCGATGTGATCACGGCTGGTGAGCAACTGCGAATCACCCCGGAGATCAGCCGGTTCTTCGAACGGCTGCCGAGATGCCGCCTTCACAACCACTACGGTCCTACCGAGACCCATGTGGTCACGGCGCTCACCTTAGCGGGCGAGCCCGCCGCCTGGCCGTTGCTTCCTACAATTGGTCGTCCCATCTCCAACACACGGATCTACATCCTGGACGAGGGCAATCAACCTGTACCGGTCGGGGTGTCCGGTGAAATCTACATTGCTGGAGCGGGAGTGGCGCGCGGTTATCCAAAACGTCCGGACTTGACGATGTTGCGCTTTCTGCCTGATCCGTTCGGGGCCGGACGTATGTATAGAACGGGCGATGTCGGTCGCTGGCAGGAAGACGGAGCGATCGAATACCTGGGGCGCAACGACGATCAGGTGAAGATTCGCGGCTTTCGCGTCGAACTCGGCGAGATCGAGGCACAGCTCGAAAAGCATGTGCAAGTGAGGGAGGCCGTTGTTATCGCGCGCGAAGATGTTCCCGGTGAGAAACAACTGGTGGCCTATGTCACTTCCAGGGACAGCCAGAACAATCCGGGTATCGAGGGGTTACGCGCTCATCTGGCGGAGTCATTGCCGGATCATATGGTGCCGACTGCCTTCGTAATACTCGAGCGTTTGCCGACGACCGCCACCGGCAAGCTTGATCGGCGCTCGTTGCCGGCGCCCGAGACCAGCGCATACCTCAGCCGCGAGTACGAAGCTCCTTCGGGTGATGTGGAGGAGAGACTCGCACACATCTGGCGCACGCTACTCCGTAGAGAGCGAGTTGGCCGTAACGACAACTTCTTTGAATTGGGCGGACACTCGCTTCTTGCCATGCAGGCGATTGTTCGAATTCGCGCGGCGTTGTCGATTGAAGTGCCGATCAGATTGCTATTCGAAGCCCCGACACTGCATCAGCTGGCTGCTCAGGTGGACGATCTTCGCAGGATGCGGCTGCTTGATGAGATATCGGCTGGTGGACGCGACATCGATGAGTTGCTCGAAAGAGTCGCTTCGATGCCGGACTACGAGATTCAGGCGTTAGTTACAGAGTTGCGATCGGAGTAAAAAGCCATGACAAGGACGTCTCTCTCGACGAAGGAAAAATTCGGGACGCTCTCGGAACAGCAAGCAAGTCTCCTCAGGTTGCTGCTGGAGGACAAGTCCAGGCGAACTCAGGCGATCAAGCCTCGGTCTCGTGGCGCTATTACCGGTCGATCGGGACCTACCTCCTGGGCACAGGAGAGCTTGTGGTTCATCGAGCAACTGGAAGGCGCGAGTTCCGCCTACCACATTTCCAAAGCAGTGCGATTACGCGGAGAGCTGGATAAAACGTTGTTGCATAGAGCACTAAGCTCTCTCGTGCAGCGGCACGAAGTCCTGCGGACCGTGTTCGTTACATTGGAGGGAAAGCCTCTTCAGGAGGTCAAGACGGATTGTGCCTTCGCGTTACAAACAATCGATCTGACGGGAGCGACCGATGTAGCGCGTGAAGCGCTCGTCAGTACTCATCGGGACGAGGAAGCTCGTAAAGCCTTCGATCTGGAGACAGGCCCGCTCATTCGGGGTCGATTGCTCCGCCTGTCGCCGGATGAGCATGTGATGCTGATCACGATGCATCACATCGTGTCCGATGGCTGGTCGATGGAGATTTTTGTACGTGAGCTCTCAGAGATTTATCGTGCCTATGTGAACGATGATAACGTCGCTCTGCCTGTGTTGCCGATTCAGTACGCAGATTACGCTCAGTGGCAGCACGCTTCGCTGCAAGGTAAGGCACTCGAAAGGAGGCTGAGCTACTGGCGAACTCATCTAACTTCAGCCGCCCCCAGGCTCGAATTGCCGACAGATCGGCCCAGGCCGCTCGTTCAGAGTCATCGCGGCGATACGCTTGAGTTCAGAATGGACGCGTCGCTGACGGCTTCCCTCAAGTCTTTCGCGCTTCGTCACGAGATGACGCTGTTCATGCTGTTGTATGCCGGGTGGGCAATTCTGCTTTCGCGACTCAGCGGACAGTCCGACGTCGTTATAGGTACGCCAGTAGCCAACCGACAACGCCCGGAACTCGAACGCCTCATGGGGTTGTTCGTGAACACTGTCGTACTTCGCGCCACGGTTGACGAGAACTCGCTGGTGGAGGAGCTATTGGCGCAGGTCAAAGAGGTGACGCTCGGCGCGTACGATCATCAGGACGTGCCATTCGAGCAAGTTGTCGAGGCACTTCGGCCACAACGAAGCCTGAGCCATCATCCTCTGTTCCAGGTGATGTTGGTCGTACAGAACGTCTCTCGGGAAGCACTGGATCTGCCTGGACTGAGTGTTCAGACCGAAGCCTGCGCTGGTGAGCCAGCGAAGTTCGATCTCTTGCTAGCGTTGGAAGAACACGAGACGGAGATCGTCGGCAATGCCAATTACGCCGTGGATCTCTTCGATCGGGCGACCGTGGAGAGATGGATGGCGTGCTTTACGATTTTGCTGCAACAGCTGATCGTGAATGAGAAGAGCCATGTCGGCAGCCTGTCGATGCTGTCCACAGATGAGCGTGAACGGGTTATAGAGCACTTTAATGCAACCGATGTGCCGTATCCGCGAGAGAAATTGATTCATCAGATTTTCGAGGAGCAAGTTGCGCAGACTCCTGATGCGGTCGCGGTGACGTATGAGGAGCGATCCATCCGTTACGGTGAGTTGAATCGTGCTGCCAACAAGTTGGCGCGATATCTCGTAGCGATAGGTGTACAGGCCGGCGATCGCATTCCGATCCGTATGATGCGCGGTCTCAGGATGTTGATCGCCCAGCTCGCAGTGCTGAAGAGCGGTGGTGTATATGTTCCTCTTGATCCCGACCTTCCTGAGCAAAGGCAGCTGGTCCTCATAAAGGATTGCGGAGCACGGCACCTGCTCACTGAGGAAACCGTCGCAGAGCTTTGTGAGCTCGAATTCCTACGTCAGGTCGATTGGGCGAGCGCGGAAGCGCTGGCCGATTCGATGTCCGAGGATAATCTGCAACTGATCCGAGTGGAGCCGTCCATTGCATACATCATGTATACCTCCGGATCGACTGGTGTGCCAAAGGGTGTTCTCGTCCCGCATCGGGCGGTGAATCGGCTAGTCATCAACAATGGCTACGCACGGATCAACGCCACGGATTGCATCGCCCATTGCAGCAACCCTGCGTTCGATGCCTCCACATTCGAGATCTGGGGGGCGTTGCTGAATGGCGCAAGCGTCCTGATCGTCCCCCAGGCTGTTGTGCTGGAACCCGACGAATTCGTCTCGCTGCTGATGGTCAGGCGCGTTTCGGTGCTTTGGCTGACGGTAGGATTGTTGGTTCGCTACATAGATGCGCTCAGGGCTGTATTTGGCCAGCTCAAGTATCTGATGACCGGCGGTGACGTCGTGGATCCTGTCACGGCGAGAAGAGTCATGGAACGCGATCCTCCGCGGTATTTCCTCAATTGCTACGGCCCGACGGAATGCACCACCTTTGCAACCACGCATACAGTTGAAGCGATACGGGATGACGCGGTCGCTATTCCCATAGGCAGGCCTATTGGAAACACGCGCCTCTATGTTCTCGATCGTGGCTTGCAGCCGGTGCCGATCGGCATTCAGGGAGAGATCTACATAGGCGGAGACGGAGTTGCGCAGGGTTATCTGAATCAGCCGGAGCTGACCACGGAGCGCTTCGTGCCTGATCCATTCAACGCACGGCCGCTGGCAAAGATGTACAGGACGGGTGATCTGGGGAGGTGGAATGCGGACGGGGAGATCGAGTATTTCGGCCGTAACGACAATCAGGTGAAGGTTCGCGGCTTTCGAATCGAGCTGGGAGAAATATCGGGGCAGCTTGCCCGACATGCGCGGGTCAGGGATGCCGTAGTGGTGATACGCGAGGATGATCCCGGCGAGAAGCGTTTGGTCGCGTATGTGGTTCCTCGCGAGACAGCCACTCCAGAAGAAGCCGTAAGCGCAGAGATACTGCGTGCCTATCTCGACACGACGTTGCCGGATTACATGGTTCCCGGCGCATTCGTCATGGTGGAACGTATGCCGCTGACGATCAATGGGAAGCTGGATCGAGCCGCGTTGCCATTGCCGGAGCGCGCAGCGTATGTAAACCGTCACTACACACCGCCAGAGGGCGAGATAGAGCTTCAGTTGGCCGGCATCTGGGCAGAGCTTCTGAACCTGGAGCGTGTTGGTCGACAGGATAACTTCTTTGATCTGGGTGGACATTCACTGCTCGCTCTGGTGCTTCAATTCAGGGTGAATAAAGCATTCGACGTGGCGCTGACAGTCAAGGATACATATCGGACGTCGTCGTTGGCGGAGTTGGCCTCGCTTATCGGTGGCACCTCGACCGTGGATAGTTTTGTAGACCTGGCTCGAGAAGCAGTGTTGGATGACACGATTCGCCCCAAGTCGGTGGCACCCGCTCGGCGCGCAAAAGCCATTCTCATGACCGGGTGTACGGGCTTTGTCGGTCGCTTTCTTCTTGCGCAACTGCTGCGCGATACCGACGCGACCGTCTACTGCCTGGTGCGTGCCAAATCGCCGCGACAGGCTATGGAGCGCATCACCGCAACCCTGCTGAAATGGAATTTGTGGAGCGATGGGTTCGAGTCACGGATCGTGGCGGTTCCGGGCGACATGGGCGCTTTACGGCTGGGCCTCGACGATGAGATGTATCAGACGCTATCTAACGAAGTCGACAGCATCTATCACTGTGCTACGAGCATGAACCATCTCGAAACATATGAGATGGCAAAGCTCACTAACGTTCGAGGCACTGAGGAGTTATTGAAACTTGCTACGCGCAATAAGCCCAAGCTGCTCAATTATATTTCGACTTTGAGCGTCTTCAGTTCCGTAGGGCACAATGCAAGTCGAGTCGCATATGAAGACAGTTCAATAGTAAGCGAAAGGCACTCGCTGTTCGACGGCTATGCGGCGAGCAAGTGGGTTGGCGAGAAAATGATCATGACGGCGGGCGAGAGAGGCATACCCTGTAACATTTTTCGCCTGGGGCTCGTTCTTGGCGACACGGAGCAAGGGCGATACGATCCGTTGCAGAGGGAATACAGAATTCTCAAAAGTGGGTTTCTTATCGGCTGCGGTATCGAGAACTATAGATATGAGTTGGCACCAACGCCGGTGAATTACGTCGCGCGCTCCGTGGTGTTTCTCTCGACACAAAATGCTGAAGGGCACGGTATTTTTCATATCTCCTCGTCCAGTCAGAACGTGGAGGGGTTGTTCGAGTGTTGTAACGCAGTCGCTGCGACCTCTCTTGACCTTGTGCCACTTTACGAGTGGATACGGAAGCTAAGGCAACTGCATGACGAGGGGAGGTCGCTGCCTGCCGTGCCGCTCATGGAATTCGCCTTCTCGATGGATGAAGCATCGTTTGTGAAAAGCCAGGGTGAGATCGGCGCGGTGCGCACTCGCTTTGATTGCTCGAAGACGCATCGAGCGTTGGAGCGCGCGGGCATTATTGCCCCGGTGTTCGACGAGGCTCTTCTCAAAGTCTACGTCGATGGAATGTTCGCCCAGGACGCGGAGCTGCGCGACTTGCACACCTTGGAAGGAGTGGTCCAGTGAAGAGTGGGAACCGAGTTCGCGGCGACGAGCGCCTGTCAAGGATTCAACATCACGAGATGTTACGGCGGATGCTGAGGATCAGGCTCTTCGATGGGAAAGCGGCGGTGATCAGGCCGGGGTGGATTTCGGGGCCACTTCACAATTCGCTCGGTCAGGAGGCTGAAATCGTCGGCGCTTGCATGGCCCTTCGTACGGACGATTTCATGACCGGAAATCATCGGTCACACGGCCACCCGATAGGCAAGGGTATTGCCCTCGCACCGTTGATGGCTGAGTTGTTTGGCAAACGCACTGGCGTTTGTCGTGGCAAGGGCGGGTCAATGCATCTTGCCGTATTCAGCGCAGGTTGCCTGGGCGAGTCAGGCATCGTCGGGGGCTCGATGCCGACGGCGACTGGGGCCGCTTTGAGCGCTCAGCTGCGAGGGACCGATCAGGTGTGTCTTTGTTTTTTCGGAGACGGCGCTGCCAATTGTGGCCCATTTCATGAGTCATTGAATCTCGCGGCCGTGTGGAAGTTACCGGTCATTTTTCTCTGTGAGAACAATGGCTATGCGCTGTGCTCCTCGATGGGCCAGACGACGTCGGTTACGGACATCGCCACCCGTGCGGTCTCGTACAACATGCCGGGTGTTATCGTCGACGGACAAGACGTGCTTGCGGTTTATGACGCGGTATCCATTGCCGTGGCGCGTGCCAGAGCGGGTGGGGGGCCTTCATTGGTAGAAGCCAAGACTTATCGCTACTGCGACCATCAGGAGGACATCGATTTTCCGGCGCATCGTGGCAAAGAAGAGATCGAATCCTGGCAAGCGAAAGATCCCATTCAGATCTTTGTTAATTACTTGCAGCGTACGACGGAGGGTGCCGGCGCGGAACTCGATGCGATCAGGGCAGAGGTGGAGGCGGAGGTCGAAGCAGCTGTGGAGTTCGCCAAGCAAAGCGCGACGGTCGATCCCAGCGCACTTTTTGAGGATCTATTCGTTCAGTCGACACAGGAGTGACTCGGCGTGACCCAGATGACATACAGGGAAGCGATTTGGGCGGCTATCGGGGACGAGATGCGGCGGGATGCCCGAGTGCTCGTTATGGGGCAGGACGTCGAGCTGTTCTTCGGCAACGCGGAGCTGAGGCGGGAGTTCAAGGGCACGCGTATTCGTAACACGCCCATTTCCGAAGCGGCATTTGTCGGCGCTGGAATCGGGGCTGCGCTAACCGGCATGCGCCCCATCGTCGAGCTGGGCTGCTCGACATTTCTATATTCGGCTATGGATCAAGTCGTCAATCAGGCGGCAAAAAATCGCTACATGTTCGGTGGGCAGGCGAGCGTGCCACTCGTCATTCGCGCCCCTGTTTTGTACTCGATTGCGGCAGCGGCCCACCACTCGGATCGTCCCTGGGGCTTGTTTGCACAAGCCCCCGGATTGAAGATTATCGTGCCCACTACGCCGTTCGACGTAAAAGGTCTCTTGACCGCTGCCTTTCGCGATGGAAATCCGGTCCTGTGCTTCGAGGACTGCACGTTGTATTCGCAGCGTGGTGAAGTGCCCGAAGGTGATTACACGGTTCCGATCGGCGTGGCGGATATCAAGCTGAAAGGTACCGATGTCACGGTCGTCGCCCTTGCCGCGTCGGTCCATCACAGTCTGCTCGCAGCGCGCACTCTCGCAGAAGATGGCATTTCTGTTGAAGTCATCGACGTTCGCACAGTGGTGCCGCTGGATCGCCGGACGATTCTCGAGTCTGTCGCCAAGACGGGGCGATTGGTGGTCGTGGATCCCGCTCCCGGAATGTGCAGTGTCGCGGCAGAAGTTGTGGCAATCGTTGCCGAGAATGTTTTCGAGCATCTCAAGGGACCTGCCGTTCGCATGACGGCACCTGATATTCCGGTTCCATTCAGTCAGGAGCTGGAGCCGCTGTTGTATCCGACGGCCGAAGGAATCGTGGCCGCCATCCGTAAGCAGTGTGCTTATCGATGACTATGGAGCAGGTTATGGCGCAACGATTTAATGGCAAAGTGGCTGTAGTACTGGGTGGCAACAGCGGTATTGGACTTGCCTCGGCAAAGGCCTTTGCAAACGAAGGTGCTCGGGTTGTCATCACCGGGCGAGACAGGGCTACTCTGCTTCGCGCGGCGGAGGAAATTAGCCATGGAGCGATCGCACATCGTTGTGATATTCGAGAAGTGTCAGAACTCGCCGTCTTGTTTGGCCGCATTCGTGATGAACTCGGTCGCATTGATGTTCTTTTCATCAGCGCGGGTGTCTTGTCGATTCTGCCCATCGAGTCGGTTACCGAAGCGGATTGGGATTGGGTGCAGGATACCAACCTCAAAGGTGTTTTCTTCAGCGTGAAGGAAGCGTTGCCGCTTCTTCTGAAGGGGTCGGCCATTGTTTTGACAGGATCCACGGCCGCATACAAAGGAGGGGCGACCGTATCGACCTATGTAGCCAGTAAGGCAGGGCTTCGCGCCCTCGGCCGGGCGCTTGCAGCGGAGCTGCTGGAAAGAGGAATACGCGTGAACGTGGTGAGTCCAGGTCCTATCGAGACGCCGATCTTCGATCGCACGCGAGGTATGGCGCCAGACGGGGTAGCGGCGCTGCGGAAGGCGCAAATCGAATGCGTTCCGATGAAGCGCATGGGAGCTCCGGAAGAAGTAGCCGCTGCCGTGCTGTACCTGGCTAGCGATGATGCGGCCTTCGTGACAGGAATAGATCTCGTCGTGGATGGGGGCGCGTTGATCAGTTGAGGAAGGCCTATTCCTGATATTGCAGTGGAAGCGATGGCGTGTGACGGATACGATGCCATTCTCTGCTCCCTGCGCGTGCTCCGTACTTGGTAATTGGACTCAACGACCCATGACGGCTCCGATCAAACCTTTCTCCCCCCACTGCGAACGTAATCGTCTGCCGATCCTCGAAACGCTCCGGCCGTATTTTGCGGCAAGCCGGCGCGTGCTCGAGATTGGCAGCGGCACCGGTCAGCACGCTGTGTTCTTCGCCCCCGCGTTTCCCTCCACCATCTGGCAAACGTCAGACGTGGAGAGCAATCTGCCCGGCATTCGCATGTGGCTGGCTGAGGCGGCGCTGCCCAACCTGCCGCCCCCATTGCAACTGGATGTGAACGGGCCCTGGCCCGATACACGCTTCGACGGTGTCTTCAGCGCAAACACGCTGCACATCATGGGCTGGCCCGAAGTGCAGAAGCTCTTTGTCGCGCTCGACCACGTGCTGGAGCCGCGGGCGACCCTCGCGATCTACGGGCCCTTCAATTACAACGGCCAATTCACCAGCGAGAGCAATCGCGTGTTCGATGCTTACCTCAAGCAGCAATCCGCGGTCAGCGGAGTTCGCGACTTCGAAGCTGTGGATGCGCTGGCCAGCGCCATAGGTCTCCAACTGGCGGCGGATCATCCAATGCCCGCCAACAACCGGCTGTTGGTGTGGAAGCGCGGATAGTCTGACTGTGCAAGCAAGATATCCGAGAGGCAGCCCGTCGAACACGCGGCTGGCGCGCTCGTCTGTTTCGCCGCCAGGTGGTGTGCCGATTACCGTCGTCGCGTCGGCCCTTTGAGCGCTATCGCGTTCACGATCGGCGGCGGCGAAATCAGGATCTGCAACCAGCGCTCCGCCCAGCAACAGTAATGATCCGCTTCCTCGAGAACGCTGATGCGCGGCTGTGTGTCGGCGGGCATGCGGGCCGCGAACGAGTCCGCGAGGCGACGACCGACCACTTTATCGCGGCCGCCGACCCAGTGGGTCTGCGGCACGTGGCTGAGCGAGAGGGCCACGTCTACAGGGTTGAGCGAACCAGAGAGCGGCGTGAGCGCGTGCCACTGCGTCCACAGAGCAGGGTCGAGATTACCGGCCACGGTAGTCAGAGATGCCACATCGGTGCGGCGGGCGGCGACGAGAGCGGCAACCGCCGCGCCACCCGAATATCCAACTAATGCGACCTGTCGGGCGTGCGCACGGTATTTCAATTCATCGATGGCGCTGTTGCTCGCCGCGATAACTTCCTCAGCGAAGCGATGGCTCGTCCACCACTTCTCTGCGCAACCGCGTCGCGCTTCACCAGTAACATACTGACAGGGACGCGCGAGCCAGGCGGCCGCGCCGCCCGGATGTTGGACAGCAAGCCTCAGCGCAAGCGGATTCCGCGGCGTCGGGTCTGAAGACACAGTGGCAACATTCAGCCAGGCGAGCCCGTCTCCCTCCACATAAATAGTAAGCACATCGACCGAGTAGCCTGATACGGCAGGCGCATAAGCGGCGAGCACGAAGTTGTGAGTCACAATACGCACCGGTTCCCAGCCCGCAGTCTCTGCAATGGCTTTGGCGGTGGCGCCGCGAGCTTCAATTCCAGGCGGGGCGTGCACGCATCCGCTGAGAATCCAGACCAGAAGCGCCAGACCGGACAGAGCTCTCACGCGGGACTCTCAGTGCATCGGCGGCATCGGCGGCATTGGCGGTATCGGCCGCAGCGGCCCAACTGCCTCCAGCAATGGGGACACATGCGTGTGGAATTTCTCCCAGCGCGCTACTGAAGACTGCGAAATCGGCTGACGGACCTGCGCCAGGCTCGCGGTCCGCACGCGTCTTACTGTGCGATAGAAATGCAGGCAACGGTCATCCCAAGGTAGTCCAACATAAGCCAGCAGGCGGCGCGCCTCGCGCTCGAAGTTCGCCACCAGCATTTCATAAGACAGATCGAAGATCCGGTCAGGCGGCAGGACGTCGCGCCAGTGCTGCATCAACGCGGCATAACGGCCGTAGTAGCGCCCTAAGGTGCCGAAGTCATAAGTGAATCCCAGCCCTCGCGTGAAAAGCCGCGTGTAGCAGGAGAAGCACGAGTCCATGGGGTCACGCATCGCGTGTACGATCTTCGCATCGGGCAACATGCGATGAATCATGCCCAGGTAGAAGAAGTTTGCCGGCATCTTGTCGACGACGAACTGTGCTTTTGGCGCCAGCGCGGCCAGGCGCGCGCGATACGTAGCACCGAGCGCGAGAAACTCTTCCGCGGAAAGCTGAGCCGCGAGATCAGGAAACGGACACCCTCGCGCACGGGCCGCTTCGCCAATCACCGCATCGAGGTCAGGCAACTCTCCCGCTCCATGTACGTTGCTGTGACTCGCAATGATCTGCTCTATCAGCGTCGTGCCTGAGCGGGGCATGCCAACGATAAAAATCGGTGTAGGTGCGCTGGCCGGTGAACGCGCGGGCTTATCTCTCGTGCAGACTTCGTGAGTAAAAACTATGCGTATATGGCTCGTCAGCTGCTCATCGCTGCGCTCGTCATAAGGAGAAAGCGGCTGCTGAGTGCGATTACCCGCCGCATAGGCCGCAAAAGCTTCGTCGTAATGACCCACGTCTTCGCGTGCCTTGCCAAGCGCAAACCAGAAACGCGCCCGGATGGCAGGCGTCATGTGGACCGAGTCCGGAATCCGCATTTCGAGCGCCGCCCATTCAGGATCGTCCGCCGTGAAGCGCTTCAGGGTGGCGAGATTGAAGCGCGCCTCGATGAACTCCGGATCGAGGCGAATGGCAGTGCGCAGCCGTAGTATCGCCGCATCGATCTGCCCAAGCTCGCTGTACAGCACCCCGAGATTGTTCTGCGCCTCGACGTGATTGGCATCGATGGTGACGGCCTGCAGATAACACTCGAGCGCTGCCTCCGGGTCGCCATCGCGCTCGAGTGCAGCGCCAAGATTATTCCAGCATCGGCCGTGACCGGGACGCACCGCAAGCCCCCGGCGGTAACTTTCGATGGCCGCCTTGTAAGTACCGTTATCGGTGAGCGCAAGCCCGAGGTTGTAATGCGCTTCGGAATCAGACGGCATCAGCTCGCACGCTCGCCGACCCTCTGCAATAGCCTCCGGAAGCTGATTCAGCCGCCGGCAGACCTCACCGAGATTGCGGTGATACATCCCGGTGTCCGGCGAAAGGCGCACCGCCGTAGCAAAGTGTTGCAAGGCAGCCGGCAGCTTCCCCTGCTGTACCAATAGCAGCCCCAGGGCGTGGTGCCCCGGATGAAAATAAGAAAACCCGGTCGAAAGCTGCGTGAGCCGTACGACGGCCTCCGCAACATTGCCGCCCGCAGCGAGCGCTTCCGCAGCCCGCAGCTCGCGAGCTGCTGCATCTCGCGGCGCTTCGTGAATGTGAGTATTCATAAGATCACCACATCGTATGCGCAACTCGGCTGCGTATCTTAGATATCGCGCAAACACGCAATGCCGCATCCGCCGCAGGTGCAGTACCGGGGAGGGCTCACCATTCATTTGGCGCAAAGTCGTCCACCGCACATACGAGCGGCGATTAGCGGCAGAGGATGCCGCGCACTTGACTCCTTCGCGGATCGTTTCCTAACACGGACTCTCTTACTCCTATGAAGCGTAACTCCATTGTGTCCGTGTCCGGCCGTTCCCCAGCTGTGCAGGCTTCCCCCAGGCGTGAGCCCGTGCACCTGATGTTTACCCAGAAGCCGATCGTCATAGCGATCCACGCTATCTGCCTCAGCATGGCGGCCGGCCCGGCATTAGCTTGCGTCGTCGCCGACAGCAGCACGCCGAATGGAATCGGAACCAATTATTCAATCACGACCTCACATCTCGGCAGTTGTGAGCTGTCGTTCTTCGACACGCTGACTGTCAGCCAGGCAGGCGGGGTTGCCGCCTCGAGCAGCAGCGCCGTCATCATCAACAGCACTTCGGTGGGATTCGTCACGAATGCCGGCACCCTCAGCAGCACCACGCAACATGGAATTTTTCTGTCCACCGCAAGCGCGGGCGCATTGCTCAACACTGGCTTGATCTCAGGCGCATCGCAAACCGGGGTGTACATAGCGGGCTCTACACTTCCGAGCTTTACGAATCAGGGCACGATCACCGGCAAGCGAGGCGTGCTGCTGCGTGATGCTGAAGGTCAGACGATCATCGCAGGCGACTTCGTCAACGTCGCCGACGCGATCATCACAGCGACGGATACGAGCGAGTTGGGGCAAGGCGTGCTCCTGACGGACGACAGCGTCATCAACGGCAATTTTCTTAATTCTGGCAGCATCACCAGTGGCCGGGACGGCGTGGTGCTGCAGTCCAGCGCCGTCATACTCGGTAACTTGACCAATGACGGCATTATCGTCGGCGGTGTGAACGGCCTCGTGGTGCAAGACAGTGCCACTGTTGTCGGCGATCTGACGAACGGCGGCAGCATTCTGGGTGACAGTACTGGCGTGTTGCTGGAAGGCTCCGTCTCCATCGGCGGCGACCTCATCAACGATGGGTCCATTACCGGCTCCGAGTTGAATGGCATCACGCTGAACAGCGTGGAGGGTCAGGTCACCATCGACGGCAGCATCATCAACAACGACTCGGTGCTGGGTGAAGAAGCCGGCGTGCGCATGATTTACGCCGCAGTGGGCGGGGACTTCGTCAACAACCTCGGCGCGACGATCGTCGGTACGACGAAGAGCGGTCTACGTATCGAGGATCTCTCGAGCGTCGGCGGCGATATCAATAACTATGCTTCGATTCAGGGCGGCGAATCCGGCATCAGCGTGGTCGATGGCGCGGCTATCGCGGGCACGATCCACAATTACGGGTTGGGCACGATCACCGGCACGGGCTATTACGGCGTCGAAGTCTTCAGCAGCGGCACCCACGTTGCGGGGCTCATCAACGAGGGCACGATTACCGGCAACTATGGTGGAGTGATCAACGGCGGCGTCATCGAGGAACTGACCAACAGCGGCCTCATCGAGTCGAGTGATGTTGAAGGCGCCAGTGTGGCGGTAGTCGATGGCGGCGTAATCAATGTCCTGTCGAATACAGCACTCATGCAGGCCACCGGCGACTCCAGCGTGGGTCTCATAAACTCCGAAGGAACGATCGGCTCAGTCACCAACAGCGGCTATGTCACAGGCGATTACGCCGGCATGGGTATCTGGGGCGGCACTGTCGACAGCATTGAAAACCTCGGTGGCTCGACCGCCCAGATTCGCGGCACCGATGGAACCTACGGCAACGAGGAAGGCTACGGGGTGCAGATCGACACTTCAGGATCGGTAGGCTCGCTCGTCAATGAAGGGCTCATCTCGGGCGACGAGGCCGGCGTTCAGGTTATCAGTTCCTCAACACTGGGCTCGCTGAACAACAGCGGCACGATCTCCGGCGCATCGGCCGTGCAGTTCACCAGCTCTACGCTCGCCGGCACGCTTACAAACTCCGGAGAGCTCGATGGGCTCGACTTCGGTGTGTACATGTCGGCGTCAGGGGTGGACGGTAATGTCATCAACACCATTAGCGGCACGATCAACGGCAGGAATGCCGGTATCTACCTATCCGCCACGCCTCTTGGCGGCAGCATTGAGAATGCGGGTCTCATTGAAGGCGGGGACGGTGTGCGTGTTGACGCCGACTCTCTCACCTCGATCAGCAACACGGGCACGATTCGCAGCACGGATTACGGCGCGGGTGTAGGTCTCGACGCGGTGCATGTTCTCGGCGACATCGCCAACTACGCAGAGTCTTCGATGCTGGGTGGACGGGGTCTCGCGCTCGAGAACTCGACTGTCGTGAACATCGGCAATCAGGGGCTGATCAGCGGCGGCGCGCCACCTCTCATAAGTTTTACCGGGGGCGGGGGCGGGGGCGCGCTGGCGAAAAGCACGGACGTCGTTACCTTCAACGGTTTCGAGCCCGGCGCCGATTTCGGACTCTATCTGAGTAATAGCCAGGTCACGGGCGGCATCGAGAACGCGCCGGGCGGCGAGATTCGCGGCGCCGACGATGGCGTGTTCATCCGCGATTCCGACATCGCCCTGTTTTTTCACAACAGCGGCACCCTCGTCGGACTCGGCGTGGGTCTCAATACGAACAACGGTTCACGGGTCGCAGGAGAGGGCTCGGCGGTGTTCGTCAATTCCGGCTCGACACTTCCCAGTATCATCAATGATGGCGTGATCACCGGTCCTGCTCTGGGGAGCGGCATATCCATCGGCTCATCGTCCATCGTGGATGAGATCACCAACTCGTCGCCGGGTGAGATCACCGGCGGACGCTACGGCATTCGAATCTCCGCGGACTCCCTTGCGGGTCCCGCCGACTACGCGACCGTCGGCTCCATTGATAACGCTGGCGTCATCGCCGGCGAATACGCCATCTATGTGGATCGTGGAAACCCGGATGGCGATCCGTTGACCAGCGCTCCGCCCTGGACAGAGAGTGTAGTGACGGATGGCATCACCAACAGCGCACTCCTCGATGGTCAGGTGGAGCTCGCGGGTACGAGTCTTTATCTGACGGGCAACGACGCGCGAGTGACGGGTGCGACGACCGGCTTGCCAGAGTCTCACGTGTCCGTGCAGGGCGTGTTTACAAACGAGAGCACTTTCGATGTCGGTACGGCGCAGATTGAATCCGGTGCGCGCTGGAATCTGACGCAACCCGATGGACTGGTCGACGCCATTACCGTCACCGGTGGTGTGTTCAGCAACCTCGGCACTCTGGCGATCAACGCAACGACCGAGGCGCGCGTAACCGGAGATTACGTGCAGGACGCAGACGCCGTGTTTGAGACGAATCTTACAGGGCCGACGACATACGGTCGTCTCACTGTTAGTGGTCTCGCTGTGTTGCCCGATAACGCCAGAGTGACGGTCAATCTCATTGACGCGCCTGCGATTTCGAATGGTCTGGTTCACAGCGGAATCATATCGGCGGGAGCGCTGACGTCGCCGGGCACCTTCGTTGTGACCGACAACAGCCTGTTGTTCGATTACGTCGGCTACACAACCGGCGCGCGGGTAGATCTGTGCGCGGCGATTGCTGGCGCGACAGTATGTCCAGAGGAGACGGTGACGCCGGATCCTGATCCGACCCCCGACCCGGATCCCACCCCAGATCCTGATCCGACTCCGCAGCCTGATCCGACACCGGAGCCCGAGCCGACTCCGGACCCGACACCTGATCCGGAGCCGACGCCCATCCCGACAAATCCGGCACGCACGAGTGTCAGCGGGTCTGTGCTCGCATACGAAAACACGCCCGCGCGCGGCGCCGCGGCGGTATTGGATAAGCTGATAGCCACGGTCGGCCCGACCGGCGATCTCGCAACGGTGATCACGGCGTTCGGTCAGCTCACGTCGCAGGAAGAAGTTTCGAACGCGGCCAGTCAGACACTTCCCCTGATGCTGGGTGGCGGCGCGCAGGCCACCAACAATGCGATGCATAGTTTGAATCGCATCATCCAGTCGCGTTTCGATGCCAGTCGCGGCCTGTCGTCGGGCGAGGAGTTTTACGAAGACGGTTACGTGTGGGTAAAGCCCTTCGGCTCGTGGGCGGATCAGGATGATCGCGACAACGTTCCCGGTTTCGATGCCTCAGCCATGGGGCTCGTGCTGGGCACCGACACGGTGCTCGAATCCAACTCGCGCGTCGGAGTAGCCGTGACTTATGCAGATGCTGCGGCGGAGATCAATTCACGAGTCGCTCCCCAGCGTACGCATGTGAAGATTTATCAGTTCGTGGCTTACGGCAGTTATAACCTCGATGAACGCTCGGACCTCAACTGGCAGCTCGATGTGGGCTCGAACAGGAACGAAGGCTCGCGCACGATCGACTTCGGCTCGCTGAACCGGCTGGCGGAGGCCGAGTACGACAGCACCTCGATGCATGCGAGCCTCGGCGCTGGCCGACTCTTTGCGCTGAGCAGTGCGTCCAGCGTGACGCCGTCGCTGCGGCTCGATTACACGCGTGTCGAGACCGACGACTACTTCGAGACGGGCGCTGGCGCGCTGAACCTCGGTGTGGAAGATTCCACCTATGACGAGATGCTGTTAGCGCTGGATCTCAAAGGCGTCCACAACTTCAACGATTCCTGGCAGACGTTCGGCAATCTCGGCGTGGGTTATGACTTCCTGAGCGAGGAAGCCCAATCGACGTCCTTCTTTGTCGGTGGGGGCTCCGCCTTCATTACCACCGGGCTGGATCCCTCGCCGTGGGTGATGCGCGGCGGTGTAGGTCTGACGAAGCAGAGCGACGATGGATATGAAGTATCGCTCCGCTATGACGTGGAGGGCCGCTCGAGCGGCCTGCTGAATCAGACAGTGTCTGCAAGGGTGAGAAAGCTGCTGTGAGCGCGTAGCCCCGTACGCGCTCACAGCCGACCATGATTCTCCGAGTTATTGAGGCAGACTTCGCGTGGGATACGCAAAGTCACGTTCATCGACAGGCGCGCCTCGCACGCGGAGACTGGCAGTGTCGTAATAGCAAGTCTTCGATCGCGCTACTTCCACCCTGTAAATCACTTGTGATACATCTGGCGCCATGTGAGCGCCGATCCGTAGCAACTTCCACCCGCCGCCGGGGTGATCGACAAGCGTGTTGTAGAGCGATCCCGCGGCGGACTTATAGTACAGACGAAGATTGCAGCCGCCAGGCGCGTCGCAGTAGGCCCAGATCGTTGCTTCGATGAATGCTCCGGCGATGTGCTTCAGGACATCTGCATCAAGGGACGCATCACCATAGGCGTCAGCGCTGGCTCCCGCAGTTAAACGTAGTGCGCCAGCACTGCGACGTAGGGTCCCCGTTTCGTGAGCGAAACTGCCGCCCGATGCGTTGAGTGACCAGTTGGCGATGCCGGAATCGAAAGTAGGATTGATCAGCAGGTTATTGGCGTCCAGTGGCCTGTCAGGCACGACGACGTTTTGACCGTTGTCGTTCCACGACGCCATGACCGGATAACCATAAGTCTGGCTGATACCTGGCAGCTGACCAAATGCATCGACGATCGCGCTACCCGATGCGCCGTTGCTGTACATCACACCGTTATGTTGCAAGCGTTGTGTGATTCGCCAGCCAGCGGAGATAGAGGCGAGCGTCACGGCGTTGCGGGCCGTTGGTGTAACTGTGATGGTGCCCGGTGTTTCCGACATCATCGTCGCATAGCCTTGAAACGCATTGTTCGCGTCATAGAATGCCAGGCGAGGATACATTCGCGGTAACACGGGCGGATCGGCCTCAACCCAGCCGGTCGCCGCAATTGTCCGTGTGCTTCCTGTACCGCTGATCGACGTGATCAGACGAAGTTGGCGGTCGTCATACGCCTTGGTCGTGATGTTGATTCCCAGCGAAGTGCCGGCCACGAAAATTCCACAGTTGAACGAGGCGGCATCGTCTATCAGACCTGCACAGCGATGGTTGTTGTAGTAGCGGCCTCCGGTCACGGTAATGTTGTATGAAGGGCTATATATGGCGAGACCGCTCGTGTAGCTGTTATAGGCTTCGCAGTCGACGTACTCCAGGTCGTAGCAGGACTCTGCTTCACCAGGGTTGCCGCTGTTGGTCTGATCTGCCGCGACCGTAAACCCGCCATCGTTGTTGCGCCAACAGACGCAGCCGATGAACTTGATGGCATAACTGCCCTGATTGACATTGAGTCCGTCGCGACCGTTTTCGTTGGCAACGCAATCGACGAATGTCAGGTGATGCGAGCGAAAGCGAATCGCCAGCCCAAATGCGCCGCCTTGTACCTCCGGATCGAATGTTTGCTGGAAGCCGTAACCGTTACGGTTGAACGTGCAACCCTTTACGTTGAAATAACTCACCTGGCCCAGCGCCAGGCCGAGACTTGCGTTGTCATCGAAATGACAATCGGTGAGGCGAGACTGTGTGCCAGTCGAGCAGCGTGCCCCGGTATGGGCGCTTTGCGTGAAGGTACAGCCAATCAGCCAGACGTCGTTGCTATACGTCCAATCCAACAGCCTGCCAACCGATCCGGCGACGCTAAATGCAGCCTGGTTGCCGTCTATCGTCAGGGCGTAGAGGCGTGCGCGATGGGCGTTCAGCAGGCTGAAGTGGGGGGTATCGACCGTGCTCCACGAGTCAGCCTTGACTTTGATCCTGGAGCCGTTGGCCTGCAAAGTCAGATCGGTGGCGGTGATCGCGTTGAGCGGGGCGCACAGAAATGTTTTCCCGCTGGGCCAGATGCAACAGGGCGTCAGACTGGCATTGAGCACCGCGATCATGGTGTTGAGTGCGGTAGTGTCGTCCGCGGCCCCGTCGCCAACTGCTCCGTATCGTTGCGGATCCAGTGGCACGCAAGCGAAGTCTGTCACGTTGGCAGAAACTGATAATTCCTCGTCCGTTCGGGGAAAGTAGGGGGACATGACGCTGTCATCATCCCAAACCGGCGCGCTGGCACTGTCAGTGAGCCGCACCCTGTAAAGAATTGCGGGATCGGGATAGATCGTAGGAACTTCGCCGCTGGAATTGGCAATGACGGGATTGCTCAGTGTCGTGCTGCGGGCCGGGTCGGCGTACACGGCTTGTAGCGTGCTGGTGCCGCTCTTGTAGAAGTAGAGCTTGCCCGAGGGGACGGTGGCGCCGCCAAGCGTGCGTGTCTTGAGCTCGGAATTGTAGAAGACATTCGGCATAGAAGGCTCCTCACATATTGGAGCCCAAGAGAGCCTGAATCGTGCTGCAGATGTCTAGCAAAAAGTGCATGTGGATTGCCCGCGCTTCAGCTAGCAATCTTCAGTTCGAGCCGTGCGGCGACGCCTTTTGCATTGGCCTCGCGGATATCCGTCAGCGGCTTGAACCGTCGCATTACCGAGTAACGCCGCGAGTGTCAGCGCACCGCCAATACCCGCTGTAACGCCTGCCGCGCTCACGAGGTTGCCGTCTACGACCACTCCCTCGTCTACAGGTTTGACGCCGAAGTAACGCCTTCATGATCAAATGCTACGCGCAGTGAGCTGCCTGCTTCTGAACAGGGCGGCCAGAAAGCACCGCTCGCCCAGCATCACGGCAAGTTGTCACATCACAGAGGCAACTCTGTCGTCAGCTTGATCTTCTGCATGGGTATGTCGGTTTTGACCATCTGTACGCCGTTCTTGCGGGTCAGATGCATGGCCTGGAATTGCCGGTAGTCGTCCAGGTCTGTCGCGACCACGCGCAACAGAGCGTCGCATTCGCCTGCCATGATGTGGCATTCCACCACCTGCGGCAGCTGGCGCATGAGGTTCGAAAACTGCTCGACCGTCTCCGCGTCCTGCGAGATCAACGACACCCGCGCAAACACGGTGAGGTTGATTCCAAGCTTCGAGGCGTCGAGCAGGGCCGCGTATCGCTCAATTACGCCGATTTCCTCGAGTCGCCGCACGCGTCGCAGGCAGGGCGAAGGGGATAACCCCACCTGCTCCGCAAGCTCCACGTTCTGCAACCGCCCGTCCCGCTGTAAAGCCTGAAGAATGCGTCTGTCGATCTGGTCAAGGTCTACGGGCATGGAATTCCAACAACACGATGAAGTGAGATACGGGCTGCCAATTATAAGAAACAGTGCGCCATCAACGCCACAATATTTCGCGGCAACTGGCGTAGGGTGTGAATGCTGGAGCAGGAAGCCCTCAATCGCCGCGCGGCCAGGAAAGGACTTGCAATTGAACACTTCACAGTGGGCCGTCACGCCATTTGCTTCTGTGGATGATATCGAGCCGCCCAGGCCCGGCGCCGCCGTGATGTTAGAGGTATTACGCAGCGAAGGTGTGCGTTACGTCTTTGGCAACCCAGGCACCACCGAGATGCCGCTGTTGGATGCGCTCGCCGCTGTGCCTTCCATTTCTTACGTGTTGGGTTTGAACGAGGCCTGTGTTGTAGCGATGGCGGACGGATATGCGCAGGCTTCCGGCCGCCCCGGCTTCGTCAACCTCCATACAGCCGGTGGCCTCGGCAACGCGATGGGAGCGCTCATCAACGCGAAAGTGTCCAACACGCCGCTCGTCGTTACCGCGGGTCAGCAGGACTCGCGCCACCTGTTCGCCGATCCATTGCTCTCCGGCAATCTGGTCGACATTGCCGCGCCGGTCATGAAGTCGGCGCACGAGGTCATCCACCCGGACCAGATTCCCATGCTCCTGCGTCGTGCCTTTCACGACAGCGTGGCTGCCCCGTCGGGCCCCACATTTCTCTCGCTGCCGATCGACGTGATGGAGCGAACCACAGCCGTTAGTCCCGGCAAAGTATCGCGAATCGATCGCGCCACGGTTGCCGGCTCACTCGACGAGCTCGGCGATCTGTTAGCGGCCATTCGTCCTGGGCGGCTCGCTCTCATCGCCGGCGATGAGGTCTTTGACGCTGGCGCAAGCGCTGAGTTGGTCGCGGTGGCGGATACCTTGGGCGCGTCAGTTTTCTGCGCCTCCTGGCCGGGGCACATTCCGTTTCCGACGGCCCATCCGCTGTGGGCCGGCAGCCTGCCCACGACAGCGCGCGAGATGCACATTCGCCTGCAGCCCTTTGAAGCGCTCTTCGTGTTGGGCGGCAACTCCTTTACCCCTTATCTCTATTCCGAAGGCCCGGCGATTCCGTCCACCTGCAGAGTGTTCCAGCTTTCCAGCAGCGTGCAGGAGCTGGGGCGTGTTTACGACTCGGAGCTGGCTTGCGTGGGTAACATCAAGGAGTCGCTGCGGGCGCTGCTGCCCACGCTCCGCGGCAAGATGGCGCCCCACGGAGACGCTGTCGCCGCTCTTCGGAAGCAGGCGCGCGACGCGCGCGTGGCCGCCCGCATGGAGCTCGCGATTCGGACAGATGCCGAGCTCAACGCGCCGGTAACAACACCTTTCGCGGCAGCGGCGGAAGTAATGCGCGCCGTCGGGCCTAACATTGCCATTGTCGACGAGGCACCCGCGACGATGTCGTTCGTGCGGTCGTTGCTGAACTCCCATTCCTCGCGACAATACTTCTTCATGCGTAGCGCTATCCTGGGATGGGGCATGGCCGCTGCGGTCGGCGTTTCGCTGGGCCTCGATCGCGAGCCGGTCGTCTCGCTGGTCGGGGACGGCTCTTCGCTCTACGCGCCCCAGGCGTTGTGGACGGCTGCGCATGAACAGCTGCCAGTGACTTTCATCGTGATGAATAACCGTGAGTACAACGTTCTCAAAAACTATATGAAGCGGCAGCCGCACTATCACAGTGTGAGTGGGAGTCGTTTCATCGGGATGGATCTCGCGGATCCCGCCATCGACTTCCTGGCCCTCGCGGCCTCGATGGGCATCCCGGCGCGGCGGATAGATCGGGCGGCCGACATCGCGCGAGCCGTGGAGGAGGGCATCCGTTCGGGTCGGCCCAATCTCATCGAGCTGCCTATCGCCGCGACGTGAAGCGTCAGGGAAGACGCCGATTTCCAAGCGTGACCGCGGCCAGCCCTGAGTAATATTATTTTCGGCGGCAAGCGCGCTGCGGCGGTGAAACCGGGAACGTGCGTTGCTGTGTCTGAGGCGGATTGATGAATGGCAGTCATAACCCCATGCGGTTACGAGCCTCTAATAAATAGCCGGTGTCTCAGCAATACTCGCGACGGACCAGGCTTTCGCTCAGGAGCGTTAAACCCATGCACAATACCGGTGATCCTGAATTAACCCGGCGCGACCTGCTGATCGCGGGAGCGGCTTCCATGGTCGTCACCGCCGTGCCACCCCTCTCTGCTCAAGGCTCGACCCCCTCTCCACCCGTCATGTCCAAAGTTTCTTTTGAAGTCAACGGCACGCTCCAGAAGCTCGAGCTCGACACCCGTACGACCTTGCTGGACGCGCTACGCGAGCACCTGCATCTCACCGGTACCAAGAAGGGATGCGACCACGGCCAGTGCGGCGCCTGCACCGTCATCGTGGACGGGCGCCGAATCAATTCCTGTCTGACGTTAGCCGTCATGCATGAGGGCGACAGGGTGACGACGATCGAAGGACTCGGCACTCCCGAGAAGATGCACGCCATGCAGACGGCCTTCGTGAAGCACGATGGCTATCAATGTGGCTATTGCACGCCTGGACAGATCTGCTCCGCGATCGCCGTGCTCGATGAGATCAAGGCTGGCATACCGAGTCATGTGAGCGCGGATCTGACAGCGCGCTCGCAGGCCACGCCGGTCGAGATCCGCGAGCGCATGAGCGGCAACATCTGTCGCTGTGGCGCGTACTCCAACATCGTTGACGCGATGACCGAGGTCGCCGGGAGTAACGTATGAAGTCGTTTACTTACGAGCGGGCGCGCACGCCAGCGGAGGCAGCTGCTGCCGCTGAGCGTATCAAAGGGGCGAAGTTCATCGCGGGCGGTACCAACCTGCTCGACCTGATGAAGCTCGAGATCGAAACGCCGGCGCATCTCATCGACGTCAACGGGCTCGCGCTGGATAAAATCGAGTCGACTTCGGACGGCGGCCTGCGCATCGGTGCGCTGGTGCGTAATACGGACCTGGCAGCGAACGAGCGCGTTCGCCGCGAGTATGCGTTGCTCTCACGTGCGCTACTCGCGGGCGCTTCAGGCCAGTTGCGCAACAAAGCGACCACCGCTGGCAATCTGCTGCAGCGGACGCGTTGTCCTTATTTTTATGATACGAATCAGCCCTGCAACAAGCGTCAGCCAGGAAGTGGGTGCTCGGCGCTGGGCGGGTTCAGTCGCCAGCATGCGGTAGTAGGCTCGAGCGACGCGTGTATCGCGACCCATCCCAGTGATATGGCGGTAGCCATGCGGGCACTGGATGCGACGGTGGAGACAGTGCGACCCAATGGCGCGACGCGCGCGATTGCTATTGCCGACTTTCATCGCTTGCCTGGCGATACCCCGCACATCGAGACGACGCTCGTGCCAGGGGAATTGATCACCGCGGTGACGCTGCCCAAGCCGGTGGGAGGCACGCACATTTATCAGAAGGTGCGCGATCGCGCGTCTTATGCGTTCGCTTTGATCTCGGTCGGCGCCATCATTCAGCGCGACGGCACGGGACGCGTTGCCTTGGGCGGCGTCGCCCACAAACCGTGGCGTGTAGAAGCCGCCGAGGCGGAAATGCGTGGCGGCGCCAAGGCGGTGACTGCGAAGTTGCTTGCTGGCGCTCGTCCAACCCATGAGAACGCATTCAAGCTGCCGTTGGTCGAGCGCGCTTTGAGTGCGGTACTGGCGCAGGCGAGGGCTGACACATGAAGTTCGATACCCCGGCAACGACGAATCCGATCGATCAACTCAAGGTGATCGGCAAGGCCACCGACCGTATCGATGGTCCGCGCAAGACGACTGGCACTGCGCCATACGCTTACGAGCGGCACGATGTTGTACCGAATCAGGCCTATGGTTATGTCCTCGGCTCGGCCATCGCCAAGGGACGCATCGCCTCGATTGAGGTGAACGACGCCAGGGACGCGCCGGGCGTACTCGCTGTCGTTACGGCGAAGAACGCCGGCACGCTCGGCAAAGGGAAATTCAACACCGCGAAGCTTCTGGGTGGACCGGATATCGAGCACTATCACCAGGCCATCGCGCTCGTTGTGGCGAAAACTTTCGAGCAGGCGCGCTCCGCCGCGGCGCTGATCCGCGTTAAGTATGTGAGCGCGACAGGGGCGTTCGACCTCGCGAGCGTCAAAGATACCGCAACGGTGCCGAAAGAAGACGATAAGGATTCCGACACCGCCGTCGGAGATTTTGCGGGTGCATTCGCTGGCGCGCCCGTGCAGCTCGATGCGACTTATACAACCCCGGATCACGCGCACGCCATGATGGAGCCGCATGCCTCCATCGCCGCGTGGAACGGCGACAAGCTGACACTTTGGACGTCCAATCAGATGATCGCCTGGGGTGCGGGAGACGTCGCTACGACGCTCGGCATCCCCAAAGAGAATGTGCGTCTGATCTCGCCGTATATCGGGGGTGGCTTCGGTGGAAAGCTGTTTGTTCGCACGGACGCGCTGCTCGCAGCGCTCGGCGCGCGAGCAGCCGGGCGCCCGGTGAAAGTCGCCTTGTCGCGTCCATTGATGTTCAACAACACGACCCATCGGCCTGCGACGATCCAGCGTATCCGTATTGGCGCCGCTCGCGACGGCAGGATTACCGCGATCGGTCATGAGAGTTGGTCCGGCGATCTGCCTGGCGGCGGACCTGAGGTCGCCGTACAGCAAACTCGTCTGTTATATGCCGGCGCCAATCGCATGACGGCGATGCGGCTCGCCGTGCTGAATTTACCCGAAGGAAACGCGATGCGCGCGCCTGGCGAAGCGCCCGGCCTGATGGCGCTGGAGATCGCCATGGATGAGATGGCGGAGAAGCTCAAACTCGATCCGATTCAGTTCCGCATCCTCAACGATACGCAGGTCGATCCGGAGCAGCCTTCGCGGCCGTTCTCGCAACGTCGTCTCATCGAATGCATGCGTACCGGCGCGGACCGCTTTGGCTGGAGCAAACGCAAAGCGCAGCCCGCTCAGGTTCGCGACGGACGATGGCTCATCGGCCTGGGCGTTGCCGCCGCATTCCGGAATAATCTTCTGATGAAGTCAGCAGCGCGCGTACGGCTGGATAACAAGGGCATCGTAACGGTCGAGACGGACATGACCGATATCGGTACCGGCTCGTACACCATCATCGCGCAGACAGCGGCGGAGATGATGGGCGTCACGCTGGAGAAAGTCGTGGTCCGCCTCGGCGATTCCGCCTTTCCGGTGTCGGCGGGTTCTGGCGGGCAGTGGGGCGCTAACAGCTCTACTGCGGGTGTGTATGCCGCATGCGTGAAGTTACGAGAGGCAGTGTCACAGAAGCTCGGGTTCAACGCTGCGGATGCCGTGTTTGCAGAGGGCAAGGTGAAGTCAGGTTCGCGCAGTGTGTCGCTGGCCGAAGCTGCGGGAAGCACAGGGCTCGTGGCGGAAGATGTCATGGAGTATGGCGATCTCGACAAGAAGTACCAGCAGTCGACCTTCGGCGCTCATTTCGTAGAAGTCGGGGTTGATGCGGCCACGGGCGAAACGCGCATCCGCCGCATGCTTGCCGTGTGCGCGGCGGGGCGCATTCTCAATCCGAAGTCGGCGCGCAGTCAGGTGATCGGCGCGATGACCATGGGTGCTGGGGCGGCATTGATGGAGGAACTGGCCGTCGACAAGCGCGTGGGCTTCTTCGTGAACCACGATCTCGCTTCGTATGAGGTGCCGGTGCATGCTGATATTCCGCATCAGGAAGTGATTTTTCTCGAGGAGACGGATCCCATCTCTTCACCCATGAAGGCGAAGGGTGTTGGCGAGCTCGGCATTTGCGGGGTCGCGGCGGCGGTCGCCAATGCGATCTACAACGCCACGGGTGTGCGGGTTCGTAACTATCCCATCACATTAGACAAGCTGCTCGAGCGGCTGCCGGCGGTCTGATGCGTCCGAAGATCATTTGTCACATGGTGAGCTCGATCGACGGGCGTTTGCTCGTGGATCGATGGACGCCGCCCGCGGGTGACGTGGACCGAGGTTTCACGACCCGGCACTATGAAGGCGTAGCGTCGCGATTTGATGCCGATGGCTGGATCGTCGGGCGCACTACCATGCAGGAAATGACCAGGGGCGCGCCGCACGCTGTGAAAGTAACAGCCGCAAATCTGCGCGAGACCTATGTGGCGGATCGAAAGGGACGCAAGGTGGCTGTCGCAATCGATCCGCACGGCAAACTGCATTACGGGCAGGATCATGTCAGCGGCGACCACGTCATCGCGGTGCTCGGCGAACAGGTTTCGAATGATTATCTCGTGGAGCTGCGCGAGGACGGCGTTTCTTATTTATTCGCCGGCGCGGACGGACGCGACCTGCCGCTGGCGATGGAGACGCTGGGTGAGGCGTTTGGCATGAAGACTCTGCTGCTCGAAGGAGGTGGCGTGGTCAACGGCGCCTTTCTTCAGGCCCGGTTGATCGACGAGGTGAGTCTGCTCGTTTACCCGGGCATTGACGGCTCGGCTGAGAACCCCAGCATCTTCGAATATACAGGCGCCGCCGGTGAACAGCCTGCCGCCGGCAGATCGCTTCGACATCTGCGGACTGAAACTCTGGATGGCGGCATGGTGTGGCTGCATTATCGAGTGGAGACGATCGGGTCATCCTCAGACTCGGAAGCGCAAGGCGTCGACTAACAGCGCGAAGGCGGGCGCTGTCTGCCTGCGACTCGGATAATAAAGATGGTAGCCCGTGAAGGGCGGGCACCAGTCCGCGAGCACGCGGATGAGCCGCTTCTCTGAGATATGCGGTAGAACCTGATCCTCCGGCAGATAGGCAAGGCCTTGCCCACCCAGCGCCGCCTGCAGCCGCATCGAGAGGGTGTTGAAAATGAGCTGGCCGTCGACACGCACTTTCAGTTCTCGGCCGCCTTTCTCGAATTCCCATGCATAGAGGCCGCCGTATGTGGGCAGACGGAGATTGATGCAGTTGTGGGCCGTCAGGTCCTGCGGAGTCTGGGGCCGTTTTCGCTGCGAAAAATAAGCAGGTGAGCCAACGACGGCCATGCGCACGTCCGGACTGATGCGCACCGCGATCATGTCTTTCGCGATCTGTTCACCGAAGCGGACGCCTGCGTCGTAGCGTTCCGCAACGATATCTGTCAGGCCGTAGTCGACGATGATTTCGACTTTGATGTCAGGATAGCGCGGGAGCAGTTTCGCCACGGCAGGGGCGAGGATGGCGTTGGCGGCATGCTCACCCGCCGTGATGCGGACAGTGCCAGCGGGTTTGCTGCGCAATTCGCTCAGTGCGGCCAGCTCTGCCTTGATGTCGTCAAAGCGCGGACCTGCGATCTGGAGCAGGCGCTCGCCCGCTTCTGTTGATGACACGCTTCGTGTGGTGCGAGTGAGCAGGCGAAGGCCAAGCCGCTGCTCGAGCGCGCTGATGGTATGGCTCAGCGCGGATTGAGACACCCCGAGTTGTGCCGCGGCTTTGGTGAAGCTGCGTTCCCGGGCGACGGCGACAAAGGCTACGAGGTCGTTGACGTTGCGCGATGTATTCATGAGCGTCCCGCATTAGAGCATGCCGATTCTACGCACTAATCGTTTGCGGTACTCCGGCCTAGAATGCGATCTATCTGGTCAGCCTCGAGTTGGAGCTCCTATGCAAAAGCGCACACTTGGAAACGGTAATCTGGAAGTTTCGGCGGTCGGGCTGGGCTGCATGGGGATGAGCATGTCTTACGGTCCGCCCGGCGATAAACGGGAAATGACTGCGCTGCTACGTTCGGCGGTAGAGGGCGGCGTGACTTTTTTTGATACGGCTGAAGTTTACGGTCCGCATGTCAATGAAGAGTTGGTGGGAGAGGCACTGCTGCCTGTTCGCGGGCAGGTGGTGATTGCCACCAAGTTTGGATTCAAGCCCGATGCCAACGGAGCCTGGCTTGGCCTCGATAGCCGGCCGGAACACATCAAGGAGGTAGCCGCGGCGTCACTCAAGCGGTTGAAGCTCGAGGTCATCGATCTGTTCTATCAGCATCGTGTTGATCCGGCCGTGCCGATCGAGGATGTGGCGGGAGCGGTGAAAGATCTGATTCAGGAAGGCAAGGTGCGCTACTTCGGTTTGTCAGAAGCGGGGGCGAAAACGATTCGCCGTGCGCACGCTGTGCAGCCCGTCACTGCGGTTCAGAGCGAATATTCTCTGTGGACGAGAGATGCGGAGGTAGAGGTGTTGCCCACTCTCGAGGAGCTTGGCATCGGCTTCGTTCCATTCAGCCCGCTCGGCAGAGGCTTCCTCACTGGTGCGATGAACGAGAACACGACGTTCGCCAGTTCTGACTTTCGCGCCACGTTGCCTCGCTTTACGCCCGAAGCACGCAAGGCAAATCAGGCGTTGGTGGAGCTGCTTGGCAAGATCGGTCAGCGGAAGGGGGCGACACCTGCGCAAATCGCGCTGGCATGGCTGCTTGCGCAGAAGCCGTGGATCGTGCCGATTCCAGGCACCACGAAGCTCACGCGTCTGGAAGAGAATATTGGTGCCGCGGAAGTGGAGCTCACCGCAGACGATCTTCGCGAGATCGAAACGGCGGCTGCTGACATCAAGGTGCAGGGGGACAGGTATCCGCAGAATCTGCTGCGGATGACGGGGCTCTGAGGGCACACGAGGCTCGCCACGCCTATATCAGCCTGTGAAAGACGGGCGGTTGGTTTGCCAAAGGTTCTGCCGGCGGCGACCGTGCGATGGAGCGCTGCTTGAAGAGGCTGCGTTGCGGCTTGCAACGCAGCCTCGTGATTAACCCGTCTATGTCTGCAAGCGCGCTGCTACGCCTTTCGCGTGGCGCGCTCGCAAACCTTGCGATCGCGCTCGGCGATGTAAGTCATCTTGCCCGCTATGGCGTGACCCACCGCGATGCGCGCGTCAGTGGGAGTTACGTCCGTAGGCAACGAAGCCAGAATCGCCTCGCCCCGCGCACGGAAATCCGGCTCGAAATCGGGCGTGGTGAGAATGTACAGATCGTTATTCCGCATGCCTTTCAACACACGTTGACCGGCTTCCAGCGCATCCATGCCCGGCATCGGGCCACGAGGGGGGCGGCCTGGTGTGGCAGGGCCCGGAGTTCCCGCTCCTGCGGCGGCCGGTCGGTTGCGCGCAGAAGCCGAGATGTTGGTATTCACAATGCCCGGGCAGAAGCAATTCACGCCAATGTTGGTGTCTGCAAGCTCGAAGCGAAGCGCTTCCATCATGCCCACCACCGCGAACTTCGAGGCAGTGTAAACGCCGGCAGTGCCGTGGCCGAGGAGGCCGGCGAGGGAAGAAGTGGCGATGACGGCGCCTCCTTCTCCATGAGACTGAATGCGCGGCAGGAAACTGCGGATGCCGTTGAACACGCCGTTCACGTTGACACCCATTCCCCAATCCCAGTCTTCGAATGACGCTTTACTCAGGCCACCGACCACGGCAACACCGGCGTTGTTTACGATGACATGCACTTTGCCGAAGACCTTCACGGTTTCCTCAGCGGCCTTGTCCATCGCCGCGCGGTCGGTGACGTCTACGCTCACTGCATGCACACGGTTGCCGGCGCTTTCCAGGTATTTCATCGCCTCGTCGAGGTTCGACTTGGTGCGGTAAGTGATGACGACCTTCATCCCGGCATCGACAAACGCGCGCGCGATGCCAAGGCCGATGCCGCTGTTGCCGCCGGTGATGAAGGCTACTTTCCCCTCAACATCCTTCATTGGCGTAGCGATGGTGGGGCACGAAGTTGGCTTTGAAGCGGAGCCCGCTGGTGTCGCTTGAGCGCCCACGAGGGCGGCTGCGGAAGTGCCCACGGCTGCAAGCGCCGTCCCTTCGAGAAAGCGACGACGCGAGGTTCCGGACCGACTCAACGAGCGCGGCGGTGGTGTGGTGTCATCTGACATGTGAGGTCCCCCTGAGAAAGTGCGGAAATCTGCTTTAGCCCCCACAAACCATCTCATGCTTTACGCAGCGGGTCATTGTTTCTGAGCGATGTTCGAACGCTGTTTTTCCTGACGCCGGTTGCCAATGTGGCGCGTCACGATCACCGTGATCTACTCTCAGGCCGCAAGCCTGAGGAGAATGCAGTTGACGCGTCAGTACCGCCCTTTGCAGATGCACCGGATTGCCTATTCCGATTTGACCGAAGCACAGGTCACCCAGGTACTGAGTCCCACGGCAAGTGGTCCTGTCAGCAAATCCACATTGTCGAATGCACTGGCGGGCAAGCGTCTGAAGATCGTGACAGACGGCGGTCCCACGCTCGAATACAACTTCCGCAATGGTCGCGAGCTCGCGCTCTCCGAAAGCGGCGGCAAGGCAATCAGGGCGGGCTACGGCGCGATGGAAAATCGCAGCCTGCTGTTGGTGTCCCACATGATTCCCGGCACACAGTGGGGGTACAACCTGGTCGTGGATCGGCACACCCAGCTCGTGACGGTCTTCGAAGTGTACTTCAGCGGCTACGCTCAGCAGGAAACCGTCGCCGCCGCCGAAGCAAAGCGCGAGCCGCAGTTCAAGAACGGCCGGCGGAACCGGGAAGCACAACGCAAAATCTGGTTCGGCTATGTGGAGGGAGCGAGTGAAGCCCCCACGGCGCGTCACACCTATACCAACAGGCTGGAAGGCAAGGGCATTTACTGGAAACAGGATAACGATGTCGAGGTTCTCGAGTTCTACCTGTCCATCCTCTATTCCAACTTCATCGAGCTGACCCGTTTCGGCGGCGAGATGACCGTGTGCGCGCCCACTGACTACATCATGGTCAACGACCATCAGTTCATCTACTCGCGCATCGAGTGCGAGTTCTCCGGAACTTACACTTTGCAGATTATTGACCTCTTCGGCGTGACACAGAAAGGCGTGCGCCTCGGCCTCACCGAGAAGGACGAGCTGGAGTACTACCTGTACACCGGCAAGGGTGAAGTCACCGGCCAGATCGCAAGCTTCGAAGCCTTTGGCCACAACGCCGAAACCCGAGGTGCGCGCCGCGTGTATCGTCCCCTCGAGACCTTCGAGGTGATGACCGATGAGCAGGTGAAAGATCAGGTGCTCAATCATGCGCATGCCTTCGGTGACGGCAAGGGCAGTGGCGCCGCCGGCATGGGTGGTTACAAGAGTGAGCGCGTCGAACATTTCGCTGGCAAGCAACTCACTGCGCACATGGATAACGGACCGGTCATCGAGTACGAGTTTGTCGACGGCAGGCAACTGAAGTGGCGCTATCAGGGCGATCAGCACTGGCGCGAAGCCTGGTACGAGATGTATGAGCCCGATGACGAGCTCTATTTCTTCGCCCATCTTCTGGATGCTGAATTCCCCCGTTCATGCGCCATGGTGGCGCTGGACATGAAGAACGGCCTCGCCACCCTCGTGAAGGGAACGACTGGCACACCCTTCCGCAACAACGAGACCACGCCCAACTATTACTTCGGCGTGTTTAAGATGGCAGGCGGACCAACACCTCCGCAGTATCTGCGCCACGGCTGGACGGATGAAATGGTGGGCGAGGCTGTCACGTGGAACTACCAGCGTGGCAACCCAGGTCTTACTTCCATGCATTTTTACGCCACGCCTTCTACTTACTCCTGGATCATCTTCCAGCCCGACGGATCAGGCGGCATGCAATGGAGTTCACCCGGCTGGTATTCCAAGCTGCGAGATGGCGTTTACATCATGGCGTGGGTGGAAGAGGCGTGTAATGGCACGCTCGGCGTCATCTGTTTCAACCAGCGCACCATGCACGATGCCGGTTTCGGCTTTCACGTGGGCCGTAATGGCCTCAGCCTGAGCGTCGTCGGTGCTCGAGCGCGTCACGCCGGCAGGTTCGATATCGACAAGCACATCGGCCTTGCGATCTGAGGAGATATTTCATGAGCGGAAGCAAAACTCAGAACAGCCGGCGCGCCTTTTTTCTGCAGGGCGGCGCGGTACTTGGCGCCGGTGTGGCGACGACAGTGGAAGCTTTTTCCGAAAAGTCCGTCTCACAGGAAGAAGAGCTGCAGCACATGCGACGCCAGCTGAGGGGTATCGAAGATCGCGAGGCAATTCGCCAGCTGCATCGGGCCTTTATCAGCCTGATCCAGCAACAGTGCTATGAAGAAGTGGCAGAGCTGTTTGACGAGCGGGCCCAACTGAATTTGAGCGGGTTGAGCGCGAGCGGCAGGCCGGCCATCCGCGAGGTACTAGCGACTCAGTATCGCAACCAGAGCGCCGCCGTCCTGCACCGTGCTTATCGTCACAACATCTCACAGCACGGAGACGCAATCGTGCTCAGTGAGAGCGGCCTCCTTGCCGCGGCAACATTTCACATCGAAGTGGAGTTGTGCACGCCACTGCAGTCAGACTGCACGGCAGCGGCAATGGCCCGCCTGCAAGGCAACGTAGCGGACCGTCGCTGGGAGGCGGGGCGATTCGAGGCGAAATACGTGAAGTCTGCGGGTCAATGGCGAATGGCAACGCTGAGCTATCTCGCGACCTAGCTTGCTGCGCGCACGGCGTTCTCGATCAGCCGAGTACCGCGGGCTTCAACACTTCCTCGCACCACAAGCGGAAACTCGTTGGAGTAGAGTTCTGCGCGTTGCGGGGCTCAGCGTTGTCGAGGCCTTCGTTTTTCGCCGCCATCATGTCTGCCATGCCCTGGGCCATCGCCTCCGACATGCCCTGTTCGATCAGCCTCGCCCGGTATCCCTCGAACGGGATCTGCTGAAAGCGCACCGTTTTCCCCAGCACCTCAGACATGATCTGCGCCATCTCGTTGAAGGAGAGATCCTCAGGGCCGAGGACCGCGACATCATCCTGTCCGCTCCAGGACGAATCGACCAACAGATTGGCGGCCGCGGCAGCAATGTCGCGCGTCGCACAGCTCGGGAGTTTGCGGTTCCCGGAGAGCGGCGAGAAGAACACGCCGCGGTTTTTTATCGGGTCCACCTGACGGAGGAGGTTGTCCATAAAAGAGGGCATTGTTAGTGCGCGATAGCTCACCCCTGACGCCACAATCAGGTCATCCTTCTCCAGCGATGCCGTGACGAGCCCCGCGTTCCTGGCGAGCGGCAATCCGCGACCGAGGGCCGACACTCCGACCACGCGCCTGACGCCCTGGCTCCGGAACGCTTCGCACGCGGGCTGCGTAAAGTCCACATAGGCGGCCTCGACACTCGGATTGCGGGGGCTTGGCGGCACCAGCCAGAAAACAGCCTCCGCACCCTTGAATGCGCGAATGACTACATCGCGGTCGCCATGCGACCCCTGCACGACCTCGACACGCTCGCGCGTGTGCGGAGGGAGGTGGGAAGGCTCGCGAACGATGACGCGAACAGACTGGCCACTCTCGAGAAGCTTCTCGACGACCTGTTTGCCGATGGCGCCCGTAGGCGTGGTGACGACGATCATGGCGTTAGATCCCGAGTGGCGATGGCACAGAAGTAGACTCTACCGTACCGTTTACTTTGTGGTCAAGTGCGGCGAGGTAGGCGACAATCGGTCATGGCAATGGCAAGACGTGGCGACAGGCTTCGCGAACACATCCTGTGGACCGCCAAAGATGTGTTCCTGGAAATGGGTTTCGAGCGCGCGTCGATGGATGTGGTCGCGAGCCGCGCGGCAACTTCAAAGCGATCGTTGTATGCGCACTTCGAGAATAAGGAAAAGCTGTTCCTCGCGGTCATTGAGCTGGTGCGCGGGCTGTTTCTCAGCCGCCTGAAGATGCCTGGCGATTATTCGGCGAAACCCGCGGAAGCGCTGGTGATGTTCTGTGGGCGGTATCTGGAGATCCTGCTTTACGAAGGCTCGATTCGCATGTGTCGTGTGAGCATGGCGGAGACTGCGAGGTTTCCGGAGGGAGCTGCTCAGCATTTCGACGTCATGTTCACGGAAGTTCACACTCGCCTGAGCGCTTACCTGAAAACGACATTCGGGCTTGCGCCGCGTGTCAGTGCTGACGCCGCTCACAGGCTGCTCGGCCAGATTCTTTACCCCCGATTCCCTCGGGCGCTCTTCGGCATCGACCCGCTGGCGAAGAGCTTCAACGAGGAGGCCGCCGCTCCAGACTTCGACATGAGACCGATCAGCAAGGCCGTCGCGGAACTGATCGAGTCATTGCAGCGCTAAGATCAGGATCACCAGAAAAATCACCAGGACGACCAGTGCCAGGATCACGAGCCCGTTATAGGCACGGTACGGCGACTTGCCGGGCGCGTAGAGTTGCTTCATGTCCTCGGCCATTTCGTCGAGGTGCCGGGACGCGGCCTGCGCATCACGCTGCTCGAGCGCGTCGTCGATCCTGACTTTACGCTGCTCGAGCCGGTGTGCCATCTCGTTCAGATGGTCACTTCCCATGGCGCTCCACCAACGACGCTTGCCGGTTCGCCGTACCCACAGCTGCTGACACAACTTCTTCAGCATCTCGGGGTTTTCTTTATCACCGTGCAGTTGAACCGACGCGACTGATCGTGCGCGCCCCCAGTGCAGCAGGGGGTAGAGCATGCGCATCGCCGGGCGCATCTGATCCCGGCGCGCGGCGAGACCGGGGACGAGAAACTTCAGCGAGTAGTGGGTTTGGTGCCGCATCCTGATTGCGTACAGATCGATCCCATCTATCTCTTCCCACGGAATGAAACCGTAGGTGGCTGGCTCGACGCCTCGCGCCGAGATGATGAGGGCGGCTCCGCCGAGCGTCGGAATGCAGATGAGCAGCATGACGAGTGTCGCGAGTACGGCGATTCCAGTCAGGAGTATCGCCTGCGGCCCGGGGTCTGCGGCCGTGTACCAAATAGAAACAACGCTCACCAGCGTCATCACCACCACGATAATCAGCCGAAAAAAGCTGTGGGATTTGACCGCGAGAGTCTGCAGCCCCGACTCGATGTGCTCGATCAGTTTGGGCAATCGCGCCGTGTCGTCAGCGTCTCTTTGCGCCAGGGCACGGGCTTTGAGTCGTTGACTCGCGAGGCTTGACGCGATGATGACCGCGATAGCGCCGAGCGCTCCGGCAGTGCCTAGCGTCGGATTCTCGCTGGCTACAACCAACGAGACGACGCACCCGATGCCTGCGACCAACGCCACCAGCACCAACACAATGTTCATCAGACTGAGCTTCCCTGTTGCTCAATGCCTGGCGACGATAATTAGCCTACCGCGCAACGGTGCGCCGTGATCGAAGTGGAACTTCGGTAAATGCCTGGTGGGCTTGCCCCGTCAGGTGGGGCGAGGATTTCCTATAAACCACTTGCGCTCGATGTGCGCTACCTGGAATGCGGTGTAGCCCACCCGTGAAGTGCCCCAGGCGCTGCTGCTCCACGCTTTTTCGTTCGCATCGACGAGCAGTGAAGCGCTATACATGTTTAGGTGGCGTTCGCGGCCAGCAGGCGCCAAAAAAAACGCGCCGCGGTGATGAGCCGCGGCGCGCGTGTCAGGCCAGGATCAGATCAGGATCAGAAGCGTGCCGTCACACCCAGGTAGTAGCGGCGACCGAGAATGTCGTAATTCTGCGGGTCCGTGTTGCCAGGAATGCCCCGCACCGTTGGCGGATCCTTGTCCATCGCATTGTCGATACCGAAGCGGAAGTCGAGCATCGAGCTCAACTTGTAATTGGCGTACAGATCGATCTGGTCCCAGGCCGGTGTATCGGCGAAGCAGCGGACCGCGGTACACGGTGCGACCAGATAATCCTGCGGCTTCACTTCCGGCAGATGGCGCCAGCGCAAGCCACCCGTCACAGGTCCCAGGCCATACGTGAGATTCAGGTAGCTCTTCCACTCGTAGTAGCCGCCCGCAAATCCCGTGTAATCGAGCGTAGGTGCGCCCGGACCGACACGGCGCTTGAAGCTGTCCAGATAGTTGACCACGAGGTTGATCCCCGCGACACCTGGCCCGGCGTTGAACTTGAAGTCGGTCTGCAGATCCACACCGCTCGTCTCGATGCTGCCCTGGTTCAGATACAAACTGAACACGCCCGAAGGAACACCCTGCGTGCCCGGCGTCTGCTGACGGCCGATGGTCTGACAGTACGGGTTGTTCACGTCGTACGTCGGATTGCTCTCGCCGTTCGCGTTGAAGCAGAGCTGATACGTCAGATTGGCGTTGATGTATCCGATCGCACCCTCGATGTCGATCTTGTAGTAATCCAGGGAGCTCGTGAAGCGGGCGTTCGCAGGCAGATCCCACTCAGGTGAGAACACAACACCGGCGGTGTACGTGTCCGCACTCTCAGGTTCCAGATCTGAGTTGCCGCGCGGATACGAGTTGAGCGCACCCGAGTTGCTACCCAGATAGGTGTTCAAGCCATACGGATCGGTTGCCGGATCGGTGACCGGCGGTGCGCTCGCGCCCATGAGGGTGCGGCACAGCGCCTGAACCTGCGCACGATTCGGATTGGTCCCGATGTTCGCGTAGCTCGCCGCGACGTTGCTCTGGCAAGCATCTATGGCGCTGTCGAACACGAGAGTCGGCGGACCAAACTGCTCGACAACGTTCGGGGCACGTACAGCGCGCTGATAGCCCGCACGAACGCGTACCGGGCTCGCGATCGTCCAGTTGATATCGGCCTTGTAGGTGTTGTTGCCGCCAGCGTGGTTGTAGTCAGAGAAGCGGTAGCCGATATCGAGCTCGAGCGCCTGGATACCTGGGAGATCCTTCAGCAAGGGCAGCAGCACTTCGCCGAAGACTTCCTTCACATTGTTCGAGCCCGAAACCGGCAGGATGCCGAACTGGCCGATGATGTCCGCGAAGTAACCCGGATCCGGCGCGAAAGCGCTGTCCGGCTTGGTGCTGACGCTGTTGCTGCGATAACCGACGCCGAAAGCGAAGCGCGCCTCGCCGGCGGGCAGGTCGATGATCCTGCCTTGCGTGTTGAGCTCCAGGATGTCCTGCGTGAGGCTCGTCGTGTTGGTCCAGAAGGGATTCAGATATTCGATACAGTCCGCGGAAACCTGCGCCAGCGAGGGATCGCCGTACTGGCCGGCGCCGACGCCGTTCTGCTCGCCGAACGGGTTGATGCCGCTCGTGCACTTGCCGTACTGGCCCTGATAGTTGGCGCCGTAGTTTGGCGCACGCATCAGTTCCTGATACCGCGCGAGCGAGGCAAATCCCGACACGCCTTTGTCGACGAGCTGCGTCTCACCATGCGAGCCACTCAGCTCCCAGGTGATGTCCGTGTTGCCCACGTTGCCGCGAATGCCGGCGAGAATCTGGAACACATCGTTCGTGTGGTCCACCATGCCGAGACCCATGAACGTCAGGTCTTTGTTGAATGCCCAGGCGGCAGTGGGATCGGGACGCGAATCCAGCAGGGTAGCGAATGATGCTGGCACGGGGTGCGCGCCATCCCGCGGAATATCCGCACGCCATGTGTTCGCAGCAACGGGAGCGCCGCCCGCGGTGGTGCTGTTGTAGCGCGTATAGATGATCTGCGAGAAGAACTCGACTTCATCAGTGATGTTGTACGTCGCGGAACCGAACGCCGAATAGCGCTTCAACGGCAGGGACGCAAGCGTGTCCGCGTTGAAGTTCTGCTTCACGGTCTTCGACGCCGGGTTGGTATAGGAATCGATCGCGTAGCGTGGATAAAGCGGGTTCTGATAATTGTAAATATTGGTGCCGGTCACGTTGAACAGCGACTGCTGGTCATTGTTGAAGCCGATCTGCGTCGCGCGTGTGACGGCGCCGGGTGCGGCACCGTACTGCGCGAAGTAAGCGTTGAGCGCCGCCTGCGAAGGCTGGTTCGCGATCGGATTGTAATAACCCGAGGCGAGGAAGCTCGAAGACGACGGGATGGCGCCGACGCGAAAGCCTTCCTGCGCGAAGTCGATGTCGCGGTTCAGCACTTCGCCGCGATCCGCGTAACTCAGGGCAACGACGGCGTTGCCGCGGTTGTCCGCAAAGTTGCCGCCCATCGTGGTGCTGATGTCGACGATGCGATTGTCGCCGCGCTCGGAGAGGCCGTAGTAGCCGTCGACCTGCAGGCCCTGGAAATTATGTTTGAGCTTGAAGTTCACGACACCCGACACCGCGTCGGCACCGTAGGCCGCCGAGGCGCCACCGGTGATGATTTCAATGCTGTCGATCAGCGCCGCCGGAATCGTGTTGATGTCGATGGCGAGTGCTGAAGTCGAAGGCTGCAGACGGCGACCGTCGAGCAGAACCAGATTGCGGTTGTCCCCCAGGTTGCGCAGGTTCAGCGTTGCGGCGCCACTGTTGAAGTAGCCGGTGGAATACTGGCTGTTCGCGGCGCCAGAGAACTGCGGCAACTGCAGCAGCTTCGATTCGAGAGCGAAGCTGCTCGACTGCTCCAGCAGATCTTCGCCGACCGTGGTGATCGGTGAGTTCGCCTCGAAGTCACGGCGCGCGATGCGCGATCCGGTGACGAGGACCTGGGTCAGCTCCGTGTCTTCGCCATCCTTTGCTTCGGGTGTGGCCGGCCCCGTCGCCGCAGGCTGCGCCTGTGGATCGGGCGAAGGACTCGCGATCGCCGTCGTGACTCCACCCGCGGCGCAGGCGAGAGCCAATGCGACGGCGGTGGAAACCAGCGAGCGTGCGCGCCCATTCGAATTGTGTTGTGTGCCAGGCGCGTAGCCGCCTGCGGCACATGCCGGATAGTCGTGCATGTGAAGAACCCCCCTCAGAGTTGGAATGCGGGCAGCGGCATTCATGAGAGCTGCCTGCTGCGTAAATCTCACCGTGGATCGTAGCGGCAGCATGGGCCCGACTTTTGATCCAGATGGAGCCACGCATTGGTTCATTTGGAAGCAGGCGTGCCTGTAACGCTGGTGCGAGGAGGCAAAAGAAGGGCGGTAAGCGTCCGGCTAACGCACAGCGGCGCGTTCTGAGACATCGCAGCGATCCGCAGCAAGTTTGTTCTTTTATGGCAAAACTGCTCTATTTGATAAAATTGATAGAGATGGTAGAGTTTGCCCCGCTGCCGAGAGGTGGCAACCACAACTGCAACCGACCGCTCCAGCCTCTCTTTCAAGGACGCTCACATGACGAATACGCCCAAAGAAACGAATCCTTCCAGTGCAGCGCGCGGCCCTCGTGGTACGGAGCCGCAAGGTCGTTATGACTTCATCGTCTGCGGCGCCGGGCCTTCGGGTTCCGCCGTTGCGGCACGGCTCGCGGAAAATCTCGAAGTCCGCGTCCTGCTCATCGAAGCTGGCGGCAGCGGTGAGGTTCCTGAGGTTCTGACACCTGGCCAATGGCCCCTGAATCTCGGTTCGGAACGCGACTGGGCGTTTGTGTCGCAGCCCAATCCCCATCTGAATAACCGCGCCATCCCGTTCAACATGGGCAAGGTGCTGGGCGGCGGCTCTAGCATCAATGTCGGCGTATGGGCGCGCGGTCATCAGAACGACTGGGAGCATTTCGCGGCGGAGGCGGGTGATGACGCCTGGGGTTACAAGTCAGTACTGGACATCTATCGGCGCATCGAGAGCTGGCAGGGTGCAGCGGATCCCACGCGACGCGGCGTGAACGGTCCGGTTTATGTACAGACGGCGCAGAATCCGCAGCCGGTCGCGCTCGCGATGGTGGAGGCCGCGCAATCGCTGGGAATTCCTGCTTTCGACAGTCCCAACGGCGAGATGATGGAAGGCCGTGGGGGCGCGGCGCTCAATGATCTGATCGTGAAGGACGGGCAGCGCTTCTCGGTTTTCCGCTCTTATATATTTCCGAAGCTGGGGCAGCCTAATCTCACCGTGCTGACACATGCCCTCGTCAGCAAACTGATTTTTGACGGCACCACGGTGATCGGCGTGGAGGTGATTCAGGGCGCGCAGCGCCAGCGGTACATGGCCGATCGCGAAGTGATTCTCTCCATGGGCGCCATCAATACGCCCAAGGTGCTCATGCAGTCGGGCATCGGGCCGGACGCCGAGCTGAGCCAGCACGGCATTCGGATTCTGCAGCACCTGCCGGGCGTGGGGCGCAATCATCAGGATCATGTCTCCTTCGGTTGCCTCTTCGAGGCCCAGGAACCGCAGGCTGTCGGGTATGGCGGCTCGGAAGCCACGTTTTACTGGAAGACCGACGCGCAGCTCGCGCAGCCGGACGTGTTCCACTGTCAGCTCGAGTTCCCCGTCGCCACGCCGGAGACTGCACCGCGCGGCGTGCCTCAGAATGGCTGGATGGTGTTCGCGGGACTCTCGCATCCCAAGAGCCGCGGCTCCGTGCATCTGTCGGGTCCTGACGTCAACGATCCCATGCGTATCGAAGCCAATACGCTTTCGCATCCTGATGACATCAAGGCCGCATTCCTCACCATCGATCTGTGCCGCCAGCTGAATACCAGCGCACCCTTTAAGTCTTTGCTGAAGCGCGAAGCCATGCCCGGCAAGCTCGACGCGGACGCGATGGAAGCCTATATGCGTGATGCGGCCGTGACTTACTGGCACCAGGCATGCACCGCGAAGATGGGGCGCGATTCGATGTCGGTCGTCGATGGCAAGCTCAAGGTCTATGGCATCGAGAGACTGCGCATCGCTGATGCTTCGATCATGCCGGACGTGCCCAGCGGCAATACGATGGCCCCGTGTGTCGTGATCGGCGAGCGGGCTGCGGAAATAATCAAGACCGCGCATCGCCTCTAGCGGCGCGATCTTACGTCGGAGGCTCGATGATGACCTGCGCAGACGACTCGCCGGCCCCGGCCGGCGAGGACTTCGTTCACTTTGGTTCCTTTCAGCTCGACCGTGCCAAGCGGGCATTGCTGCGAGAGGGCAAAGCGCTTCTGGTGGGAAGTCGTGCCATCGATATTCTGCTGGCGCTGACGGAAAGACCGGGCGTCATCGTGAGCGCCCGCGAATTGCTCCGGCTGGTCTGGTCGAACACGGTCGTCGAGTTGGGCACGATCCGGGTGCACGTGGCGCTGTTGCGTAAGGCTCTGCGGGACGCGGAGCCAGATTGTGACTACATACAGAACGTGACAGGTCGTGGTTACCGCTTTGTCGCGCCACCGGCGGAGCAGCGTGCGCTAGCAGATGCGGCAGGCGTGCAATCGTCGGGCTCAACGGTTCTAAGATTGCCGGTTCGAGCGCCCGCGCGAAGGAACAATCTTCCCCTTCTTCTTACGCCGGTAATCGGACGCGCACAGGCGATGCGCACACTGGTCGCCCGATCGGCGGCCCAGCGTCTCATCACGATTACCGGAGCGGGCGGCAGCGGCAAGACCACGGTGGCGATCAGTGTCGCGAACACGCTGATCACGGCTCATACGCACGGTGTCTGTTTTGTTGATCTCGCTGCAGTGACTGACCCTGAACGGGTGCCGGGCGCGCTTGCCTCCGCGCTCGGTGTGGCCTCGCTTGCGGCAGACCCGCTGCCCGAGGTTCTCGCGCTTCTCTCCAAGCAGTCGATGCTCATAGTGCTGGACAACTGCGAGCACGTGATCGAAGCGGCCGCCAGGCTCGTCGAGAGTGTGCTGCGAAATGCGCCGCAGGTGCATGTACTCGCCACCAGCCGCGAGCCGCTGCTTGCAAACAGCGAGCTCGTTCATGACCTTGCGCCATTGGAAGTCCCGGGCACGCCTCATGAGCACGCGCGCGCCGAGTTGCTGCAGTTCTCCGCGATCCAGCTGTTTGTCGAGCGCGCCGGTGTGGAGGTCGATGCGGAGCTCGATGATGACGATCTGCTCAAGATCGCGGCGATCTGCCGCCGTCTCGCTGGCAATCCGCTGGCCATTGAGATCACGGCCGCCCAGGTGCGCTGGCTGGGCGTAAGGTCCCTGGCCGCCAGTCTGCACAATGGTGTGTATCTTTCCATCGACGGACGCCGGACCGCCGAGCCCCGACATCACACGTTGCGAGCCACTTTTGACTGGAGTTACGGTCTGCTGACGCCCGCGGAGCAGGCTGTTTTCCGGCGTGCCTCTGTATTCGTCGGCAGTTTCGATCTGGACTCCGCTACCGCCGTCATGGCGGACGACGAGCTGACTGACGCAGTTATCTTCGGATGCCTCCTCAGTCTCGCCCGCAAGTCGCTGGTCATGGCGGATACGTCGGCCAATAAGGTTCTCTATCGGCTGCTCGAACTGCCGCGCGCATTTGCAGGCGAGAAACTGCAACAATCTGATGAGCTTGCAGGCACGCGCCGGCGCTACTCGCAGATGTGGTGGGGGCACATCCACGCGCACGCGCGCCTGTGGCAGGTGCAGGGCCGAGCGCACAGCTCACGCGCGCCGCCCCGATTAACATCTGTTATTAGCGGTAACAGCTCTTAATAGTTCTTGTGTATACCGGCATGCAAGCTTGCTGGTGTGCCGTGCGTGGCGTGCGGTGTGGTGAAATGCTGAAGCGCCACCTGATCAAGGACAGACAGTCATGACGACGTGCGACTCTGCTTTTCAATGCTTTCCATAGTGGCCCGTTACATCGCACGGCGAAGCCTGCTAAAGCAATGCAATGACTAGCGGCATGGATGAGTCGTTGCCGTCATCCGGCGATGATATTCTGACTTTCGGCCCGTTTCTGCTGAGCCGCACGCGGCGCATGTTGCTGAAAGACGGCGTGCCGCTGCCGGTCGGAAGCCGCGCCATCGCGATTCTGATCGCGCTGACGGAGAACGTGGGCGAAATTCTGAGCAACCGTGAGCTGCTCCAGCGGGTATGGCCGCACAACATCGTGGAAGAGGGCACGGTCAGAGTGCACATCGCTCTGCTGCGAAGGGCGCTGCGCGAGGCGGACCCGAAAGTGGAGTACGTGCAGAATGTGACAGGGCGCGGCTATCGTTTCGTCGCTCCCGTATCGCCCCAACGTGCCCTGCCTCTCTGGAAAGACGTTAAAGAGCTGCCCGTATCGAGCCCGACGGTTCTGAGATTGCCGGTGCGGCAGCCGTCTCGCAAGAATAATCTGCCACATCGGCTTACGCCCATCATCGGGCGCGAAGAGAGCATTCGCACACTGGCTGACAGAGTGGCCCTGCAACGATTCGTCACGATCACGGGGCCGGGCGGCAGCGGCAAGACGACAGTAGCGGTGGGTGTTGCAGATACGCTGGCGGGAAGCTACGCGCACGGCGTGTGCTTTGTTGATCTGGCCTCGGTCACGGAGCAGCGGCTCGTTGCGAGCGCGTTGGCATCCGCTCTGGGGGTCGCGCCGCTCGCCGAGGATCCGTTGCCGGATGTTCTCGCGTATCTCTCCAAGCAATCGCTGCTGATCATTCTGGACAACTGTGAGCACGTGATCGAGGAGTCGGCCAGGCTCGCTGAGCGCGTGTTGCGAGGTGCTCCGCAGGTTCATGTTCTCGCCACCAGTCGCGAGCCGCTTCGGGCGGTCAGCGAATCGGTTTACGATCTCGAGCCTCTGGACGTGCCCACGCCGGAGTCGGTGCGCAGCCGCGTGCAGTTGCTGAACTTCTCGGCAATCCAGTTGTTTGTCGAGCGCGCGGGTGTGTATGCGGACACGGAGCTCGACGATGACGATCTGCGGCTGGTCGCCGAAATCTGTCAGCGACTCGCGGGTAACCCGCTTGCCATCGAGATCACTGCCGCGCACGTACGCCTGCTGGGGATGAAGGTGCTGGCCGCCAGCATGAAGAACGATCTTTATCTTACGATTGGCGGGCGCCGTACCGCCGCGCGTCGGCATCAGACGCTGCGGGCGACATTCGACTGGAGTTATGGGCTTCTGTCGCCGACCGAGCAGACTGTATTTCGCCGTCTGTCCGTATTCGTCGGCGGTTTTGATCTCGACTGCGCGGTTGCGGTCGTCGCGTCGCCGGATCTGACTTATATTGCTGTCTTCGAGAGCCTCATGAGCCTGGCTCGCAAGTCGCTCATTGTGGCCGATGCAGCAGACGGCAAGGTTTTATATCGGCTGCTCGATCTGCCGCACGCCTATGCCCGCGAGAAGCTTCGCGATGCGAACGAGCTGACGGCGACACAACACCGTCACGCGCAGATGTGGTGCACGGTAGGTGCGGCGCAGATTCAGGCTCATGTGCAGCAACGGGCGGACTGGGCAAGCATATTCGGCCCGCGAATGCAGGATCTGCGGGCCGCCACACGCTGGTGTTTTTCCTCTGCTTCCAGCAGTTCGCTCAGCACCAAGCTGACCCTGTCATCGTTGTGGTTCGAGTTCGTGCTCGTGGCCGAATCTGTGGGACAGTTCGCCTGGAAAAATCTGTACACGGACATTCTGCGTTCCTCCGAAGGCGCGCTGCTGTCGAGGCTCGAAGACGTGCTCGAGAACGTGCGCGTGCGGAATGAGGCCGGCATGCGCGAGATCACGGTCGTGCAACAGATCGCTCTTGGCGAGACGGAGCAGAAGGTCGCGCTCTGGAGCCTGTGGTTCGAGCGGGCAATCAAACGGGATTATCGGATCGCGATCAATCTTTCCGAGGCGGCTTGCCAGCGCGGTGCTCGATCGCGCGCGCATGCCGCGCCGCTGATGGATCGTATGCTGGCAGTGGCTCATCACTATGCGGGCGAGCAGGCGCTTGCCTGCCAGCACGCGGAGTGGGCATTGAACACGCCGGACACCACGGTGCCCGCAGGCGCTCTCGCGTCTCTCCAGCAATGCCACACGCGTACCATACTTGCGCGGTCTCTGTGGCTGCGAGGTTTTGCGGACCAGGCGCTCGCGGCGTCGCTTCAGAGCGTTGCCGAGGCTCGGCATGCCGGCAATCCGCGCTTGCTTTGTATGACGCTGTTGGTTGCGACTGCGGTGGCTACCTGGTGCGGCAACACAGTTGAAGCAAAGTTTGCCCTGATGCAGCTGCAGGAGGAGTCCGCGGCGCATTCGCTCGAGTATCACCAGCTCTGGGCGGATTGCCTGCAGGAGATCCTGATAAAGCCCGCTGGCGGGTCGCAGGTTCTCGAGCCGCTGCAGTTCTCCGCGGACCCCGTGCGGAGCTCGCAGTATCTCGATGTTCTGGGTTCGCTTCGAGAGCATCTGGTGAGCACGGATTCCATCGTGCGCGCCGAGAGTGGTCGCGGTGGCTGGTGCACTTCAGAGATTCTGCGTGTGAAGGCGGAGCGCCTGCTGCGGGAAAATGCGCCCAACTCGACTTCGGAGGCGGAGGCGCTGTTGCAGGCGGCGCTCGAAACGGCGCGTCGACAAGGGGCGCTCTCGTGGGAGTTGCGAGTGGCGATGAGTCTCGCGCGCCTGTGGCGTGAATTGCGGATGCCGCGCCCGCAGGACTTGTTAGCTGCGGTTTATGACCGGTTCACGGAAGGCTTCGACACGGCGGATCTGAAGGCCGCGCGCCAGCTGCTCAAGGAGCTGGCGGCGCGTGAGGTGTGACGCCGGCGCGTCAGTTGGAGCCGTCCGCCGGTTGGCCTTCGGTCATGAGCCGCCGCAGGCGCTCGTTGCGTTCACGTGTGAGCTTCGCTTTGTAAGATGTGTAGCGTAGCGGCAGCATGCTGCCCCAGCATACGGCGGGGTTTGGCTCGGTGCAGGCGTACATTGCCTCGAGCTCTGCATCCCGAAAATCAATCCACGCGCGTTGCGCCTTGCGCAGCTTCTGAATGAAGGCGGTGTTCTTCGCTTCTTTCTTCAGGAGCGCCTGATAGCTCGCGTTGAGCTGCCGGTCCGCCTCAGCGAGTTCGTTGGCCGCGCAGGCATTCATTTCGATCTGCGTGCCGTCGGGCTTGCATTGCGCGGAGCCCGCAGCGAATACGGCGGCGGGGAAGAGCGGTGCGATGAGCGCGACGCCGAAGGCAGTCACGATCCTGATTCTCTGGTAAGCAAGGCGCGTCATGCGGTTTCTTCCATGTCTTGCAGAAATCGGTCGAGAATGGGGTTGAATTCGCCCGGCGAATCCCAGTAGGGCGCGTGACCCGCGAGGGCAATACGGTGACATTGTCGTTCCCACAGGTTGGCGTACGCAACCTGGTCGAAGTAGTCGAGCTTCACGACCGGGTCCCTGCCGCCATTGACGACGGCGAGCGGGGTTCGCGAGGTTTCTACGACGAGGCGTTGGTCTACCCCTGCGCCTTCTCGTGCCGCTTCAAACAGGCGCTGGCGAAAGCGGCCGTCCGTGCGCGCGACCGCGTCCCACAGAAACGGCTCGACCGGTGTGCCAAAGATTTTCTGCACGAAGGCGTCGATCTCTGTAGCGGACAGCGTGCTGCGGCCTGCTGAACTCATCTGCGGCGATGATGTGAAGCCGTGCGCAATGTTGTGAGGAGCGACAGGGGGTGAGCCCACGATCATGAGGCCGCGTATTCCGGGGAAGGCCGACATCATTTCGATGCCGATATGTCCTCCGAGTGACCAGCCGAGCACGATGACTTCGTTAATGGAGAGTCTCTGCAGCAACTCCATGACGGAGGCGGCAAGGCCGGGCAGCGTATAGGTTCCCGCGGGATCGGGAGCATTGCTGGATTCTCCATGACCTGGCAGATCGAAGGAGATGATGCGCCGATTGTCTGCACGCCTGGCGTGCAGCTGGTGGCGGAAGACACCGCGACATGAAGAGTTTCCGTGGATCAAGAGCAAAGGTATGCCGGCTGCGCCGCGCTCCTCGACTGCAATGGCGCCGTGTGAGGTGCCCACGATGTATTGTTTGGTCGCATTACTCATGGCTGACTTTCTATAGCGCTTGCAGAGGGGTGAGGACAGCTTGACGAGGAGGATGCTGAATAGCTGTTAAGAGTGGTGTGCTTTCGATGAGGAGGCGGGCGGTTCGACGCAGTTCGTCAGTGAGCACAAGATCCCGCTCATTCTGACAAGAATCGCCTGACCCGGCGCGGGGAACGTTCGCGTTCATTGTCGTTAATCTTTATAGGCATCTTAACTACGCGTTCTCTATGTAACTGAGGTATACGGTGTTCCTGCAGAGCCTGATAGAAGCGGAGGAAGGGATGCTGTCTTACGAAACATTGGATGCGATTGCCGATTCGGTTAACCCCACTCTTGGCGTGGTGTCGCTGCTCGTGCCATGGGTAAAGCGAAACAGGAGCTGGCGCCAGGCGCTTCTGCTCAACGCCATCACGTTCGTTGCGGTCGCTCTTGCGTACGTTCTGCAGGCACTGGATAACGCAACGGGTGTCTGGCCCAGCGCGGGTCTGGATTTCAGCACGCACACGGCGATCTTCATCGCGGTGGCATCTTCCCTTTGGCAGCATGGCATCGCGTGGCGCTGGGGCGTTCTGGCGGTGGGCGCTGGTTACGCCATCCTGATGCGCATCCAGAACTATCATTCATGGCTCGACATGATCACGACCTCGATCGCGATCGTGCCGCTGCTGGTGTTGATATGGTGGGCTGTCGGGCGGCTGCCGTGGTCGAACGCGCGGGCGTATTCCAACGGGTGACGAGGCGCCCTGCACCGTATTGCCAAGTGGATGCATCGATATGCAAAGTGACGTGAATCGTCCGTTGCTAGGATCGCCCGGGTGAGCAGGGGCGATATTTTCTGAGGCAATCGCCCCCGCAATCAAAGGGGGGTTGTCAATGAAGCGAGTCGTGCCAGCACGCGCGCGCGCCCGCGTGCTCAATTCCATAGCATTTCTGATCTCTCAGGCGCTCGTGCCGGCGTCAGGCACCGAAGCGCCAGACGTCGTTGAAGAAGTAGTGGTAAGCGCGCGCAAGCGTGTTGAATCTCTACAGCGAGTGCCGATTTCGGCGGTCGTGGTGAGTGGGGCGGCACTGGCAGATAAAGGTGCCACCACCATTCAGGATCTGACGGCCACCTTGCCGGCTGTAAAGCTCGCCAAAGGCAGTGGTACCAACCGTCAGTTCATCCGCGGCGTGGGCTCGGGTGATAACCCGAGCTTCGAGCAGTCCGTCGGCACATTCATCGATGACATCTACCATGGGCGCGCGCGCACGTCCGAGGCGAGCCTGTTCGATGTCGAGCGCATCGAGGTGCTGAAGGGACCCCAGACCACATACTTTGGCAACAATGCCGTTGCCGGCGCGCTGAATATCATTACCCGCGATCCGGGAGACAAGTTTGCGGGCGATGCGCGAGTGTCGTACGTACCTGAATTTCAGGCGTACACCGCTGAAGCCGCGCTCGATCTTCCCACCAGCGAGACGCTGTCTTTCCGACTGGCGGGCCAAGGGTCGGGCGGCAATGGTTGGATCGACGACAAAGGCACCGGCGATGACACGCCACATACCCGTAACCGTTCTGTGCGCGGCACGTTGCAATGGCAGCCTGCTGAAAACCTCAGGGCCCGGCTGAAGGGTCAGTACATCAACGAAGACCAACAAGGTGGCTTACCCATTGTCAGATCAGGATGCCCTCCGCAGCCCGAGTTCGGCCCGGCCTCGGGATTTTGCGCGGCCGCCATTGCGGCGGGGGCTGGCCCGCTGGCAGACGATTTCGTGCGCAACACCAGCTCTGGACAATTCACGCGCCTCGAGAGTGAGGATGCGGTGGCCACACTGGAGGTCGAGCGGCAGCGCTTCGTGCTCACATCCGTCACCGGGTATTCCCACTACGACTATGCGCTAGGCACGGATCTGGATCTCACACCGCTCAGCCTGCTGTCAGTCGCGGCGCCCGAAGATTATCGACAAGTGAGTCAGGAGCTGCGGATTACCTCCACCCCCCAGGGCGCCATCGAATACATCGCCGGTCTTTACTACCAGCACAGCACGTTGAACGGCCGTAATACTTTCAGCTACAACTTCCTTGCCGCGAATATTGCTGCTGCCCCGGCTTTCCAGCCGCTGTTACCTTATCTCCCGTTCGCTGCGCAGTCGCAGTTCCGTGAACAGAACGACACCAGCTCGGCGTTTGGCGCTCTGACTTGGAACGCGCTCGACGCTCTGCGGGTGACCGGCGCGCTGCGTTACACGATAGTGGACAAAGACTTTCTGCAGGCGATTGCTGTTGGTACGGGCCGGGCTGACTACGGAGCGGTGACGCCGTTCCCGGCGCCGTTGGCCGGACTCGGCGCTGCATTCGCGCAAGGTGCGCGACTGGCAACTGTCGGCGCCACTCCGCTATCGCGCCAGGACAAGCACTTCTCGCCATCTCTGACCGTGCAGTACGACGTGGGCGAAGACGCGATGCTTTACGCGCGGTTCGATCATGGCTTCAAGGCGGGCGGTTTTAATGGTGTGGATCTAATGGGCAGCGCTGCGACACTGCCGTTTTCTCGGGAAACCGCAGATGCCGTCGAGCTTGGAATGAAAGCGACCGTGCTGGAGGGACGCGCGACATTGAATGTCGACGTGTTTCGTTCCAAGTACAAAGATCTGCAGCTCGCCGGCGTCGTGCCCTCGAGTGCCGGTACCTACGTCAATCGTGTTCAAAACGCAGGCGGCGCGGTTTCGCGGGGCATCGAGATCGACGCGAGCGCGCAGGTGACACGGCGTTTGCGCACCACGTTCTCCGGCACATATCTGGATAGCTTTTACACGCGATATCCCAATGCAACGCCGACGGCGCTGCAAATTCGACAGGGCATCCCTGTGCAGGATCTCGCCGGCGAGCCGACCGTATTCGCCCCGAAGTTCTCCGGGAGCTGGACGGTGAGTTACTCCATCGACATGGGCTCTGCACTGACGTGGCGCGTGGAGAACCGGTTGTTTGCCAGCAGTAGCTACGGGCTCAATTTCAACAACGATCCGCAGGTGCGGCAGCGGGCCTACGTGCGTGAAGATCTGACTGTCGCTCTCGCGGGCCGCTCGGGTTGGGAAGTTTCGCTGTCCGGGCAGAACCTGACTGACGAGTTCATTCGAACTTACGGCGCGGCGCTTCCCGCGACTCTCGGTACCTATACGTTCATGACCGAGCTGCCGCGCCACTACGCCGCGCAAATCAAGTATTCATTTTGAACGCGACACCCAATGAGGCGCGATTGGCGGACACGCTTGCCGCGCGAGCGATCGGTGCTCGCCTCGATCGCATGCCGGCGACGCGCTTTCATCGGCGGCTGCTGCTTATCGTTGGCGCGGGGTTGCTTGTCGACGGAGTCGATGTCTATCTGACCTCAGGTGTTGCCGGCGCTCTCGTCAAACAGGGGGAGGCGAGTCTGCAGCACGTAGCTGCTTTGGCTGCATCGACGACGGTCGGTCTCGGTTTGGGTGGCTTCCTTTGCGGCCTGTTCGCCGATCGTCTGGGCCGCCGGCCGGCAATGCGCTGGACACTTCTTGTCGTGATCGTCGGGAGTCTGGGCGCTGCGCTGTCCCCTTCGATCCAGCAGTTGCTGGCTTGGCGCTTCCTGACCTCGCTGGGACTCGGTGGCGAGACGGTGCTGGGTTACGCAATGCTGAGCGAATTCCTGCCGCCGGCGCTTCGTGGCCGATGGCTCGCGCGGCTGGCGTTACTCTCCAATGTTGGTCTTCCCCTGGCGTTGCTCATCGGCTATTTCGTGCTGCCGCTGCCGGAAGGGTGGCGTTGGATGCTGGCGATTCCGGGCATCGCCGCCATGCCGGTGCTCTATTTTCGCGGTCGTCTCAGCGAGTCGCCGCGCTGGCTGGAAACTCATGGACGTCACGATGAGGCTGATGCGCTCGTGTCGGAAATCGAGCGTTGCGGGCCGCAGCCGCTTCCTCCGGTAGTCGCGCCGCTCGCTGCTGATGAGCCAGCCTCTCGTGAGAAGCGTCTCGCGACGCTACTCGCGCGCGGCAATCGTCGGGCTCTTCTCGTTGGCGCGTCGATTTGTATTGCGATCATGAGCGCGGTGTTCGGCTTTGTTTCCTGGCTGCCGACCTTCTTCGCCGCCGAGGGCCGGGACATTGCATCGTCAGCGTTGTTTGCGGGCCTCATGTCGATTGGCTCGCCAATCGGGGTACTCGTTGGCATGCAGATTACCGACCGCATCGAACGAAAATGGGGCGTGGTCGTCGGCTCCCTGATCACCGCAGCGTTGGGGGCGTGCTATGCGTTTTCAGGCACGACGCCACTCATGCTGACAATGGGATTTCTGCTCGTTACCGCGCTGTTCGCCACGGGGACGCTCGGATTGATCAGCTACGTGCCAGAGCTGTTTCCGACCTCGCTTCGCATGCGGAGCGTCGGCTTCTCGACCACGGTGGGGCGGGCCGCGGCGGTGGGACTGCCATTCGCCGTCGTGCCGGTCTTCGCGGCGGCGGGACAGGCGGGCGTCGTCGCGCTGATAAGCAGTATTCTGCTCGCCCAGGCGGTGATCGTTGCTCTGTTCGGCGTGCGCACCAAGGGGCGCGCCCTCGAAGCGATCGTGAGCGCAAGGTCGTGAGAATCGACAGAGGCAACGACTTCGTCCTGCTGACAGGAGACGAACCGGACCGCGCACGGTTCCGCGAAATTGTTGCGCAGGCCATGTTGCTGCCGATCTATGCAGGTGGACCTCTGAATGTCGGGCACCTCCGCAGCGGTGCGCTGGGCTTTGCTGACTCGCCGCTTGCCCGACAGCTGCAGGCGGACGTGACGATGACGCGAATCGATGCCAATGGTGTTGAGGCATGGTGGTTTTGCCCATCGTCGGCCACGCGCGCGGCGCCAATTCTCTTCTTCCACGGCGGCGGGTTTGTTTGCGGCAGCGTTCACGGTGCGCGCGGTGTGGTATCCGCGCTGGCCACTGCTTTCGGCGCACCTGTTCTCGCAGCGGGCTATCGCCAAAGTCCGGAGCACACGTTTCCATGCGCTGTCGAAGATGCGCGGGCAACTTATGAGTGGCTCGAGATGATCAGCTCCGCGCCGATCACGATCATTGGCGAATCTGCGGGCGGCGCGTTGGCGTTGGGTACCGCGCTGCATGCCGCTCGCAGTGGGCGTCGACGGGCGAGAGCGGTCATTGCGTTCTCAGCATGGTTCGATCTCGATATGACGGGGCCGAGCTGGTCTGTCAATCGTGGGAAGGATCTGGTAACGCCGGCGATGGGCCGCTTCTTCCGAGACTGTTATCTCGACGGCGCTGACTCGCGCTCCGCCGACGCTTCGCCGCTCAACGACGACCTCGCCGGGGCGCCGCCCTTGCTCGTGCAAGTGGGGAGTCACGAGTTGGCCTTCAATGACGCTGCGGCACTTGTTGCGAAGGCGCGGCGCGCCGGTGTGAGCGTCGAATTCGAGGTGTACAACGAGATGCCGCATGGCTTTGTGAAGTTCGCCAACCCGATTGGCGATTTCGCGATTACACGGATGGTGGCGTGGGAGGCGCATGTGTGCTCCGCCACGTCTTAGCGTTGCAGCCGAAACTGCTGGTAAACCAGCGCGAGAAGGTACTCAGGTCGGCAAATCCCAACTGGTCCGCGACTTCGGCCAACGGCCAGCCCGAGAGGCAGGAGCGGCCTGCGAGCTTGACGCGAGTGGCCTGCAGGATGCTCGAGTAACTTTGATTCACGTGTGCGAGCCGGCGACCCAGAGTGCTGCGATCCATGCCGAGATGACGCGCGACGGTCGTGACCGAACAGCGCCCGGTGGGCAGCAGGGCCGCAATTAATTCGGTGACCTTCTCCTGCAGATCCGAGATCGAAACGCCCGCCAGGGTGCGAACGTATTCCTCAGCATATTTTCTCAGGAGAGGATTCGAATGCGTCACTGGCCGATCGAGATCTGCGTGCTTCAGCACCAGGCCGTTGAACGATTGGCTGAACTCCAGTCGACATCCTAACAATGAGCGATACGCCCGGGTGTCGCCGCGTGCCGCATGTGTAACGCACATGAGCGCAGGCGACCAGCCGGTGCCGATGAGCCATCGGATGGCCTGCAACATGCCGCACACGATGAATTCGGTGGATTGTGGTGCGAGCAGCGGCGTTGGGGCCGTCATGGCGAAGTCACTTTCCAGTGTTGCCCTGTCGGCATGTTCTTGCAAAACGAAACGAATGCTGCGCGAATGCAGGTGCAGATAGCTCTGCATGGAGCGCAGCGCTGAGCGCAGGTTGGGTTCCTCGCGCAGCAGGAGGTTGAGCGGACCAAGGTCGGGCACGCCGCGCGCGAGCGCCAGCCGGATGCCGAAATCGCGCGCGCCCGCTTCGATGGCCGAGTACTCGATGAGCTGGATCAGGCGGATCGCGGGAATGGGGATGTTGGGATCGACCAGGCACATCGTGTCCAGCCCAACGCGTTTCAGCATCGCCGCCGGATCGAGCTGCATCGACGAGGCAACCTGCGTGTAGTGCGACAGCGTCGCGCTGCGAATCGTCGGCGTGCCGTCGAGTCGCGCAGGCGGGCGCGCCTTTGCCCTGGGAACGGTGTTGCTCGTACGGGCCATAGCTCGGGATGCTACGGGTCCGCTTTGTCGAGCGCCAGACCTCACATCAAAGGGGCTTGTACGCGCTCCGGTGAGTCGCCGTTATCCAGCACCTGCTTCCGGCCTTCAGAGGACCTGGATCAGGGTATGACCGAGCGCTGGAATGCTTACCTTGCCGCTGTAACTCCCGCGCGCCTTTTTGAAGCTCGCCCCCAGGAAGCGATAGTCCTTCGAAGGGTCCAGACCGCAGTCCGTCAAAACGATGTCGATTTCTCGCTCGACTGCGTGATTCTCGAGATTGAAACAGTTAATAACTGCGCTCTGGCTGTCCCGGGCGCGGTGAAAGTGCGTCAGCTCGCCGATGCCATGGAATACACCTGCTGTGTAGTAGTGCTTCAATCGCCGGTAGGTGGCGATTGCCTTCTTATGTGCGGCGACCACTTCAGCGTTCTCGTGAGTCCCGCCAATGCCCAGGTGGCGGCACGTAGATGCGTTCCACCAGAATGTGATACAGCCCGTGTTATCGGTTCGTAAGTCAATGTGCAGGTAGAGTGGTAATGAATAAGCAAGGTTGTAGTAGTACAGCGCCATGCTGTTGCCGATAAGCAAGTCGCTCATCGAGTTCACCATGAGCTCGAAGCCCCATATCTCATCGAAGCCTGAGATTCCGGAAGCGTCTCGGCCATGCCCGTAGTAAATCGGGGCGATGGGCGGTCCCATCATGGCACCTCTCGCATGCATTTCGAGCAGTACATGGGGATGGGTTTGATGGACCATCTTCGCAAGGCGATTGGTCGCGTCGAGATATTCCGAAGGCTTTAACGGTACTGAATGTCCATGTTGACGATTCCAGCAGTCACCATTGACGTTGGCCACTCCGTCGAACATGAAGAAGTAGACTCCGGCATCCGCCAATACTCGCAGGCGGCGTGCGGTTTCTTCCAGATACTGAGTTGAGGCTCCGCAGGGATATAACGTTTCGCGGCCCGTCGCGTCGCTTCTGGCGCTGCCAGGGATCAAGCGGTCGTACTTCACGTCGTGCCACCAGGAGAGCGGCGTATGCAGTGCGAGCTTCAATCCACCAAACTCGTTTTTGAGCATGGCAACGAAGTCCTCGATGTCACCGAGTCGCTTCGTGTCCCACAGCTTGGAGGACTGTGGAGTATCCCAACCGGGGTCCAGATAAAGTGCCTGGCAACCCATGTCGCGAGCCTTCCTGGCTTCGTCTCGCATGTGCTTCAGGGTATAGAGTTCGCTCCGGTTCTTCGGATCGAAATAGGCATCCATCCGAGCAAGCATTCCGTCACTATAAGCCTCGTTTTTCCACTCACCGTTGTAATACAGTTTGTTGTCATAAATTTCATTCCAGTGCAGGGGAGGATCGAAATCCTCGGGAACCCGGTGCCCTCGGGTTTCCCGTTCCTGACGGAATGTATAAAAGCCCTGCGTCAGGTCGCCCGTAAACGCAGTGAGGCGGCTGACACCGAAACTGCGCTGTGATCTGGGAGGTAATGTGACCGCGTATTCCCAGTCGTCTTCCGCAGCACCGATCCCTCCCCAGCGCAGCCCCTTGACGCCCGCGCTTAGCGGGACACGATCCAGCACTGCGTACTCGCAGGCGCTCTGGCTGTACTTTGAAATGAGAAACCCATTTTTTCCATCGGTGAGTGCCCATCCTTCCGCGGCATAGGCGCCGACGAGTGGAGCGCCGACCATGGGTCGTGAGAACTTATGCAGGTCCGGGAAGGTATGATTCCATCCTGAATCATAAAGCGGAAAGTCGGGGTCGTAGCGCAGCCGTGACCGGCGACCCTCATGAAGTATCTGGTCCAACGAGTAGTCGGCATATTGCTTTTGGTGGCCGTAGGGTTCTCTTCGGAAAGGTACTGCGGTGAATACGTAATCCTTTAACGTATCGTTGTGAGCCGGAAGTACGAAGCCGCAACGCATGGGCATTGCAATCGGAATGTCGGTGGAGTTCGTGAGCTTGATCTCCTCCTCAATCCATCCTGCCGCAGCGTCAATCGTGAAGCGATGTTCAATGTCGATGCCGTTTTCGGTACGACCCGACAGCACGATGCCGGTAGCCTCTTTATGTGACCGGCTGAACACCGGCGTGCCAAAAGAATAAGAATATTCACTCTCCGCCAATCTAATACCGCTGGGCACGTGCTCCAGGATACAGTGAAGTCCATTCCTCGGCGTGAGCGTGAGGCGGAACGTTCTGTTGGTTAATTCAATCGGTGTTGGCGGCGCATCTTCCTGAGGGGCGGCCACCGCGCTGCTTGAGAGAACAGAAGCCGCTGCGTGCAAAGCGATCGGAGTACTCGCTAGTAGGATCAGGTCTCTACGCTTCACTTAAATCACTCGCTAGTGTCGTTAACTCAAATGAAGACGTGCTTGCGTTGAAATCCCGCTATTGCATCTAAGCGATCCAGCTGTCCACGAGGATGATGTATTCTGAATTATTGTCCCCAGCTGCAGAGTGACCATGAGCACCTGGATTATTCAGAGTTGTTTCGTAAGGGCCGAGATTCAAAGTCTTGGTGCGATGTTGGGGCCCGCGTGGTTCTCAATTGGCAACGCAGAGATACAGCCGTTCGCCATAGCACCGTGGTCAGAGGACTCAGGCTCTGAGTACGAAGCGCTGCCCGGAATCGTGCAGCGACTTCGTGGGGAATGGATCTGTGTTCCTTATGGGATCCAGCGCGGTGATCTGGATGCACTTCCTCTTGAGTGGCAGCCAAGGGGCACCACTGCCGTGGAATTGGACGCAAGCCCGCACGGGCTGTCATCCAACTCACACTGGCAGCTCAGCGAGCTCTCTGACGATCAAATCGAACTCGTGTTGGAATATCCCAGCTCTCATCCCGTGAAGAGCGTCAGACGGAGTATCCGGGCGTCGCAAGCCCGTCCTGAGCTGGAAATGAAGCTTCGCATCGAGGCGCGGGCGCCGTGCGATCTGCCGATCGGTCTGCATCCCACTTTCCGACTGCCCACCGTTCCGCGGCGAGCGTCGCTGCAGCTCGGGCCTCGAGCTCGCGCCTGGACCTCTCCAATCCCACTCGAGCCGCAAATCGCCCGCTTTCAATCCGATATCCGCGACGTGCCACTCGATCGTATTCCTTTGGGCGGCAGCACCGAGGACATCACCAGGTTGCCGCTTCCGTATGCCGCAGAGGAGACGGTTCTAACAAGAGGACATTCGGGGCGTGCAATACTTACAAACCTCGACGAGCGGTATGCCGTTACGCTCTCGTGGGATCCTGATATTTTTCCTGCCTGCCAATTGTGGTTGTCGAACCGGGGACGTGAAATCTACCCGTGGAACGGGCGATTTCTCGCCTTGGGGATAGAGCCGATCTGCGCCGCATTCGATCTCGGAACGGCAGTCTCGCAGAACAAATCCAATCCATTGTGGCGCGCGGGATCGCCGTGTACCGTGAGTCTCTCTCAGGCGCAGCCGTTCGAGACAACATATAGCATTGCGGTAGGCGCGGTTACGTCCGGCAATTATTAGTTAGTCTGGTAATACCACGCCTATTTTTGCGAGCAGTCCTCCGTCCACCTTGAACTCCGCGCCGGTGCAGAAGCTTGCTCTGGCGCTGCATAAGAAAGCAATTACGTCTCCGACTTCCTCGGGCTTTCCCACCCGTCCGATCGGATGCGCGAGGCCCCACTTCCGGATGACTTCGTCTTCCGTATTGTCGCCGCGATTCTGCGAAGCGGCGAAGCGCAGCATTGGCGTGTCGACTGATCCCGGACAGACTGCATTAACGCGGATCCCGTCCTTTGCATGATCGAGAGCCATCGCTCGAGTCAATGCCAGCGTTGCACCCTTGGAAGCGACGTAGGCAGCAACATTCGTCTGACAGGCAATGGCTTGCACGGACGCTACGTTGACGATCGATCCGCCGCCGTTCTTCCTCATGAGGGGGATCGCACAGTGTGCGGTGAGATAGATGCCCTTGAGATTGATCGCCATCACGCGATCCCACTCAGCTTCGGTCGTTGTTTCAACGGTGCCATACGGCTGAATGGAGGCGCTGTTGACGATAAAGTCTAGCCGCTGAAACCGACGCTGAATTTCGTCCGTGAGAGCACGAACATTTTCGGCGCTGGAGACGTCGCCCGTTACAGCATGCGCCGCGAGCCGTTCACGTTGGAGCGCCTCGGCGGCAGTGTCTAATATGCGCGCATCGGGACCAAAGAGAATCACTGTCGCGCCGTCGCGTGCCAGACAGCGAGCTGCTGCTAAACCGATTCCACTGCCGCCGCCGGTAATCAGCGCCACTTTTCCGTTGAGCGCAGTGGTGTTGTTCGAATCAAGCGCGTTGTTCGCCATGTCAGTTATCCGTACTGGAGTCGAGTGATATGAAGCTCGGCGGCGAGCTTGTCGAAACCCTGCGCGAGGGATTCGGAGATGGGTATGCCGTGCTCACGCCGCTCTGCTTCCACCTGCCACTCGCGATCTCCTGCGGCCATGAGCTTGCCTCCCTCACGCGTTGGCTGACTGCGCAGATCGCTGAGGTAGGCGCGCATTGCCGCTTCGTATATCGCAGTGGGAATGAAGCGCGCGGGATCAATCACAATGAAGAAGTGCCCGAGATGGCGGGGCGTCGAGAAATCCGGCCCGGCCATGCTCAGGAGCCGGCTGCAGTGGGGCATTCCGGTCATCACAGCGCTGAGGATTTCGGCAACGCTGGCGAGCGCTGCGCCTTTATAGCCATAGCGAATTCCGCCTATTGGCAGCAGGGCCGCCGACTGCTCCGGATCGAGTGTCGGCTCTCCGTCAGCATTCACGGATACATCGGGCGGCATAGGCAATTGCTTCATCCTCAGATCCTGCACGCGGTTCCAGGGAATTACGCTCGTTGCCATATCCATCAGAAAGGGCCGTTCTCCCGGAACGGGCGCGGCGAATGCGAGAGGATTGGTGCCGTGAAACGGGTGGATGCCATCGTGCAGCAAAACAAACGAGTCCGAATTGCAAGTTCCCAACGCGACCAGACCTTCAGCTGCCGCCCGCAGGACATAACATCCGGCTGCCCCGAAGTGTGAGGAGTTCGTGACTGAGACAGCACCGATGCCGGTCTCGCGCGCGAGCTCGACGCCGCGATCGACGGCAAAGTAACTCGCGTAATGGCCAAAGCCGTTGTCGCCGTCAACGACGCCCGTGCTGGCGCCGCTCTGATTAAAGGAAAGGCGGGCCGATGGGTTGATGCGGCCGTTTCGCACGGCAACTACATAATGAATCAGCAGCCGAATACCGTGACTGTCCACGCCGCGGAGTGAGGCTTCGATCAGAGCTTCGGTTACCGCTTGCGCCGCCTCGTTCGCGGTGCCTGCGCTCTGTAAAGCGCTCAAGAGAAAATGTCTGACATCGCTCGTCGAGCTCAGACGCAAAAGTGCATTCATTACCACCTCCAACCTGCATGATAGGTTGACAGGATAAATGTCGATGTGCAATTTAATAGGCAATGAGTAAGGTCCGATGCATCCAGGAATCGAACGCGCTGCTCGGCGAGGGCCCGATATGGCACAGCGCAGAGGGCGTGTTGTATTGGGTGGATATCCAGCGGCCGGCGGTGTTTCGCTTCGATCCAGCCAGGGGCCAGACGGGCCATTGGCCAATGCCGCGACAGGTCGGGTGCGTCGCTCCCACGCGCTCACCCGAGCGCATGGTCTTTGCAGACTCGAATGGTTTTGGATTCTTAGATCTGACAACGGGCCAGGTCACGCGAATCACCGATCCCGAGGCGCATCTGCCGGGAAATCGATTCAACGATGGCAAGGTCGACAGGGCGGGTCGTCTCTGGGCGGGCACTATGGACAGTGGTTGCGCCGGACCCTCCGGCAGTCTTTACCGCCTGGATTCTGATGGACAAGCTCATCGCATGGGGAGCGGTTTCATCTGCTCCAATGGATTGGGATGGAGTCCTGACAACCGCACCATGTACTTCACGGACTCGATGGTGCGCACCATCTGGGCTTACGAGTTTGATTTGGCCAGCGGTGCGCTGGGTGCTCGCCGCGTTTTTGCGAGTTTGTCAGATGACGACGGCGTGCCTGACGGACTTGCAGTAGATAGTGCCGGATTCGTCTGGTCGGCGATCTGGGATGGCTGGCGAGTGATTCGCTATGCACCCGATGGAGAGATTGACCAGGAGATCCCCATGCCTGTGCAGCGTCCCAGCAGCTGCATATTCGGCGGGCATGATCTGAAAACGCTGTTTATTACCTCGGCGTGCGTCGAGCTCGGCTGGGAGGCACTGAAGGACGGGCCCCTGGCAGGTTCGCTCTTCTCCATGAACTGCGAAACCGCGGGTCTGGCCGAATCTTTATTTGGCGCCGAATGAGTGCACAGCCTGCTCGCTAACTATTCCAACATGGGGCGGATCATTCAATGAATTCGGGTTACGTCGTCTTTGTCAGTGTGGTTGCCGCCATGGGAGGTTTGCTCTTCGGCTACGACACTGCAGTCATCTCTGGAACCGTCGAGGCTCTACGGCAGCACTTCCAACTCGATCCACTGGAGCTGGGTTGGGTCGTGGGGAGTGCGCTCGTGGGGTGCGTGGCTGGCGCAGCCGTCGCGGGCAAGCTGACAGATATGCTGGGACGCCGGGCCGTCCTCGCGGCCTCAGCACTATTGTTTTTGGCTTCGGGACTGTGGTGTTACGTTGCGCCTTCCGTAGAGCAACTCGTTGCCGCCCGCATACTGGGTGGAGTTGGTGTGGGTGTCGCTTCATTGCTCGTGCCGGTGTACATCGCGGAGCTCGCGCCGCCACGCAATCGCGGCGCGCTGGTTTCGCTCAATCAGGTCGCTATCCTGATCGGTATGGTGATGTCCTACGTGGCCAACGCGTGGATAGCCAGCATGGGTGACAACGTGTGGCTCGTCGAGACGGGATGGCGAATCATGTTGGGAGCCGAAGCCGTTCCAGCCCTGTTCTTCTTGTTGCTGAGCCTGATCGTTCCCGAAAGCCCACGGTGGTTAGTGAAGCAGGGGCGAACGGAACAGGCTTGTGCCGTGCTGGAGCGTCTGCACGGGCCGACGACCGCGAAAGCAGAGTTGGCCGAAATTCGTAATGCGGTGTCCCACGAGGAAGGCTCCCTCATGGAGTTGTTTGGACGAGGCAGGCGCGGGGTGCTTATCATGGCCATGGTGCTGGCGCTTTTTCAGGCTATCACTGGCATCAACATCGTCATGTATTACGCCCCGACTATCTTTACCAGCGCCGGAATCGGCACGGGGGATGCGCTCAGCCATTCGGTAATCATCGGGCTGGTGATGCTGCTGTTCACTGTGGGTTCCATGTTCCTTGTCGATCGCGTGGGTCGACGGCCGATCATGCTCTTCGCTGCCGCCGGAATGGGGGTCTCGCTGGTTCTGTTAGGCGTGATGTTTGCGGCTGCCTCTAATGATGGATGGTGGCTTTTGCTATGGACGCTGACGTATGTTTCGTCGTTCAGCATCGGAATGGGTGGCATCTACTGGGTCGTCGTGTCCGAGATTTTCCCCACTCGGGTGCGTGGAGCTGCAGCGTCCTTGTCAGTAGTCTTTCTATGGGGAGGCAACTACCTGGTGTCGCAATTCTTCCCTGCGATGCTTGCGGCCCTGAAAGGGAATGTCTTCTATTTGTTTGCGTTGATGTGTGCCGTCTGCTTCCTGTTCATTCTCGTCTTCGTCCCGGAGACGAAAGGCAAGACGCTGGAGCAGATCGAAGCCGAGCTGTTTGGGCGCCGAGGCAAGGGCTTTGACGCCGACGCTGCACACGCCGGACGCGCGAAGGCAATTACGTGAAGCTGTGATCGATAAAGTAGTGAAAGGCCTGCCATGTCCAACGGAATAAATGCCACCACCCTGCAGCGAGAGCCGATTCGGCGACTGAAGCTCTATGAAATAGTCGTTGAGAAGCTGGAAGGCATGATGCAGGCGGGTGAGCTGAAGCCCGGAAGCGAGTTGCCGTCCGAACGCGAAATTATGACGGCATTCAATATTGGTCGGCCGGCGGTGCGGGAGGCCTTGCTGGCCTTGCAGAATAAAGGATTGATCACGACCGAGAATGGCCGTCGCGCGCGAGTGAGGCTGCCTGACGCTGGCAATGTCCTCACGACGCTGGATGGCATCGTCGGATTGATGATCAAACAGACGGAGAGTCTCAAGAACCTGTTTGACCTCCGTATCTTCGTAGAAGCGGCAATGTCACGGCATGCAGCCGAGGTGATTGACAGTCAAAGCCTCGGGGAATTGAAGCGGGTGCTCGACGAGAACAAACGAGCGATCGGTGATCGCGAGCGCTTTATGCAAACTGACATTGCGTTTCATCGCGTGCTGTTTCAGACAGCCAACAATCCGATGTTCGATGCCGTGCATGGTGCGCTGGTCAGTTGGATCATGGAGAGCTGGCGCAAGATCAAGCGGACTGACGAGACCGAAACGGTGGCGTATCAGGGTCACTTGCAGATCTATAAAGCCGTCAGTCGGCATGATCCAGACGCGGCAGAGAGGGCGATGCGCAGGCATCTCGAGGCATCCTGGAAGACGTGGGCGAAGCATCTGGGGAACAGTTGAGTCATGCATGAGCTGCAGGGGCGACTGAAAGGCAAGACCATCCTGATTACCGCTGCAGCAGCGGGTATTGGCCGAGCGAGCGCGCTACGTATGGCAGCAGAAGGCGCGCGAATCATTGCCGCGGATATCGAGGAACGCGGACTGGCCACGCTCGCGGCGCCGGAAATCGAAGTGCGCCGGCTCGATGTTACGAGTACGGAGCAGATCGAGCGTCTCGCGGCCGAGTTCGGCACGGTCGATGTGCTGGTCAACTGCGTTGGCTATGTGGCGTCGGGTACGATATTGGCTTCGGGCCGGGAGGAGTGGTCAAAATCCTTGGCGATCAACGTGACGTCATGTTACGAGATGATCAGAAGTTTCCTCCCTGGCATGCTCGGCAGAGGCGGGGGGGCCATCGTTAACATAGCTTCCGTCGTTTCGAGCCTGAAGGGCGCACCGAACCGGTTTTGTTATGGCACCACGAAAGCCGCGCTCATCGGGCTCACCAAGTCGGTCGCGGTAGATTTCGTAGCGCGTGGGGTTCGCTGTAACGCCATCTGTCCTGGCACCGTCGACACGCCTTCGTTACAGCAGCGCCTGCAGGAAACGGGTGATTACGAGAAAGCACGCCGCGAGTTCGAGGCGCGACAACCGATGGGTCGTCTTGCCCATGTCGATGAGATCTCAGGGCTTGTCGCATTCCTCGCTTCTGATGAGGCCGGATTCATTACAGGTCAGGCGTATGCCGTCGATGGTGGCTGGTCTGCCTGACCTGTTGCTATCCGTCTCCATTCACGCTCTTGCGCTGCTGACCAGGGCAATGTCTGCATCGACCATCATCTGAACGAGCGCTCGAAACGTGAGCGTGGGGCGCCAGTGCAACACCTTGCGGGCTTTTCCCGCATCACCCACCAACTCGCTGGTATGAGTGGTGAGGGCGTTTCGCGGGCTGGGCGTCACATACTGTTCATAGTCCAGTCCCGCGTGCTCGAAGGCGATCTGGCAGAACTCCCGCACCGAATGGCTTTCACCCGTGGCCAGAACGTAATCGTCGGCCATCGGTGCCTGCAGCATCAACCACATCGCATGCACGTAGTCGGCTGCGTATCCCCAGTCTCGTCGCGCGTCCAGGTCTTCCAGATAAAGTCGGTCCTGCAGACCCGCCTTTATCCTCGCGACCGCCAGCGTGATCTTGCGAGTCACGAACCGCTCGGCGCGCCGCGGGCTCTCGTGATTAAAGAGGATGCTGGAGCACGCAAACATGCCATGGGATTCACGATAGTTCACTGTGATCCAATGCGCGTAGAGTTTGGCTACGCCGTAAGGATTCGTCGGCCGGAAAGGCGTGTTCTCGTGCTGAGGTGATTCGCGTGCCTTGCCAAAGATCTGGGCTGTGGAGGCCTGACAAAAGCGCATTGTCGGGTCAACCGCTCGTATGGCTTCCAGCAGTCGCAACACTCCAAGTGCGTTGAGTTCCCCTGTCGTCACCGGGTCGCTGAAGGACTGGGAGCTCGCCGGATGCTGGGCCGCGAAGTTATAGATCTCCCTGGGCCCATACTTCTCCAACACTCGTTGCAGCGAGTGTTGATCCAGAAGGTCGCCTTCGGTGAGTTCGATGGAATTGCGCAAGTGTTCTATGCGCGGCTGCGGCGCAGAGGTCGAGCCGCGTACCATACCCACAACCCGATAGCCTGCCTTCAGGAGAATTTCGGCGAGATAGGATCCGTCCTGCCCACCAATGCCGGTGATCAAAGATGTGACCACGTTGCGACTCCTCGTCTCAAGAAGCGACGCGCGCAGACGCTTCGACAGGCTCGAAGTGCAGCTTGAGCAGCTCCTCCCCCTGAGCTTCTTTCAGATCTTCTCGCACCATCTCGCAGACCAGATCTGAGAAGCTGGTTCGAGGAGTCCAACCGAGCTTCTCGCGAGCCTTGGTGGCGTCGCCCAGTAACGTATCTACCTCTATAGCGCGGAAATAGCGAGGATCGACAGCAACGACGCATCGATCATGGACGTCAAATCCCCGTTCCTCGACACCTTTGCCGACCCAATGGATCTCCATGTCCAGTTCCCGGGCGGCGATATCGACAAACTCGCGCACGCTCCGTTGCTCGCCGGTGGCGATGACGAAATCTTCTGGCAAAGGTTGCTGAAGCATCAGCCACTGTGCCTCAACATAGTCTCGCGCGTGTCCCCAATCGCGCAGGGAGTTCAGGTTGCCGAGATACAGGCAGTTCTGCAGACCAGACTTGATACGAGCTAACCCACGCGTGATCTTGCGAGTGACAAACAGCTCGCCGCGCGTCGGTGACTCATGGTTAAACAGAATGCCGTTGCATGCGAACATGCCGTAGGCCTCGCGGTAGTTGACCGTTATCCAATACGCGTAAAGTTTCGCCGCTGCATAGGGGGAACGCGGGTAAAACGGCGTGGTTTCACGTTGCGGAATTTCCTGCACGAGTCCATAGAGCTCTGACGTAGACGCCTGATAGAAACGGACGTGCCTCTGCATTTTCAGAATGCGTGCAGCTTCCAGGATGCGCAAGGTGCCCAAGGCATCGGAGTTGGCTGTGTATTCAGGTTCCTCGAACGAAACCGCTACGTGGCTCTGTGCCGCGAGGTTGTAGATCTCGTCCGGCTGCGTCTTCTGGAGGATCTGTACCAGACTGCTTGTATCCGTCATGTCGCCATGATGGAGATAGAACTGCGAGCTCGACTCCTGCGATTCCTGATATAGATGATCTATGCGTTTGGTATTGAGCAGCGATGTTCTGCGGCGTATTCCATGAACGACGTAGTGCTTTTTCAGGAGAAATTCCGCGAGATATGCGCCGTCCTGACCAGTCACACCCGTGATCAGGGCAACCTTCTGTTTCGTGGCGGGGACTTCCGCCGAGCAAGATGATCCATTCGACTTCGTCATTGAAGCGTCTCCATCCGTGGTGAACCCGAACCGTAAACGAAGCGCAAACGGCTTAGTACTTGCTCAGGAATTGGTCAAAAGTATCGATCATTCGATCGGTCATCGCGTCTGTTTGGACGGGGGAGAGGCCGATGTAGAACCCCTGTTCGTGAATTACGTCGGCACCCGCGAATGGCCGGTCCTGAAATGCGGCAAAGCGGGTGGCGACCGGATGCCGGGCCAGATTGCCCGCGACGATGGGGCGTGTTTCGACGCCGTTGTTTTCGAGATAGGTCGTCACCTCGCTGCGGGTAAACGGCGCATCGCGCGCGATCATGAGCGGAAGCGCCAGCCAGGAAGGTGACGCTTTGGGCTCCACCCGCGGCATAGATAAGAAGGGGGTACGGCGCAAGAGGAATTCGTTGAAGTGGCTGGCCAGGTATTGCCGCCGGTCCCCGAACGCGTGCGCCCTTTCTATCTGGTGCAAACCAAAGCCGGCTTGAAGTTCGGTGGGCCTCACGTTGAGTCCCCAGTTAACGAACGCATACCTTTTGTCGATGTCGGGATAGCGGTGCAGCTCGTATCTGCCAGGATCGACATTCCGCACCCAGCCATGGGCCCTCAGAATTCGCAGTTGCTCTGCGGCGATCTCATCGTTCACCGTCACCATTCCGCCTTCCATGGTGGTGATGTGATGAGAGAAGAAGAACGAAAATGCGGCGCCCAGACCGAAGTTACCGACCTTGGTGCCCTCCCAGCTTGCTCCCATTGCCTCGCAGCAGTCTTCGATGATCTGCAGGTCATGGCGACGGGCAAGATCGCGGATTCGATCCATGTGGCAGGGATTGCCCATGAGGTGGACGAGGAAAAGAGCGCGAGTGCGTTCAGTAATGGCGGACTCGAGATCCAAGAGATCCACGTTCAAAGTTTGCGGATCTACATCCACGAGCTTTACGGTGAGGCCTGCCATCATCATGGACCAAATCTGGGTTGGCCACGTGACCACAGGCACGATGACCTCGTCTCCCGACTTGATGATTGGTCGTAGCGGATTAGTCAGCAACAGGCCTAACAGAAGGTCAGCCGAAGACCCGCTGTTGACCATCACGGCATCAGTGCAGCCCTGATATTGGGCAAATCTTTGCTCGAAACGCTGCGTTTTCTCGGCCAGAGAAGTCTTGAACGAACACATTGAGTCCAGAGCTTCGAGTATTTCAGCGGTACCGTACGTCGGAAGGCTGAGTGGATACCAGTAACGTCCGCGCGTTGTTTCGCGCAGTCGTGCCTCGTGTTCGATCAAAGGATCAAGTAAGTCTTTTATTCGCGTGAGGCTGCTGATGTCCATGTTGCCGCGAATCTCCTGTGAGCGGTGAGTGTGCGAAGGTTTCATCCTGAAACTAATAGACAGGAAATACGCTAGCGGATTTTGTATGTCAACGCGTACGTTGAGATCGAAAGTCAGGCCGTTGTCAGTCACCGGGAGAAAACGGTGAGTCATTAGGAGTGTCGGTGTTAGTCTGAAAGTAATGTTGACACGACATGTAAATGCAATCAGTGTCGCTAGCCCGCTCAGTGACAGATTGTAAGCTTCAGAGTCGATTCTGAGCTCAAGGAAGGCTCCGTCATGACTTCGTCTCATTCTCCCAAACTATCTATTTGCATTGCGACTTTCGAGCGCGCTCACTTTATCGGTCAAACGCTCGAGAGCATCGGCTCCCAGCTGACGGGTGATTGCGAGATCGTAATTCTTGATGGTGGATCTAAGGACGGAACTGAGGAAGTGGTATCAGAGTATGTGCGCCGCTTTCCTGCTATTAGATATTTCAGGCAGGAAGTGAACCATGGTCTCGATCAGGATTTCGATAAGGCCGTGCTATTGGCGCGGGGCGAATATTGCTGGCTGATGTCGGATGACGATTTTATCAAGCCAGGTGCGATCCGCCACGTGCTGGCCTTGCTGGCCTCGGCCCCGAGCTTGATCGTAGTCAACTTTGAATGTCGAGATCGGGAGATGCGCACTGTTGTGCAAAAGACATTCCTCGGCTTCGACGACGATCGGCGCTATGGCCCCGAAGAGATGGATCGGCTTTTCACAGACGTTTCCGGGGTAATTGCCTACATCGGAAGCGTGATAATAAGGCGCGAAATCTGGGAGTCTCGGGAAAGAGAGAAGTACTTCGGGTCCATGTTTGGGTATGTAGGCGTGATTTTTCAGAATAGGCTTCCAGGAGAAACCATTCTTGTGGCGAGCACTATGGTTAGCTTTCGCTCAAGTACACGGCATACGTTCGAGTCGAGGCTGTTTGAGGTATTTTTCTTTAAATGGCCGGCCGTGTTTTGGCCATCTGCGGTTTCCGAGAAAACGCGAATGAAGGTTTGTCCGGCAGATCGGTGGAGGAACTGGGGGCTGTTGTGTCTTTATCGAGCGCTGGATTTATACAGCTTTGCGGAGTACCGCCGATTAATACAGCCCTGTGCGCGACCTGGCAGAGAGAAATGGATGCCGGCGTTAATTGCGGTGACTCCGGCTTCACTGATAAATGGAATTATTGCTGCTTATCTACTGGTGATTCGGAAGCCTGTTACGAGATATCTTTTGTATTTGTTGCTGCAGGCTCCGTCAAGCCCTTTGCGTCGCCAAAAAGCAGAGTTCGGTTGACGGCTTAAGAATGTCCTGTCTGCCCGCGGATCGGAAATGGCTGTGATCTTGAATTTTTGGGGATGGGTAATTAGTAATAATTAAGAGAGGCGGTTTCTTGCTTCAAGTAGTCGGAGGCTTGCCAGGGCGGCCTTGGTAGATAGTCATCGTCTGTGTATCCCCAATCCTTGGATACAAGCCACGTGGTAGAGGCGACTCGAGTTCAAGGGATACGCGACGCCTCCATGTCTGTCAATCTCGCCGATGAGCGCAGATCTCGTTCCTGACGTATCTCGGCGCTTCCGGAGGTGGGAGGTATGGCGGCAATGTACGATCGCCGCTTGATCAATCACACAGGCGCTGCGCTGGCCAACTCCGCCTTGTTTTTCTTTAAGATCCAGAACGCAAACGCCGCCGCTACGGGATACATCAGTACCGCATACACAGCGGGCGGGATCGCGATCAACTCGTTCTCCAGCACCTGCAGGGCCAGCAGGATCGGGAGGGTGGCGTTGTGAACACTGATCTCGAAGCCGATGGCGATCGACTGCGGTCGGCTCAGCTTCGCGAGAAAACCCGCAAGATAACCTGAGAGCAAGCTGATGATGTTGAAGGCGAGGCAGGCGAACCCGATCGCCACCGCATGCTTCATCACCGTCGAAAACTCACTAGCGATCGCCAGCACGATCACGAGGGCCAGTACGATCGTCGACAGCCGTCGCACCGTATTTTCCGCCGCGTCTGCGAGTTTCGGCTTCCACGCGCGCAGCGCCATGCCCAGCGCCACCGGAATCAGCGCGATCGCAGCCACTTCGATGAGCTTGCGTAGAGGAGGCGGCACGGGGTTGTCGTTGCCGAGGAAGAGATCCAGCGCTAAACCAGTCCAGAGGGGTAGCGTCACCAGTGCAACCAGACTGTTGACCGCTGTGAGTGTGATGTTGAGCGCAACGTCGCCGCGCGCGAGATGGCTGAAGATGTTTGCCGTGATGCCACCTGGGGATGCGGCCAACAGCGCCAAGCCCACAGCGAACTCAGGGGGTAAATGCAGCAGCATCGCGAGCCCGATTGCCACGGGCGGCAACAGTAGTGTCTGTACGGCGAGTGCGACCAGAACAGCACGCGGCTGCTTGGTGATTCGACGGAAATCAGCCGCCGTCAGATGCAGGCCAAGCCCGGCCATGACGATAGCCAGCGTGATCGGAAGGAATATCGTCAGCAGTGTGTTGTCGGCCATCCGTCGTCCCTCAATGGTGGCGCGATTAGAGCACGCCACACATGGGCAACCAGAGTAGGGAACAGGTGCCGTTCCGACGAAGACGGCATGTTTCTAAGAGACCAAGGGACCGCCGCCGCCTCTCATGCGCTCCGCCGCACCACCGTGAACGTCTCATCGTTGAACCACAAGCCACCATGTTTACGTAACACTTCTTGCGTGGCGGCGAGATAGGCGCCGCTGGTGGCGACTGATTCCAGACGCTCATCCTCGATCTGGTTCACGTAGATGGCGGCGTTCCACGCCGCAAACAGCGTCGATGTGCCGATGCGATCACCTATCTCCGACGGCAAGGTATGCATCTCATAACGAAGCAGCGCTTCCTCATCTGATAACGCCGACAGCACATAATCATCCGCCTCGGGGCCGAGCTCCGTTTTCAACGCCGCAAGCAATGCGTGGCGGTCGACGCGAAAAGGATCTTCCCCTGGCCAGAGTTTCTGGACAATCTCCTGTGCAGGATCGCGACCGGCCGACTGGATGGCAAGCAGCCGTCCCGCCGGCGCGAGGTTGCGCACCAGCGGCGCCAGCACCTTGTTGGCCTTGAATGTGGCAGGCATCCGCGCGCGCCACGGCTGCGAAGCCAGAATCAGATCGTAGTTACCAAACACACAGCCCGGGGTCGGAATCACGGCGTCCAGCAGAAACTCATGATCTTCACGGTAAATCACGAGCACCGACGGACGACGAAACAGGGGATTGCCCGTCACCGGGCTGGGACTCGTCTGCCAGCCGTCCACCAACATGTCCCGTAATCCTTCGATCTGTTCCGCATAATCATAAGCAGAGTTGCCCGCGAGCTTCACCTCCTGCCAATTGAGCGACGCTGCGAGGTGCGCATCGCGCGGCCTGAGCCGCGGCGCTTCGGAATAGTTGAGATTGGTCATCACGACGACGGTCGCCGGATGTTCCTGGAATCGATCGGGCATCTTGTCGAGCCCGAGACGCACGTCCTCGAGGCTGATCTCTTTCGCGACCGCGAACAACGGCACCGTTGGAAAAAGTTTATGCGAGCTTCGCATCACGCCACACAACACGGTCGCATCGCCCATGCCGGCGTCGAAGATTCTGAGACAGGGCGGGGAAGGTCGCACCAGCATCAGTTCCTGAGTTGCCCGCCGAGTGACCGCCGCCTTCTCGTTGCACGTGTTGACGAAGGCCAGGTACTTCTGCCGGTTGTCATAGAAGCGGAACGGCGTTGCCTGTGCAACGGCGACGTCCTGCGGCTTCGAAGATGAGGTGATTGTATTCATAGCCTCTCAACATGCTTCAGGGGTCGCGCGTCACGACATGGGTATGCGTGACGACAGGAGGAGCCGCGAAAAACGGGCTGGCCAGCTCCCGCCAGGCGCGATAGCCGGCGGAGCCGCGAAACTTGACGGTGTGATGCTCGACGCTTTCCCACTGGACGAACAGGTAGTAGCGGGACGGATCCTCGATCTCCCGTTCGAGACTCAGGCTATGACACCCCTCCGCCGAGCGAAAGTAGGGCGTGGCGCTGGCGACGGCCGCTTCGAAGGCCGCGGCGCGCTCGGGATCGATGGTGAGAATGGCGATTTCATGGATCATCTAATCGTCCCTTGCGGCTTTATCGCTGCTGATAGTAGTCCTGCGAGAGTCCACCCGGCTACGGGTGAAGCGCCGCGGCCGCCGCTGTCAGACGGCAAAGCTCGCGCGGATGAGACTTGCAACGTGCTGAACCGCGACATCGCGATCGGAGCGCGTCGCTGAAGCAAGATGAAGCGGAAAACTTTCGACGCGGATAGGCGGATCGAAATAAAGAAGTGTTGGTTCGTGGCGTATGCAATAGCGGGGCAGCATCGCGATGAGATCGCTGCTCGCAAGCAGAGGCGGCACCATCAGGAAGCTCGGAACGGTGATTCCCACGCGCCGCGTTCGCCCGATGAGCGCGAGTTGATCGTCGAGCGTCGTACGGCGTGCGCCCCGCGCCGAGACGATGATGTGAGGATAGGCAAGCCAGCTCTCGAGGTCGAAGCTTTGCGATGCTGGATGATCTCTGCGCATGACGATGCAATATCGCTGTTGGGCGAGCTCAGTGCGCCTGAAACCGCTGCCCGCCTGCGGTAACAGTGAGATCGCGAGATCGGCCTGATCCCGTGCGAGCGCATCGAGGACATGCTCGCTCTCACGCCAGTGCAAGAGCACGAGGTTGATGGCAGGCGCGCTGACCCGCAGGTGACTCCATAACATTTGCAACAGCGTGAGGGCAGGGACGTCACTCGAAACCAGACGCACTGTTCTCTCCACCGTCGCGATGTCGTCAGGCGCTTCGCCCAACAACGTTCGGGTCTGATCAATGATTTCGCGGAGGGGTGCACGCAGCGACTGACCTCGAGCGGTCAGCTGCATTTCGCGACCGACTCTGACCAACAGCAGATCGCCAAACAGCTTGCGAGACCGCTCGAGAGCGCCAGAAAGTGACGGCTGAGTGATGCCGAGGCGTTTGGCAGCACTGACAAGCTTCCGCTCCTCGAGCACGACGTCGAGGATAACGAGCAGGTTCAGATCCACCTCGCGCAGGTTCATGGCGGCGATGAATAGCTCATGGCGATAGACGCAGATAGGCGACGCCTATGGATACCGCATCCCGCGCTGTCGTTACAAGTTGCATCGGTATACAACAGAAGGAGTCTGATCATGATCTTCCATTCAATCCGCTTTGAGCTGAAGGCTGGAGTAAAGCAGGAAGACATCGACGCCGTCCTGCGCCAGCTGCGAAAGATGGGAACTGACATCCCTGTTATTCAGGCGTACTGCGTCGGTCGCGATATCGGTGGCGACTTCGATTATGGCGCGACCTTCGTCGTGAAGAATATCGAGGACTATAAGACCTACATGCACTCGCTGATCCATCGGAAGGTGGATGAGATCGGCTTGCCGTTGGTTGCGAACATGGTTTCTTACGACATCACTGATGATCCCGATCGTACGATTCCCGAGCAGATTGCGAAGATCCACAAGGAGAGGTTTGCGGGCGACGAGGATCTCACGAAGTTGGTGGGCAACCTGAACTCCTATTCCGGCAGCAGCGTGCCGCGATGAACGCGACGACAGCCCGGAAGCTCGCCGCCACGGGCGGCGGCTACGCTCCTGATGGTTGGAAGCAATGGCCGGGCGATGACGAATTCTCGGCGCAGTTCGTGCGCATTCTGGCCGCGGCTCAGGATGGCGCGAGCACCCTCGGTGAGTGCTTCCAGGCCGCCGGGAACATCAGCGCAGGTGATCGGGAAAGTTGGCATCGCGCATGGTTTGCCCCGGCTGAACGTAGCGTTGCGCGCGCACGCGCTGCGGAGGTGGCAGGACATCACCTGACCGCTCGATCGAATTGGATTCGAGCCGCCAACTACTACCGCGCGGCCGAGTTCTTTCTCGATCCTCAGGATCCGCGGCGCCTCGCCACGTTCGACGAAGTCGAGAAGTGCTCACATCAGGCGTTGGCGTTGTTCAGCCCGCAGGGCGAGATCGTGAAGGTCCCATACGGCGAAGCGGCTCACCTCGATGCTTATTTCCTGCCTGCTGCCGCGACTGGGAGCTGGCCGGCAGTCGTGGCGTTCGGCGGACTCGACGAGTTCAAAGACGAGCTGATTCAGGAAATGGAGCGGTACGCTCTCGCTCGCGGCCTGTCACTGCTTCTGGTCGATCTGCCGGGGCAGGGCGGCACGCTGCGGCGACAAGGTCTGATCGCGCGCCATGACACCGAAGTGCCGGTCGGCGCCTGCATCGATTATCTCCTCACCCGGAAAGAGGTGGATGCCAGGCGCATCGGCGTTTATGGGGCGAGCCTGGGGGGTTATTACGTGACTCGGGCGGCTGCTCGCGAGCATCGGATCGCGTGTGCCGTCTCCGATGCCGCGCAGTGGAATGTCAGCAAGTCGGCGGAGGCGCTGCAGGCGGCGCCTCAGGGTATGGTGGCGATCCTCTCGCGTTGGGTGTTTGGCGCGCGAACCACGAACGAGTTGGTGAACGTTACTCGCCCATTCGACCTGGAAGGCGTCGTTCGGGATATTCGCTGCCCTTTCCTGCTCGTCGCCGGCGAGCTTGATAGTTTCGGCACGCACAACGCGCGGCATGTATATGAAGAAGCCAAGTCAGCTGATGTCGATGTGACCATCAAGTGGTTTTCGCCCGAGGAAACCGGCGCCGCGCATTGTCAGATCGACAATCCAACACTCGGAATGGAGTTTATCTGCGACTGGCTGGCGGATCGGCTCAAATGAACGTGGGAATCTGACGCGGGGCTGCGGCAATACGCCGCAGCGGCCCGCCACGGCCATTGCCGGTCAGGCAGGTATCGAGCCCGCTCACGTTAACCGCACACCTCTGTCTGTGCGTGGCCGGAGCGGGCCGCGTTCTATCGAATAATTCCCTCTGGGTTGAATCACGGATCGCGTTTTGTGATGAGATCCGCTGTGCGCGATGCGCCGTCCTTCCGGCCCATCCATTCGCCCTGTTCTATGTAGAGGAACTTATCAGTATGCGTAGTTATGTCATCGCCGCCCTCGGCGCCTTATCGCTAGCGACGCTCGCCGTTCTCGGCACGCCGACGCCAGCCACCGGCGCGGCGGTCGATACCAAGCGCCTGGTCGAAGCCGCTTCGCCAGCGAACGCAGCTCATTGGATGTCATACGGTCGGGACTACAGCGAACAGCGTTACAGTCCGCTCGAGCAGATCACTGCAGACAACGCCGGTCAGCTTGGCCTTACGTGGTACGCAGATCTCAGCGAACGCGGCGGCAGCTATGAGACGACGCCGGTTGCGGTCGACGGCCGCATCTACATCACCAGCCCGTGGAGCAAGGTCTACGCTTTCGACGCCAAAACCGGCAAGCAGCTGTGGAAATACGACCCGAAGGTGCCCGGTGCCTTTGCCGTGAAGCTCTGCTGCGGCATCGTCAATCGAGGCGTCGCAGTGTGGAAGGGCAAAGTCATCTGGGGCACGCTCGACGGCCGACTGGTCGCCGTCGATGCCAAGAGCGGCAAGAAGCTCTGGGAGAAACAGGTCACCGACCCGAGCCTGACACTGTCGATCACCGGTGCGCCGCGCATCGCCGACGGGCGCATCTTTATCGGCGAGGCGGGCGCTGAGTTTCATCAACGTGGTTACCTCGCGGCATACTCTGCCGACAATGGCAAGGAGCTGTGGCGCTGGTGGGCGGTGCCGGGCGATCCATCCAAGGGCTTCGAACAGCCCGAGCTCGAATGGGCCGCGAAGACGTGGAACGGCGAGTGGTGGAAGACCGGCGGTGGCGGCACTCCGTGGGACGGCATCACGTACGACCCCGTTACCGATCTCGTGTACGTCGGCACCGGCAACGGTGCTCCGTGGCCGGCGGAAATTCGCTCGCCGGGTGGCGGCGACAACCTGTTCACCTCCTCCATCGTCGCGCTCGATGCGAAGACCGGAAAGTACAAGTGGCACTATCAGGAAGTGCCGGAAGACAGCTTCGACTTCGACAGCACACAGCAGATCGTCACGGCCGATCTCGTCATCGGCGGAGAGAAAAAGCACGTCGTGATGCACGCGCCCAAGAACGGCGTGTTCTACGTGCTCGATGCGTTCACCGGCAAAGTGCTGAACGCGCATCTATATGTGCCAACGGCGAACTGGTTCACCGGCTTCGACGCCAACTTCCGGCCGAAGCTCAACCCGGAAGCCAACTACGGCAAGATCGGCAAGGGCTTCCACGTGGTGCCGTCAGCGGCCGGCGCGCACAGCTGGCACCCGATGGCGTTCAGCCCTGAAACGGGTTGGATGTACATCCCCACGACTTACGGCAGCTTCCCGCTCGTAGCCGAAGCCGGCGCGAAGATGGGTAACCAGCTGCTGTCGATCAACGTCGCCAAGCGACCGAACGATCCGCCGCCGAAGCTGGAGGGCGCCGGCTCCTATCTGCTCGCCTGGGATCCAGTGAACATGAAGGAAGTGTGGAAGCAGCCGCTCGGCAGCGCCCGCGCCGGTGTCATGGCGACCGCGGGCAACCTCGTGTTTCAGGGCTCCACACCCAACAGGTTCGCGGCGTTTCGCGCGGACACGGGCGATCAGGTGTGGACCACCGACACACAGTCGAACATCGTCGGCGGCTCGGCGAGTTACGCGGTTGATGGTGAGCAGTATGTTGCCGTCGTAGCTGCCGGGCAGGGGAGGCCGCCGGGTGGCGGTGGTGGCCCGCCTACAGGAAGCAGTTACTGGGCGCCGAACTACGCGCGCTTGCTGGTGTACAAGCTCGGCGGAAAAGCTGTGCTGCCCGCGGCTGCGGAATACGTGCCTCAGCCTCTCATGCCGCCGGAGAATTTCGGCGACGAAGCTCAGATCGCGCGCGGCGAAGGCAACTACACGGCTCACTGCGCCAGTTGCCACGGCAACAGTGGAAGGGTGAGCAGCGTGTTCCCGGATCTGCGTTACGCCGGTGCGCTCCACAGTGCGGAAGCCTTCAAGGCGATCGTGATCGATGGCGCCATGGAGATGAACGGCATGGTGTCGTTCCGTAAGGTGCTGAAGCCGCAGGATGCCGAAGCCATTCGCGCGTATGTGACGAAGCTCGCAAACGAGGCGAAGAACGCGCCACCTGGCATGCTCGGGCCGCCGGGCTTTGCGCCGCCGATGCCTGCACCCGGAGCAGGTGCGACGGCGCCGCCGCAGCCCGCGCCTCATCAGTAAGAAGTCGACGAACGCACGCCCGTGCCAAGGAGCCCTTGCGCTCCCTGGCACGGGCGTTTGCATTTGAGGCTTGCGGCCCCTGCTTAGGGGATTCCCTGAATTTAATAAGTCTGATGATGCCCCGTGTCATAACGTGAAACGGTGCTCAGAGCGCAATGTCAAATCGCTTCTACATTTGTTTCCAGATTCAAACAATACGGTTTCGAGGGCAAACCGGCGGCAACGCCGGGACGCAAAGCCATGGGCCCCAACGAGCACGCGCTCGCGGGTCGCCAGGCTGCAGAAGCAGAAGGAGTGCGTGACAGCGTCACGCGGCTGATCTCTTTCGTCTGTGTGCTCCGGAGCTGAAGGTCCTAATCCGGAGACTTCTGTGCATCGCTTTACCTCGCTGTTTTCCCTGCGCTCTTCCACTTTCGTGGCCGCCACCGCGGTCGCCGTCGTCGCCCAGGTTTCCGTCGCTCACGCGGAGACGCTGCAGGAGTCGTTGCAGCGGGTGCTGAAAGAGCACTCGCTCATGCAGGTCGTCGAGAACGACGTCAGCACCGCACAGAGTCAGCTCGCCGCTGAGAAAAGCGCCTGGTTCCCACGCGCCAACCTGCGCGCGAGCGCGGGATATCAGGATATCGATCGCGACGTCGGCTCCAGTGGCACATACGACCCGAAGACATGGTCCGTCGGCGCCACCCAGTTGCTGTGGGACTTCGGCGCAACCAACGCGTCCATCGAACGCGCCCGTCGCAACCTTACGAAGGAAGAGGCCGAGCGTGAAGCGCAGCGTCAGAACCTGATGCTTGCCGGCATCGAGGCACACCTGAAACTCGTGCGTGCACAGCTCGTGCTCGATTACGCCAACGAGTCCGAAGGCTATGTGAAGCGTCAGACTCAACTCGAGGACATCCGACTCGAGGCGGGCAAGGGCTACAGCACCGACGTGCTGCAAGCGAAGACACAGCTCGCTGGCGCGCAGGCGCGGCGCGTGTCTGCGGAAGGCCAGCTGCAAAACGCGGTACATCGTTATCGCGCGGTGTTTGGTGACGCGGCGCCTGCGCGTCTCGATCAGACCGCGCTGCCGCCTAATCGCGGCATGCCGGGCAGCCTCGACGATGCGCTGAAGACGATGGACGCCAACAACATCGACGTGCTTGCCGCGCGTGATCGCGCAGAACTCGTTGCCGCGGATCGAGACGCCGTACGCCGTAAGGAATATATGCCCCGCTTCGACCTGGTGGTCGAGCGTAGTCAGAAGACGGAGTACGACGGCTTCGACGGTGACCGTAACGACACCACCGCGATGGTGCAGGCGACCTGGCAGTTCGACACAGGTGGACGTCAGTCGCGCGCAGTAGCTGCTGCGTCGTTTGCAACGGTGTCGGAGCGCGAGAAAGCGCGATACGTGGGTGTGCAGGCGTCGGAAGAGACGCGTAACGCATGGGCCGATCTCGCTACGGCTCAGCAGCGTGTGGCGTTCCTAAACGAGCAGGTCAGTCTGGCGGAGCGGTTCCTCGAGCTTGCTCGCAAGGAGCGCGAGCTCGGTCGTCGCTCACTGCTGGATGTGTTGAACGGCGAAACCAATCTGATCAACGCACGCAGCGACGCAGCGGCGGCGAATACCGACGTTGTACTTGCATCCTTCCGCATCATGCGCGCGGTTGGTGTGTTGGATCTTGCGGCCGTAAACACCGCGCCGATTCCGCCGACGCGCACGCGCCCGGTTGAAGGCAACAACGGTATGCCGTCGACGAACACGCCGTAACACGGCTGATCGCAACCCCAGAGCGTTCCCGCTCACCTTTCGCGTCCGCTTTCTACCTGAGAATTCAAAATGGCCGATCAAATGTTGCCTGCCGATCTTCTGCGTCATGTCGTCAACGAAGTCGAGGAGGCTTTGGCGCAGGGTGCGGATGATCCGGTGGCCGACGCTGTGCAGACGGTGTTGGCTATCGCGAAAGATCAGGGCGCCGACGCGGCGACTCTGGACAAGCTCGGTGAACAGATGCGCGAGGCCATCGCGAATCTGCCGCAGCCAGTGACGCTTGCGGATGTGGAAAGCGCGCTCGCGCAGGTGTTTAGTCAGCAGCTTACGCCGCAGATCAGTGTGGAGATGGTCGCGTCGATCGTGTTGACGTCGACGATGCTGGGTGGAGTGCTCGCGCCGATCGTCGGCGCTGCTACCGGCGGCGGTAGCACCTCGCGCGCAGACGCGAAAGGTGTTGATGCGGCCGTAACGGATAAGAGTGATGCTGCAAAAGGCGGCGTGACTGCAGCTGCGAGCGGTAATGAAGGCGTTCGCGATAAGGCGAACACCAGAGTGGCCGCTGGCGGCGAGAGCGGCGCTGGCGCAACTGTTGCTGACAGCGCGACTGGTGGCGTCGGCGACGCTGGCATGGGCATTGGCGCAAATGCCAACAGCCGCGCCGGCTCGCCCGCGCACGGCGCTGGCCTTACGTCGGGCGTCACCGCCGGCAGTGCTGCTGACAACGCCGGTGCCGACACCAGCACAAACACTGGCACCGTTAACGGCTCCACACCATTTCTCTCCACCGAAGGTCTCTCGCCAGACGCTTCGTCTCAGTACACCTTGACTATCCCGCTGCCGTCCTTCGGCAGCACGATTCGCCCGGAGATCACCGGCCTCACCGCGAATGGGTTCAGCGGCGGCGCTCCAGGCGCGATGACTGTAGCGCCGGTCGGCGCTCCCGAGATCACCGCGCTGACGGGCGACCGCTTCGGCGCCATCAGCGTAATCACCACCGCGCGACCTGAAGAGACGATCCTCACTGTCGATGGCTTCGCAAGCATGAACGTGTTGGGCGCCACTCAGCCCGACGGCGGTGCGTACTCGACGTCCAATTACTCGCCGCCGCCGGCACCAACAAGCAGCCTCGTGGTCGCAACGCTCCGGTTGCACGTTAACCAACCGCGTGTGGTGGAAGGCGCCGACGGCTCACTCACCGCGATCACATTCACGCTCACACGCAGCGCAGGAATGACGGCCGACACGTTGACGTGGGCAGCCATCGGCCTGGACGCCAGTCGCTTCCCCGGCGGTGTGATCCCCACGGGTGAAGTAACGTTTGCCATCGGCGAAACCAGCCGCGAGATCACCCTCTACATCGCGGGCAACCGCGGAATCGACGCGACCGCTTCGCTAGGACTCGAATTCGGCAACATCCCTTCGACGCTTGTCGTCGGCGATACGAGCGCTCGCGTCACGCTAGAGGACGACGACTCGGTGTTCGCCGTTCATGCCACGCAGCCGAGCGTGCTCGAAGGTGCCGACGGCGAGATTCGCGAGCTGACTTTCGTGATTTCCCGCGAGGGTAGCGCCGGCACGGGCAGCATCCACTGGAATGCGACAGGTCTCCCGGCAGACGCGTTTGTCGACGGCGTAATCCCCGAAGGCGATCTGCAGTTCGAGGAAGGCCAGCTTACACAGACGATCACCATTCGCGTGCGCGGCGACTCCCAGCCGGGCCTCGATCAGACGCTGTCAGTCGTGCTGTCGTCACCGGACGCTAATAGCAGCATTGCAAGCGGCAGCACCTCTGCGCCGGTAGTCATTGAAAGTGACGACGCCGTCTTCTCGATCGGCGCTGATCAAACATCTGTGCTCGAAGCCGCGACAGGCGAAGAGCGTGTGTTGACGTTTACGGTCACCCGCGACAACTCTCGCACCGACGGCCATGTTTCATGGGTTGCAGAAGGTCTCTCGCCTGGCGATTTCGTCGGCGGCGAGGTCCCCGGCGGCACGCTCGACTTCGCCGAGGGCGAGACGACAAAGACGATCACTGTGCGTGTGCGCGGTGATGCCTACATCGAGTCGAACGAGACGCTTACAGTCCGTCTGACGGAGACTGATGGCAACAGCGTCATCGACACCACGTCTCCTCCGGCGACGACGGAGATCAAGAACGACGACGGCTATGTTTCCGTGACGTCGGCGACGCCTACGGTCGACGAAGCCATCAACGGCGCGACGACCACGCTGCGTTTTATCGTCACGCGCACGGAGGGAGGTACACCGTCGACAGTCGACTGGGCTTTGCTAGGCCTCGATCCTGAGGATTTCGGCGGCACTCTGCCAACAGGCACAGTCACGTTCGCGGAAGGCGAGCTGACGCAAGAAGTCATCATTACGATCAGCGGCAGTCCCAATGTGGGCGGCGATCTCGAGGCGCGTCTCGAGCTGCGTAACCCCGGGCCGAATCTGATGTTGGACCCCACGAATGCACCCGCGACGACGCACGTCGTCGATGCGCAGGGCTACACCATTCAGGCGATCGACGCGGATCACGCAGAGGGCGCGCTCGGCGAAACATCGACGTACACATTCCGTGTCGTGCGTTCTGCGGATGTCGATCAGGCAGGCACCGTTCGCTATCGCCTCATACCGACGGGCGCGGAAGCAGTAGACACCAGCGACTTTGCCACGGGCCAGGATCATCTGGGCACGAACGCCGGTCTGCCCAGTGGTCTCGTGTCGTTCGCGGCGGGCGAGACGGAGAAGGTCGTCACGATCACGGTGATGGGTGACAACCTCGTAGGCGTTGACGAGTCGTTCGCGGTGTTGTTATCCAACCCGCCGGCCGGCACGCGTATTCTTCTGGGCGCTGCAGACGCTGTTATTCGCAACGATGACGCGGCCTTTGAGATCGCCGGCCTGCAGGCGAGTCAGCCTGAAGGTAGCGGCACCGACACGCAGTACACCTTTCAGGTGACACGTGCGGGCAACCTCCTGGGTTCGCAGACGATTACTTACGCAATCGTCGGTCACGGTGAATCACAGACGGACGCGAACGACTTCACCAATCCGGTGAGCACCGGCACAGTAACTTTCGCGGCGGGTCAGAGCATTGCAACCGTCACGGTCACCGTCAGCGGCGATAGCGCAGTTGAATCCACCGAGTATTTCCGTGTTGTGCTGACGGACGCGGGCCCGAACGGGCAACTGCTTTCCACGGCATCTGTTGGTGTCGTCCAGCAGGATGACGCGGCCATCAGCATCAATGCTGTCGACGCCGTCCGTCTGGAAGGCTCTGCGACAACCAATCCGCACACGTTCGTTGTCACCCGTAGCGGCAACATCGCGTCGACCTTCACGGTCGATTGGAATGTATTGGGCACGGGCGATAACCCAGTCGATGCTGCAGACTTCGGCGGCTCATTGCCGAGCGGCTCGTTGACATTCGCTGCGGGCGAGACGAGCAAGACGATTACGCTCACGCCATCGGTGGATCTGGACTTCGAAGCCAACGAGACATACGCCATCAATGTCACGCCGCGTGGCGCTGGCGTTGAGATTTTGCGTGGGTCTGCAACAGGCGTCGTCGTCAATGACGAGATTGGCCTCGTGATCACAGCGAGTGATATCGACAAGAGTGAAGGCGACAGCGGTACTCCGATGTTGTCGTTCACCGTCACGCGCGCTGGCGTCATTCAGACTGCGTCAAGCGTTGATTGGGTACTGACACCGGCACTTCTTAATGGCGTGCAGGCTGCGGATTTCGTGGGTGGCGTGCTGCCCTCGGGAACACTGCATTTCGCTCCAGGCGAGCAGAGCCTGTTGGTGACCATCCCTATCGTTGCCGACAGCCTCATCGAGACCGACGAGCTCTTCACGATCCAGCTGCAGAACCCGAGCGTCGGCTCCGATATCGTAGTGAGCCAGGTGAGCGGCGCCATTCGTAACGACGACGTCCTGTTCAACGTCTCGGGCCCGACGACGGTCAACGAAGGGCAGGCCGGGTCGACGCCTGTAACGTTCGTCGTCACGCGCAGTGGCGATACTACTGGCACCGACGCTATTGCTTACAGTGTTTCGGGCACGGGCACTGACCCAGTCGATGGCGACGATTTCGTCGGCGGCGCTTTGCCGTCCGGTGTCGTCGTGTTTGCTCCGGGCGAGGCAACCAAGACGGTCATCGTCTATATGCAAGGCGATGCTGACCTGGAGGCGAGCGAAGGTTTGACCCTCACGCTGGGCACGCCTGCCACGGGTGCCACAGTGGGTACCGGCAGCGCTGCAGTAGTCATTGCGAATGATGACGACGTGTTGGCGATCTCCGCTGTGTCTGCGAACGCCGCTGAGGGAAGTGGCACAGGCAACGGAGCGTTGCTGACGTTTGTCGTCAGCCGCACCGGTGATCTAGGTACAACAACGACGGTTGATTGGGAGATTGCAGGCTCGGGTGCAGACGCGGCCGATGCCGCGGACTTCGCGTCCATTAGCGGCTCGCTGACATTTGCCGCAGGTGTTTCGAGCCAGACAATCAGCGTGCAGGTGACGCCTGATTTCATCCACGAGGCGGATGAGGCATTTACTGTCACCTTGAGCAATCCAGACGCAGGCACGACGGTCTCGTCGCCTAGCGCGACAGGCCTTATCCGCAACGACGACACGATGCTGTCGATCGTCGCCACGACGACCGACGTCGTCGAAGGCACAGACTCCAACAGCACGCACGTATTCACCGTAAGCCGCACGGGTGTGATCACCGGTGCGACGACCGTTAACTGGTCAGTTGCTGGCACTGGCGGCACCGGTGCGAATGCTGCCGACTTCGTCGCGACGTCAGGCGCGGTGACGTTCGCCGCAGGCGAGACGACGAAGACCATCGAGATCGTTGCGATCGGCGATGACGATGTCGAGCCGAACGAAGCCTTCACCGTCACTCTGAGCAACGCCAGCGGCGGTGCTGAAATTCGTACCGCGAGCGCGAACGGTGGGATTGTTACTGACGATGCAGGACTCAGCATCGCCGGCTTGCTTGCGAGCGCTACCGAAGGAGCCGCTGGCCAACAGCGGCAGGTGCAGTTCGTCGTGACACGCACCGGCGATGTGTCAGGCACGAGCACCGCAGATTGGGCCGCCTCGGGACTTAGCGCTTCTGACTTCGTCGATGGTGTTTTGCCGACCGGCAGTCTCACGTTCGCGGCCGGCGTCACTCAGCAGACGGTCAGCGTCACTCTCGAGGGTGACAACGACGTTGAGGCGGATGAGACGCTGACTATCACGCTGAGCAACCCGAGCGCGCACACGCACCTGGTTACGGCTACGGCCTCCACCGTCATAGCGAACGACGACGCGACGCTGGCTTTGCCTTCGGCGCCGGTGCTTATTGGCGAATCTGCTGATGGTCAGTCGCCGCTGGTCACGATCATCGTGACCCGCAGTGGCGACACGACTGGCACAACCAGCGTCGATTGGCAATTGCAGGCGCGCGGCGCCAACGGCGTGAACGTCAATGATTTTACCGCCGGCCAGGACGCCCTCGGTAACAACGGTGGGCTGCCCAGTGGCACGGTGACGTTCGCCGCCGGTGAGACATCGCGCGAGATTACTTTCCATATCAATGGTGACGGCAATGTCGAGGCTGATGAAGGCTTTGAGATCGTACTCGTTGGTGCGGGTGACAACATTACGCTGACGACGTCGCACGTCGACGGCACGATCGATAACGACGATCTCGGCTTCTCTGTTGCCGCGACAGATCTCGACAAGCTGGAAGGTCAGACCGGCACAGGGGCCACACTCACATTCACGGTTGCGCGCGCTGGTGACACGGACTCCGCCGCGGACGTCGACTGGTCCGTGCTCGCAGCTCTCACGGGCGCGAGCGTGAATGCCGCTGACTTCGGCGGCGCGCTGCCCTATGGCACCGTGCATTTCAACGTCGGCGAAGTTACGCGCACGATCACGCTCAACGTCACTGGCGACTCTGTCGTCGAATCTGACGAAGGCTTCCGTGTGCAGTTGAGTAATGCACGTCTCGCGGATAGCACACCGCAGGTGATCATCGACTCTGTCGTCAATGGCGTGGTTCGCAACGACGATTCCAGCTTCAGTATCGCTGCCGATCAGGCCAGCTGGACCGAAGGCACAGGTGGGTACACCAACATCACTTTCACTGTAACGCGTGCAGGCGACCTCAGCGTATCCAGCACTCTGGACTACGCGGTTACGGGTGCGGGCAGCGCCAACGGCGGCGATATTGACGGAGGCGTGTTGCCTTCGGGTACCGTTACGTTCAACGAGGGTGAGGTCAGCAAGACCGTTACTGTGCGAGTGGTCGGCGACAACCTCGTGGAAAGTAACGAGGTGTTTACCGTCACGATCAGCGACCCGAGCAATGGCGGCATAGGAACAGCGTCAGCGAGCGCGACGGTCACCAACGACGATACGAGCTTCTCGATTACCGCCAATGCTGCGCAGTTGAACGAAGGCAACTCCGGTACGACGGCGTTCGTCTACACCATTCATCGCAACGGCAACACAGCACAGGCCGGCAGCGTCTCGTGGGCAGTGGATTCCGGTGATGGAGTGGACGCGTCCGACTTCGGCGGCTCAGTTCCCAGTGGCACCGTGACATTCGCCGCCGGCGAGACGTCGAAGAGCATAACGGTCAACGTGTCGGGCGATACATCCGTCGAGAGTGACGAGTCGCTGATCGTGGTGTTGAGTGCGCCGAGCGTCGGCATCATCGAGCCAGGGCAGGGCAGCGCGACGACGACGTTGTTGGGCGACGACGACTCCTTCCAGATCGTCGCGGACTCCGCCAGCGTTAACGAAGGCAACAGCGGCACGCGGTCGATCACTTTCACAGTCAATCGCACCGGTCCCGCACACGGCTCGAAGTCAGTGAACTGGGCGGCGACGGGCCTCGCTGCCAGTGACTTCGTCAGCGGAGTCGTGCCGTCGGGCACGCTGACTTTCGCGGATGGAGAAGCCAGCAAGACCATTACGCTGTCAGTTGCCGGCGATACGAGCGTCGAGAGCGACGAGACACTGGTGGTGACGCTGTCGAGTGCTTCGACGGGTGCAACGATCACCACGGCGACCGCGCAAACTGTCGTGACGAACGACGATGCGTCGGTCGCGATCGTCGCGCTGGTCGCGGATTCCCCCGAAGGCAATTCCGGCCTGGTGCCTTTCACTTTCCAAGTGACGCGCACAGGCTTTCTGACTCAGAGCAGCACCGTCTCGTGGGCTGTCACCGGAACGGGAGCCAACCCCGCTGCCGTAGCAGACTTTTCGACAGCGGATGCGCTCGGGACCAATGGTGGCCTGCCCAGCGGAACGGTGACGTTCGATTCGGGTGAGACCGTCAAAACGATCACGATCTATGTGCAGGCGGACAGCGTCAAAGAGAACGATGAGACTTTCAACGTCACGCTGAGCAACGTCAGCGGCGGCACGGTCATCTCGACGGCGGCTGCCAATGGCGCGATCCGCAACGACGATGCGGAGGTCAACTTCACGGGCTCGGCCGCCGTCACGCATACGGAAGGCGACGGCGGCGGTGTGACCTACACTTACACCATCACACGTACGGGCAATCTGACGCAGGCGACCAGTGTGTCGCTCGCGACGTCTGGCACGGTAAGTTGGGGCAGCGAGGCCGTGCTCTCGAGCAGCTCGGTCAATTTCGCGTCGGGCGAGAGCACCAAGTCCGTCGTCGTCACGGTGTACGGCGACAACGTGGTCGAGAATGACGAGACGTTCTCGCTGACGATGGTTTCCCCAAGCAGCGGTACGTCGGTAGGCGCGGCGAATGTCGTCACAGGTACCGTCACTGAGGATGACACTTCGCTATCCATCACGTCGGGCGACGTGACCAAACCGGAAGGTCAGGGGGGCGGCGTCACTCCGTTCACGTACACCGTGACACGCACGGGCTACACCGGCGGGTCAACGTCCATCAACTGGGCGGTCAGTAACTGGTCCGGCATTTCCGGTAATGATTTCCAGGGCGGCAACTTCCCTTCGGGCACGCTGACATTCGCCGCTGGCGAGACATCGAAAGTCATCACGGTCAACGTGAGTGCTGACAATACGCCCGAGTCCGCCGAATATTTCCAACTGACGTTGAACACGACGTCAGGCAACGGCTACGACACCGTAGTCAACTCTTCGGCTTTCGGCATAGTGAACCGCGATGAAGCGGAGTTCCTGGGTCAGCCAGAGGTTGTGAGCACGACCAACAACACGTCGTACATCACCTCGGCGAACGCGCAGCTCGAGGCGGACGCAGGCACGGTGGATCACATCTTCGCTGTTCGCCGCACGATTTCAACCGCAGGTACGGCCTCGCTCAACTGGTCGCTGCAGGGCATCGCTGTCGGCGGCACCGTTGCCACCAACACATCTGACTTCGCAGGGGGGCAGGCTACTTCAGGTACCGTCAACTTCGTCGACGGGCAGGAGTGGGCGTACGTCACCATAAAGACCAACGCAGATCTCGTCGGCGAGGATCTCGAATCCTTCCGTCTGATCTGGAGCAATCCCAGCGCCGGCACGAGCATCAACGCGTCTTATGAGAGCTCATACGGCTATATAGCCAACGACGATCCGCTGTTGTCGGTCAACAATGTTTACGTCAATGAAGGCTCGGATGGCGGGACTACGGCGGTGACAGTCACGGTTACACGCAGCGGTGATCTGCGTGGTGTCGCAGGAGTAAATTGGACGGCCACTTTCCCAGGCTCAGAAACGACCAATGAGGGTAACGCCACTACATCGACGTGGTACAGGGCTGACGCTAGTGATCTCGCCAACGGCACGGCGACGTCTGGCACGCTTGCATTCGCCGACGGTGTTGCAACCCAGACGATCACGTTCCAGGTCAGGAACGATGAGCTGACAGAGTCGTGGTATGAGCAATTCAGCGTCGCGCTTTCCGGCGCAACATACGATGGCAGCAACGGCAAGTCGATCGCCATAAGCCAGCTCTACGGCACGGGCACCGTTACGATTTACGACGACGAGCCGGACCCGCTGGTCAACATCACTGCCAACGCCAGTGAAACGTACGAAGGCACGGGCAGCACGAAGCAGGTGCTGTACACGATCACGCGCACGGACGTTGCGGACCGCGACGGTTCACTTGCGTCGCCGACAACAGTACGTTTTGTGGTGTCAGGCTCTGCGTCGAGCCCGCAGTATACGGGCGCTGATTACACGACGACGTACACCATCGATGGTGTATCCAACACGTTGACCTACAACGGTGACGGTCGGTATTACGGCCTCGTGTCGTTCGCGGCGGGTCAATCCAGCAAGACGATCGCCATCAACTTCGATACGGATAATGTCGTCGAGAGTGATGAGACGCTGACGCTGTCACTCGACTCACGCCAGAATGGCGCGGATTACGGCCCCGCGGGCATCGGCGCGCAATCGACCGCGACCACTACCATCAAGAACGACGACGTGCGCCTGTGGTACAGCGTGACGTCGCCTACGGCATCTGTTTACGAGGGCAACTCCGGCACCACGTCACTGCCGGTGACGATCTATCGCGCGGGCCGTACAGACAATGACATTACGCTGAGCTACAGCATTGGGCATGGGACGACGAACAATGCCGACTTCACGGCGCTCACCGGCTCGGTGACTCTGCTCGCCGGCCAGACAAGCTACACGCTCCAGATTCCGGTCGTCGCGAGCGATGCGACCATCGAGACAAACGAAACCTTCAATCTCACGCTGACGTCGGCGGACTCCAACGTGACGTTCGCTCAGTACAGCAGCTACACAGGCAGTTCTTCTGTTGTTTACGCTGGCACAATTCTCACAGACGACACGTCGTGGAATTTGAGTACGGCGACGGCGTCGCAGCTGGAAGGGGACACGGGACAGCAACAGACGTATGTGTTCACCGTTACACGCCCCAGCACGGGTTACATGGGGTCGGCGAACGTGCAGTGGCGCGTGTCCGGTACAGACGTCAACGTCACGGACTTCACAACAGCCGACTCGTTGGGTGGCAACGGCGGCCTGCCGTCCGGCACGGTGTACTTCTCCTCCAACGAGACGTCGAAGAGTTTCTCCGTCACTGTGCGCGGCGATATCAGCGCAGAGCTCAGCGAGGCATTCGACGTCACGATCTCCAGCCCTTCGATGGGTCAGATCGGCACCAGCAGCGTCACCGCGACGATCACTGCGGATGACACTGGCATCAGCATCGCTGATGCGACAGCAGTGCGTGAGAACGACTCCGGAACCACGGCGGTAACGTTCACGGTTACGCGCAGTGGTGATTTATCTGTCGCTTCCACCATGAGTTGGCAGTTGCTGCATGGGACGACGGAGGCGGGCGACTTCAGCGGTGCGACGACTGGCGCGCTCAGTTTCTCGGTGGGTCAGTCGTCGAAGACGATTACGGTCAATGTGGCTGGCGATACCACGCTCGAGAGCGACGAAACGTTCCAGATTCAGCTGCATACGTTCACGGGCATCGACGAGGTGATCGATAACCTGGCGAGCGGCGTCGTCCTCAACGACGACGCGAATTTCACCATTACTGCGACGGATGCCGACAAAAGCGAAGCAGACGGTGCGCACACGTTTACCATCACACGTGATCGCAGCACCACGCAGTCGCAGACGATCAACTGGCAGGTCAACGCGGGCACCGCAAATGGCGTGGACTTCGGCGGCTCATTGCCCACGGGCTCCGTGACGTTTGCTGCCGGCGAGTTGACCAAGACGATCACCATCACTCCCAGCAACGACGCCACCGCTGAGCCTGATGAGACGTACACCGTCTCCATCAGCGCTGGGGCAGGCGCCGATTCTGCTGAGATCATCACGAGCAGTGCCAGCGGCACTATTCGCAACGATGATGCAGGGTTCATCGTCGCAGCTGATTACCCCAGCAAGGCCGAAGGTCACAGCGGCACGACGGATTACACCTTCACCGTCACCCGCTCCGGCAACACTGTTGGCGCGGCAACGGTTGATTGGGCTGTGACGGGGCAGGGCGCGGCCGCTGCCAACGCTGCAGACTTTGGCGGCACGCTGCCGTCCGGCACTGTGTCGTTCGACTCCGGCGACAGCGTCGCCACCATCACGGTAACGATCGCTGGCGATCAACTCGTCGAAGGCGCCGAGGGCTTCCGGCTGACGTTGTCGAACCCTGTTGGTGCTTCGATCATCACTGCGGTCGCAGACGGCACGATCGCGGAAGACGACGCGAACGTCTCCATCACATCACTTAGTGCCACCAAGGCAGAAGGCAACACGGGCACGACGCCGTTTACATTCACGGTAACGCGCTCCACGTTTGTGGACGCTCCGGCGACGGTGCATTGGGCCGTCACGGGTTCTGGCGTGAACGCCGCCGACGCCCAGGATTTCCTCGGCAACGGCCTGCCATTCGGTGTCGTCTCTTTCGAGGCAGGTCAGTCGAGCGTGACGCTGACTGTCGACGTGCAGGGCGATCTCACTGGCGATCCGACCGAACAGTTCACCGTCACGTTGTCCGACCCGAGTGCGGGTCTCAACATCGTTGGCGCGACAGCGACCGGCACGATTCAGGCAGACGACGTTGTGTTCGCGGTGAGTGCACCGTCATCTCATGCTGAAGGCAATACGGGTGACGTCACGGCGTTCGATTTCGTCGTCACACGCTCTGGCGATCTCACGGGCTCGCAGACACTGGACTGGAACGTCGTCGGCACCGGCTCTGACGCAGCATCGACTGCCGACTTTATTGCAACGAGCGGACAGGTGACGTTCGCCGCCGGCGAGAGCAGCAAGACAGTTTCCGTGCAGGTGAAGGGCGACGCGCTTGGCGAGCCCAACGAGGATTTCCGTCTGTCGCTCTCAGGTGCGACTGGCCTCTTGTTCACCAACTCCACTGCTGACGCCACGATCATTGATGACGAGGCCTCGCTGCGTGTACAGGCAGTCGATGCCTCGAAGTACGAAGGCACGGATGGCACGCAGACGGCGTTGACCTTCCGCGTCGTTCGTAGCGGTAACACGGCTATCGCGGTGGACGTTGACTGGAACGTCTCTGGCGCCGCTGTTGACGCCGCGGATTTCGGAGGAGGCGTGCTGCCTTCGGGGCATCTCGCCTTCACTGCGGGTGAAACAGAGAAGACAGTCACCGTTTACATCAACGGTGATCTCACCGTTGAATCAGACGAAGCCTTCGCTGTGGTGCTCAGTAACGCGAGTGCGGGTGGTGCGATCGTCACGGCGAGCGCGAACGGACTGATTCGCAGCGACGACTCTGCGTGGGAATTGTCACGCGTATCTGCCGAGGCCCTCGTGGAGGGTGATTCCGGCGCGACGACTTATAGCTATCTCATCACGCGTACGGGTGGACTTAGCGCGGCCAGCGTGCAGTGGTCAGTCAGTGGCACCGGAACCCATCCAGCGGATGCGACTGATTTTGGCGGCTCGCTGCCGTCTGGCACGGTTTCGTTCGCCGCCGGTGAGACGGAGAAGGTATTCACAGTCACCGTCGCGGGCGACAACGCGCTTGAACAAGACGATAAGTTCACCGTGACGCTGGATACGCCCAACGGCGTCGGCAGCGATACGCTGACGACGGCGAGTGTGGATTCAACCATCACCAATGACGACGACGTCTTCTCCATCGCAGCGCTCAATGCTGAAGTATCAGAAGGCGATTCCGGCAGCGTGCCGTTGACGTTTACCGTTACGCGTACGGGCAGCCTCGTTGGAACGTCGACTGTGGACTGGCGCATTGGTGCCGGCGGCGCGACGGATGCTTCCGACTTTGTCGCGACTTCGGGCACGCTCACATTTGCCGACGGTGACGCCAGTAAAGTACTGACGCTGCAGACCGTTGGTGATCTTAACGTTGAGCCGAACGAAGCGTTCACCGTTGAGCTTTACAGCGCAGGCGCTGGCAGTACGCTCGATGTCACTACCGCTAACGGCATCATCTATAACCAGGACGTGCGGCTTGCACTCAGCGGGCTTGTCACGACAGGCGACGAAGGCGATCAGTCGCCGACGCAGCGAACGTTCACTGTCACCCGCGCGGGCGATCTCTCTGTCACGACGACGGTGCAGTGGGCAGTTGGCGGTGGCGTCGTAAATGCAGCAGATTTCCTCGCGGGGCAAGACGCGCTGGGAACGAACAGCGGCATGCCTTCCGGGGTCGTCACGTTCGTGCCTGGGTCCGCGAGCGCAACGATCGTCATCAACATTGCGGGCGATGGAGTCTATGAAGTAGACGAAAACTTCACTGTGCATCTGGCCGCACCTTCGGGCAACGCGCAGATCACCGCGAACGATGTCAGTGCCACCATCGTCAACGACGACGATCAGCTCGTGATCGTCGCGGTGGACGCAGACAAGGCGGAAGGCGTCAACGGCGCGACGACGACATTTACGTTCCGCATCGATCGCACGGGAAGCTCGACTGGCGCGACCAGCGTCAATTGGTCAGCGGCCGGTGTGGGTGCACATGCGCTGTCCGCTGACGAGCTGACCGCTCTTTCGGGCACTGTCAATTTCGCCGCAGGTCAGACGAGCGCGCTCGTGACGATCGATGTGCGAGGTGACGCGACGGGTGAGTTCGACGAGACGTTCCAGCTTGCTCTGGATAGTCCCGCGTTCGGCTCCACGATCGTTGGCTCCCCCGCTGACGGCGTTGTACGTAACGATGACCCCGCGCTGCAGGTGGCGGCGGATCAGCCCGCGCAGTCCGAAGGCAACACGGGCACGACGACGTTTACTTTCACCGTCACGCGCACCGGCAACTTCGATCTGACGTCATCGGTCGACTGGGCGATTCAGGGGCGCGGCGACGCGGCCGCGAACGTTCTCGACTTCGGTGGCTATCTGCCGTCGGGCACGCTGAGTTTCGGTGTGGGCGAGACGATCAAGCAGGTTTCGGTGCAGGTGTCGGGCGACACCGCAGGTGAGCTGGATGAGGCCTTCGCCGTCGTGCTGTCCAACGCAACGAATGCGGACATCATTCTCTCCGAGGCGGTTGCGACCATTGTCAACGATGACGTGGCGCTCTCGGTCGAAGCGCTCGATGCGGACAAGGCTGAAGGCGCAGATGGTGCGACTACTGCGTTCACCTTCCGTGTCGTAAGAAGCGGCTCTGCTGCTGGTACGACGACGGTGAACTGGGCTGTCGCGGGCGCCGGGGATTTCCGCGCTGACGCTGCCGACTTCGGCGGCGGTGTGTTGCCGACGGGCTCGCTCACCTTCGTGGCTGGCGAGACGGAGAAGTTCATCACCGTCGACGTGGCGAATGACGCCATCGCTGGCGCCGACGAGCAGTTCGTCGTGCATCTCGCTGACTCTGTCGGCGGTGACGTTGTTGCTGCCGACGCCGTTGGCACGATTCGCAACGATGACAGCGACGTCTCGATTCATCCGGCGATTGCCTCGGTTGCGGAGGGCAACACGGGGACAACGGAGCTGCGCTACACCGTCACTCGCAGCGGTGATCTCACGCAATCTGCCGCAGTGAATTGGAGCGTCGCGGGCTTCGGCGAGCATGCTGCTAACAGTGCAGACTTCGTCGGCGGCGTACTCCCGGGCGGCACGGTGACGTTCGCTGCGGGCGAAACGAGTAAGGAAATAGTTGTCTCCGTTGCGGGCGATGTGCTCGCGGAAAGCACCGAGCAGCTTGAAATCACCCTGAGCAGCGTTGACGCCAACACGTCGATCAGCGAGGTAGCCGGCAAAGCGACGGGCACAATCGTCGCCGACGACAGGGGCGTGCTCATAGAAGCGATCGACGCCGATCGTCCGGAAGGCTCGAGCGGTGGTACTACGCCTTATCTGTTCCAGATCGTGCGCACCGGGCCTGGCGATCAGGCGTTGGTCGTCAACTACAGCATCGCGGCGCTCGCGGGTGCTGCGATCAACGCTGCGGACTTCCGCGATGGTCTCACTGGCTCGATCACACTGGCGGCAGGTGTGGCGAGCATCCTGCTGCCGATTCACGTGGCTGCTGATTCAACGTCAGAGGGCAACGAGGGTTTCGCCGTCAACATCAACGCGGCGGGCACAACGGTAATTCAGGGCAGCGCAGAAGGTCGCATCGTCGATGACGATACGGGCTTCTCGGTGACTGCGGCTCGCGCGTCGGCAGTCGAGGGGAACTCGGGCATCAACGAATTTGTTTTCGACGTGCATCGCAGCGGGTCGACGTCTTCCAGCGCGACTGTCGACTGGCATGTTGATGCCATGCAGACGAACTCGAGCGACTATGACGGCGCGGCCGTGCCTCATGGCACGCTCACCTTCGCGGCAGGCGAGGACACGCACTCGATCACTGTGCGTGTAACAGGCGATCTTGAAGTAGAGCCGACGGAGACGTTCGGTGTGACTTTGGCAAACGGCAGCGTGCAGATCGTTTCGGCTCACGCGGAAAGCATCATCACTAATGACGACGCTGCAACGAGCGGTGATGACGTGCTGTCGGGCAGCGCCGTCGCAGACCTGTTAGAGGGTGGTACTGGCAATGACATCCTGTACGGCGCCGGCGGTTCTGACGTGTTGAACGGTGGCGCGGGAGCGGACCGCTTTCACTACGCGTTGGCGGCAGAAGGCGGCGACACCATCATCGACTTCGAGGCGGGCGTGGATCACATCACGTACACGGCGTCTGCATTCGGTGACGTGGGCGCCTCTGGCTCGCTGAGTACGACGGACGTCTCCAACGCCGGGACTTTGTCAGCAACGCTCGATGCCCTCACCTTGAGCGCTGACGCGGATGTCTATCACGTCGACTTTGGCGCGGGCACCTTCCGCTTCGGCACGGGCAGCAATGGCGAGTTGGATGAGCTCGAAGGCGCGGTCACGGCCGGCGAGCACACCGGACCGGCGTTCCTGTTCGTGAGCGATGGCGCTGGCGACACGCGGCTGTTCTTCGACGCCAACACCAGCACTGGCACCGACGGCGCAGGTCTCGTTGAAGTGGCGAAGCTGCCCGACGTGCAGTCCACAACGTTGCCTCACGACGCCTTGCAGGCGACGGCATAAGGGGCGCAGCAGATGAAAGCACTGTTGTTACGCTCCATGCCGTCACGACGCATCGTCACCGCATTGATCCTGGCTACTGTCCTTGCCAATGTGCTCGCGCTGGTGTCATCGGTTTACAGCATCCATGTGATGAACCGGTACCTGGGTAACGGTGTCGATGCCACGCTGCTCACGCTAACAATCGGCGCGGTTATTGCCATTGTCGCGGAATACCTCCTGCGCTCGGCACGCCTGAAAGTCGCCGAGGCAGTGCTAGGCAAGAACGAGGCTGATGTCACAGGGAGTGCGTTCACGACGTTCGCGTCCGCAAGGTTGCAGACTCTGGAACAGCTGCCGGCGCCACAGCGGCGTGAAGCGCTGGGCGGGCTCACGTCCATCCAGCAGTTTCTGACAGCTGGCAACCTCGCGACCGTGTTGGACGCGCCGTTCGCGCTGCTGTTTCTGGCGGTGCTGGCGCTGCTGAGTCCGACGCTGGCATTGATCAGCACGATTGCCATCGCGACGTTGTGCACGGTCATCATCTTTGGGCAGCGCTCCATCCGCGAGCCAACGGCGCAGCTGAGCAAACTCTCCGCGCGGAGCGGCAGCCTCACCAATTTCCTCGCGACGTCGGGCGAGACGGTGCGCGCATTCAACTGTTACGACCATCTGCAGCGGCAGTGGCACGAGTCGACGGGGGCAGTTGCGCGTGTTCGTCAGTGGTTGCACGCGCGGCAGAACTCCATCCAACAGATCGGGCAGTCGGGCGGCACCGTGCTGAGCGTCGCCGTCTACGCCATTGGCGCGCGCGAGGTTGTTCACGGGCATCTGGACACCGGCGGTCTTATCGGGGCGAGCATCCTCAGTGCGCGTGCGTTGGCCGCGGTGACGCGGCTTGCACATCTGACAGAAGGCTTCGAGCGTGCACGTCAGGCGTTGCACCACCTCTCACAGCTCGGCCGGCTGCCGACAGAAAAGCAGAAGGGCATCGTGCCGGTAGACATCGCCGGTGAGATCGACATCGGTGATGTCGCGCTCAGCTACGCGGGCCGTCCAACGCCGCTGTTTGAATCCGTTAACGCGAAGGTGCGTGCTGGTGGCGTGCTCGCGGTGGTCGGCGGCAACGGCTCCGGCAAGTCATCGCTGCTGCGTCTGCTGGCCGGGCTTACCGAGCCGGATCGCGGCCACATCCGCGTGGATAACACTGATCTGCGCCACGTCGTACCCGAATGGTGGCGCAAGCAGATCATCTATCTGCCGCAGGAGCCGCAGTTCTTCGATGGCACGCTGAAGGAGAACCTGAAAGTGCTCTCGCCGCAACTGGCGGACGACGCGCTGATCGACCTGTGCCGGTCGCTCGATCTCGCGGGCTTTCTCAACCAGAGCACTGAAGGTTTGGACATGCAGATTCGCAATGGCGGCGCCTCGTTGCCTGTGGGTGTGCGCCGTCGTCTCGCGTTGGTCCGCGCGCTGGCGGGTGGGGGCCGTATCGCCATTCTCGACGAGCCGACCGAGGGCGTGGATGCGCGCGGCTGCCAGGCCATCGCGCAAACACTGAATAATCTCGTCAAGCGCGGCTGCACCGTGTTCGTCGCGACGCGCGAGGATTTCATCATCAAGGCGGCCGAAGCCGTGCTGGATCTCAATGTGAAGCCTGTTCCGCAGCTCGTTACCGCGCGGCCTGAAGCGCGCAAGGGGCACCTGGGAGCCGTGGCATGAAGGCGTTGTCAGGAATGTTGAAGCACGCAAAAGTGATGTGTGACTCGCTCATCGAGCGTCTCGGCCGCGGTCCGACGGAAGCAGAACTCGCGCACGATCCTGATATGACCGTTGCGCGCTCCGCGCGGCGTGTAATCTGGACAATGGGCTGGGCCCTGTTCGCGTTCGTCATCTGGGCGACATTCTTTCAGCTCGATGTGGCCAGTCGCGGTGTGGGTGAGGTGGTGCCTGCGGGGCAGGTGAAGCGCATCCAGCATCTCGAAGGTGGCATTGTGCGGGAGATCTTCGTGCAGGAAGGGCAGAAGGTCGTTGCCGGTCAGCCACTCGTGGAGCTGGAAGGCACGGCCTCGCAGTCTGACAGCTCGGAACTCCTGAGTCGGCTCGGTGCATTGCGTATAAGGATTGCACGTCTCGACGCGCAGTTGAGGCGCCAGAAAGAAGTGCGCTTCGATGGCGAGCTCGAGCGTCAGTATCCTGAGCAGATTGCAGCGGCACGCGAGTTGTTTCGCTCGCAGCGTGAGCGCTTGCAGAATTCCAGCAGCGGCCAGACGCACAAAGTGTCGCAGCGGCGGGCAGAGATCGAGGAGATTACTTCGCGTATCGCGCAGCTCGGCGGTCGCGACAGGCTCTTGTCGGAGCAGGTGGGCATCAGCGTCAAACTGTTGAAGGAAGGCCTCACCAATCAATATGCGCATCTCGAGCTGTTGAAAGAGCAGACCAATGTGGCGGGCCAGCTGTCGGAAGCCGAGGCGAGTCTGCGCAAGGCGCAGGCGTCTCTCGAGGCAGAGCGCGTGGCGATGTCGGCGGTGGATGTTGATGAGGACGAGGCGTTACGCAAGGATCTCGACGAGAGCCGCTCGCAGCTCGGCGAGCTTGGCGAGCGCATGAAGAAGTTCGCGGACAGCAGCATGCGCACGACCATTCGCGCGCCGCTCGATGGCGTGGTGATGTCGTTGTTTGTTGTTACGCGCGGCGGCGTTATTCCGCCTGGCGGCACGGTGATGACGATCGTGCCTGGCGATGATCGACTTGTGGTGGAAGTGAAGCTGCCAGTGACCGATGTCGGCTTCGTGCAGGTAGGTCAACCGACACGATTGCAACTTACGGCTTCCGCGGGCCGTCGTACTCAACCCTTGCAGGGCAAGGTGATTCACGTCAGTCCTGACGTGGTGAGTGAGCCGCAGAAAGAGCCTTATGTGCTGGTGCGTGTGGCACCGGAGTCGGACCGTTTTCAGGCCGGCTCCTGGCAGTATCGCCTGCGGCCCGGCTCGCAACTGAGCACTTCCATTCTTACGGGTGAGCGCAGCGTGCTGGCTTATATCGTTGATCCGTTCCGCTCAGGCATCCACATGGCCATGACGGAGCCCTGATGTCTTCCGTGCGGGCTGTGGCGCTGGCCTTCATGAACCTCAGGTTCACAGTGCGTGAACGATTCAGCAGATTCTCTCAGCTGTGTAATGTTGGTAGCCTGCGGCTCGTTACCAGAGAGTCAGCCCATTACCTCCCAGGGAATCAATACACAACTCTCCCCGGCTCCCGCGGCCAGTAGCGCGGAGCGTCCCTGGGGCGGGATGACCATTCACCTGCACGACTGGCATCGCGGCGGCAGCGCCTCGTCGCCAGTGCTCGAGCACGACATCGTCGCCATGCGAGTCAGCGGGCAGGTGACTCTGAACCAGCGTCGAGCGGGAAAAACCCATCGCTCATTCGCGGTTCCCGGCAACATCACGATTCACCCGCGCGGTCTCGAATCGAACTGGAGTTGGGATCGGCCGGGCGCAATCGTGCTCGCGCGTGTTCCTCACGCCGTGTTGCTGGAGGCGGGTGACGCAACCCTCCGCCGCACAGGCGGCCGTGTCGAGCTTCACAACTGCTTCGGCGAGCGCGACGAGTTCATGGAGTCCATCATGTACCTGTTTGCGCGGGAAGTGCGGCAGCCTCCCCACGGCGTGCAGAAGCTGATTGGCGAATCCTTGTCCTGCGCGCTCGCCGCGCATCTCGTGCAGCGATTCAACGTCCGCCGTGTGCCTCATCTATCCGCGGCGGCCGGGCTGCCGCCGCAGGCCCTGCGACGAGTGCTGGATTATCTGCACGCATCGCCCTCAGAACCCGTGTCACTGCAGTCGCTCGCGGACCTCGCCGGGGTCAGCCGGTTCCACTTCGCGCGCATGTTCCGGCGTAGTACGGGTGAAAGTCCCATGGCGTACTTCGAACGGACACGGCTGCTGCGCGCGCAGGAACTGATCCGCTCCGGGCGGCACACGCTCACCCAAATCGCCGCGGATAGCGGCTTCGCCGACCAGGCCCACTTCACGCGTCGCTTCAGACGTTTGTTTGGCTCCACTCCTTCGGCGTATTCGCGTCAGGCCGCCGCCGCAGCACTACGGCGCGACTAGAGCGCACTCATCTTCAAGATCGCCGCGGCGTCAGTCTGTAAGTTGCCCTCCGGTATATGTAAGGCCGGGAGCGCCCTTGTCACACATTCTCACTGTCAATGGAATCCAGCATACGGTGGATGTCGACGCTGACACGCCACTTCTCTGGGTCCTTCGCGATGTTCTCGGCCTGACCGGAACCAAATTCGGCTGCGGGCTCGCGCTCTGTGGGGCGTGTACTGTTCATGTTGACGGCGTCGCGCGCCGATCCTGTATCACACCAGTCAGCTCTGTTGCGGAGAGCTCGATTCAGACAATCGAAGCGCTCGACCGCACTCCGGCCGGCCGCCTTCTGCAGCAGGCGTGGCTCGATGTGGAAGTTGTCCAGTGTGGCTACTGCCAGTCAGGTCAACTCATGTCCGCGAGCGCGCTGCTCGCGGCCAACCCGGCTCCGAACGATGCCGACATCGATGCGGTCATGAGCGGCAACATCTGCCGCTGCGGAACCTATGGCCGGATCCGCTCTGCCATCCATCAGGCGGCAGATCAGATCAACTCTGCCAGCAAAGGATCTGAGTAATGTCTGATCAGCACGCGCGCACCCAATCACGCCGTTCTTTCCTGACAAACACTGCCGCCGTTGGCGGAGGTCTCGTCTTCGGCTTCCATATGCCGCTTGCACGGGCGCAAGCCAGGACGTCGCGGGCTGTGCTTGCTCCGAATGCCTTCGTCCGCATCGACCCCAGCGGACAGGTGACCCTCATCGCGCCTTACGTGGAGATGGGGCAGGGCGCCTACACCTCGCAGGCACAGCTCCTTGCTGAAGAGCTCGATGTAGGGCTGGATCAAATCACGCTGCAAGCGGCGCCCGCCAACGAAAAGCTCTACAGTCATCCCGTATGGGAAGGGCAGATCACCGGGGGCTCCGCATCACTGACAGCATCCTGGGATTCGATTCGTCGTGCGGGAGCTACCACACGCGCGTTGTTAGTGAGTGCGGCGGCTAAACGCTGGCGTGTTGATTCCTCGACGTGTACCGCCCGCCTTGGCCAGGTCATCCACGCAAGTTCGGGCAGACAGGCGGGTTACGGTGATCTGGTCGAAGACGCCGCGCGCCTGCCGGTGCCCGCTACGGTCGCACTGAAACCTGTTGCCGCCTTCACGCTCGTCGGCAAGCCTGTAAAACGAGTGGACTCGGCAGCCAAGGTGAATGGCACCGCGAAGTTTGGCATCGATGCCATGCCAGCCGGATTGAAGTTTGCCGCCGTGGCGGCGTGTCCTGTATTCGGCGGCAAGCTCGGCGGAGTGGATGACCGTGTGGCCCTGCAAATGCGGGGCGTGCGTCAGATCGTGAAACTGGATGACGCCGTGGCGGTCGTCGCCGATCACACGTGGGCCGCACGCAAAGGTCTGGCGGCGTTGCAGATCTCCTGGCTCGAAGGCGCGAATGCGAAGCTCGATAGCGCGCAACTGATAGCGGCGTGCGAGGCTGCGCTGGAGCAGCCCGGCGTCGTCGCGGCAAAAGCAGGCGATGTCGCTGCAGCCGAGGCGGGCGCGAGCTCAACTTATGAAGCACGCTTCAGACTTCCGATGCTCGCCCATCTGACGATGGAGCCCATCAACTGCACGGCGCACGTACGCGCTGAAAGCTGTGAAGTGTGGGTCGGCTGTCAGTCTCTGGGCAAGGCCCAACGTGCCGCGGCCGAAGCGTGCGGACTGCCGCCCGACAAAGTCGTAGTGCATAACCATTTGTTAGGGGGCGGCTTCGGTCGCCGACTCGAGTCGGACTATGTAGGGCAGGCAGTGCGGATTGCGCGGCAGGTGAGCGGCCCGGTCAAGGTGACGTGGAGTCGGGAGGAAGACGTTCAGCACGACTACTACCGCTACCACAATCACAGCAGCGTACGTGTGGCGCTCGATGCTGCCGGCAGGCCTGTGAGTTGGCGTCATCGTGTCGTGGGGCCCTCGATCATGGCGCGCTTCCTGCCGCAGTTCTTCAAGGCTGGGGTCGATTTCGACATCGTCGACGGCGCCGCGGGTCCTTACGACTTCGCTAACGTCCTGGTCGATTACGTCCGCCACGAAGCACCGCCGGGGCTCAACACCGGCAACTGGCGAGGCGTCGGTGCCACTCGCAATGTATTCATCGTGGAGAGTGTCATCGACGAGCTGGCCCATCGGGCGGGTCAGGATGCCGTCGATTATCGCCGCGCGCTGCTTACAAAGTCTCCACGCGCACGGGGCGTGCTCGAGCTCGTTGCCCAACGTTCTGATTGGGGCCGTGCCTTGCCTGCGGGGTCGGGGCGGGGCGTTTCAGTGCTCGCCGGCTTCGGCAGTTATGTTGCGCAAGTCGCGCAGGTGCGGGTGGAGCAATCTGGCGAGGTGCGTGTCGAACGCGTGGTGTGTGCTGTGGATTGCGGGGTGGCCGTGAATCCGGACGTGGTGAGAGCGCAGATCGAAGGCGGAATCATCTTCGGGCTCTCCGCGGCACTGTATGGCCGGATTACCGTTGCCAACGGCCGCATCCAGCAGAGCAACTTTGATGATTGCCCCGTCGTGCGCATGAACGAGGCACCGCGCATCGAGGTGCATCTTATCCAGAGCAGCGAAGCGCCTGGCGGCGCGGGCGAACCGGGAACATCCGGGCTCATGCCGGCATTGACCAATGCGATTTTTGCCGCAACGGGCCAGCGACTGCTCGAGTTGCCTGTCGAGGCAGAGAAATTGAGGAGGGTGTAGTGCGATCACTCCTGCAAGCAGCGGCGATGGTTCTGATATTGCTTGGTGCTGTACCGAGCGATGCGGAGACACCGGCAAGTTTGAAGTCACCTGCGGCTGTTGGCGTTGGCAAGAGCGCGCGTCAACGTTCCGTGGCGTTGTTCACCGAAGCCGGAAAAGTGCTCCAGAGTCCACGATGTTTGAACTGTCATCCGGTGCAGCGTCAGCCGACTCAGGGTGAGGATCTGCATGCTCACACGCCGCCCATGCAGGGTGGAGCAGGGGATCACGGCGTCAAGGGATTGCCTTGTGCGAGCTGCCATGGCGCGACGAACGTGGCAACGCTGGGTCAACGCATCGCCAGCGTGCCGGGCTCTGCGCATTGGGGTCTCGCGCCTGCTTCGATGGCCTGGCAGGGGAAGTCACTGCGGGCGATCTGCACCCAGATCAAGAATACTCGCCTCAATGGCGGTCGAACGCTCGAGCAGATTCACGAGCACATGGCGAAGGACGCTCTCGTGGGCTGGGCGTGGCGGCCAGGTGAGGGCCGCATTCCCGCGCCCGGAACTCAGGAAGCGTTCGGTGCGCTCATCAAGGCGTGGATCGAAACGGGTGCGCACTGTCCCTCTTCGTGAGGTTGGCCTCACGCATGAAATCAACGAACGCGCGCAGCTTGCCCGGCATCAGTGTGCGAACGGGATAGTAGAGGTGGAACGCCTCGGATGGCGGCGAGAACTTCTCCAACACCGGCACGAGGCGCCCCGACGAAATATCCTGAGCGGCGAACTGCTCAAACACATAAGCGAGTCCGCACCCGCGGCGTGCGGCATCCAGCACGGAGCGCATCTCGTCGAACACGAGCTTTCCCGACACGTCTATCGTGACGCTCCGCTGCTTCACTTTGAACGCCCATTCAAAGAACCGCGCGCGCCCTGACAGCCGCTGGCGAATGCAGGCGTGGTTCAGCAGATCCTGAGGTTTCTGGGGCGCTGGGTGTTTGCGCAGGTAGTCCGGCGATGCCAGCACCAGGCGGCGCTGCAGGGGGCCGAGAGGCACAGCGACCATATCTCTGTGGAGTGCGTGGCCCAGTCTGATTCCCGCATCGAAACCCGCTGCGACAATATCTGCCAGCGAATTGTCGAGTGACACTTCAACACTGATTTCGGGATAGCGCTCGAGGAATGCGGGCAGCGCTGCATCGATCAAAGAAGCGTGGGCGACGTAAGACGTATTGATGCGCAGTGTGCCGAAGGGCTTGTCGAAGGCACCGCTGATCCCGGTGACGGAGTGACGGATCTGTTCGAGCGCGGGCGCAAGCGTGTTGAAGAGCTGCGCCCCCGGCTCGCTCAACGCGACACTGCGAGTGGTGCGATTGAACAGGCGCACGCCGAGTTGCGACTCGAGCAGGCGGACTGTTTTAGAAATCGCGGTGGGCGTGACTTCCAGCTCCGCGGCGGCGCGCCCGAAATTCAGGTTCCTCGCTACGCAGTCGAAAGCCAGTAACGCCCGCAGCGGGATATTCGGCTCGCCCGGCGGACGAGTGGGCTTTTTGCTCTGAACCATGGGTTCATAGTACATCAACGATTTGACGGATTAACGCCCCAGGCGGCAAGAGCGAAGATGGCTTCACCTGATAATAGGAGCGCCCTCTTGGCCATCATCAATCTTCCCCCGCGCAATTCCGGCAGTCCGTTGGCTTCGATGAAGGGACACCATGTCGCCGTGCGCGTTCCCGACTTCGCCGCTGCGAAACAGTGGTATCTCGAGAAACTCGACTTCAGAGTCGTGCACGAGTGGCCGTATGCTGATCAGCATGTGGCTTATCTCGCGCCGCCTGCGGATGACCTGTTCATCATCGAGTTGCTCGGCGATGGCACGCCCGGTCCGATCCCGAAGCCGGTTTATCTGGATCTCGCGGACAGCCTGCGCCTTGCGGGCTTCCATCACTTTTGCCTCAACGTCGCGAGTATTGACGAGACACTGGCGGAGCTGCGCCGGCGTGGCGTGACGATTGTCGCTGAGGCTTTCGAGTTGCCTGTGATCGGTCGCCGGCTGGCGTTCTTTGCGGACCCGTGGGGCAATCTCATCGAACTTGCTCAGGTTGTGGGCTGAGCCATGACCAGAACTTTCCTCAGCATTGCCAGCGGACCTGGCATCGGCCTCGCTACGGCGCGTCGCTTCGGGCGCGAGGGTTATCGAGTTGTGCTCGCGGCACGCAACGTGATGCGTCTTCAGGCAGACGCCGCGAAATTGCGAGCGGAGGGGATTGAAGCTACTACCGCGCAGCTCGACGCTGCTCATGCGCCATCCGTAGCCCGGTTGGTGACGAGCATTGGGCCCGACCTGGAGGTTCTGCATTACAACGGCGGAATTCTCCACTACGACTCAAAGGGCACCTTGCAGGTGCGCACACTCGCCGACGAAACAATTGACACTCTGGTGTCTGACATCAATGTGAATGTTTCGAGCGCGCTTGCCGCGATTCACGCAGCGCTGCCGACGATGGTGAAACAACATCGCGGTACATTGCTTTTGACCGGGGGCGGGTTGGGAGTTGAGCCTTCGGCGGACTTTCTCACTTTGAGTGTGGGGAAGGCCGGCACTCGCGCCATCGCGCTCGCGTTGTTCCCTGCGCTGAGGGAGCAAGGCATTCATATTGCAACAGTTACCGTGGCGAAGCTCGTCAGCGCGAGCACACCGCAGGTCGAGGAGGTTGCGCAAGCGTTCTGGGACTTGCATGCACAACCTCCTGCTGACTGGCGTGCCGAGACTTTCTACCGCTGACTGGTAGATTCCCCTTTTCACCGCTTCCTGAAAATGCGCGTGAGTGTCGACTTGTTGCCCGCGGCATCCGTGCTGGTCACGATGATCTTCACGGTGCCTGCGGGCACACCGTTCAGGATCACGCCCCATAACCCACTGCGCGTGGACCAGGCGTCCTTCTTGATGGAACCCACAGCAACCGTCACCGAGGCGCCCGCTTCTCCACGACCCGTTACGATGAGGCCGTGATGAATCGAGAAGGGCGAGACCTGAGTAATGGCAGGTGGGATCGTGTCCTTACGAATTTTCACCGTGCGCGCCAGCGACACATTGCCGGCAACATCGGTCTGAAAGGCCGACACCACCAACTTGCCTTCCGGCAGCGTGGCGAGCTGGGCTGCGGTGAACGGCGCTCCCCAGCGCCCGTTTGCTTTGACAGTGGCCATGTTGGTCAGCGCGCCAATGAAGACTTTCACCTTCGCGCCCGGCTCGCCGTTCCCTTTGATAGTGATGCCCTTACGGGCTTCCGCGAGATTCAGAATGCCGTCGCCCGCGACCGCATCCAAGGTAGGCGGATCTGCTGAGTTGTCAGATGTGAGTCGTAACACCTCCACGACGCCCGCGCCCTGCTGGCAATAGCTCAGTAACGGAGTGTCAACGCCGGCCAGGCCCACGCTGCAAATGGCTCGCGGATCGGAGATTGTGCCGGACTGCGTCCAGGTCTCGCCCGTGCGTGTAAACACTGAGAGCGCATTGGCAGTTTGACCTGCGATGAGCGTATCGCCGTGAAGGGCGATCAGATCTCCGGAAAGAGGAGGGTGTCCGTTTTCCGGCAATACCTGCTGGAGCTCCCACGCATCATTGTGTCTGACGTAAACGCCTAGTGAGCCGCTACCGCCGAGTACGACCGTATCCCCGTCGACGATGACGTCCCTGCCGAGATAGAAAGCCCCTCCCGGATCGCCACCGTTCCATTCGAGTGCCTGCCAGGTCGTTCCAGTGCGTTTGAGAAAGATGATCCCGTTGGATCCCTGCATGCCGAGCCAGAAATAATCTCCCGCGACTCCAGCCGTGTAGTGGGCGGTTTGTTCATCGATGCGGCCGATAAATACCTCGTCCTGCAGGCTCCATACGCCGTTGGCTCTGGTAAAGATCAGGGCGCTGCCGTGCCGGGTGCGAGTTCCTATGGTGTCGCCGTTGAGTCCGAATCTGAACCCGAAGGCATCGTGATGGAGACCCTCAGGTGCTGTGAGGCGCGCCTGTTGGGTCCACGTCGAGCCGACGCGTGTGTAAACATAGATAGCGCCTGGAGGATAATCCGGGCTGAAATCCGCCAGGATCGGTAGCCCTGTACCTACCGCGATGGTGTTGCCTTGAACCGCGACCGAGATGCCGAAAGCAATGTCGGCCGGATCTGATGCGGTCAGCTTCTGTGTTTGCGTCCAGACGCCATTCTGCTTTTCAAACACATAAACCGCGCGGGGGGTCCCGCTGGCACTGACGGCGATGGTAGTGGCGTCGCTCGCGATCTCATAGCCGAACTGGTCTCCAGCGGCGCCGTCCGCTGCGAGCAGCTCCTGAACGAGCTCAGGTGTCAGGGGCGTGTTGGCGGCATGAGCCGCTGTCGTAACCAACAGGAGAGAAACCGCGACTGCGCGAATCCAGCGAAACGCGGCGATTGGCCTCATCATAATTTTCACTCCATGAGCGACACATTGCAGTGTCGCCAGGGGATCAAGCAGTCCCTATGCCAGAAGTCAGAAGCCCAATGAATCTAACAAGTTGCCGCGCGCGGAGTGGAGAGCGCGCCGCAAATATGTAAAGGCGATCGACGGCGCAACTGCGATTGAGGCGCGCCGTGACGCACCGTTTCGAAGGCTTCGATAAAGTCTTCAGGCGTCGTGTCCTGAGGAGATGTCAGTGGCACCGGCTTCGAGAGCACGCACTACGATGACGGGGTCGCCGTGCATGCCAAAGACCAGGATCGCATGCGGGGATCATTCGCGCGCAGCTCCGGCTCAATTGCAGGCCGCTGATCCCAAGGTCAAACCGTTTCCATGTCAGCTTCTACACCGCGACGATTACCGTGAAAGCTGCAGACGGCAACGCACTGCGCTGTCCCCCTGCGCGCTGACCGAGGTCGCGCATCATGGAAGCAGGCTCTTCTGGGTGTCGAGGGGAGAAGAGAACTTCGTGCCCCGCTTTCACCTTGGCTGTAGGCTACGCGTCGCCATCGCATTTCACCGTGCGTGAATCGCACTCGACTTCTTTCACAGGCAGAATTTCATGCTGAAAATCCATCACCTCGGCCATTCACAATCGGAACGGATCGTCTGGCTCTGTGAAGAGCTGGGCGTTCCCTACGAGATCGAAAGGTACACACGCGATCCTGCGACACGTCTGTCACCGCCGGCGCTGAAAGCTCTGCATCCGCTAGGCGCGGCGCCGGTCGTCGAAGTCGAAGGGTTGCTGCTGGCCGAATCCGCCGCGATCGTTGAATTCATCCTCGCTCGATATGGCCGGGGGCGGTTGCGGCACGCGCCGGACCATCCTGATTTCGCGGCGTATCTCTACTGGTTCCACTTCGCCAATGGCAATCTCCAGCCGGTTCTTCTACGGACCATGATAGTCGGGCGGTGCGGCCTCGCGCCGGATCATCCGATTCTGCAGGGCGCGCAGGAGCGACAGGAGAAAGTTCTCGCGCTGCTCGAAGGGCAGCTGGCTCAAAGCGACTATCTCGCCGGCAGCGAGTTCACGGCGGCCGACATCATGAGCGTCTTCTCGTTGACCACGATGCGTATGTTCCATCCCGTCGATCTGACGCCATATCCGGGCATACTTGCTTATCTTCAGCGCATCGCTGCACGGCCGGCTTATCGACGCGCGATGGCAAAAGGCGACCCGGACCTGACGCCGCTGCTAACATGAATCATCCTCGCGTTTAATGCAGCCGGCTGCGCGCTGCTCGAGCTGTTGATTGATATGACAGCTGCGCCGTACGTTCACCGGCAAGGTATTGAACGCTCATCTCTACGTACCCACGGCGCATGAGCGTTGGGCTGCCAGGCTTTGCTCCGCCGGTGCCCAAACCCGGAGCAGGCGCGCCGCCGCCGCAGCCGGCGCCGCATCAGTAAGGGGCTGGATAAATCTAAGAGACGTTATTTATTCGGTGGGTGCGGAAGTGAGGCAATCATACGGCGCAACTGCCATACGTCAGCCTGCCGACTGGTGAGAAGACGAAGCGAGATACTCGATCGCCATGCGAATGAGCTCGGCCAGGTTGTGCGCGCCGAGCTTCACTTTGAGCTGCGAGCAGGTGTTGGCGACAGTCTTGTAGCTCACCCCCAACTCGTCGCCAATCTGCTCATAGTTCTTGCCTTCTGCTACGAGCGCCAGTACCTGCAGCTCGCGCGCGGTGAGTGCCGCGCGTACGGCACTGCCCTGATGACCAAGAAGCGCCACTTGCATGGCCATGGCGCGACTCAAATAAGGCGCGCCGTGACGCACGGTTTCGAAGGCTTCGAGAAAGTCTTCAGGCGTTGTGTCCTTGAGGAGATAGCCAGTGGCACCGGCTTCCAGAGCACGCCCGACGATGACGGGATCGCCGTGCATGCTGAAGACCAGGATCGGAATGCGCCGATCATGCGCGCGCAGTTGCCGGATCAATTGCAGGCCGCCGATTCCCTGACCCTGAAGCGCAAGATCGACGATGACGACATCCGGTTTGCTCGCCCGATACAGGCGATAACCTGCTTCAATGTTGCTCGCCTCGAGCACGTCGCAAACATTCGCATCCTGAAGGAGCCGCCGGCAGCCCTGCAGTACAATGGAATGATCGTCAACGACGAGAACGCGCGTCATGGCTGCAACGGAATGCTGATAAGAAGACTCGTGCCGCCGAAAGGTCGATTGGTCAGCTCGACCGTGCCGCCCAGCGCCCGCACTCGCTCTTCCATGGCCGTGAGTCCCATACCACGACGTAAGTCAGACGTGACTCCGCGTCCATCATCGACGATAGCCAGGCTCAGACCCGATGCATCGATCTGCTCGAGCGTCACGTCGATCGTCTGCGCGTTGGCATGCCGGACGGCATTGGTTAGCCCTTCCTGCACGCAACGATAAACCGTGAGATCTATGCAGTCGCCGTAAGTGTGAGCGACCCGGCGCGTCTCGTAGTTTATTGCGAAGTCCGTGGCGTGCCGTGCGAAATCCGCGACGAGATCTGCGATGACGTCCGCGAGAGGCGCATGCCCGATGGCCATCGGCAGCACCTTTTTCAGCAATCTCCGGTTCGTTGTCTGAATTCGCTCGACGATATCGAGCAGGGTCGCAATACGTTCGCGGAGCACCCGTGCGACCGCCTCCGGCGCCTGTTTCGCACAGTTACCCATGGACCCCACGTTCGCCTTGAGCCCGAACAGACAGGGTCCCAACTCATCGTGCAACTCCATTGCGATCTGGCGGCGCTCATCATCCTGCACATTGATGAGACGACGATTCAGACGCGCGTTCTGCGCCTTCGCTTCATCGAGCGCGCCGGCGAGCGCGTTGAAGCTCCGCGCGATATCCGCAAGCTCACGCACTCGCGGCAGGGGCAACCGATATTGGAAATGACCTTGCTCCAGCTGTTGCAGCGCCTGAGAAAGATTTTCGAGCGGATGCAAGACCCGACCCAGCGCGAGATAGAGCAGTGTAAGAGCGGTCAGGCTCGCGGCGACAGCCACCAGCGCGATTTCAGACAAATCCTGCCAGACCTCGGTGGCTTCGTCTGAAGACTGGCCGATGACGAGGACTGCGCCAACATAGCGACCGCCAAACGTCACCGGAATTTCGCGAGCACGATTGTCGTGTCGGAATAGCGCGATGAACCAGCCTGGCGCCTGATTGATATTTTCAGCCGGACGAGCGGATTCGGGGGCGGAGTGCAGCGTCACGACTCGCCCCCGAGTGTCCACGACTTGTATGCGTACGTGTCTGAGATTTCGAATGCGCAGTGGCAGCGCCTCGATCGTCTGCAATGGCAACTGATCAATGGGACTCGCGCCGGAAGTCTCTTGCGCCAGTTGATCGACGGGCCCGCGCACCAGATGTTCCGCCAACTCCATCGCGGAGGCGATTTCCACTTGAGTGGCGCGCCGCGCGTTGTAGAGCATGATGGCGAACGCCGCGATCCCTGCGAGGATGCTGATCACGACAAAGGTCGCGAGCAGCTGCCAGCGAATCGATCGGCGGTACCACAGCCCGCCGGAGAGGCCGGACGCGAGCGAGCGAACTAAATTTTCGCGCGCGTCAGGCCGGAACGATAAAACATGCTGTGGAACGCTCATGAGCCCCCTCCCTGGGTTGCCGAGTTTTCCCGCTTCGAATTGCCAGTGATGCTCAAGACCGCTGCGCGATTCGGGGCAAGAATATACACGCAGTCCACGGACCGCGACTGCGTAGAGGGGGAACAAATGAACTATCCGCGCAATACCGGACGATCTGTGGCTGTGCTCGTCAGCTTCCTCGCCGTCAGCTGTTTGTTCAGCGGCGTCGCCTCAGCTAACGATAAGCTCGTCGCGCTCTCACAGAGTGATGAAAACTGGGTTATGCCGGGGAAAAACTACGCCTCGGACAACTACAGCAAGATGACTCAAGTCAACCGTGAGAATGTCAAACGGTTGAAGGTCGCCTGGTCTTTCTCGACCGGCCTGTTGAACGGACACGAAGGCGCGCCCCTGGTGGTCGGCGGCAAGATGTTCATCAATTCGCCTTTTCCAAACACGGTGTATGCGTTGGATCTCGCCCATCCGGGCAAAACGCTCTGGGAATACAAGCCGAAACAGAACCCGGCCGCCCGCGCTGTGGCCTGTTGTGACGTGGTGAATCGCGGTCTCGCGTATTGGCCCGGTGACGGCAAAACACCCTCGCTCATCTTTTCCAATCAGCTGGATGGCCATGTGGTCGCACTCAAGGCCGACACAGGGCAGCTGTTATGGCAGGTGGAGAACTCAGACATCCGGGTCGGCTCGACACTCACGATCGCGCCATATGTCATCAAAGATCTGGTGCTCATTGGGTCTTCCGGCGCGGAGCTGGGTGTTCGCGGTTACGTCACCGCGTATGACGTCCGCACGGGTGAGCAGAAGTGGCGGGCCTATGCCACCGGCACGGACGCGGATGTAAAGCTCGCGAAAGACTTCAATATTCAGGTCAAACACTACGGCTCGACCGGCGATCTCGGCGTGCGCACCTGGGAAGGGGATGCGTGGAAGATCGGCGGTGGCACCAATTGGGGCTGGTACGCATATGATCCTGACATCAATCTCGTGTACTTCGGCACGGGAAATCCTTCGCCGTGGAACGAGACCATGCGTCCGGGCGATAACAAATGGACGATGACGATCTTCGCCCGCAACGTCGATACTGGCGAGGCGAAATTCGGTTACCAGAAAACCCCCCACGACGAGTGGGACTTCGCGGGCGTCAACGTGATGATGTTGTCCGAGCAAAAGGACAAGACCGGCAAGGTGCGCAAGCTCCTGACCCATCCTGATCGCAATGGCTTCATCTACACGCTCGATCGCACGAATGGCGAACTGGTGAAGGTTGGCAAGATCGACGACACGATGAATGTGTTCAAGGATGTCGATCTCAAGAATGGCCAGCCGATCCGTGATCCGGAATTCGCGACACGCATGGATCACAAGGCGCGCGACATCTGCCCGTCGGCGATGGGTTATCACGATCAGGCGCACGACTCCTACGATCCCAACCGGCAATTGTTCTTTATCGCAGCCAATCACATCTGCATGGACTGGGAGCCGTTCATGTTGCCGTATCGCGCGGGTCAGTTTTTCGTCGGCGCGACGCTCAACATGTTTCCGGGTCCGAAGGGCGATCGCCAGGGTTATGAAGGGCTAGGGCAGGTGAAGGCGTACAACGCCATCACCGGTGAGCACAAGTGGGAGGTGATGGAGCGGTTCGCGGCCTGGGGCGGCACGATGGCCACAGCCGGAAATCTCGTGTTCTACGGGACGCTCGACGGCTTCATCAAAGCCCGCGACAGCGATACGGGCAAGCTGTTGTGGAAATTCAAGATGCCGTCGGGCGCCATAGGCTATCCGGTAACGTATATGCACGACGGGGTGCAGTACGTTGCCATCTATTACGGCGTGGGTGGCTGGCCCGGCGTAGGTCTCGTGTTTGATCTGCAGGATCCCACGGCGGGCCTGGGCGCGGTCGGCGCGTTCAAGAATCTGCAGAAGTGGACCCAGATGGGCGGCGGCATGTTGGTTTTCTCGCTCGATGGCAAAGGTCCGTATGACGACCTGAACCTCGACGAGTACGAGTCCAAGTGAGGAGTGCCACCATGTTGTCATTACGCTCGCTGGGATTGAGTGCGTGCTGTCTCGCGTTCAGCAGTCTCGCGCTTGCGGCCGACTTGCGTGTCTGTGCCTCCGAGACGGAAGCGCCGTTCTCGACGCGTGACGAAACCGGCTTCGAAAACCGGGTCGCGCAGATCATGGCGGCCAAGCTGGATCGGCGCTTGATTACGGTATGGACTCCGCAGCCCGCCATTTATCTGGTGCGCGACTGGCTCGAGAAGAACAAGTGCGATGTGGTGATGGGACTGGATACGGGTGACGATCGCGTGCTCACCACCAAACCGTATTACCGAACCGGCTATGTCATCGTGACGCGCGCCGATCGGAACATCACGGCGTCCAGCTGGCACGACCCGCAGTTCAACAAGTTGAAGACGATCGCCGTTCGTTTCCACTCGCCGGGCGAGCAGATCCTGCGCCAGACCGGCAAGTATGAGGACACCGCGATTTATCTGTTCTCGCTGGTCGGTTTCAAATCGCCGCGCAATCAGTACGTGCAAGTACCGGCGGACCGGCTGATACAGGAGGTTATCAATGGCCGCGCTGAAGCGGCCATCGCCTTCGCGCCGGAGGTGGCGCGATATGTGAAAGCTTCGCCGGTGCCGCTGCGCATGCAACTCATCACGGAGCCTCTGGAGCTGTCGGATGGTCATAAGGAAATCTTGCAGTTCAATCAGTCGATGGGTGTGCGCAAGGACGATGCACAGCTGAAAGCTGTGCTGGATGAGGCTATCGACGCAGCAGGCTCACAACTTCGTGGGTCGCTCGAGGCGGAAGGCATTCCGTTGTTACGCACGCCTTCCTGAGGCCTGAGAGATGCGATCTTTCAGCTCAGTCGTCAGGACGATGGTGGTGTTGGGTATCGCGGGTCTGGGTGCCGTTGCGTTTGCCGACATTGACCTGCGTAACACTGACACGGGGCAGCCTCTGAATCTCGACGAGGCGCTCCCGGAAGGGCGGGATACGCCCGCCGTGAAGTATTTCCTGCAGACGGGAAAGAATCCGTATGTGGAAGTGCCGGGCTGCCTGCCGAAAGCGAAGGATCTTTTCCTCTCCGCCTGCTCCGGCTGTCACGGCCATCTCGCGGAAGGCAAGATCGGCCCGGGATTGAATGACAACTACTGGACCTATCCCAAAAACACGAGCGATCAAGGGTTGTTCGAAACTCTCTTCGGCGGTGCTCGCGCGCAGATGGGGCCGCAGTACCTGAGTCTCACGCTCGACGACATGCTCATCGTGATGGCTTGGGTGCGGCACGCCTACACGGGGCCGGTGGCCGATGCCGAATGGCTGAGCCCCGAGCAGAAGAAAAAGTTCAAGCCTTACACCGAGACGCAAGACAGGGTGGTCGCCTCGAGCGCGGCGGCGCCTTCCTGTAAGCCCGCCTTTCAATGAACGGCTATCTTTAATGAACGGAGTGTTCACATGAAACCCACAACACCTCTCTCGAGGATCATTGCCTTCGCGCTTGGCGCAGGCGCTCTGCTCGCAGCGTCCAGCGCGTTCGCCTATGACGGTCAGAAGTGCAAGGAGCCTGGCGTGTGTTGGGAACCGAAGCCCGGGTATCCCGACAAGATCGCCGGCAGCAAATATGATCCCAAGCACAATCCCATGGAGCTCGCGAAACAGCAGGAGTCCATCAAGGCGATGGAGGATCGCAACCGCAAGCGCGTCGCGCATTTCAAGAAGACCGGCCAATGGATTTACGACGTGAGCAAGATCCCCACGACCTGAGCCGTTGGCGCGACAGCGCTTTTACGCTCGAAGAGCAGGTGAGCCGTGTTGTTATCGGTCAGAGCCGCGTTATACGGCTGTTGACCATAGCGGTGTTTGCTCGGGGCCACGTACTGCTGGAAGGCGATGTGGGCGTCGGGAAGACCACCTTGCTGCGCGCGATGGCGCGGGCGATCGGCGGTGAGTTCGAGCGCATCGAGGGGACGGTCGATCTGATGCCGAGCGATTTGTTGTATCACGCGCGGCTGGACGAACACGGCAAGCCACGCGTGGATGCCGGCCCGCTCGTAAGACACGACGGCGAGCTTGCGATTTTCTTCTTCAACGAGATCAATCGCGCGCGTCCGCAGGTGCACTCGCTGTTGTTGCGGTTGATGGCCGAGCGCAGCGTCACCGCGTTCAATCGTGAGATTCACTTTCCGCACCTGCAGGTGTTTGCCGATCGCAATCAGGTAGAGCGCGAGGAAACATTCGAGCTGCCGGCCGCCGCGCGGGACCGGTTCTTCATGGAAGTGTCCATGGGGGTGCCGGAAGAGGAGCCTTTGCAGCGGGCGTTAGCTTTCGACCCGCATTTTCACGACATTGATTCGCTGGTGGCCGAAGTGACACCCAACGTGATCGACCATACGGCGCTCGCGGAAGTTGCGCGCGCCATCCAGCTTTCGGTGCGGGCGAGCCCTGCGATTCAAGCGTACACCACAGCATTGTGGGCGGCGATTCGCGCTCCGCATCGTCACGACATTCGCCTCGCAGATGTGGATGCCGAGCGTCTGATATCAGGAGGCGCGAGCCCGCGCGGCATTTCTTATCTGGTTCGCGCCGCACGAGTCAGGGCGTGGCTCGACGGGCGGGACATGCTCGTACCGGAGGATCTGCGCGAAGTCTTTCGGGAGGTAATGAAGCATCGCATTTTTCTCGATCCGGTTTACGAGCTGCGCCGAGCAGAGCTGGTCGGTGCTCTGTGTGACGCAGTGTTCAAGAGCGTGGCGGCGCCGTGATGTCGAGCACCCTCCATCTGCCTTATTTACTCAGATGGCGGCCCAGTCACGTGGCCGCCGGGGCACACACCGTCGCGCGGGCAGGGGGCGGAGGCGACTTCCGCCGCCATACCTCGCTGCTGCGTCATCCTGATCCACGGCGCATTGATCTGCGGGTGACATTGCGCGATCCCTTCGGCGAGATCCACGTGCGGCAGTTCGCGCAGCGCGCGGCGGTGAATGTGTACGCACTGGTCGACCTCAGCCGCTCGATGGGATTCGTGGGCTCTGCGTCGCGACCAGTTGCGGTCGCCGAGCTGTGCGCAGTGTTGGCGCGCTCGGCATACAAAATGGGCGATCGATTCGGCTTGCTCGGCTGTGATTCGCACGTTCGCCACGACTTTGTCATTCCGGTCGCTCGACGGCAGGGTCTGGCGAACGAGGTGTATCGACGCCTGTCAAGCAGCGCTGCTCGGGCAGATAGCGCAGAGGGCCTGCTCGAAGGAGCGCGGCAATTGCTCGGCACGCGCAGCCTGGTCTTCTTGATATCTGATTTTCTGTTACCGGTTTCGCTGCTTGAGCGCATTCTGGAAGCACTGTGGCGGCACGATGTGATTCCGGTAATGTTCCGCGACAAGCTCATTCTGCCGATGTGGGGGCTTGCGCAGATCCGCGATCTCGAAAATCGACGCGTGCGCTTGCTGCTGTTACGGCCGTCCGTAGTAACTGCCTGGCAGCGCAGGCAGCATGCGCACGACGAAGTGGTGCGGCAAGTATTCTCTCGATATGGGCGGTTGCCGGTGCGAATGTTCGATCGCTTCGACTTCGATGTGCTCGCCCGACATCTCACTGCGAGATGATGCGTGTTCCGCTGCGCCGCCTTTCTGCTGCTTTTCTCCGTGGTTCAAATTGCGGGTGCGCAACGGTCCTTTGGCTATTTTCTGGGAGATGAGATCGCTCTCCAGTCAGAGGTGAGTTGGGACGAACGCTTTACACTGGACGCCGCCTCCGTGCCGCAGCCGGGGCCGGTGACGTACTGGCTGGATTTGAAGACTGTACACGTCACTCGGCTGTCTGCGGGCCGCTACCGTCTGCAGCTGTTCTATCAGACTTTCTATGCGCCCCTCGGCGCGCAGTCGCTCGAGATACCGGGATACATGCTGACGGCATCTCATATGCGCGAGCAGCGAGTGGCGAGCGTGCCGCCCTGGCGCTTTCTCATGTCGCCGCTGCGGGATATCAGTCTTCGCGAGCGGGGAGACACCGTGGCACTCCAGGCTGACATCGCGCCCATGCCGATATCTCTCGTTCCGATCACTGCCGCCGCCAGCTCGTTTGCATGCGTGGCGTTGCTTGCAGGCTTAGCCGCCGCTTATCACTGGGCCCGCTGGCCCTTCGCTCGTCGCGGCGCGCGACCGTTTACCAAGGCACGCGGCACATTGCGCGATACAAACTACGCAGGTGCGTTGTTACAGCTTCATCGCGCATTCGATGAGAGCGCGGGGTCGAGGTTGCTGTATGAGGATCTCGAAGAGTTTCTTTCGCGTTATCCGGTGTTCCGGCCGCTCGGTGCTGACATTGCTGAGTTCTTTCGCGCATCGAGGCAGATATTCTTTGGGGACGATCCTGCTGGGGCCATGCAGTTGTTCTCGTCGGCGCAAGTGCAGGCGCTGGTGGATCGCCTCGCGGCTACGGAGCGACGCACGTGATGCTGGCGCTCGATTACGCGTGGTTGTTATGGCTGTTGCCACTCACGCTGCTGCCGTTGATTGGCACCCCGTTTCGCGCGCACGGCTATCCTTCGTTGAGCGTCGCGGCAGAGGATCCTCTTTCCGGTGCCATCGCCATACTGCTCAAGAGCGCGGGCGTCGTTGCTTTGGGCTCAATTATTCTCGCGCTGGCGGGATTGCATGGCGAGGGACACCTGATCGAGCGCAGTGGATCAGGTGCGCGTATCGTGCTGCTCATTGATCGTTCGAGCAGCATGAACGACAGTTTCGCCAACGAGCAGCCGAGTGCGCAGGAGGAGTCAAAGTCCGCTGTGGCGAAGCGGCTCATCGTGGATTTCGTTGCGCGACGTCCGCGCGACCGCATCGGTGTGTGCGTGTTCTCCACGTCGCCGATACAGGTGCTGCCGTTGACCGACCATCACGATGTCGTGAAGGCGGCTGTTGCTGCCATCGACAGGCCGGGGCTCGCGATGACCAACATCGGCTTGGGGCTCGCGTCGGCGATCGGTATGTTGAGCGAGCGGGGCGCGCGCAGTCCGGGCGCTATCGTGTTGGTGTCGGACGGGGCTTCCGTGATAAGCCCCGAGGTGCAAGCCACTTTGCACGAGATGGCGGCGCGAAGTCCGTTCAATCTGTATTGGCTGTTCCTGCGTAGCAAGGGCAGTCCGGGAATATTCGCACCGGCCGCCACTCCGGATGAGGACACGCCGTATCGCAATCCGGAACGGCATTTGCATCTTTTTCTTGGCTCGCTCGGTGTTCCTTATCAGGCGTTTGAAGCCAGCTCGGCGCAGGCTGTGAAGCAGGCTGTTTCTGAGATAGATCGACAGGAGAGCCGGCCACTACGCTATTACGAGCGATCACCCCGGCGGGATTTGAGTACCGCTGCGTATGCGTGTGCTCTCGTCGCTACGCTTCTGATATTGATTGGGAAACTTGCGGAGCGACCGCTGTATGCGTAAGCCTGCCCGCCGCGCGCTATTGATTGCCTGGCGGCGGAGCAAGGGCCCGGCGATTCTCGTGGTGCTGAGTATCGCGCTCGGCGGTGTGGTGGTGTCGGGCGTCTTTGGGATTCGCGCGGTGTGGGCAAACCGAACGCTGATCGCGTTGCTGGCAGGGCACGATATCCCGGTCAGCGCCGCCATGCCGTTTGAAGTTGAATTCGGGCGCGCGATATTTCTCCTGCGTCACGATCGCCTCGATGAGGCGCAACGCTGGATGGACGAGATTGCAGCCGCTGCGCGGCCTGCGGATCGCGCGACCTTGTACTACGATCTGGCGAACGCGCGGCTGCGTGCGGCCTTCGCGCTCATCGAGCAAAATCAGATCGATGCGGCGGCCGCTGAGGTTCGCCTCGCGAAGGAGGGTTATCGCAAGGCGCTGACGCTCGAGCCGCAATTCTGGAATGCGAAGTACAACCTCGATGTGGCCATGCGCCTCGTGCGCGACTTTCCGCAGATGGCAGACGAAGTTCTGGAGGAGGCACCAGGCGAGCTGCCGAAACACTTGTGGACTGATTTGCCGCGCATGCCACAGGGCCTGCCATGAGCTTCACCTGGCGGCGGGACTTACGTTTCTATCTATTGTGTGTGGCGATGCTGGCTATCGCTCTTGCACTGACCCGTCCCACAATAGTTTACAAAGGCTCCGCCTACGACTTGCTCATCATTGTGGACATCACGGGTAGCATGAATGCGCGGGACTACAGCGAAGCGGGCCGGACGATCTCGCGGCTGGATCAGAGCAAGGCTGTATTACGCGCCCTGATTGCCGATCTGCCGTGTCGATCGCGAGTCGGGCTCGGCATCTTCACCGAGCGTAAGAGCTTTCTATTGTTTGAGCCGGTATCGTTGTGTGACAACTACGCCGCGGTAGATGGAGCCATCAATGCGCTCAACTGGCGCATGGCATGGGAGGGCGACAGCTACGTGGCGCGCGGCTTGTACAGCGGGATCGACATGGCGAGCGGCCTACGTGCGGATCTCATATTTATGACGGATGGACAGGAGGCGCCGCCGCTGCCGGTGTCTGGACCTCCACAGTTCACCGGGCACTCGGGCAAAGTGGGTGGCGTCATCGTCGGCGTCGGGGGCTTGACGCCAGCGCCGATTCCGAAGTTCGACGAGCGGGGCAACGAGGTCGGCTTCTGGGCGATGGCGGAAGTGCCGCAGGAGAACCGTGCGGGGCTGCCGCCGCCGGATGCTGCGAGTCGCGCCGGCTACAACCCGCGAAATGCGCCCTTCGGGGGAGACGCTGCGGTCGGCACTGAGCATCTCAGTGCTTTGCGTGAGGATTACTTGCGCGAGCTCGCTCAGGCCAGCACGTTGAGTTACGTGCGGCTCGGGGAGCGATCTGACTTACGAACCGCAGTGTTAAGGAGCGCACATCCGCGACAGCTCGAAACGGAAGCGGACTTGCGTCCGCTTCCCGCTGCTATCGCAGCGCTGGCGCTGGTTCTCGTTTATGTTCTGTCGTTATGCAAAGGAGCTTGAATGAAGACGCTGAGCAGACGGGCCGCGGCGCTCGTGTTGGGAATGCTTGCCTGCTCAACCGGATGGACGCATGGGCCGACGCCGCAGAGTGTGGAAGAGAGCATTCGGATCGACGCGCCAGTGGCGCGCGTCTGGAAGGTGGTGAGTGATTTTGCGAAGCTGGCGGCGTGGCATCCGTTGGTTGTTGAGTGTGTTGGTAACGATAAGGAGCGCACGGTGACGCTCGAGAGTGGCGGCAATCTCGTAGAGAGCCTCGATGAGCGCAAGGACGCGGAGCACACGTATTCGTATCGATTGTTGCAGGAGAAGATTGAAGCGTTCCCGGTCAGCTTTTACACCGCGACGATTACCGTGAAAGCCGCCGACGGCAACGCGAGTGATGTCGTGTGGACCAGTCGCTTCTATCGCGGTGATACGACCAATGAACCTTCGGAACAACTCGACGACGCGGCGGCTATAGCCGCCGTGAAGGAGTTTTTTACGGTGGGATTGCGCGGTCTCAAAAGCAAGGTTGAACAGCCTTAGTCCTCGCGGAGTCTTGTGGTCGAGTGGCGCTTATCTGATGTCCGGGGTGTTGCCCCCGCTAGACGCCGAGCAGCTTTCGAAGGCGCTGTGCATCCGTGTTGGCGCGAAATCCGGGGCCATCACGCTCAAAGTGTTTGCCTTGGACCAGGTTGCGCACGATCACAGGCTCGCAACTCGCGTCGCTCACGAGCTGTTCCGCTGCGCGCGCCCGACAGTTCCGCCCAACGACGCTGCGCCGATTACGCCGATGCGCGGGACCTGCTCCAGGTCATCGGAGGAGAGCTGGCTTGCCCTTGTTCTAGGAGGCTCAGCGCAACTCTCGCTCCAACGTGGCAACGAGCTCGGAGGCTGGCAGAGCGCGTGCGAGCGGGGCGCCTTGCCCGGCCCATTGCGCCCCGTATGTGTAGTTGCCCGATGCCTTGGCTGCGGCGTTGAGAGCTTTTCCCGCATCGTATGCAATCGGATACCCGGGAATCTCATTGGCGGGAATGCGGCTTCCGAGTGCCGTGAATGAATTCCGCAAGCAACGCGCAGGGCGTCCTGAGATAGCGCGTGTCATGACGGTGTGATTCGCAGCATCGCTCGCAAGTGCCGCCCGGTAGCCTGCATCGGCGTCCGATTCCGGGCATGCGATGAATGCCGTGCCAAGCTGCGCGGCTGCGGCGCCAAGTCGAAGTACGGCGGAGATGCCAACACCGTCCATGATGCCGCCGGATGCGATCACCGGGACGGCTAGCTCGCGTGTCAGGAGGCGTGTGAGCGCCAGTGTTCCCAGGCAATCATCCGTATTCGCATCCGGATCGAATACTCCGCGATGTCCGCCAGCCTCATAACCTTGTGCCACCACCGCATGCACGCCGGCCGCGGTGGCCGCGCGTGCTTCGGCAAGGCTCGTTGCCGACGCAAGGAGAACGATCTTCGCTTCGCGCAGCGCGTAGATGCATTCAGTGGAAGGAAGCCCGAAGTGGAAGCTCACGACACGCGGCCGTTCCTCGAGCAGCAGCTCAAACATCGCAGCGTCTTCCAGGAAGCTGCGATATATCTCTCTCAGTTGCGCCGGGGGTTCCGCCCCGAATTGTTTGAAGCAGGGTTGCAGGCGTGCAAGCCACTTTGTCTCAAGTGTTGCATCGGGCTTCGGGGGCTGGTGGCAAAAAACATTTACGTTGAAAGGGCGCTCGCTGAGCGCGCGTACGGCCGCAATCATGCGGCGCGCGCCTTGCGCATCGGTTGCGCCCACTCCTATCGACCCGAGCCCGCCGGCATTTGATACAGCCGCCGCCATCGCCGGCGTTGACACACCTGCCATCGGCGCCTGAATGATCGGCAGAGCGATTCCGAGAGTTTCCAGGAGCTGCGACATGAGTTGATCAGCCTGAGGCGGTTCGAACGTCGATTGGCAGAAGGTATCGTTTCGGCTGAATCGCGTCCAACAGTGCCGACGTGGCCGATACCTTCGTGCAGTCGCCGTCGTGACATACCTCTGCTATGACTCGCGCTGGACGCATCATTAATCAGGAGCTGGCCATGAACACCACGAAGGCGATCGACATGAAGCTGGAAGTCGTTGTCATCCCCGTGTCGGATGCGGACCGCGCGAAGGCGTTTTACAGCAATCTGGGTTGGCGGCTCGACGCGGATTTCGTCGTCGGCGAGGCGTTCCGGGTCATCCAGTTCACGCCGCCAGGGTCGCCGTGTTCGATCCACTTCGGGATCGGAGTGACCTCAGCCGGGGCCGGTTCGGGGCAGGTGCTTTACCTCATCGTGTCGGATATCGAGTTGGCCCACGCCGAGTTGGTCGGTCGCGGCATCGAGGTGAGCGAAGTGTTCCATAGAGCAGGTCCCGGTCAGCCACCCGTGAAGGGGCGGGATCCGGAGGGACGCAGTTATGTGTCGTTTGTTTCGTTCCAGGATCCCGACGGTAACGTCTGGCTGGTGCAGGAAGTGACCTCGCGACTGCCAGGGCGTGTGGACGCGGACGTCACAACATTCGCCTCCGCCGGTGAGCTTGCGACAGCACTGCGGCGTTCCGCTGCCGCGCACGGCGAACATGAAAGGCGAGCCCCTGACCAGAAACATGACGACTGGCCGGAGTGGTACGCCGAATACATCGTTCGGGAGCAGGCCGGCAAGTCGCTGCCGACATGAACGATAGGCAAATTACACCCCGAGTCGCCGGGCAACAACTCTTAACAGCCTCCCCGTGGACAATGTCTCAATCTTGCCCGGTGTGAAAATCAGCAGGTATTTTAAGCGATGAAATGGCTATCGACGGTGGTGTTAGCGGTGTTGATGAGCTGGATTCCCGGCAACCGGGCGTTCGCGGCAGCTCCCGAGAAGGGGCAGACTTTCCCCGGGCCCGGTGTAGATATTTACTACGAGAGCCTCGGGACGGCAGCGGGTGTCCCCCTGATCGTGGTCAACGGCGGCCCCGGTTTTGATCACACGTATCTGCATATCTCGCCCGTGTGGGAGCAGCTGGCAAAAACGCGTCGTATCGTGATGTACGACCAGCGTGGCACCGGTCGTTCCTCTCCAGTAAAGGCCGGCGAGCCCTGCACGCTGGCGGATCAGATCGCCGACCTCGAGGCGCTGCGCGCGCATCTGGGCAGCAGGAAGATCAGCATCCTGGGACACTCCTGGGGCGGCCTGCTCGGGATGGCCTATGCGGCGCGATACCCCGACGCGGTCGCGCATCTGATTCTCGTCGATTCAGCGGCGCCGAAATGGAACGAAACCGCTTTCCTTTTCAGTGAGTTGTATCCAGAAGGAACAGCGCGCAAAGCCGCGGGACGATTCGCCGAGCAGCTGGGAGATCGGGCCGCTGAGGAGGCGTCGATGCGTGAGTATCTGAGTATGTTGTTTTACTCCCCGGAGAAGCGGGCAGAGTTTCTGGCAACGTTTCCGTTGCCGGATGTCAACACATATGTGAATGAGGCGCTCAACGCTGACCTGGAGCGTTTCGACCTGAATCCTGAGCTGGGGAAGTTCAGGTTTCCCAGTCTGGTGATCACGGGCCGCTATGATGCGAACGTTGCGCCGGTTACTGCGTGGCGCATCCATCAGGGTATCGCCAACTCGCAATTCGTCGCTTTCGAGCATAGCGGTCATATTCCCTTCTACGAAGAGCCCGAAATGTTTGTGAAGGTGGTGGGGCAGTTCCTGTCGGAACCTAAAACGCCGCATTAATGCGGCTGATAACGCGCCCGGGTCGCAGCAACAATAGGGTGGTAGCGGAAGCGCTGCCATTTCGAACGCCATGATTTTTTTGACGACTGTTGGAGAATAATGCGGCTTCTCCATCATCGAGTCGCTTACCTAAAGCCGCGTTGTGCGCCATTTTCCCGAAAAATTAGCGAACTGGCTCCCGTCGGCCACGGAGCCCCTGCTTTCTTGCTAACTTCGTCTGGCCATTACTTCACGGATGAAGCTTGAAGAGCCATGCGCAAGCGCCATATCGCACTTTTCATTACACCGCATTTTCCGCACGTCCATCCGACACTGCCCATTGTCTCGACCATGGTTCGCCGCGGATTCCGGTCAACGTACGTCACCTCCGACGTGTTTCAATCAAAACTGCAGCGCCTTGGGGCTGAGATCGTTCCGCGGCCTCGCCTTCAATTCAACGAAGGTCCCGAGGAGGGGCTTGACGGTGCGTTTTGCAGATTGGCGCTTCGTACGCTGGAACCCGCGTCGGCCTTCTATAAAGAAAACAAGCCGGATCTTATTGTCTATGACCTCGCGGATCTTGCGGGACGAATACTCGCTTACCGCTTGAACATCCCCGCGGTACAAATCAGCCCACACTTTGCTTTCGACAGAGACACCTTGCCACAGCAGATACGGGGCGATGAAATTCGCGCGATTGCTATCGATGTGAGCCGACGGGCTGATGGATTTCTTGCACAGCACGGCGTTCCCAGCGAAGAGTTTCTGTTTCACAGAGAGCAGTTGAATATCTATCCGTTTCCTCGCGTTCTGCAGCCTCACGGTGTGCGGACCGACGCTCGTCTTCTGTACGCCGGCCGTTGTCCAGGAGAGCAGCCTCTTTACGGCGAATGGAACGTCCACAATGCAAAGGGGAGGAGGGTTGTCTTAATTGCAGCATCAACGACCCATACAAGGGATACCGGATATTACCCATTATGCATTGAAGCCCTGTCGCCGCTGAACGTACACACAATCTTTTCAGTAGGGGCAAATGCCCACGCGATCCCGGTGCCGGACCTGCCCGAGCACTTCGAGATCGTGAGAGATGTCTCGCACGGCACGATTCTGCCTTATACCGATGTCCTGATTTATCAGGGCGGCACTACAACGACCGCTGAGGCTGCGTATCACGGCGTGCCCGTGCTGGCCGTTACTTATGGAAATCTGGAGCTCGAATGGCTTGCCGACAACATTGCGGAAGTCGGTCTGGGGCTTCATTTGAGAAAATCTGCAATGACGAGCGAAAGCCTGCGAAGCTCTGCCTCGAGGCTTCTCGACGATGCAGGCATCCACCGCCGCGTGCAGCAGATCAAGCACGCCGTTCGACGCGAGCCTGGTGCAGAAGAAATCGTGAATGCGATAGAGGAGTTGCTCTAGCCACTCCTTGACGGAGCTGCGCGCGCCTCCGCGGGAACGGTCTTGTCCTCCGTATTCCAGCACGAAATACTCCAGCCTGCTTCCGCAAGCGTGCGACTGCTGGTGCCGCGCTGACCCTGCTCAATGGAGATGACCCGACTCTCCCGTGGAGGTACGGAAACATTATTGTTGGTGACGATGATGTCGGTGCGATATTCGAGCACCGGGTGCGTACTGCAGAACAGGGCAGTCATATCACCGCGATTCTCGACCGTCAGCTCGAGAATATCTGAATCAGTGTTGGTCTTCTTCGGCATTGCCGAGACCCGCAGCTGTGTCTGCTGAATGCCTTGCGACCGCCGCTTCAGGGTAGTCGGGCTGATGCGGGAAACTGCTGCGTCCGAGGCACCAGATACCCAAGTCAGCAGCCGTGCAATGAAGAAGGGATATTCAGTGGAGGCCCGGAGGCCCCAGCCCCAGTCGGCGGCAGTTCCGCTGGACCATGTCGTCGTCACCAGCGAGGATGCGTAGCCCAGCACGCGACCGGTTCCCGTGTCGTGGGTCAGTAGCAAGTCATCTCCATCTGCTGTCTTGAGTATGACGTGGGCGCCTTTTCTTGGCAGCACACGATTATGACCCTCGATATCGGGAAATGATGTCTCGAACAGGCCTGTCAGCAACGGGCTGCCAGCCTTGGCGATCTTCACCGCTCCGGAGGCTCCACGTTTCCCAGTGTCAGGCCCCAGCAGGGTTACGGGCAACACCTCTTCAAGCGCTGTGCCCGAAAAGCCTGCTTCCTCATAGCCCATCCATCCGCCTTCCACCAAAAGGCCTACACCGCGTTTTGTCGCGGCCGATATTGTGGCCAGACTCGCTTCACCAAGCCGATCACCCAAGGTGGCGTATCGTAGGTCGTCGCCGGGAGAAAGCCAGACGACGTCATATTTCTGCAGAATTTCCTCTGCGCTGGGGGCAATTTTTGTGAATGCCTCACTCGTGGCGCGAACGACGTCGAGTTGGATGCCAAAGCGCTTTAGATACCACGCCATATCGTCGTAGCGAGCGTCATTGCAATCGGCTACGACAAGAACCCTAACAGGTGAATGATTCGATGTTGATTTCGCATACCCGGGAGTAGTGGAGCCTTGTAAAAAATCGTCCAGTGGCCAGTGGAAAGGCTGGTCCGCTCCAAACACATGGACTCTTTCTGCCAGTATTTTCTGGCGGCTATCCGTCAAGCGCAGCTCGATGATTATCGGCTCCACCTGCTGTTCCTTCAGAGGAGAAACGCTGACTTTGCCGAGCTCGCGAGCCTCCTGCGGAGCAATCGACGTCGAGCCGGCATCTCGCGCCAGCACTCGACCTCGCCCGTCTCTTGCTAGCCAACTCCATTGCAGGGCGCCGCTTGCGGCTGGCAAATCGCTTACGAGCCACAAGCCCGCCTCAACACCCGCCCTGGGATCGTACAGATTCGAGGAATATCTCAATGAAAGGGTGACGGGCTCGAGCGCCTGTCTGAGGAAGTCGTAATTCATCAACGTTCGTCCGTCGTAGTCGATGAGAAACGTTCCCGCGCCGTTTGGCCACGACTCGTTAAAGACCCAGGTTATGATGCCGCCAATGCGGGCACTTTTACGTCGCAACTCATCTACGGCATAACGCAGTCCCTCGGCGCCAATGAATTGGCCTGCGCGTACAATGTCATCAAGCTTCTCCATGGGCCCGAAATAAGCGTCGATGATTGGTTTGTGGAGCCAATCGAGAGGACTGAACGCGGCCTGTAATACGTTCTTGCGGACCAACACGGGGTCGCGAGTGTTGTTCAGCGGCCAAAGAGAGGACGACGGAATCTCTCGTCGAAGCACCTCCAGGTTGGCAGGTGTCTGCGTGCCGAACTCTCCGTAGCGCATCACTTCAATGTTGTTGTAATAGTCGTAGTGCGTGTGTGGGGTAAAGGACCAGGGCGAGTGTTTGGAGCCCTCGATGGGGTCGGTGGCACGAAAGATCCGATTGTCCTCTTTTTCAGCGACTGCCTTCAGCATCTGCAGCGTCGGATGATCCGGGCCGGCGGGCCACGGTACCTCGTTGCCGCCGACCCATTCGACGATGGAAGGGTGGTTACGCAACTCCCTGACCATATCTGTAATTGTCGCCCGAAGATTCGCCAGAAAAACCGGATTCGCCTCGGGCACCGTATTCGCGAGCGGAAATTCCTGCGACAGCATGATTCCCTGCTCATCTGCCATTTCGTAGAAGGACGGAGGAAGTGGAACGCCTCCTCCCCAAAGCCGCAAGGTATTCATGCCCGCGGCCGCCGCTAGCCGCAGTAGATGCGGAGCTCGCTCGTTATTTCGCCCGAACAGCAGATCCGGTGGGATGAGGGATGAGCCCATCATGCGAACGGCACGGCCATTCACCATGAGGCGATACGGATTGGGAAAGTCGGCGGGTGCTCCTTCGACCTGCCGCCATTGTATATCTCGCACTCCGAAGCGAACCGTCTTGCGGTGGAGCACTTCGCCGGATGCCGTATCCTGTATGTCAGCATACAAGTGATATAGCGACTGTGCGCCATGACCGCGAGGCCACCAGAGGGCCGGGTTTTTCACATTGATCTGGAGGTCAATCGTGTTGACGCCCGGCTTTACGCGCGCCTGAAGACTCACGGATTGATCGACGCCATGTCCTTCTACGCGTACAAATGCTTTGATGTTGGTGCGTATCAGGCTATCAAGCTCCAGCCGCGCATCGACAAGCGCGTTTGTGTTTCCTGACGAGGAGGTTTTTACCTGTACCGATTCGATAGCGACGGGCCCCGACGCTTCGATACGGACATCGCGCCAGATGCCGAGCGTATAAATATTCACTCCCCAGTCGTAACTGAGATTAGTGGTGCTCTTGAGATCGTTCAGAACCTTGAGCATGTACGCGTAGCAGTCGACGAAGAAGTCCGGCGTTCCCTTGCCGCTCATCGCCATGTCGGAGGCGGCGAAACAGTGTTCCAGCTGCACGGGCATCCGTTTGATTCTGACCGCGAGTTCATTCTGTTCGCCCGGTCTGGTCTGTTGCGATATATCGAACTTTGCACGTCGAAACTGACCTGCCCCCTTTCCCAATTGCACGCCGTTGAGCCAGACTTCATATTCATAGTCCACACCATCGAAGACTAACTCCAGTCTTTTATTGCGGAGGGTGGGCGGCAAAACAAAACTTTTCCGATACCACCAGTCTTTCTTTGCGACCTCGGCAAGGCGTGGATCTCCGGCGCCGCGCCAGAGGGGGGCCAGCTCATGCGCGGCCTCGAGATCTGCCTGAATGTTTCCCGGAACCCGCGCGGGAATACGCTTTGCGCCGGTAACGTCTGCCTCTTCGAGGGTCCAGTCGGCTCCGGAAAGCAGGATCGATTCTGCCTCAACGTATGGTGCCAGGACCATGGCTATGAATAAGGTAAATATTCTTTGCATGAGCTATGCAGACGATCCATCTCACGATCTCCGTGATGAGCCGGCAAGCTATAAGGACGTGCGCTGCGGGGTGAAAGATGTTCATCACGTGCTGGATGTCGACGACGTCCCGGCTAGTGGCGATCATCGTGTTCGCATGGTGTTGTGAGTTGGGCGCTCCGCCGACATTGCGCGGCTCGCCTGCCTGTCCGCTAGTATTCGGTGCAAGGGAATAGAAGCCGGATCGTGGGCGCAGTCTCATAATCAGTCGCCGGTAGTTGCGCGCGCCTGCTTTGATCAACTCCAATGCGGCATCTCATACTGACAGGGTTGTTTTACCGATGTCCCGTTGGACCGCGCCGCTACTCGCGCTTTGCCTTTTTGCCAGCCTGCACGCCAACACAACACGGGCCGCCGACGGCACCAACACTTCGTTCGCCCCGGTGTATGAAGGACCGCATGTCCTGCCGACCATGGTCCTCCCGACGCTTCCGGGCAAGGTGGAGTGGGACACCCGCTTTATGCTCGACACCAACGCAGTGCTCGCAAAATATGACTGGTACATGGCGGAGATGACCTGCTTCGTCGATGAGACCGGGCAGGTGCGGGACGTCCTTCTGACGGAGAGCATTCCGGCGCGCAATCTCTCCGCCACCATTGTCGAAACACTTCGACGCAAGAAGTGGGTCGCGGCGCGCGGCCCGAACGGCCCGGTGCCGGGTCAGTTCAAGTTCCGCCTGGTGTATACGATGCAGAACACGCAGGGCACTTTGGGAAATATCGGGACGCGATTGCGCCGGGAAGCCGAGGCGGGCAGCGCGAACGCGAAGTACCTTCTCAGTCGTCTGTTGTTGGCTGATGTCGCGTTCGACAGAAAAGGTCTTGATTCGGACGCGCTGCTGCTAAGTGCCGCCGACCCGGGCGGAGATCGGCGTGCGATGCTCGCGTTGGCCATCGACTCCGAGATGCCAATCGAGCAGCGACGGCAATGGCTGTTGAAAGCAGCACAAGCGGGCTCCGGCACGGCGCAGGTGCTCGTGGCGCTGGACTCCTGGGCCGAACAGACGCCGGAAGGTCACGCGCGCGCACGACATTGGCTGGAAGCAGCGAATCGCGCACAAGAGCCGACCGCTGGGAAGTATCTCGCCGCTTTGCTGGTGAGTCATTCATCCCGACCTGAGGATTGGAAGCAGGCCCGCGAACTGGCGAAGGCGGCCAGTCGTGACTGGCACGATAAACGCGATCCGGATACCTGGCAGATTCTTGCTGCCGCGTCGGCATTGACCGGCGATTTCAAGTCTGCCGTCGACGCGCAGAGCAAAGCCATTTCGCTGGGCACCCAGGCGGGCTGGCCGGCAAATGCTTTCGAACCGCGGCTCGCCGCCTACCAAAACTCACAGACGGTGACGGATGAGATCGTGATGATCCCTGCCGTCGCCGCTACGCTGAGCGAGCCACAGCGCGAGCAACGCCCTTCTTATAATCAGTAATCGACATAGTAATCCTTGGGAAACTCCTGGCCGCTGAACGCCTTCTTGCTCGTCCACGGGAGGGCGGGGGACGTCCAGTAGCTGTCAGCGGCGGGCAGACCGAGTGCCATCAGGCTTGCGGCCGTGATGTACATGCTGCCGGCATTCGAATACCAGTCCCCCAACTTCGGTTGATGACCGGCGAAGCCGATCGTCAGAAAACTCTGCTCGTCAAAATTGGAGGGGAAACGAAACACCGCACGCTGCGCGGCCAGCGTCGCCGCACGGACCTGACCCTCGGGCAACGTCGCCGGTAGCCGTTTGCGCCACGCCAACAGGCCCAACGGCTGGAAGACCGCCGTGCGATAAGTCAGCGAGCGGCCGATAGGAGCGTAGCTGCCATCAGGCGCGACGAGTCGCTCCAGATGTTCGCCATAGCGCTGCATGCGTTTGTACGCCTGATCGAGCAACGCCGCGGCATTCAGACTGTTGAAGGTCGCCTTCGTCGCCAACAGCACCTCGAGGATCTCAACCAGCATCGGGTGGATCACGTAGGACCCATAGTGGTCGAAATGAAAGCGCGGCCCGTCCGCGTACCAGCCATCCCCGACATACCATTCATTGATCTTGCGGACCGCAAGGTCGATGCGCACAGGATCCCACTGCTCGCCGATCGACAGCAGGAACGCTTCGTTCATCGCCGCGAACAACAACCAGTTGGTGTAAGGAGGCGAGAAACGTCGCAGCCCCTTGATCTCTTCGATCACGCGTTTTTTGGTTGTCGCATCGAGAGGCTCCCACAGCTGTTGGGGCGCACGCAGGAACGCGTTGGTGAAATAGGCGGAATCGACGAGCGCCTGCGGCGCTTCGCGCCACAGCAGATAATCCGGGCTGGCGGGATCCACCGAGTGCGTGTAGCTCGCAAGTGCCTGTTGTCGAAGCAGGGCGCGCAACTTGCCTTCGGCCGAGTCGTCATCCGGTAGCGCAAGCCATGGGGCGATCCCCGAGATCAAGCGGCCGAAGCATTCGAGATAGGCGACTTTCGCGTTGCGGCCATCCCAGGTCGGACTCAGCTCAGGTTTGAAAACGGCCTGCAGCTTCCCTTCCGACATGGGCCGCAGGACGGGCTGCGCCATTCGCGCGAGCAGGTTGAGCATGTACTGCCGATCGTCCGTGGCGACCTCCGATGTTCGGCGTGCCACGGCAGAATCGGATGCTGACAAAGCAACACCAGCCAGGACGGCGGAAGAAATAAATTCGCGGCGCTCCACTATGTTTGACCTCTGGCTCAGGGATGAACTGTCGATGGACGGAAATCGACGGGGACCTGCGTTGCGTAACGGTCCCACGCCGCACGGTCGTGAAAGTCTCCTGCGCCGAGACTCCAGGCCGAGCCGGAGTAATAGACAAAGGATTTACCGGGTGTCACCCGCAACAGCACAAGGTGATTGTCTGCATCGCTGCGGATATCAAAGATCATCGCTGGATCGACACGTAAAGCGACGGCCATGCGTCCATGGCCTTTCTCTTCCGGTCCCCACCAGGAGAGCACTCCTCGCGGCCGGTCTACCGTCAACTCACCGCCGTCGCCGGTGGTGCGTTTGCCGATACCGATGCCTACGATCAACGCATCCGGCTTATCTGATTGTATGGTCGACACCATGCGCGTGAAGTGCGTGCCGAGTGGAAGCGAGAAGCGTCGGGTTTCCCACACGCGCCGCTCGACATCTACCGGCCAAGGCGCGTACTCGACTTCGAACTCGGCAACATCCGCCCCGCTGCGAAGGATTTTGTAGCTGCGGTAATTGCGTGACGTCCACAGCTTGTTGTCGTGCCAGATCGCAAGTCCACCGGCGCCGCGACCCGCACCAACATTGTAGAAATCGAGCCCTTCGCCGTGATACGCGTGTTGGTCTCCGGTGCGCAGCTGCCGGTCCATGAAAGGCCACGGCACATTCTTGCCCCAGGAATCGATGCCCGAGCCGGAAGGAGGCTCCACCGCTTCGAGTGCATGGCCGTAGATGCGATGCGCCGTCTTGTCGTTCTCCCACATCAGATCGTCATAGCGATAGTTAGCTAACATTACCGTCGCGCGCGGCGTCTTGTCGGCAGTAGGGGGCAGCGGACTAACAATTGGTGGAAGCGCACCTGGGGAGGCTTCGCCCGCGGTCGCGCACGTTGCGATGAGCATAGTGGTGGCCGTGAACAGCGCGCGTACCGGAGCGCGCATCATCGCAGTACCGCCGCCGCGGCCGGTTTCGCCCCATCGGGATTCGTGCCGTTGTTTGCGAACGCCGTCAGATGAAATCCGAAAGTGCGTGGCGTCAGGGCGATTCGATATTGCGGCAGGGGTCGGCCGCCGGAATCCCAGCTGTTGTCGCCTCCAACACCGGCCTGGACTGCGTCGATCATAAGGGATACCTCATCATGGGGAACGATGTCGGTGCTCCGGCGCGTGCCGGGGGGACGGCGTGAGAGATCGTCATAAGGAAACGCAAGCGCATTGATTGATAGCGGCGCATCACCGGTGACGCGCAGCCCGCCGACGCCCGCTTGCAGCAGCTCGACCCAGCGGACGTCGACTTTGTTGCCGGTCTCCTGCGGTCGCATGTAGTCGTGGTTCTGGTCTGCGATCAGACCGCGCCAGAGGCCGAGCGGCGCGCCGCTTTTTCTGTCCTGATAACTTTCATGAGGCCCGCGGCCGTACCACGTCATGGTGTCGATGCGCGTCGGCATCGTGAAGGCGAGCCCAACTCGCAGCGGGTCGGGCGCGTCAGTGCGAGTCGGAGTGAATTCAGCCTGGATGTGAATCGAGCCATCGCCCGCCATCCGATAACGGGTGACGAATCGCGCCACGCCAGCACCGACCGAATAGTCCACGATCGCCTCGGCGGCGCCGTCGTCGAGTTTGCGAGCGTCCAGCGCGCTGACGACCCGTGTCTCTGCAGCGGTCTTCCAGACTCCATGCGTCTTCCCGACACCCGTGCCAATGTCGTTGTCAGTCAGCGCCCGGTAGAAATTCGGCGAGCCGCCTTTCAGCAGCAGCTGACCGCCAACCGTGTAACTGCCGATCAATCCGGTCTTCCGATCGAGCAACAGCTCGGCCCCGTTTGCCGCGAAGCGTATGGTGCTTGCGCTTCGCGACAGCGCCACCGTTCCTGATGCGGTGACTTGCAGTGCGGGTTCGCCGCCCAGCGCAAACTGTTCCCAGCCTGTCGTGGTCCCGGCATCGACGCCGGCAACTGCGCGCGCTTTGGCGAGTACGGTGAGGATGTGTTCCGTTCCAGGTTTGCGGTGAACTGTCGGCACTGTGAGCGTCACGGTGTCGCGCCCATGCGCGGGTGTTCGTAACACGGGAAGCTCACCCTGCGCGACGCGCACGCCATCCTCGAGCAACTCATAACCGAAGTCATAGCCCGACAGGTCGATGAAGTCGTGACGATTGACGACGGTGAGCTGTCCCGTCGCCGCGTCGAAGGCGGTGAATTGGACAGGGGAGTAGACCTTGCGCAGCTCGAACAGCTGCGGATTGGGTGTGCGATCGGACTGATGAAGACCGTCGCCGAATTCGATGTCACCGCCGGGATTCGGCCCGTATTCGCCGCCGTCGCCCCAGTACCGGCGTCCGTCCGAAGTGTAGCGGTACATCGATTGATCGACCCAATCCCACACGAAGCCGCCTTGCAGTTTGTGGGGATGAGCGTAGATGGCATCCCAATACTCTTTGAGATTGCCGCCTGAGTTGCCCTGCATGTGCGCGTATTCGCACTGGATCAGCGGTTGCTGAAACGACCAGTTCTCCGCGTAATCGACCATGCGCTCGACGCTGTCATACATCGGTGCGTAGATGTCCACATATTCATTCGGCCGATGGTCGGGCACGCCGGGCCAGGTTCCCCAACCGAGATAACTCACGAGCCGCTGCGGATCGCGCGCCTTCACCGCAGCGGCGGCATGCGCAAAAGTCGGGCCGATGCCGGCCTCATTACCGAGCGACCAGAAAATGATCGAGGGATGATTCTTGTCGCGCTCCACCATGTTCATGACACGGCTGACGTGCGCGGACTCCCATGCGGGGTCGAAGCCGAGCTGATATTGACCGCGAAGCTGTGGACGCTTGTTGGACCAGTCCATATAACCGTGGCTTTCGATGTTGGCTTCATCCATCACATACAGCCCGTAACGGTCCGCCAGCTCGTAGAGACGGGGATCGTTGGGATAGTGCGAAGTGCGGAGCGCGTTGACGTTCGCCTGCTTCATCAATTGAATATCCCGCTCCATCGACTCGAGAGAGATCACATGGAACGTCTCGGGATCATGCTCGTGACGGTTGACGCCGCGAAGGGTGATCGGCTGCCCGTTCACCATGACGAGACCGCGGCGAATCTCCACGGTGCGAAAGCCGATCCGGCTCCAGGTCGACTGGATGATGCGACCGCGATCGTCGTACAGCTCGACCAACAGCATGTAGAGATTGGGCGTCTCCGCGGTCCAGGGCTTTACGCCGGGCACCGTCGCGCTGAGCGTTACAGTGCGTTCCGCGTCGCCCGGAGCGACAGCGCGCGATAGCTCCAGCAACTGTTGGTTTCCATCGAGCAGCACGATCCGCGCGCTCGTGGCCGCTGTTGCCGGCGTGACGGCCACGTCCACTGCGAGCTTGCCCTTCGCGAAATGCTCGTCCAGCCCGGCATGAACGAAGAAGTCGCGCACGCGCGTCCGCGGCGCTGCCATGAGGAACACCTCCCGCTCGATGCCCGAGACTCGCCAGAAATCCTGGTCTTCGAGATAGCTGCCGTCAGACCAGCGATACACCTGGATCGCGATGGTGTTGTTGCCCGGCCGAATGAAGCGCGTGATGGCAAACTCTGCAGGGAGCTTCGAATCCTCTGAATAGCCGACCTGCTGCCCGTTCACCCAGACGTAATAAGCCGAGCCTGCGGCGCCGATATGGAGGATGACGTCCGATCCCATCCAGCTCTGCGGCACCTCGATGACGCGACGATAGGAACCGACAGGGTTGCTCTCGTGGGGAATCAGCGGACGGTTGGCCGGAAAAGGATAAGTAATGTTGTTGTAGCGCGGCTGGTCATAACCCTCGGTTTGCCAGTCGGCGGGTACCTTGATCTCCTTCCATCCTGAAACATCGTAACCCGGCTGCTCGAACCCGACGGGGACTGCGCTTGCGTTGGGTGAAAAGGCGAAACGCCAGTTGCCGTTGAGAAGGATGAAGCGCTCGGACGCGGTACGGTGTCCGGCAATCGCCCGCGCGCGGCTTTCAAATGGAAATCCTGTCGCGCGCGCCGGCTCTTTGCCGATCGCGAAGATCGCCGGATTTTCCCAAGCCGGCCGGTCGGCGGAGATCTGCGGCTGGATCGGCGGCGCGGGATCCTGCGCCCCGACCGACCCGGCCGCGAGCAGCAGGGCGAGGGCAATCGAACGAGCGGACTGCATAGGTTAACTTTGTCCCATGGCGTTGCCCGGATCGACTGACGCCGTCGTTAGTGCTAAAAGCAAAACTAGCTTCCAGGAATTCGTATGACAAGTCTGAGCCACGAAGCGTCGCTGGCGGATGAGCTCTTCGTCAAGATTGAAGCGCGTATTCGATCAGGCGAGCTCGTTCCCGGCACACGCCTGCCGACGCAGAAGGAGATTGCGGACTCGGAGAGGGTGAGCCGGACGGTGGTCCGTGAAGCCGTGGCGCGGCTGAGCGCCCAGGGTCTCACCGTCTCGCGGCAGGGTTCGGGCGTCTTCGTGGCGGACACCGCGCAATACCGAGCCTTCCAGATCACACGCGAAGAGCTGCAGGAACTCGCCGACGTCATCAAGTTGCTCGAGATCAGGCTTGGCGTCGAAACCGAGATGGCGGGTCTCGCCGCCGCACGGCGCACCACCGCGGATATCGGCGCTATTCAGGAGGCGCTGCACGATATGGTCGAGCTGGAGGCGGACGCCGCGGCGGCGGCTCAGGCCGATCGCGCTTTCCACCTCGCCATCGCGCGCGCCACCCAGAACGATTACTACGTGCGCTTCACGGAGTTTCTGGGATTGCGTCTGGTGCCGCCACGGAATCTCTACCTGCGCAACCAGCCGGAGTCGGCGCAGGCCGCCTATGGCGTCAAAGTGCATGCCGAACATCAAGCGATCGTGGACGCCATCGTGCGGATGGATTCCGTTCGCGCCCGCGAAGTGGCGCGGCACCACATGCAGGAAAGCCTGACCCGCCATTCCACGTTGAGCGCGACAGCGCGCGTGCGAGACCGCTCGGCATGAGGTTTCCGCACCGTATGCGTTGACCCGCGGCGTAGGTTGTATGATAAGTTTTACGTCCGCTGCTGGCTGCGCTGACTTGCACCGTGCGTCTGCTCCGCTCGCGGCTGGCACCGGATTCAATTGCAGCCCGGGATCTAACATGAAACTGCGTCTGTTTGCCGTACTTGCCGTTGCGCATCTGTTTGCTGCTCCTGTGTTTCCTGCGCAATCCTCCACAGCGCAGTCCGATCGTGTTGCTGCGCCCAAACCGCTCGATGTGGCCGTGAAGCTTGCGAAGTGGCAACTCGCACGCATGGAACATCCTGATCTGGTGTCGCGAGTCACCACGGAGACGCGCAACCCGCGCGCCTGGGAGCAGGCGGTGTTCTGGATCGGCATGACCGCTCTTGCCGACGCGGGCGCGCCGACGGACATCCAACAGGCAATTCTCGACATGGGCCGAGCCAACCAATGGCAACCGGCGCGCCGGCCATTCCACGCTGACGATCTCGTCATCACGCAGAGTTATTTATGGGCGGCACAGCACGGCGCGGGGGCAACCGCGATCGCGCCCACTCGTGCGGCGTTCGACAACATCATCACTCATCCGCCACGCGTGACGCTTGCTTTTTATCAGCCGCCCTCCGGTTATGACGACACCGAATGTCTGAAACGGTGGTGTTGGTGTGACGCGCTGTTCATGGCGCCGCCGGCGATGATCGAACTCTCGCGGCAGAGCGGTGACCAGCGCTATCGCGACTACGCGATGCGCGAGTACTGGGCCACGGTAGATTTCCTCTACGACCCTGCCGAGCACCTGTTCTATCGCGACAGCCGCTTCTTCGAGCGTCGCGATGGCAAGGGACGCAAGCAGTTCTGGAGCCGCGGCAATGGCTGGGTATTCGCCAGCATGGCCCGGATCATTCCGTTGCTCGAAGAGAAGGGCGCCGATCGCGTGCGCCTGGAAGCGCTGTTCCGCGAGATGGCGGAGCAGGTGAAGGCAGTGCAGAAGCCTGATGGCTACTGGCCCCCTTCACTGTTGGCCAGCGAAGATTCGCCGCCGGAATCGAGTGGCACTGCCTTCTTCACTTACGGCATTGCCTGGGGAATACGTGCAGGACTGCTGGACCGGCGCGCCTATGAGCCCACGATGCAGCGGGGCTGGGACGCGCTGAACCGTGCGATCCAGCCCGATGGCCGGCTGGGTTGGGTGCAGCAGGTGAGCGACCGACCCGAAAAGGTTGCAGCGGACGACACGCAGTACTACGGCGTGGGCGCCTTCCTGCTTGCGGCCACCGCGGTCTCGGCGCTGCGATGACTGTGGAGAGATTGCGTGTTTGAGAAAACCTACTATGCGACGCATCCCGACATGATGGCGGGAGCGTCGAATGAAGAGCTGCGTGACCGCTATCTGGTGAGCGGGATATTTTCTGAAGGCGAGATCAGGCTGACCTATTCGCATGGCGAGCGATTCGTCATCGGAGGCGCGGTACCCGCAGGCCGGGTGCTCCAGCTGCCCGCGCAAACCGAGCCGCAAAGCGCGGCCGGCCATCCGTTTCTGGAACGGCGCGAGCTGGGCGTCGTCAACATCGGCGCAGCCGCTGGCACTGTCACGGTGGATGGCGAGCGCCACGAGCTTGAACCCCGCGACGCGCTGTATGTACCGATGGGCTCCGCCAACGTGAGCTTCGAGGGAGAGCGGGCGCGCTACTACTTGTTGAGTGTTCCGGCGCATCGCGCCTATCCGCTGCGCAAGCTGACGCTTGCGGAGATACAGCCGATGGAGCGCGGGAGCCTGGAAACCTCGAATGCGCGGAAGATCTATCAGCTCATCCTGCCGCATACCTGCACGAGCGCCTCGCTGTGCCTCGGCATGACGATCCTCGAGCCAGGCAGCGTCTGGAACACCATGCCGCCGCACGTGCACGAGCGTCGGTCAGAGATCTATCTGTACTTCGATCTGGAGAGCACGGATCGCATCTTCCATTACATGGGCAAACCGGATGCGTTACGCCATTTGCTCATGGCGAATGAGGAGGGGGTGATCTCCCCGCCGTGGTCGGTGCACATGGGCGTGGGGACACGCGCCTACAGTTTCATCTGGGCCATGGCCGGAGAGAACCTCGACTACAACGACATGGACGTGCAGGACATTTGTCAGCTCCGCTGAACTTATTTGTACGATGACTCTGCATCGCGTACCCGGCTGGATCGGGTTGCCCCACGTAGAAAGGGGTCATAAGCCGTCGGCGGCAAAAAGTTATCGTATAAATGTTGACTGCCAGCGCTTGGCTTGTTACACGGGTGAGGCATGCTCTAGCGCATGTCTATTGAGGGGGACAACATGAAGATTCGCACGACCGCGGCCATGCGCCGCGCCTGCATGGCTGTTGGGTTCGCTTTCGTCGGCGCCGGCCAGGCAGTTGCTCAATCAACGGCTGACGAAGGCCTCGTTCTCGAAGAGGTTGTCGTCACGTCACAGAAGCGTGCGGAGAACGTCCAGGACATTCCGCTTGCAGTACAAGTTGTCAGCGGCGAGACCCTCGAGGCACAGGGCATCCGTGAATTCTCCGAGCTGACTCGCGCTGCGCCGTCACTCCTGATCCGGCCCGCTGAGCATCCCGTGAATGCCTCAGTGTCGATTCGCGGTATCGGCACGTTCGCGTTTTCGCCCAGCGTCGAGCCGAGCGTCGCAGTGCAGATGGACGATGTGCCGGTGCAGTTTCTGGCTCGCGCCTTTGCAGACCTTTCTGACATCGAGCGGATCGAAGTGTTGCGAGGCCCACAGAGCACGCTCTATGGGCGCTCCGCTTCAGCGGGCTTGCTCAACATCACGACGGCGGGCCCGACCGCGGAGTTCAAGGCTCGTCTCGCCGGGGTCGTTTCTACTGACGACGAATATAACGTCAATGGCGCCATCTCCGGCCCACTGACGTCGAATCTGGGTTTCCGCCTCAGCGCGAATTACGACGACTTCGAAGGCAACGTTCACAACCTGTTCAATGGTGACGAGGTGAATGGTCGGCGCATCGTGTCGACGCGCGGCAAGTTGGTTTGGGATCCGACCGACATACTGAACGTCACGGCGCAGCTGGGTTACATCGATGGCGCGACTTCGATCGGTCGCCCGTTCATTCGCGTGTCGCCCAATGCGCGGCTGCGCGGCAACCCCGCTTACGGCCCAGACGTGTTTGCGCCGGGCGTGACCTTCGGCGAGGACAATCGAGATGTGGTGAACGATGTGACGTCGGGCACCGAGTACAGTGACTTCTCGCAGTCGCTGCGGGCGACGCTCGATCTCGGCGTCGTATCGCTGGCTTCGATCACGGCTTACGACCGGTTCAAGCAGTACGACATTCTCGACCAGGATGAATCGGCGATCGCCGCTTTGGACAATCGCCAGGCCGGCACTTTCGATGTCCATGCGTTCTCGCAGGAGATCCGGCTCATCTCGGCTGAGAAGACGCCGTTTGCTTATACGCTGGGACTTTTTTATTCGGACCTGAGTCTGTCGCGCGATTTCACGCGCGGGCCGTTCTTCTCGATCGCGGATTGGTATGCCACCAACGGCACCAAACAATATGCCGCGTTCGGGCAAGCCGAATATGAGGTGATCCAGGATACGACCCTGATCGCCGGTATGCGTGTCGGGCGGGGCGAGGTCGACTACACGTTCCTCGATCGCGCCGCTGCGAATGCACGGTTTGCGGGGGATGATTCTGAGAATTACGAGACTTACCGCGCGGGTATCCAGCAGCGCTTCACGCCCGATCTGATGGCGTTCCTGACCTTCGCCACCGGTCACAAGGGGCAGGCGTATGACATCGGCACTGGCTTCAATCTCGTGCGCCAGAATTCGGGACCGGTGCGGCCCGAGACGTCCGAGGACTGGCAGCTCGGCATGAAGTCGCAGCTGCGCGATGGTCGTGTGACGTTCAACACCACGCTGTTCACCACCACGTTCGATGATTTCCAGGCGCAGGGCATCGAGACGCTGTCCGACGGCACGATCAACTTCCGTCTCGCGAATGTCGGCAAGTTGCGGACGCGCGGTGTTGAGATCGAAGGCAGCGCGCGGGCAGCGCAGGATCTCAGCTTCTCGGGCGGTGTGACCTACACGGATGCAGAGATATTGTCGTTCCCGTTTGCACAATGTTATCCGGGGCAGACTGCGGCTCAGGGGTGCACGGGTACTCCGGCACGTCAGAACCTCGCGGGCTTGCGGCCTGCGCAGGCTCCGGAATGGAAGCTCTCGGTGAGCGGCGAGTACACGCCGACACTGACGCCGACGCTCCAGGGTGTTGTGCAAGTCGCGTACACCTATCAGAGCGAGTTCAACTTTGGCATCAACAGCGACCCGGAGACGATTCAGGATGACTATGGAATTGCCAACATCTCGCTCGGAGTGCGCGATGCGGGCGGGCGCTGGGAAGTGGCGGGCTTCGTCAACAACGTGTTCGACAAGCTCTATTTCTTCAACATGAATAACTCTTTCGGCAATCAGGGCAGCGCCCAGGCCGTGCAGAGCAACCTGCCGCGTGACATGCGTCGCTATGGTGGGGTGCGGGCGAGTTATAACTTCTAGTCCGGGCCTGGTCGCTCCATGCGTGTGCGCCAGGGAGGGCGCGCATGTTTTCAGCCGCAACAGCACTTTCTGTGGCCTCCAGGTCCTGACAGCGCAGCGCTGTCAGGACACGAAGTAAGGCCAGGAACCCGCCGCGGACGCCGACAGGGTGCGCGCGGCAAGCAAGCGGTGTTATCACCTTAGAGAAGTGCTGCGTCCACTGCGTGGCGGACTGTGTCCGTCGGGTTTCGGCGCATACGGGCTCGTCAGGTGGGGAGACGGCGTGCCGTGGTCTCTGGCACGCTGTGCGACCTCGCCGCGATACTTGTCGACGAAGTCGTGGAAAAACTTTTCTCGTTCTTCGCTCCTCAGTGCGTCCAGGCGTGGTGTTGGAGACTTCAGAAGCCCGTCGATGATGCCGGCGAACCCTCGCCTGTGCTTTGCCGCACTGTCTTCCATGGCCGCATCAGCCACAGTCAGCTTGTCGTGTGGCGTTTTTTCGCTGCCTGCTTCTCCCCACGCCTCCGCATCGCATTTTCTGAACGCATCTACCATCCTCCGGGTGAGTTTCCTCGCCTCATCGAGAGTCTTGATGTCCTCCGGAAGCTTCCCACCCAGGTGATCCATGAATCTTTCGAGACTCTCGCGACTTTCTGAATATTCGCGCTGCAGGTGAGCATCATCCAGCAGAGGAAACTTCCGAGGCAGATCGTACAAAGTCCTGGAAGCGGCCGTTTCGATTCCACGTATCTCATTCATCGACGCGGTGGAGCCCGTTTCGAGGAGCCTGCTCGACTGTGAAACGTTGTCGATTTCCCGGCACGTTCCGAGCGCATCGTCGAGGCTTGTTTTTGCCTGGTGGATTTCGGCGCTCTGCGCACTGGGTGTTTCAGCCGTCCCCGATACGTCGACTAACTTCTGCGAAGCACGATCCAGATTCTTCAGCGCGATTGCTGCTTCATTACAACTACGGGTTATCGTCCCCAGCTCATACTCTATTTTGCTGGCGAAAATCTGTTTGTCTTGCGGAGTGAGTGTCCCGGCACTCCGCAGCTCCGACAGAGTATTCTCATGTTCCGCAAGGGCACTGCCATAAGAGCTCCGGCAGCTGCGGTATTCGTGGATCTCCTTAAAAAGAGGCTCATACAAAGAGCGCTGATCATCGGTTCGGGCGCGCTCGTTCTTTTCGAGACGTTCACATTCCTGCAGCTCAGGAAGCTGCCGTGGGAGTTCTCTGGTTTTCTTCCTGATGGTTTCGAAATCGTGAGTAAGCATGTGTTACGAATCCTTTCTATAACAGTTGTCCGGGCTATCTGCGCGGGGGGCGCCGTCTCGCCGGTGGATACGTGGCGCCGTGCCTGGGGGGCGGGGCGATCCTGGCGTCGTGGGAAGTGTGATCTGCCGGGACCTCCTGGTATTCCGGTGCCATCATCTGCGATGAAGAAGACGGTGGAGAAAATCCGGAAGCAGCCGATGACCCGAACCCTCCCTGTGGCGGGAGCGAGCCCGGTGTCCACTGTGCTTGAGTGGTGTCTGTCGGATAGGCAGCGTAGGACTGGCCTGCGGCGTGAAACCCCGGGTCTGCCGTAGGCGAGGACGAATACGCCACGTTCGGCGGCTCTTCTGTCATCACCCACGGTCCATGGTGGGACGTCGATGGACCAGCGGTCCCCGGTGCTTCCCAAGAGAAATCTCCGTGAACATTGCTCGAGCTGGCCCACCCGCTTGTTTGAGGGAACTCGAATTCTCTCCACTGCTCCTGGCTGGATGCCGACTGATCAGCCGTCCCAGGCGCCGGCCAAGAGGATGTCCCGGGCAGATTGCTCGAGCTACCCGGCACGCTTTCGAATGATTCAAACTGCCCTGTGCTCGGTGGATTCATGGATTGCATCCCTTGAGCGCGCTCGAACTCCCTTAGAAGGTCTTCGAATTCATTGGTCGGCGCTGGTGATTGCGAATGTCTTTGAACGGCGGCGCGCAAAGCGCCCTGCTGTCGCACCAGCGTTCTTCGCGCGGCTGAGTCGCCGTGCTGTTGAGCGTCGGCAATCAACCCATGGTGAAGCAGATCCAGCTCCTGCAGCGCGGAGAGCGCGTGTTCGCGACCATGCTCGATCTCCTTGCGGAGCCTGACGATAGCTGTCTCTGCCGACTCCCGTCTCGCAGCCAGGGCCGGGCTGTCGGGAATTCCAAGATTCCATGCAAGGTCCCGGAGATCAGTTGGAGCTGCCCAACCCGGCTCGCGTCTCAACGATTGAGCAGCATGTATCGTGTTCACAACTTCGGGGCGGGCGATCTGCGTGATGAGATTCGTAACTTCAGACAAACTGTCTATTAGATCCTGTTGAAATCTGGCCCCCGCAGCATTCTGCGGCTGAGCCCCAGCCGCCTGCCTTGCGAGTTCCACTGCGCCAAGTGCATGCGCTTCCGCACCCGTGAGGGGGGCGGCTTCTGGCATGTGAGCATTATCTGGTGGGTCCATAACATCTCTCCATTCACAGATACGTTTCGTGGCTGCCAGTAACCAGATAGATATTATCCACTCGACTTCTTGAAGGCTGTTGTCCGTTCATGTGTAACTCCTTGTAAAAACGATTGCGACAGATTCTGGCATTGGGATGTCGCGGCGGGAAGCCGCGTAACTAACAGATAACCTTGCTTATATCGTATAGATTCACATTGCAACCCTCAGCATTCCATGAGGCGTTACCGCCGGCGGTGGCGCGGAGGAGGAGGTGTGTTCTCCCGATCGGATCGGGATCGCGTCAGCTCCGACGGTAGCGGCGCGCACAGCTCGAGGTGCCGTAGCGTGCTCGAAGGTACGGCTCCGCGCGGAATCTCCTGCAGCGCATTTCTATGCTCCGTCGGGCTGTCATCGTACAGATAAAGAGAGCCGTCATTTGCCCTGACAAGCTTACTGCCGGCCTGGACCGCGGATTGCAGATCCTCCGCGGTATTGATTCTCGTAATGTCGAATTCCTGTCGGATCTGGTCAGGGCTCATGCTCGCCACCTGCAACGCCACCGATTCAGCGGGTCTTAGATGTTCTGGCCCCTTGAATTTTTTCGTCTGTGTGAGTTCCCATATCTTGCGGTCAGCAAGAGACAACGGCTGGCCGACAGTCAATGTGAGGGACGGCGGAACCTCTGAGCCCGCAACCGCAGTAAGACGAGGTTCCCTGTGCAGTACGGATTGAAAATAGAGCGTGCCATCATTGCCAATCTTGACCAACACACCACGCGGGGCCTCCGACAGCTCCTGCGGGTCCGAGACAACCCGCGGCCTGTACTGATGGAAGATCTCCTCAGGTGTCAGATTTGCGATCCCGCCGATGATCCTCTTCGCGGTCGGGCTGATCTGTTGCTCTGACTGCGGCTCCTGAGGCGGAATGCCTGGCGGATAAGGTACCGGACCGAATCTGGCGGCCATTCCGTCCAGGAATCCCTGCCCCGAATCCAAAGCATTAAATGTCCGTGCGTCACTGCCCAGTACTTGCCCCTTACCCGGAAACTGCACGTTCCCTGACGGCGGAGCGCTCGACTGCAACGGCGCGCTGGTTTTCTCAGGAAATACCGGGCGCGGCTGGCCCGGTCTCGCCTGCGCTGGCACTTGCGGACGCGCATGCATGGCGGCGAACTCTGTTGCCGCCTGTTTTTTGAGTCTCTCCGCTACAGCGGCCAGACGCTCCGCCGTATCCTCAGGTGCTGGAACACCTTGCATTGGCGCTGTGGCGTCCATGATAAGTACAGCGACGGTGGAGGCGATTCTTTTCTGCAGCTCACCTAGATTGAGCATGCCGGGCTCGTACTTCTCCAGCTCCTTGAGTTCGAAATCCAACACCTCCTGGGCGAGCGGCTTCACGTCGCGAATGGTCTCCTCCTTGAAAACCTTGCCGCACTGTTCGAGGTACGAGTCCAGATGTTCGTTCGCGCGTACGCGGAGCTTATCGTGGGACCAGGGAGGAAACTTGATGAAAGTCGTGCGCCTTTTCACACCATCCTGCGGATCGAGCACGGCTTCCATTTCCGCGACCTTGTTGGTGGTCACGATCAGTGTCGTACTCTCGGGCAGCACATTGACACCGAGCTTTCCGTTCAGCTCCGCCGGCTTGCCGCTCGACCAGGCTTTGAGGCCATTCCACAGCTCCGGATGCGCGTCGGGGTCCATTTCGTCGAGGCAGACAATAGGAGCCGACTGTATGTCCTGGAGTAATTTCCTCTGTGTCGGAGTGAGGGTGCTCAGAAAGTCCGAACTCATACCGTAAAACATGCCAGGCCCGCGCTGCATGTTCGGTATCGACAGCAACTCAGAGAGTTCCGCAGCGTTAACGATCAATATAGGTACCGAGAACCGCTCGGCCAGCGCCTTGACCAGATGCGTTTTCCCGGTCGCGGGCGGGCCCGCGAATACCGTAATAGGCTTCGGATCGGGTTGGACAACAGAGTTGAAGCGCATAGTGCGGATGAACTCGTCGAGGGAGTCCTGCACGGACTCCGGGAACGACGACGACAGTTCCTTATGCGCTCGATCCAGCTCCTCGGCCCTGACCTCGTCTCCATTTTTGGTACGTTGGAGCAGGTCAATCGATGTGACCGGGAACGACAGATGATAGAAGATCTTTCTGAAGTCGGCGTAAAGCGTTGCAGGGTCGAAGTATGAATGCTGGCCGGGCTTGAAATTCTCGACGGTACGCTGCAGGTCATCGATACTTTTTTCAGTGGCCTGCGCGAGTTCGGCCGGGATGTCCGATCTGATTTTCTCGAATTCCCGCCTCAAGATATCCAATGCCCCACGGATCAACAGCGGCACGTCTTCCCGCGATACATCAGAGAACGAAGTCTCGAGCAGGGGGCGAACGAACGACTCCACAGCCTTGTGAGCTGTCGTGTAAGCGTGTCCGGGTGGCAGTTCCATCAGCCCGGATTCTGGCGGAGCAAGCAGGTTCTTCAGCGCGAACATCGTGCCGGTCGACACGGCTTGCTGAGTGAGATCGGTAGCTGCCTGCCGCCAACGTGGCCGCAGGCGCGGCCACACGTAGTAACCGCCACTGGCTTCCGCAAGTATTCTCTCAGCGCACGCAATGTTGTTCTGGTAATCGCCCGGAATGAGTATCTCACCCGTTGGGCGCGTCCACGGTGACGCGCCCAACGGCATACCGTCCGTGATGTCACGCGGCGGTTGCAGGCTAAAGGTGTCATGCATGGCGCTGCCTGGCAGCAGCACTTTCAAGGGATTGTTGTCTGGCATCCTTGCTCTCCGCCAGCACGTCCAGGCTGACGGGATGTCAGTGAGCGCGCTGGCCAATGGATCGAGGCCAGTGTCGCCCAGAATCGCGCTCTCGCGATCAGCACTTAACAACTCTCAACGCATGCTAACAAGCTGTATGCAGTGAGTCCCCCTTGCAAAGTACGCAGTCATGCCAGCAACACGAGATATAACACGCTGTATCGAAGTAACAGAGTTCGTGTGAGTCAAGTCGAAAGTTTGTGTTCGCGGCGTTCTGACTGAGAGTCAGTGTGAGCTTTCATTGCCGTTTGATGAACCGCAGCCGCTCATCGCGAAAATTCATACCTGTTATTGCGCTCGTACCCGATAGTGGCATGGGCTCTCAACAGGAGATTTGTATGAACAATTTCTATTGCGGAATCTGTCGCCTGCCGGCGACAGCCTGTTGATCAGCTCATCGGAGTTTTATCCCAAGCGAGCGAGTGCTGGGAGCACTGCCGGGGTATTTCCCAAAAGTCAGAACGCGGGGTCAATCGCCTCCAACGTTCGTCGACCAGGCGTCAGTAGTTACATCAGGAGTATTTGACATGCAACCGAATGATATCGCGGTCATCGTGCAGAACCTGCGGGAGCTGCCCGAGGAGCTTTCAGAAGCACCCAAGGTGCCTAGTAACTGGCGTGACGCTAACGAACAATTAAGGGGTTCCGCGTACACTGACAAGTGTGAGCGTCTAGTCAAAGAGTATGTGGAGCACAGCAAGGCTTACGCTGAGGCGCTTAAGCGGTCTCGCCAGCAACTCGGGGACGTGGGGCCGGAGGGAAGTGTCGCCGACCTTGAGAAAAGCCGGGCAGTGTTACTTCGAGAGACACAGAGGAATGTGGCGGAGAGCTGCGGGAGAGCCTATTGGCGTCTGACGGAACTTGAAAGAATCTCGAGCGATGTTCTGGGCAAAGCTCAGGCTGGATCAGAGTCGGCAAAGCAAGCTTCAAAAGTTCTCGACAGGGCCCGAACCGCGCGGGTGGCGATGACCGCCGCCTCGAGAAAGAGCGGGGAGATTCACAGCCTGATCGAGGCTGACGAGGCGATCGATTTCACCCGAGGCGAGCAAAAAAAACGCGCAGACAGGGTTCTCGACAGTATCGAGAAAGTCAGCTCAACGCTGCCGAAGGAACTGCCGGCGTTATTCGCGTCTCCCGAGGAGTTGCACAACACAGTAAACCACGGGCAGTTTTGGGGTCCGAGCGCGAAGATTGCCGACCTGGGTAACAGCATGGAGCAATTCGAGCAGCATCGCGCCAGTTATAACGCAGCTCGCAAAACGCTTGATGAACTCGGGCCACGCCTCGCCGAGCGCGACCCTAAAATTATGGACAAGGCAGCCGCGGCAGCGCGCGCACTGACGAATGTCTATTTCAGTGCCCAGGAGGTTATGGCGGACGTCCAGACCAAATATGAAACCTGGCGAGCAAAGCATCCTAACTCAACAACTACGGACGAGAAATTGACGGGGGCTCTGGAACGCGTCCAGCCGGCAATGGAGGTAAAAAATGTGCCGCAACTCCATGGCGCGGTCAAGGAAGCGATAGAGAGTATCGGGCGGCAGAGAGAGGAGCATAAAGAGAGATCCGCCGTAAGCTTCCTGGAAGGATACCGTCAGCAACAGTCTGACGAAATCCGTGTCGGCCGAAATGTGTTGTCTCCGGCATTCCAGAGGCCGCTTCAGGGCCACGCTAGTGCCTCGAGCGCGCTGCTGGCGTCGACCCCCAATTTTGCTCCTCCTGCTGGCGATACACAGGCGCAGGTTACTGAGTTCTCACCGGCCGGCAAGAAGAGGGGTCATTCCCAGCACCACGGATAATCAACACGGGTAATGCGGCACGAGATACCTCGAATAGAAGGAAGCGGCGCCGTTGAGCAGGGCGCCTCGTGCCGACGCGGCCGAGGCGCCCATAATCTTATTTGAGCAAAACTTCACGCATGCCGGGCGGCAGCTCGTATCTCTTCGGGGCGGCGACCTCCGCCGTGTTAATGCTTACCGTGACGCTGCTGCTGTGTACCTTACCCCTGGCATAGGTCACCACGCTGATCGGAATACCCTCTGTCGTCTCAACATCCGACCAGGGCATGCTGGGCGTACTGGCATCGAACTCCGCAAGCAGCTCGTTGTAGCGATCCATTGTCTTCCGGACGATGATGCCAGTTTTCAGGGCCTTCAGCGGGAGCACGCATATTTCCTGCTGCAACTCGTTGTTGACGAGAACCTCCCAGACGCGACACGCCTGCGTCCCCGTCAATTTGACGCCTTCGGTCTGCCGCAGCTCGCGCCTGGATGCTGTTTGTTCCGTCGAGGAAGATCGTTCGATCCATTCGCGGTGCACAGCTGCGTCCCTGGCAAGACGCTCGCGGTCGAGCACCGTATAAGTTTTCTCCCTCGAGTTCAGCAGGTAGAGCTTGCCGTCGTTGAAAATCTCGAGGCCGTGCTCGTCGCCGACCGTGGATTCCAGGCGATAGCGGCCATGGTCGACCCATAGTCTGGACATCTTCACCTGGTCGCCGGAGGACTCTGCAATCGTGAAGAGCGTGTCTGCGGGCGCGCTGGTCGCGATCAGTGATGAGACGACCAGGGTAAGCATTTTCCATATTTGCAATTCCATAGTTGTGATCTCCATGCGCTGGCGGTAATGAAATCCACTATGCGGAGGCGGTGCGGGCAACGTCAACACGGGCGGAGATCGTCGAACGATTAATAACCAGTATTTCGGCGCGGCTGCATCTTCCTCGTGTTATCTGTTCTGATTGTTGTCGTGCGAATTCACGTGTATCGATCGTGAACAGTTGCGCCTCGAGAGAGGCGCAATCGTGTATGCGTGTCTTAACACTGATTAATCCGCCTCTTCAGTACGCTGGTTGCATGACGAGCCAGAAGGAAATAGTTCGGCAGCGCCTGGCGGAAAAACTGCAGCGCGAGTGCGGCTCGGTGATGATGGCTGCGCTGGGCGATCCGTCCGTCGTTGAGATCCTGCTGAATCCGGATGGCAGGTTGTGGCTCGACGTGGCCGGAAAAGGCATGCACTTCACCGGTCATACGATCGATGCCGCTGCCGCCGAAAGTCTGCTTACAACCTGCGCCAGCATGTTGAACATGACGATCACTCGTGACAGTCCCATTCTGGAAGGCGAGTTCCCGCTGGACGGCTCGCGCCTCGAAGGCATCATTCCGCCGGTCGTGCGGTCACCGGTGTTCACGATCCGCAAGAAAGCATTGAAGGTATTCACACTCGAAGAGTATCGGGCGCGAGGTATCCTCGGGGAAACGCACGGCAGCGCTGCCAATATGCCGCAAGTTGCGCAGCAGTTGGTCCATGACCACGCGATTGACGCGATACGTCACGCCGTTCTTAAGCATCACAACATACTGATTGTTGGTGGTACCGGTAGCGGTAAGACCACGCTCGCGAACGCGGTGCTCGCCGAGATTGCTTCCCTTTGCGCAGACGATCGCCTGGTGGCCATAGAAGACACCATGGAGTTGCAGGTCGCGATGCCGAACAGCGTGCTGCTTCGGACCAGCGAGTCGGTCAGCATGCAACGCCTGTTGCGCGCCACGATGCGTTTGCGCCCCGATCGGATCGTGGTTGGCGAAGTACGCGGCGGCGAAGCCCTCACGCTGTTGAAGAGCTGGAATACGGGCCACCCGGGCGGCATCGCCACCATTCATGCGAACTCGGCTGAAGGCGGGCTGATCCGGCTGTCGCAACTTATTTATGAAGCACCGGAGGCTCGTAATCTTTCCGGCATGACGATCGCCACGATGATCAAGGAGGCAGTGAATCTTGTGCTTTTCATCGAGCGTTCGGCGACGCCCGCGGGGCGGTCGGTGAGCGAGATCATGGAGATCCAGGAGTTCAGCGCCGACCGATTCGTGGTGCGACCGGTGAGTATTCGCAAACCCCAGCTTGATTCCAAATTCGACAGCAATTGAAGGAGAACGCAATCGTGAAGTTTCTTTCCGGGAAAGCTGCGCGCCGCGCATTGGCGTTAGTGGGATCGTGGTGTCTGGTCGGCACAGCGCACGCACAGGCGGCGGATCTGCCGTGGGCGACGCCGCTGGAGACGATCGGGGATTCTCTCACTGGTCCGGTCGCGCGAGCTATTGGCGTTTTGGCGCTGGCTGCCTCCGGCGGCATGCTGGCATTTGGCGGCGAGCTGGGTGACTTCACGAAGCGGCTCATGATGGTCGTGCTCGCGATAGCGACGATGATATTGGCCGGAAACATCATGAATATTTTCCAGGGCTGACGCATCGTGGAAGAGCCGCGTCGGGTCGCGATACATCGTTCGTTGAACCGCCCGCACTTGCTCATGGGTGCGGAGCGGAGCCTCGTGCTCGCAGTCGGCGTGCTGACCGCGCTGCTGGTATTTTCGGGAAGCATTTCCCCGACCTCGATCACGCTTGCCGTGACCTTCTGGGCAAGCGCTTTCTGGGGTCTCACGCGCATGGCCAAAGCGGATCCGCAAATGAGCCTGGTGTACCAGCGGCACATTCGCTATCGCGGCTATTACGGGGCCCACAGCTGCATCGACGCGCCGTTGCGCGGCCCGCCCTTGAAGTCCTGATCATGCTGAAGTTGAAGCTGTTTCGGGATCGCATCCAAGGCCTGCCGGACCTGCTCAACTTTGCACTGATTCCTGAAGACGGCATTCTGCAAAATAAGGACGGCAGCCTCATGGTGTGCTGGTACTTCCGCGGCGAGGACATGGATAGCTCGACGCACGCGGAACTCGCAGCAATTTCCGCGAGGCTCAACGCCATCCTCACTGGGCTGGGCAACGGCTGGATGCTGAACTGCGATGCAATTCGCAAGCCCGCCACGCGCTATCCGAGCAGCGGCAGTTTTCCCGATCGTACGAGCTGGCTGATGGACGAGGAGCGCCGCCGCCAACATGAAAAAGAAGGGGCGCACTTCGAAACGACGTATGCCCTGTCGCTGACCTATCTGCCGCCGCTCCGCACCGCCAACCGAATTGTAGAGATGATCTACGAAGACAAGGGGCGGGACGATTCTGCCAATGCCTTTGCCTCCAGAATTCTCCAGCAGTTCAAACGTCAGATTGGCGACTTCGAGTCCGCGCTGTCGAGCACGCTGCCGATGCGGCGCATGCGCGGCATTCAGCGCACCGACGCCTTCGGTCGGAGCTATGTGGAAGATGAGCTGCTGCAGTACCTGGATTTCTGCGTGAGCGGCGTGTTGCGGCCGGTGCGTATGCCGAGCATTCCCATGTATCTGGATGCAGTGATCGGGGCGTATCCATTCTATGCCGGCATCGCGCCACGCGTTGGCGATATGCATATCGCTGTTGTGTCCATCGACGGATTTCCGAGCGACAGCTATCCGGGCATCCTGCAGGACCTCGACGGGCTCGGCTACGAGTATCGCTGGGCCACGCGCTTCATATTTCTCGACCCGCAGCAGGCTCGCTCGCTCATCAACTCGGTGCGGCGGCGCTGGCAGCAGAAGCAGCGGGGCCTCAAAGATCAGCTGCTCAACACCAGCACCGGCGCGGTCGATCTCGATGCGCTGGAAATGGCCGAGGATGCGCAGAGCGCGATCGGCGAGGCGGAGAGTAATCAGGTTCGCTTCGGCTATTACACTTCGTGCGTCGTTCTCCAGAACACCAACCGCGAGTTGCTTCAGGAGCAGGCGCGCGAGGTACGCAAGGCCCTGCTCAATCTCGGCTTCGGCGCGCGCATCGAGGACATCAATGCGGTCGAGGCGTGGCTCGGCTCGATTCCCGGGCATGGCTACCCGAATGTTCGCAGGCCCATTCTTCATACGCTGAATCTCGCGGATCTGTTGCCGATCACCGCGGTGTGGGCCGGGCCTCAGCACAACTCTTGTCCGTTTTATCCGGAAAACAGCGCGCCGCTCAGCTATGCGGCCACCACCGGTTGGACACCGTTTCGCATCAGCCTGCACATCGGCGACGTCGGGCACACGCTCATGATCGGCAAGACCGGCGGCGGCAAATCAACTGCGCTGAATTTTCTGCTCGCGCAGCAGTTTCGCTATCCGAATGCGCAGGTGTTCTCCTTCGACAAGGGCTATTCCTCTTATCTGCTGGTGAATGCCTGCGGCGGGACGTATTACGACATCGGCGGGGAGTCGAGCTCGCTCGCGTTCTGTCCTCTGAAACATCTCGACACGCCTGCCGATCAGGCGTGGGCCGCGGAGTGGATCGAGATCATGCTGGCTCTGCAGGGCGTGAACGTCACGCCAGCGCTGCGGCAGATGTTATATCAGGCGATTCTGCGACTCACGCGTTCGCCACGGCGCACGCTGACCGAGTTTGTTTCAGAGCTGCAGGACGAGGAGCTGCGCCAGGCGCTCTCGCACTACACGCTGGCGGGGCCTATGGGCGCGCTGCTCGATGCGGAAGAAGACAGCCTGGTTGATGGGGCGTTCCAGTCGTTCGAGATGGAGCATCTCATGAACATGGGCGAGAAGAACGTCGTGCCGGTGCTGCTCTATCTGTTTCGCCAGGTCGAGAAACGCATGGACGGTCGGCCGACCATGGTGGCGCTCGATGAATGCTGGCTGATGCTGTCCCATCCGCTGTTTCGCGAGAAGGTGCGCGAGTGGCTGAAAACCTGGCGCAAAAAAAACGCGCTCGTGTTCCTGGCGACACAGGAGTTGGCGGACGTGATGAACAGTCCCATCCGCGATGTGATTCTGGCCAGTTGCCCGACCAAGATTCTGTTGCCTAATCCGGAAGCAAACGAGAGTTCGTCGCGGCCGATGTACGAACTGATCGGGCTCAACGATCGCGAGATCCAGATCCTCGCGCATGCCACGGTCAAGCGCGACTACTACTACAAGTCTCCTGCAGGGCGCCGGATTTTTTCCTTCGGTTTCGGTCCGGTGGCTCTGTCGTTTATTGGGGCCAGCGGTCAGGACGACATTCGCGTCGCCAGGCAGTTGATCGCAGCGCACGGCGAGGACTGGCCTGCATATTGGTTGAAGCGTCGTGGGCTCGATGCGTGGGCGAGTCTGTGGCAGACGGGGTCACACGGATGAATTCGTTGCTCGCAAGCGCGCGCTTCTCTTGCGAGATATTCAGGCTGTGGGCCGCCCATCGCGAGTTACATAAACCCGGAACGCGTTTCCAACATCTGGAGCATTGTCGACGCTGGATGTGGCGCGGCGTCATTGCTCTCGCGATATGCGCAATGCTGACCTCCGCGATGGAGGCGGACGCTCAGATGTTGTTCGATCGCATCGGAGATGAGGCTGAGACCCGCCAGCTGCAGTGGTTCACCAGCATCAGCACTCTGGTCCGCCCAACTTTCATGTTATTGGGCACGATCGAGATCTGCTGGGCGGCCGCGATCTGGGCATTCGAGCGTGACAACCTCAGCAGCTTCACGATCGAGCTCATCAAGAAAATCATGACGATTGGTTTCTTCCTGCTGCTGCTCGAGAACGCTCCGCAGTGGATTCCCGCGATCTTCAACACGTTCGAGAGGGCTGGCATGGAGGCGACGGGGATCACCCGGCTTTCGACGGACACCATTCTTACAGAAGGGATATTGCTTGCCCTCAGGCTGTGGGGAGCCGTCACGCTCGCCGCAACGGCCGCCATGCTGGTTCCGCTGCAGATCATGGGTTCAACCATACCGGGAGCACCCTTTATTCACGGAGCGGCGCAGTCCGCGATGATGATCGGTCTGGTAGGCGCAGCGATCATCGTTGTTTCGTACGTGATCGTGGCGGCACAGTTCTTTTGCCTCAAGGTCGAGTCGGCCATTCTGCTCGCGGCCGGCGCGATCTTCCTCGGCCTGGGCAGTTCCAGCTGGACGCGGGACTATGTCAGCAAATATTTCAATTACACGATCAATGTTGGTGTCCGGTTGCTCGTGCTGATCCTGATTCTCAGCCTCACGATGGGGCAGTTGAACGATATCGTTGTCGCCTTTGTCATTCCCGACGTGCGGCCGATCCTGTATCTCACGGGCGCGGCAATTCTCCAGGCCATTCTTGCCATCAAGGCTCCGGAGCTTGCCGGCGCGCTGCTGAGCGGCGGTTCGGGCCTGACAGCGGGAAGTGCCTCCGGAGCCGCGGGCGGCATGGTGCGCTCGATGGCCTCTGGAGCAATCGCGGCGCTCAATACTGCCAGGGGGGTCGGCAATCTCGTGAAGGCCACTAATGCCGGACGCTCCGCTGGCGCAGCTCAGAGCAACCGTATATCTGGAGGCGGGATGCAGAGCGGGCCGAACGCCCAGCCGGGCGCGGCGCCTGCGATCGCGGGATTGGGAGGTAATCCCGGTGGTGCTGGCGGAGCCGCGAATGCACCCAGAGGGCCCGCGAACGCCACGCCGTCCGGCAGTGCGGCTAATACTCTGAACACGGGCGCGAATTCGCGGGGCCAGAGCGCGATGGCCCCGCCTGGAAATCCCGCCTCCAATGGATCGCCAAGCGGTAGCTCGCGGGGCAGCGGGGGTGGTGCCGAACAGGCCTCGCAGAATTCCAGCTCAATGGCCACGCAAGAAAGCCGGTCGACGCTCGAGGATGCGCGGACGAGCTCGGCGACTGCCTCGCAGACCGAGAGCTGGGACAACAGCGATTCAGACTCTTTCTACACTGATCGGGAATCTCTCTATCCTGACTCTGATTCCTTCGATGCGGATTGGGGCTGGCTCCATAGCGAGAGCGTCGATTCACCGGATAGCGATCGGTCGTCGCGTCGATCGACGGCAGCTTTGACGTTATCCGGCGGTGAGCGTACGTCGCGCGCCGAAACCGACAACTCCCCACCGCCGGCGTACAGATCATCGCCGCGTGGTAACGATCCATTGCGCAAGGGCAGCGTTCCGCATTCGAACGCTTCACCTCCGCGCACACCCGTAACGAATCGCTGACTATCATGTTGAAATCACTGTTCGATCCACTGTTGGCCTTGCGCAATCTGGTAACGCGCAGACGTCCGCTCGAGGTTGAGAAAACTAACGCGTCGCCGCCCGATGTTGTTGCGGCCAGCCTCTCCAATCCCTATTTCGACGCGCGCCGCGAATGGAACGAGCGCTATGGCGAATACATCCAGCAGGCACAGCAGTGGCGTTTGCTCGCCCTGGTCTGCGCGGCGGTGGCCTTGGTCAGTGTGGGCGGAGTGGTTTACATCGGAGCGCAGAGCAAGGTCGTGCCCTATGTGGTGGAAGTGGACAAACTCGGCATCGCAGCCGCCATTTCTCCCGCGGAAAAAGTAGCCACCGTCGATGCCCGCATCATCCGGGCCTACCTGGCGCGCTTTGTCACCGACTGGCGCACGATCTCGGTCGATCCCGTTGCGCAGAAGGCCGCGATCGACCGCGTGTATGCGATGTTGCCGAACGGTTCGGCGGCGTTGACCAAGATCAACGAGCACTTCAAGTCTGACAATCCGTTCGTTGCCGCCGCCAAGCATCGGGTCGCCGTCAACATCACCGATATTCTCAAGATCTCGGACCAGACCTGGCAGATCGAGTGGCAGGAAGTCACCCGCGATCTGCGCGGTCAGCTCACGAGCAGCGTGCGAGTGAGAGCTTCGATCATCGTCGGTGTGACGTCGTCCACCGATGAACGTTTGATGCTGATCAATCCGCTGGGCATTTACGCCACCGATCTGAATTGGTCGCGACAGTTCTAAATCATTTCTTACTCAGGACGTTGACTCGATGGATCGAAAGAAAACGTTGTTCCTGGCTCTCTACTTACTGTCTGCCAGCGCGGCGCATGCCACGACGCCACCTGAAGAGGTGGCAACGATGGGTAGCGGAGCGAATATCCCGGCTGATCTCATCCCATCTGAGCACTCAGCCGCCGATACCTCCGTCGCGCCCGACCTGCCGAAGGCAACACCGCGAGCCTCAGAGACCCGATCGCAGGGGGTTCCTCCTTTGAAGGGCAGCAAATCCGCGCGGGATGTCATGCCAGTGCGTGATGCGGGCGGGCGCGTCATATTTCCCAAGGGATCCAGTCCCACAATTGTCTGCGCGCCGCTGCGAGTGTGCGACATCCAGCTGCAGCCGGGCGAAAGAGTGCAAGGTGCGCCGCATATCGGCGACTCCGTGCGCTGGAAGATTTCGCCTGCTGTGTCCGGCAGTGGCGCGCAGGCGGTGACTCACCTGATCGTGAAACCCACCGAGCCGGGACTCGACACCAATCTGATCGTACCCACGACGCACGGGACTTATTACCTGCGGCTGATGTCGAGCGCCGTCCACTATGTGTCCAGCGTTGCGTTCGAAACTTCTGAGGATCAGGAGACAGTCTGGCGCAACCTGCGCGGCGCGACCGCTTCGACCGACAGTGCTGAGGTCGATAGCGACATGCCGATCGTCGCAGTGAACCGGCTCAACTTTAATTACAAGATCAGGACCGTTAAAGGTAAGCCGTCCTTCAAACCATTGCGGGCGATGGACGATGGCTACCACACCTACATCGCGATGAATGAGGAGCTGCCGCAAGGCGATGCCCCTGCGCTGATCGGTATATCGGCGAGTGGCGAGGAGCAGATGGTGAACTATCGTCTCAAGGGCAATCTGTTCATCGTCGATGGAAGGATGGACAAACTGGCGTTGATCTCAGGCACCGGCAAGCACCAGGAGCGCGTCGAGCTGACGCGCAGCCCGTGTCGCCAGCGCGGCTGGCTCGGCATCTGCTGGGATCCGAAAGAATAAATCATGGCCGCAAAGACTCCCTCCTCGCCGGACGGCCTGGCAGTTCGCGGTACGCCGCCGGTGAGCGCGAGGCTCAGCCCGAAGGCGGCGTTTGGTGCGGTTGCCGTGGTGGCGGCGATGCTTGCTTTTATCGTCATCAATGTTTCGAAAGAAAAGCCGAAGGCGACGGCACAGGAGGACGAGGCCAAGGTGCTCCAGCCGGCGCTGAGTGAAGCAAAGACGTTGACGATGAACGTGCCCGACATCGCGGATGAGTCGAATCTGGTCGCGGCGTCAGCGCCACCGACCGTGCCGACACTTCCGCCGATAACGAGCACGGAGGAGCGGCCTCGAAATACGTCAGCGCCCAGCAGTGAAGAGCTGGCGCGAATGGCTGACACTGAGATCGAAGCGTTCGCCAGCAGGCAGATTCAGCAAGCCGCGTCGGTGGAAAATGTTTCAGCGTCTTCCCCGTCCGGTCTCGCGCCTGGTGTGGCCAATGCCCTGGCGGGACCCGGCGATCCGGCGAACGAGCCCGATCTGAATCGGCAGCAGGAAAAGCTCGCGTTCCTCGGGGAAGCGCGCGAGAGCGGTTATCTCGATCGCAAGGTCACCGCGCCGCGGAGCCGATTCGAAATCAAAACCGGCACGGTGGTTCCTGGCGTATTGCTCAGCGAGCTGAATTCCGACCTGCCCGGCGAGATCGTGGCGCAAGTGGCGCAGAACGTTTACGACACCGCGAGCGGCAATCATCTGCTGATTCCACAAGGAAGCAAACTCTTCGGCCACTATGACTCGAAGATCGCGTTCGGGCAGGGTCGCCTTCTGGTCAGCTGGCAACGTCTGATATTTCCGGATGCCTCGACTCTGGAGCTCGATGGCATGGGTGGCTACGACCGCGGCGGAAACTCCGGTTTCGCCGGCAAAGTGGACAATCATTACGGGCGCATCTTCGGGTTCGCGATGCTCACCTCGGCACTTTCGGCGGGCTATCAGATTTCGCAGCCTCAACAGAGCAGCACGCTTGCCCCGTTGAGCGAACAACAGATAGCGGCCGGGGCGGTCGGGCAGCAGATGGCGCAACTCGGTAGCGAGATCGCCCGGCGCAACATGCGAGTGCAGCCCACGATCAAAATTCCGAAGGGTTACCGCCTGCACATCATGGTGAACAAAGACATCGCATTCAAAAGCAGCTATGGAGATGACGATGAATGAATCTAACGATCCTCTCAAGGAACAAGCGGAATTCGATGTTGCAGCGGACTCCGCGCCACAGCGCGATGCAATCGACAACGGCAACGACGGCGAGAAGGACGCGAGCGAACAGGCGCAGAAGCGGGAGCGGGACGAAGAGGAGGAGCGCGACAGGAATGCGAAGAAAAAAAAGGATCCCTCACTGCGAGCGCTTGCTGGACATGATATCGCTCAGGCCTTGAGTCAGGTATTCCTGGACTGGAGCGAGAAGAAGCTCGCGAAAGCCCAGGGGAAGGCGGCTGCGAAGGCGGGTGAGGGGAAGCAGGAGGCGGAGTCTCCAGAGCTCACGGCGAATGGGATGCTCAAGAATCCCCCGCGCAATCCCAATCGACCCGTATCGGATACGGAAGAGGTTGCCGGTGTGAAGATTCAGAACGAGGAGCACAAGCTGTCGCATAGCCTGGTACCTCGAGCCCCTTCCCGTTCTCGCTCCCGTTCCCGCTAGCGATATCCCTTTAAGTTTCTCACATCTCGCCAACACAGGAGCACATTGATGGCATCGGATCTTACATTTACTCCGCCGCGGCCTCCGCCGATGATGTTGGGGGATGAGTTGTCCAAGTTCATCGTCGGTATCTATCCAGAGCTGTCGGGGCAGGACAACACGCACTTGCGTGATTTGGTGGCGGCAATGGATGCCTACCAATTTACATGCCGTGAATACCAGGCGCGGAATGCTCACTTCGCCGAATGGATGACCTGGTACAAGGAAAATCCGACTCAGAAAGACAAACTGGTGGCGTTTGCGACGGAGCACAATGTTTGTTTCGCCTCCGCCCGCAGCGCGCTGCAGATGCTCGACAAGGCCATCGGTCGCCTGATCGAGGAGTGGGGCGATCGCCAGAATCTGAGTTCGATCCGAGCCGTGTTCGCCACTGTCGACAAGGACGCTCAGAAGCTCGCGGAAAATCTGAAAGCACTGCAATCGTTGTCGGATCCTGCCGGGCAGCCGCAGATTCTGCCGCAGAAGCGGCCGGTATCATCCCCCTGAAGCGCGGTGACCGTTCATGAGCTCCAGCGATAGCAACATGAATACGTTTTATGTTGCCCGCCCGCGGCACCGTAACCCATCGACGGAGCTGAAACGCAACATCGGCGGCGCGGTGTTTCTGTTCGTCGGGCTGTGCTGGGTGTGCACAGAGTATGTGGCCAGCGTGCTCGGCTTCCAGGCGGCGCTGGGGCAACCGATATTCGCGCTGGGCGGCTTCAAGATCTATATGCCCACGGACTGGCTGGTCTGGTACGCACGCTGGCGCAATGCCGGTATCCCCGCGGCCGATCGCGCGTTTCTGACAGCCATATGGCTGTCGTCGACGGGCGCGCTTGTCATCATTGTGTATATCTCTAACCGCTTTCGACGCAATCGCGAGCAGATGGAGCGGGAGTCCGCAGGCTTGCACGGTTCGGCGCACTGGGCCAGCCCCGATGAAGTGCAGGCAACTGGCCTGCTGGGTAACGATGCTGGCGTCTATATCGGTGCGTGGCAGGAAGAGCGCACGCGGGCGATCCGTTATCTGCGGCACGACGGGCCGGAACACATCATGGCGTTCGCGCCGACGCGCTCGGGTAAAGGCGTGGGTCTGGTACTTCCCACGCTGCTCTCGTGGCCGCACAGCGCGTTGATCTATGACATCAAAGGTGAGAACTGGGCGCTGACGTCCGGCTGGCGCAAGCAGGAAGCGGGCAATGTGGCCGTGAAGTTCGAACCGACGGCGCTCGACGGCTCGAGCGCGCGCTTCAATCCGCTCATGGAGGTTCGCCTGGGCACGGAGCGGGAAGTCGCGGATGTACAGAACATCATAAACATGATCGTGGACCCGGACGGCAAGGGCCTGATCGACCACTGGCAGAAATCCAGCCACGCGCTGCTGGTGGGCGTGGCGCTGCATGTGCTGTATGCCGAGAAAAACAAGACACTGAACGGTGTGCTGGGTTTTCTAAGCGAACCCACGCGCAAGGTTGAGCAGGCGATGAAATTCCTGCTCGACACCGATCACGACCTGACAGGCCCTGGCTGGCCAAATGCGAACGGCACGCCGAATTATTGTCATCCCGTAGTCGCGCAGGCGGCCCGAGACATGCTCAACAAGGCGGAGGAAGAGCGCTCCAGTGTGGTCTCCTCCGCGATTTCGTACCTCACGTTGTTTCGCGATCCCGTCGTGGCGCGCAATACGGCGGTGAGCGATTTCCGCGTAAGCGATCTCATGCATCATGAACAGCCGGTTTCGCTGTACCTGGTAGTGCCGCCCTCCGACAAGGACCGGCTGCGACCGTTGATCCGCCTGATAATTAACCAGGTCATGCGCGGTCTGACTGAGAAAATGGAATTCAATGAAGGGCGCAGCGTGGCCGGTTACAAGCATCGCCTGTTGCTGCTGCTCGACGAATTCCCGAGCCTTGGCAAGCTGGGTGTCTTCGAGGAGTCGCTGGCGTTCATTGCCGGCTACGGCATGAAGGCCTATCTTATAATTCAGGACATCTCGCAGTTATGGACCGCGTATGGCAAGGACGAGAGCATCTTTTCCAACTGCCATGTACGAGTGGCGTACGCGCCGAACAAGATCGAGACCGCGGAACTGCTTTCCAAGATGGCTGGTACTGCGACCATCGTGAAGAAGTCCTATTCCTACACCGGCAGCAAATACGGCACACAGTCGCAGATGTCGGCATCGACGCAGGAAACCCAACGTCCACTGCTGACGGCCGACGAAGTCATGCGCCTGCCGGCGGCGAAGAAAGACGCCAAAGGAAATGTCACCGAGCCGGGCGACATGCTGATCTTCATGGCGGGTTGCACGCCGGTGTACGGCAAGCAGATCCTTTATTTCATGGACCCCGTATTCTCGGCGCGCGCGAAATTTCCGGCGCCGGACAAGAGCGATGTGCTGCGGTGAGGCCATGTGTATGAGCAGGCGCTGCGCATTCGGATGAATGCCTGCCCGGTCAGACTCAGCCGCGTTTCGTTCCCGCCATACGGAGCGCCCGATGTACGCAAACGGCGGTGACGATCGTGAGAACCCCGAGGATATAAACTCGCGCCTGGTTGACGGCGTCGGACAATGAGCGCGAGATTCCCGAGAGCATGTTTGGCTTCCGTCTCTCAGCGCGCGTCGGCATGGAAGAGGCGGAGCCGCCCGTGCAATCCTCGATCACGCAGATGGGAGCAACAGCCGCGGCTGGGGCGGCCGCGGCTGAGTGCTTGATGACTTTCTCGACGTAGCCGTTGCGAAAGCCGCGCTCGAAACTGCCGGTGTTATAAGATGAGATCGCCAGCAGCAGCGCCTTGTTGCCGGGGCCGTGGATTTTCGCGGCCCGCCGGTAGTCTGATTGCAGGATCGCCGCACCGGCCTGGATGTTACGGCACGGATCGAATATCTCCGCTGGCGTCAGCTTCAGGCGCGGCAGATTGCGTGAATTGATCTGCATCAAGCCCATGTCCACCGAGTAGTCATGCTCGATGAGCCATTGCGACCAACTCGCGGCCTCGGCGGCGGTGCGCGGCTGCGATTTCAGGCGCACGTTGCCGTTCACGTTGATCGCCAGCGGATTGAAGTTGCTCTCGGTCCGAATGATGGACTGTATGGTAGAGGGTGCAACTTGCGGCGCGCATTGCTCAATCAACATGATTAGATCGACCATAGGCACCATCCCGCGTGCGTGCGTCCCTCAGCTGTCGACGAAGCTTGGCGTCAGCGGGGGATAGCCGGCAATAGCGTGCAACATCTCTTCGCATGTATTGCCGTAGCACGGCGCGATGAGTCGCTGGTTTCGCGTGTCGACACGGAGCATGCGCCGCAGCCTCGTGCAAGCCAGGCCATACGCCTCTGTGTTGAACCTAGTGCCTCAGTCCTTTACGTTTCGCGGACGCTTCCGGAGGCAGAAAAGTTCTATCACTGGACTCCTGCGGCGGTCTCCCCGTGTCTGACGTGGCTGACTGCGATGAATCGCGACTGCTGGCCTGCTGCTGCGGCCCCCTAGCCATCAGAGGAAAGCCTTCTTCTCCGCTGCCCTGCCTGCCTCTTTGCGCCTCCTGGTCCGGCTCGCGGGCCACCCGCCGCGCGACCGCGCCAAGAGCCTTCTGTATGACGCTCTTGACGGCTCTGTGCCGCATGGCTAACAACGCGCCGATGCCGACGAGAAGCACACCGCCAGCAGGCGCGTAGCTGGACCATCCTCGGGGAATAGAGTCGGCAAGGCCGGGGGTATTCGGCGAACTGGCTTCTGCCTGTGCCTGCGCCATCACGACGCTGCTGATATCGCGTGTTCCCTTGGCTTCGAAGAAATCTCTAGCCACGACCGGAGTGTCGGTCGTGATGAAATTGATACCCAGCTGCTCGAGCCTGGCCAGGCTCGGACGTTGATCGTACTCGGAGCCATACAGATCGGAGTTGATGCTATGGCAGCATGTTCCATTGGGCAGGAACAACACTTTCTCCTCACCGAGTCGGTGCAATGTTTCTTTATCGGTGATGTTGTTCCAATCGCCTTTCGCCAGCGGGTCGTCGTCTGTCTGTACCAAATCAGCCTCCCGGACGGGATGGTAGCTGCCCAGCCATGGCTGATTGCTTTCGCGGACATACTGCGCCACCTGATGCAGTCCTTTGTCATCTTTTATGTTGAGCTCGGTCATTGAGAAGCGGCCGGTGGCGCGGTGTTTCTCGAGTGAGTCGATGATGGCCTGCTCACTGCCGAATTCTTCAACGTCGTTCGGAGTGACCACCCAGATAACATTCAGTCGGTCACCGATCGGTTTGCCATCGGGCCCCGGCGCCGCGAACGCCTTGTCGTACTCCTCAACTGTTTTCATGCTGTTCAGACGGATTTTCACCATCGCGGTGTCGATGAAAGGCGCGCCATCGAAGTGCTTCGTGTTGGCAAGCAGCGGCGGCACGTCGCGCACGTCTTCAGGAGTTTTACAGTCAAACACCATGTTGATCGGCAGCTTCTCGTCCGCCACGTATTTGAGAACGGTGGAGATATTCATGGGAGTTTCGTCGGTGGTGACGAAATTGGGCGTTCGCAGTTTGAAGTCCTTGACGTCGTCCCACGTTGAACCTTCAACCGGGGGATTGACCCGTCGCTGATCCGATTCGACATCAGTGACATTGAATGGGGGCAGGCCCTGGCTCGTGCCGACGTCTGCAAACGGTCCCCAGGTATTGCCGTGAATCAACCAGTTGAATTTTGCGTCGACCTCGACCAGCGCAAAATTTGAATCTGCGGCTCGCAGCAGCGATTGCCGGGTGTGCTCGCCGACATCTGTGTCAGATGGATTCGACTGCAAATCGTGGTAGCCGCGATGGGCCATGATCGCGACGATCTGTTCATCCTCTGGCGGTGTCTTCAGAAGTTGCATCGTTCTGTTGTGTGCATCTTTTGGCAGCTCGCTCGTGCGAGATGAGATGTCTTCTGCTTGGGGCAGGGTATCCGGCGGCATGCGGGTAGCTCTCCAAAACTTGCAGTTGCGTATGCAGTAGTGGAGTTGTATCGATGGTGAAAGACGAAACCAAGTTCAAAGGCGTTAATAATTGCATGGCAGGCGCCGTGCGTTATTTGCTACGCGGAAGGCACATTAAGAATTGAGTTGCGTCATGAGTTTGAAATGAAAGCAGGGTACGAGAATTCAATTTCAGAAGCTGTGTAAGAAGGCGTGTCAGATTTGCTGTGCGCGATGACCTGCGTGTTGCTCGATGGAACGCGCGAGGTGGTCAGCGGCGGGGAGGTGTAATTCGCCGGCGTACGCAATACGACGCAGAGAAATATAAGGTAGTGGCGTTCGCAGCTCAGCACACCGATTGCTTCAGCTCATCGCGGGAAGCGCTCCAGAAAATCAGCGATGCGGTTAGCCGCTGGATACAAATGTGGGGAGATAAAGGCAATCTGAGCCTGATCCAGGGATCGTCGAAAGAGCCGAGCAGGGCTCAAAGCGGCTCGCGCGGAATTGGAACTGCTTCCCCGATACGTGCTCCGGCCGAAAAAAGACCTTCAGTGGGTGATGCTGAGCTCCCACCGCCGTCGGCGTCGCAACGAAAGCTGCTTCGGGCACAGATGCGACCTATGCCCGAGGCAGGGATGCGAGTCGAAACAATCGTTAAGAGATCTGAAGCGCGTCCTTATAGCACGCGACTCGTAGTGAGGCTGTCTCTTGTTAGAGTCACGTGATTTCATGCCCGCTTTCCTGCGTCAGAGCTGAACGTTGAGCACGTTCGGCAACTTATCAGGCGAGGTGGCAATGCTTTGCACCTTTTTGCAGATCTTATGCGCGCCGGCATGCAAGCTGATCGTCGACCCGCGCGTTGCCTTGAAGTGCATCTCGAGCCCGAAATGACAGCTGTGGTGGCTCGACCTATCAATCCCACTGATGAGGTGTGTAATGCCTATTGTCCTACCGACTCTACCGGCCATCACCAGCGCCGAAGCGTTTGACGCCCAGTTGAGCTGGTCTCAAAGCTCGACAACGGAGCAGAAAGCTCCATACGAGAAGGTGGTTGCCGACTTGCGCCAAGCCGTCGTGCCCGCCCGGCAGGCCTATGACAAATCTCGACAGAAATTCGAGCGCGCGAAGGCGGAGTACGAAGCATCGCTCGGCGAGTTCAGCCGGGCGCCTACGGGCGAATCGGCATGGGCGACAGAGAAGGCGCTTTTGAAGGTAGACTCGAGTTACGAAGAAGGGCGAGCGGCCTTCCGCGCTGTAGAAACAGCGTCTGATATTTCCGTACAATACAAAAAGCAGATGCGCGCGCTTCGGACCCCGGGCGATCCCACAAGGGCTGCTAACAACTTATTCGACAGGATAAAAACCGATCGTAACAATGTGGTTGGGCAGCTTAACACGGAGATTGTGCAGGGACGCCAGACTATCGACTCCAACCCTTCGATCTCGGAGGGACTTCTTGTCAAGGGCAAGGGCTCCGAGTTCGACGTGCCTCTATTAGCGGAGGATAAGCGGAAGGCTTTGGAAGTTGTTAGGAGCACACCAGGCGAGTTCGCGTCCATGCCGACGCGCCAGAGATGGGAGGCCGATACCGGTGGAGATAGAATCCGTACGCCGGAAATGCGGGAAATCGGCAGCGCGCTGGAGGCGTTCGATACCGCACGTACTAATTACGAAAGGCAGCGGTCGGGCATTATAAATTTATTGGAACGCGAGCCGACCAACAACGGCAAGTTGATCATGGCCAGAGAGAGCCTGGATAAGAGACTTGGTGAGATCGAGGATGCTCGTAACTCTGTTGCCACAGCCGCGGACACATGGCTTAGAAAAGGCTTTCATCTCAAGAGCGGAGGCAAGGTTCGAGACTTGCGCACAGGCATAAATTTAATGAGTCACTCCGTGGATGAAGCACGCGCCCATCTTCGCAAGTTAGACCAGCACCTTCACGATGCGCGGCAGGGTGTGCTCGATTCATGCACGAACAAATTCAGCTCCGCTGTGGCACAGACGCAGGCGGTTCCCCAGCAGCGTGCAGACCGTCATGCAACGTCATTGCCCAGTTCCTCTTCGGGGCCGCAGCGTCGCGAGGGTCGTCCGTTAGTGCCTCAAGAGGAAGCTGAAGAGACTAAGGTGCTAACAAGGGGAACAATTCGTCGGTGAGGCGCGACGTTCCAGCTTGTCGATGCGTATCAGTATCGTTGCCAGGAGCGCAAGCGGTCAATACACTCTGAAGTAGTCACGTGGTGCACGGACCCTGCACCACGCGACTTAATACCCGGACCAATATCAGCTCTTTAGCGTCGCAGCGACGCACCCGCTCCCCTGGCTGGACGCTGGATAACCGTGCACTCCTCGTTGTGTGGATCTTTTCGGGATCGCATCGCTTGTATCTTTCGCGTATCAACATTGGTTACCGCATGATTCTGCGCCTCTTCGTAGTTCTTATGGGGAACACGTACGCAAACTTACTGGTGCGCGGGGTGGCGCCTGATGAGAAGACATTGCGTAGCCGTCCCGGACGGGATGGTAGCTGTCCAGCCATGGCTGGTTGTTTTCGCGGTCGTACTGCGCCACGTGATGCAGTCCTTTGTCATCTTTTATGTTGAGCTCGATTATTGAGAAGCGGCTGGCGGCATGCGGGTAGTTCTCCAAAACTTGCAGTTGCATATGCAGTAGTGGAATTGATACGACCCGCTTCGAGCAGAAAAAATCTGACACGCCCCTACGGCGGATCTTAATAGCGTGCAAGACTCTCGCATATTGCCGGAACAGGCCCTTGCCCGGGGGCAAGGGCCGTGCACATCCTTTTGTTGGGCCTAATGCCTCAATCCTTTGCCTTGCGTCTGCGGAGGCCGAAGATGTTCCTCACCTGGCTGCGGCGGACCTCCGGTCTCTGACGTGGATGACTGTGATGAATCACGACTGCTGGAACGGGAGCTACTATGTGAAGCGCCTCCCAGCGCTCCCGGTGGCGGTACTACTGGCGACGCTCGATTGTGTTGAGCGGCCAGGTCGTCGTACGCCTCCAAATAATGTTTCGCATGCCCGTTATCAATGCAGTCAGAATAATAAGTCGCAAAGTTATTCCATTCGGGCAGCTCTCTGTTCCAGCATACTAACCCGTTGCTAGTCATTTCCGCGACTATTGCATTCACCATTTGCGTGTTGCTGAATTCTATTTCTTCTATTCTTCGTGAATAGGCCACGGCAGCTCCGTCATTAGCATTTCTGGCGAGTGCTTGTTCACCAGAGGCGAAGTTCTGTGCGAGAGCTGAAAAATCGCCCCGTCTGGCGGCTTCGTCCACTTGATTGAATTCCGATAACGAGGCTGTATTCTGGATTTCAAAAATCAGCGCCAATCGAGCGTCGTCTCTGCGATCCTCTTGGCTTTTATGCTCCACTTCTTCTGTTACATCGGCGGCCGGGTTGATGTCTATCTGATGCCTTTTCTTGTCTTCATCCCAACTTGCGGCGCCGCCATCTTGGTGGAGATGGCTGACATTCACATTTATGGGTCCTAGCTCCGTTGCCTGCCAGACTCTGGCTGCATAGGTGGGTGAGTTATTCATAAGCTGTTCGTGAAATGTAGCAAGGTCCCTCATTTCAGTTACCTCAGCAGTAGAGTCTGCGGCGTCGAAAGATACGATGCTGCTCAGAGATTGAATGTGTGGCATCTGATTCCTCCTATGTCCGCCAGTCTGGCGGGGCGATCCGTTAAACAACCATTCATCCGAATGGCGCTTGCTCAAGCGCCATTCGGATGGAAAGCGCATCGGCGCGCGGGTCAAGACAAGATCATCCGAAATAGCGGTGACGACCCTGGGGAGGGGCGGGGGCGTGCAGCGGCTTGGCGGGATGTGGCGGCGGTCATTTGTCTTTGCCAGTGCTGAGTTATTCCGGCTCATCGAGGCAGCACGTTCGAGATGAATGATTGTTAGAATTGATTGCTGGAGCTGATGTGCAGGACGCTGATGAAAGCCCCGATTGAATTGTGCCGCCGACGATCATGTGCCCCGAGGCGCGTCCTGATCCCAATGCTCCACCACCTTGCCATCGCGGACCCGCACGAGCTGGAAATAATTCCAGGGATATTGCCGCGTGCCGTCGTCGGGATCCGGCGCGGTCAGATCCCACATCATCAACACATACTCGCCGTTCACGAGCGCCAGCGTCGGCTCCACGCTGCGTAATGTCTGAGGCGGCTCGAAAGCGCGTAGCCGGTCCTGCACATTCCCCTTCCGCTGCATGTTGGGATTGTGCTCGATGTAATCCGCGGACATGAGATCCGCCGCCAGCTCCGTCCTGCCTTCAAGATAGATCTGCGAGGCCACTTTGATCGCGATCGAACGCGTCTCGCGTTCGGCTGCCGTCAAGTTTCCCGTGGCGAACTGCGCCGGCGGCTTGGGAGATACACCGTGGACCACCGCCCCAGAACCCGGCCGCTTGCGGTTGGCGTCCCAATGCTCCTGCAGCTGACCACCCTGCAGCCGCAGCAGGTCGAAATGATACTGAATGTATTCGGGTGTCGCCGCCGTTGCCTCGCGACGCCTCGCGAACATCATCCAGACGTAATCGCCCCGCGCACCCGCGATGCGCGGCGGATTCTTCAGCTGCTCCGGAATCGGATTCACCGGGGAATTCTCTTCGCCGAAGGCCGCGAGAAATCCGGCGCGGCCGGTGGAGATATTCGGATTGTGCTGGATGTAACTCTCCGCCTGATACTTCGGAGCCAGCTCCAGGTGGCCCGCCTCGATGACCTGTCGCCACCAGTCCAGGACCCAGCGCAGGTTCGCACGCTCGGCAGGGTTCATCGGCACCTGTCGCGGCGAAGTCGCGGGGTTGATCGGGTCTTGCGCCTGCGCCAGCGAAGCGATTGCGTACCAGGTCAACAGCGTGACGACGCCCGCCAGTATTTTCATGGGCCATCGGCTCACTTCACGCGACCGGACTCGTGTATCGCAACGTGCCCAGCGTGCAACAGAACAACCTAGTGTGAGGAAGCCGAGAGAATACTTACGCAGAGCCATTCAGGTCTCCAGTCATGCTGTGCGCCTAATGTAGATTTACACCCACGCAATAGATGTTAAGTGACGCAATAGGGGAAGGTGCGGTCCGGCTCGTACACTCCAACGGATCTTCAATGCCTGTGTTGCGCAAGATCAGCGGGCAGGCAAGTTGTGACATAGTAGGACGAAGCAACTCTTAACAACTGCCGCCCGGCAAAGACACTTATGGTGCTTGCATTATTCGTGCAGGGAGTCACCAGATGATGGGTACTTGTGTCAGGAAATTCTGCCGGCGTATTTCGGTGCTCATTATTCCGGCGCTGTTGTCAGCGTACGGGACAAACGTCGCCTCGGCTCCCTCCAGCCGGCCGGCAGTCGCTAGCAGAGCAGCCACCGTAACGCTCATCACCGGCGACAAAGTTCATCTCGATGGGAACACTCCGGCCGGCGTGTCACTGCAGCCGCGGGCGGGGCGAGAGAATATAAGGTTTATAACGCGCCGTATCTCGACGGATGATCGGGGCGAGCAGATCTACGTCCTGCCGGCGGACGCCTTGCCGCTCATCAGCGCGGACCGGCTGGATGAAGACCTGTTCAATGTCACGGAGCTGGCGAACTCGCGCTTTGACGACGCCAGCAGCCACAACGTACCCCTGGTGATCACCTATCAGCCCAACACGACCGCTTCTGCCGCGCTGGGTGCGCCATTGGCCAATGCCAGAGTTACGCACAGCTTCCAGATGTTCAACGGTTCGGCTGCCGCGGTCGACAAGGCGGCGACGCGCCAGTTCTGGGACGCATTGACGGGCAAGGTGCCGGGTGCGCGAGCGCTGCGCTCAAACAGCGTTGTGCAGAAGATCTGGCTGGATAAGGAGTTGCAGCTGCTGGATACAGCGAGCGCGACGCAGATCGGCGCGCCTGCCGCATGGGCGCTCGGCATTCGCGGGCAGGGTGTTGCGGTGGCGGTGATCGATTCCGGCGTCGATGGTTCGCATCCGGATCTCGCTGGCAAGGTGGTGGCCTCGCGCAACTTCACAGAGGAAACCGATGACGACACGAATGGTCACGGAACCCATGTGGCCTCGATCATTGCCGGCACCGGAGCGGCCTCGGCGGGCCAGGTCAGCGGCGTCGCGCCGCAGGCGCAGATCATTGCAGCCAAGGCGTGCGACCCGGACTGTTCAATATCCAATGTTCTGGCCGCCATGGAGTGGGCCGTGATGACGGAGGGCGCGCGGATCGTCAATATGAGTTTAGGGTACTTCGACACGCCGGGCGTCGATCCTCTGGAGCAGCAGGTCAGTGACCTGACAGAGCAGTTTGGCGCACTGTTCGTGTGTGCCGCAGGTAATGTGGCCGGCGCGGGAACGATCCGCTCGCCGGCAACGGCGGATGTCGCGCTTGCCGTAGGCGCGGTGGATCGAAATGATCAGATGTGGGTGTGGTCCAGCAGTGGGCCGCGCAGCGGCGAGCTGGGTGTCGTCAAGCCGGAAATCACCGCGCCTGGCGTCGGCATTGTCGGCGCGCATTCGACCGCCGTTATTCCGTCGGGTGAGAGCTATACAACGATGACTGGCACGTCGCAGGCCACTCCGCATGTCGCGGGAGCCGCTGCGTTGCTGTTGCAACGGAACCCGGACTGGAGCCCGGCCCAATTGAAAGCGGCGCTGATCGGAGCCGCGAATCCAACTCCCGGCGTTTCGCTCTACGCTCAAGGGGCTGGCCGGGTCGATGTGGCTGCCGCCTTTGCAGCTGCCGCCATGGCGCAGCCCGCGACGCTGAATCTGGGCACGGCGCCCGTCCGACAGTTTACTCGCGTCATAACTTACAAAAATATTGTCAGCGCACCGGTGACCCTGACGCTCAGTGTGAATGCGGCGGGTCTCAACGGTGAAAGCGTCGCGCAAGGCGCTTTTACGGTGTCACCCGCCACGCTGAGTCTTGCGCCCGGACAAAGCGCGACGGCGACATTGACGGTGAACCCGGCGCTCGCGACGCTAGGAGCGACCTATACAGGCAGCGTCACGGCGAGAGCTTCGAATGGCACGCTGCTCCGGACGCCTCTCGCGGTCAGTGTCGAAACAGAAGCAGAACTCTACGATGTGGAGCTTCAGCATCTGGACGCCAGCGGGGCGCCAGCGAGCGAATTTACGACGACGCTGATTCCTCTGGACAGACGCCTCGCGACTCTTCCGTCGGCGAGTGATGTCGCCGGCGGAGTCGTGACCCTGCGCGTGCCTCCGCAGCGCTACCAGATAGAGTCCTTGGTGACTTCAGATACGCCGAGCACACTCATCGTGAAGTTTGGGCAGGTTGTCGCCGGCCCCACTCGCATCACGCTCGACGCCAGTCAGGCCCAGCCTGTGTCGGTGACGCTACCCATCGATGGATTGGTAGCCGGGAATCCGATCCTGATGACGCGTTCGACGCTCGCCTGGGGCAGCGTCACCCAGTCGTATCGTGGATCCAGAACCAACCCGGCGTTCAGGACGTTGGCGTTAGGCAGTCCGCCCGCCAACTTCACGTCCAACCTGCGCACGAACTGGTCTGCTCGTGCTCCGGCGACTGAGCCCGGCAGCCTGCCGCAGCGACCGACGCGATACTTTGCGGCCTTCTCGCAGCAGGGTCTGCTTCGGGGGGACTTCGCGGTTGATCCGGCGCAACTGGCACGTGTCGACTCAACCTATCTGCGGCCCAATGTCAGCATGCCGCAGGCCGCGGTGCGGATTTACAGCAACCTGGCTGACGAGGCAATTCAGAGCCTCCAGGAAGGCCTGCCATTCCGTCATATCGAGCACTACTTCTCGGCGGATCCGCAGGTCCGCTGGATGCAGAACGTATCGTTCATCGAGGGCGGCGTTCCCGACGCGTTCGTGTTGAATCGACCTGGGCGCGCTTACCAGAACGGACAGGCGGTGAGCGACACCTGGGGGCAGGCGCCTTTCGCGCCGGCCTTTCCGGCGGGAGGCGTGTGGGCGGAGCGCTCGGAAGACAGGCTGTCACTGCGGTTGCCGATGGTTAGTGATCGGAACGAGCATGCCTCTTCTGTCGTGAGATCCGGCGCGTGCACGCAGACGTTGTTCAGAAACGGTGTCAAGGTAAGGGACGCGGACTGCGCGGACGGTACGTTCGATGTCGCTTCCGGCAGTGCCGCCTACAGGCTGGAGGCCACCGCGACTCAGACGATCCTGGGTCTATCGACACGAGTGAACGGCGCCTGGACGTTCACTTCTGGAACCGCGCGCCCCGCTGCGCAGATACCGTTGATGTCCGTGCGGCTGCAGCCGCCACTCGATGTGAATAATCATGGAGTAGCCGGCGCGACGACGGTGCCGATTTCCGTTCATCAGATCGGCCAGCCGGGCGCGATTGCGTTGGGCAGCTTGACGGTGCGGGCGTCATTCGATGATGGGAGCACCTGGGTTGCTGTACCGGTGACTCCGACGAACCGGGAGCGCACGCAATGGGCCGCACAACTCTCAACGCCGGCTAGTGCGTCGTTCGTCTCTTTCCAGGCGGCGGCAACGGATTTGCAGCAAAACTCTGTTGAGTTGACCGTGATCCGCGCGTACGCGCTGAGCTCGGGCCAGGCGCGGTAGCGCGGTTGTCCTGGGCAACGCCCGCTCCTGATTGGATCAGGAGCGGGCGTTGGTGATTCAGGGCGCTGCAACCCCACAGCCCGTTTCTTCACCTGCCAACGTTTCAGCTGGAAAAGCGCTGCACGGTGTTCTTGTTGAAGCCCGGCAAGTGCGCCACGCTCCGATATCCAAAGGAAGGATCTCCTCGATCATCTGCTTGATCGGCTGCGAGAAACGCTCCTGCGTCATCGCCATTTTTGCATGTTGGGTGGGGTATACACCGTTCGACACGGCACCCCAAACCATCAACTCCGAGCCGACCAGCTCTTAGTCGGTCACACGAAGCTTGAAAGCACGGTGCGGTACTTGGGGATCGAAGTCGACGACGCTCTGGAGATGGCGGAACAGACCGGGGTGTAGATGTGAGCCGTCACTGGCGCCCCAACATCATGTCGTTCGCGTTACAACTCGTATGGAACAGACACAAAGCTGAATTCGTGTTTGGCGAAGTCTTTAGTATTTCGAGTCGCGAGCAGCAAATCGTTGCAGACCGCAAACGCTGCCTGAATCGCATCCGGTAACTTGAGTTTAGTTCGTCGGCGGATTCGTGCGGCGTCATCAGCAGTGCGCATGTCGAGCGCCAGGAACTTGAAGCTATCTAGGAGGGCAGTCCCTATTGGCAGATCCGACTCAGCAAAGCCCACGAGCACTTCTGCGCGAGTGATTGCTGAGATGTAAAGGTCTGCTCCGTTACGTTCAATGAATCGGGTCGCCGCGTCTACCGTTCAGATGATCGATGATGATCACCGAATCGAGTAGAAAGCTCATCGGTCATCCCATTCCGACCGTGATTGTTCCTGCCAGGCGACGCCGTCGCCTTGTTTCCAAGTGCCCTTGGTCTTTTCCAGCAACTGGCCGAGCGGCCGCCGTCGCTTCGTTTCAGCGGCTCTGGGCTGTAGTACCGCTCTGATTTCCCTGTCCCGCCGACCACTTCGTGGCACTACCGGAAGAGCCGCACAATCTTGGCAAGGGGAGGCGTTCCGCCCCCCCGTTGCATCCCCCCTGAGCAACGTCGCGTCCGTTGCATCGACGGTCAGGGGTGCGTTCCTGCTCCCCCGACTCCCCCATGATCGGGGGAGACTTCGCTCTCCCTTGGACCCATCGAACAGGGCGGAGCTTTCGTGCTCCCCCTGTACCCCCATCGACCAACCTCATCGCGGTTGGATCGCGACCAGGGAGACGCTTCGCTTCCCCGGAACCCCTTCCGAGCAAAGGGCCTGCCGCCCTTTGCGATCCCGCTATTTCCAGAAGCAAATCAAGCGGATTTACTGCCCCTGGCAAAGTTGCAGTTAATACGTGGGCCCGGTATGAGTCAGGAATAGAACACGCGGAGTAGGAAGCCCCAGAATCCAAGACGAAGGCTCAAAGGCGCTCGGAGTCTGCCTCGCAGGACGAGCACGATGACTGCGTCGTTCCTCAAGGCCCTATTCCTGCACCTGAAATCGAGAAGTACAGCCCGGTTCGTGACCCGGATGCGGAACAAGACATCGCCAACTACGTCAGGGGCCAAGCCCGCCCGCGACGAGACGGTCGAGCACGTTGAGCTGGCTAAGACGGAGTACGTGCTAGGTGACCCGTACGAAGTCTGGGATGTAACCACGGATAAGGGCCGATGGTGGGTGATTACAAACCTAACTAATCTTTACTCGCAAGAAAACTTCAAGAGCTTAGATTACACGTTGTCCTTTCACATTGGCTTAATGATGCGTCTACGAAGCCGCCCGCAACGCGCAGATGCCAACGATCCTGATTCTTTTGATGAAGTCTTTCGGCGTCAGGAGCAAGCCAAGGACCGATTTGATCGCGCTGTTGAGGCCGAGGACTATCAAGCCGTTGGGATGCAGCTACGGGAATGCTTGATCTCACTTGTTCCTGTTTTGCGCCGTCGCGTTGAAATCGCAGACTTAAACGACCGTCCAAAGGATGTCGACTTCGTCAATTGGATGGACGTTCTAATGAATCAACTCTGTCCAAATGGCCGCAACGGAAGACTGTGCTAGTACATGAAGACCACCGCTGAAAAGACTTGGCAGTTGGTCAACTGGCTTACACATGACCGGGACGCCAACGATAGCGCATCATCAATAGCCATACATGCCTGCGATACGATTGTCGGGCATGCAGTACAGCTTTGATGCGGGATAAGACTGATCACGCGGAGTCATGTCCTCACTGTCTGTCGCGGAACATCAGAACTCATTTCGATATCGACATCGAGCCCGATGGCGCGTACTACAATACCTGTGGCAAATGCGACTGGACTAGTCACCCCAGTATTCCTGAGCCATAAACATGACCAAGAAATCCGACGCATTCGAACAGCAGATACACCGCCTCCACGAATTGGCTGAAGGGAATGATGCCGAGGTGACGTGGAATGATCGTATTCCCGATCCGGACAATCCCGAACAACCGAGGCAAATAGACGTATCCATCAGGCGAGGCGACACGCTCACCATAGTCGAGTGCCGACTGCACAAAGAGCCGCAGGACGTTAACTGGATCGAGGAAATCATAGGCAGACGGATTTCACTTCGGGCTCACTCAGCCATCGCCGTTTCGGCCTCCGGCTTTACGCATGGAGCGATCAAGAAAGCGCAGGCACACGGGATATTTCTGCGCGATCTGGATCAACTGATGGCCGAGGAGATAGCGACTTGGGGTTGCCTTATCTCGATGACCGTCTACTACTATCAGTTCGAGAATCTGGCGATTGGACTTCATTTCGACACGGAGAGCATTCACAAGCTCGATATGGCCAAGGCTGCCGAAGAACTCAGAATCTATCCAGGTAGGCAGTCGCTATTCAACGCAACCACTAGAGAGCTAGATAGCCTAAAGCTGCTGACCGTCGAGAAGGAACAGAGGAAGTCCGTAAATTTTCGAATCCGGACTCGGCTCGAAGACTTCCGAGTGTGTGGCGAGCCTGTTCTTGATGTCGAATTTTCAGGTACTGCTAGACTCGTTGAGCAGGCCCTTGAGATCCCGTCCGTGGCCGTGTATCGAAATCCGGTCGATTCGCACAGGAATACGAGCGTGGTTATTCAACGGACTTCCCTTGGAGAAACCGGCACGGTCGTTCAGGACGGCTACCGCGTAGCGACGGTTCTTGACCTTTCTGTTCTGAAACTGCCTCCAAACTCACAGTTCATTTATCTTCGTACCGCCGCAAATAAGGAGGTGGATATGGATAGCTTTGAAATACTCGGCGCAGCGGAGGGGCTCTACGCCACGAGCGGCCCGATGACAGTTACGTTCACGCACGCGCCCACTTAGGTCTCGCGGATAACCTTCAACGAGGGGCCTTAGTCCCTTCCAAATCATCTCTGAACAAATCCTGCCACGGGCCGGATTCTTTCCGGCTCAATGTAATGACCCAGTGAAAACCTGCTCAGGTACTATCCGAACGAAAAGGTAGTTATGAGCACATTGATGGACGACGAGATCAAGCGATGGACAGCCCGGCGCAAAAGCGCGCTGGTGCTGGAGATCATCCAGGGTAAGACGACGGTTGCGGAGGCGAGTCGGGCATACGATCTACCGCCTTCTGAGATTGAAACCTGGGTCGATGAAGGCAAGCGCGGTATGGAGAACGCTCTGCGCGCCAATCCTCAAGATGTTAGAGCGCAGTACGAGAAGCAGCTGAAGGATCTGCAGGAAGCGTACGGCGAAGCCATGCTGGAAGTTACGCCTACGAAAAAAACTCCAGTCCTTGCTGAGCGAGGACGACAAATGATCGAGACGATCCGCCTTAGGACTTAAAGCCGACGGTTAACCGTCTCGATCAGCAAGCTGTGTCGCTGGTTTGGGGTGCCACGTCGGACGGTGTATTACCGCCCGACACGCAAAACTGCCACGACGCAAGAGCGTTTCTCGCAACCGATCAAGCAGTAGACCGAGGAGAATCCATCCTTTGGATATCGGACCGTGGCAGCACTTGCTGGGCTTCAACAAGAACAACGTGCAGCGCATTTTCCAGCTGAAACATTGGCAGGTAAAGAAACGGCCTGTGGGGTTCCGCCCTCGAGTGCAGGCCCTGTCCCCCCAATTTCCACTCTATCATTGTGCGGCGGCGCGTGAGAGATGAAGCACGCGTTGGCCATTACGATTCTCAACGGTGACGGTAACGCCAAGGGGCTCCAGTGATTGCGTGAACGTCTCGGCATCTGGCGTAGAGAGCGTTCCACCCAGCGTTATTTGGGCGAGCTCTGGGTCGTCGATCACTATTCGCGTCGGGTTGCTTTGATTGAAGGCCTCGACAACGCGACCGAGGGTATCGCCAACGAAGACAATTCGTCCGGTTGCCCAAGCCGTTCTGAACTTCATTAACTCGTTGCTGACAGAGGTTCGCGCCAGGTGACCAGCACGGCTCTCCACTTGCTCGCCCCCCACAGCCTGAATGAGATCTGCCCCATCGCTGACGGCTACGCGTCCGCTGACTACGATCACCTGCACCCGTTCGTTCGAAGTGCTCACGGTGAACTGCGTGCCCAGGGCCTGAGCTGTCGTGGTAGCCGCAGCCACGCGAAAAGGCTGGATCTCATTGTGGACGACATCAAACAGCGCTTCACCGCGCTCAAGGATGACGCGTCGCTCTATACTAGATAGGTGAACTCGAATTCGTGAAGCGGCGTTTAGGTGTACCGTTGAGCCGTCAGCGAGTGGAACAACGCGGCGCTCACCATTAGAAGTTTCATAGGCCGGCACATATCTAGAACTTCCAATTGTCACCGCGACACTCAACCCGACAATGCTCGCGGCGCGCAGTACCCCGCACGTAAATGCTCGCCGCCGCATAGAGGTCGCGCGCGGCAGCGCCACTGTGGCGTTGCTCGCAGGCGATCCGTGTAGTGAAGTGAGCCGCCTCAGCATCTGCGTCAGCTCGTGATCCACCATCTCGGCTAGCAAGTACGCCTCGATATTCCGAGGATTTCTGGAAATCCATTTCGAAAAGGCTGCGCGATGTGATGGAGTCTTCCCAGATTCGATCGCTTGAAACTTAACTGCCTCTCGGAAAGCTCGTTGCTTGAGCATTCGTTCCCATCGTTCCTTCATCCTGAACATTACTTCCCCTTCCGTTCCTTGTATGGATCTGACAATCCTATGTACGCGGTAGAGTCAAATTGCTTTCGGAGCAGCTTCGTTGGCGCAGGCTTACAGAGGCGTACTCTGTTCTGCTCCACAGAAGCATCACGCGAGAACGCACGTCACAGTGATCGGCATCTACGCACCTCGCCGTACGGTTCGCGTCACGGATTTACCGCCATGACGGGCATCTCCGTATTTGAACGTGCCTTTATCACGATCTCCTCGCCGCGTCGTTCCAGATACAGGCCGGGTTCGTGTTGGAGCAACTCCACCAGCGACTTTGGATCATCGGCGTCAAAGATTCCGGAGTAGGGCCGGTTTGCAACCTCCGTATCGTGGAGCACGAACCGCGGTGTCCGGTTATATCGGTTGAACTCCGTCACCATCTTGACTAAAGGCGTCGCCTGAAAGACCAAGCGGCGTTGACGCCACGTTGCCCAATGCGCGACATCCGAAGTCGACTCTGTCGAAATCGCTCCAGCGCGGGTAATACGTGCCCGCTGTCCTGCACCAAGATTTATGGCGTCCACGGAGCTGGTGCTGACTCGCGAAGGGTCGTCGGCGGCTGGCGCGACGGACTTCGTATTGGAGTTGGTCGCATCAAACGCCTCGCTCACCACTCGGACGCGACCTTCCAGCACCGACACCGTCGTGCTTTCCTCGCGAGTGTTGACATTGAACTCCGTGCCGACTGCTTGAATCACTGCATCTGATGTATGGACGCGGAAAGGTCTCGTGGCATCATGCTGCACCTTGAAGAGCGCTTCGCCGCTTATGAGCCGAATATCGCGACCCGTTTCGAAATACCGAACGCGAAGGCGTGATCCAGTGTTGAGGTGAACGACGCTGCCATCTATGAGCGCAACCGCCCGCTGCTCGCCTACCGTTGTGGAAAAATCTCGCCAGCCGCTGGCCTGATGCGGAATAAGCAGTGCCCCTAACAGGACGATGAGCGCGGCCAAGAGGATTGGGGCGGCCGCTCGCAGGGGCCTCGGCGGGATGCTCCACCTCGCCTGCGAAGAGTAGCGAGGCGCTGCAGATTGGTTTTCACCGATCGCAACGACGTTCTCCCGCGTCTCCTCCGGGGCCGTGATATCCCATCGCCGATGTGGATCTAGAAACTGCAGCTCGCGCTCGAGCGCTATCGCGTTGAGGTAGTGTCGAACGTGACGACGAGATTCGCACAGCCATTTCGCCAGGCGTGCATCGTTTCCCGTCTCTCCCAGGAGGGTGCCCTCCAGCAGCTGTTCACTCTCGGCAGCCAGGATCTTGTCGATATCTTTGTTGCTCACTAGCGTTTCCCTGCACTCAGCGGTCCCACGTCATTTCCAGCATTCTGGCCTTTGCCTGAACGATTAGTTTGCGAACCATGTGCAACGAAATGCCTGTCACTCGGCTCGCTTCCTCGTATGTCAGCCCGTCCCGTTTCACCGCTAAAAGAACGCGTCGTTGCTTATCCGGTAGCGCTGCCAAATTACGCTCCAACTGCTCCACGAGGCTTTGGCGCCTCGCGACGTCATCGTCCTGTGCATATTGCAGACTGGCATCCGCCTTCTCGATCGCCTGAGAGTCGAATGAAACGACCGAATGCCGCTTTTCCTGCAGGTAAAATTCCCGTACGACGTGAAAGGCGATTCCAAAAAGATATGCGCGTGGGCGGTCAACAAGCTCGGTTTTCTTCACCTTCGCCAAACGCTCGAAGATTGTTTGGAACACGTCGTCCGCGTCCTCCCGAGACGCCATACGCTTTCTTAAAAACACATGCAAGCCTTCCGCATAGTCGCGGAATACCGACTCGGAGAAGCTCGTCTTATAAGGGAGGCTTCCCTTGTCACGCATTGGGTCAGGCATCAGGGCCTCAGGGTCTCTGTGTATAGAGTGTACTTTCTCGGAGCAAACGGCGAATGCAAACCGAACATTCTTTACGGCGCTCCTTGTATCCCCGTTGCATGAAGCGATGCACTACTTAAGATATTTCGAGTTATTGCGATTCCATAAATGGGCGCCGCCAACACACTCTAATTACCATCAGGCGCAAAAACGCCTCATTTGGGTAACCAAGAGCCCGATATAACGGGACAGGGGGACGCGCATGGTGACGGAGAAAGCTTCCACGATCGTTCGGACGGTGCTTGCTGCAGTTGCAATGAGCGCTGCGGCCAGCTCGGGTTTTGCGGAACAGCCGGGTCAGCTCCGAGTCGCCTTCAAAATTCATACGCAGTACCTGGAGCAAGCGTTGACGGAATTTGGTGCGGCCAGTGGCTTACAGGTGCTCTTCTCAACGACCCTAACTCAGGGAAAGACAGCACCGACTGTAATGGGTTCGTTGAGCTCTGAAGACGCACTGAAGAAGCTCCTTGAAGGGAGTGCGCTTCGGTATGAGTTCATCAACTCAAAGACGGTCGCAATTCGGGCCGCGGGTCCCGCGACGGGGGCGCCGCAACGGGTGTCATATGCAGATGCGCCACTCAGCACGCTGCGATTAATGCAAGCTGATATGCAGACTGGCCAATATTCGAACGACCGCGTGCCGACAGAGGCAGGCGTCGTCTCAAGCAGCCCACCGCGAGAAAAGCTAGATCAAGTCATTATCACCGGGACGCATTTGCGGGATGTCTCTAACACCGGATCGCAGCTAATCGTGCTCGATGAGTCTTATTTCGAGCGTTCGGGCTTCTCAAGCCTAGAGGATGTAATCAGAACTGTTCCGCAAGTGGTCACTGGGCCAAGCCAGTTTAGTGCGGTCGATGGTATGCGGGTCTCCACAATTTACTCCAATCCTAATCGGGGGACCGGGATTAACTTGCGCGGCTTTGGCGCTAACGCAACCTTGGTCTTAGTGGACGGACTGCGGCAGGCAGCCAGTGGTACTGGAGGTAACTTCGTTGACATTGCGGCGATCCCGCTGAACGCAGTCGAGCGGGTGGAGATTCTCACGGATGGCGCCAGCGCTACCTATGGATCAGACGCTGTTGGCGGAGTAGTGAATATCGTCATGAAGCGTAATTACCAAGGGCTTGAGACGAAAGCTCGATTCTCCACCTATGACGGTGACGCCGACGAGTATCAAATCTCGCAAATCGCAGGCATCGGATGGGGCTCGGGCAACGCGATGATCAGTATTGAGTATGATGAAAGAGAGGTTCTCTTTGCCGCGAAGCGTAGTTATGCCAGAAACAGTGATCAACGCGCAAACGGCGGAGACAATTTCAGTAGCATCGTTAGTAATCCCGGAAATATTCTCTGTACGACGTTTGATGGAAGCTGTGAATATTTCCAGCCTGTATTCGCACTACCTACCGGTCAAGATGGCTCTGCAATCACTATCTCGGACCTTATACCTATTGCGGTAGATGGGGCGGGCGCGAACCTTGGCAATCTGAACGATGACGCGAGTTTGGTGCCCAATCAACGGAAAGTCGGCGCTTACGTTAGGTTTGCACAGGAGTTCGAATCGAAGACGAAGATAAATGCCTCATTCAGATACAACCACCGCCCGATTGACTATGAAGCCAGAAACACGGGTGGTTATTTGACGGTACCGCCTAGCAATCCGTACTACTTGAATGTGTTCGGCGATGGACAGCCTCTCACGGTTGCGTACAGCTTCGGGCGCGGCCTGATCCTTGAAACAAGCGGAAAAACTGACACGTACAATGGCAGTTTGGGCGCCACTAGATTGCTGCCTCGAGACTGGACTGCGACGGCCAACGTGAGTTATTCGCGCCAGTCGCTCTACTTCGAGCAGCAGGTGATCGATGACAACTTAATGTCCCAAGCGTTGGGTAACCCGCCATATGAAGGTGAGGGCGCATATGATCCGATTATTAGTGGCTTTCTCAATCCGTGGGCCGATGGTACGACTTCGTCCAATCAATTAATTCTGTCCCGAATACTCGGCATCCAGGGTAACGAAGCACGGTGGGTTACTAAAGATGCGAGCGCTCAGATTGACGGCCCAATGTTCCAACTTCCTGGCGGAGCTGCACGCGCGGCTCTAGGTATTTCCTACCGCAGCGAAACAGGTTCGTCGATCAGCAGGGCTGGAGGGGTTGTCTCGGGCGCGTCAGAACTTCGCCAGTCCGTTCGCGCAGCTTATGCTGAGTTCGCCTTGCCGTTCGTTGGAGCAGCGAACGCACGTTCTGGTGTGCAAGAGCTTCGCCTCTCGGTAGCGGGCCGCTACGAGGACTACATCGGTTACAAAAGCAGCTTTAATCCAAAATTCGGTATCAATTGGTCTCCGCATGGGGGCTTGGGAGTACGCGCGATGTGGGGGACATCATTCCGAGCGCCGTCGCCCGCAGATCGCGACACTGTCTATTTCAATCGGAGCGCCGCGTCAGTGATGCCCGTGTCTGACCCCACCTCTCCTTCGGGCGTCGCCAGCGGGCTGGTCTTGCTGGGTGGAGTAACCCCCGACCTGCATGAAGAGACCGCGCGATCTTGGTCCGCGGGCATGGATCTGGCGCCAGGCGCGCTTGAAGGGTTTCGAGTTTCCTTAACCTACTACGACACTCAGTATAAGGACCGAATCGGCACCGGAGGGGTGCCTGGTCAACAGCTTGACCTTCTGCAACAGGAGGATGTTTGGAAAGACATCATAGTCAGAAATCCGTCTCCGGAACTCATCGGAGAGTTTTGCGGGAGCGTTGAATTTAGCGACCCAGGCTGCGCTATATCTCAGCCAGATGTCGTATTAGATCTTCGTGTTAGAAACATAGCCGTGCAATCGATTCGAGGTGCAGACCTGCAGGCGTCACAGACTATTCAGACCACGCTCGGTGTCTGGAATGTCGACTTAAACATAAATCGCACGTTCGAAAGCGAGACCGCATTGACGGACAACTTACCTCGTGTCGACACAATAGATATTCCCGGTGCTCCGCTGTCGTGGAAGGGAAGGTTGAGTGCCGCTTGGGATCTTCGTGACATGCGAGCTCTTGCAACCGTAAATTACACGCCATCCTACACTGACCCGTTTAGCGGCCTCAGCCAAACAGAGAGACCAGTTACTTCTTGGACCACTGTTGATCTGGGCTTCGGGTATACCTCCTCGCGTAACGGTACTTGGCTTGCCGGTACCTCGATTATGCTCAATATCGTAAACGTAGCTGACCGAGCCCCCCCGTATTTGAATACGACGTTTGGGTACGACCCATCCAATGCCAATCCGTACGGTCGATTGATGAGCGTGCATATATCCAAATCTTGGTAGCTCACTCAAGAATTGTGAGCGCTACCGAGGCGCTTCCTCGGTGCGCGTGTCGCTTAGGGGCAGGTCCCGACGTATATGAGTAGCGGAAGGCCTGCTGCATACAGTGTCGCTCGAACAGCCGATCCGCTGTACAGAACTGGGTTGTTATTGCAACGGTAAGCAATCCTGTTTGGCCCTGAGCCATCGAGCGCTCCAGCGGGGATCGGATAGGTCCTGGTTTGTAGGGAAACTTTTCCGAGGTTGCGCATGAGAGTTCTCCCGTGACTGTTTACTGGAAAATTTGCGCTGAGGATTACCTGCCGTGCGAGAGAGCCGAGGCGCCACTATGACATGGCGTCTCGGCAAATGATCCGTGTTTACGGACAGGTGGCAACGTAAGTAAGCAGCGGCAGACCACTCGGGTAGAGCGTTCCTCGCAAAGGGTTCCCGCTGTACTGGCTCAGGTTGTTGTTGCAGCGATATGCCATTTTGTTGGTGCCGGCGTTATCGGATGCTCCGGCGGGTATGGGGTAAGTCTTCGTTTCAACTGAAACACGTCCGAGGTGAAGCATGAGAGTCTCCTTATGATCTGCGGGCATTCGCGGCCCGGTCCGTTATTGCCGCATCATGCGGCGAGAGGGAGAGTCGGATGTCGAGCGTCTTTCGTCAAGGCGAGTCGCCGGCGTATGTGGGCCATGCGGACCGCCTCGGACGGCTAAGTCAGTTGCGACGAACCTATTTCATGCGAGGGGTTAATTGTCAGAGATTGGACTATAAGAACTTAATCTTGATGTTCAGTGGCTTACAAGCGTTAATCCGTGGCCTCACTTTGATTCTGCGAGTCGTTCTTAATAATTCAGCGTATCTCGAGCCTTGCTTTGCCTTAAGCAGCTCGCTAATTGCGCGCGGGGGTGCCCGACATGCGAAGCGGGGAGTCTCGATGGATTGTGAAAGCGAATGTGTTATCAACCTGTCGTGTTCTATTGATTTTGCTAAATGACATGCACGTTTAAGCCGCACAATACGTCTATTGCAATTGCAAATCTAACATGAGTAGGCTGGAGAAAACTTGGATGCCTTTTATGCGACTATGGATTGTGATTTGGTGTGGGCTTTCCGCGGCTGTTGCAACGCCGGCCGAGAGCAAAGTACTTAGCGTCGAAGATTCTATAGGTCTCGAGGTTGTAGTGGGTGCTGCGCGTTCAGCCGAAGCGGACATCAACTTGTGGCCTGGTACCTCAATGAGTATGGATCCATCGCCGGACGGCGGACACGTTGCCGTCGTTATTAAGCGCGGTAACTTGCAGACGGCGATGAATGATGCGGTTGTGATGAGATACGATGTGCAAGAGGTCCTAAAATACGTAAAGAATTCAGGTAAAAGCGCTCCTCCGTCAGGGAAGAGCCTGATCGCTCGGTCGTCATCCACGACAAATAATCCGTTCGAGCAACTTCGGTGGACGCCTGACGGCCGTATCGCTTTCGTTTCCCGCGACTCAGAAGAGTCTCGGGAGACACGAATATATGTGTTTGATCCAGCTTCGGGCGCACTCAAGATGCTGGTTAGTCAACCATTACAAATTCGCACATTTCAGTTCAGCCCTGACATGCAGCATCTCATCTTTGTTGCAGACGCTGCTCCCGACTGGAGTGCGCGAGTTGCTTCTGGGTACGTTTTCGGTGCGGGCGCGCAGCTTAGAGATTTGATAACTGCGGATCCGACATATATGCCGGAACTCGCTTACTTTAAGCTCGACTTAAATACTGCGGTAATGAGCCGGCTTCGCTTCGACGAAGCCATTATCCCAAGTCTGAGTTCAATCGAAATCGCGCCGGATGGTAAGTGGGCGATATGCCGCGCAGACGTTCGTACCATCCCCTCAACATGGCGTGAGTCTGACGCATATCGGGATGTGTACGTCGGCTCTTTTAAGGGTTCGCTCCAAGCCCAAGGCCTTTTTAAAGGCGCTGAGCAGCTTCGTGAAGACCCAGCCTTTGGGAGCCGTATCATCGGGGTTGCCCAATATGCTCTCATCGATATGGTGAAGGGCACGGTGAAGCCACTTATAGAAGCTCCCATCCCGACCGAGCCGCAGCGTATCCATTGGTCAGTAGACGGCACGGCAGTCATGTTATCCGCAGCCTCCGGACTCACTGCTTCATTATCCGGAGTTGCACCCCCATCGCCCGCGGATTCCGCGGATCGCCCGGGAAACATTCGAATTGATTTAGCGAGTCGAGCGGTCTCCTTAGATAGGGGCTTGGTGCCGCAGGAGAGCTCAGGTAAGGCTGAGTATCCCAGGGTGTTTGGATTGAGAGCCGTCCCGAATGGAATATTCGAAATCTATGCTTCGGAACCGGGAACGGCTGAAGGGCTCCCCCTCACCAAGCTCAGCGCAAAGCTCCAAGATATAGATTTCGCGGATCTGAGGAGTTTTTCGTGGACAGACAAATGGGGCCGTGCGTGGACTGGAACGCTCATGTTTCCCAAAGGATACGAAAGCGAGCGCATCTACCCTTTGATTGTTGAAACGAATGCCTCGCCCAGTTTTGAGTTGCCCAGCGCGCCACATGCCCCAGGCCAGATTCTTGCGGATCGCAGCGTTATCGTGTTGAGGGCAATGTGCGACGGTGGGCAATCTAAAGAGTCGCAGATGGAGTATGAGCGGAATCCGAAGATTGGTCGTCAGGCGAGTCGGCTCGCGTGCTTTGAGGGAGCTTTGGATCGCCTCACGTCAGAGAAGATAATCGACCCAGAGCGGATTGGCATGACCGGATTCAGCTATTCGGGGAATGACACAACCTATTTCGTGACATTTTCAAAATACACACTTCGGGCCGCCGTGGTCGTTGACTCTGCCATTTCCAGTTTATGGAACTACGTTTCGGCATACGGCCTGCAACGGCCGGGGGTTCGCGAATGGGATGCCCCCGATTTAGCGATGGACGGCATAACCTCCTTTATTGGCGCGCCCTTCGCTGGCGAAGGTATAGAGCTTTGGGCGCAGCGATCGCCAACGATGAACGTGGATCGCATGCGCACACCGATTCTAATTGAGCACCATGGTACGGACTATGCCCCGGGAGCGTGGGACCTCTTTGTCATCTTGAAGCGAACAAACCGACCAGTCGAGTTGACGCATTTTCCGAGGGGAGAGCACAGTCTGGCGATGCCTCTTGAACAGCGTGCATCAACGCAAGCGATTGTCGATTGGATGTTGTTCTGGCTCAGAGATGTACGGGATGGAGATCCGGCCAAAGCGGATCAATATAAGCGCTGGGAGGGGTTGCGCAGCCAGCGCGATGCAGCACTGTCTCGTGTTTCCCCGCGTAGAAATGCAGACATCGAAAGCTACTGATGGTCGCTAACTGCGCGGTCGCTCGCCAATGGTCGAAAAAGTTGGCCGGGAGGCCGGCGTAGCGGTTTCTCATCTATGCTGATGAGATCGCTGCGCAGGCGCTCGCCATGTGGGGAGCGAGATCGCTGTCGTGCGTTTACGCGCGAAATCAGAATGCAAGGCGCTGGGCTAGAGTAATTTGGCTAAACAACCATGATTGGCGAATAAGTGCTGATGTGTTCGATCGTGTCGTTTAACACCACGTCGTCCTTCTGTACCCAACTGTGCGCCGCCCACGCTGGATCCAAGCGAACACCAAACAGCCAGTCGGGGAAGTAGGTGTAGTAAGCGAGGTATTCCACCAGCGTCAATGAATTTCGGAGGCACGCATCGACGGGTGAGAAGGCATAAGGTTGAAGAGCGGCGTATACGCTTACGAGGCCCGATACTCGCGCATAATCCTCGGTCCGCCAACGCTGTTCCCGTCTCCTTGCTCGCACCCGCTCAACCGTTCGCGAAAGCGGCCAACGCTTTACCATGTAGCTTACTGACCACCAAGCACGCATGAAGTTATACAGCTCGCCTAGTCTCACAGATCGCGTGTCGGAGAACTCGCGCCACAGCGTTGAGTGCGCAGCGTCAGTGTGGACAGTGTGCGCGGACTTCCCGAAGCGCGTGTCTCGGGTGATCAGGTCGGCTTCTTCGAGCTCAAGCGCAATTGCATAGCCCTTGCCCGAATGACTTTCAGATCGCGGTACCTCCTCTGGATGGCTTGGCCAGCCATGAATCAATGATGTTAGAAGAGGCACGTCTGCCGGCGGTACCGCAGAGTAGGCGTCTCGCTTGAGATCGAGAAAGACGACATGGTCTGAGGTTCGACACACGAACGTGTGCGGCGAAAGTAGAAAGCTGGCATCGGTCACGATTGTGCAAGACCAAATAACGATTTCACAATCAAATTCCTCCGGCACATTCCTCGACGTCAACAGAAATAGAGGCGGCCTGCTGGAAAAAGTGGCGAAGTCACTCTCCGCGGTTGCCTCAATGTCGCCCCTGCATGCGGCTAAAGCCCGAGAGGCGCCACTACTCATACGCCGTGGCGCCTCTCACGAGAGGAGTGATCATGAACAAACTACCTCGCGTCCCGGCGAGAGCACATTACGATTCTGACAAACATAAATGTGAAATGCCGTGGCATTAGCCGGTGAACCAACGAGTTACGTGCGTGCTACGCGCTTGGGGCGAGGGATTTTCGGGGGTGGCACGATTCTTGATAGAAGGGCAGCGAGCATCGTTCGCACTCGAACTGACGCTCCGTCGCGTTTGTCCGCGTACGCCTGCTCATCTCCGCGGTGTCGACCGTAGCTCGCGTGCCTGAGGTAATGATCAAGATCTCAGGCGTCGGAAGTAGCGCTAAACAGGTTGCGCGACATCTAGGGTACATCGGGCGGCGAGGAAAGCTTGAGTTGGAGACTGACGACGGAAGGGCCGTATCTGGTCACGGCGCATACGGTCAACTCGTACAAGATTGGGATTTGGACCTAGAGGGAATATATCCAGCGCCAGGTCAGGTTGGCAGGGTGCCCAAACTAGTGCATAACATTGTCTTTTCAATGCCGCCCGGCACTCCGCCGGCGAAACTGCTAGCGGCGGTGAAAGCCTTTGCTCGAGAAGAGTTTGCGCTGAAGCATCGCTACGCGCTGGCACTCCACATCGACGAGCCCCATCCCCATGTTCACCTGGTCGTCAAGGCCACGAGCGAGCAGGGAAGGAGACTAAATCCCTCCCCCCGGATGTTGCGCGAATGGCGCAGCGAATTCGCGCAACATCTTCGGATACAAGGCGTGCCCGCGAACGCGACCCATAGAGTTACTCGTGGTGTGGTTAATTCCAGAAAACGTGATGGCATCTTCCGTGCCGCCAGGCGTGGCGAGTCGACTTACTATCGTTAAGAAGGTTGAGGAGGTAGTCAAAGAGTTACGGAGTGGCGCTCTCGTACGCGAAAGGGAAAATACACGCGTTCTGGCAACACGCCGTAACTTGCTTCGCAGATGGACATCCGTTTCGGAAGCATTACGACGAGAGGGGCACGCCCAGCTCGCAGATCGCGTACTTCAATATGCGGGTAGCCTCCCGCTCGCTCGCACAGAGAAAGAGATCATTGCTGAGAGCTTTATGCGGCGTGCGGGGCCTGCTCGAAGTCAGAAAGAGTTAATGAGCCAATAAAATGCGATTGCGCGGAAGTGAAGCGCGTATCTCCACATTAGAGGCGACCGTCGAACTCTACGCAGCTCTAGCACCCTCTGGCCTCTCGTTGCAAATTGCACCGTGGCATGCGACGTGCTCATTACCCGCCTCCTGCGATCAATGTGGCACGCGGACGCGATGAAATCCATTCGTGAATTTCAGACTCGTGCCAAGCAACGGAGTTGGCGCCGAGACGAACTCTGCAGGGGAATTTTCCTTGTAGCTCTAGGCGATAAATACTCATCCGCGAAAGTCCGGTTGCTTCTAACACTTGAGGCTCTCTGAGAAGTTTCATGACGTTATCTTCACATCTAATTTCAGCGTCACTGTTATTACAGTCTAGGCCGAACAGTTCCGGTGACAACTCATGTTAAGAGCTGGTATCTGAAGAAACGTCCCGAATGTCTTTGGAGGGCCGCCGGTCGCAGATGGGTTTATATTGTTGCCTGATGTTGCGGAAGGGCGCGAGGTGAGACATGCGACTGATCGGGCGCGCTGGTGCTCGACTTGAGTGAGAAAAGGTTGGACGTGCTTGCCGGATGCGGTACACGACGCGCCGGGAGTTACGCTGCCAGCCTCTCGATGAGTGCAGCCTTTGAGGTAGGGGGCCTGAAATCCAAACTCGTGCTGGTCTTGTTTCCCACCCGCAGATCATCGAGCCAGTCAGCCTATGCCTGCATCATCAGGCGCCGCTCGTACAGGTGCTGGGCGTAGTTGTAGGCCGCCCGTACCTCATTCTCCTCAAGATGCGAGAGCTGTCTTTCAATTGCATCGGCGTTCCATCCATGCTCGTTCAACAACGTGGACGCCATGCTCCGAAACCCTTGGCCCGTAATGACGTCCCCGGAGTAGCCGAGCCGTCGCAGGGCATTGTTAATGGTGTTTTCCGACATCGTTCGTTGCGGGTTGCCCAGCGCGGGGAACAAATATATCCCCTCGCCAGTGACGGGCTTTAGCTCGTAGAGCAGCTTCAGAGCCTGACTAGAAAGCGGCACGAGATGCTGTATGCCCATCTTCATGATCCTCATCGGGATTCGCCACTGTCCATTCCCCATATCCACGTGCCGCCACTCAGCTGTTCTGAGCTCGATTGGCCGGGCAAAGAGTAGTGGTGCAAGTTGCAGAGCAATGCGGGTGATCAACTTGCCCGTGTAGGCGTCGATCGCTCGAAGGAGTGGCGCAATATCTCGGGGCTCGGTAATCGACGCATGATGCTTGACGGTAGGCGGCTCAAGTAGTCCACGCAGATCGGTAGAGACGTCGTGCTTACAAACACCAAGGCCAATGCCGTGGCGAAACACTTTGCCGCAGCGCTGCTTTGTGCGCCGGGCGGTCTCATGCATGCCACTGGCTTCGATTTTCTTCAGCTCAACCAACAGCATCTGTGGGGTGATGGTGGCGATCGGCTTATCACCGAGGGATGGAAAGATGAACGTCTCCAGCATCCATGTGGCCTTTTTGTACGTTCTGATAGATCGGTTGCCCGTCGCGACCATTTTGTGAAGGGTCTTTAGATAGTCTTGCCAGACACGCTCAAAGGTGTCGGACGCCGCCTGCTTCTTTGATTTGCGTGCATCGCTCGGGTCGATGCCGTCTGCAATCAGTTTGCGAGCGTCGTCGCGCCGCTCTCGGGCCTTGAGCAATGAGACGTCGGGGTAGACCCTTAACGAAAGAGTCTTTTCCTTCCGGGAGAATTTGTAGCGGAAGCGCCACCATTTCGAGCCATTAGGCTGTACAAGCAGGCTCAAACCCCGGCCGTCATTAAGTCGGTAGGGTATAGTGCGCGCCTTCGCAAGGCGGACGGCGGTATCAGTAAGCGGCATGCGGCACCCCTGTGCATGCTCGACTGAGACCGGCAAAACGATCGCCGGTGGTCAGCCCGAGCGGCTTTCCCTATCCCACCCAGGTTCGAGTCCCTCTTGGGATTGACCCAAAAGTTACCCAGGAAGTTACCCACTTTCAAACGGGGCTGGGGTGGGCGAGGGTGGTATCGGGCGATACACCGTTTTGAGAAAACGCCGGGAAAATTAGGCTTTTCGCGCGCGGGATGGGATTGGCCGGGACGGCGTGAAGCGCTGAGATGGTGCCCGGAAGAGGACTCGAACCTCCACGATGTTACTCGCTAGTACCTGAAACTAGTGCGTCTACCAATTCCGCCACCCGGGCATCGAGTGCGAATATTCCCGGCCGCCCAATAAGCGCTGCCGGAAAAGAGCGGCGAAATGTACGCAGGGGGCTGGGAGCTGTCAATTGAAGTCACGTAGAGGCAAGTTCGGACGTACCGATCGGGGTCAATCCTCGGCCGGCGCGCCCCGTCATTCATCCAAAAAATCCACCAGCGCGGGCGCCCAAGGCGCTCCTGGCAGCAGCGGTGGTCACAAAGGCTCGCGCCGAGGCGGAAGCAGCGGCGGAGGCCAACTCCTCGAAGGCATAGTCAGCGCCAACCGCGCGGGCTACGGATTCGTACGCGTCGACGGCATGAAAGAGAGCGTCTTCCTCCCCCCGGGAGAAATGCGCGGACTCATGCACGGCGATCGCGTCCGCGTGTTCGCAACCCGCGATGCCAGCAACCGCTATCTCGGCTCTGTCGACAAAGTGGTCGGCCGCGGCGTTAACGCTTTCCTCGGAACTGTCGAGATCCAGGGACGCGGCGCATGGGTCACAGCCGCAGATCGTCGCCTGCAACTGCGATGTACCGTGATGCCCGAAGACGTCAACGGCGCCCGCAACGGCGACTGGGTCGTCGCACGCATCACACGGCACGCAAGCTCGATGGGCGGCGCGCAAGCCCGCATCGAACGACGCCTCGACCCGGATCGCCCGGTAGAGCTCGCCACCGAATCTGCCATCGCACGCTTCGAGCTGCCGCACGAGTTCTCACCCGATGTCATCCGCGAAGCGGAGGCCTGGGGCGACAAGATCGATCCGCGTGAAGCCGACTCCCGCGTCGACCTGCGAAAGCTGCCGCTGGTGACGATCGACGGGGAAGATGCCAAGGATTTCGACGACGCCGTGTTCGCCGAACCGCACCCACAAGGCTTCCGTCTCATCGTCGCGATCGCGGACGTCAGCCACTACGTGCAGCCCGGCACGGCTCTGGATGCGTCTGCGCAAACGCGCGGTACATCGGTGTATTTTCCCAGCCGCGTCGTGCCGATGTTGCCGCACGCTTTGTCGGACCACCTCTGCTCGATCGCGCCCAACGTCGACCGCCTCTGTTTCGCGGCTGACATGATCATCACCAAGAACGGCTCGCTGAAGGCGGCCAAGTTCTACCCGGCCGTGATGCGCTCGGCGGCTCGCCTCACTTACGCGCAAGCGCATGAGGCGCTGTTTGAGGGTCGCCCGGCTGCACGGACGAATCTCGCGCTGCTGGTCGATCACCTGATGCCGCTCGTCGATGTGTATCGCGCGCTGTACAAGGCGCGAGTGCGCCGTGGCGCGCTCGATTTCGACGCCGCCGAAGCGAAGTTTGAAATCGACGCCTCGGATCGCGTGAAGTCGATTCAGCTGCGCATGCGCAACGACGCGCACCGCCTGATCGAAGAATGCATGATCATGGCGAACGTCGCGACCGCACAGGAACTCTCGAAAAAACACATCCCCACGCTGTTCCGCATTCACGGACAGCCGGACGATCAGAAACTCGATCGCCTCGTCTCCGCATTGGCCTCGCTCAACATCGAGGCGCACCTGCCGGAGTCTGTGACCCCGAAAGATATTCAGGCCATCACCAAACGGCTCGGCAAAACTTCCGACGCGCGACCCTTCGTGGAATCGCTCATCGTGCGCGCCATGCCGCAGGCGATGTATCAGCCAACTAACATTGGTCATTTCGGGCTCTCCCTCAAACATTACGCGCACTTCACGTCGCCGATCCGACGTTACCCGGATCTCGTGGTTCACCGCACGCTGAAGGCGCTGCTTGGGGCGCGAAATGGCGTGTTATATGGCGAAGACGAGCTGGCAACGCTCGGTGAAGCACTCTCCAAGCTGGAGAAAAGGGCGGATGAGGCGGACCGCTACGTTTCGTCATTCCTCAAATGCACCTGGCTGCGCGAACGCATCGGCCAGACATTCCGTGGGCTCATCACCACGGTGGTGGAGTTCGGCTGCTTCGTGCAGATTCTCGATGCGGCGATCGATGGACTGCTGCATACGGAAAGCCTGCGCGACGACGAATACGTCATGGAAGACGACCAACACGGCTGGCGCGGATTACGTACCGGTCGCAGACTTCGTACTGGCATGCATGTGCGCGTCATCGTAACGGCCGTCAATCCGATTGAAGGCCTGATCGATCTCGACCTCGCGGGCGACGTCGCCGAAGCGGTGGAAGAAGAAGCCTGAGTCAGAAGTCTGAGTTGCGAGCGGTCGAGTCGTGAGTAAAGCCCTACAGATCATTTATGGCGTGCACGCCGTGCGCGCCATGCTTCAGCGCCATCCCGTGCGAATCATCGTCATCAAACTCGCGGAGCGCCGCGACGATCCGCGCGTACGCGAAATAGAAGAGCTCGCGCGCAAGCAGAGCCGCTCTGTTCAGCGGGTCAGCAATGAGGCGCTGAAGCATCAACTCGGGGACGTCGCGCATCAGGGCGTCGTTGCTGAGATCGAGCCGCTGCCGCCGTGGACGGAGGACGACCTCGTCTCCGCGCTGGAGAAAGCAACTAACCCATTGCTGCTGGTGTTAGACGGTGTGCAAGACCCGCACAATCTCGGCGCGTGTCTGCGCACTGCGGATGCTTGCGGTGCGTTGGCAGTAGTCGTTCCTAAAGATCGCGCTGTGCAGCTGAATCCAACGGTGCGCAAAGTGGCTGTTGGCGCTGCGGAAACAACTCCTGTCGTTGCGGTGACGAATCTCGTACGCACATTAAAGCTGCTCAAGGAAGCAGGCGTATGGATCGTCGGCGCGGACGCTGACGCGCCAAAGCGGGCGCATGAAGTTGATCTGAAAGGCGCCATCGCGCTCACGCTGGGCGCGGAAGGCGCGGGTTTGCGTCAACTTACCCGTCAGACCTGCGACTTCATGGTGAGACTGCCGCAGCTCGGTGCTGTGGAAAGTCTGAACGTTTCGGTCGCCGCTGGTATGCTTCTGTACGAAGTCGTACGCCAGCGCGGCTACTGATCTTCACGAGAAATTAAGTTCTTTCATAAGATATGGTCTGTGTTCGGGAGTTTCTGCCCGAACGCAACGCCGTATGCTCTGGTCGAGCGTCGTCAGCCAAGTAACAGTAGCGCAAACCCGTCGCAAAGCGGGGATGCAAAGTCTCCGGTCCGCAGGGCAACTGCGCACCGGCGGCTCTTACCAAGCTACGGAGGAAGTCGTAACCATGATCACGCAGCATCGGGCGGGGCGCGCCGCCTTCGTCTTTCTTGTCGTCCTGTTGGGTTTGTCAGGTCTCGCGCAGGCGGCCGTAACACTTTCCGGCCAGCCTCAAAGATGGATCCGCGCGGGCGACACTTATCTGTTCGAACCTGAAGTCTCCGGTGTCAGCGGCGCTGTGTCATTCGCCATCAGGAACAAGCCAGAGTGGGCGTCTTTCGATGCGCGCACCGGGAGGCTGTCTGGTACGCCGTCGGAGGAAGATGCCGGCTGGTACAACTACATTACGATCTACGCCCGCGACCGGCACAGCAGAGCGAAGCTGCATACTTATAATTTGCGCGTCGCGCCGAACAAACTCAACGACGACAACGCGGTGCCGCGCATATCCGGCAGCGCGCCTGCTTCGGCGTATGTCGGTCGTGGCTATTACTTCAAGCCCACCGCAAGAGACGCCGACGGAGACAAACTCACGTTCAGCGTCAGCAATGCGCCGGAGTGGTCGCGATTCAATCCGCATACCGGCACGCTTTACGGCACGCCCACCGTTGCCGGCACGAACTCTGACATCGTCATCAGTGTTACAGACGGAAAGGCGATGGCCAGCCTTGGAGCGTTCGGGGTGCGAGCAGTGGGAGGCAAGGGAGCCGTTGTCCTGAGCTGGAATCCGCCTACCCATAATGTCGACGAAACAGTTCTGACGGATCTGGCGGGCTATCAGATCGCGTACGGTACGGCTGCCCACAATCTGAATCGGCGCTTGCACGTGCCTGATGCGCAGGCGCGCTCCGTAGCAATCGAAGAACTGGACGCCGGGCCGTACTACTTTGCGATCCGTTCCTACACCGCGGCGGGGTTGGAAAGCGAGAGGTCATCGCTGGTGTACACGCTTGTCCACTAGCCCCGGGGCGCCGCCGGGGCTGCCGCGCCTGTGCGTAGAATCACACCCGGAGCCATTCCAGGGGCAACGATGGCGCTCGACCTCTAAGTGCTTGATCCATAATCGCGCCCCGCACAGGAATTCATTGCGGCGGTATCGGGGCTTCGAGTATCCTGCGCGCCCCCCGTAACCGGGGGACCGCTTTCGTCTGGGCCCATCATCCAAAACCGGGCCGCGGGACGGTGCTCCTTGCCACACCGAAGCAGGCCTCGCGTCGGGTGGCTCCCTAATCCGTAAGGAGGAAACATGAGGCATTACGAGATCGTATTCATGGTCCATCCGGACCAGAGCGAACAGGTTCCCGCCATGATCGAGCGGTACAAAGGCATCATCGCCACAGGCGAAGGTGTCGTGCACCGTCTCGAGGACTGGGGCCGTCGCCAGCTCGCTTTCCCGATCGCCAAGGTCCACAAGGCACACTATGTTCTGATGAACATCGAGTGCGACCAGAAGATCATCAACGAGCTCACCGGCGCTTTCCGTTTCAGCGACGCCGTCCTGCGTCACCTCGTCGTCCATATGGACGAAGCCGTCACCGATCCTTCGCCGATGGCCCGTGGCGAGGACGAAGAGAGCAACGCACGCCGCTCGCGTGACGATGACGACGGCGATCGTGGAGACCGTGGTGATCGCGGCGACCGTGGCGACAGAGGAGATCGTGGTGACCGTGACCGCGGTGACCGTCCGCCACGCCGTGACCGCGCGCCTCGCGGTGAAGACATCCTCGCTGCTCCTGCAGCGTCGGATGATGACGACGACAGCGCAGCTGTTTAATAAAGGGGTAAACACATGAGCCGTTTTTCCCGTCGCAAAAAGTTTTGCCGCTTCACCGCCGAAGGCGTGAAGTACATCGACTACAAAGACCTCGCCACGCTGAAGGGCTACGTTACCGAAACCGGTAAGATCGTCCCCAGCCGCATCACGGGCACGAAGTCGTTCTATCAGCGTCAGCTCGCGGTCGCTATCAAGCGCGCGCGTTACCTGGCGTTGCTCCCGTACACCGATCAGCACTGAGAGCACCCATCATGGATGTCATTCTGCTGCAGAAGGTTGCCAATCTCGGCAACATCGGCGACCGCGTGAAGGTCAAGTCCGGCTTCGGACGCAACTTCCTGGTGCCGCAGGGCAAGGCGACCGTCGCCACGCCCGACAACATCAAGAAGTTCGAAGCCCGCCGCGCCGAGCTCGAGAAAATCGCGCGCGACGATCTGACCTCGGCCACCGCGCGCGCCGAGGCCCTGAAAGAGTTCAAGCTCACCATCACCTCGAAGGCGGGCAACGAAGGCAAGCTGTTCGGCTCGATCGGCACCAGCGATATCGCCGATGCCGCCACGCAGGCCGGCTTCAAGTTGGAGCGCAGCGAAGTGCGCCTGCCCAACGGTCCGTTGCGTAATGTGGGCGAGTACTCGATCGAGCTGCACTTGCATGCCGACGTCGACGTACAGTTGCCCGTAACAGTCGTCGCGGAGGAGTAGCCGACAGGCTCTCCTGGGAGGTTGCAGTGGCCGGGCAAGCGTCGCGTCGTGAAGCAGGCTCGGTCGCGGATGTCCGCACACCTCCTCATTCCATAGAAGCGGAGCAGGCCGTCCTGGGTGGCCTGCTCCTCGATCCCGCCGCCTGGGATAACGTCGCCGACGTTGTCACCTCAGAAGATTTCTACCGTGCCGATCACCGCCTGGTGTTCGAAGCCATCGGCATGTTGGCGAGTAACAATCGTCCCTGCGACGTGGTTACCGTTTCAGAGCAACTCGAGCGCCTGAATCAGCTCGAGGACGCGGGCGGCCTCGCGTACATCAGTTCCCTTGCCCGCGACACCCCGACGGCCGCCAACGTGCGCGCCTATGCGGACATCGTTCGCGAGCGCTCCATGCTCCGCAAGCTCATCAAGGCCGGCACGGACATCGCCACTTCCGTCTTCAACAACGAAGGCGAAACCGCGCGCGAGCTGGTCGACAAGGCGGAGCAGAGCGTATTCGCGATCGCGGAAGAGGGCTTTCGCGGCAAGAGCGGCACGGTGGCGGCTCGCGCGTTGTTGCCCGCGATCATTGATCAGATCGATGAGTGGCAGAGCAATCCTGACGGCCTGCGGGGCCTGCCGACAGGTTTTACCGACTTCGACAAGATGACTGGCGGTCTGCGGCCCGGTGATCTCGTTGTCGTCGCGGGTCGCCCCTCGATGGGTAAAACAACACTCGCCGTGAACATGGCTGAGAACGCCGCGCTTCATCTGGAGGCGCGCGCGTCGGTGGCTATTTTCAGCATGGAAATGCCGTCCGAGCAGGTAATCACGCGTATGTTGTCGTCGATCGGCCGTGTGCCGCTCGGCAACTTGCGAAGCGGTCGCCTGACAGACGATGACTGGACGCGCATCACGAGCGCCACCGGGCAATTATCAGAAGCGAAGATCTTCGTGGATGAGACGCCCGCGCTCACGCCAACGGAGCTGCGTGCTCGTGCGCGTCGCGTGAAGCGCGAGCATGGGCTCGATCTCATTGTCGTGGACTATCTGCAGCTCATGCAGGTCCCCGGCAACAAGGAGAACCGTGCGACCGAGATTGGTGAGATCTCGCGTGGTCTGAAAGTGCTGGCTAAAGAGCTGGCTTGTCCCGTGATCGCGCTCTCGCAGCTGAATCGCGGCGTCGAGCAGCGCGAAAACAAAAAACCCGTCATGTCAGATCTACGGGAATGCGTTACTGGCGACACCCTCGTGTGTCTGACGGATGGCCGGCGTGTTCCGATCAGCAGCCTCGTCGGTTCCGAGCCCGAAGTCTGGGCTCTCAACGAGCAGCACAAAGTCGTCGCCGCTCATTCTGACAAAGTGTGGGTCGTGGGACGCCGCCCGGTTTTCCGGGTGCAGCTCTCCAGCGGCCGCTCGATCCGGGCGACAGCGGAGCATCGTCTCTTGTCCGGTTCAGGTTGGACGACGGTGTCGCAAATCGAACCGGGTCATCGCCTCGCTTTATCTCGCTGCGTTCCGCAGCCCACGGTGACGAAGCAGTGGCCTGAGCACTGGCTGGTTCTGCTGGGCCATCTGGTGGGCGATGGAAGTTATCTCACGCACCAGCCGCTTCGATATACCACCGCGTCTGAAGCCAACAGCGATGCTGTGCGTGCAGCAGCGGAAGCGTTTGGCTGCACAGTCAATCGGCATGCTGGAATCGGCACGTGGCATCAGCTCGTCATTAGCGGCAACGGCAATCGCTGGCATCCCGCGGGCGTCGGCAAATGGCTCAAGGAACTCGGGATCTTCGGCCAGCGTTCCGCAGAGAAGCGCCTCCCGGCTGAAGTTTTCCAGCTCTCAAATGAGCAGATCGCGCTGCTGCTGCAACACCTTTGGGCTACCGATGGATCGGTAACGCTGCGCAAGCCGGGAAGTCGCGGCGCTCCGCGCGTTTATTTCTCCACTTGCAGCCAGACGCTCGCGCAAGACGTGGCGGCGTTGTTGCTTCGGCTCGGAGTCGTCGCCCGCTTGCGTGTCGTGCATGGTGAACGCGGCAATCCGGTTCATACCGTGGATGTCAGCGGAGCCGAGATGCAGTTGCGCTTCTGCGAGCTCGTGGGCGGGTTTGGTCCACGAAAGGGGGCGGTGGAGCAGCTGGTTCATTTTCTGGCCAACGTTCGCGCCTGTACCAACACAGATACATTGCCCGTCGAAGTCTTTGCGACTGTCCGCCAACACATGCAGGCGCAGGGCGTCTCCACCCGCGCCATGGCCCAGCTACGCGACACGAGTCACTTTCGATTTGCTCCGAGTCGCGCGGTCGTTGCCAGTTATGCAGAGCTTCTGCAGTCAGAGAAGCTCGCGGTCCTCGCCGAGTCAGATCTGTTCTGGGATCGTGTCATTGCCGTAACACCAGAAGGCGAAGAAGACGTCTTCGATCTGACGGTGCCGGGGCCGGCGAACTGGCTTGCGGACGGCATCGTCACGCATAACAGTGGAGCGATTGAGCAGGATGCTGACATGATCCTGCTGATCTACCGCGAAGAGGTCTACGACAAGCAGACCATCAACAAGGGCATTGCCGAAATCGAGCTCGTGAAACATCGTAACGGTGAGATCGGCATGTTCCGGCTGACATTCCAGGGTCAGTACACGCGCTTCGACAATCACATGCCTGACTCGTACGCCGACGGAGTGTTGAGGTGAGCCGGCTGATCCGGGCCGTCATCGACACTCGAGCGCTCCGCAGCAATCTCGCCACCATTCGCGCCAAGGTCCCCGGTTCCAAGGTCATGGCCGTGGTGAAGGCCAACGGCTATGGCCACGGTCTCATCCCCATCGCGTTGTCTTTAGCCGAAGCAGACGCCTTCGCCGTCGCACGGCTCGAAGAAGGCCTGGCGCTACGCGCCGCCGGCGTGAACCAGACCATCATCCTGCTCGAAGGCGTGTTCACCCCCGAGCAGTTGCAGGAGGCCGCACGCCACGGCTTCCAGATCGTGGTGCACGACACCCTGCAGATCGAGTTGCTGGAATCCTTCCCCGGCTCACATCGCTTCGTGTTGTGGCTGAAGATGGATACCGGCATGAATCGCCTCGGCTTCCGTCCTGAGGAATACATGTCGGCCTTCGAGCGCATCAGAAAATTGACGCCGCCGCCGCTGGAAGTGCGCCTCCTCACGCACCTCGCACGCGCCGATGAGCGCGACGAATCCATGACGCGCAGACAGGTCGACGTCTTCACCACCATCGTGAAGAAATTAGGATGCGTCACCAGCATCTCCAACTCCGCCGGCATATTCGGCGCGACCGACACGCGCTGCGATTGGGTGCGTCCGGGGCTCGCGCTGTACGGCGCCTCGCCGTTTGCGGATCAATCCGCCGCCGAGTTAGGTTTGCTCCCCGCGATGACATTCGAAACGGCAGTCATCGCCATTCGCAATGTGCCACGCGGAGAGACAGTAGGGTACGCCGGCGCATGGGCCGCGCCGCGAAACTCTCTTATCGCGATCGTCGCCGCAGGTTATGGAGACGGCTTGCTTCGCAGCCTGCCGACCGGAGCACCTGTGCTCATCGATGGCAGGCGCGCGCCCCTCGTGGGTCGCGTCTCGATGGACATGATCGCCGTCGATATCACCGACCTGCAGGGCCCGCCCGTAAACCTGGGCGCGCGAGCGATCTTATGGGGAGAGGGATTGCCGGTAGAGGAGGTGGCCGCCCATGCCGGCACCATTCCTTACGAGCTGATCTGCGGCGTGCGTCAAAGAGTGCCGCGCGAGCTGCGCTGAGCAGCTCATAAATTCAGGATGGTGTCAGTCAGCCGCAATCACGGCTGACTGCGGGGGAAGGCCTCAGCCCTCGAAAAACCCCATCTTCACGCCAGCAAGCTGGATCACGTCGTTGTCTGTCAGCCGCGTAACCTGCGGACCGATCGCCGTGCCATTCACCATCGGCGCGGTTTCGCCGTTGCCGCTTTCCACGTGCACGATGAAATAACCGTCCGCGCGGCGCGTAATCGCAGCCACCTGCACGCCAGGACGACCCAACGTCGTGAGCGCCTTGCTCAACTCCAACTCGCGCCCGGCAAACGCGCCGGACAACACCTGCAGCTTCGCTTTCTTGCGCAGATTGCCATCGACCAGCGCTCTGCGCGTGCCCGTGGCAGAAACCGGAGGCGATGCCTGCTCAGCCGCGGCGTTCGCCGTGCGCAGCTTCTCGACGGGACGTGCCGAGGGCTGAATGACCATGGTTCTTTCGAACTCATCCTGCGCCTCATCGTCTTCGACGAACCGCAGCTGATGATGGCCCACCGTCACCACGTCTCCATGCTGGAGAGCATGCTTCTTGATGAGCTTGCCGTTGACGTACGTGCCGTTGGTGCTGTTCAGATCCTCAAGAAATGAATCGTTGAGAATGTTGATGATCAGCGAGTGATGGCCGCTGACGGCAGGATTGTCGATGCGGATGTCATTGTCAGGGAGACGGCCAATCGTGTACCGCTCCTTGTTCATGTTGTATTCCGCCATCACCTGGCTATCCAGGCTCAAGACCAACCGTGCCATGTGCATTACCGCCTTCAGCCAAACCAACCAAGGATCTTGTCGAACATTTTCGTGCGCGCCGGGAACGCTTCGAGGACCTGCGCCATGACGACTGACACGTTATCGCGCCCGCCATTGTCATTAGCGAGTTGAATCAACTGCTTAGCAACCGTATCCAGATTAGCACCAAACGTGCTTATCGTTAAATTAATGTCGTCGTCCTCGACCATGTCGGACAGGCCGTCGGAGCAGAGCGTGTACACGTCCCCCTTCTGCGCGGCGACTTCCTGTATTTCTACCTCGACACCGGGCTCGACGCCCAATGCCCGCGTCACGTAATTCTTGTTGGCTGCTCTCTGAGCTTCCTCAGGAGAGTAAAAACCTCGATCGACCAGCTCCTGCAGCAGCGAGTGATCCATCGTCACCTGCTCGAGCTTCTCGTTTCGTACCCGGTACAACCGCGAATCGCCCACGTGCGCGATCGACGCCTTGTTGTCGAAGAAGAGCGCGGCGACAACAGTCGTGCCCATGCCCTGGTACTGATCCTGCGTGCGCGCCGTTTGATAGATGATCTTGTTGGCGCGCTGTATCGCATCCCGCAGGATGATGCTCGGCCGGGATAACCCGGTCTCCTTATCAAGAATGGTGAGATCTTCACGCTCGACCTGCTCGCGCACCAGACTCACGATGATCTTCACCGCGATGCCGCTCGCGACCTCGCCCGCGTTATAGCCTCCCATGCCATCCGCCAGCACGAGCAGGCCGATGTCTCCATCAAAGGCGATCGTATCTTCGTTGTGCTCGCGAACCTTACCCGTATGGGTTTCGCCCACGCAGCGCAGCTTCCCCCGCAATGTCATGCGGGTACCTCACGGCCGTGATGGCTGAACGACATCACGACACCGGAGTCCGATATACCGGTGCGATTATTATCGAGACCCAAGCGCAACTGTGCTCCACATCGCATTATTGGCCCGGTCGCATCGGCTTCCCCGCCCTCGATTCGAGCTGGCATAAGCTAGCATTGCCCGCGACGCAATCCGAGCGGCTAGTCACAAACCGAAACATCCGGTCCTCCCCCGCCGCGCATCCTAGCCAAGTTGACTCGAAGGTGCATTGATGGCCCGTACTGGTCCCGTGTTTTTGTGTAGTGCCTGCGGCGGTGAAACGCCGAAGTGGCAAGGTCAATGTCCTCATTGCGAGGAGTGGAACACGTTGACCCAGCAGGCGGCTACTCGTCTTGCGCCCGCGTCCCGCCGGCCGTTGGCCGCTACCGGCCGCAAGCTCGATGCATCGGTCCTCGACGGCATGTCGCGTGTTTCGAGTGGACCGGATGAGCTCGATCGCGTGCTGGGGGGAGGCATCGTTCCCGGGTCCGTCACGCTCATCGGCGGCGATCCGGGCATCGGCAAATCCACCCTGTTATTGCAGGTGGCCGCGCATGTTGCCGGCTCGCGCAGCGTGCTTTACGCGAGCGGCGAGGAGTCCGTTTCTCAGGTGGGCCTGCGCGCCCAGCGTTTGAAGTTGGCGACGCATGATCTGCAGATCGTCACGGAGAGCGATCTCGAGGCCATTCTTGCGCTCGCGACCGAGCGCCGCGCAACGCTGTTGATCGTCGACTCCATCCAGACCGTGCAGCTCGCAAGCGTGGCGACGAGTCCGGGCGCTGTCGGGCAGCTGCGCGAATGCACCGCGGAGCTGGTGCGCTTTGCGAAATCGACGGGTACCGCCGTCATCATCATCGGACATGTCACCAAGGAAGGCGCGATCGCCGGCCCCCGCATGCTCGAGCACCTCGTCGATACCGTGTTGTATTTCGAGAGCGAGGCGGGCAGCCGCTATCGCATCGTGCGGGCGACAAAGAACCGCTTCGGCGCCGTCAACGAGCTCGGCTTCTTTGCGATGACGGAAACGGGGCTGCGGGAAGTTCGCAACCCTTCGGCCATCTTTCTGGCGCGCGCGCCGGAGCCGGCGGCGGGAAGCATCGTGACGGTAACGCGAGATGGCGGCCGCCCGTTGCTCATCGAGCTGCAGGCTCTGGTGGATCGCATGCGATTCGGCGCGCCGCGCCGTGTTGCCCAGGGCCTGGACGCGAATCGAGTGGCGATGTTGCTCGCCGTGTTGAACAGGCATGCCAACGTATCCCTCCAGGAGCACGATGTATTCGTGAACGTCGTGGGGGGTGTAGAGATCAACGAGACGGGATGGGATCTGCCCGTGATCCTTGCGCTGGCGTCGAGCCTGAAAGACAAGGCTCTGCCCACGTCACTCATCGCGTTCGGCGAGATCGGCCTGACGGGTGAGGTGCGTCCCGTCGCCTATGGAGACGAGCGTTTGCGGGAAGCGCAGAAGCAGGGATTCACGATCGCGCTGGTGGCGAAAGACAACGCCCCGCGCAAGCCGCTGGAGGGCATGAAAATCATCGCAGTCGGCCGCGTGAACGAAGCGGTGGACGCGGCCTTCAGAGTGTCGACGGATCCGGAGTGACGACGCGCACCGTTCTGATGATGTTGTCCCCCGTGTGCAGCACCTCGAACTGATAGTCGCCTACCTTCAACGAGGCGCCCGGGGCCGGAATGGTTTCGAACTGCTCCAGCAGCAGACCGTTCAGCGTTTTAGGTCCGTTGGTCGGCAGCTCCCACTGGCAGGCGCGGTTCAACGCGCGGATGGTGGCGCTGGCGTTGACGATGAACACGCCCGGCTTTTCGATATGCACATCCTTGTGCGCGATGGTGGCCGGGTCGCTCGTGAACTCACCCACGATCTCTTCCAGAATGTCTTCGAGGGTGACGAGTCCTTCGATATCGCCGTACTCATCGACCACAAAGGCGAGCCTGCGCTTGTTGCGCTGAAAGTTGCTCAGCTGCGTGGTGAGCGGTGTGGCTTCGGGAACGAAGTAGGGCTCGCGATTACTGGCGATATCGAGCAGCTTCTCGCGAGTCAGGGTGCCGCGCGCGAGCTCCTGCGCCACACGTTTCATATGCAGAATGCCGACCATGCGGTCGAGCTCACCTTCATAGACGGGCAGGCGAGTGTGGGGCGTTTGCCGCAGCTGATCGAGGATGTCTTCCCATTGATCCTGAATATCGATGGCCGCGATCTCCTGCCGCGGAATCATGATGTCGTTCACCGTGATCTGCCCGAGATCGAGGATGGACAACAACATCTGCCGGTGACGCACGGGAATCATGGGCCCGGCTTCCGCCACCACCATGCGCAACTCTTCCTGGCTGAGTTTGTGAATGCCCTTCGCGCCTTTGACGACGCCGAACAGACGCAGGAAGCTGTACGCCAACACGTTCGTCACCCACAGCAGCGGGCGCGCCGTGAGCACGAGCGCGTGATAGATATAAGCAGAGTGGAGCGCGACACTTTCGGAGTGCGTGGCTGCATAGATCTTCGGCGCAAGCTCGCAGAAGACGATCATGACGACCGTGAGCAGGAAGCCCATGATCGGCACAGCATAAGGATGGCCGGTTCGCTGCGCGAGTATCGTCGCGATGGAAGAGGCGAACACGCTGGCGGCGGCAAGGATCACGAGATTCGCGCCCAGCCAGTCGTCCGGTTTCAGCAGCAGGCGTTCGAGCGACTTGGCGGATTTGTGGCCCCCCTGCGCCTTGTGCTTCACCAGATAGCGGTTCGCGGAGAGCATCGCGACCTCCGTGCCGGAGGAAAAGGCGATGACGATCAGCAACCCCAGAAGCGACAGCAGCAGGGCGAATGTCGGGGCTTCGTTCAAGAGCGTGGACCTCGCATGACCGGCCGGGCAGGCCGCGCTGCCGAGTGTCGCCCAATCGAGGGCGCAGGCGCACGCCGGAATCGTGTGCGTTCGGCCTATAATCGCGGCCCCGTTGGCCGAAACCACGGCAATCCGCACGGCGTCATCCCGGCAGCGCGCTCAAGCGCCGCGCCGGCAGGTGTCCCGGGCCGCAAGCCGCCTCCGCAGGAATCTCTTATCTATGTTCGATAACCTGACAGCGCGGCTCAGCCGCACCATCGAATCCCTGCGTGGTCGGGGACGCATCACCGAGGAGAACGTCGGCGACGCTCTTCGTGACGTACGCGTCGCGTTGCTGGAAGCCGACGTTGCGCTGCCCGTCGTGCGCGGCTTCATCGACGCGGTCAAGGCGAAGGCCCTGGGCGTTGAAGTCAGTTCCAGCCTCACGCCCGGACAGGCGTTCATCGGCATCATCCACAAAGAGCTGGTCGAGCTCATGGGTGGCGCGCGGGAAGGCTTCAATCTGCGCGCGCAGCCGCCGATCGTCGTGCTGCTCGCCGGTCTGCAGGGCGCGGGCAAGACCACCACGGCGGCGAAACTCGCGCGCTGGCTGATCGAGCGGGAGAAGAAACGCGTGCTGCTCGTCAGCACCGACATTCGCCGTCCCGCTGCGTTGTTGCAGCTCGAGCGGCTCGCGTCGCAGGTCGGCGCGGATTACTTCAAAGCCGCGGCGGGGCTGAGTCCGCCAGATATCGCCAAAGCGGCGCTCGAGCAGGCGAAGCGCGGCGTGTTCGATGTGCTCATCGTCGACACGGCGGGTCGCCTGCACGTCGATGAAGAGCTGATGACGGAAGTGCGTGACATCGACGCGGCCGTGTCATCCGCGGAGCGGCTGTTCGTGGTCGACGCGATGGCCGGTCAGGATGCGATCAATGCCGCCCGTGCATTCGGCGCCACCCTCGATCTCACCGGCGTCATTCTGACCAAGGCCGACGGTGACGCGCGAGGCGGTGCGGCGCTATCGGTTCGCCACATCACCGGCAAGCCGCTGGTCTTCATGGGTGTCGGCGAAAAGACCGAGGCCCTCGAGCCGTTTGATCCCGAGCGCATGGCGACCCGCATTCTGGGCATGGGTGACGTGGTCAGCCTCGTCGAACAGGTGCAGCGGAATGTCGATCAGGGCGAGGCCGAGCGTCTCGCGCGCAAGGTGGTCCAGGGCAAGGGCTTCGACATGGGCGATCTCAAGAGTCAGCTCGAGCAGCTGCAAAAGATGGGCGGCATCGGCACCCTGCTGGATAAATTGCCAGGTGCCGCGGCCCAGAAGGCGGCGGCCGGCGCGGCGCAGGGAGATAAAGAGGTGCGTCGGCAGATCGCCATCATCAATTCGATGACGCGCAAGGAGCGGCGCAACCCGGGCATTCTGGATGGCTCCCGCCGTCGGCGCATCGCCGCGGGCTCCGGGGTGCAGGTGCAGGACGTGAACCGGCTGCTGAAGCAGTTCCTCGAAATGCAGCGGATGATGAAGAACATGAAGGGCGGCAAGCTCAAGCGGATGATGGGCGCGCTGAAGGGTGGCGGGATGCCCCCCGGCTTCCCCCGCTAGCGCCTGCCGTGCCCGCAATCGCCGGGCGGCAAGGATCGGAAAAAACTTCCCGTATGGCGTGGGTTTAAGTAGACTCCGCGCTCTTTTTTGGGTGTCCCGGCGTGGGCCGCCCTCATGAAACTCGAGAGCAATCAAGCATGGTAACGATTCGTCTGACGCGACGGGGGGCTCGCAATTCGCCCTTCTATCACGTCGTGGTTACGGACAGCCGCAAACGCCAGGGTGGCCTCAGCCTGGAACAGGTCGGTTTCTTCAATCCGGTCGCGCGTCGCAGTGAGCCGAAGCTGCGGCTCGATCTGCCCCGCATCGACTACTGGGTCAGCAAGGGTGCGCAGCAGTCCGACCGCGTGAAGTCGCTGGTCACGACCTACCGCAAGCAGGCGACGGTCTAAATCCCATTTCGCGAGGCCGGTGCAACGGTGGCCGGTTCAAGAGACTGGGTCGAGCTCGGACGCATTGGTAGTCCGTATGGCGTCAAGGGCTGGGTTCACGTGGAGTCTTTCACGAACCCGCCGGATGGCCTGTTGGATTACCCGCGCTGGCGACTGCGTGTTGGCACGCGCCCGCCGGTGACGCTGAATGTGGAAGAGGCGCGCATACACGGTCAGGGCATCGTGGCGCTGCTGGAAGGTGTCGAAGATCGGGATGGAGCCGTCGCCATTCGTGGCGCGCTCATCGAGATCGCACGCAGTGAGCTGCCGCCAACGGGTGAGCGCGAGTATTACGAGGCTGATCTCATCGGCCTCGCGGTCTCGAACCTCGAAGGTGTCGCGCTCGGCGTGTTGACGCATTTCATCGCGGCGGGCGCCAACTCGCTGATGGTAGTGGTTGAAGGTGAGCAGGAACGTCTGATTCCCGCCGTGCCTCAGTATCTGAGCAAGGTGGATCTGGCGTCCGGCCGCATCACGGTGGACTGGCCCGCCGAGCTGGAATAGGGCGAGGTCGAAGCGGTGCGCATCGAAGTCGTCACCTTGTTTCCGGAGATGGTGCGAGGCGCGCTGGGCTTCGGCATCGTCGGCCGCGCGCTGGAGCGCGGGTTGTTGGAGTTGGGCACGGAAGATCCGCGCACTTACACTCGCGACCCGCATCGCACGGTGGATGACAGGCCATACGGCGGCGGTCCCGGCATGGTGTTGAAGCCGGAGCCGATGGTTGCGGCGATCACGGCGGCGCAGGCGAGGTTGCCGCCCGGCAGTCCGAGAATTTATCTCTCGGCGCAGGGCGAGCCTTACACCCAGGCGATCGCGGCGGAGCTCGCGGTGTTGCCGGGCTTCGTGTTGGTGGCCGGGCGCTATGAAGGCCTGGATGAAAGAGTGATCGAGCAGCACATCGATCGAGAGATTTCGATCGGTGACTATGTTGTTTCCGGCGGCGAGCTGCCGGCGCTGGTGTTGATAGATTCAGTGACGCGCCTGTTGCCAGGTGCGTTGGGTGACGAGCGGTCGAGTGAGGAAGAGTCCTTCTCCCGCGGATTGCTCGACTGGCCGCATTACACGCGGCCAGAGGTTTTCGCAGGGCAGAGCGTGCCTGCGGTGCTATCGTCCGGCCACCACGCGGATATCCGCAGGTGGCGCTTGAAAGAGGCGATCGCCCGCACCTGGTTGCGTCGGCCCGATCTGCTGGTGAAGCGCGAGCTCACGAGCGAAGAGTCGCAGGTTTTAAACGAGTTTCTGGCCGAGCGCGCCGCGCACGGCGGGCGTATGGATCGAGGATGACGACATGAATCACATCATTCAGGAAATTAACAAGAAGCAGATGACCCGTCAGCTGCCGGAATTCAATCCGGGCGACACGGTCGTTGTGCAGGTGAAGGTTATTGAGGGCGATCGCGAACGCGTGCAGGCCTACGAAGGCGTGGTCATCGCGAAGAGCAACCGCGGCCTCAATTCTTCGTTCACGGTTCGCAAGATCTCGCATGGCGAAGGCGTCGAGCGTGTCTTCCAGACCTTCAGCCCTTCGATCAGCGATGTCAGCGTCAAGCGCCGCGGTAATGTGCGTCGCGCGAAGCTGTACTACCTGCGCGATCTGTCGGGCAAGGCAGCGCGTATCGAGGAAAAGCTCTGACGCGTACTGGAGCGACTGCCCGGTTTACCGCGGGCGTGCTTGCCACGGCAGGCACGTTCAGGGCGACTGTTTGTGTCGCAGCAGCTCCATCGCTGAAACGCATGATGCGTTCAGCAGGCCCCGGCCCCGAATCAACCCGGGGTCGTGGCATTCCCAGACGTCAGCTCGCACGTCATCGACAGGGAGTCGTCCGGTCTCGCGGAACGCACCATCGCGGCTCATGCCGTGGCGCGTCGTCCATCCGCCCGCTCTCGACTCATGTCGCTATAAGCTCAACGGCAGGCGTGCTGTAGGCTATGTGCCTGACGTAATCCCGTAGGTTTGGTCATTGCTCCCAGCGCGCGACGCTGCGAGCGGGCAGTTACAACACTTCCATGCACATCCTGGTTTCGATCCTGCGGGGTTTATGGCGCGGCCTCGACGGCGTGCGCAAATTCCTGCACCTGCTGCTGCTCCTGATTATTTTCGGCTTTGTGTTCGGCGCGCTGCGCGTGTCGATTCCCACGGTGCCGTCGAAAGCAGCGCTCGTCATTTCGCCGGAAGGGCAGATCGTCGAGCAGCTCTCGGGCGATCCGATCGAGCGGGCCATCGAGGAAGCGCGAGGCCAAGGCCGCGCCGAGACCCTGCTCTGGGATCTGACGGACGCCATTCGCGCGGCGGCCAAAGACGATCGCATCCCGGTGCTCGTGCTCGACATGGAATATTTCCAGGGCGCCGGCCAGCCGACGCTCGAAGAGCTGTCGCGCGCCATCCGCGAATTCCGTGCGACGGGCAAGAAGGTCATTGCCTACGGGTCCGGCTACATGCAGGACCAGTATTACGTCGCGTCGCAGGCGGAAGAGATTTACGTCGATCCGCTCGGCTTCGTGATGATCGACGGCTACGACCGCTACCGCATGTTCTTCAAAGACGCGCTCGACAAGCTCGGCGTCGAGATGAACGTCTTCCGCGTCGGATCTTACAAAAGCGCGGTGGAGACTTTCACCCGCACTGACATGTCGCCGGAAGATCGCGAGGAAAGCCTCAGCTATCTCAACGCGTTGTGGAAGACATATCAGACGTCCACGACGAGCGCGCGCAAGTTACAGCCGGACGCGGTGTCCACCTACGTGTCGACGCTGCCGCAGACCATCGGCGCCGCCAAGGGCAATGCTGCAGCCGTGGCGCTTGAAGCAGGGCTCGTCACGGGCGTGAAGTCGCGCCTCGAAGTGGAAGAGCGCGTGATCCGCCTCGTCGGTGAGGATGAGCAGACGGGCTCGTATCACGCTGTGAGTCACCACGATTACGTGCGCGTCGTTCACGCGGAGAAGAAGCTCGACGGCGACGGCAAGGCGCGCATCGGCGTCATCGTTGCGGCTGGCGAGATCCTCGACGGCGATCAGCCGGGTGGCAGCATCGGTGGAGATTCCACAGCGCGGCTGATCCGCGAAGCGCGTATCGATGACGACATCAAAGCTGTCGTGCTGCGTGTCGACAGCCCGGGTGGCAGCGTTCTCGCGTCTGAACATATCTATCGTGAAGTCGTCGCATTGCGCGCTGCCGGGAAGCCGGTGGTGGTGTCGATGGGCAACTACGCGGCGTCGGGTGGCTATTACATTTCGGCGCCGGCGGACGAGATCTGGGCGAGCCCGGCGACGATCACCGGGTCGATCGGGATTTTCGCGATCATCCCGACCGTGGGAAAAACACTGAACAAACTCGGCGTGACAGTGGACGGCGTGGGCACTACGCCGCTGTCAGGTCAGATGCGTCTCGACAGGCCGCTCGGCCCCGAAGCGAGCACGTTGTTACAGGCGACGATCGAGCGCGGTTACGAAGAGTTTCTGGCGCGAGTGGCTAACGGCCGCAAGAAGACTCGCGATGAGATCAACGCCATCGCGCAGGGTCGCGTGTGGGCAGGCGAGGACGCGAAGCGCATCGGCCTGGTCGATCACCTCGGTGGATTCGACGACGCCGTGAAAGCCGCCGCCCGCCGCGCCAAGATCACGGAGTACGAGCTGCAGTTCGTCGAGCCAAGCCTCTCGTGGGCGCAGGAGCTCGTGTTGCAGGTGAAGATCGAGGCCGCGCAGGTGCTGATGCCGTCGACCAAGGCGACGGAAGCGCTGACTCGCGTGGTCACGAAGCTCGATCCGCTGGCCCGCGAAGTCGAGCGCCTGAGCCGGTTCTCGATGCCGAACCGGCTGTACGCCTACTGCTTCTGCAGCGCGCCCTGAGGGGCGCGCACCTTACAGCGTCGCCCAGTCCAGGATGACCTTGCCGGACTGGCCGCTGCCCATCGTCTCGAAGCCTTCGATGTAATCCTGCACCGGGAAGTGGTGCGTGATGATCGGATCGATGTTGAGGCCGCTCTGCAGCAGGCTCGCCATCTTGTACCAGGTCTCGAACATCTCCCGCCCGTAGATGCCCTTCAGGGTCAGACCCTTGAAGATGACCTCGTTCCAGTCGATGGCGGTCTCGCCCGGCGGAATGCCAAGAATCGCCACCGACCCGCCGTGATGCATCGTGCGTAACAATTCGCGGAACGCCTGCGCGTTGCCTGACATTTCCAGGCCAACATCGAAGCCTTCCTGCATGCCGAGATCTTTCATCGTCGCGTCCAGAGAATCGCGGCCGACGTTGATGGCGCGCGTCGCGCCCATCTTGCGAGCGAGATCGAGCCGGTAGTCGTTCACGTCCGTGATGACTACGTGGCGCGCGCCGACGAAGCGCGCGATCGCCACAGCCATGATGCCGATGGGACCCGCGCCTGTGATGAGCACGTCTTCACCGACCATGTTGAAGGCGAGGGCGGTGTGCGTGGCGTTGCCGAATGGATCGAGAATCGACGCGATGTCGTCCCGGATCGAGTCGTTCAACTTGAAAGCGTTGTCGGCGGGAATCGACAGATATTGCGCGAACGCCCCTGGACGGTTCACACCAACACCGACCGTGTTACGACACAGATGGCGCCGGCCCGCGCGACAGTTGCGGCAATGACCGCATGTGATGTGGCCCTCGCCGGAGACGCGATCGCCCGTCTGAAAGCCGCGCACTTCCGAGCCGATCTCGACGATGCGGCCACAATATTCATGGCCGACAGCCATGGGCACCGGGATCGTCTTCTGCGCCCATGCGTCCCACTTGTAGATGTGCATGTCAGTGCCGCAGATGGCGGTCTTCGCCACTTCGATGAGCACATCGTTCGGCCCGACTTTTGGCTCCGGAATATCTTCCAGCCAGATGCCCGGCGTCGCCTGTTTCTTCACCAGCGCCTTCATGATCGTGTCGTGCCTCGTCGTCTGTGTGGAGCGCTACTGAATGACGTTCAGCTCGCGACCTACCGTTATGAACGCTTCCAGTGCGCGATCGAGCTGCTCGCGAGTGAGGCCGGCAGACATCTGCGTGCGGATGCGCGCCTGACCTTTCGGCACCACCGGGAAGGAAAACCCGATGACATACACGCCGAGCTCCAGCAGCCGGTTCGCCATGCGACCCGCGAGCGTGGCATCTCCCAGCATCACGGGAATGATGGGATGCTCACCCGGCTTTAACGTAAAGCCCGCGCGCTCGAGCCCGGCGCGGAAGTGCCGAGTGTTGTCGAACAGCCTGGCGCGCAGATCTGGGGACTCTTCGAGTAAATCCAACACGCGCAGGCTCGCTGCTGCGATTACTGGCGGAATGCTGTTGGAGAAAAGATAAGGTCGCGAGCGCTGACGCAGCCACTCGACGACTTCCTTGCGAGCCGCGGTATAGCCGCCGCTGGCGCCGCCCAGTGCCTTGCCCAGCGTGCCCGTGAGAATGTCGACGCGATTCATGACGCCGCAATGCTCATGCGTGCCGCGGCCCGTCGCGCCCATGAAACCCGTGGCGTGGGAGTCGTCCACCATCACGAGGGCGTTGTAACGATCTGCCAGATCGCAGATGGCTTGCAGATTCGCGATGGTGCCATCCATCGAGAACACGCCGTCGGTCGCGATCAGTCGCGTGCGTGCGCCTTGCGCCTGTTGGAGACAGGTTTCGAGCTCCGCCATGTCGTTGTTGGCATAGCGATAACGCTGCGCCTTACAAAGTCGTACGCCGTCGATGATGCTGGCGTGATTGAGCGCGTCGGAGATGATCGCGTCCTGCTCGCCCAGCAGAGTTTCGAAGAGGCCGCCGTTGGCGTCGAAACACGAGGAATACAGAATTGCGTCTTCGGTGCCGAGAAAGCGGCTGAGGCGCGCCTCCAGTTGTTTGTGCAGCGTCTGCGTGCCGCAGATGAAGCGCACTGACGCCATGCCATAGCCGAAACGATCCAGCGCGTCACGGCCGGCTTCGCGAAGCGCGGCGTGGTTGGCGAGACCAAGATAATTGTTGGCGCAGAGGTTGACTACCTCATGCTCCCCCGTTACGACTACGCCACCCTGGGGGCTTTGCAGAACCCGTTCGCTCTTGTACAGGCCCTGCTCGCGCAGGCCGGCGAGGTCGCCGCGCAGGCGGTCAATGAACGCTTGATCCATGTGGCAAGTATACTCGTGGCTTATGGGGAAACACGCCGGCGCCGACAGCGAAGACTCGCACGATGCGGACAACGCGCGCCTCGACCGTTGGTTGTTCGCGGTGCGATTGTTCAAATCCCGCTCTCTGGCGGCCGACGCCGTGAGCGGCGGCAAGGTGCATCTCAACGAAGAGCGAGTCAAGCCGGCCCGCGCCGTACGTCCCGGTGACCGGGTTGCCTTCACGCGCGGCTCGGTCGTGTTTGATTGTGTGGTGCTCGCCACCCCCGAGCGTCGCGGTCCGGCGAAAGAAGCCAGCCAATGTTATGAGGAGACCGAGGCAAGTCGCGCGCGGCGGGTCGAGTTCGCCAACCGCATGCGTCTCGCATCGGCCCTCGCGCCATCGCCGGCGGGCCGTCCTGATAAGCACGACCGTCGTCTTTTGCGACGCATGCGTGGCCGCGACGACTGACAGTCGGTCGCTTTTGCCGGAGTCCAGATGAATACCACCCTGTTGAAGAGCAACCGGCTCTTCATCGCGCTCGCCGGATTCTTTCTCACCAACGCGCTGATCGCCGAATTCGTCGGCGTGAAGATCTTCTCCCTCGAGGAGACATTAGGTCTGCAGGCTTTCGAGTGGCGGCTGCTGGGTGTGTCCGGCACGCTGAATTTCACCTCGGGGGTGTTGCTCTGGCCGTTCGTCTTCATCATGACGGACGTCATCAACGAATATTTCGGCGTGCGGGGCGTGCGGCTCATTTCGTGGATGGCGGCCGCTTTCATCGCTTACGCGTTCGTGGTGGCCTATGTTGCCATCGGGCTGGCGCCGGCCGGTTTCTGGATGGACGCCAATGCGGCGCTCGGCGTGCCGGATATCCAGAAGGCGTACGGCATCGTTTTCGGTCAGGGGTTGTGGACGATCGGGGGATCGCTTATTGCATTCCTCGTCGGTCAGCTTGTAGACGTGCTGGTGTTTCACCGGATTCGCCGGGCCACCGGGGAGCGTATGGTCTGGCTGCGGGCGACGGCGTCCACGGCGGTTTCCCAGCTGCTCGACAGTTACATCGTGCTCTACATTGCTTTCGTGATCGGTCCGCAGAAGTGGCCCATCCCGCAGTTCCTGGCGGTAGGCACAGTGAACTACGTCTACAAGGTGGGAGCGGCGATTGCGCTCATCCCCCTGTTGTATCTCATGCGAAGGGTGATCGAGCGTTACCTGGGACGTGATATGGCGCATGCGTTGCGGGAAGAGGCCGCGCAGTAACGATTTTCGCAAAGGTAGCTCAGATCATGACGCTCAGCGTCTTCGATATTTTCAAGATTGGCATCGGTCCTTCGAGCTCGCACACCATGGGGCCGATGCGCGCGGGCCGCGTGTTCGCGTCACGACTGAAGCAGGACGGCCTGCTCGGCGAGACCACGGAAGTGGCCGTCAGATTGTATGGATCGCTTGCGCTCACCGGCGTGGGCCATGGGACGGATCGCGCTGTGCTCGTGGGCCTCGAAGGCGCCGATCCTGAAAGCGTCGATCCGGATCTCATCGAGCCGGCGGTGCAGCGCATTCGCACCACGTCACGTCTGAATCTGCTGGGCGAGCGCGAGATCACTTTCGATGAGCCGATGCAGCTGCTGTTCATGAAACACGAGCGCCTGCCGGGTCATTCCAACGGCATGCGCTTCACCGCGTTGGGCGTGGATGGGCAGGTGCTGCGCGAAGAGGATTATTACTCCATCGGCGGGGGTTTCATCCTGCGTGATGGGGAGACGAACGAGCCCGTCGATACGCAGGCGCCACCTGTGAAGGCAGCGCCGTATCCGTTCACATCGGGTGTCGAGTTGCTCGCCATGGCGCGGGATAACGGGCTTGAGCTGTATGAGCTCGTCATGGCGAACGAGCGCACCTGGCGTTCGGAAGCTGAGGTTCGCGCGGGCGTTCTGCATATCTGGTCGGTGATGAAGGCGTGTGTCGAGCGCGGCTTTCGTCAGACGGGCGTGTTGCCGGGGGTGCTGAAGGTTCGGCGCCGGGCACCGAAAATGTTTCGCATGTTGACGGAGAGCTCGACGCCCGGTCCGCTGGATGCGATGGATTGGGTGAACGCGTTCGCGCTTGCCGTGAACGAAGAGAATGCGGCGGGTGGACGTGTCGTTACCGCACCTACCAATGGTGCGGCGGGCATCGTTCCGGCGGTGTTGCATTACTACAGGCGTTTCGAGTCGGCTGCGGGTGACGATGGCGTGCTTCGGTTCTTGTTAACGGCTGGCGCGATCGGCATGTTGTACAAGCTGAACGCTTCGATCTCCGGCGCGGAGATGGGTTGTCAGGGTGAAGTGGGTGTGGCGTGCTCGATGGCTGCGGCGGGGCTGGTGGCTGCTCAACACGGTACCAACGAGCAGATCGAGAACGCGGCGGAGATTGGCATGGAGCACAACCTCGGGCTCACGTGCGATCCAGTGGCGGGGCTGGTGCAGATTCCGTGTATCGAGCGGAATGCGATGGGCGCGGTGAAAGCGATCAACGCGGCGCGTCTGGCGATGCGCGGCGATGGCACTCACAAAGTCACGCTGGATCAGGTCATCGCCACGATGCGCCAGACCGGCGCCGACATGTCGACCATTTATAAGGAAACATCGCAGGGCGGTCTCGCCGTCAATGTTCCTGAATGTTGAGGCTTACGCCCAGAGCGAGAACAGGCGCTGGGGTGGGGTTTCGTAGCGGGCTTCGGTCAGCGTGTCGTTGGCGACTTCGGTCCAGTCTTCGGTTTTGAAAGCCAGCGTGTAGGCGCCCGCCGTTTCCATATCCTGCGCCACGCCTCGAGGGGAGAGCGCACGCGCAAGCTCGGTAAGCCCCGGATTGTGGCCCACGATCATCAGATGTTGCACGCGTGGCCCCGTCGCATGCACGACAGTCAGAATGTCTTCCGGATGCGCGAGATACAAACGCTCTTCACGCAACACCGCCCGACTCGCAAGCTCCAGCTCGCGCGCGAAAATATCAGCCGTACTTTGCGTCCGCTGCGCCGGACTCACGACCAGCAGATCAGGCACCAGCGCCAGTTCTAACAGACGCCGCGCCATGGACTCGGCCTCGCCATGTCCACGCCGGGTGAGCGGGCGCTCGAAGTCGGCGATCCTGGGGTCCTTCCAGTCGGCATTGGCATGGCGGACCAGCGTGAGACGCTTCATTCAGGTACCTCGACGAGGATGCGGCCATTGGCCTGGCGAACATTGAAAGTGCGCACCGGCTCGTAAGCCGGAGGCGACAACGCGTCTCCGGTGCGCAGGCAAAACTGCGCACCGTGTCGCGGGCAGGTAATTCGGCAGTCTTCGACGGTGCCGTCGGCTAACGGTCCGTCGTCGTGCGTGCAGCGGTCTTCCACCGCATGGAAGGTGTCACCGCAACGCGCCACTATGATGGCGTAGCCATCCACTTCAGCTGACAGCAGCGCGTTATCGCTCAATCCATCTGCGGCGCAGACGTCGATCCAGTCGGGAGGCATGGTGGCGGTATCAGAACATTCCGGTCTGGAGGCGCGCGGCCTCGGACATCATCGATTGGCTCCACGGCGGATCGAAGGTCAGCTCCACGTTCGCCTCGCGCACCGTAGGAATGCGAAGGATCTTATCCCTTACGTCCTCGACCAGCACCTCTCCCATGCCGCAGCCGGGAGCGGTAAGCGTCATCTTGACGCTGACGGTTCGGGTGCCATCCTCGTTGGGCGTGAGCTCGCACTCGTAGACCAGCCCGAGATCCACGATGTTGATCGGAATCTCAGGGTCATAGCACGTGCGCATCTGCGCCCAGCAGATGTCCTTGATGTCTTCGTCCGTCGCGTTCGGCGGCAGCTCCGGCGGTTTGACAACCTCTTTGCCGATGGCGTCCGCATCCTCGCCGCTGATGCGGAAGAGGTTGCCATCCACATACACGGTGAAGCTGCCGCCGAGCGCCTGCGTGATGTAACCCGCTTGACCGGGCCGCAGCGTGATCTCGACGCCAGCGGGCACGATCACCCCTTTGACGTCCCGGTTGACCACAAAGGGTTCGTTCTCGTGAGTGCGCATGATTACTCCGTGGATACCGTCGTCATGGCGGCAGCGGCTGCCGCAGCGTTGGCGCTATCCACATTGGCGAGTGCCGCGTTCAGGGTGTGCCAGCACAGGCTCGCGCATTTCACTCGTGCGGGGAACTCACGCACGCCAGACAGCGCGGCGAGCTTGCCAAGATCTGATGTCACGACGGCATCATCACGCGTCAACAGGTCATGCACTTTCTCGAACAGTGCGTGGACCGCCGCGCGATCCTTGCCTTTGATGCTTTCCGTCATCAGCGACGCGGAGGCGGTGGAAATCGCACAGCCCTTGCCTTCGAAGCGCACGTCCGCCACGCGATCACCCTCCATCGCAATGGACAGCGTGAGCCGGTCGCCGCATAACGGATTGTGGCCTTCCGCGATCGCATCGGCCGCATCGAGCTTGCCGAAGTTCCGCGGCCGGCGATTGTGATCGAGGATCACGTCGCGATAGAGATCTTTCAAATCCATCAGCCAAACACCTCGCGCGCTTTCTGGAGCGCGGCGACCAGCCTGGCGACGTCGTCGGCCGTGTTGTAACAACCGAACGAGGCGCGCGCCGTCGCGGGAATGTCGAAAAATTCCATGACGGGCATCGCGCAGTGATGTCCCGTGCGAACGGCGACACCCTCGTTGTCGAGAATGGTGCCGAGATCATGGGGATGCACCCCGTCCATCGTGAACGAGATGACCGCTGCTTTATGCGCGGCGGTACCGATGATGGTGATGCCGGGAATTTTTTCCAGCTCGGCTGTGCCGAGGGCGAGCAGGCGTTGCTCATGCGCGGCGATAGCTTCGATGCCGAGGCCTTCCACGTAATCCAACGCGGCGGCGAGACCTACCGCGCCGGACATGTTCGGCGTACCCGCTTCGAACTTCCACGGCAGGTCGTTGTAGGTGGTCTTGGTAAAAGACACGGTCAGAATCATGTCGCCGCCGCCTTGCCACGGCGGCATCGCGCGCAGCAGCTCTTCACGGCCATACAACACGCCAATGCCGGTCGGGCCATAAATCTTATGCGACGAGAACGCATAGAAGTCGCAATCGAGCTCGCGGACGTCCACCTTGGAGTGGGGAACGGCCTGCGCGCCGTCGATCAGCACCGGTATCTGACGCGCGTGCGCCGCCTCGATGATCTGCTTCACCGGCAACACGGTGCCTAGCGCGTTTGAGACATGCGCTACCGCGACGAGTCGAGTGCGCGGCGACAGCAGTTTAATAAACTCATCGAATATCAGCTCGCCGCGCTTGTCGATGGGCGCGACTCGCAGCGTGCAGCCCGTCTGCTCACAGACCATCTGCCACGGCACGATGTTGGCGTGATGCTCGAGCGCGGTAATCAGAATTTCATCGCCCGGGCCGAAGCGCGGACGTGCATAAGCCTGCGCCACCAGGTTGATGGCTTCGGTCGTGCCCCGGGTGAAGATGATTTCCTTGCTCGAGCGCGCGTTCAGATATTGCTTCACGCGCTCGCGGGCGCCTTCGTAGGCAGCCGTCGCTTCCTGGCTCAGCATATGAACGCCACGATGCACGTTGGCGTGCGAGTGGGTTTCGTATTCTTCCACTGCACGCAACACGGCCCAGGGGCGCTGCGAGGATGCGGCGCTATCCAGATACACGAGCGACTTGCCGTGGACCGTGCGGTTGAGAATCGGAAAATCCTGGCGGACGCGCGCGACGTCCAGCACCTGCAACTCCGCAGCGGATCTGCGCGCCGTGGCAACCATTACAGCAGCTCCTTCAGGGCCGTAGCCTCTTGCATCTGGCCGGCAATGCTCTGCTCGATTTGCCGGCGTAATTCAGGGACGTCGATCTTCGCTACGATGTCCTGGAGAAAAGCCCACTTCAGCAGCTGTTGGGCGGTGTCGCGCTCGAGTCCGCGTGAGAGAAGATAGAACAGCATCGTTTCGTCGAGCTTGCCGGCGGTGGCGCCGTGGCTGCACTTCACATCGTCTGTATAGATTTCGAGCTGCGGACGCGCGTCGATTTCCGCCTCGGGGCCTGCGAGCAGCCCGCGAAGGGATTGTCTGGAATCCGCGCCGTTGGCGCCTTCGCAAACGACGACCTTGCCGTTGAACGCCACACGCGAGCGGCCGGCGGCAATGCCGCGGAAGTTCTGTTCCGTGCGGGTCCTGGGCGCGATGTGGTCGACGTGAACGAAAGTGTCCTGCACCTGACGATGATCGGCAACGCTCACGACATGTACGCCCACTTCCGCGCGCTCGCCAGCCAGGCGAATTTGTAAGGTGGACCGGGCGGAGAGGCCACCGAGATTGACTGAGCGCAGCTGATATATGCCGTCCTGGGAAATGTCGGCCTTCAGTGTGTCGAACCACAGTGCCGCCGGATTTACCTGCTGCACGCGATAGTGATTCAGCACGGCGCCGCGTCCGATGTTGACGCTGACGGAGCCGTTCACGAAGCTGGCTTCGCCACCCACGCTGATGTGGCGCTCGATTACGCCGACGCGCGCGTCGGCTTCGACATGCAATTCGAGTCGGGGATAAGACGCTGCCGTCTGTGAGGAGGCGCGAGCTACAAACACGAACTCGAGGCAGGTTGGGCAATCGGTGCGCGCGGAGACATGAACCGCGGCGCCGTCGGTAGCAAACGCGTCGTTCAGCAGCGCAAAGCGCTCATCACCCGGATCGAAGCGGCCCGAAGGGCGTTGGGTTTCTGCGTCAGCCAGACCAACAGGGCTTCCAACGCCGGCAGAGCCGCCGAGCCCGGTGGGAGTGCCACCCGGCGCCGCGCGCAACGAGCGGAAACTCACTCCCTGATGTCTGGTATCGCTCGACAGCTCCGGCGCAAACACGCCATCTACAAATGTGAAGCGCAGGTAGCCGTCGATCGCCGGCGGCATATCCGCCACGCTGACAGCGGGACTGACCTCCTGCGCAGCGGGTGCAAAGCGCACCTTCTCCAACGCACGCAGGTTCGTGTACTTCCAGTTGTCATCGCGCACGCTGGGCAGCCCCCGCGCCGCGAGCACTTCCATTGCTCGAGCGCGACGTTCGCCGCCGACCACCTGTGCCGGAAACAGCGCCGCCGCAGCGACATGCTCCTGAATGATTCGCGTCGAAAGAGGAGTGCTCATGCAGCCTGGTCCGTGACCCAATCGTAGCCGCGCTTCTCGAGCTCGAGCGCAAGCGACTTGTCGCCGCTGCGGGCGATGCGTCCCTTCACCAGCACATGCACGTGATCGGGAATGATGTAATCGAGCAGCCGCTGATAATGCGTCACCAGCACGAACGAGCGCTGCGGCGAGCGCAGGATGTTGACGCCGTTCGCCACGACCTTGAGCGCATCGATGTCGAGGCCTGAGTCGGTTTCATCCAGCACGCCGAGGCGCGGCTCGAGCACGAGCATCTGCAGAATTTCGTTGCGCTTCTTCTCGCCGCCCGAGAATCCCTCGTTGACGCCGCGGCTGAGAAAACTCTCATCCATGCGCATGAGCTGCATCTTCTCGCGGACGATCCCCAGGAAATCAAACGCGTCGACCTCCGGCAAGCCGCGATGCTTGCGGGCGGCATTCACCGCCGCCTTCAGCAGATAAACATTGTTTACCCCGGGAATCTCGACCGGGTACTGAAAGCCGAGAAACACGCCTTCGCGCGCTCTTTCTTCAGGAGCTAGCGCCAGCAGATCGTTGCCGTCATACATAACGCGGCCCGACACAATCTCGTATCCGGGCCGTCCCGCCAGCACGTGCGCGAGCGTGCTCTTGCCCGAGCCGTTCGGACCCATGATCGCGTGGATTTCGCCCGCGCCCACATCGAGCGACAGTCCATTCAATACTTTCTTGCCACCGACGGTGACGTGCAGATTTTCAATCTTCAACAACATCGCTTCGTTCCTCATCAACCGACGGCGCCTTCGAGGCTGACCGCGAGCAGGTTCTGCGCTTCGACGGCGAACTCCATGGGCAGCTCGCGGAAAACGGATTTACAGAAGCCGCTGACGATCATGTTCACCGCGTCTTCCGGCGAGATGCCACGCTGCAAGGCGTAGAACAGCTGGTCGTCGCTGATCTTCGATGTGCTCGCTTCATGCTCGACGGTGGCCGTGGGGTTTTTGACTTCCACATACGGAAAGGTGTGCGCGCCGCAGTGGCCGCCCATCAGCAGGGAATCGCACTGGGTAAAGTTGCGAGCGCCATGCGCGCTCGGCAGCATCTTCACCAGCCCGCGATACGTGTTCTGTGCGTGACCCGCGGAGATGCCTTTCGCCACGATGGTGCTGCGAGTGTCCGGGCCGATGTGAATCATCTTCGTGCCGGTGTCGGCCTGCTGATAATTGTTGGCCACCGCCACCGAATAAAACTCGCCAATGGAGCCCGCGCCCTTCAGCACGCAGCTTGGATATTTCCACGTGATCGCGGAGCCGGTTTCGACCTGCGTCCACGAAATATGGGAATTCCTGCCGCGGCACTCGCCACGCTTGGTGACGAAGTTGTAGATGCCGCCAACGCCGTTGACGTCGCCCGGATACCAATTTTGCACGGTCGAGTACTTGATATAGGCGTCGTCCAGCGCGACCAGCTCGACCACCGCGGCGTGGAGCTGATTCTCGTCGCGCATCGGCGCGGTGCAGCCTTCGAGATAACTGACATGCGCGCCATCATCCGCAATGATCAGTGTGCGCTCGAACTGGCCCGTCTTCGCCGCGTTGATGCGGAAGTAGGTCGACAGCTCCATCGGGCAGCGCACGCCTTTCGGCACGTACACGAACGATCCATCCGAGAACACCGCGGAATTCAATGCGGCGTAATAGTTGTCGGTATGGGGCACGACGCTACCGAGATAGCGCTCGAGCAATTCCGGATGCGTATGCACCGCTTCCGAGAACGGGCAAAACACGACACCCGCTGCAGCCAACTTATCTTTGAACGTTGTAGCCACTGACACGCTGTCGAACACGGCGTCCACAGCAACACCCGCGAGCCGCGCGCGTTCATGCAGCGGCACGCCGAGCTTCGCGTAAGTCTCGAGCAGCTTCGGGTCGACCTCGTCGAGGCTCTTCGGCCCATCCGTCTTCGACTTCGGGGCGGAGTAGTACGAGATCGCCTGGAAGTCGATCGGCGGATAGTGCACGTGCGCCCACTTCGGCTCGCGCATGGTCTGCCAATGACGGAACGCCTTCAGGCGCCAGTCCGTCAGGAACGCCGGTTCGCGTTTTTTTAGAGAGATCAGTCGAACGACGTCTTCATCGAGCCCCGGAGGGACCGTGTCCGATTCGATATCGGTGATGAACCCGTGGCGGTAACGCGCTTCGAGCAGATTCTCTAGCTGGCTGTCTAGCTGGCTATCGGTTGCACTCATGATGTCTATAAGTCGTTGAGATTCGGACGGGGTTTGCGGGCCACGACGGCCTGCATCTCGCGATCGAGCGTCGGCAGGCGCGGCTGAATGGCATCGAGCCCCGCGAGTTGGGCCAGCGTGACTTCGTGAAGCGAGCGGCGGATGGCGATATTCACTTTCTGCCATGCCCGGCCGACGCGACACGTACCTTCGATGCCACACTGGCTGCGGGCGGAGGCGCAATCAGTCAACGCGACCGGCCCCTCCAGCGCATCCAGAATATGAGCGGCGGTGATCTCGGTCGCGGGCCGGGCAAGCTGATAGCCGCCATGGGTGCCGCGCGTCGAGATCACGAGCTTGGTGCGTTGCAGCTGCTTCAGGAGCTTGCTGACGGTGGGCAACGCCAGATGCGTCGCCTCGGCCACGGCCGTCGCGGTTTGGACACGCTCCGGCTGCTCGGCGAGAGAAGCCAGGATGACGGTCGCATAATCGGTAAGCCGACTGATACGTAACATGACGCCTCCGGGAAGTAGGACTAGCTTAGTCCTGTTTACCCGGTTCGCCAAGCCGCCATGCCATGGCCCTTAAGGAGCAGGGCGGGGCGGGCCCTTCCTTTGCTATCCTTGCCGCCCGTTTCAATAGCATACGGGCCGGTTGGGAATCAGTGGTTCCCACGCATCAACGGCTCAAATTTTCAGTTGGAGGACCGATGACGAATCGTAACGAGCTCGCTCAGATCGCACGCGCGGTAGTGGCAAAGAACAAGGGCATCCTGGCGGCCGATGAAAGCTCGGGAACGATCAAGAAGCGGTTCGACGGCATCAAGCTCGAGTCGACCGAAGAGCATCGCCGCACCTATCGCGAGCTGCTGTTCACCACCCCGAAGGCGGCCGAATACATCAGTGGCGTGATCCTTTATGACGAAACCCTTCGTCAGAAGACCAAAGACGGCGTGCCGTTCCCCGAATACCTCACGAAGCTCGGCATCGTTCCGGGCATCAAGGTCGACACGGGCGCGAAAGCCCTCACGAATTTCCCTGGCGAGACGATCACAGAAGGCCTCGACGGTCTGCGCGAACGCCTCGCGGAATATCACAAGCTGGGTGCGCGTTTCGCCAAGTGGCGTGGCGTGATCGACATTGCGGATGGCATTCCTACACGCTTCGGCATCGAAGCCAACGCTCATGCGCTCGCGCGTTATGCAGCGCTCGCTCAGGAAGCCGGCATCGTGCCGATCGTCGAGCCTGAGGTGTTGATGGATGGTGGCCACTCCATTGACCGCTGTGAAGAAGTCACGAGCGCGGTGTTGCAGGCCACGTTCGATCAGCTGTTCGCACATCGCGTGTTTCTCGAAGGCATCATCCTGAAACCCAACATGGTGATCTCCGGCAAGAAGGCGGCGAACCGCGCCAGCCCCGAGCAGGTTGCCGAGGCCACGGTGCGCACGCTGAAGCGCCACGTGCCGTCGTCCGTGCCGGGCATTGCGTTCCTCTCGGGCGGTCAGTCGCCTACGGAAGCAACGCTGCATCTTTCGCTCATCAACAAGCTGGGTCCGCTGCCGTGGACCGTCACATTCAGTTACGGTCGCGCGCTGCAAGACACCGCGTTGAAGGCGTGGGGTGGCTCGTCCGCCAATTTCTCTGCCGGGCAGACGGAATTTTTCAAGCGGGCGAAGCTCAATGGATTGGCTGCCACCGGCAGCTACGATTCCAAACTGGAGAGTCAGGCGGCCTGATAAGCCCCGCTCGTCTAACGCGTGACCCAAACAGAGCTCCCTCAAGACACGTCGGTGGCAGCTGCCGCCGACGTGGTTGTCGATGTGCGCGACGTGCACTACGCCGTTGGCCGTCGCACCATCTTTTCCGGCCTCAATCTGCAGGCGCGCAAGGGTCGCATCACCGCGATCATGGGCCCGAGCGGCACCGGAAAGACCACACTCCTCAAGCTGATCACGGCGCAGATCGCACCCCAGCGCGGCAATGTACTGGTTTGGGGACAGGATCTGCCGAAGCTCCGCCAGCGGGAAATATTCGCCGTGCGCAAGCGCATGGGCATGCTGTTTCAGAACGGCGCGCTGCTCACCGACATGGATGTGTTCGAGAACGTGGCGTTCCCGCTCCGCGAACATACAGACCTGCCCGAAGAGCTGATCCGCACCCTGGTGCTGACGAAGTTACATGCGGTAGGCCTGAGAGGCGCCGCGCGTCTCATGCCCGCGGAGCTGTCAGGTGGCATGTCACGACGGGTGGCGCTCGCCCGCGCGATCGTGATGGATCCCGAGATTCTGATTTACGACGAGCCCTTTGTCGGTCTCGACCCTATCTCTTTAGGGGTGATTTTGCGCCTCATCCGGCAGATGAACGAAGCGCTGGGGATCACCAGCATTGTCGTGTCTCATGACGTGAAGGAACTGGCGACCATCGCTCACGAAAGTTATCTACTGTCGGAAGGCAAGGTCGTGGCTTCGGGCACGCCTCAGGAGCTCGCGACGAGCGACTCCGATGTCGTGCGCCAGTTCATGAACGGCGATGCGGACGGTCCGGTGCCGTTTCACTATCCCGCGCCAGATTACTTCGAGCAGCTGCTCCGAGTTGAGAAGCGATGACCCGCGTCGCGATCCCGGACATCCTGCCCATCCGGGCGGTGCGCACGCTGGGCGTGACCGTTATTTTTCTCGTAGCGGTGTTGAAGCAGTGCATCCCCGCGTTTGCACGGCCGCACCTGATCCTGCTCCAGATTTACAATGCGGGCGCCCGCTCCCTCACCATCATCATGTTGTCGGGCCTGTTCGTGGGCATGGTGTTGGGGTTGCAGGGCTACGATCTCCTGCAACGCTTCGGTTCTGAAGACGCGCTGGGTGTTGCCGTCGCGTTGGGTTTGTTGAAGGAACTTGCGCCTGTTGTGACGGCGTTGCTGTTTGCCGGCCGCGCGGGCACGTCGCTCACTTCGGAAATCGGCCTGATGCGCGCGACAGATCAGCTCACAGCCATGCAGATCATGGCCGTCGATCCGCTGCGTTATGTCGTTGCACCACGCTTCCTGGCCGGCGTCATCGTGATGCCGTTGTTGGTTGCGGTGTTCAGCGTCATCGGCCTGTTTGGTGCGCAGATCATTGGTGTCGGGTTGATGAGCATCGACAGCGGCGCGTTCTGGTCGCAGATGCAGAGCGCCGTGCAGTTGAACGACGTCATGGAAGGCATCATCAAGAGCGTGGTCTTTGGTATCGGCTGCAGTCTCATCGCCGTGTTCCAGGGATACAACGCCGAGCCTACGGCTGCCGGTGTGGGCCTGGCCACGACACGCACGGTAGTGGCTTCCTCCGTCCTGACACTTTTTCTCGACTACGGCCTCACCGCCGCTTTCCTGTAGGGGATATTCGATATGCCAGCCAATCGCAATCTCGAGATCGGAACGGGGCTTTTTGTCCTGCTCGGTTTCGTGGCGCTGCTGTTCCTGACGACGCAGCTGCCGGGCAGCGGCTTGAAGCTGAGCAGTGCGGCTTCCGGTTACCAGGTGACGGCGCGTTTCGACAACATCGGGGACCTCAAGCCGGGGGCGCCCGTTAGTCTTGCGGGCGTGCGTATCGGTGAGGTGCAGGACATCGCCATCGACCCGCAGGATTTCAAAGCGGTGGTGAAGATGCGGATCGCGACCCAATACAACACGATTCCGGACGACAGCGACGCGGGCATTCAGACGCAGGGGCTGCTCGGCGGCAAGTACGTAGGTGTGAACCCGGGCGGCTCCGAGTCGTATCTGAAAGAGGGCAGCACCATTGAGTTTACGCAGTCGGCCATCGTGCTCGAGAACCTCGTGAACCGGTTGTTCTCGACGATCGCGAGCCGGCCATCGGGTGGCGACAGTGCGGCGGGCGAAGCCGCGCCGGCGCCTGCGCCGACCACGACGCCCGACGCTGCAAAATAGTTTTCAGGAGAACTTTCATGAAGTTTATGACGGCATTGATGGGCAGCGCGCTGCTGGCGTTCGGCACTGTGCATGCAGCCGAGAACGTCGACGCCTCCAGCCCGAGCCAGCTCATCGAGACCTCGGCGCAGGCGATGCTGAAAGATCTCGACGCCAACCGCGCCGCGTACAAGCAGGATCCCGCGAAGATCAGCGCGCTGGTCGAGAAGTACCTGCTGCCGAACTTCGACGTGGATTATTCGGCGCAGCTCGTCCTGGGCCGCCACTGGCGCACGGCTACGCCAGATCAGCGCAAGCGCTTCATCGACGCGTTCTACAAGTCGCTGCTGCGTAATTACGGCAGTGCCATTGCGGAGTTCACAGGCGACCGCCTGCGCGTCATTCCGAGTAAGGTGGAGCCCACTGCAGATCGCGCGACGGTTCGCACCGAGGTAAAGCGTAGTGACGGTTCACGCATTCCGGTGAACTACAGCCTGCGAAAGACGGATACCGGCTGGAAAGCGTGGGATGTCGTCATCGAAGGCATCAGCTATGTGAAGAGCTTCCGCGACGACTTCGGCGCGCAGATCGATAGTCAGGGCATCGACGCGGTGATCACGCGTCTGGAGAAGGGGGAGATCGTTAAACCGGCTCCCGGCACCACTTGAACGGAGAGGTCGTCGCGATGAAATCGTACTTTCAGTGCTCGATCCAGGTCGCGGAAACCGTGCCCGGCCACATTCGGGTGTGCGGCGATCTGACGTTTGAAACCGCGCGTCGCTCGCGTCAGCTCGGTGTCTATATCATCGAGAACTCTAAGGAGAACATCGATGTGGACTGCACCGACGTGCGCGAATCTGACAGTGCGGGGCTGGCGGTGTTGCTCGACTGGCTGTCGCTCGCGCGCAAGCACGGGCGCGTGCTCACATTCGTGAACATGCCGGAATCGATGCGCGCGCTGGCGCGCATCAGTGACGTAGAGAGTTTGCTCGAACCGGCGCTCGCCGCGGCCTGATCTGTGAAACTGCCCGCCTTTGAGCGGGCAGTTTCACCGCCGAGTTAGTTCGGCTGCGGCGCATTCGCGCCTTCGCCTTCCAGCAGTTCTTCTTCCATCGGCTCTTCCGGCACGTCGCCGTCGCGAACCTGATATTCGCGCCGCTGCAGATACACGTTTCTCAGCAAGCCATACCGGTCGTAAGCGCCGTCGAGCTGCTTTTCCACTTCAAGGAGGTTGGCGCGCATGTCGAGCAGGCGTACCGCGTACAGGCCATAACGAAGCGCGTCGTCCTCGATGTAGTGCATGGGGTGGGCGTACGTATCCGCGAAGGTGGCAACGCCGTCACGTACGGTGGAAGGTCCCATCAGCGGGATTACCAGATACGGCCCTGAAGGCGTGCCCCATTTGCCGAGCGTCTGCCCGAAATCCTCATCGTTCATGTCGAGGCCCGCGGCAGAAGCGGGATCGAAGAGGCCGCCCAGGCCGATGGTCGTATTCATGAGGAAGCGACCCGTGTCGTTCGCGGCGGGCTTGAACTTACCCTGCAACACGTTGTTGACCAGCGTCACTGGCGTGCCGAGGTTATTGAAGAAATTGGTGACGCCCTTGCGCACGACGCGTGGGGTGACCTTCACGTAACCCTTCGCGACCGGCTTCAGGATCGCGCGATCCAGCGCGTCGTTGAATTTGTAGGTGGCGCGATTGACGCGTTCAAAAGGGTCGCGAGGATCCCGTTTTGCTTCGGGCTGTGTGGCGCAACCCGCGCTCAACAGACCCACCAGTGCGAGCGAGACGGCGGCGAGAAGGTTCATTGCGACCCTTGGGCTTTGACGAAAGTGGCCGCGATTGTAACAGGGCTCACGGCCGCCGAGTCTGCGCCGCACTGTCTCCAAAGAGGGAGACGACTTACCGACTATTGCTGACGCGGCGAAGATTGACGGTGGAGAGATATTCTCGAATTTCGTCCCGTCGCGCCCTGTAACGCTGACGCTGCACGTCCGTCAGGTTAGGGGCATTGAGCGCGAGATCCAGTTGTTGTACCGCCAGCTGCAGGTCGCCGCTCGCGATGTGGTACTCGCCCATGTAGTAATACGAGTCGCCCGTGTCGCCCGCGTTGTTGGCGGCGAGGGCGGTCAGCCGAATCTCAGAAGGTGTTGGCGGCACGTTGTTGAAAAGATCCAGCAGCAGCGTATGCGCTTCTTTTCCGCGGCCCGCGGCGATGAGCGCCTCCGCATAGCGGACGGAAAGCGGCACGTTGCGCGGGAATATTTGCAGCGCGTGCGCGAAGGTGGAGAGGCCGTCGTTCTGCAATCCGCCGGCGACCTCGGCCTGGCCGAGCGCGGACCACAACATCGTCAGTCCCTGATATTTCTGGATCAGCGCCGAGAGAATTTTGGCCGCCTGCTGATTCTTGCCCGCCGTCATCAGGGAGAGCGCTTCGCCGTAGCGCTTGCCGAGATCGGTTTTCGCCGCCGGGTCTTCGTCGTCGTTCACAACGACGTTGCGAGCTTCGATATCGTCACGAACGGTGATGTGCTTCAGACGCTCGCGCACCAGCAGATAACTGGACGATTCCATATTGCGCGGCGTTTCATACTGCGAAGCGCGCGAGCGGGATTCTGCTATGCGGTTGGTGGTGACCGGATGGCTCTGAATCATCTCAGGCACATACATTCCCGCGAGCCCGCTGCGACGGCCCATCGTTTCGAAGAACGCGGGCATCGCCTGCGGATCGAACCCCGCCGCGGCGAGAAAGCTGATGCCGACGCGATCCGCTTCGTATTCGTTGGCGCGTGTGAAGTTGATCTGCTGTTGCGCGGCCAGACCCTGGGAGGCGGCAATCGCGCCTTGTACGCCATCTCCACCCACAGCGGCGCCAACAAGAATCGCGGCGAGAATGGCGGCCGCGTTAGCGAGGCTCTGCCGGCTCTGCGCATTGATCGTGCGCGCAATGTGCCGCTGCGTGACGTGCGCGATTTCGTGCGCGAGCACGCTCGCGAGCTCCGACTCGTTCTTGGTGGCGAGCACGAGGCCGTAGTTGACGCCGATGAAGCCGCCGGGGAGGGCGAAGGCGTTGATGCTCGAATCCTTCACGACGAAGAATTTGAAGCGCTGCCCGCCTTCCTGCGCCTGGGCCGAAAGTCGCTGGCCTACTGTCTGGACGTACTCGGTGACCTCGGGGTCATCGACGAGCTGATTCTGGTCCCGCATCTGCCGGACGATCATCGCGCCCAGCTGATATTCGTCGTTGCCGGTGATGAGCTCACCCGCCGGATTGCCGATGTCCGGCAGATCCGAGCCCGCAGACTGCGCCACCGCGACCGTGGTCGCGGACGCGAGAGCGCAAAGCAGAAGAAGGGCTAGGCGGCGCATGAGTGGCTGTTCGACCCCGGGACGGACTCCGAGTTTCCCCCTGATCCTAGAGAATCTCGGAGGCGAAGTCCGCCAGACGCGAGCGCTCACCGCGCACCAGCGTGATGTGCCCCGAATGCGGCCATCCCTGGAAACGGTTCACGGTGTAGGTCAGGCCCGACGTGGTCTCGCTCAGGTACGGCGTGTCGATCTGCGCAATATTGCCCAGGCAGACGAGCTTCGTGCCGGGACCGGCGCGAGTCACCAGGGCTTTCATCTGCTTCGGTGTCAGGTTCTGCGCCTCGTCGAGAATGACGTAGCGGTTGAGGAACGTGCGCCCGCGCATGAAGTTCAGCGAGCGGATCTTGATGCGATTACGGAGCAGATCGTTCGTGGCCGCGCGGCCCCAGTTGCCGCCTTCGGGGCTCGAGGTCAGCACCTCGAGATTGTCCATGAGCGCGCCCATCCAGGGCTCCATCTTCTCTTCCTCCGTGCCGGGCAGAAAGCCGATGTCCTCGCCGAGCGGAATCGTCACGCGCGTCATGATGATCTCGATGAAGCGATTCGTCTCGAGGGTCTGCGTGAGTCCCGCGGCGAGCGCCAGCAAAGTTTTGCCCGTGCCTGCCGGACCCAACACCGTCACGATGTCGATCTCGGGATCCATCAACAGATTCAGCGCGAAGTTCTGCTCGCGATTGCGCGCAGTGATGCCCCACACGTTGTGACGCTCGCTGCGGAAATCTCGCAACAGCTCGACGGTGGCGGTGTCGCCTTCTTTGCCGCGAACGATGCCTTCAATGCCTTCCGGGCTGTCTTCGAAGATGCCCTGGTTCGGCAGCCACTCGCGCACGGCCGGCCCGTGAATCTCATAGAACGTGCGATCGCCTTCTTTCCATGAGCGCAGCTCGCCGCCATGCTGCTCCCAGAAGTCCGCAGGCAACGCGGTCATGCCGCTGTAAAGCAGGTCGCTGTCTTCGAGCGTCTTGTCGCTGTAGTAATCCTCGGCGTGAACGCCGAGCACCGCGGCCTTGATGCGCAGGTTGATATCTTTCGAAACCAACACGACCTGCGCGTCCGTGTATTCCTGCTGAAGCGCGAACGTCTGCGCGAGAATGGCGTTGTCGCCACCCTGGCCGGGCAGGTTCGCGGGCAATACACCGGTATGCTGGCGGGTCTGGAAAAACAGCCGGCCGCTCGAGGGACGCTTGCCGTGCAGGCCATTGCCGTTGTTCACGGAAAGACCCGAGGGCAGGGCGATGCCGCCGTCGATGCGCGCTTTGTCGGCGCCCTGAATCAGGTCGTCGAGAAAGCGGCTGACCTGGCGCACGTTGCGCGAGGTTTCGGAGAGGCCTTTCTTGTGCGCGTCGAGCTCTTCGAGAACGATCATCGGCAGATAGATGTCGTGCTCTTCGAAGCGGAAGATCGCGGTGGGATCGTGCATCAGGACATTGGTGTCGAGCACGAAGAGACGTCGTTGTTCAGTGCGCGCCGCTGTCGCTGGTGGCGCGATGACGGTGTCAGAGGGCTTTTGCCGCTTCAAGAACTTCCTCCGCGTGGCCCGGGACCTTTACTTTGCGCCATTCGCGCCGGAGCACACCCTGACTGTCGATCAGGAACGTACTGCGATCCACGCCCATGTATTTGCGACCATACAAGCTCTTCTCGCGAATGACATCGAACAGCTTGCACAGGGACTCGTCTTCATCCGACAGCAGCTCGAAGGGCAGGTTCTCTTTCTCCCTGAACTTATCGTGCGACTTCAGACTGTCGCGCGATACCCCAACGATCTGCACGCCGGCTCGTTTGAATTTCGCATACAGATCGCGAAAATTCTGACTTTGCGTCGTACAGCCCGAAGTCAGGTCCTTCGGATAGAAATACAACACCAGTGTCTTGCCCGCTGCCGCACCGAGCTGCCACTCGCTGCCTCCGGTCGCGGGACGGGAGAATTCAGGAACCTTCTTGCCGACGGCGATCTTCGCCATGCGCGGGCCTCATGCTCGCTGCTTCAGGATTTAACAGGCTCGAGTATGGCATCGAGATTGAGGGAATCGCAGAACTCCATGAATTCTTCACGCAGATGGGCGACCGGAATGCGGCTCGGCACGTTCACGATCATCTGCACGGAGAACATGGGCGCGCCCGTGTGGGCGGCGGGATAGCTGCGCGTCGACACTTCCGCGATATCGATGCCGCGCGTGGCGAAGAAGCCGGAGAGCTGCGAGACGATGCCGCTTTGATCGAGGCACACCACGTCGATGGAGTAGGGCAGCATGTCCGTGCGGGCGGCGCGCGGCTCGGTGCGTTTCAGGTGAATGCTGAGGCTGCTGGTCTCGGCGAGGCGCTTGAGCTCGGTTTCGAGCTTGGCGAGCGCGTGCCAGTTACCGGCGACGAGCAGCAGCATGGCGAATTCGGATCCGAGGCTCGCCATGCGACTTTCGCTGATATTGCCGCCGCATTCGCTGACCACACGCGTCAGCTCATGGACCATGCCAGTGCGGTCGCTGCCGATCGCGGAAACGGCCAGGTGCTGCTTCATCTCTTTGGAGGGTGTTCGGGTGTCGTTCAAAGCGGCTCGAAGTGTACCGGGACTGCAGGCGGGTTGCGACCGCGAAGCCGTGGTGGCAAAGACATCGGATTCGCTTGCCTAGTTCGAGGACCGGCTCGTAACATCGCGCGCTCTTCCCGCCCCTGGTCAATCCTCCAAGCAATCGCATGTTTTCAGGCAGTCTGGTCGCCCTCGTCACGCCCATGAAGCGCGACGGTTCCGTGGATTATGCAGCGTGGACGCGCCTGCTCGAGTTCCATATCGCCAATGGCACGAATGGCATCGTCGTCGGCGGCACCACCGGTGAGTCCGCTACGCTGAGCGAAGCGGAATTGCGCGAGCTGACGCAGAAAGCGTGCGCGCAAGTCGCGGGACGAATGGCGGTAATCGCGGGTGCGGGCACCAGCAGCACCGCTTACACCGTCGAGCGGGTGCGGTGGCTCTCGGAGCTGCCCATCGATGGCGTGCTCATCGTCACGCCAGCTTATGTCAGACCGCCGCAGGAAGGGCTGTATCAGCATTTCGCCGCGGTTGCGGCTGCGTCCCGAGCGCCGGTCATTCTCTACAACGTGCCCTCGAGAACGGCGGTCGACTTGCTGCCGGCCACGGTGGCGCGCCTGTCGCTCGTCCCCAATATCGTGGCGGTCAAAGAGGCCGTGGCGCAGATCGACCGCGTGCGTGAGCTCGTGTCGTCTGTGAAGCAGGGGTTCGTTGTCCTGAGTGGGGACGACGCCACGGGGCGAGAGGCCATGCGGGCAGGCGCGAAGGGCGTGATTACGGTGACTGGAAACATTGCTCCGCGCGCGATGTCTGACCTCGCGGCCGCCGCTCTCAGGGGCGACCACGATGAAGCGGCGCGTATCGATTCGGGTCTGGTCGCGCTTCATCGGGATCTGTTCGTCGAAGTGAATCCCATCGCGGTCAAATGGGCTCTGGTGCGCATGGGATTGATCGATGGAACCCTGCGTCTGCCGCTCGTCGAGCTGGCGCCCGCTCATCACGAAACGGTGCTCGCCGCAATGCGCACCGCCGGAGTTTCCTCATGATGCAAAGAGTCGTACGGTCGCTCGCGTTTGGGCTGGCTGTGCTTGCGATTTCAGGGTGTCGCTCCCTCGGCAGCTCCTGCCATGAGCCGAAGGAATATGCCGCGGCGGGCAGTGTGGCGCCGCTGAAAGTGCCGGCGGGCCTCGAGTCGCCGGATACGCGGAATGCTTTGCGTGTGCCGGAGCTCAACTCGCCGGAGCCGCCGCCTCGCAAGAAGGGCGATGCGTGTCTCGACGAGCCGCCCACGTATACGACGGCACCCAAGCCAGCCCCCTCGGCGTGAGTTGTTTCAGGCGGGCGCGTTATTTCCGCGAACTGCGGCTTCAGGAGATTTCCGGCCGCGGCCCTTAACGGGTATCATCGCGCGCTCGAACGGGAGACCCCCCTTCCAGGGTTTCCCTGCTTCAAATCGGAGAGATGGCCGAGCGGTCGAAGGCGCTGGACTGGAATTCCAGTAACATCTTCACGGGTGTTCGTGGGTTCGAATCCCACTCTCTCCGCCACAGTTGAAGTGGCATACGTTACGGCAGACACACCTGCTTTATCCCGGAGCAGTGAGGCAAATCCCGAGCGTGAGCCGTCTACTCGTTATTGACGAGCGTCACAGAGCCGCAGCATGCATCGGGATGCTCTGTTAGCAGAAGGTTGAACCTCCCGCCACCAACGCCGGCCAGCGTGTGGCTCGCGTAACGATAATCTCTCGCCCATCAACGGTGTTGCCAGCTTCACGCCGTTTGCAGCCGCGAGTGCATGAATGCGATCGAAGGGTTCGGTCCACGCATGCAACGCGAGGTCGAACGTGCCGTTATGCACGGGGACCAGCCACTCACCTTTGAGATCGAGATGAGCTTGCAGTGTTTCCTCGGGCTGCATGTGTACGTCTGCCCATTGCGAGTCATAGGCACCCGTCTCCAGTAACGTCACGTCGAACGGACCGAGGCGCTCGCCGATGGTTCTGAAGTCAGCGTGATAGCCCGTGTCGCCGCTGAAAAATATTCGCAAGTCGCCGACGACAATTACCCAGGAGGCCCACAGCGTGCGGTCGGCGTCAGTGAGTCCGCGTCCTGAGAAATGCTGCGCTGGTGCAGCGATGAGCTGTAGATCATCTATCTGCGTCTGCTGCCACCAGTCGAGCTGGCGTACTTTCTCTGCGTCGACGCCCCACGCGATCAACCTGTCGCCAACACCGAGCGGCGTAATGAAGAGTTCCACCTTGGGTGTCAGTTGCATGATGGCGGCACGATCGAGGTGATCGTAGTGATCGTGCGAGAGAATCACTCCTCTGATGGGCGGCAACGCTGCGATGTCGATTGGCGGCTCATGAAAACGCTTCGGTCCTGCCCACTGCACCGGTGACGCACGCTCAGAAAACACCGGGTCGGTGAGCCACAACTCACCGCCTAATTTAAGGAGCAACGTCGAATGCCCGAGACGGAACAGACTTTCATCCGGCGCCTCTGCAAGCTCTGCTGCGGTAAGGCGCCGAATCGGGAGCGATGCTGTCGGCGTCGCGTCGTCAGGTTTGCCGGTCATGAAGCGCCACGTGATTGCCAGTATCTTGAGAAATCCAGGCTCCTCGCGCCTTACGACATTGCGAAACTTACCGTCTTGCCGCAGTGGCGATCGTGTATCGAGGGGCTTGGAAACGATGGCCATGGCGGTGCTGACTCCAACAGCAGAGATAACGACGCGAGGCGTTCAGGCGGAGGCTGATCTTATCAGCGAGGTAATCGGGCGGGACTCGGCCGGTCGTGGCCGTGGTTCGGGTCATCGAGATACGGTCTGGACCGCTACGGCGCGCGATCAGCTCCGCAGCTCGCGTAGGAATTGCGGGGAACTACGGGCGTCAGTGTGAGCGACCCGGCTAACTCAGGCAGCGTGGTTTCCTGGCTCGACGCGACGTTCTTGCAGCTCATAGCGAAGCGCCACCATGCCGCTCTTGTATGCTTTGACCTCTGCCAGATGCAGAGGGATATCGGTATCGAGCTTGTCGAAGAACGGAATTCCCTCGCCAATCAAGATCGGCAGAATCGAGTAGCGAACTTCATCTGCTAACCCGAGGCGCAGGCATTCCCCGCAAACTGCGCCACCTCCGACAAACCAGACAGAACGGAACGCAGGCCGCAGTCGCCCATTCACGAGCTGCGCAAGATCGCCTGAGTAAAACTTTACTGTCTCTCGCCGTCGCGGCAACTCACGAGTGGTGAGGACAAAAATCGGCGTGTCGCCGTAAGCCCAACCAAGTCCTGTGGCTTCAAAATTCAGCGCGGTCTCATACGTTCGCGAACCCATGACGTAGCAGTCGATTGTCTTGAGGAAGGTCGCGACGAATTCCGGGTCCATCGTGGCGCCGTCTGCGAAATCATCGGAGGTTTCGAGCCAGTCGACACTCCCGTCCTTTCGAGCGATGAAGCCGTCGAGGCTCGCTGCCATGTGAATCGTCACGCGAGAATCAGCGTTTGCCATGATGCCGCCTGTCGTCGAATGCCTTCGTTCGCGGGACTGCTCGGGTGGAGGCGGGATTATGCCGCCGCGCTCCGAAGGGTGTCGAAAGCGGCCGCCGCCAGTGAGCTGAGTCTATTGCCCGTCGCTTGTGCCATGTGTACCATGAGCCCTACTGGTACAGATGGCTTCGGCATGAAGATCTCAATCGACATCGACGATCCGGCGCCGCCGTTCGCGCAACTCATCGCACAGGTGAAGGCCGCCGTGCTGAGCGGCCAGCTCCAGCCCGGTCAACCGCTGCCTTCCATTCGCCAGCTTGCGAACGATCTGACGCTCAATCTGAAAACCGTCGCGAAGGCCTACCGTTTGCTCGAGCGGGACGCCGTGATCCAGACCCGCGGGTATCGGGGCTCCTTCATTCATACAAACGCCGCGGCGAACTGTCGTGTCGACTTGAGTGAGCACGCGCACGAGAGGTTGCAGGAGACCATCGCGGAGCTCAGAGCCGAGGGCGTGACGGATGCAGAAATCCGCAACGCCTTCAACCGATCGATGAATGGCAATCGCAACGCATAGGGAGATACGACAATGAGCGAAACCATCCTCTTTTGCCTCGTGTTCTTGAGTCAGGTCCTGTTGATTTCGTGGGTCTACCCGAGACGAATCATCAGCCGCGGGCGGTACGTGTTGCAGAATTTCCCGCCGTCCACCCATCCAAAGGCGTACACGCATTCTCCTGAGGAATTCGAGCGTTGGCTCCGTAACATCGGGCGAGTCAACTTCGCGCTCGTCGTCGCGGGCGTTTTGATCATCGTCGGGCTCATTCTCAGGACGCTCGCCGGCGATTGGGACGGCAAGATCGTCACACCCTGGTCGACGAGCGGCGAATGGGCGGCTGCGATCGTCATTCCATTCTTCGTCGTGCAATTCATCGCGGCTGTCGGATATCTGAGTTTGTCGAGTCGCAAGTTTATGAAAGCGCTCGCCAAAGCGCCGCCACCTCGCGTGCGCACGACGGAGCTGCACCGGCGGCGACTCGTCGATTTCGTCTCGCCGACCCTGCTCGTCGTCGCAGCGCTCATCAATGTTGCCTTCATTGCTTTCGTTCTGTACGACTACTGGCGTTTTGACTTACCCCGGTTCAAGGCGGTTGGCAGTATCGTCAGCGTCGTGTTAGTGCTCGCCGTGTTTTCCGTGACGGTCGCTGCCGCCTTGCGTGCACCGAGGGTGGATCCTTATCAAGCGCACCAGGATCGACGCAATATCATCAAGCTGGGGGTGCAGCAGGCGCTGGCGTTCTGCATCGTGTATCCCGTGTTGCTCGCGCTATGGCTGACCATCAGAATCTTTGATCCGAATTTTCTCGAACCCGTCATCACGAGTGTGTTTTGTCAGGGCGTTGCGCTGGCTGTGCTGTGGCCCTCGTACAGCTATCGCGTCGACACGATCGACTTCGATGTCTACAGAGAGGATGGTAAAGACCCGACGCCCAATGAGTCCGCGAGGATCAGCTGACAATCCCCGAGAAGGCAGACACACTGTTCCGGCGCTCAACAAACATTGCACGTCGCATTGGGTCACCGGCGAATCCATTCGCGCCGCCGGTGGCGTGCGTGGGGTAGGCTACTGATCACCGATGGCTGTTGCCTTGGGGCACAACATTCGGCATCTGGACCAGTGAGCCGATGTTAGTTGTTGGTTAGCAGGCGACGTAAGGCGCCTTGCCGGCAGAGAGCGCCTCTGCTGTACACTGCGCGGCACAGGAACGGACTCTGGAGCGAGCATGGGACCGACTCTCAAGTATCTCGCCATCGCGCTGGCTGCGACCTTCGCAGTGACTTCATGCGCGCAAAGTGACTACGCGACAATCAACATCTCGTATCCGAATCAGGCGCCCGGCGCGGGTGATCAGTGGCCGCGAGCCGATAGCTCTCTGCGGCAGAAAATTTCGAAGTCCTTCGGGCAAGTTGCGGAAGCCAATGGCTACAAATGCCGGGCTCACGTCAAGCGCGTGGAAGAGATCACGTGCCGCGGCCCGAAAGACATGCATGTCACTTTCAAGCCGACGCTCAACAGTCCGGAGTTTGTCGCGACCTTCAATTGGATCGAGCTGGGCGATCGTACGCCGGACGAGTTCAAAGGCCACATCGAGAAATTCTCTGCGGCGATGACGAACGCTGTGAATGACAAGACCGTGCGGCTGGCCGTCATACAGTCCGCGCCGCGGGACGCTGACGTTCACGCATCGACCGCCGTTGGCTCGACAACGGAATAGCCTTCAGGCGATCGTCAACGCCGCCTGGTGGTCGGCCAAATTCCGCGGCGCCGGGCAATCACATGCGACTCACTGTGCCCAATTGAGTGCGCCACTCGCGTGCGCGCGCTCGGCCGTTGCGAGTAGGAGGTCGGTGCGGTTTCCCAGCCTTCAGGTCGCGGCGTTCGCGGCTGACCTCGATGCGCAGGACCGGTGCCTTGCTCCTGCCGTCGGTGCGCGGGTACAATCCCGCCCCGCCACCGACGGCATATCGACCATGATCCTTCAGTGTGGCAACCGTTCTCGCCGTCAACTGCCGGGCACTCCTGGGCATGAAGCTGCTGCTTCAGCAGCCCTCGAGAGAACACAGTAGACTCTCGTAGAACGTCACTCTCTCCGCAACAGTCTCTGGTGGCTCGCATCGGCTTCTCCGCGACGACCAGCCGTGAATCCCGTCAGGGCCGGAAGGCAGCAGCGGCAGCGGTGATGTCGGGTGCCGGAGTTCTGGCTGGTGCGGGCCGCCTCCATATTTGGCCGGCGGTTCACATTCATCCCTGTGGGTGCATGTCTCAATGAATTACACCGCGTTAGCACGCAAGTGGCGTCCGAAGAGCTTTGCCGAGCTGGCAGGGCAGGAACATGTGCGGCGCGCGCTCGTGAATGCCCTCGAGAGCGGACGGGTGCATCACGCTTTCCTGTTCACCGGCACGCGCGGCGTCGGCAAGACGACCATTGCGCGCATCTTTGCCAAGTGCCTCAACTGCGAGACGGGTGTGACGCCTACGCCCTGCGGCGTTTGCGCGGCATGTCGGGAAATCGACGCGGGGCGATTTGTAGATCTCATCGAGGTAGACGCCGCGTCGCGGACCAAGGTGGACGACACCCGTGAGCTGCTCGATAACGTGCAGTACTCGCCGACTCGCGGCCGCTATAAGGTTTACCTCATCGACGAAGTGCACATGTTGTCGACGCACTCGTTCAACGCTTTGCTGAAGACGTTGGAAGAGCCGCCTCCGCATGTGAAGTTTGTATTGGCGACGACCGATCCGCAGAAGCTGCCGGTCACTGTGTTGTCGCGCTGTTTGCAGTTCAACTTGAAGCGTCTGCCGCTCGCGCAGATCACCGATCGCATGAAGTTCATTCTCGAAGCGGAGAACATTCCGTTCGAGGCGGCTGGCGTGCGGCTCGTCGCGCAGGCGGCGGATGGCAGCATGCGAGATGGGTTGTCGCTGCTGGATCAGCTCATCGCATTCGGTGGCGGCAAGGCGGACGAAGAGGGCGCTCGCGCGATGCTTGGCACGGTCGCGCGCGACCATGTCGTGCGGGTTGCTGAGTTGCTTGCGGCGCTGGATGCGTCTGAAGTGATGCGCTATGCGCGGTCGCTGGAAGAATGGGCACCAGATTACGCACAGGTGCTGGAAGAGCTGTCGTCTCTGTTAGCACGCGTGGCCTTGAAGCAGGCGGTCAGCGATTACGAAGGTGACGAGCTGTATCCGCCCGAGCTGCTCGAGCGGCTCGGCAAAGCGTTTGCACCTGAAGACATACAACTTTTTTATCAGACCGCGATCACGGGCAGGCGCGATCTGTATCTCGCGCCGGATCCGCGTATCGGGTTCGAGATGACGCTGCTGAGAATGCTGGCGTTCCGGCCGGCGCTGGACGAGGTGCCGATGCCGGCGCCTAACGCGGCCGCGCATGCCGGTCGGTCGGATAGTGGCCGATCTGGCGCGCCCGGCCAGGGCACTGTTGGCGGCGCGGCGTCCGGGCCAGCGGGTGCTCTGAATCCGAATGTCGGATCAGGCAGCGGCGCGTTTGGCGGTCGTGGCGGCTCAGGTAGTAATGCCGCCGGTAATGCGGGCGCCGGGACTGCCGGCGGGAGTTACGGCGGCGGCGCTTCCGGGGGACCGGGCAGTGGATTTTCAAGCGCCGCTAGCGGACCGGGAAGTGGATCTTCGGGCGGCGCGGGATCGGGTGCGTCAGGCGCCGCTGGCGGTAGCTCAATGAGTGGCGCAGCGGCTGCCCGCGCGGCTGCGCGAGGAAACTCTCCAAGCGGCGCGTCCCGGCAAGGAACGGCTGTTCCTCCAGCCGCGGCCGTCAGTCAGCGCGCTTCGTCAGGTGCGGGATCGCAAGCTCCGGCATCGCAGAGCCCGGCATCGCAAAGTGCAGTACCGTCCCCGGTTTCGACAGGCTCCGTTTCGCCACAGCGGACGGTAAGCAACGCAAAGGCTTCGCCTGCCGATGCTTCGTCGGCGCGCGGTGCTGGCTCGCGTCCTGCAGCTGACAATGCCCCGCCATGGGATGAAGAGGAAGAAGCCTACTTCGCTTCAAACCCAGCCGGTGCGACTACGTCGGAGAGCCGCAACTCGCGATCACCCGTCGATAGCGGCACTGGCACGCGCGGCAATTCCAGCTCCAATGCTTATGCTGCCGGAACCAACGCTCGCAGCGGTGATTCAGGCGGCGACGCGAATTTTGCCGACCGCGCAGCGGGTGTTAGCGCTGAGGGCGCCAACAATCGCGGAGCTCGGCGCGGTGATGTGTCCCCAGAAGCAGCGCCCGTCGTTGACACAGTTATCGACGACAACGACGCGAAGGCAGCGCCCTTATCCAGCGCGATGACGGGCGGCGACCCATGGGCGGTTATCATCAGCCAGCTCGAGCTCACAGGCATGACGCGTCAGCTGGCGAGTCATTGCGTGTTGGTCGGTCGGGAAGGGCCGGTGGTGCGCCTCGGTATGGATGCGCGCCGACAGTCCCTGCGCACCAGCATTCAGGTCGACAAACTGACACAGGCGCTTTCCCGTCATTTCGGAGAGGTCGTCCGCATTGAGTTTGTCAGCGCCGACCCTGGCAAGGAAACCCCTGCTCAAATCGAGCAGCGTCTCGGGCAGGAGTCGTTGAACTCGGCCCGACAGGCATTTGAGTCGGACCCTGGCGTCCAGGCATTGCGCGAGCGCTTCGGCGCGACGCTCCTGCCGGATTCCGTGCGGCCGGTGAAGTAACACAGTTTTTCAATTTCGCAATCTCGAGGAGTCATCCGCCATGCGTGGAAACATCGGCAATCTTATGAAGCAGGCGCAGGCGATGCAGGCCAACATGCAGAAGGCGCAGGCGGAGCTCGGCACCATTGAAGTCACAGGCGAGTCCGGTGGCGCGATGGTGAAGGTCACGATGACCGGCCGGCATGAAGTGAAGCGTGTGCAGATCGAGCCGTCCATCGCGAACGAAGATCGCGAGATGCTCGAGGACCTCATCGCGGCCGCGATCAACGATGCCGTTCACAAGGTCGAGGTGCGCGTTCAGCAGCACATGGCGAGCGTCATGGGTGGCATGCAGCTGCCGCCTGGCTTCAAGATGCCGTTCTAAGTTGGCGCCATCCTCGATGACGACGTCGTGAAACATTCCCCGCAACTCGCGAAGCTGATCGAGGCCCTGCGGGCGCTGCCGGGCGTCGGCCCGAAGAGTGCGCAGCGCATGGCGTTTCACCTGCTTCAGGAAGGGCGCTCTGGCGCGCGTACCCTGGCGCAATCGCTGACCAGCGCGCTGGAGCATGTGGTTCGCTGCAGGCGTTGCCGCATGTTGACAGAGGAAGAGCTCTGCTCCATCTGCTCTTCCACGGGGCGGGATGTTTCGCTGTTGTGTGTTGTCGAATCGCCCGCGGATGTCGTGGCGATCGAGCAGTCCGGCAGCTATCGCGGCAAATATTTCGTGTTGATGGGCCATCTGTCACCGCTCGACGGCATTGGCCCGGACCAACTCGGCATCCGCGATCTCGAAGCCATTCTGGATCAGGATGAAGTGCGCGAGGTGATACTCGCGACGAATCCCACAGTGGAAGGCGAGGCGACGGCGCACTTCCTGAGTGAAGTTGCTGCCAAACGGACTATCCGCGCGACACGCATCGCGCACGGCGTGCCGATCGGCGGTGAGCTGGAGTACGTAGACGGCGGCACGCTCGCACACGCGCTGGCGGGGCGACAGCTGTTCAGCTGAGATGTTCTTGGGCGGTGGCTGTTGAGTCCCTCGCTTCCATAGATCGGAGCCACCGCATCGGCCACTCGGACTGCTTCAGCCACCACGGATACCTGTGATTCAGTCAAGCGGTCGCTCGCTGCCGTGATCTTAAATTTAGGCCTCGCAGCTGCTGTGGTCGCAGGCACCGGAGAAATTCCGATCGAGGCGCCGTTGATGTGGCTTTGCCGCTTGCACCCGGCGTGATTGACGCGATCGCTGGTTCCTGAGCGCGAACGCTAAGACTCGCCCTATCCGAGACTGCGTTCGGACGTCAGCGGATGCGCTTTGCATCGTGGGCAGAGATCACCATCGCCGAACTCAACGGTGAGTGTTCCTTCGTGCAGGCAGCAGGGGCAGCGTAGCGCGGGGATCCGGTTCATCGAGCGCCATTCGGGACTGAATTCGGCGTGCAGACCTGCCGCAGTCAGCGTACGGCTCGTCGTGTTGCGACCTTTGATCTTTCGGCGGCGAGCCGCAGATATCGTGCAGAACTCGATTTGCTCGCCCGCCGCAGGGCCCCAGGGGCTGGCAGTGGGGAGAACAAACTCCGTGAAGCACGACGTGCATACAGCGCAAAGAAAACCTTTTATCGCCGGCTCGATGTCATGGACCTCATGCGAGTGATTGCTGTTGAAATGGAAGCCGCAACCGTCGCAGAGCGTTATTTTTCCCCAGAGCGAGCTCATGTTTGCGTCCTGACTGCAGGTCTGTGATCGCGTCGTGGCGAGCGACGCGCCCGGTAGCCCCAGAATGCGTACACCGCCAGCGAGCCTAACATTGTCAGGGTAAGGCCTGTCGCGGTCATGATGATCTTGTAAATGACTCCGCCTACCCTGGACGCGTGCAGCGGGAACACCATGTCATAGGCTCGCGCGGCGGCCGGCGCCACCAACGCATCACGTGATTCGATTACCCGCCCGTAAGCCGGATCGAGCCAGAAAATCGTGCGGCCATTGGGCAGCCATTCCTCAGGCTGCTTCAGCCGAACCCGCATGAGCTGTCCATCGCGACGACGGGGAATGCCGATGCCTCGCAGCTGCGCATCGGGATATTCCGCTCGCACGGCAGCTATCATTTCTCGCCACTTGATCGTGTTGGAGAAAGCGCCTCCTCGGGTCTCAGGTGGAGCAAGGGAAGCCGTGATCGTTCCCATGGGTGACCATGGCGCAAAAAGAAAATCCGCGATGGGCCGGAAGGCAAGCATCGAGCCCGTAAGAAACAACACGATCAGCAGCGGTGCTGCAGCCACGCCGATGTCGCGATGATGCCGAAGGATCTGCAATCGCGACAGGCTCGCAGGCAACACGCGAAGTTTGAACTCGCGTCGCGACCGCCACCACACGAGCACCCCTGTGACGACAAACCCGAGGCCGATCAGCGCGAGAACGCCGACAACGGTCGTGCCCGTGTCACCCATGAACAGGTGATGGTGGAGATCGAAGAGCCAAACTTCCGGCCGCTGCCACTTCGAATCCCACTTCGTCACGACGGCGCCCGACTGGTCCGCATACGCTCCCGCGCCTTCGCCAAACGACAACGTGTAAACACCGAGACTCTCGCTCGGAAAAATCACGTTGATCGGCCGCGGCGAATGGCTCATGAAGCGTTCCATCACCGCCGAGTAGGTGTTGGTATCGGCCACCAGCGCGTCCGCCGCGTGCGGCACCGTTGCCCGCAACCACGCGTCCTCGTGAATCAACAAAGTGCCGCTCAAGCCCATCACCGCGAGCAACACGCCAATAATCGCGCCGGTCCAACGATGAATGGTGTCGACCCAGCGCATGAGCGGGCCGGGCTTTTTTACGCGAGGCGCGGCCATGGGCGTTTCAGAAGTTGATGCGGTAGTTCAGCCGGAAAGTGCGCCCGATGCCCTTGAAGTTGCGAACGTCGAGCGGGTTGGTCTGCGAGTAATAGGTGAAGTAATCCTCGTTCGTGGCGTTCTGCACGGCCGCCGTGATTACGCCGCTGAACGCGGCAACATCCACGCTGCCGTCCAACGTCGTGTAGCCTTCGAATCGGGCCACCGTGGCGCCGGTGATATTGTCGAAATCACGATCCATCAGATGATTCACCTGCACGCGGGAGTTTATGAGCGTGGACCAGGTACGATCCCAATTGAGGTTGACGCGGTCGGGCGCGATGTTGGCGCCACCCAGATCGGTATCGACGCGGTTGTCGTTGTTGGAATCGTAGCGGCCGTCGGTCCCGGCATACTTCAGGCCAAGCGTATCGGCCTGCGTGGGGCGCCACGTGGCGCGAAACTCCAGGCCGTCGATCGAGGTTTTCTCGCGTTGAACGGTGTAGATGCCATCGACGCCGCGCGCCAGGCGCTGGCCGAGATCGGAATCCGAGCGGAACCACGCGAGCTGCGCGCTGACCGACTCGCCGCTGTATTCGAGCCCGAGTTCGACGTTCTCCGTAAGAATCGGCTCGAGGTCGAGAAACGTTTCGACACTCTGATTGGGAATGTTGATCGCGCGCAGCACGCGCCCGACATCCGGCATCGAGAAGGCTTCGGCGTAATTCGTGAAGACGCGCCAGGTGTCCGTGAAGCGATACGTCGCGCCGATGTTATACAGAGTTTCGGCAAAATCAGGTTTGCCGCCGCGGACGAATCGGCTGCCGGATGTAAAGAGCGTTGTGAAATCGCCCACCTCGAGGCGGGATTCCTCGTGACGCACACCGCCGGTCACGGTGAGCTTGTCGACTCCGGTGAACTCGGCCTGCAGGAAAGGCGCGTAGTTTTCGTAGCGCGATTTGGGGACCCAGTCGCGACCGGTCTGAATAAGCAGCTGCCACGTTTCGTCGATGAGCACGTCCACGCCGTAGACGAGCCCGAGCGGCAGGCCAGCAACGCGCTCTTTCGCGAGCGTCAGCTTCAGACCGAGTTTCTCCGAGTTGTTCTGCGACTGGTCGATGAGGTTCGGGCCATAGGCCGGATCCTGGAAGGTGGCGAGCGGCGTGGCCTCGGCGCCGTAAGTGGATTCGAGATCCTGACTGTATGCCTGCGCGCGCAGGCTCTGGCCGAGAAAGTCTTCGTTCTGATAGCTGAGGCTGATGTTGGTCACCTCGTTGCGCGCGCCTTCTCCAGCGATGGTGCCCTTGATCCCGCTCGTCGGGATACCTTGAGCCACATTGCCGGGTATGGAGATCCAGTCGTTGTCGCCCCTGATGTCATAACGATTGAACATCACTTCGACGCGTTGGTTCGACCATTCGTAGCCGGATTTCAAAAACGCGTTGAATGTCTTTGAATCCATCGTGTCGCCTTGCGTGTTATCGGCGCCGATCACATCGCCGTTCGCGTCGTAGGAAATACCGGAGTCGCGATAGCCGAGTGCGGCGATCGCATCCAGCGCGCCGAAGCGGTTCGCGATACTGTAATTCAGGCCGTAGTCGCGGCTTTCACCGACATTTTCCGTCTGGAGGGTGCCATCGACATTGAAGCTCTGCTCGAGTGAGTTCGACGGCCGCTTCGTGATGAGGTTGATGATGCCGCCGGAAGCGCCGAGCCCGTGAATCGCGTTTGCTCCATGCAACACTTCCACACGCGAGAGCACCGCCGAGTCGATGATGTGCCCGTCGCGGCCGCCTTCGCGTAGCGGGCTCGATTGCGGAATACCGTCGATCATGTAGAGCGGCTTGCGGCCACGCAGGCTTTCGCCCGCGTTGGTCATCTTCTGCCGGCTGGGCGAGAAGCTCGGGATGAGATTGCCGAGCACGGTCGAAATGTCGTTATGTATCGCGAGCTGTTCTTCGAGCGCCTGCGTGTCGATGACGGTAACGGTGTTGGGGATGGTGCTGAGCGGCTTCTCGACGCGGCTTGCAGTCACCATCACTTCCTCCTGATCAGCGCCTGGCGGGCCCGCGGCGGCAACTTCGGTCGCCAGTGCGGCGGCGATGAGGGAGAAGAAGGCAACGCGTTGCTTGTCGATCATGAACCAACCTTTTCAGGGCAATAGCCAGCCGCAAACGCGGCGTGTGAGCGCTCTGGCTGCACGCGGCGTTGGTGTGGCTCGAGGCTTGGGATGTGTTAGCGGGACTTCCGCAGGCGGAAGAGGTCAGGCCGCCCAACGAGAATTATTATCATTTGGGGGCCCGGCTGCAAGCCCCTGCCGGCGCCCGCGCAATCTCAACGGCGGTTGTGCGTATTCCGAACCGGTCCGCGGGCTTCTGTCAGTTCTTCAAACAGCCGTCGTAAACGTCGATAACTTTCATAGCGACGAGGATGCAGCCGCCCGCTCTCCGCAGCCTTCAGCACCGCGCAGCCGGGCTCGCGGATATGTTTGCAGTCCTGGAACCGGCAATCCGGCGCGAGGCGCGCCACCTCGATAAACCCGAGGCTGCTCGCCTCCAGCCGATCGATCGCCGGTGCAAAGTCACGCACGCCTGGAGAATCGATCAGCGCTCCACCGCGCGGCAGGTCAAACAAACGCGAAGCAGTGGTGGTGTGTCTTCCTTCGTGCTCGCGATCCAGCTCGCCGACAGCGATCTCAGCTTCGGGAATCAGGCGCCGCGCCAGCGACGACTTGCCAACACCTGACTGTCCCACCAACACCGAAACAGACTGCGAACAGATCTCCCGCAGCCGCTCCATCCCAACATCCGCGTGCGCCGAACATTCGATCCACTGATAACCGGCGGCGGCATAAGCATCGAGCTCGGCGCGCAGCCCGGCATCCACACCCAGATCAGATTTGTTGACGACCAGCGTGGCCGCAATGGCAGCCGAAGTCGCAGCGCACACGTAACGATCAACGACGAAAAATTCTGCTGAAGGTCGGGGCGCGAGCACCACGATGACATGCGTGAGATTGGCAACGATCGCCTCAGCGCCGCCGCGTAAATTCGACCGATACAAAGCCGAATCCCGGGGGAGCAGCTCGACGACATGCACTTCCTCGCCATCCGCTTCGCAACGGACCTTGTCGCCGCAGACGAGCACGAGCTTGCGGCCAAACGGTCGCGCCTTGTGTTCGCGGCCCGCGGTATCTCGCACGATGACATGTCGCCCGAAGGCGGCGATGACCTGCGCGTCGAAGGGAGTGCTCATGGGCGCAGTTTCAGCCGATTGAATGGATTCAGGGAGGGCGGGGCGAATTTAGCTTTTGCTAGACTGGCGCTCAACCGAAAGATACACCGATGACCTACCCGCATGCCCAGTAAAGATCACCTGATCTGGATCGACCTCGAGATGACCGGCCTCAAGCCCGATTCCGACGTCATCATCGAGATCGCCACCGTCGTTACGGATAAAGAGCTGAACGTCCTGGCCGACGGTCCTGTGTTCGCTATCCATCAGCCGGACGATGTGCTGGATCGCATGGATGACTGGAATCAACGTCAGCACGGCTCATCGGGTCTGCTGGCGCGCGTGAAGGCCAGCCGCACCAGCGCCGCTGAGGCGGAAGCGCGCACGATCGAGTTTCTGTCGCTGCTCGTGGCGCCGGGCGCGTCGCCGATGTGCGGCAACAGCATTTGCCAGGACCGGCGCTTTCTCGCGCGGTACATGCCTGAGCTGGAACGGTTTTTCCACTACCGGAACCTGGACGTCAGCACCTTGAAGGAACTGGCGCGCCGCTGGGGGCCGGACGTCGCGGAAGGTTACGTGAAGCAGGGCACGCATCTGGCCCACGCCGATATTCTGGAATCCATCCGCGAGCTGCAGCATTACCGCGAGACGTTTATCGATGCCGCGTATCGCGGCAAGGGTGCTGCGGGCGCATCAGGCTAGGCGATGCGTACTTAGCTCGTTTCACGCGAGTGCCGTGCCATCTGGCACGCGTTGATCCACCGCGGCCAGCACCACCGCGCCTTGCTCGTTCAGGAAGCCAGTCACGAGCACCTGTGACTTGAAACCGGCAATGCGCTTCGGCTCGAATCCCATGACGCAGATCACCTGACGGCCGATCAGATCCTCAGGTTTGTACAGCACCGTGATCTGCGCGCTCGACACGCGCGTGCCATGCGGCCCAAAATCGATCTCGAGTTTGTAAGCAGGCTTGCGCGCTTCGGGGAACGGCTCTGCCTTGCGTATGGTGCCGATGCGAATCTGCAGTCGTTCAAAATCAGCAAACGTAACGGGCGAGGCGGGAGAAGTATCTGTGCTCATGGCGTCGATTCCAGACGTGAAGGGCGATTGATCCTTAGCGTGGCGAGCGCGGCGCCGCCGACGACCAGTGTGCAGGCGATCAGCAGAGTCAGCGTAGGAGCCGCGCGCCCAAGCATCACCAGCAACAGCGTGGAGAGTACCGGCGCGGCAAATGACAGCACGCCGAGCAGCGGCAGGTCGCCATGTTTGGTGCCGTGATCCCACGCGAGAAACGCGAGCCCCGTGGGTCCGATGCCGAGGGCAAGAATCGCCAGCATCTGAGTAATGGAGGGCGCCGTGAGATCGCCTGCAGATATCCAGTACGCCGCGAATCCCAACAAGGAAACCACTCCGCACACGCCCACCATGGCATCGCTCGGCACCGCTGCAAACCGCCGGTTGAGTACGGAATAACTCGACCAGATCAACGCGCACCCCAGCGCCGCTAACAGGCCCAGTGGGCGGTTGATCGAAGCAGCATCCGCGCTGTCATTGGAAAGAATGAGGAGGGCGGTGCCTCCGAGCCCTAACACCGCTCCGAGCACATGTGTGGCGCGCAGCTTCTCGCCACCAGCGCCCAGACACGAGAACAACACGATGAGAAGCGGCCAGAGATAAGCGACCAGGCTGGCCTGCGCCGGCGGTGCGAGCCGCAGCGCCACGAAATACAACACGTGATAACCAAACAGCCCCGCGACGGCCAGTACCCAGAAGCCCGGCGGCTGTCTCAGCCGCGCTAGCCGGGAAGGCCCGCCAGCCACCAGCAGCCACACGACGCCGCAAACAAACGCGACGCCAAATGTCATGGCCAGAAGCTGCAAGGAGGGGATGCCAAGTGCCGCCGTCGTCAGGGGCGCGAGACACGCCCACATCAGAACGGCGAGACCGCCAATGAGTGTTGCCGACTGCCGTGTCTGCAAGAAATCCTCGGCGGCCGCGTGGGCCGGGCGAAAAGAGCGCTACTTTGCCTTCTGCGCCAGGAACATCCAAGTCTCCACGACGGTATCCGGATTCAGGGACATGCTTTCGATGCCCTGTTCCAACAGCCAGCTCGCAAGCTCCGGATGATCCGAAGGGCCCTGGCCGCAGATGCCGACGTACTTGCCAGCCTTGCGACAGGCGCTGATCGCCATCGCCAGCAACATCTTCACCGCTTCGTCGCGCTCGTCGAAAGACTTCGCGACGATCGCCGAATCCCGATCGAGGCCGAGGGTGAGCTGCGTCATGTCGTTGGAGCCGATGGACATGCCATCGAAATATTCCAGGTACTTGTCCGCGAGCAGCGCGTTGGTGGGCAGCTCGCACATCATGATGACTTTCAGGCCCTGCTGGCCACGGGCGAGCCCGTTCTCCGCCAGCAGCTCCGTGACTTTCTTCGCTTCGGCCACGGTGCGCACGAAGGGAATCATCACCTGCACGTTGGTCAGGCCCATGTCCTCCCGCACGCGGCGAATGGCGCGACATTCCAGCTCGAAGCAGGGGCGGAAAGCTTCATCCACATAGCGCGAGGCGCCGCGGAAACCCAACATCGGGTTCTCTTCGGACGGCTCATACGCCCGCCCGCCGATCAGGTTCGCGTACTCGTTGGACTTGAAGTCGGACAGGCGCACGATCACCGGCTCCGGCGCGAAAGCCGCGGCGATCTGCGCGACGCCTTCCGACAGCTTCTCGACATAGAAACCAACAGGGTCGCTGTAGCCCGCCATCTGCGCGCGAATCTGCTCTTTGAGCCCGCCGTCGAGCTTGTCGAACTCGAGCAGCGCGCGCGGATGCACGCCGATCATGCGATTGATGATGAACTCGAGCCGCGCCAGCCCCACGCCCCGGTGCGGGATGCCGGCGAAGTCGAACGCCCGGTCAGGGTTGCCGACGTTCATCATGATCTTCACCGGGATCGGCGGCAGCGAGTCGAGCTCGATCTGCTTGCGCTCGTATTCCAGCAGGCCATCGTAAACATAGCCCGTGTCACCTTCCGCGCACGAGATGGTGACGTCCTGACCTTCGCGAATTTTGGAAGTAGCGTCGCCACACCCGACCACAGCCGGGATGCCGAGCTCACGGGCAATGATGGCCGCGTGGCAGGTGCGACCACCCCGGTTGGTCACGATGGCCGAAGCGCGCTTCATGACCGGCTCCCAGTCCGGATCGGTCATGTCAGCCACCAACACGTCGCCCGCCTGCACGCGCGCCATCTCGGAGATGCTGCGAATGATGCGCGCCGGCCCGGCTCCAATACGCTGCCCGATGCTGCGGCCCGTGCTGAGAATCTTCGACCGGCTCTTGAGCGAGAAGCGCTGGATGGTGCGCCCCGCACGGCTCTGAACTGTTTCCGGTCGTGCCTGCAGGATAAAGATCTCGCCCGTGGAGCCATCCTTGCCCCATTCGATATCCATCGGCTGCTTGTAGTGCTCCTCGATGATGAGCGCCTGCTTCGACAACGCGACGATGTCCGCATCGTCGAGCGAGAAGCGCATGCGATCTTCTGTGGGCACTTCGATCGTCTGCACACGGTCTGCCGAGCCCTGCGGCGCATAAATCATCTTGATGGCCTTGCCACCGAGATTCCTGCGCAGGATGGCCTGTTTGCCCGCCCGCAGCCCGGGCTTATAAACATAGAACTCATCGGGGTTCACGGCACCCTGCACGACGGTCTCGCCCAGGCCATAAGATGCCGTAATGAATACAACATCGCGGAAGCCGGAATCCGTATCGAGGGTGAACATCACGCCGCTCGAGCCGAGATCACTGCGCACCATGTGCTGAATGCCGGCCGACAAGGCGACGACGCTGTGATCGAAGCCCTGATGTACGCGATACGCGATGGCGCGATCGTTGAACAACGACGCAAACACTTCGTGCATCGCCTGCAACACGTGCGTCTCGCCGCGCACGTTCAGAAATGTTTCCTGCTGACCGGCGAACGAGGCTTCCGGCAGATCTTCCGCCGTGGCGGACGAGCGCACGGCGACGGCAATCTCGCGCCCCTTGCTCATCTCTCGCAACTTGGTAATGACCGCTTCTTCCAGTTTGGGCGGGAAGGGCGTGGAGAGAATCCACTCGCGGATCTGCGCGCCGGTCACGGCGAGCTTCGCCACGTCGTCGACATTCAGATCGGCGAGCACGGCGCGGATGCGCTCATCGAGCCCGCCCTGCTGCAAAAAGTCACGATACGCCTGCGCCGTTGTGGCGAACCCCCCTGGGACATGCACGCCCAGCGCGGCCAGCGAGCCGATCATTTCACCGATGGACGCATTCTTGCCGCCGACAGTCTCGACGTCGTGCATGCGAAGGCGCTCGAAGGGGATGACGTATTCGTTCAAGAGAATTCCTCGGGGTGCGACGGTACTTGCTCCGGGGGCCGGGGCAGTGAAAGACTGGCGGTCACATGCAGGCCGGCGCTTTCGCACCGGGTGAACGTCTGGGAGAAATCGTGAGCCGCCGAACCGTTTTCTTCGTGTCTGACCAGACGGGCGTGACTGCGGAAACGATGGGCCACAGCCTGTTGACGCAGTTCGAAGGGCTCGAGTTTCGGCCGGTGACTTTGCCATTTGTGTCGACGGTTGACAAGGCAGAGGACGCGGTCCGCCGCATCAATCGCACAGCAGTAGAAGAGGGCATGAAGCCCCTCGTATTCAGCACGCTCGTGCAGGACGAGCTGCGCGATATCGTGCTGAAAAGCGACGGCCTGTTCCTGGATTTCTTTGCCGCGTTCGTGGGCCCGCTCGAGCGCGAATTGAAGGTGCGCTCGACGCATCGCGCCGGACGCGCGCACGGCATGTCGGATCTCGCGGCATACACCACGCGTATCGACGCAACCAACTTTGCTCTGACGAACGATGATGGCAATGGCTTCGACTATGCGCATGCCGACGTGATCCTCATAGGTGTGTCACGTTCGGGCAAGACGCCGACCTGTCTTTACATGGCGCTTCAATACGGAATATTCACAGCTAACTATCCTCTTACCGAAGAGGATCTGGAATCCGGCACGCTGCCTGCACGTCTCGAACCCTATCGTAAGAAACTGTATGCCCTGACCATCAAGCCGGAGCGGCTGATGCAAATTCGCAATGAGCGCCGTCCTGAAAGTCGTTACGCTTCACGTCAGCAGGTGCAGTACGAGCTGCGAACCGCGGAAGCGCTGTTTGCGCGCTACGCCGTTCCCTGCCTGGATACAACGGAGTGCTCGATCGAGGAGATCGCCAGCCGCATCCTCAACAGCACCGACATCGAACGGCGCCTCCGCCCCTAAGTTCCGCACTTCGCGTGAATTTCTCCCGTAAATTTGCTGGCATAACGGCTTGCGCGGTAAGCAACGTGCGTTATAGTCGGGACGATGCTGGATGACACCCTCACACTCGTTTCATGGCGTGCGCGGCCGCGGAGCTTTGTCGCACTCATGGGGCTGTACGAGAGCAATTACATTCGCCTCGGCTGGCTTGCAGGCAAGCTGCGCGAGCTCGATGGCCAACATTGCTCACTCGTCGCGGGCGACTGTGATCTGCTGCTCACCGTGACCGAGCGCTCGCCTTACACGACGACGTTCAACCTGACATATCGCCTGGACGATGCGGCTGAGGCGACCTCCGTCCAGTATCCGGACATGTCGGTTCGCGTCTATCACGACGCCCATCTGGCCGAAGCGCAGGAGTGGGCGCAGACGCATCCACACGGCGTTTTGAAAGCGCTGCGTACGCGCGCGGAGCGTGAACTGGATCAGCGCTGGGGTCGTAACGTAATGCTAAATAAGTGGCTGGAATATTGTATGGAGCGCGGTCACCGCTTCTCGACGGCCACCCGGCTCTAGCATGAGTCGTGTGCTGTGGTGGGCAGTGCCGCCACAGGTCATGAAGGCGCTTCGGCAACTCGGATTTCTCAAACTCCCTTTCCGCCACGACGAACCTCAGCAGGAAGAGGTTCGCGTGATGGCCCTGTTTCGCAACCGGGCCGAGCTCAAGAAACAATACGGCGAGCTGCAGGACGAAATCTATCGTCTGAAAGATCGCGTCAAGCAGCAGGAAGGCGCCACCCAGCGCGTGCAGGAAATGCTCAGCGCGCTCGAAAGCCGTCTGGGCAACACTGAGACGGCATTCCCCGCGCTGGTGTTTTATCAGCTGCGCCGGCTGTGGCAGTCGGGGCGCGAGCTCATCGAACAATTTGTTGCCGATCTCGCCCGTCAGCAGGAAGACCGGGAACGGCGCCTGCATTTCGCGGAGCTCAATCGCAAGCAGTTTGCGCGTCGCGAAGGCGTGCAGGCCCAGCTGCGCGCGGCGGAAACACAGGTCGCCCAGGCGCATACCCGGGTCGGCGAGCTGCAGGCCGAGCGGGCGACGCTCACCCGCTTCTGGCATTACTTCAAGCGCCGCGCCCTCGAACAACAGGTTCAGCACGCGGGCACGCTCGTCAACGAGGCGGATCGTGTGCTGCGCGAAGCGCGAGAAGCGGCCGAACAGCTCGAGAACGAGAAACTGCCGGATTTCCCGGGCCTTTCCGTGGAATCGCGGCGCGCGATCAATCTCGCGGCGATCGCTTACGCGGAAGTGTTGTGTCTGCGGTTGGTGAAGACGGAGTTGGTTTCACTTGCCCGCGAAGCGACCGCGCGCCGTGACGTCACAGACGATTACGGCTCACGCCAGGAGTGCGAGACGCTCATGGCGGAGATCGCGCGAGCGCGCACGATGTTGTTTGCCCGCTCCAACATTGCTCAGGAAGTGAAAGTCCGTTCGGAGCGTCTCAAGCAGCAGGTGCGCTATCGAAACCCCACGGACACGACGCCTGCGCCGGATTCGATCTCGTTCTCGGAAGGCGACGTGATGGCCGTGCAGGCGGTCGGGGCCAATGCGAAGCGACTCCCGAATGTCCTCACCGAAGACAGCTGGGATCTCTTCCGGGTATTGCTGCGCTGAGTGGCAGGCCCGCGCACTGTCGCGGCGGGCCTTGCCTTCGATTCCTCAGCCTTCTGGCGTCGGTTCCCGCTTGGCCGTCTGAGCGCCCGCCGGTGGGCGAAGGCCCGCCACCATGTCGCCCATCACCTCGGATGCCTGCGACAACACGATGTCGACGGCTTCATCCTTGTCCAGCTCTTCGATCGTCTTCACCGGCGGCAGCGACTTCGCGGTGCGCCGGGTGTTCTCGCGGGTGAGGCGCTCAGCTTCCATGCGCTTGCGCTCGTCCTGACGCGCCTGAAGGTTGAGGGACACCGTCTTCTGATCGCGGAAGGAATCCACAGCGGCAATGTCGGCGACCAGCCAGCGGTAGTCGGGGTCGTGCTGCGCTCGCACGCCTTCCTCTGTCGCCAGGGTCGCCACCGTGGCGCCCGCCCGCTGATCCGTGCGGAAAGGGACACCGGGGATGCGATCCCAGGGAAGGGCGGCTTCCAACGCGCTTTCGCCGATGACCTTCATGTCGATCGGGGAAGCGAGCTGCACATCCGGATCCACGCCGCGATGCTGCGTGCTCTCACCCGTGACGCGATAGAACTTGCCGATGGTCACCGTGAGCTGACCGTTGACCGGCCGTTGCGACCAGCGATCCAGCGGCACCAGGTTCTGCACCGTGCCCTTGCCGAACGTGCGCTGACCCAGCACCACGCCCCGATGGTAATCCTGGATGGCGCCGGCAAAGATCTCCGAAGCCGAGGCGCTATATCGGTCTACGAGGACCGCCAGCGGGCCGTCGTACGCAATACCGGGTTCCGGGTCGTCCAGCACCTCGAGCCGTCCCGTGGTGTCTTTCAGCTGGACGACGGGGCCCTTGTCCACGAAGAGACCAGTCAGCGCGGTGGCTTCGGGAAGATAGCCGCCACCGTTGCCGCGCAAGTCGAGCACGAGGCCGTCGATCTTGTCGGTCTTCAGCTCATTGAGCAGACGGCGGACGTCGCGCGTGGTGCTCCGATAATTCTCGTCGCCCGCGCTCTGCGCGGCGATGTCCTGATAGAAGCCAGGCACCGTGATGACGCCGACTTTGTAGGGCTTGCCCGCTCGCGTGAGCGCGCGGACTTCCTTACGGGCGGCTTGCGCTTCGAGGGTGACCTTGTTGCGGACAAATTCCAGCGTCTTTTCCGGCGACCCCGGAGCAGCGCCGGCCGGCAGAACATGCAGGCGGACCAGAGTGCCTGCCTTGCCGCGGATGAGCTGCACGACATCATCCAGACGCCATCCGATCACGTCTGTCGAAGTGCCTTCGCGCCCTTGCGAGACGCCGACGATGCGATCGTTGGTGTTGAGCGTGCCCGCCACCGCAGCCGGACCGCCCTCGATGACGTTCATGATCGTGACGTAATCGTCGATGAGCTGCAACGAGGCACCGATGCCCTCGTAGTTGAGGCTCATCTGGATGCGATATTCCTCGGAGTTGCGCGGCGAGAAGTAACTCGAGTGCGGATCGAAAGTTCGCGCGTACGCGTTCATCATGTTTTCGAACACGTCGTCGGGCGTGATCTGATCCACCCGCTTCAACACGCGCTCGTAGCGCTTGCGCAGAATGTCAGACGCTTCCGGCCAGGCTTTGCCCGTGAGAACGAGCGACAGGGCGTCGTTCTTTACCCGCTTGCGCCACAGGTCCCTGGCGTCGGCCTCGGTGGCCGGCCACGGTAAACCTTCGCGATCGAACTGATATGACTCCTCGAGCTTCCAGTCGGGTTCGGTCTTCAGCAGCTCGAGCGCATACTCCAGGCGCTGTTTATTCCGCTCCTGAAAGCGCGCGAAGATGACGAAGGCAGGCTCGATTTCGCCCGTCTGAATCATGTCGTCGAACTTCAGGCGGTAGACGCTGAAGTCGGCAACGTCGCTTGCGAGGAAATAGCTGCGCTGGCCGTCGAGGAAGTCGAGATAGCGCGTGTAGATCTCGGCCGACATCTTGTCGTCGATGGACGCGCGCCGGTAATGCGCTTCTTCGAGAATGGTGCCGATACGGCGGGCGATCGCCCGTTGCCGCTCCGTCGGGGCAATGGCTCCGGGAGGCAGATCTGACGCGGCGGCGGGAATGGTCGAAGAGCTCGCCAGCACCATCGCCATGAAGGCGACGGCGGAGGCGGCGATCCAGCCGGACGTGCGACGTAAAGACTTTGGCATCGTTGGGAGGCTCGCGACTTCAGTAGACTTTAGGGGCTGGAACCTGTGTACCCGGCCCCGGACTTGCGGCCAAGGCTAGAGCGCGTATCGCGCGCCTTCAAGTACGGGCAAGACACGCTAACCGAGTCATTATGCGCCCTCTCACCGTACTGATTGGAATCGTGATGGGTTCGACGGTATCGATCGCCGTCGGATTGCTGCTCACGTGGATCGTCATTCTGTTCCTGCCGGCCGAGGCAGACGTCTTCGCGCCGGAGAAAGGCGCGCTCATCAAGGCCGTAGTGCTGTTCTGGGCGCTCGCCGCCGTGGCGGCCACGAGCTTCTATGGCGAGCTGCGCGAGCGGACGTGGCGGGTCTTCGCGCACATCGGCATCGTCTTCATGCTCGGGATCGCAGTATGGGTGTACTGGCCGCAGGGCACGGGCGGGTGAGGCAACTGAAACGACGGAGTCCACGTTACCCATTGAATGCCAAAGGGGACGCTTAGTTCCCCTTCGGCCCGGGAGGACCCGGTCAGGTCACGCGCGTTTCGACCTGCGCATCCAGTGCTCGACGGCCTTGCCGGGGCTGCCGGTGTTGTAAGGATCATTGCCCCGGGTCTCGCGATCGAGCTCCTCGAGCAGGGCAAGCTTTACGCGGCTGAAGATATTGCGATGGCGAGCGGTATCTGAAGAGGGCGCCTCGGCCTGGGCGCGGACCCCGTTCTGCTGCACGGTATTGTTCATTCGAATCCCCGTCACGACGTCGTAGTTATTCGTTCGAATCGACGGGAGAAGCTTGTCACAGCGATATGGCGCGAAGTGCGATCTGGATCACACTCTGTCGGCGATTGGAGTCAGGGTCGTCAAAATTCTGACACTCGCCTACAGGGCATGCGACTTAATGTTGGTCTTGCGGCTCAGGTGACGATCGGTTCATCACGAGCGCAATGATGCCGCGAAGGAAGAGCACCATCAGATAGGGGCCGATCGCCACGACCCAGTAGACGAGCGAGCCCTGCGCGAGATACCGAAAGGAGTCGGTCAGAAGGGCCGCGGGCCCGCCATTCGCGTACGGCCCTAGTACGGCGAGCCCTACTGCGGAGATGAGCAGCGGCACGCCGAACAAGCCGAACACCAGCATGATGACGAAGAGCAGCAGCTCTCGCTGCAGGCGGGTGGTGTTGCCGTAGGCATGGCTGGCGCTGTCGAGTAATCCCATCGGAAGCTCCTTGAGTTCAGCCGATCGGTTCAGTGCGAGCCGCCTGCGGCCGGGCATAATACCGCTGCTATGGAAAAAATTAGAGCAGCCGTTATCGGCGTAGGTTACCTCGGACGATTCCATGCGCAGAAGTATGCGCAGGTCTCGAACTGTCAGCTCATTGCCGTCGTGGATGCACGACAGGAGGCGCGGGATAACGTGGCTGCCGAGCTCGGCACGCGCGCGGTCGCAGACTATCGCGAGTTACTTGGCAAGGTGGACGCTGTAAGCGTCGTCACCCAAACGCCCGCGCACTTCGCCATTGCGCGGGACTTCCTCGACGCAGGTGCACATGTCCTGGTCGAGAAACCCATTACGGAAACCGCAGTGGAAGCCCGCGAGCTCATTGAGCTGGCGAAGCGCAAGCGGCTTGTGTTGCAGGTAGGGCATCTGGAACGTTTCAACGCCGCCATCCTGGCAGCGGAACCTTATCTCAGGACGCCGCGTTTCATTGAATGTCATCGTCTCGCGCCTTATCGCGAGCGGGGGACCGACGTCAACGTGGTGCTCGATCTGATGATTCATGACATCGACATTGTGCAGACAATTGTCGGCGCGCCCATTGCGACGATCGATGCGATCGGCACGCCGGTGTTTTCTGACGAAATCGATATTGCCAATGCGCGTATCCGGTTCACAAATGGGTGCGTGGCGAATGCCACCGCAAGCCGGGTCAGCATGAAAACGGAACGCAAGCTGCGCGTATTCGAGGATGATGCGTATCTGTCGATCGATCTGCAGCAGAAGATCCTGACGATGATTCGTAAGAAACCGGGACCGGTGGATGCCGGCCAGTTGCCCGTGACGATAGACGAGCAGAGCTTTGAACAAGGCGATGCCCTCAAGGCTGAAATCGAGTCATTCCTCAACTGCATTCTGACCGGGAGTGCTCCGGTGGTGAGTGGCGAGGCAGGGCTCCGCGCTTTGGAAACGGCGATGCTGATCACACAACAGGTTCAACAGGGGCGCGCATCGGCTTGAATTCAGGTCGGGCCGCTCCAGATAGCAAGCCTATGAATACACAACTTGTCACGGCCGCCTCGCCGCGGCCCGTTCTGGAGCTGGACCTCATCGCGGATTTCGCCTGCCCCTGGTCTTATCTGGGCAAGCGCAGTCTCGAGCGGGCGCTCGGCAATTTATACGGTGCGCAGGTGAATGCGATGCGCTGGCATGGCTTCACCCTGAAACCGACGGATCGCCATGATCCGGTGTTGTGGAACGATCATCTCGCCACCCGTTTGCCGCAGGGCATTTCGGTGGATTTCGCCCAGCGCAGTCTCGAAGAGGCCGGGCGCGACGCGGGCATTACCTTTCACTTCGATCAGGTGAAGCGGCTTCCGGATACTCGGGAAGCGCATCGGCTGGTGAAGCTCGCTGCCGCGGACAATCGCCAGGGTGAAGTGGTCGATGCGCTCTTCTCGTCTTTCTTCGAGAAGGGGCGGGATATCGAGCAGCGTGAAGTCCTGGAAGACGTGGCTCGCACGTGCGGGCTTTCCGCGGAAACGCTGGCCGCGTTCGCGGATCCTGCGAAGGGTCGGGATGACGTGGAGGCGGAAGAGAAACGTCTGCGCGGCATGGGCGTCGTCACGACGCCGAATCTGCTGATCAACGGGCGCGTGTTGGTGCCGGGTCCTGCGGATGTATCTACGTATCTGCAGGCGCTGGATCAGGCGCTCTTCCCGCAGCTTACGGCGCCGGCTGAGAAAGGCCAGCTGCACTAAGCGCTTGGCGCGAGACGCGCTCTCGTAGAGCCTGGTATCGCATGGCGGCCCGCAGGGGCCGCTTTGCTATCTGCGCGTCTCGTGTCATCGCATCGGTGTGTCGTGTGCGGTACGCTTCATCGCATGAAACCCAAACATTTCGAGCGGGCCGCGCGGCCTGTCACGGTTGCCGCGACTCAATTCTCCTGCGACTGGAATGTCGACGCGAACATCATCAAGGCAGAGCAGGCCGTTCGCGAAGCGGCGTCGCGCGGCGCGCAGGTCATTCTGCTACCCGAGCTGTTTGAAACGCCGTATTTCTGCATCGAGCAGGACGTGCGGCATCTGAATCTCGCCGCGCCGCTGGCTGACAATCGTGCGGTCAATCACTTTCGCGATGTGGCTCGTGAGTTGGGTGTGGTGTTGCCCATCAGCTTCTTCGAGCGGGCGGGGCATGCCTATTTCAACACCATTGCCATTGTCGATGCGGATGGCTCGGTGTTGGGCACCTATCGCAAATCCCATATTCCCAACGGGCCGGGATATCAGGAGAAGAATTACTTCAGTCCGGGCGACACGGGTTTCAAAGTCTGGAAGACACGGTTCGCGCGTCTTGGCGTTGGCATCTGTTGGGATCAGTGGTTTCCGGAGACCGCGCGCGCGATGGCACTGCTGGGTGCGGAGTTGTTCCTGTTTCCAACTGCCATTGGCAGTGAGCCGCCGCCGGCCTTGCCCATCAACTCGCGCGATCACTGGCAGCGCACGCAGCAGGGGCACGCGGCGGCGAATCTAACACCGCTGATCGCATCCAACCGTTACGGGCTCGAGCGTTCGCTGCAGGATCCCGATGGCTTGTACATCAATTTCTATGGTTCATCTTTCATCGCCGATCAGACAGGCGCGAAAGTCGCTGAAGCCCCGGAAGATGCGGATGCCGTGTTGACTGCGACGTTCGACCTCGCAGCGATCGCCGAGCAGCGTGACAGCTGGTTCGTGTTCCGCGATCGCCGCCCTGATCTCTATGGACCGCTTCTGTCGCTCGACGGTCTGCCGAGTCGCTGAAGGCAAACGATGCGGCAGGAAGAGATCAAGTCGATCTTCGATCAACAGGCCGCCGGGTACGACCAGCGATGGGCCAGAATGGCGCCTGTTCGTGACTGCTTGTATCTCCTGCTCAAATCCGTCTTTGCGAACCTGCCAGCAGAGGCGCGGATTCTCTGCGTGGGGGCAGGAACGGGTGCGGAGCTCGCTTATCTCGCCCTGATATTTCCGCAGTGGAGATTTACTGTCGTTGAGCCCTCCGGCGCGATGCTCGATGTTTGTCGGCAGCGGGCCGAAACAGAAGGGTATGCCTCGCGCTGTCATTTTCACGCGGGATATCTGGACTCACTTCCCACCGAAGACATGCATGACGGGGCCACGTGTTTCCTGGTGTCCCAATTCATCCTGGAGCAGGAAGCGCGCTCGGCGTTCTTTCGCGCCATTGGTAACAGGCTGAAATCAGGTGGTGTGCTCGCGAGCTCCGATCTGGCGTCAGACGTTACTTCGAATGGCTACGACGCGCTGCTGCCTGTCTGGCTCAACGTGATGACGGCAGCAGGCATCCAGCCTGATGTGCTGGAGCGCACGCGTGTCGCATATGAGAAAGACGTGGCGGTACTGCCGCCTCAGCACGTCGCATCGATCATTGAATCAGGGGGCTTTGAGCCACCCGTACAATTCTTTCAGGCGGGGTTGATGCACGCCTGGTTTTCCAGGCGTGCATCAAAGTGATTGGTGGAGCCGGGGGGAATCGAACCCCCGTCCGTAAGCACTAGACAGCAAGATCTACGCACATAGCCCACTTATTGGTTCTCACGCGACGCTACCCAAGGGGCAGGGAAGACGTCTCGCCAGCTGACAGTAACTCTTAACGCACCAGCCCGTAGCACACTGGTTCGCGATCCTATGAAAGCTACCCCTGCATCAGTCGCATAGGCACGAGCTGGACAGAGGTCAGCTGCCCTTAGGCAGCTACAGCGTAGTTGTCGTCGTTGGCAACTATGAATTGCAGCGTGTTTTTCGAGAACACTGCGACTCGATGCGCCCTTGAAGGTTTGTAACCCACGTCGAATCCGGTCGGCCCCTTCGACCCGGCGAGAATACCTCAATTGCGCCGGTGTGTCCGTCGTGAGGCAGAGCTTGCGCAAATTCAACCCGCTCTCGCCGATTAGCGACAAAATTTCGCGGAACAACATTTTCGTTGCAGACTCTCAACTGGACGACCGCAACGAAGGGTGATCATGAAGGAGACGTGTACGCGCCTGCTCGCGGGGGCGCTTTGGCTCGTTGCGGTACAGGTGCACGCCGAGCTCACGGGACGAAGCGAAGCGGGTTACGTCATGGCCCGCGGTAATGCGGAGACCGATACGGCCAATGCGAAGCTCGAACTCATCCAGGACTACGGTCGCTGGAAGCATACCTTCGGACTCGCCGGTCTTTATGGCAGCACCAGCGATAACGTAACCGCTCAACGGTGGGATACGCGCTGGCAGACCGACCACAAGTTCAGCGACCGCATGTACTGGTTCGGCGGCTTCCGTTACGAAGACGACGAGTTCAGCGGCTTCGACTTCCAGGGCATCGTCACCACCGGTCTCGGTCGCCGCTTCATCGACTCGCTCAACACGAAGTTCTCCGTGCAGATCGGTGCGGGTTATCGACGCCTGCGCAGCGAGCAACTGATCCGTAACGACACGGGCTATGTGATCGATCGCGTACTGGGCGAGGCCGACTCGGACTTCGTCGGCAATATGGGCGTGGATTTCGAGCACGCCTTCAATTCATCCACGACGCTCATCAACAAGCTCGTGGTGGAAACCGGCTCACGCAACACGCTGACGCAGAATCAGCTGTCGTTGCAGGTGAAAATGAACGAAGTGCTGGCGCTCGCGCTCGGCTTCAACGTCCGCAACAACTCGGACCCGCCCAACAATCTCGAGCGCACGGATACGCTCACAACCGTGAATCTGGTTTATGAGCTGAGGTGATTGCTCAGTCGCGCCCGCCGCGGGCGATGCGGGCCTTGTCGCGTTGCCAGTCGCGATCTTTCTCGACCGCACGCTTGTCGTGCTGCTTCTTGCCTTTCGCGAGGCCGATCTGCAGCTTCGCGCGGCCTGCTTTCCAGTACAGCTCGAGCGGCACCAGCGTATAACCCTTGCGCTCGACCGCCCCGACGAGGCGCGCCAGCTCCGCACGATTGAGCAGGAGCTTGCGAGTGCGAGTAGGGTCGGCGACGACGTGACTGGACGCAGACCGCAGCGGCGGCATATGCGCTCCATAGAGAAACGCCTCGCCTTCGCGCATGTAGACGTATGCCTCGGTAAGCTGCGCGCGACCGGCGCGTAGGGATTTGACTTCCCAGCCCTGCAGCATGATGCCGGCCTCGTAGCGGTCCTCGATGAAATAGTCGAAGCGCGCCTTGCGATTCTCGGCGATGAGTCGGTTTGTGGATTCGGCTTTGGCCATAAGGGGCGCGATTGTACCTGTATGGGTTGTCGCATCGGGCCTGTCTTGTGACAATCCGCCGCCCCGAATGAGACGTGAACAGGCTTAAACAGGTATTCGATGAAAGAGGTCAAGCGCTCAGCCCTGGTCGCCCAGCCGGCGAGCCGGATGTTCGCGCTCATCAGCGACGTGGATAGCTATCCGAGTTTCGTGCCCTGGTGCACGCACGTTCGCGTCGAGTCCCGTACCGAGCGCGAGATCGTCGCGGCGCTGGGCGTGAAGCGCGGCCTGCTCCATATGGAATTCACGACGCGAACGGAGCTCGATCCGGACAAGCGAGTGGAAATCCATCTCGTCAAAGGGCCGTTTCGCAGCCTGCATGGCACCTGGTTACTCACGCCTATCGCAGACACCATGGGCTGCCGCGTGGAGCTTACGATGCGATTCGAGTTCAGCAACGCGCTCTCCGCGATGGTGCTGGACCCGATCTTCGAAGACACGGCCGTCTCTCTCGTCAACGCCTTCGTCGCGCGGGCGCGAGCGCTAGGTCCGCCGCCCGCCGTCAGCACCGCGCCGTAACGACGTTCTGCAATGGAGACAGGTCGTAAGCGCTGCACTGTGGCTTACGCAATGCCGGCGCGGCAATTCCTGTGGCAAGTCGAGCTGTCGCCCGACGCAACGATTGGTGATGCCATCATCGCCGCGAGAGTGTTGACGGAGAGCGATCCGTCACGGCGCGATGTTGTTGATATTCCCTGGGACACAGCGCCGGTAGGCGTGTTTGGCGAAGCGCGCACCCGCGGCGATATCGTGGCGGACGGAGATCGCGTGGAGCTTTATCGTCCGCTGCTCAACGATCCGCGCGAACGTCGACGTGCGCGCGTGCAAACCGCGCGTAAACAGGGACGCATCAAATAGGCAGTGTTACGTCGGCGCGGTCGGACGAATGGGCTCGGGCTGACGCAAAGGATCCGGCTTTTCGCCCGGTTTCATCGTGTCGTCGCCGCGCTCGATGCGCGCCACTTTGTCTTCCTCGAAAAACACCGTGATCTGACGCTGCTCCGGCGACTTGAGGCGGCCCTTTCTCAGGTAATAAAGGTAATCCCAGCGATCGCGATCGAAGGCGTCGGGCACCATGGGTGTGCCGAGCAGATATCTCACCTGGGTGCGAGTCATTCCCACCTGCAGCTGGTCGATCGTTTTGGGCTCGAGGTAGTTGCCCTGCTGAATGTTCATCCGATAAACACAGCCGCCCAGAGAGGGGCCGGCCAACAGCGCTGCGAGCAGGATGACTAGTTGTGGTCGCATGTGGGTCCAGCGTGGATAATGGCGCGCATCATAACCGATCGACATCGCTGGAGAGCGCGCCCGTGGAAGGCAAGGATCTTCGCAATGCCGGCCTGAAGGTAACGCTGCCACGGCTCAAGATCCTCGAGATCCTCGAAACGAGCAGCACCCGTCACCTGACCGCCGAAGCAATTTATCGTTCCCTGCTCGAATCCAACGAGGATATCGGGCTGGCCACCGTGTACCGCGTGCTGACTCAGTTCGAGGCGGCAGGCCTCGTCACGCGCCATCATTTCGAGGACGGTATGGCCGTTTTCGAGTTGAATCACGGCGGACATCACGATCACATCGTGTGTCTCGACTGTGGCCACGTCGAGGAGTTCATGGAAGCGAGCATCGAGGAGCGGCAGACGGCCGTTGCCCAGAAGCTCGGGTTCGCCATCCGCGATCACTCGCTCATTCTCTACGGCAACTGCCGCCGCACCAACTGCCCGCACCGCGGCACGGGAACCAGTTCCAAGAAAATGATTTAGATCTGGCGCTGCAGCGCGCCGCGTCCGCCGGTGTCAGGATCGGCGGCGCGTAGCGGCAGGGCGGGCGGCGGGTTTCGCCGGCGCCGGTTCGGCAGGGGCCTCGGCTTTCGGTTTCGCCGCCGGCTTCGCATGCTTGTTCAGCATTTCTTTCGCATGTTCACGGGCGCGCGAGGTGACTTCTACTCCGCCGAGCATGCGAGCGGTTTCCTCCACGCGATCGTCATCTGATAATTCAGTAAGGTTGGTACGCGTGGTCTTGCCATCAGTGAGTTTGGCTACGCGCAGATGATGGTGTCCTTGTGATGCCACCTGGGGCAGGTGAGTGACGCAGAGCACTTGCCCCGTCTCACCCAACGCGCGCAACTCGCGGCCCACAATTTCAGCAACGGCGCCGCCGATGCCGGAATCCACTTCGTCGAACACCATGCAACGGGTCTCGCGCGCGGCGCATGACACCTGCACGGCCAGAGACAGACGCGACAACTCGCCGCCAGACGCCACTTTCGATAACGGCCGCAAAGGCTGACCCGGATTGGCCGTCACGCGAAATTCGATCTGATCCACGCCATGCGGGGCGGGTTCGGTTGAAGCGAGCGGGGAAACTTCCACCTGAAACCGGCCGCCCGTCATGCCCAGCGTCTGCATGCGTGTGGTGATGTCTTTGCTGAGCGCACGGCCGGAGGTTGCACGCCGCGCCGTTAGCTGCGCGGCCAACGTGCGATAACTCTCCAGCGCGGTGCCGAGATCTTTGCGCAGCAGAGCGAGGTCCGTATCCGCGCGCTCCACCTCGGCCAGCTCATTAGTCAGGAGCCCGGCACGTTGCGGCAACTCTTCGGGCGGAATGCGGTGTTTGCGCGCGAGTTCCTCGATGGCGGCGAGACGTTTCTCGACCTGATCCTGACGAGCGGTGTCGAGCTCCAGGCTATCCAGATACTGTTGCAGCTCGCGGGCGGCTTCACGAATCTGAATGGCGGCCTCATCCACGAGAGGCAACACAGTGGCGAGTTTCTGGTCGATCGCGCTCAGCGGTCGCAACGCCTGCGCCGCGCGGCTCACACTCGCGTGCGCGCTGCCGTCTTCGCCTTCATACAATTGCATCAGCGCTGTCTGCGCGGCTTCGCCCAGGCGTCCACGATTTGCCAGACGCGAGCGTTCTTCAATCAGCGTGCCGACTTCGCCTTCCTTCAGCTCCAAGGCCTGCAGCTCGCGTACCTGATAACGCAGCAGCTCGAGGCGGGCATCGCGATCGCGAGCCTTTGTTTCCAGCTCGAGCGTGCGATTCAACAATTCGGACCACACCCGGTGCGCGATGCCGACCTGCGCCACGAGCGAGTCATGCCGGCCGTATCCGTCGAGCAGTTCGCGCTGGGCGGCGCTCCGCGTGAGCGACTGAAATTCGTGCTGGCCGTGAATGTCGATGAGGATGTTGCCGACCTCGCGCAACAGCTGCACCGGCACCAGCTGGCCGTTGAGATAAGCGCGCGAGCGTCCGTCTGTCGCGATGACACGGCGGATGGACAACTCCTGATCGGAAGCGATCGACTGCTCTTCGAGCCAGCGACGCAATTCACGCGGCGCGCGGCTCAGGTCGAATGTTGCGGAGATCTCGGCGCGCTCCGCGCCGTGGCGAATGACTTCGGTGCCTGCGCGCGCGCCGGCCAGAAGTTGTAACGCATCGACCATGATGGATTTGCCCGCGCCCGTCTCGCCCGTCAACACGGTGAGACCCGGGCGGAGTTCCAGCTCCACCGAGTCGATGATGGCGAAATCCCGAATTTGCAGATGACTGAGCATGTGTGGGAATCAGCGCGAGTGATCGATGCTGCCGCGTCCCCAATGCAGTTTCGAACGCAGCAGGCGGAAGTAGTCGTGCCCTGCCGGATGAAGCAGGGTGATGTGTTCGGTGGCCGCCTGAATACGCAGGCGCTCGCCCGGAACGATTTCGCCGAGAACGATGCCGTCACACGTGACTTCGGCGCTAGTCTCGGGACGCTCCAGCAGCTCGATCTCGATAATCGACTGCGCGGACACGATGATCGGCCGATCTGACAAAGTGTGCGGACAGATCGGCGCGACCACCCACACATCCAGCGCGGGTTGCACGATAGGGCCGCCGCACGATAGCGCATACGCAGTCGAGCCTGTGGAGCTCGCCACCACGATGCCGTCGCCGGCATGCGTGTTGACATAGTGCGTGTTCAGATGCGTTTCGAAATCGAGCATGCGGCCGGTGGAGATCTTTTGAAGCACCACGTCGTTGAGCGCAAGCGCTTCGGCCACCGTGCCATCGGCGCGGAAGAGTTTTGCCGATAACAGCGAGCGTTGGTCTGCCTCGAGCGTGCCGGCCAGCGCGGCGTCGATGCAATCGAGCATGTCATGGGGCATGACGTCGGTGAGAAAGCCGAGACGTCCGCGATTGATACCAATCAGTGGCACGTTATGACGCGCGACGAGCCGCGCAGCATAGAGCAGGGTGCCGTCGCCGCCGATGGCGATGACGAGATCCGCTCGATCGCCGAACGTCTGTTCGTCCACGCGCACAACGTCGGAAGATTCTCCGGGCATCTGCGCGTCAAGGTTGACGAGCACCTCGACCTGACGGCTGCGGAGGTGGGGCAGGAGCACGGCAACCGACTCCGCGACCCGCGGATCGGTAAATCTGCCCACGAGAGCGCACACTCGGACCGGGAACGTCATCAGCACACTTCCGACTTGGGACCCGACCGATTGCACGGGCGCGTCTTTTTAGCACGCGGCCCCCGGTCCGCCAACGAGGAAAATGAGCTGCAAACACCGCCCCACGAGGGATGGCCCTCAATGGCTTGACGGTCGGCGTGGCCGTCGTTAGCTTTTCCGTGGACTGTTACAAATCATGCGAGGAACGGCGCCGTCAGGGCGCATATGGCTCACGAAGGTCGAGATGACGCGCTCAGCGAGCGCGCTCAGCACCTCCTCAGGGTACTGATCGAAAGCTACATCCGCGACGGCCAGCCGGTCGGTTCGCGCGTGCTTTCCCGTGAGTCGGGGCTGCAACTGAGCTCGGCGACGATTCGCAATGTCATGGCGGATCTCGAAGAGCTCGGCTTCGTCGCGTCTCCCCACACCTCCGCGGGGCGTATTCCCACCGATAAAGGCTATCGGTTCTTTGTGGATACTTTGTTACGGCTGCGGCCGGTCGACACCACGAACGCGCTCGTGGAGCTGCGTCGCCAGTTCGAGAACAGTCAGACCGACAGCTCCGACAAGAATCTCGTCTCGACGGCGTCGCAGCTGCTGTCGAGCATGACGCGCCTCGCAGGCGTCGTGACCTTGCCGCGCTCGCAGCTCGCGTCGATTTCTCAGATCGAGTTCGTACCGCTGTCGGAGAATCGCGTGCTCGTCGTGCTCGTGTTCAACGATCGCGAAGTGCAGAACCGCATCATCCAGCTGTCACGTTATTTCTCGCCAGATGAGCTGAAACGCGCCTCGAATTTTCTGAGTGACCAGTTCCGCGGTCGCGCGCTGTCGCAGGTCCGGCAGGAAATATTGCGCCAGCTCAAGGAAACCCGCGAGCACATGAACGACATCATGCTGGACGCGATCTCCGTCGCGCAGCACGTGTTCGAAGGCGGGCAGGAGGATCAGCTCGAGTACGTGATCGCGGGCGAGACCAACCTCATGGGTCAGGCGGAACTCACCAACGTCGAGAAGCTGCGCCGCCTGTTCGAGGCCTTCAACGAGAAGCGCGACTTTTTGCATCTGCTCGACCAGAGCCTGAAGGCGGAAGGCGTGCAGATCTTCATCGGCCATGAATCCGGCTATCAGATCCTGGATGATTGCAGTGTCGTCACCGCGCCTTACACCGCTGGCGATGCGGTGGTGGGGGTCATTGGCGTCATCGGTCCGACACGCATGGCGTATGAGCGCGTCATTCCCATTGTCGATATGACAGCGAAACTCCTCGGCGCGGCCTTGAATTCGCGACGCTGATTCCCAAGCTTCGGCGGCTACATCAGTACCACCCACACACTTCACACGAGGTAGTGGGGTTAATTTGTTGTTTTTGAAGGAGAAAGATATGAGCAGCGCTGGGGATACCGGACGAGCGCGGCAATCAGGGCAGGACGCGAGCCCGACTGAACAGACTGAAGTGCTGCCTGAAACGACGGCGGCCCTGGTTCAGATGGAGCAGCTCCAGCAAGCGCTGACGCAGGCCGAAGAGCGGGCCAAGAATCATTGGGATCAGTATCTTCGCGCCGTCGCGGAGCTCGAGAACGTGCGCAAGCGCGCCCAGCGCGATATCGAATCCGCCAGCCGCTATGGGCTCGAGAAGTTTGCGCAGGAGCTGCTGCCCGTGCGCGACAGCCTCGAGCTTGCGGTGCAGAACGCAGGTCGCGGTGATGCGCAGAGCCTCGTCCAGGGTCAGGAAGCGACCTTGAAGCTGCTCGTCAAGGCGTTCGACAAGGCGAGCATCGTCGGGCTGGACCCCGTCGGTCTGCCTTTCGACCCCGCGCAGCACGAGGCGATGATGGCGCAGGAATCGACCACAGCGGAGCCCAACTCGGTTCTGCAGGTCGTGCAGCGGGGTTACGAATTGAACGGCCGGCTGTTGCGGCCGGCCCGGGTCATCGTCGCGAAATCACCGGCATCGTGACCTCCGCGCCTTGAATTGACTTTGTCCATACCCAAAAAGTGCAGCTCATGACGGGCTCACCACGAACAATTTCTTCGGAGACATTTTCCCATGGCTAAGGTAATCGGCATCGACCTCGGCACCACGAACTCGTGCGTGGCCATCATGGAGGGGGGCAAGCCTCGCGTCATCGAGAACAGCGAGGGCGATCGCACCACCCCGTCCATTGTTGCCTTCACCAAAGAAGGTGAAGTCATTGTCGGTCAGGCCGCCAAGCGCCAGGCCGTGACCAATCCGCAGAACACGCTCTACGCCATCAAGCGCCTCATCGGCCGCCGGTTCGAGGACGAGGTCGTACAGCGCGACATCAAGATGGTCCCGTACAAGATTGCGAAAGCCGACAACGGCGACGCATGGGTCGAAGTGCAGGGAAAGAAGATGGCCGCGCAGGAAGTGTCCGCGCGCGTTCTGCAGAAAATGAAAAAGACCGCTGAGGATTACCTCGGCGAGCCGGTGACCGAAGCGGTCATCACCGTTCCCGCGTACTTCAACGATTCGCAGCGTCAGGCGACGAAAGACGCCGGCCGCATTGCCGGTCTCGAGGTGAAGCGCATCATCAACGAGCCCACGGCCGCCGCGCTGGCTTATGGCCTCGACAAGCAGGCTGGCGATCGCAAGATCGCGGTGTATGACCTGGGTGGCGGCACGTTCGACGTTTCGATCATCGAGATCGCGGAAGTCGACGGCGAGCGCCAGTTCGAAGTGCTCTCGACGAACGGCGATACGTTCCTCGGCGGCGAAGACTTCGACATGCGCATCATCAATTTCCTCGCGGACGAGTTCCTGAAGGAATCGGGTGTCGACGTTCGTAAAGATCCGCTTGCCGTGCAGCGCCTGAAAGAGGCGGCCGAGAAAGCGAAGATCGAACTGTCGTCCACGCAGCAGACGGACGTGAACCTGCCGTACATCACGGCGGACGCGTCGGGTCCGAAGCATCTCAATATCAAGCTGACGCGTGCGAAGCTGGAATCGATCGTCGAGGATCTCGTGCAGCGGACGATCGGTCCGTGCCGCACGGCGATGAAAGATGCCGGCGTCAGTGCTAACGACGTCGCGGAAGTCATCCTCGTGGGTGGCCAGACGCGCATGCCGCTGGTGCAGAAGGCTGTTAAGGACTTCTTCGGCAAAGAGCCACGCAAAGACGTGAATCCGGATGAGGCTGTCGCCGTCGGCGCCGCCATTCAGGGTGGCGTGCTGGCCGGTGAAGTGAAAGACGTGTTGTTGCTCGACGTGACGCCGCTGTCGCTCGGCATCGAGACACTCGGTGGCGTGATGACGAAGCTCATCGAGAAGAACACCACGATCCCGACGAAGGCCTCGCAGACATTCTCGACCGCTGACGATAACCAGACTGCGGTGACCATCCATGTGCTGCAGGGTGAGCGTGATCGTGCCGTCGATAACAAGTCGCTCGGCAAGTTTGACCTGACGGATATTCCGGCGGCTCCGCGCGGCTTGCCGCAGGTGGAGGTGTCGTTTGATATCGACGCCAACGGCATTCTGAACGTGTCGGCCAAAGACAAGGCCACCAACAAAGAGCAGAAGATCGTCATCAAGGCGTCGAGCGGCCTCAACGAGGAAGAGATCAAGCGCATGGTGCGCGACGCCGAGGCGCACGCGGAGGAAGACAAGAAATTCCGCGAGCTCGTCGAGACGCGCAACAAGGCAGACGGTCTGCTCCACTCGGTGGAGAAGACGCTGAAAGATCTGGGCGACAAGGTCGACGCCGGCGAGCGTGCAACGCTGGAATCGGCGATGTCCGATCTGCGCACGGCGCTGAAGGGCGACGACAAGGGCGTCATCGAGAAGAAGCTGGAAGTGTTGGGTCAGGCCTCCTCAGCTCTCGCGCAGAAGGCGTATGCCGGTGCGCCGGGCGGTGATGCGGGTCCTGGTGGTCCGGGGGGCGGTTCGGAGGGCTCGGCAGGTGGCGCGGGCGGCGCGCGAGCCGGCGACGACGTGGTCGATGCCGAGTTCGAAGAAGTGAGCGACAAGGACCGCAAAGCTTCGTAAGCTGGCTTCTAACATCCCCTCACAATTCGGTACGGGTGATTGAGTTGGGGCGCGCGAGCGCCCCAACTCGAGTTCGCATCTGAAACAACGATGTCCAAGCGCGATTACTACAAAGTCCTAGACGTTCCCCGAACCGCGACGGAAGCGGAGATCAAGAAGGCTTATCGCCGGCTGGCGATGAAGTTTCATCCTGACCGCAATCCGGATGACGTGGAAGCCGTCGAGAAATTCAAGGAAGCGAAAGAAGCCTGCGAAATTCTCACGGATGCTCAGAAGCGCGCGGCTTATGACCAGTATGGGCACGCGGGCGTCGAAGCTGCCTCACGTCGCGGCGGCGGTGGCGGCAATCCTGGCGATGCCTTCGGCGACATTTTTGGCGACGTGTTTGGAGATATCTTCGGATCGCGTCGTGGCGGCGGTGGCGGACGCGCGCAGGTGTTTCGCGGCGCCGATCTGCGTTATGAGCTCGAGCTCGATCTGCATCAGGCCGTGTTCGGCCAGACAGTAGAAATCGAAGTTCCCAAACTCGTTGAATGTGAAACCTGCAATGGCAGCGGCGCGGCCAAGGGCAGCAATCCGCAAACTTGCGATACGTGCGGTGGCGTTGGCCAGGTGCGCATCTCGCAAGGCTTCTTCCAGTTACAACAGACCTGCCCGCGTTGTCGTGGCGCGGGCACCATCGTCAAGAATCCGTGCGACACCTGTCTCGGGCAGGGGCGCATCCGTCGCACACGCAAGCTCTCGGTCAAAGTGCCGGCTGGCGTGGATACCGGAGATCGCATCCGTTTATCAGGTGAGGGCGAAGCAGGGCGCAACGGCGGACCCGCGGGCGACCTCTACGTTGAAGTGCAGGTCAAAGAGCACGCAATCTTCGAAAGAGATGGCGAGCATCTGAGTTGCGAAGTCCCTGTCAGTTTCGCCACGGCGACGTTGGGCGGTGCTGTCGAAGTGCCCACGCTCGAAGGCGATGTCACTCTCAAGATTCCTTCAGAAACGCAATCCGGCCGGGTATTCAGATTGCGCGATAAAGGCGTGAAGCCGGTGCGCGGCGGAGCGCGCGGCGATCTGTTCTGTCGCGTCGTCATCGAGACGCCGGTCGATCTGTCGGCCGAACAGAAAGATCTGATTCGTCAGCTCGAGACCTCGCTGCAACTCGATCGCCAGCGGCACGCGCCGCGCGAGAAAGGTTTCTTCGAAGGCGTGAAGCGTTTCTTCTCCGGCAGTCTCGGCGGCTAAGCGAAAGGCGCTGCATTCATGGCCACACCGGTACGCGCGGTCGTCATCGGCGCCACAGGGCGCATGGGTCTTGCAATCGTTCGCGCAGCGCAAGAATCAGAGGAACTGCGCATCGTGGCGGCCATCGCTTCCGCGAAGAGCGTCGCGCTCGGTCGTGACATTGGCGAGCTCGCGGGCCTTCCCAGGCTCGATGTCGAGATCACCAGCGATCTTCCCGCAGCACTCGAGATCGCAGACGTCGCTATCGATTTCTCCCAGCCTGTCGCGACGTACTTCAATCTCGATATGTGTCGTATGGCACGCAAGCCGCTGCTGATCGGCACCACAGGCTTCACGCCTGACGTTGCTGCCGAGTTTGATTCAGCCGCGCAGGACATTCCGTTGCTCGTCGCTCCTAACACGAGCATTGGGGTGACGTTGCTCATCGAACTGGTGCGCGCGTGCGCGCAAGCGTTGCCCAAAGATTTCGACATCGAGATCGTCGAAGCGCATCACCGAATGAAGAAAGACTCACCATCAGGCACTGCGCTCGCGCTCGGTCGTGCTGCTGCTGAGGGACGTCAGCAAGACTTCAACGAGGTCGCCGCCATCGATCGTGGCCGTGAGTTCACGCGCAAGGAAGGCGACATCGGTTTTGCTGCGATTCGGGGTGGAGATATCGTCGGCGAGCACTCCGTTTTGTTCGCCGGAACGGGCGAGCAGGTGGTGCTCGGTCACCGCGCGACGGACCGCGCCATTTTTGCGCGCGGCGCCGTGCAAGCGGCAACGTGGCTGGTCGGCAAAGGCGCCGGACGATTTTTTATGCGGGACGTAATTGGTTATAAATCAGCAGGTTAACTCCTCGCGAGACGGCGCAATCCATCGAAAGAGAGACCTCCGAGGCCGGATTTCGCGTGGACACATCGGGCAGCGCCCCGTACACTTTGACCCGAATCCGAAAGGGTTAGTCCATGCAAGGCGGGAGGATGTTCGCGAGAACTCCTCCCGCTTTGTATATGTGGCGCAAGCCGGTATTCGAACGGGTTTCCGCCACCTCCAGTGGCATTTTTTTAGGGGAACCGGTCAGTGAGCGTAACCGCTGTGCTGGCGCTCGCGGATGGCACCATCTTCCGCGGCCAGTCAATCGGAGCCAAAGGCAATACCACCGGCGAAGTCGTTTTCAATACTGCGTTGACGGGCTATCAGGAAATCCTTACCGACCCGTCGTACGCTCGCCAGATAGTCACCTTGACGTATCCCCACATCGGGAACGTCGGCACCACACCTGAAGATCTCGAGTCACCTGCCATTTATCCGGCCGGGTTGATCATTCGTGATCTGCCCCCGCGCGCCAGCAACTGGCGCTCGACCGAGACGCTGTCCGAGTTTCTCGAACGCGGCAAGATCGTGGCCATTGCCGGCATAGATACGCGCAAACTCACGCGTCTGCTACGCGAGCAAGGGGCGCAGGCCGGCTGCATCATGACCGGCGAGCAGGTGGATGAGGCCGCCGCGATCAAGATCGCGCGCAAGTTTCCAGGCCTGAAGGGCATGGATCTCGCCAAGGTCGTCTCGACCAAGCGGCAGTTCCAGTGGAACGAAGGCAGCATCTGGCAGGAAAGCGGCAAGCCGCCCGTTCGGGCGCACCAGCGTCTGCACGTGGTCGCCTATGACTTCGGCATCAAACGCAACATTTTGAGACTGTTGTCGGACTTCGGCTGTCGCATGACGGTCGTGCCGGCTCAGACCACCGCCGCCGAGGTGTTGGCGCTGCAGCCCGATGGCGTGTTTCTTTCAAATGGTCCCGGAGATCCGGAGCCGTGCGACTACGCCATCAAGGCGACCCGCGATCTGCTCGAGACGGACATTCCTGTCTTCGGCATCTGCCTGGGTCACCAGATTTTGGGCCTCGCCGCGGGCGGCACCACCATGAAGATGAAGTTCGGCCACCACGGCGCGAACCATCCGGTGCAGGACCTCGATACGGGCAAGGTGTTCATCACCAGCCAGAATCATGGTTTTGCCGTGGACGAGGGCTCGCTGCCCGCCAACGTGAAGGCGACGCACCGCTCGCTGTTCGACGGCTCCCTGCAGGGGCTCGCGTTCAAGGACCGGCCGGCGTTCAGCTTCCAGGGTCATCCCGAAGCGAGCCCGGGTCCGCATGATCTCAAGCCGCTGTTCGAACGCTTCAATCACCTCATGCTGCGGCGTTTGCAGAACCAGCTGCGCATCGCCGAAGAGAATGCCCGTCGCCAGACGGGCAGCCGCCCAAGCACCTGACCTTCGCGAGGGGCATAGCGCCCCTCGCTTGCCGGACAACATAACGACTCATGCCCAGACGCACTGACATCAAGAGCATCCTGATCATTGGCGCAGGCCCGATCATCATCGGCCAGGCCTGCGAATTCGATTACTCCGGCGCCCAGGCGTGCAAGGCGCTGCGCGAGGAGGGCTATCGCGTCATCCTCGTCAATTCCAATCCGGCGACGATCATGACGGACCCGGAGATGGCGGACGCCATCTACATCGAGCCCGTCAACTGGCGCACGGTGGAGAGCATCATCGCGAAGGAACGTCCTGACGCGTTGTTGCCGACGATGGGTGGCCAGACGGCGCTCAACACCGCGCTCGATCTCGTGCGTGAGGGCGTGTTGGAGAAGTATGGCGTCGAGATGATCGCCGCCTCGCGCGAAGCCATCGACATGGCTGAGGACCGCGAGAAATTCAAGAACGCGATGCGCGAGATCGGCCTCGAAAGCGCGCGTTCGCGCATCGCGCATACGCTCGAGCAGGCGATGCTGGCGGTGAGCGATATCGGCTATCCGTGCGTCATCCGTCCTTCATTCACGCTCGGCGGCTCGGGTGGCGGCATTGCCTACAACCGCGAAGAGTTCGAAGCGATTGTCGCGCGCGGCCTTGATGCATCGCCGACCAAAGAAGTGTTGTTGGAGGAATCGCTGCTCGGCTGGAAAGAGTTCGAGATGGAGGTGGTCCGCGATCGCAAGGACAACTGCATCATCATCTGCTCGATCGAGAATCTCGATCCCATGGGCGTGCACACGGGAGATTCGATCACCGTCGCCCCCGCGCAGACTCTGACAGACAAAGAATATCAGCGCATGCGTGACGCTTCCGTTGCGGTGCTGCGTAAGATCGGTGTCGAGACCGGCGGCTCGAACGTGCAGTTCGCGGTCAATCCGAAAGACGGTCGTCTCATCATCATCGAGATGAATCCTCGCGTGTCGCGGTCATCCGCGCTCGCTTCGAAAGCCACAGGCTTTCCCATCGCAAAGATCGCCGCGAAACTTGCCATCGGCTACACGCTCGATGAGCTGAAGAATGACATCACGGGTGGCGCGACGCCGGCGTCCTTCGAGCCGACGATCGACTACGTCGTCGTGAAGATTCCGCGCTTCACGTTCGAGAAATTCCCGACCGCGAACGACCGCCTGACGACGCAGATGAAGTCTGTCGGCGAAGTCATGGCGATTGGCCGCACGCTGCAGGAATCCCTGCAGAAAGCGCTGCGTGGGCTCGAAACCGGTCTGACCGGCCTGAACGAGCAGATGACGTTGCCGCTCACCGAAGAGACGGAGAGCAAGCTCGCTTACGAGCTGCGTTCCGCTGGTCCCAACAGGTTGTTGTTTACTGCTGATGCTTTCCGCGCCGGCTGGTCGTTCGACAAGATCGCGGAGCTGACGGCGATTGATCCGTGGTTCCTGGCGCAGCTCGAAGATCTGATCATCGAAGAGAAGCAGACGCGGGAGCAGGGCCTCGATGCGCTGACAGCCGAACGCCTGCGCGATCTGAAGCGCAAAGGTTTCTCAGACGCGCGTCTCGCGCAGCTGACACGCACCACTGAGAAAACCATGCGCATCCGTCGGCACGGGCTCGGTATCGTGCCGGTTTATAAGCGTGTGGATACGTGCGCCGCGGAGTTCTCCACGTCGACCGCCTATCTCTACTCGACTTACGAGGAAGAGTGCGAGGCGCTGCCGACCAAGCGTCGCAAGGTGATGATTCTCGGCGGTGGCCCGAACCGCATCGGGCAGGGCATCGAGTTCGATTACTGCTGCGTGCACGCGGCCTTGGCGCTGCGCGAAGATGGTTTCGAAACCATCATGGTCAACTGTAATCCCGAGACCGTCTCCACGGATTACGACACGTCCGACCGTCTGTACTTCGAGCCCCTGACGCTCGAGGACGTGCTGGAAGTGCTGGAGAAGGAAAAACCCGAAGGCGTGATCGTGCAGTTCGGCGGGCAGACGCCGCTCAAGCTGAGTCGCGCGTTGGAAGAAGCAGGCGCGCCGATCATCGGCACCACGCCTGATTCCATTGATATCGCCGAAGACCGCGAGCGCTTCCAGATGCTCGTGCAGAACATTGGCCTCAAGCAGCCTGCCAACGCGACGGCGCGCACCGAAGATCAGGCCGTGAAGCTCGCGCGCGACGTGGGCTTCCCGCTGGTGGTGCGTCCTTCTTATGTGTTGGGCGGACGTGCGATGGAGATCGTGTTCAACGAAGACGATCTTCGCAGCTACATGACGCATGCCGTGCAGGTGTCGAACGACAGTCCGGTGCTGCTCGATCGCTTCCTCGACGTGGCGATCGAAGTCGATGTTGACGCGGTCTGCGACGGCGACGATGTGTTGATCGGCGGCATCATGGAGCACGTGGAGCAGGCGGGTGTGCATTCGGGCGACTCCGGCTGCTCGCTGCCTCCTAACAGTCTGTCGAAAGAAGTTCAGGACGAGATTCGCGACCAGACGCGCAAGCTCGCGAAGGCGCTCAACGTCATCGGCCTGATGAACATTCAGTTCGCGATTCAGAACGGCGTGGTGTACATCCTCGAAGTGAATCCGCGTGCTTCGCGAACCGTGCCCTTCGTCTCGAAGGCGACCGGCCTGCCGCTGGCCAAAATCGCCGCGCGCGTGATGACCGGCCGCAAGCTGAAGCAGATGGGTACGACCGAAGAAGTCGTGCCGCCTTATTATTCGGTGAAGGAAGCGGTATTCCCGTTCGTGAAATTCCCGGAGTCGGATCCGATCCTGGGACCCGAGATGAAATCGACTGGGGAGGTGATGGGCACGGGCCGCACCTTCGGCGAGGCGTATGCGAAGGCGCAGTCCGGCTCGGGTGTGGTATTGCCGCGCTCTGGTGTTTGTTTGATCAGCGTGCGCGATCGCGACAAACCGGGCGCCGCGGATCTCGCGCGCAAGCTCATTGAGCGCGGGTTCAGCATCGTCGCCACTGAAGGGACGGCGATTGCCATTGAGCAGGCGGGCGTTGCGGTTCGCCGCGTCAACAAGGTGCGCGAAGGGCGTCCGCACATTGTGGACATGATCAAGAACGATGAGATCGTCCTCATCGTCAACACGACGGAAGGCAAACAGGCCATCCGCGAATCGAATTCGATCCGCCGTGAGGCGGTGCATCGGCGGATCACCTACTACACGACGCTCGCGGCGGCGCTGGCAACGTGCGAAGCTCTGGACCATCTCGATGAGGTAGCAGTCAATCGTCTGCAGGATCTGCACACGGAGGCGCGTCGCGCATGACCATGAAAAGAACACCGATGACTCTGCGAGGGGCGGAAGCGCTGCGAGTGGAGCTGAAGAGGCTGAAGTCCGAGGATCGTCCCAACGTCATCAAGGCCATCGCGGAAGCGCGCGGGCATGGTGATCTCTCGGAGAACGCGGAGTATCACGCGGCTCGCGAGCAGCAGGGTTTCATCGAAGGCCGTATCAACGAGATCGAGTCGAAGCTCGCGACGGCCGAGATCATCGACACGAGCAAGATGACGAATCACGGCAAGGTGATTTTCGGCGCCAACGTCCAGCTCGAGGAGCAGGACGAGGGCACGCGGGTGTCCTACCAGATCGTGGGTGAAGACGAGGCCGACATCAAAGCCGGCCGTATTTCGGTGACATCGCCGATTGCCCGCGCGCTCGTGGGCAAGTCGCAGGGAGATGTGGTCGACGTGGCGGCGCCCGGTGGCGTGAAGTCGTACGAGATCGTCTCAGTCCAATACGAGTAGCGCCTCTTTTCCTGCTCCGAGGCGCAAGCCGATTGAGTGCTTCTGATCCCTCAGGGATCGGGAATGAGAATTCCCGGCTTCTTGAGATTCCGTTTGTAATAAAGCCCCACATGTCCCACCCGACTCACGAGGCTGCCCTGCGAGGCGGTTTCCAGTCCTTCGAAGATCTGGTCGCGCGCGGAGCGATCCGCGCTGCGCACCTTCACTTTGATGAGCTCGTGGTCGTCGAGCGCGCGGATGGTTTCCGCGATGACGCCGGGCGTGAGCCCGCTGTTTCCAATTAAGATCACCGGCTTTAACGGATGTCCGAGACCGCGCAGGTATTTGCGCTGACGTTCTGTAAGTTCCATATGGACATTCTATAGGTAGACCGGGATGGCGCGCCGATCGAAGAGCAGCAGCAACTGGCTGCGGGAGCATTTCACCGACCCGTTCGTGAAGCGGGCGCAGTCGGAAGGGTGGCGTTCGCGCGCCATTTACAAGCTCGAAGAGATTGACCTCAAGGACAAGCTGCTGCGTCAGGGCGACGTCTGTCTCGATCTGGGGGCGGCCCCCGGCGCGTGGAGCCAGTACGCCCAGCGCAAGGTCGGCCGGCACGGCCGCGTCGTCGCGACCGACATCCTGCCCATGGATGCCATCGTGAATGTGGAGTTCGTCCAGGGTGATTTTCGGGAGGACGCCGTATTCGAAGGCATCCTGGCCCTGGTCCCGGAGCATGGGGTCGACGTTGTCCTGTCGGACATGGCCCCGAACATGGCCGGAATGGACGCCGTCGACCAGCCGCGACAGATGTATCTCTGCGAACTTGCGCTGGATATGGCCGAACGCGTCTTGAAGCCTGGTGGGCATGCCCTGATCAAGGTTTTCCAGGGCGCCGGCTTCCAGGAGTATGTCGCCCTGGCGCGGAACAAGTTCGACAAGGTTAAGTTGTGTAAGCCGGAGGCTTCACGTGCACGAAGTCCCGAGCTCTATTTGCTGGCGAAGCATTTCCTATTGGTGTAGGTTGAAAACAGGGCCCTCAAACCCTCTGTCAAGAGGTCCATCCTTTGAATGATTTGACCAAGAACATCCTGCTTTGGGTGGTGATCGTGCTGGTGCTGCTGGCGGTGTTCAGCCGCTACATGCCCACCGTCGGTCAGCCCGAAGAAGTCCGCTATTCCACGTTCCTCAGCGACGTGAACTCGTCCCGGGTGGAATCCGTCGTCCTTCAGGGCGACATGATCTACGGCGTCCGCAAGGACAAGTCGACGTTCAAAGCGAACAATCCCGAGACGGATTACACCGCGTTGATCGGCGCCCTGCAGAAGGGCAACGTCGCGATCGAAGGCCGGCCGCCCAAGCAGCCGAACTTCCTCGCGCAGTTGTTACTGCAGCTTGCTCCAGCGCTACTGCTGATACTCGTCTTCGTATATATGTTGCGTCAGATGCAGGGCGCCTCCGGTGGACGGGGGGCCATGTCGTTTGGCAAGAGCAGGGCACGCCTGCTGGGTGAAGATCAGGTCAACGTCACGTTCGCGGACGTCGCGGGTGTGGACGAGGCCAAGCAGGAAGTCGGCGAGATCGTCGATTTCCTCAAGGACCCCGGCAAGTTCCAGAAGCTCGGCGGCAAGATTCCGAAGGGTGTGCTCATGGTCGGCTCGCCCGGCACGGGCAAGACGCTGCTCGCTCGCGCCATCGCGGGTGAGGCCAAGGTGCCGTTCTTCACCATTTCCGGTTCGGACTTCGTGGAAATGTTCGTCGGCGTGGGCGCCTCGCGCGTCCGCGACATGTTCGAGCAGGCCAAGAAGCACGCTCCCTGCATCATCTTCATCGATGAGATCGACGCAGTCGGTCGTCACCGCGGCGCGGGCCTCGGCGGCGGACACGACGAGCGCGAGCAGACCCTGAACCAGCTGCTGGTCGAGATGGACGGCTTCGAAGGTAACGAAGGCATCATCGTTATCGCGGCCACCAACCGGCCCGATGTGCTCGATCCCGCGCTCCTGCGCCCGGGCCGCTTCGACCGTCAGGTCGTGGTGCCGCTGCCGGACGTTCGGGGTCGTGAGCAGATTCTGCGCGTGCATATGCGCCGCGTGCCCCTGGGTGAGGACGTGAAGCCGGCGTTGATCGCCCGCGGCACACCTGGCTTCTCGGGCGCCGATCTCGCGAATCTCGTCAACGAAGCTGCGTTGTTCGCTGCGCGCGCCAATCGCCGCATCGTCAGCATGGAAGAGTTCGAGCGCGCCAAGGACAAGATCATGATGGGCGCCGAGCGCCGGTCCATGGTCATGACCGAGGCCGAGAAGCGCATGACGGCCTATCACGAGGCGGGCCACGCCATCGTCGGCATGACCGTTCCCGAGCACGATCCCGTGTACAAGGTCACGATCATCCCGCGCGGCCGGGCGTTGGGCGTCACGCAGTTCCTGCCCGAGCAGGATCGCTACAGCCTGTCCAAGCGCCGCATCGAAAGCTCGATCGCCACGTTGTTCGGCGGCCGCGTTGCCGAAGAGCTGATCTTCGGTCGTGAGTCGGTGACCACGGGTGCGTCGAACGACATCGAGCGCGCCACCGATCTGGCTCGCAGCATGGTCACCAAGTGGGGCCTGTCCGAGCGCCTGGGGCCGCTCACCTACACCGAAGAGAACGGCGAAGTGTTCCTCGGTCGCAGTGTCACGCAGCACAAGCAGGTTTCGGACGGCACGGCTCACGCCATCGACGAGGAAGTGCGTCGGGTGATCGAGTCGAACTTCGCCAAGGCCAAGGAGATTCTGACCACGAATCTCGAGAAGCTGCATGCGATGGCCGATGCGCTCGTGAAGTACGAGACGATCGACGACGAGCAGTTGAAGGACATCATGGCGGGCAAGGTGCCCAAGCCGCCGGTCGGCTGGGACGAATCGCTGTCCAACAACAATCGTCCGCCGAAGTCGCCCTCGTCGGAAGGTCCGACGGGAACGATCGGCTCGCCGGCCAGCCAGCACTGAGCGTTCGCGCTCAGCGCCTTATCGCCATCACACATCGCCCGGTCAGTCATGACCGGGCGTTTTCGTTTCTGCGAGTCAGTGCGCCATGTTGCTCAATTGCGGTTCCAAGACCCTGGATCTCACGCGCCCGCTCGTCATGGGCATTCTCAACGTCACACCGGATTCGTTTTCCGACGGCGGACGATTCAACACCCTGGATGCGGCCGTCGATCACGCGCATCAGCTGGTGGAAGAGGGTGCCGCGATTCTCGATATCGGTGGTGAGTCGACGCGGCCCGGCGCGGACGCGGTGCCCGTCGAAGAAGAATTAAGACGGGTGTTGCCGGTTGTCGAGCGGCTCGTTTCTTATGGCATCCGCGCGGTTCTGTCTGTTGATACTAACAAGCCACAAGTGATGCGGGCGGTGGCCGCGGCCGGCGCTGATCTTATAAATGATGTGAGCGGCCTCACCCAGCCGGGCGCGTTGGAAGCGGCTGCGTCCACCGGATGCGCGGTGTGCCTCATGCATATGAAAGGTGAGCCGCGCACGATGCAGCTGTCGCCTCATTACGATGATGTTGTAGGAGAGGTGCGGGGGTTTTTGCAGCACCGTGTGCGGGCCTGTATCGAAGCCGGCATCGGGATCGACCGTCTGCTGATCGATCCCGGCTTTGGATTCGGCAAGACGCGCGAGCACAACCTGGAGTTGTTACGTCGCTTGCGGGAGCTGGTGATTTATCCTGAGCCGTCTCGCGCCGCTGACGCCATTCCTCTCCTCGTCGGACTTTCCCGCAAATCGATGCTGGGTGCGATCACCGGCCGTGTGCCTGAGGAACGCGTCTACGGCAGCATTGCGCTCGCTGTCATTGCAGTACTGAACGGAGCGCGTATTGTTCGCGCGCACGACGTGGCGGCCACGGTGGACGCCATTAAAACAACTATCGCTGTAAGAGGGGGCTGACCGTGACACGTCGCTATTTCGGAACGGACGGCATTCGTGGACGTGTGGGGCAGCACCCCATGACGGTCGACTTCGCACTTCAGCTCGCGAGCGCCGCTGCGCGCGTGCTGGCGCCGAATGGTGGCACCGTGCTCATTGGTAAAGACACGCGCCTTTCCGGCTATATGTTTGAATCCGCGCTCGAAGCCGGCTTCGTCGCGGCGGGCGTTGATGTAATGCTCATCGGCCCGTTACCCACGCCGGGCATCGCGTACATGACCACCAAGTTCAACTGCAACTTCGGCGTCGTGATCAGCGCCTCGCATAATCTCTTCGACGACAACGGCATCAAGTTCTTCGACTCCACGGGTGGCAAGCTCTCGGACGAGCTCGAAACCAGCATCGAAGCAGAGTTGGCGCAGCCGCCCGTCACGCGGGAATCCGCAGGGCTCGGCCGTGCAGTGCGCGTCGATAAATCACGCCGGCACTATCAGGATTTCTGCGCTTCGACCCTGCCTCCGGGCGTCACGCTGGCGGGCCTCAAGATCGTCATCGATTGCGCGAATGGCGCCGGCTACAAGGTCGGCCCGCGCATCATCGCGGACCTCGGTGCTGAGTTCGTACCGATTGGCTCCTCCCCAAACGGTCGCAACATCAATGACAGTTGCGGCTCGACTGCTCCTGATCTTCTGCAGCTCACCGTGCCTGGCATTCGCGCGGATGTGGGCATCGCCCTCGATGGCGACGGCGATCGGCTCGTGATGGTCGATCACCTCGGCCGACTCGTGGATGGCGACCAGCTGCTGTACATCATCGCGCGTGAGCGCAAGCAGACCGGGGCGCTCGTCGGCCCTGTCGTCGGCACCGTGATGAGCAATCTCGGCCTCGAAATCGCGCTGCGCGAAGAAGGCATCGAATTCCGTCGTGCGCAGGTGGGTGATCGCTACGTGTTGGCTATGCTGCGCGAGACGGGCGGCGTCCTGGGCGGGGAAACATCCGGGCATATTCTCTGCCTCGACAAAACGACTACCGGGGATGCGTTGGTGAGCGCGCTGCAGGTGCTCGCAGTCATGAAGCGCACCGGGAAATCGCTAGCTGAGCTGACCGCGGGGATGCATAAGTTTCCGCAGGTCATGATCAATGTGAAGACCTCCAAACGCTTCGATCCCAAGTCATCGGCTCCAGTGCAGGACGCGGTGAAGCAGGCTGAAAAACGCCTCGGGAACGAAGGGAGAGTGGTTTTGCGCGCCTCTGGCACCGAACCCGTCATCAGAGTGATGGTTGAGGGCCGTGAGGAGGCCCCGACGCGCGCACTGGCCACTGAGCTTGCGGAAGTCGTGCAGCGGGCAGCAGAGTAGGGGTTGCTCGAAGTCGGTCGCGTGCATCCCGCAGCGCAGGCCGCAGGTCCTCACGGAATGAGCCCGCGCGCATTGCGCTGACGACACACCGTGGCTATCATCCCGCGCCCTTCGGGGCCGGGCTCGAACTGAGCCGCCAAGAGAACGAACCATGCGCCGATCCATCGTCGCCGGAAACTGGAAAATGCACGGCTCGCGCGCCGAAAACGCGCAGCTCATCGAGAATCTGACGGCCCAGTACCCGGCCGAGTCGGATGCGCTGTGCATCGTCTGCCCGCCGTTCGTTTATCTGCAGGACGTCGGTCGCGGCCTGCGCGGCACGCCTACCAAGCTGGGTGCGCAGAATCTTTGCGCCGACGCGCAGGGCGCGTTCACGGGCGAAGTGTCCGCGGCGATGTTGAAAGACGTCGGCTGCGAATATGTGATCGTCGGTCATTCCGAGCGGCGGCTGCTCTATCGTGAAAGCGACCAGCTGGTGGCGCGCAAATTTGCGGCGGCCCAGGCGAGGGCGCTGATCCCTATTTTATGTGTTGGCGAGCAGCTCTCTGATCGCGACGCGGGCCGCACCCACGAAGTGGTGGCCCGGCAGCTCGAGACGGTGCTGGAGCTTTCCGGCGCCGATGCATTCAAGCACGCCGTGGTCGCTTATGAACCGGTATGGGCCATTGGTACCGGTCGGAACGCCTCGCCCGAACAGGCGCAGGACGTTCATGCGTTCATCCGTGCCCGCATCGCTGCGCGTGATGCTAGAATCGCCGCCGAAACAAGCATCTTGTACGGTGGCAGCGTCAAGGCCGGTAATGCCGCGGAGCTCTTCGGCATGCCTGATGTAGACGGTGGCCTGATCGGCGGGGCTTCGCTCAAGGCCGACGAATTCCTGGCAATCCTCGCGGCAGCCGGCGCGCCCAGACCGGGCAAGGGCTGAACGGACTTCTATTCATGTTGCACATAGTTCTTACAGTCGTGCAGGTATTCGCAGCGCTTGGAATCATCGCGCTGGTCCTGCTTCAACGTGGCAAAGGCGCCGATGCCGGCGCTGGTTTTGGGGCGGGCGCTTCGGGCACAGTGTTTGGCGCGCGTGGCGCGACCACTGCGTTGTCGCGCGCTACGGCCATTTTTGCCGCGGTGTTCATGTTGAACAGTCTCGCCCTCGCGTATCTCGGTACGCGTACGGTAGTCGAGCAACCGAAATCGATTCTGGATCAGGTGAGCGAAAGCGTACCGGCCCCCGCAGGCACCTTGCCCGCGACGCCCGGTGTGCCGGCGCCTGCTCCCAGTGAAGCGCAGCCTGAAGCGGCTACTCCCGCTCCGGCGCCTGCGGAAAGCCCGGGCGGTACCGTGCCGACCCCGGCTCCGTGATCAGGGATGCTTCACTTGTCTTAAGTTTGTTGATTGCCCACGTGGTGGAATTGGTAGACACACTAGCTTGAGGGGCTAGCGCCGCAAGGTGTAACGGTTCGAATCCGTTCGTGGGCACCACATGTTTCTTTCTGACTGTTACAATGCGCGCCTTCAATGAGGGGGCAGATTGCGCGCAGCGCGATCTGTCCCTTTTTCACGCAGGCGTTGAGTGGAATGCTGGCGAATTATCTGCCGATCTTGATTTTCCTGGTCGTCGCCGGTGGTCTGGCGGTGGTGTTACTGACACTCGGCACAGGCCTCGGGCGCTTCTTCTCCCGTAATCGCGACGACGCCGAGAAGCTCTCCGCGTACGAATGCGGCTTCGAGGCTTACGAAGACACGCGCATGAAGTTCGACGTGCGCTATTACCTCGTCGCCATTCTCTTCATCGTCTTCGATCTGGAAATTGCATTTCTGTTTCCGTGGGCGGTGGCGCTCAAGCACATCGGGCTTTCGGGCCTGCTGGCCATGGGAATATTCCTGTTGATCCTCGTAGTCGGTTTCATCTACGAGTGGAAGAAAGGGGCATTGGAGTGGGACTAGAACCCGAAGACCCCGAAGGCTTCGCGCAGCGCGGTTTCGTCACGACGCAGGTTGATAATCTCGTCAATTGGGCGCGTACCGGTTCGCTGTGGCCTATGACCTTTGGCCTGGCATGCTGCGCCGTCGAAATGATGCACGCGGGCGCCTCCCGTTACGATCTCGACCGCTTTGGCGTCGTGTTTCGACCGAGCCCGCGGCAGTCCGACGTGATGATCGTCGCCGGCACGCTGGTCAACAAGATGGCCCCCGCGTTGCGCAAGGTGTACGACCAGATGGCCGAGCCGCGCTGGGTCATTTCGATGGGCTCGTGCGCCAATGGCGGCGGGTACTATCACTACTCGTATGCGGTCGTTCGTGGCTGCGACCGCATTGTCCCCGTTGATGTGTACGTTCCCGGCTGCCCGCCTACGGCAGAGGCGCTGGTGTACGGCATCATCCAGCTACAGAAGAAGATCGCGCGTACGAACACGATCGCTCGTTGAACGATCGCGCGATGAGGCCTCATACAGGCCGTTAGGAGAGACCGTCTTGATCGAGCGCATAGAAGCCTTGGCGCTTCAGGTCGACACGCACCTGCAAGGTGCCGTGCGGCGCGTGCCTTCACTGGCCGAAGAGCTCACTTACGAAGTGGAGCCCGCGGCGTTGCTCGGCGTGGGCCGCAGCCTGCGCGATCACGCGGATCTCAAGTTCGAGATCCTGCTCGACGTCACCGTCGTCGACTATCTGAGTTTCGGCAAAGACGAATGGCAAACGGCATCGGCCACGCGCTCGGGCTTCAGCCGCGGCCGCGTGGCGCCAGGCGTACGGCCTGCTCCAGCCGTTCCCGAAGTCACGCCGCCCGTGCGTGCGCGCTTCGTCGTCGTTTATCACTTGCTCTCCATCACTCACAACAGACGTGTCCGGCTGCGTGTTCCGTGTGCCGACGATGCCGAGCCGATGGTGGATTCCGTCAATGACATCTGGGCGTCCGCCAACTGGTTCGAGCGCGAGGCGTTCGATCTTTTCGGCGTGATCTTCAAGGGTCACCCGGACCTGCGGCGCATCCTCACGGACTATGGCTTCATCGGTCATCCGTTCCGCAAGGATTTCCCGCTCATCGGCAACGTCGAAGTGCGGTACGACTCGATCAAGAAGCGCGTCGTGTATCAGCCCGTGAGCATCGAGCCGCGCGTGCTGGTGCCGAAGGTGATTCGTGACGATCATCGTTACGACCCGGCGCTCAAGAAGCAGATCCCGGTGCGATGACATGACTGAGATTCGTAATTACACGATGAACTTCGGCCCGCAGCATCCTGCTGCGCACGGCGTGCTGCGTCTCGTGCTGGAGATGGACGGCGAGGTCATCCAGAAGGCCGATCCGCATATCGGGCTGCTGCATCGGGGCACCGAGAAACTGGCCGAGTCGAAGCCGTTCAATCAGTCCATCGGCTATATGGACCGGCTCGATTACGTTTCGATGATGTGCAACGAGCACGCGTACGTGCTCGCGATCGAGCAGCTGCTCGGCATCACGCCGCCGGAGCGCGCTCAGTACATCCGCGTGATGTTCGATGAGATCACGCGCATCCTGAATCATCTGATGTGGCTCGGCGCGCACGGCCTCGACATCGGCGCGATGACCGTGTTCCTGCTGTGTTTCAAGGAACGCGAAGAGCTGATGGACGTGTACGAGGCCGTGTCCGGCACTCGCATGCACGCTACGTATTACCGTCCGGGCGGCGTGCATCGCGACCTGCCGGACTCGATGCCGAAATATCAGTCCTCGAAGTTCCGTTCGCAGAAAGACGTCGACAAGCTGAACGAAGCGCGTTCCGGCTCGATGCTCGATTTCATCTGGAACTTCACCGAGCGCTTTCCGAAGTGCGTGGATGATTACGAAACGCTGCTCACCGACAACCGCATCTGGAAACAGCGCACGGTGAACATCGGTGTCGTGACCCCTGAGCGCGCGATGAATCTCGGCTTCACCGGCCCGATGCTGCGCGGCTCCGGCATCGCGTGGGATCTGCGCAAGAAGCAGCCTTACGAAGTCTATGACCGCATGGATTTCGACATTCCCATCGGCGTGCACGGCGACTGTTACGACCGTTATCTGGTGCGCATCGAAGAGATGCGGCAGTCGAACCGCATCGTGCGCCAGTGTGTCGAGTGGCTGAAGAAGAATCCCGGCCCCGTGATGGTGGACGATCGCAAGATGCGCGCCCCGAGCCGCGAGCAGATGAAGGACGACATGGAGTCCCTCATCCATCATTTTAAGTTCTTCACGGAAGGCTACTGTGTGCCGGCCGGCGAGACGTATGCCGCTGTCGAAGCGCCGAAGGGCGAGTTCGGCATCTATCTCGTCTCGGATGGCGCCAACAAACCTTACCGTCTCAAGTGCCGCGCGCCGGGTTATCCGCATCTCGCGGCGCTGGAGGAAATGGTCCGCGGCCACATGCTCGCGGACGTCGTTGCCGTCATCGGCACGCAGGATATCGTGTTCGGGGAAATCGACCGTTGAACGCCGAAGACAAGACGGCCGTGCTCGATGAGCACACGCGCCATGAGATCGATCACTGGGTCAAAAAGTTTCCACCGGGGCGGCAGCGCTCCGCGACGATCGCCGCGCTGCGCGCGGCTCAACATCAGAACAACGGCTTCCTGACGCCGGAGCTGATGGATGGCGTCGCGGCGTATCTGCAGCTGCCGCCGATCCAGGTGTATGAGGTGGCGAGCTTCTATTCGATGTTCGAGACGCATCCGTGCGGCCGGCATCACGTCAGCATCTGCACCAACATCTCGTGCATGCTGAATGGCGCCAACGCGCTCGTCGCCGCCACTGAAAAGCATCTCGGCATCAAGACGGGTGAGAGCACGGCTGACGGCCGCATCTTCCTCAAGCAGGAAGAAGAGTGCCTCGCCGCCTGCACTGGCGCGCCGATGATGATGGTTGACCACATCTTCTACGAGCACCTGACGCCCGAGAAGATCAACAAGATACTGGATGACCTGGAATGAACGATTCGAGAGTTGTCCGGCTGGAGGCCGCAAAGTGAGCTATCCGGTCGAGAAAATGAATCTGACCGTGTTCGAGCCGCTGAAGCTCGATCGCCCGTGGACCCTGGATACGTATCGCTCCATCGGCGGTTACGAAGTGTGGGAGCGCATCCTGCGCGAGAAGCCCACGCGCGAGTCGATCATCGATGCGGTGAAGGCATCAGGGTTGCGTGGCCGCGGCGGCGCCGGCTTCCCGACAGGCGTGAAGTGGAGCTTCATGCCGCGCAATTCGCCGGTGCAGAAATATCTGGTGTGCAATTCAGACGAGAGCGAGCCCGGCACCTGCCACGATCGCGACATCCTGCGTTACAACCCGCATTCGCTGATCGAGGGCCTCGCGATCGCGGGCTACTGCACCAACACCAACGTTGCTTACAATTACATTCGCGGCGAGTTCCTGGGTGAGCCTGTGCCGCGTTTCGAAGCCGCGCTGGCCGAGGCTTACGCGGCCGGCCTGCTTGGCAAGAACATCAAGGGCACCGGCATCGATTTCGACCTGCACACGTTCGTAGGCGCCGGTGCTTATATCTGCGGCGAGGAAACAGCGCTGCTGGATTCTCTCGAAGGCAAGCCCGGCAAGCCGCGCTTCAAGCCGCCGTTCCCGGCGAACTTCGGTTTGTATGGCGCGCCGACGACCATCAACAACACGCAGAGCTATGCGTCGGTGCCGACCATCCTGCGCAAGGGCCCTGAGTGGTTTGCGGGCCTTGGGCCGGCGAATTCCGGCGGCACGGTGATCTTTTCGGTTTCCGGCCACGTGAACAAGGCCGGTAACTTCGAAGTGCCGCTGGGCATTCCCTTCGCTGAGCTGCTCGAGCTCGCGGGTGGCGTGCGCAAGGGCAACAAGCTCAAGGCTGTCATCCCCGGTGGTTCGTCGGTGCCTGTGGTGCCCGGCGACATCATGATGAAAACCAACATGGACTACGATTCGGTAAAAGCCGCCGGCTCCGCCATCGGGTCCGCGGCGGTCATCGTCATGGACGAGACCACCTGCATGGTGAGCGTGCTGGAGCGGCTCTCGCGCTTTTATATGTCCGAGTCCTGCGGGCAGTGCACGCCGTGCCGTGAAGGCACGGGCTGGATGAACCGCCTGCTGAAGCGCGTACTCGCGGGCGAGGCGCGTCGCGAAGATCTCAATCTGTTAGTCGATGTTGCCAACCGTATCGAAGGTCACACCATCTGCGCGCTCGGCGACGCGGCGGCCTGGCCGGTACAGAGCTTCATCAAGCACTACCGGCACGAGTTCGAATACATGATCGATCACGGTGGCCGAAGCATCGTGGAGGAGCAGGGTCGCGTCGCGGCCTGATCTAACGCATATGGCTGAAGCCCCACCCCCATCAGATTTCGTTACGGTCGAAGTGAACGGCGTGCCCGTGCAGGCGCGCAAGGGTGACATGATCATCCGTGTCACAGACCAGCATGGCGCGTACGTTCCGCGCTTCTGCTATCACGAGAAACTCTCCATCGCGGCCAACTGCCGCATGTGCCTCGTCGAAGTGGAGAAGGCGCCGAAGCCGATGCCGGCCTGCGCCACGCCCGTCGCCGAGGGCATGAAGATTTTCACTCACTCGGCTCGTGCCATTGGCGCCCAGAAGGCGACGATGGAGTTCCTGCTGATCAATCATCCGCTCGACTGCCCGATCTGCGATCAGGGCGGCGAGTGCGAGCTGCAGGATCTCGCGGTCGGCTTCGGTCGCGATCTCTCGCGGTACGAAGAGCGCAAGCGCGCCGTGCCGGACGAGAACCTCGGCCCGCTGATCGCTACAGACATGACGCGCTGTATTCACTGCACGCGTTGCATCCGTTTCACCGAAGAGATTGCCGGCATGCAGGAGCTGGGCATGATCGGTCGCGGTGAAAACATGAAGGTGCGCACTTACGTCGAACAGACGGTGACGCACGAGATGTCCGGTAACGTTATCGACCTGTGCCCGGTGGGCGCGTTGGTCTCGAAGCCGTATCGCTTCAGTGCGCGCTCGTGGGAAATGACTTCGCATCCATTGGTGTCGCCGCACGATGCCGTGGGCACCAACTTGTTTGGACACGTGCTGCGCGGTCGTCTGATGCGCATCGTTCCGCGTGAGAACGAAGCCATCAACGAGACGTGGATCGCTGACCGCGATCGCTTCAGCTATGAAGGCGTCTACAGCGCCGACCGTCTGCAGAAGCCCATGATTCGCGAAGGCGCGGACTGGGTCGAAGTGGATTGGGAAACCGCGCTCGAGAAAGTCGCGAATGTTCTGCGGCGGCCTGTTGGTGCGCGCAGCGCTCACAGCTCGGGCTCGGTAGATGGCAGCGCCGATGCGGCGAATGCTTCAGCCGCGGCGGCCACGGGACCGGCAGGGCGCTTCAATGCGTCGACGGAAGTGGGTTTCCTCGCGAGCAGCACCAGCACGCTGGAAGAGCTGTATCTGCTGAACCGCATTGCTCGCGGGCTGGGCAGCGCCAACATCGACCATCGCCTGCGCCAGCGGGATTTCCGCGATCAGAGCGCGGATCCATTGCACCCGAACCTCGGTGGCCTGCCCATCGCGGCCGTGGATGCGCTCGATGGCCTGCTGATCATCGGCTCGAACCTGCGTCGCGAAGTGCCCGTGCTGGCGCATCGGGTGCGCAAGGCGGCCCGTCGTGGCGCGAAGGTCGCGTTCCTGAATCCGGGGCGCTTCAATTATCTGTTTCCTGTGGCGGCTTACGTCGAGTCATCACCGACTCAGCAGGTTGCTGATCTGGCCGCAATTGTTTCCGCTGTGGCCGATGGCTCGCATCACCTGTTGCCGGAGCATCTCGGCGCGGTCGTGCGCGATGCGAAGGTTACAGAGAGTCACCGTTCCGTTGCCGCCGCGCTGTTATCCGGCGAGCGCCGCGCGATCTGGTTAGGTGCGCTGGCGCTGAGACATCCTGCTTATGCAGATCTGCGCGCACTCGCTGCGACGCTTGCTCATCTTACAAACGCCTCTCTGGGCGTGTTGGCGGAAGGTGGCAACGCGGCTGGCGCGTTCCTCGCGGGCGCTGTTCCCCATCGCGAAGCGGGTGGCCGTCACACGGGGCAGGTCGGGCTCAATGCTCAGGAAATGCTCCGCAAGGCGCTGAAGGCTTATGTGTTGTTCGGCGGCGTCGAGCCGTGGATCGACTCGCTCGATGCCGACGGCGCACGCGCGCTCGCACAGGCCGAGATGGTCGTTGCCATCACGCCGTTTGTCAGCGAGCAGCTGAAGCAGGTGGCTCACGTGTTGCTGCCTATCGGCACGTTCGTGGAAACCTCTGGCACGTATGTCAATCTCGAGGGCGTGTGGCAGAGCCATGCGGGAGCGGCTCCGCCGGTGGGCGAGTCGCGTCCGGGCTGGAAAGTGCTGCGCGTTCTCGGCACGTTGTTGGATCTCAGCAGCTTCGAGTACAACTCTTCCGAGGAAGTGCGCGAGGAGCTGCGCCAGATGTGTGGCGATCACGTGCCGTCCGTCTATGGCGGCTCGCATCGCGTTGCGCAGTCCACGGGCAGCGCGGCTGTCGTGGATCTCAACATGTACCAGGTCGATGCTCTCGTCCGCCGCGCGCCTTCTTTGCAGAAGACGCGTGAAGGCCGGACAGCGGCGACCACGTACTGACGGTATCGAGGACCCACTTCGTGTCTCTATTCGATCCCTTGTTGCAATCGTGGCTGAGCCTGCCGGCTTACGTGCGGTCGACGGCGTGGATTCTGCTCGTCACCATCGTGCTCATCGTCTCGGTGGCGTTGCTCACGCTGTGGGAGCGCAAAGTCATCGGCTGGATGCAGCTGCGTCGCGGCCCGAATCGCGTGACGATTTTTGGTTTCTTCCCGGGGCTGGGCCAGCCGTTCGCCGACGTATTCAAGCTGCTGATGAAGGAAGTCATTGTTCCTTCCAGCGCCAACAAGGTGCTCTTCCGGCTGGCGCCGATCATTACGCTGGTGCCTGCGTTTGCGACCTGGGCCGTCGTGCCGTTGTCGCCCGCGTTGACGATCGCCAAGGTAGACGCTGGCCTCTTGTATGTTCTGTCGCTGACGTCGATGGGCGTGTACGGCGTCATTCTCGCGGGCTGGGCGGCCAACTCGAAGTACGCGTTCCTCGGCGCGATGCGCTCGGCCGCGCAGATCGTTGCTTATGAAATTGCGATGGGCTTTGCGCTCGTCGGCGTGCTGATGGCGGCGGGCAGCCTGAATCTCGGCACCATCGTCGAGAAGCAGGCGGGCAACATCTTCACGTGGAACTGGCTCATCCTGTTCCCGCTGTTCGTCGTCTACTGCATCGCCGGTGTGGCGGAAACCAACCGCGCGCCGTTCGACGTCGCCGAAGGTGAGTCCGAAATCGTCGCGGGCTTCCACGTGGAATATTCAGGTATCGCATTCGCGCTGTTCTTCCTCGCCGAATACGCGAACATGATCCTCATCTCGGCGCTGGCGTCGGTGATGTTCCTCGGCGGCTGGCTGAGCCCGCTCGAAGGCGTCATTCCGCCGGGGCTGAACCTCGTCACTGATTTTCTGATCGCACCGAGCTTCTTCTGGCTGTTCTGGAAGATCTTCGGCTGCCTGTTCATGTTCCTGTGGATCCGCGCCACGTTCCCACGCTACCGCTATGACCAGATCATGCGGCTCGGCTGGAAGATCCTGATTCCCGTGACCCTGGTGTGGATCACTGTCGAGGGCATCCTCGTGTATTTGCGTGTCGGGCCCTGGGCCGATTGAGCGGTAAGCAACCTATATGGCAGTCAACCCCTTCAAGACTTTTCTCCTGCCGGAGCTGCTGAAAGGCATGTCCGTCACTGCGCGGACGTTCTTCAGCACGAAGTACACGCTCAACTATCCGGAAGAGAAGACCCCGCAGTCGCCGCGTTTCCGCGGCTTGCATGCGCAGCGCCGCTATCCGAATGGCGAGGAGCGTTGCATCGCCTGCAAGCTCTGCGAAGCGGTGTGCCCGGCGGTTTGCATCACCATCGATTCCGACGTGGCCGCAGACGGAACCCGGCGCACCACGCGGTATGACATCGATCTGTTCAAGTGCATTTATTGCGGGTTCTGTGAGGAAGCGTGTCCGGTGGATGCGATCGTGCTGACGCGCATTCACGAGTACCACATGGAGAATCGCGGCGAGAACATCATGAGCAAGGATAAGTTGCTCGCGGTGGGCGAGCGCTACGAAGCCATGATCGCGGCCGACAAGGCCGCCGACGCGCCGTATCGCTAGGTGAAGAAGAGCACCATGAATAGCTTCTCCTCCAGCGCGTTGCGCGCTGTACGCTTTCGAGGCTGACGCGCCATGTTTGTCGAGATCCTGTTCTACACATTCGCGACCATTCTGGTGGCGTCCGCGCTGGCGTTGATCGTCGCGCGCAACCCGGTGTATTCGGCGTTGTCGCTGGTGATGTGCTTCGTGACCAGCGCGGCGATCTGGCTGCTCATCGAAGCAGAGTTTCTCGCCGTTGTGCTGGTGCTCGTGTACGTCGGCGCGGTGATGGTCTTGTTCCTCTTCGTCGTCATGATGCTGGATATCAAGGTCGAAGAGCTGCGGCAGGGCTTCACGCGTTACGCGTGGCTCGGCTGGATTACCGCTGCGGCCGTCATCGTCGAGATTGTTGGTGTGGTGCTGGTGAAGGGCATCGGCATCGATGCCTCGCGGGGCGGCGAGCCGCTGCCGGCGGACTACAGCAACACGACCGAGCTCGGTCGGCTGCTCTATACCGAATATGTGTATCCGTTCGAGCTCGCGGCGCTGCTGCTGCTCGTGGCGATCGTCGCGGCGATTTCATTGACCATGCGCCGCCGCGCGGGCCTCAAGGCTCAGGACGTGGGCAAGCAGGTTGCCACCCGCCGCGAGGATCGCGTGCGCATCATCAAAATGGATTCGGAGAAGAAGGGCCGATGATCACGCTCGCGCACCTGCTGACCTTATCCGGCATTCTGTTCGCCATCTCGGTGGCGGGCATCTTCCTGAACAGGAAAAACGTCATCCTGCTGCTGATGTGCGTGGAGCTGCTGCTCCTCGCGGCGAACTTCAACTTCGTCGCGTTCTCACGCTATCTCGGCGACCTGGATGGGCAGATTTTCGTGTTCTTCGTGCTGACCGTGGCGGCGGCCGAATCCGCCATTGGCCTCGCCATCCTCGTCGTGCTGTTCCGCGAACGTCGCAGCATCAACGTGGAAGACCTGAACACGCTCCGGGGTTGAAGCGCGCATGAATCCGAATCTGCTCCTGGCGATTCCGCTGTTGCCGCTGCTGGCGTCCATCGTGGCGGGCCTGTTTGGCCGCAAGATCGGGCGGGCGGCGTCGCACACCATCACCATTGCTGGTGTCGCCATCTCGTGCCTGCTGTCGATGTATGTGTTGAAGCAGGTGTATTTCGACGGCGTGCCTGCTTACAACGAGTCCGTTTACACGTGGCTCATCAGTGATGGCGTGCGCATGGATGTCGGCTTTCTCATCGATCGCCTGAGCGCGATGATGATGGTCGTCGTGACGTTCGTGTCACTGTGCGTGCACGTCTACACCATCGGCTACATGCACGAGGACGACGGCTACACGCGTTTCTTCAGCTACATCTCGCTGTTCACGTTCTCGATGCTGATGCTCGTGATGTCCAACAACTTCATGCAGCTGTTCTTCGGCTGGGAAGCGGTGGGCCTCGTGTCGTATCTGCTGATCGGCTTCTGGTACACGCGGCCGAGCGCGATTTTCGCGAACATGAAGGCGTTCCTGGTCAACCGCGTCGGTGACTTCGGGTTCGTGCTCGGTATCGCGGGCGTCGTGTATTACACGGGCTCGCTGGATTACACCGACGCATTCGCCATGGCGCCGAAGCTCGTCACCGAGACGATCCAGCTGTCGTCGACCTGGAGCGTGCCGGCGCTGACCCTGATCTGTATCTGTCTGTTCATCGGCGCGATGGGCAAGTCGGCGCAGATGCCTCTGCATGTGTGGCTGCCGGATTCGATGGAAGGTCCTACGCCCATCTCGGCGCTGATCCATGCGGCGACGATGGTGACGGCGGGCATCTTCATGGTGGCGCGCATGTCGCCGCTGTTCGAGCTGTCGGAAACGGCGCTGTCGTTCGTATTGGTCATCGGTGCGACGACCGCGTTCTTCATGGGATTGCTGGGCGTCGTGAACAACGACATCAAGCGTGTGGTGGCGTATTCCACGCTCTCGCAGCTGGGATATATGACGGTGGCGCTGGGCGTTTCGGCGTATAGCGCGGCGATCTTCCACCTGATGACGCATGCGTTCTTCAAGGCGCTGCTGTTCCTCGCCGCGGGTTCCGTGATCATGGGCATGCACCATGAGCAGGACATGCGAAAGATGGGCGGCCTCGCGAAGTACATGCCGATCACGGCAGTGACGTGTTGGATCGGCGCGCTGGCGCTGATCGGCACGCCGTTCTTCTCGGGCTTCTATTCGAAGGACGCGATCATCGAAGCCGTCGGCGAGTCGCATCGCTGGGGCGCGATTTACGCTTACTACTGTGTGTTGGGCGGCGTGTTTGTAACCGCGCTGTATACGTTCCGTATGATCTTCATGACGTTCCATGGGAAGGAGCGCTTCGCTGAAGTGTTTGCGGGAGGAGGGCACGGGCATGGTGATGCGCATGCTTCCTCAGGTGGAGCGCACGCTTTGGCTGTGGATCATTCGGGCGCGCCACATGGCGATGCGCATTCGCATGCCGCCGCGAGTATGGCTGCTACCAGCCACGCGGCTGCGCAGGGGCACGGTGCCCATGGTGTCGCCGGCGCGCACTCAGCCGTGGCGAGCACTGCCGCTGCGCCCGGCCATTCGGCTGGGCACGGCCACGGCGATCACGGCGTTGCTGGCGCGCACGCCAGTCATGCAGAGCCTGACGTTAGCCATAACGATCATGGGCATGGACATCATCCGACGCAGCCGCACGAGAGTCCGGCAGTAGTCACGGGGCCGTTGATCGCGCTTGCGATCCCGTCCCTGTTGATCGGCTTCTTCACCATCGGCCCGATGTTGTTCGGTGACTTCTTCGCCAACGCCATTCATGTTCTGGAAGAGAACAACGTGCTGGGCGAGATGGCGCATCACTTCCATGGCCCGGTGCAGTTTGCGTTGCATGGCTTCCAGGCACCGCCGTTCTGGCTGGCGCTGGCGGGTGTCGTGACAGCGTGGGTGTTCTTCCTCTGGAAGCCGTCGCTCGCGGCAGGCACTGCTCGCATATTCCGGCTCGTGCAGACGTTGTTCCTGAAGAAGTACTTCTTCGACTGGTTCGTGGAGAACGTCATCGCGAAGTTCAGCCGCGGACTCGGGTTTGCGTTGTGGAAGGCGGGCGATCAGACACTGATCGATGGCGCCCTCGTCAACGGTACAGCCGCTACCGTGGGTCGCTTGGGTTTCGTGGTTCGCCGGGTGCAATCCGGTTATCTCTATTCATATGCCTTTTGGATGATCATCGGTCTCGCGGTGCTCCTGGGCTGGTTCCTCACTCGGGTTTAGCCGGGGCAAGGGTCAATGCAAGGTTTCCCTCTCCTCTCGATACTCATCTGGTTGCCGATCGTGGCCGGCTTCGTCGTGCTCGCCCTGGGCGAACGGCGTGTCAATGCGGCCAAGTGGCTCGCGCTGATCGTGACCCTCCTGACATTCGTGTTGTCGCTGCCGCTGCTCGTGCACTTCGATTCCAGCACCGCGGCGCTGCAGTTCGTCGAGAAACTCGCGTGGATACCGCGCTTCGAGGCGTACTACGGATTAGGCGTGGACGGCATCGCGATGCCGCTCGTCGTCCTGACAACGTTCATGACCATCCCGGTCATCATCGCCGCCTGGACGGTGATCGAGCAGCGCACCTCGCAGTACTTCGCAGCCTTCCTTATTCTGGAAGGTTTGATGGTAGGCACATTCAGCGCGAGTGACGCGCTGCTGTTCTACTTCTTCTGGGAAGCCATGCTCATTCCGATGTTCCTGATCATCGGCATCTGGGGCGGACCGAAGCGCGTCTACGCGACGATCAAGTTCTTCCTCTACACGTTCCTGGGCTCGGTGTTCATGCTCGCCGCGCTCATCTACATGTACGTCAAGGCAGGGGACTACTCGATCGCGAGTTTCCAGGCCTTGCCGCTCACGCTCGTGGAGCAGCGCTGGATCTTCATCGCCTTCTTCATGGCGTTTGCCGTGAAGGTGCCGATGTGGCCGGTGCACACGTGGTTGCCGGACGCGCACGTCGAAGCGCCCACCGGCGGCTCCGTCATTCTGGCCGCCATCATGTTGAAGATGGGTGGCTACGGCTTCCTGCGCTTCAGCCTGCCCATCGCGCCTGACGCGAGCCGCGAGCTGGACGTTCTGATCATTACGCTGTCGCTGATTGCGGTGGTGTACATCGGTTTCGTCGCGCTCGTTCAGCAGGATATGAAGAAGCTGATCGCGTACTCGTCGATCGCGCACATGGGTTTCGTGACCCTGGGCGCATTCCTCATGTACGACATCACGGCGAATACCGGCACGCTGAAGGGCGCCGGCATGGGCCTCGATGGCGCGATGGTGCAGATGATTTCGCACGGCCTCGTCTCCGGGGCGCTGTTCCTTTGTGTGGGCGTGATGTATGACCGCGTGCACAGTCGCGAGATTTCGTCTTACGGCGGTGTCGTCAACACGATGCCGAAGTTCGCGGCGTTCTTCGTGCTGTTCGCGATGGCGAATGCGGGCCTGCCGGGCACGTCTGCGTTTGTTGGTGAGTTTCTCGTGATCCTGGCGAGCTTCAAGGCGAACTTCTGGTATGCGTTCCTTGCCGCCACGACGCTGGTGCTCGGTGCTGCTTACACCCTGTGGCTCGTGAAGCGGGTGATCTTCGGGCCGGTGGCGAACGATCACGTTGCGCATCTCACCGACCTCAATGGACGTGAGTTCGTCATTCTTGCCGTGCTGGCTGCCGCCGTGTTGGTGATTGGCGTCTGGCCGGCTCCATTACTCGAGATCATGCAGGCGTCGGTGCGACATCTGGTCGACCAGGCGCTCATGACCAAGCTGCCCCTGTAGAGCTGCATACACATGACCGATACGATTTACACCTGGGCCAACATTGCTCCCGCCATCGCGGAGATTTATCTCGCGATTGCGATCTGTGTGGTGTTGCTGGTGGATGTGTTTGCAGGCGAGAAGCGTAAAGGCCTTACGGCGACGCTGACCCTGTTTGCGCTCGTGCTGGGTGCGGCGCTCACGGTGTTCTATGGACGGGTGGATGAGGCTCGTACGCTGTTCTATGGGCAGTACGTTGCGGATGAGCTGTCGTATGTGCTGAAGCTCGCGGGCTTCCTGGTCGTGGCGGTCGCGTTGCTTTATTCGCGTTCGTATCTCGTCGATCGCGGGATCATGCGCGGCGAATATTTCGTGCTGGCGCTGACGGCGTTGCTGGGCATCTTCGTGTTGGCTTCGGCTAACAGCCTGCTGACGGTGTACATGGGCGTCGAGCTGCTGGCGTTGTCTGTGTATGCGATGGTCGCGTTCGACCGGGATTCCGGTATCGCGGCTGAATCGGCGATGAAATATTTTGTGCTGGGCGCGATTGCATCGGGCGCGTTGTTGTACGGCATGTCGATGGTCTACGGGTTGACCGGCACCATTCGGCTGGATGAGCTCGCGTCGCGCCTCGACGGGCAGCCGAGCCTGGGTGTGGTTCTCGGGCTGGTGTTCATCGTGGTTGCGGTGGCTTTCAAGATGGGCGCTGTGCCGTTCCACATGTGGCTGCCGGATACCTATCACGGTGCGCCCACGAGCGTGACGCTGTTCATTGGAACGGCGCCTAAGCTTGCTTACTTCGCGCTGGCGTTCCGGTTGCTGGGGCAGGGGCTCGATGGAGCGGCGGAGCAGTGGACGCAGATGTTGGTGCCGCTGGCGGTGCTCACTCTCGTGGTGGGAAACATCGTCGCGCTGGCGCAGACGAATATAAAGCGGCTGCTGGCGTATTCCACGATCGCGAACGTCGGGTTCATTGTGCTCGGCTTTGTGACGGGGACGTCTGAGGGCTATAGCGCTTCGCTGTATTACACGTTCGTTTATGTACTGGGTGCGCTGGGAACGTTTGGTGTCGTCCTGCTGGCGAGCCGCAAGGGGTTCGAGGCGGATGAGCTCGATCACTATAAGGGGCTGCACAAGCGGGATCCGTTGCTAGCCCTGGTGATGATGTTCCTGATGTTCTCGACGGCCGGCGTGCCGCCGTTTGTAGGGTTCTGGGCGAAGCTGCGTATTTTCCAGGAGCTCTGGGCGACAGGGCACACCTACTTGGTGCTCATCGCCGCGGCGATGTCTGTTGTCGGCGCCTTCTATTACCTGCGTGTGGTGAAGTTGATGTACTTCGACTCACCGACCGGGGAATTGCCGGAAACGGAACGGCATGCTGGCGTTCGTCTGGCGCTGGGAATCAATGCTGCCGTGGTGCTGGTGCTCGGTCTGTTGCCAGGTCCGCTGCTGGATCTGTGCGGGCGGTTGATTCACTAACCGCAGTATCGCGGAGCCGCTTGCTGTGGAGCGTTACAAGAACCTCAGCGGCGATTCGGGTGTAGTGGCGTATGAAATCCGCCGCGACAGTATTCGCGTGCAGTTTGGCGATCATATCTATACATATGACGCGGCCACTGTAGGCCGCGACGCCCTGCAGAAAATGAAAGCGTTGGCAGTCGCGGGACGCGGGTTGAGCAGCTTCATCAGCACTGAAGTCCGCGACAGCTACACGTCAAAGTCAACTTTGTCGACGTAGTGAAGAGCCCGGCGGCCGACCTGAGATCGACGACTTCATGACCGTCCCGCGCTCGCTGCCAGGGTGACGAGAAGCTCGTCCAGCTGGTCGAACGTCTCTCCCATCGCATCCGCGGCGCCCGTGCCGGCGGCGTCGAGAGTTTCCTTTGATGGAAAAAGCTCGTGCATGACTAGCAACGTCTTGCCGTCTCTTTCCGCGAAGGTCACCGTCGTGACGGAACCCTCGTCACTTTCCTCGTTGGTCCAGACGAGGCGCGAGTGCGGCGCGACTTCCTTGTACGTGCCGAAGAACGCCGCCCGTGAGTCCCCGTGTGCGAACTCCAAACGGTAACGGCCCCCAACACGAACATCCATTTCGCAGGAAAGCAGGGACATTCCCATCGACTTCGGCACCCACCACTGCCTGAAGAGCTCGGGCCTGGTCCACGGCTCGAACACGAGGCGCGCCGGGGCGTTGAAAGTTCGTGTGATGACGAGCTCACGCTCTGACTTCCGCTCCACCGTTATAGGGTTCTTCATGGAGGTAACCTCGCTCTCTCTTCTTGCGACCATCAACCTTCTCCTCCCGTTTCAATCCTATGTTGCGTGTTGGTCAACTATCGATGGTGAGTGCCGCCATGTAAGGTTCGATAATTTTCCAGGCGCCGCGGGCTATCGCGAGTTTCGTAACTTCTGCTGGCGTCACTTTACGCTTGCGAAGCGCCTCGCGCAGGCCTTTGAGGCCCACATCGAGGCCCAATATGTTTCGATATCGAAACACATCCACTATGGTTCTTGCTACGCCAAATACAGGCACCCGCACACCCTCGATCGAGCGCCGCGGAGGGCAGTTCAGCCCGGGGACGCATACGTTTCCGGGTCGGCACAGAGCAGCTGGCGCGCCGATGCTTATAAAGCCTCAGGTGGAGCGTAGCCAAAGAGCGACTTTTTCGGGCGCAAGAATGCAGAAAAACAGCTATTTCCGCTATGGCATTTAAGAATAAAGCGACACTTTGTTGTCGATCATTTCAGTCAGCGGATAAGTGTTAACTGTTCATAAGAAGTGGTGTTTCCCCTGCTAGGGTGCGCACGGTAAGCGTGTGCAATGTCAGCAGGAGCCACTATGTCCAACGAGCTAGAGCAGGTGCCGTTTGGCGGCGCCGATTTCGTGGAGAACCCGGAGAACCGATGCGCATGTCTGCTGCTACTGGATACCTCGGGTTCGATGAGAGGCCGCCCCATGGAGGAGCTGAACGCCGGACTGGTGCAGTTCAAGGAAGAACTGACCGCCGACCCCATGGCATCCAAGCGCGTGGAAGTGGGCATCGTGACCTTCGGACCGGTCAATGTAGTCACGGAGTTTGTAACCGCTGATGGCTTCGTTCCGCCGTCGCTCAGCACGACAGGCGATACCCCCATGGGCGCGGCCATAGAGCGCGGCCTCGAAATCATAGATCAGCGCAAGAGTCAGTATCGCCAGTTTGGTGTTTCTTACTATCGCCCCTGGGTCTTCCTGATTACCGATGGCGCACCCACCGACAGTTGGCAGAAAGCCGCCGCCCTGGTTCACGAGGGCGAGGCGTCGAAGAAATTTCAGTTCTTCGCCGTCGGCGTGGAAGGCGCCAACATGGACATCCTCAAGAAGATTGCTGTTCGGGCGCCCTTGTCGCTGAAGGGGCTGCAGTTCCGCGAGCTCTTCAGCTGGCTTTCCAACTCGCTGAGCGCCGTCTCGCAATCCCAGCTGGGAGATAAAGTCCCTCTCGAGAATCCGGCGACGCCGGAAGGGTGGGCATCCGTCTGATGGAGCTGCACGAGTGGCGTCTGGTGGCAGCGTCCGCCGTCGGCACGTCGCATTCGAAGACAGGATCTCCCTGCCAGGACAGCTTTCAGTGGCGGCTGTTCAACGAGGAAGGATGCGAGGAGGTCATCCTTCTGGCCGCCTCTGATGGCGCTGGCAGCGCGGCTCATTCCGATGTGGGATCACAACTCGCCTGTGAGGAGCTTGCGAACAAGGTGCAGGAGTTTCTGGCGGACCACGGCGGTCTATCATTTCTCACGAGAGAGATTGTGCGCGGCTGGCTCCTCGATATTAACGCGGCGATCAATCAGCGGGCGGCAGCGGAAGGAGGCGTTGCCCGCGACTACGCATGTACGTTGCTTGCGACGCTGATATCTCCCACTCACGCCGCGTATCTGCAGATCGGCGATGGCGCGATGGTTGTCCGCACCACTGAGGACGAGTGGTGTTACATCTTCTGGCCGCAACACGGCGAATATATCAATTCGACTCTGTTTCTCACGGACCGCGCCTCCCTGGAGAAATTCGAGTTCGACATGCGCGAGGACAAGGTGCACGAGATCGCGGCGTTTACAGATGGAATCGAGGCGCTCGTCCTGCACTACGCGACCAACTCGGTGCATGCGCCGTTCTTCAACAGAATGTTTCCTGCCGTGCGGTCGTTGCCGCAACCAGGATTCAGCGCCGAAACCTCAGAGAAGCTGGCGGACTATCTTAATTCCGCGCCCGTCTGTGCGCGCACGGACGACGACAAAACGTTGCTCCTTGCGAGTCGTATCAAGGTGCTCTGATGCCGCTGCCGCAGGTCAGTAGCAGTCGGGGCCAGATTCAGTTGGGAGCTGAGCTGGGCAGAGGCGGGGAAGGCGCTGTATACGAAGTCGTGGGTATTCCGGGCACGGTCGCCAAGGTTTATCACAAGCCAGCGTCTTCTGAGAAAGCGGAGAAGCTGTCGGTCATGGTTTCCATGGCGACACCGCAGCTGCTGGCTTTGACGGCATGGCCGACCGACGTGCTTCGTCATTCGAACGGGACTGTCTACGGTCTCCTGATGCCCAGGATAGAGGGATATAAGGACGTCCATTCGCTGTATGGCCCAAAGAGCCGGCGCAGCGAATTTCCCGAGGCGGACTGGCGACATCTGGTTCGTACCGCGGCGAATACCGCGCGGGCGTTTGCTGTTCTACATGATCTGGGCTGCGTGGTGGGAGACGTCAATCATGGCGGCATCAAGGCTTCGCGCGACACCACAGTCAAGCTGATCGATTGCGACAGCTTCCAGATTTCCAAAGGCGCGAAACATTATTTATGCGACGTTGGGGTGGAGAATTTCACGCCGCCGGAGCTGCAGGGCAAGCCCTTTCAGGGCGTGCTGCGAACGCCGAATCATGACAACTTTGGTCTGGCGGTCATCATTTTCAATTTGTTGATGATGGGGCGACATCCTTTCGCCGGTAAATATGCGGGGCGGGATGAAATGCCGGTGGAGCTGGCCATCGCGCAGTATCGCTACGCATATGGACGGGACGCTGCAGTCAGTTTGATGGAGCCGCCGCCGCACACGCCGTCCGTGCTCGTGGCTTCGCAGTCTGTTGCTGAATTGTGGGAGAGGGCGTTTTCTCGCGCGGGGGCGGTTCCCAATCGGCGGCCTTCGGCCCGGGATTGGGTCGCCGCGCTTGCAACGCTGGAGAAGACCTCTACGCGTTGCCTGGTGAATCCTGGGCATCACTACCTGACAGCTTACGGATCGTGTCCCTGGTGCCCGATTGAAAAGGCGAGCGGCACGCTGCTGTTCGCGATTCCTGTGGTCGCAGGATTCATCCCGCCGGGTGGAGTGGCTTTCAACATTGATGTGGCGTGGTCGCGCATCACCGCGATTCGTCTGCCGGATCGGGTAATCGAGCCGCAGCTGCCGACGTTGACGGCCAGCAATTCGGCGATGCGTATCGCAGGGAGGCGACGGCGTGGGCAGTACTTTGCTGTGGTTCTACGCGGGCTCACTGCGATTGGCGTGCTCGCCCTGACCTACGTAATGCTCGATCTTTGGCCGCTTTGGATTCTCGTCGGCGTCGTTGCATGGTTCGTGGTGGGCCGGGCAGGGAAGCGTGCCGTGACTGACATTCAGAGTTTTGCAGAGCGTCGCAAGAAGGCGGACGCTGCGTATCAGGAGGCACGAACACGCTGGATGTCGGAAGGGGGCTCAGATCCTTTCATTGCGAAGCTGCGAGAGCTCGAGGTGAGGCAGACTGACTTGCGCGATTTGCCGAACCGCAGGCAGTCGGAGTACGCACGTCTGACGAGAGATCGGCAGAAGAATGAGCTGAGGCGTTTTCTCGAGAAGTTCGAAATCGAGAGTGCGACGATTCCCGGGGTGGGGCCGGCGAAGCGCTCGATGCTGGCGAGTTATAACATTGAGACGGCGGCTGACGTGGAGCAGAGCGCGATTCTGAATGTTCCGGGGTTTGGGCCGGCGATGGTGAAGAAGCTCGAGAAATGGCGTCATGGGTTGGAACAGCAGTTCCGATTCAATCCGAATATTGCATTGGACCCGCGTGACGTGGCGGATCTGGATCGCCGTATCGACATGGAGAAGCGGGCGTTGGAGAAAGCCCTGCAGGATGGTCCGGCAGAGCTCGTGCACTTGCGAGAGCAGATCGTGGCTCAACGCAATGCTCTGCAGAAACTTCTCGAGGCCGCCGCTGCGGAGTTGGCTCAATCCGAGGCGGATCTCAAGGCTGTCAGCTAGATAGTATTTATATCAATGCCAATGGAGTTGCGCGGTCCAGGAACGCCGATTGTGGGGTTTCCGAGGGGAGTCCGGTAGCTCTTCGCTTGAATGTTGCGGCGATCGCGGCTGCCAATAGCTGACCGGAGAATTCGAACCGGCGGGATAGGTACCACAGATCGTAATAGTCCTTGATACGGCTGTTAGACATGGCTAGTACCACGATGGCGTGAAATTTCTCGGCGACGACAGTTTCTCGCGGGTAGACGCGAATTTGCGCGCCTGGCTGATCCAGCATCGAAGGGAACCCACTGACTTCGGGCGCTGGAGTAATGGCGTCGCCAAACCCTACATCGACTTGCAGAGGTATAACCGCGGAGCCCAATTTTGCTGAGAGCGTTATTCGATAGCCGCCGTATTCCTGCGTGGTTCGGATCTCCGCTGCGCGAACACTCGCGGCATCAAATTCGAGCCCGTCGTCCTCTACGCCTTGGGCACATATCGCCACAAAGACTTTTCGCACGGCTTCGGCGTCATCACGCAGCACGCCCAGAAGATCGAGATCTTTGGTCGCTCGAAAAGCATTCTCACCCCACACGCGAAACAGCATCGCGCCTTTGAGAATGAAGCGGTCATGATGAGTCGAAATGGAGAGCCGATATAGCAGGCGCTCGAGTCCATACCAGAGCAGTACAAGGTTGGGATCTACTTTTTTGGTCGCGGCATAATTCAATAGTCGCTGACGAACTGAAGCCGCGACGTCTCGTTTTCTTCCGCTGACCATAGATAGAGCGCTAGATCGCTTCCAGGTAGGGGCGGATGACGGTGGTGACGCGACAAATCTTGGCCGCCTTCCACAGTTCTTCTCGGCCGAACTTCTTTGCTCGGAGTCCTTCACGAAGGGCTTCGAGAGCAACGTCCAGTCCGATCTTGTTTCTGAACTTGAAACAATCCGCAACGGTTTTCGCCGCTGAATAGATGCGCACGGGAGTGGTGTCGATGACGTGACGCTCCATGCCAAAGGAGAAAGCGGGGTCTGAGAATATGGCTACGCGGACAGGCGGATAATCGAGACGAGGACGGGTGGCACCTTTTTTTACTGCGATCCAGACCTCGTGGGGTGCCTGCGTGCCGATGCCATGAAAACGCAGAGCAGAGAGCATGCACACGATCGCCTCTGGAATCGCCGCAGCAACTAGCGCCAGCCCGAAGTTTTCCGAATAGTGGGCTTTTGGCAGGACATAGCGGCCACGGCCCACGCGGACGAGATCGCCGCGCTTCACCATGCGGCTCACTTGCTCAGGGTGAATGCCCCGCCGGGCGAAATCCTGCGGCTTCATGATGACTTTGGCGCCAGCACGCAGGGAGATGCCTGGAGGTAGGGTTGCCTTCTTTGCCATGTGACAAAGTATGCATAGATGTTCGTAAGTATGCAGTTATATTCACGCAAGGAGCGGGACCGATCGTGAGTACGGCTTTAACGTGCAGCATTCGCTGGAGAACGCGTTACGGCGACCCTTTATAAGGTGACAGCGCCGCGCGCAGCAGATGAGACGTTTGTCGTGGCGTTGTTCTCGGCACGGCAAGCTGCCACGAGGCGCAGCGGTCATGTTCAGCTGTATCTAATCAGTGACAGTTTCACAGCGCGCGGCACGCGCGGGCTACGATGCGCCATTCCGTCGCCCATGTTTTGCACCAACAGTGAAGCTGTGCCGCGACACGACGTCGTCTTGCACTCAATCTCCGCGGCGACGATGAATCGCTATCCACTTCCAATGTTTCCCACTATGCAGGCATCGAACACTTCGTTATCTCGTTCCTTTCTGGCGGTCGTAGCAACAGCGTTGCTGATGAGCGCGTGCGGCGGCAGCGAGAACTCGCCGCCAATATCAGGCGGCCCAGGCACCACACCGCCACCAGCCGGCACGCCGCCAGTCACCACACCCCCACCAACAACATCTCCGAATCCCCCGGCGGACCCGCCGTCGAATCCCAATCCGCCGCAGCCGCCGGGCAATACGCCCATCAACAAGAGCATGAAGCGGGGCATTGCGTACGATCTTGCTGATCCGCCGGATTTTGCGGCTCTCTCGCCCGGAGTGAGCTGGTGGTACAACTGGAGCTCGCAACCCAACAAGCAGGCACCATCCGATTACGCGACCAGGTATCAGATGGACTTCCACCCCATGCTCTGGAACGGCAACTTCGACCCGAATGCCGTGGAAGCGTATTTGAAGGCACATCCCAATATTAAGTACATGTTGGTGATGAACGAGCCCAACCTCACCGATCAGGCCAACCTGACACCAGAGCAAGCCGCCGCCGTCTGGCCCGGATACGAGAAGGTCGCCGCCAACACCGGCGTAAAGATCGTGGGCCCGGCGATCACGTGGGGAACGATGACCGGCTACGCCGACCCGGTGGTGTGGATGGACGCGTTCTACGCTGCATACGCAGCCGCAAACCAGGGACGCGAGCCGCGAATCGACTACCTCGCCTTTCACTGGTACGACTATGGTTTAGGAGGCCAGCTCGATCGCCTGGCGAAATACGGCAAGTCTTTCTGGGTGACGGAATTCGCCAACTGGCATTCCCAGAACGACGGCGCCCAGATCGATAGCCCCGCGAGGCAGGCGGCGCAGATGCGTGAGATGGTCGCCACGTGCGAGTCCCGCTCGGATGTTTTCCGCTACGCCTGGTTCACCGGCCGGTGGAACAACGACGTGCACTTCACGAGTCTGCTCAACGGTTCGGGACAGCTCACGCCGCTCGGTGAGCTGTATCTCACCTTGCCGTACGCCAATCCCTGACCAGAACGTTACGCAGCTAACGAGAGGCGGGCGCCCGAAAAATGCACGAAACGCATTTCGGCGCCCGCCGACCGTCCTGACAACACGGGCTGTGCCGCTGGCGGCCCGGCGCGTCGCGACGTCGGCCGCAAGACCATGCTATGCCGCCCGTTTCCAGCGGGCGTAGTATCGCCGCCAAATCGACGAGAGGAGGCCGGTGAGATGCGTCCCCACATACAGCGATCACTGGGCGCGTTAGCAGCGATACTGCTGACCTTCTCAGCCGCTTATGCCGATACGGATGCTGACGCCAAAGCAGGCCCGCGTGATCGTCCGCGCCAACGAGTCGTGCCTCACGAGTTGCCTGAGCACCGGGAGCCGCTCGATTCTTTCGCCCTGATCCAGGCTCTCAACGCGGATCTCCTGAGCCACGACAGCGCGACGCAGACCCTCGAGCGCTGGTGCGCGACCCGTCATCTGGCATCCCCTGCAAAGGTCGTCGCAGAGCGCGACCGGACCATCAGCAAACCGGTCACCGCCGAGCAACGTCAGACGCTCAAAGTCAGCGATAAGGAGCCGGTTCAGTATCGCCGTGTGCGCCTTCGTTGTGGCGGCCACGTGCTGTCAGAGGCGGATAACTGGTACGTGCCCAGCCGGCTGACTGCCGCCATGAACCAGCAGCTCGAGACGACCGACACGCCCTTCGGTCGTGTCGTACAACCGCTGAAGTTTCAGCGGCATACGTTGAATTCCAAAGTGCTCTGGTCGCCACCTCCGGCGGAAGAACGCTCAGCCCCGCGTGATATTCCTCGCGAAGTGCTGCAGCACCGGGCCGTACTGACTCTTCCGGATGGCACACCATTCAGTATGGTCACCGAGACCTACACCAGAGAAGTTCTGGGCTACGCGCCGCTAGCGAACAACGAGCCTGGCTTTGCAGAAGTCATGCTCGCTTACCACTCTTTCCGAAATGAGAACATCACCAGCCGGCCCAGCAGATCCGCGTTATCCGGGTCATAGGCAAGGCCAAGCGGATTGTTCAGGAACGGCGGCGGCTCATCCAGAACATTCTCCGCGCTCAACGATGCGGTGAGCCTGTCAAACATCATTCCCGGCCGCTCACCGAAGTCATAGCCGATTCGCGCATCGAATGTCAGCCAGGAGCCAACGTGCCGGCGAGGCGTGCTATTCGTATCCACATAGCTGTCCGCATAGTTGGCAAAGATACGTGTGAAGGCCCCAGCATTGCGGTATGAAATGCCGCCGCGCATCCGCAGCGCCAGAGGGTTCCCCGGCGTATCGCGCAACTCGAGCGGCGGTGTTCCGTTAGCCGCGACCAGCGTGTAGTGCTGAATCTGGGTGCCCTGCAGGTCCAGCGCGAAATGGCCGATGCCTGTCGCGACAGAATATCGCGCGTCGAAATCGAAACCGTTCGTGTGCAGCGCCGAGCTGTTTCGCAGCCGCAGATCGACGATGGCCGTAGCCTGCGAAGCCGCGCATTCCTCAGATGATCCAACATACGTGCTTCTCGAGCACACCGCCAGCATCTGCTCTGGCGTGGGATTCAACGTCACGAGGGCTGCATAGTTGGGACTGGTGAGCAGATCGCTCGACAGCCCGATATTCTCAATGCGGTTCGCCAGCGTCTTGTCGAAATACTTGAGCGATAACCATACGCCGGGCTCGTCAGGACTTCCCCACGAAGCGCCGAACGAAATCGAGCGACCGCGCTCGGCATCGAGCTCGGCATTCTGTCCCCACCAGATCATCGACAGGTCGCCCATCGGCGCAGACGCATTGGGCAGCACCATCAGAAAGCTCATGTTGTGGCTCTCTGAAAGATCTCCAAGGCTGGGCGGCTTGAACGTCTTCGTCCACGTACCGCGCAGATGGAACTGCGCAAACGGTGACACCACGAGGTCGAGCTCCTTCGCATCGACTTTGCTGCGGGAAAAGTCGCTGTAGTCTTCGCGCCGATGGCTGAGGGAGAGATTCAGAAGCTCCGCGCTGTCGTTGAGCCGGTCTTCCGCATTCAGTTTGAAGCGCAACTCTCCAAACCCGGCCCACATTCTCCGCTGCAGCGAGGTCTCATGAGTCGTGAGATTCTCGCTGATGGCGGAAGTCTCAAAGAGCTGCTGGCGATAATCCGCGCCGACGGAAACCAGCGCCACGGCAGGCCCACGCGCGAGAATCAGACCCTCCAGGGTGATATTGCCCTGCTGATAGCGGGATTCAGACACGAAGTGGGAGCTGGATCGTAACTTCTCGAGCGTCGCCGGGTTCGTGTGAGAGCCATCGCCGAAGGCGTTGAATGCCGTGTGTGGATTCGAATCCGCCAGCGCCTCGTGCAGGGCGGTCTGATTGACGAGGTTCCGCAGCACCTGACGCTGATTTTCCTCGCTCTGCGAGAGACTTCCCCGCAGTCGCCAGCCAGAGCCGAGCGCGCGCGACGCGCCCACGCTCGTATTGATCACGTTGATCTTGTTCGAGTTGAGCACGGCGCCCAGATCGCCGAAGAAATTGTAGAGCACCAGCAGCGGATCGTCGCCGCCCCAGGGATTGATGTAGAACGCATTCGATGACGGTACGACAAACGTGCTCTTCAATCCGGTGGACCTGCCGCGCGTTTCACGGCGGACCAGAAGAAGCTCGGCGTAGACATCAGTGGCATCGTTGATCTCCTGGCGGACATGACTGAACGCGCTCACGCGTCGCTGGCCGTCTATCAGGTCGCTGCCGTCGAATTTGTCATAGAGGTTTACGCTTGCTGTATCGAAGTTCGCTGCGCTCAGGGTAGTGCCGTTCTGCCTGGAAGGAATCGCCGCCACCGCACCGTTGTGGAGGATGTTGCCCGGATTCCCATACTGATCATTGAAGTTATCGCCACCGAGGGGTGTGAGATCGCTTCGCGCCTGCGAGCGAGTTGCAGCTGGCAGCGGATCGCGGTCGTAATATTCGCCGATCAGCAGGAGGGAGCCCCCGGTCCAGCGGGTTCCGAGTACCTGACTTGCGATCATCTCGCCAATCCCGCCGTCCGCCGCGCCCAGCGATACACTCGTCTCAGGTCCGTCATAGATCTTGCGGGTCTCGAAGTTGACGACACCCGCGACGGCGTCCGCGCCGTATTGCGCCGAGCCTGTGTCCATCATCACGTGTACAGACTCGATGGCCGCCACCGGAATATTAGACACATCGGTGAAGCGGGCTTCGGATCCGCCGGGCGCGAGCCGTCTGCCGTTGAGGAGGGGAAGGGTGCTTTCCGCCCCGAGCCCGCGAAGGTTCAGGGCAATGGCGCTGGACAGGTTGCTCGTCGCCGCGCCACCGCTGCCGCGGGTGTCCTCGGAAATGACGCCGCCAAAGTTTTGCGTGAGGCCGTTGCTGAGGAAGTCTCTGATCGTCGTGAAGTCTTCGCGAGGGATGTGGGGACGATCCGCCTCTGAATACGTTGCTGATGCAAAGACAGACTCCAGAATATTCGTGCCGACGACGAGGACTTCGTCTCGAGCGACGGGCGTGGCGGCCGGCCGCCGGAGCGGTTTCCTGCGCAGAGGCGCTGTGACTTGCGGCGCTTTCTTGATAATCAGAACGCCGGTCGCCTCGCCGCGCTCCATTATCAGCGACGTGTTCTTGAGGAGGATCGTTAACCCGTCCTGCCACGTGTAAGAGCCCTTGACGGCGTTGGTCCGCACGCCGTTGGCGTCTTCGCTGACCAGGTGGGTGATAGGCGGCTTGGTGCGAGAGTTCGCCGCCTCGACGAACGCATTGACGCTTGCCGGAGCGACGCCGGCTTCGAGGTTGAAATCGATCAGTGGCCCTCGCGTGTACGCGGGTTCCGCAGCGGCGAGGCGCCCTGCCAGCAGCAGCAACCAGAACATCCTTGTTTTGAGAGCATGGCGTCCGTGTCGTGCGGGCTCAGCGCCCACCAGGCGGAATCCTGATGATCCGGATATCAGCTTCGGCATGCGCTGAAGTTTCCGCCGGCCGGGCGCCGAGCTGTTTGAGGAGGGCGACGAAGGTCACGATGTCCGTCGCGCGGAAGCGCCCGGAAACAGGTTCATCGTTCAAAGTGGCATCCCCTATGGAGAGCTTTCTGGTGTTGTAACGATTGAATTCCATGATGACCTCATCCAGAGGTTCGCCACTGAACACGAGGATGCCATTGGTCCAGGCGAGGCGGCCGTCGAGCTGCCAGGGATCCATCGTGTCAATGGTGATCTTGCCGCGCTGCAAGATGGCGTACTCCCCTGAAGCCATTTCCCCCGAGTCCTCACTGGCATACAACGCGAGTTTGCCTTCGGCGAGCAGCACGTCGATACGGTGTTCCTGCCGGATGCGAACCGAGAAGCGTGTGCCTAACGCGCGCACGACATTTCCGCCGGCATGCACATCGAAGGGCCGCGAGGAGTCTGGCGCGGCGATAAACAGTGCTTCCCCGCGGATGAGCTGGATTTCCCGCTTTTGCGGGCTTATGCGCACGCGGATCTCGCTGTCTGTGTTGAGGATGATGTTGCTGCCGTCCTCGAGATGCAGATGGCGTTGATCTCCCAAGCGCGTCTCGTATGCCTGCTCGTTCATCCCCATGGCGTTTGTGAGAAAAGTCGTCGCGGGCTGCGCGAAGAAAACGGCGGCGCTGACAAGAAGGCCGGCGATACCTCTCCACACGGCGGTGCGGGCGGTTCGACCTGTGATAACGACACGAAGGCTGAAACGATGGGCGGCGGATTTCGGCATGACTCACCTCGAATGAAGCCGGTTCGATACGGCTGTGCGTGGTCTAAGGTGGGCCATCACCCGGTCGCTGTAGGCTATGTCCATCTGGGCTCAAAGATTATTGTTGAGCGCGAAGTTGTTGTTTTGACTGGCCGTCGTTAGGAGACGCGCCGCTCAGAGTATTCCGTCATGGCTATGCGGCTGAAAAATAGTTTATGCGCGCATACGCTTTTTTCGAAGCGCGTCCCTTATATACAGACAGGGACACCGAGGCTGTCTTGATGGACGACAAAAAAGGGGAGGGAGACGCTCCGCCTGCGGGCGATAGCAGCTCCAGGGCGGCAGGTCGAATCAACGGGACGGAGTTTGCAGAGAGGGCGCACCAACATGATGCCGTGTTGGTACGGGCGGCATGGAAATTTACGCGTCACAGGGACGATGCGCGTGAGCTGGTGCAGGAGGTGTATGAGGTTATCGCACGCACGCGTCGGCCCGATCTGCAGGGAGAGGCGCTGCTCAGGTATTTGCACACCTGCGTGCGGCATGCGGGGAGCGCCTATCGCAGCAGGCTCAAGGAGCGGCGTCGCAGGGAGTCGGAGCTGGAGGAGGAGGACTGGCGAAAGATTTCCAGTGGCGATGCCCAGCCAGACGAGTATGCGTTTCTCCAGGGGTATGAGCAGTTCGTCAGGACGGCGATTGCGTCGTTGACCGTGACTCAACAGAACATTCTGAACGCGAGGTTGTTCGATGGTAAGTCGAACGAAGAAATTGCCAGGGAGCGCGGGACATGCGCGAAAACCATAGCCGATCAGGCGAGAACGGGGCTACTGCAGCTCAGGTCCATCATCGACGCTGGAAGGATACCCCCATGACATCTGACGACGACATCGATCGACTGGCGACGGACTGGGTCTTTCGCGTTCACGACGGTGAGCCCAGCGATCTGCTGTTGGATGAGCTCGACGCGTGGCTCGAGGCGGACTCGCGGCATCTATCCGCTTTTTCGGCCATGGAAACGTTGGCGAGGGACATCAAGCCGCTCCTCAAGCCGGTGCCGGAAGTGGTCGATAACGTGCGAGCGGCGGCGCCTGCGGATTTCGCAGCGTTCGCGGCAAGCAGGCGGCGGGCGAAAGAAGTCGACGTCGCCGTTGGCAGGCCTTGGAAAAAAACGGCGCGCGCGCTGGCGGCGGTTGTTGTTTTGACGGTGATGGGGGCGGCGGTGTGGAAGCTCACGAGTGAGGCTATGCACTTAAGGAATGTTACAGAAGAAGCCAGTCGGTATATGTTGCCGGATGAGAGTCGGGCAACGTTGAGCGCCGAGAGTGAGGTGTTGGTCGATTATCAGTTGTGGAAGCGTGAGGTGTCGCTCATCCGCGGCCAGGCTGTGTTCGATGTACGCGCGGATGCGTATCGGTCGTTCATTGTGAGGGTGGGGCGCGACACGTTCGAAGCGGTGGGGACGCGGTTTGCGGTCAGGAGCGTGGATGATGATCGGTCGCGGTTGATCGTTGAGCATGGGAGTGTGCGGGTGATTCCGCGATCAGTTTGGTCTCCTGCATTACGGCGGAATGTGGAGCGGACGGAGAAGCTGGTGAGTGTGGGGCAGGTGGCCGAGGTGGCGGCGGGGGAGATCAAGGTGCGGGCCTTGAGTGTGTCGGATCAGGAGGAAACGGCCTGGGCATTGCCGCTGCGCACATTCGCCAATGAGCGACTGGGCGATGTGGTGCGGCGCTTCAATGGATTTGGGGGCAGCCGGCTGGTGCTGGCGGCGCCGGAGCTGGCGGGGCGCAAGATCAATGGGTCGTTCGAGCTCGACAAGCCGGAGGGGCTGATCGAGGCGCTGACCCTGCAGGGGATCGCGCGGGTGAAGGAGCGCCGGCGGGGAGAGATCGTACTCGAGCCGATCTAGCTCGAATTCGGTCTCTACGGGCGCCGCCGGCGCAGGTTTTCGCTATTCCGCCGCGGTTTCGCCGACAGACGCATTCAGCGCTGTAGCCAGCGCGGCATCGCCGCTCACCAGCGACTTCCAGTCCAGTTCCACGCCTTTCCGCTTGCCCTTGGGAGTGAGCTTCAGCCCCGTCGGCGTGATCGCCAGCGTATAGGCCTGGCCCTCGATCTCGATCTCCCGCTTGAGTTCTTTGTCTAGCTTCGTGGTCATTATGAAAGGCACTCCGACGTAAAAGGACGGGATGGGAGGATGCTTCATCGCGGGAGTGATAACAAGGTTGGGGGCGGGGGAAGCCAACGGCGCGTGTCAGCGTTACGCGCGCAACAGAGATGTTGCGAAGTTAAGGACCTGCTGGCTCCGCAAGGGATTCCAGGTCGCGTTCCGCGTGTGATTGCCGAATGTATACACCGACTTCCGCATGTCTCTGGGCAATGCCCGCGTCATACGCCAGGAGCTGCGGACCCGTGGCCCGACCGAATCGATCCAGAACATCCGTACAGGCGCGTTCTATAAGATGCCGAGCGGAAAGTGCGCGCTGTCGGGCGCGTTGACTTGTATCCATTGGGTCCGCGTCTATTTCCCGTCCCGCCCGATCCAGTACAGCGAGCATTCCCCAGGCCGCCGCTTCCAATGCTCCGAGCTGCGCCCGGGAATGCGGATCTTTTTTTCCTAGCGCCCTCGCTGCATCTACTAATCCCGCCGCGCCCCCAGCCCAACAAGCCGCCGGCCCCACAGCTCCATGCCAAAACCCTGGACGGCTGAGATACCAACCTGACGGTCCTATGATCTGCGACTCACTAACATGTACGTTCTTGAAGGTCACCGTCCCTGTCGCGGTAGAGGCAAACGCGGGCGAAGCCCATTCAGTCGTATCAACAGCTAACCCCTTCGCGTCGAGCGGGACATCAATCAGCAGCAGCGCGTCTCCCGCATACGCCGTTACTAACGCCGCATCGAGGAACGAAGACCCGCTGCAATATCTCTTCACGCCATTCAGAACGAGCTCGCCGCGAGCATTCTTATCAATGGTCAACCTGCTCTTGGGCCCGTCCGAAGCCCATACGCCATAAAGCGCGTGCTCTCGCGCAGACACATTAGCCTCAGCCAGAATCGCTACAGCATCCGTATGGGCTTCGGCGACACGCGCCAGCGACACATCGATTCGCGAAATCTCATACAGGCGCTCATGTCGAGCGGAAGTCTCTCCGTGTCCAGGCAGCGGGAGTATCAAGCCGCCTTGTCGTTCAAGCTTGCGCAGACGCCGCGCCAGTTCATCAGCACCCACACTCGAATCCGACGCTCCCGGCCGGACAATTGCCCGCGCCGCCCGAACTAACCTCGATGTAAACGTCATAGCGCGCTCCCAGCCTGCACTTCAACGTCAGCAACTGATTCCAGCTTCGCCCGCAAAGTATCCGCAAACCCGCCTGTCGCGCGCCCCACGAGGCGCCCGCTGGTTGTCACTACACTTGCAGTGGAAGAGATCACCGGCCAACCCCGGCGCTTGACCCGTTGCCACAAGCAGTGATCCTCTCCAACAGACAAATCACTCCAGCCGCCCACATCGAGATAAACGTCACCGCGGATTCCCATGTTGGCGCCATGCACGTGAGGATGGGTTCCGTCCGCGTGCAGAATGTAATCCCGCTCGAAGCGCCTTGCGCCGTTCGGGCCGTGCCCCGCAAAGGAGTCCACGGCGACGATGCCCGCGATCGCCGACGTGCCATCCGCAGCGAGCGAGAGCTGTTTGTATAACCAATCACTGGGCACGGAGGTATCCGCATCCGTGTTAGCGAGCCACAATGAGCTACTGGGTAGCTCGGAGTAGTGCGCGAGCACTGCCTCCACTCCCATCCTTCGAGCTTTGCCTGGCGAGTTTGCCGCGCACTCCACCACAACACCGCGCGACCCCAGGGCGCGCCGCGCAAGTTCTGAGGTTCGGTCGACGCAACCGTCTGCGACGACGACGATGAAGCTCGATTGCAATTCCTTGCACGCCTCGATCGCTGCAATGACAGATTCTATACATCGCTCGATGTGCTGCTCTTCATCGCGAGCGGGAATGACCACGCCGACCGACCAGCGGGCCCTCGACAACAGGATTGGAAATCTCATTCGCGCACCCATGCATCCAATCGGAAGCCTTCGTAACGTTCTGACTTTCTTCGCTTCAGAGGCAGGCACTGCATCAGCGTGTGATGTACCTCATCCCCATGAAGCACGTGATCCTTGCTATGGCCCAACCAGTGAACCGCGATGAGTTCACCGTCCGCCTCGAGAGAAGACGCAAGCCGCTGCGCGATCAAGGTGAGCGCGATCGGTGTGAAGTAATATCCAATCTCGCTAAGCACGATCAGATCGAACGGGCCCGCAGGCTCCGCGCTCTCCAATCCCGCCTCCACAAAACGCACGTGATTAAACTCAGCACAGCGTTCCTGAGCACGCGCGAGCGCCGTAGGAGAAACATCCGTCGCGACCAACTCTTCACACAAAGGAGCCAGCTGCGCAGTCAGGGCGCCAATCGAGCAGCCCGGCTCGAACGCGCGGCGGTAGCGATGTCGGGCCAGCGCCTGCAGAGTCATCGCATACCGGTTCTGCTCATACGCAGAGGAGGCGAAGTTCCACGGATCGTCGCTCTCGCGATAACGGCTCTCAAATGCCGCGGCTTCGCAATGACTTACAGCAGACGGATTCATACGAGATACACCTCATAAGGTCGCGTGAAGTGGGTGAGCACGTGAGCCGGCACCACCGCACCTTCGTCGCGAGATTCGAGTTGGGACACAAAACATTTCATCGCGCGGCGCTTGGCGGCCTGCGCATCCACGCTCAAGCGGAAACTCCCCATCGGCGCGCCACCGAATTCGGCCGGCGTCAGCCGGTGCCACGCCCAGATCGGATACCGAACAAGGGTCACGCCCAACTTTCGCGCGACCGCCCAGCACGCGCGACCGGTGGCGTTATGATCGATGTGGCCGTCTTCCTCAAAAGGTGCGACCAGTGTCGAGCCGAGAGGCACCAGAACCTCCAGCAAGCGCGCTAGGTAGTTTTCCTGCTCGTGTACGCGTCCATCCGGAAGACTCAGGCGGTGAACCGAAACGCCCTGGGGCGCAAGCTCCGACAGCGCGGCGTGTAACTCCTTCACTCTGATGTCCGCGAGATGATGCAACTCCGGCCTCGCGGCTTCGCCGTCGGTGACCACCACCACGATGATGGGATGTCCGGCTAACGCCCAGTCGTGCAGCAGGCCGCCGGCGCCCAGCGTTTCATCGTCTGGATGAGGCGCTACAACAACGAGCGGCCCCGGAACGGGAGCCCAGGCCGGGACGCCTTTCAGCGCGACTTCCCAGACCTGCTCGGGGGTGCCGGACTCCCGGGTATCAAAGGGCTCACTCATACGGTTCTTGTGGGCCGGGGCACAAAGCCCCGCTTCTGCACGTCCTAACGCACGTGGCGTGCCTGAGAACTGTTAACTCCGTTCGATTCGACAGGGCCGACTGGCGCTCCATCCAATCGCGGCCGGCCCCGCGGACGATTAGGATTCACCTCCATGGAAACGATTGATGCAGTGGTGATCGGCGCGGGGGTCGTGGGGCTCGCAGCAGGGCGGCAGCTCGCCTTCGCCGGGCTCGAAGTGCTCGTGCTGGAGCGGCATCGCCGGGCCGGGGAGGAGACGAGCTCCAGGAACTCCGGGGTCATCCACTCGGGCATTTACTATCCCGCCGGCAGCCGCAAGGCGGACCTGTGCGTCCGTGGCCGAAAGCTCTTGTACCCCTACTGTGACAAGCACGGTGTGGCGTATCAGCGCTGCGGGAAAATCATCGTCGCCGGCAACTCGCAAAGCGACGGGTTGCGCACCCTGTTTGAAAGGGGAGTTACCAATGGCGTGGATGATTTGCAGTGGCTGAGTTCCGCGGAAGTTTCCCGGCTCGAGCCGCTTGTCAGCTGCGGAGCCGGCTTGTTGTCGCCTTCAACGGGCGTGGTGGATGTGCATGAGCTCATGACCGCGTACGAAGGCGATCTGCAAGCCGCTGGTGGGGCTGTTGTGTTTGATAGCGAGCTGCAGACGGCAACTGTCGATGCGGATGGAATGTTCACCCTCAGTGTTGTCAGCGGCGGTGAGGAGATGGAAATCAGAACTCGACGTCTCGTGAATTCCGCGGGACTTGGCGCTGTGGAGATGCTGAGGAAGATTCAAGGCTATCCCGCTGAGCGATTACGCAAGAGTTACTTCGCCAAAGGGTGTTACTTCACCTGTCAGGGCGCCAAGCCGTTCAAACATCTTGTGTATCCGATGCCCAGCGAGGCCGGGCTCGGTGTGCACGCGACACTGGATCTCGACGGCTCCACCCGCTTCGGGCCAGATGTGGAGTGGGTCGACAATATCGACTATCACGTCGACCCAAGACGGGCAGATTCCTTCTATGCGGCGATCAGAGAATACTGGCCGGGATTGGCGGATGGCAGTCTGCAGCCCGGCTACGCGGGCATCCGGCCGAAGATTGTGGGGCCGGAGGCGAAGGCGGCTGACTTTGTCATCGAAGGGCCGCGGGAGCACAAGATTCCGGGGCTGGTGAATCTGCTGGGGATCGAATCGCCCGGACTGACATCCAGTTTGGCGATCGCAGAGGATGTTGAGGCGGTGTTTCGCGGCTGAATGTTCTAAAGATAGCTGCAGCGCACAGCTACAGCGCGTCATCAATCAATAATAAGTTGGGATGGATAATTCCGCCCTCGCAATGTTAGTTTAAGGCAGCGGACCCAGATCCGTGCTTGATAACAACATTCGAAGACGAGGGCGCGATGAGCTCAGATACGAATTCGTTGAGCTACGTGGATGTGCTGGAGCAGGAGTTCGACGAGCTGCACCGTGATGAGCCAGCCGATTCGTCGCCAGAATCATGGTTGAAGCAACGTTCCCGCGCCGAGCCCGGCTCCGTCCCGGTAGGTTCGGCATCTGAACTTCCAAGCGGAGAGGAGCAAGAGCGGCTCGCCGCGCTTTTTCGCGCTGTTCATGCACTTCCCGAGCGCCGCACTGCATTGTGTCTTTCTGGTGGCGGTATTCGCAGCGCAACGTTCAGTCTCGGCGTGCTCCAGGGGCTCGCCCGTAACGGCTGGCTGGATAAGTTTCACTATCTCTCCACCGTCTCCGGTGGCGGTTACATTGGCAGCTGGCTATCAAGCTGGCTCGCGCGTGTCAAAAACCGGGACAAGGTAATCGACGATCTCACGCAGGAGCACGAGCCAGATCGCGTGCGCGCGCTGCGCTCCTACAGCAATTATCTGAGCCCCGTGTGGGGCCTGTCAGGCGACAAGCTGACACTGTTCTTCACATTTATAAGAAACCTGCTCCTGCAATGGTGCGTGTTTATCCCACTGCTGCTGGTCGCGGTACTGCTGCCCTGGTGGAACATGGCCATGCTCGGATACGGGGAAGATCGATTCATCCAGCCCCTGCTGCTGGTTGGCGGATTTCTCGTCGTCCTCGGCATCGCCTATCTGGTCTACGACCTGCCCGAGCCGGAGCCGCCGCCCGGAACGATGGCATACGACAACAGGCGCGATCTTTTCAAGGAGCTGTGTTTCTGGCCCATCGTGGTTGCGGCCATCGGGCTCAGCTGGGCGTGGTGGTGGGCCTTCAATGCTGACGAGATTGCGCGCCCCGCATGGCAGATCCCGTTATATCCGCAACTGTGGGCGAGGGACGGCAGCGGGCTTATCCTCGCCGTCGGTGGCGCCTTGGTGCACTTCATAGGCGTAGCCATCGGCGGTACTGCTCGCCATGAGCGCGTGTCTGCAAGCGGGCTGGGAGCGAGTAAATGGTGGCACAACCTGCTCGATATCTTGTTTGTACTGCTGAGCGGCGCGGCGGGTGGATATCTGTTGCATGTTGGCGCTGCGCATCTGCTCGCCGATGACGGCTTCTTCATGGGAGGCGATGGTCGCGTTCGCTATGCCACCTTTGGTGTGCCGCTGCTGATCAGCGGGTTCTGCGTGGCCAGTATTCTTTATGCGGCCCTCTCACGGCCGATCAACGGCGAAGGCAGCCGAGAGTGGGGCGCACGCGCGGGTGCGTGGTGGCTGGCCTTTGCAGTCGCTTGGATCCTGGCCCATGCACTCGTGATCTACATTCCTCAGTCGGTGCACAGTCTGCTGCGCAGTGTGTACACGAATCAGGACGGAATTCTGAAACTGCTGCTTTCGCCCGAAAGTCTCGGCGCAGGCGGAGTGCTCAGCGGCCTGGCCGCTGCTGTGTTCGGTTATCTCAGCAAGAGTGGCGCGCAACGCTCGGTAGACCGAGCGCCCAGCGCATTCACGTTGGCCGGGCGCCGCCTGCTCGACATACTGTCGCTCGTGTTCATTCTGCTGCTGCTGCTGTTTCTGAGCTTTCTGGCGCATCGCCTGCTGGATCCCTATTCGAAGACGACTCAGAGATCTGTACACCCTTATGTTGTTGCGCAGCCTGAAGTGACGGCTGCGGTCGCCGATGCTCCCGTTCCTGTTGCTTTCGACGCTGCGAATTCAGACGAGCTTGCAACGTTATCCATAACGGGGCAGGCGGAGCCGTACAAACCGCAGCTCTCGAAGGCCGACACCTGGCTCCTCGATCGTCTGGAAGACTATCGATACGTTCTTCACGGTGTTGAGCCCGCAAGCGTGCTGGCGTTGATGGGCATTGCCGCTCTGATAGGAGTGATCTTTTCCTTCTTCGTCGGCGCAAACACATTCTCGTTGCATGCCATGTACGGGAATCGGCTGTGCAGGGCGTACCTGGGAGCAGCGCGTCACCGTCGTGACCCGCATCCTTTCACGGGTTTCGATCCTAAAGATGACATTGTTATGTGCGACCTTGTTGGCGGCAAAGGCCAGCGGCAGCGAGGTTCACGGGAGCCTGCTGAGAGGACTCGACTGTTCCACATAGTGAACGTCACACTGAATCTCGCGAAGGCGGCGGGCACTCGGCTGCAATGGCAGGAACGTAAAGCGGCGTCATTCACGATGTCGCCGCTGCACTCTGGCAGCCGGATTCTCGGTTATCGGAATGCCGACGAGTATTCCCAGAGGATTTCTCTCGGCCGTGCGATGGCGATATCAGGCGCGGCTGCGTCTCCTAACATGGGTTATCACACGTCGCCGTTTGTAGGCTTCGTGATGACGCTTCTCAATGTACGTCTCGGCTGGTGGCTGCCTAACACGGGAGAGGTCGGGCGGGGTCGGTGGAACAACAAAGAACCCGGCTCCGGGCTTCGTCCCCTGATCGATGAGGCGTTCGTCAGCACGAGTGATGCCAGCAAGTATGTGTATCTTTCGGACGGCGGGCATTTCGACAATCTGGGGCTCTATGAGATGGTCCTGCGACGCTGTCATCTCATCGTAGTGGTGGACGCGGGCGCGGACTCGAAATATCAGTATGAGGATCTCGAGAATGTGATCCGGCGAGTACGCGTCGATCTGGGAATCTCCATCGATTTTCCCGGCGGGCTGCCTGGGCGAGACGCGGGCCCGAATGGGCCGATGCATTGGGTAGCCGGGAAAATTCGTTACTCCGAGGTGGACCCTGTGGCTCGGGGCGAGAAGCCTGATGCGAACGACGGCGTCATTATCTACGTGAAGCCGGTGCTGAGTCCGGAGTTGCCGCTGGATGTGCGCTCGTACGCTCGCAAGACTGCGGAGAGCAAAAGCCCGTTCCCACATCAGGCCACCACGGATCAGTTTTTTGACGAGGCGCAGTTTGAGAGCTATCGCGTATTAGGTTTGCACAGCGCGCTTACGCTTCGTGACATTCGTTTGCAGAACGGTAAGGTGGCGCTGCCTATCCTGGCGTCCAAGACGGCAGCCGAATTGGCTGCTCCTGAAGTTTCAGCGGCCGGGGTGTTGGTTCAGCCTGAAGTGGAGAAGAAAGAGCAGTCGCTGACGGCGGGTTGGTTCAGCAGGTCATCCATTCCTGGCTGGCTCGCGCTGGTCGGTGCGCTGTCGTTTGCGGCGACGGCGCAGCCGGAAGGTCCGGTAACGCCTGTTGTGCCGATTATTCAGCAAACTGTCGCGGTGCCGCCGGTGCTGATCGTGCCGCCTGAGGAAGACGCCGACTCATTCACTTTGGCGCTTTTCGATGAGGCGCGGCGCTGTAATGCAGACGCGTCAAAGTGTGAGGTGGGAGTGGAAGAGCCTATGAGGGGCTTTAATTCATTGATTCAGGACGTGGCGTCGGAGCTTGCGTCTTGCGCGCGCGGCGAGCCTATCCGCCTGGAGGCGAAAGGCTACGCTAGCACATCTGATTTTCGACCCGCGCCAGACTCTGATGAAAAGAATTTGCGGGTCGCCAACGGCCGCGCGAGCGCTGTGGAAGAATTGCTGCGAAGGGCGCTAAAGGAGAGGGGCGTAGAGAATTATCACCCCAGGCCCGGGCATTTCACGTCCTACGAAGAGATGTCCCGTAGCCGCCGGTATGTTGACAATAAGCCGAAATACGATGAGCTGCGGGCCTCGCTTAACCGCCGCGTCGACATCTCGCTGCTGTCGCCGACTTCATGTTCACTGAGTAAGATCGCAACGAAGTTGTCTCGAAGCAGGATCACTCTGGCGGCGCAGTAGGGGCGAGCCCTCTCGCCGAGAATGAGTTGCTCGGGGTTTTCCGCTCAATCATCGTGGTCTTGTTGCCCACAGCGCTTTCCATCGCGCGCATTCTCATCTCATTCGAGGGAGACTTCTTGATGATCGCCATTTCCTTATAAGACTGCACTGCCTTGCCCGGGTCGCCTTTCGCGCGGGCGATGTCGCCTTCCAGGCTGAGCGCCGACGCTTTCAGCGCGGGGAACTTCAGCATCGTTGCCGACAGATTAGACGCCGCCTGAATCGACCGATCCGAAGTGAAGGGCGTTTTGGACTTGGCGACCCAGGCATCGAGGGATTCCGGCGGTAAGGCGGGCACACCCGTTACCGCCTGCTGGCCGCTCAGCCCGGCCGTGCTTGCGGCCAGCTGCTTGATTGATCCCACACTGAGAATGGCCGGGTCGACCTTTTCCGCCCGCCGGAGAGCAGTGGCACCGAGCTCCGGCCAATTCACCGACGTGAGCAGTTCTGCGGTGAGAACCCACTGTCCCACTTCGAGCAGGTCGGGATCGCGTTTCGCTACCGCGCCGCGCACTACATCCACGAGTTTCTCGCGCGTCTGATCGGGCGATGCTTCGGCCAGCGCCGCAGCCTGCTGCGGATCATTCAGCGTGCCTGACAGCGCATTCAACACCTCACCCGCGAGAGCCTCCTGATTGGCGCGAATCTTCTCCAGATTCTTGACCCGCACCCGCACCGGCATAGGGTCGGTCGCGTTTGATCTCAGCACGAACTTGTACTCCGTGCCGCTCGCTCCGTTCGCGAGTGCGATCTGAAGTTTCTCCGTTGCCTCGCCGGGCAGCGTACGTTCGTCTGTTCCCGGCCATACGTACAGGCTGTTGGGCCACTGATCGAGCGAGTAGCGTAGCAGTCCGCCGCCGCTGTTCCTGATGTGGACATCCTGCTTGCCGTACGGATTGTCGATGGTGACGAAGGGCTGGCCGTCTTCTATCTGGAAATCCGGCGTTGCGAGCTTCGGCTCGAATACCTTGTCCAGCAGTGGTTTGAGCGTGCTTTGCACGACCAGGAAAGAGTCGCTGTCCGCGCTGTCCGGTTTAACGATGGTGATGTGGTTGGCGCTGATCGCCTGCGCCGTACCGTCGCAGAAGCGGGTGGCGCTGGCCCAATCCACGATTCTGAATGGGCCGGTGTCTTTCTTCTCGTATGCGCAGTCGACGCGCGGGCGCGTGTTGGCGTCCAGCGACTTCCAGCTGTCGTTCATCGAGCGGATGTAGATATTGCTGTCACCGGGAAGCATGCTCAGCAACGCTTCGTTGCCCGAGACGTGCTTTGCGATGTTGGAGATCTCCGCGCCAGACTGTGGTGTCGAGAAGAATACAACCGCCGGCACTTTGGGAAACATTTCGCGGTGATTGATGAGCATGTGCATCACGACAAGCCCACCCATGCTGTGATTGATGAAGACCACTGCGGGGTAGTCGAGCACGCCTGCAGTGTCGAGCCGTTTGTATAGCGTGTTGGCGGCTTCGTCGATGCCGAATGACCCCTGCCGGATCATGTTGGACGGGTAGCCGAAGGCGTACATGTCGACCTTCGGGCCCATCTTCGGGTCTTGAGCGATGAGGTCGAAGAAGCTGGGCCCGTCGCCTTTCCAGGTGCCTACCGTGTCGCCAAATATGCCGTGGACGAAGACCAGTGCGATGTTGGCGTGCGGCGTGTGCTGCTTCACCCAGCGGGGAGCGGTCGTGTTTTCCAGCGCTGCGGGTGGCGGCATGTCAGCGGGGCTCTCGGTTGTGCCTTTGCCATTGCATGCGCTGAGGCTTGCTAGGGTGAGCAGGAGCAACACGCGTGTCGTTGCGTTCGTAAGCATGTTGATGTGCTCCCTCTGGATCTGTTGTTGTTCTTGGAGGGGCAATGATAGCGCCGAACCCGCTACGGAAGGAGGGGCAGCGCAGGCGGCTATGCCGATTCAGACAGCAGCTTTGTGCGGGGTTGCAGCGTGTTTCTTCTTGACGCGCGCCGGGTGGCGGTGCCTGGCGTGTTAGTCCTCCTTAGTGTTCGATCTCACGTGCCGCTGCCATAAGGGCGGGTGATGATTTCCAGGTAGTGCCCATCGGGGGCGTTCCAGTAAAGTCCGCGACCGCCGTCGTGGTTGTTGATTTCGAAGGGGCGCTGATGCATTGGGTCGGCCCAGTAGCGCAGGCCTCTTGCGCGGATGCGTTCGAAGATGGCGTCGAACTCAGGCTCGCTCACGAGAAATGCGTAATGCCCGACGGGGAATTGTTCGTCGGAGTGCTGGAAATCGAGGGTCACGCCGTTGTCGAGGGGGACGGTCCAGAAGGGGCCGAATCTTCCTGGCGCATCCCGGCCAAGAATTTCAGCAACGAACGTTGCGGACGCTTGCGCATCTCGCGCTGGCACGATGGTGTGATTGAATTGAATAGCCATTTTCAGACCTCCGTGTTGATGTTGCTGCGCTCAGGAACGAGGTGCTTTCTTTTTAGCTGCGGCTCTCGATGCCCCGAGAGGTCTGCCAAAATCCTTTGTAATGCGGGCCTTAGCGAGTTCGCGTATCTCCGGGCCGAGAGTTGTCTGCGAGAGGCGAGTAAGTAAAGTGTCCATTTGCGTCATGCGATGCTTTGCCAGCGCTCGGGTGAATGCCAGATCCTTCTCTCGTCCCGCGACATACTTGGAGATGGCGAGATCGTGCACTTCCAGGCAAAGGCCAGCAACACCACGCGTGTTTGGATTGGAAATCCGCACCAGCCTCTCGCGCCATCCCCGCGGTACTATCGCTGTTTCTTCGCTGACGCCCTGTGCGTAATAGCCAAACGACTCGTGGAAAGCCGATCCTTCACCGATGCTTCCATCGATGAGGTCCGACAGCTCAGGATGATGCAGCGGATACAGATCGGCTTCGGCGGACACCAGCAGCGGGTTTGGCGCGTTGGGGAACTGTCCGAGAATTGACTGACTGCCGATGACAACTATGTCTGTGTCGTTGGCGATAGCACCGGCCGCACGAATCAGATGCTCAAGCTCGGAACGTTTCATAGATTCGTTTCCGCTCGGTGGGCGTGAGCACGCCGGCGAAAGGTGAGGACTGCCTCAGGCGCGTGGCTTCCTCGCCAGGCTCGGTGATAAGCGCTGCAATTGCAGCCCAAGGTTGCGCCAGGATCTTCTGCCATTCGTAAAACCAGGCTGGCGCCTGCTTGTCCCAACGTTTGCGCCATCTCTCGAGATTGCGGCGGGGGATCTCCAGCAAATCCCGGTTACGGGAGATCTTCGCAGCGATGACCGCATGCATTGCGAGGCTGCGAGCGTCAAGCAGGCGATGAGATGAATACGTGCGTTGTGCAGCCTTGGCGGGCACCCACGTTGCCACAGATTTCAGGCCGGCCGCAGCCCGTCGCTCACGCATACGGCGCATGCGCTCCGCAGGAGACATCGCGGTTCCAGTGGGAGGCCTGCCTCGACGAGGCTTCTTTACGCTGCTAGCCATGATTTAGCGTAACGCGTTACGCTAAATGTCGCAATGAGGAACGCAGGCGACCTGCAGGCCTACGGCTTGGCTGAGCCGGCACGTGCCCCGAGGGGCTCGCATCCGTGAAGCGACGCCTACTCCACCAAAGCGCTGGCACTGTTGCCATCAATAGGCGCCGATGCTGAAGCACCGGCGCGACCCATCAAATCTTTCAGCTAACCCGTGCGGTCCCGGCGTCGAACTCCGAAATCACATTTAGCAGCTCGCGAGATACGCGCTCGTCGATCTCTGCTGCATGTTGTAACTGCACGGGATAACGCACCACTGCATCGACCCCAGCAGCAGAGAAGCGCAGCTGCACTGTTGGCTGAGCGTCTCCAGCGGCACTAGAAGCAGCGGCCCGCTGCAGCTCCTGCGTCTGCCGGACAATGTCATCGCGATAATCCTGGATGACATCGATCACCGCAGCGATGAGCCGCTGTTTGAGCGCAGCGTAATCGACCCCCGTTGGCAAGCTCAGCGTGATCTCACGCCAGGCGAGGTTGATACCGGCCATCTGTTTGAACAGTCCGCCAGACGCCTGAAAGATGATCGAGTTGGCAAACGCCACCACACGACCCGTCGGGCTGAGCGAGCCCTCTCCACTGAGCTCCATCAAGTGAAGGCGAACCAAGCCGAGGTCAATCACCTCACCCGTCACATTGCCAATCTGCACGCGGTCACCGACCCGAATGCCGTACTTCCCGATAAGAAAGAAGTAACCAACAACCGACACCAGCACGCTCTGCATCGCCACCGCGAGACCCGCCGTAATCAACCCGGCAAACGTTGCAAGTGAGCTGAGTTCCGTCGCAAAAGTAGACGCCGCGATCGCCACCACGAGACACCAGATCACGATCTTCCGCAGCAAGAGGAAGCGCGACTGTCGTCTCAAGTCCGGCACGTATCTGAACACCGCACGGCGCCACAACTCGGCAGCCGCAAACACCAGCGCCAACAATCCTAAGAAAACCGCGACTCGCATGCCGAGCGCCTTCAGCGCGTCGCGATACTGCCTCTCCGTCGCATCACGCCAGTTGGCGAGATTGCGTCGATACTGATTGAGCAGCACATCCGCCTTGCTCAACGGCGTTAGCATTGCCGAAGTCTGTTGGAACAACCACGCAAGCGTGTCGTATTGATCGCGCACGCCCCGGAGGTTCGCCCCCTCGGCATTGTCAGACTGTGCGGCGAGCGCGTCGCCACGCGCGGCGAGGGTCTTCAGCTTTTCCTGCGGCGGCAGCCGAATCTGCGTGAAGATTTCCTGAAGATCTTCAGTGCGCTGGTCGATCGTCTCGATCGTTCGTTCCTTCGCAGAGAGTCGGAACACGGTCGAAGCCAGATCCCAGATACCAAACTGACTGAGGGACATGCTGCTCGCAGCGGCGCTCGGCGCGGGCGGCGGCAGGGTCGCCTCGTTCGACGACGAGGATGCGTTAGCCGCCGTAGTCCCGCTCGATGAAGGTATCGACGCGGCGATGGCGTCGATGTGCGCCTTCAGCGCGTTGGCGCCGAAACCATTCGCGTCGTTCTCACTCGCGAACTGCGTCATGTTGGAGAGTAGATTTCTTCTGGCGTTCAGCAGGTCGAGCTCGCCTTGAAGCACGGAGACGCGTGTTTGCAGGTTGTCCGCTTCCGCCTTCGGCGCCGCCGCGAGCTGGCGGCGAGTGGATTCGATTTCCGCCTGGAGGTTGGCGCGTTGCGCGTCCAGCTTCTTCTTGATCTGGTTGAGCGACTGCATCTGATCGGGCGTGGTGGTTTCCTCCTTCGCCTGCGCAGCGCTAGCTTCGCTGCTGAGCAGCTCTGCGTTCGCTCTCGCGATCTCGAACGCCAGCGCCATCACCTTGTCGGCCGTCTGCCGATTCGCATACAGGATCAGCAGGTCGCTCGGCTGTGTGGCCGCCTGCTGCTGGGTGCCGAGGGTGCGATACCAGTCGACGGTCTCGTCCAGTATCTGCACGACCTGATCGCTGGTCATTACAGCGCGCGAGTCGGCGGAGGGGGCCGCGGCAGCAGGCGCGGCGGCGGGCTTTGGCGCCGGGGGTTTTTCATCGGCGGCACCCGCGTGGGATGCAACAACGGCGAGCAGGAGAAGTAACGCTAGTCTTGCGCGCATGCAGAATCTCTTGGGACTTCGGGGACGGCGCTATTGTCTCGCAATAAGCGGCGGATGTTTGGGTCGTTTCGGGGGTGAGGAGTGCGGTGGGGTGGCGATTGCGTCTCTGGTTTGAGACGGAGCTAAGCCAGAGGCCTCAACTGATCGCCTACGCGTTGCAGGCGCGCCTCGGGATAGGTGATGACGTCGTCCGCGTCGACCTCTCCGCCCATGAGGTACGTGAGCTCGTCCACTGCTTCCATCACGTGCGCCGCGCCGCCTGCGGGATGACCGAGGAAGTCATTAGGCCCGACGTCGAAGCGGTCGTCGCCCACGCGCGCCACCGCGCGGCCGGATAACACGAACACCCACTCGTCGGTGCGATCGTGCGTATGAAACACCGTGGACCTGTTACCGCGTTCAATGCGAGCCCAATACACCGCTTGTCGTGTGAGCCCTGTTGGGAGATGGAGGGTGCGTACCTGTCGGCGCACCGCCGGGTCGACGCTGTGTTGGAACGCGGTTGGCTCTACGCCGTCGACGTGGAGTATCTGTCGCGTGTCGCCTTCTTCCGGTGGCGGTTCCTCGTAGGGTTCAGCCGGTTTGAGCCCGCGCCACATCAGGCGGGAGTCGGGATACCAAACCCTATCTTCGGACGGCCGGCGTTCGCCGCCTTCGAGCAGCACGAGCGGCTCGGCTCCCTCACAGAGAAAGTGGTGGGGGCGATGGCCTGGAGGGAAGCCGATGAAGTGTCCGGCTCTCACCGGGAGCGTGTGCGGGCCGAGGCGAACCACGCCGTGGCCCGAGAGAACGTAGGACCATTCCTCCTCGGCGGAGTGGAAGTGACGGTTCGTACCGGCCAGGCCCGGGGCGATAGTGCGTACGTTCACCCCCATGTGAGTGAGAGATGTCGAAGCGCTTGGGGTCTGCAACAGGGCGGCGACGCCAGGCGTGGACGTGAAGCGCGGACGCTTTTCCAAAGGGAGGTCAGCGATGTTAATGACACAGGCGGGGCGGGGCATGGTCGCGAAGTCCTTTGAATACCGGGCGACTCTGCACGGATTAACGGAGACGATACCTGCAGCGCGTCTATTAGTCAGCTCTCATGGGCACTTCGAAATCACGAAGCAGATAGCACGCCTCCTTGCGGGCAACGACACCGATGAAGATGACCGCATCTGATATCGCCCGGAAGTCGAAATACGCAATCTTTGCGGCGAGTTTCTTTTTTAATCTCCTGCTGGCCTTTTTTCCCGAGATGCTGCCCAGCAATGTGCAGGATCGGGTGCTTATCTCGTTCACGACCTGCCTCGTCATCACTTTGCTCTTCGCTCTCGAGGAGCAGAAATTGTTTCTGCAGGAAAAACATGAGGAGACGCTGGCGAGACTCGGGCATATAGACGATTACGCGCTGCTCAACGATCTCAGCCGCAGGTTGCGCAAGGTACAGGAAAGCGGCGATGCGCTGTTCTGCAAGCTCGCGAATGAAGCTGTGCGACAGGCTGAGGCCACGTTGAGCAGGGCGAGTCATGGCGAGATTATTCTCGACGATGCTAATACTGCCTCGGCGGGTATTGAGCTCGCGCGGGGGATCCGGCAGTCGCTGCACGCAACATCGATCTGGCATTTCGATCCGCTGCACGGCGGAGGCAAGATTGAATATCTCGAAAGACTGGCGGCGGCGATCGCGACGCGGGGCGTCTGCGTGCAGCGGCTGTTTGTCATTCAGCCAGGTGTCGAGCATGACGCTGCATTCCTCGAACGGGCGCGGCGCGATATGCACGACGGCGTGGAGGTGAAGTACTTGCATGTTGCAGATTGGGCGGCGACGCACGATGTCACCGGTCCGGAAGATTTCGGAATCTGGGATGGACGGCGAGTCTGGATAGGCTGCAACGAACCTTATCTGATTGCTACACGACAGTTGGCCAGTCTCCATAACGATAAAGCCACTATCGCCATATATGAGAAGACCTTCAGAGCCAATTGGGAGAAGGGCCATCGGATGGCGCCTTCTCCGGCGAAGTTTCTCGAGACTGATGCCGCAGTAAGGGGCGTGCTGGGTATTTCGTGAGATCGCCCCGCCGGCCGCTTATCTAACTGCGGCGTTCTCGGTTTGAACGTGCTGGCGTGTGATCCGGTCAATCAACAGTTCGAAGTATCCTGCGGATGTGCGGCCAGCACGTCGACGGCCGTTAGGGCCTTCCTCGACTTCGATGATGCCGTGGTCTGCATTGGGGAAGACGACCACCTCGATCGGCAGGCCTTTTTCCTTCCTGAGTTGCTGCAGATTCGCCAGCGTCGTTTCATGAGGCGCTTCTGTGTCTTTGCCGGCGAGAATCCAGAGCTGAGGAACGGTGATCTTCGCGATCGTCGGCATGGGATCGTATGCGAGGTCATACGGATAGTTGAGCATGGCGCGGAGTGCGGGTATCTGCTCCTTCGGCGTGGACGTCAAAGGCGCGGTGAAGTCGCCGCCGAGCTCGGCAAACCAGGGCTCTTTGCCATACGTAGACTTCAGACGTTCCAGTTCCTCGAGGCCTTCTTTGAAGCGGGAAACGGCTACCAGCGAGGTGACGCGATGGATCTCTTCGCCTTTGGCCAGGACATCCGCGCCATAACCTTTCGCGTGTAAGGATTGCGCTACTTCCTGGCGATCTTCCTCCAGCATGCTGATGGCCAACCCGTAACTTACAATTACGAAATCAACGGGCGTTTGAGTGGCGGTGAGCGGCGCAACCCATCCACCCTGACTTTCACCCATCACGCCCAGAGGGATGTACTTCACACTGGACTGTGCGCGCACTGCTTGAACGGCGGCGGTCATGTCGGCGGCCAGGGTTTTGATATCCGCAGTGAACCCGCCGGTGGACTGCCCAGTGCCGCGTTTGTCGAACACGAAGACGGCGATATCTTTCAGCGGCAGCAGATGTTGGACGAAATTGTCAGCGACGGCGGACTCGCGCCCGCTGCCATATTGAAGCACGATTACCGCTCGTGGGTTGCGCGTGACGGGTAAGACAAGCTCGCCGTACAGCGTTACGTCGCCGTTCTTAAAAATGAGGGGTGTGGTCGGTAAGGCAACTTTGCTGCCTTTCAGCTGGGGCGCCTTGTCGTGCTGGAAGCGGATCGAGCGTCCGTCACATGAGCCAAAGTCAACGCGCAGCGTGACTGGCTGGCGAACATTCCATCCGTCACCAGACTCATATCGTCCGGCGCCAACGGGAAAGAGCTCACCTGTCACGCCGCTCATGAATCGATAGCGCAGGTTGCCGGTGTTGCCGGGCTGGACGACCAGGTTCGAGCCGTCCGACATCGCATAGGCGCCTGTGTAGCACGCGCCAGCGGGAGGAGGCTCTGCGGAGAAGGCCGGCACTGCCGCTGTGACCAGCGCGAGAAGCAGGAAGAATTGATGCCTCATACTAGGTTCGTCCTTGAACTTCGACGTGTGGAGGGTTGGGAGGTTGCCACACTTGGAGGCTCCGCGGCTAAATAGGGTTTAAGGCGGGCAGCATAATCGAAAGGCAACAACCAACACGGGGATGGCCATGGGGCGGTAACTGAAGCAACTAATTGAGCTGGCTCGATGAGTTTGCGGCAAGGGGGTGCGCAGCGAAGGCGAGCGGCGGCTTGTCGCTTATTCCCCTGCAGTCTTGGCGCCGCCCGTGGGCAGCTGGCTGCTGTGCTTCCCCTCAACAGGGAAAAACCGATCCATCAGCGGCCCCACGGCCCCGCCAAGAATTGCCGTCACAAGCAATGCAAAGAGCGTCAGCCAAAATCCGTAAGGGCTCGCAGCCTTCAACCGGATGAGCGCGCCCGGAGTTGTGTGGTACTGCCCCAGCGCCTTGGACTTCACAACATCTGCGATCAGCAGATCGCGTAACGCGCCCGCGTTCTCCGCGAAGTCGCTGTTGTTCACATCCGTTCTCAGCTGAAAGTAATGCCGGAACCGTTCCCTCCAGTTCTTATGAAACCCGGGCATGTTCTGCAGATAACTCGCACTGCCGGCGAGGCAGAATGTGATCAATGGATGGCTCGTTCGCAAATCCGCAATGAACGTTACTACGTTAGCCGGTGGAACATCGTCGATGTTGATGCAGATCGCCGTAAGCTCCTGCCGCTCGAGTAGCTCGCGACATTCAGCAATCGTACGCACTGTATGCAGGTTTACGCGCCCGGGGTCATCAGCGCCTTCTTTGGTCAGCGCGTCGCGCAGCTTGCGGGAGACGGAGTCCTCCACGCCGACGAGCGCCACATACGCTGCGGCCTCTCTGATCAACCAGCCCATGATGGCCTCTTACAAAACATCATAACTGATTACCGCATGACGCCCGATTGACTGAGTGTCTGTGAGCCGTAATCGGACTGCATCGTTCAGAGATTTCAAAGGGGGGCCGCCCACCATCGAAGGCACCGTGTCCCCACCAAAAACGACAGGCAGATGCTGAACGATAAGATGGTCCACCAGTTTGTTGCGGAAGAGCGAGGAGAGCAGTGTCGCGCCGCCTTCCACCATCACACTGCGGATTTGTCGCTCATGCAGAATCGACAGCAACAGCTGAAGATCGACCTGATTCCAGCCGCTGCGAACAACGGAGGCAGCTTTGCCCTCCAGCGCCGCGACGGTTTCTGGCACAGCCTGCTCGGTTACGGCAATGAGCGTTGCACCGCCGTCATTGAAAATTTGCGACTCCAGAGGGAGGTTGCCCATCGTCGATGGAATGACGCGCAAGGGATTGCGTCCCTCCGCATGACGCACGGTAAGACTGGGATCGTCGATGCGAAGGGTATTACTGCCGACCATGATGGCGTCGGAACGGCCGCGCAGCTCGTGACGGAAGCGGCGGATGAGATCGTCCTCAAAATCCATCATCGGCTTGCTGGAGCGCCCGCGGCCGTGCGTGGATTTCCCATCCGCGCTGACTTCGGCATAGACGGTAACGGTCGGCCGGGCCATGGTTCACCGAGTGCGAGGAATTGTTCTTTGAGGGGAGAGATTACTCGGGCGTCTCGAAAAAGACTATGGTCTCTAATGCGTTGCGCGCATGAGGTGCACGGGCTGGGACGTCGGTCGCGAGGCGGCGCCTGCTGACGGCTTCCTGGTCCGTTGTGGGCACGGGCTGGTAAGAGAGGCGGCGCTAATCGTTCTGGGTAAGAACGCGCAGGCACAGCTTTGTTAATAGGAGCCTCCATGAGCGACATCGTCTTGTTGGTGGACTACGAGAATGTGGGGAAGGTGGATCTTGGTGCCGTACCTTCTGGGGTTCGCGTGCCTTTCTTCTTCGGTGCGTCGCAAAAGTCTGTGTCGACGGATTTTCTGAAGGCGGCGTTGAAGTTGGGCGACCGGTTCATGCCGATCGATATCCATGGGCATGGGAGGAACGCGCTGGATTTTCACATCGCGTTTTATGTGGGCGAGTACCTCGCGAAGTCGCCGCAGACTGCTTGCATCGTGCTGTCGAAGGACAAGGGGTTTGATCCGCTGATCAAACATCTGGCCGATCGGGGGTTTAAGATACGGCGGGCGGCGACGTTGGAGGAGGCGTTTACGACTTCGATTGTGAAGCCTGCGACGGCTAAGAAGGTGACGCCTCAGCCGGTGGGTGATCCGTGGGAGACGCTCCTGGTTTGGCTTTCAGGGATTGAGAAAGGCAAGCGACCACGAAGGCGTAAGGGGCTCGTCGCTCACTTGCATGCGCGGGTTTCTAAGAAGATGTCGGAAGCGGAGCTGCAGGCGTTTGTTGATCGATTGATTGCCCAGGGGAAGTTGAGTGAGGTGAACGGGACGATTACTTATCACTTTTGAACCTTGTCGGAGATTGGTGTTCAGTTGGTGAGAACGGTGCGTGGGGAGTAGGGCGTTAACTCCAATGTCCGGTCCTGGATTTCTCCAACCAGCCGGCCGTGAACTTTTGAAGATTCTCGCTTGATGTCAGACCATTCCTTGTCCGCCATGAATTGCGCCCAGCGGGCTTTCATCGTTTGCTCATCAGGCCATTCGAGGATGTAGACGAACTCGGTTCGCTCGTCTCGCTTGGATTCCCACATGGCTACGTTGAAGTCGCATTTCTTCATGATGCGTACGGCGTGGTCGCGGAAACGGTCGTGTAAGGCTTGCTTGTTGTGGTCGAAGATTTGGTAGATGCGGAGTTGATGGATTGCTGGCTGACGTACGGTCGATCTAGCAAGGGCGGCTGCAGTTTGCGCGTGAGCAGAGCTGACGAAGCTTAATATTAAGATGGAGATAAGAACGGACATTTTGTCGTGGCGGGACTTCGAAGCGCAGAGCATAGACGGTCTCTTGGGCTGTGCGACGTTTAGCCACTTGAGGCAGGGGGAAGGCAATATAGTTCCATCGACAAGACGAACGTCCATGGGCACCGCTATAAAGGTCTGCCACGGTGCCGTCCACTATGGGCCACCATATTCCAATGGTTCCCCTTTACAGCGCTTAATTGCGTGTATTTCGACCCTTCGTTATAGCGTGTTGGCGCCATACCTTATTCGAGCGCACTGTTCGGAGCGACCCATGCCTTCGCTTCCGTTGCCGCGCTCGAGTGGCAAAGCGCGGTCTCGAAGTAGGAGAAATAAATGTCGTTGTATGCGGCGAGCTCCGTTGGTATATCGGCGGGAAACAAAACGTGGCGAAACTTAGTCACCGGTGAGTGTCGGAGCAGCACTCCCAGGTTCGGCGAGCTGGATTGGTTCGAATTATCGTCGGCAAGCGATTGTGCCCATGAATTAGGATGACGACACGGAGGATGCGTTATGGATGAGGCTGGAGGGCAATGGGCACTGAGGCTTATTCACCGCCCGGACGAGTGGGCGGGCGTGGCATCCGGACCCTGCAGCCGCAGCTCATACACGGTAGCTTTAAAGTCAACCTACCATCGTGCACCGGCGTTCTGTAGGCCCTTCCTGCCCTGAAAGATGTTTGTAAGCAGTCTGTGGCAATCAGTAGCCTCGAAGACTCGGCGTTATCGACTCATGACCCAGGCGATAGGCCCCTAATGCTTCTCGATGCAAACGTAATCGATGGAGAAATTGGGGCGTCGATAGTCATCGAAGTGACGCTACCGATATACGATTCAGGTTATCCGTGTGCTGCAACAACTGACTAGGGCCATTATGGGGCGACGCACAGGCTTTGGACAACGTCGCGAATCATCTTCAGTTGGCTTCGAGATGGCGCCGCCAGGGTCGCGCTGGGTCGCGCTGGGTCGGACTGGGAATGCCGAACAAACGCCTCATTTAGCGCTTAAACAAGACCTATGGCCAGGATGTCTTGGGTGCCTACCCGTTCAACATACTGACGCAGCTCGACGACATTAGCAGCGGTCACAACTGGGGCGGCCGCGCGATGCTCTTGGCTGAGTGCTGCCTGACATGCTTGTCGAGGCGGACAGCAACCGCTGAGGTTACTACGAACAGTGTACGTTGCTGAGCCGCGTGCGGGTTGACGGAATTACCTATGCCGCACGACTTATAGCTTGTGAGCGCACTCATAGCTAACTAGTGGAGCGAGATGTGGTAATTAGACGGAAAGGCTTGTGCCGCATTGTCATGGCATTGCTGTGGAGTCATGCATCGAATTCACACGAGAATGTGTCCGGAATAGTCCCCTCATTACGCGAAGGAAGAGCGTTCACAGCGGAAAATGCGAAGGTCCGATTCTTAGAATCGGAGCGGGAATCTCAAGATACATACTCTTCTGCCGCATCCTCTAAAGCTAAGGATGAATATGAGAATGGCGATGGACGCAATTCAGAAGAGAAGGGGATACCACAGGTTCTTATTCAGGGTTCAAAGTCTCTGAATGCAGATATAGAAAGAACTGAGGACGATGTTCAGCCATATGTGGTTATAAGTCGAAACCTTATCGAGATGTCGGGTGCCTCAACGGTTGAGGAATTAGTTAGGTCAAAGCTAACTATGAGCTATGTATCGGTGACAAATAGTCAGATGCCGATATATGGAAAGGGCAGCAACAGCACCATTGCGTTGCGGGGCTTTGGCAGCGATCAAACGTTGATTCTAATCGACGGTAGAAGAGCACCGTCCAGCGCGGTATTTGGCTCCGTTGTTCAACCAGATCTTAACCTCATCCCTTTGGATTCAATCGAAAGAATCGAAATACTTCCAACTACAGCGTCGGGCATTTATGGCGGAGACGCTACAGGTGGAGTTGTGAATGTGGTGCTGCGTCGAGACTACTCTGGAATTGGATCCTCCGTGACCTATGAAAATAGCTTCGCTGGCGGTGGGGCAAGTCGCCGAGTTGATGTTTCAGGCGGATTTTCTCTACCGAACGAGGTAACGAACGTACTTGTAAGCGCGAGCTATTCAGACACAGAGGCCTTGCTGGTTGAAGATCGAAGCTTTATTGAGCAAGGGCGCATGCGGCAACTGTCCAACAACCCTACGTGGTTGCTAGATTCCACTGTTCTCCTTTTGGGCGCAACGCCAAACATCTCGAGCGTGCCGAGTTATGACGTTCTCACAGGTACATTCGTAAGGCAAAATCTGACTCTGAAAAGTGGCGCGGCATTAAACTCACCGATCACATTTGTTCCAGCTGGTTACGGTGGCGTCGAGGCAGATGCGGGGACGGCGTTAGCCTCCAACGCTGGTCATTACAATCTCGGCCTCGCAAACACAGCACAGGCTGGGGGCGGTAAGAAGGCTAGCCTGACGAGTGCTCCGACCTCAGGATCTATATCGACCACACTTAGACATAAGATATCAACAACCATAGAGGCGTTCGTTCAGCTCAGTGCATCTAAGGTTGAGAGTCATTTTTCGTCGAGTCAGGTGTCAAGTTCTTTCCTTATACCGGCTAGTTCTGATGCAAATCCTTTCACACAAGATGTATATGTAGTAAGTCCAGCACTGAATACGTCAAGTGATATGGTGACCAGATCCACGGGTCGCGGCGGCCTAATTGGGCTGATCTTTCACTTAAACGGAGGATGGTCAGCGGAGGCGGATTATTCATTAGGGCGAAGCGAATCTAGGCAATCGTTTCCAAGTAATCAATTGCGGCAAGAGTTTATCGACGCCGTCTCCAGCGGAGACATTGAGCTGCTAAAGGACACAGAACGGTTTCCTATTGACACCTCCAACGCGTTCCTTCCCTTTTCCGAGATCGACCCATCTCATTCAACATTATCGGATGTAACCGTGCGCCTCGCCGGACCTATTGGTACGCTTCCCGCAGGGCGCCCTAACTTATCAATCTTGCTGGAGCGACGCCGCCAAGCGTACAGCGAATTCTTTCAGCGAGTTACGAATGAAGACGGCACGCTTAGCGAACAAGGCTACTCCCCTCAATCGCAGGTCGTTAGCAGCGCTTATGCCGAAGTTCTTGTACCTCTTTTATCGCCATCGCCATCGCCATCGCCATCGCCATCGCCATCGTCAGCCGGTATGTTGGAGCTGCAGTTGGCTGCACGGTACGACCACTACTCCCAAGTTGGCGGCGCCATACTAGGAGTGTTCGTTGATCAAGCAACTCACGCTAATGGCAGCTTTTCTTCTGTGAATCCAACGCTTGGTATCAAGTATCAACCACGGGGGGATCTTACGTTTAGAGCAAGCTACGGCACAGGCTTTCTGCCTCCAGCGCTTGCGCAGCTTACGCCGTATCCTCCGATAATAATTCCGGCAGTTTTCAATTCGTCCTTGCTAGATCCGCTTAGAGGAAATGAGCCCTTGGGTGACCTTGTTGTCACTAGCGGGGGTAATCCGGGGTTGCAGCCCGAGGAATCCGAGAGCTGGTCTCTGGGCCTCATCGTAACCCCGGCGTTTTCTGATCAGTTCCGAATATCAATTGATTGGACGCGAATCAAGAAAGAGGACAACATCACACTGTTGTCCTTTTCGCAGGATGATATTGATATTTCAGACAGAATTCCTGGGGCAGTTACGCGTGCCGAAAGGCAGCTAAGCGATCCATTCACTGTAGGCCCAATCGTTGGCTTCAATGGAAGTTATATTAACGCCAATCGTTCTTACTCAGAGTCCATAGATTGTTCTATAAGATATGTCCATGAAACGGCTTCTTTCGGATCACTCGAATTAAACGCAATTGCTACATACATGCTGCACAATTCCCAGCAATTCGCTGCTACGAGTCCTCTTATAGAGTTGGCAGGCACATTTCAGTACCCGAGGTTAAATGCAAACACAAATATTACTTGGGATATAAGGCCGGGCGTATATTTGTCTTGGGCGACTCGATACTTAGACGCTTCTTATCTACGGCAAGATCGCAGATATATAATTAATCAGGGCTCAAGCGCGATCCCCTCAGCATTATATAGCGACGTATCTGTAGGGTATAGAATGTTAGAAAGAATGAAAGGTGGTGCAGCCGTATTATCAGGTCTCGAATTGCGACTAGGTATAAAAAATATCTTTGACAAAAAGCCGCGATTTAGAGGCGATGCTGGAGACGCGTACGACAGCTGGATAGCACCTCAAGGCGCCGTATATTTCGTTACTGCAAGGAAAGGATTCTGAGGTCGAGCCTCGTGATGGTTGTCGCGACGATAGAAGACAGGTTGGGTACTTGTTTAGACTAAATCCAATTAAAATGTTGATATTTACGGCGGCATGTCCAGCGGCCTTGTGCAACAGGAAAGGGTTTTGAATGCAAGCTATTTCGCTAGAGTCGATGTTAGAAGCCGCCTAGTTGTACGGTATCTTGGCACCCGCAACAGTCGTTTTGTGCAAGTCGAATGTCTGGCCGATCTTAATCCATTGACGTTTAGTGAGGTACTATGCGACGGGGGGTGCATCTTGGTAGCGCATGGGTGGGCATTATGCTCGCTCTTCAGCCGTCGGACGCCTTATCTCAGAGATTGAGGCCATGGACCGCAGTTGAATCCGTCGATATGCGTTACTGCGCGGATTATGACGAGTACACGCAGCACATCAACCCGGCACCCTCTAGATGCATACTGCCATCTGTCGACGGTCTTAAGTTCATGGTCTTGTCGCGTTACGGTAGGGTCGCGACGGACGAGAATATTTATGAGCTGTCAGTATTCGACGTAGAGACTTTGACCGCTCACATAGCCGCGGGTGGTACGGACCGCGTGCAACCTGTAAGAAGACTAACGATGAGCTCGGTGAATAACGTCGCTGGCATATCACGAGTTGAATGGAAAGATGGTAGTGCCGGCCTTTTCTTTAAAGGCACATTGCCAGTGAAAGCCGGACGTCCGGAGGTGTACTACCGCTTCGATGTGGGAACGGGCGCACTAGTCTTGTTAACACCACAGTCATCGACGTCCGACGCGCAAATACGCTTTCTCGACATTAGAGGTGAGGCCGCGCTTTATTCTGATTCGATGATAGTGGCCACCTCACCCGCGGAAGCGCCTGACAGATACCCCGTGTCTACGGTGCTGCCCGCGAACGTTACGGGCCTTGCGCGAAGTGCTGAGTCAATAAGTCATCGTCGTATTCGTCTTATGATCTCGCATAATGGTGAAGCGCAGGAGGCTGGTGAGCTCAAAACCTCGCTTGGCGAGATAAAAGGGAAGATTTCGCCCGACGGTCGGCTCGCGGTTGTACTAGTCGCACCAACTAACCCAGTAACGCCCTCGGAGTGGAATCAGTACGAAGTTCCTTCGTCATCTGGCGAGTCGGTCATGTCGCGCTTCATGCTTGTGGACATGAAAACTGGCGCTATGAAGCCAATGCTTGATGCGCCTAGTGGCACCGTTACCAAGATGGGAGAACGAAGCTTGGTTACGCCGGACCTCTTCTGGAGGAATGACGGCAAGCATGTAATTCTTGTTAATGCCGCACTACCATTGGCGCCCAACTCAGTATCAAATCGTACGACGGCATATGTAGTCGATGTCAATCTAGAAGACGGGTCTTGGAAAATTGTGGCCCCTCTAGAGGAAAAAAATCGCACGATAAGTGCCGTTAGTTGGGAGCGTCCCGGTGAATCTCTTGATCTGCGGTACGTTGGCGTAAACGGCGCGCCTGCTCCATCGCGAAAGTATATGATGGGGGCGGTCCGTCGCGTGGAGAAGGCGACTCATCCGAGCCTTCCAACGATACCTTGGCAATTGCCAACTCCGATGAAGTCATATCAGATTTCATCAGAAAATTATTCTTCAATCGAGCCGGTGCGGTTTGCGAACGGTCTTTCAGTTTTCCTACGGGAAACACCTAATGAGCCTCAGTCTTTAGTAGCCGCAGTTGGGGGCCATGAACTGTTGCTAAGTGAGCCCGATCCAGCCTTGGTTGGGGTCAGTATCGCACCTTCACAAACGGTTGAATGGAAGGAGGCAGATGGTCAAGTATTTCGCGGCCTCCTAACAATGCCTTTGGCGCCACGTAGCAATCGGCCGCCCCTTGTTATCCAAATATACGATTTCATGCCTAACGTGTTCCGGCCAGATGGTCCATCCGGAGGAAGTTACGCAGCTCAGGCATTAGCCGCGCGCGGTATAGCCGTTCTCGGCGTTAATGGGTCTTATTATGATCGGGAAAATATTATTCGTACACCAGAAGAAGGCCCAGCAATGGCGCGCACGATTGATTTGGCAGTCGCGGCGCTTTCTGAGCGAGGTCTTATCGATCATGACAGAGTTGGACTTGCAGGATTCTCACGAGCAGGTTTTCTAGTCTCTTACGTCCTAACCCATCCTGGGCGAGTGCGATTAAGTGCGGCCGTCGCCGTGGATAATTTTACGGCGGGATACTCGGACTACTTGACGCTTGCTGGCCTTGGAAAAATCGATGGGCGAATACAGTACGAATATATGTTTCCCAAGAAGAGCAGCTTCTGGCAGAGCAAATCTGAATGGCTTAGGGAGTCACCGGAATTCAACATCGATCGGGTGCAAGCGCCGCTTCTCTACATGGGAAATGGGACAGATCTATTTTATACATCCACGTTTGTGCAGATGTTGGGGGCCTTTGCGCTAGCCGGCAGGCCTTTGGAAATACTGAACTTTCCGCTGGGGGATCATCCCGTGGTGCGACCACGAGAGCGCTATGAATCAATAACCGCTACTGTGGATTGGATGGATTTTTGGTTGAGCGGTTATGAGGATGATAGGTCGGGGAAGACGGAGAAATATACTCGTTGGCGCGCGAAGAAGGCGGACTGGCTTCGTGTGCAGGCGACGGAGGCTGCACTGGAAGACGAGAAGGCACCATAGATAACAATTCGACTTATCTCGCCTTTTCTATATATTTTGATAAATATAAAACTATTAAATTCTAGGGTTATTGAGATAGCGATGAACTTAGCGTTTGTTCGCAGTGGTCGAATGAAATAATCAAATATTCTATAGTTATAGTGCTCGGGATAATGTCTCAATATATTATAATTCAACGTCTGGCGGGGGTTGGCGAGCAAGATAACTTGGAACAGGTTATAGCTCCTTCAAAAGTCGTATAGCCAAATTCTGAAAGAAATCGGTGCGCCGTGTCTTACGGGGGGGGGGCTCAGGTGCTTCTTAGTAAAGAGCGGCTTGGTCTGTGCTGAAGCGTGCTGAGTTCGATTAATTCTTCATCGTGCGTGATAATCTATCTGCTGATGAGTCTGCATGCGCAATTTATTATCAGGGATTCCAGGTTATTTTCGTGGAGACGTTCAATGTTCTGATTCATACGCGAATATCCTGATGCATGCGCGTATGACGCGTCTGCCTCTGAGTCCTCATGCCGACCAGACTTCGGCTGCGGTCTCAGCAACTCTGCGGTATCGAACGTATACACAAACTCAGAGCGGGGGCGCGAATCATCGTTGATTCCGCCCCCCTTTAGAGGTTATCTCATCGACTGCTTAGAGTCCCGGGGTGCACACCGGGGTTCTCATTAGCACGCCGCGCCTGGTGGGGGCGTGGTGGGAGTATTGATCGGGGAGCTGCTATATTGCCTGCAAACACCATTCGGCCCACGTCGATTAATAATCTGTGCACCGGCGTCCTGCGCGAATTCCGGGTACGGCTTGATAAAAGGGCCCTTTGTCTGCCCTGACACGGTTCCGAGATCGATTAACGTTTTCATGGCGATTCCTGAGTGAAGATGAAGGTAGTAGGTGATCGTCAGCGCGCTGACAAGTAAGCATGGCACGTAGCGGAGTCCGTAACAGCGACTATTTTTAGGCATATTCATATTGGCGGAAATTCTTATCGCCGATTTAAGTCATGTTTAATGCGGCGCGCAGACTTGGGATGTAAGTTCCATAGTACGTTGACGCAGTATTCTAAACCACGTTATTAAACATGAGCTTGCGCCGCTGTCTTCCAGGGGCTGTCTACGTGGGTGAGTCAAAGAATCACTGCATGGAAGTTCTGAGTGGTGATTTACAGAAATTATCTGAGCTTGAGTTTTAATTGGCGAAGGCAATGCGCTAAGGCATTTGTGTATTGACCCAGTGAAAGCCTGCTCAGGTACTATCCAAACGAAAGGTAGTGATGAGCATGTTGATGGACGACGAGATCAAGCGATGGGCAGCCCGGCGCAAGAGTGCGCTGGTGCTTGAAATCATCCCGGGAGACGACGGTGGCGGAGGCAAGTCGGGCATACGATCTGCCGCCTTCTGAGATGAAACCTGGGTCGCTGAAGGCAAGCGCGGCATTGAGAACGCGTTGCGCGTTAATCCTCAGGATATGAGAGCGCAGTACGAGAAGCAGTTGAAGGATCTGCAGGAAACGTACGGCGAAGCGATGCTGGAGTTACGCGCACGAAAAAAACTCCAGTCCCTGCTGGGCCAGGACGAGACATGATCGAGACGATCCGCCAGGGACTCAAAGCCGACGGCTACACCGTCTCGATCAGCAAGCTGTGCCGATGGTTCGGGGTACCGCGTCGAACGGTGCATTACCGCCCGACGCGTAAAGCGCCGACGACGCAGGTGCGTTTCTCGCAGCCGATTAAGCAGATGATCGAAGAGAATCCGTCTTTTGGATATCGGACCGTGGCGCACTTGCTGGGCTTCAACAAGAACACCGTACAGCGCATTTTCCAGCTGAAACGATGGCAGGTGAAGAAGCGGCCTGTTGGCTTTCGGCCGCGGGTGCAGGCGCTGCCTTCAGTCGCGAAGACACCGAATGCACGCTGGGCCACCGATCTGTGCCGCGTGTGGTGTGGTCGGGACGGCTGGAGCGTGTTGGCCCTTGTCATCGACTGCTGCAGCCGGGAACTGCTGGGCTGGCATCTGTCCCGAAGTGGTCGATCAAAGACCGCCGAGTCCGCTCTCGAGCAGGCGTTGATCACGCGCTTCGGAACCTTGGGGCGAGTGACACAGCCGTTCCTGCTTCGATCGGACAACGGGCTCGTTTTACGAGTCGCAGCTACACCGCGCTGGTGCGAAGTTACGGGCTTCGCCAGGAGTTCATCACGCCGCACACGCCCGAACAGAACGGCATGGTGGAGCGTGTAATCAGAACGCTGAAGGAGCAATGCGTGCACCGACATCGCTTCGAAACACTGCAACACGCCAGCCGCGTCATCAGTGACTGGATCGGCTTTTACAACACCCGACGGCCACATCGGGCACTGGGGATGAAGACGCCTGCCGAGGCATACGCTTTAGCAGCATAAGGTGAGCAGGTTCAGCTGGGTCATTACAGATCTATGCCGTGTGTGGTGTGGCCGGGACGGCTGGAGGGTGTTGGCCCTCGTCATCGACTGTTGCAGCCGGGAACTGCTGGGCTGGCATCTGTCGAGAAGCGGACACTCCAGGACCGATCAGCAATGAAGTCTCTTCAAAACCGTTGGTCCTAACAATTTCATCGGCGAGGAGTCGATCCGGCTCAAGCGCGGATGCAAATCCGCTTTTGGCGCCCTCGTAAGCAATTCCAAGAGCTTCCCGCTCTTCCTCTGGGGAAAGTGCGTTTTCCGCGCCAGGGGCCGTACCTAGCTGCTTCTCGTTAGCCACAATGAAGGTGCGGTAAGGGATACGGTGATTGCAGTAATGATAAAGAGCTGCGGCAGATGCCGGAGTAAGAAACTGCGGTATATGAGCACGGCGCTTCGCTCTGAATGTCTCTGCGAGCGCTTCTACATCGATCTCATTGTTGAGCTCGAGCGGCACGTAGTTGCCGGCGTGTTGGTCCATGTGTTCCTCCGGAGGGCGCTCGAGTGGAGAGGAGCGCATGAAGGGGCATACAATGCGCGCGACCCCGTAGGTCGTCAATGCGCAGCAAGGAAGCTCAGAATGTCCAAGTACCTCATCCCACCTCACGTGTTTGTTTCAACCAGTGAAGCAGGGGCGGTATTCCTGGATCTGAGAAAAGATAAATACACCGCCGTGGATCACCATGACACCGCCACGTTGGAGAAGCTGGTCTTGGGATGGCCTGCAAAGACAATTGGGTCTGCTGATTCTCCGGCCCTTGGCCCCATGGAAGCCGGAGAAATTATCGCGATACTCCTCGCAGAGGGTTTGCTTACTGCAGACACAGCGCTTGGCAAAGATGCTGCACCGATATGTTTAGAGCCTGCGAATTCGACGATTGATGAATTTGTGCCGCAGTTGCCCGCGATCCGCATGTCGCATCGACTGCGGTTCACGCTGGCGTGGATCAGGGTCAACTTCATGCGGCGGTTCTGGTCGATGGAGCGGATTGTGCGATACGTGCGTGAACGAAAGATTGAATCCGCAAGACGAGCAATTCCCTTTGACCCAGACAGGGTACGCGAGCTTGTTGTTATTTTCTTCCTCCTACAACCAACATTCTTCTCCGCGCACGACGCCTGCTTGCGGGTTTCTCTGACACTGATCGACTTCTTCGCAGCATATGGCGTATACCCAAACTGGGTTTTCGGCGTTCGTACTGAGCCCTTCGCCGCGCATGCTTGGGTTCAGCACGAATCTATAGCGTTGAGCGACTGGGCGCAGCACGTTCGCCAGTATCGACCGATCCTGGTCATATAGTTTTCGCAGGCAGGATGCCAAGCATGACGTCATTTCGCTCCATCGTGAAGTTGCCAGTCGTTCCCCGTGCATTGCGGACGACCGTAGCACTGATCTGGCAGGAGGCAGATTCGCTTACGAAGCGAATGCTTGCGGTGTCCTTCGTGTTGCTCGTAATCGGTGCCGCACTCAGTGCTCTGACGCCGGTAGCTTATAAGCTGCTCATCGATGCATTCACTGGCGAAGCAGCGGCGAAGGCCCTGATAACCCCGGCAATAATCGTTGCGGCATACGTTGCTTTCAACTATGTAGTCCGCGGCGTGAACGAAGTGCGCGCATATGTTCACGGTATTGGATTGCAACGCGTGGACCGCCGCCTGAGTCGACGACTGTTTGCCCACATCATCAGCCTGCCGCTACGGTTTCACCTCGACCGGAAGACGGGTGCGGTTGGACAAACCCTGGCCCAGGGTCTTCAGGGATGCCACATCCTGCTGCAGCATCTCGTATTCACGTTCCTGCCAGTGACCGTTGAGTTCGTCATCATCATCACGGTGCTCATTCACTTTGGGCACTCGGTATATTTGGCAATTTTAGGTGCGACTGCCGTTGGCTACCTTGTGGCGTTCTGGTACGGCAGCAAACAGGTGGTCGTACCATCCGAGATCGTCTCAACTGCTCACATTGCAGCCCACGCGACGCTTACCGACAGCCTTCTAAACTATGAAACCGTAAAGTATTTCAATGCCGAGCCTGTCATTGAGAAGAAGTACGACTCTTCTCTGAATGATATGGAGGTTGCATGGAAACGCCTGCTGGGTATCCACGCGATAAACGGTCTGGTCATCGCGACGATTTTCGGAGTTTCCCTTGCGCTGTGCATTTCATATACAGCTCATAGGGTGCTTCAGAAGGAAATGACGGTCGGGGATTTTGTTTTGATCAACGGTTACTTGATGCGGCTTATCCAGCCCATCGAAGCGATCGGTTACGCCGTGCGTGAGATGTCACAGGGCTTGGCGTTTCTTCGGAAAATGCTCGAGCTGTTCGATGAGCCGTCGGAGCACGACAAGTCAGGCGCCCACGACACAGGCCTTGAGTCTCGTGGGGAAATCAGTTTCGAAGGCGTGAGTTTTTCTTACGATCCGAAGCGCTTTGTCCTTAAGGATGTGAGCTTCACAGCATCTGCCGGCAAGACCGTCGCGATAGTGGGCATGAGCGGATCAGGGAAGTCGTCACTTATTAGGCTGCTGTTTCGCCTGTATGAACCCACCAGTGGGCGTATTCTGCTTGACGGCAAGCCGATCGCCGATATGCCACGCGCCACGCTTCGCGAGGCTATTGCAGTAGTGCCGCAGGATACCGTGTTGTTCAACGATACCATTGGTCACAACATTGCCTTTGGGAAGCAAGGCGCGACTCAGGCGGACATTGAGCGCGCTGCCAAACTCGCCAATCTGCATGCTTTAATCTCGGGGCTTCCGGAGGGTTATGACACACCGGTTGGCGAAAGGGGGTTGAAGCTGTCTGGTGGCGAAAAGCAGAGGGTGGCTATTGCCCGCGCAGCCATCAAGCGGCCACGGATCTTTGTTTTCGACGAGGCGACTTCATCACTCGATAGTGGAACGGAGAAAGAGATCCTGCAGAATCTCGTCGAAGTCTCGAAGAGCAGCACGACGTTGGTCATTGCGCATAGGCTTTCTACCGTCGTTCACGCGGACGAGATCCTTGTACTGGATCATGGGGCCTTCGTTGAAAGAGGCACGCACCAGGAGCTGCTACAGCGTAATGGGCGGTACGCGATGTTCTGGAGAGCGCAACAGGGCACGAATCGGCCATCGCAGGATGATGGCGCACCACCCTCAGCGAGGGAGCCGGCAGTTACATTCTCGCAACATTGAGCGTGACGCCGTACTTACTGAGCGAGCTTCCTTCCAGGCGTCTTAGCGCCGCGATGGCGGTTTGAAGATCAAGTCGCGCCTGAAGCTCGGCGACACGAGCGGATTCAAGATCAGTCTGCGCTTCTAGTACGCGTCGGCCCGTAGATAGACCAGCGCGAAAGCGCGCCGTTTCTGCTTCATGCTGTTTGAGTGCGAGCTCTGACGCCAGGGCGGCGATGGATACGGTTTCCCGGCTCGTATCTACATCGCGAATGCTCCGACGTACTGATACAAGGATGTCCTGTTCCAGCTGCTTCGCTAACAGCTCTTCTCTTGTTAGAGCGTATTTAGACTGGCGATACCGCGCTTTTTCAGCCGCGCGGCCAAGAGGGTAGGTAATACTCAGCCCTCCCTGCCATAGGCTGCCGTCCGGCGTCGTGAGTCCCGAGAATGCGCCACGGCGGCTCGTGTCATCTCCATTCAGGCCGAGGGCGATGTCGAGATCCAGGGACGGCTTCAGGTCATCACGCGCAAATTCGATATCCATGCGCGCCAGGTCCAATCCCGCACGTGTGCTTCTCAGCGCTGGGTTGTGTTCGAGCGCTCGCGCATAAGATGTATCGGCAGAAGGCCGGAAGCCGGGCTCGATGTCTTTGTCTACGGCTAGCAAGCCTAAGGACGAATCGAATTCGAATCGCCCGATGAGGGCGAGCAGATTGTCCTCGCTGACGTGGAGCGTTCGTTCGGCATCGAGAACATTACGGCGGGCATTTGCCACGCCTACCTGGGCTTGCAGTACATCGAGTCGGGTAGCCATTCCAGCCAGGCGCCGGGACTCGGATTCGCGTTGTAAAGTCTCAGCGAGCCTGAGGCTTGTTCGAAAGACTTCTAACTGATCGGTCGCGCCGATGAGCAGGTAGTATGCATTCTCGGTGCTTTGAATGATCTCCAGCGCACGATCTTCGTAGTCGTATTCGGCTATCTCAAGGCCAACAGTCGCACGCTGGATGGGCAACGTCGTGATATTGGATCCGAAACCCTTCAACAAGGGTTGGCGTATCGAGAGCGTAACATCGGATGTGTAGGCAGGATTGAGCGTATCCACCGCTGGGTCTGAATTGAATCGATCTGAGTTAACGGCAATGCCCAGTTGAGTGCCCAGGCGTAAGCGTTGATTTGCCGCGACGCTGGAATTCAGCGTACTGGAGCGGGACGAGGGAAGGCCATCCTCTGCACGAGACTTGATCACACCTTTCCCAGCTGCAGCGCCGATAACTGGATCAAAAAGACTTCGAGCGATTGGAACGTTGTCCTGGGCAATAAGCAGGTCCTGCTTACCGATCTCGAGATCGAAGCCCTGAGCCAACGCACGCCGAATACATTCCTCCAGCGTGAGCGGGGAGGTTGGAACAGGAGCAGTGATGTCCTGCGCAAACGCGACACAGCCTGTCGTTATTAGAAAGGCCAACGCCAGGCACCTCATCACTCCGCTCTCAGTGCCTCGATAGGATCGAGCCTTGCCGCCTCGCGAGCCGGGTAATAGCCGAAGAATATTCCCACGGCGGCACTACAGAGGAAGGCGCCGATAATCGACTCAATGGAGACCTGCGTGGGCCAGCCATTCACATAAGTGATGACGTTGGCGGCGCCAACGCCGAGCACAACTCCAATCGTGCCTCCGATCACACTCAAAATCATCGCCTCGATGAGAAACTGCTGGAGCACATCCCGACCACGTGTACCAATGGCGAGGCGAATGCCGATCTCCCGCGTCCGCTCAGTCACGCTGACCAACATGATGTTCATGATGCCGATGCCGCCGACGAGGAGTGAGATACCGCCGACTGCGCCAAGCAGAAGCGTCATCGTCTTACTTCCCTCCTGGGAAGCGCGTACGACTTCCGCAACGTTTCCCGTTGTGAACTCGGCCTTACGTCGTCCGCGGCGTTTCTCGAGCAGGTCGGTCACCTGCTGCTGGAGGAAGCCCAGCTGAGTGGGGTCGTCAGCTTTTACGACGATTCCCATCGACGCGTTCGGGCTTAGTCGTCTTAGCAGCGTCGTATAGGGAAGGATGACGGAGGTGTCACCCGTAATTAACCCCTTCGCCGGATCTGCGCGATATCGATCCGCCATCACGCCAATGATGGTGAACGGCGAATTCTGGATGTGAATCAAACGCCCAACCGGATCTTCATCGGCAAACAGATTCTCGGACACAAACTCCGAAATCAAAGCAACGCTAGCGACGCCTTTTACATCGAAAGGACCAAAATCCGTTCCGCTGACGAGGCGTCCGCCTATAAGCGCAGTGCCTCCGGAATCCAATCCCATGACGGTGATATCACTGCGACGGCCATGCGCCTTCGCTTCAGTGACGGTTGACGCAAATACCTGCACGCTCGTCAGCGCGACGCCGGGAATTTCTCTATTGATTGCTATGTCGTCCTCAACAGTGAGCCCATCACCGCGGGGCAGGGGGGCGGGAACGCCCAACTTCCACTGACTCCGCGGCGTCATAGCCGTCACGATCAGCTGATTAGAATCCAACCCAGCGAATACGCTTTCAACCTGCGCTCGTGCTCCGTTGCCAATGCTCACCATCGCTATCACAGCGGCTACGCCAACAATGATTCCTAGAGCCGTCAGCCCGGAGCGAAGCATCGTCCTGCGCAAACTGCGCAGCGCCACGCGCACGATAATCAAAAAGTTCACGCGGTCAGCCTCGCGGTGGCTTCCTCGCGTTCGATCCGTTGCCACTCTTCGGCCGAACGAAGTCGAAACGCCACCGGTTCGTCTCGGACCAATCGTCCATCGCGCATAACGAGGTTGCGCTTGCAGTACCGGGCAATATCCAACTCGTGTGTGACCATCACGATGGTGATGCCCGACTCATTCAGATTCTGAAAGATGCCCATGACTTCAGTGGAAGTCTTCGTATCGAGGTTGCCGGTGGGCTCGTCCGCCAGGATAACTTCCGGGTCATTCACCAACGCTCGAGCGATGGCCACGCGTTGCTGCTGCCCACCGGAGAGTTGGTTAGGAAAGTGTCCAGCCCGCGCAGCGAGTCCGACTCGTGCCAGGCTTTCTTGAGCCCGCGAGCGCACGGTGGCCGCGGGCAAGTGACGCCCGCCGCACAACATGGGCAGCTCGACATTCTCTAAGGCGGTCGTGCGCGCAAGAAGGTTAAACCCTTGAAAAACAAACCCCAGTTTGCGATTCCGCAAGCCCGCGAGCTCGTCCCGATCCAGCTCCGAGACATCAACACCATCCAGCAGATATCGGCCTCTCGACGGCCGATCGAGGCACCCCAGCATATTCATCAGCGTGGACTTGCCGGACCCGCTAGCCCCCATGATGGCAACAAACTCGCCACGTTCTATGACCAGCGACACTCCCCGTACCGCGTGAACCGGAACCTCCCCGGAGTCATAGCTCTTATGCAGTTCCTCCAGCTGGATAACTGGCGACATATCGAACATCCTTGTTAAAGCAGTGATCTTCGCTTGGGCGTATTCCAGCTGTTGGCGATTCCGGTGATAACGCTTTCGCCCTCGCGAAGTCCTGTGAGTATCTGAGTAGAAAAATTATCAGTAACACCCACCCGAACAGCCACAGCCTCAGGAATCGCTGACCGGTCACCTCCAGGCAGCCGATAAACCGTAGCCACAACATTATCCGGCCCAGCGTCCGCCTCAGCAGGCTCAGCCGCCACAGCATTCCCGCTCCCTCCGACGGGCGCACGAGCAGGCACCGCATTCTCCGGCGGTGTAATCCTCAGCGCACTGCTAGGTATGGAGAGCACATTCTGCCGCCGATACGTAATGACCGACACATTCGCCGTAAGCGACGGCCGCAAGCTCAAATCCGGATTATCCACTTCGATAACCCCATCGAAGCTGGTGATCTGACTCGGGGGCGGCGCCCCCCCAGACTGTTGCTGCTTATCATTAGGCGTATACGGATTCCGTATCTGAGTCAGGCGCCCGGTAAACGTCCGCCCCGGCAGCGCATCGACGGTGAACGTCACAGCCTGCCCCGGGTTCACAGTAGATACATCTACCTCGCTTATGGGCGCGATGATCCGCATCTTCGTCAGATCCTGCGCAATCACAAACAACGTCGGAGCATTGAATGACGACACCACCGTCTTCCCAACCTCGACTTGCTTATAAATAACAATCCCATCAATAGGCGAAGTAATCGTACATCGCTGCAACTCCACCCGAGCGTTCTCCACAACTGCTTTGCGCGTTAGGAGAACCGCCCGAGACTGCTGCAACAACGCCTCGCTCTCATCAAACTCCGCCTGAGTTACAAGATCCTGCTCGCGCAAATCGTGCAGCCTCCGGGAGTTGAGTTTAGTCAGCGTATGAGTAGCTTCAGCCGCGGCCAGATCCGCCTGCGCCTGCAACAGCCTCTGCTCATAAGTAGAGGCATCAATTCGAGCGAGAATCTGCCCCTTGCGCACTTCCGAATTGAAATCCACATTCACTTCGGTGACGAGGCCGGAGATCTGGCTGCTGACCTCCACATTGATAAGCGGAGTGAGCTGCCCCGTCGTGTTCACGGACCGAACGATATCCCCGCGTACGACCTTGGCAATCGTATACGGCGGCGCAGCTTCGAGGTTGTCGCGGCTCCTGAGATACACCGCCGCGGCGACGGCGCCTCCGAGCACGAGTATGGCCGCAGCTATCCATGCGGGGCGGTTTGATGAGCGCATCCTGTAACCACTAATCCTTGGTTCCTGGCCGTGTGAGCGCGAGCACGGTGCTCGAGTTCCTCACCCGGTCGCCTGCCTTCAATTCCATGAAGCGGACGGCTGCGTACTGTATCGCAACCAGGACAAATTGTGCCCCAGACCCGTGCGCCGCCAGCGATAATCCCCGACACGATCCATGGCTTCCGGCCGCGCGCCGCCTGATCCGCCCTTCGTCGATACCCAGATAAGAATCCCAGTGAGTCTCGCCCGCAAGCTCGCCGTAAACGTGTTGGTTCAGGCCGTCGGCAAGATCGCCATCGCCGCACTGTCTCTGGGCACCATCGCCATCCTCACCCGCCACCTGGGCGTCGACGGCTTCGGCGAATACCGCACCGTCATTGGATTTATGGCCTTCGCCCAGCTCTTTGGCAATCTGGGCGTCCACTTGGTGTTCGTACGCAACGTTTCCCAGCCGGGGGCGGACCAGTCGTCACTCCTCGGCAATGGCCTCTCGCTGCGGCTCATAGGGTCGACCGCCGTTCTATTAATAGCGGCGGGCATCGCGTGGCTGCTCCCCTATACGGACGCTGTGAAAGAAGGCTGCCTCATCGCCGTGGCCGGAATGGCCGCGCTCGGCGCCCATCAAATGATCGTGGTTGTCTTCCAGCAGCACCTGAAGCAGACGGGGCCAGTCGTTGCAGAAGTGCTCGGCGCGCTGGTGTTGTTCGGCGGGGTACTCTTGGGGACATACCTTGGTGTATCGGTGCTGGCGATGATCACCGTGACGGCCCTCGGGTCCGTCGTGACGCTCATCGTCTCGTGGACATTAGTCAAAAGGTTGGTGCCGTTCCGGCTTCGGTATGAGCTCGCCGCGTGGAGCGCGCTGCTGATCCCCGCCATACCTCTGGCACTGGGGGATCTGCTGCAGCTCGTCTCCTACAGATCCGACACCATTTTATTGTCACTGCTCCAACCGGCATCGGTTGTGGGGCAGTACGGCGTCGCTTCGCGCGTGCAAGACACGCTCATCGGCATCTCGCTGATGTTTTCGCAGCTGATGATTCCTGTGCTCGCGCGATATGGCACTGAGGATAAGGTGAACTTCCGCCTTCACCTGCAGCGCGCGCTAGACGTTCTCTCTGTGGGATGCGTTGGCGCGACCGCGCTCATTGCTGCGTATGCGTTACCGATAGTTCTGCTGATCGCAGGGCGGGAGTTCGCGGACGCCGCCGTGCCGCTGCAGATCCTTGCGGCGACGATGGCGGTGAAATCTATCGCTGTCGTCTTCTGGCAGGGTGCCGCCGTAATCAACGAGCAGAAGAAAATGCTGTGGGGATTCGCGCTGTCCGCGATCCTCGGATTAACGAGCTATTTGATTTTGATTCCCCGATTGGGCGCCACCGGCGCCGCCATCAGCACGCTGGTGGGCGAGACCGCATTATGGATATTCGCCATCGTGCTGCTCGCGAGACGCACTGGCGGTTATCCCTCGCCAACCATATTCATTAAGAGCGTGATCGCAGGCGCCATCGCCCTGTGGCTCGCGTGGGAAGTGCTCCCCGCGACCGGGCTCTATTGGATGATCCAAGGCGCGATCGCCGGCACGGTTTACGTCGGCATCGTGGTGGCGATCGGCGCCGTGCCCATCAGTTTGATTCGTGAGCTGCTGCTGGCGAGAAAAGCTAAGCAGAGTTAGTTGGGGGAGCGGGGCTCGAGAGCGCCCGATCAACCCACATCTTACATATCGAAACCGCTTCGCGAGGCTGGAAGGTCTTGGGATCAAGACACCACTCGAGCCATAAACCATCCAGCAAGGCAGACAGCCCAATGGCGACCAGCCGTATGTGCGTTCGTGACTGCTTCGCATCTGTTTCCAGATCCGAAAGCATCGCGCGAAGCAGATTCACATACCCGCCATACGTGTCGCGATGAACCCGCTGTATCTCTCTGGAATGGCGGTGCAGTCCCCAGAACACAATCCACACTGCTAATACATCGGCGTCGAGGTTAGGCGGGGAAAAGGACGCTTGCAGGAACGCATCCAGGCGAGCACGAGGTGAGCTGCGCGCCTGTTCGGCTGCTGCTTTGAGTCCCTCGAAGAGTTGGCTGTTGAAGTACTGATAGGCCTGCGCAACCAGCTCATTCTTGTTGGGAAAGTGATGATTGATCAGTCCTATGGATACATTCGCGTGAGCGCTGATGCGGCGAATAGAAAGCCCTTCGTGGCCGTAGCGCTTCAGGCATTCGATGGTTGCGTCGATGAGCTTCTGCCGGCGGATATCCGGCAGCTGCCGCTCGAAGCGGGGGCTGCGGACCGCAGTAGCAGTACGCCGCAGGGCTTGTAAGTTCCCTCCAGGCTGGGCACGACGCCCCGATGCTCCGGCGCCGCGCTGGCTCTTTGCTCGCAACCCCTTTGAACGCATTGCAGATGCAGCCACGCTGCGCAGTCATTACGCCGCGCGTTTCAACCGTCCACGATTGAAGTCCGAAATAATCTCGCGTGCGGCGTTATGGCCCGGCGCGCCTGTCACACCGCCACCCGGGTGAGTGCCGGCTCCACACATATACAAGCCGCCGAGCGGCCCGCGATAGTTCCCGTGCCCGAGCATCGGGCGCGCGGAGAACATCTGATCCAGCTGCAGGGCGCCGTGGAAAATATCTCCGCCGATCAATCCGAATGTACGCTCCAGATCGAGCGGACTCATGATCTGCCGGCCGAGCACTGCTGCCTTGAAGTTCGGCGCGTGAGCGTTCACCGTCTCGATCATCAGATCAGCCACCTTGTCACGATGGAGGTCCCACGAGTCGCCATTAGGTAACTGAGGCGCTACGTGCTGGCAGAAGAGGCTCGCAACATGTTTGCCACTGGGCGCGAGGCTATCGTCCAGCGTTGAAGGAATGAGCATCTCTATAATCGGCTGCTTCGACCAGCCTTGAGACCGCGCGTCGAAGTAGGCCTGTTCCATATATTGCAGCGTCGGGGCCATGATGATGCCGGCAGTGTGATGGTCCGCCTGCTTGCTGCCGGGCAGACATGTGAAGCTCGGGAGCTCCGACAGTGCGACGTTCATGCGGAACGTCCCGGAGCCGCAGCGCCAGTTGCCGATTCGTTCGCGAAACTCGGAGGGCAGGGCAGCCGGCGCGATCAGCTTCTGATAAAGCAGCTTCGGGTTGAGATTCGAGATGACGGCGGAAGCATAAAAACTCTCGCCCGCCTCGGTGATGGCGCCCACAGCGCGGCCGCCTTCGACAATGACCTCGCGCACTGGACTGCCAACGTGAATTTCCGCGCCCCGCTCGGCTGCGCATTTGGCCATCGCCTGCGAGATGGCACCCATGCCGCCGATGGCATGACCCCACACGCCTTTCTTGCCGTTCACTTCGCCAAATACATGATGCAGCAGGACATACGCGGACCCTGGCGTATACGGACTCGCATAGTTGCCCACGATGCCGTCAAAGCCGTAGAGAGCCTTGATCGGGTCGCTCTCAAACCACCCGTCGAGGTAATCGCCCGCGGATGTCGAGAACAGACTCAAGAGCTCCCGGCGCATGTTCATGTCGAGCTTGCGAAGGCTCTTGCTCACGCGCGCGCTCTGCAGCAGCTCGGGTAAGACTTTCAGCCAGCCGCCGGTTACCACATTAGGTGGGGTCTGAAGAACCAGATCCCGCACCACATCGGCTATGGTGTCGAGGCGCGTTCCGTAAGCGTCGAGCTGGGCTGCATCCTTACTCGAGAACTTGGCCACTTCTGCGTGTGTCTGGCCGCCACCTGTACAGAGATACCGCCCATCTTCAGTCGGCAGGAAATTAGAAAGCTTGCGCTCCACCACACGCAACCCGTGTCGCGGCAGTTCGAGATCGCGGATGACCTTCGGATTCAGAAGCGAAACCGTATAGGCCGCAACAGAGTTGCGAAAGCCTGGATAAAACTCCTCAGTGACCGCGGCGCCACCCACCACATCGCGCCGCTCCAACACGATGGTCTTCAGGCCCGCTGCAGCGAGATAAGCCGCGCACACCAGGCCGTTGTGGCCGCCGCCAATGATCAGAGCGTCACACTGTTTGCGCGGAATGGGCATTAGAGGGTCCTTGGAAATATTTTTGTGATTTCTGGCTCCAGCCTGCCGGCGGCGCTCGATGCAGCCGTGCCTCAGGAATAACACTGCGAATATGCGCGCCGAAGCTGCGCAGACACACTTCTCCATCGCTCAGCGGCCCAAGGGTGTAGCTGGAAGATTGCATGCCGGCCTGAACGCGCTCGATCAGCGTCTTGTCTTCGATGTTGACGCGTCGATTGATGCGCCAATTCAGGTACCGCGCGGCCCGCATCTCTCGTCGATCATCGGGAAGCACGTACGCGATCTCACGAATCAATGTTTCAGTCGGTGACACGGGGAGAAACTGCATGAAATCAATCTGGTCCGGATAGATATCAAACGCCACGTTGGGCCAAAGCTTGAAGTAAATCCAGAGTCGCTGCCGTTCCTCGGGCAGATGGTCTACACGGGGAAGGAGTTTCTGATACCGGCTCTCAGACCAGTTGCTGGATGGCACATCGCGTAGCGTACCCCACATCTTATCAATCCAGGGCTTTGCCTCGATTCCGTAGCTGCGCCCAAACAGACGCGTGAGGCCAGGATGGGCAACATTGATGTGCAGTCCATCGGAATAGTTATCCGCGACATTCTTCCAGTTGACCTGTCGCGGTCGCAGAGTCACCCGTCCCTGCGGCACCAACTGCTCCATGTCGTAAGCAGCAAGCTCGCTCACATAAGGCGCAGCCATCTCGCGCACGCCTGGCAGTCCTGGCTCAAAGCGCACGAAGATGAAACCCATGAAGATCTCTTGCTCGAGCGCGACGAGCCCGTGCTTGTTCATCGCGAGCCCGCTGAAGGCTTCACGCTGCGGCACGGCGATGAGCCGCCCATCGAGAGAGTATGTCCAGGCGTGATAGGGGCAGGTTATCCGGCGACCGCAGTGACCCTTTGGCCCATCGAGAAGGCGGGACGCGCGATGTCGGCATACATTGTGGAAGCTGCGGACAACGCCATCATCGCCGCGCAGAGTGACGACCGATTCCCCCAGAAAATCGAAGGTGTGGAAGTCACCAGTGTTAGGAACGTCGCTGGTGTGGCAAACGAGCTGCCAGCTCCCGCGAAAAATCGCCTGCTTTTCCACTTCGAAAAATTCGGGATCATGGTAGATCCACGCGGGCAGGCTGAATGCCGACTCATCCATTGCTGCAACCGTCCAAAATCTGCAGGGGCAGTTCGTTGTTGAACGATCGTATAGTAAGCATGCAGAATCGGCAAACAACGCTCTGGCGGGGTCTCGCATCGGATGATCCGCAACCGCAAAATTGGGCCGTTCCTCGCGACGATGCTGGTGGCGAGCAACATGGTGGGCTCAGGTATCTTTCTCCTCCCCGCGACCCTGGCGAGTGTCGGAAGCATCACTGTTATCGGCTGGGTCATTGGTAGCGTGGGAGCGCTGTTTCTGGCTCTCGTGCTGGCCAGGCTGAGTCAGCTCGCGCCTCACGCAGGTGGCCCCTTCGGATATGCGGAAGAAGCCATGGGTCGGTACATGGGCTTTCAGGCCAACTCGATCTACTGGCTGTCCTGCCTCGCGGGCAACATCGCCATCGCTGTAGCGGCCACCGGATATCTCGCGAGTTTCTTTCCGGGGCTGGCCGCGCCGATTTACGGGGCGTTCGCTACCGTCGGGCTGATCTGGCTGCTGACGTTCGTCAACATCGTCGGGCCGCGCTTTGTCTGCCAGGTGGAGACCGCTGCCATGTTCGTGGGCGTGATCCCCATCCTGATAGTGGCGGTCGGCGGGTGGTGGTTCTTTGATAGTGAAATCTTTCTAGCCTCATGGAACGTGCAGGGCGAGCCGGCTTACAAGGTTATTCCAGGCTCACTCGTGCTGCTGTTCTGGGCCTTTACCGGACTCGAGAGTGCGTCGGTTGCGTCAGGCGTGGTTGAGAATCCCCAGCGCAATGTGCCGATTGCCACGGTGTGCGGCGTGCTCATTGCCGGAGTGATTTATACCGCTGCGTGTAGCGTCATCATGGGCCTCATCCCCGCGGCGCAACTCGCTAAATCGACCGCGCCCTTTGCGGATGCGGTGAGCATCTTCCTGGGGCCGATCGCTGGCGCCCTGGTCGCGCTGACGGCGTTGTTCAAAGCTACGGGGACGCTGGGAGGTTGGATCTTACTTACCGCTCAGACGGGGAAAGTCGGTGCGGACCGTGGATTATTCCCAGCTTTCTTCGGACGTATCGATCGCAACGGCATTCCTCTCACGAGCCTGTTGCTTGTGGCGGCGCTGAGCACGGTGATCGTGTTCGCCACCACATCGCCCACACTGGGTGAGCAGTTCGGCAAGCTCATCGAAGTGTCGGTGATCTTGTGCCTGTTGGTGTACGTCTATGCGTGCGTGGCCGTGTGGCATTACGTGCGGCCGGAGTCAGTCGCAACGAACTCCACCTTGCTCCGCGTGATTGCCATGGTGGCCATGCTGTTCTGTCTGGGGGTGATTGCCCAATCGGACGGGCAGTTGCTCGCAATCTCGGCGACGGCGGTGTTTCTAACCTGTCCGCTTTACGCGGTGCTGTCGCGCTCGTGAAGGGTGAGGTGCCGGCGCGGCGGCGCATGCCGCTTCATCAAGTGCTACATGAGGCGCTGAGCGCGTGCCGCCTGTGCTCGCAGCCAGGTGAGTCGCGGGTTGCAATGCCTTATCGCGCTAAGGGAGCGCGATCTACGTCACGCCGTCGTTGAAGAAGCGAGGCTACTCAGGTCCACCCGCCGTCCGCCTTCAGACTGCGCGAGATCCAGATAAATGCGTTCGAGCTTGTCAGCGCTACGTTGCCAATTAAGAACCTTCTCCGCGCGAGCGCGAGCAGCGCGCCCCATCTCCGTCAGGCGCGCCGGGTCATTGAGCAATGAGCGCAAAGCATCCGTCAGCGCATCGACGTCCGCCCGGGGAACCAACTTCCCGGTAACGCCATCATCAACGAGCTCCGGCACGCCACCGCAGCGGCTCGCAACAACAGGTACGCCGCTCGCCATCGTCTCCGCAACAGGCAAGCCATACGACTCATGCCAGATCGACGGTAGCACCAGCAAATCCGCCTGCTGATAAGTCTTCAACAGCTCTGGCAGCGGAATCGAGCCCAGAAACTTCACGCGGGCCGCAGCGTCCGGCGAGAGCCGCTTCATCAGCGCCTCGCGGTAGCTGCTCTTCTGCCCGACGACTTCCTTGCTGAGCCAGTCGAATGTCGAGCTGCCATAAAATTCGCGCAGCCCGGCGAGTTTCTCATCGCCCTGCAGCAGCAGTGCCAGCAGGTCGAACGGCAGCATTCCCACCTTGCCAATGAGATCGAGGCTCAGATCAGGCCGCTCGCGCGCCAGCCGATCAAACGCCTCCATCAAAATGTGCACGCCTTTATCCGGCGATATGCGTCCAACAAACAGCAGCTTCTGCGCCCGATTCACAAACGCCCGCTGCGCATCCGGCCGAAACCTCTCGATGTCCACGCCATTGCCAATGGTATGAATCCGCGAAGCAAACTCCGGAAATCGCTCCCGCGCCCGATCCGTTACGTAATCAGACACTGTCACCACAGCGTCCAGATGAGCCAGCCGCCGCTTCAGAATCTTGTAATCCAGATGCGCCAGTTCATCCTGGTGCATATGAATCACGATGTGCGCGCGAGGCAGCGCACGCCGGATCATCGGCGCGAACTGAAACTGCTGCGGCAGGTGAACGATATCGACAGGGTTATGCAGCAAATCCTGCGCGAGTTGCGCAAAGTATTCGCGATAGTAGAGCAGGGAAGTGAAGTAAGGCTTGCCCGGCCTCAAGCGGCCCACCAGCAGCTGCAAGCCTTTATGCAGCGTGTTGGCCACATGCGGAATTCGCCGCAGCTCGATCCTGCCCCATTTCTCCACCTCCGCCTGACCGGCAAAGAGCGGCGCATACATGACCACGTCATGCCGCTTGGCAAGCCGCTGGGCGAGCTCGGTGTTGACGATAGTGACAGACCCGCGCTGCTCTTCTGCAGCGACGATCTTGTCCTGAGGCTGATTGACGAACGCGATCCGCACGGCTCACTCCCTATGCATGAAAGCTCTTGTGCGGATTGGCCCCGTCGTTCAGCGACGGGGCGCAGAAGTCATCGTGCGCTCTTGCGAACTTCATCGATGCCCGGGGCAGGGGAGAACAGACTCTGCTTCACGTTCTCCGCCCACACCACGACGTCCGGCACAAAGCCCGCAAGGATGTCCACACCCATGCGAGCACTGTTCCAATTCACGAACCACCACTCGAACAGCCGAGTGGAAGCCACCATCCATTCCCACATGCCAATGCCGGCAGCCGCCAGCATTCCCCAGTACGTGCCATACAGCCGCCACGTGGGGAACACGCGCTTACCCGCGAGCCGCGTGTCGTGCCATACCGCACGCTCCTTCGGCTTGGTCTTCTTGCGCGTGTAACGATCATCATGATCGCGCACGATCAGATAAGGCTGCGGTACGTTGAGAAAGCGACCCTTCAGCGCCATCTGCGCGACCAGCGCGCGATCGGCCCCGTGGAAGCTCTCCAACAACATGGAATTGCCCAGCGCCTCGCGCCGGAACACGCCCATGACTTCATAACAGTTGTGAGGCAACAGCACCGCCGCGGCAAAGCGCGTAGCGGGGCGCACGGCCTGCGTGCCGCGTAACTGAGTTTTCACGACGCCGAGCTTGTTGCCCTTGCCGTCGATGTAGTCGAGCTGCGTCTGGCACAACACGGCGCCGGGATCAGCCTCGAGGGCCTCTACGCACGACGCCAGGAATTCAGGATGCAACATGTCATCGTGTGGCACCCACTTGAAGTACTTGCCGCGCGCCAGAGCAAACGTGCGGTTGTAGTTGGGGTGCGCCCCGATGTTGGTCTCGTTGCGGTGGTACTTGATGCGCGGGTCTTTGGCGGCCAGCGCGCGGCAGAGCGTTTCCGTCTCGTCCGTCGAGGCGTTGTCGCAGATGATGAGCTCGAAGTTCGTGAGCGTCTGCGCCCGAATCGACTCGATGGCTTCTGCGATGTATTGCGCGCCGTTGTACACCGGCATGCCAAGACCCACGATGGGCTCGGTCGACTCGGGAGTGGTTGTCTGTATAGCGTTCATAGTGCGAGCAGCTCGGTTTCGACCCCAAGACGAGTGAGATCTCTTGCTATCTCATCCTTATAAATCGCGTTCATGGCGATGACCGTGCGTGGCCTGATCTCGGTCAACTGCGCAGGAGCCGCAATGCGCTGACCCGTGCCGGGCATGTAGTGCCCATGCCGATACGGATTGATATCCACGACATGCTCGATAGCGCCCGGCATGTCCAAAGCGCGCAGGAAGGAAACAGCTTTCGAACCGGAGCCCCATAAGACGACAGGTCCCTGTTTTCCGTGGTCCCGCACAATCCCTTGCCAATAGCCTACTCGCTCGCGAAAGCGGGCGGCGTAATCCGAAACCTGAAGCGCAACCTCGGCGACCGACTCTTCCTCAGCCAGGGGCGCGGACGGCACGCCCATCGTGGGTGCCCCTTCCAGCGTCAAATATTGACCGCCGTAGGTGATATCCAGCCGACTCACATCGAACCCCTGAGCGCGAAACAGCCGGGCCAGCGAGCCCGGCGTGAAGTACGAACAGTGCTCGTAATACACGTCCTCGAACGCGCAGTCCTTGAGAATTCTCATGGACTCCGGCACCTGGAAAAAGACCGTCGATTCACTCGAAGGTTTCAAGACCTCCCGCGCGGCCTTTACGAAGGGCGCCGTCACGGGAATGTGCTCCAGGGTCATCTTGCAGGCGACGAAGTCGCGGTCGTAAGTGCCCACGCCCTCGCCGAAAAAATCTTTGACGACACGGGCATCTACGTCATTCAGGATGCCGCGCTTGTCGTCGTAGCCGGGGTCGTATCCCAGGCCCCGATTGCCGCCGGTCTTGCACAGGAGAGCGAGGAATTCGCCTTTGCCGCAGCCGATTTCCGCGACTTCCTTGTTCCGGATATGCAGCCGGCTCACCAGGTCTTCGACCAGGCTTTGATGGAATTTGTTGAAGACGCCGGAGTAGGCCTGCGTCTCTTCATAGCGGCCCGAATATTCCGTCAGCTCCTTGCGGAAGGCGACGTTGGAGACGAATCCGCAGTTGCTGCAGAACCCAAGTGCGATATCCCCCCGCGGGAAGGAGAGGGCGGTCTCCCGGTCATCGACCAGGATGCAGCTGTTGACCGGCACGCCACTCTGCTCGAAGAACACCTCCATCGAGTGTCCACAGCAGCCGCACTTCGAATACGAACTCATACCACCACCGGTTCGGGAATCGGAACGATGAACTTGCCGCCGCGGCTGCGATACTCGCTCTGCTGCCGCATGATTTCCTCGGCGAAATTCCAGGCCAGCAACAACATGTAGTCGGGCTGGTTGTCGAGCACCCAGTCGGGGTGACGGATCATCAGTTTGTTGCCCGGATAACGCTTGCCCACCTTGAAGGGGCTGCGATCCAGCACGCACGAGATATCTTTGGAGTCGATCCCGACGTACGCCATGAGCGTGCACGCCTTGGCCGCCGCGCCGTAACCCACGATGCTGGCGCCTTCGCTCTTCAGCTTCTCGAGCAGCGCACGGAGGTCTTTCTTGAACTTCTCCACGCGCGCGGCGAAGTTACGGTAGTAGTCCACGCCGTCGAGACCCACACGCTTTTCTTCCGCGAGCATGTCTCTGACAGAAGCATCCGGCGCGTCGTGCTTCTCGACGAAGAGACGCAACGAGCCGCCGTGAATCTCCACGTGCTGCAGATGGTTCAGATACAAACCATGGCGGCGGAAAAGCTTATCCAGCGCATGCACCGAGAAGTAACACAGGTGCTGGTGATAAATGGTGTCGAACTCGCAGTGGTCCACGAGATCGCGCACGTACGGGCACTCGATGACCACGAGCCCGTCTTCCTTCAGCACCTGCGCAATGCCAGACACGAAGCCGTTCGTGTCGGCAACATGCGCGAGCACGTTGTTCCCATGAAGAACATCCGCGCGAATGCCTTCGGCGACGAGCTGCTCGGCCAGTGCCTTCGTAAAGAACGCATGGCGCGTGTCCACGCCTTTCTTGCGCGCTTCGGCGACAGGACCCTGCGCCGGATCGATGCCCAGCACCGGAATACCGAGCTTCACGTAATTCTGCAACAGGTAGCCGTCGTTGCTCGCAAGCTCCACGACGCGACTGTTGGAACCTAATTTCTTGCGTGCCAACACCGTTTCGACGTTGCCACGGAAATGTTTCAGCAAATGTTCGGAGACGGACGAGTAGTACGGATAGTCCGCGCTGAACAGCACTTCCGGCGCGACCGTCTCGCGAATCTGCATCAGGCTGCATTCCGCGCACACGGCGACGGTCAGCGGCGCAACCGGCTCCGGCTGCTTGATCGTTTCGTCATTCAGAATGCGGTCGGCCAGCGGCGTCGTGCCGAGATCCAACACGAGCTCGAGCTTGCTCGATCCACAGGAGCGGCAGGTTGTAATCTGATCGAACGGCGCGGCGACCGTTCCGGCGTCATGCACTTCGGGCATGGGGCGCTCGCTGGATGTGTCGCAGCTTCGAATCGATGACGCCTTCGGCAATGAGCTTCTGCATGTGCGCGATGCGCTTGTACCGTTCGCCTTCGAACTCGTCGACCGTGAGACCGTTTGCACGGAAAGCCTCGTAGAGCTGCTCCACACCGCGGCGCGCGGTCCATTGCGGCTTGAAGCCGTGGAGCGCCCGACCGATGTAGTTACAGTCCACACGATAGCAACGCTTGTCCGGCGCTGCATCTGACGCAAATCCGATACGGCTGCCCGGCACCACAGACTTCACGATCTCCGCGATGTCGCGAATCTGATAATTCTCGGTCGTGGTGCCAACATTGAAGGCCTTGTTGTGCACGTCCTCGCGCGGTGCTTCGAGCGCCACCGCGTAGGCGAGGGCGATATCCTCAACATGCACGATCGGCCGCCACGGGCTGCCGTCGCTCTTTAGAAACACTTCACCGGTCGTGTAAGCCCACGCGGTGAGGTTGTTGACCACGAGATCGAAGCGAATCCGCGGCGACATGCCATACGCCGTCGAAGCGCGGAGAAACACGGGACTGAAGTTCTCGTCCGCCAGCGGCGATACGGCCTTCTCGACATTCACCTTGGATTCGCCGTACGGCGTGACCGGGTTGAACTTGGCGTTCTCATCGAGGAAGGCATCGCCGCTCGCGCCATACGTGCTGCACGATGAGGCAAACAGGAACTTCTTCACGCCGGCCTGCTTGGCGAACTTCGCCATGCGCACGGCGCCCTGCGTGTTGATGGAATCTGTCAGGGACGGGTCGTAATCCCCCAGCGGATCGTTGGACAAACCCGCGAGGTGGATGATGGCGTCGTAGCCTTCCGCCATCCAAGCCTCGGTGTCGCGCACGTCGCAGAGCACTTCGGGCACGGCCGTGAGGCCACCCGTGTAAGTGCATTCGGCGAACAGATCGCTGTCCAGCCCGCTCACGTCGTGACCGCGCTGCAACAGCATGGGGACGAGAACGGAGCCGATGTAGCCTTTATGGCCCGTAACGAGAACCTTCATTCAATTACCGCCAGGTTTTCCAGGGTGGCTTGCCGCTGTCCCACAGTCGGTTCAGCAGCTGCTTGTCGCGAATGGTGTCCATGCACTGCCAGAAAGACTCATGTTTGTAAGCCATGAGCTGTCCTTCGGCGGCGAGCCGCTCGAGCGGCTCTTTTTCGAACTGGGTGAGATCGCCATCGATGTAGTCGAACACCTGCGGCTCTAGCACGAAGAAGGCGGCGTTGATCCAGCCCTCGCTCGTCTGCGGCTTTTCGGTGAAGCGGGTGACGCGCTCACCTTCGAATTCCATATGACCGAAGCGGGCGGGCGGACGGGTCGTGGTGACCGTCGCCAACTTGCCGTGTCGCTTATGAAAGTCCAGCAAGTGATTGATATTGATGTCGCTGACGCCGTCTCCCCACGTGAGGAAGAAGGGCGCGTCACCGAGCCAGGGCTCGAGGCGCTTTATGCGTCCACCGGTTTGCGTTTCGTTGCCGGTGTGGACGAGATTGACCGTCCAGTTGTCCTGCTTCGGCTGGTGGTGGCGCGTGATCTGACCCGTCTGCGTATCGACGGTGAGGTCGCCCCACAGGCTCACATAATTCGTGAACCACTCCTTGATGTACTCGCCCTTGTAGCCCAGCGCGATGGTGAAGTCGCGATAACCGTGGGCCGCATAGTGCTTCATGATGTGCCACAGAATCGGCTTGCCGCCGATTTCGACCATGGGCTTGGGACGGACTTCGGTTTCTTCCGCGAGACGCGTACCGAGACCGCCAGCGAGGATCGCGACCTTCACAGCGTTTTCCTTGAGATTTGTGGAGTCATTTCAGCTTTTGCGCGCGTGCCGCGGAGTGATGTAACAAACACTTTACGCGCGCATCGTTAGACGTTGGTCGTAACTTCACGAACTGGTCAGCTCCGTGACCGCGATAGTCGCGCGCGTGCGGCCCGCACCATATTGAACAGAATGGGCGGCGTGACAAGATTGGCTGCAGCAACGAGTGCCCGTGCTGCATCGAACCTTCCGGGGAAAGACACCGCGCGTTCGCGCGAAGCCCAGCCCAGCACCGGCGGCGCCGTGTAGTAGAACCACGAGAGGCACAGCCGCGCGCGGCCCGGCGGGCACGCGATGGGGCGGCGATGTCCATGCAGGGCATTCGGGGTATTGAAGATCACCATCCGATTGAGGAGCGGCTCGACCTGCACTTCCTTATGAGTCGGGCTGTTCACGTCGTCATTGGAATGCAGCTCGAGCTGGCCGCCCCATTCGGGCTGCCAATCGCGGTTCAGGTACACCAGCACGTTGACGCGCCGGTCGAGCTTCAACTCGCGCTGGGTGGCGAAGTCGTAGTGCAAGCCGAGGTGCCCACCCGGAGAGACCTTCATATAGCCTGCGGCCCGCAGATGCGGATCAGGGATGAGGCCTTGGATTCCAGTGAGTTGCTCCAGGAAGTTAACGAAATACGCACTGTTCAGGGCATGAACCAGCGTCTCCGCGGCAGGCCCGAACGCGGAGGCGTCGGAGCAGACCTGCTTCACTTCGTTGGCGTTGTTATAGCTCGTCCACTTGGCGGTGGATTCGGGCAGCTCGGCGACCGCGCGGTCGAGGAGCTCCGTCGGCACCAGTCCATCGAGGACGGCGTGGGGGAAAGGTTCGGCGGCTTTGTACTGATCGCGTTTATCCACAGCGATCTGCGCGAGCCGGTTCCAGTCCAGCACTCGCGAAGGGATCAAATCAGGGTCTTTAAGTTGCACGGTGGCGCTCGTACGGCATGGTTGAACCCATGCTCTCTGGCATAAAAGCCTCGCCTCCTACGGAGGTAGCGTCAATAGAGGAAAGCGGTACTGGTCGACAGAATTGCCATATCACGGTAGGCAGCGATTCAACACGCAGTGACGTTGCATTGACAAGCGCGGCAGGGAATAAAGCGCGGCTCAGGGCAAGGTCATCTCGAGTCACAACAACATATCGTGCTCGGCTGCTTACTTGAGGAACTTCTTGCGCCGTAACGATGCGAGAGCGGGTGAGGTATGCGCTCATATGGGGCTACGTATAATTGCTTAGATAAAGAGTGGCGGGCCGCGTGGTGTCGGCCGCGTGCGACTCAATGGTGTCAGCCGAAACTAAAATCCAGTGCTCGGGCTGCGAGCCAGTAGCACGCCAGCGCGCAGATTGCCGTTGCTCCTGCGGGCATCAGGGCGCGACGATAAATCCACTGCGTGCGTAATACGTAAGCCACCGGCACGAAGATCAGCACGCATGCGAGTTGACCGAGCTCGACGCCAGCGTTGAATCCGAGGAGGCCGATGAGGAGCGTGCTGCTGGAGAGTTCCATGTCTGCGAGCACGGCTGCGAAGCCGAGGCCGTGGATCAATCCGAAGCCCAGCGCGACGAGCCAGCGTCGCTCGCGGACTATGGGGAAGAGAATATTCAGCGCACCGAGCAGTACGGTGAATGCGATGAGGGATTCCACGATGCGGCTTGGCCAGCGCAGAATTTCGTAGGAAGCGAGGGCGAGCGTGATGGAGTGCGCGAGCGTGAAGGCAGTGACGACTTTGCTGATGTCCCAGAGCGCTTCGCGTAACGATGAGCGTGATTCCCAACGCCCGTTACGCCAGATGAGAACGCTCGGGAGCAACAGCACCAACAGGAAGAGCAGGTGATCGTAGCCTTCCCAGATGTGCCACACCCCTTGATTGGCGAACGTGACGAATTGTTGCAGGCGGTTGGGGCTGGCGGGGGTTAGCGTTGCTTCGCGGTTGTCTGGGCTGAAGAGTGTTGCGGTGTTTGCTGGGGCGGTTGTGGTGAGTGCGTCGTTGCTGGATGCGTTGACGTTGTTGGCGGCGTTATCGCTGCGGGCGCGCAGGTGCAGTAAGCCGCGATGGTTGGGGTCGACGTCGAAGAGCAGGGAGTAGGTGACGTGCAGCTGTGTCGCTGGAGCGGGGCAGTCTGTTGTGAAGCGCAATACTGCATAGCGTCCGTCGACGTGTTCGTCTACGAGGAGTTGCGTTGGGGTTGTGTGGCACGGGAGTTTGTTTTGCTCGCCGGTGGCGATGGTGAGTCGGGAGAATGCGTAGGCGTCAATCGCAGCTTGGCGTGCTTTTACTTCGCCCCAGGTGAGGAGCCCATCTGCGTTGGCGTCGAGGCCGATGGCATGGTCCAGATCGCGCAATGCGATATCCCATTGGCCGTTCAAGGTCTCCGCGCGCTCGCCCGGTGTGAGGGTGAGATAGCTGTCGCTTTGCTTGTGCGCCATCGCTGGAGCGACGAGCGCCACGGCGAGAGTAAGCATCAGTACAGTCGCCCACACAGCACGAGTGTTCATGGATAGCGTGCGCTGCGCGGATTGTTTGTGCGTCAGCGCCCGGCTGGCGCGTGCCGTGACGGCGGGCGTTGCGCGAAGGTTCGTCATGGCGATTAGCGTGCGATCTTCATGGCGGTGCTTGCTGGAAGAGCGTCGCGCGGCGTGTTTATGCGTCAGCGCCTGACCGGCGGGCGCCGTGACGGCGGGCGTAGGGCGAAGGTTCGTCGCGGCAGTTAGCGTTCGGTCTTCATCGCGCTGCATGCTGAGCGAGCATTGCGCCGCGTGTTTATGCGCTAGCGCTGGACTCGAGAGTGCTGTGACGTCGGGCTGAGGGTTCATCATGGCGACAACGTGTGGTCCTCGTAGCGATGCTCGCTGATCCAGCGTTGCACAGCTTTCTGGGCGGCCTCGTTTCGAGCAGCAAGAGCCGCGCGAACGTACAAGCGGATGTCCTCCGGCTCACGTTGCACTTGCCAGTTTCGTTGGGCGAGCTGCAACGCCTGCTGACTGTCATTGCGGACGTCCAACAGGAATCGGGCGTGCTCGCGATCATGCGTCTTATCACCACGCGCACGGGCCGCTTCGAGCCGCGCCTCATACATCGACGACCAACGCGCGGCCCGCGCATCCCCCGCACGTTCAGCGGCAATGGCTAGACGAAGTAACAAAGCGTCCTGATCCACATGTCGATTCAGCAGCGCAATGACCTCCCGCGGACGCTGCGACAACAACAGAAAATCCGCGTAAGCCCCTTTGTGATAGCTGTCATCCGGCGCGGCACTCATCGCCGCGCGAAAGTGGTTTTCAGCGGCGCGTGAGTTGCCCGCGCGCTGAGCCATATCCGCCAGCTCTCCATAAACCCAACCGCGCAACCCCGAGTCCAGCCGCGCGTCATCCCTGAAAATACTTTGCAACGAGGCATAGCTCGGCGCGAGGCGCCCCGTCATCCCGTTCGCCGATGCAAGACATGTCACAGCCACGAGCTGCCCGGCAGTCTGAATAAGTTGCGAGCAGGCCCGCCGTGCGGACGAGAAATCTCCTCGAGTTTGCAGCAGCGAGGCTTTCACCAGCCACGCCTGCCCATCCGAAGGTGACAGCGCCAACGCCCGATCGAGCATCGCAAGCGCTTCATCAAAGCGATGCAAATTCTGCTCCGCGACCGCCGCCAGAACCAACACCGACTGCGGCGTGTTCGGCCGGCTGAGCCACGGTGTAAGCGCCGCCTGCGCATAAGAGATAAATCTGGGGTCTCCCTCCGTACGCCCCATCTCCAGGTAAATGCGGGCGATCTCCACGCCCGCAGCCACATTGTCAGGATCAGCGGCAAGCCGTTGCCTCGCGGCCGCGAGACGAGGCGTCGTTGCACCCCCGACCCCCACACGAGCAAGCACTTCCGAATCGCTGGCCGGAACTCCTGGCGCAGAGTATCCGGCCATGCTGACTCCAAGCATCGTGAGCAGAAGGAGGACAACCCCCAGCGCCTTCACGTCAGGGGTTCTCCCGTTCATCACGGCGGCAACACCTCGTTGTAGGCGGAAGCGTTGTTGTCATCTTCAAAGGTGAACGTGATCGCGTTGATATCCGCCGGCGCCGTTGTCTCGGATGTCGCGTTGAGACGGCTTTTTATAAAGGCCGTGAAACTGGTGGTCGTGGGCGCCGGCGGTGCCGGCGGATCTCCCACTCGCACGTGGTCCGAATCGCCGCAGGCGGTCATGAAGCTCGCGCTGCCCAACGCCAGTGCGATGAGTGGCACGGCCGATCGTAGTGTCCGTTTCATAAGTTTCGCCTCTCTGCTCAGATGCCGTTCGGTGAGCCAGGGATTGGCGTCTGCAGGTAAGGGAACGCGTCGAGATAAGTATCTCCAGGTTTCTGCAGACCTGTTGGAAGAGTTGCCGTCACGCTGGCGCCCGCCGCAGTGGCGCCATCAGTGTAGGGAGTGCCCATGTTCGGGTCCGCTGTGGTCGATCCACAGCTTCCGATCGCTCCGCAGAGCGCTCCCGCTGCTACCCTAAGCTCAATATCAACGACATCGTCGTAAGGACGACGCCCATTCGGGAACCCCGCGTTGTCTCCCGCGAGCACGCCCAGATCTTTCTGACTCGCGACGGGCGTCGGCGCAATCGACGTGTTCAACCTGAGCATTTCAGAAGGCGTGACGCCAGTAGGCTTGTTCAAGCCATCAACACCTGTCAGGAACGCCGCGACCAGATCGTTGCGTGGCGTAGCCGGAACCAGCGCCGCATTTCCAAACAGCGCATTCAGCAATACCGGCAATGTTGGATTGGTGACGTACGTAAGGAACTGCGCGTCGTCCTTCGGTTCGCTGGCGTTGAATCGGTCCTTATCTGGCAGACCGATCACCACTTCATTGACGAGTGGCATGCCGAGTCGGGACACCTGCGTCCAGGCGCCGCCCTGGACCGTCACTTTGCCCGGATTCCCTGGCTTCGGATTGAGCACACGCGCCTGCCGCAGGCTCGCGCTCGTCCATCCGCCGATAACCGGCGCGCCCCCATTTGTCAGGCAGGACGCAGGCACCTCCAGCGCGAGGGACGTGACATTCTTGTCCGCGATGGTGTTGGTCTCGCCGTCGCGCGGGCCGGCGGGGTTGGTGTTCACCAGATCGAAGATCTCGCCGAGATTGACTACGAACCCATCCTTTCGCTGGCCGACAAATACACGCGCGGCGGTGTCACACCCCGGAATCGTTGCTTCATACGTGAAATCCGCCGCATAAGCAGCGTAGTCGGGGATGGACTTGTTACCAATGTTATCCGCCGGCTTGACGAAGGACGTGCCGCCCTTGCTGGCATTGCCCACGGCCTGCGACGTGCCCGTGCGCCGATCGCCGCGAACGACGTTGATCGTATAAGCCTGCGAGAAATTCAGATTGGCGCCCGCCGCGTCGATGGCGCCGATATTACTTAGAGGAACCGGAACGTTCTGCGCGCCAGCAGGCACCGTGAGATTCTTGTAAGTATTCTGGAAGCGGAACTGAAAGGTGATATCCGCCAGCGCGTCGCCGTTATTGTCGATGTGAATTTCATAGAGCCCGTCGGCATCGAGGGCGAAATAGTTCGGTCCGCCGTAGGGATCCTGCAGCGGCAGATAATTCGCGATCAACGTCACGTAGCCCGCGCGGCCGGGTTCGTAACTGGAAAACATATAGAAGTCGGTAGCGTCGAGCCGTGGCATGCCGGCGATGAACGGCGCCTCACGATGACTCGATGCCAGGGCCGCGAGGGAAATCGCACTGCCAAAACCAACAATCATTAACCGGGATGTAATATTGCGTTGCTTCATGTCCGTACCCTTACGATGTAATGTGCCTTACAGGACACTACGTCCGGGCCGGACAACTGGATTCACGCCGCAGAAGTTTTGGCGACGCGCTAACGAAGCGCGCGTGCAAATTACCGCCGACACGCCGTCGCGGTTTTGCGCCGCGACGGCGGAGTTACTTACTCAACCCAGCGAATTCCGTCGCGCACATGCGACGGGAGCAACGGTTCGACAACTTGCAGCGCATGCGCGTAGTTCGCGCGATCGAAGGTGCCGGCGAAGTGAATGCCGATCACCGCCAGCTGCGGCCCGTATTGCAGTACGCACGAGCCGGAGTTGCCGCCGAGCGTCGTCGCGTCGTGGCTGAACACCCACTTGCGCGGATCCTGGATGATGGCGCCGGGCAACGCCGTCAGCACACCAGGGCTCAGATATTTCACGGAAAACTGAATCGAATGCACGCGTCTCAGCGCGTCGATCACGTCCTGCCGGACGCTGCCTTGCTGATCCACGATGCGCATGTTGGGCCGGGCCGGATAACCCACAACCAACACGTCCTGCAGCGGCTTCGAGCCTACAGCCCCACGTAATAACGGAAGTGGCGCGGGCTGCGCGCCGCCGTCCGCGCCGCGCTTCTCGATTCTCAGAATGGCGACATCCAGATCCGCGAAATCAATGTAGCCGCGCGAGGAGATCGGATTCGGCCCCGCAAACTCCACGTTTGTAATCCTGAAGACGCGCGTGGCCGGCGAGTCGGCCTCGCGTTTGAAATCGATGGTGATGTCGCCGGGCTCGAGCTCCCAATCCGTCAACGTGAGAATGGTCGGCGCGGGCGTGGCGAGCTCTTCCAGGACGTGGCGGTTGGTCATCACGAGGTCTTCGGCAATCAGAAAACCCGTCCCGACATGATGACCGTTGAGATCGATGCGTCCGACCGATTGTAAGACCTGCGGCAGCTGCGGCTCGATGGCCGCGAGCGGCTTCAGCATGTCGCCGATATCGCGGTCCGCGAGATCGATGGTGTCGTTGATGACGCGCAACCCCGGGCGGCTCGTCAGCTTGATGATGGCTTCCAGCACGAAGCGGCTGTGCGCGTCCAGGGCGCGCGTAGTTCCGTCGCGCGCCAGGGTAGAAAGCGCGGCCAGGCCATCCCGTTCCAACAGCTTGCGCAGGCGGCCGACCGCGAGCGAGTCTGTTTCGGTGTTGACGTCGGCGCGGTCGACGCGGGCGACCGCATCCAACATCAGGTCGTCCGCCGCCTTGCTGAGTATTTCGCTGGCTTGAATAGTGCTGAGCGTCGAGCCCGTCACCTCGGGCGCGTGATGGCGGCCCCGGTTCGCGAGAATGCGCAAAGCTCCGTGTGCACGATCTGACTGCATGGGCGTTCCTCAGTATGTTTGTACTTGTACGCTGCAGCGTTGCAAACGCTGTCTTGTTATTCGGCATTCGTCGTGTCGGGCTAACAGTAGCACCGTCCGGGGCGGGATGGTCATTTCGCGCAGGAAGGGCGGCGTCCCGCGCCGCCCGGAATCAGTCACGAACCGATTGACGCGCTACAGACTTTCGAGCACCCTGCCGCCCGCGACAAGTTCCCCTCACGGGGATTCAAAGGGAACTCGGGTGTGAAGCCCGGGCTGCCCCCGCAACTGTAAGCGGTGTGCCTCGCGTCCTTAAGCCACTGGGTCTGTGCCGACCCGGGAAGGCGACGTGCCAGGGCTGCTAAACCGCGAGCCAGGAGACCTGCTTGCCGTCGTCGTCCATCGATCAGCCGGGGTGCGCTGAGCGAGCGGGAATACCCGAGAGACGACAGGGTCGGGCGCCCTGCGTGAGCAGCGGCGTGCCGAAAGGTCGCCACTCTTCGCGGAGCTCCTGCTCGTATGCGTCATTCGTTGTCCGTTGCTTCCCTCATTTCTTTAGCCTTTTCCGGTGTTGCTCTGGCTGATGCCGCGGCCGATGCCGGGCCCGACGCCGATATCGGCGAGCTGGACCGCATCGTGGTCACCTCCACGCGGACGGAGCAGCCGCTCAGCCGGGTGGGCGACTCCATCACCGTCCTCGATCAGGAGGAGGTGCGCGCGAGCCAGAAGACCGTCGTCTCCGATCTGCTCGCGCTCACGCCGGGCGTGTCGTTCTCGCGGAATGGCGGCCTGGGCTCGACGACTGGCGTGCGGATCCGCGGCGCCGAGGCTGACCAGACCGTAGTCCTGATCGACGGCGTGAAGCTCAACGATCCGTCGTCTCCGGGCGGTGGCTACAACTTTGCCAACCTGGTAACGGACGACATCACGCGCATCGAGGTGCTGCGGGGTCCGCAATCCACGTTGTGGGGCAGCCAGGCGATTGGCGGCGTGGTGAATATCGTGACTTCGGAGCCCACCGGCCCGCTGTCTGCGGTCCTGAACGTCGAGGATGGAGCGCGGGATACACACTCTGTTCGTGCGCGCGTTCAATCGGGCGACGAGGACTTCGCGTGGCGGCTCGGCGGCAGTTATCTGACGACCGATGGCATCTCGTCATTCGATGAGCGCCTCGGCGGCGTGGAAGAGGACGGCTACCGCAATGCCGCCTTCAACGGCCGCGCCATTTATAAGTTTTCGGAGACGGTGTCTGCCGACGTGCGCGGCTATTGGTCGAAAAGTCGGAACGACTTCGACGGCTTTCCGCCGCCGTTCTTCTCACTTGGGGATACCAATGAATATGGCGATAACGAGGAGTGGGTGGCTTACGCCGGCCTGAATGTGGATCTGCTGGACGGCCGCTTCCACAACCGTGTTGCGTTTGCCTACACGGATACGGCTCGCCAAAACATCGACCCCGACTCCGTCGTGCCGTTGACCTTCGACGCCACGAGCAGCAACGCGCGTTGGGAGTATCAGGGGACGTTCGACATCGCTACGGGATATCAGGCGGTGTTCGGCCTCGAATCTGAGAAATCGGAGATGACTTCGGTGTCGCCTTCGGAGTTTGATCCTGCGCCGACGCCGCTCGATCGGGACGTCACGATCAACAGCGCGTACGCGCAGATTCAGGCGTCACCCATCGAATCGCTTACGTTGACCGCGGGCGTGCGCCGGGACGATCACGATGAATTTGGTGGTCAGACTAACGGACGTGCGGCGGTTGCCTGGTCGGTCTTACCGACGACGCTGCTGCGCGCGAGTTACGGCGAGGGCTTCAAGGCGCCCACGCTTTATCAGTTGTACAGCGAATACGGCAACCTTGCGTTGGCGCCGGAAGAAGCGACGGGCTGGGATGTCGGCGTCGAGCAGCATCTGTCTGCCGGTCGTATCGTGTTGTCGGCGACTTACTTCGAGCGTGACACGGACAACATGATCGACTTTGTGTCGTGTCCGGGCGGGGGATCGGGCTGCGCCACACGGCCGATGGGCTATTACGAGAATATTCAGAAGACCCGGACGGATGGTGTGGAGCTTGCCGCGAGCTTCAGGTTCATCGACGCGTTGCTGATCGAGACGAACTACACGCGCACCGACGCTCGCAATGATGTCGTGGGCAGTGCGAACTTCGATCACCATCTGCCGCGCCGGCCGATGGATCAGTTGAATGGCGTAGTGAGTTATGAGTGGCCGCACGGGTTCACGACGGCAGCCGAAGTGCAGTATGTGGGGCACAGCTTCGATTTGATCAGCAACAGCAGTATCTCGCGTCTGGGCGCTTACACCTTGGCGGAGCTGCGCCTCAATGTTGCCGTCTCGGAGACGCTGGAAGTGTTTGGTCGTATCGAGAACCTCTTCGATGAGAAGTATCAGACGACGCGCCGCTATGGGTCGGTGGGGCGCGGTGCCTTCGTGGGCGTACACAAGAGTTTTTAAGCATGGCTGATGAACTGAGCGAAGCGGCGGCCGCCGAGCGGGATCGCCTGCATGCCGAGGAGATGAAGCGGCTGCAGGCCGAGCGGCGCGCTGAGCGCGCGACCAAGACGCAGGCGCGCGGCTTGTTGCTCGTGTTGACGGGTAACGGCAAGGGCAAGTCGTCCAGCGGGTTTGGGATGGTGGCGCGGGCGCTGGGGTGGAACATGCGCGTCGGCATCGTGCAGTTCATCAAGGGGAAGTGGGAGACGGGGGAGAAGCGGTTTTTCCGCCGCTTTCCCGAGATGGTGACGTTCGAGATCATGGGTGAGGGGTTTTCCTGGGACGTGCAGGATCGTCCACGGGATGTGGCGGCTGCGGAGCAGGCGTGGCAGCGGTCGCGTGAGATGATCCTGAATCCCCATCTCGATTTTGTGTTGCTGGATGAGATCAACATTGCGATACGCAATGGATATCTTTCTATCGAGGAGGTGGTCGCAACGCTGCGCGAGCGGCCGCTGGACAAGCATGTTTGTCTGACCGGGCGGGATGCGAAGCCGGAACTGCTGGAGATCGCGGATCTCGTGACGGAGATGACGCTGATCAAGCATCCGTATCAGCAGGGCTTCAAGGCGCAGCGGGGGATCGAGTTTTGAGACGGGCCGTCGCCGCAGCGATGCTGCTGGCCGCGATGTTGGCGACTGCGGAGGGTCGTGCGGCGTCAGCGTTGCCGACGCCGCGCGTGCTTTCCCTCAGCTTGTGCATCGATACGGTGCTCGTGGAGCTGGCGCCTCGCGAGCAGATCGTGGCATTGAGTCACTACGCGCGTGAGCCGGAGCGCTCGACGATCGTGGAGCTGGCGCACACATTCCCGGTGACTTACGAAACGGCGGAAGAGGTCGTCACGCTGCGGCCCGATCTCGTGCTCGCCAGCCGCCACTCTGCCTTCGCGACACGTAACGCGCTGCGCCGGGTGGGTATCCCGTTTGAACTCTTCAATGAGCCTGACTCGATTGCGGAAAGCATCGACCAGATTCGTCGTATCGCGAAACTGATCGGGCGCGTCGCTGCGGGCGAGGCATTGATCGCGCGAATCGAGCGTGCCGTGACGGCCGCGCGTTTGCCAGCAGGGCGCGCTCCTTTATCCGCTGCGATTTATCAGCCGGGTGGCCTCACGGCCGGGCCGGACACTTTGCCTGGGGAACTGATGCGTACAGTCGGTCTCATCAACATTGCTGAGCGTTACGACATAAAGAGGTGGCGTCCTTTGCCGCTGGAGCTGCTGGTGGCATCACCCCCTAATGTGTTGTTAGTGGGCGAGGTGTCACCCGGCGCGCCGACTGCCTCGGAGCAGGTGATTCAGCATCGCGCGTTGCGCGCCCTCGACTCACAAATGAATCGCGAGCCTTTCGCCGCGCGCCTGCTTTACTGCGCCGGCCCTGTAATGATCGACGCGCTGCGCGCGCTCGTCTCCGCTCGCGAGAACGCGGTGAAGGCGGGGCTGTGATCGCTCGTGATGCAGCCGAGGTGCTCCGATGACCGGTCGTCGCCCTTGGTTGATTCCCGCGCTGGTGGCGTTAGTGCTCGTGCTGATGGTGATCTCGATCATGGTCGGCCGCGTCATGCTCGGCTGGGATGCCTGGACCAGTCACGACGTCGTCACCCGCGCCATTTTCTTCGAGCTGCGCGTGCCACGAGCCCTGCTTGGCGCGTTGATTGGTGTGGCGTTGGGGCTCTCCGGCGCAGCCATGCAAGGCTACCTGCGCAACCCCCTGGCCGATCCCGGCGTGCTTGGGGTTTCAGCGCTCTCAGCGCTGGGCGCAGTGATGAGCATCTTCTTCGGCATCGCGGGCCTGCATCCCTGGGCAATGCCTATCGCCGGTGTGTTAGGGGGTCTGGTCGGCATGGCGGCCTTATTCCTGCTCGCTGGAGCAACAGCGAGTGTCCTGACACTCGTGTTAGCCGGCGTAATTCTCAACGCGCTCGGTAGTGCGGGAACCTCGCTGGCGCTATCAATTTCTCCCAACCCCTGGGCCGCCGGCGAAATGCTCCGCTGGCTCATGGGGGCGCTCACCGATCGCAGTTTCGATGAGCTGATCTTTGCCACGCCGCTGATCCTCATCGGCGCCGTCGCCATTCTCTTCTGCGGACGAGCGCTCGACGCACTCACGCTCGGCGAGCAAGGCGCCCGCTCCCTCGGGATTAATCTCGATCGCATGCAGTGGGTGCTGGCAAGCGGGGTAGGGCTTGCAGTGGGGGCCAGCGTGGCGGTGACGGGTGTCATCGGGTTCGTCGGCCTGGTCGTTCCTCATCTGATGAGACCGCTGGTAGGGTCGAGCCCTCGCGCCTTGTTAGTTCCCAGCGCGCTGGGTGGTGCGGCTCTGGTGTTGGCGGGCGATATCGTAGTGAGATTGCTCCCTGGCGGATCGGAGGTGCAATTAGGTGTGGCGATGTCGCTGATTGGGGCGCCGTTCTTCCTCTTCCTCATGCATTCCCTGCGACGGAAACTCACGTGAAGACGCTCTCAGCGAAATCCATCATCGTGCATCGAAGCCGTCGGCAGGTGCTGGGAACGATCGATCTGACTTTCGAGCCGGGGCGCGTCACCGCCGTACTCGGGCCGAATGGCGCTGGAAAATCCACGCTGCTCTCATGTCTTGCGGGATTGTTGAAGCCGTCACAAGGACATATCGAGCTCGGCGGACAGCCGTTGCCTGGTTTCTCTCCCCGGCAGCGGGCACGCGAGATCGCTTTCCTGCCGCAGATGCCGGAGATTGCGTGGCCTATCGATGTTGCAGCGCTGGTGGGCTTGGCACGCATTCCATTCCGCGGTGTTTCCAGTACCAGCGAAGATCAGCGAGCGGTTCAGCAAGCGATGGAGCGCACCGATGTCGCAGCCTGGGCGGGCCGCGATGTCACCACCCTTTCCGGTGGCGAGCGCGCTCGAGTGTTGTTGGCCCGCTTATTGGCAGGAGAACCCGACTGGGTGTTGGCGGATGAGCCGTTCGCAGGCCTCGACCCTTCGCATCAGTTCGAAGCGGCGGATCTCCTGCGTTCGATCGCGTCCAAAGGAAACGGAGTCGTGTTAACCATTCACGATCTGAGTCTTGCGGCGCGCATTGCAGATCGTGTCGTGATTCTCGCCGCAGGTCAGGTTGTTGCAGACGGAACACCGGCGGAGGCGCTTTCGCCTGACACGCTTCGCAAGGTCTACGGCATCGAAGTGGAGTGGCTGGCCGGGCAGGGCGAAGGCTCCCGCCCCTTGATCGCGATTCGCGGGCGGCATGTTCATTGATCCCTGGTGGGTGCTTCTGGCGTTGGTGGCCGAGGCGCTGTCAGGTTATCCGCGCTCGCTGCATGCGAGGGTGCCGCATCCGGTGGTGTGGGTGGGATCGGCGATTAACGCGTTCGAGTGTCGTTGGAATCGCGCCGAGTGGAGTGATGAAGCACGACGTCTGCTGGGCGTGCTGACGGTCATACTTGTCGCGGGCGGTGCCGCGGCTGCCGGGTATGTGCTTCAGGTGATTTGCAGCGCTGCCGGGTCTTACGGAATGATCTGCATTGCCTTGATCGGAACCGTGGGGCTGGCGCAGCGAAGTCTCTACACGCATGTGCGGGATGTGCTGCGTCCTCTGGTCGCGGGAGACGTGGCGGCCGCGCGCGTGGCGGTGTCTTACATCGTGGGGCGAGATACACGCAATCTGAGCACCTCCGAAGTCAGTGCGGCCGCCATCGAAAGTCTGGCGGAAAGTTACAACGATGGTGTCGTCGCGCCGGCGTTCTGGTTCCTGCTTGGCGGGCTGCCAGGATTGTTTGCTTACAAGGCGCTCAACACGGCGGATAGCCTGATCGGTCATCGCGAGCCGCGCTGGCGGATGTTTGGCTGGGCGGCGGCCCGCGCCGATGACGTGGCTAATCTGATTCCGGCGCGGCTTGCGGCGTTGTTCGTGGCTGGCGGCGGGGCAGGTGGAATCGCCATCGCTTGGCGGGATGCCTCCCGGCACGATTCGCCCAACGCCGGCTGGCCCGAGGCCGCGATGGCGGGCGCGTTGAAGATCAGGTTAGGGGGTCCGGCTGTGTACGATGGCGTTGCTCACAAGCGTCCAACGTTTGGTGATGGCCCGCCGCCTGAGCCGCAACATCTCTCTCAGGCGCTACGAATCTACATTCGCGCCTGCGCGCTCATGTGGCTCGCAATCGCAGTGTTGGCGACGATAAGGTCAACCTGATGTACGCACCGTTGCAAGCTCGTGTTGGCTTGTGGCCGTCCGCCGGTTTTTGCGCCGACCTGACCTTGCCGCTCGCGGGCGTGGTTGAGGGCGTGAGATCAGGCGCACTGTTAGCGCAACACTTATCGACTGGCGTCCGCGACCTGATGACATTGGAGCAGCCATGTCCGCATTCATGATTCAGGGTTGCGGGTCTGACGTGGGCAAGTCTTTGCTCGTCGCCGGTTTATGCCGCTTGTTCACGAATCGTGGCAAAGTGGTGCGGCCGTTCAAGCCGCAGAACATGTCTAACAATGCCGCCGTCACCGCGGACGGTGGCGAAATTGGCCGTGCGCAGGCCCTGCAAGCGCTCGCGTGCCGAACGCCGCCCACGGTAGATATGAACCCGGTGCTGCTGAAGCCGCAAAGCGACGTCGGCGCGCAGCTTATCGTGCGTGGCGTGCGCATCGGCAATTTCGAAGCGAAGGCGCATCTCGCAGACAAGCGCGAACTGTTGAACATTGCGGTCGAGAGCTATCGGCGTCTCGAGCGTGAATGCGATCTTATGATCGTGGAAGGGGCGGGCAGCCCGGCCGAAACCAATCTTCGCGCTACTGACATGGCGAACATGGGTTTTGCCCACGCAGTCGGGCTGCCTGTATTCCTCGTTGGGGATATCGAGCGAGGCCACGTTATCGCCTCGCTGGTTGGTGCGCACGCGGTGCTGGATGACGCTGACCGTGCCCTCATCCACGGATTCATCATCAACAAGTTTCGCGGCGACGCCTCGCTTTTCGACGCCGGGCTCAAAACGATTACTGATCGCACCGGGTGGCCGAGCATAGGCGTGGTGCCTTATCTGCACGCGGCGCGTCAGCTTCCGGCGGAGGACGCTGTACAACTCGACCACGAAGTCGCACGCGGTCGTAGTGCTCCCGCCGGGAAACTCAGAATTGTGATCCCGCGCTTTCCCCACATCTCCAACTTTGACGATTTCGACCCGTTGCGTCTCGAGCCTGATGTCGAGTTGATGTTCATTCCTCCGGGGCGGCCGCTGCCCCGGGATACGGATCTGATCATTCTGCCCGGGACCAAGGCGACGGTGGCGGATCTTCACGTCCTGTATTCGCAAGGCTGGGATGTCGATATTCGCGCGCACGTTCGCCACGGGGGGCGGGTGTTGGGAATCTGCGGCGGCTATCAAATGTTAGGAACGGCGGTCAACGACCCGGATCGGATTGAAGGTTCGCGTGCCTCGATCGCGGGTCTCGGACTGCTCGATGTCGAAACAACGATGACGCAGAATAAAGCGTTAGCCTCGGTAAGCGGCGTCGATATCAAAACGGGCGCAACGGTGCACGGCTATGAGATGCACATTGGGGTTACGACAGGCGGTGGAACTGACCGTCCCATGATTCGCCTGCAGGATGGCCGGCATGAAGGCGCCATCTCTCCGGATGGCCTGATCAGCGGCTGTCACATTCATGGGCTGTTCAATGACACGGCGTTCAGAGCAATGTGGATCTCGAAGCTGGGCGCACGCTCCGCCAACATTGATTATTCGACGTCAGTCGAAACCGCTCTGGATGAAATCGCGGCGATACTTTCGCAGTCCTTAGACCTCGCTGCGTTTCGCGTCGGCGCGTAGCAACACAAAAACTCAGTAGGCTTTCGGGTTGTCTCCCGGGCCTTCATAGGCCTATAGTCTCACCGGGGCAAAAAGACACGCCTATTCAGCGTGCAGCCAGGGAGACTTTTCGTGAACGGAAGCACCGAAAACTATCTCAAGTATCTGGGCGCTGCTTTATCAGACGCCAAGCGCCGCGCTCCGGATACCGCCGCGCGCGGGGTCGATATCACGCTTCAGGAGCTGGAGTCCGGGCAGCTCGGCAAGCATGCGCAGGGCCGGCTATTTCAGCTCGCTCTGAATACAGCCAGCAAGGAAGCGAAGCGCAAACCTCAGATGCTGTGGCCGTTGCATCTCGTTGTGTGCCCTGTGGTGTATGCCCTTCGCGGCGAGCACGGGCACCTCAATAGCAAATGGCCGGACCGCGTTACACCCGTCGTGCTCTATGCCCATCTGTCGGAGCACGGGCAACTGATGCCTGACGAAAGCGGGGCGCTTCCGGTGTTCCCCCGCGAATACCTCGAACCGGCGACGGGAGAAGTGGTCATCGGCACGCTCGACGCTGCTGATAAATTGATGGCAACGACGGAGAGTTCGCCAGAGAGCTGGACCGCGCTTCTCGCGCTCGCTTTCGAGCAACTCGAGCAGCTGGTCCACAAAGACCAGAACGCGCTGCTGCTGGAGCGGTATGAGAGGCGCGAAGCGGTGTGCCTGCTCCACCGGCGAAGCAGCGCGGCTGACGCCGTCGAAGAGCTGGTCGACGAGATGAAAGGCGCCCAGCAAGCGAGCTTCCCGTTAGTCGACAGACTTTGGCGTGGGGCTGCGATCGAGTCGAACGGCGTAATGCTCCTGACAGAAACGCAGCAATGGGATTGCGCATTTCGACATCTCGGCCAGATGGAGAGTGCGTATCCGCTCTCGACCTCGCAGCGCGAAGCCTTGCTGCATCATCTTTGGAGCATGGATAGAGCGCCTCATGAGGCCGGAGCGGTGGTTGCCGTAGATGGCCCGCCCGGAACAGGCAAAACAACTTTGCTACTGAGCGCGATCGCGAGTGGCTGGGTGCGGGCCGCCCTCGAAAAGCGTCCCGATCCACCGCTGGTCGTTGCAACGTCCAGTAACAATCAGGCGGTCACCAATGTCAGAGATGCGTTTGAGAAAGTGAAAGCCGATCCCGGGCCATTGGGCGGTCGCTGGCTCCAGGGCATCACGAGTTATGGCATATACATGCCCGCACGCAGCCGACAATCCGGCAAAACCAGCGATGCAGCGCCCCCACAGGAGTTGGTCGACCAGGGAAAAGAGGCGGAGCATCCCGCTGTCCGCTTTGAGAATGAGGAGGGTCTGGAGGCAGCTCGTGCGCATTTTCTGAGTTGCTTCGAGCGGGCCGGCTTCGGCAAATGCACGGATCTCGCACAGGCCGTGGACCTCCTGCATGCGCGAATCAAAGATCAGGTGGAGATCATCCGGGACACGCTCGGTGCGTGGCGCGAGCTTTCGGCCGCCATCACCTCGCAGACGGCGGATCGTAAAAGCCTGGACCGGAAATACGCTGACCTGCAGCAACAGCAAGTTGGTCTGGCTGCCCGCGCGCGTGATGCCAGTGAACACCTCGAATCTGTGCGTGCATTACGCGCCACGTGGAAGCAGTACATATACGACGAACCCTTGTGGATCAAGCTGCTCGAGTTGCTACACCTCGGCTCCTTTCGCAGGCAGCGTATCGAAATATTCTGTGCGAAGGCTGAGGCCGACCATCCCGCGCTCGTGGCGGAGCGACTTCGCGAGCTGGGTGAGCGCAGTGCCGTGGATGCCGTTATCGACCTTCTGCTGCGAGACATTCAATTGCAATCGGCGGCGATGAATGAAAAGCTCAGCGTCGCCGCTGCCTCTTTGCAGAACTTCGTTCGCCTGTATGCAAAATTCACGGCGCTGGTGCCGCCGCCCGCAGAGATCTCGGCTGAAATCGTGCAGGGCGCGCTGGATGTGGGGCCGCGCTTCCAGGCTTTCCAACTGGCGACTCATTACTGGGAAGCCCGCTATCTGCAGCAGGTCGAACAGCAGCTCGAGACGTTTCGTAGCAGAAGTGGGGGTGTCAGCAACAACAGGATGGGCGACAGCAAGGCCAAAGATAAGCTCACACGGCAATACCTAAGACTCGCCAAGCTGTATCCCTGTTTCATCTGCACACTCTTTATGCTGCCGAAGCGGTTTACAGGGTATTCCGGAAAAGCGCAGCCGTTGTTTGGCGTTATCGACCTGTTGATCGTAGACGAGGCCGGTCAGGTTTCCACAGCGATTGGTGCACCGGCGTTCGCACTGGCCACTCATGCGTTGGTCGTTGGCGACGTTGACCAACTGGCCCCTATCCCGGGTATTTCCGCCAATGTCGACTGCAAGAATGCAGTGAAGTTGGGTGTCGTGGCGGATGAAGCCGAATTCGAGACGCTGCTCGACGCTGGCCGGGCTGTCTCCAACCACAGCAGTCTCATGAGAGTGGCACAGTTCGCCACCCCGTTCTGTAAGAATCCGGGCCGGGGACGCGGACTTTTCCTGAGCGAGCATCGACGCTGTCTCCCCGAGATCATCGGTATTTGTAACGAACTCGTCTATGACGGCAAGCTCGTTCCGTGCCGCGCGGATAGCCCCAGCCTGCCGTTTCCGCGCGTGGGCTACGTTCACATTCCAGGCTTCGATCGCGTTATGGGTGAGAGCCGGCAGAATGATCGTGAAGCGCGAGCGATTGCCGACTGGCTCCGGCAAAATCGCGCAAACATAGAAGCGGCGTTCGCGGCGGACGGAAAGAGTTTCGCAGAGCTGGTCGCCGTGGTGACACCGTTTCGTGAGCAGGCTAACGCGCTGGACACTGCATTGGAAGCCGTGCTGGGAGCGGACCACGGTGTCAAGATCGGAACGGCGCACGTCCTGCAGGGCGCGGAACGTCGCATGGTGATCTTCTCGCCGACTTATGGTCTTTCCACTACGTCAGGCGCCGCGCTGCTGGACCGGGACCCTTCCTTATTAAATGTCGCAGTCTCGCGTGCTCAGGACAGTTTCCTTGTTTTCGGCAACATGCAGCTGTTTCGCCCCGATGGCACGCTGCGTCCCACCTCGGTAGTGGGTAAGCACTTGTTCGCGAGTGAAGACAACGAGCTCAGCGGCATTGCGCCTGAGCTGCTGGTGCCGGTGGAAGATCCGATCGCCGGTTGGGAGTTGATCAGCGATACGCAGGGTCATCGCGATGTTCTCCGCGAGGCCTTTACCGTGGCCCGGCGGCGGCTCGTCATCGTGTCCCCCTATCTCAGCCGCAAAGCGCTGCTCGACGATAATATATTAGAGCTGATCCAGCGCGCGCATGGGAACAAGGTCGAGGTTCGCGTGATCTCGGATCGCCGCTTCCAGTCGAAGCAGGGGCGCTTCGAGGAATGCGAACAGGAACTCACGCGTGCCGGTGCCACCGTCAAGGATGTCGTCGGGCAGGGCGTGCACAGCAAGCTTCTGATGGTGGACTATAAGTGGCTGGTCGTTGGTTCCTTCAACTGGCTGTCAGCGGTTCGAGAGGCCGGCCACCGTTTCAATCGACACGAAGCTTCCCTGCGATACAACGATACGCACGCCTTGAGGATGATCAGCAAGCTGTTGCGTGAAATGAATGTGTTGACGGGTGATGAGTTGCCGGCCGAGGCGCCTACGGATTCACAAACACATCCCGAGCAGTCGCGCCCAGGTCTGGGTGATCCGTGAAGAACCCGTCCATTCCTGTCTCGAGGAAGAGGCGCATTTCCGTCAGCACATCGCCATGCGCCGCCGGATCAACCCCCTCGCGGAGATTCGTCGGCAGAAACGGATTCTCCGCGCGGAACGTCCAGCCGTGCACGACCAGACCATTGGCATGCGCATCGGCAACCAGCGTCGTTGGTTGACCCAACGTGCCTTCCGAAGTGCGCGGAATAATCAGATTCTTGTGCGCGCCGATGCCGTCCGCATAGCTCGCGATCTCGCGAAGTCCCGCGGGCGTTGTCAGATCCCGATAAGTACGCGGATCCTTCTTCACCGTGAAATCGTAAGGTTGCCCCGACGTATCCAGCAGCTGCGCAAGCGGCACCCGCGTCATGCGGTTGAGATCCTTCAGATTGCTCACCTCGAAGGATTGCAGAATCACGTTCGCACGCTTGCCTGTATACCCATGGCGATTCAGCGCGCGCACGAGCGGCTCCTCCAGCGAAAGCCCGACGCTATCAAAGTAAGTTGGATGCTTCGTCTCGATATACACGCCAATCGGCTTCGGCCGTGGCAAGCCCTGCTTGCGAGCCGCCTCCGCCCGCTGCGCGTTCTCGCTGAGAATGAGCGCCAGCACTTCATCTAATGTTGGAATCTCGAACTGCCCGTCGAAGCGTGTATTCGCCGGACGGTTCTCCGGTATGCGCTCGCGTGCACGCAGCGTCTTGATCTCCGCGAGCGTGAAGTCTTCGGTAAACCACCCCGTGATGTCCGAGCCGTCAATACTCTTCGTCGTGCGGCGGCTGGCGAATTCAGGCTTTTCCCCGACATCCGTGGTACCGCCAATTTCGTTCTCGTGACGCGTAATCAGCACACCGTCTTTGGTGCTGACGAGGTCCGGCTCCACGTAATCCGCACCCTGCTGAATGGCGATGAAGTAGGAGGCGAGGGTGTGCTCCGGCACGTAGCCGCTTGCACCCCGATGCCCCACAACGAGCGGCGTAGTGCCTTCATGATGCGGACGGCTTTCCGGCGCCAACGGCGCGGCACTCACCTGCATCAGCGGCATGCTCAAAACGAGAGCCGCAGCAACCCCACAGCGCGTGCGCATTTCCACCCCTGGCTCCTAAACATGCGGAAGTTTCGCTGCTACTCTACGTCGCAGAGATGTGCATTGTATGACATGGGGTATCGCACCGAGATGACCAGACACCCGCACTTTCTCAGCAGCGCAGGCGTTGCATTGTTGTTGTCGCTGCCAGCTGCAATGCCGGCGGCGGCCCAGCAGAGCCCGTCGGACTGGAATCAGCCGCAACAGCCTTTCAAGATTTACGGCAATACGTACTACGTTGGCACGCACGGCCTGAGCGCCATTCTGGTCACGTCAAACGACGGGCATGTGTTGATCGACGGTGCCCTCCCGGAGTCCGCGCCGCTCATTGCAGCTAACATTCGGGAGCTGGGGTTTCGTCTCGAGGACGTGAAGGTCATCCTCAACTCGCACGTGCATTTCGATCACGCGGGCGGCATCGCCGAGTTGCAGCGGCTGACGGGCGCAACGGTGCGCGCGAGCAAGCCGGCCGCGAAAGTGCTCAGCCAGGGCGGTGAGGGAGACGACGACCCCCAACTCGGGACCAACGTCGGCATTGCGCCAGTCAGGAACGTGAAACCCTTCCGTGGCGACGAGGTCATCGCAGTCGGCCCGGTTCAGCTGACTCCGCACCTCACCCCTGGCCATACCGCGGGCGGCACAAGCTGGACGTGGAAATCGTGCGAGCAGGCCCGCTGCCTCAACCTGGTGTACGTGGATAGCCTCACGGCCGTCAGCGCGAATAACTTCCAGTTCACCCACAACGATCGCTATCCCCACGCGGTGGAGGATTTCAGGAAGAGCTTCGCCACGGTCAGCAGCCTCACCTGTGATGTGTTGCTGACCCCGCATCCTGATGTTTCAGGCTTCTGGGCGAAGGTGGAGAAGCGCGCCAGGGATCCAGCGAAGTCGATCGACGTGTTCGTCGATCACTCAGCGTGCCGCCGCCTGGTGGACGGCGCGCGCCAGCGGCTGGATAAGCGCATCGCTGACGAGAAGCAGCCGCCGCGATAGCTCAGGGGCTCACGCGGCAACGGGCTCCATTCACGCCAGCAACAGTCTGCTGGCGTACTTGTCGATAGCCGCCGTGCGCGAGCGGATGCGCTGGCCGTAATCCAGCCGATAGATCGGCAGAATCGAGTACTGCACCTGGAAAATCAGACGCGGCTTGCTGACGGGCACGCCGCCTTTATGAATTCCCCACGTATCCGCAAGGAATGTGGTTCCGCGCGGGCCGGTCACGTGCGTGAGCTTATCCCCGCCGTACTGACGATTCACTTCAGCATCGCCATAAGACCCGCCGCGCAGCGTGCCCGAGGTGCGATGTGAGCCCAACACATACTCGTGCGGGCCCGACGTTTCGTCCACATCGCTCAGATAGACAAACAGCTTGAAGAAGCGCCAGTCATCCGGATCACGATGGAATTTCTGCACGACATCGGGCGTGCCGATCGCCGAGGGAAAGGACCAGTGAATTCCGATGCTCGAGATGGTGGGCGCGCAGCCTAGGTAGGCGCCGGCAAGTTCCAGTATCGCGGGAGAGTTGATCAGCTCTACCAGATGCGGGCAGGCCATGATGGTTTCCAACGGATAGGACGCTCGTGTCGCATCCGCCGGGGGCCGCTCAGCCGAGAAGCGCTGGTCGCGCGTACCGATGACCAGCTCGTCTTTCAGAAAGGCGAGCACGTCGTCGATCTGGGAAGGCGACAGCACCGGGTTGAGTGTTGTGCAGCCATCCGCCGCCAGTCTTTTGGCAGCACCAAACATTTCTTCATGGGCGGAGCTCGTCGCAGGCCGGCCTCTGCGCAAGCTGACATACGCTGCGATAACTCTTGCGAGCATTCGCCGGGTCAGCTCGTGGGGGATGGCGCGCATGACGCCATAACGAAGGAGATGCAGGGGCTGGAAGCCCGGTCCGGGTAGCAGTCTGGCGCGCCCTATCATGAGCTGTGTTTCTTCTTTATGGAGCTTGCGAGCGAAGCGGCGTTGTCGTGCAACGCTGCTGTTGTTTTGTTCTGAACCGCACTCTAGCTGTGACGCTGGAGTTTTCCAAACATTTCGTGGCGCAAGTTACAAAAGATAGTGGCGCGGCTTGTAAGAACGTCGTTATGACAAACCGGATGTTGTATCTAGTCCGAATCAACGGCGGCAGGCACCCTGAAAATAGCCCTGCTGCATGGCGGTAGAAATAAATCAATAGGGGCAGTTACGCGATATCAGCGGGGAATTTACCTGCGCCCCATAGACAAGCTGTCATATTGCACGTGTAAGATGTGCACAAACAGATAACAGAATGCAGGACTGCGTGGGATCGCCAGTCTCCGCTGGTGGGCGCGTGAACTGCATCGCAGGCGACAAGAATGAAAACGGTTGTGGCACCCCGGGTTTTATTCCTGGGCGATCACTTCGGCTACCCAAATGGTGTAGCCCACGGGGTCACGGTTTATTACCTCAACGTGTTGCCGGCGCTCGTGGCGGCAGGTGTGGAGGTCAGCGCCTGTTTCCTGCGCGAGCCCCATCCCATTGCGGAGCAGTTGCGCCCCGCGGGCATCGATCCGACGTTCCTGTCCGCTCATCCGGCCAACCCGATGGTGCTGTCACGCGTTGCGCAGCTGGTTCGGGATGGCGGCTGCCAGATCATTCATGCCACGGGCCTGAAGGCGTCCCTCGTCGGCCGTGTAGTGGCTCGAATGACGGGGGCACAAGCGATCATTCACGTCCACGATCTCATCTATCCGCGACGTGGTGTCGGGGCCTTGCATCGTGCCGTTGCGCGGAAACAGGACTTCTCATTATGCGTGTCCCGCGCCGCGCAGCAGGTTGCAGAATCCGGTTATCGCGTCCGTCCGGATCGCATGCGGGTACTTCACAACGGCATCCGGCTCGATCGCATCAGGAATCTGCCTGCCGATACCGGCGCGCGCATGCGTCAGTCGTTAGGTGTGCCGTGGGGCGTGCCTGTACTCGCCATGGTCGGGCGGATGTATCCAATCAAAGGCCACCGCGCAATGATGCAGATGATGCCCGCCATCGCTGCCGCATGCCCGGATGCTCATCTCCTGCTCGCTGGCGACGGGCCGGAACGCACTGTGTGTGAACGCATGGTTCGTGACGCCGGGCTTACCAACAACGTCCATTTCCTCGGGCACCGGCATGACGTGCCGGAGCTGCTGGCCGCTTCCGATCTGGTTTTGATGCCGTCTTTATCTGAAGGGCTGGGTCTTGCGGCGGTCGAAGCGATGGCGGCGGGCAAGCCGGTGGTCGCGTTCGATTCAGGCGGCCTGCGGGACGTGGTTCTTCATGGCAACACAGGCAGGCTCGTGCCGCTGGGCGACCAGGCGGCGTTTGTTCGATCCGTGTTGCTGCTGCTACAGAATGGGGAGCAACGTCAGATTTACGGGCAGCGTGCCATTCAGTCCGCCGACCGGTTCAGCCTCGATCGCCACATCGATGCTCTGTTGGACTGTTACATGGATCTTGCGCCTGGCGCCTATTCCCTGACGCCGCATGTGGCACACAGCTGAAGGATGACGATGAGTGTCGTGAAGTCGATCCAGGCGGCCTGGAGAAAGAACGCGTCGGATATTTCCGGGCTATGGGATGGATCGTTTCCTGATTTTGTCACCGCCCTGCGGCCGAAGGAGATTCTGGCGGGCGTGCCGGTGTTCTGCTATCACGTGGTCGAGGAGCGGCGGCTGCGGGGGGATCTGCGGTTTCTCAGGACGAACGGATATCACACGCTTTCAGGTGACGAGTTTCTCGCTCATCTGAAGGGCGAGCGGGCCATTCCGCCGCGCTCGGTGTTGCTTACATTTGATGACGGACCGCGCAACTTCTACGACGTCGCGTTTCCGTTGTTGCGCGGGTTTCACGCGCGGGCCATTCATTTCATCGCGCCGGGGCTTCATGCGGAGCGCGGAGCGAAAGATATGGCGCTGAGCGAGCGGCCGATGAACTGGGATGAGCTGCGCGAGATTCATGCGAGCGGGCTCGTGCAGTTTCAGTCGCACACGTATGAGAGCCGCTATGTGCCTCGGTGGCCGGACATCGCCGTGCTGGCCGGCTGTCTGTATGAGATCGAGGAGAGCAGGCGGGCTCGGCCACTCGACCTGCGGCAGGATCTGCTGAAGGCGCGTGAGACGATCGAAGCGCAGCTTCCTGGCGCGACGGCGAATCATCTGAGTTTTCCGATGTATGTCGGCACGCCGGCGGCGGTTGAGCTGGCGCGGTCTCTGGATATTCAGGCGTGTTACTGGGGGCAGATTCCGCGGAGGGCTTTGAATCGCGCCGGGGATTCGCCTTATTTTATAAGTCGGATCAGCGATGAATATTTGCGCCGCCTCCCCGGCGAGGGCCGCAGCAGCATCGCGGATATGGTGAAGGAGCGCGCGCATCGCATCCGCCTCGCGCGCGAATGGCGGCGGCGGTATGGCGCCGGCCCGGCGCCGGCTCAACAACAGGCTAGCGGCTGATTGCCCGGCGCTGAATGGCAATCTGTGATCGGTGGGTTCATTGTTCGTCGCTGACGGCTGACGGCTGACGGCTGACGGCTGACGGCTGACGGCTAAGGTCTGACGGCGCTAGGTCAGCGCGTTAATGCCGGCCGCCATCGGCACATTAGCGTTTGGCTTGGCGTGTGCAGTATCGAGCGGGCACCCCGGGAGGAGGGCGTTTCCCTAGTACAAGTCGATGCGAAAGTGCAGCGCCACCGTGCTTTCCGCATGGCCGGGGCAATGGCCAACACGTTCGATGAGTCTGCCGCCGTTCGCAAGGATCACGCGTTGCGAAGCGACGTTGGCGACCTCTGTGTAAAGGTCCACGTATTGCAGGCCGACGAGCCGAGCCTGCGGCAACATCTGTAGTAACGCCTGCTTGGCGTAGCCACGATTCTGCTTCCACGCGACCACGGAATAGCCGATGTGCCCTGGGCAATACGTCGGCAGCTCCGACGTGCCAGGTTGCCATCGAAAGCTCAGGCTGCCGCAAAACTCGCCATCCCAAAGCCAGCGACGAAAGCCAGGGAGCCGCGGCGCGAGCGTGCCGTCCGGCAGCTGAATCGGACTGCCGCGCGCCTGCGGATCATCCTGGCTTTCCACGAACTGCAGCGGCGCTCGGCAGATGTGTTCCATCTCCTCCGCCGCCGCAGCTTGCGGCCGTACCGTGTCAGGCGACCAGCCGCGCTGGAGCGCATCCACATATGCGGGGAGGTACTCGACAGCAGGCTTGAGCAGAATGAGCGGCATGAGGGTCGCGCCAGTGTTGGCCGGCGACATTGCCACTCCCGAAGTCGGCGGGCAATGCGGCCTCCGCCGTAGTGGCGACGATTCGCCGACCATGCTTAGCGGCAATTTCCGGTCACCGCGGCGCATTCCCTGCCGTGTGAAACTAACCGCGTTCTCAGCGCTTTAACTGCTCTCATAATAATCAAGGGCTATGCCATGCCACACGCTACGGCAACGCGCTCATCGCCCGGTTCGCAGGGCCTGTTCAGACGGCTGCTGCGCGAGAACGGTCTTTCATTGACGATGTTGACCATCTTCGCGCTGTGCATGGTCGGCCAGATTTCCTCGGGTCATCAAGTATTCAACGATGAGCTGAGCTCGCAGGGCGCCGCCGAGGTTTCGCTTGCCGCGTACCTCGCATCCGGCCACTTTCTCGAAGCCACCGCCGAGAACTGGGAAAGCGAATTCCTGCAGATGGCCGGCTACGTGCTCTTCACGTCGTTTCTGTTCCAACGGGGCTCGGCGGAGTCCAAGAGCCTGCATGATAAGGAGGCTGTGGATCGCGACCCGCGACTCGCCGCACGCAAGAAAAACGTTCCCTGGCCGGTGCGTCGTGGTGGCTGGGTTCTTAAGATATATGAGTACTCGCTGACGATCGCGTTGCTCCTGCTGTTTGCGATCAGTTTCTTCCTGCATGCCGTAGGAGGTGTCAGGGAATACAATCTGGAGCAGGTTCAGCAGGGCGCGGCCGCCCTGACGCTGTCGCAATTCTTCGGCACGTCGGCGTTCTGGTTCCAGTCTTTTCAGAACTGGCAGAGCGAGTTCTTCTCTCTCGTGGTGATGTCGTTACTCAGCATTTTCCTGCGCCAACGCGGCTCGCCGGAATCCAAGCCCGTGGATGCGCCTCACGACCAGACCGGCTCGGAGTGACCCCGTTCGCGTCATGAGGAACATTCCTTGCGAAGCGCTATGCATTGCGTACAACTGGAGAACAACATGTTCCTGCACTTGAGGTCGATCAGCAAGACAGCCGCCGCCGTCGCGGTGTTAGGTTTCGCGCTCGCGAGCGGAGTAAGCGCTCAGACCGATAATACCCACGCTCTGGACAAGCCGAGCGGCCCGGTGCCCGGGCCTATCGCGGCATCCACATTTGTAGAGAAGGCTGGGAAGGACGGTCTCGCGGAAGTCGCGGCGGGCAAGTTGGCCGCATCCAGTGCCAGCAGCGCCGAAGTGCGCGCCTTCGGCCAGCGCATGGTGACGGATCACTCCAAAGCCAACGCGGAGCTGAAGGAAATCGCGACCGTTCATAAGATCGCCGTGCCGGCATCCATGGGCCCTGACAAACAGGCGATGCTGGATGAGCTGAAAGGCAAGAAGGGCGCGGAGTTCGACAAGGCTTATCTGCAGCACATGTCGCAGGCGCATGACGATGCAGTCACGTTGTTTACGCAAACGGCAGGGGGCAATGAGGTGCCGCCGGATCTGAAAGCGTTCGCCAACAAGACGCTGCCGGTGTTGCGCAGTCATCAGGATGAAGTGAAGAAGCTGAACGCCAAGCATATGTAAGCCGCGTACGGAGAGCCGCGCCGCCGTTCGACTGCGGGCGGCGTGGCGCTTCCGCGCGGGTGTTCCGTCGCGCCCGACGGCGCTAAGATGGGGGTGATGACGGACCAGGACGCCAACATCCCCACGGGTCTCCCTCCCACCTCGTGGGATACAGAGCTCCCGCCAGCCGTACGCATTCTCGCCGATCAGCTCGTCCCCCTGTTTTACGACGATCTGAAGCGTCTCGCGCATCGGGAGCGCATGCGGGTTGGGGCAAGCGTCACCATGCAGACCACAGTGCTGGTGAACGAGGCGTACCTCCGCCTGCGACGAAGCTCCACCTGGAACGATGACATGCACTTTCTCCGCGCCGCTGCGCTGGCCATGCGCCATGCGCTGATCAACTACGCGGAGGCGCGGCGTTCAGTGAAGCGGGGCGAGGGCGCGCCGCACCTCCCGCTCACGGCCGCTGAAGATTTATCCATCGGGAGCGACGAAACGTTGTTGGCGTTGAATGAAGCGCTGGTCCGCCTGGCCCAACGCTCCCCCCGGCTTGCGCGTGTGGTGGAGTGCCGATACTTCGGCGGCTATGACGAGCAGGCGACGGCGAAAGCGCTCGAACTCTCGGAGCGAACGGTGAGACGCGACTGGGCGCTGGCCCGCGCCTGGCTCCATCGGGAATTGCAAGAGAAGTGAGACGTTGGCATCCCAGCCTTCAAGTCTTCGATGCCGCCCGGGCCCTTACCGTCAGCGGATGTGACGCGCCCAGCTGCGCTTCCAACACGGGTACCGCCTTACTTAATAACGCCGCGCCTCCCGCGGAATCTCCGGTGGCGGTCAACGCCTCGCCGAGCCGCTCCCGCGCTTCCGCCAGCTCCCAGCTCTGATTCCATAGCAACTTCTCGCGCAGCTGCACCGCCTCGGTGAAGAAAGGCACCGCCGCCTTTGCCTGTTGACGCGCCAACATCGCATCGCCTTGCGCGACTAACGTCTGTGCCAACGTCAGGATTCCGGGCGCCCCCTGCTTGCGCAAGGTCTTCTGCAGATCTTCCAGCTCCGCATCAACCAGCGCGGCGTCACCATTCCCCATCGAGATCCGCGCCAGCGCCAATCTCGTACGCAATACGACCGCGTGTGCATCGCCGAGCTGTTGGCGGGCGAGCGTGAGATTCTCCTGCAGAGTCGCCCGCGCATTCTGGTTATCTCCCGCCGCAGCCTGCGCCTCGCCCAGAAACAGCCGATTTGCCACCGCCACCGGGCTGGCAGGTCCGGCGAATTCAGCAGCCATTCCCACTGCAGTCTGCAGGACTTCCTGTGCTTCCTTATGTTGCCGTCGCAGACTCAGTAGCGAGCCGTAGTAGCCCATCGCCGCAGACACCGCGGCGGAATTTCCGGATGACGCGCGCTGCCGCTCGAACGAATCCCGGAGCAACTTTTCTGCCTCGGCGATACGTCCCAGCCGATGGGCGAGATTGCCCGTATTCGCGAGCATGATCAGTGCGTCGAGATCTTCCGCCCGACCCAAAACATGATGGATGGCAATCGCCTTCCGATAGGCTTCCAGCGATTCGTCCAGCCTGTTCGCCGTGCTGTAGGAAATCGCGAGTGAGTTGTAGAGGCTCGCGGTTTCGGAGTGGTTGTGGCCCGACAGCGCTGTGCGTGCCTTCAGCGCATTTTCATAAGTCAGGATCGAGCCGTCGATATCACCCTGCGCCCGCTGCAGACGGCCGTAAATCGCGAGCCCCTCCAGTCTTTGCGCCGCGTAGCGCCGCGGAGCCTTGTCCCAAAACAACATCGCGGGCGCGAGAAGTTCTGCGGCGCGTGGCACATGTCCACGTGAAAGCTCTGCCTCCGCGAGTTTCTGGCGGGCGAGGGCGACCGCTTCAGGATCGGCCTCGGGTCCTGCCTGCGCGAGAAACCCTTCGAGCAGGGGCGCGCGCCCTTCAGGGTCTTCCAGCGCGGCGTAAAGATCCGCGAGCGTCTCGACTACCTTGCCTGCAAGATAAGGATCATCCCGATACTCGTGAAGCACGCGCTGCGCGCTGCGATCGAGCATGGCTTTCGCGGTAGTGGGTCCGCCCGTGCCCTGCTCGGCAACGGATGCACGAAACATTCGCGTGAGGTAATAACGCACGGCTTCTTCCCGAGTCGCCGCGCGCCTGGCGATATCCCGTTCAAGCGCGATTCGATGTGCCTGCCACGACACGACAACCAGGGCGGCGGCTAGCGCCAACACCACAGACACCACTCCCGCGACGCTCCAACGATGGCGTCTGAGGAATCGTCCCAACACATAGAGCTTCGCGCCTTCGCGTGCCGTCACCGGTTCGGCGTGGAGATAATGCTGAATATCGGCGTCCAGCGCCGTCACGCTGTCGTAACGATGTTCGGGCTCTTTGCGCAGGCACTTGGCCACGATCGCATCGAGGTCTCCTTCGAGGAGCGCGGCGGACACGGGCGCCCCGTCGAGATGCTTTCGGGCGACTCCGCTCACTGCAGGTGGCGTTGTATCCAGCAGTGTACGGACGGCTTTGGCGATCGGAAGATCCGCGCTTCGCCACGGGCGTTGATTCGTAAGAAGTTCGAACAGCACCACACCCAAAGCATAGATGTCAGTCGCTGTGGTGATCGGCTGTCCTGTGAGCTGTTCTGGCGCGGCATAGTCTGGGGTGAGGGGCGCGGAAGTATGATCTGACATGCTGCCCGCAAGCGTGTCGAGCAGCTTCGCCACCCCGAAATCCAGCAGTTTCACGCGTCCATCGGCGGATACGAGAATGTTGCCCGGCTTCAAATCCCGATGGACGATCAACGCGCGATGCGCATAGGAAACCACCTCGCATACCCGGCTGAACAACTTCAGACGCTGCGTGAGATCGAGTTTCTCAGATGCGCAATATTCCGTGAGCGGAATGCCGTCCGCGTATTCCATGACGGTGTAGGGGCGTCCATCCGCATGCACTCCGCCGTCGAGCAGGCGCGCAAGGCCGGGATGCTCGAGCCGCGCGAGGATTTCCCGCTCGCCCTGAAAGCGCACGGATTCGCCCATTGCCGCATGCCGCAGCAACTTGATCGCCACCTTCTGCTGGAACGCGCCGTCGGCCCGTGACGCCGCATAGACTTCGCCAGCGCCGCCTCGACCGATGAGGTGCAGGATTTCCCACGGACCCAGGCGTGTGCCCGGCGGCAACTCTCCGCCCTGTGGTTGCGCATCTTCTGCGGACCAGGACGGCGGATGGTCCAGCGGGCCGGTGTCGTTTTCATGGGCAGCGATGAGCGAGCTGATTTCTTCGCGGAGTGCCGGCTGATTGGCGCAGGCGCGATCCAGGAACGCTGCGCGTTCCGCGGGGGGCAGTGTGATGGCTTCGCCAAACAGGGCTTCGACCCGATCCCAATGTTGCTGGCTCATGCTCTGGTGCTACGAGGGGGCGTGGCGGCGAAGAATACTGGATTCGACCGCGACGCGGCGTGCTTCTCGATTCAAGCCTGCATAAAATCCCCGCCGATCATAATAATAAGAAGGATCGTTCTACTTCCCCCGAAGCGCGGTGGCGTATTGACTTGTGCGCTCCGCGCTATTTTTTTTCCTGCTCCGGCTGCCGACGAGGCGAGCGGAACCGTGAAAGACCACGGTCCCGCTGTTGGCATCTGCCACGCGAAGGCCCGTTCTGTTACTGGATGGCGATCGTTGTTGTCGGTGCACAAACTGGCACGCTGCCGCCGATGTTGTTGGCTTTGCGATTATTCATCGCGGAAATCAGCGTGCCGCCGCCGCATCCGAAGCCGGTGAGATTGTTATAGAAATCGGTGTTCGAGATACGGATCACCGAGTTGGTCTGCGCCTGGGCCGCTACGTTGTTCCCCGTCAGCATGCTGCCTTCAAGGTCGATCGCTGCGCCGAGCTGAGCGTACACACCGAATCCGGAGTTGTGCGAAATGACGGAGTCGATGACATCCACCGTGCCGGCCCCCGCGTCGATTCCTGTTGTCGTGGCCTGTATGGAAACGTCTGAGAGCGCAGCATTCACATTGCCTGACGTGATCTTGATTCCCGTCGCGCCGCCGGTAAATGTGCTGTTTCTCACGAGCAGATTTCCGGTGCCGCTGTGGGCGACCTCGATGCCGGCGAGGGTGGTCCCTGACACCCGCACACTGTCGACGACGAGCTGGGCCCCTGCGAGAAAGCGAATTCCGTTGAGACCGGTGCCGGTGCCGTTGATCGATATGTTGCGCAGGACCACGATGTCAGTCGTCAGGGCGGTGTTGACGATAATGCCATTGGTGCCCGAGCTCGTGATGCCGGCGGTATTGCCGTCACCGTTGAGGGTGATGGATTTGGTAATCGTCACGGCGCCATAGCCGCCTGGATCCAGCACGGTGATTTCGCCTTTGGCCGCGGTCTTCGAGATGGCGCCGGCGAAAGTTTTGCATGGAGCAGTGCGGCTGCACGGATTGACGTCGTCGCCGACCCCGGAGACCCAGGTTCGTGAGGCTTGAGCGTGTGAGAGCGAAGCTGCGGTAATCGAGAAGAGCAGCGCACCCAGCGCCATGAGATGTGTTCGACGCATGACAGGTCTCCTACATAGATGTTTGTTTCCGCGCGAGAGTACAGGAGTTATTAGGATGCCTTGAGGTCGATCGCGTGATCGCGATGCGGAGTTCACATGCAGGCAGCAGAGAGATTGTCAGAATGCGGTGCGAGAGAATGAGTCAGTGCGGCGTGGCGTTACCGTTCCGGCCACTTCCAGAGGGGCTCTTCCAGCATTCCCCAGGATCCGATGACCGATTCGCCGAGCGACTTGTCGAGCTCGAGGGAATTGCATTCCGCATCTTCCTCGAGTGTGGCGACCAGTCGGCTTGCATGCGACACGACCCAGACCTGCGTGTTGAGCGCGGCGCGTGAGATGAGTCGTCCCAGGGCGGGCAGCAGATCGGGATGCAGGCTTGTCTCCGGTTCGTTGAGAACCATGAGTGGCGGCGGGCGCGGCGTCATCAGCGCTGCGGCCCAGAGCAAATATCTGAGCGTGCCGTCGGAGAGTTCTGCTGCGGAGAGCGGTCTTAGAAGACCCGGCTGGGTAAATTCGAGCTTGAGCCGACCATCAACGCCGGCACTGCGGATCCTGGCTCCGGGAAACGCGTCGTCGATGGCCGCATCCAGCGCGGGTTTGTCGCCAATCTCCCGAATGGTTTCCAGCGCCGCGACGAGATCTCGGCCATCGGCGGAGAGAACAGGCGTGCGTGTGGCGACGACAGGTTGACGTGCCGGGGCCTCCGCATCGGCGCGGAAGTGATCATAAAATCGCCATGATCTTACAGTGTCTCTAACGCGCGTGATCTCGGGCGCGCGCTGCGGATCGCTCAACTCCGAGAGCATGCTGTCGAAACTCTGCAGCCCGCTGCTGAGTGTCAGCCATTCGCCGGCGTCGTCCCGCAGACGTACAAAGGCGTTGCGCCGGTCTACCAACACGCCACTGGGGCGGTACGAAGGCGCGGCGAATATGCATTCGCGCTTGATCTCGGGGTCGCGAGAGAATGCCGACGAGGAGGCGGGTGGTGGCAATCCGACGTCGATGCTGTAGCCGATGGTGTCGTCGCAGAATCCGAGTCGCAGATTGACTGGCTCGCGTCGTGGGCCGCCCTGAACGGGCACGGCGCCTGACTTCATGCCTCGGGAGAAACTTTCCGGACCGGCCCACAGCGTTGACTCGAAGCCGCCTTCGCGCGCGAGTGTGCCGATGATTCCACCGCGCGCGGTATCCGCGAGCAGGCGCAAAGATCGATACAGATTCGATTTACCCGACCCGTTTGCGCCCGTGACGACATTCAGTCGCCCGAGCGGCAGCTTCATCTGCCGGATCGAGCGGTAGTTCGCGATGGCGAGCGTGGTGAGCATGGTGATTTATACCCAACGCCGCGGCGTGAGCGCCAGCCTGCTGGCGAGACAGCCTCATTTGGACGCCGACTTCGCGGTATGCCTGTAAGGCCACGTCGTATTTCCCTTCCAGGTCATCCGGGAATCCACGGCCCGCCAGGGCCCGCACACGCAGGTTTACCAGCCGTGGAATCTTTTTGACCCCGGGGCTGCGTCGTCCGCGATTTTGTCGAGCGCCTCCAGCGAGCCGGATCAGCGCGGCACTCTCATCAGTTGAAGCCTGACTTAAGTTGCGGGGTTATCCCTCTTTATCAACGCAGCCAGTCTAAGTAACGTATACCAATCATCGCGACTGACAGTAAGGTGGTCGGCCGCGCAGTTCTCTCTTAGACGCTCGATGTTAGTGGAGCTCACTACCGGGACTATGTTGGCGGGGTGCCGCAATAGCCACGCTAATGCGAGCGTTGCAGGCTTTGTGTTCTCTTTTTGTGCGATGTCAGCGAGCCCTTGCGACAATTCCCTTATCTGAGGTGAAGCCTCCGTCGGCGGGTTTAGAAGTCCTCCACGCAAAGGCGAGTATGCTTGTATTTGAATGTCGTGAGTACGGCAGTAGTCAAGCGTTCCTGTCACTCCTGGCCAGTGGCAGTGATCCGTCAGATCAGTATTCATAAACCATGTATTAGAAAACCCCTCGAGGATTAGGCCGCAGATTCCCAGGCTGAGGCGGACTTGATTAATAACAATGGGCTGATCGAGAAACTTCTTCAGCAAATCAATCTGGCCGGGAGTGTGATTGCTGACGCCGAAGTATCGAACCTTGCCGCTGCGCTTCAACTCGTCAAACGCTTTCGCGACTTCCTCCGGTTCTACTAGAGCGTCGGACCAATGCAGTAGAAGGACATCCAGGCGGTCGGTGCCAAGACGACTCAGACTCCCCTCAACGGAATTGATAAGGTGCTGGTAACTGCAGTTGAACTGCAGTTGATATGGTCCATCAGGCGTTGAAAAATCCATGCCGCTTTTTGTTTGAAGTACGACTTTGTTCCGAAGCCCCGGAGATTGTCTGAGTATTTCCCCGAGTGCCCGTTCTGACCTGCCGAAGCCATACGTGTCTGCCTGGTCAAATAGTGTGATTCCACTGTCGTATGCGCAGTGTATAGAGCGCGAGGCCTTGGCGAGAGCGTCGGCGGCGTAAGATTTGGCGTCCCAGCCTAGCAAGTTTGCGCAGCCGTAGGCGATACGTGAGACGGCCAGGTCCGTATTGGGGATCTTATAGTGCTTCATGGATGCTAACGGAGTATCGGTTGGTGTTCGAAACTGCCCGCCCTGAGCGCAATGATCAAGGCTGTTATGCGCAGTTCCGGATTGTCGTCTATAACTGTTTGAAACATATAAGAAACAATAGGATTTCTCGCTGAGTGACAGGCATTGAGAATCCAGATCGTGCCCCGTGACTATTGAGATACGCCTGGCCACGCGGGGCGAGCCAGGAAAATAAGACATCAGCGTAAAAAGCGATGCAGTGCTTCAGAAGACCTATGGTGGTTTTACGCGTTAAACGCTCCGTCTTCGAAGTCAGGATTTCGTTTTATCGATGCCCTTTGCTGAGGCGGCGGGCGCGTAGCCGGCGCGGCGCAGTGGAGGCGCTTCAGGTTAAGCGTGCTGTAAAGCAGTTATGCCGCAGCTTCCGAGTAACGGAGAACTGTATCGAAGGCGTCCTGCATTATGCGGGTGCTTACGGTGGCAAGTTCGCGCATGCCGCTATCAAATATTCACCTCGTAACTCAGGCAGCGCGTCGCGCAAGGTGCCCTAATCGATGAAGCAGCCGGTCTCTAGAGTGTTGTGCATTGTTATGCTCGGTGTTTATTCTGTTTATGTATCTGCTGCCTCAGCAGCCGCGCTTACATACTCCCGGCACTGCGCCAGTTGTCATGGAAAGGAATTGGAAGGGGCAGTGGGTCCGTCCCTAATTAAATCTGAATGGAGGGCCGTTGGGGCTCGAAAGAATCTGATCAAAACCATTCATGATGGCCGCCCTGCGTTGGGGATGCCGGCTTGGGGTGGCGCTCTCTCTGGCGAGGAGATCGAGGGTGTTGCTGACGAGATCCAGAGGGTTAATTCCAGGGTTGGCCAACTCAAGGTCGAGACGCGACCCCCTGGCATAGTCAAAGGCCAGCTCTACGATATTCGAGTCGAAGTGCTGGCTGACACGGATTATTTGAAGATTGCACCAAGCTCCATGGCATTCTTGCCGAACGGTGATCTGCTGTTAGCGGGTAGCACTGATTTGAATTTGCTTCGAAAGGGGGCTGGCAATGTCTCGCCGATTCCGGGTATAGGCGCGCCTCGTGTAACTTCGGTCGCGCTTCATCCGGACTATCACGACAATGGATGGATCTATCTGTCCTTAGGCTCCGATAGCAAATCGCCTTCCGGGCAATTGATTAGAGGGCGAATACGAAGCGGTCGCTGGGTAGATGGCGAAGTTTTGGGCCCATATGGCGGACCACGGATAGTATTTGATAATAAAGGCTTTCTCTATATTTCGGAGGGCGTGGTAGAGCAGGCCCACCAGGATGAGATTGAGGTTCAAGAGGTAGATTCGGTATGTCAGGATCTGACAAAGTCTGGGGGGAAGATTTTACGGTTGCGCGATGATGGAAGTATCCCTGATGACAATCCTTTCGTTGCTCAACCTGGTGCGCGCGGCGAGATTTGGACTTTTGGTCATCGTGACCCTGAAGGTCTGACGTTCGATGCAGTCACCCAGACGTTGTGGTCCACAGAACACGGACCTTGGGGTGGTGATGAGCTCAATCGAATCATGAAGGGCCGTAATTACGGGTATCCAATCGTTTCATCGGGACGGCATTATTCAGCTCTCTTGCCTTTTGCGCGTTACCACGAAGGAATTGACGATCCTGTGTTTCATTGGACGCCGTCAATTGGCGTCAGTAACTTGGTTGTATATAGAGGGGCGGCTTTCCCGAAATGGGAAGGAAACCTTCTCGTAACATCGCTGGGGTCACCGCGAGTTGGCCGCACTCTCTATCGGTTTAATCTGGTGGACGGGCAAGCGGTGTTGTTTTCCTTGGCCCGGGATAGTTCAGGACGTGCTCTCAAGGACAGCAGCGGCCAGCCCATGCCGCCGACCAGGCGTTATGAAGAGCTTCTCCCGGGAATTGGTCGGATCCGAGATATAAGTGTTAGTTCCGAGGGGTATGTCTATCTGCTCCTTGAGCGTCCTGGAAAGGTTGTCCGGATAGTGCCTGTTTCGCCAGCGACCACTACTTTGCCAGCGTTTGATTTTCTGCTGCCGTAGCCAGAAGCATGAGGTCGATCGAAGATGCGGCGTGTCGGATCGAGGCGCTGGCATTTCGAGTACGGAGCTTGCTCATCTCCTGAGGCCTGGTCGCGGGGCGAATCGACCAGGACTGATCAGGCACCCTATTTTAATGGCTACTTGATCAGGACTCTTCGCGCTCGATCGAACGGATCTTCCCTTCCTTGATGGTCACGATCACTGCGGCGGCCTGCGTGCCGCGATCGTAGGTCCAGTATTCGGTAATTGTAGTGCCGATTTTGTAGGTGCCTTGCGGTCCGGGAACGCGGACGTCAGATTCCTCACGTCGAACCGAGGCGGGCTCGCCGCATTTCTTCACCAGCTCTTCGACTGTTACAGAGGAATCGACCACCCAACGGCCGCAGCGAATGCTTTCGCCAGCGTGAGCACTCTGCACGGCCACAAGGGCGACGGCCGCGAGCAGCTTCTGGTACATGGATCAGCTCCTTTGATCGTTGTCAGTGTTGGTTGGATTAGGAGGGATCAACGCAGCAAAGATAACATCGCCAGCGCTGTTTCGGTATGAGGGGGCAAGGAGGGTTGGATTATGTAGGAAGCCGACGGATCATAGTGACCTTGGTCGCGGCCCACGTACCCGGATACCAGCCGGCTCGCGACTTTAAGGTTGTCAGCGCGAAGCGGCTTTGGCGGCATCAAAAATAAGATCGCGATGGAGATATTCGCGTTTGTGATTATCTCGATCGCCGCGGCGCCCTGCGTGCGATCCGGCGATACGCCGCACGATGGGCTAACGAACGCCAGCTGACTGCAGGGCGTTGGCAAGGGTTTCAGGCGGACGAGGGTGACGAGTTGCGTTGCCTGCCGACCGTGAGCCATGAGGCGACCGGTCGTGCCGATCGCCGGCTCGTTACGGCGATCTCTTAAATTGGTAGCGGGGGCAGGATTTGAACCTGCGACCTTCGGGTTATGAGCCCGACGAGCTGCCAGACTGCTCCACCCCGCACCAGAGGGGCGCGCATTCTACAAGCGCGCTTGCTGAATAAGCAACGCCAATCGTCATCAATCTTTGCCTCTCACCCGGCGCGAATCTTGCGAGCTGCCTGTCCAACGCATCTTCGGCCGCAATACGATGATTGGATTCAAACTTTCCCGCGCCCTCATCACGTGCGCTCTCGCGATCACGGCATCCGCCGGAACGGCTGCGCCTCCCAGGATTGTCCCTTATGGCCCCGAGCTCGAAGGTTTCGATTACCCCCATCCCGTCAAACGCTTCGCGCTGACCTCGCAGCGGCAATCGCTCTCCATGGCTTACATGGATATCGCCGCTCCCGCAGGTAGCGGCAAAGGTGTCGTGGTCCTGCTCCATGGAAAGAACTTCTGCGGAGCGACGTGGGCCGACACCATCGCCGCGCTTCACGACGCCGGCTGGCGCGTCGTCGTGCCCGACCAGATCGGCTTCTGCAAATCCTCGAAGCCTGCGAGCTATCAGTTCAGCTTTCATCAGCTCGCCGCGAATACGCGCGCTTTGCTGAGCTCCCTGAGCATCGACAACGCAATCGTTATCGGGCACTCGATGGGCGGCATGCTCGCCGTGCGCTATGCATTGATGTACCCGCAGGCGACTACCCGTCTGATGTTGGTCAATCCCCTGGGTCTCGAGGATTGGAAGGCCGATGGTGTCCCTTACAAAGCCATCGACGCGGCCTACGCCACCGAGCTCAACACCAGCTACGACACGATCAAGCAATACCAGCTGACCAACTACTACAGTGGGGCGTGGCAGCCGCGATACGACCGCTGGGTGGACATGTTAGCGGGGATGTATGCCGGCAAGGGCAGGGAACTCGTCGCCTGGAATCAGGCGCTGACCTCCGACATGCTTTACACGCAACCGGTTGTGTATGAATTCCAGCAGGTGCAGCCGCCGACTGTGCTCTTCATCGGCGGCCGCGATCGCACCGCGCCAGGTAAAGACGGGGCGCCGCCCGCGATCGCTGCCCGGCTGGGCAATTATCCAGAGCTTGGCCGCAGCGCCGCGAAGCTGATTCCGCACGCCACGATCGTCGAATTCCCGGATCTGGGTCATTCCCCGCAGGTGGAAGACCCTGAGGAATTTCACAAGGCGCTGTTGGCGAGCCTCGCAGCGAATCCGCCGTCTTGATGCGAGTGGCGGGAAGGGCGCCTGCGTCAGCAAGCTCCCGCTCGCCGAAAGTGCGAACATCACGGCGCGAACACGGCGAATTCCTTACTTCGCCGCCGCCGCTGCGGCCGCCGCCTGCGCGGCAATACGCTTCGCCTGCTGATACGCGCGCACAGTCGCCGGCCGTGCCGCGATGGTCTCGAACCACCGCTTCAGATGCGGGAAATCCTCGAGCTTCTGCAACTGCTTTTCATGCGGCACGACCCACGGATACGCCGCGATGTCCGCAATGGAATACTCCCCAGCGACGAACGGCCGATCCGCCAGCCGCTTGTTGAGCACGCCATACAGCCGCGCCGTCTCCTTTACGTAGCGATCGATCGCATAAGGCACCTTCTCCGGCGCGTACTGCACGAAGTGATGGTTCTGACCCGCCATCGGCCCCAGCCCCGCCATCTGCCAGAACAGCCACTGCATGACTTCCGTCCGTCCCCGTACATCAGCCGGCAGAAACTTCCCCGTCTTCTCCGCGAGATATAACAGGATCGCCCCCGACTCAAACACGGACACCGGCGCGCCACCATCCGCAGGCTCACGATCGACGATCGCCGGAATGCGATTGTTAGGCGCGACCGCGAGAAACTCCGGCTGGAACTGCTCCCCCTTGCCGATGTTGATGGGGATGATGCGATAGGGCAGCCCCGCCTCCTCGAGAAACAACGTGAGCTTGTGACCATTGGGCGTGGTCCAGTAATACAAGTCGATCATGCGCGCCTGCCTCGATCCGGAAGCCATGTATAGAACGATGCGCTGAGCTTACAGTACGGTCTTGCGCCGTCGAAGCGGGGTGGGACAGGGCTCGAAGGCTGAGCGGCACGGCTCGCCTTTCCCGCTGAAAAAGCACCCGGAAGCGTTGATTTCCCTCCCAATGTCGCAGTTCCGCGGGGGAGGGGGTGACCTTTCACAGTCAAGTCTGTACACTGCGACCCCACTGACGGAACCCGCGCGGTCAGCGTGCCGATCAGATCAAGTCTGTCCTACGACTCACTTCGAGTTTCTTTTATCCTCTCTCGCTTCTGACCGCCGCAGCGCTAGTCGCTTGCCGTGCGAGCTCACCAGAAGGTTCTTATTCTTAATGTCATTCGATGAATTCGGGCTCGTGCCCGAGCTTGTGCGCGCCATAGCCGAAAAAGGCTACACCGAGCCCACCCCCATTCAATCCCAGGCGATTCCCGCCGTCCTTTCCGGACGTGACGTGCTCGCCGGCGCCCAAACCGGCACTGGCAAGACAGCGGCTTTCGTTCTGCCCATTCTCCACTCCCTCTCGCAGGGTTCGAGTCTCGCGCCTCGCGCGTTGGTCCTCACGCCAACACGTGAGCTCGCTGCGCAGATCGCGGAGAACGCCCACGCCTACGGCAAATACATCAAGCTGCGCACCGTTGTCGTATACGGCGGCGTCGGCATCAATCCTCAGATGAGCGCTCTGCGCCACGGCTGCGACCTGCTCGTCGCAACGCCGGGCCGCCTGCTCGATCTGGTCGAACAGCGCGCTGTCGACCTGCGCAGTATCAAGGTCGTCGTGCTCGACGAAGCCGACCGCATGCTCGACATGGGCTTCATCCATGCGATCCGGCGCCTGCTGAAACTGGTACCGCAGCAGCGCCAGAATCTGATGTTCTCGGCCACGTACTCCGCGGAAATCCGCGAGCTCGCGAGCCGCATCCTGCGTGATCCCGTCGAAGTGGAAGTGGCCGCGCGTAACGCCACGGCCGATCGCGTGGAGCAGGTCGCTTACCGCGTGCCGCGCGACCAGAAGCGCAATCTGCTCGTCCACCTCATCAAACAGAACAACTGGCATCAGGTGCTGGTGTTCACCCGCACGAAGCACGGCGCGAACCGCCTCGCTGAACAGCTCGACTCGAGCGGCGTGCACTCGTTGGCCATTCACGGCAACAAGAGTCAGGCCGCGCGGACGCGTGCGCTCGCTGATTTCAAAGACAACAAGATCACTGCGTTGGTCGCCACGGAAGTGGCCGCACGCGGGCTCGACATCAAAGAGCTTCCGCACGTGGTGAATTACGACATGCCCGCTGTACCGGCGGACTACGTCCATCGCATCGGCCGCACAGCGCGTGCGGGTGCTACCGGGCATGCGGTGTCGTTGGTTTCTCCCGATGACGTGCCATTGCTTCGTGACGTCGAGCGCGTGTTGAAGCAGTCGATCCAGATCGCAGCCCTGCCTGAATTCGAAGCAGCGCCGACAGATCTCGGTCGCCCGCGCTCGCAGTTGCCAGATCGTCCTCCCTTCCAGCAGCGTGGTAACGGCGCAGGCCGTGGCGAACGCAGCGGTGGTCGAGGCAACAGTGGTGGCGGTGATCGCGCCAGCGGACGTGGCCGTCGCTCACCTGATAATCGCGGTGGCGATCGTGCTCCTGCCGCGGCTCGCGGCAATGAAGCGCCTCGCGCAGCCGATGGCGGAATCGACGGCAACAGACAGGGCGGCTCGCGTCCTGCTGGTGGCGGTGGATTCGGCAATGGTCGCGGTCGTTCTGGCGGTGGTCAGCGTAGTGGGGGTGAGCCCCGTCGTTACGGTGGTGGCCAGCGCTACGGCAATGCCCAGCCGCAATTTGCGGATGCAGAACATCGCACAGACCAGCAGCGTTACGCGCAGGCACTCCTGCATGGTGAAACGCCGCCTCCGCCGCGCTCAGAACAGCCGATTGGCGATGACAATCGCGGCAACGTATTGCAGCCTCACACCGGCGCACCTCGCCAGTACAATGATCGCAACGGCAACTCAGCTCGCCGTGGTGATGGTCAACGCTCGGGTGCGCCTCGCGGTGGTGATTCACGTCGTCAGGGTGGTGAACAACGCCCCGGCGGCAATCGCTCGCAGTTCAGCGGACCTCGCCAGGGCGGACAGCGCTCAGGCGGCGGCTACGGACAGCGCGATGGCAATCGCTCCGGCGAACGCGGCGGCCCACGCGGCCCATCGCGTTCGGGTGAAGGCCGAACAGACTTCCGGCAGAACGCCGGTAATGAACAGCGCGCGACTTCCGAGTCACGTGCGAATGGTGAAAGTGGAACTGGGACAACCGCACGCGGCGATTTCGCTCGCTTCAATTAAATCCCGGTAGACCTCACGGGCAGCCAGGCTTCACCGCCTGGCTGCTTTTTTTATGCCCGGCGTCTGGCTATAGCGAAAGCTCGCAGGGCGCCGTCAGCAACGCGTGCATCACGCGACGCTCCTTCTTCAGCTGCGAATCGGCTTCAGTGCGTTGGCGAGCTTCAACAGCTCATCGAGCAGTGGGGCGACCGAATCCTCAGTCATTTTCTCCGGCGTCAGCGTACCTTTCTCCTTATCGAGATAGTTCGTGAACGCAGGAATGACCACCGCCTCCAGCACCGGCACCATGCGTAACGCCACGGCGAACATCTTCGACATCTGGATCGATCGCATGCCGCCCGACACGCCGCCGTAGCCCACGAAGCCCACCGGTTTGTAAGCCCACTCGTTCACGAGATAGTTGAAGGCGTTGACGAGCGGAGCCGGCGTGCTGTGGTTGTACTCCGGCGTCACAAACACAAACGCATCCGCCCGCCTTACGATGGCGCTCCAGCGCTTCGTATGCTCGTGCGCGTACTTCTCCGCCTTCGGATGATGCGGCTCATCGAAAAGCGGCAGGTTGACCTCCGCGAGATCCACCAGCTCCGTTTCGAACTTGCCGTGACGGCCGGCCTGCTCATAAAACCAGCGCGCGACATGCGGCCCAAGACGGCCGGGCCGCGTGCTGACGCTCACAATCTGCAAAAGAGGCATGTTATTTCCTTCAGGCGGATTTCTTACTGACGTGCAGCGCAGCGCTGCCTGCGGCACGCTCGGCGCGCGATTTACCACCCGCCCTGGCGATGAGCTGCATCACCTCCAACAGCATGGATTCCATCATCGAACGCGCCCGCGCGCCATCGCCCTGACGGATGGCATCGAAGATTTGTCGATGAAGATCGACATCGGCGAGCGGCACACCCTTCACCTGATTGGTCAGCCGGATCGATATGCGCAGCGCGCTGCCGATGAGTTCCTCCAGCTGGGAGAAAAACCGGTTACGGCTCGCGCGTAGCACAGCAACGTGGAAGGCAATATCTGAGGCCAGCGGATCGTCGTCACCTTGAGCTGCAGCTTCCATGCGGCGGATCGCGTCCTGAATCGGCGCCAGCGTTTCGGGCGTATGGCTTTGCGCCGCAATCCACGCGGACATCGGCTCGATGGCGAGGCGCACTTCGGTGAAATCCGCCAGCAGCGAGAGGGAAAATTTACGATCGAGCAGCCAGCGCAGCACATCCGGGTCGAGCAGATTCCACTGGTCTTCGGCTTCCACCCACGTGCCCTGGCGCGGACGTGCGCTGAGCAGGCCCTTCGCCGTCAGCATCTTCACCGCTTCACGCAGCACGCTGCGGCTCGCTCCGAATTGTTTGCAGAGCTCGGCTTCGATGGGAAACGTGTTGGTCTTGGAGTAAGTGCCGGTCACGATGGCCTGACCCAGCTGCTCGACGATGGCGTAAGTCAGGTTACGGGCGATGGGTTTGCGCATACTGTTGTTCGTTTAACAGATCGCCTGACGATCGTGATGCCGGCTTCACCCAAGCCTACCACCGCGCCGTAGCCCGGGCGCGGTTCCGAGCCTTTCAGCTCATGGTTTTAAGAAAGCACCGACCATCGCCGCCCCCTGACGCCCGACCAGATCCGCAGCCTGGCCCGGACGATATAACTCGGACCCCACACCAACTCCGTCGATGCCAGCCTGTACCCAATGCGGAATGGTCTCCGTATTGATGCCGCCGACGGCAAACACGCGCACGTGCTTCGGCAACACCGCCCGCAGTGCCTTGAGATGGCTCGTTCCGTAAGTCGAGGCGGGAAAGAGTTTGAGGTAACGCGCGCCGGCATCAATGGCCGTAAAAGCTTCGCTCGCGGTGGCGAAGCCGGGAATCACTGTCAACCCGAGATCGACGGCACGGCGGATAACACGCGCATCGGTGTTGGGCGAGAGGATCATCTCGCCGCCGGCGGCTTTCACCTGATCCACCTGTTCCGGCTGCAGCACAGTGCCCGCGCCCGAGAGACACGTGTCGCCGAACGCTTCGCTGAGCAATCTGATGCTGGTCAGAGGATCCGGTGAGTTGAGCGGCACCTCGATGCCGCGCACGCCATTCGCGATGAGCGCGCCGGCGATGGCGACGACTTCGTCAGGCTTGATGCCGCGGAGAATCGCGATGACCGGGGGAACGTCAGCTTGCCACGCCATGAGACACCTCGCTGCGCCGGGCCACATCGCCCAGCGCGCATAAACCTTGAACCGTTGCGTCGGTCGCGTCCACAGCATGGCTTTGAATGCCATGGGCGGCGAGGGCGACCCGATACAACTCGGTGAGCTGCGGTGCGCCGATCACGGGAACGACGTGTCCCGCACCGAGCGCGCCATCGAACAGGGAAAGCGCGCCGCGCACGTCCTGCCCGATGATGAGGCCTGACAGAAAGGCCAGCGCTTCATCGGGAGTCATGTCAGTCAGAAGCTGCCGGCTGCGCGTTTCGAATAACACGTGCGACAAGGTCGCCTCGACGAGCGTGCGGGCGCGCTCGAGACCGAACTCGAACGCTTCGGGGTTGTCACTCAGCGCGTTGCCGCTCGCACGCTGTCTGCCCGCGCGAGCGAGCGTGCTGTGATCTCTCAGCAGCGCATACAGCTCACCTGACAAACTCGTGTGAAAAGCGTCGATGTATCCATCGCGAACCCGCACCCACTTCGTATGGGTGCCGGGCAGAACCAACACGCGGGAGCCTGCGCCGGCAAGCGTGGGGTCGAGCGCCATCGCGCCGATGATCTGCGTCTCCTCGCCGCGCATGACATCCGGCGCGCCGAACGAATTGATGCAGCTCATGCCGGGCACGATGCGGATGTCGTGGCCGTTCGAATCGAAGCGAAGTATTGCGTCGATGAGGCGACTGGCGTCGGCCGAGCAGGCGGCGTACGGCGCCTCGCGCCATCCATTACGTGAGCCGACCATTCCCGCGAGCCACACCGGCAGCGCGCCATGAGCGGCGATCCAGGGTGCGATGCCTTCGAACAACACGGTCTCAGGGGAAGTCTGCAGCGCGCCGATGCCGGGGCCATCGCGTTGCTCGAGTGTTTCGCGGCCGCGGCACAGGTATAAACGCAAATGACTGGTGCCCCAGTCACCCGCGACGAAGAGCGGGGACGCGTGCGGCATCGTTTGACTTATGGCCTCATTGCTTGCAATTCCCGAAGGCCCGTTTTATATCATAAATCACAAATAAGGACGCGCCCGCCGCGGCGCTCATCGAGGCACCAGATGCAAATGTGTTGTGGCGTTGAATCGCCGTTGAGGTCGCTCGCGCCATGAAGCTCGCTCCTGTCGACATGCTGATCATGGCGCTGTATTTCGCGTTCGTGCTCGGCATCGGATATGCGCTCAAGCGCTACATGAAGACGAGCACGGACTACTTTCTCTCCGGCCGCTCGATCCCGGCGTGGATCGCGGGGCTCGCGTTTCTTTCCGCGAATCTGGGGGCGCAGGAAGTCATCGGCATGGCGGCGTCGGGCGCCAAGTATGGGCTCGCGACGAGCCATTTCTACTGGATCGGCGCGATCCCGGCGATGGTGTTCCTCGGCGTATTCATGATGCCGTTCTATTACGGCTCGCGGGCGCGCTCGGTACCGGAGTATCTCAAGCTGCGGTTCGACGAGAAGACGCGCGGCTTCAACGCCATTTCCTTCGCGGCGATGACGGTGTTCTCGTCCGGCATCTCGATGTATGCGATGGGTTTGCTGCTGAACCTGTTATTGGGCTGGGATTTCGATGTCAGCATCTGGGTGTCGGCCGGCATCGTGTTGTTGTACATCCTGCTGGGCGGGCTCACGTCCGCAATCTATAACGAGGTTGTGCAGTTTTTTCTGATCGTGTTCGGCTTTCTGCCGCTCGTGTGGCTGGGACTGCAGGATGTCGGCGGATGGGATGGCCTCACGGCCGGGCTTTCGCAGGCCGCGGTGGCTCAGGGCTATGCGCCGAATGCGTTCACGCAGTCGTGGAGCGCGATGGGGGATCCCGCGTCGAACCCGATGGGCGTCGAGTGGTTCGGCGTTGCGATGGGCCTGGGGTTTGTCTTGTCGTTCGGCTACTGGTGCACGGATTTCCTCGTCGTGCAGCGTGCAATGGCTGCCAACTCGATGTCGGCCGCGCGTCGCACGCCGTTGATCGCGGCCGTGCCGAAGATGTTCTTTCCGTTTCTCGTCATCCTGCCGGGCATGATTGCCATTGCGCTGATGCAGGGCCTGGGCAGCAGTGATTTCGCGTTGCCCGCGAAGGCGGATGGTGCGCTCAACTACGATCTCGTGATTCCCATGCTGCTGTCGGAGTATTTTCCCAACGGCATGCTGGGGCTTGGTCTGACGGCCCTCATCGCAAGCTTCATGGCTGGCATGGCGGGGAATGTCACGGCGTTCAATACGGTGTGGACGTACGACATCTATCAGGCCTACATCCGCCCGAACGCCGATGACAAACATTATCTGTGGATGGGTCGCATGGCCACGGTGTTTGGCGTCGGCCTGTCGGCTGGCGCGGCGTACATGGCGACGCGCTTCAACAACATCATGGATATGCTGCAGTTGTTGTTTGCGTTTGTGAACGCGCCTTTGTTTGCAACATTCCTGCTCGGCATGTTCTGGAAGCGCGCGACAGGGCATGGCGCGTTTCTCGGGCTCGTGTCTGGAACGCTGGCCGCTGCTGTTCATCACGGGCTCAGCTCGCCTGTGGGCAGTGTCACGCCGATCAAGGGTGGCTGGCTGGGTCACGTGCACACTTATGCGAGTGAGATGGCGCAGAATTTCTGGACGGCCATCTTTGCGTTCACGACGTGTTTCATGGTGACGGTGGTTGTCAGTTATCTGACGCGACCGCGCGCGGAGAAGGAACTCGTGGGGCTCGTCTATTCGCTGACGGATAAGCCGCGGGACGATGGCTCGCACTGGCTGGCGCGGCCTGCCGTGCTGGGCGCCATCGTGCTCGCGATGTCGTTGGCGCTCAATATTATCTTCTGGTAGGAGACGCGCCATGGGACTGGATATTCGCTTGCCGCTGGGCGCGTTGTTCTCGCTGATTGGCGTGCTGCTGGTGGGGTATGGATTCGTGAGCGATCCGGCGATCTACGCGCGTTCGCTCGGGTTCAATATCAATGTGGGCTGGGGCGCGTGCATGCTGGTGTTCGGCATCGTGATGTTGGCGGCCAGCCGCCGCACGGCACGGTTGAAGAAGCAGGGCGGCTGAGCGCGCGACGCAGCTTCTGAACTGCGGCCGGCGGCGGGCACGAGTCGCCGCACGCTTTTGCCAGGTCGCCAGCTTCGCCCGCGACATCATCGCGCTTAGTGGGGTTTTACGATCGTCGGTGGAGTGCGCGCGCCGCGCTACTCCAGCCCCGTCTTTTCTGCCAGCCAGCGGGCTGCGGCTGGAGGATCCACCTTGTCGGTCTCGCGATCGACCATCAGGTTCGCCTCGCGCATCCGCGCGATGGGGATGCGATTCACCAGCTTGCGAAGCGCCGCCTGCAGACGCGCATCCGCCACCCGCTTCGGTGACACCAACATGATCGCATCGTAAGGCGGAATCGCGCCCTTCGGATCTCCCAGCACGAGCAGATCGTGCGCGGCGATACGCCCATCGCTGGAGAACGCCGAAATCACATCCACCTCGCCACTCGTCAGCGCCTGATACATGAACGTCGGCTGGAACTGGCGACTGTTGGCAAACGCAAGCCCATAAGCATCCCGCAAGCCCTGCCACTCCGGACGCGCGAGAAACTCGAAATCAGTACCAAACTGCAGTGACGGTGAGTGAGCCGCGAGATCCTGGATGGTGCGAATGCCCAACTCCTCCGCGCGATCACGGCGCATTGCCAGCGCATAAGCATTCTCGAACCCGAGCGAGCCGAGCAACTGCACTCCGCGCTCATCCTGCAGCCATGTGCGCATTTCGTCGAGCATTTGCAGGCGCGGAGGCGTATCCCGCCGCCCCATGATGTTGGCCCACACTGTGCCGGAGTAATCGACGTACGCGTCGATCTCATTGCTCGCCAGCGCGCGGAAGGCGATGACCGATCCAAGCCCGGTGCGCTGCTGAACCTTTGCGCCAGTGCGCTCGAGGCGGTCGGCCATCAATGCCGACAGAATATATTGCTCGGAGAAGTTCTTCGCCCCGATAACATAGGCATTTTGCGGCGTGCTATGAATGTTAGGAACGACCGCCGCGGCAACACCGCCGAGCAGGATCACAACACCGAGCGCCACCCGCCAGGCCGTGCGCCGCACGACACCCGTTTCGATAAGCGCGAGCAGTTGATCCACAATCAGGGCGAGCGCCGCCGCGGCGGCACACCCGAACAGCACGGAAACCCAGTCTTCGATCTGCAGCCCGGAAAAAATATAGTTGCCCAGGCTCGTCTGACCCACGGTGGTGGATAGCGTCGCAGCGCCGATCACCCACACAGCGGCAGTGCGCACGCCCGCCATCAATACAGGAGCCGCCAACGGCAACTCGACGAGATTGAGTTGCTGACGCTCCGTCATCCCGACGCCGCGGGCCGCCTCGATGATGTCCGGCGGAATATTCATGATGCCTGCCACGCCATTGCGCAGGATGGGCAACATTGAATACAAAGTCAGTGCCAGCAGCGCAGGCAGGAAGCCCAGGGCCGAGAACCCATAGCCCGAGACCCGTACGGATAACGCGGAGATCGCCAGCAGCAGGGGATAAAACAACGCCAGCAGCGCAAGGCTCGGAATTGTCTGCACGAGGCTCGCCAGCGCCATGACGGGCCAGCGCAGGCGGCGGCTGCGGCTCGCTGCAAAGGCGAGCGGCACGCTGATGAGAATGCCGATCGCGAGCGCTGCCGCGCTGAGTATGACGTGCTGGCCGAGATACTCCGGCAACACGAGCCATGCGGCGTTGACGCGCTCGTTCAAGCAGCGACACCGTTGAGTAACGCCTGCACACGCTGAGTTTGTCGTCGCGGCATATCCATCAGCTCGCGCACGCCTTCATCAGCATGATTATCAAGCAGCTCCTGAGGCGTGCCGTCTGCAGCAACGTGCCCATCGCGCATGACGACGATTCGATCCGCGAGCGACACCGCCTCCAGCACGTCGTGCGTCACCATGAGGGTCGTCAGATGCATCTGCTCATGCAGACGCCGGTACTCGATACCCAGCGCTTCACGTGTGATGGGATCGAGCGCGCCGAAGGGCTCGTCCATCAGCAATATGTCGGCTCGCGCCGCGAGTGCGCGAGCAACCCCAACGCGTTGCCGCTGTCCGCCGGAGAGCGAGGCGGGTGAGCGTTTCGCGTAATCCCGGGGAAGCGATACCAGGTCGAGCAGCTCGTCGATGCGCGCGAGCACTTCCGCGCGGGGCCAGCCCAGAAGTCGCGGCGTGATGCCGATGTTCTCTCCCACTGTCATATGTGGAAACAGCCCGATGCCCTGAACGACGTAGCCGATGCGCCTCCGAAGCGCATACGGAGCCATATCGCGCACGGATTCGCCGCTGATCTGCACCGTGCCGCTGTCTATCTCGACGAGCCGGTTGAGCGCCTTGAGCAGCGTGGTTTTGCCTGATCCCGAGCCTCCGATGATGGCAACGAACTGACCGCGTGGTATCGCGAGCGTCACGTCGCGGGTGGCGAAAGTCTTTCCGCCGTCGAACGACTTCACGAGGTTCTGCAGCTCGATCATGGAGCGCTCCGTGTTTGGGGGCGCGCCCAAGGTATCATTCCGCGCAACGAGGCCACACTGTCGCCGCCTGACGGCAGTTGAAAGCGATACGCGGCCCGCTGCGCCCGCGAGCGCAGCATTACAGGGGGGGGCGAGGCTTGATAATCGAACGCTGCTGGAACCTGATGGACTTCCGCAAGCTGGCGCAGCGGCGCTTGCCGTCACCCATATTTCATTACATGGACGGCGGCGCGGACGACGAGTGGACTCTCCGAAACAACACCGCGGCGTTCGAGCATTATGAGTTCTCGCCGTCAGTGCTCAATTCGGTGGCGGATATCGGCCTGCGCACGCGTATTCTGGGCGCGGATTCTTCCATGCCCGTGTTTCTCGCGCCCACGGGGATGACGCGGTTGTTTCATCATGGTCGTGAGCTGGCTGTGGCACGCGCCGCCGCTCGCGCTGGAGTGATGTATACGCTTTCTACTGTTGCCACCTCGAGCATTGAAGATGTGCGCAAGGCAGGTGACGGCCCCAAGATGTTTCAGGTGTATGTGTTCAAGGATCGCGGCCTTTCCCGCGAGCTGATGCAGAGATGTAAGGACGCGGGCTATACCGCATTGTGTCTTACAGTGGATTCTCCCCTGGCGGGTAACCGCGAGCGCGACAAGCGCACCGGCATGACGATGCCGCCGCGGTTCGGGCTGGCGAGTCTCGCGAGCTTCGCCATGAGCCCGCACTGGACATTCAATTATCTTCGCGACAGCAACTTCTCGCTGCCTAACATCGCTCAGCGGGTGGAGGCGACGGGCGCCACTTCGATGAGCCTGTTCGAGTACGTGAACGGGCAGCTCGATCGCAGCCTGACGTGGGCGGACTGCGAATGGCTGATCCGCGAATGGGATGGGCCGTTCGCGATCAAAGGTGTCATGAGCGCGCCTGATGCGCAGCGCGCGCAGGCTATCGGCGCAACGGCAGTGATGATTTCGAATCATGGCGGCCGGCAGCTGGATGGCGCGCCAGCCCCTGTGGATTGCGTATCGCGCATGCGTGATGCGGTGGGAGATAGTCTGGAGCTTATAGTCGATGGAGGCGTACGCCGGGGTACGCATGTGATGAAAGCGTTAGCCGCTGGGGCGGACGCGGTGTCGCTGGGGCGTCCTTATCTTTATGGTCTGGCAGCGGGGGGAGAGCGGGGCGTTGACCGCGTGCTGATGTTGATGCGGCAGGAGATCGAGCGCTCGATGGCGCTGCTTGGCAAAGCCTCGATCCACGACCTCGTCCGCTCCGACCTGCGGCGCGTGGGCGATGTTTCTGATCTATGGCGCAGCGTCGCGCCGATGCGTTAAAGGCGCACCTGCGCGCCGGGCGTTCAGGCCGAGGTGTGCTGTTACTTCGTCATGCGCGCCGCATGCTGGATGTGAGGCGCTCTAAGCGCGAGGCGTCTTCATGCCGATCGTCGCGCACTCCATGATCGACGCTCCATACTTGATGGTCTTCATGCCGATGGTGGTCGTCATCCGCTGAACGGCCGGCATGTTGGCAAGCTCGTGACGCAGAAAGTTATCCAGCGCGGTGATGCCAGACACCAGCACGTGAAGCAGATAATCCGCCTGCCCGGCCGTGGTGTAGCACTCCACAATCGACTTGTGCCGGGTCACCGCGCTCTCGAACTCCGCATGCTTGGAAGCAATGATCGTCACCTGCACGAACGCATGCAGCTCCAGCCCCACAGCGGCCGGATCGACCTGCGCGCTGTACCCCGTGATCACCTTGCGCCGCTCGAGCTCGCGAACCCGCGACCAGCTTGGGGTTTTCGACAGCCCCACCTCATCCGCCAGCGCATTGAACGAAGTGCGTGCGTCTTTCTCCAGCGCTTTCAGAATGGCGATGTCGGTAGGGTCGAGCATGGGATTGGAACGTTCCGCAAAACAGGCGCAATGAAGAACGCCCGTTCCGAAGCCTATCCCAAAATCCATCTCTAAGGGAACAATGTCCGCCGAAATCGGGATTAGCTTACGGGGCATGGACCGCAAGCATTTCTACGCCGAGCTCGCCGGCGGCAAAAACCTCGACTACGAGCTCTACCTCAAGACGCGCGAGCTGCTGAGCTGCCAGAAGTCCTTCGACGACCTCTGCAACCAGGACGAGCTGCAGTTCCAGATCGTGCATCAGGTCGAGGAGCTGTGGATGAAGCTCATCGCCTGGACCCTGCTCGAAGTCGACGACCACCTCACCGAAGGCAACACCCACCGCGCGGTCACGCTGCTCGGCCGATGTCATCGCACCCTGCGGCTGATGACCCAGCAGCTCGAGCTGCTCGAAACAATGTCTCCAAAAGAGTACCAGCAGATCCGTCTGCAGCTGGGCAACGGCAGTGGTCAGGAGTCTCCCGGGTTTCGCGTGATCGTGCAGATGATGCCGCACATCTGGCGCACCTTTGAGTCGGTGTATCTCACGGCGCGCGGCCGGACGGTCGAGCAGATCTACGACTCCGGGTATTCGCACGACGACGCCTATGTGTTGGCTGAAAACCTGATGGAGCTCGACGAGCTGTTCCAGAAGTTCAGGTGGAATCACATCCTGTTGATTCATCGCTCGATTGGTATGGGCTCCGCTTCATTGAAGGGCCGCTCGGTCGATCTGCTGGCAACCGGCGCCAAACATCGTTTCTTCCCTCAGCTGTGGGAAGTGCGTGTGACCATGACCGACGCCTGGGGCGGCGCCTACGGCCGGGTCCGCGACAGCATTGCTGCAGAGCCTAAGGACGTCGACGCCGCTCACCAAACGATGGCGGACGAACGCTTGTAAATGTTTACCGCCAATGGCCATGAAACATTTCATGCAGGATCGGTGAGTGGCGTGGCGGCGAAGAATCGATTGAGGGCGCCGAGACCGCGCAGAAGTTGTTCCTTACGGGCCCGTCTGGACTGCTCTATCTGCACCTGGATTTCTGCAGGGCTCAGTCCTGCAAAAGCGGATCCACCGTAAACGCCGCCTTCAATGGATACGAACGCGTCGATCGATGCCGGTACGACGCGACATTCCTCCTGCAATTTCGATCGCAGTTCCGCCGGCACGAGATGCATGAATCTCGCCGGATCGTATTCGCCAGCGAGGAAGACGAGGGCCTTAACAACCCAGTAGTCCGACCCTTGCTGCACCAAGTAAGTAACGTCATCTTCGCACGTATCATTCATCTGCAGACACCAGCCCTGGTTCGACGTTGGTGGACCTCGGAACGGACCATGAATATATGTCGATCAGCACGGGATGGTCGAGAGGGTGCGGCAGCGACCTCCAAACGCGCGGATCGAGGCCGACGACGGCCTAACCACAACCTGTCTGTAGTCCATGCCATGTGCACTGAAGCACCACCAGGCATGCTGGCGTCGGTGCAGTTGTCGCTTCAGTGCGCGCCTACGGATGCGGCTGCCGCCACCACCTGACCGGTGTCAGAGCCCGGCATATGCGCGAATTCGCGCGTATGATCCGCGCCATGAAAAAAACCATTCTGTCGATCCTGGCCCTCGGGATTAGCGCTACATCCGTTTCTTCCGTCGCCTCGGCCGCCGCGCCCGCCCTCCCGCCCATCGATATTTCTTATGAGCGTTTCGTGTTGCCGAACGGCCTCACGCTCATCGTTCATGAGGATCACAAGGCGCCCATCGTGGCCGTCAACGTCTGGTATCACGTTGGCAGTAAAGACGAAAAGCCGGGCCGCACAGGCTTTGCGCATTTGTTCGAACACCTGATGTTCAACGGCTCCGAGAATCACGATGACGAATATTTCCGGCCGCTGGAATCCGCCGGCGCCACCAAGGTAAACGGCACCACCTGGCTCGACCGCACCAACTATTATCAGAACGTGCCCACGTCGGCTTTCGACCTTGCGCTGTTCCTCGAGTCGGACCGCATGGGTCACCTGCTGGGCGCCATTGACCAGAAGAAGCTCGACGAGCAGCGGGGCGTCGTCCAGAACGAGAAGCGGCAGGGCGAGAACCGTCCCTATGGCAAGGTGAGCGAACTGCTCGCGACCAATACGTATCCGGCCGGGCATCCGTATTCGTGGACCACCATCGGCTCGATGAAAGATCTCGAAGCCGCCTCTCTCGAGGACGTGAAGGACTGGTTCCGCGCGTATTACGGTGCCGCCAACGCAGTCCTCGTGATCGCGGGCGACGTTCAGGCCGCCGACGTGAAAAAGAAAGTCGAAGCTTATTTCGGCGACATTCCGTCGGGCCCGGTGATCAGCCGCCAGCAGAGCTGGCCCGCGCCGATGACCGGCTCGAAGCGCATGACCCTGCAGGATCGCGTGCCCCAGGCGCGAATTTATAAAGTCTGGAACATCCCCGGCTACAACACGCGCGATTTCACGCTGTTGAATCTCGCGGCGCAGGTGCTCGGCGACGGCAAAACGAGCCGTCTCTACAAGCGCCTCGTCTATACAGACCGCAATGCGACCTCCGTCTCCGCCAGCATGGGTCCGTTCGAGATCGGCTCGCAGTTCGGTCTCACGGCGACCGCGACACCCACGGGTGACCTCGCACTCGTAGAGCGCGCATTGAACGAAGAGCTGGAGCGCTTCCTGCGCACCGGCCCCACCACCTCCGAGCTCGATCGCGTTCGCATGAACACGTATGCGAGCTTCGCGCGGGATGTCGAGCGCATCGATGGATCGAGCGGCAAGTCCGCCATTCTCGCAGAGAGCGAGGTCTACGGTGGCTCGCCGGATTTCTACAAACAACAGCTCGCGTGGATGCGCGAAGCGACTCCCAGGGATATTCAGGAAGTCGCGCGGCGCTGGCTCTCCGATGGCGTGTTTGCGCTCGAAGTGAAGCCGACGCCGGAATACAGCGTCGCTGCAACAGGCATCGATCGCAGCAAGCTGCCGGTCGTCAGCACGCCGCCTGATCTGAAACTTCCCGAGCTGCAGCGGACGACGTTGTCGAACGGTCTGAAAGTCGCGCTGGCCGAGCGTCACAATGCGCCGGTGGTCCAGCTGTCTCTGATCATGGATGCGGGCTACGCCGCCGACAGCCTTGCGAAACCCGGCACCGCGCGGCTCACCATGGCAATGGTGGACGAAGGCACCCGCAGTCTCGACTCGCTCGAGATTGCGGACAAGGCCGATCGCCTCGGTGCTTATATCAGCACCGGCTCCGGTCTCGACACGTCTTATATTTCGCTCAACGCCATCACTTCGCAGCTCACCGACTCGCTCGCGCTGTTCAGCGATGTACTGCTCAACCCGACCTTTCCGGAGAGCGAGCTCAGTCGTCTCAAGGTTGAGATGATGGCGGGCATTCAGCAGGAGAAGACACAGCCGCAGGGCATCGCATCCCGCATCATTCCGAAGCTGCTGTACGGTGAAGGGCACGCGTATGCCAACCCGTTCTCCGGCAACGGCACGGAGCAGGGCGTGGATGCGATGACGCGCGCTGAGCTGCAGGAGTTCTACAAGCGCTGGGTGCGGCCGGATAACGGCACGCTGCTCATCGTGGGCGATACGACGCTCGCGCAGATCAAACCGCTGCTCGAGAAACATCTCGCCTCCTGGAAGGCGCCTGCGGAGGCACTGCCGCGCAAGAATCTGGCGACGGTCAGCTTGCCTGCGAAGCCGCGCGTCTTTCTCGTGAACCGCACGAGCGCGGAGCAGTCGCTGATCGTCGCGGGCTATCCGGCGCCGCCACGGTCCGATCCGAATTATGTCGGGCTCGTCACCGTCAACACGATTTTCGGCGGCAACTTCATCTCGCGCCTGAATCTGAACCTGCGTGAGGACAAGCACTGGGCCTACGGCGCGTCGGCGTCGCTGACTGCAGCCGAAGGGCAGGGTCCCTTCATGGTCCGCTCCGCCGTGCAGACGGACAAGACGGCCGACTCCATGAAGGAGATCGTCAAGGAGCTGCATGAGATCGTGAGCACGCGTGCGCCCACGGAGACGGAACTCAAGTTCGCGCGTGACAGCCTCGTGCTGACCTTGCCGGGGGATAACGAAACAGCGGGCGAAGTTGCAAGCTCCTACGCCGACCTGCTCGCCTTTGGTCTGCCCGACGATTACTGGAACAGCTACGCGGACAAAGTGGAATCGCTGACGCTCTCCCAGGTGCAGACTGACGCGCGCACGCTCTTTCAGCCGGACGCGCTGACATGGGTGGTGATCGGCGATCTGTCGAAGATCGAAGCCGGCATCCGCGCCCTGAACCTGGGCGAAGTCACCGTGCTCGATGCGGATGGAAAGCGCATCAGGTAGGACCCCTGCTATCTTTGGGCGATGACGACGCACACCCTGTTTCCGACGCTCGTTTACTCGGCCCGGCTGCAACAGTCCAACTGGCAGAAGTTCAATGCGCAGCTGCTCCTCGAATGCGAGCAGCTGCGCTACGACGACGTGGCCGGCCAGAAGTGGTCGAAGAAAAACTATCCCGGCGGTTTCACGTCTTACAATTCGGCCAGCCGCATGCAGCAGCGCTCGCCGACTTTCGCGGCGCTGGAGCGGCAGCTCTCCCGACACGTCAAGGCGTATGCGCGCCAGCTCGAGTTCGATCTCGAAGGCCGCGAGCTCACCATGACGGACTGCTGGGTCAACATCATGCCGCGCCAGGTAGTGCACGGCCTGCATCTGCATCCGCTCGCGACGATCAGTGGCACGTACTATGTAAAGACGCCGAAGGGCTGTCCCGGGCTGAAGTTCGAGGACCCGCGCCTCGACCGTTTCATGGCAGCGCCACCGCGGCTGGCCAATAGCCGTCCAGAGAATCGGCCCTGGGTGGTGTTGCCGGCGGAGGCAGGGCAGGTGCTGTTGTTTGAAAGCTGGTTGCGTCACGAGGTGGCGCCGAACCCCGTGAGCTCGGAGCGCGTCAGCGTCAGCTTCAACTACAACTGGTTCTAATATATTGCAGCGTGCTGGAGTATCCTGCGTGATATGACAAAAGGGGATGTGGACTTTCAGCTGTTGTTCGAAGCCTCTCCCGAGGTGCTGATCGTCCTGTTGCCTGACGCGCCGCGCTACACCGCAATCGCCGCCACGCGCGCGCGTTTGCTTGCTACGCACAACACTGCTGAGCAAACCGTCGGTCGCGGGCTCTTCGAGCTCTTTCCTGATAATCCGGATGATCCCGCGGCCACCGGCTCACGCAACCTCAGGGCCTCGCTCGATCGTGTGCTCGCCACGCGGCAAGCCGACACGATGGCGGTGCAGAAATACGATATTCGCCAGCCGGACGGGCGCTTCGTCGTGAAGTACTGGAGTCCCAAGAACATTCCGGTGCTTGCGGACGACGGCAGCGTGAAATACATCCTGCATCGTGTGGAAGACGTCACCGAGCTGGTACAGGCAAGCGAGCTTGGCGAAAAGCTGCAGGACCGCAGCCGCCAGATGGAGCGGGATGTCATCACCCGCAGTCGTGAGCTCGCCGTCGCCAACAACAGCCTGCGGGATGCCAACGAGCGGCTGGGCGAGCTCGATCGCGCGAAGACCGCATTCTTCAGCAATGTCAGTCATGAGTTCCGCACGCCACTCACGCTGATGTTAGGTCCGCTCGAAGATTGCCTCAGTGACGCCGCTTACGTAGGCGACCCGCAGCTGCGATCGCGTCTGCAGCTGGTGTACGACAACACTTTACGGCTGCTCAAGCTCGTCAACTCGCTGCTGGATTTTTCACGCCTCGAAGCGGGAAGGCTGCGCGCCCACTACGCGCCGCTCGATGTCGCGAAGTTCACCATAGAGCTGGCCGTCATGTTCCAGTCGGCCACGGCCAAGGCGGGCCTGGAATATCAGGTCGACTGTCCGCGGCAGACGGCGATGGTGTGGGTCGATCGCGATATGTGGGAAAAGATCGTCCCGAATCTGATCTCGAACGCAGTGAAGTACACGTTGCAGGGCCACGTTGCCGTACGGCTGCGGGAAGAATCCGAGCATGTCGTGCTCGAGGTGGAAGATACCGGCATCGGCATTCCTGCGCAGGAAGTGCCGCGAATCTTCGAAAGGTTTCATCGTGTGGCAGGCGCGGCCGGCCGTACGCAGGAAGGCACGGGCATCGGCCTTTCTCTCGTCCATGAGCTGGTGGAGCTGCATGGCGGACGGGTTTCCGTACGGAGCGTGGTCGGTCAGGGCAGCACGTTCCGGGTCGAAATTCCCAAGGGCTTCGCGCATCTTCCGGCGGATCTCGTCGCGCAGCAGCCGGTGGATTCCTCGTTGGCATCCGACACCGCGACTCACGTGCTCGAAACTTCGCGCTGGGTCGAAGAGACGGCATCGCATCCGCAGCTTCCCGCCCAATTTGCCTCGCGGGCCCGCGTGCTCATCGTGGACGACAACGCGGATCTGCGTCAGTACCTGAGCGATCTGCTCTCGAAGGACTATGAAGTCACGCTCGCGCGAGACGGTATCGAGGCGCTGGAGCGTGTCCGCGAGAACACCCCGGACATCGTGGTCAGTGACGTCATGATGCCGCGGCTCGACGGTGTAGGTCTCGTGCGTGAGTTGCGGGCGAACGTGAATTCCGCGTCGCTGCCGGTCATTCTGCTATCCGCGCGCGCGGGAGAAGAGGCTGCCATTGAAGGTCTCGCCGCAGGCTCGGATGATTACGTGATGAAGCCGTTCTCGGCCCGCGAGCTGTTGGCGCGGGTGCGCACTCATGTCGAGCTGTCGCGCATGCGGCGCGCCTGGATCGCGGAACTGGAGCGCACCAACCGCGAGCTCGATGCGTTCAGCTATTCCGTGTCACACGATCTGAAAGCGCCGCTGCGGATCATCGCCGGTTTCACGCAGGCACTCGCCGAGGATTATTCCAAATCTCTGGACGATCAGGCGCGGTCTTATATCAGTTACATCGCCGATGGCGTGCAGCGCATGACGGCGCTGATCGATGCGCTACTGGAGCTTGCGAGAATATCGCGAGCGCCGCTGACGAAGCACGCCGTGAATCTCACTGCGCTCGCTCATACAGTGGTCACTGACTTGCAACACGGTAATCCCGCACGCGTTGTGACAGTGGAAATCGCGCCGGATCTGCACGTTCGAGGCGACAGGCATTTGCTGAGCGTCGTGCTCGTGAACCTCATCGGCAATGCCTGGAAATTCACATCGCAGACTGAATCGCCGCGTATCGAAGTGGGCCGCTCGCCGGACGCGCGGGAACCCACATTCTTCGTTCGCGACAACGGCGCCGGATTCGACATGGCGCGCGCGAAGCGTTTGTTCTCACCGTTTCAGCGGCTGCACGCCGCCGCCGACTTCGCGGGAACAGGCATCGGGCTGGCCACCGTACAGCGGGTCATCGGGCGTCACGGTGGACGCATCTGGGCCGAAGCGGCGGTAGGCAAGGGCGCGACGTTCTTCTTCACGCTGCCCGACTAAGGCGGCCCTAGCCCTCGTGGCGTTTGATGCGGGCCACTCGCGGGCTGACCGTGTCGAGTCTGGAAAACGACGGCGCTGGCAGCTGCACGATGTGAGGAGGCGCAATCTCCTTACCGACGAGGAAATCCTTCAGCAACTTTTCGGCCGGCTGCCATTCCGCGACGAGATCATAGAGCACCCGATGCGTGCCGCCCTCGACGCGCACGACATGCGCGTTACCCATGTCCGCCGCGATCTGGTTGCCGTTCGCGACGGGCGTCAGCACATCCCAACTGCCCTGAATAATGAGCGTGGGGATCGAGCTCACGACGTTGGACCGGAATTCCTTGCCGAGATCCTTGCTGCCCCACGCCGCGCAGGTCGCGAAGCGCTCGATGTTCACATCTCCCATGATCTCCGCCGCGGCTGCTTCGACGGGGTCGCTGCGAAGGCGTCGGAGGCGCCGTTTGGAAAGCCCTGACGAGCAATCCATCATCGTATGCATCGCGCTGTCGATGTTCTCGTTGCGCGCGTAGATGGCATAGGAAGCCACGGAGGAGAAGTCGCCGTGATACATCGCGATGATGCGGGCCGGCCAGTCGAGCTTCTCGCGATCACGCGCACCGCTGAACGCGAGGCGCTGAATGTCATATTTGCCGAGCGTGATTTCGACCGGCTCGCCGCGGTGTTGCACGGTGATTTTCAGAGGAGCGCGCTCCAGGCGCTGCAGGACTGTCACCAGCGCCTGGATGAGCCCGCCTGGCGGAACATGCGGACCGATATGTTCCGAGCGTTCGGCATCCGCCGCGAGTCGCGCGAGCGCGGCCAACACTTCAGAGGGCAGATCATAAATATGATCCGGCCCGACCACGCCGTGCAGCACCGCCCGCTCGATGGATTTCGGAAACTGTCGCAACACGGCCAGCGAAAGATGTGAGCCGTAGCTGCCCCCGACGAGGGCGATCTTGTTGTAGCCGAGCGCTACACGCAGTGCGTCGATATCGGCGGCGCTTTCCGCGGTGTTGTAAGCAGTAAGATCGGCGCCGCGTTCTTCCCACATCCGCCGGCACGCGATCGACTGTTCTCTCAGCTGCGTCGAATAACTTTCCAATGTCATCGGCGTATTGAGCGGCAGCGAAACGCGCTGCGGGCAGTCCAGCTTCGGGCGCGAGCGCCCGGCGCCGCGCTGATCGAACACGATGACGTCCGCGATGCCCCGATAGAGCAGCGCCATGCGGCGCCAGTCCTTGTTGTTATGGACATCCTCGATGCCGGAGACGCCGGGTCCGCCGGCCACCAGGAAGATGGGCGCGGCCGGTTTTGCGGCCGTGGAGCGCAGACGATAGAACGGAATCGAAACGATGCGGTCGCTCGCGTCGGCGCGGCTCTCCGGAACGAAATACTCACCCGACTCGACGATGAGCGGATCTGCGCCCACAGGCAGCACCACAGCGGGGTGACTCAGCAGCTCGCCCGCATAGGCGGTGCGCAGATTGTCTGTTGTGCCGGTGGCATTGCTCAGCAAGCCAAATGGCACGACGAGGAGGGCAGCAAGCATGCCCTGGCCCAGACGAAACGCAGTCCTGCGCTTTGCCCACACACGAGCCGTTGCGGGACGCACCTCCACATCGGCAATGTCCAGTGGGAGGTCATCCCCCACTGTGATCGTGCTTTCGCTGCTACTCGACATGAGGTCGCTGCATTCCGGTATCCCCGTCGTTGTCTGATCCCGCCGCGTGCTTTTTCCGTGAGGGGCCGCAAGTGCGAGGCACGGCCTGTTCCATCACGAGCTTTATTTTCAACGGAGCATAGCGGAAGAGTTGCCAGGGCGCTTCACAGAACATAGGCGCCCGACGGCATTTGGCGACAGTGCGTGGCTCGACACGCGCATTTATCTGGGAAAACCGCTATCCGGGCGCGGAAGGCATCGGGCCGAGAAGGCCCGATGCACCAACAATGAGCGGCAGAGATGACAACTGCGCGTCAGGTGCCCGCGGGCTCCACACGCAGGACCCGACCTTTGGGGCTATCGGTGAGGAGATAGAGCATGCCGTCCGCACCCTGCTGCACGTCGCGAATGCGCTCGGCAACATCGCTGAGGTATCGCGTTTCCTTCACGACGCGGCCGTCTTCCAGATCGATGTGGACCAGCGCGCCCGGATTCATCGAGCCTATGAAGAGATCTCCACGCCACGCGGGGAACGCGTTGCCCGTGTAGAACACAGCGCCCGACGGAGCAATGACCGGATCCCAGTAATACACGGGCTGCTCCAGGCCCGCTTTCTCCGTGCCTTCGCCGATCCTGGCGCCCGAGTAATCGATACCGTAGGTGATGACGGGCCAGCCATAGTTGCGGCCCGCCTGCGGCTGATTCAGCTCATCGCCGCCGCGTGCGCCATGCTCCACGGTCCACAGAGCGCCGGTTTCCGGATGCAGCGTTGCCGCCTGCACATTGCGATGACCGTAAGACCAGATCTCCGGCTTCGCGCCGCTGCGGCCGACAAATGGGTTGTCTTTGGGGATGGAGCCGTCAGCATTGATGCGAATGACTTTGCCAATGGTGGAGGCGAGATTCTGCACCTGGGGCCGCTGGTTGAAACGATCGCCCACGGTGATGAACAGCGTGCCATCCGTGCGAAACACGAGACGCGAGCCGAAATGCAACGGACCTTCCGTCTTCGGCGTCTGTTGCCAGATGACCTTCACGCCTTCGAGAGCAGACGATCCTAACTTTCCGCGCGCGACGGCCGTGCCCGCGCCCCCTTTGCCCGGTTCTGAGAAAGAGAAATAAACGAGTTGGTCGGTCTCGAACGTGGGGCTCACGGCAACATCCAACAGGCCGCCCTGGCCGCCGGACTGCACGGCGGGGATGCCGCCGAGCGGCGCCGAGAGCTTTCCTGATTTTTCGACGATGCGCAGTCGCCCCGGCCTTTCGGTGACCAACATGCGCCCGTCGGGAAGCAGCGCGAGGCCCCAGGGGGATTCGAGGTTCTGCGCGACCGTCGTAACCTTGACGGGGCCCTTTTCGGTTTTCGGTGTGGGTGAGCGCTGAGCTTCGGCAAACGCGAGCGGGTCTGCGCCAGCGGCGAGTGCGCCAATGACGCTCGTGGCGATGAGCGGACGGCGGGACGGAAAGGCGACAAACGGCTGAGCCATCGATGCGATCTCCTTTGGAAGCGGGCCGATCTTTCAGACCGGGCCGGCGGATGCGCGTTCCCGTGCCGGCTCGGGGAGCGTCGTCGAGTGGCGCACCGAACGGGTCTGCTGTGTTGAGGAGCGACAGCAGCCCGGTGCGCGACGATTACAGAACATTCGATGATCCGTGCAATACGCGACGATGCGTGCAAGCGCGGCGACTGGCGCGCTTGCTGCTTTCGCGAGCGTTGCGGCACACTCGGCTGATACCCATCACCGGATCCAGCACATGGCTTATACGCTCAAGGTGAACGGCAAATCACGCACGGTCGATGTCGAAGGCGACACGCCGCTGTTGTGGGTTCTCCGTGATTCACTCGATCTCAAAGGCACGAAGTTTGGCTGCGGCATGGCGCTGTGTGGCGCATGCACCGTCCATGTGGATGGTCAGCCCATCCGCTCGTGCGTCACCCCCATCTCCTCCGTTTCCGGTGCGGTCACTACGATCGAAGGCGTAGGGCAGACTCCGGTCGGCAAGAAGGTGCAGGACGCGTGGTTGCAGGTCGACGTCGTTCAATGCGGCTATTGCCAGGCGGGGCAGATCATGTCTGCCACAGCGCTGTTGGCGAGCAAGCCGAAGCCGACGGATAGCGATATCGATGCGGCCATGAGCGGCAACATCTGCCGCTGCTGTACCTACAAGCGCATTCGCGCGGCGATTAAAACCGCGGCTGGCGTTCCCGCCACCGACACGCGGGAGGCTTGATCATGGCTGCTCGTCCCGAAGATTTCGCGGCCCGCGGCCTTTCGCGCCGTTCGTTCATGACGGCCAGCGCGGCGGCCGGCGGCGGATTGCTGCTGAATTTCAGCGTGCCCCTGTTCGCAGCCGCAACGGCGGACAAGAAAGCGGCGGCCACCACGCTCAATGCTTACATCAGCATCTCGCCCGACAACATCTTCACCATCATGGCGAAGAACCCGGAGATCGGGCAGGGCGTGAAGACGATGCTGCCGATGATCATCGCGGAGGAATTCGACGTCGACTGGAAAGACGTGCGTACGGAGCAGGCCGGGCTCGATCCGCAGAAGTTTGGTCCGCAGTTCGCGGGCGGCAGCTTCACGACGCCGATGAATTACGATCCGCTGCGCCGTGCGGGCGCGGCAGGTCGGCAGATGATGTTGACGGCCGCCGCGCAGACGTGGGGCGTGCCTGAATCCGAATGCGAAACCGCGTCGGGCACGGTGCGTCACAAGACGAACGGCAAGTCGATCAAGTACGCCGCGCTGGCGGCGAAAGCCGCAACCGTCGCCGCGCCTGATCTGAAGACCGTGACGCTGAAGGATCCGAAGAGTTTCAGGATCATCGGGCAGTCCAAGCCCGGTGTGGACAGTCCGAAGGTGGTGACGGGTCAGCCGCTGTTCGGCATCGACGTCAACGTGCCCGGGATGCGGTATGCGGTTTATCAGAAGTGTCCGGTGTTTGGCGGCAAGGTCGTCAGCGCCAACACGGATGCGATCAGGAAGCTGCCTGGAGTGCGTGATGCCTTCGTGTTGAAGGGGGGTACGGCGCTCGATGGTCTGCTCGATGGCGTGGCGATCATCGCCGACAGCTGGTGGCAGGCGAACAAGGCGCTCGAGAAGCTCGAAGTGAAGTGGGACGAGGGCGCGACCGCTCAACAGAGCAGCGCGTTGTTCGCCCAGCAGGCTGCCGAGCTTTCCAAGAAGACGCCTGAGCGCAGTATCAAGAAAGAAGGCAATGTCGACGCTGCGCTCAAAGGCGCGGCTAAGGTGGTCGACTCGGCGTATTTCTATCCGTTCCTCGCGCATGCGACGCTCGAGCCGCAGAACTGCACGGCGGAATTCAAGAACGGCAAGGTGGAGATCTGGGCGCCGTCGCAGAACCCCGCGCCGGGACGCAAGATGGTCGCCGCGCAGCTCGGTATTCCGGAAGCGGATGTGCTCATTCACATCACGCGCATCGGCGGCGGTTTCGGCCGGCGTCTTTCCAATGACTACATGGTCGAGTCGGCGGCGATTGCCAAACAGGCGGGTGTGCCGGTGAAACTGTTGTGGAATCGCGCGCAGGATACGCAACACGATTTCTATCGTCCGGCAGGCTTCCATTACTTCACGGGCGCGGTGGATCAGAGCGGCAAGCTGATCGCCTTCCGCGACCACTTCGTGACCTTCGGCGCGGGGAAGGACTTCGCGAGCAGCGCCGCGGTCTCCACATCAGAGTTTCCCTCGCGCTTCGTGCCGAACTTCGAGCTCGGCGCGTCGCTGATTCCGCTCGGCGTGCCGACAGGGCCGCTCCGCGCGCCGGGAAGCAACGGCCTGTCGTTTGCGTTCCAGAGTTTCGTGGATGAGATGGCGCATGCGGCGGGGAAGGATCCGTTGCAGTTCCGTCTGGATCTGCTCGGCGAGCCGCGCCTGCTGGACGAGCCGCCGGGATTCTTCGGTCCGGCGCCGAGCTTCAATGTTGGCCGCATGCGTAACGTGCTGCTCAACGTGCAACAGCGCTCGAACTGGGCGCAGCGGGACAAGCTGCCGAAAGGCACGGGCCTCGGCGTTGCGTTCTATTACAGCCATCTCGGTTACTTCGCTGAAGTCGTGAAAGCCACTGTGAGCCCCGCGGGCGAAGTGAAAGTGGACAAGGTCTGGGTGGCGGGCGACATCGGCAGCCAGATCATCAATCCGTCCGGCGCGCTCAATCAGGCGGAAGGCTCCGCGCTGGATGGCATCGGCGAGATGTTTGGTCAGATCACGATCGAAGCGGGCCGCGCGGTGCAAAGCAACTTCCATGAGTTTCCGCTGCTGCGGATGAATCAGGCGCCCGACGTCGATGTGCAGTTCCTGATTTCTGATAATCCGCCGACCGGTGTGGGTGAGCCGGCGTTGCCGCCGGTCATTCCCGCGCTTGCGAATGCCATCTTTGCCGCCACGGGCAAGCGCATCCGCAAGCTGCCGATCGACGCGGCGGATCTCAAAACCGCCTGAGAGTCTCCCTTCCTCGCGGGGCGTAGTGTTGAACGGCCGTCAGCCGTTCGGCACTACGCGCCTGCGCTTGTCCGCGCGGCTGCTCCACAAGAGCGTCGGCGGCGTATCAACGTAAAGTCTGTTCTACGCCGGCTGCTTCAGAATGCTGAGGACGCGCGGCTCGAGATAACTCTTCAAGCCCAGAATCGAATATTGGCGCCCGACACCCGATTCCTTCGCGCCGCCAAACGGCACTGTGGCCGATGTCGTGCGATGTTGATTCACCCACGCTGTGCCTACCTCCAGCCGTGAGGCCACGGCAGCAGCACGCTCCGGATCGCGGCTCCAGACAGACCCGCTGAGACCAAACCGCGTATCGTTCGCCCGCCGTAGCGCATCTTCGATGTCAGAAAACTTCAGCACGGGCACGATCGGCCCAAACTGCTCCTCGCGCACCAGCCTGCTGTCTTCGGCAATGTCCGCCACGATGGTCGGCGGAAAGAAATATCCATCGCCCGTCGGCACGACGCCGCCCGCGAGAATTCGCGCGCCAGTGCGGCGCGTGTCTTCGAGAATGCCAACGACCCGCTCGTATTGCTCGCGGTTCTGAATCGGTCCCTGCTGGACGCCAGCGGTCATGCCGTCGCCGACCTTTGCTTTCCCTGCTTCCTCAGCCAGCGCCGCGCAGAGCGCCTCATAGATGCTCTCATGCGCATAGATACGCTTGATCGCCATGCACACCTGGCCGCTGTTCACGAACGACGCAAAGAATAACTTCGGCGCGATCGTCTTCGGATCGACATCGTCGAGCACGATTGCCGCGTCGTTGCCGCCCAACTCGAGCGTGAGGCGCTTTAGGGTGCCGGCCGCAGCCGCCATCACTTTCTTGCCGGTCTCCACCGACCCGGTAAACGAAATCTTGTCGATGCCGGGATGCTCAGTCATCCACTGCCCCAGCTCATCGTCACCCGCGAGCACATTCAACACGCCTTTGGGAAACACATCTCGCAGTAACGCGCCGAGTCGCAACGTGGTGAGCGGCGTGTAAGGGGAGGGCTTCAAGACCACGGTGTTGCCGGTATAGAGCGCCGACACAAGCGGCCCCGCCGCCAGATTAACTGGCGCATTCCACGGCGTGATGATCCCGGCCACGCCCAGCGGGTAATAGTGCAGCTCGATGCGCCGCTGCTCATTGTCCTCGATCACTTCCGGCTGGATGGCGATCTTCACCATGCCTTCGGACTGGCTCGCGGCGCGCTCGATCTCATCCCGCGCCTGACCGACCGGCTTGCCTTGCTCGCGCGTGAGCAGCTCCGCGAGCTCATGCTGATTTTCACGCAGGACAGCCGCCATGCGTCTCACAAGATCCGCGCGCGATTCATAAGAAGTCTGGCGCCACGTCGTGGCGGCACGGCGCGCCGCGGCCACCGCGCGATCCAGCTGTTCGCGGGAAGCGGAGGGCGCATAAGCAAACACCTGCCCCGTGGCCGGGTTGATCACCCCAAGTTGCGTCGTCGAAGCGTCCGCTTCCAGCTCGCCATCAATGAGGTGGGCGATAACCGAACGGTTGGTGTCGATAAGGTCTGCGCGTTGCGCCATTTGCACTCCTGGCGCGTGCCGCGAGCTGGCGTCGCGGTACGCGCATTGTCTCTGTCCTTCCCGATGGTTACGATAACAACCCAATCGCGCGCACGACGCAATGAGGCCCCTTCGCAACGCTCGTGCGATAGTCGAACAACCCGCCCTCCGCGTCATCCACGCGATGGCCAGAAAGTTTCACGGAAAGTAACTCCATGTCGATCATTCCGACCTGCAAGGCGCCCGATCCCAACACGCGCACGCCGAAGTTCACGCCGCCACCCGGCGCGTGCGATGCGCACTGTCATATCTTCGGGCCTGGCGACAAATACCCGTACGCTGCGGACAGAACGTATACGCCGCCCGATGCCCCGCTGGCACGCTTCAAGGAATTGCAGAGCACTCTCGGTCTGGAGCGCGCCGTCCTCGTGAACGCCAGCTGCCACGGTTCCGATAACACGGTCATCGTCGACGCCATCGCGCAGAGTGGCGGCAAGTATCGGGGTGTCGCCAACGCAGATGATTCGTTTACCGAACGCGATTTCGAGAATCTGCACACCGCGGGCTTCCGCGCCGTGCGCTTCAATTTCGTCAAGCATCTCGGCGGCATGCCGGACATGGACGAGTTTCATCGCATCCTGGCGCGCATCCAGCCGCTCGGCTGGCACGTCGATCTGCACTTCGACGCGGGCGATCTGGTCGAGCACGCGGAGTTGCTGGGCAATCTGCCCGTGCCGTTCATCATCGATCACATGGGCCGCGTGCCGACGAAGAACGGTCTCGAGCAGGAGCCATTCCGCCGTCTCGTGGAGCTCGCGCGCACTGAAGAGAAATGCTGGGTGAAGATCAGCGGCGCCGAGCGCATCTCGAGCGCGGGTCCGCCGTTCACCGACGCGGTGCCGTTTGCGCAGGCGCTCATCGAAGCTGCGCCGGATCGCATCCTCTGGGGCACGGACTGGCCCCATCCAAATATCGCGAAGCACATGCCAAACGACGGCGACCTCGTCGACCTCGTGCCGCTGTTCGCGCCTGACAAGGCGACGCAGAAGCGTATCCTTGTCGACAATCCTCATCGGCTTTACGGTTTCGAGGGCTAAGTATCATGTCGAAAGAATTTGAAGACATCCCGGGCACGCTGCTGTTCAACGCAGAGCGTTCCCGCCAGGGATATCACCTGAACATGTTCTGCATGTCGCTCATGAAGGCGGACAAGCGCGCGGAGTTCAAAGCGAACGAAGCGGCGTACCTGCAGAAATATCCCATGACCGAAGCACAGCGCGACGCGATCCTGCGCCGCGACTGGAACGGCATGCTGGAGCTCGGAGGCAACATCTATTTCACGGCCAAGCTGGCCGCGACAGATGGCCTGTCGTTCCAGCAGGTCGCTGCGAAGATGAGCAATGCAACTCAAGAGGAATACGTCAAGATGATGATTGGTGGCGGACGTTCCATTGTTGGAAACCGGAGCAAGACGGAGCAGAACCGTGGCTAAGATTGTTGCAGGAGTCGCCACGTCGCACGTGCCCGCAATTGGCGCTGCGCTCGATAACGGCAAGTCCGGGGAGCCTTACTGGCAGCCGGTGTTCAAGGGTTATGAAGCGTCCAAGAAATGGATCGCGGATCTGAAGCCCGACGTCGTCATTCTCGTTTACAACGATCACGCCTCGGCGTTTTCGCTCGAGATGATTCCAACGTTCGCGCTCGGTTGCGCCAGCGAGTTTGCCCCGGCGGATGAAGGCTGGGGCCCGCGCCCGGTGCCGGTGGTGCAGGGATATCCGGAGCTTGCGTGGCACATCGCGCAGTCCGTGATCCTCGATGAGTTCGACATCACCATCGTCAACAACATGCAGGTCGATCACGGTCTCACCGTGCCGATGTCGCTGTTGTTTGGTCAGCCGACCGAGTGGCCGGTGAAGGTGATTCCGCTTGCCGTGAACGTCGTGCAGTATCCGCCGCCGACCGGCAACCGCTGTTACAACCTGGGCAAGGCGATCCGCAAGGCCGTCGAATCCTTCGACAAGGATCTTAAAGTCGTCATCTTCGGCACGGGCGGCATGTCGCACCAGTTGCAGGGACCGCGGGCGGGCCTGATCAACCGCGAGTTCGACACAGCGTTCCTCGATAACCTGACGGCGAATCCCACAGCGCTCGCGAAGATGCCGCATATCGACTACGTGCGCGAAGCGGGTTCCGAGGGCATCGAGCTCGTGATGTGGCTCATCATGCGCGGCGCGTTGCACGACGATGTGAAGGAAGTTTATCGCTTCTATCATGTGCCGGCCTCCAACACGGCGGTGGGACACATCGTGCTCGAGAATCAGGGAGCGTGACGATGAAGGTGGTTCTCGCAGGCCCCGGCGCGTTTGGTATCAAACATCTCGAAGCGATCGCGAAGATCGACGGCATCGAGGTTGCGTCCGTCGTCGGCAGCAATCCGAAGTCGACGCAGGAAGTCGCGGCGAAATTCAATATTCCGCACGCGACGACGGAGCTTGCCGAGGCCCTGAAGCAGCCCGGCGTCGAGGCTGCGATTCTTTGCACGCCGACCCAGATGCATGCGGATCAGAGCATTCAGGTCATGCGCGCGGGCAAGCACGTCATGGTGGAAATCCCCATGGCAGACTCCCTGGCGGATGCCGAGAGAGTCGTGAAGGTGCAGCAGGAGACGGGGCTCGTCGCGATGGCGGGCCATACGCGGCGGTTCAATCCGAGCCACCAGTGGGTGCATAACAAGATCGTCGCGGGCGAGCTGAAAGTGCAGCAGATGGACGTGCAGACGTACTTCTTCCGCCGCACCAACATGAACGCCCTCGGTCAGCCGCGCAGCTGGACGGATCACCTGTTATGGCATCACGCGTGTCATACGGTGGATCTGTTTCAGTATCAGACCGGCGAGACGGTAAAGTTTGGTCATGCGCTGGAAGGGCCGCACCATCCTGAACTCAAGATCGCCATGGATATGAGCATTGGCATGAAGACGGCGTCGGGTGCGATCTGCACGCTGTCGCTGTCGTTCAACAACAATGGTCCGCTGGGAACGTTCTTCCGGTACATCTGCGATAACGGAACTTACATTGCCCGGTATGACGAGCTGCTCGACGGCAATAATCAGCCGATCGACGTCTCGAAGGTCGATGTGTCGATGAATGGCATCGAGCTGCAGGATCGGGAGTTCTTCAAGGCGATCCAGGAAAAGCGGGAGCCCAACGCCAGCGTCGCGCAGGCGGTGAAGGCCATGCGAACCCTGGATATGCTGGAGAAGAGTCTGGAGAAGTCGAAGTAGATTTGTTTATGCGGGGGGCTGCGCACCCCCCGCGGAAAACAGGCGGCGCACCCCCGCATTCCGCGAGAGCTGCGGGAAGCGCGAGCGATCAGGTATCGAGGATCTTCATCATCGGCGGGGGATGGCGGTCGCCTTTTACCGCAACGTGATCGACCAGCGAAGTAAGATCCCGCGATTCTTCCGCGGACAACTTCACATTCAACGCGCCGATGTTGTCAGCCAGATGCGTTCTGCGCTTCATGCCCACAATGGGCAACACATGCTCACCCTGCGCCAACACCCACGCCAGCGCGATCTGCGCAACCGTATAACCTTTGCGCTCGGCAAACTCTCGCAACGCATCGACGATGCCGGCGTTATGACCCGCATTCGCCTCCTGAAAACGCGGACTGTTCCGCCGCGCATCACCTTCCGGCAGATCTGACAACGACCGGAAGTTGCCCGCGAGAAACCCACGGCCCAGCGGGCTGTAGGCCACGAAGCCTGTGCCGAGCTCGCGACACGCCTCCAACATTCCGTCTTCAGGTTCGCGAGACCACAACGAGTACTCGCTTTGGACAGCCGCAATAGGATGCACAGCCGATGCACGCCGTAGCGTCTGCACGCTGCATTCCGACAATCCGGCATAACGAATCTTGCCTTCCTCGACGAGCGTGCGCAGCGTGCCCACCGACTCCTCGATCGGCACCGTCTTGTCGATGCGATGAAGATAGAACAGATCGATCTGCTCGACGCCCAGCCGCTCGAGGCTCGCCTCACATGAGGTGATGATGGTCTCCGGCCGGTTGTCGACGACCGCGCTGCCGTCAGGCTTGCGGCTCAACCCGCACTTCGTGGCGATGAACACCTCGTTGCGCCGTCCACGTATCGCTGCGCCGACAAACTTCTCGTTGGCACCGACCTGATAACTCGCAGCAGTGTCGAGATGCGTCATGCCCGCGTCGATGGCCGTGAGGAGGGTGGTGCGCGCTTCCGCATCATCCCGCGTGCCATACCACCCGACGAGGCCCATGCAGCCAAAGCCGAGGGCAGGAAGTATTTCGCCAGTATCGCCGAGCATTCTTGTTTGCATGCTTCACCCTAACCTGTCTGAATCGAGTTGTCCCCGCATCGCGGGCATACGGCCTGTGCGGTATGCGTACAAAACACTGTAATTTCCCGCGAATCGGCGTGCTCCGATAGAATGCCGGGCACGTCAAGCGAGCACAGTGTCCATATCATGATCATCGACTGCCACGGCCATTACACGACCGCCCCCAAAGAGCTGCAAGCCTATCGCGACTCCCAGATCGCGGGACTGAAAGATCCGACGAGCGTGCCGGCGAAGGACAACATCAAGGTCAGCGACGATCAGATTCGCGAGAGCCTCGAAGGCGCGCAGTTGAAACTGCAGCGCGAACGCGGAACCGATCTCACGATATTTTCGCCGCGCGCTTCCGCGATGGCGCATCACATCGGCAACGAGACGACCAGTCAGAACTGGACGCAGCTGTGCAACGATCTCATCTATCGCGTGTGCGGTTTGTATCCGCAGAACTTCGTGGGTGTTTGTCAGTTGCCGCAATCGCCTGGCGTGCCGCCTGAGCACAGCGCGAGAGAGCTCGAGCGCTGCGTGAAAGAACTGGGGTTCATCGGCTGCAATCTGAATCCTGATCCCTCGGGCGGACACTGGAATTCGCCGCCGCTGACGGATCGTCACTGGTATCCGTTCTACGAGAAGATGGTGGAGCTCGATGTGCCGGCGATGGTGCATGTGAGCTCGTCGTGCAACCCTAACTTTCACGCGACGGGCGCGCACTACATCAACGCAGACACGACGGCGTTCATGCAGTTTCTGACGAGCGACCTGTTCAAGGATTTTCCGACGTTGCGGTTCATCATTCCGCACGGGGGTGGCGCGGTGCCGTTTCACTGGGGCCGCTATCGCGGGCTCGCGCAGGATATGAAGCGTCCGCCGTTGCCGGAGCTCCTGCTGAAGAATGTGTTCTTCGATACGTGTGTGTATCACCAGCCGGGCATCGACCTGTTGCTGAAGGTGATCCCCGTGGAGAACATTCTGTTCGGGTCAGAGATGGTGGGCGCGGTGCGCGGCATCGATCCGGAGACGGGCTTCTACTTCGACGATACGAAGCGTTATATCGACTCGAAAGGGCTCGGTGACGACGTGCGTTACAAGATTTTCGAAGGCAACGCGCGACGCGTGTTCCCGCGCCTCGGCCCGAAGCTGGACGCACTGGGCGCATGAGCTCGGTGGCCTGCGGCGAGCAAGGCTCATTCACAACGCGTTGCGAGTCGCTTGGCGCAGCGTCATAGCCTTACACCCAACCGCCGCCGGGACCGCATGGCGCGGCCGTGGTTGCACAGTGGCTCGCGCCCGGGGGGAATCAGGTGTTAGCGCCGCTCCACACTGCCGCCGGCACAAACACCTTGCCGGCGAATAGCGCGCGCGCGGTGCGCAGAATGCCCGAGCGACCCACCTGGAACGCTTCACCCTGACCTGAAATCTCCAAAGTCACGGTGAACTCGCCCGTGGGATGCTCCACCGACATGATCATCGGCGAGCCCGACGGAATTTTGCCGATGCCTTCCGCAACAGATCCCGGCATCGCACATGCCGTCGCCACGCTCACCGCACCTAACACGCCAATAGCGGTGTGACACTTGTGAGGAATGAACGTGCGCGTGGACACATGCCCATGCTCCCCGCGAGGCGGCGCAATGAGTGACATCTTCGGCACGACCTTATCTTTGACATCGCCCAGCCCCATGAGCGGGCCTGCCGCAAGCCGCAACGCCTCGAGCTTCTTGCGAAACTCAGCATCGTTTTCCAGCTCCTTCGGCGATTCATAACCGGTCTTGCCCAGCGAGCTCGCCGGAATGACGACCACAGGCATGCCGTTGTCGATGCAGGTGACATCGATGCCGTTGATGCGATCCCGCGCATGCCCCGTGGGCAGCATGGACTCGCACACCGAACCCGCCGTATCCAGAAAGTCGATCATGATCGGCGCCGCGGAGCCCGGCACGCCCGCAATGGACGTCTCGCCGTCATATCGAACATTCCCACCCGGCGTTTCGATGGTCGCCACCGCGAGATTGCCCGTGTTGACCATGTAGATGGACACCTTGGTGTGTCCGTCCTGCGCCTTCACCAGCCCGTGCTCGATCGCGAACGGACCAACAGCCGCGAGCATGTTGCCGCAGTTCGGGCTGATATCGACCAGCGCGCGATCTACGGAAACCTGCGCGAAGAGATAATCCACATCCACATTCGGCCGTGTGGATTTCGACACGATGGCGACTTTGCTCGTCAGCGCATCCGCACCGCCCACACCGTCGATCTGCCGCGGATCGGGCGAGCCCATTGCCGCGAGCAGCACGCGATCACGCAGCTTCGTATCCGCAGGCAGATCTTCCGCCAGGAAGAACGGTCCCTTGGACGTGCCTCCGCGCATCAGCACGCACGGAATGCCTGTTTGTAAGTGAGCCACCTTGCGCGAGCTCAACGGTATTCGAGGCCCAGCGCCGCGAGCTTGCCACGCATGTCATAGATATCGAGCCCCAGCTCGCCAGCCGCCAGACGCTTGCGTTTCTCTTCTTCGTTGGCGACGCGCTTCTTCGCGGCTTCCGCAACCTTCACAGCGTCCGCGCGAGGAATGACAACGACGCCGTCATCATCCGCAACGATGACATCGCCCGGCTCGATGCGCTGACCCGCGCACATCACCGGTACGTTGACCGCACCCAGGCTCGCTTTCACGGTGCCCTGCGCATAAATGCATTTGCTCCACACGGGGAACTGCATTTCTTTGAGCGTGGAAACGTCGCGCACACCCGCGTCGATGATGAGTGCTTTCACGCCATGGGCCTGCAGCGACGTCGCCAGCAGATCGCCGAAATATCCGTCTTCACACGGTGAGCTCGGCGCGACGACGAGAATGTCGCCGGGCTTACATTGTTCAACCGCGACGTGAATCATCCAGTTGTCGCCAGGAGGCACCAGTGCGGTCACCGCCGTGCCGGCGACCAGCGCGCCCGCATAAATGGGTCGCATGTAAGACGCGAGCAGGCCGCTGCGGCCCTGCGCTTCGTGTGACGTAGCTACGCCAAAAGTGCCCAGCGCTTCGACAGCGGCAGGATCTGAGCGCGCGATATTGCGCACGACGATGTGTTTATTAATGGCGGTGCTCCGCAGTCCAGGAAGGCCTGGATCATACCTGTTTTCGTTTCTGCCAACGCGACACCACTCGCTGTAGAAGCAGTGATAACGCAATCCAGGCGATGACGACGCCGACGATGAGCGAAATGTTAGTGACTGTTGGGTGTTGCCACACTGTGCGTAGCCGATCACCGAACACAGTGAGCACGAAGAGGCCCGGAACCAGACCGAGAATCGTGCCGAGAACGTAATCTTTCAATGGCACGCCGATCGAGCCGAGCGCGAGATTCACAAACGTGAATGGCGCGACGGGCGTCATGCGGATAACCGCTATCGCGATCACGCTGCGACCCTCGAGTGCTGCGTCCACTTTCTTGAGGGTGGGACCGAAAGCCTCCCTCACGGTGCCGCGAATAAATTTGCTGCCGATGCCATACAGCACGACCGCATTCACGACGGAGCCGGTCAGGGCGAGCGGAAAGGCGATCAGCGGTTCGTAGATGAGCGCCGTCACGGTGATGAGCAGCAGTAACGGAAAGGCGAGCAGCCCGCCGAAGACATAAGCGCCGATGAGTGCGACCCCAAGCCACGGGCTTTGCCTGAAATGACCTATCCACTCCATGAGTCGGTCGGTCGAGGCGTAGGCGGCGAGGGGGGTAAACCGCCACAATAGCGCCGCGATCGCGAGCGCGGCGGCAGCCACGAAGAGCACTCGCCAGCGGGCGCGTCGTGCGACGCTGTGGGATTCACTCATAAGGGATCTTCGTTGACGACATCGAGCCGGTCAGAAGCGGGAACGAAATCTGCTACTTCCACGCGATATTTGCCAGCATTGGCAAAGGCAACGCTCAGGAGTCTGCATGCGTTCCGTCGGGATCATGGATTCGGTTCAAAACATACTCGTCCTCACGTGCGGCGATCCGGCCATCAGCGAGGAGCTGAGCGAGTCGTTGCAGATGTCATTTCGCCCCGGGGTGACGCCCAACGGCGGACGCATCGCTTACGCGGATACGACGATGGCGCCTGCCTTGGTGGCTTCGTCGATTGCGTGGTGCCAGTCGCTGCTGGTCATCGATGCAACCTGCTTCGGCGGGCAGCCTGGCACATTGCGCTGCTGGTTCGACGAGGCAATGGATCTGCATCTCACCTCGGCCGAGGAGCGAAATGCCAGGCAGTTGAGTCTGCTCACGCTGCTCGAGGTCGCGCGACACGGCGGCCCACAGCCGGATCGGCGTGTGCTCATCGGCGTGGAGCCTTTACCGCTCAGCAACATGTCAGCGGAGAAGGGCGTCGCGAGTGGCCTCGGGCACAGAATGCAGACCGCGCAGGTCGTGGCCAAGGCGGCAGAAATGGCGCGCCGCATTCTTACCGCGTGGCTTGGTGCCAGCGCACATCCGGTGGATCCTGCGAGTGGGAACGTGCGGCCGTTAGGCGCGCGCATGTCATTCGCGCGCGAGTGGACGCCACCGCCGATCTCGCCCCCGAATTGATTCGGCGCCCCGCCCAGGGGCGTTGCCGATCATGAGCGACGTCGAGCTGCGCGCGGAGCGCGTGCTCCGCGACGTCTTTGGCTATCCTGAATTTCGCGGGCCGCAACGCGAAATCATCTCGCACGTCGCTTCCGGCCACGACGCGTTGGTGCTCATGCCAACGGGTGGCGGCAAATCACTGTGTTATCAGATCCCGGCGCTGGTTCGTAAGGGCGTTGGCGTCGTCGTTTCCCCGCTGATCGCGCTGATGCAGGATCAGGTTGCCGCCCTTCGCGAAGCAGGCGTGCGGGCGGCGGCGCTCAACTCAGCGATGGATTGGCCGTCCGTGCAGGCTGTGGAGCGGGCTGTGCGCACCGGCGATATCGACCTGTTGTATGTCGCGCCTGAGCGGCTGCTGACCGATCGCTGTCTGGCGTTGCTGGATTCCGCGCAGATCGCGCTGATCGCGATCGACGAAGCGCACTGCGTTTCGCAGTGGGGCCATGACTTCCGACCTGAATATCTCCAGCTTGCGGTGCTGGCTGAACGCTTCAAAGGCGTGCCGCGTGTTGCTCTGACGGCTACGGCGGATGCCGTCACACGTAAAGAGATTCTGGCGCGGTTGCAGTTGCCGGGCGCGCGGATGTTCGTGTCGAGCTTCGACCGTCCCAACATCCGGTATCGGGTGGCGGAGAAAGATAATCCGCGCCGGCAGCTGCTCGATTTCATTCGCAACGAGCATGCGGGCGAGTCGGGCGTGGTGTATTGCGTGCGGCGGGATACCGTCGATGAAGTCGCGCAGTTTCTGGTCCAACACAAGATCAACGCGCTGCCTTATCACGCGGGGCTTGCCAACACGGTGCGTGAGGCGCATCAGAGCCGGTTCATCCGGGAGGATGGGCTCGTCATGGTGGCGACGGTGGCGTTCGGCATGGGTATCGACAAGCCGGATGTGCGCTTCGTCGCGCATCTGGATCTGCCGAAAAGCATCGAAGGCTATTATCAGGAGACCGGCCGCGCGGGACGCGATGGTTTGCCGTCCGACGCGTGGATGGTCTATGGCCTGGCGGATGTGGTTCAGCAGCGGCGGATGATCGATATGTCCGAGGCGAACGCGGATTACAAGCGTGTCGCGTCCGCAAAGCTGGATGCGTTGTTAGGGTTGTGCGAGACCATCGGCTGCCGGCGAGTGCGGCTGCTGGATTACTTCGGCGAAGCCAGTCAGCCCTGCGGGAACTGTGACAACTGTCTGGCGCCGCCTGAGGAATGGGATGGCACTGAAGCCGCGCAGAAGTTCATGTCGTGCATGTATCGATGTGAGTCTGCAACGGGCATTGCGTTTGGCGCCCAGCACGTCATTGACATTCTGCGTGGCAAAACGACAGAGAAGGTGCTGAGTTACAAGCACGAGCAGTTGAGCACCTTCGGCATCGGGAAGGATCTGGATGCCAACGGCTGGCGGTCTGTGCTGCGGCAACTCGTGATGCAGCGGCTGGTGCGGGTGGATCACGACAACTACGGTGTGTTGAAACTTACTGAAGCCAGTCGCGCGGTGCTCAAAGGCGAGAAGCGCCTGAGCATGCGTCGGCAGATTGAGAAGTTGCCCGCGACGCGCAGGCGCACGGCTGTGGCGGCGGGGGAATCGCTGGAGTCTGTGGAGCCGTATCACCTGCCGGTCTTCGCGGCGTTACGCGAATGGCGGCGTGAGATTGCGCGAGAGCATGGCGTGCCGGCCTACACGGTTTTTCACGATGCCACCTTGAGAGAAATCGCGCGTGTGTTGCCCGACTCGCTGTCGATCCTGAGATCGGTTTCAGGAGTGGGCAACACGAAGCTCGAACGCTACGGCGAGTCGCTGTTAGATGTGGTGCGCGAGTCGCAAGCGGGTTAACCCGCCTCCAGCGACTCCCACCGCGCGAATTTCTCCAGCAGCAGGCTCTCGATCTGCTCGGCCCGCTCGCGATCCACGCGTAAAACCTGCGCGCTCTGGCGGTGATACTCCGGCTCGCTCATCTTCTGGATCAGCGCGGTCTGCTCGATCTCCAGCGCTTCGATTTCCTTCGGCAGCGTCTCGAGCTCCCGCTGCTCTTTATAAGAACGCTTCACGCGAGGCTTCACCGCCGCCGCACTTGCCGAAAGGGGCGCTAACGGCGCAGACGCAATCGCCGCCGCCGCCGCGCGAACATCCTTGGATGTAGAGCGCGTCGGCCGCTGACGCAGCCAATCTGTATAGCCGCCGACATATTCGTTCCACACACCGCCGCCTTCAGCCGCGAGCGTCTGTGTCACGACGTTATCGAGGAACCGCCGGTCATGGCTCACCAACAGCAGCGTGCCCGAGTAATCCTGCAAGGTCTGCTCCAGCAGCTCCAGGGATTCGATGTCGAGATCGTTGGTCGGCTCGTCCAGCACCAGCAGGTTGGCGGGGCGCGCAAACAACCGTGCTAACAACAACCGGTTGCGCTCGCCGCCCGACAACATCTTTACCGGCGCCTTCGCGCGCGAAGCGGGGAACAGGAAGTCCTGCAGATAGCCCACGATGTGCTTGCGCTCACCATTGATCTCCACCCAGTCGGAACCAGGGCTGATCGTATCCGCGACAGTTTTCTCGGGATCCAGCTGCTCGCGCATCTGATCGAAGTAGGCCACCAGCAGATTGGTGCCGAGCTGCACATGTCCGCTGTCCGGCGCCAACTTTCCTAACAACACACGGATGAGCGTCGACTTGCCCGCACCATTCGAGCCGATGAGCCCGATACGATCGCCGCGCATGATGCGCGCCGACAGATTGTCGATCACGACGTTGTCGTCGAACCGCTTCGACACATTGAACAGCTCCGCGACGAGCTTGCCCGAGCGATCCCCGGAATCCAGGCTCATGCGCACATTGCCCATGCGCTCGCGGCGATCCGAGCGTTCGACACGCAGGCGTTCGAGCCGCTTCACGCGGCCTTCATTACGCGTGCGGCGCGCTTCAACGCCTTTGCGAATCCACACTTCCTCCTGCGCCCAGAACTTGTCGAAGCGTCGATTGACGACTTCCTCCGCCGCCAGCTCGTCTTCTTTCCGCGCTTCGTAAGCCGCGAAGTTTCCCGGGTAGGAGCGCAGAACCCCGCGGTCGAGCTCCACGATGCGCGTCGTCACGCGATCGAGAAACGCGCGGTCATGGGTGATGACAATGGCCGCCGGCACTCTTAACAATAGATCTTCGAGCTTCTCGATACCGGCCACGTCCAGATGGTTGGTGGGCTCGTCGAGCAGCAGCAGGTCCGGCTGCAGGGCCAGCGCGAGCGCGAGCGCCGCGCGTTTTTTCTCTCCGCCGGAGCTGTTGGCCGGCGCGCGTTCCGGATCGAGATCGAACCGGGTCAGAAATTCAGTGAGGCGCGTCTGCAGGCGCCAGTAGTCCGGGTCGTGCCCGTGATCGTCCGAAGACTGGCCCGCGCGCAAGGTCAGGCTTTCCTGCAGGGTTTCGGCAGCGGGGAGCTCGGGCTCCTGCTCCACGAACACGATCTGCAGCCCGTCACGGATCTGCAATTCCCCATCATCGAGTTGCGATCGCCCCGCGATCACTTTCAACAGAGAAGATTTCCCGGTGCCGTTGCGGCCGATCATGCCCAGCCGTTCGCCGGCCTGAATCGAGATCTGCGCGCCGTCCAACAGGGGTTTGTCGCCGAAGGCGAGGTGTGCGTTACGTACTGTAAGGAGTGTCATCCGCGGAATCGTATCGTGCCCGGCTCTATTTCGGGTTTCGCAATACAGTTTATTTCGTTAGAATGCGCGCCCCCGCGGGCTCGGTCGCGGTGGAGGGTGGCCCCGGGCGGCGCAAGCCGTACGCGAAGGATCGCGGGTTCGGGCACGGCGCCACGCCAAGTGTTTGATTGCAAAGCCCCCCGAGGGGCTTTTTGTTTTTTTGGCCCCTGGCCGGGGCCGCCTGAGGCTGGCGCGTGACGCCGCCCGGGTGGGGGACCGTAAGCTGAACTGGGCCTTGGGGCCCTTTTTTGTTTGCGCGGGAGCTCGAAGTGGCGTCGACAAACGCCCACGGACTCCAGGCCGCACGATTTGGAACTGAACGGGGCGACCTCGAAGGCGCCATTACGTACGTGGGAGGTGCGATGTCGACTGCGATCTTGCGCGATCGGCTGATTGCCCTCACTGAGCCTCTCCTCGCGAGGCTCGGTTACGAGCTCGTGGAGCTCGAATACGTCGCCGGGCGTTCGCATGCCACGGTACGCGTATTCATAGATACAGCCGACGGCATCGGTATCGAAGATTGTGAGCGCGTGAGCCGTGAGGTCTCCGCGCTGTTCGATGTCGAGGATCCCGTCCCGATGGCGTACACCCTCGAAGTGTCCTCGCCGGGATTTGATCGCGTTCTGCGCACCCGCGCGCATTTCGACCGGTTCGTCGGATCGCGGGTTTTCGTCGAGATGAAGGCGCCGCGGGATGGCCGCCGCCGTTACACAGGAATGTTAACGGCAGTGGACGACGCGGCTATCACGGTTGAGGTGGATCGGCAGCCTGTAAGCCTGCCGTTCGACGAGATCAGCAAGGCAAGACTCGCTCCTTAAAGAAGGCGCGTGAGCACAGAGAGCCGGGCGGAGGTAGAAAAGCAGTGAACAAGGAAATCCTGATGGTGGTCGATGCCGTCTCCAACGAGAAAGGCGTCGATAAAGAAGTGATCTTCGAGGCGCTCGAAGCTGCACTTGCATCCGCCGCGCGCAAAAAGCACGGCGAAGAATGGGATGTGCGCGTGGCCATCGACCGCAAGAGCGGCGATTACGAAACCTTCCGTCGCTGGAAAGTGTTTGCCGACGATTCCACCGAGCTCGAGGTGCCTGAACGCGAGCTGCGCCTGGACGACGCGCGCGATACGGACGCGAAAGCGGAGATCGGCGGCTTCGTCGAGCAGTCCATGGAATCCGTGGCCTTCGGCCGCATCGCCGCCCAGCAGGCGAAGCAGGTCATCGTGCAGAAGGTGCGCGAAGCCGAGCGCTCGCAGGTCGTCGATGCCTATCGCGATCGTGTGGGTACGCTCGTTAGCGGCGTCGTGAAGCGCGTCGATCGCAACGGTATTTATGTTGACCTCGGCAGCAACGCCGAAGGCTTCGTCCCCCGCACGGACATGATTCCCCGCGAGCAGGTGAAACCTCAGGATCGCGTCAAGGCGTTCCTGAAGGAAGTCCGCTCCGAGCCCCGTGGCCCGCAGCTGTTTCTGACGCGTACCGCGCCGGAATTCCTCATCGAGCTGTTCAAGCTCGAAGTGCCGGAAGTGGGCCAGGGCCTCATCCAGATTCTCGGCGCCGCGCGTGATCCGGGCGTGCGCGCGAAGATCGCGGTGAAGAGCAACGAGCCGCGGATCGATCCCGTCGGCGCGTGCGTCGGTATGCGCGGCTCGCGCGTGCAGGCCGTCTCGAACGAGATTGCCGGCGAGCGTGTCGACATCATTCCGTTCGATCAGAATCCGGCGCAGTTCGTCATCAATGCGATGTCGCCTGCGGAAGTGATCTCCATCGTGGTCGACGAAGAGTCGCACAGCATGGATATCGCGGTGGCCGAAGATAAGCTGTCGCAGGCCATCGGCCGCGGCGGCCAGAACATTCGGCTCGCGAGCCAGCTCTCCGGCTGGGATCTGAATGTCATGACGGAGTCCGACGCCGAGGCGAAGAGCGATTCCGAATCGCGCGTGCTCGTCGAGAACTTCATGAAGCAGCTCGACGTGGACGAAGACGTCGCGACGATCCTGGCGCAGGAAGGCTTCTCGACCATCGAGGAGATCGCCTATGTGCCCCAGGGTGAGCTGAGCTCCATCGAGGAGTTCGACGAAGACATGGTGAAAGAGCTGCGCAACCGCGCGCGTGATGTGCTGTTGACTCAGGCCATCGCGAGCGAGGAGAGCCTCGACCAGTCCATGCCGTCGGATGATCTGTTGCGGCTGGACGGAATGAATCCCGACATCGCGCTCGCGCTGGCACGCCGGGGCGTTCGCACCCGCGAAGATCTCGCGGAGCAGTCGGTTGACGATCTACAGGATATCGATGGGCTGGCCGGCGATGCCGCGGGTCAACTCATCATGAAGGCGCGCGCCCATTGGTTCGAAGCGGGTCAGTAACGCGCCGAGGTTTTAACGCATGGCAGAAGTAACCGTCTCGCAATTTGCTGAAGTTCTGAAGGTGCCCGTGGATCGGCTGCTCGTGCAGCTCGACCAGGCCGGCATCAAAGTCTCCGGCCCCGACGATCGCATCAGCGATGACGCGAAGCTGGAACTGTTGACGCATCTGCGCCGCAGCCACGGCAATGAAGATGACAGCAGCGCTCCGCGCAAGATCACCCTGAAGCGCAAGACTCAGAGTGAGATCAAGCTCGCGAGCACGCAGGGCCGCGCCCGCACGGTCAACGTCGAGGTGCGCGTGAAGCGCACGTACATCAAGCGTGATGTGCTCGAGGACCAGGCGCGCCAGCAGCAGGAAGAAGTCGACGCAAAGCGTCGCGAAATCGAGGAAGAGGAAGCCCGTATCCAGCAGGAGCGTCTCGACGCCGAGCGCCGCGAGCTGGAACGCATCGAGGCCGAGAAACGTCAGCGCGAGGAAGAAGAGCAGAACCGTCTGCGCGCGATCGACGAGGCTCGCCGTCAGGCCGAGCAGCGCGAGCGTGAAGAGATCGAGCGTCGCGAGCGCGAAGCGCGTCGTGCAGCCGAGCCGGAAACACCTGCGGTTACGCCGCCCGCGGCCGCTGTTGTTGCGCCAGTTGTAGCACCGCCGGTGCCGCCTGTTGCTCCGCCTCCTCAGCGCGACTATCGCGATCAGCCACAACAGCGTCCGCAGCAGGGACATGGTGGTCAGCCGCCGCGTCCGCAGCAGCCTGCGGGTGCGCGTCCGTCAGGTCCGCCTCGGTCAGGGCCTTCGGGTCCGCCGCGCTCGGGTCCGTCGGGCCCACCGCGTTCCGGCCCATCGGGTCCGCCACGTTCGGGTCCGTCAGGTCCGCCGCGTTCCGGCGCTCCCGGTGCGCAGCGACCAGGTGCATCACGTCCGGGCGCGCAGCGTCCAGGCGGCGGCGCGCAGGACGACAAGGGCACGCGTTACGGCCGGCAGGAATTGCACGTCGCCGGCGACGTCAGCTCGCGTTACAAGAAAAAGCGTCGGGGCGTTCGCGGCAGACCAATGCCGTCGTCGGCCGACGGACGTCATGGCTTTGAAATGCCGACGGCGCCAGTCATTCGCGAAGTCGCGGTGGGTGAAACCATCAGCGTCGCGGAGCTTGCACAGAAGATGGCCCTGAAGGCGACCGAAGTCATCAAGACACTGATGAACCTTGGAATCATGGCCACCATCAACCAGCAGATCGACCAGGACACCGCCGTGTTGGTCGTCGAAGAGATGGGGCACACACCGAAGGTGTTGAAAGAAAATCAGATCGAAGAGGACTTGCAGGGCTCGCCCGCGAAGGATTCGGATAACGCTCCGCGTCCGCCGGTCGTCACCGTCATGGGTCACGTCGACCATGGCAAGACCTCGCTGCTCGACTACATCCGCACCACGAAAGTGGCGGCGGGCGAAGCGGGCGGAATTACCCAGCACATCGGTGCGTATCACGTCGAGACGCCGAAGGGCGGCGTGACGTTCCTCGATACCCCGGGTCACGCGGCGTTTACCGCCATGCGTGCTCGCGGCGCCAAGGCAACGGACGTGGTGGTGTTGGTTGTTGCCGCGGATGACGGCGTGATGCCGCAGACCATCGAAGCGATTCAGCATGCGCGCGCGGCGAATGTGCCGATCGTCGTGGCCGTGAACAAGATCGACAAGAGCGACGCCGATCCGGATCGCGTGCGTCAGGAGCTCGCGAAGCAGGATGTCATCCCGGAAGACTGGGGCGGCAACGATATCTTCGTGAACGTGTCGGCGCGCACGGGCGCGGGCATCGATCAACTGCTCGACGCGATCCTGTTGCAGGCTGAAGTGCTGGAGCTGTCGGCTCCGCGTAACGGGCTCGCTTCGGGTCTCGTCATCGAATCCAGCATCGAGAAGGGCCGCGGCGCGGTCGCGACGGTGTTGGTGAAGAAGGGCACGTTGAAGCTGGGCGATCCCATCCTCGCGGGCTCTGAATTCGGTCGCGTTCGCGCGATGTTCGATGAGACGGGCCGTCCCGTGCAGGAAGCTCCGCCTTCCATGCCGGTGGTGGTGTTGGGTCTGTCGGGTTCACCGAATGCCGGCGACGAAGTGCTGGCGGTCGAGAGCGAGCGCAAGGCACGTGAAGTCGCGCTGTATCGCCAGGGCAAGTTCCGCGATGTGAAGCTCGCCCGTACGGCGACTCGCGCCGAGGACGTGTTCTCGCAGATGGGCACCGAGCAGGCCGGCGTCATCGCCGTACTGTTGAAGACAGACGTGCAGGGCAGCGCGGAAGCGTTGCGCGACGCGCTGAACAAATTGTCGACGGAAGAAGTGCAGGTCAAGGTCATTGCGAGTGGCGTGGGTGGTATCACCGCGTCTGACGTGCAGTTGGCCGCGGCGTCGAAGGCGCTCGTCATCGGCTTCAACGTTCGCGCCGATTCCGGTGCGCGTGAAGCGGTGAAAGAGACCGGCGTCGATGTGCGTTACTACAGCATCATTTACGAAGCCATCGACGATGTGCGGCAGATGCTGAGCGGTCTGTTGCAGCCTGAGATCAAGGAAACGATCGTGGGTGTGGCGCAGGTGCGCGAAGTATTCCGGTCGAGCAAGTTTGGTGTGGTCGCCGGCTGTCTGGTGACGGAAGGCACGGTCAAGCGCAACAACCCGATTCGCGTGTTGCGCGACAACGTGGTGATCTTCGAAGGCGCGTTGGAATCGCTGCGTCGTTTCAAGGATGACGTGGGTGAAGTGCGCGCCGGCACCGAGTGCGGTATTGGCGTGAAGAACTATCAGGACGTGCGTCCGAACGATCAGATCGAGTGTTTCTCGCGCGTATCTGTCGCCCGTACACTGCAATGATGTTTGTGCGCAGCACATGAGCAGTAGCCGCACAAGGAAGATCGAAGCCGAGATGCAGCGCGTGTTATCCGAGCTGATCTCGCGCGAGGTGAAGGATCCTCGCGTCGGCAATGTCACGATCACGGCGATCAAGCTGTTGAGTGACATGAGCTCGGCGCGGGTATTCTTCACGCCATTCGCGTCGAAGAATTCTCCTGAGGACGTGCAGGAAGGGCTGACGCGCGCGTCAGGTTTTCTGCGCGGCGAGACCGGCCGCCGGCTTGGCTTGCGTCATGCGCCGAAACTCGAATTCGAGTTCGACGACACGCTCGACAAGGCGGCCGCGCTCACCGCCCTGATCGACAGCACCCAGCGGAAGTAACAGCACGTTGTCCATTTCCGGAATCGTGTTGCTCGACAAGCCGTTGGGCCTGTCGTCCAACGCAGCTCTGCAGAAAGTGCGGCGTGCGCTGAGTGCGGCGAAGGCGGGCCACGTAGGCAGCCTCGATCCGCTGGCGACGGGTATGTTGCCCATCTGCCTCGGTGAGGCGACGAAGATTGCGGGCGACGTGTTGTCGGGCCGCAAGTGTTATCAGTTTACGATCAGCCTGGGCACGCGCACGGCGACGGGTGACAAGGAAGGCGAGGTCGTGGAAACACTGCCGATCCCGCCGCTGCAACTCGCCGATGTCGAAGCAGTGTTGCTGAGATTTACAGGCCATCAGACGCAGGTGCCGCCGATGTATTCGGCGTTGAAGCGCGATGGTCAGCCTCTGTATCGCCTGGCGCGAGCAGGGGTCGAGGTCGAACGTGAGGCGCGCGAGATCGAGATCTTCGCGCTCACCTGGGCAGGGTCGGGACTCACCGAGTCCGCGATCGAGCTCGAGACGACCTGTTCGAAAGGCACGTACATCCGCGTGTTGGCAGAAGACATCGCACGGGCCCTGGGCACGTGCGGTCATGTCGCGAGCCTGCGCCGGTTGTATGTGGAGCCTTTCGACTCCGAGCCCATGGACACGCTGGAGTCGATAGGCAAGGCATGCAACACAGGCGACGGGCCGCGAATTTTGCCCGCCGACTGGCCGTTGCAACATCTCCCCGCCGTCGGGCTCGACGCCGCGGCGACGTCACGTTTGTTGCATGGGCAAAACGTCGTCGTCCGCGATAACGAGGCGTACGGACGGGTACGGTTGTATGACGAAAAGGGTCAATTCGTGGGCATGGGCGCAGCCGACGGGCAGGGAGGGGTACGGCCGAGCCGTCTTTTCTCTCTTCCGCTTGTGGCGGCCGGTGGACCACGCGTAGAATCCCGCGGCTTACAAAAGGGCATATAGGCAAGAATTCAGGACTTTTAGCGCAATGGCTTTATCCACAGAAAAGAAAGACGGAGTTGTATCGCAGTTCCGTCGCGGTCCCGGTGATACCGGGTCGCCCGAGGTACAGATCGCTCTCTTATCTGAGCGCATCAATGGGCTCGGCGACCATTTCGCCGCACACAAAGGCGATCACTCCTCGCGACGAGGTCTCGTCAAGCTGGTGAATCAGCGTCGCAAGCTCCTCGATTACCTCAAAGCCACTCAACCGCAGAAGTACCAGGAGCTCGTCGAGCGACTGGGTCTTCGTCGCTGAGACGCCATCAAGGGCCGCGCCATCACAGCGCGGCCTTTGTGCTTTCTCCACTCGTTTTTCCAACTGAGGTTTCCAGCTTGAGCGCTGTCACCAAGTCGTTTCCCTTTGGCTCGCATACCGTCACCATCGAGACGGGCGAGCTCGCACGGCAAGCCAATGGCGCCGTGAAAGTCTCCATGGGCGACACCGTCGTCCTGGTCACCGCCTGCGCCGCGTCGAAGGCCGTTCCCGGCCGCGATTTCTTTCCACTGACCGTCAACTACGTTGAAAAAACCTATGCCGCGGGACGTATCCCCGGGGGTTTCTTCAAACGCGAAGGCCGTCCGACAGAGAAAGAGACGCTGACGTCACGCCTCATCGATCGTCCGATCCGCCCGTTGTTCCCGGATGGGTTCTACAACGATGTGCAGGTCGTCGCGATCGTGCTGTCGATCGATCCCGAGATCGATTCTGATATTCCGGCGCTGCTCGGCGCCTCGGCGGCGTTGTCGCTGTCCGGCCTGCCATTCAAGGGTCCGATCGGCGCCGCGCGCATCGGCTACAAGGACGGCAAGTATCTGTTGAATCCCACAGCCAAGGAGCTTCTGGAGTCCGACCTCGACCTCGTGGTCGCGGGCACCGAGAAAGCCGTGCTGATGGTGGAATCCGAGGCCCAGGGCCTGTCGGAAGAAGTGATGCTCGGCTCCGTGGTGTTTGGCCACGAACAGCTGCAGGTCGCGATCCGCGCGATCAAGGAGCTGGTTGCCGAATCCGGCGCCGCGAGCTCGGAATGGAAAGACCCCGTCGAAAATGCGGATCTGAAGAGCGCGCTCGCATTGCACGCCCAGGCCGCGGTTTCCGAGGCGTATTCCATTACTGAGAAAACGCAGCGTCGCAACCGTCTGTCAGAAGTGAAGACGAAGGCCCTCGAGGCGCTCGCCGTTGGCGAGAGCGCGAAGTTCAGCGCCGACGACGTCGAAGACGCGTTCTTCAAGCTCGAGAGCAACATCGTCCGCCAGCGCATTCTCAATGGTGAGCCGCGCATCGACGGTCGTGATGGCAAGACCGTTCGTCCGATTACTGTGAAAGTGGGCGTGTTGCCGCGTACGCACGGTTCGGCACTGTTCACTCGCGGTGAGACGCAGGCGTTGGTGGTCACCACGCTCGGCACTACGCGCGACGCACAGATCATCGACGCGCTCACCGGCGAACGCCGTGAGCCGTTCATGCTTCACTACAACTTCCCTCCGTTCTCGGTCGGTGAGACCGGCATGATGGGTTCGCCGAAGCGCCGCGAAATCGGTCACGGCAACCTGGCTCGCCGCGGCGTCGCCGCCGTGATGCCGGACATGGAAACCTTCCCGTACGTCATCCGCATCGTCTCGGAAATTCTCGAGTCGAACGGCTCGAGCTCGATGGCGAGCGTGTGCGGCACCAGCCTCTCGCTGATGGACGCAGGCGTCCCCATCAAGGCGCCGGTCGCAGGCGTGGCGATGGGTCTCGTGCTCGAAGGCAGCCGCTTCAAGGTCCTCACGGACATCCTGGGTGACGAAGATCACCTGGGCGATATGGATTTCAAAGTCGCCGGCACGAAAGACGGTGTCACGGCGTTGCAGATGGACATCAAGGTCGAAGGCGTCACGCCGGAGATCATGAAGGTCGCGCTGGATCAGGCTCGCGAAGGACGTCTCTACATCCTCGACGAGATGAACAAGCTCATCACGCAGCCACGCGCGACGATGTCGGAATGGGCGCCTTCGATCATCACGCTGAAGATCGATCCGGAGAAGATCCGCGACGTCATCGGCAAGGGTGGCGCGGTCATCCGCCAGATCACGGAAGAGACCGGCACCACGATCGACATCGAAAACGATGGCACCGTGAAGATCGCTTCGGTCAGTGGCGCCGCGGGCCGCGAAGCCCAGCGTCGCATCGAGCTGATCACGGCGGACGTCGAAGTCGGCCGCATCTATGAAGGCAAGGTCGCGCGCCTCATGGACTTCGGCGCCTTCGTGACGATTCTGCCGGGCCGTGATGGTCTCGTGCACATCTCGCAGATCTCCGACGAGCGCGTGGAGCGCGTCAGCGACAAGCTGAACGAAGGGGATGTGGTGCGTGTGAAGGTGCTGGAAATCGACCGTCAGGGCCGTATCCGCCTGTCCATGCGCAGTATCGACGCGCCGGCCGAGTAAGCGGCGCGAGGCGAGGGCCGGTCACGGCCCTCCCCGGAAAAAAGCCGCCAAATGAAAAACGGCGGGTAGGGCCCTCGACCTACCCGCCGTTCTCATTTTTACGCTATCCCACCCTCAGGCGTGCTGGGTCTGCGTCTCTGCTGTGATCTCATCTTCGTGACGGCCGCGTGTGCCGGCATTCACCAAGGTTCGATAGATCTCTTCCTGCACCGACCGCCATCGCTGATAGTTATTCTGCGAAAGCGTCGTTGCCGCTTCAGTCGGATCCGCATCGGGCTCCTGCTTGAGCCGATCGCGAAATTCGCGCTGCTGCGCTGAGAACAGTTTCAAACTCTGCTCGAGGTAGCTGCCAATCATTCCCTTGGTTGCGCCGCCGTACGACCGGATCACCTGCGACAGGAAGTCGCGACTCATCAATGGCTCCGCCGCATGCTCCTGCTCCGAGATCACCTGCAGGAGAATCGAGCGGGTGATGTCGTTCTGGCTTTTCTTATCGATCACCACGAACTCGATACGATCCAGAACGAGTTTGCGGATATCCGCCAAGGTGATGTAACGGCTTTCTTCAGTGTCGTACAAACGTCTGTTGGGATACTTCTTGATAACCCGGGTTTCGCTCATCGTACTGCCCTCATGAATGATAGTTGGACATTCCAGTCCTCGAGCGTCAGGGTCGGTGCCGAGACTTTAGTACAACATGTGCGGTACACCCAAGAAAAAAAGCCGTTAGTCAGTGTGGTGCATGTACAGCAATAAAGTTTTGCAGACGCTCCGGCTGCCAGTTCGTCACGGCCCATTGCAATAAAGTGCTGCAATTCGAGCCTTTCAGCTCACTCGGCGGTGAGTGGTTCAACAACTGCAGCGCTAAAAACATTTCTTTATGTGCTTCCGCAATATTCAGGCCGATCGAGCGCCGTGACTTCGAAAGCTTGCTGCCGTCAGGTTCTGTGACGAGTGGCAAGTGCCCATAGCGCGGCGTTTTCAACCCCAATGCATTTTGTAAGACGATCTGCCAGGCCGTTGCCGGCAATAAATCTGCGCCCCTGACGACATGTGTTATGTCTTGCGCTGCATCATCGACGACGACCGCAAGTTGGTACGCAACAATGTGGTCGCGACGGCAAACGATGAAGTCGCCCAATTCGGCGAGGTCCATCTGACACTCACCGCGAAACATATCGCTGAAAGCGATGGTGATACGGTCATCCACGCGGAATCGTGTTGCCGTCGCGCCTTCGTGATGAGTGCGCTCGCGACACGTGCCGGGGTAGCGCGACTGATCTTCTAACAATGCGAGCTCGCGTCGCGAGCAGGAGCAGGGATAGACAAGATGACGTGAGCGCAGACGCTGCAGGGCGTCTTCGTAAAGCGGCAGGCGACGGCTCTGATATTCGACTGGCCCGTCCCATTTGAGATCGAAGCGCTCGAGCACGCGGCACATGGTGTCCGCGCAGCCCGGGATGACGCGCGGTGTGTCGAGATCTTCGATGCGCAGCAGCCAGCGACCGCCGTGATGGCGTGCGTCCACGTAGCTGCCCACGGCAGCCACGAGAGAACCTAGATGCAGGGATCCGGTGGGAGAGGGTGCGAAGCGGCCGACATATGTCATGCCGCTTCGAACACTCGATTCAGCGGGGACAGGCGGCTAGCGGTAGCGATCGTCCCGATCGCCGTACTGACGCTCACGCCGCTCACGGCGTTCCTGGGCTTCGATGCTCAGGGTAGCGACAGGACGCGCTTCGAGACGCTTGATGCCGATCTCTTCGCCGGTCTCGAGGCAATAACCATAGGAGCCGTCTTCGATGCGCTTCAGCGCCTCGTCGATCTTGCGGATGAGCTTGCGCTCGCGATCGCGGGTACGCAGCTCGAGGCTGAATTCCTCTTCCTGCGTGGCGCGATCATTCGGGTCCGGGAAGTTGGCCGCCTCGTCTTTCATGTGCGTGACAGTGCGATCGACTTCTTCCATGAGATCCCGTTTCCAGGTTTGCAGGATGTTACGGAAATGCTCCGCCTGCTCCTTGCTCATGTACTGCTCGCCGCGCTTGACGATGTACGGCTGTACATTGCGTGGGCCGGCTAACAGGCTGCTGCCGTCGTCGTTGTCATCCTCCGCCGCCGCCAGAGTGGCGTTCGCGCGGGTGAGGTTCTGTGCTGGGGGCGTTCCGCCCGGCGCCGTGGATGGCGCCGCCGGCGCCGACTCTGTCGCCTTGCGCATCTGGGTCGTTTCCGTCGTCGTGGGAGTCGAACCGTGTGATAGGGCCTTCTTCGGCTCCACCACAGACTTTTTCGCGATAACCGCGGCTTTCACTTGCTCAGCCGGCCTAGCCGCCGACTTCTGTTCGGGCGGTCGACTCGCCGCCATCTTGCCCTGGGTGGACTGGGGTGCCGATTTTTTCGTCACCATCGTCGCTCCTCAAAAGCTCGAGCCTCGTGAAGGACGCGCGATTATACCGGCCGACCTGTCGCTGTACAGCGCAGGAAATGTTCCCTGCCTGATTCAAGTTTTTTCGAGGACTTTCGCGCCGTGGCGCTCGAGCTCAGGGGAGCGTAACAGGTACCGGGGGCTGCCAACCTGGTTGCCTTCGTTCGACCACCACGGCGGTATAGATTCCGCCCCGGACATTGAAGCGCGCGGTGAGGCGCATGAATCTCGGATCCACCGCAGCCACGAGGTGATCCAGGATCTCGTTGGTGACCGCTTCATGGAAAGCGCCCCGGTCGCGGAACGACCAGATGTACAGCTTCAGGGCCTTCAGCTCGACGCAGCGTTGATCCGGGACATATTCGAGTTCGAGCGTGGCGAAGTCCGGCTGGCCTGTCTTCGGACACAGACAGGTGAATTCGGGGATCTGCATGCGGATGGTGTAGTCCACCTCCACGCGCGGATTGGGAAAGGTCTCGAGGTCGCTGGACGGTTTCGTTGCCATGAGTGTGATGAAGCTGATACGCGAAATTTACTCTACACTACGCCGCTTCTTCGCCGCCACGCCGGCGGCCTTGCATATGGAATTCGCTTCAGATGCGGCTGACTAGAATCAAGCTCGCCGGCTTCAAGTCATTTGTAGATCCCACGCAGGTCAATTTTCCCAGCAATCTCACCGGTATCGTCGGGCCCAACGGCTGCGGCAAGTCGAACGTCATCGATGCCGTTCGCTGGGTGATGGGTGAATTGTCTGCCAAACATCTGCGTGGCGAGTCGATGGCGGACGTCATCTTCAACGGCTCGAGCGCACGCAAGCCTGTGGGCGCGGCGTCCGTCGAACTCGTCTTCGACAACACCGACGGCAAGATCGGCGGCACTTACGCAAGTTACAACGAGATCGCGTTGAAGCGTCAGGTGCTGCGCGACGGCTCCTCCAGCTATTACATCAACGGCTCGCGCTGCCGTCGTAAAGACATCACGCAGCTGTTTCTCGGCACGGGCCTGGGCTCGCGCAGCTACGCCATCATCGAACAGGGCATGATCTCGCGCGTCATCGAAGCAAAGACCGATGACATGCGCGCCTTCGTCGAAGAGGCCGCGGGCATCTCGCGTTATAAGGAGCGCCGCAAGGAAACCGAGGCTCGCTGCCGCGACACACGCGAGAATCTCGAGCGCCTGCAAGACGTGCGCGATGAAGTGGACAAGCAGATCCGCCATCTGCAGCGCCAGGCGGGTGTTGCACGTCGTTATCAGACGTTCAAGGAGCAGGAGCGCCGCTTGACGGCGGAGCTGCTGGCACTGCGCCTGCGCGATCTCGATGGTGGCGCGGAAGTGCACGACAGCGCGGTGCGTGAGCGCGAAATGACGATGCAGTCCGCATTGGCAGATCAGCGCTCGCACGAGGCGGCCATCGAAAAGCAGCGCGCCTTTCACGCAGAGCAGGGCGAGCTCGTGTCGGCGGTGCAAGGCCGTTATTACGAAGTCGGCGCGGAAATCTCCCGCACCGAGCAGACCATCCGTCACACCCGCGAGCTGCGGGATCGGCAGAAGTCTGATCTCGAGCAGGCCCTCACGACGCAGAGTGATCTCACGGTCCATATCGAGCGTGACGAGCGCGAGCTCGCGGCGATTCGGGAAGAGCTCGAGCGTATCGCGCCCGAGCTCGAAGAAAACAAGCTCATGGAGCACGCCACCGCCGAGGCGTTGCAGGAGGCCGAGCAGGAGCTGCAGGCCTGGCAGCAGCGGTGGGAAGAATTCAATCGCGCGTTCGGCTCGTCCAACCAGACCACCAATGTCGAGCGCGCGCGCATCGAGCAGCTGGAAAATCAGCTGCGACGTTTGCTGACGCAGGTCGATCGTCTCGCTGTCGAACGCGACACGCTCATGGCGCAGGACGCGAGCAGCCAGGTCGTGTTGCTCGAAGAGCAGGAAGCCGAAGCGCGCACGGTCAGCGAGGAACTCGCGCAGACGCATGCTTCATCGGTGACGTCTGTTCAGTCGATGCGGCAGGAGCAGGTCGCAACCGAAAAGCGGCTGGAGTCTGCTCGCGGTGAGCGTGAGCGCACGCGCGCGGAAGTCATGTCGCTCGAGGCTCTGCAGAAAGCGGCGCTCTCGCAGGACACAGGTCGTGGCGCGGAATGGCTCAAGAACGTGGGGCTTGCCGAGCGCCCGCGAGTTGCCGAAACGCTCGACGTCGAAGCGGGTTGGGAGCGCGCTGTTGAAACGGCGCTCGGTGATTATCTCGAAGCGGTCACCGTCGAGAAGCTCGATGAAGTCGCCAGCACGTTGGATAGCCTCACGGCGGGACGCATCGCGCTCGTCGAAGAAGGCGGCAGCTCGGAGCCGGCGGCGGGGGAGACATTGGCCGCGCGCATCAAAGGCCCTGCGGGCGTGTTGGCGCAGCTTGCCAACGTGCGCACGGCGGAGTCTCTCGCGGAAGCGCTGATCGCGCGCGCGTCGCTGGGTGTGGGTCAATCCATCATCACGCGAACGGGCGAGTGGCTCGGCCGTAATTGGCTGCGCGTCAGTCGTGGTAAAGATCATCACGCTGGCGTCATCGAGCGCGAGCATCGCCTGAAGACGTTGCGTGCGCAGTTCACTACTGCTGAAACGCATGTTCACGATGTTGAAGCGCAGCTCGTTGCGATTCGTCAGTCGCTTGCAGATGCCGAGACCGCGCGTGATCGCGCGCAGGCGAGCATTCAGTCCGCGCAACGTCATCACGCCGATCTCGTGGGTCAGCTGAAGGCAACGCGCTCGCGTGTGCAGGAATCCACGCGTCGTCGCGAACGTCTCGAAGAAGAATCCGCGGATGTCACAGAGGAAATCGCGACCACTCAGGAGGCGCTGACCCGCGCCCGCGATGAGCTCGATCGCGGTCTCATGATTCTCGGCGACCTCGATTCGCAGCGTCCCGAGCTGGAAGGTGAGCGCGAAGAGCGTCGTGAGGCCGTAACCTCGGCGCGCATGCGTGCACAGACCGCGCAGATGGCGGCTCGCGATCTGCTCATTCGCATCGAGTCGCGTCGTTCGACCGAGAGCTCCATGTCGGTGGGCCTCGCCCGCATGACGGAACAACGCGCCCAAGCCACGCGGCGTAGCGCGGAGTTGGAGCAGGAACTGGCAGGCGGCGATGAGCCGATCCTCGAGCTCGAGACCCGACTAGGCGATGCGCTGGCGCGTCGGCTGGAGATCGAATCTGAATTGACGGTCTCGCGCAGCGCGCTCGAGGAAGCCGAGGCCGATCTGCGGGCGCTCGACGAGAAGCGGTTGAGTGCCGAGCGTCGCGTGAACGAAGCCCGCGAAGCCATGGAGACCGCGAAACTCGCCGCGCAGGAAACGCGGGTGCGTCGTGAGTCGATCGCGGAGCAGTTTGCCGAAACGCAGTTCGAGCTGGCGGAAGTGCAGCAGTCTCTGTCGGAAGACGCGGCCGTGCCGTTGTGGGAAGACAAGCTCGCCAGCGTCCGTACGGATGTCGACAAGCTCGGTCAGGTCAACCTTGCCGCCATCGACGAGTTGAAGGAGCAGAGCGAGCGCAAGGAATATCTCGACCGTCAGTACGGCGATCTGACCGACGCGCTCTCGACGCTCGACGAAGCGATGCGCAAGATCGACAAGGAAACGCGCACGCGTTTCGAGGAAACCTTCGAGAAGATCAACACCGGCATGAAGGAGAAGTTTCCGCGGCTCTTCGGCGGCGGTCATGCTTATCTCGAGCTGGTGGGCGACGATGTGTTGACCGCGGGTGTTGCCGTGATGGCGCGTCCGCCCGGCAAGCGCAACAGCACCATTCATCAGCTCTCGGGTGGTGAGAAGGCGCTGACGGCCGTATCGCTCGTGTTCTCGATCTTCGATCTGAATCCGGCGCCGTTCTGTTTGCTGGACGAAGTGGACGCGCCGCTCGACGAGCACAACGTGAGCCGCTTTTGTGAGATCGTCCGCGAGATGGCGCAGCGGGTGCAGTTCATCTTCATCACGCACAACAAGGCAACGATGGAGCTGGCCTCGCAACTCATCGGTGTTACGCAGAATGAGCCGGGCGTGTCGCGCCTGGTGGCTGTAGACGTGGACGAAGCCGTACGCCTCGCGGCGGTATAACGCGAGCAGGATCAGGTTGGGCCATGCCGGAATTGCGTTGGACGTTGTTGGTATTGGGTGTGCTGTTCATCGTCGCGCTCGCCATCTGGGAGCGCCGGCGATCGCGGCAGGCATCGAATGACCTGAAGCGGGATCTGACCACCGCTCCGGAGCCGCGTGGTCTCAGCGATGCCCGCAGCGAGCTGGGCGAGTCGCATTATTCGCAGACCGATATCGACATCGAGTCGGTGGGTATCAAGCGCGAGCCTTCATTCACCCTGCCGGAAATCAACGTACGCGAGCCCGCGCACAAGATTCCGTCTGTGGATATCGCGGATGATTCTCTCGATCTGCGCTCTGAAGAGCGCTCGGCGCACGCCCATGTCGACGTGGTCGACGAAGAGTGGCGTATCGACGAGCAGAGCGCGGCGGATAGCGCCATCAGCGATACGAGAATCGATGAGGAATTCACCACCGGCGACGAGGTCGAGGTGGCGACTTCAGAGGCGATCATGCCGCTGCCGTCGTCCGAGCTGGAGCCCGCGTCGCTCGATATCTCGGATCACGACGAGGAAGTGCGTGAGTTCGACCAGCCGATCGAAATCGGTTTCGCGCCGGATGACGTGCCACGCGAGCCCATCGTGGATTGGCCGCCTCCTGATAAACGCAGCATCGTCGCCGTGCGCCTCATCGGTCGCACGGAAGAGCGCATGTCAGGTCGTTCCTTGCGCCAGGCGCTGGCCGCCGAAGGCTTCGTGCATGGCAAGTTCTCGATTTATCACAAGGCGGGCGTGGACGGCCGCGCGATTCTGAGCGCTGCGAGCCTGACGCATCCGGGGACGTTCGATCTCGAGACCATCGACATCTCGCGCTTCGCGGGACTGAATCTCTTCACTGTTCTGCCGGGACCGTTGCGTCCGCAGTCCGCGTTCGATGAGTTGATAGCGACTTCGCGCGCACTCAATGCGCGGCTGAACGGCATTCTTCAGGATGAGCGCGGCGAGCCCCTGACTTCCGCGCATGTCGCCGCGATTCGCGAAAGTCTCGCGCCTGATGCTGAAGGGCCGCCCGCGTGAGACCGGAGGCGGAAAAGCGCATTGGGGAGTTGCGCGATCTCATCAAGTATCACAACGAGCGCTATCACACTTTAGATTCCCCCGAGATCTCGGACTCCGAGTTTGACGGCCTGATGGTCGAGCTGCGCGGGCTCGAAGGCGAATATCCTGATCTCGTCACGCCGGATTCACCGACGCAGCAGGTGGGTGGCACGCTGTTGTCAGGACTCGGGGTCGTCCAACACAAGATTCCGATGCCGTCGCTCGAGAACGCATTCACCGATGAGGATGCGCGCGAGTTCGATCGCAAGCTGCGCGAGCGGCTCAAGGTTGAAGAGCCGATCGACTACGTCGTCGAGCCCAAACTCGACGGGCTCGCCATCTCCGTGTTGTATCGCGCGGGCAAGCTCGAATACGCCGCTACGCGGGGCGATGGCACTAAAGGTGAAGACGTCACCGAAAACGTTGCGCGCATTCACGATGTGCCGCGCAAGCTGCAAGGCTCGCCGCCCGACGTGCTCGAAGTGCGTGGCGAAGTGTTCATCCGCGTGGCGGACTTCAAGAAGATGAACGCGCAGGCGACGGAGCGCGGCGAGAAACTTTTCGTCAATCCGCGTAACGCTGCTGCGGGCAGTTTGCGGCAGTTGAAGCCCGATCCGACCGCGCTGCGGCCGCTCAGCATGTATTTCTACAGTGTTGGATTCGTCGAAGGCGGCGAGTTGCCTGACACCGAGTGGGGGCTGCTGAAGTTCCTCAAGGCGCTGGGGCTCAGCACGCCGGAGAGCACGCGCAAGGTTCATGGCATCGACGCGTGCCTCGCCTATCACAGCGAAGTAGGCGAGAAGCGCGCGACGCTCGCTTATGAAATCGACGGCGTCGTTTACAAAGTGGACCGCCGCGATTATCAGGAACAGCTGGGCTCTGTGTCGCGCCGGCCGCGCTGGGCGCGCGCGCACAAGTTTCCGGCGGAAGAAGCCGAAACGGTTGTCGAGAAAGTGGAGTTTCAGGTGGGCCGTACGGGCGCGTTGACACCGGTCGCGCGATTGAACCCGGTCTTCGTGGGTGGCGTCACGGTGAGCAACGCGACGCTTCATAACATCGACGAAGTGCATCGCAAGGATATCCGGGTGGGTGACCGGGTGAAGGTGCGCCGCGCGGGCGACGTTATCCCGGAAGTGATGGGTGTCGTGCCCGGGAGCCGGCAGGAAGGCGCGGTGCCGGTCGAGTTGCCCGAGTTCTGTCCGGTTTGTCATTCGAAGGTCGAGCGGGCAGAGGGTGAAGCGGCGGCTTACTGCACGGGCGGATACAACTGCCTCGCGCAGCGCCAACAGGCTTTGCGGCATTACGCCGGCCGACGCGCGATGGATATCGAAGGGCTTGGCGAGAAAATCATTCAGCAGCTCGTGGAGCCCGTGGAAGAGGGCAAGGCGGCGCTCGTGAGCACGCCGGCGGATCTGTATGCCCTGGAAGCGAAAGATCTGATCGAGCTCGAGCGCATGGGCGAGAAGTCAGCGGAGAAGCTGTTGCAGGCGATCGATCGCAGCAGGCAGACGACGTTGCCGCGATTTCTGTTTGCGCTGGGTATTCCGGATGTGGGGGAGGCGACGGCGCAGGCGCTCGCTCAGCATTTCCTGAAACTCGAAGACATTCTGGATGCCACGGCGGAGAAGATTCAGGCCGTGCCGGATGTGGGGCCGGTGGTGGCCGGCAACGTGTTTACGTTCATGCAATCGCCGGCGCAGCGCGAAGTGATTCAGCAGCTGTTGAAAGCGGGCGTAACGTGGGAGGAGATGCAGCCGGTGAGCGTGGAGGGCAAGCCGCTGGCCGGCAAAACCTTCGTGATCACCGGCACGCTGGAGAGCATGACTCGCGATGAGGCGCAGGATGCGCTGGTCGCGTTAGGCGCGAAGGTGGCGGGCAGCGTGTCGCGGAAGACGAGTTATGTGGTAGCGGGCGCGGACGCCGGCTCGAAGCTCAAGAAGGCGACAGAACTGGGAGTGCCCGTCCTCGATGAGGAGGCGTTTCAGGCTCTGCTGAAGAGCCCTCAATCGCCGGGCGGCTAAGAGAAGATCTTAGCCGCCCGGCGCCTGAGGGCATCTTGCTCTTCGAAAAGATTAAATCTTCTTTTCGACCTTCGCCGTCTTGGCGAGCTCATCCGCGTAGTTCTTGAACTTCTTGTTCTCGACCACCTGCTCGAGGCGCTGGCGCACCTGATCGAACGGCGGCGCGGCCAGGTCACGCGTCTCTTCCAGCTGAATGACATGCCAGCCGTACTGCGTCTGCACCGGCTGCTTCGTGTATTCGCCTGGCTTCAGCGCGATGACTGCATCCGAGAACGGCTTCACCATGCGGTCTGGCGTGAACCAGCCGAGGTCGCCACCGTTGCCTTTGGAGCTGTCCATCGACTCACGCTTGGCGATGTCTGCGAATTTCTCGCCCTTGCCCAGGCGCTCGACCACCTTCGTCGCAAACGCTTCGGTCGCGACGAGAACGTGCCGGGCGTGATATTCGAGCTTCGGCAATGCCGCGACCTGAGTCTCGTACTCCGCGCGCAGCTCCTGCTCCGTGGGCTTGCGATCCTTCAGATATTTCTCCGACACGGCCTGCTGGAGAACATTCAGACGCGAGAGCTCGAGCAGCGCGGCGGTGTCCGCTTCCTTCGTCGCGCCGTCTTTCTCGGCCTGCTCGGCGATGAGCTCGACGCGGATCAGGTTGTCCAGCACCTGCGTGCGCTGTTCCGCCGTGAGCTCGCTCGACGGCTTGCCCGTCACGGTCTTCACGTAGAACTCGAAGAACTCGGTGGTGATGGGCTTGCCATTGACCGTCGCCACGGGCGGGGACTTGCTCGCTGTCGTGGCGGCGGCATCCGCTCCCTCTTTCTTCTGGCAGGCAGCGAGAGCCAGCAGCGCTGTCATCGCCACCACCGGAGCAACAATACGACGATATTTCATTAGGATACTCAGTAGTTTACAGGTTAGTCAGGTTGTAGATTCTGTCGGCGTGCGGGCGACGATGTTGAGCGCATGGATGTCGGTCTGCATGAGCTCGCCCATCGCGGCAAACACCATTCGATGCCGCTCGATACGATTGCGGCCGGCGAAAGCCTCGGACACGACGGTGACACGGAAATGTCCACCGCCACTTGCCGCTCCCGCGTGGCCCGCATGCGCCGCGCTGTCGTCAAACACTTCGACGAGCTGAGGCGCGAACTGCCGCTCGATCGCGGCGCGAATTTTCGCCACGCGCTCCGCCGTCATGATGCCGCCGACGATGAGACGGTCTCGACCTTGTGGACGAGCCAGAAGATCTGCGCGCCGACGAAGATGAACGTGACGATCGTCAGCCCAAAGACCTTGAAGTTGACCCAGAAGTTCTGGCTGAAATTGAACGCGACGAAAAGATTCGCGGCGCCCAGTACGGCATAGAACACGACCCAGAGCGCGTTGAGTCGTTTCCAGATCGCATCCGGGACGAGAGCGTCGCGGCCTTCGCCGAGCGCGGCGCTCAGCAGACGGCGCACGAGCGGGCGCTCGCCGATCCAGAAACTGCCGAGGAACGCGAGGCTCACGACCCAGAAAAACACTGTAGGTTTCCACTGGATGAAGCGCTCGTCATGAAGCAACAACGTTGCCGTGCCGAACGCAAACACGAGCACGGCGCTGATTCCGTGCATGGTGGGAACATGTCGCGTGCGCGCGTAATCAAACACGAGCAGCAGCGCCATGGCGACCATTAACACCGCGGTCGCCGTATACATATCGTAAAGTTTGTATGCGGCGAGAAACGCAACGAGCGGGATGAATTCCAGCAGTGCCTGCAAAATGTGCCTCGGAGAACCTCCGAAAAAGGGCGCGTATGATATCAAGGACCCTCTATCCGTGAGCCAGTACTTCGAGCTTCATCCGGTCAATCCTCAGCTGCGGCTTATTCGCCGCGCCGCGGACATCATGCGCGAGGGCGGGGTGATCGCGTATCCGACGGATTCCTGCTATGCGCTGGGGTGTCATATCGGCGACAAGACTGCGCTCGAGCGCATCAGCCGCATCCGGCAGGCGGATCGGAATCATCACTTCACGCTGGTCTGTCGCGATCTCACCGAGATCGGCCGCTACGCCAAGGTGGATACGTGGCAGTTTCGGCTGTTGAAGGCCGCGACCCCCGGCCCGTTCACCTTTCTGTTGCCGGCAACTCGCGAGACGCCGCGGCGTCTTCAGCACGAGAAGCGGCGGACCATCGGCATTCGGGTACCCAATCACCCCGTGCCGGCCATGCTTCTGGAGGAGTTGGGCGAGCCGATCATGAGCTCCACCCTGATGCTTCCTGGCGACGAGATGCCCCTGACGGATGGCGAGGAGATCCGGGCGCGCCTCGAGCACGAGATCGATGCCGTGCTCGACGGCGGCAATTGCGGAATCGTGCCCACGACCGTGGTCGATCTCGCCAGCTGGCCCCCGGTCATTACGCGGCAGGGCAAAGGGGATCTCGCGCCGTTCGCCGGGGTCGATCGCGCCTGAGCGCGGGCGCACGGACGACGTGCGCTATACTCCGCCCCCGCTGTAACGGGCCCCAAGCAGGCCCGACCCTCTCCCGTCAATAAGGTCGCCCGAGCTCAACGTGCCGAGTCGCAGTCATCGTTTTTCTATTCCTGCGTTGAAAGTGCCCCTATGAGTCCGCCATCACCAGGCCGACGCGTGTTGTCGGGGATGCGACCCACCGGGGCGCTGCACCTGGGCAACTTCCATGGCGCCCTGCGTAACTGGGTCGAGCTGCAGTACCAGTATGAGTGTTACTTTTTCGTAGCCGACTGGCATGCGCTCACCACCGGCTACGAGGACACGACGAGTCTGCAGGAGCACATCTCCACCGTCATGGTGGATTGGCTGGCGGCTGGGCTGAACCCGAGCGTGTCCACGCTGTTCATCCAGTCGCACGTGCCGGAGCACGCGGAGCTGCATCTGCTGCTGTCGATGATGACTCCGCTCAGCTGGCTCGAGCGCGTGCCGACTTACAAGGATCAGCAGGAAAACCTGCGCGAGAAAGATCTCGCGACGTATGGATTTCTGGGCTATCCGCTTTTGCAGAGCGCGGACATCCTGTTGTATCGCCCGGCCTATGTGCCGGTGGGCGAAGATCAGGTCGCGCACGTGGAGATCACGCGCGAGATCGCGCGGCGCTTCAATCATCTCTTCGGCCGCGAGCCCGGCTTCGAAGAGAAGGTCGAGCGCGCCATCAAGAATCTCGGCGGGCGTAACGCCAAGAGTTATCAGCAGCTGCGCACGTTTTATCAGGAAAAGGGCGATACCGTGGCGCTCGAGCGGGCGCAGGCGCTCATCCAGAGCAACACGCGGATCACCGTCGCGGATCGCGAGCGGCTGTTGGGCTATCTGGAAGGCGCGGGCGTCTCGATTCTCCCCGAGCCGCAGGTGCTGCTGACAGCGACGCCGAAAGTGCCCGGCCTCGATGGACGCAAGATGTCGAAGTCCTATGGCAACACCATCGGGCTGCGGGAAGATCCTGCTGTCGTGAGTGAGAAGCTGCGCACGATGCAGACGGATCCAGCGCGGGCGCGGCGTACTGATCCCGGCAATCCTGAGAAATGCCCTGTCTGGGATCTGCACAAGATTTATTCAGGCGAGGCCACGCAGAAGTGGGTCGTCGAGGGCTGCACCACGGCCGGCATCGGCTGCCTGGATTGCAAGAAGCCGCTGATCGAGAAGATCGTCGAGGACGTGTCGACGATGCGTCGGCGCGGTCAGGAATACGAAGACAACCCCGATCTCGTGCGCACCATTCTCAAGGAAGGCGCCGAGAAAGCCCGCGAGGCTGCGCGTCAGACGATCGATGACGTCCGCCGCGCCATGCACCTGCGAGCAGATTGATGAAACCTGATCTCAAAGTCGTGCGCTCGTCCCGTCGGAAGAAAGATTCCGCGGGGGAAGACGGGGCGGAGACCACCGAGCTGTCCGCTGAAGATGCGGCGTTCGCTGAGGAGGGCGGCAACGCGCAGCCCATGCAGTCTGAAATGCCGTTTGCGGTGGTGAACGGCGAGCCGGTGACGGAGCTGCCGCGCGATCTGTATATCCCGCCGCAGGCGCTGGAAGTCTTTCTCGAGGCGTTCGAGGGGCCGCTCGATCTGCTGCTGTATCTGATCCGCAAGCAGAACCTCGACATCCTGGATATTCCGATCGCGGAAATCACCCGTCAGTACACGAAGTACATCGAAGTCATGACGGTGATGCAGCTCGAGCTCGCGGGCGAATATCTCGTGATGGCGGCGACGCTTGCGGAAATTAAGTCTCGCATGTTGTTGCCGCGTCCGCCTGTGCAGGGCGCGGGTGTCGAGGATGATCCGCGTGCGGAGCTCGTGCGCCGCCTGCAGGAATACGAACGCTTCAAGCGCGCCGCCGAGACCCTGGATAACATGCCGCGCCTCGAGCGCGACGTATTCAACACCACCGCCGAGTTGAAAGACCGGCTGTCGGTGCGGGTGTTGCCGCAGGTGACGCTCGAAGAAATGCTCCGCGCGTTCAAGGATGTGCTGGTGCGCTCGGAGATGTTTGCGAGCCACCACATTGCGCGCGAGCGGTTGTCGGTACGCGCGCGTATGACCGACATCATCTCCGCCATCGAGCATGTGGCGTTCGTGGAGTTCTCGCAGCTGTTCAAGGCTGAGGAAGGGCGCATGGGCGTCACCGTGACTTTCGTTGCCATCCTCGAGCTGGTGCGCGAGGGGCTGATCGATATCGTGCAGGCCGAGGCCTACGCGCCTGTACACATTCGCAAGGCATCGGGTGCGCGCGGTCTGCGGCTCGTGTCGTCTGCTGACAGCGAGCTGGCGGACACTGCGTTGGACGCGGTGGATGTTGGTGCGCCGGAAGCCATCATTGAACCGGTCGATCCCGACTTTGACGATCCAGACGTCGAGGATTCGGATTTCGACGGACCCACGGAGGAGCCATTGCCCGAAGCGTCCCGCAAGACGCCGCCGGATGAGGTCAGCTGATGAACGAGTCATATATACGTAACGTGATCGAAGCTTCGTTGCTGGCGGCGGGTCGTCCGCTGCAGCTGGCCGAGATCGCGCAGTTGTTCGATGAGAATGCGCGTCCGGCAGCGGCGGAGCTGCGTGCCGCGCTCGATGAGCTGGCGACTTCTTATGAAGGACGCGGCATCGAGGTGAAGGAGACGGCGGCGGGATTCCGCATTCAGGTTCGCAAGGAGATGGCGAACGAAGTGTCGCGGTTGTGGCCGGAGCGGCCGCAGCGTTATTCGCGTGCCTTGCTGGAGACGCTGGCGTTGATTGCGTATCGCCAGCCGATTACTCGTGCGGAGATCGAAGCGGTTCGCGGTGTTGCTGTGAACCCTAACATCATCAAGACAGTGGTCGAGCGGAACTGGGTGCGGGCGGTGGGGCATCGCGATGTGCCGGGGCGTCCGGAGTTGCTGGCGACCACGAAAGAGTTTCTGGATTATTTTGGCTTGCGGACCCTGGAGGAACTGCCGCCTCTCGCTGAGTTGAAGGCGATGGGTGATATCAACATGCAGTTGCAGCTCGCGGACGGTGCCACGCTTACCGAGGCGGGTGCGGCTGGCGAGGGTGAGATCGTGCCGGGGAATGAAGATCTGGTTCCGTTGCCGGCGGAGCCGCTGGCGCAGGGCGACTTGCTGACGGATGTTGTTGCGGCGGGGGATGTCGTCGCGGATGCCGGAGAAACCGCGCCCATCACTTATGAAGCGGAATTCAACGCTGCCGATGATGTGGATGCTGTGGTTGCCCTGGCGAATGCCGCGGGCGTTGATAGCAGCGAGCTGCTGCAGAATGACGGGTCCGCTGCAAGTTTCGCGGACGACCCTGACGCGGTCAGCGTCGATACGGACCCGCAGGTGAGCGAATACGCCACGGAAGCTGGCGAACTCAAGCCGCTCGATTTCGATGGTGATGATGTGGTCAGCAGTGTGCTGGATGAGCCTGCTGACAGTGAGCCGGTTGCTGAGGCGTCCGAGGAAGATCTGGCGGACCTCGCTGCCGAGGAGTCTGCTGATCGCATCGCGGCTGCCCTCGTTGAGCCAACAGGCGAGGGCGCTGACGAAGCGCGTGACACGACGGAGGATGAGCTGACCATTGAGCTCAGCGAAGAATCCATCGCGAACGAACCCGCGGACGAGTTCGTTGACGAGCTCGTCACCTCCACCCGCGAAAACGAAGGCTGACGTGCGCACCACGCCACGCAAGCCTCAGGCCGATACGGGTCCCGGAGAGCGCCTGCAGAAAGTGCTCTCGGGCCTCGGTCTCGCCTCACGCCGCGAGGCCGAAGGCTGGATCAAGGCCGGCCGCCTGACCGTGAATGGCAATGTCGCCGAGCTCGGCTCACGCGTGCGTCCGTCAGATCAGCTCCGCCTCGACGGCCGTCTCATCAAACAACAGCCCAGCGCAACAGAGAAAGTATTTCTCTGTCATCGTTCCCCGGGCGAAAACCTTGCGCCAGGCAGCGATGCCACGATGCCCGCTTTGCTGGAAAGGCTGCCGAAGCGGGCCGGCAAGCGCTTCGTCGCCATCAGCCCCATGCCACGCATCGACGGCGGTCTCGAACTGGTCACGTCCGACGGCGAGCTGGCAGCGAAGCTGCAACGCTCCATCCGCACGCAACTGAGCAAGTTCAGCGTTCGCATCAAAGGCGAGCTGACTGATCCGCAGGTCAAAAGCGTGATGGAAGGAACGCTCGACCGCGGCGTTCGCATAGATGTGAGCGATGTCAGCACCGCAGGTGGCGAAGCTGCCAATCGCTGGTACGAAATCGCCACTCGCGGCGCGAGTGGCAAAGACGTGCGACAGCTCTTCGAGCGTCAGGGCGCGTTGGTCAGCCGCGTGCTACGCATTCAGCTGGGATCGCTCGCCCTGGATCGTCATCTCGCCCGCGGTCAGTTCCGCGAGCTCGAGCCTGAAGAACTGGTCGCGTTGCTGGCTCCGCCGTCGCCGCCGGCCGCTCCTGAAGACGCCTGACAATCGAAGCTGCCGCCGGTGATGCCGCGGCTCGCGGGCCCCAACATCGCCAGGTATGGCCCGACGATCTCTTCGGGCGCCGGCCGCAATTCCAGATTCTCTGACGGATAAGCCTGTCGCCGCATGCGGGTGCGCGTGGGGCCCGGGTTCAGCACATTCACGCGGATCTGCGTGATGCCCTCGAGCTCCTGCGACAGCACCTGACTCATTCCCTCGACGCCAAATTTCGAAACGGCGTATGCGCCCCAGAATGCCCGCCCCTGGCGCCCGACGGTGCTCGATGTAAACACCACCGACGCGTCATCTGATTTTCTGAGCACCGGCAGCAGCACCTGGGTGAGAGCAAAGGCCGCCGTGATATTCACGTGCATGACTTTGACCCACGTCGGTACGTCGTAATGTTCGATGGGTGCGAGTTGGCCGAGCAGTGCTGCGTTGTGCAGCAGGCCGTCGAGGCGGCCATAGCGTTCGAGCATGGCGGCGGCGAGCTTGTCGTAATCGGAAGCGAGGGCCTTCTCGAGATCGAGCACGGCGATCGAGGCTTCCGGAAAGCCGTTGCGTTCGATTTCCGCGTGGACGGCTTCGAGCTTCGAACTCGTGCGTCCGATGAGAATGACGTTGGCACCATGACGTGCGCACGCGATGGCAACCGCGCGCCCGATGCCGTCGCCCGCGCCGGTGATCGCGATGACACGGCCGGCCAGTTCCGCAGGCCCGGCCACCACCGTGCGAGGATCAAATGAAACGTTCAACGTCGCCACTCCCAAAGAATTCAGTTTCAATAAATCAAAAGCGCCGGTCCCGGCGCGCAACCTCGTCGTCTCCCGCATGCGCCGCGCTACGAGTGCCCACGAACTAACAATCGCAGCCCCCGCGCCAGGATCAGGCGCATTGTCGCGCACGAGCGCAGGTCACCCCACCCGCCGCGCGGCGCGCCAGGCGGCCCAGGCATCTGTCATCGCATCGAAGCGGCGAGGGCGCGCAATGTCCGGCAACGCTCCTTCGATTCGCCGCGAGAGACGCTCAGCCAGCGCGGTCCACACCAACACACCCCGTCTGTTCAAAGCATCGCCATTGGATAGAGCGCTTTGCGCTGTTGCAAGCTCGAACCGCAGATCCTGCAGCCGCTTGCGAATCAGCGCCGCGAGCGGCTCGGGCCACGGTCGACGTGCCAGAGATTCTGGCGCCACACCCGCGCGATCCAGCTCATCCAAAGGCACTCGCAATCGCCCCGCGCGCGCATCCAGCGCAAGCTCAAAAAGCATTTCAATCTCACGCACGGCAGCGCCTAACAACACCGCCTCCCGCGGAAACATCGCCGCCGCCCAGCGCGAGCAGTAATTCGCCAATTCGCGCCGCGAGTCGAAAGGCGCGCCGGCCAGATCCCACGTCGCGGTGCTGACCAGACCTTCAGGCCCGCGCCACGCAGCCGAGGGCGCCTGAATCCTCAGCAGCTCCTTCGTCAGGGGATGCGCCGGCCGCTGCTCGCGAAAGCGCTCGCATTCATCCGCCCACCACTCGAGCCGCGTGTGCGCGACGTGATGATCCATCCCCGCGCGCAGGCTCGTCGCAATCTCAGTTTCGATCTTCACCAACACGCCAAGCCGCGCGCGTTCCGCTGGCCCGGCATACAGCCACGCAAAATAGCGCAGTGTTGCAGGCGGCAGGCCGGGCTCGATGGGTGGGGCGTCAGCGAGAGCGGCTGGGGCGGCGGCCGATGATTCAGCGGACATGCTCGAGCCAATGGAGCACGTCGAGCGGCGCATCGATCCAGCCGTGCGCGGGCCATTCATCAATGCGATCTTCCGGCGCGATGTAACCGAAGCGCGCAGCCAGCGCGAACATATTGGCGGACCGCGCGGCTTCGATATCACGCTGAGCGTCGCCCACGTACACGCATCGCTCAGGCGCGACACCCATCCGCTCAGCCGCATATAACAGCGGCAAAGGATGCGGCTTGCGCCTGGATAAGGAATCTCCACTGACGACAGCGGCTGCCCGCTGATCCAGCTTCAATTCGATCAGCAGCGCTTCGGTGAGCCAGCCCGGCTTGTTGGTGACGATGCCCCAGCGGACGCCATCCTGTTCGAGGCGATCCAACAATGTTTCCATGCCCGGGAAAAAGGTGGTCTCGGCAGCAATGCGCTCGCGATACAACGCGAGCATGCGATCGCGCAGGTTGACGAACCTGGATTCGGACGCAGCCGGAAAAGCCATGCGCACCATGCGTATCGACCCATGCGATACATACGGTCGCACCGTTTCGAAAGGAAACGCAGGCAGATCGTTTTCCAGCAGCAGCGCATTCAGCGCGGCCACCATGTCTGGTGCCGTATCGAGCAGGGTGCCGTCGAGATCGAACAGCACGCCATACGGTTGCTGAGGCACTGACGTCACGACACCACGGCTCCGCGCGTGCGCTCGAGATGAACGAGATAATTCAGTGACGGGTCATCGCTCAGGCGGCAGGTGTTATCCAGCGGATTGAAGTCGAGCCCCGCAACTTCCCGCAGCGATAACCCTGCGGCGCGTCCCCACGCGGCAAGCTCCGCCGGGCGGATCAATCGCTCGTATTCGTGCGTGCCGCGCGGAATGATCCCCACAATGTATTCCGCCGCGACGATCGTCAGCAGGAACGACTTCAGGTTGCGATTGATCGTGGAGAAAAACACATGGCCGCCAGGCTTCACCAGCCGCGCGAGCGTCGCCGTCATGTGCGCGGGATCGGGCACGTGCTCCAGCATTTCCATGGAAGTGACGATATCGAACTCGCCAGGACGCTGATCGGCCAGCACCGCCGCGTCGGCGATCTGATAATCGATTTTCAGCCCCTGCTCGGCGGCATGCAGCCGAGCGACTTCGATCATCGAAGGCGCCAGATCGATGGCGGTGACCTGCGCTCCCGCGCGCGTCAGCGACTCCGCTAACAAACCTCCACCGCACCCCACATCCAGCACGCGCGCACCGCTCACCGGAGCACGCTCGGCAACGAAGCGTGCCCGCACGGGATTCAACACATGCAGCGGGCGGAACTCGCCGTAGGGATCCCAGAACTGATGCGCGAGATCGTCGAACTTGCCGAGCTCCGCCTGGTCCGCGTTGCCGTGATGAGGCGATGAGCCGGCAGCGCCGGCGCTGCGAGGTGCGCTCATTCGATGACTCCTGGATAGATACGCCCGGCCCACTGGCGGGCGGTGTGGAGCAGTTCCTGCTCGTCGAATGTAAGAAGCCGCGAATCGCTGACCGCCGCGCGGCCCGCGATCCACACATCAGTGATCTGTTGCCTCGTGGCCGCGAACACGATCGCATCCGCCGGTGACGCCGCGGGCTGACACGCCAGCGTTTCGAGATCGATACAGATGAGATCCGCGGATTTGCCCGGCTCGAGCGATCCGATCGTCGCGCCCAGCCCGAGCGACGTCGCGCTGCCCAGTGTTGCCAGGCGTAAAGCTTCTTCCGCGACAAGCGATCGAGCGCCGAGCTCGAAGCCCGCGGTCAGCGCGATCATGCGTGCTTCGGCCAGCATATCCAGGGCGCCAACGCTCGCGGCGCTCGACGTGCCGATGCCGATCATCACATCACGCGACAGCATCTCGACGACCGGCGCCGTGCCGCTGCCCAGTCGAAGATCAGATTGCGGACAGACGATGACGGAGATGCCGGTGCGCGCGACGCGTTCCAGGTCTTCCTCGTCCAGCCGGTTCATATGAATGGCCGTAAACCCCGGTCGCAACAGCCCGAGATCATCCAGCCGATGCAGCGGACGCTTGCCGTGCGAGGCGAGACTGTCCTGGATTTCCACTTCGGTCTCGTGCATCGGCATGGCGATGCGTGCGTCGATCTCGTCTGCCATTCGGCGAACGCGCGCCAACGTCTCATCGCTGATGGAGTAGGGGACATGCGGCGCGAACTGCAGGCTCACCCACGGGTTGGTCTTGTACTCGTCCCACATGCGGAGCGCTTTATCAATGTATGCCGTGGCGTTCTCCGCCCACTCGCTCGGCTCGTCCGCAACGGGCAGGCCGATCACTACGCGCATACGTGCCGCGGCCATGGCGCGCGCCGCTTCATCCGGAAACAGATACATGTCCGCGCAACACGTGATGCCGGCGCGAAGCATTTCCGCGATGGCGAGCTGCGTTCCCTCGCGGACGTAATCGCGACTGAGGAACCTCTGTTCGGTAGGCCATACGGTTTCGCGCAGCCAGCGCATCACCGGCGCGCGTACCGGCAGGCCACGCATGAGCGTCATCGCTGCATGCGTGTGAGCGTTGACGAAGCCGGGCATTACAGCGTGATGCGGACGACTCACGCGTTCGCGCGGAGCGAACTGCTGTTCGAGCTCCTCGATGGGGCCGACCGCCACGATGCGTCCGTCCGTTACCGCGACGCCATGTCCCGCGAGCGCACCATTGACGGGTGCGATGGGGAGGACCCACTGGGCCTCGATGAGCAGATCGATGGAGTGCTGAATAGGCATGAGCGCAGATGCGCGGGAAAGTAAAGGGCGGTGCGCAGTATATCGTCTATTGCGGAGGTCACCCCTCGTATATCGCTTCAGGAAGCCCGTAGGGCGGTCTTCACCAAGTGTGCTGTGCTAACATCCCGCTTCTTCGCAACCCGCTGTTGGTCTCTTGTGCGTCTCGAGTTTGTGAGGCGCGGAACATCGGGTCTCAATGAAGTCAAGTGAGCAAGACAAGTAACGAATGGCCGAAATAGCACGCGAAGTTTTGCCCGTAAATCTCGAAGACGAGATGCGGCAGTCGTATCTGGATTACGCCATGAGCGTCATCGTCGGGCGCGCGCTGCCCGACGTGCGCGATGGCCTGAAACCCGTTCACCGCCGCGTTTTGTACGCGATGCGCGAGCTCGGGGTCGACTGGAACAAGTCCTACAAGAAGTCCGCCCGCATCGTGGGCGACGTCATCGGCAAGTATCACCCTCACGGTGACAGCGCCGTATACGACACGATGGTCCGCATGGCCCAGCCGTTCTCGATGCGCTACCTGCTCGTCGACGGTCAGGGCAACTTCGGGTCGGTCGATGGCGACGCTCCTGCGGCAATGCGTTACACCGAAGTGCGCATGTCCCGCATCGCCGGCGAGCTGCTGGCGGATATCGACAAGGAGACCGTCGACTTCGTCCCGAATTATGACGAGTCGGAGCGTGAGCCCGCGGTGTTGCCCGCGCGCTTCCCGAATCTCCTCGTCAATGGGCAGACCGGCATCGCGGTGGGCATGGCCACCAACATCCCGCCGCACAATCTCACAGAAGTCGTCAACGCCTGCCTCGCGCTGCTGGAAGATCCGACGCTGACGCTCGGCGCGCTGATGGAGCATATTCCGGGGCCTGATTTCCCCACGGCCGGCATCATCAACGGCGCGCAGGAAATCGCGACGGCGTATCGCACCGGTCGCGGCCGCTTGTCAATTCGCGCACGCGCGAACTTCGAAGACATCGGCAAGGGTGACCGGCAGGCGATCATCGTTACCGAGCTGCCGTTCCAGGTAAACAAGGCGCGGTTGCTCGAGCGCATCGCCGATCTCGTCCGCGCGAAGAATCTCGAAGGCATCTCCGAGCTGCGTGACGAGTCCGACAAGGACGGCATGCGTGTCGTCATCGAGTTGAAGCGCGGCGAGAGCGCGGACGTCGTCCTGAATAATCTCTACGCGCAGACGCCGATGGAAACGGTGTTCGGCATCAACATGGTCGCCCTGCAGGACGGCCAGCCGAAGCTGCTGTCGCTGAAGGAAATGCTGGAGGCGTTCATCCGCCACCGGCGCGAAGTCGTCACCCGCCGCACGATTTTCGATCTGGCGAAGGCGCGCGAGCGCGCGCACGTGTTGGAAGGTCTCGCCATTGCGCTCGCCAACATCGACGAGATCATCGCGCTCATCAAAGCGTCGGCGACCTCAGCAGATGCGCGTGAGGCGTTGCTTGCGCGGTCGTGGCCTGCGGGCATCGTGCCGCAGTTGCTCGAACGCGCTGGCGCCATTTCCACGCGGCCAATCGGTCTTGCTGAGGAACTGGGTCTTACCGATGGCGGATATTTCCTCTCCGAATCGCAGGCCCAGGCGATTCTCGACATGCGCCTGCATCGCCTCACGGGGCTGGAGCAGGACAAGATCATCGACGAGTACAAGACCATCCTGCAGCGCATCGCGGATCTCGCGGACATTCTCGCGCGTCCGGAACGGCTGACGCAGGTGGTTCACGATGAGCTCGTCGAGATTCGCGAGCAGTACGGCGATGCGCGCCGCACCGAGATCAATCGCGATCAGCTCGATCTCACGACGGCCGATCTCATCGAGCCGCAGGATCTCATCGTCACGCTGTCGCATGCGGGCTACGCGAAATCGCAGCCTGTCGCGGAGTACGCGTCGCAACGTCGTGGCGGTCGCGGCAAGGCGGCCACGTCGGTGAAAGATGAAGACTTCATCGAGAAGCTCTTCGTCGCGCACACGCACGACACGGTGTTGTGTTTCTCGAATCGCGGCAAGGTGTACTGGCTCAAGGTGTATGAGTTCCCGCTGGCAGGGCGCAACGCGCGCGGCAAGCCGATGGTGAATCTGTTGCCGTTGGGCGAAGGCGAGAAGATCAACGCCGTGTTGCCGGTGAAGCAGTACGACGAGGAGCATTTCGTGTTCATGGCGACGAGCCAGGGCACGGTGAAGAAAACGCCGCTGACGGCGTTCTCGCGTCCGCGCACGAGCGGCATCATCGCGGTCGATCTGCGCGATAACGACCGTCTCGTCGGCGTCGCCCTGACGGACGGCACTAAAGAGATCGTGCTGTGCACGAGTGGCGGCAAGGCCATCCGTTTCCCTGAAGAAGAAGTGCGTCCCATGGGGCGCGAAGCGGCCGGTGTTCGCGGCGTGAAGCTCAATGATGATCAGGAGTTGATCGCGCTCATCGTCATTGGCGAAGGCAATGTGCTCACCGCCTCCGAGAACGGTTACGGCAAGCTCACGCCGCTCGATGATTTCCCCCGCCACGGTCGCGGTGGTCAGGGCGTCATCGCGCTGCAGACCACGGAGCGCAACGGCAAGATGGTCGCCGCGCTGCAGGTCGTGATGGGGCAGGAGATCATGCTCATCAGCTCGACCGGCACGCTCGTGCGTACGAAGGTCGATGAAGTCTCGGTCGTGGGCCGCAACACGCAGGGCGTCCGCCTGATGCGTCTTGCAGATGGCGAGCGTCTCACCGGCATCGAGCGTGTCGAGAGCCTCGACGCAGTGGTGGTCGACGGAGCGGTTGCCGACGAGGGTGAGGCTCCAGAGGCGCCCGATGCGCCTCCCCCTGCAGAGTAAGCGTGCAGAAAGGGTGCAGCGGACGATTCCGCTGCACCTGCACAGCGCAAATTTGCTAGGATTCCCGGCCTCCCCGAAGTCACATCGATCTGGAAACACTGCTCGTGCGCGTATTCAATTTCGCCGCGGGGCCGGCAACGCTGCCCCTGGAAGTTCTCGAACAGGTTCGCGACGAGCTCGTGGACTGGCGTGGTTCGGGCATGTCCGTCATGGAAGTCAGCCATCGGAGCAAGGCCTTCATCGGCGTTGCGGCCGAGGCGGAGCAGGATCTCCGCGATCTGCTGAACGTCCCCGCCAATTACAAGGTGCTGTTCCTGCAGGGCGGCGCGACCGGCCAGTTCTCGGATATTCCGATGAACCTGAGCACGCCGGAGTCGACGCTCGACTACATCAATACCGGCGCCTGGTCCAAGAAGGCCATCGGCGAAGCGAAGCGCTACGCGAAGGTGAACGTCGTAGCCGACGAGAAAGCCTCGAATTACAGCACCGTGCCGAAGCAGGGCTCGTTCAAGGTGACGCCGGGCGCTGCGTACTTTCACTACACGCCGAATGAGACGATCGGCGGCGTGGAGTTTCCTTACATTCCCGAGACCGGCGACGTGCCGCTCGTCGGCGATTTCTCCTCGACGATTCTCTCGCGCCCCCTCGACGTGTCGAAGTTCGGCCTGATCTACGCGGGCGCGCAGAAGAATATCGGTCCTTCGGGCCTCGTCGTCGTGATCGTACGTGACGATCTCATTGGCAAGGCGCGTCCCGGCACGCCCGCCGTGTGGGATTTCAAAGCCATGGCCGATGAAGGCTCCATGCTGAACACGCCGCCGACTTTCGGCTGGTACTTCGCGGGCCTCGTGTTCAAGTGGCTCAAGAAGCAGGGAGGGCTCGAGGGCATCGGCGAGCGCAACCGCGCCAAGGCGCAGAAGCTCTACAAAGCGATCGACGAATCCGGTTTCTACCAGAACCCGGTGTCGGTCGATGCGCGCTCGTGGATGAATATTCCGTTCACCCTGGCGAAGCCGGAACTCGACAAGGTTTTCCTCGCAGATGCTAACGCTGCAGGCCTTACGAACCTCGAGGGCCACCGCTCGGTAGGCGGCATGCGCGCGAGCATCTACAACGCCATGCCGATTGCAGGCATCGACGCCCTCATCGATTTCATGAAGGATTTCCAGCGCCGCTACGGCTGATTCGCCGCAGGTCGCCGACACATAGCCATGACTTATCGCATTCAGACACTGAACAACATCAGCAACCGCGGTCTCGAGCGCCTGCCTAAGGAGCGTTACGAGGTGGGCACCGATGTCAAATCGCCGGACGCCATCATGCTGCGCTCGGCGGATATGCACAGTCTCGAGATTCCGTCGTCCGTGCTGGCCGTCGGCCGTGCGGGTGCGGGCACCAACAACGTTCCCGTTGCCAATCTCAGCAAGCGCGGCGTGGTGGTGTTCAACGCGCCGGGCGCAAACGCCAACGCGGTGAAGGAACTGGTGTTGGCGAGCCTGTTTCTCGCGGCACGCAATATTCCGCAGGCGTGGAATTTCGCGCGCCAGCTCTCGGGCGATGACAAGTCGATCGACGAGCAGACGGAGAAGGGCAAAAAGAATTTTGTCGGCTTCGAGCTGCCGGGCCGGGTGCTCGGCGTGATCGGCCTCGGTGCCATTGGCGTGGAAGTGGCGAACTCCGCCCGCGCGCTGGGCATGAAGGTGCTGGGATACGACCCGCAGATCACCGTGCAGCGCGCGTGGCAGTTATCCGCGGACGTGGAGCAGGCGGTATCTCTGGAAGATCTGTTTGCTCGCTCGGACGCGGTTACCGTGCACGTGCCGCTGAACGATCACACGAAGGCCCTCGTCAATGCCGAGCGCCTCAAGCTCATGAAGAAGGGCGGCATCGTGCTGAACTTCTCGCGTGCGGGCATCGTTGATGACAAGGCCATCGTGGCATCGCTCGATGCGGGGCATCTGCATGCGTATGTGAACGACTTCCCGAAGAATTCTTACAAAGACAATCCGCGTGTGGTGACGCTGCCGCATCTGGGTGCGTCGACGGGTGAGGCGGAAGAGAACTGCGCGATCATGGTTGCCGACCAGCTGCGTGAGTTTCTGGAGCACGGCAACATCCGCAACAGTGTGAACTTCCCTGAGGCTGTGTTGCCGCGGGTGCCGAACACTACGCGCATCTCCATTGCCAACAGCAACGTGCCTAACATGGTGGGTCAGATTTCCACCTGTCTTGCGACCGCTGGCATCAACATTGCCGACCTGTTGAACAAGTCTCGTGGCGAAGTCGCCTACACGCTCATCGACACGGACGATGCGGTGAGCGAGGAGCTCATTGCGAAGATTCGTCGGATCGACGGAGTGTTGTCCGCGCGGCTCGTCTGAGCAGCCGGAGCGCACGTGGCCCGCAAGAAGAAATCAGTACAGGCCGCGCCGGCGGGACGCGCTGGCAAGGGCGGCAAAGCTGCTGCGTCTGCGGCGGAGGCCAGTGCGGGCAAGGTCGCGCCGTCGCGCGCTAACAAAGGTGGCGCGGTCCGCGCGTCTGCAGCTAACGCCAGCGCCCGTGATCGCGCGCCATCCGGGGCTCGCGCCAGTAAGGGCGGCAAGTCCGTTGCCACTGCGGCGGGCGCGCGAGATCTCACACCATCCGGCGCCGCGCCGTTCGATCTGTCAGAAGTGCGCAAGCGCATCGACGGCGTCGACGAGCAGCTGCAGGCGCTCATCAACGAGCGCGCCAAGCTCGCGCAGCTCGTCGGCATCTCGAAATCCATCGACGGCCGGACCGTCGATTTCTACCGTCCCGAGCGCGAAGCGCAAGTCCTGCGCATGGCGAAGGATCGCAACAAGGGCCCGCTGCGTGACGACGAAGTGCTGCGCCTCTTTCGCGAGATCATGTCTGCATGCCTCGCGCAGCAGGAGCCCCTGAAAGTCGCGTTCCTCGGCCCCGAAGGCACCTTCACGCAAACCGCGGTGTTCAACCACTTCGGTCACTCCGTACGCGCACTCCCGCTGCCTTCTATCGACGACGTGTTTCGCGAAGTGGAAGCGGGCAACACCGACTTCGGCGTCGTGCCCGTCGAGAACTCCACCGAGGGCGTGGTCAACAACACGCTCGACCGCTTCCTGAATTCGCCACTCAAGATTTCCGGCGAAGTTGAGCTGCGCATCAACCAGTTTCTGATGGGCAGCATGCAGTCGCTCGATCGCATCGCGCGCATCTGCTCGCATCCGCAGTCGCTGGCTCAGTGCCGCGCGTGGCTCGATCAGTATCTGCCCAACGTCGAACGGGTTCCGGTTGCGAGCAACGCGGAAGGCGCGCGCCGCGCGCGTGACGAAGAGGGCACCGCCGCCATTGCAGGGCAGACCGCTGCCGAAGTGTATGGCCTGAAGGTGCTGGCCGCGGAGATCGAGGATCGCGCGGACAATTCCACGCGGTTCTTCGTCATCGGCCGCAAGCTGTCCGAGCCCAGCGGCTCAGATCGCACGACGCTGCTGCTTTCGGTCGGCCACACAGACGCGCCCGGCGCCCTGTTCAGACTGCTCGAGCCTTTTGCCCAGCATGAAGTCAGCATGACGCGCATCGAGTCGCGGCCCTCGCATCGGCGCAAATGGGACTACGTGTTTTTCATCGACATCGAAGGCCACGCCAACGACGAGCGTGTGGCCAAGGCGCTGCAGGCGCTGGAGAAGCGCGCGTCGCTATTCCGCGTGTTGGGTTCATACCCGCGCGCCGTCCTCTAAGGACCGTTCCTCATGCAGCGTTACATTCTCCAGCCGGGCGAGCGGGTCGAGGGTGAGCTCACCATCCCTGGCGACAAATCCATTTCGCATCGCTCGCTGATGTTTGGCGGGCTGGCGTCGGGCGTTACGCACATCTCGGGTTTTCTCGCCGGTGAAGATTGCCTCTCGACGATGAAGGCATTGCAGTCGCTCGGCGTTCGCATCGAGCGTCCTGAAGACACGCGCGTCATCGTTCACGGTGCGGGCTCCGCTGGCTTCAAGGCGCCGATGGTTGCGCTCGACATGGGCAACGCGGGCACGGCCATGCGGCTGTTCATGGGATTGTTGGCGTCCAAACCCTTCGATTCCACGCTCATCGGCGATTCCTCGCTCATGAAGCGTCCAATGGAGCGTGCGGCCACGCCGCTGCGGCTGATGGGCGCGCGCATCAAAACTCAGAACGGCGTGCCGCCGGTCGAGATTCAGGGCGGGCAGCGGTTGCGCGGCATCGACTACGTGTTGCCTGTCGCCAGCGCGCAGGTGAAATCTGCAGTGTTGTTAGGCGCGCTGGAAGCTGACGGCCTCACTCGTGTCACCGAGCCTGCGCCCAGCCGCGACCACACGGAGCGCATGCTCGCGTCATTCGGCGTAAAGCTGTCGCGTGAGGGATCAACAGTCTCGATGGAAGGAGGGCAGCCGCTGCATGCCACCGACATCGAAGTGCCTGCTGACTTTTCCTCGGCGGCGTTTTTTCTCGTGGCGGGTTGCCTCGCCGCGGATCGCGGACTCGTGTTGAAAAACGTCGGCGTCAATCCAACACGCACGGGCCTGCTGGAGCTGCTCCAGCGCATGGGTGCTGATATTCGCGTTCACGCGCGCAGCGGCGCGGTCTCCGGCGAGCCGATCGCGGACATCGAGATTCATGCGAGCCGGCTGCAGGGCATCGAGGTGCCTGAATCCCTGGTGCCGCTGGCCATCGACGAATTCCCCATCTTCTTCATCGCCGCCGCCTGCGCGGAAGGCGCAACGGTGGTGCGCGGCGCGCATGAGCTGCGCGTCAAAGAGAGCGATCGCCTTGCCGTGATGTCCGAAGGCCTGGCCAGACTCGGCGTGCAGCACGAGCTGTTGCCCGACGGCATGCGCATCCAGGGCGGCAAGGGTTTCAGTGGCGGCACGGTCGACAGTCACGGCGATCATCGTGTCGCCATGTCATTCGCAGTGGCGAGCCTGAGGGCCAATGGTCCCATCGAGGTGCGGGACGTGGCGAACGTCGCGACCTCTTTTCCAGGATTCTTTGACTTGGCACGCAGGGCTGGACTCAAAATCGACGCATGACCCAGGCCACATCGACGGTTTCCCCTTCTTCGAGCGCGAGCGCCATCAGCGGCGCGGCCGACGCAACCATTACCGGCGGAGCGAAGACCGCCATCGCCACGCCCGCCGCTCCCATCGTCACCATCGACGGTCCCAGCGGCTCGGGCAAAGGCACCATTTGCCGCTCCGTATCCCAGCGGACGGGCTGGCATCTGCTGGATAGCGGCGCTTTATATCGTCTGGTTGCTCTGGCTGGCGTCGAGGCCCAGCTGCCGCCAGCGGATGTCGCCGCTCACGCCACGCTCGCCCTCAGCATGAGCATCGAGTTTGGTGTGACAGCCGAAGGGGACGAGCGCGTCCTGTTAAACGGGCGGGAAGTGACCTCCGACCTGCGCACTGAAACCGCAGGGGCGGGTGCCTCACGGGTTGCGGCCTGGCCCGAGGTCCGGGCGGCGCTGCTCGACCGGCAAAGAGCCTTCGCCAAGCCCCCCGGCCTCGTCGCCGACGGCCGGGATATGGGCACTGTCGTGTTTCCGGACGCCCCGTTGAAGATATTCCTGACGGCAAGCCCCGAAGAGCGGGCGAGACGGCGTTATAACCAGTTGAAGGACAAGGGGTCCGGTGTTAGCCTTGCCGCCCTTTCGCGCGAGATCGCCGAGCGGGATTTGAGGGATTCGACCCGGGCGGTCGCTCCACTCAAGCCGGCGCCCGACTCCCACGTGATCGATTCCACCTCGCTCTCCATCGAGCAGGTGGTCGAGCACGTGTTGGATTTAGGTCGTCGGCAAACGCTCTGGGCGTGAGGCCCGTCGCGTCGAAGTCGATTGTTGAAAGTTGATCCATCGTGGTTGCGCCAGGACAGCGCGGCCGTTTTCCATCTTCCTGGAGCGCATCGGATGAGCGTCCAGATCCGTGCACGCCTTGTATCGTGCGAGTGAAGGTATGACAGAAAGTTTCGCAGCGCTTTTCGAGCAGAGTATCGCCAACCAGCGCATTCGCCCTGGCATGATTCTCAACGGTCTCATCGTCGACCTGAACGACGATCAGGTCGTCGTCAACGTCGGTCTTAAATCAGAAGCCGTCATTTCCATCGACCAGTTCAAGAACGAACGGGGCGAGCTGGAAGTGAAGATCGGCGACGAAGTCGAGGTTGCCCTCGAGTCCGTCGAAGACGGCACTGGTGAGACCCGGCTATCCCGTGAGAAGGCCAAGCGCGCCCGCACGTGGACTCGTCTCGAAAAGGCATTCAACGATGTCGCCATCGTCATCGGCGTCATCACCGGTCGCGTCAAAGGCGGCTTCACCGTCGAGATCGACAATGTTCGCGCGTTCCTGCCGGGCTCCCTCGTGGATGTCCGCCCGGTCCGCGACACGTCGTATCTCGAGAACAAGCCGCTCGAATTCAAAGTCATCAAGCTCGACCAGAAGCGCAATAACGTTGTCGTTTCCCGTCGTGCCGTGGTGGAGCAGGAGTTCTCCGCAGAGCGCAGCGCTCTCATGGAAAACCTGCAGGAAGGCGCAGTCGTCAAGGGCACGGTCAAGAACCTCACCGACTACGGTGCGTTCGTGGACCTCGGCGGCATCGACGGCCTTCTGCACATCACCGACATGGCCTGGAAGCGCGTCAAGCATCCGTCTGAAGTCGTCAAGGTGGGCGACGAGATCGATGTGCGCATCCTCAAGTTCGACCGCGAGCGCTCACGCGTTTCGCTGGGCCTGAAGCAGCTGGGCGCGGATCCGTGGGAAAACATTTCCCGCCGCTACCCGCCGCACACGCGCGTCTTCGGCAAGGTCACCAACATTGCGGACTATGGCGCGTTCGTCGAGATCGAAGACGGCGTCGAAGGCCTGGTCCACGTGTCGGAAATGGACTGGACCAACAAGAACGTCAACCCGGCGAAGGTGGTTCACACCGGCCAGGAAGTCGAAGTCATGGTGCTGGATGTGGACGAGGAGCGTCGCCGCATCTCGCTCGGTCTGAAGCAGTGCAAGGCCAATCCCTGGAAGGAGTTCTCGGAGAACTTCAACCGTGGCGACAAGGTCAGCGGCCAGATCAAGTCGATCACCGACTTCGGTATCTTCATCGGCCTCACGGGCAACATCGACGGTCTCGTACACCTGTCGGATATCTCGTGGGATGTGCCCGGCGAAGAAGCCGTGCGCAGCTATCAGAAGGGTCAGCTGCTCGAGGCGATGGTGTTGTCCATCGACCCGGAACGCGAGCGCATTTCGCTCGGCGTCAAGCAGCTCGCGAAGGATCCGTTCTCGGCCTACATCGCTGAGAACCCCAAGGGCAGTGTCATCCGCGGCGTCGTCAAAGACGTGGACGCGCGTGGCGCCGTCATCGACCTGGGCAACGGCATCGAAGGCCAGTTGCGCGCCTCCGAGCTCGGCCGGGACCGCATCGAGGATGCGCGCACCGTGCTGAAGATCGGCGAAGAGATCGAAGCGAAGTTCACGGGCGTCGACCGCAAGTCGCGCACGATCTCGCTGTCGATCAAGGCGAAGGAAATGCACGAGGAATCCGAGGCGGTGGCCAGCTACCGTTCGGACACCGGCGGCAGTTCCTCAGGCACGAGCCTGGGCGATCTTCTGAAGGAGCAAATCGGTTCCGGCGACCGGAGCTGATCGACCCGTTAGAACGAAAAGTGAGCGCCGGGACATCGCCGTCCCGGCGCTTTGCCGCGAACAAGGGTCCGAAAGGCGGTTATGACGAAGTCGGAACTCATCGAGATCATTACAGCGAAGCAGAAACATCTGCCTTCGAAGGATGTCGAGCTCGCGCTGAAACAGATGCTCGAGATCATGAGCGATGCGCTGTCCACCGGAGAGCGGATCGAGATCCGGGGCTTCGGCAGTTTCTCGCTGCACTTCAGGCCACCGCGCCAGGGGCGCAACCCGAAGACGGGTGAGGCCGTGGCCTTGTCCGGTAAATACGTGCCGCACTTCAAGCCCGGCAAGGATCTGCGCGAGCGTGTGAACGACGGCGCGGATCGACCCATCCGAGACTGAGCTTTCGCGGGCGTCCCCGCCCGCTGGCGATTGCAGAGATCTTCGCGATATTCGCCTCGGCGCGCTAAGGTGCGCTCGTGTTCGAACTCCCTCCTATTCTTTTGGCGCTGGCGTTCATCGTCGTCGGTGCAGCTGCGTGGTATCTCGGGCGGCGCACAGCGGCGTCCAATCGCACCGTGCGGCTTCCACCTGACTATTACGTCGGGCTCGACCATCTCATCAACGATCGTTTCGATAGCGCCGCGGAAGTCTTCTCGCGCATGGCGCAAGGGGATAACGACGCGACGGAAATCCAGTTCGCGCTCGGCAGCCTGTTCAGACGTCGTGGTGAAGTAGATCGCGCCATCGCCATACACACGCGTCTGCGCGATGAGGGCCCCGCCACCTCGAGAGATCGCGCCGCATTTGCGCTCGCCCTCGACTACCTCGGCGCCGGTCTCATGGATCGCGCGGAGCAACTGCTCGAGCAGCTCACCGCAAGCGGCGAGTTTCGCGCCGCGGCTCTCGACCAACTCGTCCGCATCTACGAGCAGCAGGGCGATTGGGCGAATGCTTTGAAGTTTTTTCACGAGCTCTCCCCATCCGTACAACTCGAACGCCGTAAACACGCTGCACATTACTTATGTGAGTTGGCGGAACAGGCACTGCTTCAAGGCGACATGGATCGCACTCGTACCTTATTGCGGCAGGCGCGCGTGCACGACGCAGAGCTGCCCCGCGCCGAGGTTGTGGCTGCGCGGGTGACGGAAGCGTCTGGTGACCAACACGGCGCGCTTTGCCTGTATCTGAAAGCGCTGGAAGTCTCTCCCGGCCTTGCGCTCGAGGTCATTCCCCGCGTGTTGGTCCTGGCGCGCCAGCTGAATCAGACCAACATGCTGGAAGATCTGGCGGTACGCATCCAGCATGCGGGCCATCTGAATGCGCGGCAGCTCGCATGGCTGTTGGCTACCGCTGTGCCCGCGGCGGAGGTGAACAACTTTCCGCGCATCATCGCGGATGAGTTAGGCGCCGGAACCGATGTCGCGCCTGCGGATGTTTCTTCTGTCAGCGCGATGCTGACCCGCATAGGCGATGTGGATGGTCGCTATCAGTGTGACGACTGCGGCCTGCACAGTGTCGGCTGGTACTGGCGCTGTCCGAAATGTCGTTCGTGGGACAGCATGCGACCCGCTGTTTTCAAGTGGGCCGGCCACGCGACCTGATTTTTCTCCGCCTGCGCGCATATCTCCCCGAACGCAACAGTCACCTGACTGTGAGCGGGATGTTGTTGTCTTTAAGCTCTCTGTCACCGCGATGACAGGCATCGCGGCGACAACATCCCCCCATTCAATTCAGGCAAGGAAGCAATCATGCGATCACGTTCGTTTCTGACTCTGTGCGCGCTCATGGTCTCGCTGCTGGGCGCGCCGCTCATCGCGCAGGCCGACACCGTCAATATCAACACTGCTGATGCCACCACACTCGCCAAAGAGCTGAAGGGCATCGGCGCGGCGCGCGCCAACGCCATCGTCACGCACCGTACTCAGAACGGTCCTTTCAAATCAGTAGACGATCTGACGCTCGTCAAAGGCATCAGCCAGAAGGTCATCGATGAGAACCGCGACAACATGCGTGTCGACGGTGCTCGCGCGGAGGCGCCGGCCCGCTCTGCGAAAGCGTCTGCAAAGACAGACGCCGCGCCGCGAAATGAGCACTGAGTCGCCGTTCTGACTTGCTCCTCGACCCCGGCCCGAGCCGGGTTTTTACCCGACGCGCGGAGTTTTCCCCGCTCGTCGGGTCTTTTTGTGCGCTTCGGCATGTCGCTTGCTTGGTCTGGACAGCTAAACTGGGCTGTCCAATGTCTGGTCACAGGAGCGACTGATGAGTCTGAGTTCTGCAATTCGCACCGCCGTTTTCCCCGTGGCTGGACGCGGCACGCGCTTCCTGCCTGCCACCAAGGCCAGTCCGAAGGAAATGCTACCGGTCGTCGACAAACCGCTGATCCAATATGCGGTGGAAGAGGCCCTGGCCGCCGGCGCCCGTCGTCTCGTCTTCGTTACGGGTGCGGCCAAGCGCGCCATCGAAGATCACTTCGACTCGGACCAGGAGCTCGAGGCCATGCTGGAGAAGCAGGGCAAGAGCGACCTGCTCAATCAGTTGCGCAGCGTGCTGCCTTCTTATGCATCGTGCATCTACATTCGTCAGCCGGCGCCGCTGGGCCTGGGTCACGCTGTGTTGTGCGCTTTACCCGCTGTGCGGTCAGAACCGTTCTTCGTACATCTCGCCGACGACTTGATTCAGGGCGAGCCGCCCTGCCTCAAGCAGATGGCCGAGGTATATGCATCCAAGCGCGCGAGCGTGCTGGGTGTTGAGCTGGTGCCGCACAAAGACACCGATCGTTACGGCATCGTGGAAGTGGAAGCGCCTAACTCGGTGACGAGCCGCATTCGCAGCATCGTCGAGAAGCCGAAGCCCGCGGTGGCGCCTTCGAATCTCGCCGTGGTGGGACGTTACATTCTGACGCCGTCGATCTTCGAGCACCTCGAGCGTCTGGGTCAGGGCGCGGGTGGCGAAATTCAGCTCACGGACGGTATCGCGGCGCTCATGCGCGAAGAAGCCGTGTATGCGCATCGCTTCACTGGTCGCCGGTTCGACTGCGGCAGCAAGCTGGGTTATCTGCAGGCGACCGTAGAGCTGGCCATGGCGCATCCGGTGCTGGGCAAGGACTTCCGCCGCTATCTGCAGAGCGTGGCGACGAAGAACAGCAAGGCGGCGGCGCCTGAGAAGATCGCTGCTGCTCGGGGCAAGATCTCCCGCAAGTAAAGTGTCAGTCCCGCGCCGGGGGTATCGCCGGCGCGGGAGCGACCGTCAGCTCATTCGCTCGCGATTCTCGTGAAGCGCTCCAGGTCCGCACGACCTGCATCACTCCAGATTTCGAACAGCTCGATGTTGTTGTCACCCAGCTGCATGCGCATGCGCTGGGCCCTGGAGATGAAGCGCAACGTATCCAGATCTGTTGGATATACACGCGGCGGCGACCGCGTTCCCGCGGGAACATACAGCGGCCTTGCGATACCGGCTTCCTGCGACGAGCGCTGATCTTTCTCCAGCTTGATCTCGCGATCGTCCGCGAAGAGCAGCAGCTTGTCGTCGTCGACGTTGATGTTGTCTTCCGTGCGCGGGTCCAGGGTGGACCAGACATACACGAGCAACAGATATTCGTATTTGCCCGAGCGATTGACGCTCGCCGCAACCATCGTCGCGTAGTCGCGAGAATTCGCGGAGGCGTGGGGCTGAGGACGAGCGAAAACGAGCGGCGCCTGCACGGCGGTGATGCTGGCGGCCGTTTCCTCATCCAGATATTCGACGACGTCGCGCGGGGGCGTAACGCAGCCCGATAGCAGTGTTGCGGCGGCGACAGCGATGACACGTGCAGCTATGCGCATGTCAGAACCCCAGGCGGTAACCCACGCTGACGAAGGCGCGTTGCGTGTTGCCGATCTCCAGCCGGTCCGGGTTCTTGCCGATCTCCAGCCCGGCTTCGATCTCGATGAGATTGCGGCCGCTTTGCCAGTCGATGCGGCCCGCGGGCACGTACAACATCTGCGTCGCGTCTACCTTCTGCAGCACGCGCTGCTCCACGCGGACGCGAGGACCGAAGCGCCAGTTGCGCCATACCGGAATGCGGCTCGTCAGGACGACGGCGGTCGTGTTGGCCGTCGTGCTGGTGTCGTAGCGGAACGCGAGCTGATTGTAGTCGCCGCTGCGAATGAGGCTCGAGGCCAGGAACTGCACCTGATACGTGTTGGCCGTCCCGCTGCTCGGCTGCGCCTCGACATTTCCTGACGCGGGCGTGCTGTCGAACTGGGTGGAGAATAGATCGAGATACACCTCGAACCGCTCGCCCAGCGGCCGGCGTGCCGACAGGACGTAGCTCGACAATACCGGCGTGCGATCCTTCGCGAGCTGCAGGATCTCATCTTCCGTGAACAGCAGGCGCAGCTCGTTGAGCGTTCTGACATTCTGGCCATACAAGGCATTGCGTGCGGTGAGCACGGGCGCGTTGCGATGTTCCAGATCGAACGTCAACGACCATTTGTAAGGAATCTGCGCCGTGCCCAGCACCACCGCGCTGTTGAGCGAGCTGAACGACGTGTCGTAATCGAGCAGGCCGACGACCGACAGCTTCGGCACGAAGTATCGCGCTTCGACGCCAATGGCCTGGCGATCTTCGATTCCGTCGTTGGTCTGCGTTGTGACGTAAGCGCTGGCGTCCCAGCGTGCCATCTCCGGCGCGTAGCCTACGGCGAGCGTTGTGAAGCGTCTCTCGGTCTCAGGTCCCTCGGCCGCGTCCTCGACGGGATATCCCGCGATCGCCCGAACCCGCCACGAAGGCAGGAACTGATATTGGCCCATGATGCCGTCGAACGTGCCGAGTCCGCCGTCGTTGGTATGGGTCTGGCGACCGGCGCGGCCGCGCAATCCTAACAGTCGGTCGCCCATGTCGAAGTAGGCGGTGACGATGCGCGTACGGCTCTCGGGGCCTTCATCCAGGAGACTGCGCTCATAGCCGCCGTTGATGCGTCCGGTGAAGTCGAAGCGCTCACCCTGCTTGCGAGCGAAGAAGTCCGCGTCGTTAAAGACTGCATCCTGGACGATGGTGGTGAAGAGCTCGTCGTCGCGCGTGTTGAAATCCGTACCGAAGCTATCGCGGCGATAGAGCTGCGAGATGCCGCCTGACATGCGCCACGCATGGTCCAGATCGCTGTTGCCGCCGATGCCACCGCGTGGATCGAGGGCCGCCGCGCGAAGTATGCGCAGGCGCTGGCGAATGCGAGGGGCTGCAGCGCCGTCGCGGTAGCGTCGCAGATATTCCTCGAATTCGGCCTTGGCGTGCGCCACTTGTCCCGAGCGTTCGCGCGCCAGACCTAATAATTCCTGCACTTGCGCGCGTTCCAGAAATTCCGGCTGGCGCTGCAGACGTGTGAGTAACGGGATGGCTTGCTCGTAGTTCTTCGCGCGCATGGTCTTGCGCGCTTCTTCCAGCAGCTGCTTCAGCTCTTGCTCAGACAGCGCGGGATCGACGCCCATCGTCTCGACGGGCGGCAGCGGGTCTTCGCGGAACAATGTGTTGGGATTGCTGGTGGCGTCGTCGTCGCCGATGGCGATCCACGCACGCGGATAATCGTTGGCGGCGAGACGCAGGGCGTTCTCCGCGGACCCGCGCTGATCGAACGGACCCACGCGCAGGCGATACCATTTCTCGCCGGCGACCTCGGTTTCGGAGACGAAGGCGGGCGCCTGCAGTCTTTGCGCGGCCAGCTCCAGCGCTTCCTGAGGATAGGGCTCGCGTTGCGAGTCCAGGTTCACCGCGAAGTTACGTAACGACTCGGCTTCGGCAGTGGGCTCTACCAACACGCGCGCCGGCTCTTTGCCTTGTATACGCAGCAACCGGACGCGAAGCCCGCGCGCACTCGCGCCCTGCGCGATGACGAACGTCTGCGGCTCGATCCACGTGAACAGCAGCTCAATCTCGCCGCCCAGGTTCGATTCCATCCTGACATTGCTGACGAGGCCTTCGCCGCCCAGCACGGTAGGAATTTCGAGCGGCACGGCGGCGCCGAACGAGGCGCCACAATCCGGATCGAGCCGCAGACGGAGTCGGAGCTCCGGTCCTTCGCTCTCGGGAGTATGGCCCGCGTAGCGCAGCGAGCAGTTGAACTGCAGCGTGATGTCGGTCTGGCTGTCGCGCTGATCCACTTCGATGACGTCGATCAGTCGCCCGGGCAGCTGAGCGCGTGCGGGGTCGACCCCCCACAACATCAGCAAGCCCAGCGCGAGCAGCGCGTAGCGATTAGTTATACGCGGCATCCGTCACCTTGTGCCGCGGACCGGGTTTCTGAACCGCAATCGTGGTCATCGTCGCGTCTGTGTAGATGTGGCACGCGCCGTTGCAGTTCTTCAGCTCGGTTGCCGTGTATCTCACGCCGGCCACCGTCTTGTCGTGGGCCGCCATCGAGAAATCGCCTTCGTGACAGCCAGCGCAGTTGGGTCGCAGGGCAGCGTTGGTCCACACCGCCATATCGGTGTTGGTTTTATGGCACCCGACGCAGGCCGGCGCGACCGCGTGATCGCCGGGATACTCCGCGGACATGTGGCGGAAGATCAGCGGTCGCCAGGCGGGATACTGATGACATGTCATGCAGTCGCGCGTGGTCGTCATGTGTCCCACGATCTTGCCTGTGGCCGTCACACCGTTGTGACAGGACTGGCAGTTGCCCGTGATGCCGGCGTGATCGAAGCGCACTGGCGTCCAGGCCAGCGTGGAATGACACGTGCCGCATTCAGCAGAAGTCTGGATGTGATTGATCGGCTTGCCGGTTGCCCGCACGCTGTTGTGACATCCCATGCAGCTCGCGGTGGAAGCTCCGGCCGCGTTGTGATCGAAGCGGGCCGGCACGAACGCATTGGTCGTATGACACGAATCGCAGTTGTTGTCGGCGGGGATGTGGTCAGGACCCTTGCCGCGGGACTGGATGTTGTTGTGACAGCTGAAGCAGGTGCCCCGCGCCTCCGCGTGGTCGAAGCGGAACAGCGGCATGAAGTTGTACCGCGCATGGCACAACTCGCAGCGCTCGGAGCTGAACGGATGCGTGACCGGTTTCGGCGTGGCACTGATGCGCGAGCCGAGCGAATGACAGCCGAAGCAGGTCCGCGGCGCGCCTTTGAACATGCCGCTGACGTGGCAGAACTCGCACGACAGGTCGCGATGCGCGCCGAGCAGCTCGAAGCCGGTCGTCAGATGATCGAAGCCGGTGCGCTGCGTGGCCGACGCCGGCGAAGCGCCGATCATCCACATCGCCACCAGCATCAGCAGCGTCGATAAAACATTCCGATGGATGGTGCTCATCGCGGCGTGCTCACTCGTGGCCGCTTGAAGGTGATCGTCGAGTGGCAGCGCTCGCAGTCCTGACCGAAGCGGCCGCCGTGAATATCCTGGCCGGCATGGCACGAGCCACACGCCATCTGCGGTTTCACTTCGTTTTGCGGACGCAGATGGCAGTCGCCACACGTGAGTTGCTGGTGAGCGCCGGTGAGCGGGAAGCGGGTTTTCTCGCTGTGATCGAAATCCCAGAGCTTCCAGCCATTTGGCGAATGACAGGTGGCGCATTCGGTGCCGTAGCTGCCGTTGTGGACGTCATCGTCGGCATGGCAGTCGTTGCATTTGTTCGGCACGCCCTTGAACGCCATGCTCGTGTGGCACTGGGCGCAGGTGGCGGCGACGTGCAATCCCAGCAGCGGGAAGTCAGTGAGATCGTGATCGAAGCGGATATCTGATTTCCAGCTCGTCGTGTTGTGGCACTGCTCGCAGGTCACGCCGAGGGATGCGCCGTGAATGTCATCGCCGCGATGACAGTTGCCGCAGTCCGTTCCGAGCTTCTGCTCCTTCACAACGGACGTATGACACGTGTGGCATTCGAGCTTCTCGTGCGCGCCCTCGAGCGCGAACTGGAATTTGGCGGCGTGATCGAAATTGGTCACACGCCAGAGATCGTTGCTGTGGCAGTCGCTGCACGTTTCGCCGAGCCGGCCCGCATGGCGATCATCTGATTTATGGCAGCCGTTGCAGTCGCGCGGCAGCGGATCTTCGAGCTTGCCGCTGCGATGGCAATCCGCGCAGGCGATGCGCGAGTGCGCGCCGAGCAGCGGGAAATTGGCTTCCTTCGCGTGATCGAACTTCGCCGTACCCCATGTCGCGGTCGTATGACAGTCCGCGCACTGCGGGCCGCGGCTGCCGCGATGGATGTCGTCCGGGGTATGACAGTCGACGCATGCCTTCGGCGTGTCCTTGAACTTCTGGCCCATGTGACACGAGGCGCACGGCACTTCGCGATGTTTGTTAGTCAGCGGGTAGCGCGTCTTGTCATGGTCGAACGCGGTTGCGGTCCACGTTGCGGTGTTGTGACACGAGACGCAATCGGTGCCGAGGTTGCCCTGATGCGTATCGTCCTTGCGATGGCAGTCGATACAGGTCGACTTCGCTTCGCGATACTTCTTGCCCGGCTTGTGACAGCTCTCGCAGGCGAGCGTCGTATGCGCGCCGTCTAGTTTGAATTCTGCCAGGTCGTGACGAAAACCTTCCTTGCTCAGATGCACGATGTCGGCGTCGCGGCCGCGATGATCGGTATGACAGCCGTGACACTGGCTGGACGCCGCCGCATTCATGCGGCCGTGGTAGCGCGTTTTCGATTTGATGTCGGCCGCGATGTCCTTGTGGCAATCGAGGCACAGCTCGGTGCGGCGTTCGCGATTGGAACGGTCGTGACAGGACGTGCAGGTGTCTTCGAGATCCGCATGCGCGGCAACCACCGGCCCCGGCATGAGCAGCTTTTCGATGCTCGCCGGTCTGGCAGGGCTGGCTAGGAGCGCGAGGAGGGTAGCCATCAGGACTCTCGCGCAGATCCGGGCGGACTGCATTGTGTACAAGGGATGTCAGTACACGTGTACCGAGACTACATGCACGATGCCTGCGGCGATCACCATGAAAAACATGGGGACATGAAACAGATGCCACAGCGAGAACAGACGTTCGTACACACGGAATTCAGCCACCTTGCGCGTCGTCTGCAGACGGTTCTCCACGTAAGCCATGACATTGCGTTCGAGATTCTTGCGCTGGGCCGCGACGGTGCTGGAGTTCGCGGCTGCCGCCTTGATCGCGGCTTTGACATAGCGATTGATGCGACGGCGGCCTGAGCGCGCGCGACTGCCGATGATAGTGGGAGCGAGGAGGGCGCCCCACTTCTGCGCGTCGGTGAGGCGGTCTTCCTCATGTTCGAGGCGCGTCAGCAACTCAGGGAGCATCGGCACGTTGGTGAAACGTTTCTTCAGGGCGTTGGCGCTCGTCTGCAGCTCGGTCAGCGTCGCCTTGCGGCCGTACAGGCCATAGTGAACCTTGGAGTAGAAATAGCGGCCGATGATGCCGCTGCCCGACACCAACAACAGGCAGATGAGCGCGACGTTGCTGTTGGTGGCGCCGAAGCTGAATCCGCAATGGATGAGGATGAAGATCGGGCCGACGGTGCCGAGGAGCATGTGCAGCCGGAACCACATCTGCACGCTGCCGAGAAAGCCGAATCCCGGCACGCGCTTGCGAAGCGCATAGAAGATTTGCGCGAGCACCATCGAGCCGCCGATGATGCCCATGATGTAGCCGACACCGGAGCGCGGCGTCAGATAGCTTTGCGTCGGCAGCTGCGGGCCTGCAATGAGAATCACGGCGGCGATGATGAGCGAGATCCGCTCTGAAGACATGCCGCTGCGGGTGCCGTCGTCCTGGTCAAATGCCATTCGCGTTATCCAATTTCCCGATCGATGGCGATGCGTACGGAGTTGCCTGCTCGCGGGTCGACGCGGGCGAGGGTGCCGATGAGGTCGCCTGGTTGCGCCTGGGCGTTGCCGCTGCGCGAGATGCGTGCTTCGAGTTTGACGTTGTCGGCGGAGGAGAGGCTGTGGCCTGCGATCATCGCGTTGCTGTCGTCGAGGACGAACGCGACGGGCCAGTTGCTGACCTGCAGGCGCACGACGGCCAGTGGGGGGCCGGGCATGTCGAGTCGTTTTGCGTAGATGAAGAGGATGGCTTCGCGCGGGGCCTTGGCGGCGAGTGAGCTGGAGAGATCGACGGTGCCGGCAATGCGGGCGGTGGAGGATGACGCCGCCTTCGGCGAGGCTTGCGCGGTTGTGGTGGCGCTGCCGGCGCCGGCAGTTGGCTTAGAAGAGCTTGCGGTGTTGGCGGCGCTCAGTGGCGGCGCTGTAGCGGTGCTGGCAATGGTGGCAGCTGACTTCGGCGAGTTGGCGGCGCTCGCGCTGCCGGCTGCGGCAATCTTGATTGCGCTTTGTTTCGGAGCGTTCCGCTCCGACTGTGCGAGGCGTGACGCCTCCTCGATATTCGAGGCGATGATCTTGTGATCCGGCGAACTCGCCGGAATGACGCTGTCGAGCCTGCGCCATACCGTCAACGCGTCGGAATAACGGCGCTCCTCGTGAGCAAGGCTCGCCTTCAGCCACAGCGCCTTGGGCTGACGCGGATCAATCTGCAGCGAAGCGTCGATCGCCTTCGCCGGTTCCCCCGACAGGCTGCCGTCATTCAGAGAAGCCCCCACATCGGCATAGTCCGCCCATGCATCGGCCGTGAGGGCGTTTCGTTTCGCGAGGGAAGTGTAGATCTCGTGAGCGCCCGCGAAGTTACGGGCGCGCCGCAGTTGCTCAGCCTGCGACAGCTGCTGCTCATCCGCAGGTGAAAGATCAGGTTGCGGAATGACGAGATCCCCGCCGACGTGCGGCGTGCGCCCGCTTATGTTCGGCAACAGCCCGGTCGCCGCCGCAGGAATCACGTCAGATCGTGATCCAGTTCCTTCCCACACAGCAGCTGTCGCACTGCTGGAAGCAACAGCCGCCTGCTCTCGCGCGCTCTGTGCTTCGTCAGACTTGCCCATCAGCTCATAAGATTGCGCCAGGAGCAGCCATTCCTGCCGCGTACCGCCGCCCGCGGCCAGTCGCGCGGCGAGTTTGTTCGCGACGTCAGTCATCGAGCCGGGTTGCGTGGCGCCGGTCGCCATGTTGGCGGGATGCGGACCAACACGCTTACCTGATGCATCGTCCGCAGCGAAAGCGTTCGTGTCTGGGGAGCCCAGATAAAGATAGGCGCCCAGCGCCGTGGCGATGAAGGCCACCGCGCCGGCAATGCCGGTTCCATAAGAAACGGCACGATCACGCCACAGCGCCCGGCCGATGAGCAGCGCTGCAAACATGGTCATCGCCCCCGCTACAAACCAGAACGAGTCTCTCAAAACCATGCAGGCAACCGCTTCGACGAGGTGGATCGGAGGATAACGTGCGAATCGCATTGAACAAGACGTGCAGACGTCGCGTTTCAACGACGTCGTTAAATCTTCGACGTGTGCACGGTCGCAGGACCTCGTGATTAAGTCACACCGCATGTCAGACTTCGCGCGGGCGATTTGCTGTCGTTGTGAACAGACGACTTTCGGCGTGTTGACGACCGAGTTAACTTGCTATCGATATGAATGACTTGAGTTGGCTGATCTATCTGGCCCCGATGGGGCTGTTCCTTGCGTGGTACTCCACGCGCCGCCAGCGTGCGGAGACCAAAAGTCGCGACGTAAAGGAGGCTGCCGAACGCGCCGGCATGACGGAGCCGGTCTCGCTTCATCCGCTCATCGACGTGACGCGTTGTATCGGTTGTAGTGCATGTGTCAAATCATGCCCGGAGCAGCCTGAGTTCCACGTGCTCGGCCTCATCGAGAGCAAGGCGCATCTGATTTCTCCCGGGGACTGTGTGGGTCACGGCGTGTGCCGCACGGTGTGTCCGACGGAAGCGATCAAGCTCGTGTTCGGGTCTGAAACACGTGGCATCGATATTCCACTGTTGTCGCCGGAATTCGAAACCAACATTCCGGGCATCTTCGTTGCCGGCGAACTCGGTGGCATGGGACTGATCCGCAATGCCCTGGAGCAGGGCCGCCAGGCCGTCGAGGCCATCTCACGTCGCCGGCGGCAGCCGAATATTCTGGATGTCGTGATTGTCGGTGCGGGACCCGCAGGGTTTTCCGCCTCATTGACGGCGCTGTCGCTCGGCATGAAGTACGTGACCGTCGAACAGGAATCGCTGGGCGGCTGCGTATTTCAGTATCCCCGCGCGAAACTCGTGATGACGGCGCCGGCGGATCTGCCTCTCATCGGCAAGGTGAAGTTCAAACGCACTTCCAAAGAAAAGCTCCTGCAGTTCTGGAGCGAGGTGGAGCGCAAGACCGGTGTTTCGATTCGCTATCGCGAACGCGTGGAAAGCATCACGGGAGACAACGGAGCCTTCATCGTGCAGACCAATCGCGCGAAACATGTGACATCCAATGTGCTGCTGGCGATTGGACGCCGGGGTACGCCGCGCAAGCTCGAGGTTCCCGGAGAAGAGCTGCCGAAGGTGGTGTATCGGGTGATCGATCCGCAACAGTATTACGGCCAGCGCGTGATCGTTGTGGGTGGCGGCGACAGCGCGCTGGAAGCCGCGATCAGCATCGCGGAAGCCACGGACGCTCAGGTCACACTCTCCTATCGCGGCAAGGCGTTTGTCCGGGCAAAGCCCGCGAATCGTGAGCGATTGTCGCAGACCGTCCGCACGGGGCGGGTGAAGGTCATGATGCAATCCACGATCAAGAACATTACGCCGGATCTCGTCACCGTCGAGTATCAAGGCAAAGCAGTGAACCTTCCCAACGACGTCGTCATCGTGTGTACGGGTGGCCAGGTGCCGAGTGAATTTCTGCACAAGGTGGGCGTGCAACTGGAAACGAAGTTTGGAACGGCATGAGTAACACGTCTGTGAGTCGCGTCGTGCGTGCGGCGTTGCTGGCTTCTCTCACGTTGAGCCTTGCTGGCTGTGCGTGGCTGCCGTGGAAAGGCAAGTTGTGGGGCAAGCCGGACGAGGTGCGTGCAGAAGATGCGCAGCCGATGTCTGTGGAGGCATCCTCAGCTGATCCGACAGCACTGGCGATACCCACGGACGTAGTGACCGCGTCGGCTGATGGCACGGCGGAGCCGGGAAAATCTGCGATACGGCTCAAGCAGTTTCCGCAAGCAGTTGCGGTGCTGACTTCCGCGGCAGAAGGCGGTGATGCGCAATCACAGTATTTCCTCGGGCGACTCTATTACAGCGGCATCGGCGTGACGGCTTCCGAGCTGGATGCACGCAAGTGGCTGACCGCGGCTGGCGAGCAATCCAACGCGGATGCGGCGTACGCACTGTCAGGTGTGTTGGCAGCCGGTGCGCCTGAAGACCGCGCCCTCGCAACAGATTGGCTGAAGCGTGCGGCCGACGGCGGGCACGTGCAGGCGAAGAAAGTGTTGGAGGCGAATTCATTGCCGCTCGCGCCGGTGCGTGATGCAGCGGGCAACGCCGCTCTCGCCCGTGAATTGATGAAGTGGGCGATTCGCCGGGATGATCCCGAGAGTCTCGCCACGTTTGCGGGTATTGCAGGTGTCGATGCCGTCGATGAGTTCAACCGTACCGTGTTGGCGTATGCCATCGAGCGCGGCTCGCAGGTATCGGTGGAGAAGCTGTTGGAAATCGGGGCAAGCCCCACTCATGCGGATCGTTTTGGGGTCACGCCCCTCATGCTGGCTGCTGAGAACGACAGCCCCGCCATCATGGAGAGAATGTTGGCTGGTGCTGACGTTGCGCGCATCGATACTCAGGATTCAACCGGCAACAGCGCGCTGATCTACGCGGTGCGTGTTGCTCAGATCGAAAACGTTGCCCGGCTGTTGAGTGCCGGGGCGGACGTAACATCTCTAATGCGAACGGCTGGAAGCCTCTGGATGTCGCGGCGAAATCCGGTCACGTCGCAGTGGGGCAGGCGCTGCGGCGCGCGGGTGGCAAGGGCAGTTTGCGAGCGTCCATCGGGAATAACTCAGGGTTCGACCCGACGCGGCCTGGAGTGCTCTACAACGGCTGGTCGCCGCTTGCGGTTGCGGCGAGCCGTGACAATGCGAGGCAGGTGGCAGATCTGCTTGCAGCGGGTGCTCGTGTTGACGAACAGACGCCACAGCGTGATACGCCGCTGCTTATCGCGGCGAAGTCGCGAGCTTCCGCGGTGGTGGCGCCCTTGTTGAAGGCGGGGGCCAATCCCGCGCATTCGGATGCGGGCGGTGAAAGCGCGCTCGGTTATGCGGCGTCGAGAGGATTTGTGGAGTTTGTAACGACGCTGTTGGAGCAGGGCGTTGCTCCAAACACGCAAGGTTCCGCTGAAGAGCCGGCAATGCTCAGGGCGGCTCGGGGCGGTCATGTGGAAGTCGTGCAGACTTTGCTGGCCGCGGGCGGGAATGCTGACATTGCGTCGAAAGCAGGAACCACCGCGTTGATGATTGCCGCGACGGATCCGGATCAGACGATGCTCAACGTGCTTGTTGCGAGCGGCGCTGACGCCAGCTTGCGCGATCGCACCGGCAAGGACGCCATGTGGTTTGCGGCGGGCAGCGGCAATGAGAAGGCTCTCGCCGCGCTGATGGCGATCGGGGTGACGTTGCAGGTGACCAAGGCGGATCATTCCGCACTCGTCGCTGCCGTACAGGCGCGTCAGTTGGGGTCGTCGAAAATGTTGTTGGGTGCGGGTGCCTCGGCGAACAGCAAGGCGGCCAACGGTGATACGCCGCTGATCATGGCGGCGGCCCAGGGCAACATGGAGTTGGTGACGCTGCTGCTGAAGAGTGGTGCGCAGACTGATGCGCAGAATACGGCCGGCGATACGGCGTTGATTGCCGCGACTCGCGAGGGTCACACGGCGATTTGCAGGGTGTTGCTGAATGCGGGCGCCAATGCGCATCTTCGCAACGCGGATCGCATCGACGCGGTGGACACCGCCAAGCGCCGCAACCTCAAAGAGATCGTCGCGCTGCTGGGCGAGTAGTGCGCGCTCCGCGATACGAGCGGTAACCCAGCCGCTACGCCGCCCCGGCCCATTCGCAGCCTCGGCGCATCGAGGCGCCGTAGCGCCGAGCATGAGCGCTCACCGCACGCGGCGACTCTCAATGACATTAGGCACCGTGCCCATGCGCTTCTGTACGCGCGCGAGCTGATCGAGGTCCTGCACCCCGAACTGCACGTTGACGTACGCCACGCCCGTTTCGTGATCCGTGCGCGTATTCATGGCTTCGATGCTGACGCGCTCCACCGCCATGGCGTCTCCGAGATCCCGCACCAGGCCGCGGCGGTCATAAGCCGTCACCGCCAGTTCCACATTCAGCAGATCCGCAGGCCCGACGCCGGATGCCCACTCCACATTCAACACGCGCTCCGGCTTCACCGCGCGCATTCTTAGAAACGACGCGCACTCGGCACGATGAATCGTCACACCGCGTCCCAGGGTGACATACCCAATGATTGGCTGCGGCCGCAAAGGCGCACAACAACGCGCGAGCGTGATCGGCAGATCGCCAACACCCTCGATCTCTACCGGCGACCCGCGCCGCGCCTTCGACGTCGCAGCTGCCGGTCGCGGCCCCGTAGCGCGCTTGGGCTCACGCGGTCCTAACAGTCGCTCGGCCGCCTGCACCAGCTGAGTCACGGTGATCTCACCTTCACCCAACAACTGATGCAGATGTTCCGTGTCGTTCGCTTTCAGATCCTGCACGAGCGCCGACAACAGCTCGGGCCGCAAGCCCACACGCGGCAACTCCCGCTCGGCGATGGCTCGCCCCGCCGCGCGGTTATCCGTGACATCCAGTTTGCGAAACCACGCCCGCACCTTCGACCGGTTGCGCGGCGAAACGAGATACCCCTGCTCGGGCGCCAGCCAGTCGCGGCTCGGTGAGGGCTGCTTGCCGGTGATGATCTCCACGATCTCGCCGTTCGACAGCTGGAATTCCAGCGGCACGATGCGTCCATTCACCTTCGCGCCGCGGCAGCGATGCCCGAGGTCTGTATGGACCTGATACGCGAAGTCGAGCGGCGTCGCCCCGCGCGGCAGATCTACCACTTCTCCCTTGGGCGTCAGCGCGTAAACACGATCCTCGAACAGCTCGACGCGCATGCGCTCGAGGAAGTCTTTATCCGTCTCCGCGCTTTCCTGAGGCTCGAGCAGCCGGCGCACCCACTCGATCTTGCGCTCGTACTGCGCATTGCGCGGGCCGCCTTCCTTGTATTGCCAATGCGCGGCGACACCGAGCTCCGCGTGCTCGTGCATTTCGCGGGTGCGGATCTGAACTTCGACGCTCCGCCCCTGCGGCCCGATGACCGCCGTGTGGATCGACCGATAGAAGTTGCCCTTGGGTGTCGCGATGTAATCGTCGAACTCCCCGGGAATGTAAGTCCACAGGCTGTGCACGATGCCGAGGGCGGCATAGCAATCGGGTATGGACGACACGACGATGCGCACCGCTCTAACATCGAACAACTGCTCGAAGGCGAGGTGCTTGCGCTCCATCTTTCGATGGATGCTGTAAATGTGCTTCGGCCGCCCGTACACCTCTGCGGTGACACCGGCGCGAGCGAGCTCGTCGTGCAGGTCCAGGCACAACGTTTCGATATAGCGTTCGCGGTCCGCGCGCTTCTCGTTGAGCGCGCCGGCGATGCGGTGATATTCCGCCGTCTCGAGATAGCGGAACGCGAGATCTTCCAGCTCCCACTTGAGCTGCCATACACCCAGACGATTCGCCAACGGCGCGAACACCACGCGCGCCTCCACCGCGAGCCGCTCGCGATCCGCATCGGGCAAGTCCCGCGCATGACGCAGGCGAACGAGCGACTCCGCCAGCCGCGCGACCACGAGTCGCGGATCGCTCACCACCGCCAGCAGCATCTTGCGCAGCGTTTCGCCTTGCCGGGTATCGAGGCCTTGCGCGGGCGACCAGTTACGCGGCAGTCCCAACTCGCCGAGTTTCGCCAGATCGAGGGCGATGCGGGCCGGCTCGTTTCCCACCAGCCGGGACAGCTGCTCCGGCGTCATGCCGGCCTGTTCGGCGATGGGACGCGCGAGGAGGGCGCTCGACAGATCCACATCTTCGGTGAGCGCCGCGATGATCTCGCTCGCCTCGACGCCGAACTGCAGCTCGCCGGCAGGCACGGCACTCGCGCGCGCGATCTCCTCTCGCATCTGCGCGAGCGAATGACGAATCGACGATGAGCGGAGTTGTGCGGTTTCCAAAGGATCTGACGCCTTTCCGGGCGTTTGCGGCTATCATACCCGCCCGGTGCCGCACCTACGCGGGCGCTTTTTCATTGCCTCATGTCAGGTCAGAGCAGGTGGGCCAACATCCAGTATCGCGAGAGTGCGCGGGCACGAATGCGACAGCGGATCGCGGCGCTCGCCGGTCTCGAAGCAGACCTCTCTCCCGTCGTGAGTTATGAAGGCTATGGGCCGGGCGGCGTCGCGGTGCTGGTGGAATGTGTCACTGACGACGCTGCGCGCACTGTCGCGGAGCTGCGCCAGGCGTTTGCGCGACATGGCGGCAGCCTGGGCGCGAGTGGTTCAGTGGCGTATCTGTTCCACGAAGTGGGGCTCATGAATTTTCCGCCGGGCGCCGATGTGGGCCGCCTGATCGACGTGGCGCTGGACGCGGGCGCCGAAGATGTCGTGCCGAGCGATGACGGGTCGGTCGAAGTGCTGACCGATCCTCTCGATCTCGATTACGTGCGCGCCATGCTGGGAAGCAACGGCTTCGCGCCCGCGAGCGCGGAAGTGACGCGACGGGCGGCGCAATGCGCCGAGCTCAGCGGCGCGGCGGCGGAATCGATGCTTCAACTGCTCGAGGCCCTGGTCAATATCAACGACGTGCGGAACGTGTATTCGAATGCCGAGATACCCAACGAGGTCCTGGCGCGCATATGAGCCTGGCGGTGCGCCTGCGAGCGCGGTCCGCGTGGTTCTCGCCGCGAACGTCCGCATTCTGGGCATCGACCCGGGGTCGCGGCGCACGGGCTATGGCCTCATCGAATGTCGCGGACCCGAATCCCTCCATGTTTCCAGTGGCTGCATCGTGGCCGAGGGCGCCTCGCTCGCGGAGCGGCTGCGCGCCATCTTCGAGGGCATCCAGACGTTGGTCGCGGAGCATCGTCCTGACGAGGTCGCCATCGAGCGCGTGTTCGTCAACCGCAATGTGGACAGTGCCCTCAAGCTCGGACAGGCCCGCGGCTCCGCATTGAGCGCCGTACCCCGCGGACTGCCCGTGTTCGAATATGCGCCGCGCGCCATCAAGCTCGCGCTCGTCGGCTCGGGCGCGGCGGAGAAAGCCCAGGTGGCGCACATGATCCGGCTGCTGTTACGAGTTGAAGGCAAGCTGTCCGCGGATGCGTCCGATGCATTGGGCGTCGCCGTGTGTCACGCGCATACGCGCCGCCTCCAGCAACTGACCGAATCGCCAACCGTGCGGGTGACTCGCTGATGATCGGCTCGCTGCGCGGTCGCATCGCTTCCAAGACGCCGCCCCAACTGGTCATCGATGTCGGTGGCGTGGGCTATGAAGTGGAAGCGCCGATGTCCACGTTCTTTCATCTGCCCGCCGTGGGGCAGGAAGTGGGTCTGCTCACGCATCTCGTCGTGAGGGAAGACGCGCATATTCTGTATGGCTTCGCCACGCCCGATGAGCGGCGGCTGTTTCGCAATCTGCTGAAAGTCTCCGGCGTCGGTCCGAAGATCGCGCTCGCGCTGCTGTCAGGCATCAGTGTCGAAGGGTTCATCCAGTGCGTGAATGCTCAGGACGCCGCGGCACTCACACGCGTTCCCGGCATCGGCCGCAAGACGGCCGAGCGACTGCTCGTCGAGATGCGCGATCGTCTGCAGAACTCAGATGGTGGCGGGGGCGTGAGCACGCTGGCCGCGGTATTGCCGGTGAATGCGAGTCCTGAGTCCGAAGCATTCAGCGCGCTCGTCGCGCTGGGTTATCGCCCGGCCGAAGCAACGCGCTTGCTCAAGGCCGTCGGTCCCGGTACACACTCCACCGAAGAACTGATTCGTCGTGCCCTGCAGGGCGCGGCGCGCGAGCAATAGGGTGGCTGAAGTGGAAAGCATCGTCAGGCCAGCGGCGAGTCACGAGGACGAGGCGGTCGATCACGCCATTCGTCCGCGCCGGCTCGACGAATACATCGGCCAGTCGAAGGTGAAAGATCAGCTGGAGATCTTCGTCACCGCCGCGCGCCAGCGTGGCGAGGCGCTGGATCACGTGCTGATCTTTGGACCTCCCGGCCTCGGCAAGACCACGCTCGCCAACATCATTGCGGCGGAGCTGGGCGTGAACCTGCGTCAGACGTCGGGCCCCGTGCTCGAGCGCCCGGGAGATCTCGCCGCGATTCTCACCAACCTGCAGCCGCGTGACGTGCTGTTCGTCGATGAGATCCATCGCCTCTCGCCGGTCGTCGAAGAGGTGTTGTATCCGGCGCTCGAGGATTATCAGCTCGACATCATGATCGGTGAGGGCCCTGCGGCCCGCTCCATCAAGCTCAATCTGCCGCCGTTCACGCTGGTGGGCGCAACGACGCGCGCTGGCCTTCTGACTTCGCCGTTACGCGATCGGTTCGGCATCGTGCATCGTCTCGAGTTCTACGGTGTGGATGATCTCGAGCGCATCGTGAATCGCTCCGCCGGCATTCTGAATGTCCCCATGGATCGCGAGGGCGCGAGACGCATCGCCCAGAGATCACGCGGCACGCCGCGTATCGCGAACAGATTGTTACGTCGGGTGCGCGATTACGCGCAGGTGAAATCCGACGGCACTGTCGATGCGCGCGTGGCCGACGCTGCGCTCGATCTGCTGGAAGTCGATCCGCAGGGCTTCGACACGCTCGATCGCAAGTTTCTCAGCACCATCATCGAGAAGTTCGATGGCGGCCCTGTTGGCATCGACAGTGTTGCCGCCGCAGTGGGCGAAGAGCGCGGTACGCTCGAAGACGTCATCGAGCCTTTCCTGATCCAGCAGGGTTTCGTGATGCGCACGGCTCGCGGCCGAGTGGTCACGCGCACCGCCTACCTGCATTTCGGCCTCCGCGTGCCGGAGCGCCTGACGGCCAGCCTGCAGTTGTTCGAGGATAGTCGGTGAGTGTGTTTTTCTGGGACGCCCGCGTGTACTGGGAAGACACGGACGGCGGCGGCATCGTCTACTACGCCAACTATCTCCGCTACCTCGAGCGCGCCCGCACCGAATGGCTGCGCTCGCTCGGCTTTCATCAGCATGCATTCGCCGCGGAGACGGGCCTCGTGTTCATCGTCACCCACGTGAACATCGACTATCGCCGCCCGGCGCGCCTCGACGACGCGCTTCGCATCACGTGCGAGCCGTTTGCCGAAGGCCGCGCCACGCTGGCTTTCAAACAGAAGATTTTTCGCGAGCCATGGGACGCGTCCGACACCTCCGGCGAGGTGTTGCTGGTCGATGCTGAAACGCGCGTCGCCTGCATCGACGCGAAGACCCATAGACCGCAACGCCTGCCCCCGTTCATCACCAATGCGCTTTCGGCCAAGGAGTCGACCTGACATGAATCACGACCTCTCGATCATCCGCCTCGTGGCGGAGGCGAGCATCGCCGTGCAGATCGTCATTGCTCTGCTGTTGCTCGCTTCTGTCACTTCGTGGGCGATCATCTTCCGCAAGCGCCTCGTCATCGGCCGCTCCCGCGCCGACGCGGATAAATTCGAAAGCAGCTTCTGGTCTGGCGGCGATCTCGCGCAGCTGTATCGGGGCATCGAAGCGCGCGGTGGGGCGATCGGCATGTCCAGCATCTTCGAGTTCGGCTTCCGCGAGTTCGCGCGCCTGCGCCAGCAGGGCATTACCTCGCCGGACCAGCTGCTCGAAGGCTCGCGCCGCGCCATGCGCGTCGCGCAGATCAAGGAGATCGATCGGCTGGAGCAGAGTCTGTCGACGCTTGCGACGGTGGGGTCCACCAGTCCTTATGTTGGTTTGTTCGGAACGGTGTGGGGCATCATGAATGCGTTCACCGGTCTCGGCCAGGTTCAGCAGGCGACGCTTGCGATGGTGGCGCCGGGTATCTCCGAAGCGCTCGTCGCGACCGCCATCGGTCTGTTCGCGGCGATTCCGGCGGTGATTGCTTACAACCGGTACGCAGATCAGGTCGCGCGCCTCGAGACGCGTTACGACGCGTTCATGGAAGAGTTCTCGACGATTCTGCAGCGTCACGCCAGCAAGGGCGGCACGCCGTCCGCCACAGCGACTACGGGGAGCCACTGACATGGCGAGCGTATCCAAGGGACGGCGCCTGATGGCCGAGATCAACGTCGTTCCTTACATCGACGTCATGCTCGTGCTGCTGATTATTTTCATGGTCACCGCGCCGCTGCTGACGCAGGGCGTGAAGGTGGATCTGCCCAAGGCCGGGGCGGAGCCGCTCGATCCCGAGATGATGAAGGACCACAACCCGATCGTGCTGTCGATCGACAGCTCAGGTCGCATGTTCATGAACCAGGGCGGTGATACAGACGCGGAGCTCGACGCTGCCGGAGTCGAAGAGCGCACGGCTGCATTGCTGAGCGCGACGCCTGATCTGCCGGTGTTGCTCAAGGCCGATGAGAAGCTGGCTTACGGTCGCGTGGTCGACGCCATGGTGATCCTGCAACGGGCGGGCGCGAGGAAGGTCGGATTCATCACCGATCCCCTGCCGGAACGCGAGCGCCGGAGCTGATGAGCGAGCGCCGCAGCGACAACTGGATTTCTCTGCTGCTCTCCGTGGCGATCCACGGGGCGTTGATCGCCGTGCTCCTGTACGGTGTGCACCTCTTCAGCAGCCGGGCAAAGCCGCCCGTGCCCACGCTTGCCATCGAAGCGTCGCTCATCGACTCTCGCGACCTGGGCGGGGCGAAGATTCCACCCATGCCGAATCCGCCGCCGCTTCCCGCACCGGAGCCTGAACCGGAACCGGCGCCTGTGGTCGAAGAAGCGCCGCCGCCGGAACCCGAGCAGCCGCCCCAGCCGTCGCCTGAAGAAGTGGCGGAGAAGGAGCGCGTCGAGCGCGAGCAGCTGGAGAAGATCGCGCTGGAAAAGCGCCAGGAAGAGGAACGCGTCGCGGAGGAAAAGCGCGTGGCCGAGCAGCGTGAGGCGGCCGAGCGCCAGAAGCGCGAGGAAGCCGCAGCCGCGGAGCGCAAGAAACAGGAAGAGGCCGAGGCGAAGCGCAAGGCGGAGGAAAAGCGCAAAGCCGAGCAGAAGAAACTGGAAGACGCGAAGCGCCTCGCTGAGGAAAAACGCAAGGCGGAGGAGGCGCGGCAGCGCGCGGCGCAGGAAGACGATTTGCGCCGCAATCTCGAGGCGGAGCAGCGCCAGATGGCGGCCCGCGCGAGTGGTGCAACGCAGAGCTGGATCGCCGCGATCCAGGGAAGAATTCAGCGCGCGTGGCTGCGTCCACCGTCGGCGCGCGCGGGTCTGGACTGCACGGTGCTCGTGACTCAGGTGCCGGGTGGTGAGGTGACGGCAGTGCGGGTGACGTCCTGCAATGGCGATGAGTCGGTGAGGGCGTCGATCGAAGCGGCCGTGTATCGCGCGTCGCCGCTGCCGCCGCCGCCCGATCCGGAAATGTTCGAACGCAATCTGGAATTACATTTCAGGCCTGTCGAGTAGGTCTGTGATTAGGAAGGTATGACAGCTACAACACACTTTGTTCGAGCCGCCTCGCGCGCGCTGTTGGCTTTGGTATTGGCGATGACCGCCGCGTTTACCGCTCATGCCCAGCTGCGCATCGAGATTACTTCAGGCGTAACGGATCCGATTCCCGTCGCCATCGTGCCGTTTGCCCGCGCTGTGCCGGCGGATGGCGGCATGGATATCGCGCAGATCGTGCAGAACGATCTCGCGAGCAGCGGACGCTTCAAGCCGCTGCCGCGTTCGCGCATGACGAGCACACCTACTCAGGCCGATGCAGTCGTGACGACAGACTGGCGCCAGAGCGGCAATGACTATGTTGTCGTGGGCCGGCTCTCGACGGTCGAGAACGGGCAGGTGGCCGTCGACTTCGATCTGATCAACGTGCTCACCGGTCAGAAGCTCGCGACTCAGCGCTTCGTGGCCGGGCCGGGCGCGCTGCGTAACGCTGCTCATCGCGTCAGCGACGTGATCTACGAAAAGATTCTCGGGGTGCGAGGCGCGTTTGCTACGCGCATTGCTTATGTTGCCGTGGACGGCTCGCCGCCCACGCAGAAACATCAGCTCATCGTGGCGGATGCGGATGGCGAGAATCCCCGCACGATTCTGGAATCCCGCCAGCCGCTGATGTCGCCCTCGTGGTCGTTCGACGGGCAGTGGCTCGCTTACGTATCGTTCGAGAACAAGCGCTCCGCGATCTTCGTGCAGCAGGTGCGGACGGGTGAGCGTCGTCAGGTCTCGGCGAGAGCGGGCATCAACGGCGCGCCATCGTGGGCTCCTGACAATCGCCGGCTCGCCATCACGCTCGGCGGCAGCAACGGCAACCTCGATGTGTACGTTCTGGATGCGTTCTCGCAGACCCTGACGCGCATCACTGACGATCCGGCCATCGACACGGAACCCGTGTGGGCGCCGGATGGTCAGTCGATTTATTTCACGTCCGATCGCTCGGGCGGTCCGCAGATCTACCGTGTTGGCGTGCGCGCTGGGGAGAAACCGAAGCGGGTGACGTTCAGCGGCTCGTACAACGCGCGTCCTCGTGTCTCGCCGGACGGTGCGCAGCTCGCGGTCGTGACCCAGGATCAGGGCGCGTTCCGCGTGGGCGTGCAGGACCTGGCGAATGGCAACTTCCGCGTGCTGTCGAAAGGCCGCCAGGATGAGTCGCCGAGCTTCGCGCCGAACGGGGCGATGCTGATTTATTCAGGATCGGAAGGCGGGCGCTCCGTGTTGGCCACGGTCTCGACGGATGGACTGACGGGCCAGCGCCTGAAGTCCGACCGCGGCCAGGTGCGCGAGCCGGTATGGGGCCCCTTTGCCCCGTAAAGAGGCATGTGCGCCGATCCAAGTGATTGTTCTTGCAAGCAAATACCAGTGTGATAGAAAGCGCTGCCGCGTCAGCGGCAGCATATACGGAGTGAGTTCATGCGTAATTCGTTGTTGATCCTGTTGGTTGCGGTGTCGCTGAGTCTCGGCGCCTGCGGCAAAAAGCCGAAGGCCGATGACGGCACGGCAAGTCAATCCACGGAAGTGGGCTCCGATACGTCGGGTGCGGATTCCAATGCGGCGAATGCCGGCGTGGTCGGCGAGGGCAGCGATGCCCCAGGTCCGATGGAAGGTGTACTGGCGAAGCGCATCATCTATTTCGACTTCGACAGCAGCGAAGTCCGTGGCGACGGCACGGAGATCGTGGCGGCGCATGCGCGCTATCTCGCGAGCAACACGAATCAGAAGATTCGTCTCGAAGGCCATACGGACGAGCGCGGCTCGCGTGAATACAACATCGGTCTTGGCGAGCGTCGTGCGCAGGCCGTGCGTCGTGCGCTGATGTTGCAGGGTGCGGGCGATGTGCAGCTCGCGACCGTCAGCTATGGCGAAGAGCGTCCGGCTGCGGCGAGCAGTGATGAAGCGGCGTGGTCGCAGAATCGCCGCGTCGAGATTGTGTATCTGAACTGATCAGGGCGCGGGCCCTTCGCGGGTCGGCGCTGCAAGGAGAACGTTATGCGCCCACATGGTGCGTTGGGTCTGGCCGCCGCGGCGGTCCTGACTTTATTGGCGGGCTGCGTGACGACGCCGCCCGAAGAAGATCCTGTGCAGATCAAACTGCGTGAGCTGGATGGGCGCATCCAGCGCATCGAGCGCGTGGTCGCGAACCAGAGCCTGCTCGATCTGGCGCAGCGGGTGGACGCTTCGCAGACCGAGCTGCGCACGCTGCGCGGCCGGCTCGAAGAGCTGGAGAACGGCAGCGAGGCGTTGCGCAAACAGCAGCGCGATCTGTATGCGGATCTGGACAAGCGCGTTGGCGCTATCGGCACGCAGGTTCCCGCGATCGGTGCGGGTGTCGGCGGTGGTGTGCCGGGGGCGGCCAATGAGCAGCAGGCGTATACGACGGCGTTCGATGCGTTGAGAACGTCCAACTATCCGACGGCGATCTCGGGATTCAACGAGTTTCTGGCGACGTACCCGCAGAGTGAGTTTGCGGACAATGCGCGGTACTGGCTGGGCGAGGCGTATTACGTCACGCGCGATTACAAGAACGCGGCGGCGGCATTCGGCACGCTGCTGCAGGTGTCGCCTAACTCTCGCAAGGCGCCGGATGCGCTGTTGAAGCTGGGATATACGCAGTTCGAGTTGAAAGAGCTGGCTGCGGCGCGCGCGACATTGACTGACGTGACGCGCAGATTCCCCGGCACGGATGCTGCGCGGCTTGCCGGTGAGCGGCTCGCGCGCATACCCGCGGCGTCACGCTGATTGCGACGTGCCGCGACTCAAGATCACTGAGATCTTTCATTCCCTGCAAGGCGAGGCCAACACGGTGGGGTATCCCACCGTGTTCGTGCGGCTCACGGGCTGTCCGCTGCGCTGTCAGTACTGCGACACCACGTATTCATTTCAGGGTGGCGAGTGGTGGACGCTCGAGCAGATTCTCGCGCGGGTCCGCGAGTTCAAGACGCCTTATGTTTGCGTGACGGGCGGCGAGCCTCTGGCGCAGAAGAGCTGTATCGAGCTGTTGACACAGCTGTGTGACGCCGGCTTGCGTGTTTCGCTCGAGACGAGCGGGGCGATGTCGCTCGAGCAGGTGGATGCGCGGGTTTCCAAAGTGGTGGATGTCAAGACGCCCGGGTCGCTGGAGGCGCATCGCAACCGGTATGAGGAACTGGCGCGGCTGGGCGAGCAGGATCAGGTGAAGTTTGTCATCTGCAGTCGCGAGGACTATGAGTGGTCGCGGGCGAAGCTCGAGGAGCTGGCGTTGACGGGGCGTTGCACGGTGTTGTTTTCGCCGAGCAATCCTCAGGTCGCGCCGCGTGATCTGGCAGACTGGATTCTCGCGGACCAGCTGCCGGTGAGATTTCAGGTTCAGCTGCACAAGGTGTTGTGGGGCGATGTGGCAGGGAAGTGAGTTTGTGGAGCGTCGTACGTGACGTTGCAGGCGGCTGTGGTGCTCGTGTCGGGCGGACTGGATTCAGCCACGGTGCTCGCCATGGCGCGCACTCGGGGTTATGAAACTTATGCGCTGTCGGTCGAGTATGGGCAGCGACATGTTGCCGAGTTGCAGGCCGCTGCGCGCGTCGCTTCCGCGCTGGGTGCGCGTCAGCATCGGGTGATGCATGTCGATCTCGCTGGCATCGGCGGCTCCGCGCTCACAGATCCCGCGCTCGCTGTTCCTGAGCAGCCCACTTCGGGCATACCGATAACTTATGTTCCCGCGCGCAACACCATCATGTTGTCGCTGGCGCTGGCATGGGCCGAGGTGCTCGAGGCGCGCGATATTTTCATCGGCGTGAACGCGGTGGATTACTCCGGCTATCCGGATTGTCGGCCGGAGTTCATTACGGCGTTCGAGCGGCTTGCGGCAAACGCGACGCGCGCGGGGGTGGAAGGGCATCCCTGTAACATTCACACGCCGCTGATTTCGCTGACGAAGGCGGACATCATTCGCGAAGGCACCCGGTTGGGCGTGGATTACGGGATGACCGTGTCGTGTTATCAGGCTGACGCCGCGGGCAGGGCCTGTGGCCGATGCGATTCGTGCCGCATCCGCAGCGCGGGGTTTGAGGCGGCCGGCGTGGCCGATCCGACGCACTATCAAAGCTGAGGGCGTGCCGCGACAAACCCTGTTAAAGCCGGCCTCGGAGGCGGTATGCGACGTTGAGCCCGCCCGGGCGGAGATTGAGCGGAGGGGCAGGGTGAAGGGCACTTTTTTGTGGCTGGCGGGCCCATTCCGCTGCAAGGTCTAGTATCATCCGCCGCCTCGCGGGGAGGGCCTCCGGCCGTCTGCGCATTCCTCGGTACGAGGCGGTAGCTCAGTCGGTAGAGCATCGGACTTTTAATCCGTTGGTCGAGGGTTCGATTCCCTCCCGCCTCACCATCTAGTCAACGACTTGCGCTCGCTCCTGAAGGCTTCGCGACGCTCTGCTTCAGCAAGCGTTCCGCGGGATGCCAAAATCGCGTGTGCGAGCCTTCGATCATACGCAGCGTGCGCGATCACCGGCTCCAGATCTTTTACCGTCAGCCCTGACTGCTCCAGCCGGAACGTGATGGCAGATTTGATCTGCATGGGCCAGCGCCTTCAATTGGACCAACCATAATAAGTTGGCACGGCGTACCACGCGGCCGTCCCGAAATCTCCCAACTCCAAGGTCGCAATCAGTTTGCGCGTGGCTCCAGACTTCCTGGCTCGCTGGCGAGCAAGCGGCGCGGGCTGGCAAAGCCGCATGGAGGAATTCTTGCGGCGACACGCTCCGCGCACGCGTCTCGCCTGACCGATTAAAGAACACCTGGCGATGCCTTTCCCCCGCCGATGTGCGGAGTGCTACTCTCGCGAACAATCCGATGCAACAGCTACTCGAGGCGCTATAAAGCTGTGAATACCGATCCGCGAGAAACCATCCTCAAATCTCCGATGACCGCACTGCAGGTCTTCGCAGTCGCCATCACCATCGGCCTCAACGCGCTCGATGGTTTCGACGTCCTCTCGATCAGCTTCGCCTCCCCCGGCATCTCGTCCGAGTGGGGCATCGACCGCAAGCAGCTCGGCTTCGTGCTCTCGATGGAACTCATCGGCATGGCCATCGGCTCCATCATCCTCGGCGGCGTCGCCGACAAAATCGGTCGCCGTCCGACAATGCTCGGTTGCCTCGTCGTCATGTCCGTCGGCATGTTCATGGCCACCACGGTAAAAGGCATCATCGACCTCTCGCTCTGGCGCGTCATGACCGGCCTCGGCATCGGCGGTCTGCTTGCCTGCATCAACGCCGTCGCCGCTGAATTCTCCAACGCGAAGCGACGACATCTCAGCGTCTCCTTCATGACCATCGGCTATCCCCTCGGCGCCGTGTTCGGCGGCCTCGTCGCTGCCCAACTCCTGAAGGGCACTGGCGACTGGCGCTCCGTGTTTTATTTCGGCTCCGTGGTCACCGCGTGTTTCATCCCGCTCGTGTATTTCTTCGTGCCGGAATCCGTTCACTGGCTCACGCAGAAGCAGCCGCCAGGCGCGTTGGAGAAAATCAACCGCACCTTGAAGCGCCTGCATCATCCGCCGATCACCTCATTGCCCGTGATCTCGGCGGAAGCGCGCAAGCGCTCCATCGCAGACATCTTCGCGCCCGGCCTCATCGCGACCACCATCCTCATCACCGGCGCTTACTTCTTCCACATCACGACGTTCTATTTCATCCTCAAGTGGGTGCCGAAGATCGTGGGCGATATGGGCTTCGCCGCATCATCCGCCGCGGGTGTGTTGGTTTGGGCGAACGTCGGCGGCTCGATTGGCGGCGCCGTCTTCGGCTTGCTGACTCAGAAGTATGGAATCAAGGCGCTGACCGTTGGCATTCTCGCCATGTCCGGCGTGATGGTGGCGTTCTTCGGCCAAAGCCCGCCTGATCTGCAGAGACTCTCGCTGGCGTGCGCGCTTGCGGGTTTCTGTACCAACGCGGGTATCGTGGGTCTCTATGCGATTCTCGCGCATGCTTTCCCCACATACGTGCGCGCGACGGGCACGGGATTCGCGATTGGCGTCGGCCGCGGCGGCTCCGTGTTAGGACCTATCGTCGCAGGCTATCTCTTCACTGCCGGATACACGTTGCCCACCGTATCCATCTTCATGGCAGTGGGCTCCTTCATCGGCGCCGGGCTGCTCCTGATGCTGACACTGAAACCGGAAGATCCCACGGAAGGTGTCGTCGCCCCCGGTCCCACCTCTACCTCCGGGATGAAGAACGCAACAGCGGTTCCGTAGCAGAAGGCGCCCAGCTGGCAGCGGCTGTCTGGGCGCTTCGTCACTCGTCGCGGGAGCTTGACGCCCCCGTCGAATGTTGTTGCTTGTGTTGTGGAGGCCTCGGCGGCACTGTACTGACAATGGAGTCCAGCCTTTCAGTCCTGCCGCGAAAAGGTGCGTAGATGTCTCTGAGCAACGAAGTCCACATCCGCACGCGTGACGCGCTCATCGAGCAGTTGGGCGGGGACAAGATCTCTCTGCCGGATTCGAGTAATACCGCGCGACATCTGCGCGACTTCATGACTGCCGCGCCAGCGTCCGCGGACATCGTTGCCCTCGCGTATCCGCATAACACGCAAGACGTGTCGCGCATCCTGACGATATGTAACGACGCCGGCATTCCAGTGGTGCCACAGGGCGGAATGACGGGCATGGCCGGGGGCGGCGTTCCGGTGGGCCCGTCGGTCGTGCTCTCGCTCGAGCGCATGCGACGCATAGAAGAGGTCGATGTAGACGCTTACACCATGACCGTGGAAGCAGGCGTTCCTCTTGAAGCTGTGCAGACGACGGCGGACGCCGCGGGACTATTCTTTCCGCTGGATATCGGCTCGCGCGGCTCGTGTCTCGTTGGCGGCAACGCTGCAACGAATGCGGGCGGTAATCGGGTGTTGCGCTTCGGCATGATGCGCGACCTGATACTGGGAGTGGAGGCCGTGCTCGCCGACGGCACGATCATCAACTCGCTCCATAAGATGATCAAGAACAACTCTGGATACGATCTGCGCCAGGTATTCATTGGCTCTGAAGGCACGCTGGGCGTCATCACGCGACTCGTGCTGCGCCTGTATCCCAAGCCAAAGAGCGTCTGCACGGCGCTGTGCGCGCTCCAGGATTATCAGGGCATCCTCAGATTTCTCGGCCATGCGAAGGCGGAGCTGGGCTCGGGCCTCACTGCTTTCGAAGCGATGTGGCCCGCGTTCTATCGTCTCGGCACGGAAGCACTGGGCCGGCAGCCACCGCTTGCCACGACACACGGGGCTTATGTGTTGTTGGAGATGATGGGCGTTGATGCGGCAGGAGATCAGGCGCGTTTTGAAGCGATGATCGGCGCTGGCGTCGAAGCAGGTTTCGTCGAAGATGCAGTTGTCGCGCAGTCCGTGCGCGAAGCGCGAGCACTCTGGGCAATTCGCGACTGCCCTGGAGAATTCCCGCGCGTGTACTGGCCCCAGATGGGTTTCGATGTTAGCGTCTCGACGGGCGAGATCGGCTCGCTGGTCGAAGAGATCACGCGCAATCTGCTGGCGCGCTGGCCCAATATTCAGATGGTGTATTTCGGCCACGTGGCCGACGGCAATCTGCATCTGTCGGCGCGTATGCCCGAGGGGGATATTCCCGAGCACGACATCGAATCAGTGGTGTACGCCACGGTCGCGGAGCGTCGCGGCTCTGTTTCGGCGGAGCATGGCATCGGCCTGCACAAGCGGCCTTTCCTGCATCATTCCCGCAGTCCGGCGGAGATGGCGATGATGCGCTCGTTGAAAGCCGCGCTCGATCCGCGCGGCACGCTCAATCCCGGCAAGATTTTCTAAGCACCGCGCACGCCATGCGCGGCGCGCTGCTTACAGAAAATTATTAGGCCAGATCATCGTGCGCCACATGTGCGCCGTCGGCGAGCCGTCGAAGCCGAGGCCTTCCTCAGGCTCCTTGAAGTGCCGGCCGATGAGGTCCGTGAAAATCTCCGGATCGATATTCCAGTTGTCCTGAAACGAATACTCGTCATATACCGTGACGAGCCGTGACGTCATGTACCAGCGATGCTGCCGCGCTTCATCGTGAGCCTGACGGATGTAATCGGGCGGCTCGTAACCCACACCGAAGAAGCGGTTGTATGCATCCGGATACTTGAAGCCAACGGACTCATCGGCAAAGTAACGCAGCGCCTGATGGTATTTCACCGCCCAGGCGATTTCTTCGCTGACGTAAGGCGCAACGAGCTGCGCGCTCCAGTAGCCGTGATCTGTACGCAGGAGGCAGCCATTGGAGATGTCATGGAGCAGGCATGCCATGATGACTTTCTCTTCCTGGCCCGCATCCATCGCGGACTTCGCGCTCTGGAGCAGATGCCGGAACGCGATATCGGCGAAGCGCAGGCGGAAAAAATCGAGCAGTTTGGGCGCTTCGGGAAAGGGTCGCAGGGCAGGGTTGTCGCCCATCATGAAGACCGTTTCGCTGTCGAGCTTCGCCAGCATTTCCTTTTCCACGTTAGGAATGCCAGTGCCCGTCGCGGCAATGGGCTGCGGAAGAATCATGCGTGTCAGCCCCTCCTGCGAAGGGCGCTTGTGACCATTCTCAGCTGTCATGTCCCGATCTTTTCCTTCAGGTCAAAAGTAAATGAACGTGCACGGGGTGAATGCAACGCTAGCCGCGATATGGGGAGCAATTGTGGAGATTCCTACGAATTTCCGTGCCGGAGCGCTGTCTGTCTGCCAGGCGCTATTGAATATCCGACTTGCATCATCACGATACACAACCGTGCAGTTCGTAACATAGAGGCTGACCCACGCCATGCGGCGCGTTAGTCTCGATGTGCGATAAGCCGCACTACGCCGAGGGGGCGTTGGATGCAGTCTACGAAGCGGGGCGTGACGATGTATATGAGGAAATCGGGCCGGTTGGTACTCGCGAGCGCAGCTTGTGCGATTACCGTTCTTGCGTGGAGCGCGACTAACGCAGCGGATACGCCGCCTGTCGGTCCCCCTCAGCCCGCACACGCTTCTGACCCTGCGCAAAGCGCACCTGCCGCTGCAAAGACCGAAGCGGCGTCCAACGCTCCAGAAGCCTCCGCGACTCATGCAGGTCCTCCGCCTGCCACCGCCAATCTGTCCCCGGATGAAAAGAACTGGGCGATGATCGGCAAATATTGCGGCGACTGTCATAACGCCGAAGACTGGGCCGGCGGAGTCGCCTTCGACACCATGACCCTGGAAGGCATTCCTACCGAGGGTGAGGTGTGGGAGCACGCGGTTCGCAAGCTGCGCGGCCGTCTCATGCCGCCCGCGGGCAAGCCCCAGCCGTCGCAGGAGGAGATCAAATCTTTCGTCTCCTGGATGGAGAGCAACCTCGACAAGGCCGCGGAGACCCATACCGATCCGGGCCGCGTGGTGCTTCATCGCCTGAACCGCAAAGAATATTCGAATGCCGTGCGTGACCTGCTGAAGGTCAACATCGATATCAACGGCATTCTTCCTCAGGACGACGTCAGCGACGGTTTCGACAACATCGCGAACGTGTTGCAGGTCTCGCCCTCGTTCCTCGATCAGTACCTGGCGGCCGCACGTGCGGTGTCGATTCAGGCGCTGGGCGACGCCACAGTGAAACCGGTCGGCACGCAGTACGTCGTCAAGAACCCGGTCTCGCAGCAGAAGCATGTTGATGGCCTGCCCATGGGCACGCGTGGCGGCATGCTTGTCGAACATGAGTTCCCGGCAGATGGCGAGTACGAACTCAACATCGCCAACATGGCGCTGGCCCTGTGGGTCTACAACATGGAGTTCGAGCACACGCTCATCGCCACGCTCGACGGCAAGAAATTCTTCGAAACCAAGATCGGTGGCGAAGAAGATATGAAGTCGATCGACCAGAAGCAGGATCCCGCGGTCGACGCCATCAACAAGCGCCTGAAGGGCATTCGCTTCAAGACGACTGCCGGGCCCCACAAGGTGGCGGTGACGTTCCTACAGCGGACGTTCGCCGAATCCGAGGATCGCCTGCAGCCGCAGATTCCCGGCGGCGGACAGGATCGCGTGCTGCGCCTGTCATCCTTTGAAATCAAAGGGCCGTTCAACCCAACGGGCGTCGCGAAGACGCCGAGCCGCCAGGCGATCTTTGTCTGCGAGCCGAAGACTGCCGCCGAGCAGGATCCGTGCGCCAGGCAGATCATTGCCACGCTCGCTCACAAAGCCTATCGCCGGCCGGTGAAAGAAGCGGAGCTCGAGCCGCTGCTGCGCTTCTATCGCGACGGCAAAGAGCACGCCGGTTTCGACGAGGGCATCCGCCGCTCGCTGACCGCGATTCTGGCCAATCCTTATTTCCTGTATCGCTCGGAGCCCGCGCCTCTGCAGGTGAAGGCCGGCGAGACTTTCCGCATCACCGATCTCGAGCTCGCCTCACGCCTCTCGTTTTTCCTCTGGAGCAGCGTGCCCGACAGTGAGCTGCTGCAGCTCGCGGCTGAAGGCAAGTTGCACGAGAGCACTGTGCTCAAGGCGCAGGTGCGTCGCATGCTGAGCGACAAGCGCGCCGAAACGCTCGCGAGCAACTTTGCGTTTCAGTGGCTGCACCTCGGCAAGCTGTCGGAGCTGAATCCCGATCCGAACGTCTTCCCTTATGCGGGCGATCCGCGCGATGACTTCCGCACCGAGCTGCGGCTCTTCATCAACAGCGTGTTCAAAGAGAACCGCAACGTAACGGAGCTGCTGACGGCGGATTACACCTTCCTCAACGAGCAGCTCGCGCTTCACTACGGCATCAACACCGTGAAGGGCGATCGCTTCCGTCGCGTGAAACTGGAGGACTCGAAGCGCTGGGGCCTGTTGGGCAAGGGCGCGGTGCTGATGGTTTCCTCGTATCCGAATCGCACGGCGCCTGTACTGCGTGGCGCGTGGATTCTGGAGAACATCACCGGTACGCCGCCTGCGCCGCCGCCGCCGAACGTGGAAGCGCTGAAGGAAAACGAAGTTGGCAAGAAAGTGCTGACCGTGCGTGAGCTCATGGCCGAGCACAGCAAGAACCCGACGTGCCACTCGTGTCACGGCGTGATGGATCCACTCGGCTTCGCGCTGGAGAACTTCGACGGTGTGGGTCGGTGGCGCGAGAAAGATCGCTTCGCCGGCACGCCCATCGATTCCTCAGGTGTGTTGCCCGACGGCACCACCGTGAATGGTCCGGACGATCTGCGTAAGGCGCTCAACGCGAACTCGGAGCAGTTCGTGCAGACGCTGACGGAGAAGCTGATGACCTACGCGCTGGGTCGCACCGTGGAATACCGCGACATGCCGACAGTGCGCGCCATCGTTCGCAAGAGCGCGGCGGACAGCTACAAATTCGATTCGATCGTGATGGGTATCATCGAGAGCGCGCCGTTCCAGATGCGCCGGCTCCCGACGGACGAGAAGTTCGATACCCAGCAAGTCAACAACGTGCGCCCGTGATCTGAGTTAGGAGACGACTGTGTTCATTACGAAGAAACATCTCTCGCGGCGAACCGTCCTGCGCGGAGTAGGCGCTGCGCTCACATTACCGCTGCTGGATGCCATGATTCCGGCGGGCACGGCGTTGGCCAACACCGCCGCGCGACCCGCGCCGCGTCTCGGCTTTGTGTACTTCCCGCATGGCGCGATCATGGATCGCTGGATGCCGAAGGCCACGGGTACGCAGTTCGATCTGCCACAGATTCTGCAGCCGCTGGATGCGTTCCGCAGCCATCTCACAGTCGTCAGCGGACTGCGCAACAAGGCGGGCGAGAGTCCGGCGCCGCACGCCATCATGGCCGGCACGTGGCTCGGCTGCGTCGCGCCGAAGGTGTCGCATTCGCCTAACGGCGGCACGACCATCGACCAGATCGCCGCCCAGCACATTGGTCAGGACACCCCGTTGCCTTCCATCGAGTTGATGGGCGAGCCGGGAGGTGGTCCCTGCGATCCGGGGTATGGCTGCAGCTACGGCAACACCATCTCGTTCCGCACGCCGACCCAGCCGCTGCCGATGGAGAACAATCCGCGCAAGGCGTTCTATCGTCTGTTTGGTCAGGGCGACACGGCTGCGCAGCGCGCGGCCATCATCGAAGAGAATGGCAGCATTCTCGATTACATGATGGCGAGCGCCAACGACCTGCAGCGTGATCTCGGTGCGCAGGACAAGCGCATGATCACGGATTATCTGGATTCGGTGCGCGAGATCGAGCGCCGCGTGCAGAAGCTCCAGTCGCAGCAGGGTTCGAGCGTCAAACTGCCGGATGCGCCGAGCGGCCCGCAGGACGACTTCGGCAAACAGCTGGAAGTCATGTTCGAGATCATGGCGCTGGCCTATCAGTCGAACAGCACGCGCATCGCGAGCTTCATGATGGCGAAGGAAGTCAGCATGCGCACCTACAACGTCGTAGGCGTGCCGGATGCGTTCCACCCGCTGTCGCATCACCAGAACGATCCCGCGAAGCTCGAACGGCTCGCGAAGATTCAGGTGTATCACTCGCAGGCCTTCGCGAAATTCATCAAGAAGCTGTCGGAGACGCCGGACGGTGACGGCTCGATGCTCGATCACTCGATCATTCTGTACGGCAGCAACATGAGCAACAGCGACCTGCACAACAACGATCCGCTGCCGGTGGCGCTGTTGGGCCGCGGTTATGGACGCATCAAGGGCGGCCAGCACCTGCACTATCCGAAGGACACGCCGCTCGCCAACCTGATGCTGACGGTGATGAACCGTTCCGGCGTGCCGGTCGAGAAAGTGGGCGACAGCACGGATCAGTTCTCCGAGGTGTAACCGTGCGGAACGGCTTCCTTATTTCCATTGTTGCGTCCGTGCTGGGCGCGGGCGTCGTGCATGCCGACGATGCCTTGCTGAATGCGTTGAAATCAGGCGATGACGCCGCTGCCGTTGCCGCCATTGATCGCGGCAGCGACGTCAATGCGCGCGAGCCCGACGGCACGAGTGTGTTGCACTGGGCTGTGTATGACGGCGACTTCGATCTGGTGACGCGCCTCATCCGCGCGGGTGCTGACGTCAAAGTCTCGAATGACTTCGGTGTGACGCCGCTGTCGCAGGCCGCGGTGACCGGCGATCCCAGGATCATTCAGGCGTTGCTGAAGGCAGGCGCCGATCCGGAATCTCCTAACGCGGAAGGTCAGACTGCGCTGATGGTCGTGGCCCGCACGGGGAACGTCGAATCCGCCAAGCTGTTGCTCCGCCACGGCGCCAAGGTCAACGCCACAGAGCAGTGGGGCGGTCAGACCGCGCTCATGTGGGCGGCTGCGCAAAGCCAACCGGAGATGGTCAAGTTTCTCATCTCGAAGAAAGCCAACGTCAACGCGCGCGCGGTCGTGCGTGACTGGCAACGTCGTGTCACGGCCGAGGGCCGTCCCAAAGACATGAATCATGGCGGCTTTACGCCGCTGTTGTATGCCGCCCGTGAAGGTTGCGTCGAGTGCGCGAAGAACCTCATCAAGGGCAAGGCCGACATCAACATGACGGACCCGGATCGCACGACCGCGCTGGTCCTCGCGATCATGAACTTCCACTTCGATCTCGCCGCGTATCTGATTTCCGCCGGCGCGGACGTGAACAAGTGGGACTTCTTCGGCCAGACCCCGCTGTACGTGGCGATCGACATGAACACACTGCCGCGCGGCGGCCGTCCTGATATTCCGTCATCCGATAACACGACTGCTTTGCAGGTTGCGGAGATGTTGCTGGCGGCGGGTGCGAATCCGAATATTCAGTTGAAGCTGCGTCCGCCGTATCGCAATGCCGTGTTCGATCGTGGCGGCGACCCGATTCTCGACACCGGCGCGACGCCTTTGCTGCGTGCGGCTGCCGGTGCGGATGTCCCGGCGATCAATCTGCTGTTGAAGTACAAGGCGATGATCGATCTGCCAAATGCCACGGGCGTCACGCCGCTCATGGCGGCGGCGGGAACGGGGCGCAGCGCCAATCCCACTCGTGGCCGTTTCAAGACGGATAGCGATGCGCTCGCGGCGGTCCGCGTTCTCAAAGAGAACGGCGCGCAGATCAATATGCGGGATCAGACGGGCGTGACAGCGTTGCACAGCGCCGCCCAACAGGGTTGGGATGAAACGGTGAAAGTGCTCGTCGCCGATGGCGCCGATCTCGAAGCCGTGGATAACAAAGGTTTGCGTCCCATCGACTTTGCGGTCGGCCGCTACGAGCGGGCGTTTCTCGCGCCGGAGCCCAAGCGTCAGGAGACCACGATCAAACTGTTGAAGGAATACATCGTGGCCGCTACAGGCCGGCAGCCGCTGGAGTTCGCGGGCAACCTGTCGACGCAGCAGCGAGGCACGGGTCAGTCTGTCGATCGCTAATTAGAAGAGTCCATTCCGATGACCCATACGTTTGCCCGCAGACAGTTTCTGCAAAGTACACTGGGCCTGACGGCCTGCGCCGCCTGCTTGCAGGGGGCTTCGTTCGCCGCGGTTGCGCGTGAAAAGCAGCCGCCCGTCGCGGCCACGCAGCTCGCTGACAACGTGTGGTTGTTCACGGGAGCCGGCGCCAATATCGTCGCATTACGCGGCCCCGACGGCGCCTTGCTCATCGACAGCGGCGCTACTGAGAAATCAGGTGAGTTGCTGAAGGCCGTCACCAAGGCGACTGGCGTTCGCAAAGTCAGCACGGTTTTCAACACGCACTGGCATTCGCCCCATACGGGTGGCAATGAGCGCCTGGCCCGGCAGGGCGCAAAAATCATTGCGCACGAAAACACGAAGCTGTGGATGGGCACCGAGATCGAGCTGCCCTGGCTGCCGAAGCCCATTCCGCCCGCGCCGAAGGGCGCTCTGCCGACGGAAACGTTCTACACCGAAGGCAAACTGACTTTCGGCGATGAAGAAGTGCAGTACGGCTATCTGCCGCAGTGTCACACCGATGGCGATATCTATGTCTTTCTGCCGAAGTCCAATGTGTTGGCTGTGGGTGGCATCGTGTCAGGCGATGCGTGGCCGACACTCGACTGGTATACCGGCGGCTGGATCGGCGGCCTGGTCAATGCAGTGAAGCGGCTTGGCGTCGTCGCCAATGACAACACGCGTGTCGTTGCGGCGAATGGACGTGTGATGACGCGAGCCGATCTGCTCGCGCAAGGCGAGATGTACGCGCAGGTTTTCGGCCGCCTGCAGAAATCGCTGCGCTCCGGGCTCGGTCCCGATGAAGCGTTCGCGGCCAACCCGACCGCCGGCTACGACAAGATGGGAGATCCCAAAGTGTTCGTAGCCGCTGCGTTCCGCAGTATGTGGGGCCACCTGGCTCCCGATGCGTGAAGGGGGAGAGTAGACGGGGCCAGGACGACCCCGCCTGCTTTCGACGTTCTCAGGTCAGGGGACGCGAGATCCTCGTCTCCTGCGACGTCATGAACTCCAGCAACGCAGGCTTGCCCGCCAGCGTCTGTTCGATGCCGCGCTTGATCGCGGGGACAATCTGCGAGACTTCCGTTACCCGCTCGCCATAGCCACCGAAAGCGCGCGCCATCATGGCGTAATCGCCCGAGATATCGGTCGCGCGATATTTCTGGGTCGCGTTCGGCATCACCGGCAGCTCGATCGCCATGCACGAGTTGTTGAGCAGGATGGACAGGATCGGCAGGCGCTCGCGCACGGCCGTTTCGAAGTCCGTGCCCGTGAAGCCGATGGCCGCATCGCCCCACACGTTGATGCAGAGTTTGTCAGGATGGACCAGCTTCGCGCCCATCGCGAGCCCGAGGCCATAGCCGAGCTGCGTCGTCTTGCCCCAGCCGATATACGTGAACGGCTTGTTGGTTTTCCAGAACGGCATCAGCTGATCGCGCGGGCTGCCGGCGTCATGCGTGATGATGGTGTTGGAAACATCCACCGTATGCTGCAGATCCCACAACACGCGGTACGGGCTGAACGGCGCCTGGTCGGAGGTCAGATGCGGCAGCCATTCCTTCATCCACGGCGTGGTGACCGCTTCAATCTCGCTGACGACGCTCGTGGCATCGCGCTTCGAGCTGACCTTCTTGCGGACGGCTTCCAGCAGGGCGCGCAGAGTGAGCTGCGCATCGCCGATCAGCGCATGCTGTGCGATGACGCCCTTGTTTAGATCGAGCGGATCGACCGTCGAATGAATGATCGTCTTGCCCTTCGGAATCGTGATACCGAATGAAGTCTCCGAGAAGCTGCAGCCGATGCCGAAGATGACATCCGCTTTGCTCAGGAAGTGAGGCACCGCCGCGGGGAAGGCGTTGCCGCCCGAGCCCAGCGACAGAGGATGTGTCTCGTCGAACGTGCTCTTGCCCGGCAGGCTGGTGCAGACGGGAATCGCGAGCAGCTCGGCGAGCTCCTGCAACTCGACATAGGCTTCCGCCCAGTGCACGCCCTGACCCGCATAGATCACGGGACGCTTCGCGCCGAGCAGCACTTCCGCGGCCTTCGCGACATCCGCCGGATCTGGCACGGAGCGGGCTTTCATCACCGGGGTGTAATTGAGGGGCTCCGCCACCTCGTCATCCCACGCGTCGTGCGGGACTTCGACGATGACGGGCTGAGGACGGCCATTGCGCAGCTGCGTGAACGCGCGGCGCATGATGTTAGGTGTCTCGGATCCATTGATGACGTACTCCGCGTGCTTGGACACGCCGGCCATCTGGATCGTCGAGTTGAAGTTATGAGGCACGTGCGCGAGACGGCGCGCGTAACCCTGCGGCACGACGAGAACAGGCACGGAGTCTCCGTAGGCCTGCGCGACGCCGCCGTATGCATTCTCGGCGCCGGGGCCGTGCTGCATGCAGAAAGCGCCCATCGTCTTGCCACGTGTCAGACGCGAGACGGCGTCGGCCATGTGCAGACCAACACGTTCCTGACGAACGATGATGGTACGGATGTCAGCAATTGCCGCAGCTTCGAGCAGGCGGTTGCGCGGGTAGCCGAACAGGACGTCGACCCCTTCGCGTTTCAGGATCTCCGCCATCGCGGTCGAAGTTTTCATCAAGCGTTCTCCCTCAGCATCGACAGGGCAGGCAGTGTCAGGAAGTCTTCGAAGTCTCGCGACAACGACAGATCCGTGAACAACTGGATGGCGTCACGGAATCGTCCGTGGTCGAACGCCTCGGCGCCGACTTCTTTACGCACCCGCTGCATTTCCTCTTCGATGAGTTTGTTCAACAAAGCGGCCGTGACCTTGGTGCCATCGTTCAACGACACACCGTAATGAGCCCACTGCCACACCTGCGCCCGGCTGATCTCCGCCGTGGCTGCGTCTTCCATCAAATTGTAGAGCGGCACCGCGCCCTTGCCGCGCAGCCATGCCTCGATGTACTGCACGCCGACGCGAATGTTTTCGCGCAGGCCGGCTTCCGTGCGCGTGCCGTCATGTACTTCCAGCATCGCGGCCTGAGTGATGGACACTTCAGACTGCAGGCGGTCCACCTGGTTAGGCGCCGGCATCAGGCGATCGAACACTTCGCGCGCGACAGGCACGAGATCAGGATGCGCGACCCATGTGCCGTCGTGACCGTCTGACGCTTCACGCTCTTTGTCTGCGCGCACGCGCGCGAAGGCCATCTCGTTCGCCGCCGCGTCCTTGCGATTCGGAATGGCCGCCGCCATGCCGCCCATGGCGAACGCGCCACGGCGATGACAGGTCTTGATCAGCAACAGCGAATAAGCACGCAGGAAGGCCTTGCCCATCACCACCTGGCTGCGATCCGGCAGGATGTATTTCGGGTTCGACTTCAGTTTCTTGATGAAGGAGAACATGTAGTCCCAGCGGCCGGCGTTCAGCGCCACGATATGCTGGCGCAGCTCATACAGAATTTCGTCCATCTCGAACGCGGCGGGCAGGGTTTCGATCAGCACCGTCACCTTGATGGTGCCGACGGGCAGACCGAGTTTCTCCTGCGCAAACACGAACACGTCGTTCCAGAGCCGCGCTTCCTGATGGCTCTCGAGTTTCGGCAGATAAAAATAAGGACCGCTGCCCTGCGCGATCTGAGCTTTCGCGTTGTGGAAGAAGTACAGGCCGAAATCGAACAGCGCGCCCGAGATCGGCTTGCCGTCGACGAGGAAGCCCGCTTCGGGAAGATGCCAGCCGCGCGGCCGTACGATGAGCACCGCGGGCTGCTTGCCGAGCGCGTATTTCTTGCCGCTCGTCGGGTCCTGATAATCGAGCGTCGCGTGCCAGCGATCCTTCAGATTCACCTGGCCTTCGAGGTTGTTGTCCCAGGTCGGCGTGTTGGCGTCTTCGAAATCCGCCATGAACACTTTCGCGCCGCAGTTGAGCGCGTTGATGACCATCTTGCGATCGACGGGCCCAGTGATCTCGACGCGACGATCCTGCAGATCCGCAGGCACGCCACCGATGCGCCAGTCGCCCTCGCGGACCGCGCTCGTCTCGCTCAGAAAGTCAGGCAGTTCGCCTGCGTCGAAGCGCTTCTGTCTGACGGCGCGCGCCGCCAGCAACTTCAGGCGCTGCTCATCGAAACGGCGATGCAGCTCGGCGAGAAATCCCAACGCATCCGGCGTCAGGATCTCCTCATAGCGACTCTTCAGCGGGCGCTGCAGCTGCGTCCCCGGAGGGGACGACATATTTATTGTTGTGACAGGCATGGTGCTCCTTGCGCATCGATGCAGGAATGGGCGGGGACTATGGGCCGAACCCCCTCCCGGAACAGCCCTCCGTGAGCGAAAGCACCTTCACTGTCGAGGAAAAGATGGTGCTGGCGCCGCAACAGGCTCCGGGTTGGAGAGGCCCCCGAGGATGCGCCCGTCATAACGTTTCAGCACCAGACTTGCGAAGAAGGTGAGGGCAGCGCAACCCACCATGTAGTACGCGGGACCCGAAGGCGAGTTGGTCAGTGCGACCAGCGCAGTGGCTGCAAGAGGCGCGAGCCCGCTGAAGATCGAGAACGCGAGGTTGAAAGATACGGCGATCCCGCTGAAGCGGATGCGTGTTGGAAACAGATCCGCAACGACGCCCGCCATGGAGCCGTTGACGAGCGCGGCAGTGAGTCCTGCAAGTCCAAACAACACCATGAGATTGACGCTATGCGCGGCGGCAGCGTTGAAGAAGGGAATGCTCAGCAGCATGAGCAGGAAGGCGCCGAGGCCGAGCAACCAGCGTCGCGGTATGCGATCCCCAAGCCAAGCCACGGTGAGCAGGCCCACCGACAACACGACGAGGCACACGTTCTGCGCCTCGATCGACTCGAGGGGCGAGTAGCCCATGACGCGCGACAGGAAGGCCGGCATGGCAAACAACAATCCATTGAAGCCTGCGGTGGCCGTCAGGGCCGCGATTCCCACCAACACGGGGGCGGGATGCGACTTGATGAGCTCGACGAACGGCTTCTTCGCGGCGGTGTGTTTGAGCTGTTTGAATTCAGCTGTCTCCTCGAGCGACAGGCGCAGCCAGAAGCTCACGAGGCCGAGCACGCCACCAAAGAGGAAGCCGATACGCCAGCCCCACGATGAGACTTCCGCGGGCTCCAGCGTGTTGTGAACCACGAGGCTCAGTACTGAGGCGAGCGCGACACCCGTGTTGACGCAGAAGAAGATGAAGCCCGCGGCGAAGCCGGCTTTGCGGGGCGCGGTTTCCACGACATAAGTAATCGCGCCGGGCAGCTCGCCACCGAGACAGAAGCCCTGGATGAGCCGCAACACCACCATGAGGATCGACGCCAGCACGCCCCAGCTTGCGTACGTGGGCAACAGGCCCATGCAGAAAGTGGCGAGCGACATGGCGAGCATGGCGACGATAAATACCGGCCTGCGTCCGTACTTGTCACCGAAGTGGCTGAAGATGATGCCGCCCACAGGGCGTGCGAGATACCCGACAGCGAATACGGAGAACGACAGCATCAGAGAATTGAGCGGGTCGTGTGCCGGGAAGAATGCTGCGCCGATGTATTGCGCAAACATGCTGTAGATGACGAAGTCGTAAAACTCGAGCGCTCCGCCGAGGCTCGAAAGAATGATCACGCGCCACTGGGTGCGCTGGATGCCCGTTCCGCTGGCGGATGTTGTTGCCTCACTCACTCGCTGACTCCCCTCGTTCTGTAATCGCACGCTTGCTGCAGAGACGCCGGGCCCGCCTCGGACCCGCGCGGCCGCCCAGTGTGGACGCTAATCCGTACCCATATCAGGAACGGTACTGTGAAAGCATATGTGCTCCGGTGGAAAGAATGTTCTTGTCCCCGCGTCGTCAAACCATGACGCCCCGGCGCGCCGGGACTATACGCTGCGCGGTTTCCGGCGCCACTAGCCCAGGGCGCTGACTTCTCGAGCACTTCGTGAGGTGGACGTGCACCTCATGACGCTGGGCCCACACCTGGAAACCGCGCGTTGACCCCATAGGGTTAATTTGCTCTAGTCGCCTCGCCTGAGGCGAATTCGTGCATTGCATGAGGGGGATTCACGCGTAAGCCGATGAACGCTCGAAGAGAATTTTTACAGGGTTTGGCCGGTGGAACGGCGGTTCTGGCTCTGGCGTCGTGCGCCAGCAGCCCGGGAACCGGTCGTCCTGCGTCTGCAGCTGGCCGAATACCGAACACGCCATTGAGCGTGACGCGTATCAACGAAAAGCTGCTGGTCATCGCGGGCGCTGGCGGGAACGTCGTCGTTTGCCAGGACACAGCGGGTCTCATCCTGATCGACGGTGGCCTCGCGGAACGTTCGCGGGAGCTGTTCAAACTGATCGGCGTTGAAACGAAGGGCGCTCCCATACGCACCGCGTTCAACACGCACTGGCATTGGGATCACACGGGTTCCAACGAAGCCTTGACCCGGTCGGGCGCAAAAATCATCGCGCACGAGAATACCCGGCTGTGGCTCGGCGCTGATTTCTTCGTGGAATGGGAGCAGCGTGCTTACAAGCCGCGTCCCCGGGAAGCGTGGCCGACGGAAACTTTTTATACGTCGGGCAAGCTCACTGCGGCCGGAGAGGAGATTGCCTACGGGAATCTCCCCCGGGCGCACACCGACGGTGACATCTACATTTTCTTTCCAACATCCAACGTGCTCGTGGCGGGCGGACTGCTTTCTTCCGGCAGTTATCCCGTGCTCGATTATGCGACCGGGGGTTGGATTGGCGGCATGCTGGACGCAACTAAGGCGTTATTGGACATGTCAAATGCTGAGACCCGCTATGTCCCGGCGTACGGGCCCTTGCTGACGCGTGCCGATGTCGAGGCTCAGCACGCCATGCTGACGACGATGAAAGATCGTCTCCTCGGGCTCATGAAGAAGGGCATGGGGCCTGATGACATGATCGCGGCCGCGCCGACGCAGGAGTTCGACGCGAAGTGGGGCGATCCCACGCTGTTCGTGTCCAACGCCTACAAGGGAATGTGGGGTCACGTACGCTCTTTGGGCGGAATCGTTTAGGAAATGTTCCATATGAGGCGGCTGCGGATGTTCCATCGTTTTCTCGTCACACTCGGAGTGGCTGCCCTGGTTGCGGGGACGGGCGCGGTGGGTTTCGCGTCGGCGCCGGACAGCAAGCCCGAAAGTCAGACGGGCAACGCAGCCGAGACGCCGAAAGCAACGGGCGAAGGCAGCTCAGCGGGTGCGGCTCATGACGCCGCTGAAACCGCGGGCAAAACAGCGCATCCCGCCGCGGACTGGACCTTTCTCGAACAGTATTGCTCTGAATGTCATAACGCGACCGACTGGGCCGGCGGCGTGGCGTTCGACACCATGACGCCAGATAGCATCGGCGAGGAAGCCAAGGCTTTCGAAGAAGCCGTGCGCAGATTGCGCGGACGCCTCATGCCTCCTCCTGGCAAGCCGCAGCCGCCGCAGAAGACCGTGGATGAGTTCGTCGGCTGGATGGAAGGCCGTCTCGATGCGGAGGGCAGCAAGCACAACAACCCCGGCGAAGTGGCGCTTCACCGCCTCAACCGCACGGAATACGGTCAGGCCATCGAAGGCATGCTCGGCCTGCGCGTCGATGTCGCCTCTCTGTTGCCGCGGGATACCGAAAGCGACGGCTTCGACAACGTGGCGAACGTGTTGAAGGTATCTCCGTCGTTCCTGGATCAATACATTTCCGCTGCCAGCGAAGTCAGCATGCAGGCGGTGGGTAAAGCGCAGCCGGCTCTCGAAGTGAAGAGCTATCGCGCGTCCCCCGATGCGCAGCGTTTCCATATCGACGGCATGCCGCTCGGCACGCGCGGCGGCATGTTGGTGGAGCACTGGTTCCCCGCTGATGGTGAGTATGAGTTCTCGCTCGCCGCGCTGGGTGGCGCCGGTTACATCGGCGGACTCGATCATCGCCACGACGTCATCATGACGATCGACGGCAAGACGGTCTTCACGTCTTACATCGGCGGGCCGGAAGATCAGCGCATCGCGGATCAGAAGCAGGCCGAAGGCGCGAAGATGCTTCGCGACCGCTTCCAGAAGATTCGCGTGCCGGTGAAGGCGGGCCCGCGCAAGGTGGCGGTCACGTTCCTCGCCAAGACATTTGCCGAGTCGGATGACACGCTGGAGCCGTTCACGCCGGGTGGCGGCATGGATCGTCTGCCGGTCGTCGGCGGCATCGAAGTGAAGGGACCTTTCAATCCCACCAGTGTGGGCAACACGCCCAGCCGGCAGAAGATTTTCACCTGTCGCCCGGAAAGCGCGGCTCAGGAAACACCCTGCGCGAAACAGATCGTGTCGCAGCTCGCGCGTCAGGCGTATCGCCGTCCGGTGACGGAGGCCGATCTCGCCGCGCCCATGCGTTTCTATGCAGCGGGGCGCTCGACGGGTGACTTCGACGCGGGCATTCAGCAGGCGCTGATGGCCATTCTCTCCAGCCCGAAATTTCTGTATCGCGCCGAGGCGCCGCCTGCGGATGCCCAGCCGGGCGCGCCTTATCAGATCACCGATCTGCAGCTCGCCTCGCGCCTGTCGTTCTTCCTGTGGAGCCAGGGCCCTGACGAGCAGCTGCTCGAGATCGCCGCGGCCGGCAAGCTGCGCGACGCAGGCGTGCTCGATGCCCAGGTGCAGCGCATGTTGAAAGATCCGCGGTCGAAGACGCTGGTCACCAACTTTGCTTATCAATGGCTGGGTGTCGGCAAGGTGGAGATGGCCTCGCCGGACTCATCCCGCTTCCCGGAATTCGATGAAGGCCTGCGTGCGGCTTTCCGTGAGGAAATTCAGATGTTCGTCGACAGCGTGCTGCGCTCGGATCAGAGCGTCGTCTCGCTGCTCACGTCAGATCAGACATTCCTCAACGAGCGCCTGGCGCTTCACTACGGCGTTCCTAACATCCGCGGCGACCAGTTCCGGCGGGTGACGTTGAAGGACCCGAACCGCTTTGGTCTTCTGGGCAAGGGGAGTGTGCTGACGGGCACGTCCTACGCTGACCGTACCGCGCCAGTGTTACGTGGCGCATGGATTCTCGAGAACATCACCGGTACGCCGCCAGCGGCCCCGCCGCCAGGCGTCGAAACGTTGAAGCAGGAAGCGTTGGGCGACAAGCCGCTCACCATGCGCGAGCGCATGGCGCTGCACTCGACGAATCCGTCGTGCTTCTCCTGCCACGGTGTCATGGACCCTCTCGGCTTCGCGCTGGAGAACTTCGACGCCGTGGGCAAATGGCGTGATCGTGACCGGGATGCGCTGACGACTATCGACGCGAGCGGCAAGCTCCCCGATGGCACTTCGCTGAACGGCCCTGCGGATCTGCGCAAGGCGCTCGCTTCCCGGCCCGAGCAGTTCGCGCTCGCGTTCACCGAGAAGCTGATGATCTTCGCGCTGGGTCGCGGAATCGAATATCACGACATGCCGACGGTACGCGCCATCGTGCGCAGCGCCGGTCAGCAGGACTATCGTTTTTCGGCCATCGTGTCCGGCATCGTGAAGAGCGCGCCGTTCCAGATGAAACAGGCGCCCGCGACCGGGAACCTGTCAGCCGATACCAAAGCATCTTCGCCACACTGACGCGGATGGAGTAAGGGGGAAGTCGATGTTCATCACTCGTAAACATCTGGCGCGGAGAACCTTCCTGCGAGGCGCGGGTGTCGCGCTCGCTCTCCCGCTGCTGGATGCAATGATTCCCGCGAGCACCGCGTGGGCGAAAACAGCAGCGCGTCCGACGCCGCGTCTGGGTTTCATCTATTTCCCTCACGGCGCCATCATGGACAAGTGGACGCCGACTGCCGAAGGCTCGAACTTCGAGCTGTCGCCGATCCTGCAGCCGCTGCAGGCGTATCAGAAACAGCTGACGGTCATCAGCGGCCTGGGCAACCGGCCCGCGGAAAGTCAGGCTGTGCACGCCATCGTGCCGGGTACGTGGCTCAGCTGCGTGCATCCCAAGAAAGGCCAGCAGGATCCGTTTGGCGGCGTCACTGCCGACCAGCTCGCTGCCGCCCGCATCGGGCAGGACACACCGCTGCCGTCGCTCGAAATCGCGACAGAGCAGCCGGGTGGCGGTGGCGCGTGTGACCGCGACTATGGTTGCAGCTACTCCGGAACAATCGCGTTCCGCACGCCGACCACACCGCTGCCGATGGAAACCAGCCCTCGCAAGCTGTTTCAGCGTCTGTTTGGTCGCGGTAACTCTCCTGAGGAACGCGCCGCGCTCGTCAAACAGTACGGCAGCGTGCTCGACATGGTTGCCGAAGACGCCGCAGATCTGCAGCGAACGCTCGGCGCGCGCGATCGCGCGATGCTCGACGACTATCTGGAAACGGTGCGCGAGATCGAGCGCCGTGTGGCGAAGACCGAGCAGCAGGATCTCTCGCGGTTGAAGCTTCCCGAGGTGCCGGCCGGCACGCCGGAATCTTTCGACCAGCGCCTGAACCTGATGTTTGATCTCGGCGCGCTGGCGTATCAGGCCAATATCACGCGCGTGCTCAGCTTCATGATGGCGGCGGAAGTGAGCGGCCAGACTTACAACCACGTGGGCGTGTCCGACGCGTTCCATCCGCTCTCGCATCACGCGAACGACCCCGCGAAGATGGAGAAGCTGGTGCGCATCCAGAGATATCACACAGAGACGTTCGCCAAGTTCCTCAAGAAGCTGGCGGATACGCCGGATGGCGAAGGCTCGATGCTCGACAATTCGCTCCTGCTTTACGGCAGCAACATGAGCAATAGCGATCGTCACAACCAGTTCCCGTTGCCGACGGCGCTGGTGGGCGGTGGAGCCGGCAAGATCAAGGGCGGCCAGCACCTGCGCTATGCCGACCACACGCCGCTGTCGAACGTGCTGCTGACGATGTTGAATCGTGCGGGTGTGCCTGAACAGTCGCTGGGCGACAGCGACAAGATCCTGTCGGAGATCTGACATGAAATCGGTGATCGCCGCGCTGGTTCTCGCGCTTGCCGGCACCGGTGCGACGTGGGCTTCGAGCCCGCTCGCGGAAGCCGTGCAGTCCGGAGATCGCGCGGCCATTCTCGCGTTGCTCGAGCAGAAGTCGGACGTCAACCAGGCGACAGATGACGGCACGACGCCATTGCACTGGGCCGTCTACAACAACAACGTCGAGATCGTCGAGCAGCTGTTGAAGGCCGGGGCGAAGGTGGCAACGACCAATGCTTACGGTTCGTCGCCGATGTCAGAAGCGGCGGTCGTGGGCAATGTTGCCATTCTCGAGAAGCTGCTGAAGGCGGGGGCGGACGTCGAGTCCATGAATTCAGATGGGCAGACGGCCCTGATGATCGTGGCGCGCACGAGCAATGTGGACGCGGCCAAACTTCTCCTGCGCAAGGGCGCGAAGGTCAACGCGGTCGAGAAGTGGCGTGGCCAGACAGCCTTGATGTGGGCGGCCGCGCAAAGCTCTCCTGAAATGGTGAAGCTGCTCATCGCGCACAAGGCTGACGTGAACGCCCGCTCGTTCGCCAACACGAAGCAGCGCCAGGTGACCGGCGAGCCGCGGGCGCAGGCGCGTCCGTCGGGTGGGCTCACTCCGCTCCTGTATGCCTCGCGCCAGGGTTGCCTCGAGTGTGTGAAAGCACTCGTGAAAGCCAAAGCCGATGTGGATATGGCTGATCCGGACGGCGTCTCGCCGATGCTGATCGCGGCACTTAATTTTCACTTCGACACCGCGTCATTCCTGCTCGACAGCGGCGCCAATCCTAATAAATGGGACTGGTGGGGACGCGCTCCCCTCTATGCCGTCGTCGATCTCAGCACTCTGCCTCACGGCGGCCGGCCCGATCGCCCGTCGCTGGATCAGACGACGCCGGTACAGCTGGCCGAGAAGCTACTCAAAGCGGGCGCGAATCCCAATGCGCAGCTGAAACTCTTTCCGCCTTTCCGCGCGCTCGGGCCGGATCGCGGTGGCGATCTGATGCTGACCATCGGCGCCACGCCGCTGCTGCGCGCCGCGAAGGGCGGTGACGCGCCCATGATCAAACTTCTGGTCGAGCACGGCGCGAACGTCGAGCTTCCCAATGTATTTGGCGTTACGCCTCTGATGGCCGCGGCCGGCCTTGCGTCGAATGAAATTGATACGCGCGGCCGCTTCAAGACGGAAGCCGAGGCGGTCGAGTCGATCGAGCTGCTCGTGAAAGCGGGCGCCGACGTCAACGCGAAAGATTTGCGCGGTCAGACAGCGTTGCACGGCGCGGCCTATTGGGGCTGGAATGACGTCGTGAAGTCGCTCGTCGCTCACAACGCCGACCTGCGGACGAAAGATGCGAAGGGCATGACGCCGATGGATTCCGCGATGGGACGCGCGGGAGGTCACGGTCGCGGCGGTCAGACGATCATGGTGCATGAAGCCACAGCAGCGCTGCTGCAGAAACTGATGTCCAATCCGTCGCAGGAGCGCAAGCTGTAGTTTTCATCGAGGGTCGGGCGATTGACTGAAGAAAAACGTTTGGTGTGGGACCTGCCGCTGCGCTTGTTCCACTGGCTGCTGGTGTTGAGTCTTGCGGCGTCCTGGGCCACGGCGAAAGCCGGATTCGAGTGGACTGAAATCCATTTCTGGCTGGGCTACTTCACGCTCGGCCTGCTCGTGTTTCGCATTCTCTGGGGCTTTGTCGGCCCGCGGCATGCGCGGTTCTCGAGCTTCCTGAAAGGTCCCGGCTCCATCTGGCAGTACGCGCGGGGGCTGATCGGCGGACCGGTGGTACACACCGTGGGTCATAACCCGCTGGGTGGACTCATGGTGGTCGTGATGTTGGCGCTGCTGCTGTTTCAAGGCGTCACAGGGCTCTTCGCCACCGACGACATCGTGTGGTCGGGTCCTTACAATCCGGCGGTAAGTGGCGCGACCGGCAAGCAGCTGACGAGCCTGCATCATGCCAACTTCAACTTCATCCTGGCGGCCGTGGCGCTGCATATTCTCGCGATCGCCTATTACGGCTTCGTCAAGCGGCAGAACCTCGTCGTGGCGATGCTCACAGGGAAGAAGGCGGCGGTGTGGGTGCCTGCGGACCAGGAGATCACCCGGTCGGAGCTGGTCAAAGCAATTATCGTCATCGCGATTAGCGCGGCGCTGATTTATTGGCTCATCAGCGCTGCACCGGTGCCCCCGTCGGACGATTATTTCTAATGTTGGGCGGGGGCTGAGGTTGGCCCGGCTCATGTCGGGCCCAGGCTTGTGGGCGATTAACGCCCTGAGCGAATAACGGTTAAGAGGCTGGGCGCGTGCGCGCCCAGCCTCGTGAGTCCTGGCTTCAATCGACGCGGAACGAATCGTGGCAGGCGCCACACGCCTTGCCGACCGCACCCGCGGCCTTGAGTGTCGTCGCCTTGTCGCCGCTCTTGGCAGCGGCTGAGAGCGCCGCAGTGGCCTTCACGAAGTCATTGGCCTTGGCGTCGAAGTCCGCCTTGCTGGTCCAGATGCCTTCTTTCGAACGCGTCTTGATCTGAGGAAACTTGCGTGTGTCGACCGCGTAGGCGTCGACAATCATCGGCGCAAGCTGCTCGAGACGGGTCGCGCTCTTCTGCGCCACGGCGGCATCGAACGGCATCTTGTTCTTCAGCATCGCGCCGAGCGGGCCCATGTTCCAGCCCAGCAGGTTGAACACAGACTGCCGCACTACAACGGCGTTCTTGGCCGCGTCTTCCGCGGACGGCGCTGCGTCCTGAGCGATGACGGCCGTTGCCATTGTCACCGAGCAGACCACGCCCAGACCGAATTTTATAAATCCCCGCATAATCGTTCCTCTCGCAATTGCCACTCTGAATTCCGAATTCCGTCAAGCTGCCGGGTCACGAGGACCGGGTGCATGGCGTCGCCGCATCGAAAGCCGCGTGCCGCCTTATAAAACACTTCAGACCGCGTTTGTATCCTTGTTGAGCACCGAGGCGATCGCCTCGTCCCAATAAGGCTCCTGCGGGCCGATGATCTTGAGCAGGTAATCGAGAAAGACTCTCACCTTCGGCGGCACCAGACGTCGACCCGCGTACACACCATATATGTTCACGTCTGAACTCCCGCTGTACGACGGCAGGACGCGCTTCAGCGTGCCGGTGCGCAGCTCCTGGCTCACATCCCAGGTGGAGCGGAACCCGATGCCCATACCGCTGACCACCGCCGCACGCACGACTTCGCTCGAGTTCGTCTGCAGGATGCTCTGGGGTTTGAACGTGACCGGGCCTTCAGGCCCCTGCATGCGCCACACCGTCAGCGGGGCAGCGGCAAGCAGGCGGTGGTGGTAGAGATCCTGCAGCTCGATCGGCTCTTCATGCTCGGCCAGATACTGCGGCGTGGCGCACAACACGCGCCGGTTCGGCGCGAGGCGTCGTGCGACGAGGCTCGAATCCACGAGCGTGCCGATGCGGACCGCGAGATCGACGTTGCCGCCGACGAGATCGACGTATTCATCCGTCAGATCCACATGCATGCGGATCAGCGGATACATGTCCATGAACGGTTTGAGTTTGGGCGCGATGTGCAGACGACCGAACGCGGTGGGCAGCGAAATCTTCAGCAGGCCACGCGGGCTATCTGAGTCTTCTGCAGCAAAGCCTTCTGCATCTTCCACCGCGGCGAGCACTGCGAGCACGCGCTCGTGGAAGCTCTGGCCCACGTTTGTAGGTGTGAGCCGTCGCGTGGTTCGTTGCAGAAGCTTGACGCCCAGCCGGTCTTCGAGACGCGTAATGCGCTTGGAGATCATGGCCGGCGACGAGTGCAGCTCACGAGCGGCCGCGGACAGGCTGCCCGCCTTGATCACTCGCGCGAAGATCTCGTAATCGAACAGGTCAGTAATTTTTTCCACTGTGGGCGGCGCCCCAAAATGCAGCAACATTCTTTATCGGCAGGCACAAGTGCCTTGACGGTTTTCCGCAGGGCAATCCAGTGATACTGCCTGCGCAGACTAACACTCGGCCATGCAACGCGCTCGCCGTCCCCGGCATCGTGGTCGATCAACGCACAAATAGTGTTTCGGTATGCCGACGCGTTCTCATGTAAGGTCACGTAGCTGAAGCATTCTTCGCCCCCCGCGCAGCGGCATGACCCGCTCGGCAGTGTAGGGCGGCAACCCCAGCAAAGTTTTCGATACGTTCAGGCGCTGAATCCGTGCAGGCGCCTGGATGAGTTTGTTGTTGAGTTTTCTCCAGGGCTGTTCCTGTTTCTTTGAAGTTTCTTTCCGAGGGGGATTATGTTTCACATGTATCAGTTGGCTACACGCCGTCGTGTGGCCCGGGCGATCTGTACCAGCAGTTGTGTCACCGCGATGTATTTGGCCATGGGATCGGCTGTTCTGGCGCAGGATGCGGCCGTCGACGACGAAACTCCTGTTGGCATTCAGGAGGTCACTGTCACCGGCTCGCGCATTCAGCGCGACGGCATGACGACTCCGACACCGGTCACGGCCGTGACGGCCACCGAGCTGCAGGCGACAGCGCCGACCACGCTCATCGCGGGTCTCGATCAGTTGCCGCAGTTCGTCGGTAACACCTCTCCAACGACGACGTATACCTGGACCGGCAATGCCGGCGCGAGCACGCTGAACCTGCGTGGCATCGGCGCGAACCGCACCCTCACGTTGCTCGACGGACGTCGTATCGTCCCGTCCACGCGTCTCGGCTCGACGGACGTTGCGATTTTCCCGGAACCCCTCGTTCAGCGCGTCGATGTGGTGACCGGCGGCGCGTCCGCTGCTTACGGCTCTGACGCCGTCGCGGGCGTCGTCAACTTCATTCTCGATACTGATTTTTCGGGCTTCAAGGGCGACGTGCAGACGGGCATCTCCGATCGCAGCGACAACAAGAACTACAAGGTTTCCTTGTCGGGCGGCACGCAGCTCAACGACAGGATGCACCTGTTGCTGTCCGGTGATTTTTACAAGTCCGAAGGCATCGAGAACTTCGACGACCGTGACTGGTACGAAGGCTGGGGCGTCGTCAACAATCCTGCTTACGTGGCGGGAAACGGCCAGCCACAGCGCATCACCGTCAAGAACCTGCATTCGCGCATCTACACGCAGGGCGGCCTGATCACGGCCGGTCCGGGCAATCTCGCGAACACGCAGTTCCTGTCGGACGGCACGCCGGCGCCGTTCTTTCCAGGCTCGCTGATTTCAGGTGGCGCGCAGGTGGGCGGTAGCGGTGAAGACGTCGCGCCGAGATACGGCCTGTTGCCGACGACCAAGCGCGGCAGCTTTTTCTCGCATCTGACCTACGACATCAATGACACCACGGAAGCCTATGTCGAAGGCATCCATGGCTACAGCTACTCCAACTTCCGTGAAGCGCCGAACCTGATGTACGGTCCGTGGGGCGCCACGATCTTCCAGGATAACGCCTTCCTTCCCGAGTCCATCCGCGCGCAGATGCCGGTCGGCAGCTCGTTCTCGTTCGGCCGCGTCGGCAACGACGATCTGAGCAACATCCGCGCGGAGATGATCAACAACACGACGTCGATCACGACGGGCGTGAAGGGCGCGCTTCCTGACTTTCACTCGTTGAAATCGTGGAAGTACAACACGTACTACCAGTACGGTCAGAACCGCCAGACGGTGGATCTGCTGAATGTGCCGCGCATCGATCGCGTCTACCGCTCGATGGATTCCGTCGTGAGCGCCAGCGGCCAGATCGTGTGCCGCTCGACGTTGAGCAATCCCAACGACGGTTGCGTACCGGGTAACTTCTTCGGCAACAACTCGTTGAGCGAGGAAGCCCGCGAGTACATTCTCGGCCGCAAGACGCTGCATGCGATTACCAAGCAGCATTACGTCGAGGCGAGCGCGAACGGTGAAGTGTTCGAGGGTTGGGGCGCAGGTCCCATCTCGGCGGCCGTGGGCGCCTCGTATCGTCGCGAATCCGTGAACCAGGCGGGCTCGCCGCCGCTCACGAGCAGCGGCGATCCGGGTTGCACACCGACTGATACGTCGCAGGGCTACGATGGCCTGCCGGCGGCTTACAGCAGCTGCTATGGCATCTATGAGCGCGCCAGCATGGCGACGGTCGTGGGTTCTTATGAAGTAAAGGAAGTCTTCGCGGAAGGGCTGCTGCCGCTGTTGCAGGATAAGACGCTCGTCAAACAACTCGACCTGAGTGTGGCCGCACGTCATGCGTACTACACGGGCTCTGGGGGTTTGCTGTCTTGGAAGGGCGGTCTCGACTGGACGCCGTATGAAGACCTGCGCATCCGTGCCACGCTGTCGCGTGACAATCGCGCCGGTTCGCTCGCCGAGCGTTACGACCGCTCGGCCGGCGGCGCCGCCGGCAATGATCCGTTCCAGGGCAATCAGAACTTTGCGTTCACTGCCATTTCGGGCGGCAATCCCAACATCGATCCTGAGAAAGCCGACACCAAGGTGCTGGGCTTCGTGTACCAGCCGCACTTCATCGAGGGCTTCGGTTTCTCGGTGGACTACTTCGACATCAAGATCGAAGACGCGATCGGCACACTCGGCGTACAGGGCATCCTGAACCAGTGCTTCGCCGGTGCGGCCGAGCTGTGCACGCGTATCACGCGCGGCGCGGATGGCAACATCACGTCCGTCCTCAACACGTACCTCAACATCAACGAGGCGCGCGCAAAGGGCGTCGATATCGAAGCGTATTACCGGCGGCCGGTGTCGTTCTTCGGTGGCGACGAGAACCTCGGTATCCGTGCGTTCTTCTCGTATGTCGACGAGCTGTCGACGACGGTGGGTGGTGTGGTGGACAACAGTGCAGGGCAGACAGGTCCTGGTGATGGCGCCGGTTTGCTGCCGGGCGCGCCTGACTGGCGCGGCACCGTGTCGCTTTCTTACATGAAGGGACCGTTGAACGTGACGGTGCAGGAGCAGTGGACCGCTGCGGGCCTGTACGACGCCAACTGGACCTCCGGTGTGGAGATCGACAACAACGACATCAGCGAAGTTTTCTATACCAACCTGCGTGTCGGGTATGACTTCAAGGAAGGCACCGAAAGCTCGCTCGAAGGCTACGTGAACATCAACAACCTGTTCGACCGTAACCCGCCCGTGTCGTCGCCCATCTATTCTGATTTCTTCGGCACGAACGCGCCGAACCGGTCGTCTTTCGACCGCATCGGCCGCACCTATGTGGCCGGCGTGAAGTTCAACTTCTAAATCCGCCAGACTGGCTGACGCACGATGTCGAATCCCGACATCGTGCGATCAGCGCCCGGTGTGCGTCCTGCGCCCGGCGCCTCGCTCCCACTCGTCTTTTTGCTGTATATCTGCAGCCGTCAGATAACTACATCGACGAGAGGACATCGGCATGAATCGACAGGCATGGTCGGCGGTGCTGTTGAGCATCGTCCTGTTAGGAAACGCGACGGCGCATGCCGCCGCGCCCCCTCCAGATCTCACCGGCATCTGGAGCTGGGATACAGAGAAGAACAAAGGCGCGGGACGTACGTCTCTGCCCTGGCCGGAAAAGCCGCCCTGGACGCAAGAAGCGCGAGAGAAGGTCACCGCCTATCGCGCGCTCGTGGAGCCTTCTGGCACGAGTCCCGGTGCATTCTGTCTCGGCACGGGAATGCCGGGTTCGACGCTTGGCTCGGGGGGTTATCCCATGGAAATCATTCAGCGCCCCGAGCAAATCACGATCATTCACGAAGCGCACAACGAGCTGCGCCGTATTTATCTGGGTGGCCGGAAGATCGATCCAAACGATCTGTTCCCGTCGCGTAACGGTTATTCGACGGGCCGTTGGGAAGGCGACACGCTGGTCGTCGAAACCATGAGTCTGAAAGAGCAGGTCGATCAGACCGCCGCGCATACGGAGGACGCGCGCATTCTCGAACGCTTCAGCGTTGCCCGCGACAGCAAAGGGAGACGCATTCTTACACTGCAGATGACGCTGACCGATCCGCGGTTCTACACCGCGCCGGTCACCGTTACCAAGACCTGGGTGGAGGCGCCCAAGGGACGCATGCTCGATTACGAGTGCAACGAGCCTGCGTGGGAAGATCATCTGAAAAAATTAACTCAGAAAGCGGAGTGATCCCATGAAGAAGATTCTCGTGGCGATACTGTGCGGCCTGCAGCTGCTGCTTGCTGTGCCGGCGTTTGCCCATCATTCGGCATCGCAGTTCGACTTCAAGGCGCCGATCTCGTTGACGGGCGTCGTGAAGGAAGTGACGTTCGCGAATCCTCATCTGCGACTGCTGCTCGAGGTGCCGAGCAAGGGCGGCAGGGTCATCGAGTTCGAGGGCCACAGTGTGAATAATCTGTATCGCGCGGGCTGGCGCAAGGACATGGTGAAAGTGGGCGACACCATCACGGTGACGCTCGCGCCTCGAAAAGATGGCGCGGATGGCGGCTTCGTGCAGTCCGTGAAGCTCGCTGACGGCCGCTCGTTCTAATATCGAACAGCTCAGGAAACGGACTGTCGAATCCGCGGCAGTCCCCATGCGGAATCGTGCACTATAGGAGGTTCATCTGATTGTCAGATGGTCGACGTTGAGGGGAATGATCCATGATTGATCTGTCAGCGCAGCGTCTGCGCTCTAGTGTCTGCATCACAGCACTCTATCTCGCGATCGCCGGCCCGGCCTTCGCACAAGAATCACCACCTGAGGAACCTGAGCAAAGCGCGAGCACCGAAGCGAGCGCCGGCATGCAGGAAGTGCACATCACCGGTTCGCGCATTCAGCGTGAAGATGGCATGACCACGCCCACGCCGGTCACCGCGGTGAGCGCGCAGGAGCTGCAGCAGCTCGCGCCCACCACCTTGATGGCGGGTCTCGATCAGTTGCCGCAATTCGTAGGCAACGAGACGACCGCGACTACTTTCACGTGGACCAATAACGCTGGCGCGAGCACGCTGAATCTTCGCGGCCTCGGCGCCAATCGCACGCTGACATTGCTGGATGGACGTCGTGTCGTCCCGTCCACGCGCCTTGGGTCTACCGATGTGGGCATTTTCCCTGAGCCGCTCGTGGCGCGTGTGGACGTCGTCACAGGTGGCGCATCCGCAGCTTATGGCTCGGATGCCGTCGCAGGCGTCGTGAACTTTATTCTCGATACGGAATTCACCGGCCTGAAGGGCGACCTGCAGACAGGCATTTCCGATCGCGGCGATAATAAAAATTATAAGATCGCGCTCTCGGGCGGCATGCCCATCGGCGACAAGATGCATCTGCTGCTGTCGGCGGATTACTTCAAATCCGAAGGCATCGACGGTTACGAAGACCGGGACTGGAACGAGGGCTGGGGCGTCATCAACAACCCGGCGTATCGCACCGACAAGACCGTCCCTCAGCGCATCACCGTCAAGAACCTGCACTCACGCGCCTACACGCAGAATGGCCTGATCACATCGGGTCCGCTGGCGGGTACGCAGTTCCTGGCTGACGGCACGCCTGCGAGATTCTTTCCGGGCACCATCATCTCGGACAACGCGCAGGTCGGCGGCAGCGGCGAGGACATCGGTCCTGAATATTCGGTATTGCCCACGACGAAGCGCGGCAGCCTGTTCGCGCATCTGAAATATGATCTGAACGACGATACCGAGCTCTACGTCCAGGGCATTCACGGCTACAGCTTCTCGCATTTCAAGAACGGCGCGAATCTCGTCTATGGCGCGTGGGCCGGAACGATCTTCGCGGACAACGCCTATCTCCCCGAGTCGCTGGCGTCGCAGATGGCCCCTGGGACCTCGTTCTCCTTCGGTCGCGCCGGCAATGACGATCTGAGCAATCAGTTCGCCGAGATGGTCAACAACACCTCGTCCATCACGACAGGGGTGAAGGGCAAGATCAGCGACTGGCGTTACAACGGCTATTATCAGTACGGTCAGAATCGCCAGACCGTCGATCTGCTGGCCGTGCCGCGCATCGATCGCCTGTATCGCTCGATGGACTCCATCGTCGGCCCCAATGGCCAGATCATCTGTCGCTCGACCTTGAGCAATCCCAACGATGGCTGCGTGCCCGGTAACTTCTTCGGCAGCAATCTGAGCGAGGAAGCGCTCGACTACATCATCGGCCAGAAGACGCTGCGCTCCATCACGAAGCAGCATTACGTGGAAGGGGCGGTCGACGGTGAAGTGTTCGACGGCTGGGCGGGTGCGATCTCGCTCGCGCTCGGCGCTTCTTATCGACGCGAATCCGTCAACCAGGCGGGAACGCCGCCCGGCACGAGCACGGGTGAGCCGGGCTGTACGCCGACGGATACTTCGCAGGGCTACGATGGCTTGCCGAACGCTTACAGCAACTGTTACGGCATCTACGAGCGCGCCAGCATGGCGACGGTCGTGGGTTCTTACGAAGTGAAGGAAGTCTTCGCGGAAACTCTGGTGCCGCTGCTGAAAGATCTGCCGTTTGCGAAGGGGCTCGATCTCAGCGCCGCCGTTCGCCATGCGCATTACTCAGGTTCGGGTGGTGTGGTGTCGTGGAAGGGCGGTCTCGACTGGACGCCCTATGCCGATTTGCGCATTCGCGGCACCCTGTCGCGCGATACGCGTGCGGGCTCACTGGCCGAGCGTTTCGATCTGTCGTCGGGCGGCGCGAGCGCGAACGATCCGTTCCGCGAAGGCAATCCGAACTACGCGTTCACCGCCATTTCGGGCGGCAATGCGGAGATCGATCCGGAGAAGGCGGATACCAAGGTTCTGGGCTTCGTCTATCAGCCGTCGTATCTCGAAGGCTTCGCTCTCTCGGTGGATTACTTCGACATCAAGACAGATGATGCGATTGCCACGCTGGGCGTGCAGAGAATCATCGATGCGTGCTTCGAAGGCGCCGCATCGCTGTGTTCCCGCATCACGCGCGGCCCGGATGGTCTCATCAACAACGTGCTCAACACGTATCTCAACGTCAATGAGACCCGGGCGACCGGCTGGGACATCGAAACATCGTATCGGCGGCCCATCAATGTGTTCGGCGGCGGTGAGAACCTCACCCTCCGCGCGTTCTTCTCACACATGACCGAGCTGTCGACCACCGTTGACGGCATCGTCGACGACAACGCGGGTCAGACCGGTCTCACCGGTCCGGTAGGCTCGATCGGCGGTGCGCCCGACTGGCGTGGGACGATGACGGTCGGTTATTCGCGCGGACCGCTGAGTGTCAGCGTGCAGGAACGCTGGATCAACAGCGGCACGTATGACGCGAGCTGGGTGGAAGGCCGGGACATCGATACCAACAGGGTATCGGGCATCTTCTACACCAACCTGCGCCTCGGATACGACTTCGAGCGTGGCGACGGCACGCTGCAGGCGTACGTCAACGTGTCCAACCTGTTCGATCGCGATCCGGTGGTGGCGGCGACGTATTCGGACTTCTTCGGTTCGAGCCACACCAACGAAGCGTTGTTCGACAAGCTGGGAAGGACGTATGTGGCCGGCGTGAAGCTGAACTTCTGACCGGCCACACCGCCTCGCCGTCCTAGAGATCGAGATCGAAGATCTTGAGCGCGCTGCCGCTGCGAACGGCATCGCGCTCGGCGGGCGGCAGCGCATCGACGCGGGCAAGGATGCCCTTCATGTCGCCGATGACGAATGGATAGTCGGAGCCGTACAGCACACGGTCGGCTCCGACTTCCTTCACCAGATATTCCAGCGTGCTCTGCTGGTACACCACCGAGTCGTACCAGATGCGGCTGCGATAGCTGCTCGGCACATCCTTGATGACCTTCTTGATGTTCAGGCGCTCGCCGCGGGTCCACATGATGTCGAAGCGGCCGAAAAGATAAGGAATGTAGCCGCCGCCGTGACAGGCGATGAGCTTCAGTTTCGGGAACACGTCGAGGAAGCCGCTGAACACCATCCGCTCGAAGCAGACCGAGGTTTCGGTCATGAAGCCGATGGAATTGAAGAGACCAAACTCACCATCTGAAGTGAGATTCATGTTGTCGGTGAGGGGCGAGGTCGGATGGATGAAGACCGGCAAATCCATCGCCTCGATCTCTTTCCAGATCGGCCGGTATTCCGGCGCGGTCAGCACCGAGCCCACGATGTTGGTCAGCATGCACACGCCGATGGCGCCGTTCTTCTTGGCGCGTTTCAACTCGGCGATGGCGTCATCCGCGTTCTGCCACGGAAGCGAAGCCATCCAGCGGATGCGCTTGTCGTACTTCTTCTGGGCGGCGGCGAAGTCGTCATTGATCATCCGCGCGGCCTGCGCACTTTGCGCGGGCGTTCCCCAGAACACATTGGGCGCGGTCAGGCTGATGAGGGCGACGTCGACCTTCGCTTCGTCCATTGCCTTGATGCGAATGTCGAAGTCGATCATCGCGGGCACGATGCGCCCGATGCTGCTGCCCCGATAGATCAGCGAGCCTTCGTCGGCGCCTTCGCCGAGGCGGAAGTTGGGATCCTTCGCATCCTTGACCGCCTTCTGCCAGCCGGGCGAATACATGTGAGTGTGTACGTCGATGACGGGCGCACGCGAGGGTGCGGCCTTCGTCGGCGTGGATTGTTGGGCAACGCTCGTGCCGGATCCGGTGACTGCAGCCAAGGCCCCGGCTGCCCCAAGTAATGTTCTTCTGTCGATGCTCATCTGCGTGTGCTCCGCGTTCCGAGGGAAGAGTGTGTGGCGAAGATCGTGCGCACGGCGACGAAGAACGCCGGCACGAAGAAGATGGCGAGCAGGGTGCCTGTGACCATGCCGCCTACAACAGCCGTTCCAATGGCGTTCTGGCTGCCTGCGCCCGCGCCAGTGGATATAACAAGCGGAAACACGCCAGCGCTGAAAGCGAGCGACGTCATCAGAATCGGGCGTAATCGCAAGCGCGCAGCTGCGAGCGCTGCCTCGAACGGTGTCTTGCCTGCTTGTTCTGCTTCCGCGGCGAACTCAACGATGAGGATCGCGTTCTTGGCGGCGAGGCCCATCGTGGTGAGGAGCCCCACCTGAAAGAAGATGTCGTTGTCCATGCCGCGCAGGTTCGCTGCGATCACCGCGCCGATGATGCCGAGAGGCACGACGAACAGCACGGAGACGGGAATGCTCCAGCTTTCATACAAAGCGGCAAGCGCGAGAAACACGACGATCAGGGACAGCCCGTACAACGGCAGCGACTGACCGGCTGACAGTTTCTCCTGATAGGAGAGGCCGGCCCACGCGAAGTCCACGCCGTTGCCGAGCTCGCCGACGAGTTGCTCCATCCGCTCGAGCGCCGTGCCGGAGCTTTCGCCCTGCGCGGCGCTGCCCTGGAGATTGTAAGACGGCATGCTGTTGAATCGTGTCAGCACGACGGGGCCATGCGTCCAGTGAGAGCTGACAATCGAGGAGAACGGCGCCATCGAGCCGCTGGCCGTCCGCACGCTCCACTGCTCGATATCCTCGGGCTTCATGCGGAACTGCGCGTCCGCCATGAGGTACACGCGCTTGACGCGCTCGCGGTCGAGAAAATCATTGACGTACGCGCCGCCGAGCGCGGTGGACAGCACCGTGTTGATGTCCCGCTGCGAGATGCCCAATGCGCCGGCTTTCGCCCGGTCCACGTCGATCTGCAGTTGCGGCTGATCCTCGATGCCGTTGTAGCGCACCTGGCTCAGGCCGGGCTCCTTGCGGGCGAGCGCGATGAGCTTGTCGCGCGCGTCGGTGAAAGCCACACGGTCCATGCCGGAGACATTGCGCAATTGCAGGTCGAAGCCCGAAGCATTGCCGAGCTCCTGCACGGCGGGGGGCACGATCGTAAAGATGCGCGCGTACTTGTCGTTGGCGAAGGCCTTCGTGGCGCGTGAGGCGATCGCGTTCACGCTGTTCTCGCTCCCGGCGCGGTCGCTCCAGTCACGCAAAGCGATGAACGCCTGACCCTGATTCTGGCCGCTGCCCGCGTTGCTGAAGCCGGGCACGGCAAACAGGCCGATGATGTTGGCCTTCTCTTTGGTGACGAAATAATCCGTGATGCGGGCCGCGACGGCCTGCGTCTGCTCGAGCGTCGAGCCTTCAGGCAACGTGTACTGAACGTACATGCGACCCTGATCTTCGTCAGGAAGAAACCCGGTGGGCGTGCGGGTAAACACGATGATCATCGCCACACAGATCGCCGTATACGCCAGCGCCCACAGTGCACGGCGCGGAACGAAGGCCGTGAGGGTGCGGCTATAGCGTTCGACAGCGCGATCGAAGTTACGGTTGAACCAGCCGAACGGACCGGTGGTCTTGATCTTGTTGTCCTGGTCGTGAGGTTTCAGCAGCGTGGCACAGAGCGCGGGCGTTACGGTCAGCGCCACGATGAGCGACAGCATCATCGCGGAGACGATGGTGATCGCGAACTGACGATAGATGATGCCCGTCGCCCCGCCGAAGAACGCCATGGGCAGGAACACAGCAGAGAGCACGACGGCGATGCCGACCAGCGCTCCCGTGATTTCCTGCATGGACTTGCGGGTGGCATCGCGTGGCGAGAGGCCTTCCTCATCCATGATGCGCTCGACGTTCTCGACGACGACGATGGCGTCATCCACCAGCAAGCCGATGGCGAGCACCATGCCGAACATCGTCAGCATGTTGATGCTGTAGCCGAAGAGCGCGAGCACGCCGAACGTGCCGAGCAGCACGACAGGCACGGCGATGGCGGGAATCAGCGTGGCGCGCCAGCTCTGCAGAAAAATAAACATGACGATGATCACGAGCACGATGCCCTCGATCAGCGTCACGATCACGTCGCGAATCGCCCGCTCGACGAACGGAGCGGTGTCGAGCGGGTAGGCGACCTGCACTCCAGGCGGAAACCGGGGCTTCAGACGCTCGACGGTCGCCTTGATGTTGGCGATCGTTTCGATGGCGTTCGCTTCCGGGGTGAGCCGCACGGCCATGCCCGACGCCGGATAATTATTGAAGCGGGCGACGAAGTTGTAATTTTCGGATCCCAGCTCCACGCGCGCGACATCCTGGAGATGCACGGCGGAGCCATCGGGATTGGTGCGCAGGATGATGCGGCGAAATTCTTCAGCGGTGCGAAAGCGCGACTGCGCATTGACGATGGCGTTGAGCCGTTGCCCCGGCACGGCGGGCGTTGCGCCGAGCTGGCCGGCGGAGACCTGCGTGTTCTGTTCCTGAATCGCCGTCTGCACGTCAGATGGCGTCATGGCATAGCTGCGCAGCTTGAACGGATCGAGCCAGATACGCATCGCATACTGCCCGCCGAACACCTGAATTTCCCCCACGCCGGGCACGCGGCTGATCGGGTCCTGCAGCTCGCTCGTCATGAAGTCTGCGACGTCTACGGCAGTCAGCTGGCGTGTCGAATCATAGAGCGACACCATGAGTGCGTTGCTGACGCCCGCCTTGCGCACGGTGATGCCTTGCTGCTGGACCTGTTGAGGCAGGCGAGGCAACGCCTGTTGCACGCGGTTCTGAACCTGCACCTGCGCGATGTCGGGATTGATGCCAGCCTGGAACGTGACGTTGATGTTGGACTGGCCCGACGAGTTACTGTTCGCGGACATGTACAGGAAGCCATCCAGCGCGGTGAGCTGCTGCTCGATGATCTGCGTAACGGTGTTCTCTACCGTTTCCGCGTTCGCGCCGGGATACTGCGCAAACACCGAAACACCCGGGGGTGACACGGCGGGGTACTGCGCGATGGGCAATGAGCGCAGGCACAGCGTGCCGATGATCATGGTGCCGATCGCGATCACCCACGCAAAGATCGGGCGGTCGATGAAGAAGCGCGAGAACATGAGTCAGCGCGCTGCGGTGCTGGGCGCGATTTTCACGGCAGCACCCGGCTGCGCTTCGCGCGCGCCTTCGACCACCAGCCGATCGCCAGCCTGCAATCCCGAAGTCACCAGCCAGCGATCGCCGATGACGCGCGTCGTGACGATCTGGCGCACTTCGAGCTTATCTTCGGCGTTGACGATGCGGGCAGTCGGATTGCCTTTGCGATCCCGTCGCACGGCGAGCTGCGGGGCGAGGATGCCTTGCTCGTCGACCCCTTCGGTGACCACGGCGCGTACATACATTCCCGGCAGCAGCAGTCCATCAGGGTTGGCGAAAACCGCACGCAGCGTGACCGCGCCCGTCGTGTCATCGACCGTCACTTCCGAGAACTGGATGCGACCCTTGTGAGGATAGGGCGAGCCGTCTTCCGTCACGAGTGACACTTCAGGCTGTTCGGATCCCTTGCGCGTGAATTCTCCGGCATTCAACGCCTTTCTCAATCTCAGCATGTCGGCACTCGATTGCGTGACATCGACATAGATCGGATCGAGCTGCGAAATGGTCGTCAGGGGTGTTGCCTGATTCGCGCTGACGAGTGCGCCGGCGGTAACAAGGCTGCGGCCCGTTCGGCCGCCGATGGGCGCACGCACCTGAGTCCATTCCAGATTGATGCGTGCGGAGTTTGCCGTGGCGGTCTGCAGTTGCACGTTCGCCTGCGCTTCCTGATAAGCCGCCATGGCGCTGTCGTAATCCTGCCGGCTGATGACATTCGACGGCAGCAGCTTTTCATAACGTTCCGCGACGAGTTGCGAGTTGCGCAGACTCGCGCGTGCGCTCGCCAGCGCGGCTTGCTGTTGCTCGAGCGACGATCTGAAAGGGGAGGCGTCGATCTCGTAGAGCAGCTCGCCCGCCTTGACTGTCGCGCCTTCAGTGAAGGCGCGCTTGCGGATGATGCCGCCGACCTGCGGCCGGACTTCCGCCACCATGTACGCGGCCGTGCGACCAGAAAGCTCGGTGGTGAGCGTGACGGGCTGAGTCTTCACGACCTCGATCGTGACTTCGGGAACCGCCGGCGCCACAGGCGCGGGCGGTTCCCGGCACGAAGTCAGCAGCAGCGCCGCCCCGATCGTCGTGAAAATTAAGGTGCTGGATCGACGCAGGGTAACGATGGGGGCGCTCGCTTGTCAGGTCATCGACTCTCACGCTGGACGTTGGCCGAGTCGTTGGGATTCGATGTCGGTTCACTCGTGGTCTCACTGGGGGCCGCCGCTCCTGGTGCTCTCGACCAGTAGCTGTCGGCCGCCGCGCGTTGTTTCGCATCCGACAGACCTCCCGCGTGGGAGACGGCCGGCGCGCCAGCCAGCTGGGCACGATCGAGAATCATACGATCGCCCTGCACGCGGGAACGCACTGCCCCCCATGGTATCGCAGTCAGCTTGGGCGCTACGCTCATCTTGCCGCCCGACGCGACGATGATATAGGTCACCGCGCCTGAATTATCCGTCGAGGCATCCTCGACGCGGCCAAGCTCTTCCGTGCCGCGCGCACTGTCGAAGATTCTCATGCCGATGACCGCCGAAGCGCCCGCGCTCTTCGGCGCATTCGCCGGGTCGCGCGCGGCAAGTGCATTCGCGTCTGCTTCCTGCTGCGTGGGAATGCGGCGCGCCTCTTCTTCGACCACCGGGTCTTTGCCCATCTGGTGGGCGATCAGCGGCGCCATCTGGTTGCGATCTGCGGTAGAGGCATTGCTCGCGGCGACATTGAAAGCGATCTTCTCCAGATAACTATCTGACGAGCCTGTCATGAGCGCGCGCGTTGCCTGGCCGTGATATCCGAGCGCCTGCTCCACGGAGCGGCTGCCGGTGACGATGTCATTGACCAGGTTCACCGCGAGAAAGTTCGCGGCTTCGCTGTCGGAGCGCGTGACGAGCTCGCCGTTCGTTCGCGAGACCATGACACTGCCATTGTAGCGAGCGAGGTCGCTGAACTTCTCCACGGGTGTGCGGTAATTGATCACCTGCTCGAGCACGTCGGCATGGGGCGCGGGAAACTCAGTGAGGTTCTCTTCCTTATAGAGCACCGTGCGCTTCCAGGGTCCGTTGCCATACCAGAATAGCTGCCGGCTCGTCTTCTCCTGGGGCTTGCCATATTTTGTGATGAGCTTTGCCGCCAGCTCCTGAGTTTTCTTCGGCCAGCCCTGCAGGTTCTGCGCGACCCAGGCCTGTGAGTCGGCGTTGCCCGCGCGTTGCGTGGACTTGGCGGCGGCAGGGGTGGTGTTGCCCTGGGCGCCGACGACCGTCGTTCCGAACAGCGCGAACAGCACGGCAATGGTGACTGACCTCATGAGAACTTCCTCGAATCGTTGTTGTGGATCAAGGCGAGCAAGCGACACTCCCGAGCCGCCGATTAAGCCGTTGATCGTGTCGATGTCCCATCCGGAGGCGGGAAAAACTGCTGTGACGACGGACGCGGAACTTCATGTCGCCGGTCCCGCACCTCGGCATCCCGCTCCCGGGGACGGTGAAAATGACAATGATGCGCCAGGGGAAAGTCCCTGCGGGCAGCGTTACTGCGACGCGCTCGAGTCACAGCGGTTGTTTGTTGTTGTGACCGGCGCGCCAAAGCAAGTGATGTGCGGCTATCGCTCGGTGCGCTTGCCCGTGAGGCACGCGCGGGCGCACTGTTCGCAGGCGGATAATTCATGAGGCCCGCAAGTCGGGGGGAGCGGAAGATGAGTGGCAGAAAACAGAGTGAGCGTGCGATCGATCGACGTGGATTTCTGAGCGGCGCTGTTGGTGTGGCCGCCGTGGGAACCCTTGGGGCAACACGCGGGCAGGCCGCCGAGCCGGCGCCGCCAGCGCCGGTGTCGCAGACCAATCCGCGCGACGCGGCCCGCAACGATGCGGCGGGAAAAAGCCCGAGCCTGTTCCGGCTCGAGAGCGACATCGCCGATGTGGAAGTGGACGGCAAGATTCCTTCCGATCTGAACGGCACGTTCTATCGGGTGGGGCCTGACGCGCAGTATCCGCTCGCTCCCGGCAATATTCCTTTCGATGGCGAAGGCCATGTCAGCCTGTTTCGCATCGAGGACGGTCGTGTCGACTTCAGGAGTCGCTTCGTGCAGAACCAGCGCTACAAGGCGCAGGCCGCGGCTCACAAAATTCTCTTCCCGATGTATCGCAATCCGATGCAGGATGATCCGAGCGTGAAAGACAAGAGCCGTGGCACGGCCAACACGCACATCATGTATCACAACAATCTGTTGCTGGCGCTGAAAGAAGACAGCCCGCCGGTGGCCATGGATCCGCTCACTCTCGAGACCGTCGACGACTACTACACATTCAACGGCCAGCTCGAGAGCAAGACGTTCACCGCCCATCCGAAGATCGATTCGGAGACGGGCAACATGATCGCGTTCGGTTACGAGGCGAAGGGTTTCGCGACGGACGACGTCAACGTGTTCGAGTACACACCCGACGGCAAGCGCGTCTGGAATGCGTGGATCAAGGTGCCGTACATCGGCCTGCTGCACGACTTCGCAGTGACGCAGCGGCATGTGGTGTTCTATGTCATTCCGCTCGCCATCGACATGGAGCAGATGAAGCGCGGGGGCATCCACTGGTCGTGGGATGGCACCAAGCCGACCTATTTCGGTTTCATGCGTCGGGGCGGCGACGGGAAAGATATCCGCTGGATCAAGGGACCCGAGCGCAGCGCGACGCATGTCATGGGCGTCTTCGAAGACGCCAACAAGCTCTACATCGACGTCGAGATGTCGCAGTTCAATCCGTTCCCGTTCATGCCTTTCCGCGATGGTCAGTCATGGGAGCCGGTGCGCGGCGCGAGCCACATCACGCGGCTCTCGGTCGATCTCGGCCGCAAGAGCGTGAAGGATTACAAGATCGAGACGATGTATCCGAACCACGTTGGCGCGCTGCCCCGGCAGGACGATCGGTACAACACCGTGCCGTACCGTGTGGGCTTCCTGCCGTGTCCCGATCCGGATCCTCAGGATAAGAGCAAGCGGCCGTCCGCGTGCTACGCGCGCTTCGAGCACGACACGCGCAAGACCCAACTGTACCGCGCGGGTGAGGGCACCCTTCTCGCGGAGGCGTGCTTTGCGCCCAAGGGCAGCAACGCGCCCGAGGGTGCGGGCTATCTCATGGGCGTCGCCACGCATATGAAGGAGGGCGGCCGCTCGGATCTCGTTATCCTGGATGCGGAGCATCTGGATGACGGCCCCATCGCAACCGTCAAACTCCCCACGCGTATCGTCGGGCAGGTTCACGGCTGGTGGGTGCCGGGCGACAGGCTGCCGAAGGCGAAGGCCTGAGTTTGTTAGATCCGCGGCCGCTCGGCCGGTGGACCTCGGGCGGTCAGTATTCCCGCTCGAGGTTCACGACGGACAGCATCTTCTCCCCGGCGACATAGCGACGGAGATTCTCCGTCGCGAGAATCCAGCGTTCAGTGCGGGGCACGTCGGTTCGAGTCGAGATGTGCGGCGTGATGATGACGTTTGGAGCCTTCCATAACGGATGATCCGCCGGCAGCGGCTCGGGGTCGACAACGTCGAGTCCCGCGCCGGCCAGGCGCTTTTCGGTCAGTGCCTTGAGCAGATCTGCCGTCACGACGCTGCCGCCGCGCGCGACGTTAATAAAATAAGCTGTCGGTTTCAGCGTGGCGAAGAACTTCGCGTCGAAGATCCCGGTGGTTTCTTTCGTCAGGGGCGCGGAGTTCACGATGACATCGGCCGTCGCGGCCAGCTTCAGCAACTCGTCGGGCAGGCCGACGTAACTCACGTAATCCGGGCCGGTGCGGCCGCTGGCGCGCGTGGCGATGACCTTCATTCCCAGGGCGTGCGCACGGCTCGCGACTTCCGTGCCGATGCCGCCCAGGCCGACGACCAGCATCGTCTTGCCGCTCAACGTCTGCATCTGTGTCGTGCCGGCGTCTCCCGGGCTCCAGCGTGATTGCTGCTGATTGAGGACGAACGTGTCGAGGCCTCGTCCCATCGCGAGTGCCAGCGCAATGGCGTGCTCGGAGATCGCAGCGGCATCCGTTGCGCGCTGGTTTGTCAGCAGGAGCTTGCGCTCGTGAACGGAGTCGACAGCGATGCATCGTTCCACGCCTGCGGACATGGAGAGAATCCAGCGCAGTTGCCTCGCGTTGTCGATCACTTCCGGCTCGCAGATGCCCGGATAGCTCGTGAGCCCGAGCACGATATCGGCATCGGTGGCGGCCTTCGCCATTGCCGCTACGTTGTCGACCACCAGGAGTTTGGCCGTGGGCGCTGCTTCGGCCAATGCCTTCTGCTCGGCGGCCGATGGTGAGCCGCCGGAGGCGAGAATCACGATCTTTTTGGGTGCACGCCAGTCTTTGCGATCGCGCGGGGAGGCCGTGTCCTCGATCACGCCCAGTTCCTTGATGAGGCGCGCGGCGCGGTCCGGCTCCTGGGCGAGACTTTCGCCTGGCGCACCGAACGCGGCGAAGAGGGCGGCACAGGCCGCGCGGGGCAGGTTCGAGGCGAAGGTGTGGCGCACGGTGTGATTCCTGTGGAAATGTTTGATGTTAGGGGCAACCTGGCCCACTGACGCGACCGAGGCGCCGCGAATCACGAGGCAAACAGCTGCCCCATGTCCGCGAATGCCTTGAACTCCAGCGCATTGCCGGCCGGGTCGAGAAAGAACATCGTCGCCTGCTCGCCCACCTGACCCTTGAAGCGGACGGTCGGCTCGATGACGAATTGCACGCGTGCCTCGCGCAGCCTTTGCGCCAGCGCCTCGAAGCGCTCCATCGTGAGCACGACGCCGAAGTGGGGCACCGGCACATCATGCCCATCAACCGGGTTATGCATGAGCGCCGACGCTGACTCGCGCGCCTTCAAATGCGCCACGATCTGATGGCCGAACAGATCGAAGTCGATCCACTGCGCGGAGCTGCGCCCCTCGGGGCAGCCCAACGTCCCGCCGTAGAAGCGTCGCGCGGCGTCGAGATCATCGACCGGAAAAGCGATATGGAACGGAGTAAGCGAATTCATGCTCGTGGTTGGTCCAAGGATTTACTAAGCTCGCGCATCATGAAAATTCCTGAAATCATCGTCGTCGAGACGGTACACAAGCCCGGTAGCCTCGCCAAGGTATTACAAGTCATCGCCGAAGGCGGACTGATTATCGAACATCTCACCGCGGTTCGTCGCGAGCAAGGCAAGACGCAGTGGGAAATCACGCTGGAGATGGACGAAGCGGCCGATCCGGGTCTCTACGAGCGCATCAATCAGCTGCCCACGGCAGAATTCATCGGCAAGTCTGACCGCGTGTTCAATCGCCATCGCGGCGGCAAGATCAGAACGGTCGCCAGCATCCCGATCAACACGCCGCAGGTGCTGCGTGACATCTACACGCCCGGCGTTGCGCGCGTTTGCCTCGCGATTCAGCAGGATCCGGAGAAGGCCCACGATTTCACCGCTATCGATAACACCGTAGCGATCATTACCAATGGCACGGCGATTCTCGGCCTCGGCAACATCGGTCCGCTCGCCGGCCTGCCGGTGATGGAAGGCAAGGCGGCGCTGTTCGCCGATCTCGTCGGCATCACCGGCGTGCCCATCCTGCTCGACGCGCGTGAGCCGGACCGGGTCGTCGAGACCATCATGGCGATCGAGAAATCCTTCGGCGCCATCCAGCTCGAAGACATTGCCGCGCCGGAATGCTTCGAGATCGAGCTGCGCCTGCGCAAACTTCTCCGCAAGCCGGTTTTGCACGATGACCAGCATGGCACCGCCGTGGTGGCCCTGGCTGCGGTCACCAACGCCACGCGGCGCGCGGGCCGCAATCTTCACGACTGCACCGTTGGACAAATTGGTCTCGGCGCGGCAGGCACAGGCATCGTGCGCTTGTTACGCGCGACGGGCGTGAAGCGCGTGCTCGGCACCGATCGCTATCCGGATGCCATCGAACGCCTCCGTGCGCTCGGTGGTGAAGGCTGTTCTCTCGAAGCGCTGATGGCCCAGTCGGACGTCGTCATCGCCACGACCGGTGTGAAAGGTCTCATCCGACCGGAATGGGTGCGGCCGGGGCAGGTGATTCTCGCGCTGTCGAATCCGGATCCAGAGATCGATCCGCTGATCGCGATCGAGCGGGGCGCTTCGTTTGCCGGTGATGGCAAGGCGATCAACAACGTGCTGGCCTTCCCGGGATTGTTCAAAGGCGCGCTCGAAGCGCGCGTCCACACGTTTACGGACAGCATGCTGGTCGCAGCCGCTGAAGCCATTGCCGCGCGCGCGGATGAGGGCGAGCTCGTGCCGGATCCTCTGGACAAGGGAGTGCACGAAGCGGTGACCGCTGCAGTGAAGGCCGCGGCGCTCGCGTCGTCGGGTGGCATGCAATGAAACGCTTGCGGCTCGTGTTCGCGGCGGCCGTGTTGGTGATGCCGGCGTTCGCGTCGGCCCAGCAGACGAACCTCGGGGTGCCGACGGTCGCGCTCACCGAGCCCTCGTATGTTTTCGATACGGGCGAGCAACACAAGATTCGCGTCGTGGTCGTGACGCGTGGGATCAAGAATCCTTTCGCCGTAGCACTGCTGCCTTCGGGAGACGCGTTGGTTTCCGAACGCGGCGGGAAGTTGCGACTGGTGCGGAATGTCGGCGGCGGCAAAGCGGCCACCCTCGAAGCGAATGCCATCGGCGGCTTGCCAGAGCTCGTGCCGGCTTATCGGAACGGCGGGCTGCACGACGTCGTTCTGCATCCGCAGTTTGCTCAGAACCCGCTCGTCTATTTCACTTTCAACAAGCCCGGCAAACTGCTGGAGAGTGGTCCGCCGCCCGCTCGCAGGCAGAGCCTCGTTGCGCTGATGCGCGGCAGGCTGAGCGGCACGAATCTTACAAACGTGCAGGAGCTGTTCGTCGGCGAATCCGGCAGCACCAGCGGCTCGCGCCTGGCCTTCGGCAAGGACGGCCTGTTGTACATGACCACTGGCGCGCCCTTTGGCGACGAAGCGCAGCGGCTCGAGAGCGTGTACGGCAAGGTGCTGCGTTTTCGCGATGACGGCTCCGTGCCGAAAGACAATCCCTTCGTTGCGCGCGAGGGCGCGCGTCCAGAGATCTTCTCGATGGGCCATCGCGATCAGCTCGGGCTCACGGTGAACCCTGTGACGGGCGCCGTGTTTGCCGCCGAGCACGGTCCGAACGGGGGCGATGAAGTAAATCTGATTCTTCCGGGGCGCGATTACGGCTGGCCCCGGTATACGTTTGGTCGGGGCTACGATGGCGCGCGGATGTCCGCCACTCCGTTCGCTGATGGAATCGAACAGCCTCTGGTCGTGTGGTTGCCGTCGGTCGGGCCTTCGGGTCTGAGTTTTTATTCAGGCGAGCGCTTTCCCGCGTGGAAGGGCAATCTGTTCGTCGGCAGCGTGCGCCGCGGGCAGATTCCGGGCACAGGTGGACTCGAACGCGTGGTATTCAACGACAAGTACGAAGAGCTGCGCCGCGAAACATTGCTGACCGAGCTGCATCAGCGTATTCGCGACGTGCGCGAAGGCGCCGACGGGCTCTTATATGTGCTCACTGACGGGGAAGATGGCGCATTGCTGCGCATTGAACCGCGGACGTGAGAGGCGATACGGCATGCGGACGCGGTAGCATGGGGTTGCGTCGATAGCCGGCAGAATCAAGGGGGGGCGTGATGCGTGGGGCACTTCGGCTATTCATATTCGCGTTTGCTTTCCTGGCGGGCTCGCTGCAGGCGCTCGCGCAAACCTCTGCTCCCGAGCCGTACACGATTCAGGTCCCCAACGCGGTATTGAAAGACCTGCGTACCCGCCTGAAAAACACCCGCTGGCCCGACCAGCTTGCTGGCACCGGCTGGGATTACGGCACTGACACGAAGTACCTGCGCGAGCTCGTCACGTACTGGGCGAACGACTACGACTGGCGCGCCACGGAGAAACGCCTCAACGCGCTCGATCACTATCGCGTGAATATCGATGGCCTGCGCATTCATTACATCTATCAGAAAGGCAGCAAGCCCGATTCCATTCCGCTCCTGATGATGCACGGCTGGCCCAGCAGCTTCGTGCAGTTCATGAAGATCCTGCCGCTGCTGACCGATCCCGCCGCGCATGGCGCGCCGGACGCGCCGAGCTTCGATGTCGTCATCGTCTCGCTCCCGGGCTACGGTTTCTCGGATATTCCGCAGCAGCCCGGGGGACTGGGCACGCGCGCCACCGCTGAGCGGATGACGAAGCTGATGAGCGACGTGCTGGGCTATCAGCGGTTCGCGGTAAGAGGCTCCGATGTCGGCGGCAGCGTTCTGCAGCAGATGGGCCTCGCACATCCTGAGAAACTGATTGGCGCGCACACGAGCGGTCTGTTGCGAGTGGCTGTGCCGCCCACCAATCAGGAGCCGAGCGCTGCCGAAAAGAAGTTTCAGCGCGATCTGCAGACCTGGCAGGCGACGGAAATGGGTTACTCGGGTCTGCATGCCACCAAGCCACAGACTCTCGCGCCCGCGCTCAATGATTCTCCCGCCGGGCTCGCATCGTGGATCATCGAGAAGTTTCGCCGCTGGGCGGATACCAACGGCAACATCGAGAGCCGCTTTTCCAAGGACGAGCTGCTGACCAACCTGACGATCTATTGGGTCACGCAGACAGCGCCGTCGTCGATCCGGCTGTACTATGAATATGGCAGGGAGCAGCGTTTGACCGGACGTGTCACGGTCCCGACCGCCGTGCTCATGGGCATGCACGATCAGGTGCCGCCGCCACGCGAAGTCGTGGACCGCATGTACAACGTCGTCAGGTGGAATGAGAGCGCCGCGGGCGGCCACTTTCTCGAGTGGGAAGAACCGGAGCGCGTTGCACGCGACCTCCGCGAGTTTTTTGGTGAACTGAGCTCAGGGGATAAAAATCTATGACACGTACACAGGGGATCCTTGGCGCGCTCGCCGTCGTGATGGGTGTGGCGGGCTGCGCGTCGTCCGCGCCTGCTCCCACGCCTGCTCCCAAACCTAAAGTCAGCAGCGTTGCCGAAGACCCGGCGATCACGAAACTGCGTACCGTGGTGAACGGCTACCATCGTGCTCCGGAACGCAAGGCGCGCGATGTCTATCGGCATCCTGTTGAAACGCTGACGTTCTTCGGCATCAAGCCCAACATGACCGTCGTCGAGCTGTGGCCATTCGGCGGCTGGTACACGGAAATTCTGGCGCCGTACCTCAAGGACTCCGGCAGGCTGTACCTCGCGGCGATGGACCCGCAGTCCACGCGTGAGAGCGACAAGAAGTACAACGCTGATCTCAAGGCGCTGCTCGATGCGCGGCCTGATCTTTACAGTGAAGTGCGCTGGTCCGTGCTCGCGAAAGATAAATATGAAGTGGCGCCGCCCGGCAGCGCCGACCTGGTGCTGACTTTCCGCAATATCCACAACTGGGCGTGGTCGGGCATGGACAAGGAAGTGTTCCTCGCCGCGCATCGCGCGCTGAAGCCGGGTGCGGTGCTGGGTGTCGTGGAGCATCGTCATCCTGATCCGTCGTTCCAGCCGAAGGATCGTGGCGCGGGCCTGGGCTACGTCGGCGAGGATTTCGCGATTGCCATGATCGAGTCGGTGGGTTTCCGGCTGGTGGGCAAGTCCGACGTCAACAACAATCCCAAGGATACGAAAGACTATCCGAAGGGCGTCTGGACCCTGCCGCCGAATTACGCGGCCGGTGATGTGGATCGCGAGAAGTACGCGGCGATCGGCGAGTCCGACCGTTTCACGCTGAAGTTTGTGAAGAAATAAGATCCGGCAGGGCAGGCAGCGGGAGCGTGATGCGCTCCCGCTGCCGCGCGCTCAGCCGCGATAGCTGGTGCGCTTCTGCCGGCGATGCGCGATCTCACGCGGATAAATCGCGGTCGTCAGCACCACGCGCTCAGACGCGATACGCCCGGGCGGTGGCGCCGCTTCCTCCGGAAATGAGGAGAGAATCGCGTCGAAGCGCTCCTGCACGCCCGGCTTGAATTCCGGATGCGTCAGGATGAACAGATCGTTGTTGCGAATGCCATTGAGCACGCGCTCGCCAGCTTCCAGCGGATCCATGCCCTGCATGGGCGGACGCGGCGGCCTGCCATCTGTTGGGGGTGGTGGTGGAGGACGTTTCCCCGTGTTGTCCGTATTCACGAGTCCCGGACAGAACACGGAGGTGCCGATGTTGGTGCCTTCGAGTTCGACACGCAGCGCTTCCATCAGTCCCACCGCTGCAAACTTCGTGGCGGTATAGATACCGGCCGTCGAGCCGGGTAACAGTCCGCCCATCGACGCTGTCGTGACGATCTGGGAGCCTTCGCCATGTGCCTTCATGTGAGGCACGCATGCGGCCACGCCGTTGTAGATGCCCGTGAAGTTAACGGCGACAGCGCCATCCCATTCATCGGCTGCAGCCTCGCTGGCCTTGCGCAAAGTCTTGACGCCCGCGTTGTTGACCAGCACGTGCAGGTTGCCAAACTTTGCTTTGATTTCCTCGAGCGCTCGCGTCCAGCCGGCGCGATCGGTGACGTCGTGTTTCACCGGCAGCACGCCGGCGTTGCCGCTCTTGAATACGGCCATCGCTTCCTCGAGCCGCTTCTCGTTGCGATAGCCGATCACCACTTTCATGCCAGCATTCGAGAATGCGCGCGCGATGCCAAGGCCGATGCCGTCAGACGCTGCGGTGATGTAAGCAGTCTTGCCCGCTACATCCTTGAGCAGCGGTGGTTGGGAGGACGTGGCGGCAGGCGCTGCGCTCTGTGCGAACGCTGGGGAGTTGACACCAACACTGGATATCGCGGCGGCAGCACCGAGTCCCAGCGATACGCTTTCGAGAAAGCGGCGGCGATCTACGGTGCGGGTGGGACGTTCATGTTTCGACATAGGCCTCAGTTCCCTCGTGAGTTATTGGATCAGATCCTTCGAGATGAACGCGCTGACGTCGCGGATCTGCTCGGGCGTCAGGATCGTGCCGAAGGCGGGCATCGCGTTGCGCCCTTGCGTGACGGTGGTCATGATCGTCACGACATCTTTTGAAACGGCCTGGAGCGAGGCGCCGCCGCCGTGACCGCCGAGTCCCTTGTCGCCGTGGCAGGGCAGGCACGTCTGCATATAAAGCTCTTTGCCGCTGGCGATATTGGGCTCGCCTCGCGGCATCGAGATGGCAGCCGTTGCTGCCGGCGCAGCTCCTACAGCTGTAGGTGAACCCGCGATCGGGTTGGCGCCCGCTGCTGGAGCTTGCTCCCCAGCGGCAGGAGGCGGTGGACCTTTGGTCGGCGCAGGCAGTTGCTCCAGTGTGCCGTCGAGTCCGAACAACCAGACTCCGTCGCTGCGCTTCGAGCCTGCGAACAAGGTGCCGGCGCCCAGAGCCGCGACGTATTGCCTGCCCTGGTATTCGAACACGCTGACGGTGGAATTCATGCCGCCATCGGTCTGGAATTCCCACAGCTTGTCGCCGTTGGCTTTATCGAGGGCGGTGAGACGACCATCGCTGCGACCTACGAAGACGAGTCCGCCAGCTGTGACGACGGAGCCGGTATGACAACCGTCAGTCCACTGCTGACGCCATTTGATGCGATGGGTCGTCACGTCGATCGCGCCATAGAGACCGCGCCCCGCGGTGGGCACGCGCCCAAATTGACCGCCGAGCCACATGCCCTGGAATGAAGGCGGACCCGGATCTTCCTTGCCGACCATCGCGGAGCCAATGCGATCGTTGCCGCAGACATACAGCAGATGCGTTTCAGGATCGTAAGCGCTCGGCGGCCAGTTCACACCAGCGAGCGGTTTGTACAACACGATCTTGTCCCAGAAGGGCGTGAAGACGCGGCCCTCGTTGGTCAGCTGAAACCCTTCGGGTGCCGCATCGATGAATTGCGGCACCAGAGATTCGCCAATGGGATGCGGCTGTGTCGCCGCGGTGGCCTGCCGCGGTTCCTGAGGAACCGGCCGTTCCTCGATACCGATGAGCGGTTTGCCGGTGACGCGATCGAGAATATAAGTAAAGCCACTCTTCGAAGACTCCACCAGCCCTTTGCGTGGCACGCCGTTCACTGCGGCGTCGAACAGGATGACGGGGCTCGGCGAATCGTAATCCCAGATGTCGTGATGGACCTGCTGAAAGTGCCAGCGATATTTGCCGGTCGCCACATCGAGCGCGACGATCGAATCTGTAAAGAGATTATCTCCCGCGCGCACGCCGCCATTTAGATCGGGCCCGGGATTACCGGTGGAAAAATAAATCAGACCGAGCTCTGGATCGACCGCAGGAGTCTGCCAGACCGGCGCGCCACCATGTTTCCAGACATCGCTGTTCCGAGGCCACGTGTCGGAACCATATTCACCCGGAGCGGGAATTGTGAAGAACGTCCACCGCAGCTTGCCGTCTTTGGCGTTGTAAGCTTTCACGCGGCCGCGTGCGCCCATATCGCCGCCGGCAAAGCCGGTGATCACCATGCCGTTGTAATAGAGCGGGGCGCTCGCGATCGCGAAGCCTTCCTGAGGTTTTTCCGCCTGGATCGACCAGATGACCTTGCCGGTCTTCTGATCCAGCGCGAGCAGCTTGCCGTCGAGCTGGCCCGCGAAGACCTTGCCTTCGCCCAGTCCCACACCGCGGCTCACCCAGCCGCAGCACACGATCACATTCTTCGGATCGAGATTCGCCTTGTATGACCAGAGCGTTGCGCCCGTATCGAGATCCAGAGCAAAGACATCGTTGGCGCCCGTGCTGATAAACAGCACGCCTTCATAGACGATGGGCTGCGACTGGCCCGAGTGCTGCGCACCCATGCCGGAGCCGCCCAGACTTCCTCTCCACAACGCCTTCAGGCCCGCGACATTGTCGCGATTGATGGCTGTGAGCGGCGAGTAGCGCTGGTTCGCCAGGTTGCCGCCGTTGGTGAGCCATCCTTGCCTCGGCAACTGATTGAGCTGCGCGGCGCTGAACGCCGGCGCGGCTTTCATGACCTTTACTGCAGGCTTGCTGTCAGCGGCGAGGGCGCCGCCGCAGCAGAGGACCGCGAGCGCCCATGCGCCCGCTGCCGTGCGAAGCGAACCTGGCTTCATGAGCAGATCATCAACCCGGTTTGCGGAACTTGAGGACGAACTGATCGGTGCGGCCCTGCACGCTGGGATCGCGTACGCCTGCGGTGCGCGGGTCGTCCGGATTGGCGAGCAGCGCGCTGTCCTCGACGAGTTCGAAGCCCGCGGCCTTCACCTGCTCTGTGACCGTATCGCGGCGGATGCGATGTAACGTGCTGGAAACATCTGCTGGCGCGTCATTCGCCGCCGAATGGTCGATGACGATGTAGACACCGCCCGGTTTGAGCGAGCGGAACACCAGGGCATTCAGTGCCACGGTGCCGTTGCGATTCAACACGTCGTGGTAGTTCAGCGAGGTCCAGAAGAAATCCAGGGGCTCCGCAAGCTGAACCTTGTCCAGCGGCTCGACGCTGTACGTAATGTTAGGACGCGTCGCCGCGAATGCTTTCAGCGTCGCGTCTTCCCTGGGCGAGAGTGCGTAGACGTGGCCTGAAGGCCCGACCACCGTGCTGAAGATCCGCGTGAAATAGCCGCCGCCCGGAAAGAGGTCGGCCACCTTGCTTCCCGGCTTGATGCCGGCGAATGCCAGCAACTCGGCGGGCTTGCGCCGGGCGTCGCGCTCCTTGTCTGCGGCCGGCCGTGCAGGGTCGGCGACCGCCGTTGTAATGGCAGGGGAAACGGCTGCTATTGCGGGCAGATGCGCGCAGGCCGCGGCGGAAAGTAGCGCGAAGACGAAGGTGCGTGACGCGAGCATGAGGGTGCCTCCTGTGAATGGGGGCATGTTAGAGCATTTTTGTATTGCGGCGCTCGAGTGCGGATATCGCACACCTGAGATTCCGCGGCGCTGTCTTGCGCGGCGCGATGGATCGCGCCCAAACCAACACGCTGCAAACATTGTCAGATGCGAAAACGGAATTCGCTGTTCATATGTACGACAGCGAACAGAGTAGCCACGGCAGGAAGCGTACTTACACAGTCCGGTTCTCGAACTGTGGTCACCATATCAGTCCTGCGTACAGACAGGAGGTCGGACGACTCCGTCAGTGGTGCTTGAGTTGAATAAAGAGGGACAGCAATGAGCAGATTCAAACGGCATTCCAAAACACTGACGCTATGCATGACAGTGTTGCTTAGCGCGCTTGTGGCAGCTTGCAGCAGTGCCGACGGAGGACGAGATCCCGTGTTCGGCACGGGCAACCTTGCTGTGCTGGCTCCGACCGTCACCGCGGTAACGCCGCTTGCCAATGCTACTGATGTTCCACTCACCACGACCACGGTGACGGCAGCATTCAGTCGCCCTGTGCTTGCGCTTTCAGGCGACGCACGTTTCACGCTGACCTGCGCGGCGCCCTGCACGAGCCCCGCCGGCACGGTGGCGTTGAACGCGAACTCAACGCTCGCCACTTTCACGCTAGCGACAGGAACGACGCTCGCTCCTCTTACGCTGTACACGGCAACGGTCACTGGCGCCGCGAGTCGTGACAGTGGCGTGCGCATGTCGACTCCTTATGTCTGGCGGTTTACGACGGAGATGACGCCCGACACGCTGCGACCTCGAATCACGTTGACCAATCCCGCCACGACGATTCCAGGCCCGACGCTCAATGTGCCGACCGACCGAGCACTCACCGCCGTCTTCTCGGAAGACATGGACGCTGACACGCTCACCACCACTTCCTTCACGCTGACGTGCGCAGCGCCTTGTGTTGCGCCCACTGGCGTCGTGAGCTACGACGCAGGCAGTCGATCCGCGGTATTCCAGCCCGCGGCGCCTTTGGCAGTCACCACGACTTACACCGCTACTGTGACGGCCGCAGCCACCGATCTCGCCGGCAATGGGCTCGCGGGCAATCAGGGTGTTTTGCCTGGCGCCAGCGACTATGTATGGACCTTTACGACAGGTGTGTTGCCAGACACGACGCGTCCGCGAGTGACGCTCACCACGCCCCTGACAACGAATCCGGGACCCACGGCTGGCGCGGCGACCAACACGGCGGTCAGTGCGCTCTTCTCGGAAGAGTTATTGCCCGGAACGGTTACCGCGTCGAGCTTCACGCTGACGTGTGCGTCGCCTTGCGTATCTCCCGCGGGCAATGTGAGTTACGTGCCTGGCAGCAGAACAGCGATCTTCGCGCCGGCGACGGCACTGCTACCCAGCACAACTTATACGGCGACGCTCACCACTGCGATCACGGATCTCGCCGGCAGCTCGCTGGCCGGAAATCAGGCTGTGCTGCCCGCGGCCAGCAATTATGTCTGGACGTTCACGACTGGACTGGTGGCCGACACCACGCCGCCGCGCGTGACGCTCACCGTCCCGCTCACGACCGATCCAGGCCCGACAACCGATGTGCCGCCGAATACGGCAATCACGGCGATCTTCTCTGAAGAGCTGACTCCGACGACGATCAGCGCGACGACTTTCACGCTGACGTGCGCGGCACCGTGCGTGAATCCCGAAGGCACGGTGAGGTACCTGCCCGGTACGAGAAGCGCAAGCTTCACGCCGACCGATCCGCTCGATGTCGACACGACTTACACCGTCACATTCACCACGGCAGTCAGCGATCTCGCGGGGAATGCGCTATCGGGAAATCAGGACGACTTCCCGGCCGTCAGCGAATATATCTGGACGTTCACCACCGGCGACGCGGCCGATACCACGGCGCCGATCGTGACATTGACGGTGCCTGTCACGACCGATCCGGGCCCCACGATTGGCGCCTCGATCAACGCGCCCATCAGCGCCATCTTCTCTGAGGAAATGGCACCTGAAACGTTCGGCGCGACGAGCTTCACGGTCACCTGCGAAGCGCCGTGCGTCTCGCCGGAAGGTGATGTGACTTACATCGCAGGCGTCAGGGATGCGATCTTCTCGCCGCTGGCGCCACTCGAGCCCAGTACAACTTACACGGCGACGATTACCACAGAGGTGACGGATCTCGCGGGCAATCCACTATCCGGCAACCAGGGTGTAGCGCCAGCGCCCAGCAACTATGTCTGGACGTTCACGACGGGTCTCGCGCCCGACACGACCGGCCCGAGTGTTACGATGACGGTGCCCCTGACGACGAGCCCCGGCCCCACGCCGGGAGCGTCGACCAACACCGAAGTCATCGCGATCTTCTCGGAGGAGATGGATCCCGCCAGCCTGACAGAGGCGACCTTCTTCCTCACCTGCGAAGCGCCTTGCGCTGCGCCCACAGGCGATGTGTCCTATGTCGCCGGGACGCAAGTGGCTATCTTCATGCCGCTTCCAGAGCTCGAACCCGGCACGACGTACACGGCGAGGATCACTACGGGCGCCACAGACCTTGCCAGCAACGCCTTGCGCGGCAATCAGGCTGTTGCGCCGATCCCCAGCGACTATGTGTGGACCTTCACTACCACGGCGAGCCCGGACACCACCGCGCCAACAGTCATTCTGACCGCACCGCTGACGACATTCCCGGGACCGACGCCTGATGTTTCCACCAACACGACGGTCACAGCGGCGTTCTCGGAAAACATGGCGCCGATGACGATTTCGTTCACCAGCTTCACGCTGACCTGCGAATCTCCGTGCACATCGCCTGCCGGCACCGTCAGCTATGTCAGTCTCAGTCAGACGGCGGCGTTCGCGCCAACCGTGCCGCTGGCGGCCAACACAACTTATACGGCTACGGTCACTACCGCAGTGACAGACCAGGCGGGCAATGCACTGTCGGGGAACCAGGATACTTTTCCCGCGCCCAGTGCTTACATCTGGACTTTCACGACCGGCGCGACGCCTGACACGGTCTTGCCGACAGTGCTGTCGACCAATCCTCTGTCCGGGGCGATCGGCATCTGCACCAACAAGACGATCAACGCGACGTTCAGCGAGCTGATGGACGGGACGACGATCTCCGGCACCACGTTCACTCTCGAGACCGCGTTGGGCGCCGCTGTGCCCGGCACCGTGAGTTACAATCCGACCACAAACATTGCAAGTTTTGATCCGCTCACGAGTCTGGTGGGTACGCCCGCCAGCACTTACACCGCCACGATCGTCGGCGGTGTTGGGGGAGTTGCGGACCTGGGAGGCAATGAGCTCGCCGCCGACCGGGTGTTCACCTTCACGACCAACGCGTCGACCTGCACCACAGCTCCGCCGCTTGGCGCAGCCGCGCCATTCGGTGGCTTTGGAGGCAGCGCCACCCTGACCAACGATGGAACGGAAACGCTGATCAACGGCGATATCGGTGTGAGCGCAGCGTCCACTCAGATTACGGGACTGCGTGATTCCGGCGGCAATGTTTATACCGTCACGGGCGACAACGACGGCATGGTCAACGGACTCGTGTACACCCTGACGGATCCGCCGGATTCCGTCGCGGGTGAAACGGTCACCGCTGCGCGCGCTTCGGCACTCGTCGCGTTCAACTCCATCTCGCCGGTCTCACTGCCGGGTGGCGTCGATGTATCGGATGTCGCTGCCTGCCCGAGTTGCGGAGGCCTCGTGGCAGGCGACGCTGACCAACTGGCAGGACGTACGCTACCGCCCGGCATTTATAAGTCGGCCCCCGGGACGTATGACATCGGCGGAGCCGGTAGCCCGGTGGGCAATCTGACTTTGGACGCGGGAGGCGACGCCGACGCGGTGTGGATATTCCAGACCGCAGCGGGGAGCGGCACATTGACCGTGGGTCTGACAGGCCCCGCGCCGCCAGCGACGCCGATTCAGGTTCTGCTGTTGAATGGCGCGCAGGCTAAGAACGTCTTCTGGTACATCCCGGGCGGCGCGGAGATCGGCACCGGCTCCACGATGGTCGGCACCCTGCTGGCGGACGCCTCGATCACGATGTCGACAACCGGAGGCAGTCCGCCAACGGCCCCACTTACCTTCCTGCAAGGCAGAGCCCTTGCCCTGACCGCTGGCGTCACGATGACGAATACCGTCATCGATGTACCGTCCCCGTAAGGCCTGGAGCAAGAACATGAAATTTATAAAATCTGCCACAGCCTCGCGAACGCTCGGTCTGGCCGCGCTGGCCGTACTCGCCAGCCCGCTCGCTACCGCGGAGGAGCGAGGCTGGTTCATCGGCACCAACCTCGGTCAGTCGCGCGCGAACCTCGACGAAGAACTCATCACGAACGGCCTGCAGGACGAAGGCTTCACGACGACTGCGTATCGCGAGTCCGAAAAGCACTTTGCTTACAAAATATTCGGCGGCTATCAGTTCAACAAGTATTTCGCGCTCGAAGGCGGGTACTTCGATCTCGGTAACTTCGAGTTCACGGCAGACGTGGCCCCGCCGGGCATCGTGACCGGCGAGATCGAGATTCAGGGCGTCAATCTCGACGCCGTGGTCTTCTGGCCGTTCACGGAGAAGTTCGCTGCGTTTGCCCGCGCGGGCGCGAACTATGCCGAAACGAAGGATACTTTTGGCGGTACCGGTTTCGCGAACGTGCTCACGCCGAATTATGAGGAAAAGGAAACCAACTTCAAATTCGGCGGCGGACTGCAGTACAAGTTCACACATGCGTTCGCCATGCGGCTGGAAGCAGAGCGTTTCCGCATCGATGACGCCGTGGGCAACAAGGGCGACATCGATTTCTATTCAGTGGGCTTCCTGTGGCGATTCTTTGCGAAGGATGCGCCGTACGTAGCAGCCCCGGCGCCTGCGATGGCTCCGGCCCCCGCGACGGTAGTTGTGCCGGTCGCAGAACAGACGCAACAGTACTGCAGCATCCTCGACCTGCAGTTCGAGGTGAACCGGGACGAGATCGAGCTCGAGGACAAGGAAAAGCTCGGCGTGGTCGGCACTTTCCTCGCGAAGTATCCCGAGACGAGCGCTGTGATCGAAGGGCACACGGATAACATCGGCACGCCCGCGGACAACATGAAGCTGTCCCAGCGTCGCGCTGAGAGTGTGGTGACCTATCTGAAGAATGATTTCCGCATTACTTCCTCGCGGCTGTCCGCGGTGGGGTACGGCGATACGCGCCCGATTGCGGATAACTCCACAGAAGAAGGCAAGCGACAGAATCGTCGCATCGGTGCGGTCGTGGCGTGTGCGAGCGATACGGCCGGTCTTGCCGTGACGCCGGCACGCATGACGATGGCGCTCGTGATGGAGTTCGATCAGAACAAAGCCGACGTCAAGCCGGAATACCGCAACGATCTCGAGAAGGTGGCCAACTTCCTCAAGAGCAATCCTGGGGCCAACGCTGTGGTCGAAGGTCATACCGCCAATCTGCAACCCACCCATGAAAAGGCACTGGCCATATCCCGGCAGCGTGCCCAGAACGTGGTGACTTATCTGGTGGATAACTTCGGCATCGAGCGGTCGCGCCTGACCGCGGAAGGCTTCGGCGAGACGCGCCGTACCGCGTACAACACGAGCGCCGAAGGCCGACAGGAAAATCGCCGGGTCAACATCGTCATCACGTATCCGAAGTAGTCGACAAGGCCCGCGCCATGCTGCGCGGGCCTTTGCCCGAACTTCGTCGTTCGCTGTGGCATCACTCGGACCGTGACCTCTGAGCGCGCCGGGATGCGCGGGCACCCTAGCGGATCGCTGACTCGTATGTCTCCGGCTTGAAGCCCACGATCAGTCGCGTGCCGAGATCCAGCACCGGGCGCTTGATCATCGACGGCTGCGCCAGCATCAGCTGAATGGCCTTGCGCTCATCGAGATCTGCGCGGGCGTCTTCGGGCAGCTTGCGAAACGTCGTGCCCGCCCGGTTCAGCAGCGTTTGCCAGCCTACCTCTTTACTCCAGCGCTCGAGCCTCGCGGCATCGATGCCGGCCGACTTGTAGTCGTGGAAAACATAACTCACCTCGTGGCCTTCCAGCCACGCGCGCGCTTTCTTCATCGTGTCGCAACTCTTGATCCCATAGAGCGTGATCGCCAAGACATGACTCCCAAATTTGCCGCGGACGCGTAATGATGCACGGTGTCGTCGTCTGCCATAAAGATTTAGGGAGTCGTTCATGCGCAGCAGGTCGTGGGTCAGCATCGCGGTGGTCATGGCAATGTCGGGTGCGGCCGCTCACGCCGCGCCACTCGGTGAATCGCAACAGGCGGAGATTGTGCAATCGGTGGATGGCCTCGCGCCCGACGTCGAGCGCCTGGGCTCCAGCATCTGGAAGCTTGCCGAACTGGGTTATCTCGAGGCGAAAAGCTCCGCGCTGCTGCAGGCGGATCTCAGGAAAGCTGGTTTCAAGGTGGAAGCGGGCGCGGCGGGCATGCCCACCGCATTCGTCGCGCGCTTCAGGAATGGCGACGGCCCGGTGATCGCGATCCTGGCGGAATTCGATGCGCTGCCGGGTTTATCGCAGGCGGCCGTCCCGCAGAAGCAACGCGTGCCCGAGATGAGCAACGGCCACGGCTGTGGCCACAATCTTTTTGGCGCTGCCTCGGTGGGCGCGGCCATCGCGACTAAACAATGGATGCTCAAGAACCAGATCAAAGGCGAGCTGCGTCTCTATGGCACGCCCGCGGAAGAAGGTGGTTCCGGCAAGGTGTATTTCGTCCGCAGCGGCGTGCTGAAAGATGTTGACCTGGTGCTGCACTGGCATCCCTCTGATAAGAATGCGGTCAGCCGTGACACCTCGATGGCGAACATCAGCGGCAAATTCCGCTTTCATGGCGCCTCGGCACACGCCGCGGCAGCGCCTGACAAAGGTCGCTCGGCACTCGACGGCGTCGAGGCAATGAACATGATGGTGAACCTGATGCGCGAGCATATTCCCGACATGACACGCATCCATTACGTCATCACGAGCGGTGGCGAGGCGCCCAATGTCGTTCCTGATTTTGCGGAAGTGTATTACTACGTCCGCCATACGGACATGAAGATCGTTCGCGAGGTCATGGAACGCGTGAAGAGCGCGGCGAATGGCGCCGCGCTGGGTACGGGCACCACCGTGGATTTCGAAGCCACGGGCGGCGTCTACAACATGCTCGTCAACGAGACGCTGGCCGATGTCATGGCGCGTAATCTGAATAGTGTCGGTGGCGTGCAATGGTCGCCGGCGGAATGGGAGTTTGCGAAGCAGATGCGCGAACAGCTGCCAGCGGGGGCACCACCGCTGGAGAATGCCCAGAAGGTGGACACCACGCCGCCGGAGAAGAAATCCTTCGGCTCGACCGATGTAGCCGATATCAGCTGGACCACGCCTACCGTTGGGCTTTCCACCGCCACCTGGATTCCGGGAACGCCCGCTCACAGCTGGCAATCCACGGCGCAATCCGGCATGAGCATCGGGACCAAAGGATCGATCAACGCCGCGAAGGTGTTGGCGCTGACGGCCGCGGAGCTGTTCCAGTCTCCTGAGATTGTGAGCAAGGCCAAAGCCGAGCTCGCGGCTCGCCAGGGACCTGACTTCAGATACGAAGCGATGGTGGGCGATCGCGCGCCGCCGCTCGACTATCGTCTACCGCCGAAGGGCGGTCGATAGCGCCGCGCCAACAGAATTTTTCTCTTCCGGGGGTGAGGTACGGCGCGGCTGGACGCGTCGTACCCGTGTGGCACGCCTTTGAGCACGCACACGATCGGGGAGAATCATGAATGAATCGGGGATACGGTCCAGCCATCATCGCGGCGTTGGCAGCGCTCGCAAGCGCCAGCACACCGGCGCAGGACAGTGCGGCTGAAGCCGAGGATTTCGGCATTCAGACAGTCGTCGTCACCGCGTTGAAGCGCGAGACGAGTTTGCAGGAAACACCGGTCAGCATCGCCGCGATCAACGAAGAGACGCTCAACAACATGGGCGCCACGAGCATCGTGGACTATGTTCGCTCCGTTCCCGGTTTGCAGGTGACTGACATGGGGCCGGGGCAGCGGCGTGTGACGTTGCGCGGCATTCAGGCAGCGGGCGAATCTACTGTGGGTCTGTATTACGACGAGGTGCCACTGTCGGGTCCGTCCGGCACGACCTCGGATTCGAGTCTGCAGTCGCCGGATGTGAATCTTTTCGATGTGGAGCGAGTGGAGGTGCTGCGTGGTCCGCAAGGCACGCTCTACGGGTCCGGGTCGATGGGCGGCACCTTGCGCGTCATCTTCAACAAGCCGGATTCCACGGAATTTACAGGCGCGTTCGATGGTCAGCTCGCTTCGACCGAAGACGGCGGCATGGGGCACTACGCGAAGGGCATGGTCAACGTGCCGCTGGTGCGCGATAAGCTCGCCGCCCGCGCTGTGCTGTTCAGGGAACAGCGGGCCGGTTACATCGACAATCCGCGGCTTGGCCTGGAGGATGTGAATCGCTCCACCACGCGCGGCGGGCGCTTCATGTTGGGGTTCACGCCTGCCGACAACATCACTCTGACGGGTAGTGCGCTCATTCAGGAAGCAGAGACCGAGGACAACAGCGCCTGGTATGAAGTGGAAGGCGACTACAACAACTCACAGTACGTGCGCTCGCCGTTTCCGGACGATCTGAATCTTTACAACGTCACGTTGAAATGGGAGCTGGGGCCGACGGCGCTCACCGCCACGTCATCTTATTATGAATGGGAGATGGTGCGGAACACGGACTGGACGCCGGTTTACATTCCCTTACGGAGCAGTGCGCCGTCGTGCCGACGGTATAACAACATCACCACGGGGAATTGCACGCCGGCGCAGTTGGCCGCCTATCAGGCGTGGTTCGATACGCGGCAGCCGTCGCTACTCTTTCAGCCGATGGGTGTCGACTCTTGGAATCATGAAGTGCGATTGAGCTCGACCGCGGGCGGCAAGCTCGAATGGACAGTGGGCGGTTACTTCGAGGATCGCGAGGACTTCGCGACGAGCAACATCATCAAGGCGGACGCCGCCACGGGACTTGCTCTGTATCCCATTGATTACACCGGGTTACGCGTGCTGAATTCGACTGTGGAGCAGAAGGCGCTGTTTGGTGAAGCGAGTTACACGCTGCTCGACAAGCTCACACTGACCGCGGGCGCGCGTCGTTACGATTACGACAAGACGGTGTCCGGCCAGGTGCTGATCACCAACATCGTGAGCGGCTCCATCGCTGGACCCTTCGCGTCGACGGACGCTTCCGAGTCCGGCTGGACCACCAAGCTCAACGCGAGCTACAAGCTGACGGATGACGCCATGGCCTACGCGACGGCCTCGCAGGGGTTCCGTCCGGGCGGCGCGAACAATATCCCCGGACTCAGCGAGGTCCTCACTTCTTACAAGGCCGACAAGCTCTGGAACTATGAGCTTGGTGTGAAGACGGCGTGGTTTGGCGGCCGGTATACGGCGAACATCGCCGCGTATCTCATCGACTGGACTGACATGCAGGTATCGGCGCGCACGACGGACGGCACGTTTACCTTTCTGACGAACGTGGGGGCGGCGCAGATCGAGGGCGTGGAGGTAGAGCTGGTCGCGCGGCCCCTCCGCAGCCTGCAGTTGTCGGCGGGGCTCAACTTCTCTAACGCGGAGCTCAGTGAGGATCAGATCAACAACATCGCCAACGCGCCGGGGCGCGACGGCGATCGTATTCCGAACGTGCCGAAGTTCTCAGGCTCCGCAGCGGCGCAGTACGAGTGGCCCCTTGGCAGCGAGCTCGGCGGTATGGCGCGCGCGGATTTCTCTTACGTGGGCACGTCGTATTCGGAGTTTCGGCCGGACAATATCTATTACGAGAAGATGGGCGACTACAGCCTGCTGAATTTACGAGCCGGTGTGGAGCACGAGGAGTGGGGTGCGTATCTGTTCGTCAGCAATGTGCTGGGGGAGATTGGCAAGGCGCGCGTCACATCGAGCAGCGGAATCGAGCAGGCCGTGTTCAGCACCGCGCCCCGAACCTTCGGGCTGAACGTACGCAAGAGTTTCTGATGCGGGCCTCGCGTGAGTGACGCGAGGCCCATCCTTCAGCACCTTCAATAGAAGTGGTTCAACACCACGCTCGTGATCACGCCTGTTGCGATGGCCGTGAGCACTACGTCGTTGTCGACGCGTACCCAGTGATGTCCATGCGGCGGGCGGTGCAGGTGATACCGGCCGTAGTCGTGCACCACATACCCGTGCGACCGATAGACGGGAGGCAGGTAATCGCCTCGATGCCACGCGCGATGGTAGTAACCCGGCGGCCGGTGGTAGTGGCCACCATGATAGTGATAACGCGGGGGCGGCCGATGCGAAGGATGGAAGTTGCGCGGCCGATTGTCCCAGCGATGATCACGGTGATCATTGCGGTGGTCGAAACGATGGTCCTGGCGATGGTCGCGACGGTCATAGCGATGGTCTTGCCGATGGTCGCGGCGATCAAACCGATGGTCCTGGCGATTATCACGGTGCATGTCCCGGCGATCATCACGCCTGTCGTGGGCGCGCTCATGATGATCGTTCCGCTGGGGACCGGGGTTGCCGGCGTACGCCTGCGCCACGGCAAGCGAACCCAGGATCAGCGCAATAGCGGTAGCGGCACGTTTCATGGAAGTCTCCTTACGAATCTGCTCCGTGGCACAGTGTCCACGGCTGCAATATTCGCTCGCGACGCCTGACCGGATGCTGAACGCTTTTCGTCAGCTGCCGTTCAGGTACGCTGCACGGATGACAGCGCATCTGAAAGCTCAGCGTCTGCGTTCCGCCTTCAGCGGCTCCGTTGGCAATTTCGTCGAGTGGTACGACTGGTACGTCTATTCGGCGTTTTCCATCTACTTCGCCAAGACGTTCTTTCCGCGCGGTGATCTCACAGCGCAACTGCTCAACACCGCGGGCGTGTTCGCACTTGGCTTCCTGGTGCGTCCGCTTGGCGGATGGGTGCTGGGATGGTATGCCGACAAAAAAGGTCGCAAGGCAGCGCTCACCCTGTCCGTTCTCATGATGTGCGCGGGCTCGCTCATCATCGCGGTGACGCCGGGCTATCAGTCCATCGGCATCGCCGCACCGGTGTTGTTATTGCTCGCGCGTCTTTTCCAGGGTCTGAGCGTTGGCGGTGAGTACGGCACCAGCGCCACCTATCTCAGCGAGATCGCGCCTCCGAATCGCCGGGGTCTGTACGCAAGCTTTCAGTACGTCACATTGATCATGGGGCAGCTCGCTGCGTTAGGCGTATTGCTGCTGCTCCAACATGTGTTCCTGACGGAGGAAGAACTCGAGCGGTGGGGATGGCGCATTCCCTTCGTGATCGGCGCCGGGTGTGCGGTAGTCGCCGCATTGCTTCGCCGAGACATGGCTGAGTCCGCAGCGTTCGTGAAAATGGCTGGCGCGGAGAAGCGCAATCTCATGCGCAAACTTCTGCAGCATCCGCGTGAGCTGGCCATCGTCGTCGGTCTCACGATGGGCGGCACCGTCAGCTTCTACACCTACACCACCTACGCGCAAAAATTCCTCGTGAACTCGGCCGGCTTCACGCGTGACGTTGCCACCGGCATTTCCGCGTTCACGCTGCTGATCTTCATGCTGCTGCAGCCCTTGGTCGGCATGCTATCGGACATAACCGGGCGACGTCCCGTGCTCATCGCGTTCGGCGTGCTTGCAACGCTCTTCACAATTCCTATCATGACGGCCCTCGGCGCTGCGGAAACAGCAAGCGAGGCCATATGGCTCATTCTCGCGGCGCTTATCATCGTCAGCGGCTACACTGCTGTGAACGCCATCGTAAAAGCTGAGCTCTTTCCAACTGAGATTCGTGCGCTGGGAGTAGGGCTGCCTTACGCAGTGGCCGTCGCCGTCTTCGGCGGCACCGCGGAGTATCTGGCGTTGTGGTTCAAACAGATCGGCCACGAGGAGTGGTTCTACACTTACGTCACGTTTTGCGCGGCGGCGTCGCTCGTCGTGTACGTGCTCGTCCCCGACACGAAGAAAACGTCGCGTATTCCCGTCGACTGACGTCGGCGTCGCTCATCGGCAACGGATTCCCACATTGCAACTCAGTTCGTATGCTGGCTCACATGATGTGTGAGCGTTACGTTATTCCCGCACAGGCCGAGGCGGAGCGAGAGCTCGCGCCCATGACGCGCTGGTGGAGGTTCGCGCCCAGCTTCAATGTCGGGCTGGCGAAGCAAGTGCCTGTTGTCCGCGTGCACAACGGCGAGTCCGAAGGCGTGCTGATGCGCTGGGGTCTCGTGCCTGCGTGGGCCGAGGGCAAACCGCAGGAAGATAAAGCGTTGCATGTGGACGCGCGTGAAATGGAATCCTCACTGCTGTTCAGCGGCGCATGGGGCCAAGGTCAGCGTTGCGTGTTGCCGTTCGCCGGTTTCTATGTGTGGCAGCTGACGCCTGAGCGTCATCGCCAGCCGTTTTTCGTTCGCTGTGCGGACAGGCCCGTGTTCGGCGTTGCGGGTCTATGGGATCGTTCTGTTGCCGATCGCGACGATGTCATCGAAAGCTGCTCGCTGATCACGGTGCCGGCTTCGTCGATGATGGCGGCGATCGACAACCTGGGCCGTCGCATGCCGGCGATCCTGCAGCCGAATGAGTACGAGACCTGGCTCAACGCCTCGGCCGCGGAGGCGAAGGCGTTACTCGAGACGCGTCAGTCGGACGGGCTGGTGGCGCATCCGGTGAGTCCGCGTATCAACTCGATGAAGTACGACGACGAGAATCTCATCAAGCCGGTGCGTCCACCTCATTAGCGTTCGCGATGTATCATGCGCGCACCAACGACCCCGCTGTCAGCAGGTGCGCGCGTATGACGCCGATCAGACCCAGGGTTTTCTACGACTGCTCGAAGTGTCCTGGCTATTGTTGTTCTTATGGACGCATCGCGCTCACGAACCGCGACATCTCCCGCCTCGCGCGTCACTTCGGCCTGACGGACGACCAGGCGCGCACCAGGTTCACGTATAACTATCGCGCGGACGGCGTCGACGAGTGGATCTTGCGTCATCGCAAGGACACCGTGTTCCAGTCCACGTGTCGTTTCTTAGATCCGGACACGCGCCGTTGCGGCGTGTATGAAGCGCGGCCGGCGGTCTGTCGGCAGTACCCCGACGGCCCTCACTGCGGTTACTACACCTTCCTCAAGTTCGAGCGCGACCACCAGGAAGATCCCACGCTCGTGATCGACGCTCGCTGAACGGGACGTCGTCACTTCATGGGGTAGACGTTTGAGCGCGTGACGGTACGCATCGCGAAGCTCGACTGAATGCGAACGACGTTGGGCAGCCGGGTGAGGTGCTGGCTGTGAATGCGTTCGAAGTCTGCAAGGTCTGCCACCACCACGCGTAGTAGATAGTCGTGCTCGCCCGTCATGAGGTAACACTCCATCACCTCAGGCACTTTGCGCACGGCGGACTCAAACGCTTCCAGCCCCATCTGCTGCTGCCGGTCGAGCGTGATGTTCACGAACACGTTCACCGGGCAGCCGGCTTTCTGCTGATCCACGAGCGTGGTGTAGCCCTCGATGAGCCCTGACTCCTCGAGTGCCCGCACGCGCCGCAGGCATGCGGATTCCGACAGGCTGACTTTCTCTGCCAGGCGCGTATTGCTGATGCGCGCATCCTGCTGCAGGAGGCGCAGGATGGCGCGATCGTAGCGGTCGAGGCTCATATGCGCTGGAATCCTTCGCCAAACGGGGAATAGGTGGCAGATTCTGCCACGTCAGGGCGAGGATAGGCCGCATAACGCAAGGTGATGCGCTGCCGATATGCCGAAAATGGGATCTGCCACTCGGGCGCCACAGCGCCCTTCACCCATGGGAGCTTCCAGATGCGTATCGGCGTGCCGCGTGAGATCAAAGTTCATGAATATCGGGTCGGACTGACACCTGCAGGGGCCCGGGAACTGACGGCAGCGGGGCACGAAGTGGTGGTCGAAACCGGAGCCGGGCAGGGCATCGGCGTGACCGACAGTCAATACGAAGCCGCGGGCGCCACCATCGCCGCCACGGCCGCCGAGATCTTCGCGAAGGCGGAGATGATTGTGAAGGTGAAAGAGCCGCAGCCGGTCGAGTACGCCATGCTGCGTCCTGGCCAACTGCTGTTTACTTATCTGCATCTGGCCGCGGACTCGCGCCAGGCGCAGGGCCTCATCGACTCCGGCGCGACTTGTATCGCTTACGAAACGGTCGTCGGGCGCAACGGCTCGCTGCCGCTGCTGACCCCCATGAGCGAAGTGGCCGGCCGCATGTCCATTCAGGTGGGTGCGGCTTCTCTGCAGAAAGCACACGGCGGACTGGGCATTTTGTTAGGTGGCGTGCCGGGCGTTGCGCCTGCGAAGGTCGTCATTCTCGGTGGTGGCGTCGCAGGCACGCACGCGGCGGAAATCGCTGTTGGCATGCGCGCCGATGTCACCATTGTCGATCGCTCTGTGGATCGTCTGCGTGATCTGTCCTCGACGTTCGGGGCCTCGCTCAAGACGGCCTATTCGACCCTCGAGACGATCGAAAACCTCGTCAAGACAGCGGACCTCGTCATCGGCGCCGTACTGGTTGCAGGCGCGGCCGCGCCTCGCCTCATCACGCGCGAGATGCTGAAGACAATGAAGCCGGGCGCGGTACTCGTCGACATTTCCATCGACCAGGGTGGATGTTTCGAGACCAGCCGTCCCACGACGCACGCTGATCCGACCTTCATCGTCGACGGCGTGGTCCACTACTGCGTGGCGAACATGCCAGGCGCGGTGCCGCGCACGTCGACATTCGCCCTCACTAACGCAACGTTGCCTTATGTGCGGGCGTTGGCGGACCTGGGCTGGCAGGAAGCGACCCGTCGCGACCCCGGCCTCGCCGCCGGGCTCAACGTCCATGCCGGGGAGATCGTCCACGCGGTGGTCGCAGATGCGCTGGGCACGAGCGTTGTCAGCGCCGCCGCCCATAACCGTACGGCATCTATAAAGACCAGTGCGGCATAGGTCCCGCTAATTAGATAGGTTTGATCCGGAAAGAAGCTGGATCGCGGCCTCGGAGTACCGCTACGCTACGCGCCCTCGTAACGGACTCCGGAAGGCTGAACATGAAGAACAGGCTGTTGATTTCGTTGTTGCTCGTCGCTGGTCCCGTACTGGCCGCGCCGGTGACTTATGAGGTCGATCCCGCTCACACCTATCCGAGCTTCGAAGCGGACCACATGGGCGGGCTGTCCAAGTGGCGCGGCAAGTTCAACAAGACGACTGGCACCATCGTGCTGGATAAAGAAGCGAAGACGGGGACGGTCGACCTCAAGATCGACACCACGTCGATCGACTTCGGCCACGACAAGATGAACGACCATGCCAAGAGCAAGGACATCTTCGACGTTGCCACTTATCCCACGGCGACCTACAAGGGCAAGCTCACGGACTTCAACGCGAACGGGCCTACCGCTGTCGATGGCGAGCTGACATTGCACGGCGTGACGAAGCCCGTGAAGCTCGTCATCAATGAATTCCTCTGCAAGCAGAACCCGATGACGAAGAAGGAAGTCTGCGGCGCGGACGCGACGGCGACGTTCAATCGCAAGGACTTCGGCGTGTCGTTCGGTGAGCAGTACGGGTTCAAGCAGGAAGTGAAACTGCAGATCCAGGTCGAAGCCGGCAAGGCGACCTGAGCTCGATGTCCGATCGCGCGCTGCTCGACGCGATGGTCGTCGCCGCCCTCGAGGCGGGACGCATCGCGCACGAGATCTATCAAGGTGAGTTCGTCGTCCTCCGCAAGGAGGACGAATCGCCTGTGACGGAAGCAGATCGCGCGGCGGAAGCGGTGATCCTCGAGCATCTGGCCAGGGTGGCGACGGGTATCCCCGTCGTCGCCGAGGAAGAAGTCGCGGCGGGGCGCATCCCGGTCGTCGGCGACGAGTTCTTTCTGGTCGATCCGCTCGATGGCACGAAAGAGTTCGTGCAGAAGAGCGGCGACTTCACCGTCAACATCGCGCTCATCCGCAAGGGTGAGCCGGTGTTAGGTGTGGTGTATGCGCCCGCCCGCGGGCGCTTGTTTGCAGGCGACGTGGCTGCGCGCTATGCCTTCAAGAGTGCTCAACAGCCCGATGCTGTCGATCAGGCGCCGCGTGAGCTTATTCGCGTGCGCGCGGCGCCGAGCGGGGGTCTGGTTGCCGTGGCTTCACGGTCGCATCGCACGCCGGCCACTGAAACTTATCTTTCCCGCTATACGGTCGCCGGGATTGTATCGGTGGGCTCTTCGCTGAAATTCTGCCTGGTAGCGGCCGCGGAAGCGGATCTCTATCCGCGCCTGGGGCCGACGATGGAATGGGACACCGCCGCCGGGCAGGCCGTGCTCGTTGCAGCCGGCGGGCAGGTTATTGCGCCGGATGGCGCGCCTTTGCAGTATCGTAAGCCCGAATTCCGGAATACTTCTTTCGTCGCCAGCGGAGCCTTCGCGCCGCTGCCGCCCGACGCCTGATCACATCATGTCGACCACAGTTTCCTCATCGCGGCTGTCGCTGCATCTGAAGCGTCTCGAATCCGAAACCCTCTCCATCATGCGCGAGGTGGCGGCGGAGTTCGCCAACCCCGTGATGCTGTATTCCATCGGCAAGGATTCCGGGGTGATGCTGCATCTGGCGATGAAGGCGTTCTATCCATCGAAGCCGCCGTTCCCGCTGCTGCACGTGGATACGAAGTGGAAGTTCGCGGAGATGATCCGCCACCGCGATCAGATCGCGGCCCGCTATGGCGTGAAGCTGCTGGTGTACACCAACCCGGAAGGCGTGGCTCGCGGCATCAGCCCCATCGCCTCGGGGTCGCAGCTCCATACCCAGGTGATGAAGACTGAAGCGCTGAAGCAGGCGCTCGATTTATATGGATTCGATGCCGCCTTTGGCGGCGCGCGCCGCGATGAAGAGAAAAGCCGCGCGAAGGAGCGGGTGTTTTCGTTTCGCTCGGCGGGACATGTGTGGGATCCGCGCAATCAGCGTCCTGAGCTTTGGAGGCTGTACAACACGCGCATCAACAAGGGCGAGACGATTCGCGTGTTTCCGCTTTCCAACTGGACCGAGCTCGACATCTGGCAGTACACGCAGGCGGAAGATATTCCGGTCGTGCCGCTGTACTTCGCTGCGCCGCGGCCTGTCGTGAAGCGCGATGGAATGTGGATCATGCGTGACGATGATCGCCTGCCGTTGCTTCCCGATGAGCAGCCGGAGTTGCGCGTTGTCAGGTTCCGCTCGCTTGGAGATTATCCGTTGTCGGCCGCCATCGAGAGCAGCGCGGCGACGCTCGAAGCGATCATCGAGGAAATGCTCGCGAGCCGCACGTCGGAACGGTCGGGCCGGCTGATCGATTCCGACGAGGCCGCCTCGATGGAGAAGAAAAAACGGGAAGGGTATTTCTGATGGCTGCGCGGACTCCGCTGGATTCCAAGACGGGTGTTGCCGTGAACGCGGCGAGGACGCCGGCGCCCGGGTCGACCGCGGGCTCGGCTTCGGACGCCTCGGCGGCCTCGATCTCAGCGTCGGCGGTGGCGCAGACCCTGGCGTTGGGCCAGAGCCCGGCGCTGGCGCAAAAAGGCCTGTTACGCTTTCTGACCTGCGGCTCGGTTGATGATGGCAAGTCCACGCTGATCGGCCGTTTGCTCTACGACACCAAGCTGATTCTCGAGGATCAGCTGGCCGCCCTCGCGCGCGACAGTCGCAAACATGGCACGACGGGCGAGGAGATCGACTTTGCCTTGCTGGTGGATGGCCTCGAAGCCGAGCGCGAGCAGGGCATCACCATCGACGTGGCGTACCGGTTTTTCTCCACGCCGCGCCGCGCATTCATCGTTGCGGATACGCCGGGGCACGAGCAGTACACGCGCAATATGGCGACCGGGGCTTCCAACTCCGACGCTGCCGTCATTCTGATCGACTCGCGGAAGGGCGTGCTGACGCAAACGCGCCGGCACAGCTATATCTGCTCGCTGCTCGGCATTCGCCATGTGGCGCTCGCTGTGAACAAGATCGACCTGGTGGATTATTCCGGCGAACGGTTTCACCACATCGTGGGCGATTACCTGGGCTTCGCCCAATCACTGGGATTCACGTCGATCACGCCGATTCCTGTTTCCGCGCGCTATGGCGAAAACGTCACGACGCATTCGTCGCGCATGTGCTGGTACGACGGCCCCACGTTGCTGAGTTTTCTCGAGAACGTGGACGTCGATCAGGCGCTCGACGACAAGCCGTTCCGCTTTCCGGTGCAGTGGGTGAATCGGCCCAACCAGGATTTCCGTGGGTTTTCAGGCACTGTGGCATCGGGTGTCGTGAAGCCGGGAGACAGTGTTGTCGTTGCGGCTTCAGGTAAACCTTCGAACGTGGCACGTATCGTCACGGCAGATGGAGATCTTCCGGAAGCGCGAGCCGGCGACGCGGTCACCATCACGCTGACGGATGAAGTCGATATCGCGCGCGGCGATGTGCTCGCTCGGGCGGAGGATCGTCCTGAGGTGGTCGATCAGTTTGCCGCGCACATTCTCTGGATGGCGGAAGACGCCATGTTGCCGGGCCGCTCGTATCTCATGCGCATGGGTACGCGGTACATTCCTGCGCGCATCACGAGTCTCAAACATAAGGTTGACGTCAATACGCTCGAGCACATGGCCGGCAAGACGCTGACCTTGAACGAGATCGGGTTGTGTAACGTGGCGGCGGCGAGTCCGGTGGTGTTCGATCCTTACGATCAGAACCGCGAGACGGGCGCGTTTATTCTCATCGACCGGTTTACCAATGCGACCGCGGGCGCGGGCATGGTGTCGTTTGGTCTGCGGCGCGCGACCAATATCCACCGGCAGAGCGTGCTGATCGACAAGGCGGCGCGTGAGCAGGCGAGTGGGCACAAGCCGGCGATTCTCTGGTTCACGGGGTTGTCGGGTTCGGGCAAGAGCACCATCGCCAACATCGTCGAGCGGGAGCTGCATGCTCGTGGCATCAGAACTTATATGCTGGATGGCGATAACGTGCGCCACGGGTTGAACCGCGATCTGGGTTTCACGGATGCGGATCGCGTGGAGAATATTCGCCGCGTTGGCGAAGTGGCGAAGCTATTTGTGGATGCGGGGCTGGTGGTGTTGTGCTCGTTCATTTCGCCGTTCCGGGCGGAGCGGCGCATGGTGCGCGAGCTGGTGGATGCGGACGAGTTCTTTGAGGTGTATGTGGATACGCCACTCGAAGACTGCATGCGTCGCGATCCGAAGGGGTTGTATGCGCGGGCGCTGGAAGGGCGCATCAAGAACTTCACCGGCATCGATTCACCGTATGAAGCGCCCGAGCATGCCGAGATCGTGGTGAACACTCGCGAAGCGGATGCTGACGCCCTGGCGCAGCGGATCATCGAAGCCCTGCGAGCACAGCACATCATCGCGTGACGGTGGTGGCGGTGTTGCCGCCACCACCACCGCTAGAGCGGCGATCTAACCTTCTTCCGCGGCATGTTGGCTTTCCGGCGCGCGCTGCCACTGGCAGCACCCACCCATCGCGTCATGCGGTCGCCAGTGCAAGTGGCGCCAAGCCATCACACCGGTAATCGGGTCGTCGATTTCCGGGTGCGCAGCACAAAACTTGTGTTGACCGACCGCACGGCGCGCAACTGCAGCAGATGCGCCGACATGAACTTCTCATACGCCTCGATGCTCTCGGCCACGATCTTCAACAGAAAATCATTCGTGCCGGTCATCGAATGGCACTCGAGCACCTCCGGTCGCTCCTCCACGAACTGATCGAACTGCTTCACGCTCTCCGGATGATGGTTCTCCAGCGAAACCGTCGTATACGCCGCGATCGGCAGCCCCACCGCCGGCCCGTTCAACAGCGTGGCATAGCCGTTGATGAATCCTTCCTCCTCCAGCCGGCGCAGCCGGCGCCAACACGGCGCGGGCGACAACCCCACACGCTTGGCCAGCTCCTGATTGGACAACCGCGCATCCCCCTGCAGCTCGGAGAGGATGCGCCGATCGGTACGGTCGAGGCTTTTGCTCATAATCAGCAAGGATATTGCCAACAACCCCTCGCCGTCAGCAATACAAGCAAGCTCATTTCGTGATCCACGGCCTACGCTGTGCCCCAGCCGTACAGCCCAAGCGTTCACGAAAGGCCCCTATGTCGCCCTCAGTCGCGTCGCGTCCCCGCAGCATCGAGCGATCCCCCAACACAGCAGGGCAGGTGGACTGGCAACGGGTGACCTACCTGCTGCACGCCTCGCGCGCGCTGGATGACATCGAGGAAACGCGACTCGTCCCCGAGCGCAAGGTGCTGTACCAGTTTTCGGCCCGCGGCCACGACATGGCGCAGATTCTCCTCGGCCAGCAGCTGACCGATGCGCACGATGCCGTCGGCATCTACTACCGCTCGCGGCCGCTCATGCTGGCTTTGGGTGTTGATCTGGAAGATGCCGCAGGCGGCCCGCTTGCCCGCCAGGGCTCATTCAGCGGTGGCCGTGACATTGGTGTTGTATTCAACCGTCCCGGCAAGCGCGCCGGGGTCGCCGCTGTATCGCCCGGCGAGCAGACCACAGTGATACCCGGCTGCGGTGGCGTCGGCGCTCAATACACGCCCGTTGCCGGCTGGGCGCAGGCGATTCAGTTTCATCACCAGTCTTTACGTGACGAAAGCTACGCACGCAGCATCGCCGTCGTTCATGGAGGCGATGCCTCCGCTGCGACGAATGGCTTCTGGTCGGCGCTGACCATCGCGACGACCCTCGAATTGCCGATGTTGTTCTATATCGAGGACAACGGCTTCGGCATCTCCGTCACCTCAGATCTGCAGACCCCGGGCGCCAACATTGCCGCCAATCTGCGCTCCTTCAAAAATCTCAAGGTGCTGGACGGCGACGGCACGGATCCGCACGCGGCTGCGGACCTCATCGGCCTTGCCGTGACAGATGTGCGTGAGCGCCGCGGCCCCGTGTTGCTGCGGCTGTCGGTGCCGCGTCTGAATGGGCACTCCGGCCAGGATACGCAAACTTATAAATCGCCAGAGGTGATCGCGCTCGAGCGGCGCCGCGATCCGCTGGATCGCCTCCATACTTATCTCGTGCCGCGCACGTTCACCGAGGCACAGTGGGCTGGAATCGCCGCGGAAGCGCGCGCTGACGTCGAAGCCGCCATTGCGCGGGCGCTGAATCGCCCGCTTCCTGATGTGAGCACTGTTGAGCGACATGTGTTTTGTGAGCGCGCCGACGACGGCACTCTCGAGTTGCAGCAGCAGGGTGGCATCGCGCCGGAAGGCGTGCGGTTGCCGTCGGGCTCGTCGATCGTCAGGCCTGAGCCGACGCGCATGAACATGCTCACCGCCATCCGTCGTACGCTCGATGTGGAGCTGACTGTCAACTCGCGCCTCGTCGTGTTTGGCGAGGATGTCGGCCCGAAAGGTGGCGTGCATGGTGCCACCCTGGGCTTGCAGGAAAAACATGGTGTCGAGCGGGTGTTCGACACGAGCTTGTCTGAAGAAGGAATCATTGGGCGCGCGGTTGGCATGGCGCTCGCGGGCCTTGCGCCCGTCGCCGAAATTCAGTTCCGCAAATACGCGGACCCGGCGGCTGAGCAGCTGAACGACTGCGGCACGATGCGCTGGCGAACCAACAATCGCTTCGCGGCGCCGATCGTCGTGCGCATTCCCGGTGGGTTCTTCAAGTGTGGCGATCCGTGGCACAGCCAGACCAACGAGGTGCAGTGGGTGCATGGAATCGGCTGGCGTGTTGCCATGCCGTCCAACGCGGAAGACGCTGTTGGTTTGTTGCGCACGGCGATGCGCGGGAACGATCCCACGATTTTCTTCGAGCATCGCGCGATGCTCGATGGCGCATGGGCGCGCCGGCCCTATCCGGGTGATGATTTTGTCGTGCCTTTCGGCAAGGCGCGCATCCTGAGGGATGGGACGGAGCTTACGGTGGTGAGCTGGGGCGCGATGGTCGAGCGTTGTGAGCTGGCGGCCGCGCAGTCCGCTGTGGACGTGGAGTTACTGGATTTGCGTACTCTGTCACCGTGGGATCGCGAAGCGGTGATCGCCTCTGTGTCGAAGACGCGCCGGTGTCTGATCGTTCATGAAGACAACTTCACAGCCGGGTTTGGAGCGGAGATTGCCGCGGTATTGGCGAAGGACGCTTTCTATCACCTCGATGCGCCCATCGAGCGCGAGACGATGCCTGACATTCCCAGTCCGCACAGCCCGTTGTTGATGGATGCGGTTGTGCCTACTGTGCAGCGTCTCGTTGCCGCCATGCGCCGAATCGCGAGTGTCTGACGCCATGATTTCAACATTGGAAATACGGGCTCCCGAGGAGCAGACGGAAGGCACGCGCTCGCAGGTGCTGCGCTGGCTGAAGAGTGTTGGGGACGCCGTCAGCGAGAACGAGCCGCTGATCGAGCTCGAGACCGACAAGGTCACCGTGGAAATTGCTTCCCCTGCGGGCGGCGTGTTGCAGGAAATCGTGAAGGCCGAGCAGGAAGAGGTCGGGCCGGGGGATCTGTTGGGCGTGATCGCCGCGCCTGTGGCGGCGGGGTCGAAGGGTGTTGGCGCCGCGGCGCACGGCGCTCAACATACAGCGGCCGATGGCGGCGAGTATGCGGATAACGTAGTCGGTGCTGATGAGGGCGAGGATGCAGACGTTGCCACTTCTGCCTCCCGCGCCGGCGCGCCGCCTCCCTTGAGCGTATTGCAGTTCAGCCCGGCTGTGCGTCGGCTGTTGGCCGAGCGCAATCTCGATCCCTCGCAGGTCGTAGGCAGCGGACCGGGCGGTCGCATCACTGTTGACGATGTGCTCCAACACGATGCAACCCATAGCGGCAACGCTGTAAAAGGCGCGGGCGCATCCGCCACCGGCCCCGCCACCAATGGCAAAGGCCGCGGTAATGTAGCGTCGTCCGCGCCGCCGCGTGCCAACACTTCAACATCAGCACCCGCTCAGGGCGCCGCGCGCACCATCCCCCATTCCCCTGTGCGCAAGCGCATCGCGCAGCACATGGTTCACAGCCTTCTCGAGACGGCTCCGCATGTCACGACCGTCTTCGAAGCTGATCTTTCAGCGATCCTCGCCCACCGGGCGCGGCATCGTGCCGACTTCGAGCAGCGGGGTTCGTCGCTGACGCTCACAGCGTACTTCCTGTCAGCCACTGTGGACGCCGTGCGTGCGGTGCCGGAAGTAAACAGCCTGTGGACGGACTCCGCGCTCGAAGTGTTTGACGTCATCCACATTGGCGTCGCGACGGCCCTGGAAACCGGGCTCGTCGTGCCCGTGCTGAGAAACGTCGAAACACTGGACCTGTTCGGAATCGCCTCGGGCCTGAGCGCCCTGACCACCCGCGCTCGCGAAGGCAAGCTCACGCCCGAAGACGTACGGGGTGGCACCTTTACCATTTCAAATCACGGTGTCAGCGGCAGCCTCGTGGCGACGCCCATCATCATCAACCAGCCGCAGTCCGCGATTCTTGGCGTGGGCAAGCTGGAAAAGCGCGTCGTCGTGGTGGAGGCGCAGGGCGAAGAGAAGATCGTCGTGCAGCCGCGGTGCTTCATCACACTGACCATCGATCATCGTGTGATGGACGGCCATCAGGCCAACCGTTTCCTCAGCACGTTCGTGCAACGGCTGGAGAACTGGAGCCCTCAGGAAGCCTGCATCGCGTAGCCGCGCATCGACACGGCTTTGATGAGCACCCACACGTTGCGCCCCGGCTCGAGGCGCAACGCGTTGACCGCGCCATGCGTCACGCGCGCGAGAACTTCTCCACCGCCGATGTCCACGCGAATCAGGCGTGCGTCGTCCTCGTCCAGCGAGATCTCTGAAACAACACCCTGTAACGCGTTACGCACGCTCAATCCGTACGGCGGGTCGATTCCCAGAATGACGTCCCGAGCAAGCAGCTGCACGCGCACGCGCTGTCCAACACGTCCCTCACGCAAGGTGACATGAAGTGTGCCGCCACCGATGCCCAGCTCCGCGACATTGCGGGACGCATCGACACCCGTCACCACGCCATCGAGTACAGCTCCCACAGCTTCGGTACCCACAATTTGCCGCAGCTCCGGTCGCAGGCTGACTTCGTTCAACGAGCCTTGCGCCGTGACCTGACCCGCATCCAGCAACACCACATGCGTCGCGAGGCGAATGACCTCATCGAACTGATGGCTCACATACACCATCGGAATCGAGAGCTTGTCGCGCAGCGTGACGAGATAAGGCAGCACCTCTTCACGTCGCGCGGCGTCGAGCGACGCCAGCGGCTCATCTAACAAAAGCAGTCTCGGCTGCGACAGGAGCGCGCGGCCCAGCGCAACGCGTTGACGCTCGCCCCCCGAAAGCTGATGCGGGCGCCGTCGGAGCAGCGTCTCGAGTCCCAGCAGCGAGACGACATGCTCGAGCGGAATAGGCTGCGACACGGAGGGCGCGCGCTTCAATCCATAACGCAGATTGCCGAGCACGCTGAGGTGCGGAAACAACCTGGCATCCTGAAATACGTAGCCGACCCGCCGGCGCTCGGCGGGAATATCAGTTCGGGCGTGGGTGTCGACCAGTACCGCATCGTCGACCCGAACATGTCCTTCATCCGGACGCAGCAGCCCGGCCATGATGTTGACCGCGGTCGTCTTGCCGCACCCCGAGCGCCCAAACAGGGCGACGACCCCGGGTGTCGGCGCATCGAATGCCAATCGCAGGTCGAACGCGCCGGTCGCATTCGCCAGCCGTTTGCTGATCGCGACGCCGAGCATCAGCGACCCAGCCATACGCGCAGGCGCCGCGCCAGGAATTCAGCGAACAGCAGTCCGAGAAAGCCGAGCACGATCGAGATGCCCGCCAGCCGCATTGCCATGGCATCTCCATCCGGAGACTGGATGGCGGTATAGAGCGCCAGAGGCAGGGTGCGCGTTTCTCCCGGGATATTGGACACGAACGTGATCACCGCCCCGAATTCGCCCAGCGCCGCTGCAAAGGCCGTTACGGCGCCCGCGATGATTCCGGGAAGCATGAGGGGCAGGGTGATCGTCACGAACCGGTCGAACGGCCCCGCGCCGAGCGTGCGCGCCGCCGCTTCGAGCCCGCGATCGACGTTTTCCAAAGCAATGCGGATGGCACGCACCATCAACGGAAAGGTCATGACCGCGGTAGCCAGCGCCGCGCCGGCCGTGGTGAAGGCGAGCTCGATGCCGAACCGCTCGGTGAGCAGCTGACCGAGCGGCCCGCGCGCACCAAACAGAACCAACAACACATAGCCGACCGCGACGGGCGGCAACACGAGTGGCAGATGGACGAACGCATCGAACAGCGTACGTCCGGGAAAGCGGGCCCGCGTGAGCAGCCACGCCACCAGCACCGCGAGCGGCAGGCTGAACAATACGCTGCGGGTGGCCACGACTACGCTGAGCCGAAGCGCGTCGACCTCAGCGGGTGTCAACATGAGCAAGCCCAGCCGCCCGGCTCAGGAAACGAAGGCGCTTTGAAGATCCACCGGCTCGCGCTGGGGAAGCGCGGGCACGGATTCGGCGAGCCCTTTCTGCTGCAGCCATTCAGGGTTGAACAGGCGCGACTGATATTTCGCGCCGCTATCACACAACACCGTCACGACGGTGTGCCCCGGCCCGAGATCGCGAGCAACGCGCACAGCCGCGGCAACATTGATTCCGCTGGTGCTGCCGAGGAACAGCCCTTCCTCCTGCAACAGCCGATACACATAGCGCACGGTTTCAGGGTCTTCGACATGCACAGCGTCGTCGACCTGCGCACCGTCCATATTCGCCGTCACGCGGCCGATGCCGATGCCTTCGGTGATCGAGCCCGAGCCCGTCGCCTTCAGCGCGCCGTTGCGAACAAACTCATACAGGCTGCTGCCTGGCGGGTCCGCGAGAACACAACGCACCGCGCGACTGCGCGACTTCAGATATTCCGACACGCCACCGAACGTGCCGCCCGTGCCACTGGAGCAGACAAACGCGGCGATGCGTCCGCCGGTCTGTTCCCAGATCTCGGGGCCGGTGGTGTCGATGTGCGCCTGCCGGTTCGCCGTGTTGTCGAACTGGTTCGAATACACCGCGTTGGGCAGCGAGGCCGCGAGCCGTCCCGCGAGCTTCTGATATTGATTCGGGTTGCTGTAAGGAACGGTCGGCACCTTGTGCACTTCCGCACCGAGCATTTCCAGCAGGCGATATTTTTCGGGGGACTGGTTGTCCGGCATCACGATGACGCAGCGATAGCCGCGGGCGTTGCAGACATGCGCAAGGCCGATGCCGGTGTTGCCGGCGGTGCCTTCGACCACTGTGCCGCCAGGCGGGAGCAGGCCCTTGCGCTCGGCGTCGAGCACGATGCCACGCGCCGCGCGATCCTTCACCGAGCCGCCGGGATTCATGAATTCGGCCTTGCCGAGGATCTCGCAGCCGGTTTCCTCGCTCAGCCGTCGCAGGCGAATGAGGGGGGTGTTGCCGACCGAGTCGACAAAGCCATCACGAAGGGTCATCCACATCTCTCCCGTCAGGCAGGACTATCCTGCGCGACGGATGCTACCCGATGAGCGTCCACGACCTCACCCGTGAACAGCTCGATATCGGCTTGGGCGAACGCGGCCACCTCTCCCACGATGAGCAGCGCGGGAGGAGATACCTGCGCTTTCTGCGCGATCTCCACGATGGTGGACAGCGTTCCGCTGATGACGCGCTGATCCGCAAGGGTGGCGCGCTCGACGATGGCGACTGGCAGATCGAAGGGCGCGCCAGCGGCGATCATGCGGGATGTGAGGCGCGGTAATTGAGCTACGCCCATGTAAAACACGACGGTCTTTCCCTTGCCGGCGAAGAGCGCCCAGTCGGGGGTGTCTTCGCCGAGGGTGTGGCCGGTAACGAACGTGACACTTTGTGCAAGACGCCGATGCGTCAGCGGGATGCCTGTCGCCGCCGCCGCGCCGAGAGCTGCCGTGACGCCCGGTACCACGACATATGGAATGCCGTGTTCCTTCAGCACTTCGATCTCTTCGCCGCCGCGACCGAAGATGAACGGATCGCCGCCTTTCAGCCGCGCGACCCGCAGGCCCTGGCGCGCATACGTGACCAGCAACTCGTGGATTCGCTGCTGCACGAGGTGATGATCACCCAGATCTTTGCCGACGAACACGCGTTGAGCGTCGCGACGCGCGCGTTCCAACACGGCATCCGAGATGAGCCGGTCATACAACACGACGTCGGCCTGCTGGAGTAGTTGCACCGCGCGTAAGGTCAGAAGATCCGGATCGCCGGGTCCCGCGCCGATGAGATACACCTCTCCGAGTCCTGCGTTCGGTGAGGAGACATCCGCATCACGTGAGCTTTCGAGCTCGCGATCGAAGGCCGCTTCCGCCTGCGCCTGATCGCCTGCCAACACTCTCGTGCCGACAACACCGGCAATGATGCGCTCCCAGAACGGACGACGTTCTGTGGGCTTCAGCGCCTGTTGAACGGTCTTGCGACGGTCGCCCATGAAGCGGGCGAGGGCGCCGAGGCGAGCGGGCAGCAAAGTCTCGATCTGCTGGCGCACGCGACGCGCGAGCACCGGCGAGTGGCCGCTCGAGCCCACTGCCACGATGACCGGCGAGCGATCGATGATGGCGGGGAAAATAAACGTGGAAAGCTCAGGATCGTCGACCACATTCACGGGAATACGGCGTGCGCGAGCTGCGTTCGACACAGCGCTGTTCACTTCGCGAACATCTGTGGCTGCGATAACAACAGCCACGCCATCCAGATGCCAGGGTTCGAAGGTGGCGTTGACGTGACGAAGCTCGCCGCGTGTCAGAAACGCGAGCACTTCCTCACACAGCCGCGGCGAGATGACAGTGATCTGAGCGCCAGCGCGATGAAGCAGCTCGATCTTGCGAGCGGCCACGCGACCGCCGCCTACGACAACCGCAGGCTGACCGCGCAGCTCGAGGAATACGGGCAGATAGTCCATACCGGAACCTGACATGTGACTCAGACGCGGGCGTTAACCGTCACTTGCGGACGAGTGCGTGGATGCAGGCCGCACTCGCGCGACTCTGAGTTTTCCCACCACCAGCGACCGGCGCGCTGATCTTCGCCTGGCAGGATTGCGCGGGTGCACGGGGCGCAGCCGATGCTAGTGAACTGTTTGTCATGCAGCGAGTTGTAAGGAATCTGGCGGGCGCGGATGTATTGCCACACCTGTTCCTCGGTCCAGTCGAGCAGGGGGCTGATCTTGTTGAGGCCATGCGCGGCATCCCATTCCACGGGCTGGCCCTGCGCACGAGTCTTCGACTGTTCACGACGCACGCCTGTCACCCACGCGCCGTAGCCCGCGATCGCGCGCTTGAAGGGCTCGATCTTGCGGACCTGGCAGCACGCGAGCCGTGCCTCCACGCTGTTGAAGAATCCGTTCACGCCTTGATGAGAGACCAGTTGCTCGAGCTTCTGAGAATCCGGATAGACGACCCGCATCTTACGCTTGTAGCGGCGCTGCAGGCGGTCGAGGAGCTCGTACGTTTCCTCATGCAGGCGGCCGGTGTCGATGCTGACGATGTCGATGTCGGGGACGTGCGTCCAGATGATATCGGTGAGGACCATTGCCTCGGCGCCGAGGCTGTTGGCGTAGACGACACGGCCGTGCTCACGCACGACGTTGGCCAGCAGCTCACGGACCGCGGCGGCCTTCTGCTCCAGCTCGAGTGACAGTACTGTTCCCATAGTGGCTGGGACTATATCCAGCACCCCCCGACCGCAGGAACGAAGGCTTTCTTCTGAGCACTTTCATTTCGGTTATATCCGGGTAACAAATGCGGTCGCGGGTTATATAACCGGAAGCCTGAATGCCGGCGAAATAGCCGCGTGGCATGACCACATGGCACAAGGGTTTGACGACTCTGGCGTTTCGTACGCCGCGGTCGCAGGCGTTGCGTTAGGCTTGCGGCCGGCATCATAAAATCAACGGAGTAGGGATGAAGCTGCATCAATTGCGCTACCTGGCGGCGGTCGCGCAAAGCGGGCTCAACATCACGGCTGCTGCGCAGAAGCTGCATACCTCGCAGCCGGGCGTCAGCAAGCAGATCAAGCTGCTCGAGGATGAGCTCGGCTTCCAGATCTTCGTGCGCGAAGGGCGCACGCTCACCCGCATTACACCGGCGGGGCAGCAGGTTATCGACCGTGCGCTGCGCATCCTGCAGGAAGCCCAGAGCATCCGGGATCTGTCGACGGAGCTGCGGGACGAGGGGCGGGGAAGCCTGTCCATTGGCACTACGCATACGCAGGCGCGGTACGTTTTGCCGGATGTGATCCGGGAGTTTCGCACCCGTTACCCGAATGTGCGGTTGAACCTCCATCAGGGGACGTCCGAGCAGCTGGCGGAGATGGTCGCCCAGGACCGGATCGACTGCGCCATCGCGACGGGGTCGGAGTCGCTGTTTCAGGATCTGACGATCCTGCCGTGCTACAGGTGGCATCGGCAGATCATCGTGCCTCTGGATCATCCGCTCGCCAATGGTGGCAAGCTGTCATTGCGGGCGCTCGCGGCGTATCCGCTGGTGACTTACACGTTCAGCTTCAGTGGGCCGTCGTCGTTACATGAGGCGTTTGCGCGGGCGGGGCTTACGCCCAACGTGGCCATCACGGCGCGTGATGCGGATGTGATCAAGACTTACGTTCGATTGGGATTGGGTGTGGGGCTGGTGGCCAGTATGGCGGTCAGTTCCCGGGAAGACGCGGATCTCAAGGCGCTGGACGCGGGTCATATGTTTGCGGGTCATACGACTTGGCTGGGATTCCGACGGGGGACCTTGTTGCGCAAGTATATGTATGACTTTGCGTTGCTCCTCGCGCCTCACCTGGATCGACGGCTGGTCGACAAGGCCCACCGGGCGGGGGCTGCTTCTGAGGTGCTGGATCTGTTTACCGATATCGAGCTGCCGGAAAGATAAGCAGCACTCAGTCGCCGTGCGGCTCGGAATCGGATCTGCTTTCGCGCCGCACGGCAGGCCTCACCCCGCAGCGGTGTGATATCTCAGCTTGCGAATCGACCCAAGCTCTTCCGCCGGCTGATAAGCCACCGTAAACCGCCGCAGTGTCTCGAGCACCGCCTGCGCATCCACACCCGCCGCCAGCTCCAGCACATCAAACCCACAGCGCGTCATGAACACCGCCTGATCCTGTTTGACATGCCCCACCGCCCGCAGCTCACCGTGATACTTGTATCGCTCACGTAGCAGCCGCGCCTGCGAATAACCGCGTCCGTCGCCGGGATTCGGAAACTCAATGGCAATCGTCGCCACCTTCGGCAGCAGATCCACCAGAGTTTCCACCGCATCAGGAGGACTGATGCGTAAACCAACTCGACCCTTCCACGCATCCCACTGCGCAGCGTTCGCGCGCCACTCAGCAAGCGGCACGATCACATCGACCGCGCCATCTTCTTCGCCCGCGTAGCGCCAGTCGTCCGCGACGAGCTCAAGCCGCCGCAGTATCTGTCGCATACACATTTTCCTTGAAAGGCTTGAGGCCGATGCGTCGATACGTCTCCACGAATCGCTCGCCGTCCTCGCGCTGCTCGCGATACACATCGACGATACGCTCGATGGTCGCCGCAACCTCAGCCAGCGGCACCGACGGACCGATCACATCCCCCAGGGCCGTAAACCCGTTGGCCGAGCCGCCGAGCGTGATCTGATACCACTCCTCGCCGCTCTTATCGACACCGAGAATGCCGATGTGGCCCACATGATGATGGCCACACGCGTTCATGCATCCGGACATCTTGATCTCGATGTCGCCGAGATCGTAGAGATAATCGAGGTCGTTGAAGCGCTCCTGAATCTGCGCGGCGACGTTCAGCGTGCCCGCGTTCGCGAGACTGCAGAAGTCGAGGCCGGGGCAGGCAATCATGTCCGTCAGCGTGCCGATGTTAGGCATCGCAAGCTGCAACGCGTTGAGCGCCTGCCATGTCGCGAAGAGATCGGTCTGCTTCACGTCGGCCAGCACGAGATTCTGATTGTGAGTCGCGCGCACCATGCCGAAGCTCACGCGGTCCGCGAGATCGGCCACCGCTTCCATCTGCTCGGAAGTCATGTCGCCCGGCGGCACGCCATGCTGCTTCAACGAAACAAACACCACCCGATAACCTGACACTTTGTGTGGTCGGGTGTTGTAGCGATACCAGGCCTGGAACTCGGCGCTCTGGCCGGCCGCGGCATCAATGTTCTGCAGCGTCTCGTATGCAGGTGGATTGAAGTAAGCGCGTACACGCTCGACCTCGGCCTGATCCAGCAGCGGCGCGAACTCGCGCGAGGCGAGCCATTCCGCCTCGACCTCTTCACGAAACTTCTCGATGCCGAGTGATTTCACCAGCACCTTGATGCGCGCCCGATGAATGTTGTCCCGACGGCCGTAACGGTTATAGACGCGCAACGTCGCGTCCAGATAACTCAGCACGTCCTTGACCGGCAGAAACTCGCGCAGCACTTTGCCGATCATCGGCATACGGCCGAGGCCGCCGCCGACCAGAACTTCGAAACCCAGGTTGCCCGCATCGTCGCGCCGCATGTGCAGGCCGACGTCGTGCACTTCGGATGCCGCGCGATCTTCCGGCGAGCCGGTGATCGCGATCTTGAACTTGCGCGGCAGGTAGGTGAATTCAGGATGCAACGTCGACCACTGCCGGATGATCTCGCAATACGTGCGCGGATCTTCGAGCTCGTCCGCGGCAACACCCGCCAGATGATCGGCCGTTACGTTGCGGATGCAGTTGCCGCTGGTCTGAATAGCGTGCATCTGCACACCGGCAAGCTCCTGCAGAATGTCCGGAACGTTCTTGAGCTCCGGCCAGTTGAGCTGCAGGTTCTGACGTGTGGTGAAATGCCCGAAGCCGCGATCGTAGCGGCGCGCGATGTCCCCGAGCTTGCGCAGCTGGTCCGTGCTGAGCAGGCCATAGGGGATGGCGATGCGCAGCATGGGCGCATGGCGCTGGATATAAAGCCCGTTGCGCAGACGCAGGGGCTTGAATTCATCCTCGGAGAGCTCGCCGGCGAGAAAGCGGCGGGTCTGGTCGCGAAACTCGGCCACGCGCTGCTCGACGAGCGTCTGATCGATGTCGTCGTAGCGATACATGGCGCGCACTATAGTCGTCATGCGGCTCCGCGCCGAAATACCCATTGGTTGGGCGGAGGTGTTCCGGGGTTATGAGCGGGTGACAGAACGGGTACGAGGACCTGTCGGTCGGCCACAGGGTGAGCTGTTGGGCCGTGGCAGAATGGCTTCAGGGTAACAACGAAGGGGGCGCGCATGTCGGGCTTGTATTACGAAGAATTCACGGTCCAGCAACGGTTCGAGCACAAGGTGCGCCGCACCGTCACCGAGACCGACAATCTGCTGTTCAGCGCGTTGACCATGAATCCGGCGGCGCTGCACATGGATGTCGAATATTGCAAAGGCACCGTATTCGGTGAGCGCATCGTCAACAGCGTCTTCACGTTGGGACTCATGGTCGGGTTGTCGGTGTACGACACGACGTACGGAACCACCATCGGAAATCTCGGGTGGGACGACGTGCGCTTTCCGCGGCCGGTTCGCGTGGGCGACACGCTGCGCGCCGAAACCGTGGTAGTGGACGTCCGCGATAGCCAAAGCCGCAAAGATGCTGGGGTGGTGACGTTCGAGCATCGCTCGTTCAATCAGCGGAATGAGGAAGTGGCGTCCTGCCGCCGGACTGCACTGATGATGCGGAGGCCGCCGGTTTGAGTCATCTGAGATCTCTGCTGTTTGTGCCGGGAGATAGCGAGCGCAAGCAGGTGAAGGCGCTCGCATCTGAGGCGGACGCATTGATCCTGGACCTGGAAGATTCCGTAGCGGCGAGTCAGCTACCAGCGGCGCGTGGACGAGTCGCTGAGGTGTTGAGCGCGCATCCGAGCCGGGAGCGGCAGCAGTTGTGGGTGCGAGTGAATCCGCTGTCGAGTGGCTTGCTGCTGGATGACCTCGTTGCGGTGATGGCGGGCCGGCCTGATGGGCTCGTATTGCCGAAGGTGTCGTCGGTCGCGGAGGTTGCGCAGATTGGACATTATCTGGCGGCGCTCGAAGCGTCCGCCGGCCGCACTGTGGGATCGACGCGGTTGATCGTCATCGCGACGGAGACGCCACGCGCGCTGCTGACGCTTGACGGGTATTCGGCGTCGCCCGAGGCCCGTCTGGAAGCCCTCACGTGGGGATCGGAAGATCTGGGCGCGGCGCTGGGCTCGAGCGAAAAGTACGAGGCCAATGGATCATCGTTCACGGCGCCGTTCGAACTGGCGCGATCCTTGTGTCTTGTCGCCGCGCGGGCGGCCGGCGTGCAGCCGATCGATAGCGTCTATGCGGACTTCAAGAACAGCGCGGGCTTTGAAGGGGAGTGTGCTCGCGCGCGCCGGGATGGGTTCACGGGCAAGCTCGCGATTCATCCGGATCAGATCGGTCCGATCAACCTGGCGTTCAGTCCTACGGCTGCGGAACTGGAGCGTGCGCGGCGAATCGTCGCGGCGTTTGAAGCGTCACCCAGCGCGGGTGTGCTGAGCCTGGATGGGCAGATGATCGATCGGCCACATCTGGTTCACGCTCAGCGGCTGGTGGAAAGTGCTGGACGCTGAGGGTTGCGAGCGTTACTGACGCGACGCTGGCCCACTCGCACAACATTTGTGGCTGGGCCTTTCCCCGCGGCGGCTGACAACGTGGGGCGGTTCCCCTCCACGCGGCGGTATGTTGGGAGCGTCGCCGGGCCCACTTGCACAACATTTGTGGCTGGCCCTTCCCCCGCGGCGGCTGACAAGGTGGGGCAGTTCGCCTCGACGCTGCGTTATCTGGGGCGCCAGGGGTGATGGACAGCCCGCACCGGTCGGGCGGGCGTCAGTCTTTCTTGTCGTCCGCGGGCGTCTCGTTCTGAGGCGCGTCGTCGTCAAAATCTTCGAACTTCGGCGCCTCGCTCGCCACCGGCGCCGCGATGGGGGGCTCTTCGCTCACCACCGGATCGCCCTCCGTCACCGTCGGCGTACCACCGGTCGTAAACCGCACCCATAGCGCCTTCTGCGCTTCAGGCGTGTTGAACTCGTGCTCCGGACAGTCGATACGCAAATGCCGATCGGCAAAGGGCGCGCCCACCAGATGGCAGTGGTGGGGCTTGTCTGAATCCGAATACCGGTACGGATCGAAATAGCGGCAATACACGCACATGCGCGAGATGGGCAGGGTGCCCGTCTCCTGCAGCCCGCGAATCATCTTCATCGCCGACTTGTAGAACTCTTCCTGCTCCCCGTCCGACAGCGTGTCGAACGCGGCCTGCAACGGATCAGGCAACGCTGCAAGTGCAGTAACGGAACGTCTTCCTTCGGACGTCAGCATGATCGCGAGGGCCCGTCCGTCGACGTGGCTCCTCCTTTTGCGGATCAGACCTTTGGCCTCGAGCGCAGCCAGGCTGTCGGACGCCGTAGCGGGTGTCACGCCGAGCTCGTGAGCCACACGGGACAGCGTCTGAGTGTCCCGGCGGGAGCCGAGCAGCTCGAGGATGCGGCGCTGAGTAGGCGTCAGCCGTTGAGCGGCCCACTGATCCCAACTGGACATGTGAGCGAGTTGCGCAAGCCGCCTGAGAGCGCTGGCAAGCGCTCGGGGCAAGGGCAGAGATGTCTCGTCGAATGTGTTCATCACAGGGATGCGAGGCTAGGGATCTAAACAAACATCGTCAAGACCTAACACAACATTTCGCATCACCAGGGGATGCCAGAACTAACAAGGAAGGTGTTAGAAGCGTGTTTTGCGTGCGAGGCCTTTATTCGCCCGAAATAATCTAATGTTAGCTGTTGTTTGTCAGATTCGCGGGGTGCCGGGAAGGTACGTGGCACGCATCGCGGGCAGCAATGAGTAGTTCGCGCACCGGTTGCCGGCGCGCGCTCAGCTCCTGGGAGTGAGCTGCAGCAGGTCTTCGGGGGTGTCGATGTCCAGCGCGGCGCTTTCCATCGGGACGCGGATGACGCGATCCGGATTACGAGCCAGCAGCACGCGCGCCCCGCGATCGCCACGCAGCTCGCCGAGCGCGCTGAAATAAGTTCGGGGAAAAATCGCAGGCACGCCGATCGTGCCTCCATAGATTGCGGCGACGACGTGGTCGGTCTGACGACGCCATGCTCCGGCGAGCCTGCGCAAGTCGTCAGCGGTAACCGCCGGCTGATCGGCCACCATCAGCAGCACGCCCGCCGCCGCTGCCGGCACTTTCGCTATGCCAGCGCGAATGGAGCTGCCCATGCCTTCGCTCCAATCCCTATTGATGACGATGGAGGCGGTAGTGTGTTTGAGCAGCGGCGCGAGGTCGGCGGCGTTGGCGCCTAACACGACCGTGACGGCGTGCCCGGCGATTTCGGTCGCTCGCGTCACCGCCATGTGTAACAGAGGGCGGCCGTTCAGCCGCGCGAGCTGCTTGGGCGAACCGAAGCGTGTGGATGCGCCCGCGGCTAGAACGATGGCATGGAGCGAAGCGCTGTCGGTGTCGAGCATGACGATTTCACCTTCTAACAATTGCGCGTGCCGCGCGGCGCTGTGTATTCATCGCTCGGGCGTGGCCTTTCGTGACGCACATTGGCGAGTGCCATTCGCGCTCACGATCCTCAGCCGGCTCGTTCATTGTCGACCGCGTTACGCCCGCATGAGCGCTGTGACCTCGGCGTATCGCTTGCGCTCGTCCATGATCGTTTCCGTGTCGATGCGCGTCGTCGCGCGCCATTCGGGAATACTGTACCCACGCTGGCAAAGCTCGTTCACGCGCGCCCGCTCATGGGCGGGCAGCGGTGAGATGTCAGCAAAACTCGGGCCGCATGCGCTGATGAAAGTTTCCAGCGTGATCTGGCCAGTCGACAGCGCGCTCCACTGGGAATGCACGATCTCCACAGCCCGCTCACTTGCTGCCAGCGTAGTTGCCAGAAGGTCCAGCAGATCGCGCTCGGGCGGCTGCTTGAGTGTCAGTACCGAAAGGTGCGCGCGGTCCTGCTCGTTATGCCGGCGGCCTATGGCCACAAGATAAGACGCGGCGGCAAGAAGCAGCGCCTGATTACCCGGCACCTCGAGTACCGCTTCGCTAGCCGTCGTCCTGACACTTTGCAGATGACCGCGCTCCGTATCGAGCTGGCGGCGAATGAACTGAACCTCGTTCATCCCGGCTCCCGTGACTCACCAATGCCAGGCGGAGATCGTCCGGTACAACATGCGCACCGCGACCGTGAGCATGAAAATACCAAACACCGCCGAGAGCGCACGTCTGCTAAGCCCGTGCGCGAGGCGGGCACCCAGCGGCGCCGTCAGCATCGATCCAGGAGAAATGACGGCAAACCCCACGAGGCTCACGAGCCCGATGTTCCCCCAGGGCATGGCAGCCGGCGGGTCCGCGAACAGGTACCCGATGGTGCCGGGAATCGCGATGACGAGCCCGAACAAGGCGGCAGTGCCCACCGCGCGATGGATCGACTCTCCACACATCGTCATCGTCGGCACCGAGAGGGAGCCGCCGCCGATGCCCATCATGCTGGAGATGCCGCCAATGAATGCGGCGACGGTGCCGCCCGTTATGCCGCGCGGAACAGCATCGGCAACACGAATCTTGTCCATCATCGGCAGCAGCATTTTGATACCCATGAGCAGTGCGACGACGCCAAATACCGCCGTCAGCACAGCGCTCTTCGCATGCGAAGCCAACAACGCGCCCGCGAGGGAGCCGATGAGCATTGGAATGGTCCAGCCGCGAACGATGTTCATGTCGACCGCGCCGCGTTTGTGATGCGCTCGAGTCGACGAGAGCGCTGTTGGAATGATCGTCGCCAGCGAAGTCGCTACCGCGATATGCATGCGCCATTCGACGGGCACATCCGCATAGCGAAGCATGTATTCCAGGACCGGCACGATGACGATGCCGCCACCGACTCCCAGCATCCCCGCGATGACGCCACCGATCATTCCCGTTCCCAACATCGCCAGTCCCAACGTCAACAGATCGGTAATCGTCACTCGGCTTCCTTCATATCGATCGTTCAGCGCCGAAAGGTCCGCCCTGCATGCCATGCACGAATGCATGCAGCTCGGCCACGATGGCGAGTGCGATGGATTCAGGCGCACGGCCCCCCAGGGCGAGCCCGACAGGCGCGCGCAGACGGGAGCGAAGAAGTTCTTTCTTCTCTCCCACGTCGGCTAAAAGTTTTTCCCGCCGGGCCGGTGGACCGAGCAGCCCGATGTAAGGAATGGAGGTGTTGGCCAGCGCCTCGAGGTAGCCGAGATCCGAAGGCAGGTGATGACTCATCACGACGGCCGCCTGATAGCGGTTGAGATCGAGCACGCCGTGCAACTCGTCGGGCCGCGTGAGAACGACTTTGTCCGCGGCTGGAAAATGGGTGGAGTGCGCGTAAGCGGGGCGATGATCGACCACCGTGAATTTCCAGCCGAGGCGCGCGCCGAAGTCGACCACGGGCGCGGCGTCAGGGCCTGCGCCTAACATCAGGATACGCGGCGGCAAGGACAGCGGCAGGACGAACAGGCTTTGCGCGTCATTGAACCACCCGGGCTGTGCGTTGGCCGCACGCTGTCGCAAGGCCTGCTGCTCGGGCTCAGACGTTTGCGCGGGTAACAGTACTGAGCCGCCGGGATGCGCTGTGTCGTGATCGCCGACGAAGAGGCCGACAGCTGTTGGTGTGTGCTGGTCGAGGCACTCGGCAAAGAGGGCGAGGGGCTGCCAGTCGTTCGTCGGGCCGACGCGGAGCAGGAGGATATCCATGGCGCCTTCGCAGCCGACGCCCAATCCCCAGAGTGCTTCGTCCGGGCCGCGGAGATCGTAGCTGATGACGCGCGCCGTGCCTGTATCGATGACGGACAGCGCGTGCTCTCGCAAATCGCTTTCGAGGCAGCCGCCGGAGAGCAGTCCCGCATATTCGCCGTTGCGCGCGATGAGCATGAGCGCGCCGGGTTTGCGATACGTAGAGCCCGCTGTTCGCAGGACTACGCCAAGCGCGACAGCGCGACCGGCGCTGCGCTCGCGCACGAAGAGGGGAAGCAGGGGGCCGATTGAGGATTCCACGCGGCGGCCATTATGCCAGCCCGACGCGCTTTCGATAATTAAACGCTAACTCGTTGGTGTGGATTGCCTGCTGCCTGTCCGGGAGAGCCTAATTACACGCATGGCGAATAAGACGGCTACATCATCTGGCGGTCGCGAGAGAAAGGGTCGCGCGAAGTTAGCAAAGTCGGCCCCGCCCGCGCGGGTGCGTGGCGCGCAGCAAAGCGCGGCGGGAAGCGGCGTCACGCGTGGGTCCGCGGCCAGGTTCGCTAATCCCACGGGGCGGGCCGCGCGAGCACAGAGCGTGGCTATTGAAACGCGGCGCATGCGCGGCCGCCCAAAAGCAGAGGCGGCCGATGACGTGCGCGAGCAGATTCTCGCCGCCGCGCGGGCGCTATTTACGAAGTACGGCTTTCGCGCCGTCTCCAGCCGGCAGATCGCCACTGCGGCGGGCGCTAACGTCGCGATGATCCGTTATTACTTCGGCGGCAAGCAGGGCCTCTATCAGCAACTGCTGAATGAGGCGAAGGCGCCCATCAATACGCATCTGGAAGACATCGGCGAGGGCGAGTCCCCATCACTCGAAGAGTTGCTCGCCGGCGTAATCCGCATCCACGCCACCCACTCCTGGGTGGCGGGCCTCGTCCTGCGCGAGGTCATCGCGCCCGACGGCCCCATGCGCCCCACCTTTATCAAGGAAATTCCGGGCCGCTTCGTCCCCAAGGTACTGCAGCTCCTCGAGAACGCGAAAAAATCCGGCCACCTGCGTGCGGATCTCGATCCCGCGCTGACGGTGATGTCTGTATTGAGCCTCGCGGTGTTTCCGTTCCTGGCCTTTCCGGTGACGAGCGCCTTGTTCGGCATGAGCCGGGACGACGCCTTCATTCAGAAGTTCATCGAGCACACCACGCGAGTGATGCAGCACGGCCTGTTCACAACCGCCGCAGGGGAAGGAAAACAACAATGAAAATAAGATCATACGCAACAGCCCCAGTATGGTGGCCGCTGGCGCTGCTGGTGTGGTTGAGCGGCTGCGACTCGCAGGAGGCGCCGCGCCTCGTCGGCACACTGGAGCGCGATCGCATCGAGGTCGTCGCTGAAGAAGCCGAGCCCATCGTGTCGCTCGACGTTCGCGAAGGCGATCGCGTGAGCGCCGGCCAGATATTGATACGGCAGGACACCGCCATTTCAGCCGCGAGGCGGGCGCAGGCTGAAGCGCAGGTTGCCGAAGCACGGCATCGGCTCATGGAGCTGGAGCACGGCTCGCGCATCGAAGACATCGATGAGGGAAGGGCGCGTCTCGCGGCCGCCCGTTCCACCCTGGATCGCGACGAGCGCGAGTTCACGCGCGCCGATGAGCTGGTCCGGCAGCGGCTCATTAGCCAGTCCGATCTCGATCAGCGGCGCGCTGCGCGAGACACATCCCGCGCGATGCTACGCGAGGCGGAAGCCGCGCTCGCGCAACTCGTGCGCGGCGCGCGCGTCGAGCAGGTGGATCAGGCTCGCGCCGCCATGGCGGCGGCGGAATCGTCGCTCAAGCAGATCGAGCTGACGGACGATCGCCTCGTCGTTCGCGCGATGCGTGCCGGTGTGGTTGAAGCCTTGCCTTACAAGATGGGCGAGCGTCCGCCGGTTGGCACGCCGGTTGTAATCATGTTGGCGGATACACCTGCTTTTGCGCGCGTTTATGTGCCCGAGCCGCTGCGCGTTCATCTCAAGCCCAGGGATCGCGCCGAGATTTTCATAGATGGCGAGGCGCAGCCGGTAGCGGGTTTCGTGCGCTTCGTCGCCAGCGACGCGGCGTTTACGCCGTATTACGCGCTCACGCAACGCGACCGGAGCCGCCTGGTATTTTTGGCCGAAATCGAGCTGGAGGATGCCAGCACCAGAAACTTCCCGGCAGGTGTACCTGTTGAAGTACAGATCGCGAGCCTCAGCGAGCGCGCTCCCAGTGGCTGACATGACGCAGCCGTCAGCCGGTCCGGCCATCGAAGCCGAGAACCTTACGCGTCGCTTCGGCAACGTCACCGCCGTCGACCAGGTGACGCTGCACATCGAGCGTGCGCGGATCTATGGTTTCCTCGGCCCCAACGGCTCGGGAAAGTCGACCACCATCCGCATGCTGTGCGGATTGCTCACGCCCACCTCCGGCACGATCAGGGTGCTCGGCTATGACATCCCGCGCGAAGCCGAAACTCTGAAAAGAAAAATCGGCTACATGACGCAGAAGTTCTCCCTGTGGGAAGACCTCACAGTGCTGCAGAACCTGCGTTTCATCGCGCAGATCTACACGCTCGAGAAGCATCGGGCAGAGCAGCGCATCAAGGAAGTGCTGGAGGAATTCGACCTCCAGGAGCTTACTTCGCGCCTCGCCGGCGCCATGAGCGGTGGCCAACGCCAGCGCCTCGCGCTTGCCGCGGCAACATTGCACCAGCCCGAGCTGCTCATGCTCGACGAGCCGACCAGCGCGGTCGACCCGCAAAGCCGCCGGGATTTCTGGGAAAGTCTGTTCGCGCTCATCGCGCGTGGCACGACGATTCTCGTCTCCACGCATTACATGGACGAAGCCGAGCGTTGCCACGGCCTCGCGATTCTCGATCGCGGCCGGCTCGTCGCGGAAGGCGCGCCGGAAGATCTGATGGATCGCCTGCCGCTGCACGTCGTCGAAGTGCAGGCCAAAGACGTCGACGCCGCCCGCAAGGTGCTGCACGACCTGCCCATTCTGAAAAGCCTCGCGCAGATTGGTCTTAAGCTTCACGCGCTGATCGCGCACGACGTCGATGACGCTGCGGAACAGGTCAAGCGAGCGCTGGAACAACAGCACATCGAGGCCCACGTCGAAGCGGTGCGTCCCAATCTCGAGGACGTGTTCGTCGCCGCCACGCTGAAACCGGACAAGGACGCCAGTCCGTCCGACGCCAGCAGCAAGGCGCGCGCGTCGTGATGACGCTGCCGCAGTTCCTCGTTCGCACGCTCGCCATTGCCGCGAAGGAAGTGCGTCAGCTGCGGCGGGATCGCCTGACGGGGGCCATGATCTTCGGCATCCCGCTGATGCAGATTCTGATTTTCGGTTACGGCATCAACTTCGACGTCAGACATCTGCATGCGGGCGTCGTCGATTTCGCCCAGACGTCCGGCTCGCGCGCCCTGATTCAGGACCTGCAGGCGACTCAAGTCGTCGACTTCACGCACGTCGTCGGCGATGCCCGCGCGCTCCAGGCCCTGCTCGATGCCGGGGAAGTCTCCGCCGCGCTCTACATTCCGCCGGACTTCGAGCGCCGCGCGCTCACCCCGGATCGTTCCATGGCGCAGCTCCTGATCGATGGGGCATCGCCGAGCATCGAAGGCGCCGTGCGCGGACTCTCCAATATTCCCAGACCTGAGCGCCCCGCGCTCGGCACGCAGTCGCCGAGAAATCTCGAAATGCTCACCGAGTACAACCCGGAGCGACGCACGGCCGTGCAGATCGTCCCTGGCCTCATCGGGGTTATCCTGAATATGACGATGGTGGTCTTCACCGCCATCGCCATTGTGAGAGAGCGTGAGCGTGGGAATCTGGAGCTCCTGATCACGACGCCGGTGCGGTCGATCGAGCTGATGATCGGCAAGATCCTGCCGTACATCGTGGTCGGCCTCGTGCAGACGACGGTCGTGCTCGCCGTCGGCGTGTTTCTCTTCAACGTGCCCGTGAACGGCAGCCTCGTGCAGCTGTATCTCGGCGCCGGGCTCTTCATTGCCGCAACCCTGGCGCTCGGATTGCTCATCTCCACGCTCGCCACCACGCAGTTCCAGGCGATGCAGCTCGGGTTCTTCACGATGCTGCCCTCGATCCTGCTCTCGGGTTTCGTGTTTCCCCTCGAAGGCATGGCCCCGGCCGCCCAGTGGGTCGCGCAGGTGCTGCCGCTCACGCACTTCATCCAGATCATCCGCGGAGTCGTGCTGCGCGGCGCGGACCTCACCACGATGGGTTGGCCGGTCATCAAGCTTTCGATCTTCCTTGCCATCGCGCTCGGGCTCTCGGCGCTCCGGTTTCGCAAGCGACTGGGCTGATTATCGGCTCGAATGCGCCACTCTCCATGACCGAGCACGCATTCGCACTCAGCTGCGGTTGCGTGCACTCTGGCGCGTCAGTAGAGTCCCCCACCGCTTTTCCGCAGAAAAATCATCTCGATGGCCAATACCGATCCCTGGGTCGTGCACAAGTTTGGGGGTTCGAGCGTCGCCGACGCCGAGTGCTTCCGCCGCGTCGCCGCCATTCTTGAAGCGCAGACCACCCGCCGGCTCGGCGTCGTGCTGTCCGCATGTCGTGGTGTGACGGACGCGTTACTGCGTCTGGTCGATCTTGCTGAGCAGCAGGACGATTCGTATCGCGGCGAGATCGCCGCCTTGCGCGCACGGCACGCCACCATCGCAGAAACGCTGCTGGCTCCGGACTCCGCGCGTCTGTATCTCGCCGGGTTCGACCGGGATTGCCACGACCTCGAAGGCATTCTGCACACCGTGCGTCTCACGCGCTCCGCGGCCCGCAATGTTCGCGATCTGATCGCGGGCTACGGCGAGCTGTGGTCCACCAAGCTGTTTCACCGCTTCTTCGAAGCGCGCGGCCGTCGCGAAGGTGAAGTCCGCTGGATCGACGCGCGTCGCGCTGTCGTCGTGGAATGGGGCAGCCTCGGCCCTGCCGTGGAGTGGGACGCGTCACGCGCGAAACTCGCCGAGCTTACCGGCGCGGATTTCGCCGGCACGCTGATCATCACGGGCTTCATTGCTTCTGACCGCCGCGGTGTACAGACCACGCTCGGCCGCAATGGCAGTGACTTTTCCGCGTCCATCTTCGGCTCGCTGCTCGACGCCAGTGAGATTCACATCTGGACCGACGTGGACGGTGTGTTGTCAGCCGATCCACGGCGCGTGCCCGACGCTCGCGTGATCGATTCGCTCTCGTACAACGAAGCGATGGAGCTCGCGTATTTCGGCGCGAAGGTCATTCATCCGCAGACGATGGCTCCGGCCGTCGGCCGCGGCATTCCCATCTGGATCCGCAACACGTTCGCGCCGGAAAAGACCGGCACGCTGATCTGCGCGAAGCCGGAATCCCTGTTGCCGGTGAAGGGCATCACGAGCATCGAAAGCGTGGCCCTCATCAACGTGGAAGGCGCGGGCATGATCGGCGTGCCGGGCACGGCGCATCGTCTGTTTGGCGCGCTTCGCGAAGAGAAGATTTCGGTCATCCTGATTTCTCAGGGCAGCTCGGAGCATTCGATCTGCTGCGCGATTCCTCAGGATCAGGCGGACCGCGCGGCAAACGTCGTGCGCGAAGCATTCTCGCGCGAGCTGCGGGAAGGGCAGATCCAGAGCGTCGACATCGACCCGAATCTCGCCATCCTCGCGGTCGTGGGTGACGGCATGGCCGGCACACCCGGCATCGCCGCGAAGGTGTTCAACTCTCTGGGCGGCGCAAGTGTCAACGTGCGCGCCATGGCGCAGGGCGCATCCGAACGAAATATTTCTGTTGTTGTTGAAGGGCGGCATGCCACGCGCGCGTTACGTGCCGTGCATGCGGGGTTGTATCTCTCGCCTCACACGTTGTCGATCGGTGTGATCGGGCCCGGCACCGTGGGCCGTGTGTTGCTCGATCAACTCGCTTCGCAGAGCAAGCGCCTGCGCGAGCAGTTCAACGTCGATCTGCGAGTGCGCGGCGTGCTTGCCTCGAAGCGCATGCTCATCACCGACTCGGGCGTAGATCTCGCGCGCTGGCGCGATCAGCTCGAAGAGCAGGGCGTGCCGGCTGACCTCGACCGATTCGTCGATCACGTGCGCGTCGATTATCTGCCGCACACCGTGATGATCGATTGCACGGCGAGCGAAGCAGTGGCGCGCCGCTATCCGGACTGGTTCAAGTCTGGCGTACATGTCGTGACGCCCAACAAGAAAGCCAACAGCGCCGACTGGACGTTCTATCGCAGTCTGCGCGATTCGCGGCGGGCCGGCGGCGCGCATTATTTATATGAAGCGACCGTAGGCGCGGGGTTGCCTGTTATCCAGACAGTGCGCGACCTGCGTGAGACCGGCGATGAGATTCGCAGCATCGAAGGGATTTTCTCGGGCACGCTCGCGTATCTGTTCAACATCTACGACGGCACGTCGACGTTCTCGGAAATCGTGCGCGATGCGAAACAGCGCGGTTATACCGAGCCCGATCCGCGTGACGATCTCTCAGGTACCGACGTCGCGCGCAAGCTCATCATCCTCGGTCGCGAGATGGGCCTCGAGCTCGAGCTGTCGGACGTGAAGGTGGAAAGCCTCGTTCCGGCCGATCTGCAGAGCGCGTCCATCGAAGAGTTCATGAGCCGCCTGCCGAAGTACGACAACACGATGCTGGAGCGCCTGCAGGCCGCGCGTGGTCGCGGCAAGGTGCTGCGTTACGTCGGCCGTATCACCTCTGAGGGCGAGGCCACAGTGGGCCTGGTGGAGCTGGAAGCGAAGCACGCGTTCGCCAACATTGCTCTCACCGACAACGTCGTGCGATTCGTCACGGCGCGTTATTGCAACAATCCGCTCATCGTTCAGGGACCGGGCGCAGGTCCTGAAGTGACGGCAGGGGGCGTGTTCGCCGACCTGTTGCGTCTGGCGGCTTATCTCGGAGCGCGAATGTGAGCATCACGGTTTCTTCAGCAACGGCGTTTGCGCCGGGCTCCGTTGGCAATGTCGCCATCGGCTTCGACATTCTCGGTTTCGCCGTGGACGCGCTGGGTGACAAGGTCACTGTCAGAACGCGCGAGGAGCCGGGCGTCGTCATCACGGGCATTACCGGTGTCGCCGGCGAGCTGCCGCTGGAAGCGGAAAAGAACACTGCCGGTCGTGCTCTGATCGCCATGCTCGATACCTTGAAGCCCGGCTTCGGTTTCGAGATGGAAATCGAAAAGGGCATTCCGCTGGGCTCGGGTCTTGGCGGCTCTGCGGCGTCGGCTGTGGGCGCTGTGGTCGCGGCCAACGCTTTGTTGCCGAATCCGTGCACGAAACTCGAGCTGCTGAAATTCGCGATGGAAGGCGAGGCGGTCGCGAGCGGCTCGCTGCATGTCGATAACATCGCGCCGTCGCTGTTTGGCGGTCTCGTGTTGACGGTGGGCATCGACCAGCCGCGCGTGAAACAGATTCCCGTGCCGGAGGGCGTACGGGCCGTCATCGTGCATCCTCATATGTATCTGTCGACGAAGCAGGCTCGCGCGATGCTGAGCGGCACCGTCAACATGTCTGATTTTGTCTGGCAGACGGCCAATCTCGCGGGTTTCATCTCCGGTTGCTACACGAGCGACCTCGACATGATTCGCGCGTCTTTCCAGGATGTGATCATCGAGCGGCAGCGTGCCGTGCTGATCCCCGGCTTTCAGGATGTACGTCAGGCCGCCATCGACGCCGGCGCCCTCGGTTGTTCCATTTCAGGTGCAGGTCCCACGATGTTTGCCTGGGCGATCGACAACGTCGCCACGCAGGTGCTGGACGCGATGCGCGAGCAGTTCCGCAAACACTCCATCGAGATCGATGAGTGGATCGTGGACGTGTCGTCCACCGGCGCCCGTGTCGTCATTGAATAGGCAGTCATGAGCGCAATCCGTTTCGCGAGTACACGCAACCCGGCGTTGACCGCCACGTTTTCCGAAGCACTGGTCAAAGGCATCGCACCTGACGGCGGCCTCTATGTGCCCACGAGTTGGCCTGTCGTCGATATCGAGCGCCTGAAGTCGTTCGCCGCCTGCGCGGATCTTCCCGAGCTGGCGGCTGCATTCGTGGGGCTGATGGCTGAGGGCGATCGCCTCGCGCCCGAGCTGCCCGCGATCACGGCGGAGGCTTTCAACTTTCCCGCGCCCGTCGTGCCGCTCACGGCTGACGGACAGCTCTCGATCCTCGAGCTGTTCCATGGGCCGACCGCGGCGTTCAAGGACTTCGGCGCCCGCTTCCTCGCGGCGTGCATTTCCCGCCTGCGCGCGGGGGCTTCACGTCCGCTGAAGATTCTCGTTGCCACGTCTGGCGATACAGGTGGCGCGGTGGCCGCGGCGTTCCACAATCGCCCTGGCATCGAAGTCGTCGTGCTGTTTCCCAAAGGACTCGTCTCGCCCACGCAGGAGCGACAGCTCACCTGCTGGGGTGGCAACGTGAAGTCGCTCGCCGTGCGCGGCACGTTCGATGACTGTCAGCGCCTCGTGAAGGCTGCGTTCGCCGACCGTTTGCTGAGCGAACGCTTCGAGCTTTCATCGGCCAACAGCATCAACCTCGGGCGGCTCGTGCCGCAAGCCGCGTATTACGCCGCGACGAGCCTCGCCGTTGCGAGCGCGTCCGGAGAGAAGGCGTCGTTCGTTATTCCTAGCGGCAATCTCGGTCACGGCGTCGCCTGTATCTGGGCACGCAAGCTCGGGTTTCCCATCGGCGACATCGTGCTCGCCCATAACGACAACCGCACCGTGCCGGATTTTCTCGAGACGGGCGAGTGGCGTCCGCGTGAGAGCATCGCGACGCTGGCGTCGGCAATGGATGTTGGCAACCCCAGCAACATGGAACGTTTGCGATCCCTGTTTCCGGAGTTGAGCGATGCGCGTCAGGCCGTGAGCGCCTGCACAGTCAGTGACGAACAGATTCGCGCGCGCATACGCACCGGTTTCGAGCAGTACGGTCAGGTGTGGTGTCCGCATACGGCGGTGGCTGCCGAAGCCTATGAAAGATTGCCGGACGCACGTCGCAAATCCGGCAAGTGGGTGCTCGTGGCGACGGCGCACCCGGCGAAATTCCGCGAGATCGTTGAACCTTTGATTGGCCGCGAGGTGGCCGTGCCCGCGTCCCTCGCCCGATTGTTCGCCCGGCCAACAGAATTTTCCGAAGTCGACGCAAGTCTCGACTCGTTACGCGCGGCGCTGAGTTAGAGTCTCACCCGTGGAAGTGCTGGAGAACATTCCCCCGCGCGACTGGGTCATCCTCGGTAGCGCAGTGGCTTTTGGCTGGGCGCTGTCCTGGGGCTTTCGCCTATACAGGGCACATCGGCTACACAAAGCGATGGTGGCTACGGTCACCGCCGCGGCGTCCGATCATCTGCGCGACATCATGGTTCCGGATGGCATGGGCGGCGCATTCCATCTCGACTTCCTGTTGCTCACCCCACGCGGCCTGCTGGTCATCGACCTGCGCGACATCAGCGGCAACATCTTCGGCGGCGATCAGATGAACGAGTGGACGGTGATGGATCGTTCGCACCGCCACACGTTTCCGAATCCGCAGAGCGGGTTGTATGACCGCATCGCGGCGGTGAAGGCGGTGGCCGGGGATATTCCTGTGGAAGGCCGCATCGTGTTCACCCGTCGCGGCAAGTTTCCCAAGGGCCTGCCGAAGTTCACCCTGATGGTGGATTCGCTCCGCACCGAGTACCCCGCCATCGAGAAGTCGGCCCTGTCGGCGACGATGGGCCGTTTCGATGACGCCTGGCAGCGCGTGAAGAGCGCGGTCACTCCGTCGCCGATGAGTCAGGTTCGGCCGACCGCGCTGCCCTAGGTTCTCGCGGCGTGAGCCGCCAGCACCAACGCGACACACGATGTCAGGCGTTGCGTGTAATCCAGATGCAGAAATTCATTCGGCCCATGCGCATTGGACTGCGGGCCGAGCACACCCGTGATGAAGAACTGCGTCTTCGGGAAACGCGCTCCCAACATTCCCATGAAAGGAATCGTGCCGCCGCAGCCGAGATGCACGGCCGGGCGCCCAAACACCTGCTGGGACGCGCGGTCGATGGCTTCCTCGAGCCACGGCGCAAACGCGGGCGCGTTCCAACCGCCGGCGCCGCCCCCAGTTTCAAAACTCACCTGCGCGCCGTAGGGCGGATCGCGCTCCAGAATTTCCTTCACCGCGGCGGTTGCCTTCACAGGCTCGCACGTGGGCGGCAGTCGCATCGAAAGCTTGAAAGACAGCTCGGGCAACAACACGTTGCCGGCTTGCTCGATGGAGGGCAGGCCATCCGCACCCGTTACCGCAATCGATGCACGCCAGGTGTTGTTGATGAGCAATTCCGCCGGATCATTCGAGATCGGCTGCGTGTCGCCTGCCCAGGGCAGTTTGCCCGCGACCGTCGCGCCTAACACCTTCGCGGCGTCGCCGGCCTGCTTGAGGCGATCCCTGGGAATCGTCACGTGCAGCTCATCTAATAAAATATCTCCCGTCACCGGATTTTCCAGGCGCGCCAGCACTTGTTCGACGATGCGGAACGCCGTGGGCGCGATTCCCGTGGCCATGCCGGAATGCACGCCTTCCGTAAGCACTTTGACCCGCAGGCGGCCTGTGAGATTTCCACGCAGTGAAGTGGTGCACCAGAGCTGATCGTAGTTGCCGCTTTCGGCATCCAGACAGACCACGAGCGAGGGCTCGCCGATGAAATCGCCCAGCGCGTCGAGGTGGGCAGGCAGATGCACGCTGCCGCTTTCCTCAGAAGCTTCGATCAGCAACACGCAGCGGGCGAGGGGAATCTTCTGCTCCTTGGCCGCGACGATCGCGCCTAACGAGCTGAACACGGCGTAACCATCGTCGGCGCCGCCGCGTCCATATAACTTGCCGTCGCGAATCACGGGCTCCCACGGCGACAGGCCCGGCAGCCAGCCGGTGAACTCGGGCTGTTTGTCGAGATGGCCGTAGAGCAACACGGTGTCGGGCAACTCGCCGGGTACATCCACGACCAGCAGCGGTGTGAGACCGGGCAGGCGGCGGATCTCCACGGTCATGCCGGGAAGCGGCTGCGTGCGACACCAGTCCGCCATGAGCTGGATCGCCTTCTCCATGTGACCGTTCTGTTCCCACTGCGGATCGAACATGGGCGACTTGTTTGGAATGCGCACGTAGTCCATCAGTCGGTCGACGATGGAATCGCGCCACTGCGCGGCAATGGTGGAACTCAGTTGGTCTGGATTCATGTCAGGAATCTCCCGGGGCTTCGTGCCTCTGTCGTATGACCTGTTGTCGGGGCGCGGCGGCAATCGCGCGTCCGTATATCGTGAGGGCTCGTGCCGTGTCGGCTGTCTCGCTCAGACCGGCGGCAAGCCGAACAGTTTGCGGGTGGCAGCGGTGCTCGACGCCGACAGCTCCTCGAGCGACTGGTTGCGCGCAATTGCCACGGTCGCGGCGACATGCGGCAGATACATGGGCTCGTTGCGCCGCGACTCCGGCTTGGGCCTGAGATCGCGTGGCAGGAGATAGGGGCCGTCCGTTTCGAGGAGCAGCCGATCTGCCGGAATGTCGCGCATGAGCGGCAGCAGATGGCCTCCGCGCCGCTCGTCACAGATCCAGCCGGTGATGCCGATGGCGAGGCCCATGTCGAGATACGCCTCCAGCTCCAGCCGATTCGCAGTGAAGCAATGAGCGACACCCCCCACGAGGTGCGGCAAATGTTCACGCAGGATGGCGACGAAGTCGTCGTGCGCATCCCGCTGATGCAGGAACACCGGCTTGCCAAGCCTGGCCGCAAGCTCCAGATGCCGATGAAAGGCGGCGCGCTGCGCCTCGTGCGGCGAAAAGTTGCGGAAGTAATCGAGGCCGCATTCGCCCACCGCGACGACTTCGGGTTGCGCCGCGAGGTCACTGAGCTGCGCGAACAGCTCATCCGTCAGGTCTGCGGCATGATGGGGATGCAGGCCGGATGTCGCGAACAGCCGCCCGGGATGCGAGCGTGTAAGCTCCACGGCCGCGGCCGAGCTTTCTCCGCTGGAGCCCGTGACGATCATCTGGACGACGCCGGCCGAAATCGCTCGCGCAATCACGCTGTCACGGTCGTGATCGAAGCTGTCGTGGTCGAGGTTGATGCCGATGTCGATGAAGTGCGGTGCGTCGATCACCGGATTTCGTGTGCTATCTTCTGTCATGCGCGGACGCATTCTACGAAACGCGCGTCAATTCGGATGCATTTAGCGATCAAAACACTTCTGTGCCTCTGTTTTGTCGGACTGCCGCTCGTCGCCGGCGCTGTGAATGCGGCCGACGCTTCGTGGGCCGAGCTCGAACGCCGCATTCAGCACATCTATTACATCGAAGATCTGCACACGCTCGCGAACCTCGACGGCGTACTCGAGGATCGCTCCAACTCCGGCGACGACAGCGCGCCCGAGAAATACTATGCGGCGCTGGCCAGTTATAGATTGACCTTGCTCTCGTTGCCGCTCGAACCGAAACGCGCCGAGGATGCGTCCCAGCGTTGCGTCGATAATCTGAAGGAACTGCTCGCGACCGAGAGCAATTCCGCCGAGGCGCTCGCTTTACAATCCGCTTGCCTCAGTACGCTCGCTGAATTGAAGTCCTGGCGTGCCCCGTTCGCCAATGCTAGAAGTTATACCTTGCTCGAAAAGGCCATGGAGCTGGCGCCGGATAATCCGCGGGTGCTGCTGCTGGATGCGATCAATGAATACGAGCGGCCGATACTGCTCGGTGGGGACAAGGAGCGCGCTTTCGGCAAACTGCGGGTGACGGTCGCCGCGTTCGAAGCAGAGCGTCGTGCGGGAAAGCACTCGCCGGGATGGGGCGCTGCCGAGGCTTATACGTTTCTGGCCCGCAGTTATCTGGACAGGGGCGATGCTCCAGCCGCGCGTGATGCGCTCGAGCGTGCGTTGTTGATCGCGCCGGAGTTCATCACGGCCCGGCGCCTCATGAGTCACATCATCTCGAGTTGAACGTCGCCGCATCGTCGGCAGGAGGTCGCATGAACACGCCTGACCCCTTGAATACTCCGCCCACCGCGCCTGTCGGTTCGCGCGATGACAGCCTGGTCACTCGCGTGATCTACATGGTGCTGTTTGCCGTGGTGTTCTGGATTCTCTGCTGGACGCTGGCGATCAGCACGGTGTTGCAGCTCGTGCTGCGCGTGTTGAACGGCAAGCCGAATGCGGATCTCGTGAAGTTCGGTGCGTCGCTGGGGCGCTATGCGCAGCAGCTCATCGAGTATCTGACTTTCGGCACGGACCGCCTGCCGTTTCCGTTTACGCAGTGGCCTGAGGTTTCGTCACCGCAGACGTAACGCGGGGCGGGCGCCGCCGCGCCGGGAAACTCAGGCACTCAGCGCGTGACACAGCTGTGTAACTTCGTCGTCAGGCTGATCCCAGCTGACGACGAAGCGCGCCTCGCCGCTGCCAAGCGCCCCCCAGTCATAGAACTCGAAGCCCTGCGCGCGCAGGCGCTCCTTGCCCGCGTCCCCGAGCTTGACGAAGATCTCGTTCGCTTCGACAGGATGAAGCAGGCGTGAGCCGGCCGCAGCGCCAACGCGCGCCGCCAGCGAGTTGGCGCGCCTGGCGTTACGCAGCCACAGATCGTTCCGCAGATAAGCTAACAATTGCACGGCCGTGTACCGCGACTTGGACAACAGTTGTCCTCCCCGCTTGCGCCGGAACTCGAAGTCACGCACGAGCGACGTATCGAAGAACACGACCGCCTCAGCCGTTAGCGCGCCATTCTTGGTCGCGCCGAACGACAATACATCCACCCCGGCACGCCAGGTGACATCGGCCGGCTTGCAGTTCAACGTGGCCAGTGCATTCGCGAAGCGAGCGCCATCCATGTGCACTTTCAGATTGCGCTCGTGCGCAAGCTGCGCGAGACCGGTGATTTCCGCAGGCTGATACACAGTGCCGAGCTCGGTCGCCTGCGTCAGCGATATCGCCACCGGCTGTACGGTGTGAACCGAAGCCGGATTCGCGTTGAGCGCAGACCTTAGGGCTTCCACCGTCATCTTCGCGCCCTGGCCCGGAACCAGCACGAGCCGCGCGCCATTCGTAAAAAACTCGGTAGCGCCACATTCATCGTGAACGACGTGCGCCTTGTCGTGCACATAAATCGACCCGTAAGGCGGCGACAGCGTCGCCAGGCTCAACGAATTAGCAGCCGTGCCCGTCGCGACGATGAAGGCGCGGACTTCCTTCTCGAAGACGCGGCTGAAGGCGGCGTCGAGCTGTTGAGTCCATTGATCGTCGCCGTAAGCTTTTTCCCGGCCGACATTGGCTTCGGACAGGGCAGCCAGGATCTCCGGGCTGACGCTCGCCGTATTGTCACTGAAGAAACGCATGCTCCCTCGCAGAAATCAGGTCATCCGCCAACGGAATGACCACGCCCCAAAAATAAGGAAAACCACCGCGGTGACCGCAAGATAGACGAGGTCAGGCGCAATCTGCGCGATGCCCGCGCCATCGAGCGTAATGGCCCGCGCGGCGTTCAGGAGATGTGTCAGCGGCAGCGCGCTCGCGATCCATTGCACCCAGAGCGGCGCCCCTTCGAGCGAGAACCACACGCCGGACAACACCATCATGGGCCACGTGAGCAGGTTCAGCAGGCCACCGACCAGCTCTTCGCTGGAGAATCGCGCGGCGATGGTGAGCCCCAGCGCGATCATGGACAGCGAGCCCAGCACCGCGAGCAGCACCAGCAGCGCGATGCTGCCCACCGATCTGAACTGAATGACCGCGCCGATTCCCGCATACAACACCGTGGTCACGAACAATGTCAGGACCAGCCGCGACATGACTTGAGCACTGAGAAATTCGAACGCCGTGAGCGGCGTGGCGTTCAGCCGCTTGAGAAAGCCGCTCTTGCGATAACGCAGGACGACGTACCCGACACCGAAGAGACAGCTGAACATCATGTTCATGCCCAGGATGCCGGGGAACAGCCAGTCGATATAACGGACGGCGTCGCCCGTCACCGGCTCGCGATGCGCGGAGTGATCTTTCTCCAGCAGCAGCTTTTCCACGATGTAGCCCTTGGGTGAGCTCGGGTTCACCCAGTAGCGCGTCGGCGCCCGTACATCCACCAACAGATCGAGCTGATGACGCGCGACTTTGCGAACAGCGTCCGACTCGTCTTGCGTGGGCACGAATTCCACGAAACGCTCGCTGAGAAAGGGATGCGCCTCGACGTTCACCGTCGCCGCCAACACGCCCACCTTGAACAGCGGCCGCTCCGGCCCGCCAAAAATGAAGCTCATGCCGACGACGAGCGCCAGCGGCAACAGCAACGTGAAGATCAGCGTGCCGCGATCGCGCACGAACTCGAGGTTGCGCGCGTGCCATACGGCGAAGATACGTTTCATCATGCGCGCAGCGCCTTGCCCGTGAGCTCGAGGAACAGATCCTCGAGATTCGGCGGGCGGATGCGAAGGTGAGTGAGCGGCACGTGCGCGTCCATCAACGTGCGCAAGGTGCTGTCCAGATCATGGGTGTAGATCTCCACATGGTCTTCTCCCGCCAGCATGCGCAAGGACAGCTCGCGCGCGGCATCTGGAAATTCCCGGCGCGGGATCTCGAGCACCACATCGGGAAAGTGTTGCCGCAGCAGCGCGTCAGGCGTGCCCTGCGCAATGAGTTTGCCGCCGTCGACGATGGCGATCTCATCGCAGAGCAGCTCCGCTTCTTCCATGTAATGCGTGGTGAGAATGATGGTCTTCCGGCGCGCCTTGATGGACTGCACGAGATCCCAGAAATTGCGCCGCGCCTGCGGATCGAGCCCGGTAGTGGGCTCGTCCAGGAACAGGATGTTCGGATCGTTCACGAGCGCGATCGCCAGCAACAGCCGCTGCTGCTGGCCGCCGGATAGTTTGCGTGCGTCGCGCTTCTCGAGTTTCTCGAGCGCGCACTGCTTGATCACCTCGTCGATATCGAGACCGTGGCCGTAGAGGCCGCGGAACAGCGCGAGGTTCTGGCGCACCGTCAGGAAATCTTGCAGGGCGGTCTTCTGGAACAGAATGCCCGCCTCCTCGCGGAAGCGTCGACCGATGGGCTCGCCGCGATAGCGCACCTCGCCCGACGTGGGCAGCAGGATGCCTTCCATGATTTCGATGGTGGTGGTCTTGCCCGCGCCGTTCGGCCCGAGCAGGCCGAAGCACAGACCTTCCTGGACGTTGAAAGACAGCCCGTTCACCGCTGTGACGCCGGGATAGTCCTTCTTCAACGCGCGAACTTCGAGTATTGGTGCAGTCACGGCGCAGGATCGTAGCGGATGAATTCGCGGCCGTGTGTGCGCGTTTGGGTGAGGCAGGCCGCGGACTCGCCGAAATGAAACACATGCATGACGAACGGTGCGCGGGCGCGCTGATATCATGCGCGCCGTCCGGTCAGCACCAACCCCCATCCCATTGCAGGCGAGGCTCCTTGGGCTACCCAGCACTGTTCGCGCCGCTCGATCTCGGCTTTCGCACGCTACGCAATCGTATCGTCATGGGTTCCATGCATACGGGGCTCGAAGATCGCGCGCGGGATTATCCGAAGCTTGCGGCGTACTTCGCGGAGCGCGCGCGGGGCGGCGCGGGGCTCATCGTCACCGGCGGCATCGCGCCCAATCGCGCGGGCTGGGTGGCGCCGTTCTCCGGCAAGCTCGCGTCGCGTCGTGAAGTCGCGCGTCATCGCCTCGTGACGACGGCCGTGCATGCCGAAGGCGGCAGCATCTGCATGCAGATTCTGCACACGGGCCGCTACGGTTATCACCCGTTGATCGTTGCGCCTACGCGTGCGAAGGCGCCCATCAACCGCTTCACACCGCGCGAGCTGAGCCCGCGCGATATCGACAAGCAGATTGCCGACTTCGCCTTCACCGCGAAGCTTGCGCGCGACGCAGGCTATGACGGCGTCGAAATCATGGGCTCGGAAGGCTATCTGCTGAACCAGTTCATCGCCGCGCGAACTAATAAACGCAGCGACGAGTGGGGTGGCCCGCTTCAGCAGCGCTATCGTTTCGCGTTGGAGATTCTGCGGCAGGTAAGGGAAGCGGCGGGTGCGGACTTCATCATCGTCTACAGATTGTCAGGTCTCGATCTCGTCACCGAAGGTGGCACGCGCGCGGACTTCACCACGATGCTGCCGGAGATCGAACACGCGGGCGCCAGCATCATCAACACCGGTATCGGCTGGCATGAAGCGCGCATTCCAACCATTGCGGGCATGGTGCCGCGGGCGGCGTTCGCCTGGGTGACCCGGGCAATCAAGAGCGCAACCCGGTTGCCCGTGATCGCAACCAATCGTATCAACGACGCTCGCGTGGCCGAGGAAGTGCTGAGCTCCGGCGCCGCGGACCTGGTATCGATGGCGCGTCCGTTGCTCGCCGATCCTGAATTGCCGCTCAAGGCGCAATCGGGTCGCGAGCACGAAATTAACACGTGCATCGCGTGCAATCAGGCCTGCCTCGATCGTATCTTCGTCGGCAAACACGCCTCGTGCCTCGTGAATCCGCGCGCGGGACGCGAGACAGAGCTGGTGTTAGGGCGCGCGCCTTCCAGCAGGAATATTGCCGTGGTGGGGGCGGGGCCGGCCGGCCTTGCCTGCGCGACAGCCTGCGCGCAGCGGGGCCACAAGGTAACGCTGTTCGAGCAGGACGCCGAGATTGGCGGCCAGTTTCGCTATGCGCGTGAAGTGCCTGGCAAGGAGGAATTTCACGAGACCCTGCGGTACTTCCGCGTGCAGCTCGAACTGTTGGGTGTTGATGTCAGACTCGGCACCCGCGCGACACCCGAGCTGTTGAGCAACGGGTTTGACGAAGTGGTTCTCGCAGCGGGTGTGCGGCCTCGAGTGCCGCATATACCCGGCATCGAGCATCCAAAGGCCATCAGTTATCCAGATCTACTGAGCGGCAGGCGACAGGCGGGAGCGCGGGTCGCGATCATCGGCGCGGGCGGCATCGGCTTCGATGTGGCGACCTTCCTGACGGATCACCCCACTCGGGAGGGGGATACCGCCATTCGCACATTCTGTGAAGAGTGGGGCATCGACATGTCCCTGCAAAACCCGGGCGGACTCTCCCAACCGAAGCCGACGCATGCCGGGCGCAAGGTGTATCTTTTGCAGAGAAAGGTGGGGCGCCTGGGTTCGTCCCTCGGCAAAACCACCGGGTGGATTCATCGCGCGACCTTGCAGGCACGCGGTGTCGAAATGCGCGGCGGCGTGACGTACGAGGGAATAGACGACCGGGGTCTCATGATCGCAGGCCCGGAAGGCAGTGAGGTGCTCGAAGTGGATTCCGTCATCATCTGTGCAGGGCAGGAGTCACAGGTGGGGCTGCTGGCGGAGTTGCCGCAGACCCTTTCTCATCACGTCATCGGCGGCGCGCGACTTGCTGCTGAACTCGATGCCGAACGGGCTATTCGCGAGGGCGTCGAGTTGGCGGCCCGGCTCTGACACGGGCTTACATTTGACGATGCTGGACGTGGCTACTCCTCAACTGCCTCTCTGGTCTGAGCGCGACACGAGCGAAGGATGGGTCGTGCGCGAAAGCGCGCGTGCGCGCCGCCTGACCGTGCGCGTGTTTCATACGGGCCGTGTCGAAGTCGTGGTGCCGGCGCGCACCTCGCAGAAAATGGTGCAGATGTTCGTCGAGCGCCATCGCAGCTGGATCGAGCGCAAGCGCGCCGAGGCCCGCAGCAACACGCGTCGGCTCGAGCCCTTTCCGCCCGCTTCCATCGTGCTCACCGCGGCAGATGAAACCTGGCGACTACATCTGGCCGCGGGACGAGGGCGCCTGCGTCTTGCGAGTCCGTCACCCGGCCTCGTGAGCATTACCGGCGATCTTACAAACGCGCAGGCTGTACGGGAGCTGCTGCGGCAGTGGCTGAACGAGCGCGCGCGTGAAGTGCTGGGGCCCATGTTGGAAGAGGTTGCGGCGGAGCTCAGTTGCAAGTTTGGTCGCATGACCATCCGTCGCCAGCGCACGCGCTGGGGCAGCTGTTCGACGCGCGGCACGATCAGCCTGAACTGCTGTCTGATGTTTCAGCGGCCGGAAGTCGTGCGTTACCTGCTCGTGCATGAGCTTGCTCATACTCAGCACATGAATCATTCACGGCGCTTCTGGCAGTTCGTGGCGCGTCATTGCCCGAACTACGAGACGCTCGATCGCGAGCTGCTGGATGGCTGGCGGCGCGTGCCCTCCTGGGTTTTCAGCGAAGGTGATGTATGAGCAGCGAGGGTAACGAGCCGTCGGGCAAGGTCGATCTGACCAACGAAGCGATCCACTGGGATCTGGGGTCGTCGCAGTCCTACGGCGAATATCTGCAGCTCGAGCAGATTCTGCAGGCGCAGAAACCACTGTCCTACGAGCACGACGAGATGATGTTCATCATCGTGCATCAGACGTCCGAGCTGTGGCTGCGACTGTTTCTGCATGAGTTGAACGGGGTGCTCGAATGCGTCCGCAAGGACGAGCTCGATCCCTCATTCAAGATGCTTGCCCGTATCTCGCGCGTGCAAACTCAGCTCACGACGACGTGGGACGTGCTTTCGACCATGACGCCGTTCGAATATTCGGCGTTTCGCAACGTGTTAGGCCGCTCGTCGGGCTTCCAGTCGGTGCAGTATCGCCTGATCGAATTTCAGCTGGGCAACAAGAACGCCGCGATGATCGAAGTGCATCGGCGCGATGCGAAGGCGTTCGAGACCCTGAGTCGCGCGCTCGAGATGCCGTCCCTGTATGACGAAGTCCTGCGTTTGCTCAGCCGTCGCGGCTATGGCGTGCCGGAAGGTTATCTTTCCCGCGATTTCAGCCAGCCGTATGAAGCTAACAAACAGGTCGCGGGCGCCTGGCTGGGCGTCTATCACAATGCCGAGAAAGACTGGGATCTGTATGAGCTCGCCGAGCGCCTCGTCGATCTCGACTACAAGTTTCAGCTCTGGCGCGCGCATCACATCAAGACCGTGGAGCGCATCATCGGCTACAAGCCGGGAACGGGCGGCTCAGGCGGGGTGTCGTATCTTGCGAAAGCCCTGGATCTGAAGTTCTTTCCGGAGCTGTGGCAGATCCGCACCTCCATGTAGTCAGGAGGCTGCGCGTTGACGTGCGGCGCTTCTGTAATGTTTCACCACGCGATAGCCTAACAATACAGCGAGAATGGCGGCGTAGATCAGCGGCTCGCGTACGTCGCGCTTCACCTGCCAGTAGTAGTGCCACACGCCGAGTATGGCGATGGGGTAGATGAGCTGATGCAGCTTCGTCCAGCGGCGGCCGAGCCGGCGCATCATACGGTTGGTTGACGTCACCGCCAGCGGAATCAACATCAACAGAGCAATGAAGCCGATGGTGATGTAAGGCCGTTTGACGATATCTTCGCCGACCGTGGAAAGGTCCATGCCGCGGTCGAGCGTGACATACACGGTGAAGTGCATCACTGCGTAGAAGAATGCGAACAGGCCCAGCATGCGTCTCAAGCGCAGTACATGCGGAAAGCCGCCGAGGATGCGGACCGGCGTGACCAACAAAGTCAGAATCAGGAAATTCAGCGCGGTCTTGCCGCAGGTGTGGAGCATCTTCGCGATGGGGTCCGCACCCAGGTCCACCCCGAAGAGATTGAACGCCCCGAGCAGCAGCCATGCGAATGGCACCAGCCCCGCCACGAAGACGGCGGGCTTGTAGACGTAGCGATAGCGCTGCTCAACTTTCAACGGCGGCCTTCAGAAGTACCTGCGCAGGTCCATGCCCTTGTAGAGCGAAGCGACCTGATCCGCGTAGCCGTTGAATGGCAGCGTCTTCTGCCTCGCCTTGAACGCGGAAAGCCCGATGCGTCGCTCGGAAGCCTGACTCCACCGCGGATGATCCACATCGGGATTCACGTTCGCGTAGAAGCCATATTCGTCCGGCGCGGCGATGTTCCAGGACGTGCGCGGCTCGCGCTCCGTGAAGCGGATCTTCACGATCGACTTGCCGCTCTTGAAGCCATATTTCCACGGCACGATGAGCCGCAACGGCGCGCCGTTCTGATTCGGCAGCCACTGGCCGTACACGCCCACCACCATGAGTGCGAGGGGATTCATGGCTTCATCGATGCGCAGGCCTTCGACATACGGCCAACGCAACACCGGCAGGGCCACGCCGGGCATCTGCTTGCGATCGTTCAACGTGGTGAACTCGACGTACTTCGCCTTCGACGTCGGTTTGAAACGCTTGATGAGCTCGCCGAGCGGAAAGCCGATCCAGGGAACGACCATGCTCCACGCCTCCACGCATCGCAACCGATACACGCGCTCTTCCAGCGCATGCGGTTTCAGAATGTCTTCGAGCGTGAAATTGCCGGTGACCTCGGCTTCGCCTTCGACGGCGACAGTCCAGGGACGGGTGTGCAGCGAGCCGGCATTCTCGGCGGGATCGCTCTTGCCCGTGCCGAACTCGTAATAGTTGTTGTAGGTCGTGATGTTCTCGAAGCTGTTCGGTGCCTCGGTGACCGACAACTTCGCATTGCGGGTGAACTTGGGTTTTGCGTCGGTGCCAACGGGCGGCGGCACTGCCGTTTGCGCTTCACCAACTCGTGGCAGGAGTGAGAACGCTCCGGTTGCGAGGGCTGCGGTCAGAATGTCGCGGCGGTTGAAGAAGGCGTCCGGCGGCGTGATTTCCAACGGGGCGATGCGAGGAACACTTTCACGACGTCTCATACATCCTCTCTTCGTTTGGATCGCGCCTCGACATTACCTCCATATCGCGCAGGGAATGCCGGCGAGTGCCGCCGCCTTGCGCGCCCATGGGGGTCCGTTGACCAGCAAAGGGCGATCCACGAGCTTCATGTGATCGATGTCCCCGGGACCGTTCGCATAGGCAACGCTTTCAAGACCAGCATAACGCTGTCGCAGTTCCTCGAAGCAGCGGGTTTTCTCCGTGCCGCGGCGATTGCGCGTCGTGAGGGCGCCGTCCAGGCGATCCCCCCGCCATAAAACGCCAGTGCAGACGGCTTCGTCGAAGCCGAGCTCACGCGCGATGTCGGGGACGTAGAGATCCGGGCTCGCGCTCATCAACACGAGATGGTCACCTGCCTTGCGATGAGCTGCGATGCGCTCGATCGCGTCGGCGAAAGTCCCACGCTGGATGAGAAGGGGCACGTAGTGAGCCGTCCACGCAGCAAGCTCTGCGCGCGATGCGCCGCCAAGCGTGGCGCGAATGAGCGCCGCTTTGACCTTGCCGTGATCCGCGAGGCGGACGAAGAAGAGGAGGGAGACCGGAATCACCCGCAGCAGCTTGAACAGCTGCCACGGGCGTTTGAGCAGAAATCCGATCACGTACGGCATGAGCGAGTCATGCCGCGTGATCGTGCCGTCCAGGTCGAAGACGACGAGTTGCTTCAGGCGGCGCGACCCGACGCCGCCAGCTGACGGAGCACGTACTGGAGAATGCCGCCGTGGCGGTAGTACTCGAGCTCCTTCGGCGTGTCGATGCGGACGCGAACGTTAAACGTGATGGGCTTCTGGCCCACCTCGGTGGCGCTGATCTGAACCACTTTCGCCTCGCCCGAGCCGAGGCCGGTGATCTCGATGACTTCCTTGCCGGTCAGTGCAAGCGACGCCACGTTCTGCCCTGGCAGGAACTGCAGCGGCAACACACCCATACCGATGAGGTTTGAGCGATGGATGCGTTCGAAGCTCTCGGCAATGACCGCCCTCACTCCCAACAACATCGTGCCCTTCGCCGCCCAGTCGCGTGACGAACCCGTGCCGTATTCGCGGCCCGCGAAAATCACGAGCGGCGTGCCGTCGGCCTTGTACTTCATGGCCGCGTCATAGATGGACGTCTGTTCACCTGTGGGCAGATGAATGGTGACGCCGCCTTCCACACCCGGAACCATCAGGTTGCGCAGGCGGATATTGGCGAACGTGCCGCGCATCATGACTTCGTGGTTGCCACGACGTGCGCCGTAAGAGTTGAACTCCAGCGGCTGCACGCCTTGCTCGACGAGATATTTCGCGGCCGGGCTCGTCTTGGCAATGTTGCCGGCGGGAGAGATGTGGTCGGTCGTGACGGAGTCGCCCAGCACGGCGAGCACGCGTGCCTGATGCACATCGCTCACGGTGCCCGGCTGCATCGTCATGCCATCGAAATACGGCGGATTCTTCACGTAGGTCGACTTCTCGTCCCACGCGTAATTCTTGCCGGCCGGCACCTTGATGCTCGCCCAGTTGGAGTCGCCTTTGAACACGCTCCCGTAGCTCTGACGGAACATGTCGGAGTTGATCGACTCCAGCAGCACCTTCTGAACTTCGATGTCGCTCGGCCAGATGTCGGCGAGATAGACGGGCTTGCCTTCGGTGTCGGTGCCCAGCGGATCGGTCGTGAGATTGATGTCCATCGTGCCGGCGAGCGCGTACGCGACGACGAGCGGCGGCGACGCCAGGAAGTTCATGCGTACTTCCGGATGCACGCGGCCTTCGAAGTTACGATTGCCCGACAGCACCGAGGTCGCAACGATATCGCCCGTCTTCACACCGGCCGAAATTTCAGGCTTCAAAGGACCGGAGTTGCCGATACACGTCGTGCAGCCGTAACCGACGATGTAGAAACCCACCGCCGCGAGCTCGTCGAGCAGGTTGGCTTTCTTGAGATAGTCCGTGACGACGAGCGAGCCGGGAGCAAGGCTCGTCTTGACCCACGGTTTCGCTTTGAGCCCGCGCTTGTTGGCGTTCCGGGCGAGCAGGCCCGAACCCAACATCACAGACGGATTCGACGTGTTGGTACAGCTCGTGATCGCCGCGATGAGCACGGCGCCATCTTTCAGCTCGTAAGCTTCGTTATCGACCGAGACGAGGGCTGTGCCCTTCGCCGTTGGATTCTTGACGACGCGCTCTTCAGCCGCCTTCTTCATGTTGAGCTGATAAACAGCCTGCGCCGTGCGCAGGGGAACGCGATCCTGCGGGCGGCGCGGGCCGGCGAGGCTCGGCTCGACCGTCGAGAGATCCAGCTCCAGCACATCGGTGTATTGCGCTGGCGGTTCGCCGTTCTTGCGCCACATGCCCTGGGCTTTCGCGTACTGCTCGACGAGCGCGATGCGCTCCTTCGGGCGACCCGAGAGCTCGAGGTAACGAATGGTTTCTTCGTCGATCGGGAAGATGCCGCACGTGCTGCCGTATTCCGGCGCCATGTTGGCGATGGTCGCGCGATCCGCGAGGGGCAGGTTGGCGAGGCCGTCGCCGAAGAACTCGACGAACTTGTCCACCACGCCTTTCTTGCGCAGCATTTCGGTCACGGTGAGCACGAGGTCGGTTGCCGTAGCGCCCGGCGTCAGCGAGCCGTTCAGCTTGAAGCCGATGACCTGCGGAATGAGCATCGTCACAGGCTGTCCGAGCATGGCCGCTTCGGCCTCGATGCCGCCGACGCCCCAGCCCAGCACGCCGAGACCATTGATCATGGTCGTATGTGAGTCTGTGCCGACGAGAGTGTCAGGGTAGGCGCGTGTCTGGCCGGCGACTTCGCCGTCGAAGATCACGCGACCGAGATATTCGAGGTTCACCTGGTGGACGATGCCGGTGCTGGGCGGCACCACCGAGAAATTGCGGAATGCGGTCTGGCCCCAGCGCAGGAAGGAATAGCGCTCGCCGTTGCGGCCGAATTCGATCGTGGTGTTGGCGCTCAGCGAGCCTGGCTTGCCGTATTCGTCGACCTGCACGGAGTGGTCGATGACGAGCTCAGCCGGCGCGAGCGGATTCACTTTCTCAGGATCGCCGCCGAGCTTGACGATGGCGTCACGCATGGCCGCGAGATCGACTACGCAAGGAACGCCCGTGAAATCCTGCAGGATGACGCGTGCCGGGGTGAATGCGATTTCATAAGATGGCGCGGCCTGCGGATCCCAGTTGAGCAGCGCTTCGATGTCGGCCCGCGTGACGTTGACGCCATCTTCGAAACGCAGCAGGTTCTCGAGCAGAACCTTGAGAGAGTAGGGAAGGCGGGCGACCTTCTCCTTCGGCAAGGCGGCCAGACTCCAGATCTCGTATGAGCGATCGCCGACCTGCAGCGCCGTGCGCGCCTTGAAACTGTCTGTCATGAGTCCTCCGCGGTGAAAAGCCGGCGGATTATATAGGTCGCGCGCTACCCACTCCACGACGATACCCGTAAATCACAGGTATGTTTCTCACGCAGCGACTCGCGCCGACACTTGTCGAGAAACGTTCTCGATAACTCCGCCCCCCAGGCAGCGATCGCCTTCGTAGATCACTGCGTATTGACCCGGCGTGACGGCACGCTGCGCACTGTCGAATACGATGCGAGCTGAGCCGTTCGTTGCGGGTTCGAGCAGAGCGGGCTGATCGGCCTGGCGATAGCGCACCTTCACAGTGCAACGAAAGGCTGACGTGCGGGGTTCAACAAGCCAATGCAGTAAACCGGTCGTGAGCGCATCGCTGCTCATCAACGGATGATCGTGACCTTGCACGATCACGAGCGCGTTTCGTGAGCGATCTTTCTCAGCAACGTACCAGGGTTCCTCGGTGCGGCCGGACTGTCCGCCGATGGCGAGTCCTTCACGCTGACCCAGGGTGTAGAACGCCAGGCCGCGATGTGTCCCGAGACGGACGCCATCGGCCGAGACGATCGGCCCGGGTTCATCGGCAAGGAACTGCGCGAGAAATTCGCGGAACGGCCGCTCGCCGATGAAACAGATGCCGGTGCTGTCGGGCTTGTCGAAAACGGGCAGACCCGCGCGTCGCGCGCGATCCCGTACTTCGCTCTTGTGCAGATCGCCGAGGGGCATCAACGCTTGCGCGAGATGGCTCCGTGCGACGGCATGGAGAAAATAACTCTGGTCTTTCGACCCGTCGCGCGCCTTGTACAAACCAACACCATTGAGGTCGTCGGGCACGAGGCGGGCGTAGTGGCCTGTCGCAAACGTGGTGGCGCCGAGTCGCCGCGCATAGCTTAACGCGACGCCGAACTTGATCTCGCGATTGCAGAGCACGTCCGGATTCGGCGTGCGGCCGGCGCGATGCTCGGCGAGAAAATAAGAAAACACCTGCTCGCGATATTCCGCCGCGAAGCTCACCCGATGCAACGGGATGTCGAGCTCCTGCGCGACGGCGCGGGCGTCCTGATAATCCTGGGCAGACGTGCAGTAGCCGCTGTCGTCGTCATCCCAGTTGCTCATGAAGAGCGCCTGCAGGTCGTGGCCCTGTTCCTTCAGCAACAGCGCGGCGACGGCGGAATCGACTCCACCCGAGAGACCCACGATCACGCGACCTGACATGGCGGAACCTTACAAACTCACAGCCCGCACGGTATCGGCAGTGTGCAGGTCGATACACGCGACGGCCTCGAGCGGCAGCCGGCGGCCGGAAAGATAGTCGTCGATGCATCTCAGCACCAGCGGACTGCGCAGGCGGGATTCGCGCTCCACGATCTCATCCCGCGTCAGCCAGTGAGTGCGGATGATGCCGCGATCGAGAGGCTGGGCTGCATCGTAGTCGGAAACGCTGCCGACGAACGCAAATCGGAGCGTCGTTCGCCCGGATGCGGGGTTACGCCACAGATACGCGCCGAGCAGGGCTTCGGGCGTGAGTTTCCATGCGGTTTCTTCGCGGGTTTCGCGAATGACGGCTTCGATCACGGTCTCGCCGAGCTCCACATGCCCCGCCGGCTGGTTGAAGACGATGCGGCGGTTGATGTGCTCTTCGACGAGGAGAAAGCGGCCGGCGTTCTCGGCAACCGCAGCAACGGTGACGTCGGGTTTGAGAGCCATGGGGCGAGTATAGCCCGCAAAGCGCTGCGATCAGCCGCGCTGCACTCTATACGTATGACGAAAGCCGTCGTAAAACTCGGCCTCAGCCGTGCCGCGCCACTCGCAGGCTGTGTTCGGAAGCGCTCGCCGCCCACATGGCATCGAACTCCGCGAGATACATCCGCGCGACGGGCGGATTGTTGAGGTCTGCAATACCGTCCCAGGTGTCTGAGCGCATGCGATACACGATGGCGCGATCGTCAGCGATCAGATAAGCGGGCGCCGGCTGTCGCACCGGGCTTGCCGCATAACGGATGTCGATGCAGCTCGACAGCCTGCGGCCCATGGCAACGAAACGATTGCTCTCGCGCATCGTGCGCGTGGGCTCGGCGAGCAGTACCCGAATCTTCGCGAAGCTGCGCGCCAGGACGAAATGCTTGGCGATATCGAGAAACGCCGTCTGGTCGTAGAGATCCGGCTCGAGATCGGGCGTGTAAATCGAGATCAGCCGATGGGCGGAGGCGGCCGCGTTATTTACCGCATTCCGGACTTCATTGAGCTCGGTGAGCACAGTGAGTGTTTCCGAAGATCCGTCGAGGGCGACGGGTGCGCCCGACGATTCCGATGTGTAGCGCGCGCTCGAGAGTTGAGCGAGAGCGTTGAAGATGTCCGATTCCCCGAGTGCGTTCATGTCGGCGCTGCCGTGTGCCCGCGGCAAGGCAGGCGCGACGATCTTAGAAATTGCTGCTGCGATCCATTGCCGACCCGTTCACGTTTCAGCGGATTGCCGTAGCCCACATGATACAAATCTTGGCCTTAAGTCTCATTTTGCCGGGCGCTTAGCGAGTTAGGTTAAATCCACGGTTAAATGTCCCGGGCCAATTTGGCGGCGAGGCCGATGTAGTCTGCCGGCTTCAGGGTCTTGAGGCGGGCGATTTCCGCAGGCGGCAGAGGGAGGGTCTCGATGAAGGCGCTCAGTGCCTTGCCGTCGATGCCCTGACCTCGGGTGAATTCTTTGAGAAGCTCGTAACCCTTTGGAACTCCAGCGCCACGGAGCACCGTCTGCACGGCTTCGCCCAGCACTTCCCAAGCTTCGCCGACGTCTGCCGTCATCTTCGCGGGGTCGGCGGCGACCTTGCTCAGGCCCCGGCCCAAGGCCCGCCAGGCGATCAAGGTGTGGCCGAACGCCACGCCGAGATTACGTAACACCGTGGAATCGGTGAGGTCGCGCTGCCAGCGCGAGATCGGCAGCTTCTCCGCGAAGTGCTTCAGGAGCGCGTTAGCGATGCCGAGGTTGCCTTCGGCATTCTCGAAGTCGATGGGATTCACCTTGTGAGGCATGGTCGACGAGCCGACTTCCTCCGCGATGGTGCGCTGGCGGAGATAGCCCAGCGAAATGTAGCCCCAGAAATCCCTGGAGAGATCGATGAGCACGACGTTCATGGCAGCGACGGCGTCGCAGTACTCCGCGATCCAGTCGTGCGGCTCGATCTGCGTCGTATAAGGATTCGGCTCGAGGGCTAGCGTCTCGAGGAAGGTCTGGCTGATGGCGGGCCAGTCCGCGTCGGGAATCGCCGCGGTATGCGCATTGAAGTTGCCGACCGCGCCGTTCCACTTGCCGAGAATCGACACGCGTGAGAAGCGACGCTGCGCGCGACGCAGACGTGCCACGAAGTTCGCAACCTCTTTACCCAGCGTGGTGGGGCTCGCGGGTTGGCCGTGCGTACGCGCGAGCATCGCGGTATCCGCATGACGATGCGCAAACTCGGTGAGCTCACGCACGCGCTCGTCGAACGTTTTCAGCAAAACCTCGCGCGCGCCCAACAGCATGAGCGCGTAACTCACATTGTTGATGTCTTCCGATGTGCAGCCAAAGTGGACGAGCTCGAGAGTCGCTTCGCTCGCGCCGGCCGCGCTCAGCTGATCGCGGACGTAATACTCCACAGCCTTCACGTCGTGGTTGATCTTTGCCTCGATGGCCTTCACCGCCTGGGGCGCCTCGGCAGGCGGATCCATTGCGAGTGCCTGGGCGCGCTCCTGCACGGCGATCGGAAACTCGGCGCCGGCGAGCTGCGGAGCCGATGAGGCGAGGTGCAGCAGCCATTGCGCCTCGACCCGGATGCGCTGGCGGATGAGGCCCGCTTCGGAAAGCAGACCGCGAAGAGGCTCGGTGGCAGCACGATAGCGACCGTCGCACGGCGACAGCGCGTCGATAGGACTCACGGACATGGGGGTTCTTGAGGTACTTGAGGATGTTACGATTTGAATGATAGCGCAGCCGGACCGCTGATCGGACGGCGCGCCTGTCGAACCCCCGATTTTGGAGTCCTCGAGTCATGACGAATTCTTTCCGGACTGAGCGCGACAGCATGGGCGAGCTGCAGGTCCCTGCAGAGGCGCTGTGGGGCGCTCAGACCCAGCGTGCCGTGCAGAACTTTCCCATCAGTGGTCGTCCGTTGCCGCGCGAGTTCATCGCGGCCATCGGCCTGGTCAAGCAGGCCGCGGCCCGCGCGAACAACCAGCTCGGCCTGCTCGAAGCGGATATCACCGGCGCCATCGAGTCCGCCGCGGCCGAAGTCGCGGCAGGCAAGCACGATGCGGAGTTTCCCATCGACGTCTTCCAGACGGGCTCCGGCACCAGCACCAACATGAATGCCAATGAAGTGATCGCGCGGCTCGCGACACAGCGTCTGGGCAAGCCGGTGCATCCGAACGATCACGTCAACATGGGTCAGAGCAGCAACGACTCCATTCCCACGGCGATTCACGTCAGTGCGGCAATAACGGCGCGCAAGGCGTTGATTCCTGCGCTCGATCATCTGGCAAAGGTGCTCGCGAAGAAGGAAGCGGAAGTCGGCAGCATCGTGAAAACCGGCCGCACGCACTTGATGGACGCCATGCCGGTCACCATCGGGCAGGAGCTGTCGGGCTGGCGCACGCAGATCGAGAATGGCCGCGCGCGCATCGAGAGCGTCGAGCCGCGTCTTCTCGCGCTGGCTCAGGGCGGCACCGCGGTGGGCACGGGCATCAACGCGCACGAAGACTTCGGTGCGAAGTTCGCTGCCGCGATGGCGGAGCTCACGGGTATTCCGTTCAAGCCGAGCCGCAATTATTTCGAGTCGTTGTCGACGCAGGATGCGGCGGTGGAGCTGTCGGGCCAGCTCAAGGTCATTGCGGTGAGCGTGATGAAGATCGCGAACGATCTGCGCTGGATGAACAGCGGACCTCTCGCGGGGCTGGGCGAGATCGCGCTGCCGGCCTTGCAGCCGGGCAGCAGCATCATGCCGGGCAAGGTGAATCCGGTGATTCCGGAGGCGGCTGCGATGGTTGCGGCGCAGGTCATCGGCAACGACACCACGATCACGATCGCGGGCCAGTCTGGAAATTTCCAGCTGAACGTGATGTTGCCGGTCATTGCTTACAACCTGCTCGAGAGCGAGCGGCTGCTGGCGAGCGTCATTCGCGCGCTGGCGGACAGCGCCATTGCCGGCTTCACGGTCAACAACGCGCGGCTCGTCGAGGCGCTCGATCGCAATCCGATCCTCGTCACGGCGTTGAACTCGGTCATCGGCTACGACAAGGGCGCGGCGATAGCGAAGAAGGCTTACGCCGAGGGCAAGCCGATTCGCGAGATGGCCGAGAAGATGACAGATGTTTCGTCCGCGGAACTCGCGCGCCTGCTCGATCCCACCGAGCTCACGCGCGGCGGTATCAAGGGCGGCACGAGCGGCGGCGGCTGATGGTGGCGATTCACGCAGTACTGCATGGATAGGCGCTTCGAGCCCAAGCCTGAAGTTTCCCGCGTCATGGATTGGCGCGAGTGCATACGCGGGCGGCTGGCGGACAGCCGCCCGTTGCATCTCATCGACGACTGGATCGTGCCCGGCCTCACGCATGGGGAGAGCCGGGCGTTCCGACCTTATTTTCCGCATTCGCCGATTCCGGCGGCGGTGCTGATTCCGCTCATCGAGCGCGACGACGGTGAGCTCACGGTATTGCTCACTCAGCGCGCCACGCAGCTTCGCAATCATGCGGGGCAGATCAGTTTCCCTGGCGGACGCTGTGAGCCTGAGGACGACGGCCCGCGTGCCGCGGCCTTGCGTGAAGCGTCGGAGGAGATCGGCCTGGACCCGGGGTTCGTGTCGGTTGCGGGTTATCTGCCTGATCACATCCTCATCAGCGGGTTTCGCGTGACACCGGTTGTTGGTTTTGTACGGCCGGGTTTCGAGCTGTTGCTCGATGCTCAGGAAGTGCAGGACACGTTTGAAGTGCCGTTGTCGTTTGTGTTTGAGCCGGCCAATCATCGCTTTCGTACCAGGCGTTTCGGTTTCGGCGATACGGAGGTGGAGCTGTGCGACATTCCCTATGGCGATCGCAATATCTGGGGCGCGACAGCGGGAATGTTGATGACGCTGTATCGCGTGTGCGCGCCCGAGGTACTTGGCGTAGGACTTCCTGATGAGCGTTGAAGCCGAGCGTGCGCTGACGCGGCTGATGGAAGTGATGGCGAAGCTGCGGGATCCTGTCGGCGGCTGTCCGTGGGATCTCGAGCAGACGTTCGCCACCATCGCGCCCTACACGTTGGAAGAAGCTTATGAAGTCGCTGACGCCATCGAGCGCGGCGATCCTCATGGCATTCGCGACGAGCTGGGCGACCTGTTGTTTCAGGTTGTGTTTCATGCGCGCATGGGTGAAGAGCAGGGGATGTTTGATTTCGCGGCGGTGGCGACGTCGATACACGACAAGCTGGTGAGGCGTCATCCGCATGTGTTTGGGGATGCGGTCATCATGAGTCCGGAGGAGCAGACGCGCAGCTGGGAAGAGCTGAAGGCGCAGGAGCGCGCGGTGGCTCACAGCGTTGATGGCGCTCCAGCAAGTGCACTTGATGGAATCGCGTTGTCGTTACCAGCGTTGTCGCGCGCGGCGAAGATTGGTAGGCGCGCCGCGCGTGTTGGTTTCGATTGGCCGGACGCTACCGGTGTGCGTGCCAAGGTGGATGAAGAGTTGCGCGAGATCGAGGACGCGCTCGCGACCTCCACAGCGACGGATGCGCCGGAGGTGGTGGATGAGATTGGGGACGTGCTGTTCACGATCGTGAACTGGAGCCGTCATTTGAATATTGACCCGGAGTCGGCCCTGCGCGCTGCCAACGCCAAATTCGAACGCCGTTTCCGCCGGATGGAGCAACTCGCGGCGGCGCGCGGGGTAGCCCTGTCGTCGCTCTCCGCCGATGCGTGGGAAGGGTTGTGGCGGGAGGCCAAAAGCCTGGGCGGATGACGCCGACGAGGTTCCTCGAGGCGCCTCGCAATGCCAGGCGCTGGCACATTCAGTCTTCATTCATTCGGTGGGGGCTATCGTCCTTCCCAAGCCGGGATTCCGGTGAATTTTTCGGAGGCTCTATGTTCACCCCCAAAGCAGTAACCGCCGCCGTGATGTCCGGCTTGCTGCTCGCCGGCGCGACCGTTGCACAGGCGGACCCTTATGGGCACGGCCGGGATCGTGGCCGTTATGCGGCGCCCCAGTACGAGTACGCCCGCGTGGTGGACGTCGACCCCATCGTACGGCAGGTGCGCATCAGCACGCCCCGTCGCGAGTGCTACACCGAGACGCGTTATGAGACCGTCGAGCACCGTCCGGCCGCGCGCGGTTCCGCCGGTGCCATGATTCTCGGCGGCGTCATCGGCGCAGCCCTCGGCAACCAGATCGGTAGTGGCGATGGCCGTCGGGCCGCGACCGTAGCAGGCGCCGTCATCGGCACCGCGGTGGGTCACGACGTAGGCGACAAGCGTAGCGCCGGTTACTCGAACTCTGGTTATGTCGAGGAGCGTCCTTACGAAGTAGAGCGTTGCGATACGCGCGTGAGTCAGGAATATGAGGAGCGGGTTGACGGCTATCGGGTGACTTACGAGTACAACGGCCGGACGTTTACGACGCAGCTTCCTTATGATCCGGGTGATCGCATCCGGGTGCGGGTGGACGTGGCCCCGGCTGAGTAACAGAACGGCGCCTGGTTCGCAGGCTGCTGGCTGGTTGAGGTACGGGCGGGGGCAACCCCGCCCGTATCGTTTGGAAGTCAGCCGCGGGCGTTCCGCTGCGTTGAAATGAGATAGGCTTGCGCGCGACTCGCATGAAGGCACACCCACTGATCATCGCTGCCGTATTCGCACTGACGTTCGTCGGTGCCGATTCTGTTTTGGCGCAGCGTCACTCCGACCGGATGCCGGGCTATGACCGGGGTCGTGACTACGATCGCGGTAATGATCGTGGCAATGAGCGGGATCGTCGCAGTGGCATGTCGCTCGACCAGGCCGTCAAGATGGTGGAGCGGCAGTACAACGCGCGGGTCGTGCGCACTGAGGTGCGTCAGCAGGATGATCGCGCAATCTACGTCCTGCGCTTGCTCAATGAGTCGGGTCGGGTGTGGACGGTGCGCGTGGATTCTTCCACAGGTCAGGTCAACTGAAAGGCGGCGTGCGTGAGAGTACTGGTCGTCGAAGATGAAGACGCAATCCGTGAGAGCCTGCGAGCCCAGCTGGTTGATGCCGGCTTTACTGTCGACGTAGCGCGCGATGGCGAGGAGGGCGTCTTCGCAGGCTTGGAATATCCACTCGATCTCGCGATCGTCGACCTGGGCCTGCCCAAGGTGCCTGGCCTCGATTTGATCCGCCGTCTGCGGAGCGAGAAAAAAAGCTATCCCATTCTGGTGTTGACGGCGCGCGACCGTTGGCAAGACAAGGTCGAAGGTTTGCAGGCGGGCGCTGATGATTACGTCGCGAAGCCTTTCCATTTCGAGGAAGTGTTAGCCCGTATTCAGGCGCTGTTACGGAGGGCGGGTGGCTGGGCGAGTCCGCAGCTGGTGTGCGGCCCGATCATGCTGGACACCCGCGCGCAGACCGTGCAGCTCAACGGCAAGCCCATTGATCTCACGACATTCGAGTACCGTATTCTCGAACACCTGATGTTGCGCGCAGGCGAGGTCATCTCCAAGACTGAACTCACGGAGCGTCTGTACGATCAGGACTTCGAGCGTGACAGCAACGTCATCGAAGTTTTCATAGGTCGTTTGCGGCGCAAGCTGGATCCCGATGAGACGTTGAATCCCATCGAGACTTTGCGGGGCCGCGGGTATCGATTCGCGTTGGCTCGCGAGGCGACCTGAGGCCGTGCATTCGCTCAGCCGGCGGCTGCTGGTTTCCGTTCTTGTCTCGCTGGTGTTGTTCTTCGGCGTGACGATTGCGGTTCTGGACATGAGCTTCCGCGCGCTCTCCGAGCGTTCGCTCCAGGATTTGTTAGACGCGCAGATGGTGGCGCTCATTGCCGCGACCGAGCCGCGCGAATCCGGAGTGTTCTCTCCGCCCCCCGGTAGTCTCGAGTCGCGTCTGGACACTCCCGGTTCCGGCCTTTACGCCCAGATTCGTGCCGCCGGCACCGAGGAATCCTGGCGTTCGCCGTCGACCGCAGGGGCATTCATAGACTTTGGCGGCAAGTTGGATCCGGGCGTCAAGCGTTTCTCGTACTCGACAGCTGACGACGAGCGTATCGCCGTGGCGAGTCGTGGGATTGCTTTCGAGGATGAGGGACAGGACACGCGTAATCTGACGTTCAGCGTCGCAGCGAGTCTCGTCCCCTACGATCGGCAGCTCCGCAGCTTTCGCACACAGCTCTTCGGTTGGTTCCTGGGCCTGACGTTACTGTTGTTAGCAACCCTGGGCGCCCTGTTGCGCTGGGTTCTACGTCCCGTGCGTCGTCTCGAAAAAGAGATTCACGACGTCGAGGAGGGCGAGCGCGAGACCTTGGGTGACGGATACCCGCGCGAGCTCACTGGCGTAGCCGGCAATCTGAATGCGTTATTGATCGGCGAGCGCAAGCGCGTGGCGCGTTATCGTGACACGCTCGGCAATCTTGCTCACAGCTTGAAAACGCCGTTAGCCGTAATGCGTACCACGCTCGGTTCAAAAACAAGAGATGCAGCTGATATTCCGCAATCTGTCGAGGCGACGTTGAGTGGAGAGATCGATCGCATGACGGCGATCATCGAGCATCAGCTGCAGCGTGCGGCGGCGTCAGGTGGCTCGTGGCTGGGCCAGGCGCCGTTGGACGTCGCAGCAGTCGTCACGGATCTGCGTTCAGCCTTATTAAAGGTGTATGCGCGCAAAGATCTTTCGATCGAAGTCCAGATTGCTCCCGGCGCGCAGTTTGTGGGTGACCGGGGCGACCTGATGGAAGTGTTGGGTAATCTGCTCGATAACGCCTGCAAGTGGTGCAAGAGCCGCGTACGGCTGACGGTATCTGTCGATAGCTCGGCCCCGACGCGCACGCGATTAGTCATCGTCGTAGAAGACGATGGCCCAGGCATTTCGGAAGCCGATCGTGCTCGGGTTCTGGAGCGGGGTGTGCGGATGGACGAGCGGGTGCCCGGCCATGGAATTGGTCTTTCGATGGTGCACGACGCCGTGGATCTTTACGGTGGGACTTTGACGATTGATGCGTCGGACCTGGGTGGAGCATGTTTCTCTCTCAGATTGCCGGGGCGCTAACAAAGATGTGTAACAGAGCACGCCGGCCTCTTAGCCGCCGGCGAGATCAAACGATATCCCCTGCGCCAAAGGCAATGACCTGCTGAAGTTGATGGTGTTGGTTTGCCGTCGCATGTAGGCCTTCCATGCGTCCGACCCGGACTCTCGTCCGCCACCCGTATCTTTCTCCCCTCCAAACGCGCCGCCAATCTCGGCTCCGGACGTCCCGATGTTGACGTTCGCAATTCCGCAATCGCTACCGGCCGCCGACAGGAACCTCTCCGCATGCTGCAGCCGATCTGTGAAGATCGCGGAAGAAAGCCCATGCGCCGAAGCATTCTGCAGCTCGATTGCTTCTTCCAGAGTATTGAAAGGGATGACATACAGCACCGGTGCAAACGTTTCTTTCTGCACCACCGCCCAATCGTTGCGTGCCCGAATCAGCGTAGGTAACACAAAGTGTCCGCCGCCCTTATTTTCCAGCACCTCCCCACCATAAAGAACTTTACCGCCCGCATCCCGGGCAATCTGCACTGTCTTCTTATAATTCTCGACGGCTGGTGCGTCGATGAGGGGCCCCATCAGGGTGCCTTCATCCAGTGGGTCGCCGATGCGAATCTGCCGATACGCATTGATGAGCCGCTGCTCCACTTCTTCGATCAACGAAGCGTGAACCAGCAATCGCCGAGTCGTAGTACACCGCTGCCCAGCGGTACCAATGGCTCCAAACACCACTGCAGGCACCACCAGATTCAGATCCGCCGTTTCATCCACGATGATGGCGTTATTCCCACCCAGTTCCAGCAGGCTCTTCCCCAACCGGGCAGCCACGCGTTCGCCGACCCTGGCTCCCACAGGGGTAGACCCAGTAAAGGAAACCAGCGCCACCCGGCGGTCTTCCACAAAGCGCGTTGCCAGCTCCGTCCCGGCATCAATAAACAGCTGAAAAACCGGCGGCAGCCCAGCCGCCGCGAGCGCCCGATTAGCCAGATGCTGCACGGCCAGCGCAGTCAATGGCGTCTTGGGTGAGGGCTTCCATACAGAAACGTTTCCGCAAATCGCAGCCAGCAACGCGTTCCATGCCCACACGGCTACAGGAAAGTTAAATGCAGAGATGATTCCAACGACCCCCAGCGGATGCCATTGCTCATACATCCGGTGTTGTACCCGTTCCGAGTGCATGGTGAGGCCATACAGCATGCGCGACTGGCCCACGGCGAAGTCTGCAATATCGATCATCTCCTGCACTTCGCCGCGGCCTTCGGCGAGGATTTTGCCGTTCTCGAGCGAGACGAGTGTCCCCAGATCCTCCTTGGCCTTGCGGAGTTCCTCACCGAACAGGCGCACAGCCTCACCCCGTTTCGGCGCCGGCACAGCACGCCATGCGCGGGCGGTCTCGCATGCCGAGGTCATGACATCTTCATAATCCTCGGCGGAAGCTGCGCTAACCCGCGCAATAAGCTGCCCGTCAGAGGGATTCTTCACCTCGATAACACCGCCGCCCCCAGCCGCAGCCCATCCCCGCGTACCAGACCACGCCCCGGAGTTACTCTCTCCCAGCGACAGGCGTGCCAGCAACGCCTTTACATTCACCGAGCCACTCATGCTGTTTCCCTCAGTTTGCGTTGGCGGCCAGCTTGTCCGCTGACGACGACCAGTCCTGATATATCCTTGGTGCCGCCCGGGGCGTAGTAGCGGCCGAAGCGGTTTGTAAGAATGTCGGCCAGGCGGAAGGCTTCCTGCGCCACGAATCCCTGATGCCGTGCCGGGTTCTCCAGCACGAGGTCGACCACAGCCGTAATCCCCGCAGCGGTGGAAACCTGAATCGCCGACCACAAGCGTCCTGCGATCACCTGCGGATAGATCTTGTTGACGTAATTCTCTTCCCGCAGCTCTCCGTCCTGCGTGCCCGCAACGGCGGCGTACACAATCACAACATCCTGCAGAGTCTGTGGAACCGCATTTTCCAACACACGCTTCAGCGTCGCCCGATCCTGATTGAGCTTGAGGTCGTTCATCAGCAGGCGCATCTGCGCGCAGTGCCCCGGATAGCGCATCGTCTTATAGTTCATCGTCTCCGCATGAGCCCCGAGCGTCTCGGCAAGCGAGCCGAGCCCTCCAGAGGTGTTGAACGCCTCATACAAAGTGCCGTCGATCTCGATTTCCTCCAGCCCTTCGAGCGGCGCGACATCCACCATGCGGCCATCAACAATAGCCTGACAGGGGTTGCCATACTCATTGATGAGCCCCTCCGTGGACCACGTCAGTGAATACTTGAGAACATTGTTAGGATGCTGGGGCAGGGCGCCCACCCGCAGCTTCACGGCCCGCACTTCATCGAAGTGTGTGATCAGCTCATTCGCAGCGATGCTGATAAACCCGGGCGCGAGCCCACACTGAGGAACAAACGCCTGCTTCGCCCCCTCGGCGATGCGGCGGACCGCCCGTGTGACTTCGACGTCCTCCGTCAGATCGAAGTAATGCGCGCCGGCTTTGCGCGCAGTCTCGGCGACGCCAACATTGCAGTAGTAAGGCAGGCTGGAGATGACCGCATCCACCGGATGGGCAGCGAGGTGTCGTTCCAGCGCCGCGGTATTCGAAGCGTCCAGAGCATGCCCGCAGAGCCGGGGGGACCCGTGAGCGCGCACCACTCCCTGCGCCGCCGCGCCGTCGACATCCCCGAGCTGAACGTCGTAACTCTCGGATTCCGCAAGCAAACCGGAGATGAGCGCGCCGATTTTGCCGGCGCCGAGAATCAATACACGATGGAGCATGTTGTCCTTTCCATTGGGTTGCGGTTGCACCCTTTCCCCAGACGAGCCAATAACCTTAGTCCGTCACGTGATCCGGCACGATTCTAGATCAGGATGAATTCGACGTGTTTTTAGCCATAAAGGCCGCGGATCGTGAGGACTGCGGTATGCCATGCCGCTATCCAGCGTGTACCATCGAAACATGCGCTCTCCCGACACCACCTGGCACGCAGCCACCTGGCAGACCAAGCCGGCGCGGCAGCAGCCCACCTATACCGACCCCGCCGCACTCGAGCGCGTGGTTGCCCAGCTATCGCGTCTGCCTCCCATCGTCGTTTCGTGGGAGATAGACGCCTTGCGCGAGCGCCTGGCGCAGGCCCAGCGCGGTCAGGCTTTCCTCCTTCAGGGCGGCGATTGCGCCGAGACCTTCGAGGAGTGCGAGTCCGATCTCATCGCCAAGAAGCTCAAGATTCTGTTGCAGATGAGCCTCGTGCTGCTGCATGGGCTCAAGAAGCCGGTCATCCGGCTCGGGCGCATGGCAGGTCAGTATGCGAAGCCCCGCTCCACAGATACCGAAACGCGGGATGGCGTCACGCTGCCCAGCTATCGGGGCGATCTGGTCAACCGCCCGGAGTTCACGCCGGAAGCGCGCGCGGCCGATCCTGAGCTGCTGCTCCGAGGCTACGAGCGGGCGGCGCTCACGCTGAATTTTGTTCGCGCCCTCGTCGACGGCGGCTTCGCGGACCTGCATCACCCGGAATACTGGGATCTCGGCTTCGTGAAGCACTCGCCGCTGAAGGTGGAGTACGAGCGCATCGCGAATTCCATTGCCGATTCCCTCGACTTTCTCGAAGGCATCAGCGGCCGGCGCGTGCATGAATCCACCTTTGCGGATTTCTACGCGAGTCACGAAGGCCTGCATCTCATGTACGAGCAGGCGCAGACGCGCTTCATCCCGCGTCAGAACCGCTGGTACAACCTCTCCACGCACATGCCGTGGATCGGCATGCGCACTGCGCAGCTCGACGGTGCGCACGTGGAATACTGCCGGGGCATTTCGAATCCCATCGGCGTCAAGATCGGCAGCGCGATGGATTCGGGCTGGCTGCAGGGTCTCGTCACCACGCTGAATCCTCAGAATCAGCCGGGACGCCTGACGCTCATCCACCGCTTCGGCGCGAAGGAAATCGAGAAGTCGCTGCCGCGGCTCATCGACGCGGTTCGCCAGACGGGGCAAACGGTGCTGTGGGTGTGCGATCCCATGCACGGCAATACCGAATCGACCACGAGCGGGCTCAAGACCCGCCGCTACGAGAATATTCGCAAGGAGCTGGAGCTCGCGTTCCATATCCACGCGGCAAATGGCTCGCATCTCGGCGGCGTGCACATCGAGCTTACCGGTGACGACGTTACGGAATGCACCGGTGGCGCCCGCGGCCTGACGGATGCCGATCTGCAGCGTGCTTATCGCTCGACGGTCGATCCGCGGTTGAATCATGAGCAGGCGCTGGAACTCGCGCTGGCGATCGCCGAGTTCAGCGGCCGCACCCGCCGCGGCGAGTAAATCAGCAAAGGCGGCCTGCGTTCAGCAGGCCGCTTATCGAACGACGGATCGGTAGGGCGTGACTCGCGTCGCGATGCGCGCGCGCGAATACTGTTGTGCGCCTTCAGGCATGCGATTCGCCTATGGTAGTACTCGACCCGGAGAGCGCAGTCCGCGAAGATAGCGGACTTCACCGCTAATCCCCTCTCCGAGCATGCAATACGAGCACATTACCGTTCCAACCGACGGTAAACGCATCACTCTCAATCCCGACGCGTCCATCAACGTGCCGGATTTCCCGATCATTCCTTACATCGAAGGCGACGGCATCGGCATCGACGTGACGCCAGCGATGCTGCACGTCGTGAACGCCGCCGTGCAGAAAGCGTACGGCGCGAGGCGCGCGATCCGCTGGATGGAAGTCTACAGCGGCGAGAAAGCCAACAAGCTCTACGGCCAATGGTTTCCCGACGAGACGCTGCAGGCCCTGCGCGAGTTTGTCGTGTCGATCAAAGGTCCGCTGGGCACGCCTATCGGCGGTGGCATCCGCTCACTGAACGTAGCGATGCGTCAGAGCCTCGATCTTTACGCCTGCGTTCGGCCCATCCGGTATTTCCCTGGCGTTGCGAGCCCGATGCAGGACGCGAGCCTCACCGACATGGTGATCTTCCGTGAAAACACGGAGGACATTTACGCCGGCATCGAATGGCCCGCCGCATCTGAGGAAGTGCAGAAGCTCGTGACCTTCCTGCGCAAGGACATGGGTGTTACCGGCATCCGTTTCCCGGACAGCTCAGGCATCGGCATCAAGCCGGTGTCGAAAGAGGGCAGTCAGCGGCTGGTGCGCAAAGCAATCCAGTACGCCATCGACAACGATCGCGTGTCGGTGACGCTGGTTCACAAGGGCAACATCATGAAGTTCACGGAAGGCGCGTTCCGGAACTGGGGCTATCAGCTCGCGAAGGAAGAGTTCGGCGCCAAGGAACTGGATGGCGGCCCGTGGCTGTCGTTCAAAAATCCCGTGACGGGCTCGGAAATCGTCGTGAAGGACGTCATTGCTGACAACTTCCTGCAGCAGGTGTTGCTGCGTCCTGAAGAGTACGACGTCATTGCCACGCTGAATCTCAACGGCGATTACATTTCCGACGCGCTGGCCGCGCAGGTGGGCGGCATCGGCATTGCGCCGGGCGGCAACATCGGCGAAGGGCTGGCTGTGTTCGAAGCCACGCACGGAACAGCGCCGGGGTTCGCGGGCAAAGACCGCGTCAACCCAGGCTCGCTGATTCTCTCTGCGGAAATGATGCTGCGTTATCTGAAGTGGAACGAAGCGGCGGATCTCGTCATCAAGGGCGTCGCCAACACGATCGCAGCGAAGGAGCTCACGTACGACCTGGCCCGGCTTCGCGAAGCGATCCGTGCGCCGAAGCGCGAGCTCGCAGGGCGGAAGAACGTCGAGGAAGACCTGCAGCGTCTCATCCCCGGCGCCACGCTGATGAGCTGCTCAGGTTTCGCGGCAGCCATCGTCCGGCACATGGATGACTGAGCGGACGCGCCGGGCGACCGCTCCGGCGCGCACCTTGCGCGAGAGGAAGACGTTCGACCCGGACTGCACACGCTGTCCGCGGTTGGCGTCCTTCCTGGCGGAGACTCACCAGCGTTATCCCGAGTACTGGTCCCGGCCAGTGCCATGGTTTGGCGTGGACGCGCCTCGGATCCTCATCGTGGGACTCGCGCCCGGCATGCACGGCGCGAACCGCTCCGGGCGGCCGTTCACTGGGGACTTCGCGGGCATTCTTCTCTACGCGACGTTGCACAAGTACGGCCTCGCGACGCGCCCGGTCTCCGTCGCCGCGGACGACCCATTGAAGCTTCGGAACGCGCGCATCACCAATGCGGTCAAATGCCTGCCGCCCGAAAACAAGCCGCTGCCGGATGAGATCCGTCGCTGCAATACCTACTTGCAGACCGAGATGGCGGAGCTGAAGTCGGTACGGGTCGTTTTCGCGCTGGGCCGTATCGCGCATGATGCCGTGCTGATGGCTACCGGCGAAAAACGGGGCAACTTTCCGTTTGGACATGCACGTGAGCACGTGCTCGGCGAGGGACGCCACTTGATCGACTCCTATCATTGCAGCCGCTACAACACCCAGACTCGCCGTCTTACCACTGAGATGTTCGAGGCGGTGGTCGCGCGCGCGTGCGAACTGGCCGGGCTCGTGAAGTGAAGGCGCCGGCCTTCGATTCCAAAGACGTCGTTGCCTCGCTTCCGCGGCGGCCGGGCGTCTATCGCATGTACAACAGCGACCGTGAGCTGCTGTATGTCGGTAAGGCGCGCAGCCTGCGAGATCGCGTGGGTAGTTACTTCGTCGCGGGCAACGTCAATCCGAAAGTGCATGCGCTCGTTCAGCAGATCGGGGCGATCGAAGTCACCGTTACCAACTCCGAGACGGACGCGCTGCTGCTCGAATACAACCTCATCAAGGCACACAAGCCGCGCTTCAACATCACGCTGCGCGACGACAAGAGCTTTCCGTTCATTCAACTCGCGGTCGAGCACGATTTTCCACGGCTCTCGTTTTACCGCGGGCCGAAGACGCCGCCCAATCGTTACTTCGGCCCGTTTCCTGGCGCGGGCGCGGTCAAAGATACGCTGAACCAGTTGCAGCGCCTGTTCCACATCAGAAACTGCCGGGACAGTTTCTTCGCGAACCGCAGCCGTCCCTGTCTCCAACATCAGATCGGACGCTGCTCAGCGCCGTGTGTCGGCCTCATTGAGAAAGACGCTTACGGGCAAGACATCGACGCGGCGCTGAAAGTTCTCGAAGGTCGCAGCGTCGAGGTGAACGCAGATCTGCAGGCGCGGATGGAGCGCGCTTCCGAACGCCTCGAGTTCGAACGCGCAGCCGAGATACGCGATCAGCTCGCGGCGCTCAAGCGTATCCAGGCACAGCAAATCGTCACGGGCGAAGGTGAGCGCGACGTCGACGTGGTTTCGATTGTCGGCGAGCCTGGAGAATATTCGGTGAGCGTCATGCTCGTTCGCGGTGGACGTAACCTGGGAACTACGAGTTACTTTCCGCGCGCAGCGCTGGCTGAACCTCCCGAGGCGCTTTCGTCATTTCTCATGCAGTACTACTCGACGCAGGAGCCACCTGCTGAAGTTCTGGTCGGGCTGCCGCTGGAAGATATCGACGCCCTGAGCCAGGCGCTGACTGCTCGCGCCGGGCATAACGTTGGAGTGCGGTGTCCTTCTCGCGGCCTCGGCGTGCGCTGGATTGAGCTTTCTAAAGAAAACGCCACGCAAGCTTTGCGCATGCGGCTCGCGCGCAAGCAAGGCATGGAAGAAATGCTCGTCGCGCTTGCCGCGGAGCTGGATCTGCCCGAGGCGCCTCAACGCATCGAGTGCTTCGACATCAGTCATACGGGCGGTGAGGGCACCGTGGCGTCGTGCGTAGTCTTTGGTCCCGAGGGACCTCTCAAGAAGGAATATCGACGTTTCAACATCACCGGCGTTACGCCCGGCGATGACTACGGCGCCTTGCGTCAGGCGCTCGAGCGTCGTTATGCGCGGATTCGCGAAGGCGAGATCCCGCGACCTGATCTGCTGCTGATTGACGGTGGCCTTGGCCAGATTGCCCAGGTTCACGAAGTTCTCGAACCCATGGGATTCGGTGACCTCATGCTCGTCGGCGTTGCGAAGGGGCCGGATCGCAAGCCGGGGCAGGAGCGACTGTTTATCTACGGCGCAGAAGCACCGCGCATTCCAGAGGCGCATTCCCCTGCGTCGCGCCTCGTGCAGCGTGTGCGCGACGAGGCCCACCGGTTCGCGATTACAGGGCATCGCCGCAAGCGGGCGAAGCGTTACAGTGAATCCGTGCTCGAAGCCGTGCCGGGACTCGGGCCGGCGAAGCGTCGTTCACTGCTCAAGCATTTCGGCGGATTGCAAGGGGTGATGCGTGCCGGGGTCGCTGATATCGAACAAGCCGCCGGTATCGGCGCATCCCTCGCCCGGAGCATTTATGATCACCTTCACCCTGGTGACTGACTTGCTCTAGATGCCCTGGACCCTGCCCAATATTTTGACGTGGATTCGCATCGCCGCGATTCCGCTGATCGTCGCGCTCTTTTATGTGCCGGAGCCGTGGGCCTATCCCGCGGCGGGGTTGCTCTTCGCAGCAGCCGGCATCACAGACTCACTCGACGGCTACTTTGCCCGGCGTTTGAACCAGACGTCGCGACTCGGCGCGTTTCTCGATCCGGTTGCGGACAAGCTGATTGTCGCCGTGGCGCTGGTGCTGCTGGTCAGTCGGGACACGCATACGGTGCTCTTCGGCTACGACGCGCATGCGGTCGTCGTACTCGCGGCGGTTGTGATCATTGGTCGCGAGATCGCCATCTCGGCGTTGCGTGAGTGGATGGCGGAGATCGGCGCCCGACGCAAGGTCGCGGTTTCCCAGCTCGGCAAGTACAAGACCATCCTGCAGATCACCGGCCTGTCGATGATGTTGTATCGGCTGGATATCTTCGGAATTCCAATCTACGAGGCCGGAGTAATGCTCACCATCGTTGCAGCGGCACTGACGCTGGTGTCGATGGTGAGCTATCTCCGCGCGGCGTGGCCTGAACTGCGGCAGTGAATCGTTCAGGTCGCCGACGAGCCGGCAGGGTCTGATAACCCCCGAATGGGCACGGCAGCCGGCGCCGGGCGCGTGATCAATACGCGCTGCTGGTCGAGCGTGGCGTTGCCATAGAGCACCAGCATTGCCATCGCGGCTTCGACCCAGTAGGTCAGCAGCAGCGAATCATGCACCCACACCAACAACATCAGAGAAGCGCACGTGGCACCCAACAGGCCATGGAACTCGCGTTGGCCCTTGCGCGTGTTGATGAACCACAACACACCGAGCGCCGTGCAGAACAGCGAGAACACGACCTTGTTCACGGAGTTGAAGAAGTAAGGATTGATGAACACCGCGGAAGCTGAGAACGCGAGGCACAGCGCCGCCAGCGAGTAACGCGACAGGTTGTTGCCTTTCTTCGGCTGTGAGATGCCGGGCAACACGAGCAGCGCCGCCAGAAACAGCGCCGCGCCGGCCTGCCACGATGCAGTGTGGCCGCGCAGATGGTCCGGGAACCTGTCCGAGAAGTAGGCCAGCAATGGCGCGATGACCATGCCCGCCACCATCAGCCCCGGCAGGACGCGCGGGATGATTCCAAACATGACATGCGACGCGTCGTTCCGCACCTCGTCGGAGCCGAACGTGTTGACCATCGTGACACGCACGAACAGCAGCATGGCAAAGAGCTCGGTGCCTTCTTCCAGCATCTGGCGGAAGCGCATGTGGCCCACCCAGATCTGCATGTGCTGCAGGAAGTCGTCCTGAATCATGGCGAACGCCAGAATGGCGAAGCCGGCCGCGAGCCAGAACGAAGTGCGGCGCTGGCTGCTGAAGAACAGCGAGATGATCGTGAACGCACCGCCCAGGCCGCATATCGCCGCCATCATCAGCATGCCGCCGTGAATGCGCTCATGCACCGAACTGATCTCGTCCATGGCGAGAAAGCTCATGACGATGCCAAGGACCAGCCACGCGCGGGCGATGCGCGGGGTCGAGCGGTATCTGAAGAATCCATCGAAAGCATGCAGGCCAATGATCAGGAGCAGCGTTCCGGACCACCAGGCGCCGATGCTGTTTTCCCCTGAAAGGCTGAAGGTGCCGAGGCGGCGCATGACATAACCAATGTTGGCCATGTCGCCGGCGAGCAGGGTGACTGCGACGCAGGCTGCGGACATGAGCAAGGCTGCAGGAAACCACCAGCGGGACCAGGATTGACGGGCTTGTTCGGGTGACATTGTTCTTGTTCTCCAACCGATCTGAAGTCAGCGCGTGCAGCAAAGTGTGGCACGTTCGACGGCAAATGGAGACACCCGCGTAATAAATATTTCATAAAATTGTAACGCGGAGGGTGTAAAGGGCGCCGACACCCACGGGGTCAGCCGGGCGGCGCACAGCCCCGACCACGGTTCAGACTACGCTTCGTCACCCGGAGGTCCTGACAAGCAGCGCCCGGAGATAATGGGTTTTTTGGGGCGACGGCACGGGCTTCGGCGGTCACGCCCGGTTCTAACATTGGGGACGGCGGCATGTGCCAACCTGTCGGTTTCCCCCGTCAATCCTCACGCGTTGCGAGCTAATCAGTCCCGCATCCTGTCGCGATTGTCTACACTCGCGACGAGCATGAACGATATAACCGCCCCTCCGGATTTCATCTCTGATCGTTCCATCGACGATCACAACACGATCCTGCGCCTCGCCATGCGCGCCGCGCGCATGGGCACGTGGATGCGTGATCTCGCGAATTCCAAGGTGGTGTGGAATCCGGAGCTGGAAGATCTCTTCGGGCTCGAGCCCGGCTCGTTCGGCGGTACTGAGGAGGCGTTCCTCGCGCTCATTCATCCCGAGGATGCGGACAATGTCGCCGCAGCCGTTGCCAGCTCCATCAGCGGGGGCGCCGAGTACATCGTCGAATTCCGGTTTCGTCACAGCAGCGGCGAGTGGCGCTGGATGGAAGGTCGCGGCAAGCCCAGCTGCGATTCCGCCGGACGCCCCGTGCGCATTTACGGCATCGGCATCGACATCACCGAGCGGAAGATCGCCAGCATCGCGCGCGGCCGGCTCGCGGCGATCGTGGAATCTTCGCATGACGCCGTCGTCAGCAAGACGCTCGAAGGCATCGTCACTTCATGGAACGCCGCCGCTGAGCGCCTGTTTGGATATACCGCTGCCGAGATGATCGGCGGCTCCATCAAGCGGCTCATTCCGCCTGAGTTTCAGGACGAAGAGACGGTCATTCTCGAGCGCATCGCGCGCGGCGAGACGCTCGAACATTACGACACGAACCGCGTCAGGAAGACGGGAGAGCGTGTCAGCGTGTCGCTCACCATATCGCCTATCCGGGATGAGACAGGCACGATCATCGGCGCATCCAAGATTGCGCACGATATTTCCGAGCGCAAACGATCCGAGGCGGCTCTGCGCGATAGCGAAGCGCGCCTGCGAGACGTGCTCGCGGAACGCGAAAGACTGCTGGAATCGGAACGCGCCGCGCGCTCTGACGCCGAGCGGTTGAGCCGCATCAAGGATGAGTTCCTGGCAACGCTCTCTCATGAGTTGCGGACGCCGCTCAACGCCATTCAGGGCTGGTCGATTCTCTTGCGGCAGCCCACGCTCAGCCCCGCGGATCGGCAGCGGGGCATCGACATCATCGAACGCAACGCGCGCGCGCAGACGCAGATCATCAACGATCTGCTCGACATGAGCCGCATCGTGTCCGGCAAGATTCATCTCGAAGTGCAGCGCATCTCTCTGCAGGATGTGATTTCCGCCGCCATTGAAGCGGTGCGTCCGTCCGCGACGGCGAAGAACATCCGCATCCAGACAATGTTGGACTCCACCATTCGCGCCACGCGCGGCGATCCCAATCGCCTGCAGCAGGTGTTGTGGAATCTTCTGACGAACGCGGTGAAGTTCACGCCGAGCAATGGGCGTATCCACGTCGTCCTCGAGCGCGTCAATTCGCATGTCGAGATTGTGGTCGAAGATACGGGCGCGGGCATCGATCCAACCTTCCTTCCTTATGTGTTCGACCGCTTCAGGCAGTGGGACGCCTCGACGACCCGCCGTCACGGCGGCCTGGGAATAGGGCTCTCCATCGTCAAGACGCTCGTCGAGCTGCATGGCGGCTCGGTGCGCGTGAAGAGTCCGGGCGTGGATCTGGGCAGCACGTTCGTCGTGTCGCTGCCGATCCCGGTGCTGCGCCATCCTGAGGACGAGCGCGTCAGAGAAGTGCCGGAGAGCCCGCATCATGCGGAAATGTTCGAGCCGCCACGGCTCGAGAACGTGACGGTGCTCGTCGTCGATGACGAGCCGGATTCGCGCACGCTCACCGCGCGTATCCTGGAGGAGCGTGGCGCCGTCGCGGTGTGTGTGGGCTCTGCTCGCGAAGCGCTGGCTACCTTAAAAACACAGTCGGTTGATCTGATGCTCAGCGATATCGGCATGCCGGAAATGGATGGCTACGATCTGATCAAACAGCTGAGGCGGCTCACTCCCGAGGAGGGCGGTCGCCTGCCCGCAGTGGCGATCACCGCTTATGCGCGAGCCGAAGATCGGCAGCGGTCGCTGCTCGCGGGTTATCAGATGCATATCGCGAAGCCGGTCGAAGCGATCGAGCTGATCGCCGGCATCTCGAGCCTGCTGAAACTTTCGCGCGATTGAGCGCACGCGTTCGCGCGCGAACGCCGCTCGTCAGTAGTAACGCGGGATCGGTCCCACTTGCGGCGTGACGTTATCGCCGAGCTCGAAGCCGACCTTGTCGACAAAGCACCAGCCCCAGCCCTCCGGCGGATCGTAGCCTTCGATGATCGGATGCTGGGTCGCGTGGAAATGTTTGGTGGCGTGGCGATTGGGCGAGTCGTCGCAGCAGCCCACGTGGCCGCAGGTTCGACACAATCTCAGATGCACCCACTCATCGCCCGCGGCGAGACACTCCTCGCAGCCGCGCGCGCTGGGCGTGACAACCTTGATCTGATCGAGATGTTTACAGGTCTTGGCCATCAGCAGCTCCCCATGCAAGTCGTTGTTTGATTAAACATTCTGTGCCAGCAGGGCGTGAATCTGCGCTACGACGCTTGCTCCGTCGCCGACAGCGGCGGCAACGCGCTTGGTCGAGCCGGAGCGCACATCGCCCACCGCGAACACGCGCGGAATGCTGGTTTCGAGCGCCATGGGATGCGGCCTGCCGTTGGATTCCTTCCGCTCTATATCCACGCCCGTGCGCACGAAACCTTTGTTATCCAGCTGGGCTGCGCAGCTTTCGAGCCACGCCGTATTCGGATCCGCGCCGATGAAGAGAAACAGATGGCGCATCGCCACGGTCTTCAGCTCCTGGCTCTTGCGGTCACGGAAGGTAACGGATGAGAGGCCGCGCTCGCGATCGCCTTCGAGCGCCGTGACTTCAGTTTGCGTATGCAGCTCGACGTTCGGCAGCGCCTTGATGCGGTCGATCAGATATTTCGACATGGAGGCTTCGAGCCCGTCACTGCGGATGACGAGATGCAGCCGCTTCACATGGCCGGAAAGATACACAACCGCCTGGCCCGCGGAGTTGCCCGCGCCGATCAGCGCGACTTCCTCTCCCGCACAGAGCCGGGCTTCGATGGGCGAGGCCCAGTAATGCACGCCGGCGCCTTCGAGCTCATCGAGGTTAGGCACGTCGAGCCGCCGGTAGCGCGCGCCGGACGCGATGACGACGCTGCGAGCGAGAATCTCCCGACCATTCTTCAAGGTCAGTTTCAGCGGCTCGCCGTCCTGCACGGAGGGCTTGCAGTCCAGCACGTCTACTTCGCTCGGAATCACGATCTGTGCGCCGAATTTCAATGCCTGCGTGTAGGCGCGGGCAGCCAGCGCATGACCGGAAATACCTGTGGGAAACCCCAGATAATTTTCGATGCGTGCGGACGCCCCGGCCTGGCCGCCAAACGAGCGCGCGTCGAGCACGATCATCGACAGTCCTTCGGACGCGCCATACACGGCGGCCGCGAGCCCCGCAGGCCCCGCGCCGACGATGGCGACGTCGAATAATTTATCTGAGTCGAATTCCGCCGTGATTTCGAGGCACGCCGCAAGCTCCGCTTCCGTCGGCCGTTTCAGCAACTCACCGTCGGGACACAGCGCGATGGGCAGATCCGCGTCGGTGATGAAAAACTTCTCTACCAGCGCCTTGCCTTCGGCGTCCGTTTCGGAATCGAGCGTCGTATAAGGAAAGCCGTTGCGCGCGAGCAGATTTTCGAGCGCAACGAGATCGGCGCTGCCAGCCGGTCCCACTAACACCGGCCCCGCGCTGTGCTCCGCGATGAGTGCTGTGCGCCGAAGGATGAACGCTCGCATCACGAGCTCGCCGATATCGGCGGAGCCGATGACCAGCGTGCGCAGATGTTCAGCATCCAGCGCCAGCACCTTGCAGCCCTCTTTGCCGGCGTGCGCATCGGCAAGCGCGCGCCGCCCTGTCAGCTGACTGAGCTCGCCCGTGAAGGAGCCGGGGCCGTAATGCGTGATGACATTCTTCAGCCCGGCGCCGTCATGACGGTGCACGTCGACGGTACCTGACACCACGAAATACGCAGGCACCTGCCGATCGCCAATGGAATACAGCAAAGCGTTTGGTGGATGTTCCTGCACATCGCAGCCGGCGAGGCGCTTGACGACCTCCATCTGCGCTTCGCTCAGCGCTGGAAACATCTGCTCGCGTCGGGTTTCGTACAGGCTCATGGCGGGAGACTAACTCAGTGTGACCGCACGCCCGGTGCGGGCGGCTTCGTAAATGGCTGTCAGGATCTTCACGTCCTGCAGGCCTTCTTCGCCAGCGACGCGTGAGCGCCGGTTCTCGATGATGCAGCGGGCGAAGTCATCCATCTCCACGGCGAACTGATCGCCAGCGGGGAAGGAAAGCGCCTTGCCGTCGCTGCGACGACCGCGGTTGCCCGTGTAACTGAACGCAGGCTCCATGCCAAACCAGCCGCGCTCCGCATGCACCAGAAAGCGCCCGATGCCCGCGGCTTCGTAAGAGGTGCTGCAGCTGGCGATCACGCCGCTCGGAAAGCGCGACTGCCAGATGACCGACTCATCCACTTCCCGGAATTTCACCGGATCGGTTTTGGTTTCGATGGCGGTGATCAGTATGGGCTCTTCGCCGGTGATATATCGCGTCAGCTGCAGCGCATAGATACCTACATCGACCAGCGCGCCGCCTCCCGACAAGGCGCGCTGCAGACGCCATTGCCCGGGATCACCGATGGGAAAGCCGAAACTCGCCTCGATGATGCGTACCGCGCCGAGCTCCTGCTCCCGCGCGATGCGAATGCATTCGAGATGGTGAGGCTCGAACTGGCAGCGATACGCGACGCCAAGCTTGCGATCGGCCTTGCGACACACGTCGATCATCTGCTGGCATCGCTCGACCGAAATCTCCATCGGCTTCTCGCAAAACACGTGTTTTCCAGCCTGCGCCGCTTTCGTTGCGTGCTCGAGATGCAGCGCATTGGGTGTCAGAACATATACCACGTCGATATCAGGGTTGTCCTGCAGCCTCGCCATCGTGTCGTAGGTGTAGACGCTGCGATCGGGCAGGTCGTATTTGTCCTGCCACGATCGCGCTTTTTCCGGCGAGTCAGTGATGACGCCGGCGAGCCGGCAGTGCTGTGTCTTCTGCAGCGCTGGCGCGATCTGATTGGCGCTGAGGCCGCCCAGGCCGCAGATGGCAAAACCCAGTTTGGGGCGCGCGTTCGCCGCGAGGGCGCGAGTGACGCTCGTGCTGATGAAGGGCACGGCCGCGACGGCGGCCGTCTGGCGGATGAAGCGGCGGCGGGATTGTCTGTTCATGGGCAGGTCAACACTCCTGTAATTACCTGCCCCGAAGACTATTGGATTGGCGCCTCCGGATCGAGATGCGCGGCGAGTTGCGGATCGGCCGTGCGCAGGCCCTGCGCGACCAGGCGCGCGAGTTCATAGGCGCCGAAGTTACTGTGATGAGTCAGGTCACGACCGCCTTCCGCGAACGCCGTCGGCGCACGCTCGGGCCCGAGCGATTCATAGAACACCTTGCTCATCGAATGCAGGTCGACGAGCGCGACCTGCTGCTCGCGCGCTACATCGCGAACCGCGTCGGGATAGGCGCCGTGGCTGTCGACAATATGGCCGGCCCCATTGAAGGCGAGGCGTTCCGGCGAGGTGATCAGAATGGGAACGGCGCCACGACGCCGGGCTTCTGCAATGTAAATACGCAGGTAATCCCGATACGTGGTGGCTGCGTCAACATAGGTCTGCGTCCATTGCGACTTCTGATCGTTGTGACCGAACTGGATCAGCAGCCAGTCGCCGGGGCGGATCGTCGCGAGGATCTTGTCCAGCCGCAACTCGGTGAGAAAAGACTTCAGCGTCTCCCCCGATTCGGCGTGATTCGCGATCGCGATGTCCGGCTTGAAGAACCGCGGCAACATCTGTCCCCAGCTGCCGTTCGGGTCGACACGCTGATCGGTGACAGTTGAATCGCCGGCCAGATAGACAGTCGGCACGTCCACTCGCTCGATGGTGAGCGGCGTGACCATCGGCGCCTCACCCAGGAATTCGAGTGTGAGCTTGTTATCCCAGGTGGGACTATCGAGCTCGCGCTGTTTCAGCCGCACCATCGAGCCGCCGGGCGCATTGGGAGGAGGCGGTGCCAGCGCGGGAGTGCGCACATTGACGATGAAACTCTTCGTCACCACGGCGCCACGCTTGGTCACGAGGTCTTCGATCATGAGACGCCGGGCTTCCGCCTTGACCGTCGTGCTGCCGGCGCCCTTGCGATCGCCGAAGCGCAGGGTCACCTTATAATTGCCTTCTGAAGCTTTCGCTGAGAAACGCTGCGTCGGAAACTCCGGGGTTACAGGCTCGAAGCCGTAACCTCGCGCGTCATCGTAAAGCGTAGTGCTCGCGACATTGCCGCCAAAATCATAACGCTCACCCGCCGGCGTGCTGGTGGCCATGAGAGATGTTCCTAACAGGAAAAGGCCCGCTACCTGCAAAGGGACACGCGACAACCAAGTCTTATAAATGAAGTTCAAGGGCTCACCTGCATGGCTTTTCACTCTGACCTGCTCCCGTAGTCCGCCCGACCAGGCGATATCCAACTCGAAACCGCCCCTAGCGCGCAATCCCGAGACGCGACCTTGGGCCATGCCGAAGCCTGAGCGGTGAGCAGTGCTCAATTATATGACTATTAAGCATCGCGCGCAGTTCCTTGCGGCAGCGACGTGATGCGATCGTCAGTGTGACGGCACGAGAGCGAGGACGCGAAGCGGACTGCCGGAGCCATTGACGATTTTCAGTGGCGGGGCGATCACCACCGCGCCGGTGGGTGGCAATTGATCGAGATTCATCAGACTGGCGAGGCCGAAGCGGTTGGCACCGTGCATGATCGTGTGACACGGGAACATCGGGTTGAAGCTTGCTGCCTGACCCGCGTCCGTGCCGACGGTTTCGACGCCTACGCCGAGAATGTCGCGCTCGCGTGCGAGAAAGGGCACGGCATCAGGATGAAAGCCGGGCGTGTGCGGCCCGTCCGCGCCAATGTTGAGGAATTGTTGCGGATCGCTGCGCCGCCACCAGTCGGTGCGAATCAGCACCCACGCCCGGGCGGGAATGCGGCCATGTTGGTTTTCCCACGACTCGATGGCCTCCACCGTGAGCAGATAATCAGCATTGGCCTGAGCACGCGCCGTCACGTCGATGACGCAGGCGGGCCCGATGAACTTGTCCACCGGAATGTTGTGCGTGGCATTGTTTGAATGATCCTTGCCGGTCACCCAATGGATCGGCGCATCGAAGTGTGTGCCCGTGTGCTCGCCGCAGGAGATGTTGTTCCAGTACCAGGCGGGACCCCGCTCGTCGTATCTGGAAATCTCCTCGAGCGTGAAGGCCTTCGATGGGGCGAAAGAGGTCGGCAGCTGAATGATGGGCGTCGCCGGCTCCAAGGGTACCGTGAGATCGACAACGCGAATGCTGCCCGACGCAATGCCCGTGGCCAGTTGGGCCAGAGTCACGGAAACGTCGCTCATGAGAACCCCCGATGTGTTGAATGCTTTAGATACGAATAGTTGCATCGGCACGCGATCGAGCTAGTATCACCGGGGGGATTCCCGTTTTACAAGCAAGGCGAGCCCATGGCCGAGCGATCATTTGCGCGCGAAGTGCAGGCGCTGCGTTTGCAGGCCGGCGCTGAATTCGAAGGCGAAGCCATCCTTGCGGTCACCAAGGCATTGCTCCAGGCCGGTGTTTCTTATGTTGGAGGTTACCAGGGCGCGCCCGTCTCGCATCTGATGGATGTGTTGGCGGACGCGAAGGAAATCCTCGACGAAATTGGCGTTCATTTCGAATCCAGCGCCTCTGAGGCGACCGCGGCCGCCATGCTGGCCGCGTCCGTGAATTATCCGCTGCGCGGCGCGGTGACGTGGAAATCCACTGTGGGCACCAATGTCGCGTCGGATGCGTTGTCCAATCTCGCGTCGGCGGGCGTGATGGGCGGAGCGGTGATGATCCTTGGAGAAGATTACGGGGAAGGCGCCAGCATCATGCAGGAGCGCACCCATGCCTTCGCGATGAAATCCCAGATGTGGTTGCTCGACCCCCGTCCTGACATGCCTTTGCTGGTGGATATGGTGGAGCGGGCGTTCGAGCTTTCCGAAGCCAGCCATACGCCGGTCATGATGATGATGCGGATCCGCGCGTGCCATATGCATGGGCGTTTCAGCGCGCGGGACAACGTCCGTCCCGCGTTCACGATCAAACAGGCGCTTGCGAATCCGCGGCGAGCGATAGAGAAGATCATCCTGCCGCCCGCGACGTATGCGCAGGAGCAGGACAAAGTCGCGAATCGCTGGCCGGCAGCCGTGCGCTATATCGTTGCCAACAAACTCAATGAGCTGCATACGGGCGATCTGGGCGAGGTCGGCATCGTCGTACAGGGCGGCTTGTACAACACGCTGTTGCGCTCGCTCGAGATCCTGGGCCTCGCCAACACGTTCGGCGAATGCCGCATTCCTCTGTATGTACTCAATGTGACGTACCCGCTCATCCCCGAAGAGCTCGTGCGATTCGCCGCGGGCAAGCAGTCGCTGCTCATCGTGGAAGAGGGCCAGCCGGAGTTCATCGAGCAAAGCGTCAACCAGATGCTGCGACAGGCAGATCTGCAGACGCGTGTCGTCGGCAAGGGGCCTTTCCCGATGGCTGGCGAATACACGGGTGCCGTGATGGAAGCAGGTGTGCGCACATTTCTGCAGCAGCGCTTGCCGCACGTGTTGAAACAATCTTTGACACAGGTGGTCGTGCCTGTCGAGACGCTCCGGCAGGCAGTGCCTCCACGACCTGCGGGCATGTGCACCGGCTGCCCGGAGCGACCCTTCTTCTCTTCGATGAAAATCGTGCAGCGGGAGCTCGGAGCTGTACATGTCAGTGCGGATATTGGCTGTCATTCATTCGCCACGCTGCCGCCGTTCAATATGGGCGCCAGCATCATGGGCTATGGGCTGGGCGCGGCGAGTGGCGCCGCGATGAATGCGCGCGACGGCTCGCGTCGATCCATCGCGTTGATGGGCGACGGAGGTTTCTGGCACAACGGCCTGACGAGCGGCATCGGCAACGCCGTGTTCAATAAACACGACGGCATCACCGTCATCGTGGATAACGGCTATTCCGCCGCAACGGGCGGCCAACATATCCCGTCGTCGCGTGCGGACGTCAAGAACCGTAGAGGCGGCAATCCGATCGAGAAGGCAGTGCGGGGCGTTGGCGTTGAATGGGTTCGCACCGTCAATACTTACAAAATGCAGGAATCCATCCGCGTGCTGCGCGAGGCGCTGACTACGAGTTTCAAAGGTCCGAAGGTCATCATCGCCGCGGGCGAATGTCAGCTGAATCGGCACAGGCGACTCGCGCCAGAGTTGAAGCGCCAGGAGAGCGAGGGAAAGCGTGTGGTGAGTCAACGCTTTGGCATCGATGCGGATCTCTGCACGGGCGACCATTCCTGCATTCGATTGTCGGGATGTCCCTCGCTGACTTTGAAGCCGAATCCGGATTCCTTGCGGCGCGCGCCGATTGCGCATGTCGATAGCAGCTGTGTGGGTTGTGGTGTGTGTGGCGAAGTAGCGCACGCGGCGGTGCTATGTCCTTCGTTCTATCGCGCCGATGTCATCGCGAACCCAACGGGGTGGGATCGCTTTCTGTTTCGATTACGTGCGATGTTCATTGGCGCGCTTCAGCGTCGCTTCGAGGCGCGCCTCGCCATGATTCAGGCGGGGCGGTGAGCGACCTCAGGCCAATCAAGCTGATCGTTGCGGCTCTGGGTGGGCAGGGCGGTGGCGTCGTCTCGGAGTGGCTCATCGAAGCCGCGCGCCTCGAGGGATATCTCACGCAGGCGACGTCCGTGCCAGGCGTTGCCCAGCGCACCGGCGCCACGGTGTATTACCTCGAATTCTTCCCGCTGAGTGCGTTGCCGTCTGATGGGCGCAGGCCGGTGCTCGCGTTGATGCCACATCCTGGCGATGTGGATGTGGTTGTTGCATCAGAGATCATGGAAGCAGGGCGCATGTTGCAACGTGGAGTGATCACGCGAGATCGCACTACGCTCATCGCCTCGTCTCACCGCGTCTATGCCATTGGCGAAAAGACGCATATGGGTGACGGCCGGGCGGACACGGAGCACGTCATGTCGCTCGCACGCGCGCATTCCAGGCGTTTCATTACTCTGGATATGCAAGCTGTCGCGGAAGCTCATAACAGTGTGATCAGCGCGGCCATGCTGGGGTCGCTTGCAGGCTCGAAGGCTTTGCCGTTTTCTCATCTGGCATATCGGCGAGCGATCGAAGCCAGCGGGACAGCGGTCCAGCAAAGTCTGGCTGCTTTTGAGCAATCGGCGGCAGCGGCCCGTGCAGCGGAGACCGGCGGGCAGCCTGCCGCTGGGGCGGGCTCAGCTGAGGGCGTTGCCGTCCCTCACGCGTTCGAACTACCTACGAAACTGAGCATGCGCGTCAACAGGTTCCCCTCGGACGCCAGAGCGACGATCAGCGAAGGCGTTCGCCGCCTCATCGATTATCAGGACGTGGCGTACGCGGAAACCTATCTCACACATCTGGAATTACTGGCGCGGAGCCACAGTGGACCGCGCCTCATCGAAGCCACAGCGCGCGGCCTCGCACTGTGGATGTCATTCGAAGACACCATCCGTGTGGCGGATCTCAAGATTCGCGCGGCGCGAAGTCGTCGTGTGCTGGCTGAGGTCCGCGCCAAGCCAGACCAACTCGTGTACATCACCGAATTCATGAAGCCGCGCGTCGAGGAAATCTGCGGCACGCTGCCACCCGCAATCGGCCGATGGATTCTGAGTTCCCGCCACCCCCGTCGGTGGCTCTCTTACTTTACGGGCGGCAGGAAAATCTCCACCTCGCGCGTCAGCGGCTTTCTAATGCTATACGCGCTGGCCAGCATGCGGCCGTTGAGACGCAACACGCTGCGCTTCCAGCAGGAGCACGCTCATCTGCAGCGCTGGCTTGCAACCATTGGTGAGGTGCTCCCCCGCGATTACGATCTCGCTGTGGAGATTGCCGAGTGTCAGCAACTCGTCAAAGGATATGGCGACACGCACGAACGTGGTTCGCGCAACTTCGATCTCGTCCTGGAGCAGGCCCGTAGCCTGGCTGGCGAGGCAGGCTCTGCGGCTCATATCAGCTCGCTGCGCGCAGCCGCGCTCGCCGACGACGAGGGACTAGCGCTGGGCCGTGCTCTTAAAACTGTCGTGATAGCGGAGTCAGGGCGCCCATGGCGTGGCTCTGCTCCCGGCGCAGCGCAGTCCGCAGCTGAAATATGAAGCACAGTATGAAACGAGTGGTCTGCCTGGGCGGTGGTCCGGCGGGGCTGTATGCCGCCATCCTGTTGAAGAAAGCATTTCCTCCTGCCTGCGTCGAGGTCTACGAACGCAATCGTCCTGACGATACGTTCGGCTGGGGCGTGGTGTTCTCCGACCAGACCCTGGAGAATTTCCGAGAGGCGGATGCGCCGACTCACGCTGCCATCGTGCAGAGGTTTCATCACTGGGATGACATCGCCGTGCACTTCCGCGGCGAGACCTTCGTGAGTGGAGGCCACGGCTTCAACGGTATCGGTCGCAAGGACCTCCTGGGTCTCCTGCGGAATCGCGCCGAAGAATTGGGCGTCCTGCTGCATTTCCAGCGTGAGGTGGCGGACGAAACGAAGTTTGCCGACGCAGATCTGATTGTCGCGGCTGACGGTGTCAACAGCATGATCCGCAAGCGTCATGCAGATGTGTTTCGACCCAGTGTCGATGTGCGCAAGTGTCGCTTTATCTGGCTGGGCACGACGCAGAAGTTCTCGGCGTTCACGTTCGCGTTTGCCGAGACGCAGCAGGGCTGGTTTCAGATCCATGCCTATCAGTTCAGCGAGGCGCTTTCGACCGTCATAGTCGAGACACGCGAGGAAACCTGGCTGGCGCATGGGCTGGACAAGCTCGATGCGCGGCAGTCCATCGCGTTCTGCGAAGATCTGTTTGCCGTGTACCTCGATGGTCATTCCCTGCAAAGTAACGCGAGACACCTGCGCGGCTCCGCATGGCTCAACTTCAATCGTGTGAGTTGCGAGCGCTGGCATCACGGCAAGCTCGTGCTCATCGGCGATGCGGCGCATACCGCACATTTTTCCATCGGCTCGGGCACCAAGCTCGCGATGGAGGACGCCATCGCCCTCACTCGCCATGTTACTCAGTCCGGCGCGCAGGGAATTGATGCAGCGTTGCGCGCGTACCATGCGGAGCGCAGCGTCGAAGTGCTCAAGTTGCAGAGTGCCGCACGCAATCGAACGCAGTGGTTCGAGAATGTGGCGCGCTACACCCATTTGCCGCCGCGTCAGTTTGCTTACAGCCTGCTGACGGGCAGTCAGCGCATCGGCCACGAGAATCTCAAGCTTCGTGACGCCAGATTCGTCACCGGCTATGAGCGTTGGCTGGCGGAGCGTAGTGGGGTGGGGTCGGAGAATGCCAGCAAAGGTCTGCCGCCCATGTTTCTTCCCCTGACATTGAGGAGCATGCATTTACAGAATCGTGTCGTGGTTTCGCCGATGGCACAGTACATGGCACAACAGGGCGTGCCTGACGACTATCACTTTGCTCACTACAGCAGCCGTGCATCAGGCGGCGCAGGTCTGCTGTTCACCGAGATGACGTGTATCTCACCCGAAGGGCGCATCACTCCCGGTTGTACTGGCATATGGAATGAAGCTCAGCGGGACGCCTGGGCGCGGCTCGTCCAGTTTGTCCATCAACACACGCGCGCGAAGATCTGCTTGCAGATCGGGCATTCCGGGCGCAAAGGCTCGACACAGCTCGGCTGGGAGAAAATGGATCAGCCGCTCGTCGCGGGAAACTGGCCGCTTTACGCGCCGTCGTCACTGCCTTATCTGCCGGGGACGAGCCAGACCCCGATCGCGATGACACGCAAGGATATGACGAAGGTTCGAGAAGATTTCATGCACGCCACCCGCCTCGGGAACGAGGCCGGTTTCGACATGCTCGAACTGCACATGGCCCATGGCTATCTGCTGGCGTCGTTTATTTCGCCCCTCACCAACGTGCGCGACGATGCCTACGGCGGCCCGATCGACCGGCGTTTGAAATTTCCTCTGGAGATTCTGGATGCCGTGCGCGCGGAGTGGCCGGAGGAAAAGCCGCTGTCCGTTCGCATATCCGCATGCGACTGGGCAGAGGGCGGTCTCGCGGAGCACGAGTTGTTGCATCTCGCGCGGGCCCTCAAGGCGCGCGGTGTGGATATCATTGATGTGTCCTCGGGGCAGACGGTGCCGTGGCAGCAGCCCGTGTACGGTCGCATGTATCAGACGCCATTCTCAGATCAGGTCCGCAACGAAGTGGGTATTCCGACGATCACCGTCGGCAACATCTACGAGCCGGACCACGTCAATTCAATCATCGCCGCGGGGCGGGCAGATCTGTGCGCGCTGGCGCGTCCGCATCTTGCAAATCCCGCGTGGACGCTCGAGGCGGCGGCAAGGCAGGGCTACGACGCGCAATGGTGGCCTCTGCCGCTGCGTTCCGGAAAAACGCAGCTCGAGCGCAATCTGCAGCAAGCAACACAACGTACAGGAGAGACGTGAGTATGTCCGCCCAGGGATTGGGAGAGTTTCACGGCCGGCACGCGGTCGTTACGGGAGGCAGCGGCGGCATTGGCGCTGTCATTGCGGCCGCACTGGTCGCAAAGGGCGCGCGGGTTTCCATTCTGGGCCGCAACCCGACAACATTGGATACAACCGCGCGCGAGATCGGTTCCGTCGACGTCATCAGCGGCTTTGCCGCGGATATCACGCAGCCCCGATCGCTCCGTGAAGGAATCGCACAAGCCAGCGACCGTTATGGCGCGGTTTACTATCTGATCAACAGCGCGGGCCAGGCGACGAGCGCCCCGTTCCATCGCACCGATGAGGATCTCTGGCGGCGAATGTTGGAGGTGAATCTCACCGGCACGTACCACTGCATTCAGGCGGTGTTGCCTGGAATGCAGCAGAGGAATGAGGGACGCATCGTCAACATTGTCAGCACGGCGGGCCTGAAAGGTTATCCGTATGTCACGGCCTATGCCGCGGCGAAGCACGGCGTTGTGGGCTTGACGCGCGCGTTGGCGATGGAGCTGGCGAAAACGCAGATCACCGTCAACGCGGTATGTCCTGCCTACACTGACACTGCTATCGTTCAGGATGCGCTGGAGAATATTGTCGCAAAAACAGGACGGTCCCTCGCGGACGCGCTCGTGGCGCTGCTCTCAGGCAGTCCTCAACAACGTTTGATCGAGCCTGACGAAATCGCGGCCACCGTGTTGTGGCTGTGTTCGCATCAGGCGCGCAGCATCACCGGCCAGAGCATTGCGCTCGCCGGCGGCGAAATCATGTAAGGAGCATGTGAATGGTTGGAACCTCTGTCGAAACGGATGTCGAAACGCGCATCACGGACGATGATCATCAATCGCTGCGACTGTGGCTGCGGCTGCTCGCCTGCACCAATCTCATCCAGAACCGCATTCGTCAGGAGCTGCAGGCCAATTTCGATACGACCCTGCCGCGCTTCGATTTGATGGCGCAGCTCGATCGGGAGCCCGAAGGGCTGAAGATGGGCGAGCTGTCGAAACGCCTCATGGTGACGGGCGGCAACGTCACCGGCATCACCGATCTGCTCGAGCAGGAGGGCTTTGTCGTGCGCGAAGCCGATCCGGGCGATCGCCGTTCGTTCCGCGTGAAGCTGACGAAAGAGGGCCGCAGGCACTTTCGCAAGATGGCGGTTCAGCACGAGCAATGGATTCAGGAAGTCTTCGAGGGCCTCTCGGGGCGACAGAAAGATCAGCTCGCAGGCCTGCTCGGGGCGCTCAAGGGCCATGCCGGCGAGTGGTCCGCTTCGTGAGCACCTCGTCGCGGTCAGGCCTGGCGTCTTATCAGCCACAACATTTTCTGTGGCGGCTCGACAATGGCGTCGGCCTCGTGACCTTGAACAGGCCGGAGCGCAAGAATCCGCTCACGTTCGAATCCTATGCGGAGCTGCGGGATCTGTTTCGCAATCTCGCCACCGCGTCGGAAGTGCGCACTGTCGTCATTACCGGCGCGGGTGGAAACTTCTGTTCCGGGGGCGACGTGCACGAGATCATCGGCCCGCTCACCAGAATGAGCATGGATGGCCTGTTGGCGTTCACGCATATGACGGGCGATCTGGTGAAAGCCATGCGCGGTTGCCCGCAACCCATCATTGCCGCGGTGGATGGCATCTGCGCCGGGGCCGGCGCCATCCTCGCCATGGCATCTGATTTTCGGCTCGCGACGCCCGAAGTGAAGACGGCTTTCCTCTTCGTGCGTGTGGGCCTTGCCGGCTGCGATATGGGCGCCTGCGCGATTCTGCCGCGCCTCATCGGGCTCGGGCGCGCGTCCGAGCTGCTTTACACCGGCCGCTCTATGTCGAGCGAAGAGGGCGCCTCGTGGGGCTTTTATAGCAATGTTGTTGCGGCGGACCAGCTCCTGATCGAAGCGCAGGAGCTCGCGCAGCGCATTGCCCAGGGTCCGACGTTTGCGCACGCCATGACCAAGCGATCGCTGCAGCAGGAATGGAATCTCTCGCTGGAGGAAGCGCTCGAGGCGGAAGCGCACGCACAGGCCATCTGCATGCAGACCGGAGATTTCCGCCGCGCCTACGATGCGTTCGTGGCCAAACAGAAGCCGGTTTTCGCGGGCAACTGAGATTCCATGACGCTCGCCACAAGTCTGGCCTGGCCGTTCTTTGATCCTGCTCATCGGGAGCTCGCGATCGACGTGGCCGCCTGGGCGAAGCAGAGGTTCACGACCCATGGCGAATCCGCCGCGGATGCAGAGAGTCGCGCAGCAGTTGACGCGACCTGTCGCCAACTCGTGCGGGATCTGGGAAATGCCGGCTATACGCGGTACTGCGTGCCGCGGGCTCAGGGTGTCAGTGTCACTGCCATCGCGCTGATTCGCGAGACGTTGGCATGGCACAGCGGGCTCGCCGACTTCGCATTCGCCATGCAGGGACTGGGCAGCGGACCGATTGCGCTCGCCGGCTCCGAGACGCTGCAGGCAGCTTATCTCCCCGAAGTTGCGGCGGGTCGCGCCGTGGCCGCGTTCGCATTATCAGAACCCGACGCAGGGTCCGACGTCGCCGCCTTGACTTGCGCCGCGCGCGGCGACGGTCGGGGTGGTTATATCCTGGATGGCGAGAAAACCTGGATCTCCAACGGCGGCATCGCCGATTTCTACTGCGTGTTTGCGCGTACCAGCCCGGCTGAGCAGCGAGCGGATGGCAGCATCGCAGCCAGGGGCATCACCGCATTCGTCGTCGACGCCGACACACCTGGGCTCCGCATCAGCAAGCGCATTGATGTCATCGCGCCTCATCCTCTTGCAACCCTGACATTCGACAATTGTCAGGTTCGCGGCTCACAGCGCATCGGGGAGGAGGGCGAGGGTTTCAAAATCGCCATGCGCACGCTGGATCTCTTCCGTACCCCAGTTGCCGCGGCAGCGCTGGGTTTTGCGCAACGGGCGTTCGACGAAGCGCTTCAGCATGCCGTATCCCGCCGCATGTTTGGCAAGACGCTGGCGGATTTCCAGCTGACCCAGGTGGCGCTCGCCGAGATGGCGACCGACATCGAAGCCGCGCGCCTGCTGACTTATCGCGCCGCGTGGAAGCGGGATAGCGGCGCAACCATTACGCGCGAAGCGGCGATGGCCAAGATGACCGCGACCGAAACCGCCCAGCGCGTGATCGATCGTGCTGTGCAGATGTTTGGCGGTCGCGGCGTCACGCGCGGCGAGATCGTCGAGCATCTCTATCGAGATATTCGCGCCCTGCGCATTTACGAAGGAGCCACCGAGGTGCAGAAGCTCATCATCGGCCGCGAGTTGTTGAAATGACTCAGCAGATTCTGCAGCCGGCGGGCTGGCCGCGCCCCAGCGGGTACAGCAATGGCATCGCGGCCACGGGCCAGCAGGTGTTCGTTGCCGGCCAGGTGGGTTGGGTGAACGGCGTCTTTCCGAGCGATCGGCTGGCGCATCAGGTGCGGCACGCACTGGAGAACATTGTGCTGGTGTTGAAGGAGGCTGGCGCCAAGCCGGCGCACGTGACGCGTCTCACGTGGTATCTCACGAGTCGGGATGAGTATTACGACCAGCTCGCGGAGATCGGCGCCGCGTATCGCGCCGTGATGGGGAAGCATTATCCGGCGATGTCAGTCGTGCAGGTGGTGGCCTTGATGGAGGCGGCCGCCAAGGTGGAAATCGAAGCCACCGCCGTCATTCCCGCTCCGGCCGAGGCGAGCGCTAACTTTGCGGGGCATCCGTCTCACCCGATGTCAGATTGCTGAACACACGTCGCGTCAGCTGGTTCAAGGTGGTGATTTCCGCGTCCGTAAAGTTGTTGAGTGCCATCTTGTAGATGTTGCTCGCCACGCGCCGGGTTTCCTTCACCATCTCGCGGCCGGCGGGAGTAATGAATACCTCGGTCACCCGCGCATCGGATTCACGCCGGGCGAGCGTGACAAAACCCTGCTTTTCCAGCCGCTGCACGACGCGCGTCATGGTGGAAAGCCGCATCGCCGATTGCTCTGCGATCTCGCTGACGCTGCTGGGATTGCTCTCGTGCACGACCATCAGCGCGCGCCAGCTCGGCACGTCCATGGAAATGGCGTTGAGGGCATTCTGCATGTCGATGGAATAGCGGCCCGCCGTGCGCACGATGAGATACAGCGGCGAGTCGGCCAGCTGAAACTCCGGGAATGCGGGATCGCCGCGGCGTTTCGCACTCGCGATGGCGCGTGATTTGGGTGCGGTTGTACTCATCTGGGACCGTCAGGCAAGCAACGTGCGATTCGCCCGCAGTGCTCTCACGAGCTTCGCGACGTCCGCGGCGTTGTTATAAACATGAAACATTGCGCGAACATTGCCGTCCCGGCTGGAGACGACGATGTTGTCCTCCGCCAGCTTTTCCACCAGCGCCTGCGCGTTGTTGGAGCGGACAGCAACCATCGGCCCACGCGCGCGATCCGCGCGCGGCGTGACCACCTTGAAGCCTTCGCTGCTCAGCTGATCCATGCAATGCCCGGTAAGCTCACGCACGGACGCTTCGATCGCGCGTGTTCCAAGGCGAAGGATGATGTCGAGCCCGGCCGTCGCGGCATAACAATTTGCGACCGCCGGCGTGCCGGCCTGAAATCGTCGCGCGTCCGGCGCGGGCACGTTGTGAGCATGATCCATCGCGTCGGGCGCGGCTTGTGCGAACCAGCCGGATGCCGCGGGGATCAGCGAGCTCACATGTTTTTCGTTGACATACAAAAAGCCGAGCCCGGCGGTGCCGAGCAGATATTTCAACATGCCGCCGACTGCGAAATCGACATCCAGCGCTTTCACGTCGATGTGATGCGCGCCGACGGATTGAAAGCAATCGAGCAGCACGAGCGCGCCGTGGCGATGCGCAATGCGCACGATGCCTTCCACATCGAGCAGGCTGCCATTGCGGTAACAGACATGGGTAATGGCGACGAGCTGCGTGCGCTCGTCGATGGCGCGCTCGAAATGCTCCAGCGGGATCTGCCCATCCGCGGCTTCCGGCACATGCTCGATGACCGCGCCGAGCTGTTCCTGCGCATGCCAGATCTGGCCGCTCGTCGGAAACTCTGAATCGCTGACGACGATCTTGTTGCGGCCCTTTTCATAGCGGAGCGCACTCGCGAGCGAGTTGATGCCCGCGGAAGCCGAGCCTGTGATGGCGATTTCGCCCGGCGACGCATTGAGAAGCGTGGCCATGCGCGCGCGGACCTGCTCGGCGTGCCCGGCCCATTCCCCCCACATGACGCCGTGTTGCAGACGGTCATCGAGATACCGCTCGAGCGCGGCTTTGACCTCGAGCGCGAGCAGGCCATACGAGCCGCTCGCCAGATAGGTTTTATGGGCTAACGTGGGAAACTGCGTGCGCAGTGTCTCCACGTCGATCGTCGAACTCATGTCCCGCGGCCTCGTCAGCGACTCATTGCATGCAAAGGAAACCTTTGACATTCATGATATCGCATCGCGTTCCCCGGCAGGCAGCCCATCCGGGGAATTGACGGCTCCGTTCACTGCAGAGGAGACTCGCCGCCTCATGCGTCTACGATCATTTCTGATCTTCCTCCTGCTGCTGGCGCTCGTGCATGCCTATGTCAGCCTGCGCCTCGTTCCGGAAATTTTCGATGGCACGCCGGGCCGCGTCGCGGGTGCTGTGGCGCTGGTGCTTTCCTGGGTCCTGTTTCCGGTCACCGTGCTGGACGAGCGCATCGCCAGCCGTCGCATTCGGGACCTGCTCGTGTGGCTGGGCGGTTTTTCGATGGGGCTGTTTTCCAGCCTGCTGTGGCTCACGCTCCTCAGGGATATCCTGCTCGGCGCGACATTCTTCGCCTTGCCTGCCGACGAATACCAACAGCTGCGCCATGTGTCCGCGCTCGCTGTTCCAGTCCTCTCCATGTTGGTTTCGCTCATCGGGCTCTTTTACGCTCGCCGTCGTGCGCATGTCGTTGACGTTATCGTGCCCATCGCAAATCTGCCTGCCGCGCTCAATGGTTTCAGAATCGTGCAGATTACCGATGTACACGTCGGCCCCACGATCAAGCGCGGCTACGTCAAGGCGATTGTCGACAAAGTAAACGAGCTGCAACCGGATCTCGTCGCGGTCACTGGTGATCTCATTGACGGTGACATCAAGGAGCTCGCCGGGCACACCGCGCCACTCGCGCGCTTGTCAGGTCGGCACGGCGTTTATTACGTCACTGGCAATCATGAGTATTACTCTGGCGTGAAACCCTGGATCCGCGAGTTCGGTCGGCTCGGCATGAAGGTGCTGAGCAACGAGCATGTGCTGCTGAATCACGATGGCGCCGTGTTGCTGCTGGCCGGTGTGACGGACTACAGCGCAGGTCACTTCGATCCTCAGAACGCGAGCGATCCGGCCGCGGCGATCGCGGGCGCTCCGGCGGGTGTGGGCGCGAAAGTTCTGTTAGCTCATCAGCCGCGCTCAGCGCCGGCCGCGGCTGCCGCCGGTTTCGATCTGCAGATATCGGGTCATACGCATGGTGGCCAGTTCTGGCCGTGGACGCTGTTTGTCGGCCTGCAACAGCCGTTTACTTCAGGATTGAATCGCCTGAACGATCTGTGGATCTACACCAGTCGCGGCACCGGATACTGGGGGCCTCCCAACCGCTTCGGCGTGCCGTCGGAAATCACGCGCATTCAGCTGGTTCCAGCAGCGTAGCTGCGAGCTAACGCGGTGGCGTGCCGCCCGGAGAGGTATCTGTAATCTCGATGATGCCGCGATTCAGCGCGATGGTGACGGCGTGGGTGCGGTCGTTGGCGCCGAGCTTCGCCAGAATGCTTTTCATGTGGGCCTTCACGGTTTCTTCCGAGATGTAGAGCTCGACCGCCACCTGTTTATTGGCAGCGCCCACCGCCACGCGCCGTAGCACCTCGATTTCGCGCTCGGTGAGCGCGTCATCCGTCGCATGCTCCGCGATATCCATCGCGATCTCTGGGGGAATACGCCGCCGCCCGGCGTGCACGAGGCGAATGGTCTCCAGCAACTCCTTGCGCAGCATGCTCTTCAGCAGATATCCCGAAGCGCCGGCTTTCAGCGCCCGCAGCGCCTGCACGTCGCCTTTATAAGTTGTCAGGACGACGATGCGCGCTTCGGGAAAACGCGCGCGGATGGTGGAGATTGCTTCGAGGCCGCTCATCAGCGGCATCTGCAGATCCATCAGTGTGACGTCGGGAAGATGTTTCTCGAAGGCATCGACCGCTTCCCGTCCATTGGTTGCTTCGGCCACGAGCACCATATCTTGCTGGCCTTCGATGACGGATGCGACGCCTTCACGCAGCAGCGGATGGTCGTCGACGGAGAGAATGCGGATCGGTTTCACGACAGGGTCCGTCATAACTCTTTCTCCACGGTCTGCTGGTTCCTGACGAAACGAAACAGGCGGTGCCAGCGCGACTGACGAATATTGCCGCGATAGGCGATGGCGCCCGGCACTCGCAGCTCCACCTCTGTTCCCGCATTCGGGCGGCTCCACACCGCGAACTGGGCATGGATCTTCTCGGCCCGCTCGCGCATGCCCGTGAGGCCCCAATGGCCTGTGCGTCCGCCAGTGTCGAGAATATGGCGGTCGATGCCGCGGCCATTATCGCGGACACGCAACGTGACGAGGTAGCGGTCGTATTCGAGATCGACTTCGATCTTGGCGGCTTCCGCGTGACCGAAAGCATTGATGAGCGCTTCGCGGCCGATGCGATACGCCTCCTCGCGCACGATGGGATGCAGAATCTTGGGTGTGCCCTCCACGAGCACGCGGAACGTCGTGTTGGGATAGTCGTGCGCAAGCTCCTCGCCCACGCGCGCAAATGCCCGGGGGAGGTCGCTGAACGCGTTGGTCGAGGTGCGCAGATCTTTCACGCGATCGCGCCCTTCGATGAGCACTTCGTCCGCGCGATCCAGCGCCTTTTCCATCATCTGGCGCGCGGGCTGTTGCGGCGGAATGCGCTCCATGGCGGCCTGGAATCTGAGCATCAGGCCCTGGATTCCCTGTAACAGCGTGTCGTGCAACTCGCGTGCGATACGCTCGCGCTCGACGAGTCTTTCCTCGAGCCGTCCGCGAATGCGCTCGGCCATCTGACGCATGCGCAGTCCCCACGCGAGCCAGAGGAGCACGACGATGGCCACACCACACAACACCAGGAACCATTTCGTCTGCACGAAAGCAGGGGGGATGACGATCTGCACCGTGGCGCCGGACTGATTCCACACGCCGTCGCTGTTGGCGGCCGTCACGCGGAATACATACTGACCTGGATCGAGGTTGGTATAGAACGCCTGGCGCCGTCTGCCCGCGTTCTGCCAGGTTTTGTCGAAGCCTTCGAGGAGATAGCGGAATCGCACGCGCTCAGGGTTCGCGAGACTCAGCGCCGTGTAATCGATCTCGATGTTGGTCGTGTGGATCGGCAGCTTCAGCGACGGGGCCGGCGCATAAAGTCTATTGCCTGATTTCACCGAGCGAATCACGATCGGCGGCGCCAGGGCGTTGCGATAGATATTTTTCGGATCGACCCAGACGACTCCGCCCGTGGTCGCAAACCAGATGCGCCCGTCAGTGCCTTCGATGGCGGAGGGTTGCGGGCGGAACTGTTGGGCGAGCCCCGTGAGGCCGTCCTGATAATCGTAGCGCTCGAAGCGCACGAGATGTGTTGGATTGACCAGTGCTTCGCGTGCTTCCGCCGCGGGAATGCGCGTTACGCCCGCCGCGCCGTTGAGCCACAGATCGCCCGACGCGGTTTCGACGATGCCGGAGATGCCGTTGAAAGCCTCATCGTCGTCCGTGCGCACGGACTTGAATCGCAGGCCATTGAACACCGCGAGTCCCATCTCGCCGCCGACCCAGATCTGCTGTGTGCGGGAAAACATCGCGGTGACGTTGCCCACACTCAGGCCGTCCGCAATGGAGAACATGCGGATCCGGTCTTTATCCAGCAGGGCCACGCGGCTTTTGGTATAGCCAAACCAGCTGCGGCCCTGCGTGTCCGTCATCATCGTCGTGACCGCTTCCTGCGGGAGATCGCGCCGGTTACCGTAAGGCGTCCACTTGACGCCGTCGTGTTTGAAAACACCGTGTCGCGGGTTGGACAGCCACAGTGCGCCGCTGCGGTCTTTCACGAGCGCCTGAATATCGAAATCGTCCGTGCCGGCGGGAACGGGGAAGGCCGTCACCTTATTTTCTTCGACGCGCCACAGGCCAGTGCGCCCGCCGGCCCACACGATGCCGTCGGGATCGCGGTACAGACACGTGATCGGAAACTCAGGTCCGGCGATGTCGGTGATCGTGCCGTCGATCTTCATGAAAGGCCGGCGTTGAGTGCCAGCCCATACCGCGCCGTTTTCCGCGGGAGCGAGGGCGATCCACACCGAGCGGGGCGGCAGTTTGACGGGGACGAGATTGCGATGCCGGAACCGGTCGAGGCCGCCGCTCGTGCCGATCCAGATAATGCCTTCGCGATCTTCCAACAGCGAAAGCACATAGTTGGCGCTGAGGCCGTCCATCTCGGTGTAACGCTCGTCCTGATCGGACGCCGGGGGGATGGCGCCAACGCGATTCTCAGGATGGCGAATGCGCAGCACTCCGGTGCCGTCGCCACACCACATACCGCCGTCGCGATCGAACAGGAAATAGCAGACGCCCTCGGGAATCTCCCAGCGGACCTGCGACTTGGCCTGCGGCGAGCCGCTGCCCGGCTTCGCGATTCGGCGCGTGCCCTGCATGGTGTCGGCGATCCAGATGGAGCCGTCCGGCGCTTCGCTCATCGAGCTGCGGAACGCGCCCCCTTCGCCCGCCACGACGAACTGTTTGGCGCCACGGGGCAAATACAGGATTTGCGAGCTGCCGTTGACCCACATGCCGCCCTCGCGATCCAGCAGGATCGAGCGCGCGGTCATCGCGTGGAAGTTCCAGTCGGCGCCGATGTGCTCCCAGCGTTCGCCGTTCCAGCGCGCCAGGCCTCTGTTGATGGCAGCCCAGATGGCGCCGTCCGCGCCCAGCGCGATGTGATTGATCGTGCCCGTCGGCAGACCCTTCTGCGACGTGTGTTGCGTGACGCGGCCGTTGTTGATGAAGGCAATGTCGCCGAAGCGGAAGCCGACCCACAGGCCGCCCGTGGGCGGGGCAAACAGCGCCGAAATGTTGCGGGAGGGCAGCGGCTCGCCGAATGACGACTCGTAGCGCTCGAAGCGTACGCCGTCGAAACGGAACAGCCCGGTGGAGCTTCCGAGCCAGAGATAGCCGTCGCGGGTCTGGGCGAGGGCGACGATCTCGCTCGGCGCGCCGTCCTTCGAAGTCCAGCTGGTATGGTGGTACTGGTATAGCGCGCGCTCGCGATCGAGGGCCCGCGCCGCGTTCCAGGGCAACGTTGCGAGCAGGCACATCCACAGCGCGGCGATGCTCCGCGTCCTCCACCCTGATCTTGCCGACACTGCCCGCCGCACTCGCTTCTTCCGTGGGACCCTGCCATCCCGCAGGCTCCCTGATACGCCTTGCCCGGTAAAGGGCGAATCACCCTAAAGGGTTATTGCACAGTCCCTGCATTACGGGATTCGCAGACTGCCGACACCCCGTACCTTCTCCACCGTGCAGAAGCTGTACTCCATGTTCCCAGCCGGTTCGCCCGGGGTTGCCCTCCTGTTGCTGCGGCTGTCGGTGGCGGCCACGCCGTTCATCGACGAGCACGGCCACTTCAGTGACCTGCCGCCGGGCTGGATGGCGCTCGCGCTGTTCCTCGTCGCGTCGCTGTTGATCGTCGGGTTCGTTACACCGGTACTCGCGGTCTTCTGCGGAATGTTCAAGGTGCTGAGCGTCTGGGCCCTGGGAGGCACGCTGGCCCCGATTGATGTGTTGGTGCTGCTGGAGGCAGCAGCGGTCGCCCTGCTCGGGCCGGGAGCGTACTCGCTCGATGCCCGGCTGTTTGGACGACGTGTCGTCGCGTGAGCGCAATCAGGAGATTTTTCATGTTCAACGAAGCGCCGAATCCCTTTGCCGATGCGCTGAGCGAGACGCACCGGATACGCGTCCTTGTCGCGCACTCTCACCCGCTTGTCGCCGCCGGCATCGCATCCACGCTCGGCCAGCAGAACGACATCGAAGTGTCGATATGCCAGACCGCGGAACTGCAAGCTAGCGATGGGGCGCCGGATGACGAAGTCGACGTTCTCATCAGCGATCACGGCGAGGGCAGCCGTTTTCTGAGCTCGCTCTCGCAGTTCGGGCGTCCGCTGGTGCGCGACCTGCCGGTCGCCTGCCGCGAAGAAGAGCTGGTCACGGCCGTCCGCACGCTACGTCGCGGTCATCTTTTCCTGAGCGGCGCGGTGTCGCCACGCCGGAGCGCGATGGCGCCGACCTCTCGCAAGCCGGGCTCAGTCGTGCGCGGAGGCCTTGCTCCAGGTGTGTTGCGCCGGGTGCGTGAGCTCATCGAGCTCGAGCTCGAAAACAACATCGCCCTCAGCAGCATCGCGATGACGGCGGGCCTGTCTGTCTATCATTTCGCCCGCGCGTTCAAACAGAGCATGGGTGTCTCGCCGCATCGATATTTATTGCAGCGGCGAATCGAGAAGGCCGTGGCCCTGCTGAAAGAAACGGAGCTGCCGCTGTCAGAAATCGCGGTGACGGTGGGATTTGCGGATCAGAGCCACTTCAGCCGGCAGTTCAGCCGCTTCATGGGCGAGACTCCGCGCGCCTTCAGGCACGCGGAACGCTGATCACCACATGAGGTCGTCGGGCACCTTGTGATCTTTGTAAGGATCGTCAGCATCCGCCGCGGCCACTTCGCCCGCTGAGCCGCTGAAAGCCATGACTGCCCGCTCGTCGCGCTCGCGGATGCGCGCGGCCGTCTCAGCCGGCACGAAATCGAAGCGGCCCTCGAAACGCACGATGGCGACGTCGCCGCTCATCAGTCGGCCCCGCATGGCGTTATCCACGGACATGCGCTTGATCTTGCCGCGGTCGATGAAGTTGAAGTAGTCCTCGCTTTCGATGCGGGGCAGGCGGTTCTGCTCGATGAGCTGCTTGATCTGCGCGGCTTTCGCCTTGCGGTCCGCTTTTTCCCGCTGCTGCCGGTTGAGCTCCTGATCGCGCGCGGCCTTTGCGGCCTGGGCGCGCTCGGCGGCGAGCGTCTGCTCGGGAGTAGGCGCGGGCTTCTTGCGCGACTGCTGCGGCTGTTGCCGCTGCTGCTGGCGTTGCTGCTGCTCCGACTGCCGGGCCTGTTTTTCGGTGACCAGTCCAGCCTGGATCAGCTGATCGCGCAACGACATGCTCATGACTCATCCTCAATCGGAAAACCGCGCGGTGGGGGCCGCGGAGGCGGGATTTTACGCAAGCTGTCGCCCGCTTGTCCCGCCGCCCACCGGATTCTGATTGCGACAGCCGCGTGAAGGGGGCAGATTCCTGCACCCGTAAGTAGAAAACCCGCATCTTTCGCAGGATTCCAGATGACTTCATCCCCCACTTTTCTGTATCTCGAGGATCTGCACGTCGGCCAGACGTTCCGCAGCGAGCCCATCGTGATCGACGAGGCAGCGATCAAGGCATTCGCGGCGCAGTTCGATCCGCAGCCGTTTCATCTCGATGCGGAGGCGGCGAAGGACACCTTCTTCAAGGGACTGGCGGCGAGCGGCTGGCACACGGCCTCGCTGACCATGCGGCTGCTTCTTGCCAGCGTGCCGATCGCCGGCGGAAACATTGGCGCGGGAGGCGAGGTGAGCTGGCCTCGCCCGACGCGACCCGGCGATACCTTATATACCGTCAGCGAAGTGATGGAGATCACACCCTCGCGCTCACGACCCGAGCGCGGCATGGCGACGGTACGCACGGAAACCCGCAACCAACACGACGAAGTGGTGCAGCTGCTGATCGTGAAGATGGTCGTGCCACGCCGTAAACGATAAACGGTGCTCACACCGGGCCTTTAGTCTGAAGCTACTTCACGCTTTTTCCATAACCTGAATGCGCCGCGGCAATCCGCTCCTTACATTCTCAGCACATCGCGCAGCCAACATGTCGTTGTTCCTGAAGCGATACATGTACGGATCGAGAGTAGATGGCTGCGAAGAGTGCTGCGGTTTCCGGTGCATTGATAAGAACCCGCCGGGGTGTCGGATTTCTGGTGACGCTGCTCGCGAGCGTCGCTGCGCATGCGGATCCGATTGTGAGACTGCTCACATTTCAGGATACGCCGGACCCGGTCTCCTCGACCGCGACGCTGCAATATCAGTTCCAGGTTTCGAATACGAGCTTTGTTTCCGCGGCCGCTGGCGTCACGCTGTCGGTGCCCATTCCGAGCGGCGCATCGTTCGTATCCGTGTCGGATGCAGCGTGCGCGTACGCCTCGCCAAACGTGGAGTGCAACTTCGGGTCGCTTCCCGCCAGCACAGATAAGAACGTTACAGTGACCTTGCTGGTCACCGCGCCCGGCGGCAATACGCTGAGCACCACGGCCACTGCGAATTCTTCGACAGCAGGCGAGTCGCCCAGCAGTCTCAGCCAGACCACTTCCATCATTGCGGGTGCCAACCTGCAGTTGCAGGGCTCGGTTGCGCCGAACCCGGTTACGGCGGGGGGCCAACTGGCCTACGCGCTGACGACGACCAATCTTGGGCCGGATGCGTCATCCAATCTGACAATCGTCGATACCTTGCCGCCCAACGTTGTCTATGACTCGTTTTCGGGCAGCGGCTGGACGTGCGGAGCCGCTGGCAGCACGGTGACGTGCAACCGGTCCGGCGCGCTCGCGAACGGCGCGAGCACTGTTCTGACAATCAATGCAACGGTACAGAGCTCCATCAACGGCACGTTGACCAACGTGTCGACCGTGTCAGCGACTACGCCGGACGGCGTTCCTGGAAACAACACGGCAACCACCGATGTGGCGGTGAGTGTGGGTGCGGATCTGCGCATTACCAAGGTCGCTTCGCCGCAGCCGATGATTGCCGCACAGCCCGCGACATTTACTCTGCAACCACGGAACGCCGGACCCGATGCCGCAACGACGGTTTCCGTCACGGATACGTTGCCGGCCGGATTTACCGCAATCAGTGCTTCGGGGCCGGGCTGGACATGCTCCGTGAATCAGCCCAGCCGCGCGGTGACCTGTACCCGAGCCTCATTGGGCTCGGGCGCGACGGACAACATCACAGTCGCCGCGACGGCGCCGAATGATTCGTTCGTGCCCGCCGCCGGTCTGACAACTACGAACACGGCGGCGATCGGCAGCGCCACGGCAGATCCGGATACGGCCAACAACACAGGCAGCGTGACGTTCACCATTCAGCGTGATGGCGCCGACCTGTCGATTCAGAAGCACAAGTCACCGAACCCGGTTGCGCAGAACAGCCCGCTGACCTCCACGCTACGGGCTTATAACAATGGCCCGCGCGCGCTGACTTCGGGCGAGACCGTTACGATTACCGACACCTTGCCGGTGGGTGAGAGCTACAGCGGCGCCGCTTCGTTTACTGATAATGGGTGGTCCTGCGCTTATGCGGCACAGGTGTTCACCTGCGAACGCGCGGGCCCGCTGGCAGTCGGCCAGTACACGCCAATGCTCACGTTGACGACGATGGCGGATGCCGCGGCGTCTCTTACAAACCAGGGTTGCGTCGCTCTCGCGGGAACCTTGATCGACCCGAACGGTGCTAACAATTGCACCGGCGCGACCTCCGGGTCCACGGCGGCTCGCGCGGATCTCACCATTAGCAAGAGTCAGGATCTCGCCACGGTCACGACGGGCGACGATACGCTGACCTATACGCTCACGATCGAGAACCGCGGGCCCCAGGATTCCGCGAACGTTGTGGTTCGCGATGTCATTCCGATGCCAACGGCGTTGATGGGGGGCACGGTCATCTCCGCAGTCGCCGGCACGGGCAGCAAGGGTTCGACCGGCAGCTGCTCGCTGGTCGATGCCACTGTCACGTGTAACTACTCGACGCTGCTGTATGCGAGCGGGCCGTCCGCCAATACAGCGGAGTCGGCGGCGATAACGATAACAGTGCAGCGTCCGATGCAGGACGGTTCGTTCACCAACACCGCCAGTGTCGATTCCACGACCATCGGCGACCCGAATCGCGCCAACAATGTCGCGTCAGTGAATACGACGGTAGAGCCCGTTGCTGACGTGGAAGTGCAGAGCAAGAGCGTGACGCCGGGCACCGTAAAAGCAGGCGTGGATGCAACGTACGTCGTCACCATTCGCAATCGCGGACCCTCGACGGCACAGGCTGTCACGCTGACCGACGTGTTCACCCTGGCGGGCGGCGACGCCGGATTCGAGCTGCGGAGTCTGACGCCGAGCCAGGGATCGTGCGCCTATGACAATGTTCTGCTCAAGATCTCATGCAACATCGGCGCGCTCGCCGCGGGCGACGTAGAGACCATCACCGCGGTGACCCGACCCATCTGGATGGCATCGCAGCCGATGGGGCGAAGCATCTCCAACACGGCAACGGTTGCCGCGACGACGTTTGATTCCAACTCCGCGAACGACAGCAAGAGCGCCACTCTGGTCGTCGATTCCGCACAGGTCGATCTCGTCACCAACAAGTCAGATGTTCCCAGCGCTGCGGGCGTCGGTGCGGATCCGCTGGGTTTCGACGCGACTGCTCCCTTGAGCAACGTGGTGACGTATCGCGTTACGGTCAGCAATTCTGGTCCGTCGGTCGCTACGGGTGTTTCCGTTGCGGACGTGTACACCCCGCCTTCTGGTCGTCAGGTCACTTTCCTTTGCGATTCGACGTCGCAGTTTTCCTGCGCCGGAACGCCAGTCTGCACAACTCCGGGCGGTGCTTCGGCCACGGGCCCCGCGACACTTGCCGTGAATTGTGCCGTGGGTACTCTGGAAGCCGGCGCAAACTTTGCGCGGTATCTGCGTTATCAGATCGGCACGGCCCCGGGCGCGGCCGGTGATTCCTATTCCAACAGGGCGAGCGCCACGGCCAACGAGTCCGATTCCAACACCGGCAACGACGCCGCGACGGAACCCACGGCGGTACGCGCGAAGGCTGATTTACAGGTCAGCAGCAAGACCGCCATCGTCACGCCGGCGCCGCTGCAGTTTGGTCAGGTCTTTCAATGGCAGATCAAGGTTCTGAATGGCGGACCGGGCAACGCCTACGACTCGGTGCTGACAGACACGCTGCCTGCCGGAATGCGGCTCGTCACGCCTTTCAGCTACAGCGTGACGCCCGGTTCCGGAACCTGCAGTAACACGGGCACGACCGCGTTTTCGTGCAACCTGAGCACCATCGCACCGGGGGCGGGTGACGAACAGACAGTCACCGTCGACGTCGTGATTCCAAGGCCGCCGTCAGCGCCATATCCCTCGAGCTATACCAACACGGCGGCGGTGACGACGTTCAGCGTCGACACGGTGTCGGCCAATAACTCGAATACGGGCTCTGTCAGCCTGGTGAAGTCCAGCATCGCAGGCCGCGTGTTCAGGGATCACGACAATGATGGCGTCGTGGATTCCGGTGAAAATGGCGTCGCCTCGGTCAGCCTGGCGCTAACCGGTACCGACGTGTTCGGAAACTCAGTCTCACGCGCCGCGACGACCGACAGCAGTGGCAATTATCTCTTCGACAATCTGGAAGAAGCAGGTGCGTCCGGCTACACGGTTACGGAGACGCAGCCCTCGGGCTACGAAGATGGCCTCGAAGTGGCGGGCACGGCGAGCACGGGTACGCCGCCTGGCGGTACGGTGTCTGCGACGATCGGCACAAACACGATCACTGCCATCCATCTCGGCAAAGATCAGAACGCGACCGGCTATCTGTTTGGCGAGCTGCGCATCACCACGCTCGGCGGTTTTGTTTACGCGGACGTGAATGGTAACGGCACGAAGAACGGCACCGAGATCGGCATCGCCAATGTGACCGTCACATTGACTGGAACGAATGCCCGTGGCGCCTCTATAAACACGTCGGCAACGACGATCGCCTCTGGTGCTTACACGTTTGCATCGCTGCTTCCCGGCGCTTACACGCTCACTGAAACGCATCCCACGACTTACGGAGATGGTATCGATTCCGCCGGCAACCTGGGCGGTTCGGTGGCCGTCAACGATGTCATCAGCGGCATCACTGTTACGGATACCAACGGCACCGGGTACAACTTTGCGGAAGCTTCGGGATCCGTGTCGGGTCGGGTATGGCGCGATGTGAATCGCGATCAGGTAGTCGACGGCTCCGAGGTTGGCGTCGACGCCGTAGTGGTCACGCTCTCCGGTACAGATGCCAACGGAGCTTCGTTCACGCGGCCGGCAACGACCACGTCGACCGGCGCATACACGATAAATTCCGTTCCGGCAGGAACGTTCACCCTGGCCGAGACACAGCCGGCCGGTTACGGCAGCAGCACTCCGAACACCATTACTGGCATTGCGCTCGCCGCCGCGGGCACCAGCACCGGTCATAATTTTGGCGACACGACCGCGTCGCTCAGCGGCAAAGTGTTCTTCGATCGGGATGGCAGCGGGACCTTCAACAGCGGCGACACGGGCATCGCGGGTGTTACGGTCACCCTCACAGGCACAGACGCGCGGTCCGCGGCGGTCACACGGAACCTGACAACCGATTCGTCAGGAAACTTCTCTTTCACCGATCTCGTCGGTCCGAATGCGTCGGGCTACACCGTCACTGAAACCCAGCCCACGGCGTATCAGAACGGTGTCGTCCTCGCGGGTACCGGCGCGGGTACCGCGACAGCCGCTTCAAATCTCGTCAGCGCCATTCCTCTCGCTGTCGCCACGGACGCGGTCAATTACTACTTTGCAGAGCTTGGCACCGGCATCGGCGGCGCTGTGTATCGCGACTCGAATCGCAACGGCGCCCGGGATTCAGGTGAGCCTGGCTTATCCGGTGTCACGATCACATTGCGTGATTCCGCCAACACCGATATCGCGACGGCGACCACCGGCGCCGGTGGTGCCTACACGCTGCCACCGCAACCGGCCGGAAGTTACACGATAGTAGAGACACAGCCTGCCGGCTATGACAGCGGGCCGGAGGCATCGTCTAACAGCGTCGCGATCACGCTTGTTACAGGAACCGCGGCGACGGTTAATTTTGGTGAGAGCGCAGGCTCGCTCGCGGGCACGGCGTTCCTCGACTCCAACAACAACGGCGTGAAAGATGCTGGCGAGATCGGGCTGCCCGGTATCACGGTAACGCTGACCGGCACGGATGCAAATGGCGTCGCCGTGTCGGCTTCGAAGGTGACCAGTGCGTCGGGCGCCTATCTTTTCAGTGATCTGCTGTCGGGCACTTACGCGCTCGCCGAAAGTCAGCCGGGCGCATTTGCTGACGGGCTCGATGTTCTCGGCGCCGGCAACGTCGGCGGCACCGTCGGTAACGATGTTTACAGCGCGATCGCGCTACTGGTCGGCGCGCAGGCGACGGGTTACAACTTTGGTGAATCCGGTTCAGCCATCACTGGTGTTGTGTTTCGAGATGCGAATCGCGATGGCACCGAGCAGCCGGGCGACAGCCCGATCGCCGGCGTCACCATCACCTTGAAAGATAGCGGTGGGGCGACCGTCACGACGACGGCCACTGCGGTCGACGGAAGTTATCTGTTTGCAGGTATGCCGGCAGGCACTTACTCCGTGCAGGAGACGCAACCCCTCGGTTACGGCTCGGCGCCGACATCTCCTGATACGGTGTCTGTGACGATGGTTGCGGGCGGCGCTGCTGTTGTCAGGTTTGCCGATACGCTGTCGACGCTGGCCGGCGCGGTGTTCGTCGATCTGAACAGCAACGGCCTGCGCGATACAGGCGAGACGGGCATTGATGGTGTTTCGATCAGCCTGACAGGAACAGATGCGGCGGGCGGCTCCGTAACGCGTACTGCGACAACTGATCTTACCGGCAACTTCCTCTTCATCGACCTGCTGACGCCGAATGCTTCCGGTTATCAGATCACGCAACCTGTGCAGCCGGCGGCCTTTGCAGACGGCGCGGAACGTGCAGGGTCGGCGGGCGGCGTCGCGGCGAGCGAGCAGATCAATTCGATTCCGCTGCCGGTCAACACCGACGCTACGGGGTACACGTTCGCTGAGCTTGGCACCACCATCAGCGGCATGGTCTTCAAGGACGTGAACGCTAATGGCGTCCGCGATGCCGCCGATGCTGGCCTTGCAGGCATCACACTGACATTGCACGACGGACTGGGGGCGACCGTCGCGACCGCCACGACGAATGGCAGCGGCGCGTATGCATTCACCGGCCTGCCTTCCGGCAACTATACGATTGCAGAGACACAGCCTGCGGGCTACGGCAGCAGCACGCCGAATTCACGATCTGTAACGGTCGCCGCAGGCGGTGGCACGACCGTGGAGTTTGGCGAAACGACCTCGAGCCTCGCGGGTGCCGTGTGGGCCGACACCAATAACAACGGGCTGCGTGACACAGGCGAGCCGGGACTGGCGGGAGTTGCCGTCAGTCTGAATGGAACAGACGTCAACGGCGCGACCGTCACGCGGTCGATGGTCACCAACATGAGTGGCGACTTTCTGTTCGCCGATCTGCTGGCCGGTACTTATATTCTGACCGAGACGCAGCCGGATGCTTATGCGGATGGCATCGAGGTTGTTGGCACGGCGGGTGGCGTAGCGGGCGAGAACGATATCAGTGGCATCGCGCTCCCCGCCGGAACCGCCGCGACTGGCTATTTCTTCGGCGAGCGCGGACTCGCGATTGCAGGAACGGTCTGGCTGGACAGCAATCGCAACGGGACGACTGATCCCGCGGAAACCCCCATCAGCAATGTGATCCTGACGTTGCGGGACGCCAACGATGTCGTGTACGCCGTTACAACTACGGACGCGAATGGTCGCTACAGCTTTATCAACGTTCCCGCCGGCGAGTACACGCTGTTCGAAGCTCAGCCGGCAGGATACGGCAGTTCCACAGCGGACTCTGTGGCGATCACGCTCGTCGCAGGGGGTGCGGCCTCTGTCGTGGATTTCGGCGACACGGCTGGAAGCCTGTCGGGGCGTGTTTACAACGACACTAACAACAACGGCGTGCGTGATACTGGCGAGCCGCCGATTGCAGGGGTCACGCTGCGTCTTCAGGGTGATGACGCCCGTGGAAACCCTATTGATGTATCCGTAACGACGGATGCGGAAGGGGTCTATCGCCTTCCTGATATCTCGGGTGGCACATACACGCTGATCGAAAATCAGCCCGCCGACTATAACGACGGCATCGAAACCGTAGGCTCCGCGGGCGGCACCGTAGTCGGTGAGCAGATCGCTGGCATAGCGCTTCCGGCAGCATTCGACGCGACAGATTATGACTTCGGCGAGCAGGGCGCCGCCGCTTCGATTACCGGCTCTGTGTGGCGGGATACGAATCATGATCGGGCGCGTCAGCCCGACGAGCCTGCCCGGTCCGGATGGATTGTCGAGTTGTATCAGCGTGAGTCGCTGCTCCAGACAGCAACCACCGATCAAAATGGCTCTTATCAGCTCACGAACGTCGCACCGGGCGGCGGCTACGAAATTCTCTTCCGCGAGTCGGGCAGTCAGGCTGTGTATGGACAGCCGGTCACCAATGAGCGCGGCCTGAATTCATCCGGCAACGTTGCAGGCTCCGCGAACCCCGGTGGAGCGGACAACAGCAAGGGCACTCTGAAGGGACTTACGCTGCAGCCTGGCGCCACAATCGCCGAGCAGAGTCTGCCGCTCGACGCGATGGGCATTGTGTATGACTCCGTCAGCCGTCAGCCGATTGCTGGCGCGACAATAAGCATTACCGGCCCGGCCGGTTTCGATCCGACGCTGCATCTGTTAGGTGGGGCGGCGAACACGTCGCAGGTCACCAATGCGGACGGGTTGTATCAGTTCCGTCTCCTGGCTGAGGCGCCCGCTGGCGAATACTCCTTGACGGCGACGCCGCCGGCGGGGCGATACACCCCGGGACGCTCCAGCCTCATTCCCGCCTGCCTCAACTCGCTTGACGCAGATGGCTCGAGCGGCCCTGTAGTGGTGCAGACTTCTAACAGCGCGCCCGCGTTGGATGTACCTAACCAGAACGCCGCCGCATGCCCTGGCAGCTCGGCGCTGCTGTCATCCGGTCGCGAGACGACTCAGTATTTCTATTCGTGGCTGCATAAGCCGGAAAGCCCGGCGATGCTCATCAACAACCATATTGCGATCGATCCCATCCTCGGCGGCGCGCTGGCCGTGACGAAGACGACGCCGATGGTGAATGTGAGTCGCGGCGACCTGGTGCCTTACACGATCACGGTCACCAATACGCTCAACGCCTTGCTGACTAACATCGACATCCGCGATCTGCTGCCGCCGGGCTTCGCGTATCGAACAGGCTCCGCCACGATCAATGGTGTCACGACGGAGCCGGTGCGTACGGGCCGCCAGCTGAGCTGGGCAGATCAGAGCTTTACCGCGAACGAGCGCAAGACCGTGCGCCTGATTCTGGTTGTGGGCGCGGGCGTCAGCGAATCGGAGTACGTCAATCAGGCGTTCGCGATCAACAACATCGTGGGCGCCACCATATCGAACGTCGCAACAGCCGCAGTTCGTGTGGTGCCTGATCCGGTGTTCGACTGCTCGGATCTCATCGGCAAGGTCTTCGACGATCGCAACGCCAGTGGCTATCAGGACGAGGGCGAGCCGGGTATCGCCAACGTTCGCGTTGCGACACTCAATGGTGTGCTCGTAACGACCGATGCGGACGGACGTTTCCACGTCGCGTGTGCGGCGATTCCCAACGAGTATCGGGGTTCCAACTTTGTCATGAAGCTCGACGAGCGCACCTTGCCGTCGGGATATCGCCTGACGACCGAGAATCCGCGCGACGTGCGGGTTACGCGAGGCAAGCTCGTCAAGCTGAATTTCGGCGCGGCGGCTCATCGCGTGATTCGCGTCGAAGCGTCTGACGCGGCATTCGAGTCGCGGAGCGCGACGCTTAAATCCGAGTGGCGCGAGCGAATCGTGATGCTGGCGCAGGAGCTGCGTGACGCACCGTCGATCGTCCGCGTCGCCTATGTCGCAGCGGAATCGAAAGACAAAGCACTGGGCAAGGCGCGCGGCAAAGCGCTCATCCGTCAGATCGAGGAGGAGTGGGAACGCCTGCACTGCTGTTACCGCTTGCGGGTCGAAGCGGAAGCGGAGGGTCGCAGCCGTGATTAAGCATTCGTTCGCACGAGCCCTACTCGGCGCAGCCCTGATTTTCTGCGTGAATACGTCGATCGCTGCCGCGGATAGCGCTCCCATGCGCATTACCGTCGAAGGCGAACCGCTAAGCGCCAGCACTGATATTCAGATTCAGCGCGATCCGCTCCGCACCGAGGCGGCGCTCAATATCCTGGCGACGCCGAATGGTGTGGGTCTGGGAGACAAAGTCACATTCCACACCTATAGCAACTATGCTTACTGGATTGAGAAATCCGAAGTCCGCGTGTTCGGCGTGGGCCAGGACTCGCGCGAGACGCCGCTCATTACCCTGCCTGTCGTCATTGGCGATACGGTGGAGCACATTGTCGACGAGCGGCTGCCCGCACAGAGTTTCTATGTTCTCAGGGTGTATGACGGCCGCGGCCGCTTCGACGAGACGGCACCCAAGCCGCTCACCATCCTCGATTCCGCCGCGGTCAAGGCTGATCCGCGTGAGGGTTTGACGGGTTACGGTGAAAGCACACTGCGGACCCGAAATATTCCGCTATCCGGCGGCAGCGTGACGGTGAGCGGCAAGAATGTGGGCGTCGGCAGCGAGGTTATCGCGCTGGGCTACGCTGTGCCCGTCGACGCGCAAGGCAACTTTGTCATTCGGCAGATACTGCCGGCCGGCGTTCACACTGCGGAAGTCGTCGTGAAGGACGCTTCGGGTAAGCGGCGTGCGTTCATGCGTCCCATCGAAATTCCGCGTGACGACTGGTTCCACGTGGCGCTCGGCGATCTGACTTTTGCGCGCAACCACACCACGGGCCCGGCGCAGCTCGTCACTCAGGACGTCGATCGTTACGAAGGCAATACAGAGCTGACGGGTCGCGGCGCCTTCTACGTCAAGGGCAAGTTCAGCGAGACGTATTCCCTGACGATGAGCGCGGATACGCGCGAGCGTCCGGTCGAGGATCTGTTTGGTAACTTCGAGTCCAAGGATCCACGCTATCTCCTCGAGCGCATCGATCCCGAGCGCAACTACCCCACATTTGGCGATGACAGTACGACGGAGTGGGACGCTCCCACGCAGGGCCGCTTCTATGCGCGACTCGCACGCCGCGATTCGCACCTGCTGTGGGGAAACTATCAGACCCAGTGGACGGGCCTCGAGCTGAACCAGTTCAGCCGGGCGCTCTATGGCGCGGACGTGCTGTTCAAGTCCGATACAACGACTGCGGCCGGCGAGAGACGCGTAACGCTCGACGCCTTTGCAGGCGAGCCGGGCACTCTTGATTCGCGTGAGGAATTCCGCGGTACCGGCGGCTCGCTGTACTACTTGCACAGACAGGACATCACGCGCGGCTCGGAGCGGGTCTGGGTCGAAGCGCGTGATGCCACGTCCGGCATCGTTCTCAGACGTACTGAGCTCGTCGCGGGGCTGGACTATGAGATGAGTTATCTGCAGGGCCGAATCCTGCTGACCACGCCGCTGTCCTCCGTCACCGATTCATCAACATTGGTGAAACTCGGCAGCCTGAGTGGCGATCCGGTGTATCTCGTCGCGTCCTACGAATACGCTCCGGGGCTCAACGAGACCGACAGTAACGTTTACGGCGCACGCAACAGCAACTGGCTGAACGACCACATGCGCCTGGGCGTGAGCGGCTACCGGCAGGGTGATGCTCTGAATCGCCAGACAGTCGGCGGCGTCGATACGACGTTTCGCTACAAGCCCGGAACCTATCTGGATGTCGAGGCGGCGCGCTCGGACGGCATAGGCAGTCAGCTCACTTCCATCGACGGCGGCTTCGGCTTTGACTCGAACAGTACGAGCGACACACGCGCCGACGCGAGGCGGGTGCAGGGCGTTGTTGATCTCAACGAAATCTGGGACAGCGCTCGTGGCCGCGGCAGCATCTATTGGCAGGACCGCGATGCCGGTTTCTCAGGACCTGGCGCGCTCGCCTGGAGCGAGTCTGTCAAACAGCAGGGCGTTGCTTTCAACGCGCCAGTTTCGGAGCGCACGTCACTTGATATCAAGGCAGACGAGCGCAGCGGCGAGACGCAGGCCATCGAAGCCGCGGAGGTCGCTCTTCATTACCAGTTGAGCGACCGATGGTCGGCGAGCGCGGGCGGGCGTCATGATGACCGTCGCAGCGATATCGCCAACGCGAGCAGGTTGTTATCTCAGAACGGCGCGCGCACGGACGTCATCGCAAGATTGGACTACAAGCGCAAGGAAAACTGGGAGGCGTACACCTATCTGCAGGGCACGGCAGACCGCGACGGCAGCCGCGAGGAGAACAATCGCGCGGGAGTCGGCGCGGAACGGCAGCTCCATGAGCGCTTCAAGCTCGGTGGAGAAGTCTCTGGCGGGAACGGTGGACTGGGTGGTCTGCTGAGCGGCAATTATCTGGTCGATGAACGCTCGAGTCTCTACGTGACGCACTCCGTGGAAACGGAACGTCCGGATTCCGCTTATCGTGGCCGCTTTGGCAATACGGTCGTGGGTGGCCGTGCGCGACTCAATGACCGCATCAGTGTGTATGACGAAGCGCGTGCAACGCGCGGCGCGGGCCCTGAAAGTCTGACCAACGCCTTCGGCGTGGATCTCGCGCTGACGGAGCGCTGGAGCTATGACCTCAAGTTCGAAGCGGGCACCGTCAGCGATCCCCTGGCGGGTGATCTCGAGCGTCGCGCTGTGGGCTCAGGCATCGCATACGCGCACGACCGCATCAAGTTTGCATCGAATCTCGAGTACCGCGATGAGACGGGAATCACCGGCGACCGTGTGACGTGGCTGGCGCGTAACAACCTCGGCTATCAGGTCGTGCCCGACTGGCGACTGCTGGGCAAAATGAATTTTTCCTTCAGTGAGGCGAGCCAGGGCAACTTCTTCGACGGAGATTTTGTGGACGCGTCGCTCGGCGCTGCCTTCCGGCCCGTCGACAATGACAGGCTTAATACCTTGTTCGAATATCGTTATTACGAAGTGTTGCCGAGTCCGGGCCAGGTCGGGCTCAGCGATGAGCTGCTGGATTTCACGCAACGCAGTCATGTGTTATCGGTCGACACCCTTTATGACCTGACACGGTGGTTATCCGTGGGCGCAAAGTATGGACTGCGAATCGGCGAGCTGCGGGACTCGCGAGTCGGCGGTCCGTGGTTCTCGAGTCAGGCCGATCTCATGGTGCTGCGGACGGACTGGCACTGGATTCACCAGTGGGATGTGCTCATCGAAGCGCGACGTCTGACTGTGCACGAAGCCGATAGCACGCGCACCGGCGCGCTGGCCGCGATCTATCGTCACATTGGCGACCATACCAAGGTCGGCATCGGCTACAACTTCACAGATTTCTCCGACGACCTTACGGATCTTTCTTTCCGCAGCCGCGGCACCTTCCTCAACGTGCTGAGCGAATTCTAGAGCGATAGGGAATCGCGCTGAACAACCCACAATCCCATTGACAGTTCCGGTAATGAGAATTACTTTCAACAACACGGCTCGCTGACGAGGGACCGGAACGACGGGCAGGCGAACACGGTTCAGCTACAAGCGAGCTCGGGGCTACCCGCGCCAGCGACTATGGTTCAAGGGATTGCTGAGGTATGAGCGTTCCACAACAGGGATCGGTCTCGAGTGTGTTGCTCGACGCATTCGTAGAGTGCCGAAGGTCCCTGATCAATCTGGCCACAGGCATTCTCGGCTGCCGCTGTCTTGCGGAAGATGCGGTTCATGACGCATTTCTGCGCCTCATGGAAGCGCCTTACGACAACAGCATTCGTCATCCAACGAGTTATCTGTTTCGCATCGTGCGAAATCTCGCTATCGACGGGGCGCGTCGCGCCGTATTCGAGTCCCGCCACACTTGTCCTGAGGAAGATGCATCTTTGGTCGGTGCGCCAACGGGCGGGCCCGAAGAGGTTGCTGTCGATCGCGAAGCATTGGGCACTGTTGCCCAGGCGCTCGAAGGTTTGCCCGAGCGCACGCGCGCCGCATTCACCATGCATCGGCTGGACGGTTACACCCAGAAAGAAGTCGCCGCGCACCTCGGCGTGTCGCCCACTCTGGTCAACTTCATGGTGCGAGACGCACATCGATACTGTCATGAGGTGTTCCATCGGTACGCGCAGACCGGGGAAATTCCTTCCTGAACGGCGTTTCGATCAGATGCTGACGGATCAATGCGTTCTGCAGTGAGTCCACGATTTCCCGGGATCGCGTCGCCAGCACGGACAGCAGCGTGTCGCTGAGACCGTGCGTCGATTCGCAATATCCCTGTAGATAAATTTCCGGCAGAAAATTCTCGTCGTGAGCGAGCCGGTACTGCCGGTCGACCGTGAGCTCACCCAGATAAGAACTCAGTTCCGTCAACAGCCGCTTATGAGCGTCCCGCTCGTACCCCGTTGCGAGAATCACTGCATCGTAGCGCCGCGTTTCGTGTGCACCGGTGAGCGCGTCGAGTGTTGTCAGATGCACGCCGTGCGTGCGACCGGCAACGCGGACAATCTGCCGATTGCGAAGCAGGGCATGCCGATGTTCACCGCTGACCTGCTGCACATAGAGCAACTCGTAGATTTTCTCGATGAGGTCGACGTCGACTACGGCGTAGTTGGTATCGCTGAAATCTTCGATCATCCGGGCGCGAGCTTCTGCCGTTTGGGCGTAGACGATATCGACGTGCCGCGAGTTGAAGATCTCGTTGACGAGCGGACTGTCGTCGGCGGGTTTGAGTGCGTGGCTGCGAGTGATGAGATCCACGTGCGCGTGCGCCTGACGGGTGAGATCGAGGAAAATCTCCGCAGCGCTCTGCCCGCTCCCGATCACTGCGAATCGTGGGGGCTCATTGCTCGTCCGCAATTTCAATGCGGCAAGTCGCTCGAGATAGACAGAAGAATGAAAGATCCGCTCGTCAGCGATGCCCGCAAACTCAGGAGGAAGGCGGGGCGTGCCGCCCAATGCCAGCACGAGGTTTCGCGCCTGCCGCTGCCGTGTCGCCCCCGTTACATCGCGAGAATGAACCCGCAGCGTCTTGATGAACCCATCGGTGACCACGGGCTCGATGCGCGTGACTTCCTCCCCATAGGAGCATTGCGGGCGGAATTGCTCGGCGGCCCACTGCAGGTAGCCGTTGTATTCGAGCCGCGTCGGGAAAAACGTCTTGAGATTGATGAAGGCCTCGAGACGATTCTGCGCATGCAGATAATTGATGAAGCTGTAGGGACTCGTGGGGTCGCGCAAGGTCACCAGATCCTTCAAGAATGAGACCTGCATGCGGCAATCCTCGAGCAGCATGTTTCCGTGCCACGTGAACTGCGGTTGCTTCTCGATGAACAGGCACCTGATGTCAGGAGCGCGCGAGTCGCTCATTGCGATGGCGAGTGCAAGATTGGAGGGACCAAAGCCCACGCCGATCAGATCGTGAATCGGGACGGCGCGATTGAGTGTGCTCATGACGTGGCGATCGCTCAGGAAATTAAAGTGGAAACGCGGCGGGAAGCCTGTTCGGGGGCGCTCGCCCATCGGGGCGCCAGCAGCATCTCGCCGAAGAAGCGCTCGCGCGTCAGCATGGCGAGGAGGGCGCGCTTGTGAGGAAAGTTGAAGTGCTTCAGCTGCGCGTAGCCGTTACGGTCCAGATTCGCGATCAGCCTGGCGTTGTCCGCACGGGGCTCGCATACGAGCCGCTGCGTGCGACAGTCATCGAGGAACAGATAGTGTGCGAGTGAGGGGAACCAGGCCGCGAAGTAACTACTGCCCAGATAGTCCTCCTCCCCCACGAGCACATGCCAGCCGCGGTCGTAATCGGCGGCATCGTAGAAGGGGGCGATGCGGTCTTCCTTTGCCCAATAGGCTTCGACGTACACAAACGGCTCGTCATCCAGTGAGCCGATCAGCGTCGTCGTGTGCGGGTCTGCCTGCAGCTCGGTGAGATAACGCCGCTGATGTGCGATCTCGCCATCTTCTTTCCAGAAGTGGGCTACGCGTGGGTTGTTCATCCAGCGATGCAGTAGCTCGACATCGCGCTCCACCTGCAGCGCTCGCCACGAGAACGTTGCCTCGAGCCATGGAATGAATCGGGAATAGACACGATGCGTGGGCTTCGGCGGCCGCAGAGGGTGACCGCGGCCGTTGCTCAACGCGTGCCGGTACGGATACACCGAAGAGCCGCAACCCTCCAGCCAGAACTCGGCGTGCTGCCAGATGAGATCCACCGGGATGATCAGGGCGCCGTGGGTCTCGCGAAGGATCAGGCCCTCGCGCAGCAACTGCTCTGTCAGCGCCGGCGCCGGTGACGGCTCGATGACAACGCGGTGACATTCTCTCGCTGCGGGTAACAGAGCTTCCAACATTGCGACGACCGCGCGCAGCGCACGCTCACGGGCATTCACGGTTGTATCGTTAAGGAACTCGAGCTTCAGTTCATGCGCGCCGTTCTTCACAAAGCGCACTACCGCGATGCCATCGACACGCACGACAGTGGATTCCGCCGCGAACTCTATATAACGATCTGCCGCGGATGACGAGCAACTCGACAGCTGCCGGGCGAAGTACCGGCTGTCGTGAGCGCGAGCGATCTCAATATCCATGCATCATCCTTGGATTATGGCTCTGCGAAGCATGCGGCCGTTGCCGCAATATCCTGTATCGAGGAGTAGACGATTGAACGCGTGACGAATTTAGTCGGATCTTATTTTTGTTCGATGGGCAAGATGTCCCTAAATTAATTCAGGGCGCGTTCGTCATTAGCGATGACTCCACAGGATCATCGCCACCGACCATGCCAGTCTTCCTAATGCTTGCTCGTGCATCAGCGCCGCTTCTGGCGGTTGCCGTGTGCGCCAGCCTCGCGAGCGGCGTGTGCAGCGTGCTGCTCGTCGCGACGATCAACACGGCGCTCGCCGAAACTTCGCGCAAGGTCTCCGAACTTGCACTGCAATTCGCAGCGCTCGCCATTCTTGCGATGCTGGCCCGCACGCTCGCGGGTGTGCTGTTCACGCGTCTGAGCCAGAGCACGCTCGCCAATCTGCGGCAACATATCTCGCGCGCTGTGGCCAACGCTTCATATCGCGGCGTGCAGGAGATCGGGCCGGCACGCATTCAGTCGCTGCTGACGGAAGACACGGGGCACATCTCCACGTTCTTCGTCGGCATCCCCATTCTTCTCATGAATGCGGTGACAGTGATTGGGTGTTTCGCCTACCTGGCCGTGCTGTCCTGGAAAATATTCCTGATGGCGCTCGTCGTGGCGGTGTTAGGGTCCGCCGTCTATCACTTCAGTCACGTGCGTGTGCTGAAGCACCTGCGCGCCGCGAGCCGCAAGCAGGACGAGCTCTTCAGCCACTTCGGCGCGCTGTTTCACGGCGCCAAGGAGCTGAAACTGAATCGAGCCCGTGCCGAGACCTTTATCTCGCAGGAGCTCGGCGGGGCGGTGGAAACGGTGCGCCGGCATCGCGTGAGCGGCTTGTCTCTCTATAGTCTGGCGGCGAGCTGGGGACACTTTCTCTTCTTCGCATTCATCGGCCTGACATTGTTTCTGTTTGCAGACCTCGCTTCCGGAGACTCACGCGTGGCGACTGGCTACGCCATTGTCTTTCTTTATCTCATGACCCCGCTCGAGGTTTTGCTCAACAATATTCCGGTGATGAATGTGGCGCGTGTCTCGGCGCAGCGCATTGAAGAAGTCATGCGGAAGATGAGCAATGCTGAGGCGATCGCGGTGGAGCGCACGCCACAGGAGCGCGTTACCGTCGAGCTCGACGCTGTAACGCACAGTTACTACCACGAGCGTGAGGACGATATCTTCCGCATTGGTCCGGTCAGCCTTTCATTCCCGCCCGGGCAGGTCACCTTTCTGGTTGGTGGTAATGGCAGTGGCAAGACGACGCTCGCGAAACTGCTGGTGGGGCTGTATGTACCGGAACACGGCCGCGTGCTCCTGAACGGAGAGATCACGACAGACGCCAATCGTGATGCCTATCGGCAGCAGTTTTCTGCTGTGTTCGCCGATTTCCATCTGTTCCAGGCCTTGCTCGGAATGTCTGACGCCGGGCTGGACGCGCGTGCCAACAGGATGCTGGAACGGCTGCATCTGAATCATAAGGTCACGGTGCACGAGGGCGCATTCTCGACGCGCGACCTGTCGCAAGGTCAGCGCAAGCGCCTCGCACTGCTCGTGGCCTGCCTCGAAGACCGGCCCTTTATCGTATTCGACGAGTGGGCGGCGGATCAGGACCCCGTGTTCAAGGAAGTGTTCTACCGCGAGATCGTCCCGGATCTCAAAGCCCGCGGCAAAACCGTACTCGTCATTTCTCACGACGATCGATATTTCCCGCTCGCCGACCGCCTCATTCGCATGGAAGAAGGGCGGATCGTCGAAGTCAGTCTCTCGCATTCCCTGACGGCAAAAGGAGCTCGCTATGGTGTTTGATCGTGAAGATACCGTGTTCACGGTGGTCGTGAACCACGAGGAACAGTATTCCATCTGGCCGGAATATATGGACATCCCGAAAGGCTGGCGCGCTGTCGGCAAGACGGGCAAGAAGGCGGAGTGCCTCGAATATATCAAGGAAGTGTGGACGGACATGCGTCCGCTGAGCCTGCGGCAGCACATGGAAGCCTCCAGCCGGGCTGAATGACGTGGCCCCGCAATCCTTGCAGCTCTTCTGTTTTCCTTACTCCGGCGCAAGCGCGACGACGGTATACACCCGATGGCGCCGACAGTTGCCCGGCTGGATCGAAGTGCGCCCCGTGGAGCTGCCGGGTCGCGGCGCGCGCCTTGGAGAGCGGCTGCATACCAACATGACAGAACTCGTGAGAGAGCTGTCGGGCACGGTGATGCAGAACATGCGGGAGCCCTTCGCCTTCTTCGGTCACAGCCTGGGGGCGTTGGTTGCTTTTGAAGTGGCACATGCGGTGAGGGCGGCGTCGGGTGTCGAGCCCGCCATTCTGTTTGCGTCTGGAGCCAACGCGCCTTCGCGTCGTAACGATGCACGGTTTCTCGAGCCGCTTTCTGATAGCGATCTCATCGGCGAGATGCGGAGGTTGAACGGGACGACGGCCGCTGTGTTTGAAAACAGGGAGCTGCTGGATATGGCGCTGCCCATCGTTCGCGCGGACTTTCAGTTGTGCGGCAGTTTCAACTATCGCAGGCGTCCGCGCTTGCGAGCCGCGATTCATGTCTTTGGCGGTGCGGACGATGCGTCGTCGACTCAGCTCGTCGCCTGGGGAGAAGAGACGTCAGGTGTGCATACCTGCCACACCCTGCCGGGCGATCATTTCTTCATCCACTCGCGCGAACAACAGGTGCTGGAGCTTCTGACGATACGCGCGCGTGAAGTCTGCACCGTCGAGGGGAGCCTGGAGGCTGCTTATGAATAACGTCGCCACGGAGCAGGCGATGGTCAGAATCGGACGACTTGCGGAAAGCGACACACTGCCGCTTCTCGTCGAGCCGGCAGATTCATCGCTCACTTTGCAGGCTGCATTCGAGGATCTGGCAGCTGTCGTCGACGCGCAGCTCGAGCATGTTGGCGCGATTCTGTTCCGCGGTTTTCGCGACCCGGGCCGGGAAGGCTTCCGCGAGTTCGCCGCCGCCTTCGGGCACCCGCTGCTGAATTATGATTTCGCGTCAACGCCGCGAAGCGAACTCTCCAAAGGCGTATACACCGCGACGGAGTATCCGCCTCATCAGCGTATCCCGCTGCACAACGAGCAGGCGTACACGCTCGACTGGCCGCTGAAGATCTGGTTCTACTGCGAGCAGCCCGCACAGCAGGGCGGCGAGACGCCGATTGCGGACAGCCGCCGCATCTTTCAACGACTCGATCCTGAGCTGCGTCGACGCTTCGCCGTCCGGGGCCTGAAATACGTGCGCAATTACGGCAACGGACTGGATCTGCCGTGGCAGCGTGTCTTCGGCACTGAAGATCGCAATAAGGTGGAAAGTTACTGCCGCAGTCATCGCATCCACTGGGAATGGAAGCGGGATGGCGAGCTGCGCACATCGCAGGTCTGTCAGGCCATTGCCCAGCATCCGCGGACGCGCGCGGAAGTGTGGTTCAACCAGGCGCATCTCTTTCATGTGTCAGGACTCGAGCCTGCCGTGCGGGAAGCGCTGCTCGAAGTCGTCGAGCCGCAGGATTTGCCGCGGAATGTTTACTACGGGGATGGCACACCCATCGAAGATTCCGCGCTCGAAACCGTGCGCGGCGTGTTGGACGAAGTGAAGGTCATCTTTCCGTGGCGCGCGGCGGACGTCCTTCTGCTCGACAACATGCTGACGGCGCATGCGCGTTCGACGTTCAAGGGACCGCGCAAGGTGCTGGTCGCCATGACGGAATCCCATTCGGCCTGAGGTGTGGTGTGATGGAACGGAATCTGATCGAAATTCTGCTGCGCAGAGCCGCGGACACGCCAGATCGAATCGCCCTGCGATTTCTGGGAGACGGACAGCATGTCAGCGAGACGTTTACGTATGCGCGCCTGAGTGAAGAGGCGCGCGCGATTGCGGCTCATCTTCAGCAGGTCGCGAGCGCTGGCGACCGGGCGCTGCTGTTGTATCCAAGTGGTCCCCATTACGTCACGGCTTTTTTTGGCTGTTTGTATGCAGGCGTCATCGCCGTCCCCGCCTATCCGCCCGAATCGGCACAACCTCAGCATCTCGAGCGCCTTCTCTCGATCATTCGCGATGCCGAGCCGCGGCTCATTCTCACGGAAAGCGCAGCCCTGCCGGCGATAGAAGCCGCGACGAAGCTGTGGAGCGCCGCATCCGCGCTGCAAATTGTGGCGACAGATCGTGTGGCTGGCTCCCAGGCGACTGTGTGGCGCATGCCTGAGATTGCTTCTGACGGTATTGCGTTTCTGCAGTACACCTCGGGGTCGACCGCGGCGCCCAAGGGCGTGATGGTCGGTCACGACAACATCATCGCCAACGAGAAGGCGATGCAGACGGCGTTCAGCATCACTGCAGACGATGTCGTGCTGAGCTGGTTGCCTCTGTTTCATGACATGGGGCTGATCGGCGCGCTGCTGCAGCCGATTTTCAGTGGCGCGCAGACCGTACTCATGGCGCCTCAGCATTTCATTGAACGGCCCATACGCTGGCTGCGAGCGATCGCGGAATTTCGTGTCACGGTGAGCGGCGGCCCCAACTTCGCCTACCGACTCTGCGTGGATCGCATTAATGCCTCCGCGCTGGAGGGCTTGGATCTCGGCAGTTGGCAGGTCGCCTTCTGCGGCGCCGAGCCCATCCGCGCGGCAACGTTGCATGCATTCAAGGACAAGTTCTCTGCATACGGCTTCGACGAGCGCGCGTTCTATCCATGCTATGGGCTGGCGGAGGCCACGCTGTTTGTTACGGGCGGTGGACGCGGCCGTGGCGCGCAGGTTTCACGTTTCGCGCCTCAGGCCTTGAGTGAGCATGTCGCGAGCGCAGATGACGCGGGGGAGCCACTGGTCGGCTGCGGCTCGTCGGTGAAGCAACACGGAATCGTGGTTGCGGACGCCGTCTCGGGTCAGACGTTTAGTGACGACGGACGCGTCGGCGAGATTCTCGTACGGGGTCCAAGCATTGCGAAAGGCTATTGGCAGAACGCCGCGGCCAGCGAGAAGACTTTCGAGTTTCGGGATGGCGACCGCTGGTTGCATACCGGTGACCTGGGGTTCCTCTCGCGCGGCGAGCTGTTTGTAACCGGTCGTTTGAAAGATCTGATCATCGCTCGCGGACGGAATCTCTATCCGCAGGATATCGAGAACACCGTGGAGGCGGAGATCGAGATCATCCGGCGTGGGCGCGTGGCGGCGTTCCCCGTTGAAATCGACGGCGTGGAAGGAATTGGTATCGCGGCCGAGGTTTCCCGAGGCGCACGCAAGTTTCTGGATTCCAGGGCAGTGTTCGCGGCGATTTCGGAGGCCGTCGCACTGGCTCACCAGGAGGCGCCGAGCGTCATTCTGTTGTTGAATTCTGGCGCCTTGCCGCGAACATCGAGCGGCAAACTGCAGCGTGCGGCGTGTCGTGAAGGGTGGCGATCTCGGTCGCTCGACAGCTTTGCGAGATTCGAAAGAGGGCAGACACAGTCGCCTGGCGCTGATGAGTCGCCGCTCGTCAGCAAAACGGAGCTGGAACTGATTGCGATCTGGAAGGACGTTCTCGGCCTGGCCGAAATAAGCCGTGACGACACGTTCTTTGCGGCAGGCGGCAGCTCGCTCGTCGCGGTTCAAATGGCCGCGCGCGTGCAGGATATGTTTGGCGTGCCGCTCGTTCTCAGTGACTTTCTACATACGCCTTCGATTCGTGCTTTGGCGGAGCGCATCGACAAAGCGCGTCTCGAAGGTTTGTCCACGCAGATACTCAGGATCACGCCCGTTTCCCGCGACGGTGTGCTGCCACTTTCCCATGCTCAGCAGCGGCTGTGGTTTCTCTGGAAATTGCAGCCAGCAAGTGCCGCATACAACATATCCGGTGCTGTGCGGTTGCGTGGCAAGCTGGACGACTCCGCTCTGCGTCGCTCATTCGACAGATTGATCGCTCGGCATGAATCGTTGCGAACGACGTTCGCCGAAGCGGAGGGGCGCGTACATCAGGTCATTCACGCCTCGCGTGCCGTCCTCATCGAAAATGTAGACCTGCATCATGTCGCAGATGCGGCACGCGAAACAGAAGCGAGACGACTCGCGGCTGCAGAGGCTTTGGCACCGTTCGATCTCGAGTCCGGCCCCCTGGTCCGAGTGAAACTGCTGCGCCTCGCGGATCAGGATCACGTGCTGTTGCTGACCCTGCATCACATCGTCTCGGATGGCTGGTCGATGAACGTGCTGGCCGAAGAACTGGCGCGGTTGTACTCGGCCTTCAGCAGTGGTGCGGAAGCAGATCTGCCGCCGTTGCCTCTTCAGTATGCCGATTACGCCAGCTGGCACGGTGAATGGCTGGGCTCCGGAGAGCTCCACCGACAACTGACGTACTGGAAATCCCGATTAGGCGATGAGCAGCCGGTGCTCGAGCTGCCGACTGACAGGCCGCGACCGGCGACACAACGCTTTCAAGGCTCGAGTTATGCGTTGAGATTCGACGACGTGCTGACTGAGCAGCTGCGAGAGTTCGCGAAGCATCACGATGTAACGCTTTTCATGCTGCTGCTCGGCGCATTCGAGGTGCTCCTGTATCGCTACACAGGCCAGCGTGACGTTCGAGTGGGCATACCGGTCGCAAATCGTCAGCATCCCGAGACGGAGCGACTGATCGGCTTCTTCGTCAACACTCAGGTGCTTCGCACTGAGTTGAATGGGCGAATGGCCTTCAGCGAGCTGCTGTTGCAGATCAAGAGCGAAGCGCTGCAGGCACAGGCCAATCAGGATCTGCCGTTCGAGCGGCTGGTGGATGAGCTCATCTTCGAGCGGGACCTCGCGCGTAACCCGCTGGTACAGGTTACATACAACCACCAGTGGCGTAACCACGAGCTCGCCCGCGACATGGGCGAGCTTCGCATGGAGGAGTTTGCGACCGAGGACCTCATTACCCAGTTCGATCTCACGCTCAACACGGAAGACGTCGCGGGACGGCTCACAGCGAAGTGGATCTATGATGTGGATCTGTTCGACCGCGCGTTCATCGAGGGCATGGCGCTGCAGTGGCAAAGTCTGCTGCGGGAAATTCTGCGGGAACCGGGAGCTTCGATTGGTCAGTTCACGCTACTGGGGGCGGAAGACTATCGTTCGCTCGCTGCATGGAACGACACCGGGCAGTCGTATGCGGGTGAGCGCAGCCTGCATGAGATGGTGGAAGATCAGGTTGCCAGAACACCTCATCACACGGCGCTCGTGTTCGAGAGTGAAAGCCTCACGTATGCGGAGCTGAACGGTCGCGCCAATCGGGTGGCGCATGGTCTGCGCCGGTTCGGTGTGAATGCGGACGATCTAGTGGCTGTCCGGCTGCAGCGCTCCAATGATCTGACGATTGCGTTGCTGGCGATATTGAAGGCGGGGGCGGCCTACTTGCCGCTTGATCCGTCGTATCCCGCCGATCGGCTGGAGTATGTACTGGCAGAGTCGCGTCCGCGCGTCGTGGTGACGCAGGAGAAATTCGAGGCGCTGCTCGCGGGCTCGGAGAATGAATCCAATCTGCGGAATGTGACGGCAAGTCAGAATCTCGCGTACTGCATTTATACCTCGGGCTCTACGGGCCGGCCCAAAGGCGTGCTCGTCTCTCATGGCGCCATCACGAACCACATGCGCTGGATGTGTGAGGCGCTTCCTGTTGGTGAGCAGGACCGGGTCTTGCAAAAGACTCCCGCCGGATTCGACGCGTCCGTGTGGGAGTTCTGGCTGCCGCTGCTGACCGGAGGTTGCCTGGTCATGGCGCCTCCTGGCCTGGAGCGTGATCCTGAAGCGCTATGGGCGCAGGTTGAGCGTCACCAGATCACCGTGCTCCAGGCGGTGCCTTCGTTGTTACAACTTCTGGTGCGCAGTCCTGCGAGGGCGAGAGCTTCGCGGAGCTTGCGACATGTTTTGTCCGGAGGCGAAGCGTTGTCGGGCCCATTGGCCGTGGAACTCCTAGCCGGCTCGTCCTCCGAATTGTGGAATCTGTACGGCCCCACAGAAGCCACTATCGACGCGATTGCATCTCGTGTCCGGGCATCAGGACATGTTGCTGTACCGATTGGCAGACCGATCGCGAATACGGTCGTGCACATTCTCGACGACGAGCTGAATGTCGTTCCGATCGGGGCGAGGGGCGAGCTGTACATTGGCGGATTGGGGTTGGCACGGGGTTATCTGAATCGCGTCGATCTGACGGCGGAGCGATTTGTGCCGAGCCCGTTCAGCGTCAAGGGCGAGAGGTTGTACCGAACCGGAGACCTGGTTCGTTATCGCCGCGACGGCGAGATCGACTATCTCGGGCGGGCCGACGATCAGGTGAAGCTGCGAGGGCATCGAATCGAGCTCGCGGAGATCGAAGCGCGATTGCACGAACAGGACGCCGTCAGTGGCGCCGCGGTCGTCGTACGCGAAGAGCGGACGGGAGAGCAACGCCTCATCGGCTATGTTGTGGGTGATCCTTCACGCCTCGACAGCTTGAGTCAGCACGGCACGTCAGCGGACGCAGCCTTTGTCGCACAGTGGTCGGAAGTCTTCGAGACGACTTATGAAGAGCCTGCGACCTGTGATGGGCCCACATTCGTGGGCTGGCTCAGCAGCTATACCCAGGAACCCATTCCGGTCGAGGAAATGCGGGAGTGGCGTTCTGCCACCATCGCACGCATCCAGGCGCTCCAGCCCAAAAGCGTGTTGGAGATTGGCTGCGGAGCAGGATTGCTCATTGAGCAGCTGGCGCCGGGTTGCGAGATTTACCATGCGACGGACCTTTCCTCGCAGGCCGTAAAAACTCTGCAGCGATGGCTGGCGTTGCAACCGGCTCTCGGTCACGTCGTGGTGGAACAGCGGGCGGCTACGGATTTCGCGGGCCTTGCGACAGGCGTATTCGATACGGTCCTGCTCAACTCCGTCGTGCAGTATTTTCCGTCTGCAGAATATCTCGTGCAGGTGCTGCAAGAGGCCGCGAAGCTTCTGCGGCCCGGCGGCCGAATATTCATCGGCGACATACGCCATCTGGGCACGCTCGAGTTGTTTCATACGTCTGTTCAACTGGCGAACGCTCCTTCCAGCCTGAGCGTCGGACAACTCCGGGGACGAGTTGAACGAGCGATTGCGCAGGAAAAAGAACTCGTGCTGGATCCGCAGTTTTTCCACACGTTGCATGCGGAGCTGCCGCAGCTCGGTTCAGTGCAGACGTCCTTGCGCAGGGGAAGGTCTGATAACGAGCTGACACGATATCGATACGATGTTGTGTTGGAGATGGGTCATCCGGAAGCCTTGCAGCGGCCCATACCTCAATCGCTGTTGCGCGTTGAGAACCTTCGTCTGGCCGCGGATCTGGCCGCTGTCAGAGCACTTCGCGATGCCGACGCGCGGTCTTCTGTAGCCGAGCTGCGCGAGCGGCTTCGTCTGGTAAACCTGCAAGGCGACGATCCTGAGCATTTCTGGGCGCTCGCGGAATCTGAGAACAGGCCTGTACTCGTAAGCTGGACGCCGGAGAGCCGTGAAGGACAGTTTGACGTTGTGTGGGGCGCGACAGCCGGCCTGCAACCCGAAGAGCTACCGTCCGCGTCAAGGCGTTCTGCTTACGCAAACAATCCCACGCTGGGCAAGTTCAAACAGCAGTGGGGTGCTGATCTCCGAGAACGCCTGAGAGCTGTGCTGCCTGAGTACATGGTGCCAACGCGGATCGTTGTGCTGGAGCGCCTGCCACTCACGAGCAGCGGCAAGCTGGATCGTCGCGCGCTGCCCGCGCCAGATTTCGCCCGGAGCGGCGGCGCGGATGAGGCGCCGGCCACGGTGCTCGAAAAGCAGCTGGCGCAGATCTGGACGCAGGTGCTGGCAGTCGATCGCGTGGCGCTGAACGATAATTTCTTTGATCTCGGCGGCGATTCCATCATGGCGATTCAGGTCGTGAGCCGCGCGCGCGCGGCCGGCATTCGTATCGCGCCCCGGGATCTTTTCGAATATCAGACCATTGGGCGGCTGGCGGCCGCCGCCGCGGAGGCCGCTGGTTCCGATGTCACGGACGAGGCGGAAGAGGCGAGCAATGCTGTTGACCATCGCACCCTCGAAGCGGGCTTGGGTGTCACACCGTCGAAGTTTCCCCTTGCGGGCTTGACGCAGGCCCAGCTTGACAGCCTCTTGCCTGACCCTCTGGATGTCGACGATCTCTATCCGCTATCGCCGTTGCAGGAAGGCATGCTGTTTCATCACGTGCTCGATCAGGCGTCGGGTGCGTATGTTAATCAGCGGTGTTGTTTTCTTCGTGGTCGCGTTGACGCGAACGCGTTGCAAGGGGCGTGGCAGGCTGTCGTCGATACGCATGACATGTTGCGAGCCCAGTTCCTGTGGGAAGGTCTCGAGCAACCCCTCCAATGTATTCGCCGTCGTGTCGTGCTGCCGTTGACCGAACAGGACTTGCGGCACTTGCCGCCCCAGCAGCGGCAAGCGGCGCTGATCGAGCGTCTGGAGGCCGGGAAGGCTCGAGGTTTCGACATACGGTCGGCTCCGCTGCTGCGGGTAGAACTCATCACGCTGGAAGATGATCGTTACTGCCTCATCTGGACAGACCATCATCTATTGCTGGATGGGTGGAGTCTGGCGCGTGTCATCGAAGATGTGTTTCTTGCCTATGGCGATCTCATTTCAGGCCGGCGCGTCAGTATTCATTCCGGGCTTCCTTACAAAAAGTACATTGCGATGCTTCGCGGTGCGGACGTCGAAGCATCGGCCCAGTTCTGGACCCGAGCGATGCAGGATGTCGACACCCCCACGCTTCTCGCCCGGAGTGTTCCGCCTGTGGGGAGCGCACCCGGACACGGAACGTTAAAGCTTGTCGTGGCGAGTAGCCTGAGTCAGGGGTTGCGTCAGCTTGCCCAGGCTCAGCGGGTCACGCTCAGCACGGTGTTGCAGGCGGCGGTAGCGTTGTTGTTGGGGTTGTATACGCGCTCTCGCGATGTGATTTTTGGTGTCACCACGTCGGGCCGGAATACGGCTTTGCCGGGAATCGAGCGCGCGGTAGGTCTGTTCATTAACACGCTGCCGCTGCGTGTGCACCTCGGGGAGGGGCGTGCGCTCCGCGATCTGCTGAGTTTTCTGCAATCACATGGCACAGCCATGCGGGAACACGAGTCTGTGCCGCTGACAGCGATTCAGGGATTGAGCCGCGTTGCGCGCGGCGCCCCGCTGTTCGATACGTTGTTCGTGTTTGAGAACTATCCGCTGGATCAGGCGCTGCGGGTTCCCGTGCCGGGTTTGCGGATTGAAGAAACGCAGTGGTCGGAGCAGACCCACTATGCGCTGACGATCATCGCAATACCGGACGATGAGATTCAGATTCGTCTGGGCTACGCCACGGAGGCGTTCGATGCGGCGTGGATCGGTCACTTTGGAAGTTGTCTCCAACAGGTGCTGCGTGCGTTCGTTGCCCATCCGGATCAGAAACTGGATGAAGTTCAGTGGCTCGAGGCTCCTGAGTTTCATCGCGGAGTGTCACGCGACTATGGTGAAGAGTGGGATGTCGGTCAGCTGATCGAGGCTCAGGTCGCGCGCACACCGGACGCGATAGCCGTTAGGTTTGAAGATGCGCAGCTGACCTATGCGGAGTTGAACGCTCGCGCCAATCAACTCGCTCATCAGCTTCGTGCGTGGGGCGTTGGCGTGGATGAGCGCGTGGGTGTGTGCGCGGAGCGCTCGCTCGAGCTCGTGATCGCCTTGCTGGGCGTGCTGAAGGCGGGCGCCGCCTATGTGCCGCTCGATCCGCAGTATCCCGCCGAACGACTCACATGGATGCTGGAGGACTCGCAGCCCCGGGTTGTACTCACGCAGGCACATCTGCTCGAGCGTATGAATACTAACGCTCGCACGTGTTGTCTCGACCGTGATGGCTCGATCTTCGCGTCCCAGTCCACCGCGAACCCCGCGCGTCGCAGTCACCCGCGGAGTCTCGCATATTGCCTCTACACCTCAGGATCAACGGGCCGCCCGAAGGGCGCCGGCAACACGCACGCAGGTTTAATGAACCGCCTGCGCTGGATGCAGGAGGAGTACGCCCTGCAGCCCTCGGATCGAGTGCTGCAGAAGACGCCGTACAGCTTCGATGTGTCGGTGTGGGAGTTCTTCTGGCCCCTGATGACAGGGGCGCGTTTGGTGATTGCGCCTCCCGGCGCCCATCAGGATCCCGAGCACCTGGCCCGTCTCATCGAGAGCGAAGGGATCACCACGATCCACTTCGTGCCGTCGATGCTGCAGGCTTTTGTTCAGGCCGAGCAGCTGCCTCGCTGCAAGGCTTCGCTACGTCAGGTGATCTGCAGCGGTGAAGCGCTCCCTGCCAGCCTGCAAAAGCGTTTCTTCGAGCACGGCAGCGGCATTGCGCTTCATAACCTGTACGGCCCCACGGAAGCGGCGATCGATGTGACGTACTGGGCCTGCGAGCGCACCAGCACGAGCGACTCCGTGCCGATTGGTCACGCCATCGCCAACACAACAATGTACGTACTGGATGACAGCCTGCGTGCCGTGCCGATCGGTGTGACAGGGGAGCTGTACATCGAAGGAGCGGGGCTCGCCCGCGGCTATCACGGTCGCCCGGATCTCACCGCCGAGCGGTTCATCCCCAATCCGTACTCGGAACAGTCCGGTGAGCGGCTGTATCGCACCGGTGATCTGGGTTACTGCCGTGCGGACGGCGCGATCGAGTACGTCGGACGCGTGGATCATCAGGTGAAGATCCGCGGGCTGCGCATCGAGCTGGGCGAGATCGAAGCCCGCCTGCGCGAGCATGCGGACGTTCAGGACACCGCCGTGGTGGTCAAAGATCAGCAACTCGTCGCGTATGTCGTGCCAGCCACAGACCGCGATCGCGAGTCGTTGAAGGACCACCTGCGCGATTACCTGCGCGCGATGCTGCCCGAGTACATGGCGCCCGCGCATTATGTGTGGCTGGAGAGCCTTCCGCTCACGAGCAGCGGCAAGCTCAATCGACGCGCGCTTCCCGACATCGATACTCAGAATCAGCGCAGCACTTTCATTGCGCCACGAACCGATACAGAAATTCGGCTTGCCGCGATCTGGTCGCATGTACTGCGCGTCGAGCGCGTGGGGCTGCGTGACCATTTCTTCGAGCTCGGCGGCCATTCATTACTTGCCGCTCAGGTCATTTCGCGCGTGAACGCGGAGTGGCACGTGATGCTGCCGCTGAGACGCATCTTCGAAAGCGCGACGCTCGAAGATCTGGCGCGACAGCTGAGTGAAGAAACCCTAACCCATCTGAACGAGCAGAAAGTCAGCAGGCTGGAAGCGTTGCTGAGTGAGGCAGAAGCATCATGAGCGTCGAGACAGGAAGAATGTACGCGTTGACCAGGCGGTTTACGGAGCTGAGTCCGCAGGCGCGTCGCGTTTTCTTGCAGAAGCTTGCGGCGGAGGAAATCGATTTCAGGCTGCTTCCCATCACAGCGTCGCCGCGCGAAGGCAATCAGGCGATTGCCTCTTATGCGCAACAGCGCTTGTGGTTTCTGTGGCGGCTCGACCCGCAGAGCGCGGCTTATAACATTACGGGGGCCGTGCGTTTACAGGGCGCACTGAGTGTGCCGATTCACCAGCGTGTGCTGAACGCGGTGACGTCGCGGCATGAGTCGCTGCGAACGACATTCGTCGAACGCGACGGTCAGGCGTATCAGGTGATTTCTCCGCCATCGTCCGTCAACATTGAGCTTGTCGACCTGAGCTCTGCGCCCGACGCCGCTGGCCATGAAGAAATAAGGCAGCGCGCCGAGCTGGAAGCCCGCAGTGCCTTCGATCTCGAAACAGGACCCCTGCTGCGGGTGTGCCTGCTGCAATTATCTGCAGTGGAGCACGTGCTGCTATTGACGATGCATCACATCGTTTCCGATGGCTGGTCGATGAATGTGCTGGTACAGGAGTTCGCGGAACTCTATTCGGCCCATGCCAACAATGTTCCGGTTCAGATGCAGGCGTTGCCTATTCAGTACGCGGACTATGCAGCCTGGCAGCGGCGGTGGCTCGAGGCAGGCGAACTCGAGCGGCAGCTCGCGTACTGGAAAACCCAGCTGGGCGATGAGCACCCGCCATTGGAATTGCCGCTGGATCGACCGCGCCCAGTCATGCAAAGTTATCGAGGAGCGAGTCACGATTTCGAGCTCGAGGCACCGCTGACTCGCGAGCTGCGAGCGTTTGCCCAGGCAAATGGCGTTACGCTCTTCGTGCTGCTGTTGGCGGCGTTCAAAGTGCAGCTGTATCGATATACGGGGCAGGCTGACTTACGTGTGGGTATGCCCATCGCGAATCGGCAACGACTCGAGACGGAACGGCTCATCGGGTTCTTTGTTAATACGCAGGTATTGCGTACGCGGTTGGACGAGCGGAGAAGTTTCCTGGCGCTGCTGGCTCAGATCCAGGAAGCAGTGTTGCAGGCACAGTCCCATCAGGACCTGCCCTTCGAACGGCTGGTGGAGGAGCTCAATCCCGACCGGAGCCTTGCATACAACCCGTTGTTCCAAATCAAGCTCACCTTGCAGGGTGATCCGCTTGGCAGCTTCGATGTGGCAGGGCTGCACATCAGTCCATATGAAAGTCAGGCGACCACCACACACTTCGATCTGAGTGTGGATTTCGTTGAGCGGGCTCACGATCTGTCGGTCCGCTTTACTTACGCGACGGATTTGTTTGATAGCACCACCATCGAGCGGATGGGGGAGCACTGGCGGCGCCTGTTGAGTGCGCTGCTGAGACACCCGTCGAAGAGCATTGCCCAGATTGAGTATCTGAGTGGTGAAGAGGAAGCGCAGCTCGCGTCGTGGTCGGGTGAAGGCGCTGCGATGGTATGGACGAGCGTGCCGGCGCTGTTTGCAGCGGCGGTGGCTCGTGCGGGAGAGCAGCCCGCGCTGCGCTTCGAAGAAGAAGTGCTGAGTTATCGGGAGCTGGATGCGCGTGCCAACCAGGTGGCACGTTATCTGCGTTCCCGTGGAGTGGGTGCTGAGACACGCATCGCGCTCAGCGCACAGCGTTCTGTAGCAAGCGTTGTCGGGATGCTGGGGATTCTAAAATCTGGCGCAGCGTATGTGCCGCTGGATCCCAAGCTGCCTGTAGAGCGTCTGCGCTATCAGTTTGCGGACAGCAGGGCGGTGATGCTTCTGCATGATGGCGCGGCTCTCGAAGGACTGGACGTTGAGCAAATCGCGCTGGGCGACGCCTGTTTCACCCGGGTCAGCGACGAAGCGCTTCAGACCGAAATCGTCCCTTCACAAGCCGCATATCTGATCTATACATCCGGCTCCACCGGCGAACCCAAGGCGGTCGTGGTGAGCCACGGAGCGCTGAGCGCCTACGTGCAGGGCATGTTGGAGCGTTTGGCACTTGATCCGGCTGCCAGCATGGGCGTCGTCTCCAGCATGGCGGCTGATCTCGGCCACACGGTGCTGTTTGGCGCCCTGTGCTCCGGAAGCCTGTTGCATCTGATCGATGCGGATCGCAGCTTCGATGCGGATCTGTTCGCGCAGTACATGGCTCAGCATCGCGTGGGTGTTCTCAAGATCGTTCCCAGTCACCTGACAGCGCTGCTGCAGGCGAAGCAGCCGCAGGCGGTGTTGCCGGAGCACGCGCTGATCCTCGGCGGTGAGAGCACATCTGAACATCTGCTCGCGACGATCCGTCGCTACAAGCCTTCGTGCCGCATCTTCAATCATTACGGCCCGACTGAAACCACGGTCGGCGTCATTGCGGGCGAGATCACGCAGGAAGAGGGTGCACCTCCCCTGGGTAAGCCGTTCCGGCAAGCCCGTGCATACATTCTCGACGCTCAGCTGCAACGTGTACCTCACGGAGTGCCGGGAGATTTGTATCTCGGTGGTTCGACAGTGGCACGAGGCTATGAAGGCCGTCCTGATCTGACAGCTGAGCGATTTGTTCCTGATCCATTCTTTACTGGCTCGACGCATGGGGGTGAGCGTCTGTACCGAACGGGCGATCGGGCCCGTTATCGCCGCGATGGTCAGATCGAGTTCCTGGGTCGTAGTGATGATCAGGTGAAGATCCGCGGCTACCGCGTAGAGCTGGCCGAGATTGCTCAGGCGTTGCGGGCACAACCTGACATCAAGGATGCACTCGTTCTCGCCCGGCGCGGTACCAGTGGTGTGGATCGACTGCGGCTGATCGGGTACTGCATTCCAGGCGCCGACACCGCAATCGACTCCGAGCAGCTGAAAGATACACTCAAACAGCAACTGCCCGAGTACATGGTGCCTGAGCAGATCGTGTTGCTGGACGCCTGGCCGCTCACGCGCAACGGCAAGATCAATCGTCAGGCGTTGCCCGATGGAGAGGCCAGATCCACCGCATCAGAAGCCACGCAACCACGCACCGAGGTCGAGCGGCAGCTTGCAGAGATCTGGTGCAGCGTGCTCGGCGTCGAGCAGGTGGGCATTCACGATAACTTCTTCGAGCTGGGTGGCGACTCGATCCTGAGTCTGCAGATCATCGCGCGGGCGCGAAAGCAGGGAATCGCGCTCACACCCAGGCAGTTGTTCGAAGCGCAGTCCATCGCTGCGCTCGGCGAACGCCTGCACAGCGACGCAGCCGCGCAGCAACCCGACGAACTCACACATGAAAAGCAGATTTCATATGCCGATCGTACCCAGCCGTTGCCGCTGTCTTACGCGCAGCAACGCCTATGGTTCCTGTGGCTCTCCGAGCCGGAGAGCGCCGGCTATCATGTCGAGCGGGCGGTACGGCTGAGCGGCAAGCTGCGTATCGACGCCTTGCAGAAGACATTCAATTTTCTGCTCGCGCGGCATGAGTCGTTGCGCACGACATTCCGCGAGAGCAATGGTCAGGTCTATCAGACCATCAGTGCAGCGGATTCCCTGCCGATTCAGATCACCGACCTGGGCGCGCTGCCTCCCTCCGAGCGCCAAGCCCGTGCGAAATTCCTTGCCGAATCGGAAGCGCAACTGCCTTTCGATCTGCGCACGGGCCCACTGCTTAGATTGCAGCTTTTGCGGCTTGCCGATGCAGAGCATGTGCTGTTGCTGACGATGCATCACATCGTGTCTGACGGCTGGTCGATGAACGTGCTCGTCGAAGAATTTGCGAAGCTGTACGACGCGTACAGCCGTGACCATGAGCCGCGTCTGGACCCCCTCAGTATTCAATACGCGGACTACGCCCAATGGCAGCGCAACTGGCTGGCATCTGGAGAGCTCGATCGTCAGCTCGATTACTGGCGGCACAAGCTGGGTGATGAGCACCCGATGTTGGAGCTTCCCACTGATCGGCCCCGTCAGGCGGTGCAGAGTTATCGAGGTGCCAGTCATCGATTCCAGCTCGACGAGGATCTGGCAACGTCTCTCCGTGCTTTGACCCAGGATCGTGGCATCACGCTGTTCATGCTGCTCCTGGCGTCCTTCAAGACGCTCTTGTATCGCTACACGGGGCAGACCGATCTTCGCGTGGGCGCGACGGTAGCCAACCGCCATCGGCCGGAGACGCAGGGACTGATCGGCTTCTTCGTGAATGTACAGGTGCTGCGCACTGAGCTCGACGGGCAGCTGACATTTGAAGAGTTACTGCAGCGTGTGAAGAATACGGCGCTCGAAGCACAGGCTCACCAGGATCTGCCGTTCGAGCGGCTGGTGGAAGCGGTCAACCCCGACAGAAGCCTGGCGCACAACCCGTTGTTCCAGGTTGCGCACAACCATCAGTGGCGGCGTTACGAAGCGCTGCACCAGCTGACGGACCTGCGCCTGGAGGGTTTGCCGCATGATCTCAAGGCCACGCAGTTCGATCTCATTCTTCACACCGAAGAAGATCAGCAACAGCTGTGGGCTTCATTTGCATACAACACGGACCTGTTCGACCGTGACACGATCGAGCGTCTCGCGCGGCATTGGCTGACTCTGCTACGCGGCGCCGTCGAAGCGCCGCGTATGAGCATCTCGCGCCTGCCCATGATGGGCACGGACGAGACGGCGCAGCTCCTCAGTCGCTGGAACAGTGCACCTGTCGTGCACGAGACGGATCTGTGCCTGCACCAGCGTATCGAAATTCAGGCGCTCAGGCAGCCTCAGGCGATCGCGTTGGCGCACGAAGCCGCCACGCTGACTTATGGTGAGCTGAACGCCAGAGCGAATCAGCTTGCGCGCTACCTGCGTGCGGAAGGAGTGGGTCCGGAAGCGCTCGTCGGGATATGTGTCGAGCGATCCTTCGATCTTGTCATTGGCATTGTGGCCATCCTGAAAGCCGGTGGCGCATACCTGCCGCTCGATCCGGATCATCCTTCGGAGAGACTTCATTCCATTCTGGCGGATGCGCGGCCGCGCATCGTGCTCACGCATACCAAGGTGTCAGGGTCGCTGCATCTCGACGCATCGATTACGGCGTGGTGCTTCGATCGTGACGGATCGCAGGTGCAGGATCTGCCGCGCGGTAATCTTGCTAACAGCACGCACTCGCGCAACCTCGCGTATTGCATCTACACGTCCGGCTCCACCGGGAAGCCGAAGGGCGCGCTGCTTTCCCATTACAACGCGACGCGTCTGTTCGACGCTACGGCGAACAGGTTCCGCTTCGATGAGCGTGACGTCTGGACGCTGTTTCACTCCAGTGCGTTTGATTTTTCCGTCTGGGAGATCTTCGGGGCGCTGCTCTATGGCGGGACACTGGTCATCGTGCCCTTCTATACGAGCCGCTCGCCGGAAGCCTTCCTGGAACTGTTACGACGCCATCGTGTGACGGTACTGAATCAGACACCGTCCGCCTTCCGTCAACTCGTGCAGCAACTCAGGCTCCACGACGCTGGTCCGAGCGATCTCGCGCTTCGTTACGTGATTTTCGGAGGCGAGGCATTGCAGCTGAGCAGCCTGAAGCCGTGGTTCGAGCATTACAGTGATCGCGGCACGCAGCTGGTCAACATGTATGGCATTACCGAGACCACAGTGCACGTCAGTTATCGTCCGCTCGCGGCGAACGACACCCAACTGGATTCCAGTCCGATCGGGCGTGCGATTCCAGATCTTTCCTGGTACGTGCTCGATGAGCAGCTGCAACCCGTCGCCCCTGGAGCGAAAGGCGAGTTGTATGTGGGCGGCGCGGGCCTGAGTCGTGGCTATCTCAATCGGGCGGAGTTGACGGCGGAGCGGTTCGTTCCCAATCCGTTCACTGTGGATACAGGTGAACGCCTGTATCGCACGGGCGATCTCGCGCGTACGCGTGCCGACGGCGAGGTGGAATATCTGGGTCGCGCGGACCAGCAGGTGAAAGTGCGCGGCTATCGCATCGAGCTGGGTGAGATCGAAGCCCGCCTGCTGGAACAGGAGGGCGTCAGTGAAGCCATTGTCATCGCACGTGAACAGAACAATTCAGTCGACCGGCAGCTGGTGGGTTACGTCGTTGGTGATGCGAAAAGTCTGGGCGCCATTGCTGAGCATTTCGTTGCCGGCACCGAAGAGCTGGTCGATCAGTGGACGGCGGTGTTCAACAATACTTATTCCTCCAACACGATCAGCCAGCGCAACGTGCGTGTGGCGCCGAGTTTTACCGGCTGGAACAGCAGTTTCACGGATGAGGCGATACCGGTCGCCGAAATGCAGGAATGGCTGGATGGCACGCTCGCGCGCATCCAGGCCCTGTCACCGCGCAAGGTGCTTGAAATCGGCTGCGGAGTGGGGCTGTTGCTGGATCGTCTCGCTCCGGCATGTGAGCAATACTGGGGAACGGATCTTTCCGCACAGGCGGTAGAACAGCTGCAGCAGTGGTCATCCAGTCATCAGGCGCTGGCGCATGTTCAACTGATGAACAGGCAGGCGACGGATTTCGCTGGAATTCCTGCGGGCACGTTCGACACCGTGATACTGAACTCGGTGATCCAATACTTCCCCAGTGCGCAGTATCTCGTCGAGGTGCTGCGAGGCGCGGTGAATGTGTTAGACGCAGGCGGCCGAGTATTTCTGGGCGACCTGCGTCACCTGGGAACGCTGACGCTTTTTCATACATCGGTTCAGTTGGCGCGCGCCCCTGCCGGTTTGGCGGTGGGTCAACTGCGGGGTCGCATCGAGAGGGCTATCGCGCAGGAGAAAGAGCTCGTCATTGACCCGATGTTCTTCGAAGCGCTGCGTGCGGCGGTTCCAGGGATTCACGCGGTTCGCGTGTTCCTGCGGCGAGGTAGTGCCGATAACGAGCTCACCCGCTATCGCTATGACGTCGTGCTCGATGTTGGCGGACACGCGCCGCGTTCTTATCCCGATACTTATTTTATGCGGGACACAGACACACTCGCGCTGCTGAAGGAAAGAGTGCAGCAATACCGACCCGCCCGGATCGTCATCGAGGGAGTGGCCAATCGACGCGTTGCTACAGATCTCTCCGCGTGGAAACATTTGCAAGCCACCGACGCACACTGTTCAGTTGCGGAGCTGCGAGAGCGGCTTCGTCAGGACGCCGTGGAAGGAGAGAATCCGGAGGACTTCTGGACCCTGGGAGATGCCCACGGCTACGACGTCAATATCAGCTGGACCAACGGCGATAGCGAGGGCCGCTTCGATGTCGAGCTCATTGACCGCAAGGCCTTGATGCGTTGGCGCCCCGCTGAGAATCTTCGGCCGGACCACGTGTCCCCGCTTCGTGACATGTTGACGTATACCACCAACCCGGTGCTGGGCAAGTTCAAGCAGCAGTGGGGTGCAACACTGCGTGGGCGCTTGAAGCAGGTGCTGCCGGATTACATGGTTCCCGCGCACATCATGGTGCTGGAACGCATTCCACTCACCGTTAACGGCAAACTCGATCGCCGCGCCTTGCCTGCCGTGGAGCTGGGGGGCGACGGGCACACCTACGCTGCGCCTCGCACGCCGGTCGAGGCGCAACTTGCCCAGATCTGGTCGCAGGTGTTGTCCGTTACCCGTGTGGGTGTCCACGACAATTTCTTCGAGCTCGGTGGTCATTCATTGCTCGCGACGCAGCTGGTTTCGCGCATCAATCGAGAGCTGTCGGTACACCTAACGTTGCGTGACGTATTCGAAGCAGAACACCTGTCAGCCCTCGCAGCTCGCGTGCTGGCTTTGCAGGCAGACGCAATTCCAGAAGATGTGCTGAACGCGGAAATAGCCGCCGCGCTGGCGGCTATCAAAGGCATGTCAGATCACGACGTACAACAACTGACGGCGGCCAGGGATTGAAAGAATTGACTATGGATATGTTAATGCACTCTCTGGGAGATCTCTCGGACAGCCAGCGGCAGGCACTCGCTGTGCTGCTGAAAAAGAAGGGCATCGACTTGTATCGAAGTGCGCCTATCTTTCGCGCGGATCGCAGTCGGAAGCTGGCCCTCTCCTACGCGCAGCAGCGGCTGTGGTTTCTGTGGAAACTGGAGCCGCAGAACCCGGCTTACAACGTGTCGGTCGCGGTTCGTCTCCGCGGCGAGCTCGCGCTTGTCGCGCTCAGGCGCATGTTCGACACGCTGGTCGAGCGGCATGAGTCCTTGCGAACGATCTTCGAGGAGAGCGAGGGAGAAGCTCATCAGGTGATCGTCGTCGCCCAGCCGGTGAGTGTCGACGTGGTCGACTTGAGCCAGGAAAGCAGCAGCGCTGTTGCAGAACGCGCTCGCTCTGCTGCGGAGGAGGAATTTCGAGTTCCGTTCGATCTGCAGCACGGGCCGTTGCTGCGTGTGAAGTTGCTGAAGTTATCTGAACAGGAGCACGTGCTGCTGCTCACGATGCATCACATCGTGTCCGACGGCTGGTCGATGAATGTGCTCGTCGAGGAGTTCGCGCGACTGTATGACGCCTACACTGCAGGCGAGACGCCGAAGTGGGACGAACTGCCCATTCAATACGCGGATTATGCTCAGTGGCAGCGGCGCTGGCTCGAGTCGGGAGAGCTCGAGAAGCAGTTGGCCTATTGGACCGCGCAGCTGGGTGAAGAACATCCCACGCTGAATCTGCCTACGGATCGTTCGCGTCCGACGACGCAGAGCTTCCGAGGAGCCAGTCACGGCTTCGAGTTAGAGCGCGCGCTGACGAAGGAGCTGCGTACATTTGCCCAGGCTCATGGCGTGACGCCGTTCATGCTGTTGCTGGGCGTCTTCAATGTGCTGCTATATAGATATACGGGGCAGGGCGACGTACGTGTGGGCGTGCCCATCGCGAATCGTCAACGTCTGGAGACGGAACGGCTGATCGGTTTTTTCGCCAACACCCAGGTGCTTAAAACGCGCCTCGGTGACGCGCCGAGCTTTGCGACGGTGCTGGAGCGGGTTAAAGCGGTATCGCTGGGCGCGCAGGCAAATCAGGATCTGCCATTCGAACGTCTGGTGGAGGCGCTCAACCCCGAGCGCAGCCTGACGCATAATCCATTATTTCAGGTGAAGTTCAACCATATGCAGTTGGAGCACGCGGGACTCGCGCGGCTCCAACATCTGGAGATCTCGGACTTTGAAATTGACCACGCGACGACGCATTTCGATCTGAGTTTGGATGTGATCGAGAAAGCGGGGGATCTGCGCGTCCGCTTCACTTACGCGACGGATTTGCTTGATCGCACTACCATCGAGCGGATGGGCGAACACTGGCGTCGCCTGTTGGGTGCGCTGCTGAGACACCCGTCGAAGAGCATTGCCCAGATTGAGTATCTGAGTGTCGAAGAGGAAGCGCAGCTCGCATCGTGGTCGGGTGAAGGCGCTGCGATGGTATGGACGAGTGTGCCGGCGCTGTTTGCAGCGGCGGTGGCTCGTGCAGGAGAGCAGCCCGCGCTGCGCTTCGAAGAAGAAGTGCTGAGTTATCGGGAGCTGGATGCGCGTGCCAACCAGGTGGCCCGTTATCTGCGTTCCCGTGGAGTGGCTGCTGAGACACGTATCGCACTCAGCGCACAGCGTTCTGTAGCAAGCATTGTCGGGATGCTGGGGATTCTAAAATCTGGTGCAGCGTATGTGCCACTCGATCCCAAGCTGCCTGTAGAGCGTCTGCGTTATCAGTTTGCGGACAGCAGGGCGGTGATGCTTCTGCATGATGGCGCGGGTCTTGAAGGACTGGACGTGGAGCAGATCGCGCTGGGCGACGCCTGTTTCGCCGGTGTGAACGACACAGCGCTTCAGACTGATATCGTCTCATCACAAGCCGCGTATCTGATCTACACATCCGGCTCCACCGGCGAACCCAAGGCGGTCGTGGTGAGCCACGGAGCGCTGAGCGCCTACGTGCAGGGCATGTTGGAGCGTTTTGCACTTGATCCGGCTGCCAGCATGGGAGTCGTCTCCAGCATGGCGGCTGATCTCGGCCACACGGTGCTGTTTGGCGCCCTGTGCTCCGGAAGCCTCTTGCATCTGATCGATGCGGATCGCAGCTTCGATGCGGATCTGTTCGCGCAGTACATGGCTCAGCATCGCGTGGGTGTTCTCAAGATCGTTCCCAGTCACCTGACAGCGCTGCTGCAGGCGAAGCAGCCGCAGGCGGTGTTGCCGGAGCAGGCGCTGATCCTCGGCGGTGAGAGCACATCTGAACATCTGCTCGCGACGATCCGTCGCTACAAGCCTTCCTGCCGCATCTTCAATCATTACGGCCCGACTGAAACCACGGTCGGCGTCATTGCGGGCGAGATCACGCAGGAAGCGGGCGCACCTCCCTTGGGTACGCCGTTCCGGCAAGCCCGTGCATACATTCTCGACGCTCAGCTGCAACGTGTACCTCACGGAGTGCCGGGAGATTTGTATCTCGGTGGTTCGACAGTGGCACGAGGTTATGAAGGCCGTCCTGATCTGACAGCTGAGCGATTTGTTCCTGATCCATTCCTTACTGGCTCGAAGCATGCGGGTGAGCGTCTGTACCGAACAGGCGATCGGGCCCGTTATCGCCGCGATGGTCAGATCGAGTTCCTGGGTCGTAGTGACGATCAGGTGAAGATCCGCGGCTACCGCGTAGAGCTGGCCGAGATTGCTCAGGCGCTGCGGGCACAACCTGACATCAAGGATGCGCTCGTTCTCGCCCGGCGCAGTACCAGTGGTGTGGATCGACTGCGGCTGATCGGGTACTGCATTCCAGGCGCCGACACCGCAATCGACTCCGAGCAGCTGAAAGATGCACTCAAACAGCAACTGCCCGAGTA